>Ga0208814_1000001_pt1 | contig 1245097 bp, 1196 predicted proteins | sample MalvirAntarct_55_FD_184253 | JGI IMG/M metagenome (GOLD analysis project Ga0208814, IMG submission 184253) | Marine viral communities from the Global Malaspina Expedition - Malaspina viral metaG Antarct_55 (SPAdes) (version 2) | ecosystem: Environmental > Aquatic > Marine > Oceanic | place... | reverse complement strand
AATGATTGGCGTCTTGCGGGCGCAAGGCATCGACCTTGCGCCGCTGTTCAACGGGCAAGGTCACGCGCCGCTGCCGTTGTCGGACGCAGAGGCCACGACCCCCGACGCGCCAAGTGATATGGCGACCCTGTGGAACCTGCCGGACTGGATCATACCGCTGTTTCAGGCGTCGCTTGGGGCAGACGCCGAAGCTGTCGCGCAGGCTCTGCAATCGCGGGCACCGATCTCTGTCCGGGTGAATACGGCGCAGGCAACGGTCGCGGATGTGGCAGAGGCGTTGGCCGAAGCCGGCATCGAAACACGCACGAATGACCTTTGCACCACCGCCCTGACGGTGACTGAAGGGGAGCGGAAACTTCGCAACTCTGACAGCTACTTACACGGTGATATTGAACTTCAGGATGCGGCCAGCCAAGCGGTTGTGGCAGCGCTTCCCGAAGCTGAACGGATGCTTGATTATTGCGCAGGTGGCGGCGGCAAGGCGCTGGCAATGGCCGCGCGGCGCGATGCGACTGTCTTTGCCCACGACATCGATCCGCGCCGAATGGTCGACCTGCCCGCGCGCGCAGACCGCGCTGGTGTAACCGTCAGACAGGTGACAACCGATGAATTGGACGGGGCAGGCCCCTTTGACGTCGTTCTATGTGACGCTCCCTGTTCGGGGAGCGGGTCGTGGCGCCGGTCGCCCGAAGGCAAGTGGACGTTTACAGCCGGTCGTCTGGAAGAATTGACACAAATTCAGGATAAAATCCTGGATCACGCCGCCACGCTGACCGCCAAAAACGGGACGCTGGCCTATGCGACATGCTCGGTTCTGCAATCTGAAAACGAAGATCGGGCCGCGGCGTTTCTGGCGCGGAACCCGGACTGGACGCAGGTATTTACCAAGCGTTTCCATGTAGATGCGCAGGGTGACGGATTTTTCACGGCACATTTTAAACGTCGTTGAAGGATCTTTGAAACAACTTGAAGATGTTATTTTCTTTGACCTGATACGAAATTAACAGCACATTAACCCTCCTAAGTCTAAATGAACTCGGTTTCATGATTTAGGGGGAAAGTGTTGGCTCAAGAAAGTGCGGCTCGTCAGATCGTCTTTGGTAAGCGTTGGCTGGTGCTATCAGCCTTTGTTATCTTCGCCGCCATCCTTGGTTCAATCGCTCCAGCGCGCTCTCTGGCCATCGTTCTACAGGCTGCCAGCGCCACTGTCGGCCTTGCTGTCTTGGTTAACTTTGTGGTCGCGCTGCGCCGCCAGCGGGTGCAACGCGCGCAGCGTACGGCGGCAAAAACCACGATGGCTGATGATCCGAACCCCTGTGTACTTACCACCAAGGAAGGCGATATCGTTGCGCAGAACAACGTCGCGTTAACCACCTTTCTGCGTCCGGCACAGCCCACCATCGCCGACCTGCTCGCGCCGCTTTTCGCGGACCCAGAGGCGCTGTCGTCTCGGCTCGCGGCCAAGGCGACGGAAGGGGGCGCTGCGAAAGAAGACATCAACACCCGTGACGGCACCATGCGCCTGTCCGCGCACCGCGTGGGGAAAGATCTATTTTGGCGGCTCGAAACCTTGTGGGACGCGTCCGAAAACGGGGCTGGCACCAGCGATCACGGGTTGCCAATGGTCATGGCCAGCAACTCCAATGTCATTTTGTTTATGAACGCCGCGGCCCGCAGCCTAGTCGGCAGACGCGTGACAGCGTTGAACCAGATCATCGGCGATATCCCCATCGCTTCGGGGGAAATGGTTACCGTGCAGACTGCCAAAGGCCCCATATGCATGACCGTCGCCGAGATCGGAGCCTCGGCGAACCGCCGCGCACTATATTTTCTGCCCCATGCAAACGACCGGTTTCAGGACGCAGGGTGGTCCGCGCTTCAAAACCTGCCGATCCCGCTCATCAAAGTCGCCCCAAGTGGCGAGGTTTTGTCCTTCAACGCCCCGGCAGAGCAGTTGGTGGGCGCGGAATTGACGGAAGGCGTGTCACTTGCCGACGTGATGGAGGGGCTGGGACGATCAATCTCGGACTGGTTGCAAGATACGCTGGAAGGGAGATTGCTGCAAAAGCCCGAGTTCCTCAGGCTTAAACGCAGCGATCGGGAAGTGTTTGTTCAGATAAGGTTAAGCCTGATTTCCGAAGGCGGCACGCCCACGCTGATCGCCGTGTTACATGACGCGACCGAGCTTAAATCGTTGGAAGCGCAGTTTACCCAAAGTCAAAAGATGCAGGCTATCGGACAGCTTGCTGGGGGCGTTGCCCATGATTTTAACAATCTGCTCACCGCTATTTCCGGCCACTGTGACCTGCTCCTTCTGCGCCATGACCCGGGCGATCGTGATTACAGCGATCTGGTACAGATCGACCAGAATGCCAACCGCGCTGCGGCTTTGGTGGGGCAGTTGCTCGCCTTTTCACGCAAGCAGACGCTCCGCCCCGAGACGGTCAATATGCGCGACACGCTTGCCGACCTGACCCATTTGCTTAATCGTCTGGTTGGTGAAACGGTGACCCTGACGCTCAGCCATGACCCGATCCTGCAACCCATCCGTGCAGATAAACGCCAGTTGGAACAGGTGCTGATGAACCTGATCGTGAACGCGCGCGATGCTATGCCCATGGGCGGGGAAATCAAGGTCACCACAGAAAATACCCAGCTGGCTGAACCGCTTACACGTGATCGGGTGACCGTGCCCGTCGGGAAATACGTAACTGTTCAGGTCACCGACGAGGGCGAAGGCATCCCGCAGGACCGTTTGCAAAAAGTGTTTGAACCCTTCTACACCACCAAACGGACCGGCGAGGGGACGGGGCTGGGGCTGTCCACCGCCTACGGTATTGTCAAACAGTCGGGGGGCTATATTTTCGTCGATAGCACGATCGGGGAAGGCACCACCTTCACCCTGTATTTTCCGTGCCATAGCAAGGGCGCGGAGGCATCAGCGCCGATGAAACTAACCGCTTCCCCGACCGGATCGAAAAGAGAGGACGGGACCGTCTTGCTGGTCGAAGACGAAGCACCGGTGCGTGCATTTGCCAGCCGCGCGCTGCGCATGCGCGGCTATACTGTTCTAGAAGCCGACTCGGCCGAGATGGCACTAAAAACCCTTGAGGACCAAGCGCTTAATATTGATGTCTTTGTGACCGACGTGATCATGCCGGGGATGGATGGCCCCACTTGGGTACGCGAGGCGCTGAAAGCACGACCGGGGGTGCCTGTGGTCTTTGTCTCTGGCTATGCCGAGGATAGTTTCGGCGATGCCCAGATGACGATTCCCAATTCTGTTTTCCTGCCTAAACCGTTTTCGCTGACGGAGCTGACGAACACTGTGAACAGTCAGATCCAATAGGCTGGCTGCGCTCTACTCGATCGAGTCGTAAAGCGAAAATTCATCCGCGAATTTGCGTTTGAAACGTTGCTCTATCTCCGGGGAAAGATGCAGGTCTATTTGGGGGGACACGTTTTCTTGTTTCAGATCAAGCGTTACGTCGAGCCTTTGTTCAAGAAAACCTTTTAACCGATCCTGATTCTCGTATCGAAAATAATGGGTTATGCCCGTTCCGTTCGGTTGCGCTGCCATAAAGTTTAGCTGGCTGCCCACGTCGGCAAATCCTGGTTTTTTCCCCTTCATATAGGCAAGGATGAATTCATCAAAACTCACATCAAAGGTGGCATTGGGCTTGCCCTGCATAAAAGGCCGCTGGCGATAGCGATACCAACTGCCCAGCCAACTGATCGGTTCGCGCATGACGGCCATCAATTCAAGCTCCGTGTCACAGACTTTCAGAAACATCGGGCGAATAAACCGGTTGTAGCGATAGACCGGCGCATGTTTCAGCATGGGCGGTTCAGAAATGACCATATCCGCCCGGGGGGCCAAAGCGGTTTCATAGGCGGTGGTTCCGGTTTTTGGAACCGACAAAAACGCAAGGCGTTCCTTAAAGAAAACAAGCACTTGAAAGAAAACCTTTCGTCAGTCGAATAGTAATTTTCGCGTATCAACCGAATGTTAATCAGTTCAATAAATAGATGAAAGGGCAAACAAATACATTGTAATGTTCTCACTTTGATCTCATATGGAACATAGAAAGAACATCAAGATGGTCGGGGCATGATGATTGCGGCTTGCAGACCACTGTGACAGTAAGAGGATAACCTATCATGGCAACGGCAGATCTTTTGACTATGGACAACAAGAAACAAGCTGAAAAGCAAAAGGCCCTGGACAGCGCGCTGGCACAGATTGAACGCCAGTTCGGCAAAGGGTCGATCATGAAGCTGGGGGCCGAAGGGGCCATTCAGGACATCAAGGCGAGCTCGACTGGTTCGTTGGGGCTGGATATCGCACTTGGTATCGGCGGTCTGCCCATGGGGCGGATCATCGAGATTTACGGCCCGGAATCCTCGGGTAAGACCACATTGACCCTGCATTGTGTTGCGGAGCAGCAGAAAAACGGCGGCGTTTGTGCCTTTGTTGACGCGGAACACGCGCTTGATCCGCAATACGCGCGCAAACTGGGCGTTGATATCGACGAGCTGCTGATTTCCCAGCCTGACACCGGCGAACAGGCGCTCGAGATCACGGATACGTTGGTCCGCTCTGGTGCGGTGAATATGGTGGTGGTCGACTCCGTTGCGGCCTTGACGCCCAAATCCGAGTTGGAAGGCGATATGGGCGACAGCTCTGTCGGGGTGCAGGCCCGTCTGATGAGCCAGGCAATGCGTAAGCTGACAGGCTCGATCTCGCGGTCGAACTGCATGGTGATTTTCATCAACCAGATCCGGATGAAAATCGGCGTTATGTTCGGGTCGCCCGAAACGACGACCGGTGGGAACGCGCTGAAATTCTATTCTTCCGTCCGTCTGGACATCCGCCGCATTGGTGCGCTCAAGGATCGTGACGAGGTGGTCGGCAACGCCACACGGGTCAAGATCGTCAAGAACAAGGTGGCCGCACCGTTCAAGCAGGTCGAATTCGACATCATGTATGGGGAAGGGATCTCCAAGATGGGCGAGCTGCTGGATCTTGGGGTCAAGGCTGGCGTGGTTGATAAATCGGGATCGTGGTTCAGCTATGGCGACGAACGGATCGGGCAGGGGCGTGAAAACGCCAAGACCTTCCTGAGAGAAAACACCGCCATGGCAAATGAGATCGAAGACAAGATCCGCGCGGCCCATGGGCTGGACTTCGACGGCTCCGACAGCGACGACGCGGATATCCTCGAAGCGTAAAGGCTTGCACCGCAAGTGGTTAGAAAAGGCGTGCCCCCAGGGCGCGCCTTTTTTCATGGGGGCTGCCTGTGGACAGTGCTCTGTCGCGAGGGTATTCGAAGGTAATTGTTTTTGCCCCTCGAAAGGCCCCGCATATGAAGACGCTCAACGATATCCGATCAACCTTCCTTGGTTATTTTGAAAAGCAGGGTCACTCGATCCAGCCGTCCAGCCCGCTGGTGCCGCGAAACGACCCCACGCTGATGTTCGCGAACTCCGGCATGGTGCAGTTCAAAAACCTGTTTACCGGCGTTGAAACCCGCGATTATTCGCGTGCGACAACAGCGCAGAAATGCGTTCGCGCCGGGGGCAAACATAATGACCTTGACAATGTGGGCTATACAGCGCGCCACCATACCTTCTTTGAAATGCTGGGGAATTTCAGCTTTGGCGACTATTTCAAGGCCGAGGCCATCGCCTTTTCATGGGAGCTGATTACCAAAGAACTGGGCATTGATCCCAACCGTCTTTACGTGACCGTTTACCATACCGACGACGAGGCTGCGGACATCTGGAAGAAAGTCGCGGGGCTGCCGGACGACCGTATTATTCGCATCGCGACAGATGACAACTTCTGGATGATGGGGCCGACCGGCCCTTGCGGCCCATGCTCCGAGATTTTTTACGACCACGGGGATCACATCTGGGGCGGCCCTCCCGGATCGCAAGAGGAAGACGGCGACCGGTTTGTTGAAATCTGGAACCTCGTTTTCATGCAGTATGAACAGTTCGAGGATGGCAGCCGCACCGCACTGCCGAACCAATCGATCGACACTGGCATGGGGATCGAGCGGGTCGCAGCGCTGCTGCAGGGCACGAACGACAACTATGCCACCGACCTGATGCGCAACCTGATCGAGGCGAGCGCCCATGCCTCCAGCACCGATCCGGATGGCCCGGGCAAGACGCACCACCGCGTGATCGCCGACCACCTGCGGTCGACCTCCTTCCTGATCGCGGATGGGGTGATGCCGTCGAACGACGGGCGGGGATATGTGTTGCGGCGGATTATGCGCCGGGCGATGCGTCACGCGCATTTGCTGGGGCTGAAAGACCCGTTGATGCACCGCCTTGTGCCCGAACTGGTGCGCCAAATGGGCGGGGCCTACCCCGAGCTGGGGCAGGCGCAGTCACTGATTACAGAGACACTGCTGCTGGAAGAAACGCGCTTCAAGCAAACGTTGGACCGCGGTCTGAAGCTGCTGGATGACGAACTCAAGGGTCTGCCCGCCGGTGCCGATCTGCCGGGCGAGGCTGCGTTCAAACTCTATGACACCTACGGCTTCCCGGTCGATCTAACGCAGGATGCCCTGCGCGAACAGGACCGCAAGGTTGACCTTGAAGGCTTCAACGCCGCGATGGATGCGCAAAAGGCCAAGGCGCGTGCCGCATGGTCCGGTTCGGGCGAAGCGGCGGATGCGACCATTTGGTTCGATGTGGCCGAAAAGTCCGGCACCACCGATTTTCTGGGCTATGACACCGAAACGGCCGAGGGGCAGATCGTTGCGCTGATCCAGGACGGTGCGCAGGTGGCCGAGGTGAAACAGGGCGACGCCGTTCAGATCGCGCTGAACCAGACACCGTTTTATGCCGAAAGCGGCGGTCAGGTCGGGGACACCGGCACGATCAAGACCGACAGCGGCGTGGTCACGGTGACCGACACGCGCAAAACCGCGGGCGTCTTCATCCATATCGGCGAGGTGACAGAGGGCACAGTCAAGACCTCTCAGGCTGCGGTCTTGGATGTGGACCACGCGCGGCGGACTTCGATCCGTGCGAACCACTCCGCCACACACCTGCTGAACGAGGCGCTGCGCAAGACCTTGGGAGATCACGTGATGCAGCGTGGCTCTTTGAATGCGGCGGATCGTTTGCGTTTTGATTATAGCCATAACCACCCGATGACGGCCGACCAACTGGCCGCGGTCGAGGAAGAGGTGAACAGCTACATCCGCCAGAACACCGCCGTGGAAACCCGGATCATGACCCCGGATGACGCGCGCGAGATGGGGGCGCAGGCGCTCTTTGGCGAGAAGTATGGCGACGAGGTGCGGGTTGTCTCTATGGGCCGCGAGGCCGGGTCGGGCAAGGGCGCGGACAAGCAGACCTATTCGCTGGAACTCTGCGGTGGTACCCACGTGCGCCAGACCGGTGACATCGGGGCCTTTGTGTTGTTGGGCGACAGCTCCAGCAGCTCCGGCATCCGCCGGATCGAGGCGCTTACCGGTACCGAAGCCCTCAAGTGGCTGCGCACGCAGGAAACCGCGCTGACCCGCGTCGCGGCAGAGCTCAAGACCTCGACTGCGGATGTGCCCGATCGCGTCCGTGCCTTGCTGGACGAACGCCGCGCCTTGGCCAACGAGGTCGCTCAGCTGCGCCGCGAGCTGGCCATGTCGGGCGGTGGCGATGCCAGTGCCGCGGCCCCGCGCGAGGTGAACGGGATCAAGTTCATCGCGCAGGTGGTCAACGGTGTGACCGGCAAGGATCTTCCCGCGCTGATCGACGAACATAAGGCCAAGCTCGGGTCCGGCGCGGTGCTGCTGATCGCTGATGCCGACGGCAAGGCAGCGGTCGCGGCGGGTGTGACCGCCGATCTGGCCGCCACGATCTCGGCGGTTGATATCGTCAAGACAGTGGTTGCCGAACTGGGCGGCAAGGGGGGCGGTGGCCGTCCTGAAATGGCCCAGGGTGGCGCCAAAGATGTCGCAAACGCCGAGGCCGCGATTGCCGCGGCCGAAAATATTCTGAAAGGATAAACGATGCCCGCTTTGTGGATTGCACATGTCACGGTGACTGACGAGGACGCCTACGGTAAATACGCCAAGCTTGCTGGCCCCGCCATCGCGGCGCATGGGGGCAGCTTCCTGGCCCGTGGTGGCCGCTTCGTGCAGCTTGAAGGCAAGGAACGCCCGCGCAATGTTGTGGCCCGTTTCGCCTCTGTCGAGGATGCGGTCGATTGCTACAACTCCGACGCCTACCAAGAGGCGCTGAGCCACGCCAAAGACGCGTCAGAACGCGAACTGATGGTCGTAGAGATCGACGGCTAAGCCCAGCTGGCCAAGCCCGCACCCAAGCTCTTGTCAGCGGCCAAGCAAGGCCGCTGACCCCACCAACCCTCCCCCCACAGATCGCCAGACATAAAAAAAGCAGGGCAAAACCAGCCCCGCTTTCCAAATGGTATATAATCCTGGGGTCCGGGGCAAAGCCCCGGTCCAGCGTCGCTTTGTTTACGCCGACTTTGCCATCCGTTTCCGCTCGTGCGGGTCCAGATAGCGCTTGCGCAGACGGACTGCGTTTGGCGTGACTTCAACCAGCTCGTCATCATCGATATAGGCGATGGCTTCTTCCAGGCTCAGGGTCATGGGCGTGGTCAGACGGACGGCCTCGTCGGTGCCTGAAGCGCGGACGTTGGTCAGTTTTTTGCCCTTTAGCGGGTTCACTTCAAGATCGTTTTCACGGCTGTGTTCGCCGATGATCATGCCGGTATAGACGTCGGCCTGTGCGCCGATCATCATCTTGCCGCGCTCTTCAAGGTTCCACAGGGCGAAGGCCACCGAGGTGCCGTTCTCCATCGAGATCAGGACGCCCGCGCGACGGCCGGGAATCGTTCCTTTGTGCGGTGCCCAGGAATGGAACACGCGGTTAATGACGCCTGTGCCGCGTGTGTCGGTCAGAAATTCACCGTGGTAGCCGATCAGCCCGCGCGACGGGACATGGGCGATGATGCGGGTTTTGCCGGCACCGGCGGGTTTCATCTCGACCAACTCGCCCTTACGGGTGCCAGTGATCTTTTCGATGACCGCGCCGGAGTATTCGTCATCCACGTCGATGGTGGCTTCTTCGATGGGCTCGTGACGCACACCGTCGATCTCTTGGAACAGAACTTGCGGGCGCGAGATCGAAAGCTCGAACCCTTCGCGGCGCATGTTCTCGATCAGAACACCCATTTGCAATTCGCCACGACCGGCAACCTCGAAGGCGTCGCCGCCGGGGGTGTCGGAGATTTTGATCGCGACGTTGGATTCGGCTTCCTTCATCAGGCGCTCGCGGATCACGCGGGACTGGACTTTCTTGCCGTCACGACCGGCCAGCGGGCTGTCGTTGATGCCGAAAGTCACGGTGATGGTGGGCGGATCGATCGGCTGGGCAGGGATGGCTTCGTTCACCGATGTATCGGCCAGCGTGTCGGCCACGGTTGCCTTGGACATACCGGCGATGGAAACGATGTCACCTGCTTCAGCCACGTCGATGGCCGTCTGCTCCAGCCCGCGGAAGGCGAGGATCTTGGTGCAGCGGAAGTTTTCAATCAGTTTGCCGTCGCGCGACATCGCCTTGATGCTTTGGCCGGCTTTCAGCGTGCCTGTTTCCACGCGACCGGTCAGCAGACGGCCCAAGAAGGGGTCACCGCCCAATGTGGTTGCCAGCATGGTGAAGGGCTTGTCGGTGTTTTCGATCTGCTTTGGCGCAGGCACATGCTTGAGCACAAGCTCGAACAGCGCGCTGAGGTCTTTGCGCGGGCCGTCCAGCTCTGCATCGGCCCAGCCGGAGCGGCCGGAGGCGTACATATGCGGGAATTCAAGCTGTTCGTCGGTCGCGTCAAGGCTGGCGAAAAGGTCGAAACATTCGTCCAGTGCGCGGTCAGGCTCGGCGTCGGCCTTGTCGACCTTGTTCAGCACGACGATCGGGCGCAGGCCTAGCTTCAGCGCTTTGGAGGTCACGAATTTGGTCTGGGGCATCGGGCCTTCAGCCGCGTCGACCAGCAGGACAACACCGTCGACCATCGACAGGATGCGTTCCACCTCGCCGCCAAAGTCGGCGTGGCCGGGCGTGTCGACGATGTTGATGCGTGTGTTGTTCCAGACGACCGAGGTCGGCTTGGCAAAGATCGTGATGCCGCGCTCGCGCTCCAGATCGTTGCTGTCCATCGCGCGTTCGGTTGTGGCCTGGTTTTCGCGGTAGGTGCCGGATTGTTTCAGAAGCTCGTCAACCAGCGTCGTTTTGCCGTGGTCAACGTGAGCGATGATTGCGATGTTACGCATGTCCATTGGGGTATGCCTTTGATACGGGAGGGGGCCGCGCACGCTCTCGCACCGCAGCATTTGCGCAGCGCTTACCGTGCCCGGCATCAGAAAGCTAGCCCTAAAGGCGATTAGCCGCCGGTGCCTGTGTCTTCTGTGCTGTCGCGGCGGTCGTCGATGGGCAGCGGTTCATTGAAGGTCAGCGTGCGATAGGGGAAGGGGATCTCGATGCCCGCATCATCCAGCGCGCGTTTGACGGCGGCCACGACTTTGTCACGGCTGCTGCGGATGTCGATGGGGCGCGAGCCGGTCCACCATGTGACCTCGAAGTTGATCGCGCTATCCGCGAATTCCTGCGCAAAGATCTCGACGTCGCGCACGTCGTCGCGCACCGCATCCACGCCGCGCACCGCATTGGCGATCACTTCGCGCGCAGCATCCACGTCCTCGCCGTAGGCCACGCCGCAGATCACCGTGGTCCGGCGCACATCGCGGGCGGTACGGATGGTGACGGGGTTCTTGAAGAACATCGCGTTCGGGGCGACCACAAGCTGCCCGTCGGTCTGGCGCACATGGGTATCGCGGATCGTGATCTCTTCGACCTGCCCCTCAAACCCTTCGCATTCGATGTAATCCTCCACCGCGAAGGGCTCGCGGATCAGCAGCAAGATACCGGCAAGGAAGTTTTCGAACACATCCTTGAAGGCGAAACCGATGGCGACACCGCCCACACCCAAGGCGGTCAGCGCCTTGCCGGGGGTGATGGTGGGAAAGGCGATGGTCACCGCGATCAGCACCCCGAAAAGCCACATGCCCACGACGATCAGCATCATGATCACGTCGACAAGCGACCGCCGCATATGGGCGCGGCGCAGGGCGCCGGGCACAACGGCCTGAACGATGCGGATGATGGCCCAGAGAAAACACAGGAAAACGATCGACAGGATAAGCTGCGGAAGGACGCTCCAGAACCCGATGGCGTAGCCTTCTAGCTGATTGCGCAAAGGGTCGGGGAGGGTGCCCCAAACGGAGCTTAGTGAGTCTAACATGCGGCACTTTCGGTCGTTGCGTTACACGCTAACGCCTAAAACCAGCGGCAGGTTCCGAGAAAGCGCGCCTTAGTGGGTCGCACTGTGGGAAAACAGGTGAATGACCAGCACGCCGCCGATGATCATCGACAGGCCCACCACCGCGGCGAGGTCGAGCTTTTGCCCGAACACGATATAGCCGATGCCCGCGATGCAGACGATGCCAAGGCCCGACCAGATGGCATAGACGATCCCCACGGGCATCACCTTGAGCGTCAGCCCCATCAGGTAGAAAGAAATCGCATAGCAGACAACGACGCCGACGGAGGGCCAAAGCCGCGTAAACTGTTGCGAGGCTTGCAAAGCGCTGGTGCCCAACGTTTCTGTCAGGATCGCGATCATCAACCAAAAGTAATGCATATCCTGACGCGCCCGTTGCTGCTTTCCGGCCCAGTCCTGCGGCGGTCACGGGCCGGTGTCAAGAGCGGTGCTGGGTGCTATACGCCTGCGGATCAGGTCGCGATATAGCGGTCGCGGCGGTGGTTGAAGGTGATGATCAGGTTCAGCACCAGTGCCCCAAGCAGCGAATAGCCCACGACAGAGGCTGGAAACAGGAACAAGGCGACTGAAAAGATCACGGCGTCGGTGATCAGCTGGACCCATCCGGCTTTGAACCCCGTGGTGTCCTGCACCAGCAGTGCCACCACCCCAAGGCCGCCAAGCGACCCGTTGTGGCGGAACATCGCCAGCAGCCCCAGACCCACCAGCGCGCCAAAGATCACCGCCGCGAGGGCAGGGCTGAGCGACTGGATCGCGAAACCATAGGGCAGGAATTCGGTCACGACCGACAGCATGGTCACGGAAATCAGCGACTTGATCGTGAACTCGGCCCCAAGCCGTTTATACGCAAGGAAGTAGAACGGCAGGTTGATGAGGAAGAAGACCGTGCCGAAGGAATAGCCTGTCAGATAGGCGATGATCACCGCCAAGCCCGCCGTCTGTCCGGTGATCAGACCGGCAGAGGTCAGCACAAAAATTCCGATGCCGCAGAGAAAGACCCCAAGGCTTAGGCCTTGAACATCATCTAGCGAAGAATGGTGGAGGGGATCAGCATATGTCATATCGCCCAGATAGGGCAGCTATGTTGACCTGTCTAGGGGTGCTGCAGTGCAGAATAATATTTTTCCCCATGACATCACGTCACGCACGGGATCGTGCACAGAAAAAGGGCCACCCGGTGAGGATGGCCCTCAATTTAAGCATTCGGCTTACTGCGCGCCGAGCGCCTTGTTCAGGTTCTCATCCACCTTTTCAAGGAAGCCCATTGTGGTCAGCCAGCCTTGGTCGGGGCCGACCAGCAGCGCGAGGTCCTTGGTCATGAAGCCCGATTCCACTGTATCCACCACGGTTTTCTCGAGCGTTTCGGCAAAGCGTGTCAGCTCGGCGTTGCCATCCAGTTTGCCGCGGTGCTTCAGCCCGCCGGTCCATGCGTAGATCGACGCGATGGAGTTGGTCGAGGTTTCCTCGCCCTTCTGGTGCTGACGATAGTGGCGGGTGACCGTGCCGTGGGCAGCTTCAGCCTCGACCGTCTGGCCATCGGGGGTCATCAGCACGGAGGTCATCAACCCAAGCGAGCCGAACCCCTGCGCAACGGTGTCTGACTGCACGTCGCCGTCATAGTTCTTGCAGGCCCAGACATAGCCGCCGTTCCACTTCATCGCGCAGGCGACCATGTCGTCGATCAGACGGTGTTCATAGGTAATGCCCGCCGCTTTGAATTTATCTTCGAACTCGGTCTCGTAGATGTGCTGGAACAGCTCGAGGAAGCGGCCGTCATACTGCTTGAGGATCGTGTTCTTGGTGCTCAGATACACCGGCCAGCCAAGGTTCAAACCGTAGTTCAGCGAGGCGCGGGCGAAGTCGATGATGGATTTATCAAGGTTGTACATCCCCATCACGACACCGGCGTCCGGGGCGTCGAAAAGCTCGCGTTCAATCTCTGTCCCGTCTTCGCCGACGAATTTCAGGGTCAGCTTGCCCTTGCCGGGAAATTTGAAATCGGTCGCTTTATACTGGTCGCCATAGGCATGACGGCCCACGACAATCGGCTTGGTCCAACCGGGCACAAGGCGGGGGACGTTCTTGCAGATGATCGGCTGACGGAAAATCACGCCGCCCAGAATGTTACGGATCGTCCCGTTGGGGGAGCGCCACATCTCTTTCAGGCCGAATTCCTCGACCCGAGCCTCGTCAGGGGTGATGGTCGCGCATTTGACGCCCACGCCGTATTCCTTGATCGCATGGGCCGCGTCTATGGTGATCTGGTCGTTGGTCTCGTCGCGGACCTCCATCCCCAGATCGTAATACTTCAGATCCACATCGAGATAGGGAAGGATCAGCTTTTTCTTAATGAAATCCCACATGATGCGGGTCATCTCATCACCGTCGAGCTCAACGATCGGGTTTTCCACTTTGATCTTGGTCATCATCTGCGGTCCTTTGAAATGATACTGACACCCGCATAGCCTATTCAGGCATGAATGCCTAGTCGGTATGCAATGGTATACTGAAAAGAGTTGCGCGGCTTAGCCCATATCATCGCGCTGCGACAGGCGTGTGACAAGCGTGGTGGGGGGATGATGGGTAGAGGGCGGCGGCGGCGGTTAGCCCCGTGCGGCAAACCATGCAGAGACACGGGCGCGGGCAAACTCCCAAAGACCCGGCGCGCCGGTCTGGATTTTGCTGCCGACTTTTTCCACGAATTGCGCTTCGGTCACTTTATATTCAACCCAGCTGCCGCCGCCCGCCGCGAGGTTCTGCATCGGGGGCTGGAACCGGTCCAGCGATTTCGCAAAGCGGGCTGTGGGGGTCTCATTGGCTTCAAACTCTTCCCACGTCGCGCGAAGATCGTCGCGCAAGTCTTTGGGAAGGATGCCAAAAATACGATCAGCGGCAAGCTGTTCCTGCGCTTCCATCTCGGTGGTATTGTAGCTGCCAAAAATCGGGTTGTCGCCTGCGTCAATCTCTACCAGATCATGCAGGATCAGCATCTTGATCACGCGGGTGATGTCGACATCGGGGCCCGCCTGATCCGCCAGCACCAGCGCATAAAGCGTCAGGTGCCAGCTATGTTCAGCCGAGTTTTCGGCCCGCGACGCATCACAAAGCAACGTCCCGCGTGTGACCGACTTGAGCTTGTCCGCTTCGTTCAGAAAGGCGATCTGCTGCTCAAGTCTGGTGGTCATACGTCAGCTTTCCTTTGCACGGTGCGCGGCAAGCGCTTTGGCCATAAAGTCACGCCCCTGTGCGGCGGCAAGCCGCGTGCGGATCGCCGTGACAAAGGCTTCTTCCATCGTCTGCGACGACGCGCCCAGAACAGCAGCGACTTCCATAAAAAGCCGCTCCTGTCCGGTTTCGCGTTGGACCGCCAGACATTCTTCGGCCATTTGGTTGGCCAGTTCGACGACTGTCGGATCCGCCATTAGCGGGTTGTCTCCGTCAGGCGGCGCTTCACGTAGTCTGTGGTAGAGGTGATCAGCGTCTCCATATGCGGCTCTTCAAAGAAGTGGCCGGCACCCTCGATCTCTTGGTGGGTGATGGTGATGCCTTTCTGCTCGTGCAACTTGTTCACGAGGTTCACGGTGTCTGCGGGCGGTGCCACACGGTCAGCGGTCCCGTTGATCACCAGACCGGAAGCCGGGCAGGGTGCGAGGAAGCTGAAGTCATACATATTCGCCGGTGGTGCGACAGAGATGAAGCCCGTGATCTCGGGGCGGCGCATCAGCAGCTGCATCCCGATCCATGCGCCAAACGAGAAACCGGCAACCCAGCAATGCTTGGAGTTGTTGTTCATCGATTGCAGGTAATCCAGCGCCGACGCCGCATCGGAGAGTTCACCGACGCCCTGATCGTATTCACCCTGGCTCCGGCCCACGCCGCGGAAATTGAAGCGCAGAACGGTGAAACCCATATTGTAGAAGGCATAGTGCATATTATACACGACCTTATGGTTCATCGTCCCGCCGAATTGTGGATGCGGGTGGAGCAGAATGGCGATGGGTGCGTCGCGTTCTTTTTGTGGATGGTAGCGGCCTTCGAGGCGGCCTTCGGGTCCGGGAAAAATAACCTCGGGCATGAGCGTCCCTGCTTGGGGTTCTAAGTGCAGCGGAATAGTTGACGAATTCGCTAGGGCAGTTTAGAACGGTTCTAACTTGTGTGATCCCCGTTTCTGGGGGTCAGACTTTGCGTTTAGGCATTTCAGGCGTCGTCGTCAATCAAACAGGCGCTTATGGGGAAGGGAACACTGCGATGAAGCTGTCAACCAAGGGGCGGTATGCGATGGTCGCTTTGGCCGATATAGCGCTTCAGCCTGCGGATCGTCTGGTCAATCTGGGCGATATCGCGACGCGTCAGTCCATTTCCCTGCCGTACCTAGAGCAGCTTTTCGTCAAGCTACGCCGGGCCGAGCTGGTGTCGTCGGTGCGTGGTCCGGGCGGGGGCTACCGGTTGGGGCGGCCCGCGTCGGACATTCGCGTTGTCGATATTCTGGCGGCGGTCGACGAGAAGGTCGATGCGATGCATGTGGGGGCCGGTGCCTCTGGCGGGTCATCAGGCAGTCGGGCGCAGTCGCTGACCAACCGTCTGTGGGAGGGGCTGAGCGCACAGGTCTATGTCTTTCTGCACCAGACGCGGCTGTCGGATGTTGTCGCGAACGAGCTTGCCCCCTGTCCGGCGGTGCCGAACCTCTTTGCCATCGTGGACGAGGCGGATGCGGAATGAGGGACGCTGTCCCTCACACTCCCTGGGATTTAGGACCATTTGGAAGGTGATGTGAGAGTATATCTTGATCATAACGCGACCACGCCCCTGCGGGCAGAGGCGCGCGCGGCCATGCTGGCGGCGATGGATGTGGCGGGCAACCCGTCCAGCGTCCATGCCGAAGGGCGTGCGGCCAAGATGATGGTCGAGAAGGCACGCGGGCAGGTGGCGGCTTTGGTCGGCTGCGATGTGTCGGAGGTGATTTTCACGAGCGGTGCCACCGAGGCGATTGCGGGGGTGGTGCAGGACGCGGGCAATGTGACCGGTGCAGCCGTGGAGCATGAAGCAGTGCGCATCTGGTGCCCGGAGGCCGAACAATTGCCTGTGGATCACAATGGTCACGTGGATTTGAACGCGCTGCCGGACGGAGCCTTGGCGGGCAAAACGCTGTTTTTGCAACGTGCCAATAGCGAGACAGGTGTGTTGCAGCCGGAAAGCCTGTTGGCCGAGCTGGCGCGTTTGGGCGCGTCGCCCTCAAGCGTGTTCCGTGACGCGGTGCAAGCGGCGGGCAAGTTGTCGGATCTGGGGCGCTGGCGTTCGGATGTGGGTCGTCATGCGTCATTGGCTGTCTCGGCGCATAAGTTGGGCGGCCCCAAGGGCATCGGTGCGCTGATCGCGGGGCCGGAATATACGCCCGGATTGATGCAGCCGATGTTGCGCGGGGGCGGGCAGGAATTGGGCCGTCGTGCGGGGACAGAGAACGTCATCGGCATTGCCGGTTTTGGGGCTGCGTGTGCTGCCGCAGCCCAGGATTTGGCGGATGGCGTATGGGAACGGGTTGCAGAACTTAGAAATGTTCTAGAGAAGGCTCTTGAGGCTGCGTCAAAGAAGACTATTTTTGTTGGGAAAGACGTGGCGCGTTTGCCGAACACCTCTTGCTTTATCACACCCGGGTGGCGTGGTGAGACGCAGGTGATGCAGATGGATCTTGCGGGCTTTGCGATCAGCGCGGGGTCTGCGTGCTCTAGCGGTAAGGTGGCGACAAGCCGGGTGTTGACGGCGATGGGGTTTGACGACGCTGAGGCATCCTGTGCCGTGCGCGTATCGCTTGGGCCGGACACCACAGAAGAACAGGTCTTGCGTTTTGCAGACGCCTGGACCGCGAAATTGAAGAAACACGAGGCGCGGGCCGCTTGATGCGCGCCGCCAGTTGAAGGATGAAAAGCATGGATAGCACTTTGGTCAAGGACGACCCGAACACCGGCGTTAAAGAGGGCGTTGATCAGGAAACCGTGGATGCCGTGCGCGAAGTCGGCGGTGCCTATAAATACGGGTGGTCCACAGATATCGAGATGGACTATGCCCCATTGGGTCTGAACGCCGATATCGTCAAGCTGATCTCGGAGAAGAACGAAGAGCCCGAATGGATGCTGGAATGGCGTCTGGCGGCCTATGAACGCTGGCTGACCAAGAAAGAGCCGAACTGGGCGATGGTCGACTATCCGGAAATCGACTTTCAGCAGCAGTATTACTATGCGCGTCCGAAATCGATGGCGGAAAAACCAAAGAGCCTGGATGACGTCGATCCCAAGCTGCTGGAGACCTACAAGAAGCTGGGTATCCCTTTGAAAGAACAGGCGATTCTGGCAGGCGTCGAAGGCGCAGAGAAGATTGGTGACGAGCCCCGCAAGGTGGCTGTGGATGCGGTTTTTGACTCTGTTTCGGTCGGCACCACCTTTCAGGACGAGCTGAAAAAGGCGGGCGTGATCTTCTGCTCTATCTCCGAGGCGATCCGCGAGCACCCCGAGTTGGTCAAGAAATACCTTGGTTCGGTCGTGCCGGTGAATGACAACTTCTATGCGACGCTGAACTCGGCCGTCTTTTCCGATGGGTCGTTCGTGTATGTGCCGCCGGGCGTGCGCTGTCCGATGGAGCTGTCGACCTACTTCCGTATCAACGCGGAAAACACCGGCCAGTTTGAACGCACGCTGATCATCGCCGACAAGGGGTCCTATGTGTCCTACCTTGAAGGCTGTACCGCGCCGCAGCGCGACGAGAGCCAGCTGCACGCCGCGGTGGTCGAGATCATCATCGAGGAAGACGCCGAGGTGAAATATTCGACCGTTCAGAACTGGTACCCCGGTGATGAAGACGGCAAGGGCGGGATCTACAACTTTGTGACCAAGCGTGCAGACTGCCGTGGCGACCGTGCAAAGGTGATGTGGACGCAGGTCGAAACCGGCTCTGCCGTGACGTGGAAGTATCCTTCCTGCATCCTGCGCGGCGACGATAGCCAGGGCGAGTTCTATTCCATCGCCATCGCCAACAACATGCAGCAGGCTGACACCGGCACCAAGATGATCCACCTGGGCAAGCGCACCAAATCGCGCATCGTGTCCAAGGGGATTTCGGCAGGCAAGGCGCAGAACACCTATCGCGGCTTGGTGACCATGCACCCCAAAGCCAAGGAATCGCGCAACTATACCCAGTGCGACAGCTTGTTAATCGGCGACAAATGCGGGGCCCACACGGTGCCTTACATCGAGGTCAAGAATAACAGCAGCCGGGTGGAGCATGAGGCGACCACCTCCAAAGTAGACGACGATCAGCTGTTCTACTGCCGTTCGCGCGGCATGGACGAGGAAGAGGCGGTTGCCCTGGTCGTGAACGGCTTCTGTAAAGACGTGCTTCAGGCGCTGCCGATGGAGTTTGCGATGGAAGCACAGGCGCTGGTTGCGATTTCGCTTGAAGGGTCCGTGGGGTAATCACGATGATGCGCAAGCTGACATGGGACGTGACCATTGCCGCGCTCGTTTTCTGGGTGCTGATGGCGCTGTTTCGCGGGGGCGGGCTGACGCTCGTCGCCTTCGAGAACACGTTCTTCCAGATGCTGATCTTTGCGATGATCTACGCTGCCATCCGTGTGGCCCTGTTGGTGCTGCGCAAGGGGGATGGCGAATGATCACCATAGGGACCAAAGGCGCAGCGCTCTGATGCAGGCATCGGCGGATACCACTCCCTTGCGCCTGCACTGGTGGAAGGCGGTCCCGAATTTCGGGGACGCCCTCAGCCCTGTGGTGCTCGCCCATGTCGCGGGCCGGCCTGTGGAGCATGCCGGTGTGCGCAAGGCGGAGGTCTGGGCCATCGGGTCGCTTTTGCAGGTGGTCAAGCGCAACTTTAGCGAGGCACAGGATCACCGCCCGGTGATCTGGGGGGCGGGCCTGTTGCATCCGGTGCAGGGGACGGGGTTTGTCGATCATGTCGATATCGCCCTGGTCCGTGGGCCGATCACTGCCGCGCTGCTGGGGTTGGAACTGTCGGAGTTTGGTGATCCCGGTTTGTTGATCAACGCCGTGTGGCCGCAGGACCGCGCGCCCAATGGCAAGATCGGCATCGTGCCGCATCATTCGCTGGTGGATGACCCTGTGTTGCAGGCTCTGATCGCCAGTGACGCGCGGTATCAGCTGATTGACCCGCGCGGGCAAGCGCAGGATGTCTGCGCGGCGATTGCCGCGTGTGATCATGTGTTTGCGTCTTCCCTGCACGGGTTGATCGTGGCCGATGCCTACGGCGTGCCCAACAGCTGGCTGGCCCCGATCGGGCAGTCGCGCTTGAAATATCTGGATTATGCGGCCTCGGTCGGACGGCCCCTGCGGGCCCCGATCAACGTCGAGGACATCCCGACGGCGGTTCTGCCCGACCCGCTGTCACCGCTTTCCTATCAGGCGGGCATAGATGCCTGCCGCACCGCTCTTTATGCCCGTTTTCCCAAAGCCTTACAGGCGGGGAGGGCGGCATGAAATCTTACACCGATGACGGCCCCGCGACGGGGTTTTCATTCACTCAATTCACTGTCATTGCAGCGCCAAAGCGCAAGAAAAGGAACCCATCATGCTGAGCATCAAAGGCCTGAAGGTCAAACTGGAAGAAGAAGACAAGCAAATCCTGAAGGGTGTCGATCTGGAAGTCGAAGCCGGTAAGGTCCACGCGATCATGGGGCCGAACGGGTCCGGTAAATCCACGCTGTCCTATGTGCTGTCGGGCAAAGACGGCTACGAGGTCACCGAAGGCTCCGCCCATCTGGGTGACATCGACCTGCTGGACCTTGAGCCGGAAGAGCGTGCCGCCGCTGGCCTGTTCCTCGCCTTTCAGTACCCCGTTGAAATCCCCGGCGTTGGCAACATGACTTTCTTGCGCACCGCTGTGAATGCGCAGCGCAAGGCCCGTGGCGAAGAAGAGATGTCTGCCGCGGAATTCCTCAAGGTTGTGCGCGCCCGTGCCAAAGAGCTGAAGATCGACGCCGACATGCTGAAGCGCCCCGTGAACATGGGCTTCTCGGGTGGTGAGAAGAAGCGTAACGAGATCTTGCAGATGGCGATGCTTGAGCCGAAAATGTGCATCCTCGACGAAACGGACTCCGGTCTGGATGTCGATGCGATGAAACTGGTTGCTGACGGCGTGAACGCGCTGCGCACCGAAGGCCGTGGTTTCCTTGTAATCACCCACTACCAACGTCTGCTGGACCACATCAAACCCGATGTGGTGCACATCATGGCAGATGGCCGTATCATCAAGACCGGCGGTCCCGAGCTGGCGCTGGAAGTCGAGAACAACGGGTATGCCGACATCCTGTCCGAGGTGGCGTAATGGCCGAAGCAGCGACACAACAAACCCCGACCGAGGCGTTGATCGCCACGTTGGATCTGCCCCAAGGGGGCTGGTCCGATGCGGCGCGCAAGGATGCGTTGTCCCGTCTGCAACAGGCAGGTCTGCCCGAGCGTCGTGACGAATACTGGAAATACACCCGCCCTGATACGCTGACCCAGCCGCAGGCGGTCTCTGCCGCGGTGCGCGCGTCGGAAGACGTGGCCCTGTTTGATCAGATCGACCGGCTGAAGCTGGTGTTCGTCGACGGTGTGTTTGATGCCGATGCGTCGGATGATTTGGCGCTTGAGGGCATCACCATCGAACGGCTGGCCCAAGCGGACGCCGATCTGCATTGGGCGCGTGATCTTTACGGGACGCTGGAAAAGAACGGCCAGACGCCTGTGGCACGCCCCTTGGCGGCGCTGAACACGGCTTTTGCCGCCGATGGTGTGTTGATCCATGTGACGGACAAAGTCTCCAAGCCGGTGAATATCGTCTATCGCCGGACCTCCGAGACAGCGGATGTCATGCTGCACCACGTCGTCAAGCTGGACGCCGGCGCTGAATTCACGCTGCTGGAGAACGGCCCCGTCGCCGCGCGCTTTAACGGTGTGCTTGAGGTTGAAGTTGCGGATAACGCGTCTTTCCACCACGTGCGCGCCCAAGGCCGCGATCACGAACAACGTGCCGCGACCCATATCTTTACCCGTTTGGGGACTGAGTCCGCGTTCAAATCCTTTACCCTGACCGCCAATGGCGTGATGACACGCAACGATTGTGTGATCGAGCTGACGGGTGACGATGCTGCCGCCCATGTGGCGGGGGCCTGTGTGGGCGACGGGGGTGATTTCCACCATGACGACACAGTGTTCATCACCCATGACGCGGTGAACTGCGAAAGCCGTCAGGTGTTCAAGAAGGTACTGCGCAACGGGGCGACCGGTGTGTTCCAAGGGAAGATCCTGGTCAAGGCCGACGCGCAAAAGACCGATGGCTACCAGATCAGCCAGTCGTTGCTGCTGGATGACGACAGCCAGTTCCTTGCCAAGCCAGAGCTTGAGATCTACGCCGATGACGTGGCCTGTTCGCACGGCTCCACTTCGGGGGCGATCGACGAGGACGCGCTGTTCTATCTACGCTCGCGCGGTGTGCCGCACAACGTCGCGACGGATCTGCTGACCTTGTCCTTCCTGGCCGAGGCCGTGGAAGAGATCGAGGACGAGACCCTGCGCGAAGAGATCACCGCACGGCTTGCCGCGTGGCTTGAGCGGCACGCAGCCTGATGGCGGCGACACGCGATATCGTGGCCAGCTACCGCAACCCCGCCGCCGTTGTGCGGCGGTTGTTGGGGCAGGGCCCGCGGGAGGATCGCAACCTGGTCTATCTGATGGTCGCGTGTCTCATCTTTTTCGTGGCCCAGACCCCGCGTCTGGCCCGCGAAGCCCATGTCAACGGCACCGAGCTTGACATGCTGCTGGGGGCGACCCTGCTGGCATGGCTGTTCATCGCGCCGCTGATTTTCTACATGCTGGCGGCGGGGACGCAGATCATCCTTAGGGTGATGCGCGGTCGCCCCAGCGGCTATAGCACGCGTCTGGCGCTTTTCTGGGCCTTGCTGGCGTCCAGCCCGCTTGTGCTGTTGCACGGGCTGACGGCAGGGTTCGTCGGCGAAGGGATCGAATTGCGCATCGTCGGTCTGGTCTGGCTTTGCGCGTTTTTATGGTTTTGGATCAGCGGGTTGCTGGTCGCATATCGGACACGCTCATGAATGCCCCTGATACAAGATCGGTGCTGACCGAGCTGGTCGTGCTTAGCCTGCGCGACCCGCGTGCTGCCGCGAACCAGATCATGGGATGGCGCCTAGGGCGGGACGTGCTGTGGACCGCGCTGGCGCTGGCGGCGGCGATCAACACGTTGATCTTTTCGGTCAGTCTGGTGCTGCAACCGACACCCGCGATGCCTGCGTTCTTTACCAGCCCGCTGGCGATGTTTGTCCTGCTCTCGGGCGTCCTGGTGATCACGACCCACGGGCTTTACTGGGCCGGGCGTGCGCTTGGGGGCGAAGGCGACTTTGGCGATGTGCTGGCACTGGTGGTGTTCTTGCAGGTCCTGCGCATCATCGCACAGGTGGCGATTTTCCTGCTGATGTTCATCTCTCCGGGGGTGTCGGTGCTGGCATCTTTGGCGACGGGCCTTATCGGGCTTTGGATATTGGTCAACTTCATCGCCGCCGCCTTCAACTTTACCGGACTGGGCAAGGCTGTCGGCGTTTTGCTGATTTCTATGGCGGCCATCGTTCTGGGGCTCAGCCTGCTTCTCTCTATCGTGGGCGTTGCCGCCCAAGGAGTGCTTCTTGATGTATGACGTAAACACCATCCGCAGCGACTTTCCGATCCTGTCGCGCGAGGTGAACGGCAAGCCGCTGGTCTATCTCGACAATGGGGCCTCGGCCCAAAAGCCGCAGGTCGTGATTGATGCGATCAGCCGCTCGTACAGCCATGAATATTCCAATGTTCACCGCGGCTTACACTATCTTTCTAATCTCGCAACCGATCAGTATGAATCCGTGCGCGGCACTGTGGCACGGTTCCTGAATGCCGGAAACGAGGATCACATCGTCTTTACCTCCGGCACGACAGAGGGGATCAATCTGGTCGCTTACGGTTGGGCCATGCCGAACCTGCAGGCGGGGGACGAGATCATCCTGTCGGTGATGGAGCATCACGCCAATATCGTGCCGTGGCATTTCCTGCGCGAGCGTCAGGGCGTCGTGATCAAATGGGTCGATGTAGACGCCTCTGGCGCGCTTGATCCGCAAGCCGTGATCGACGCCATCACCCCCAAGACCAAGCTCATTGCCGTGACGCAGGTGTCGAATGTTCTGGGCACAGTGGTGGACGTCAAGGCGATCACCGCAGGGGCCCATGCCAAAGGCGTGCCCGTCTTGGTTGACGGGTCGCAGGCGGCGGTGCACATGCCTGTGGACGTGCAGGATATCGGCTGCGATTTCTACGCGATCACGGGTCACAAGCTTTATGGTCCCTCGGGGTCCGGCGCGATTTATATCAACCCCGATCGAATGGCCGAGATGCGCCCGTTTCTGGGCGGCGGCGATATGATCCGCGAGGTCACCAAAGACGGCATCACCTATAACGATGCCCCGATGAAGTTCGAGGCGGGCACCCCCGGCATCGTGCAGACCATCGGCATGGGCGTGGCACTGGATTATATGATGAACATCGGGATGCAGAATATCGCCGCCCATGAAGCATCCTTGCGCGATTATGCCGTGTCGCGTCTGTCGGGTCTGAACTGGGTGCAGGTGCAGGGCACCACGCCGGACAAGGCCGCGATCTTCAGCTTTACGCTGGACGGGGCGGCGCATGCGCATGATATCTCTACCATTCTGGATAAAAAGGGCGTGGCGGTACGTGCGGGTCAGCATTGTTGCGGGCCGCTGATGCAGCATCTGGGCCAGACCGCCACCTGCCGCGCGTCCTTCGGGATGTACAACACCAATGCCGAGATCGACACGCTGATCGAGGCGCTTGAACTGGCGCATGATTTGTTTGCGTGACCCAAGGCTGATTTTGTAATTGCAGGGGGCGGGTAGTCTGGCTATACCGCCCCTAGATGGACCCTTAGCTCAGCTGGATAGAGCGCTGCCCTCCGAAGGCAGAGGCCAGAGGTTCGAATCCTCTAGGGTCCGCCATCTTCCCTTGAATGAGCTATGTTTGTGTGGGGCTTCGCCCTCAGGCCTGCACGGCTTCTGGCGTGTCGCCAGTCGTTGCGGAGGTAGGGGTGTCGTCCGTATTGTCAGCGGCTGACAGGATCACGGCGGGCTGCCGTGCGGCGACGGTGGCAAATTCCATGTGGAAGGTCGTGCCTTCGCCGACAACGCTGTCGTAGAACAATTTTCCCGACATCTGCCGGGCCAGCTGTTGCGAGATATGGAGCCCCAGACCGGACCCCTGTGTTGCATATTGCCCGCCGTTCTTGACCTGTTCAAAGCGGCCAAAGACCTGCCCCTCCATCCCGTCGGGGATGCCGCGGCCGCTGTCCTTGATCGACAGGCGCACATGGCCGTTGCGGATGGACAGGCTGCCTTCAACGGTGCTGCCTTGTTCGGAGAATTTGATGGCGTTGGACACGAGGTTGTCTATGATCTGGCGGATGGCAAAAGCGTCACCGGTGATGGTCGCGGTTTGATCACCTTTCGGCAGCACGAGGTCGATCTTCTGCTCGGCAGCGAACATCTTGTTCTCTTCCAGGCTTTCTTTCAGTAGCGTCCCCAGATCGACCGGCAGCGCGTCAAGCGACAGCGCGTCCACGTCGATCTTTTGCGCCAGCAGGATGTTATCGACCAGACGGGACAGACGCATCCCGTTGCGTTGCGCGATTTCGAGGGGGGAACGGATGCGCGCGTCGATCTCGCCCAAACGCCCGCTAAGCGCCAGCGCCAGCCCGCCCTTGAGCGAGGTAAGCGGCGTGCGCAGCTCGTGGCTGACGACAGAGATAAATTCGTCCTTGGCGCGGTTGGCCTCGTCGGCGCGCAGCAGCGCATCTTCGAGGGCGCGGGTGATGACGATACGGTCGGTGATATCGACCAGGGTTATGCTCCACCCCAGAATGGCACCGTTCGGGTCCAGCGGGCTTTCGATTTCCTGAATACGGGGGTCATAGATGCGCTGTTCGATGGTCAAGGATGCGTCCGTCGTGCGGGGGCTGCGGGTGTCGATCTTGGCCAAAAGGGCATCGGCGTCGGCTTTGGACAGGTTGCACAAGCCGCTGCGTTTCGCGGCAGAGTTCATCAACGTGACACGGCGGTTGTTGTCGATCAGGATCACCGGTTCGCTGGTCGTATTGAACAGGATCGACTGCCCGATCGACGCCATATCCATCGTCTTGTTCGTCAGCAGCATGAAGGTAAAGGCCAGGATACCGACGGTGAACATAAACGCCGTGGGGTCCAGCCCGAAGACGGTGAAGCCGAAAATAACGTAAGACGCATTGGCAGACAGCGGTGTGATCGTGACCACCGCCAGCATTGTCAGCAGCGGCCAGGCAGAGCGGCGGGCGCGGGCAAAGGCCTTGATCAGCGCATAGAAGGTCGCGGCGACGAAAGTATACAGCACGGCCGTGATCGCAAAGAACCCCGGCCCGTGGATATAGGTGATCTGCCGGTCACCGGGCAGGATGGCAGTCTCGGCGGTATAGACCAGCTGGTGCATGCTATTGGTTGCAGCAAAAACAAAGCAGCCCACGGGCACCAGCACCAGCGCGGCCACCACACGCTTTTTCGACAGCCATTCGGCCTGATGCACATAGGCGAAGACAAAGAAGCACCACGCCACAGGTACCAGCGCATTTCCCAGCCATGCGACGACGGCCATGTCGAACTGGCAGGCAAAGGACGGGGTGGAGGCTTCGGCCCCGACGGTGATCAGGGTCCAGATCATTGCGATGAAGGTCAGGGCGTAGAACCGCTTGCCGTGGAAATGCTGATATTTCAGCATGCAGACCATAACGACCGCGGCGACAGCGCTCACGCTTGCGGCAGCCCAGAACACGGGCTGCATGGCTACACCTTCAAAGCACGTTGTCATTCATTCACCCACGGACTGCGTCTTTGCAAAGCAATCTAGGCATACGGATGTGTTGAAACTTTGACAGAAGTTAGACAGCAGGCCCGTGCGTTCGGGGCCGTCGTTCTGTGTCAAAGACAATACAAGGCATAGTATAGCTTTGTGCCGTGATCATGCGTGTGTGGGATGTGGGGTCAAGCGCTGGACGGGTTAAACACTGGCCTGAACGCAAAAGAAATCCCCGCAAAACCGTGGTTTGCGGGGATTTTGAACTTGGGGGTAGGGAGAATCCCCATTAGCGGCGGCGGCCACCCTTGCGGCCAGCGCGCCCACGCCCCTCTTGACCGGCCTTGGGCGCGACCTTGTTGAACTTGATCCATTCGGTGCCGTGAGGGTCGCGGTCGAACAGGAAGTTGGCGGCGCGGATTGCCTCCATCTCTTTGCCGGGGGTGGGCTTGGTAGATCCCATCCCGAAGAGCGTCACAAAGGTCTCGTCGTCGATCTCGTCCGGCAGGATAATGCCCGCCGTCACCAGCTCGGCCTTCTTCTCGGCAATCTTGGTCTGGTTCACGGGCAGAGTGATCGGGTTCATGATCGCCGAGGTCATGCCAGCGCCCATTGCCATCGGCAGGAAAGCATTGTTGATGCCGTGACGGTTGGGGAGGCCAAAACTGATGTTGGAGGCACCACAGGTCGTGTTCACGCCCAGTTCCTCGCGCAGACGGCGCACAAGGGTAAAGACCTGATGCCCCGCGGTCGCCATTGCGCCGATGGGCATGACCAGAGGGTCGACCACGATATCATGGGCCGGAATACCGAAGTCGGCCGCGCGTTCTACGATCTTCTTGGCAACGTCGAAACGCACGTCGGGATCTTCGGAAATACCCGTGTCGTCGTTCGAGATCGCAACCACAGGCACGTTGTATTTCTTGACCAGCGGCAGCACGAGCTCCAGCCGCTCTTCCTCGCCGGTGACCGAGTTCAGCAGCGGGCGTCCTTCGCAGGCCTCAAGACCGGCTTCCAGCGCACCGGGGACCGAGCTGTCGATGCACAGCGGGATGTCGACGACGTTTTGCACGACGCGGATCAGTTCGGGCATCAGCATCGGTTCGACAAAGTTATTATCCGCATAGCGGGCGTCTTCGGCCATCTTGTTCGAGAAAACGGCACCCGAGTTCACGTCCAGAATATTCGCGCCCGCCGCGGCTTGTGCAATGGCGTCCGCCTCGACGCGGCTGAAATCGCCACGCTCCAGCTCTTCGGCGAGGATCTTGCGGCCGGTGGGGTTGATCCGCTCCCCGATCACGCAGAAGGGCTCGTCAAAGCCGATGATCGCTGTTTTTGTTTTGGATTCGACGACAGTTCTGGTCATGGTGTTCAGTCTTTCCTTAGACGGAGTTGGCTGGCTGAGCAGCGGGTCCGCCATTTTCAATGGCCCAATTGGCATTCGTCTTGATCCCACCCAGCGGGAAGAAATGCACATGGGTAATGTTGAAATCTGGGTTGGCGGCTTTGTGGGCGGCCAGTTCGGTGATCACATCTGTCGGCTCGTAGGGCAACAGCAGTTTGGTGACATCCATCGCGCGCTTTTGCAGCACCTTTAGCGAAGGGCCGACCCCGCAGGCGATGGCGAATTTGATCAGGGTTTGCAGCTTGGCGGGGCCGGCAATGCCGATGTGGATCGGCAGGTCGATGCCCGCGTGTTTCAGGCTATCGGCCCATTCGATGATCGGCTGTGCCTCGAATGCGAATTGTGTGGCGATGGCCATCTTCGCGTCCGTCCGTTCGGAAAACCCCTGCTTCCAGCGCAGCGCATCGTCCACCCGCAGACGTGATCCATCGGTGTCGATGTCGCGGTTGCCCTCGGGGTGGCCTGCGATGTGCAGCCGTTCAAACCCGTATTTGTCGAACAATCCGGTGTCCATCAACTGCATGGAGTCGCTGAAATCGCCGTGGGGCGTCGTGACGCCACCGGCCAGCAGCAAGGCTTGGCGTACGTCAGCCTCGCCCTGATACATGGCGATCCAGTTTTCCAGCGTGGCACGATCCTTGATGATGCGGGCGGGAAAGTGCGGCATGACCTTGTAGCCGTCCGCATTGAGCCGCGCGGCGGTGGCGACCATGTCTTCGATCGGGGTGCCATCGATATGCGCGATATAGACCCGTGTCCCCTCGGGCAGCAGATCGCGGAAGTCTTCGACCTTTTCCGCCGTGCGGGGCATCACCTCGATCGAGTAGTCGCGCAAAAAATCCGCGACCTCGGGGGTAGGCAGATCGGACACGGGGGCTTCTTTGCGCCGGAAGTTCAAAAGGGACATGAGCATTTCTTTCATGAAGGGATCAACTTTTGCACCGGCAACAGGCGGTCAGGCCCAGCCGTCATTGGCAATCAGCGTCTTGATGCGGTCACGGTCGAACTCTGCGTCGATGCGCGCGACCTCTGCATCGGCCACGGCGTCGGCTTCGCCCTCCACCGTATAGGGATCGGCCTTGCGCCATTCGGCCAGATAGGCATCGCTGTCATCCGCGCCGATTTTCATCGCGGCACGGTCGATGGCCTGTTCGAACCGTTCGGGCAGCGGACGCTTGGACCCGCGACGGCCTTTGCCGACGATGACCTGCGCAGGAATATCACGCCAATAGACGATGGTAACTTCGGGCATGATTGATTCCTCTGCTGTGCTTGTTTTTCTTAGCGGCTGTTGATCTGTCCCCGTCGCCGTTTTTCGACATTCAGAACGGCGTCTGCGACGTGGTCACATTACAGTGCGCTACCGCGACAGGCGAGGGGGGCGGGGCGTCATAATTCTCAAGATGGTTGTGAGGGCGACTATAAGCTTACGCTGCCGGATCTCTGGTTTCCCGCTTGCCCCTTGCCCGCAGAAACATTACCTTGGGGGCAACTCAATATGAAAGGCGCAATCATGGCGCCACAGCGTCCCAAAGGTGCGGGCGCGCTCGATGTACCGCCGGCTCTGAGCCCCGCGCCAGTTCCGCCCAGATCGACCGAACTTTATGCGGCCCTTGATCTGGGCACAAATAGTTGTCGCATGCTGATCGCACAGCCAAAAGGCAGCGGTTTCCATGTCGTCGATAGCTTCTCGAAGTCTGTCCAGCTTGGGGCAGGGCTTGAGAAAACCGGGCGATTGTCGCGCGGATCGATGACGCGTACCATTCAGGCATTGCGGATTTGCCAGCAAAAGCTGCGCCGTAACAAGGTGCGGCGGATGCGGCTCGTCGCGACCGAGGCGTGCCGCCGTGCCGCCAACGGTGCGGAATTCATGCAGCGTATCCAGCGCGAGACGGGGTTAAAGCTTGATATCATCAAGCCCGAGGAAGAAGCGCAGCTTGCCGTGATTTCCTGCGCGCCGCTGGTGAACCGCAAGACACACAACCTGCTGGTGGTGGACATTGGCGGCGGTTCGACCGAATTGGTCTGGATCGACATCTCGAAGGTGCCAAAAGCGGATCGTGCGCAATCCATCATGCGGCTGCATGGGGGGTTCCATCAGGCGAAAACTGATGTGCCTGCCGCGCGTGTGGTCGACTGGATCAGCGTACCACTGGGCGTGGCGACCTTGCGCGATCAATTCTCTGACGTGGAAGACGACGCCGCACGCTTTGCCTTGATGAGCTGGTTCTTCGAGGAGAACCTGACCGACTTCACCCCCTATCAGTCGATCCAGTCGCAGGACCATTTCCAGATTGTCGGCACCTCGGGCACGGTCACCACTGTTGCTGCCAGCCATTTGGGGCTAAAGCGCTACGACCGGACCAAGGTGGACGGGCTTCGCATGACCTCGGCGCAGATCGACAAGGTGATCCATTCCTATCTGGCGATGGGGCCGGGGGGGCGGCGTGCCGATCCGCGTATCGGGCTGGACCGTCAGGCGTTGATCATGTCAGGGGCCGCGATTTTGCAGGCGTTGATGCGGTGCTGGCCGACGGATAGATTAAGTGTTGCAGACCGTGGTCTGCGCGAGGGGCTGCTCTATGCCCAGATGAGCGCGGATGGCGTTTTGGAAGAAGGATTAGGCTGATGGCGAAAACTCCGACAGGCAAGACGCCCACGGGCGGTGCGTCGGGCGGGAAGACCCCCACTGGCAAGAATACATCAGGGCGCGGCCAGCGTGACCTCAAGGTCAAGGTCAAGTCGGCCCGCGGGCGCAAGCTAAGCTCGACCCGTTGGTTGCAGCGCCAGTTGAACGATCCTTATGTCAAACGCGCCAACGCCGAAGGGTATCGCGGGCGCGCGGCTTACAAGATCATGGAACTGGACGACAAATACCGCTTTTTGGTGCCCGGTGCGCGGGTGGTCGACCTTGGTGCGGCCCCCGGTGGCTGGTGTCAGGTCGCGGTCAAACGCTGTAACGTTCTGGGCGAGAAAAAGGGCAAGAACGTCGGGACCATTCTGGGGATCGACCTGCAAGAGATGGAGCCGATTGCAGGCTGCGAATTGCACCAGCTTGATTTCATGGAAGACGACGCGGACGAGATCGTCAAAGGCTGGCTGGGGGGCAAGGCCGATGTCGTGATGTCCGACATGGCGGCGTCCAGCTCGGGCCACAAGCAGACCGACCACAACCGGATCATCGCGCTGTGCGAAGCCGCGGCCTATTTTGCTTTTGACGTGCTTGAGGATGGCGGCACGTTTGTCGCGAAAGTGCTGGCCGGCGGCGCGGAGGGCGACTTGCAACAGCTCCTCAAACGTCGGTTTACCAAGGTCGCCAATATCAAACCCCCCGCCAGCCGGTCCGACAGTTCCGAGAAATTCGTGGTCGCCACCGGTTTCAAAGGGGCGCTACCCGAAGACCAATAGAATCTGTAAGCCCCGCACTGCCCCAAGGCGCGCGGAATTATCAAATGTGATGCGGCAGTTAGACGACTGCCGCATTTTTTTGTGCGGCGGATGCGGTTGCTCTCTTACATATTCGTGAAATGGACCTAAATTGGATCATCGCGCCGCGGCAAAGTTCAATTGCTGCGACAAGAAGCCCTCATAAATCCGTATTTTTCCATCGCAATTTGCGAAAAGAGGGCTGGTCGTTTTGGCGTGGCTCATGACATAGTTGCGGCCATGTCTTTGTTCCTGATTATAGCCCTCCCGTTTCTTGGCGCCTTGCTGCCCGGCCTGATGTATCAGGCAGGCCGTCAAAGCTGCTTTTTGGTGACCTTTCTGGTGACGGCCTGCGCCGCGATCGGCCTTGCGACACATGCACCGGCCGTTCTTGCAGGCGAGGTCGTGACCGCCAGCCTCTCGTGGCTGCCGCAGTTGGGGTTGAACGTGAACCTGTTCCTTGACCCGCTGGGGTTGATGTTCGCGGGTCTGATCCTTGGCATCGGGATGCTGATCATCCTTTATGCGCGGTTCTATCTGTCGCGTGACGACAATATGGGCGCGTTCTTTACCTATCTGCTGCTGTTCCAAGGTGCGATGGTCGGGATTGTTCTGTCGGATAACATCTTGATGTTGCTCATTTTCTGGGAGATGACGTCGCTGTCGTCCTTCCTGCTGATCGGGTTCTGGAAGCATCTGCCCGAAGGGCGTCAGGGCGCGCGGATGGCGTTGACCGTGACGGGGATGGGCGGTCTGGCGATGATCGGTGGCATGCTGCTGCTGGGGCAGATCGTGGGCAGCTATGACCTGACCGTGATCCTTGAGAACCGCGACCTGATCCAAGCGTCGCCGTTGTATCTGCCTGCGCTGATCCTGATCCTGCTGGGCTGTTTCACCAAATCCGCGCAGTTCCCTTTCCACTTCTGGCTGCCGCACGCGATGGCGGCCCCGACGCCTGTGTCGGCGTATCTGCACTCTGCCACGATGGTGAAGGCGGGGCTGTTCCTTATGGCGCGCATGTGGCCGGTGCTGTCGGGCACTGAAATCTGGATCGTGCTGGTCTGCTCTGCCGGGTTGATCACGATGGTGCTTGGCGCGCTGATCGCGATTTTCAAAAACGACCTCAAGGCGCTGCTGGCGTTTTCTACCGTGTCGCATCTGGGGCTGATCACCTTCCTGCTGGGCACGGGCACCTCCTTTGGGGCGATGGCGGCGGTGTTCCACATTCTGAACCACGCGAGCTTTAAGGCCGCCTTGTTCATGAGCGCCGGTATTGTCGATCATGCGGTCCACACGCGCGATATGACCCGACTGGGGGGCTTGCGCCGTCTGATGCCGATCACCTTTGCGATTGCCACGTTGGCCGCATTGTCGATGGCGGGTATCCCGTTGCTGAACGGGTTCCTGTCCAAAGAAATGATGCTGGAAGAGGCGCTGCACACCACGCTGTTCGGCTCGCCCTATCTGGTGGCGGCAGTGGCAACGCTCGGCGCGCTTTTCTCGGCCGCGTATAGCTTCCGGTTTATTGCGCATACCTTCCTGGGCAAAGAGCGGAACGATTACCCCGCCAAACCCCACGATCCCGAGTTTGGCCTGTGGATTTCCCCGGCTTTGCTGATCATCCCCGTGATCGTCATCGGTGTGGCACCGTTCCTGGCGGAACCCTTTGTGCGCACCGTGACCCAAGCGGTCATCGGCTCTGCCGCCGAGATGCCAAGCGCGCATATCAAGCTGTGGCACGGCTTCGTGCCCGCGCTCGGCATGTCGGCGATTGCTGTGGTGGGTGGTTTGCTGCTGCTCGCCGCCTTCGGCCCGCTGGCGCGTCTTTGGGCCGCCACACCGCGCCCCGAGGCCAAGGACATCTTTGACCGTATCATCGCCGCGGCCGTGGGTCTTGCCGGTCTGGTATCGGAGCGTCTGCACAACGGGTCCTTTACCCGCTACGCTGCCGTCTTCGTGACCGCCGTCGTCGCCATCGGGGCGCATGCGTGGTTTACCGGCACCGATGGCGCCCCCGCACGCGAGATGCTGCCCATCACGCCCGTCGGCTTTGCCGGTTGGCTGATGCTGATGATCGCGACGGGTTTCCTTGTGACGGTACACCGCAACCGTCTGGCGGTTCTGATCCTGATGGGGATCATCGGCTTGATGGTATCGGTCGGGTTCAACTATTTCTCGGCCCCCGATCTGGCGCTCACGCAGATCTCGGTCGAGGTGGTGACGATTGTCCTGTTGCTGCTGGCGCTCAACTTCATGCCCAACAGCACGCCTAAGGAAAGCACCATTCTGCACCGCAGCCGCGATATCGTGGTATCGGTCGTGGCAGGGCTGGCGGCAGCCGGCCTGATCTATTCGATCCTGATGTCGGATTTCCCGATTGCCTCTATCGCGGACTACCACCTTGCCAATTCCTACAAAGGCGGCGGTGGCACCAACGTGGTCAACGTGATCCTCGTGGATTTCCGTGGCTTCGACACCTTTGGCGAGATCATCGTTCTGGGGATCGCCGCGCTGGTCATCTATGCCCTGACAGAGGCGCTGATGTCCGGCCCTGTGCGCGCGCGTCTGCTGAACCGTGGCTATGAGGAAGAGCGCGCTGGCGATGCCCATCCGCTGATGATGGTGGTGCTGACACGCGTGTTGATGCCTGTCGTTCTGCTGGTCGGTGTCTATATCTTCCTGCGCGGTCACAACGAACCGGGCGGTGGTTTTGTCGCCGGTCTGGTGGTCGCGATCGCGGTCGTGATGCAATATATGGCCAGCGGCTTTGCCTGGGCGGACAAGCGCCAGCGCTATCATTACCACGGGATCATCGGGGCAGGGGTGCTTTGCGCTGGTCTGACCGGTATCGGTGCGTGGTTTGCCGGTGCGCCGTTCCTGTCCTCTGCCTTTGGCTATTTCCGCATCCCCCCGATGGAGAAATTCGAGCTCGCCACCGCTATGGGCTTTGACCTTGGGGTCTTCCTCGCCGTTGTCGGCGCGGTGATGCTCTCGCTTGAAAGTTTCTCGCGGTTGGGCCGTCGCGCCGGCATCGAGGAAAGCGAACATGCTATGGATATCGACCCGTCACGGGATGAACCGAAAACCGAGACGGAGACCTGATATGGAGCTTTTAGTCGCGTCCGCCATTGGCGTTCTCACCGCTGCCGGGATCTATCTGATCCTGCGCCTGCGTACCTTTCCCGTGATCATCGGCACCTCGCTGATCAGCTATGCGGTCAATGTGTTCCTGTTCGCCTCGGGACGGCTGGCGTTGAACGCCCCGCCGATCCTGCGCGACGGGGTCGAGGTCTATACCGATCCGCTGCCCCAAGCGCTGGTGCTGACGGCGATCGTGATCTCCTTTGGGATGACAGCCGTGGTCGTGATGATCGCGGTCGGGTCCTACCTCAGCGCGGGCGATGATCTGGTCAACGAACCCGACACGCTGGCCGGAGCCGATACCGCAGAACCCTCCCCACGCGGAGGAGGCCCGGCATGACCCATTGGCTTATTCTTCCGATCGTTCTGCCAGCCATGCTGGCGGCGTTCATGGTGCTGGCCGCGCGCTATCACCTGCTGATCCAACGGGTGCTGTCCGTTACGGGCACGCTGGGGCTGCTGGCACTGGCGCTTGGGCTGTTCTGGCAAGCCTCTGGCGGGACGGTCAGCCTGTACCAGCTTGGCAACTGGGCGGCACCTTTCGGTATCGTGCTGGTCGCGGATCGTCTGTCGACGCTGATGGTCTTGCTGACCTGTGTGCTGGCCGTGCCGGTGCTGCTTTATGCGATCGGGTCGGGCTGGGATAACCGTGGGCGGCATTTTCATCCGCTGTTCCAATTCCAGCTTATGGGCATTCTCGGGGCCTTCCTGACCGGCGACGCCTTCAACCTGTTTGTTTTCTTCGAAGTGTTGCTGATCGCCTCTTACGGGTTGATGATCCACGCGGGCGGGCAACGGCGTCTGCGCGCGGGGACGCAATATGTGCTGTATAACCTGCTGGGCTCGACCCTGTTCCTCTTTGCCCTTGGCACGATCTATGCCGAGACAGGCACGCTGAACATGGCCGATCTGGCGATGCGTGTGGCGACGCTGGATGCGGGCGATGGTGCGGGTATTCGCGTCGCGGCGGTGCTGTTGCTGCTGGTCTTTGCGGTCAAGGCCGCGATCTTGCCGCTACATTTCTGGCTGCCCGCCAGCTATAGCGAGGCACCGGCCCCGGTGGCGGCGCTGTTCGCGATCATGACCAAGGTCGGGGCCTATTGTATCATCCGTTTCTACACGCTGGTTTTCCCCCCCGATCTTGAGATCACGCAGGGGCTGTTTGATGTCTGGCTGATGCCTGCCGCGCTGCTGACCGTCGCCCTTGGTATGGCGGGCGTGTTGGGGGCCAGAAGGGCCGACCGCATGGTCGCGTTCTCGGTGATCGGGTCGATGGGCATGCTGCTGGCTGCCGTGTCGGTCTTTACCCCCGCCGGAATTTCCGCCGCCCTTTATTATGCGATCCATTCCACTTTTGCCGCCGCAGCGCTGTTCTTGCTGATCGACGTGATCCGCAGCCGTCGCGGCGCGGCCGAGGTGTCCTTTGTCGATGCGCCGCCGCTGGCAGGTGGGGCGCTTGTCGCGGGTATGTTCTTTGTCGCGGCGATTGCCATGACCGGTCTGCCGCCGCTCTCGGGCTTTCTGGGCAAACTGCTGATCCTTGACGCGGCACGCAGCGCTGACCTGATGTGGTGGGTCTGGGGTGTGATCCTTGTCGGATCGCTGATCGCGGTTGTCGGTTTCTCCCGCGCGGGGAGCCAGATTTTCTGGAAAGCGCACCAGTCCATCGAAGAACCTGCCGAGGGTGATGAGGCACCGGTTGTTGCCGAGGGGCAGGGCGTTTTGCCGATGGTGGCCATTGGCGGGCTGCTGGCCCTGCTTGTCGCGCTGACCGTTGCGGCGGGGCCCATGACCCGCGTGCTGAATGCGACCGCTGCCCAGTTGTTCAACCCCGAACGCTATCTTGCGGTGGTCCTGACCACGCCGGGTAAAGAGATCACGGACCATCACGCAAAGGATGACCACGGCGATGCCGAGGGATCAGCCGATGCGACAGAGGACCACGGCGCAGAGGATGCCGCCGCACCAGAAAAGGATCACTGATATGTTGTCCCGACTGCTTCCGCACCCGATGCTGACAGCGATCCTCGCGATTGCCTGGTGTCTGCTGGTCAATGAAATCAAGCTTGGCACCATTGTCTTTGGTGTCATTTTGGGGCTGCTGATCCCGATTGCCACCGCGGCCTATTGGCCTGACCGCCCGCCGGTCGCGAAACCGGTCAAGCTTCTGGGCTATCTGATCATGGTCATGTGGGATATTCTGGTCGCCAACGTCGTGGTTGCGATGATCGTCCTGTTCAAGTCCAACAAGAACATGCGCCCCGCCTGGGTCGTCATCCCGCTAGAACTGCGCACCCCCGAGGCGATCACCATGCTGGCGGGGACAATCACCCTGACGCCCGGTACGGTGTCGGCGGATGTGTCCGAAGACGGGAAAGCTTTGCTGGTCCATGCACTGGATGCAGAAAACCCTGACGCGGTGCGTGACGATATCAAACAACGCTACGAGCGTCGCCTGAAGGAGATTTTCGAATGATTCTGATTGCTTTGAATATCGCCTTTGTCGCTGTCGCGGTCTCGCAACTTCTGGCGATGCTGCGGTTGTTGAAAGGCCCCAATACCGGCGACCGTATCCTGTCGCTGGATACGATGGTGGTGAATGCGATTGCCCTGATCATCCTGCTGGGGATGCGTTTGGGCACAGACATCTATTTTGAAAGTGCGATGATCTTCGCCATGCTTGGCTTTGTGTCGACCGTGGCCATCGCGCGCTTTGTACTGCGAGGTGATATCATTGAGTGATCTACCCCTAATCCCCGAAATCATCATCTCGGCCCTGCTGATTGTGGGCGGGTTCTTTACCCTTGTCGGTTCCATCGGCCTGATCAAGCTGGACAACTGCATGTCCCGTCTGCACGCGCCGACCAAAGCATCGACACTGGGCGTGGGATCGCTGCTGATGGCGGCGATGATCTATTCCTTCGTCTCCGGCACCGGGTCCCTGCACGAGATTCTGGTAATGGCGTTCTTGTTCGTCACAGCCCCTATCACCGGCAATTTCATCGCCAAGGTGAATTTGCACCGGCTGCATCAGACCAAGGATATGCCGCCAGCGCCCAGTGATCACGTCTGGGGCACATACTCTGACAAATAAGCCAAGCCCGCGCCTCAAAGCGCGGGTTTTTTCTTGGGCGCAGGGCAGGTCGGGTAGGGCGTCTGACGGCGGATCAAAGAAAATTTCAATTTTCCTGCCGATCCATGCAAAACCCCGCTTGACGCCATCGCGAGCAAACCCTATCACCACCAAACGCTTCGACGGCAACGACGAAGTACGCAGTGGGCGGTTGTAGCTCAGTTGGTTAGAGTACCGGCCTGTCACGCCGGGGGTCGCGGGTTCGAGCCCCGTCAACCGCGCCACCGCTGCATTTTATCAGATATTTTGATAACAAGCACACGCCCTTCGGGGCGTGGTTTGCTTGTGCGTTCAGGCCCCTGATTTCCGCCACGGGCAGGGGATTTCCGGTGCTGATTCATGCGCAAATTGCGGCGATGAAAATTTCCAAAATTCTTTGTAGTTTTCTGCGGTTAATCGCTTGACGCTCTGCGCTGGTTATCTTATTCCGCCCTTACTGCGCGGTTGTAGCTCAGCTGGTTAGAGTACCGGCCTGTCACGCCGGGGGTCGCGGGTTCGAGCCCCGTCAACCGCGCCACTTCTCCCTTTTTAGATTTTTGATTTACCTCGTCCTAAAAAGGGAAAAGCGGGCCGTTAGGCCCGCCCGTTTGCTTACGTCATCGCATCCAGAATACGTGCCCAGCTTCGGATTCCCTTGTGGAAGCTTTCGAGGTCGTATTTCTCGTTCGGGGAGTGGATGGCGTCGTCGTCTTTCCCGAATCCGATCAGCACCGGTGTGGTATCCAGAATTTTCTGGAAATGCCCCGCAATGGGAATCGATCCGCCACAGCCGACATAGGCAGCGGGAACATTCCATTCATCGGTCAGCGCTTTGCGGGCATCTTCGAATGCGGGGGCGGTGGTCTCGAAGACCGATCCTTGGCTCGACCCGTGGGCGTGGAACGTCGCTTCGCAGTCCTCGGGCATCATGTCTGTGACCATCTTGCGAAAGCTGTCGCGGATGACGTGCGGGTCCTGGGTGCCCACCAGACGGAAGCTGATCTTGGCGTGAGCCTGCGAGGGCAGCACGGTCTTGAAGCCGGCACCTATGTATCCGCTCCATATGCCGTTGACCTCGCACGTGGGGCGCGACCAGATCATCTCGATCGGCATACGGTCCTGTTCGCCGGCGGGTTTCGACAGACCCACATCGCCAAGGAAACTGTCATGATCAAAGGCAAGCCCTTGCCACTGCGCCTGAATATCGTCGGGCAGTTCTGGTACCCCGTCATAGAAACCGGGCACCGTGATGCGGCCCGTGTCATCGTGCAGGGAGGCGATGACCTTGGACAGGACGCGCGCGGGGTTCATCGACACGCCGCCGTACATGCCAGAGTGCAGATCAAGATCAGGGCCGGTGATGGTGACCTCTTCGCCCATCAAGCCGCGCAGCATCGTCACGATCGACGGCACCTTGGATTGGAACATGCCCGTGTCGCAGATCATCGCATAGTCGGCGCGCAGCTCTTCGGCATTCTCTTCCATAAAGGGCACCAGTGAAGGGGAGCCTGATTCTTCCTCGCCCTCGAAGAAGAAGGTCATGCGGCAGGGGAAGTCGCCATTGACCGCTTTCCACGCGCGCAGCGCCTCGACAAAGGTCATCAGCTGGCCCTTGTCATCTGCGGCACCACGTCCGCGGATCACGCGGCCTTTTGCCGTGTCCTCGACGGCAGGATCAAAGGGATCGCGGTGCCACAGGTTCAGCGGATCGACAGGCTGGACGTCATAATGACCGTAGAACAGGATATGCGGCTTGTCGGCGGGGCCGTCCACATGGCCCACGACCATGGGGTGACCGGGGGTGGGGCGTTTGGTGGTCTTGATGCCGATGCTGTTCAGATCTTCGACCAGCCAATCGGCGGCGCGGTCGCAGTCTTCCTTGAACGCGGGGTCAGTCGAGATGGAGGGGATGCGCAGCAGATCGAGCAGCCGGTCGGTGGCCGCATCCAGATCATGATCGATCCGTGCCAATACGTCGGGTAGGGACATGGGGGTAAACCTTTCTGTCAGGGTGAAGATTGCCGCGACCGTATCAGCGCGCTTGGCCGTGTCCAGTGGTGCGCCCGACGTGCCCGCAGCTTGCGCGCCATACCGCGTGAGAATCGCTTGAGAATCAGGCCTTTGACGCAAGCGGGACAGCGTGCAGGTTTCCGATGCGCGACATCCGACCGCGATGCGACGCGCCCCGCGGCGGCACCTGCGACAATCGGTTCCTATTAAGGCATTGAATTGAATGGCTCTAAACTATATTCATTCTAAAGCACGAATATGGCGAATGATCCGGTTGCCTTTGCTGGTCCCGCCACCGACGAAGGAGCAAGGCGCAATGGACTATACCAAACAGCTTGATCAGGCGATTGACCGGCTGCACGAGGAAGGTCGCTACCGCACCTTTATCGACATTGAACGCCGCAATGGTCAATTCCCCCACGCTGTCTGGACCCAACCCGACGGGCAAGAGAAGAATATCACCGTCTGGTGCGGGAATGATTACCTAGGGATGGGGCAAAACCCTGTCGTTCTGGCCGCGATGCACGAAGCACTTGATGCGACAGGTGCAGGGTCGGGCGGGACGCGCAATATCTCGGGCACCACGATTTACCACAAACGTCTTGAGGAAGAGCTGTCGGATCTGCACGGGAAGGAAGCCGCCTTGCTGTTCACCAGCGCCTATATCGCCAATGACGCGACGCTCAGCACGCTGCCCAAGCTCTTTCCCGGCCTTATCATCTATTCCGACGAGCTGAACCACGCGTCGATGATCGAAGGGGTCCGCCGCAATGGCGGGGCCAAGCGTATCTTCCGCCATAACGACGTGGACCACCTGCGCGCGCTGATGGCCGCCGATGATCCCGCCGCACCCAAGCTGATCGCCTTTGAATCGATTTACTCGATGGATGGCGATTTCGGCCCGATCGAGGCGATTTGCGACATTGCCGATGAATTCGGCGCGCTGACCTATATCGACGAGGTCCACGCCGTGGGGATGTACGGCCCGCGTGGGGCAGGGGTTGCCGAGCGTGATCGCCTGATGCACCGGCTGGATATCATCAACGGGACGCTTGCCAAGGCCTACGGTGTGATGGGGGGCTATATCGCGGCCTCGGCCAAGATGTGCGATGCCATCCGGTCTTACGCGCCGGGTTTCATCTTTACCACGTCCCTGCCGCCAGCGGTTGCCGCCGGTGCTGCGGCCTCGGTCGCCTACCTCAAGACCGCGCCCGAACTGCGCGAGAAGCACCAGCAGCAGGCCAAGGTGCTGAAACTGCGGCTCAAGGGGTTGGGTCTGCCGATTATTGATCACGGCAGCCATATCGTCCCTGTGATTGTCGGAAACCCCGTACACACCAAGATTCTGTCGGATCGCCTGCTAGAGGATCACGGCATCTATGTGCAGCCGATCAACTTCCCCACCGTGCCCCGCGGGACAGAGCGTTTGCGCTTTACCCCGTCGCCCGTACATGGCCCGCTGGAAATCGAAGGGCTGGTCCACGCGATGGACGCTTTGTGGTCCCATTGTGCGCTGAATCGTGCCGAAATGGCGGGGTGACCCCGAATATTTCGTATAGTCCGTTGATTTATGCTACCGATATCGAAAGAAAAGCTTAATCTCGAATCAACATGTTGTTTCGATTAAGGGCAGCGGGCATAGCTACGGGACATTTTTATGATTGGGCGGTGGTCTTCCAAGTCGGCAGATAACGAGCAAGTTGAAGCCAAAGGTTTCGACGCGTTCGACTTGCGCCTTGGTGACCTGATGCGCGGTGAACGCGCGACGCTTGGTAAATCCCTGCTGGATGTCCAACGCGAGCTTCGGATCAAGGCCTCCTACATTGCCGCGATCGAAAACGCCGACCCGGAAGCCTTTGATACACCTGGGTTTATTGCCGGTTACGTGCGGTCTTATGCCCGCTACCTGAACATGGACCCCGACAAGGCGTTCGCAGCCTTCTGTGCTGAATCCGGTTTTGCCGTGGCGCATGGCATGTCCTCTAAAGCGTCCGTCGTCAAAAAGCCCACCCGCGAAGAACGGATGACCCGCAATGGCGAGAGCGATATTTTTGCCCGCCCTGCGACGCCCTTCACCCCCGTCGGTGATTCCCTTCTGGCGCGAATAGAGCCAGGCGCACTGGGCTCGCTGCTGGTGCTCGTCGCTTTGATTGGCGGGATTGGCTATGGCGGGTGGAGCGTTCTGAAAGAAGTGCAGCGCGTGCAGGTCTCTCCGGTGGATGAAACCCCTGTTGTGCTGTCTGACCTTGATCCGCTTCAAGGCGCGCTTGCCTCTGCCCCCGAAACGACAGAAGACCCCGATGCGCCGACCGCGATGGCTGTGCCACGTTCCGACGCGCTGGACCGGCTTTATCGTCCTGCCGCACTGGATGTGCCTGTTCTGGTCGCGCGGGATGCGCCGATTTCCTCGATTGATCCGCGCAGTATCGGCAGCTTTGCCTCGACCTCTCCTTCGCCTTCCGTCGGGGATGCGCTGCGCACCGCAGAGAATACCGTGGTCCAACGGGATACGCCCGAGGTGCTGCCGGGTGCCGTGCCGCAGGTGGTCGAAGGGCCCGCGCCGCAGCTGCGTATGGTTGCTGCCTATCCATCCTGGGTGCGTGTACGCGCGGCAGATGGCAAGGTTATCTTTGAAGGCATCATGAACAAGGGCGACAGCTGGGATATCCCCGCGACCGAAGAGCCCCCGACGCTGCGCACCGGCGAATCCGGCGCGCTGTATTTCGCGATGGACGGGCAGTACTTCGGGCCTGTTGGCGATCGTGGTGCTGTGACGTCGAACTTGCCGCTGCACCGTCAGGCGCTGGCGGAGCTTTACGAGCCAGCCGTACTGGAAGAGAATTCCGCGCTCGCGACAATGGTGGCCGAGCTGAAGAATGCGGCGACTTCGCCGACGGAATAAGCCGGATACCATTGCAACAACGCGACGGGCTGAATAGGTGTAGGGCGAACCGAACCTGACAGACCCTTCGACTGTTTCATTGCCAAAGGTAGCTTTGCATGTCCCTCAATCACATTCGCCCGTGGCGCAACATTTACCGCCGGAAGTCCCGTCAGATCATGGTGGGGAATGTGCCGGTCGGGGGCGATGCGCCGATCACAGTGCAGACGATGACGAACACGCTGACGACGGATGTCAAAGCGACCATCGCGCAGATTCAGGCTGCTGCCGATGTGGGGGCCGATATCGTGCGTGTGTCGGTGCCGGATGTCGAAAGCTCCAAGGCGCTGAAAGAGATCGTGCGCGAGGTATCGGTGCCGATCGTGGCGGATATCCATTTCCACTACAAACGCGGGATCGAAGCCGCCGAGGCGGGGGCCGCCTGTCTGAGGATCAACCCAGGCAATATCGGCGACGAAAAGCGCGTCAAAGAGGTGATCAAAGCCGCGCGGGACAATAATTGTTCAATCCGCATCGGCGTGAATGCTGGATCGCTGGAACGTCACCTGCTTGAGAAATACGGCGAGCCATGCCCCGATGCGATGGTCGAAAGCGGGATGGATCACATCAAGATCCTGCAAGACAATGATTTCCACGAATTCAAGATCAGCTGCAAAGCCTCTGACGTCTTTATGGCCGCCGCTGCCTACCAGCAGTTGGCCGAGGCGACGGATGCTCCGATCCACCTTGGCATCACCGAGGCGGGGGGGCTGACCTCTGGCACGATCAAATCGGCCATTGGCCTGGGCAATCTATTGTGGATGGGCATCGGTGACACGATCCGTGTGTCCCTGTCTGCGGACCCCGTGGAAGAGGTCAAGGTTGGCTATGAGATCCTGAAATCCCTTGGTCTGCGTCACCGTGGTGTGAACATCATCAGCTGCCCTAGCTGCGCGCGGCAGGGGTTTGACGTGATCAAGACCGTCGAGGCGCTGGAACAACGGCTGGAGCATATCAAGACCCCGATGAGCCTGAGCATCATCGGTTGCGTCGTCAATGGCCCCGGTGAGGCGCTGATGACGGATGTGGGCTTTACCGGCGGGGGCAACGGGTCGGGCATGGTCTATCTTGCCGGCAAACAAAGCCACAAGCTGGGCAATGACGCGATGATCGATCACATCGTCGAACAGGTCGAAGCCCGCGCCGCCGCCATCGAAGCAGAGACCCAAGCGGCAGAGCAAGCAGCCGAGTGACTTTGCCCGAAGCGGCGCATTTGCCATCGACAGATATTTGCGTATTCCATATCAATAGATATGCCTGATCACGCCGCCAAGACCCCGACATACGCCGAGTTTTTCTGCGGCGGTGGCATGGTGCGCGCGGCATTGCAGGACCGCTGGGATTGCGTGCTGGCCAATGATATCGACGCGATGAAATGCAAGGTCTATGCCCAGAATTGGGGGCAGGCGGCATTGCATCAGGGCGATATCGCGGCCATGCCCGATGACTTTCTGACGCGTCAGATCGATATGTATTGGGCGTCGAGCCCTTGTCAGGATTTCAGCCTTGCGGGCAAGGGGCGGGGATTGGGCGGCGCGCGCAGCGGTGTCTTTGCCCATTGGGCCGACAAGATCGCCACGGCCATAAAAGCAGGATTTGCGCCGCGTATCATCGCTTTTGAAAACGTCGTCGGGTTGGTGTCGCGCAACGGTGGGGCGGATATGAACACCGTACTCGCGACCTTTGTGCGGCTTGGCTATAAGGTCGGCGCGCTCGAGATCGACGCGCGGCGTTTCCTGCCGCAAAGCCGGCCGCGGCTGTTCGTTGTGTGCGTGCGCGAGGATATCGACATCTCGGGGCTGACGGTGCCAAAACCGTCCCACGTCTTTCACGGCAAGAAGCTGCAGAAGTTCCTGGCCTCTGCGTCGCGTCCTGTGCGGTCGAACTGGGTCTGGTGGAAGCTGGGGGACGCCCCTGCCGACGAACAGGCGCTTGAGCGCGTGCTTGAACGGCGTGCCACCATGCCGTGGTTCAGTGCCGCGGATACTGACCGTCTGCTCACGCTGATGTCGCCCCCCAGCCTTGAACGGCTGCGCGTGGCGCGCAAGGCGGGGCGTACGGTGGTGGGCACGATCTATAAACGCGGGCGCCCCGATGCGGATGGGAATGTCCGCCAACGGGCAGAGCTGCGCACCGACGGGATTGCGGGCTGCTTGCGGACCCCTGCGGGCGGGTCCTCGCGGCAAATTCTGATGTTTATCAAGGGCAACCAGACCAAAGCCCGGCTTGTCTCCTCGCGCGAGGTGGCGCGGCTGATGGGGTTGCCGGACAGCTACAAGATGCCCGACACCTACAACAACGCCTACCGCGTGGCGGGGGATGGGGTCGCCGTGCCCGTGGTACGCTATCTCGACGAGGTGTTGTTCGCGCCCCTGCTGGAACGTCAGTCACTGGGGGCCGTCGCGTGAACGCGGCGCAGGCGTTTCGGGGCAAGGCACTGGCGGCGCTGACCAACCAGATCGGCGTCTATGCTCTGTGCGATCTGGACGGCAACCCGATTTATGTGGGCCAGTCGGTTGATGGTATCCGCACGCGGGTGCGCCGGCATCTGACATCGGCGCGGTCCGATGTGATTGCCAACCGTCAGATCGACGTGTGGGAGATCGCCTTTGTCTGGGCCTGGCCGGTGACCACGAAGGCAGAGGTAGAACCGCTGGAACGCGCGATCTTTGCTCATTACGACGCTGAATTGCCGTTGATGAACGGCAAGGCGATGGTGGCCGATGCGCCGCTGTTCGACTGGCCGGAAAAGCAGGTGGTGCAGGTCATCGACGAAGAGGAACGACAGTCGCGCCTGACCCCGTCAAACCGGCTGCCGCGCCAGATCAAGCAGTATGACTTGCTGGTCGATTATATCCTCAACGTGAAAGAGGCACCGCATCTCAAACGGTCGCTTGATGCGCATTTCAAACGAATGGTGCGCTATCATCAGCGGTTTCTCTAGGCGCTACGGGGCCAGATACCGCCGCAGCACGATGTCGGGCATATGGCCACGCAAGATGCGGTCTGCCATGACGTAGAAGGGAGGATCGGTCATGCCAAGCTCTGCCGCAAGGGCGGCGCTGGCAGGATCAGACATCATGTGGTGCGTGAAGGTGGTTCTATATGTATCTGTTATCGCTTCTAATTCCGGCAGCGCGCGACCGCAGTCTGCGCAGTCGTCGCCGGTAAACAGCGCAATCGGCGCTCCGGCCAATACTTGATCTGTCAGGGATGAGATAAGCGCGAGATCCGCCTGCGCCTTCTCTTGATAGGCTTCGGCAGCATAGTTGCGGGGGGCCACAGCGGGTGCTGCAAGCTCGGGCTCTGCCAGGAGCAACGCCCGCACTTCTTCCCCCAAGGCGCGCCGTTCTGCATGGGTCAGCGCGCCAAAGTCGGTCTGCGCGGCCACCGGAAAGGCCGCCACGCAACAGGCTAGTGCCAAGCGCATCTTAGCCGCGTTTTTCTTCCAGAATGGCTTTCATCTGGTCGTAAGGCAGATAGCCGCGCAGCAGTTCGTCCTGCATCACAAAGGTCGGTGTGCCGGAAATCTGCAGCGTCTGTGCCAGTGCGCGGGTCTTTTCGATCTCTGCGGTGACTTCGGCACTGTCCATCTTTTCCTGAATGGCCTCGGCATCCAGATCAAAGCTGCTGGCCAAGCGTCCCAGCGACGTCGGGGTGATGTCACCGTTAAAGCTCATCAAGGCGTCATGTACGGATTTATAGGCCTCGTCCCCCGCAACGATCTTGGTTGCGATGGCAAAGCGCGAGGCGACCATGGATTGTTCGCCCAGAATCGGCAGTTCTTTCACGATAAAGCGGATGTTGCCGTCGCCATTGACCAGCTTTTCAACCTCGGAGAACGCTTTCTTGCAGTAGCCGCAGCGGTAGTCCATGAACTCTACGATGGTCATGTCGCCTTCGGGATTGCCACCGACATAGGAATAGCCGTCGTCAAAGATCGCGGCCGCATTGTCGGACACCAGCGTGAAATCCGCCTGCGCCTGTGCTTCGGCCTGACGGGCCTGCAACTGGTTCACCGCTTCCATGATCACTTCGGGGTTTTCCATCAGATAGGCGCGGACCTCGGCGCGGAATTGCGCGCGTTCTGCATCGGTCAGTTCGGTCAGGTCCATCGCATGGGCGGGGGCTGTCAGGGAAAGGGCCACTAGGGCGGGGGCGATCAGCTTTTTCATCAGGGTCACTCGCTTGTTGTTGCGCAGGGGTGCAGGCACCGGTTGCAAGGGTGGTGCGCGATTTTGCCAGCGCGCACAAGGGTTGACGGCACCGGCGGGGTGCGGTGAAAGGTTCGGGCTCAACAGTAGGATCAAGCCCATGCGCATTTCAACCCGATCTCAGGTCGATCCCTTTATCGTGATGGATGTGATGCAGGCCGCCGCCGCCGCCGAGGCGGAGGGCCGCCACATCATCCATATGGAGGTCGGCCAACCCGGCACGGGCGCGCCCAAAGGGGCCAGCACCGCATTGACCGCCGCGATGGAGCAGGGCGCGCTTGGCTATACCGTCGCATTGGGGCTGCCTGCGCTGCGCCAGCGGATCGCGCGGATGTACGGGGAATGGTACAATGTCGATCTGGACCCGAACCGTGTGGTCATCACCTCTGGCTCTTCGGGCGGATTCATCCTGACGTTTACCTCGCTTTTTGATACCGGGGACCGTGTGGGCATCGGGGCACCAGGTTATCCCAGCTACCGCCAGATCCTCAAGGCGCTGGACCTTGCACCCGTCGATCTGCCCACCTCGCTTGACAACCGCTTGCAGCCGGTGCCTGCGGATTTTGCGGGCATGGACCTGCAAGGGCTGCTGGTCGCGTCTCCGGGCAACCCGACGGGCACGATGCTGGATCACGCTGCCATGTCCGCGCTGATCGACGCGACGAAAGCGCAGGGGGCATCCTTCATCTCGGACGAGATTTACCACGGCATCGAATACGAGAAAAAGGCCGTGACCGCGCTTGAGATCACCGATGATGTCTATGTCATCAATTCGTTCTCCAAGTATTTCTCTATGACCGGTTGGCGTGTCGGCTGGATGGTTGTGCCAGAGGATCACGTGCGGGTGGTCGAAAGGATCGCGCAAAACATGTTCATCTGCGCCCCCCACGCCAGTCAGGTCGCCGCCCTTGCCGCGATGGATTGCACCGATGAGCTTGAGGCGAATATGGATGTCTACCGCGCCAACCGCGCGATGATGATCACCGGCCTGCGCGAGGCGGGCTTCACCCGTTTCGCGCCCCCCGACGGGGCCTTCTATGTCTACGCCGATGTGTCCGAGCTGACGGATGACAGCCGCGCATTGGCGCGCGATATTCTGGACAAGGCGGGTGTGGCCGTGACCCCGGGGCTCGATTTCGATCCGGTGCGCGGGCATCACTGGCTGCGGTTTTCCTATGCGCGCAGCACCCAGGATATTGCCGAGGGGCTGGGACGGCTCAAGACCTATATGGCGGCCCGCTGAAAGGCTGGCTCGGGTCGCAGCAGGGTGCTATACCTGCCGCAACCACCCCGAGCAGAACGGTGACAGGCATGCGTATTTTTCCCATTATCGCAACGGTTTGCGCGCTGTCCTTGCCAGCGTCCGCGCAGGATCTGACCGCGCTGGCGCGCGTGGACCCTGGCAAAAGCGCCATCTCGGACGGTTGGTTCGGGGGCACGACGCTGACGCTTGGGCTTAGCCAAGGGGTGCCGTTTCGGGTGTTCCTGCTGGATGATCCGGCGCGGCTGGTGGTCGATTTCCGCGAGGCCGACTGGAGCGGTGTGAACACCGCAGACCTGCTGCCTGAACCCGGACGGATTACCGGTCTGCGCTTCGGCCCGTTCCAACCCGGTTGGTCGCGTCTTGTCGCGGATCTGGCCGAACCGATGATCCCGCGCGAGATCGGGATGCCGGTCAACAAGGGTTCCGGCCAAGCCACGCTTGAAATCGCCTTGAAATCCGCCACCCCCGAGGAATTTGCCGCCGCCGCCGGTGCGCCCGTTGATCCGGCGTGGACCATGGCGCTGGCCGCACCGCCCAAGGCGGTTGCCGACCTGAAAGAGGTGCCGTTTCGCGTGGTGCTGGACCCCGGTCACGGGGGCGTTGATCCGGGGGCAGAGACAGATGGTATCCTGGAGAAAGACCTGATGCTGTCCTTTGCCCAAGCGCTGCGCGATACATTGGTCCGCGACGGGGTCGATGTGGTGATGACCCGTGACACGGATCATTTTGTCGCGCTTGAAACCCGCGTCGCCATTGCGCATCAGGCCGAAGGCGATCTGTTTATCTCGCTCCATGCGGACAGTTTGCAACACGGCGGGGCAAAGGGGGCGACGGTCTATACGCTGTCGGACGACGCCAGCGATACCGCCACCGACCATTTGGCCGCACGCCACAACCGCGCCGATATTATCGCGGGGGCCGATCTGACCGGATCGGATGACGAGGTCGCCAGCGTGCTGCTTGATCTTGCCCGCCAAGAGACAGAGCCGCGGTCGGTCGCCGCCGCTAAAGTGCTGGTTGAAGGCATGAAAGCCGCCGGCGGTCCGATGAACCGCCACCCGCTGCGCAACGCGGGCTTTTCGGTGTTGAAATCGGCTGACATCCCGTCGGTCCTGATCGAAATCGGGTTCCTCAGCTCGAAGCGTGATCTGGCCAATCTGCGAGACCCGATCTGGCGGGCGGTCATGGTGTCGGCGATTGCGGATTCCATCGCCAAATGGCGCGACGCGGATGCCGCGCTCAAGCCCTTGATTCGCCAGTAAACCGCATCCGAACGCCCCTCTAGGTGTTGCGCGGGTTACCGCACAGGGCCACTGCATCGTGTTTTGACGATTCCCGCAGGGTTGCGTATAGACGGGTCACCAACCCTCCTTGCAAGGAACTGCCAGCCGTGTTTCGTTTGATCCTGTCTTTCTTCGGGGGTATTTTTACCACCCTCACCATGAGCATCGGTATGGTCGCGCTGACCATCGGCGCGGTGTTCTGGATGTATGGCCGCGATCTGCCCAGCCACGAATCCCTTGCGCAATACACGCCCCCGACGATCAGCCGGATTTATTCGGGGCAGGGGCGGTTGATTGATGAATTCGCCAAGGAACGTCGCTTGTTCGCGCCGGCCAACACGATCCCGCCGCTGATCAAACAGGCCTTCATCTCGGCCGAGGACAAGAACTTTTATACCCACGAAGGCTATGACCTGCGCGGCATCGGGGCGGCGGCTGTAGATGCGGTGCGCACAAGGGGCAAGGACGTACGCGGTGCATCGACCATCACGCAGCAGGTGATGAAGAACTTTCTTCTGTCCGGCGACCGTCGGGCTGAACGGAAGATCAAGGAAATCATCCTCGCCGCACGGCTTGAGGAAACGCTGCCCAAGGAAAAGATCCTTGAACTTTATCTGAACGAGATCTTCTTGGGCCAGAACTCCTACGGTGTGGCCGCCGCGTCGCAAACCTATTTCAACAAGACATTGGGGGAGCTGGCCCCACATGAGGCTGCGTTCCTTGCCTCGCTGCCCAAAGCGCCGTCTGACTATCATCCTGTGCGCCGCAAGGACCGGTTGCTGTCACGCCGGAACTTCGTGCTGCGCGAGATGAAGGAAAACGGCTATATCACCCCCGCCGTCTACGAGACCGAGGTCGCACAGCCCTTGCGCTCGGTGCAGAACGGGGACTTTGAAAGCTTCAAGGCGGAACTGCCGCCGCGCGATTACTTTACCGATGAGATCCGCCGCCAACTGTCCGAGAACTTCGGCGAGGGCGAATTCTTTACCGGCGGTCTGACCGTGCGTGCCACCATCGACAACGAGATGCAGCCCATTGCCGCACAATCCTTGCAGCAGCAGCTTGAGGAATATGACCGCGGCATCGGTATCTACCGCGGCACCGGCAAGAAGATTGCGCCCGAAAAGCTGACCACCGAGGCCGATTGGCGCGAAGCCCTGTCGGACACCCGTGTGCCACGTGACGTTGATCTGGAAAACCCGTGGTATCCCGCCGTGGTGCTGAGCCTGACCAATGACGCTGCCCGCATCGGGATCGAAGGCGTGGATGAGGACGCGGACGGTCATTTCATCCCCGCCAAGGATGTCCAATGGGCGCGCAAACGTCTTGAGAACGGCAAGCTCGGCAACCGCGCCCAAGTGCCCGCTGACCTGCTTGAGGTCGGCGACGTGGTGCTGGTGCGCCGCATGACTGCGGATAGTGACGGGTCGTTCATCCGCTGGACCCTGCGTCAGATCCCGGAAGTGCAGGGCGGCTTTGTCGCAATGGACGTGAACACAGGGCGCGTGATCGCGATGCAGGGCGGTTTCTCCTATCAGGCGTCGGTGTTCAACCGTGCGACGCAGGCGAAACGCCAGCCGGGGTCGAGCTTCAAGCCCTTTGTCTATGCCGCGGCATTGGACAGCGGCTATACCCCTGCAACCATCGTTGTAGACGCCCCGATCGAGATCAACACACCCCAAGGCATGTGGCGGCCGCGAAACTCGTCGAACAAGTTCTACGGGCCGACGCCCCTGCGGACGGGGATCGAACAGTCGCGGAACCTCATGACCATCCGTCTGGCGCAAGAGGTCGGGATGAACACCGTTGGCGACTATGCCGAACGGTTCGGGGTCTATGATAACCTGTCGCCGGTACTGGCCAACGCGCTTGGTTCGCAGGAAACGACGCTTTACCAGATGGTGTCGGCCTATGCGATGTTCGCCAATGGCGGCGAACGGGTGCAGCCGACGCTGGTGGACCGTGTGCAGGACCGTTATGGCCGCACTGTCTACAAACACGACCAACGCATCTGTAACGATTGCCAGCTTGAAACGCTGGCCCCCGGTGTGGGGCCGCGCATCATCTCGAACCGTGAACGGGTGATGGACCCGATCACGGCCTATCAGCTGACATCGATGATGAAGGGCGTCGTGGATCGCGGTACGGCGCGTGGGGCGGTGAACCTGCCCGTGCCAATCGCGGGCAAGACCGGCACCACCAACGATGCCAAAGACGTCTGGTTCGTCGGCTTCTCAAGCAACATCGTGGCGGGCTGCTATATCGGTTTCGACAACCCGCGCTCGCTGGGGCGTCGTGCCTATGGGGCGGGGATGTGTGGCCCTGTATTCCAGCGGTTCATGAGCGAAGCGATCAAGAAATACGGAGGCGGCCCCTTCGAAGTGCCCCCCGGCGGTCACTTCATCAAGATCGACCGCTTCACCGGTGCACGTCTGTCTGACAGCGCCGCAGGTCCCAACGTTGTGGCCGAATACTTCCGTGACGGCGAAGAGCCGCTGTTCGGGATCACCTTCGATGGCGGCTTTGCGATGGGTGCGGATCTGCCGCTGGTCGAAGAAGCCGGCGGCGGCGCGCGCGAGGTCACAACCTCTACCGGTAAAAAGGCGCGTGTCGGGCCCAAGGCAAGCTTTGGCAGCATCAGCTCCGGCGGGTTGTACTAGACCCGGCCCCATTCTACAGCGCTTGCCCAAGTTGCGGCGCTGGTCTATTTGAAACGCGGCCCCGGCTATTCGGGGCCGCGATCTATTTAAAGGCAGGATACCATGCGCGCAGATGCACAAAACACAGCGGATAAGATCAGCAAATCGCTGGAGCTGTTGGCACAGCGTCTGGACGTCGAAACCGCGCCATACCGTCTGGAAGAATTCAACGCCCGTGTCGAAGACCCCAATCTGTGGGATGATCCCGATGCGGCGCAAAAGCTGATGCGCGACCGTCAGGCGCTGGTCGATTCCATCGCCACCTACGAGGGCATCAAACAAGAGTTGGCCGATAACATCGAACTGATCGAATTGGGCGAGATGGAAGGCGACGACGAAGTCATCGCAGAGGCCGAGACCGCGTTGAAAAAGCTGGCCGAGACAGCCGCCCAGAAAGAGCTGGAAGCGCTGTTGAACGGCGAGGCCGACGGGAATGACACCTTCCTTGAAATCAACGCAGGGGCGGGCGGCACCGAAAGCTGTGACTGGGCCAATATCCTGTCGCGCATGTATGTCCGGTGGGCCGAGAAAAAGGGCTATAAGGTCGAGCTACAATCCGAAAGCCCCGGCGAAGAGGCGGGGATCAAATCGGCGACCTACAAGATCAGCGGTCCGAATGCCTATGGCTGGCTCAAGTCGGAATCCGGTGTGCACCGTCTGGTGCGGATCAGCCCCTTTGACAGCGCCGCCAAACGGCACACGTCCTTTACCTCTATCTGGGTGTATCCGGTGGTGGACGACAACATTGAAATCGACATCAACCCCAGCGACATCCGCATCGACACCTATCGGTCCTCGGGGGCCGGTGGTCAGCACGTAAACACCACCGACTCGGCCGTGCGGATCACGCACCATCCTACCGGCATTGTCGTGACCAGCTCCGAGAAATCGCAGCACCAGAACCGCGACATCGCGATGAAGGCGCTGAAATCGCGGCTGTATCAGATGGAGCTGGACCGCCGCAACGCGGCCATTAACGAAGCCCATGAAAACAAGGGCGATGCGGGCTGGGGCAACCAGATCCGGTCCTACGTCTTGCAGCCGTACCAGATGGTGAAAGACCTGCGCACCAACTTTGAAACCTCGGATACCAAAGGGGTGCTGGATGGTGACCTTGACGGGTTGATGGGGGCCGCGCTGGCGCTTGCCGTGTCTGGCAAGACCCGCGCCGAAGCGCAAGAAGGCTAAGGCCAAATATCAGGCAACTGCGCGCGGGCGGCCTTGTCTCGTGCAGCACTTTTCCCGGCACCCCTTGCATCCCGCTGCGGCCTTCCGTTCTATGACCCCGAACGGAGGGCTCTGCCATGAACATACTAGACATCGGGGCCTTGGCCCAATCGGAGGCTTTGGCGAACGGCAGCCTGACGGCGCGCGCTTTGATGGAGGCCACGCTAGAGCGCATCGACGCCGTGAACGGCGACGTCAACGCCATCGTCGCGCTGCGCCCGCGCGCGGAGCTTCTGGCCGAAGCCGATAGGGCGGATGCCACACCTCGGTTCGGATGGCTGCACGGTATTCCCATTGCGATCAAGGATTTATCCGATGCCGAAGGCTTGCCAACCGCCAAGGGATCACCGCTGTTCGCCGGAACGATTGCCCAGAAGGACAGCGTCTTTGTCGCCCGCATCCGTGCGGCGGGGGCGATCATCATTGGCAAGACGAACACACCTGAATTCGGGTTGGGCAGCCATACGTTCAACCCCGTCTATGGCCCGACGCGGAACCCCTATGATCACACACGTTCGGCTGGCGGGTCTTCGGGCGGGGCGGCGGCTGCCTTGGCAACGGGGATGCTAAGCATCGCAGACGGGTCCGACATGATGGGCAGTCTGCGCAACCCCGCGGGCTGGAACAACGTCTACGGCATGCGCCCCAGCTGGGGCACAGTACCGGCAGAGCCAGAGGGCGATATGTTCCTGCATCAGCTGAGCATGGCAGGCCCGATGGCGCGCTGCCCCCGCGATCTGGCGGCCTTGCTGGACACAATGACCGGAGAGGACCCCAAACAACCCCTCGGCCTGTCACCCGGCCCAAGCTTGCCGCAGATGGACACCCCGTCGCCCGCGCGCCGTATCGGGTGGCTGGGCGATTGGGGCGGGGCATTCGCCTATGCAGACGGGATCGAGGACGTCAGCAAAGCGGCCCTGGATCAACTGGTCGCCCTGGGGCATCGGGTGACCGCTGTGCCAGCCCCCTTTGACGCAGACGCGATGTGGAACAGCTGGACCACGCTGCGGTCTTTTGCCGTTGCTGCCGGATTGGGCGCGCTCTACCGCGACCCGGAAAACCGCGACAAGCTCAAGCCCGCCGCCCAATGGGAGATCGAGCGCGGGCTCGGGTTCACGGGGCAGGAGGTGCAGCAAGCCAGCCTGACGCGGTCCGATTGGTATCGCCGTGTCACCGCGCTGTTTGACGAGGTTGACGTGCTGGTGCTGCCTTCGGCGCAGCTTTGGCCCTTTGACGTGGATCAGGTGCATCCGACACAGATCGCCGGACGGGACATGGATACCTATCACCGCTGGATGCAGGTCGTGGTGCCCGCTGGTCTGGTGGGGCTGCCGGTTGTCAATATCCCCGCCGGTTTCGGGGCAGAGGGGCTGCCTGCGGGGCTACAGATGATCGGACCGCGGGGCAGCGATACGGCGCTGCTTCAACTGGCGCAGCAATGGCACGCGGCAACGCAGTGGCCCCAGATGCGCCCGCCGCCGCTGGCGTAGCGGTCATTCAAAGGCGAATTCGGTGCGCAGAAGGTGGCGGTGAAAGGGTTCAAGATCGCTTGCCTCGCACAGCCCCTTCAAGCGGGCGGCCTGCAACACGGCCGACGGGGTTTGCGGCAGGTATTCATAGACCAGCCGCGTCGCCCGCAGCCCGATCGAATTTTCCGGCACGGTCCGGGTGATATATCCGACCCAAAAATTATTGTTGAACGACGCGATCCGCCCCAGATAGTTGAACGAAGAGGTCATCGCGCCGCGCCGCGAGGCGATAATGGCGATGCCTTCTTCCTGCTGCAGCACCACGCCGCGATATTCGCGCAATTCCGAATGGGTGGGCAGGCTTTGGATGCGCATGGCGTGAGGGGCCTCGTAGCCGCGCAGATAGGTATGCCGGCCACTGCGAAACACCATAACCAATCCCAAGGCGAATTTCTCGGGGTAAAGAAAACTACGGCGCGAGAAGCGGTAGAAACCGCTGGGAAACGTGGCTTCGGGCAGGTCCAACGCGCCCGAAACGATAAAGTCGCCCATGAAATCCGGGGGGGTGGGTTCGATCTTCTTGATCTCTTCCAAGGGCTCCAGAAGGACACGCGCATCAACGTCGAAAAACTTGCACATCCGGTCCAGAATATCGGGGCGCGGAAAGCTTTCCCCCGATAGATATCGATTGAACTGCGTGCGATTGATCCCCAGTTCCTGCGCGAGGTAGGTGATGGAGGGGTAACCTACTGAAAGTTTTTTTAAATTTGACCCGAAAATTGTCCTGATATCGGCGGGGTTCGTCATGAAATCAGTCCGTTAAAATTAATTGAACTAAACTTCACAACCTTTGAACGAATTTGCAAGGAGATTTGCAATATAGGGCTGTTTAATGACGCTATTCAGCGTCAAACTCCGGTGCGCGCGACACAAATTGATTTCGTAAAAAAATCGACAATTTGTAAAAATGACATGATTATCTCTCATGTCTGCAAGCATCTGGAAGGAACAGTTAAATGTACGGTGTGGTACTTTGGAGCGATGCCCGAGCCAACAAAGCTGTGTTCTGGTGCGAGGATCACGGCGACCTTGCATATTTCCAGGGTGACCCCGCGACAGTGAACCAGATGACAAGCTGTTTCGATGCTGGTGATCTGGTCCAGTTCGAGGTCTACCACGAGGCCAAGTTGCGCAAGGCGCTTAACCCCAAGGTCGTGCGATCCAAGGCGGACGCTGATTTGCCGAACAAACTGCTGCGCCATTCCGCCGGCATTACGCGAAAGCAAACCGGCGGCGAGGTGCTTCCATTCCGTCCAAAAGCCGCCCCGCCGGTAGAGTTCCGCCATCGCGGTCAGGCCTAGTCCGGCCGAAGCCGGCCAGACTTCAACCTGCCACCTCGGCGCATCAGTCGCCGCGAGACAGGGCTGCCACACCCGTCCGTGCCACGGACACCAGCCCCAAGGGGCGCATCAATTCGGCAAATGCGTCAATCTTCTCGGGCGCGCCGGTGATCTCGAACACGAATGTTTCCAAGGTGCTATCGACAACGTTGGCGCGGAAGATATCCGCCAGACGCAGGGCTTCGACCCGTTTGTCGCCGGTGCCATTCACCTTGAACATCGCAAGCTCACGCTCGACCACGGGGCCTTCGACGGTCAGGTCATGCACCTCGTGTACCGGCACAATCCGCCCCAGCTGCGCCTTGATCTGCTCGATCACCTGCGGCGTGCCCGAGGTGACGATGGTGATGCGGCTAAGGTGGCCTGTGTGGTCGACCTCTGCCACGGTAAGGCTGTCGATATTATAGCCACGGCCCGAAAATAGACCGATGACGCGCGCCAGCACACCGGGTTCGTTCTCGACCAGTACGGCCAGCGTGTGGCGTTCGATCACATCCGAGAAATTGGGACGTAGGTTATAGGCGGAATGGCTGTTGGAGCCTTTTTTGATCTTTAGGGCTGACATGACACTGTCCTTCTAAGATTTGTTCAAACTCGGCGCGCGACCCCGCGCCGATGTGTTTCCTTGTGCCGTTGGCGGCTTAGACCAAGACCGATCCTTTGGCGTCGATCACACCTTGCGTATCGACACCGGCCAGCATCATGTCGTTATGCGCTTTGCCCGACGGGATCATCGGGAAACAGTTTTCGTGTTTTTCCACCAGACAGTCAAAGATCACCGGACCGTCATAATCGAGCATCTCCATGATCGCGTCGTCCAGATCGTCGGGGTCCGAACAGATGATCCCCTTGGCCCCGAAGGCTTCGGCCAGCTTGACGAAATCGGGCAGGGATTCAGACCAGCTTTGGGAATAGCGCTCGCCGTGCAGCAGCTCTTGCCACTGGCGGACCATGCCGAGGCGTTCGTTGTTCAGGATGAACTGTTTCACCGGCAGACCGTATTGCATGGCGGTGCCCATTTCCTGCATATTCATCAGCCAAGACGCTTCGCCCGCAACGTTGATGACCAACGCGTCAGGATGCGCCATCTGCACGCCGATGGACGCAGGGAAGCCATAGCCCATCGTTCCCAGCCCACCAGAGGTCATCCAGCGGTTCGGATCCTCGAAGCCAAGGTATTGCGCGGCCCACATCTGGTGCTGGCCCACTTCGGTGGTGACATAGCGGTCACGCCCCTTGGTCAGCGCCTCAAGCCGCGAGAGCGCGTATTGCGGTTTGATGATCTTGCCTTTTTGTTCGAACTTGAGGCAGTCAACGTTGCGCCATTCCTCGATCTTCTTCCACCATTTGCCAACGGCTTCGGTGTTTGTCTTGCGACCGCGCGATTTCCAGACCTTCAGCAGATCTTCCAGCACATGGCCCACGTCGCCGACGATAGGGATGTCCACGCGGATGATCTTGTTGATCGACGAGGGGTCGATGTCGATATGCGCTTTCTTGGATTTGGGGCTGAACATGTCGACAACGCCGGTGATCCGGTCGTCGAAGCGCGCGCCGATGTTGATCATCAGATCGCAGTCGTGCATCGCCATATTGGCCTCGTAAAGACCATGCATGCCGAGCATCCCCAACCATTTGTCACCCGACGCCGGATAGCTGCCAAGCCCCATCAAGGTAGAGGTGATGGGAAAGCCTGTCGCCTCGACCAATTCGCGCAGCAATTGCGACGCCGCAGGGCCGGAGTTGATGACGCCGCCGCCGGTATAGAAAATCGGGCGCTTGGCGGTCTCGATGGCGGCCACCAGTTCGGTGATCTCGGTCATGTCGCCTTTAACGGGCGGCTGGTAATGCGAGATGGACGGCTTCTTGGGCGTGTATTCCCCCGTGGCGAATTGCACGTCTTTCGGGATGTCGACCAGAACGGGGCCGGGGCGCCCGCTGGTGGCCACGTGGAACGCCTCGTGCAGGACGCCGCCCAGCTTGTCGGTCTCTTTCACCAGCCAGTTGTGCTTGGTGCAGGGGCGGGTGATGCCCACGGTATCGGCCTCTTGAAACGCGTCAGAGCCGATCATGAAGGTCGGCACCTGACCTGTCAGGACCACCAGCGGAATGGAATCGAGCAAGGCATCCGTCAGGCCGGTCACCGCATTGGTGGCACCGGGGCCCGAGGTGACAAGAACAACGCCCGGTTTTCCGGTCGAGCGCGCATAGCCTTCGGCGGCATGGACCGCCCCTTGTTCGTGACGCACCAACACGTGTTTGATGCTGTTTTGTTGGAACACCTCGTCATAGATCGGTAGGACAGCGCCGCCGGGATAGCCAAATACGGTATCGACACCCTGATCAATCAGGGCTTGAACGATCATTTTCGCTCCGGTCATTTTACGTGTCATCTTGGTGCTCCGTCAGGCGGTGGTTTATCAAAAAATACGTTGCGCAAAAAAAAGCCCCCGATTTTGACGGGGGCGCATGGTGACTATTATGGTCTGCCGTTACCGGCCCATGCGCGTGTGTCTTAGAATGACGACGATATCTGTCAAAGCTAGATCTGTCATAGCCAAAGGCCCCTCATTGCGTGCATGGACATTATGAGCGCCACAAAGGGGCGTCAATGCTCTATTGTCGATAAAAGTGTCGCTGGGTGCAAAAAATCTTTTCATTTATTGCGCGAAATCGTGAATTTTCTAATTTTTGCAAAAATGGGGGCATTTCTCGGGCCGATATCAGCTAGAGTCGCACTCCGGTTCCCTGCAGCACGCCGTGTTCCATCGCGTAGCGCGTCAGCCCTGCGGTGGAAGAGATGCCAAGCTTGCGCTTGATATTCTTGCGGTGGGTTTCGACGGTGCGCACAGAGATATCCAAGGTCAGCGCGACCTCTTTGTTGGATTTCCCCTGTGCCAGCTGCAACAGGATCGTCTGTTCGCGTTCGGTCAGGGATTCACGCGCGGCGTCCTTGGGTTCAAGCGACCCTTGCGCGCCGGTGCATAGATACCGTTCGCCGCGCATCACCGTATCGATCGCCAACTTGATCTCGTCCGTCGGCACATCCTTGAGGATATACCCCATGGCGCCGTGGCTCAGCGCCGAAGAGATATATTCGGGGTTGTCATGCATCGACAGGATCACGATGCGGGTGTCGGGCTGGCGTTCCAGCAAGATCTCGGTCGCGGACAGCCCGCCGATCTCTGGCATGTTGAGGTCCATGAGGATCACATCGGGGTCCAGTTCCGCGACGCTCTCGATCGCGGCGCGGCCATTGGGCAGACAGCCGACCACATTGATATCGTCATAGCTTTCAAGAATGGACTGGATGCCTTCGGCGACCATCGGGTGATCGTCCACGATCATCACTTTGATCAACGCGGGCGGCTGGGTGTCTGAAAGGGTCATGGGGCAGCTTTCGGGAAGGGGCATATCAGGGCTTAGGGCAGGGCGGTTGGCGGCGGGCGCAGCATATGGGTCAGCGGGACGGTGGCGGTAATCTCGGTGCCGCCTTGGGCAGAGGTTTGCATGGTCAGCGTACCGTCTAGTTGTTCGATCCGCTCTTGCATATTGCGCAGGCCCAACCCTCCGGCGGTGGAGCGTGTCTTGGCCAGCCCCAGCCCGTTGTCAGAGATCGACAGTGTCGCGCCCTGTCGGTGACCGCGCAGATCGACGATGACTTCGGTCGCGCGTGCGTGGCGTTCGATATTGGTCAGCGCCTCTTGCGCGATCCGGTAGAGCGCGATCTTGGCCTCGTCGTCCAAGCGGTTGCGGAATACCACGGTATCGAAGCGGCACTGAATTCCGGTGCGCAGGGCGAATTGTTCGACCAGCGTTTTCAGCGCGGGACCAAGGCCCAGATCATCCAGAATACTGGGGCGCAGGTCGCGGCTGATGCGGCGCACTTCGGCGATTGATTGTGCAAGGCTGTCGATCCCCTTTGCCAAAGGCTCTGCCGCGCGGGCGTCGCCCCTTTCCAGCCGGCGTCGCGCGTTGTCGAGCGCATAGCGCACCCCCACCAGGATCTGGCTGATACCATCATGCAGTTCGCGCGCCACGCGGCCGCGCTCTTCCTCTTGGGCGTCAAATACCCGCTGCGTCAGCTTTTTGAGCTTCGCATCCGCAAGCCGCCGTTCCCGCAGGTTGACCAGCATGCCCGTGCCAAACACCAGCAGCAGGGCGGTCACCGTAATAACGCCGATATAGAAGAACGTACGCTGCACCCGCGCCTGCACATCGGATCGCGCCGCGGCCCCGCTGGCAAGCACGTCGTCGATGAACACACCCGTCCCCACGGCCCACTGCCAGCTGGGGAAAGAGGTGACATAGGTGATCATCTGCGCATCCTCTCCGGTAGAGGGTTTGGGCCACATATAGGTGTGATACCCGCCGCCACTGCGTGCGATGCGGATCAGCTCGTCCACCACGGGCGTGCCGTCGCTGTCCGTCTCGCCGGCAAAGTTGCGGTTGATCCGGTCGGTCTGGCGCGGGCTGACAAGGGCGGTGCCGTCGTAGTCATAGACAAAGAACTGACCTTCCTCACCATAGATCATCGCCGCGAGGATCTGCGCCACCTGCGATTTCGCCGCCCCATCATCAGGAGAGGCGGACCCGTAGACAAAGTAAAAGCCGTTGCGCGCCTGTGTCACATAATTGCGCAGCTCTACCTTCTTGGCGTCCAGCAACTGCTGCTCGAGCGTTGAAATCTCGCGGTCGGCCACCGCGCGCGCCTGCAGTGCCACGACAAAGGCAATCGCCGTCACCGCCAGTACCAGCGGCACAGAGGCGATGAGCGTCAGCTTTTGGGCGTAGGTGGGGGCGATCATGAAAGACGGGCGGCGCATGCAGCGCTGATACTGGGAAATCCACGCGAATCAAAGTGCTAGATGCAGTCACAATTCACCCGCTATACGCGTGTATGCACAACATATGGCAGGTCCGGCGGAACATTTGCCGCATATTTGGGCGGTAAATCTGCACCCTCTACGCAGTAGTTGGTATTTTCAACCATTCGCTTTTGCGTAGAGTGAACGACACTTGAAATGACCCGCGCGCATATAATGAAGCGCGGGCACCCTCATATAACTCGGGAGGAGTATCCAATATGGACCGTCGTTCATTTCTGAAGACATCCGCGCTTGGCGGGTCTGCCGCCGCTGCATCGACACTGGCCGCACCGCTGTACGCCCAAGGCAAACGCACGCTGACCATGGTCACCGCATGGCCCCGTGGCTTTGCCGTGCTTGATGACGCCGCGACCTACCTCAACAACATGGTTAACGAGATGTCTGACGGCACGTTGACCATCGAAAAGAAAGCCCCGGGCGAGCTGGTCGGCGCGTTCGAGGTCTTTGACGCCGTTTCCTCCGGTCAGGCGGATATGTATCACGCGGCTGACTACTACTTCATCGGCCAGCACCCCGGTCTGGCATATTTCACCGCCGTGCCTTTCGGTGCCACAGCACAAGAGCTGACCAACTGGTATCTGCACGGTGGCGGCCATGACCTGCACAACCAGATCGGTGAAATCTTCAACATGAAGATGTTCCTCGCCGGTAACTCCGGTTCGCAGTCCGGTGGCTGGTTCCGCAAGGAAATCAACTCTGCCGCGGACTTCAACGGCCTCAAATTCCGTATGCCCGGTCTGGGTGGTAAGGTGCTGGGTAAACTGGGCGCGTCTGTACAGAACATCCCCGGTGGCGAACTCTATCAGGCGCTGTCCTCCGGCGCGCTTGACGGGCTCGAGTGGGTTGGCCCCTTCGCGGATGAGCGCGCAGGCTTCCAGGAAGTCGCCAAGATCTACTATACCGCTGGTTTCCACGAGCCAGGGTCTGGCCTGACTGCATCGGTCAACCTTGATGTGTTCAACGACCTGACACCGGCGCAGCAGAAGATCATCGAATATGCATCGATGGCGACCACGCACACCGGTCTGGCCGAAACACTGGCCAACAACGGTGCCGCCTTGGCGCGTCTGCAGCAGCAAGGCGTGAAAACCATGCAGTTCCCCGATGATGTCTGGGATGCATTCGGTGCGGCCTCCAAAGAGGTTATGGACGAGAACATGGACGACTCCCTGTTCGCCGACATCCGCAACAGCTTTGAATCCTCGCTGTCCGCATCGGCTGAATGGCTGTCCAAATCCGACGCCTACTATGTCGAACAGCGCCAGCGCGTTCTGGGTAAAATGTAAGCCATCCCCACGGGATGACAGGGGGGCTGCCTTTGGGCGGCCCCACACGCGACTTTGCGATCCGGAAAACGGGCGCGCAAAGCGAGGATAATTTTCGCACCAAGCCCACACTGAAACCGGGCGGGCGAAGGGGGGATATCAATGGCAGAAGATGCAGTATGCGCTGGATTTTTCCGCGCGGCGGAAGGGGCCAAGATCAGCTGCTTGGACCAATTCCAAGAAGGCAACCTGATCAGCTTCATTCTGGGCAACATACTTGAAGCGTTCTACAATTTCTTTGCAGCGGTGCTGAACCCGTCCATGTGGCTGGACTGGTCCAACAGCGAGGCCTTGATGCGGTTCATCTATTACGGTGCCTCGGTAGAGCTGTTCTTTGTCTTGCTCGTCGGACTGCTGATCGTCACGGCTGTCGGCATCTGGAAACGCAGCTTTATGTGGGGCTGTGTGCGCGGGCTTGAAGGCTTCGCCAATGTCACCGGGCGTTTCTTCGCCTGGGCCGGGCTTTTGATGGTGCTGCAACAGATCATCATCGTCTTCATGCAACGTATTTTCACCCGGCCCGATATCTCTATCGGCTTTGGTATTCCGCTGCAGTTCGACATCAGCTGGTTCGCGGAAGAGTTGAAGCTTTTCAATGCGTTGGTCGTATGTCTTTGTGTGTCCTACACCTTTGTACAAGGCGGGCATGTGCGCGTTGACCTCTTCTATGCCGGCGCAAAATTCCGTACCAAGCGCGTGATCGACATGTTCGGCGCGCTGTTCTTCATGATCCCCTTTGCGATTGTCACATGGCTTTATGGCTGGTTCTTCCTGTGGCGCCATCTGGTGACACCGAACCCATCGGCCTCTGACCGGTTGGAGCTGCTGCTGCGCAAGGCGCGCTTGCTCAAGTGGAACGTGGAAACCATCGGCTTTTCGCCCAACGGGTTCAACGGCTACTTCTTGTTCAAGATCCTGCTGTGTGCCTTCTGCGCAATGGTGATCTTGCAAGCAATATCAGTGTTTTATCGCGCTTTGTTGGAGTTCCGTGAAGGGCCTGAAAGCGAAGATAAATATCTCGACCGCGATACGTTGGGCGAGGGCGAAGAAGCCTATGAGGGCACACATTAATTCAAGGGGCGTCCCATGCTATTTGGTCTCGACGGGGTCGAAATTGGCCTGATCATTGTTTTTGCCTGCCTCTTTGGCGGCATCCTGTCCGGTTTCCCGGTGGCCTTTGCCATCGGCGGTGCTGGCATCATCTCTTTCGGTATCATCGCCGCACTCGATAGTGCGGGTCTGATGGTGCATCAGGCGATTGACCAATCGTCGCAAGCCTATCGCGATCTGGTGAACTCGGGCGTTCCCAATGACGCGGTATCGAAATTCCGCTATCCGGATTTGCCGCTGATCGGTGAATCTGTCTTCCCGCAAGGCTGGGAAGTCGCGCTGGACCGGAACGTCAGCTTTATCGTGAACCGTATGAACGAACGCGTTCTGGCGGGGCAGTCGATCGAGACCTTGCTGGCGGTTCTGATGTTCGTTCTGATGGGCATCACGCTTGAACGGTCGAAGATCGCGAACGACCTGTTGACCACGATGGCGCGCGTCTTCGGCCCGCTGCCCGGCGGTCTGGCGGTGTCGATTGTGGTTGTGGGCGCGTTTCTTGCGGCCTCTACTGGGATCGTGGGCGCGACGGTTGTCACCATGGGGCTGCTGGCGCTGCCGACGATGTTGCGCAACAACTATTCGCCTGAAATCGCGACAGGCGTCATCGCAGCCTCCGGTACTTTGGGGCAGATCATTCCGCCGTCTATCGTTATCGTCCTTCTGGGCACATTGGCGGGCGATCTATACTCCGCCGCCCAGGAAGCGCGTGCCACCGCCGTAGGCTGTACCGATGCGCTGACCTACCTTGGCCAGCCCGCGGTTGTGTCTGTGGGTACGCTGTTCCAGGCCGCGTTGCTGCCGGGGATCATGCTGGCGCTGCTTTATGCGCTTTACGCCTTTGTCTATGCGCTGCTGAACCCTGAAAAGGCTCCCGCCGTGCCGATGGGGGCGACCAATGCCGAACCCATCACGCGGGGCGAAGGCTTTACCTGGTTCCTTGGCATGCCAGCCCTGCTGATCGTGGGCACGATTGTTCTGGGCAACCTTGGCATCGTGGGCAGCCAGTCGACTGTTGTGTCCAGCTTTAGCGACATCGGGCAGGGCGCCAGCCTGCGTACCAACGTCGGCGAGGCCTGTCAGGCCGCGATGATCGAACTGCACGGGCAAAGCGCATGGGATCAAGCGGTGGCCGAGCAAGCCGCGATCGAGGCGGCGGGCGGTCAACAGGCCAGCGAAAAGCTGACCGAAGAAGCGCTGGCCGCCAAGCAGGCTGAAAAGATCGCCAATGCCGCCCCCATCGGGACCGGTGTTGCGATTATCCTGATCCTGCTGGCGCTGGTGATGACCACCGGTCGCGGTGTCGCCCCATCGGCGGACAAACGGCCGCTGATCATCGGTGGCATCGGTCTGGTGCTGACACTGCTGGTCGATATCCTGCTGGTCGGTCCGGCCACGTCCTCGGGCGCGATGGTCCTGCTGATGGCGCTGCCTTTCGTGGCGGTCATGTATGGTGTGGTCTATGCGCTGAAGCTTTGCGCGGGTAACGAGCTGATCCGCGTGGTCTTCCCGCCGCTGGTCCTGATCGTTGCGGTACTGGGGTCGATCCTTGGCGGGATCACCAACCCGACGCCCGCTGCGGCCTTGGGGGCAGGTGGCGCGATCATGCTGGCCGCCTATCGCAAGCTCAAGGATATGGACCGGTCGCCCAAGGTGATCATCTGGTCCACCCTGGCCATCCTGATCGCGATCCTTGTTGGCGTGAACTTTGACCTGCGCATCAACCAAGAGGGCGTGAGCGTCGAAAGCTGGTTTGCCTTCTTCGTCGCCTATGGCGCGTATCTGTACGCGGTGTTCGGTCTGCTGTTCTCGTGCTGGATCCTTTATACCTCGGGCGTGCTAAGCCCCGTGGTCCGCGAGACGGCCAAGGTGACCTCGATGGTGTTTACCATCCTGATCGGGTCGCAGTTGCTGAACCTTGTGGTGATCTCCTTTGGTGGCGAACACTACATCCAGCAGTGGCTGAAAAGCTTCGACAACGAGCTGACGGTCTTCCTGATCGTGATGCTGGTGCTCTTTGTGCTGGGCTTCGTGCTCGACTTCCTCGAGATCATCTACATCGTGATCCCGATCGTCGGGCCGGTGATCTACGGCGGCACCTTCGATCCGAAGTGGGTGACGATCATGATTGCGGTGAACCTGCAAACGTCGTTCCTGACACCGCCCTTCGGCTTCGCGCTTTTCTACCTGCGCGGCGTGGCCCCGGCGAGCGTCACCACCTCGCATATCTACCGCGGGATCATTCCTTTCGTCTTGATCCAGGTCGGGGCACTGGCGCTGTTGTGGATGTTCCCGGTCATCGTGACCATCGTGCCGGACCTGATCCCCAATTGATCTGGGGTCAGGCCACCACAAAAACAAAAGGCACCCCCGCGGGGTGCCTTTTTCGTTTCAGCGGGTGACAGCGGTTCAATACGCCGCAGCGGTACGGTTTAGCCTTTGGTCGGGCTCAGATCAGGGAGGGCGATATTGGCCACCTGTTCGGCAATCGGGTCAGTGTTCAGCGGATGCTGTTCGGGTTCGAAATCATCGGGGTTGCGCATCTTCTGCCACGCGCCGCCCATATAGACCTCAAGCCCCGAGAACTTGGCCTTATAGCCCATCTTGGGGCTGCCGGGCACCCAATAGCCCAGATATACATAAGGCAGACCCGCCGCACGGGCGATTTCGATGTGGTCAAGGATGATGTAATTGCCCAACCCGTCGCGGGGCCGGTCAGGGCTGTAGAACGAATAGACCATGCTCACCCCGTCATCGAGCACATCTGTCAGGCAGACGCCAATCAGCTCGCGGGTTTGGGTATCGGTATATTCGATCACACGGCTGCGGATCGGGGTTTCCTCGATCATCGCGGCGAATTCGAAGACATCCATATCGGCCATGCCACCGTCCGCATGGCGGCTGTCAAGATAGGTGCGGAAGAGGTCGTATTGCTCTTCCGTGGCCCAAGGCGACGTTGCCCGCCGCGTCAGCCCCGCGTTACGCTTGATCGTGCGCTTCTGGCTTTTGCTGGGGGTGAAGTCGGCCACGTTGATGCGCGCCGACAGACAGGCCGCACAATCCGTGCAAGACGGGCGATACAGTACATTCTGCGACCGCCGGAAGCCTTGCCCCGACAGGCTGTTGTTCAGCTTGGTCGCGGAGTCGCCCTGCAGCGCGGTGAACAGTTTACGTTCCATCCGGCCGTCCAGATACGGGCAGGGCTGTGGCGCAGTCACATAGAACTGCGGAGCGATGGGAAGTGTATGGCGCATGAAAATCCGTTGTTGTTCGGAGGAAATTCTAACAACTGGTCCAAAGCGCGCCAAGCACAAGTTTGGGTCAGTTCACGCTTTCGACACGACGGTTCAGCGGGACTGTGCCGAGGATCACGTCGCTCAGGCTCTGATGGCGCGAGGTGGCGCAGATCAGAATGATCGAAATCACCTGCAAAGGCATCATGGCAACGCTGACCGTATAGCCCAAAGTATGCAAAAACGCCGAGGCCAAATCCAGCGGTTCATCGCGCGCCGTGCGCAATTCCATGCCGAACAGGCGCATGCCCCAGGTGGCCGACCCGCTGGCAAGCGTCGCCACACGATAGGTAAAGCCCACCATCAGCATCAGCAGCGGAAAAAAGAACAGGCCGGTGAAGGCGGTGAACGGCAGGATCAACACGCTGGCGATCAACACCAGCAGGGCGTCAACAACCCAAGCCATGAACCGCTTGGTCGGAATACCGCTATAGAATTCAGGCTGGTCGAATGGATCGGGGGTGGTGGGGGTCATCATGTCCTGTCCCTTGAGAAAATCGGCCCCCCCGCCGTGGCGGAGGGGGTGTTGATTGAACGCGCAGGCTTTAGGCCTTTTGCGCATCATCGTCGTTTTTGGAGCCTTCGGCCATGAACTGGTCGAACTCTGCCTTGTCCTTGGCGTCGCGCAGACGGCTCAGGAAGGCTTCAAAATTGGTTTGCTCTTCCTCCAGACGGGCCAGGGTGTCGGCCTTATAGGCATCAAAGGCGGCGTTTCCGGTTGAACGCCCGGTGATAGACCCACGGCGGGCGCGTTTGCTGCAAGACGAAGATTTAAACATACGTTTGCTCCAGATCATATAGGCAAGAAGGGCAAGGCCAAGCGGCCAGAAAAGAATGAAACCGACAACCATGGCGGCGATCCAGGCCCCTTTGCCCTTGTCGTCAAGAAAGTCCTCGGTACGGCCCAGCCAACTGCGTTGTGCGGTGTAGGTGGGTGCATAGGTCTGTGTCATCAAGTTCCCTTTCGGTCAGAGTGTGGTGGCCCTGAACGCTGCGGGCCGGTGCGGTGGCGGGCAATGTAAATGCCTTTCACATTACATTAGATCGGGGTGCGCCCTGTGGTTTGCAAGGGATAATGTAAATCTTTTTTACATTATTTGGATTTGCACGTGTTTGGTGGGGGTTAGCAGGTGTCACGGCACCATTGACGACGGGCATAGAACCAGCGAATGCTTGGCGTATGAGAACACTTGCCAGTCAGATCACCCGCTGTCCCCGCATCTTTACGGCCGATCAGGCGCAGGATGCGCGCGCGCTCTTTCCCGATGCGCCGCCCGAAATTGCCGCGCTTGTGGCGGGGGCGGGATCGACGTCGCCCTATCTTCTGGGGTTGATGCAAAAGGAAACCGACTGGTGTCATGCGGCTTTCGATGATCCCGCAGGGGCGGTGCAGCAGGTGATCGACTGCGCGGGCGCGGTGCCTCCGGACCAGTTGTCCAGTCATCTACGGCAAGGCAAGCGGCGCGTGGCGCTGATGACGGGGCTGGCTGATCTGGCAGGGGCTTGGTCGTTGGAGGAGGTGACCGGCGCGCTGACCGATTTCGCCGACGCCGCAGCGCAAGCCGCGCTGACCGCAGGGCTGAAAGCGCAGATCAAACGCGGCAAGCTGCCCGGCATGACGGAAGAGGACGCCGACAGCGGCGCAGGCATGGTCGTGCTGGCTATGGGCAAGATGGGCGCGCGCGAGCTGAATTATTCGTCCGATATCGATCTGATCTGCCTGTTCGACGAAACGCGCTTTGACGCCAGCGATTTTCACGACGCCCGCACCGCCTTTGTCCGCGCCACCCGCGCGATGAGCGGGACGCTCAACGATCTCACGGGCGAGGGCTATGTCTTTCGCACAGACCTGCGGCTGCGGCCTGATTCCGGTGTGACCCCCGTGTGCATCGCGATGGAAGCGGCAGAACGGTATTACGAAAGTCTGGGCCGCACATGGGAGCGTGCCGCCTATATCAAGGCACGCCCTGCGGCGGGCGATCTGGCGGCGGGTGATCAGTTCCTTTCGGTGCTGCGGCCCTTCGTCTGGCGCAAGCATCTGGATTTTGCCGCGATACAGGACGCCCATGACATGCGCCTTGCGATCCGCGAGCACAAAGGGTTGGGGGGCAGTGTCTCGCTTTCGGGGCACAATATGAAGCTGGGACGCGGCGGTATCCGCGAGATTGAATTTTTCACCCAGACCCGTCAGTTGATCGCCGGTGGGCGCGACGCTGATCTGCGCGTGCGCGGCACTTGCGAAGGCATGGCCGTGCTGGCGGAAAAGGAATGGATCCCCTCAGAAGTGGCCGAGACGCTGTGCGATCACTACCGCGCGCATCGTACCGTGGAACACCGCGTCCAGATGATCCGTGACGCCCAGACCCATACGTTGCCCCAAACGGACGAGGGGTTCGACCGGCTGGCCGCGATGATGGATATGGATGTCCCCGCGCTGCGCAGTGACCTTGAACGGCGGCTGGAAGAGGTTCACCAACTGACCGAAGGATTCTTTGCTGGCTCGACCTCAAGCCCTGAGGCGGCTGCCACGCCCGAGGAACATGTGTTTGACGCCGCGATTGTGGACCGTTGGCTGAGCTATCCCGCTTTGCGCAGCGCGCGGGGGGCAGAGCTGTTCGCAGAGCTGAAACCCGGATTGCTGGCGCGTCTCGCGCGGGCAACCAAACCGGACGAGGCGTTGCTGGCCTTTGATGGCTTTCTTGGCGGGCTGCCTGCGGGGGTGCAGTTATTCTCTTTGTTGAAGATCAACCCGCAACTCTCTGATTTGCTTGTTGATATCGTCAGCGCGTCACCGGCGCTCGCTGCCTATCTGTCGCGCAATGCGCCGGTGTTCGACGCGGTCATCGGTGGGGATTTCTTCAGCGATTGGCCGGCAGAGGACGCATTGGTCGACAGTCTGACAGAGGTGCTGGAGGCCGAAGAGGATTATGAGGCGCGGCTGGACACCTGTCGTCGATGGGCCAAGGAATGGCATTTCCGTATCGGGGTGCATCACCTGCGCGGGCTGATTGATGCGGCGACGGTGGGGGCGCAATATGCCGATCTGGCGCGCGCGGTGTTGCGCGGGCTCTGGCCGGTGGTGATCGACGAATTTTCGCGCCGTCACGGGCCGCCGCCCGGGCGCGGTGCGGTGCTGGTCGGGATGGGGTCACTTGGCGCGCGCCGCCTGACCGCTGCCTCTGATCTGGATATGATCGTTGTCTACGATTCCGCTGGCGTCGAAAGCTCTGACGGCAAGCGCCCGCTGGCGTCGCGGCTCTATTACGCGCGGTTGACGCAGGCGATGATCACCGCGATGACCGCGCCGATGGCCCAAGGCAAGCTCTACGAAGTGGACATGCGCTTGCGGCCCTCGGGGACACAGGGGCCGGTGGCGACCAGCCTTGCGAGTTTTGAAAGCTATCAGATGGGGCAGGCTTGGGTGTGGGAGCATCTGGCCCTAACCCGCGCCGATTGTGTGACCGGCCCCGATGATCTGATGCAGGATGTTGCACGCCTGTGCGACAAGGTGCTCGCCCGTCCGCGCGACCGTGCCGATACCCTGCACGAGGTCGCGGCGATGCGCGCACGTCTTGCAACGGCCAAGGTGGCGGGCGGCATTTGGGACGCCAAGAACGGGCCGGGGCGCTTGCAGGATATCGAATTGCTGGCGCAGGCCGGGGCCTTGCTGGCGGGCACCACGGCGCGGGATATCACCTCTGCGCTTGGCGATGCGGAGGCTCAGGACATCATCACCGCCGATCAGGCAGAGGTGCTGCGCCGCGTCTACCGCACCTGTTGGGCGCTGCAATCCGCGACACGGTTGCTGTCATCCTCTGTCCTGCGCGAGGATTCTCTGGGGCAGGCGGGCTTGCGGTTTCTATGCCGCTCCCTCGATGTGGACACGCCCGAAGACCTGCACGCCCATCTCGCGCAAAGCTACGATCAGGCCGCGACGATCATCGGCGATGCACTGGCCGCTTACGTAGACAAAGCCGACGGTGGCCAGACATGAGCAAAGGGGACCCCAACGATCCCAAAGGGCTGATCTTTGAATCCTACCGCATAGAGGGGATCACCCAGGCGGAGTGTCGGTCAATCTTTCTGGATTGGGCGCTCAGCCTGCCAGCGGAAGCGGATACCAAAGCCGCCCTGCGCGCCTTGTTGGACAGCATGACAGCAGAGAACCAAGACCATCCCATGACCCAAGTGATGCAAGAGGGGGTGATCGACATGGCCACGCCCCGGCGGCGCGGCGGCTGGCGCACCCGACCGCGCAGCTAGACAGGCCGACATTAAGGCGCAAACGTGCCGAAATACCCTAATGATGCCTTAGGTTTTGAACATTCTTGCCCCATTCCTGCCTTAATTGAGCAGCATTACCGTTACATGGCTGCACAATCCGTATCGTCAGCAGCTTTTGGAGGGGTAAATGAAACATAATAAACTGTTGATCGCTTTGGCCTGTGCCGCTGCCGTGTCCGGTTGTGCACCGGCGGATATTGCCAGCCGGAATGCGATGTATGACACATCCTCGACCCGCATGTCCTTGCTGGACAATCTCAACGCCTACCAGCCCGATACGTTGCTGGACGCGGTGCATATCCAGCACACCAACGTCTCTGTGCCCGATCACCTGCGGGTCGCACAAGCGCCAAGCCTGCTGCAATCGGCCGACATCGTCTGGCATGGCGAAGCAGACACTGACCGCCGCGATCAGGTCCGCGCGATCTTCGAGGCCGCGATCCGCCAGGGGGCAGTGACCGCCTATGGTCCCGTGCCCGCCGCGCTGGAGGTCGAGGTCTTGCGGTTCTACAACCCCGCCTCAGAAGCCCCGTCGGCAGAGTTTATCCTGACCGTTGTCGATGCCCGCAATGGCAACCCGCTGGCCGAACCCCGTCAGGTCGCGGTAGAGCTGAGCAGCTTTGCGCCCCCCGTTGCAGAGGCGCATCCAGACAATGCGGTGATGATCCATGATTTGGCCCGTGCGATCGAACAGCAGCTCGCCACGCCGGGCAGCTATAAACGCACGAAACTTGCCGCCTATTAAGGCAGCAATCGAACTCTGCGCTTCCCCAAACGCGCGGAACCGACTAATGGGGGCGGTATGACAACGCCCCTTTCCCCTCCCGCTTCGACCGACCCTTCCGATTTGCCTGTGGTGCGCCTGCTGCCCAAGGCGAATGCCCGCGCCATCCGGCACGGGTTTCCCTGGGTTTATGCCAACGAAATGGTCACCGACCGCCGTACCAAGGCGCTTGCGCCCGGCAGCCTCGCGCTGCTGGAAGACAGTGCCCGTCAGGTGATGGGGGTGGTCGCGGTGAACCCGGCCTCCAAGATCTTCTGCCGGATGCTGGACCAGAACGCCGAAGCCGTGGTGAACCAGAACTGGTTCGAGGCCCATATCAATCGCGCCGTGCAACTGCGTGACCAGATGTATGACGCACCCTATTACCGGTTGATCCACGCCGAAGCCGATGGGTTGCCCGGTGTGGTGATCGACCGCTTTGGCGACACGGCCGTCATTCAGGCCAACGCCGCATGGGCCGATGTGCATATCGATGCGCTGACAGCAGCGCTGGTGGAACAAACCGGCGTGCGCCACGTGCTCAAGAACGCGTCGGGCCGGACCCGCAGCCTTGAAGGGCTGGATGATGTAAGCGGTGTGCTGCATGGTGAGGCTCCAAGCGCGCCTGTGCAAGTGCCGATGAATGGCGCGATCTATATGGCTGACCTCACCGGCGGCCAGAAAACCGGCCTGTTCTACGACCAACGCCCGAACCACGCCTTCGCGGCGAACCTGTCCAAAGGCAAACGCGTGCTGGATGTCTTCGCCCATGTTGGCGGGTTCTCACTCGCCGCGCTGGCAAATGGCGCGTCTTCTGCGGTTGCGGTCGATGGATCGGCACCCGCGCTTGAGCTGGCGCAGCAGGGCGCGGAGGCTATGGGCGTCACGGACCGTTTTGCCACGCGCCAGGGCGATGCCTTTGACATCCTGACAGCCCTGCGGGCCGAGGGCGAAGAGTTCGACGTGGTGATCTGCGATCCGCCCGCCTTTGCCCCCGGTAAACCCGCGCTTGAAGCCGGTCTGCGCGCCTATGAACGTGTGGCGCGTCTGGCGGCGCAACTGGTGGCCGAAAACGGAGTGCTGGGTCTGTGTTCCTGTTCCCATGCGGCGGATCTGACGCAGTTCCGGACCGCATCTGTGCGCGGTATCGGTCGTGCGGGACGGCGCGCAGCGCTGCTGCATACCGGTTTCGCCGGTCCTGACCACCCGCAGCTGCCGCAACTGGCCGAGACGGGATACCTCAAGTCGTTGTTCTTCCGCCTGTAATGGCGCTGCGCATCCTGATTGACGCCTGCGTGCTCTATCCCACCGTCATGCGCGAGATGGTGATGGGCACGGCGCGGGCGGGGGTGTTTGAACCGCTATGGTCCGCGCGCCTGTTGGAAGAATGGGCGCGCGCCGCGATCAAACTTGGCCCCGAGGGCGAGGCACAGGCCCGCGCAGAGATCGCCTTGCTGCGCGCCGCCTGGCCCAAGGCGGAAGTGCCCCCGAGCCCCGGTGTGGCGGCACGGCTGTACCTGCCGGATGAAAACGACGTGCACGTTCTGGCCGCCGCGATCACCGGCCATGCCGATATTATCATGACGCTGAATGCCAAGGATTTCCCCCGTGGCACCTTGGCTGAAGAGGGGTTGGCGCGGGTCGATCCCGACAGCTACTTACACGGCGTCTGGCTGGCGCAGCCGCAGGTGATGGAAGCTGCAGCCGTCCATGTTCTGGAAGAGGCACGCCGCCTGTCAGGCCATCCGTGGGAGATGCGACCGTTGCTAAAGAAAGCACGGCTGCCGCGGCTGGCAAAGGCGCTTGGTTAACGGTCCCAGGCGGTTTGCAGCGCAGTAAGCGCGCCGATCCTGTCAGCGGTCTTCGGGTGGCTCAGCAGCCAGGCGGGGGCAGTGCCGTGGTTGCTTTGGGTCAGCGCCTCTAGCTTCTCGAACAAGGAAATCTGTGGCGCGATGCCGATACCCGCTTTGGTCAGCAGGGCGGCGGCATAGGCGTCCGCCTCGTACTCATCGCTGCGCGACAGGCGCGCGGCCAGGAGCGTCGCCAGCATATTAGCGATCCAGATGCCGATACCGGGGAGGATACGCCCCAAGATCATCCCAAGCGCCGCGCGCATGGCATTCTGGCCGGAAAAATCGATCATCCGTCGCCGTGAATGCCCCAAGGCCACATGGCCGAGCTCATGTGCAATCACACTCGCGAGTTCCTCGGCGGTGACGGCGCCGGATTTGAATTTCTCGTAAAAACCGCGGGTAATAAAGATCCGCCCATCGGGGGCGGCAAGACCGTTGACGGGGGCGACTTCGTAGATATGGACCTTGATCCGCGGCAGATCGAGAGCGCTGGCCAGTTTCGATGTCATCTCGCGCAGGGCAGGGTCGAGCAGCTCTGTCGATTTTTCATCCAGCTCCTTCGCGGTGCGCCAAGCGGAAAAGCGATACATGGCAAGCCCGTAGAGCACGGCGAGAAGTATGGGGAGGATGCGGATCATCCACCCAATATGGACGCAGGCGAGCGGGGTGCAAGGGTGGAATGAGTATTTGGGAAAAGGGTGAAGGGGGCGTGGTAGGGGCCGCGGGCGGGCGCGGCCCCTGGGGTAGGGTCAGGACAGTTTTGCGTCCATCGTGATTTCGGCGGTCATCAGTTTGGAGATGGGGCAGTTCTCCTTGGCGGTTTTGGTCGCCTCTTCGAACTGCTCTTGTGTGGCGTTGGGAATGACACATGCCACATCAAGGTGAATCTTCGGCACATGGAAGCCGCCGTCTTTTTGTTCAAGGAAGACCGTGGCCTTGGTTTCGATGCTATCGGCGACCAGATCGTAGTCTTCAAGGATCATCGACAGCGCCATGGAGAAACAGGACGCATGGGCCGCGCCGATCAGCTCTTCGGGGTTGGTGCCGTCTTTGCCTTCGAAACGGGTGTTAAAGCCGTAGGGCTGGTCGCTGATCACGCCGGTCTGGGTGGAGACATGGCCTTTGCCCTCTTTGAGGTTGCCTGTCCATTTTGCGGAGCCTGATTTCTTGATCATGGGAATTCCTTTCACCATTTGGGTTCATGATGAAAACGCGGGGCGCGGTGGAATGTTCCGATCTGTGGTGGGGTGGCGGCTGATTACCGGGTCAGGGTCTTCATCCCGCGGCTCAGCCCCTCGAGGGTCATGGGCACCATTGCCTCTGCGCCAAAGATTTCCTGCACCATCTTGATGGATTGTGTGTAGGGCCAGTATTTCTCGGGGATCGGGTTGATCCAGAGGTTGCTGTTCCATTGTTCGCGCGCCCGAGAGAGCCAGACCGATCCGGCCTCGGCGTTCCAGTGTTCATTGGCGCCACCGGGGTAGGCGATTTCGTAAGGGGACATGGACGCGTCGCCCACGAAAATGCATTTGTAATCCGGCCCGTAGGTGCGCAGCACTTCCATCGTGTCCAGCTGTTCCGTCCAGCGGCGGCGGTTGTCACGCCAGACGCCTTCATACAGGCAGTTGTGGAAGTAGAAGTGTTCGAGGTGTTTGAATTCGGACTTGGCGGCGCTGAACAGTTCCTCGACGGTTTTGATATGCGGGTCCATAGAGCCACCCACATCCAGGAACAGCAGCACCTTGACCGCGTTGCGCCGCTCGGGGCGGGTTTTGACATCGAGGTAGCCGTGTTCCGCCGTCGCACGGATGGTGCCGCCCAGATCAAGTTCGTCATTGGCGCCGTCACGGGCCCACCGGCGCAGACGTTTCAGCGCGACCTTGATGTTGCGGGTGCCCAGTTCGACCGTGTCGTCGAGGTTCTTGAATTCGCGTTTGTCCCAGACCTTGACCGCGCGCTGGTGGCGCGATTCATTCTGGCCGATGCGCACGCCTTCGGGGTTGTAGCCATAGGCCCCGAAGGGCGAGGTGCCTGCGGTGCCGACCCATTTATTGCCCCCCTGATGGCGACCTTTCTGTTCCTCGAGCCGTTTGCGCAGCGTCTCCATCAGCTTGTCAAAACCGCCTGCGGCTTCGATCTCGGCCTTTTCCTCGGGGGTGAGGTGCTTTTCGGCCATTTTTTCCAGCCACTCGTGCGGGATGTCCACGGCCTCCATCACATCGTCGAGGCTGATGTTTTCAAGGCCCGAGAACGCGGCTGCAAAGGCGCGGTCGAACTTGTCGATGTTGCGTTCGTCTTTGACCATGCTGGTGCGCGCGAGATAGTAGAAGGCATCGACATCATAGGTCGCGAGCCCGGCTGCCATCCCGTCGAGAAAGGCGAGAAACTCGCGCATGGACACCGGCACCTTGTGTTGGCGCAGTTGGTCAAAGAACGGCAGAAACATGAATTACGCTCCGGTTAGGACTCGGTCCAGAACGACTGTAAGGATCATGCCGACGATGATAAAGGCCATCGCAAACCCGGCTGCGTATTGTGCGATATCCTTGCGGTTGCCGTTGCGTTTACGGGCGGTCAGCCCCCCGATAACAGCGCCGATCACGGCGAGAAGTATGACGATCATTTTAACCCGTTTCGCTAGTTATTTGAGCGGGTTAAGCGACGCGATCTCGCGCATTTTGGCCCGCACAGCCCAGTCAGAGCCAAATCCGTACCGTGCCCAGCCCAAACTGTCCAGCCTGACGGCCTGTGCCTCGGCCGCGCGGTTCTCAAGCTCGAGCGCTTCGGCACGCAGTAACAGCAGGGTGCTGAGCAGGGCGGCGTTCTCGCGTCGGCGTGCGGTGTCGATATGCGGCGCGATCAGACGTAGCGCTTCGGCACCCTGACCCTTGGAGACCGAATAGGCCCCCAGTTGCGTCGCCACATAGGCGCGGTGCAGATCGGTGCCGGGGGTGCGGGCGTAGAAGAGGTCGGACATCTTGTATTGTTCATGCGCGGCTTCGGCATCACCCGATTGCAACGCGCGTCCCATGGCGTAATGGGCAAACGCGCGGCGGTGATCCTGCCAGCCTAGGCTTTGTGCGATCTTGATGGCGCTATAGGCCGCGTCCTGGCGTTGCCCGCTGGAGCGTCCGGGCCCGAGCGCGCCCTGAACGGCGGCATTCCAGGCGCGGGGGGTGCGGGTCAGGAAGCGTGCTTTGGTCGATGTGCCGCCCGGATTGATCCGTGACAGAATACCGGGCAGGGCGTTTGCCACTTGGCCCCGTGTCATGCCCGACCGCAGCGCCGGATCATAATAGGCGCGCAGGATCATCATATCAAATCCGGTCAGCACCGTATGCACATTGTCGTCGTTAAAGACGGAATCCGGCAGGCGATACAGATCGTTGAGAGGACCAAGCGCTTGGGCCAGTTCTTCGTGCAAACAATCGCGGACCTCTTGCGGGCTGGCGTCATTGGGGATGAAGATCGACACGCGGCTGCGGGTTTTCAGCAAGGACCAGTTGGTCTGCGCGGTGCGGCGGACTTTCTTGTATTCATCAAGGCTGCTGACATTCGGGGCCACAAAACATGCGGCCTGGGGTAGCACCTTGCTGATGGTGCGACGGCTGACAGCTTCGACGGTGATATTGGCATTCGGGCCGCTGGTGGGGCTGATGTCGATCCGGGCCTCCTGCCGCAAGCGATTGAGCAGCGCGGTCAGATCGGGGCCAAGGGTCGGGGGCGGCGTACCGATGACGCGCACGGTGACCGGACCTTCGAAACGGGTGAAAACGGGGAGCTCTTTTCCGCTTTCCATGCGGAACGACAGTTCGATAAAATCGAGGCTGAGGTCGTTGTTGGATCGTGGTGCCGGCAGCGATTGATGCACGGTGAACCGTTTCATCGCGGGCAAAGAAGAGGTCGAGGCGGGTTCCATCGCGGCGCGGGTCACCACACCGGGATGCGAGGCCGGAACGCAGGCGCTGATCGCCAGCATCAAGGGCAGCAAAAGGTATTTCTTCATGGATGCGACCCCGTTGTGGCAGGTGCAGGGACCGCAAGGACAACTATAACAGTCTCCAACACGCGGCGCACGAACGGTGCAAAAATCATATCCATCATCTACCTGACTGCCCTTTTGAGCTGATTACAGGTGTTTTTCGCCCGCCATCCAGACCATTCTAGGGAGCAACCATGTCAAAACAGAGAAAAATGTTAACAAATAAGGCAGGCTTATGACCATCGTTGCTTAGACGTCACAAATAGGACAGGCGCGTTTGCAGCCGTGAAATAACGCGCGGACGGTTGGATATTCGTTTTATGCGGGATCAGGGCGCGGCGTACCGCGCCCCTTTGGGGTCACTTTTGCGCGCGTGCCATGAAGGCAAGCCGTTCGAACAGATGCACGTCCTGTTCGTTTTTCAGCAGCGCACCGTGCAACTTTGGCAGGGCGGACTTGCCGTCTTTTTTCAGGTCGGCGGCATCCATATCTTCGGCCAGCAACAGCTTGAGCCAATCCAGCACCTCCGACGTGGATGGTTTTTTCTTCAGCCCTTGCTGTTCGCGGATTTCGTAGAATTGGGTCAGCGCCGTGGTCAACAGGGATTCCTTGATGCCGGGGTGGTGGACCTCGACGATCTTGCGCAGCGTGTCCATCTCGGGGAACTGGATGTAGTGGAAGAAGCAGCGGCGCAAAAAGGCGTCGGGCAGCTCTTTTTCGTTGTTCGAGGTAATGATGACGATGGGGCGGTTTTCGGCTTTGATCGTCTCGCCTGTCTCGTAGACGAAGAACTCCATCTTATCGAGCTCTTGCAAAAGGTCGTTGGGAAATTCGATGTCGGCCTTGTCGATCTCGTCGATCAGCAACACGGTTTTGCCTTCGGCCTCAAACGCCTGCCACAGCTTGCCCTTGCGGATGTAGTTTTTGACATCATGCACACGCTCTTCGCCAAGCTGGCTGTCGCGCAGGCGGCTGACGGCGTCATATTCGTATAGACCCTGTTGCGCACGGGTGGTCGATTTGATGTTCCATTCGATCATGGGCAGGCCAAGGGCGGCTGACACTTGTCGGGCTAGTTCCGTTTTACCTGTGCCGGGCTCACCCTTTACAAGCAGAGGTCGTTCCAGCGTCACAGCCGCATTCACCGCAATCGTGAGGTCATCTGTGGCGACGTAATCTTGAGTACCTTGGAATTTCATCTTGTTTTCAACCTTCTTCAACGCGCTATTCTTGGTCCTTAAACCAACAAACATAAGCATTGTGTAGTGACAATCCGCTAACGCTGCGTTAGATGCACGCCACGGGAGTGATGTCGGGAGACGCGCCTTCATGACAGGATTTAAGACCGCGATGGGGAATGATATGAAGCAGGAAGTTTTTTTGGCGGATGGTTATACACCTGCCGAAGACGAGCCGTTCATGAATGATCGGCAAGTCGAATACTTCAGACGCAAACTATTGAACTGGAAAGCCGAGCTGCTGGCGGGAAGCCGGGACACGATCGAGGGCTTGCAAGACGGGACACGCAACATCCCCGATGTGAACGATCGCGCCTCCGAGGAAACGGACCGCGCGCTGGAACTGCGCACACGGGACCGCGCCCGCAAGCTGGTCAGCAAGATCGACGGGGCGCTGCGCCGCATCGATGAGGGTGAATTCGGCTACTGCTCTGTCACCGGAGAGCCGATTTCGCTGAAGCGTCTGGATGCGCGTCCAATCGCCACGATGAGCCTTGAGGCGCAAGAGCGTCACGAGCGCCGCGAGAAAGTCCACCGCGACGATTGATCGTCCGGTAACGGGCTGCAAATGACTGCATTTGCGCGAGAATGATAATGAAAGCGCCGCGGTGAGAGCCCGGCGCTTTTGTGTATGAAGCTGGCAAGGCAGGTGAAAGCGAAATGGGCATCAGCAACGCAATCGTTATTGGTGGGGGTATCGGCGGCTTGGCCGCCGCAGCGGCTTTGTCGCGCCGCGGCATGGCTGTCACGCTGCTGGAGCAGGCTCCGGCGATCACCGAGGTCGGTGCCGGTCTCCAGATCAGCCCAAACGGTATCGCGGTGTTGCGGGCCATGGGGATTGACGCCAAGCTGACCGAACGCGCGGCGGTGCGCGGGCAGGCGGTGGTCTTGCAGGATCACAAGGCTGGGGCGCGTGTGGCGCGGTTGGACCTGATGCGCGGGCAGGGCGCATATCCCTATGTGTTCGTGCACCGCGCCGATCTGGTGGACATCCTGCTGGGCGCGGCCAAACGGGGCAATGTGACGATCGAACTTGGGGCCGAGGTGGCAGAGGTGACCCCCGGTGCCACACCGCAACTGCGCCTGACCGATGGGTCGCGCCGACGGGCAGAGCTGATCGTTGATGCTAGCGGGATCCACAGCCGGGCGCGAGCGGTGTTGAATGGCGCGGATCAGGCAAAGTTCACCGGTCAGGTCGCGTGGCGCGCGGTTGTGCGCAATGACTTCAACCACCCAGACGAGGCTCATGTCACCATGGGGCCGGGCCGGCATCTGGTCAGCTACCCTTTGCGCGGCGGGCAGCAGGTCAATCTGGTCGCGGTGGAAGAGCGTGACAGTTGGGCCGCCGAAGGCTGGAACCATGCGGACGATCCGGCAAACCTGCGAAAGGCTTTTGCGGGCTTTGGCGGGCGGGCTGCCGCGTTGATCAATGCGGTTGAGACCTGCACGCTTTGGGGGCTCCACCTGCATCCGGTTGCGCAGACGTGGCATCAGGGCGGGGTTGTCTTGCTGGGGGATGCCGCGCATCCGACGCTGCCGTTCCTTGCGCAGGGGGCCAATATGGCGCTTGAAGATGCATGGGTGCTGGCCGACAGCGTGCTGAACCACCCCGCAGAACAGGCGCTCGCCCGCTATCAAGGCCTGCGCCAACCCCGTGTTACCCGTGTCGTCAAAGCGGCGGCAGGCAATGCCGCGCGCTATCATTTGCGCCCCGGGCCTTTGCGGTCAGCCGCGCATCTGGGGCTGAAACTGGGCAGCACCCTTGCACCTTGGGCGATGGTCGGCGCGTTCAACTGGCTGTACCACCATGATGTGACCGCGCCGAAATAGGCTGCCGTCGCCGTTACTTGGCCCGTTGCAACATGCCGAACAGATCCCGCGGGTCTTCGGGGTCGGCCAGCAGGTCAAGCGGGTCGAACAGATCGGTCGCCTTGATCTGGTCGCGCACATAGCGCAGCGCCGAGAAATCCTCGATCGCGAAGCCGACGCTGTCGAACAGGGTGATCTGCTTGTCATCGGTGCGCCCCTGCGCCTGACCGGTCAACACCTGCCAGATTTCGGTCACAGGGTGATCCGGTTCAAGCTGCTGTATCTCGCCCTCGATCCGGGTCTGTTCGGGGTATTCCACAAAAATCCCTGCGCGGTGCAGGATCGCGGGTGCCAGTTCGGTCTTGCCCGGACAGTCGCCGCCGATGGCGTTGATGTGGATGCCGCTGCCGACCATATTATCCGTCAGGATGGTGGCGTATTGCTTATCCGCCGTGCAGGTAGTGACGATCTGCGCGCCCAGCATCGCTTCTTCCGCGGTGTCGCAGGGCACGACCTTGATGCCCAGACCTTGCAGGTTGGCGGCGCATTTGGCGGTGGCGTCTTTGTCTATGTCATACAGACGCACCTCGTCGATGCCGACAATGGCCTTCATGGCAAGGGTCTGGAATTCGGATTGCGCTCCGTTGCCGATCATCGCCATGACATGCGCGCCCTTGGGGGCCAGCAACCGCGCCACCACGGCGGAGGTCGCCGCCGTGCGCAGCGCCGTCAGCATCGTCATCTCGGACAGCAACACCGGATAACCGTTGGCCACATTCGCCAGCAGGCCAAAGGCGGTCACGGTCTGCAACCCCTCCGCCGTGTTCGAGGGGTGGCCATTTACGTATTTGAAGCCATACACCTCGCCGTCCGAGGTCGGCATCAGCTCGATCACGCCCTGTTCCGAATGGCTGGCCACGCGCGGGGTCTTGTCAAACAGCTCCCACCGTTTGAAGTCCGCCTCGATATACTCTCCAAGCCCGATCAGCATGGGTTCAATCCCGATGTGATGGATCAGCTTCATCATATTGTCGACGGATACAAAGGGCACCAGCGCCTTGTCAGAGGGGGTCAGATTGGTCATGATCGTGGTCCTTTACTCAAATCAATAGGCGCGGGTGGGACGGTCGAATACGCGGCGGCCAAAGGCAGAGGCGGCCAGATCGACCATCAGCTGCGCGGTGCGGCCCCGTTCATCCAGGAAGGGGTTCAGCTCTACCAGATCAAGCGAGGTCATCAGCCCGCTGTCATGCAGCATTTCCATCACCAGATGGCCTTCGCGCACGGTCGCACCGCCGGGGACGGTCGTGCCAACCGCGGGGGCAACTGATGGATCAAGGAAATCCACATCAAGCGAGACATGCAGCATTCCGTTCGCCGCAGCGACCTTTTCGAGGAAGGTGTTCAGCGGCGTGGCGATGCCCGTCTCATCGATCTCGCGCATGTCGACGCGCTGGATGGTGGTTTCCTGCAGGGCTGCACGCTCTGCCGCGTCGACAGAGCGCAGGCCGATGATGGCGATATTGTCATGCGGCAGCGGGTAGGGCAGATCGGGGAAGGCATCAAAGCCCTCGCGCCCTGTCACATAGCCCAAAGGGGTGCCGTGCAGGTTGCCGCTGTCGGTGCTTTCGGGCGTGTGGAAATCGCTATGCGCGTCCAGCCACAGCACAAACAGGGGGCGTTCCTGCGCCTGCGCATGGCGCATCGCGCCCAGGACGGTGCCGGAGGCGAGCGCATGATCGCCGCCCATGATGATCGGGGTACCGTCCTGCAAGGCGGCTTGGGTGGCCTCGGCCAGACTGTGAGTCCAGGCGATGGTTTCCTCAAGCGCGTGCAGTTTCGGGTGCTTTCCGGGCGTGAAGGGCGCAGGCGCGACATTGCCACGGTCTGTGACGCTATGGCCCAGGTCGGTCAGCGCGCCCGCCAACCCTGCGGTGCGATAGGCATCGGGGCCCATCAGACAGCCCAACCGGCGCTTGCCGCTATCCAGCGGGGCCCCAAGAAGAATACAGTTTTGTCCAGACATGGGTGAGATCCTTTCGTCAACGTTTCCGCGACGATATCTAGCTGGTCTGGTCAGAAACAATCATCTAAAGTGACCAAATCGGAGATTATTTGACCAAACTGGACAGCCAAGATGGACACAACGGACGAAGCAATTCTGGCAGCGCTGCGCGACGACGCGCGGGCGTCTCTGTCTGATCTGGCGGCGGCCTTGCGGCTGTCACGTACCACCGTGCGCGCGCGTCTCGCCCGTTTGCAACAAAGCGGAGAGATCCTGGGCTTTACCGTCGTGACGCGCTCGGACGTGCGTGCCGATCCGGTGCGCGGATTAATGATGATCGAGATCGAGGGCCGTGGCGCTGACCGCATCACCCGCACGCTGGCCGGAATGGCGGCGTTGCGTGCCGTGCATTCGACCAATGGCAGATGGGATGTGATCGTCGAGATCGGCACCAAAACGCTTGAGGAGTTCGACGAGGTTCTGGCCCGCATCCGCAAGCTCGACGGGGTGGTCGCGAGCGAGACGAGTCTTCTGCTCAAGACGCGTAAAGCAGGGCAGGCCGCCTCCTAGAGCGGCCTGCGAGATGGTTCAGCGCGGCGTGCGCGCGGCAGACACCCAGAACGCCAGCAGGATGGCGCAGATGACCGCGTTCCAACCCGCCATGGACAGACCGAAAAGCTGCCAAACGATGTCATCACACATAACCAGACCGGACGGTGCGCTGGTGGACAGAAGATCGCTACCGCTCATCGCGCCAAGGTCCATGCCACCGCCTGTGCAGGACGAGGGACCGGGCCAGAATTTCCATTCCACCCCCGCATGATAAACCCCGATCAGCCCCGTGATCGCCACCGACAGCGCGCCCAGCCAGATCAACGCACGCGGCGCACCAAAGAGCACGATCACCCCGATCAGGATCGCCGCCGTATGGGGCCACCGCTGCCACAGGCACATTTTGCAAGGCGCATAGCCGCCGATGTGTTGGAACCCAAAGGCCCCCAACAGCAGCGCAGCAGACCCCAGCGTAGCGATCAGGACATAGGTGTTTCGCGTCATCACAGATACCTCAGCAAGAAGAAGCTGCCGAACAGCAGCACGACAAATACCGTAAATACCAAAGGCAGACGGCGTTCAATAAAGTCGCGGATAGGTGCGCCAAATTTCCACAGCAGCGCCGCCACGATGAAGAACCGCAGCGCGCGTGCAAGGATCGAGGTCACGATAAAGGTCGCCAGCGGCATCCCCGTCCAACCCGACATGATCGTGATCACCTTGTAGGGGAAGGGGGTGACGCCGGCGGTCAGCACAGCCCAGAAGCCGACGCCGTTGAACCGGTCCGAGAATGCCGCCATCGCGTCGCCTTTGCCAAGGCTGGCAAGGATCGGTTGGCCCAGTTGTTCAAAAGCCAGCGCTCCGATGGCGTATCCCAGCAGGCCCCCCAAGACTGACGCGACCAGCGCGATCCCCGCGATCATCCATGCGCGGTTCGGGCGCGCAAGGATCATCGGGATCATCAGCACATCCGGCGGAATGGGAAAAACAGAGCTTTCAAGGAATGCCACAACCGCAAGGGCCCAAAGCGCGTGCGGGTGGTTTGCCAGGCCCAGAACCCAGTCATATAGCCGTCGGATCATACTGCGGTCTCCGGTATTGTTTTCTGTTCAATGGCAACACCAGAACAATCGGACGGGGTCAAGCAAAAGCGGTAAAATTGCTCTTGCCGTGGGGCGCGTGGCACGGTAACAGACCCCCATTGTGCCCAAGTGGCGGAATGGTAGACGCAGGGGATTCAAAATCCCCCGCCGCGAGGCGTGCCGGTTCGAGTCCGGCCTTGGGTACCACCTTGTTCTTGCAAGGCTTTCCGTAAAATTCAGTTTCGATCGTCGACAGGTGTGAAGGTTGCTTTTGCAGCCTTGGCGATGTCGCGTCCTCTTGTCCGTTGCATATCAAAAGCCGCGCAGGGAATTGCTGCGCGGCTTTGTGAAAGGGTCCCTCTGGGGTTGGGGTTAAAGCTCGTTCGCCCAAGGCGGGTTGGCACCGGCGCGTGACACGGTGATGGCGGCGACGCGGGCGCCATATGTCATTGCGTCGCGCAAAGCGTCGGGATCAAGCGTGCCAAGGGCTTCAGGCGTCAGCAGACCCAGTTCGGACAGCTTCGCCAGAAATCCCGCATTGAACGTATCACCGGCACCGATTGTATCGACGACGTGGGTCTTTACCGCCGGCACCGTGATGGATGTACCGTCGGCAAGCGTTGCGATGGCACCCTCGGCCCCTTGGGTGACAATCACAACCGACGGGCCGGTGTCGAGCATTGCGCTGATCTTTTCGGCCTGCGTCAACGGGGCGGGGTTCAGCCAGTTAAGATCCTCGTCCGAGACTTTGACGATATCCGCCTGCCTAATCATCGCCGCCATCCGGCGGCGGTAGCCCTCTGCGTCAGTGATAAACAGTGGGCGGATATTGGGATCGATCATCACCGCCCGCGACCCGCCCTGACGGTCCAGCAAGGCAGCATAGGCGCTGGCACTGGGATCGCTGGCAAGGCTGATACCGCCAAAGAACAGCGCGGTGACATCGCTCGGCAGCTCTGGCATATCCTCGGCGCGGATCATCCGACCGGCGGAGTTTTCGTCGAAGAATGAATAGCTTGCCTGCCCATCTTCAAGTTTCACAAAAGCCAATGTGCTAGGACGGTCAGAGCGGATGATATGCGTGGTATCCACGTCACTGGCCTTCAGCGCATCGGCGAGCTGATCGCCGAACATATCGTGCGACAATCCGGTAAGCATGCCCGCGCGGGCCCCCAATCGGCCAAGCGCGATAGCGGTGTTAAAGACCGCGCCGCCCGAATGGGGCACAAACCCGTCCGGCCCGTCGAGCGACGTGGCCGCGACCATATCGATCAATGCCTCCCCGCAACACAGGATCATTGCCCCATCCCCGCGCGGTCACCGGCCAATGCGGCGGCCACATCCGGCTGATCGGTATAGACCGCAAGCGCGGCCTCGCAGCCTTCTGCCCAGATGAGCGAGAGCCAGTGTTCAAACGCCTCGGCAAAGGCCTGATGCTCGGCCAGATCGCCATAGATATGACGCTGCGCAAGCCAGAGCTGCGGCGCTTCGCGCGCGGCCAGGGCCACAGCGTTGAGGCGCGCCCACTGCGGGTCGTTCGGCTCGATCTCTGTCCCGTCCATGCGGGAGCCTGCACACATACGGGCCCATAGCGCCTCTACCAAAGCCAGACCGGAGCAACTGCCCTTGGCCGCCAAGGCGTCGCGCAGGACCGGCAGAACAAACCCCGGATGTCGTGATGACCCGTCAAAGGCCACGCGCCGTGTGGTGTCGCGGATCGCGGGGTTGGCGAAACGTTTGGCAATCAGTTCGACATAGGCCGCCGGGTCTTGACCGGGCACGGCGGCGACGTAGGGGGCGATTTCCTCTGCCTCGATCTTGCGGAACATGGCAGAGGTCAAGGGGTGCGCCATGCAATCGGCGATGGTTTCCAGGCCCAGCAACTCTCCGGCGTTGGCCAAGACCTGATGTCCTGCGTTGAGGATGCGGATTTTCATCGCCTCGTACTCATGCACCGCGTCGGTAAAGATCGCCCCCGCCTTGTCCCAGTCGGGGCGTCCGGCGCAGAAGTCGTCTTCGATCACCCATTGGCGGTAGTTCTCGTGGGTGACCGGTGCCGCGTCATCGACGCCAAGGCTTTGCGCCAGCGCGATTTCGTCAGGGCCGGTGGCGGGCACGATGCAATCCACCATAGAGTTCGGGAAGCTGCAGTTTTGCTCGATCCACTGGGCAAGCGCCGTGTCACTTTGGCGGGCGAGGGTCACGACGGCCTGGCGCGTGGCGGTGCCATTGCCGCGCAGGTTGTCGCAGCTTTGGACGGTAAACGGACCGTGGTCCGCATCGCGCCGCAGCTTGAGCGCGGCAATGATCGCGCCGAAAACCGTCTTGGGCTGATCGGGCTGCGCGCGGTCATGCTGGATATCGGCGTGGGTCAGATCAAGCCCGCCGGTTTCGGGGTCGATGAAATAGCCGCCCTCGGTCACGGTCAGCGACACGATGCGGATCGCGGGATCTGCCATCGCGGCAATCAGCGGCGCGTTGTCTTCGGCAATGGGGGTGTAGTCGATCATCGAGCCGACGACCTCTGCCGTGACACGACCGGGGGCAAGCTCGATCAAGGTGGTCAGATAGTCCTGCGCTTTAAGCTTGTCGCGCATCGCGCTGTCATAGGCCCGCACACCGGCGCCGATCAGCGCCCAATCTTGCGCCAGACCCTGTTGCATCAGCTTGTGCAGATACCACGCCTGATGGGCGCGGTGGAAATTGCCCAGCCCGATGTGGATGATCCCCGCCGAGAGCGTGGCGCGATCGTAGTCGGGCGTACCGATACGGGCGGGCAGGTCACCAAGGCGGTCCAGGGACAGCGGCACCGGAGGCGGCGCGTCGGTGTTTGTTATGGTCGGTTCATTCATGAGACCGCTTTCGTAGGAAGCAAAGTTAAAGGGCAGGGGCACGCGGCGCTTCATGCGATGCGTAGGCCGTTGGCGTCGAAGCGGTGAAGCGAGTCCTCGCGCGGGGTCAGGAACACTCGGTCGCCGTGGCGCAAGCCCACTTCGCCGCGGGCGCGGACGGTCATCATCTCGGTCAGGCCGGTGTCATAGACGTGGAAGAACGTGTCCGACCCCAGATGCTCCGACACTTTGACGACGCCGCTCCAGGTGCCTTCGGTTGTCGATACGTCGATGTGTTCAGGGCGGATGCCGATGGTATGCGCACCGTGTTTCGCCGCCTCGGGGCCCGAGATCAGGTTCATCTTGGGCGAGCCGATAAAGCCCGCGACAAAGGTGTTGCGGGGTGTGTGGTAAAGCTCGAGCGGGGAGCCGACCTGTTCGATCACACCGGCCTGAAGCACGACAATCTTGTCGGCCATGGTCATCGCTTCGACCTGATCGTGGGTGACGTAGATCATCGTCGTCTCAAGCCGTTTATGCAGCTCGGAGATTTCAAGCCGCATGCCCACGCGCAAGGCCGCGTCAAGGTTGGACAGTGGTTCGTCGAACAGGAAGGCCGCGGGTTCACGGACAATCGCCCGACCAATCGCCACACGCTGGCGTTGCCCGCCCGACAGCTGGCCGGGTTTGCGGTCCAGATAAGCGGTAAGGTTCAGCGCTTTCGCCGCGGCATCAATGCGGCGGTTCTGTTCGTCCACGGGAATGCCCGCCATGCGCATCGGAAAGGCGATGTTCTTGCGCACGGACATATGCGGATACAGCGCATAGGACTGGAACACCATTGCCAGACCGCGTTTGGCGGGGGGCACATGGGTGGCGTCCTGCTTGTCGATGCGGATTTGCCCGCCCGAGGTATCTTCGAGCCCTGCAATCAGGCGCAGCAAGGTGGATTTGCCACAGCCCGAGGGGCCGACAAAGACGGTGAATTCGCCGTCTTCGATGGTCAGGTCCAGCGGCGGGATGACTTCGACGTCACCGAAGCGCTTGGAAACCTTGTCTAATGTGATGCGTCCCATGGTGTTGTTTCCTTATTTCACTGCGCCAAAGGTCAGGCCGCTGACAAGTTGCTTCTGGCTGAACCAGCCAAGGATGAGGATCGGCGCGATGGCCATGGTCGAGGCCGCGCTGAGCTTGGCGTAGAACAACCCCTCGGGGCTGGAATAGCTGGCGATAAAGGCCGTCAGAGGGGCAGCCTTGGCGGCGGCGAGGTTGAGGGTCCAGAAGGCTTCGTTCCAGGCGAGGATCACGTTCAGAAGCAGCGTGGAGGCGATGCCGGGGATCGCCATCGGCGTGAGGATATACAGCACCTCTTCGCGCAGGCTGGCACCATCCATACGGGCTGCCTCCAGGATCTCGCCGGGGATTTCCTTGAAGTAGGTGTAAAGCATCCAGATTATGATCGGCAGGTTGATCAGCATCAGCACCACGACCAGCCCCAGCTTGCTGTCCAGCAGACCCATTTTGATAAAGATGAGGTAGATCGGATACAGCACCCCGACCGCTGGCAACATCTTTGTGGACAACATCCACAGCAGGATATCTTTGGTCCGGTTGGAGGGGACAAAGGCCATTGACCAGGCGGCGGGAACGGCGATCAGGATGCCCAGAAGGGTAGAGCCCCCCGCGATCACCACCGAATTCCACAAGAACCGGCCGTAGTTCGAACGTTCCTGCACCGCGGCGTAGTTCTCCAGTGTCCAGTCAAAGAACAGGAACACCGGCGGGTCTGCAATCGCCTGGGCTTCGGTCTTGAAGCTGGTCAGGATGGTCCAGAGGATCGGGAAGAAAATCAGCAGCCCGACGCCCCATGCGAGTGCGGTGTTCAGAGCCTTGCGTTGTGTGGTCGTTGCACGTGCCATGACGGGCTCCTTATGCGTCGAGGTTCTTGCCAACCATGCGCATCAGGAAGATGGCAACGATATTGGCGAGGATGATGGCATAGACACCGCCGGCAGAGCCGAGCCCGATGTTCTGGCTTTCCAGCACGCGCTGGAAGATCAGATAGGTCAGGGTTTTGGTGCCAAAGGCGCCTTGGGTGGTCACGAAAATTTCGGCGAAGATAGAGAGCAAAAAGATGGTCTGGATCAGCACTACCACCGTGATCGCCCGCGACAGGTGGGGCAGGGTGATGAAGCCAAAGCGTTTGACCGGCGATGCGCCGTCCATCTCGGCGGCCTCCAGTTGTTCACTGTCCAGCGACTGGATCGCGGTCAGCAGAATCAGCGTCGCAAAGGGCAGCCACTGCCAGCTGACAATCAGAATGATGGATTGGGTCGAGGCTTCGGTCAGCCACACCAGCGGTTCAGCCCCAAACAGGCCCCACAGGTGGGCGAGCAGCCCGTTGACCGGATCCATGAACATGTTCTTCCAGACCAGCGCCGATACGGTCGGCATTACGAAGAACGGGGCAATCACGAGGATCCGAACGATCCCTTGCCCCCACATCGGCTGGTTCAGCAAAACGGCCAGCAACACACCCAGTACGACGGTGATGAACAGGACGCCGCCCACAATCACCAGTGTCGCCTGAACCGACGGCCAGAAGGCGCTGGACGATACGAAGCGGACGTAGTTGTCAAAGCCGACCCACCCCAGATCACCGCCGCGCAGGGGCAGGTATTTGCGAAAGGAAAAATACAGCGTCATCGTCAGGGGGACGAGCATCCATCCCAGAAGCAGCACGACAGCGGGGGCCATCATCAGACGGGCGGCCGATCGTGAGTGTTGCGTTGCCATTGAATATACCTCCTCCGTTGACGGGCTAGGGCCGTCCCGGACGATCATGCACGTGTTGGAAAAAAGGGGCCAGTCAGCAAGGGGGAGCTTTGCTGACTGACCCCGAGGGCGATCAGATCAGTAGCCGGCGGCTTCCATCTCATCGGTGGTCAACGCTTGGGCGTTGGCCAGGGCTTCATCGACGGACTGTTGTCCTGCCAGCGCGGCAGAGAACTCTTGTCCGACCTGTGTGGCGATGCCTGCAAACTCCGGGATAGCTGCAAACTGCACACCGACGTAGGGCACCGGATCCACGGTTGGCGCGGTGGGATCAGCCGACAGGATGCTGTCCAGTGTCATCTGCGCGAAAGGCACCTTTTTGTATTCGGCGTTTTCGTACAGCGATGTCCGCGTGCCGGGAGGAACATTTGCCCAACCGTCTTTCTCGGCGACCAGTTCAAGATACTCTTTGGACGTGGCCCATTCGATGAATTCTTTCGCGGCGGCTTCGTTATCGGTGCCAGCAGGGATGCCAAGCGCCCAAGCCCACAGCCAGTTGCCGCGTTTGCCTTTGCCGGTGTCAGGTGCCAGCGCAAAGCCGACCTGATCCGCGACGGTGGAATCTGTCGGGTTGGTCACAAAGGACGCCGCAACAGTCGCGTCGATCCACATGCCGCATTTGCCCTGTTGGAACAGCGACAGGTTTTCGTTGAACCCGTTGTTCGCCGCACCCGGAGGGCCCGCGTCGTTCATCAGGTTCACATAGAACTCAAGCGTTTCTTTCCATGCGGGCTGGTCAAACTGCGCGCCCCAGCTTTCGTCGAACCAGCGTGCGCCAAATGCGTTTGCTGTCGCGGTGAGGAACGCCATGTTCTCGCCCCAACCGGCCTTGCCACGCAGACAGATGCCGTTGATGCCGGCGTCACGGTCGGTCATGGCGCGGGCGGCCTCAGCGACGAATTCCCATGTGGGCGCGTCGGGCATCTCCAGTCCGGCTTTCTCCATCAGGTCCTTACGGTACATGATCATGGAGCTTTCGCCATAGAAGGGGGCCGCATAAAGCGTGCCGTCGACGCTCAGACCGCCGCGCATTGCGGGCAGGATGTCGTCGGTGTCATAGTCTGCAGACAGATCGTCCAGCGGCACCAGCCAGCCTTGCTTGCCCCAGATCGGGGTCTCGTACATGCCGATGGTCATGATGTCGAACTGCCCACCTTTGGTGGTGATGTCCGTGGTCACACGTTGACGCAGGACGTTCTCCTCCAGCGTGACCCATTCGACTTCGTGGCCGGTTTTGGCAGTAAAATCATCGGTAAAACCCTGCATCCGGATCATGTCGCCGTTGTTGACTGTAGCGATTGTGATCGTATCCGCAGAAGCAGCGGCTGCCGTCAAAAGTGAAATGGCGGTCGCCGTTCGAAACGCGTTCAAAACAAACATCTTCTACCTCCCTGATGAGATGTTAGCGACAAGCTTACGGCTATTGGTGAACTCGCGTCAATTTGAATTTTACGCGCGTCTAGTTTTGCGATTTAGGTTCGTGTTTTCAATTACCTAGGCAGAGCCCCTGAGCACGAGCTTTCCGTCAAACAGCGTCTCTGTACGCGAATCAAGAGAATCATCCGCCTCGATCAGCGCCAGCAGGGTGGTCGCGCTTTTCTCGGCAATGGCTTCGTAGTCTTGGGACACGGTGGTCAGGCGCGGGCAGGTGAAGCGCGAGAAAGGATGGTCGTCATGGCCCGCGACGCGGAAGTCGTGGCCTGCTTCGATCCCGACGCTCATCCCCGCCTCGAAAATGGCGGACAACAGCCCGATGGCCAAACGGTCGTTGCTGCACAGTATGGTTTTTGACGGTAGGCTTCGGTCGCGGATTACGCGGGTGCCTTCGCGAAACCCGATCTCTTCGAACTCCCATCCCTCGCCACCGACCTGGATCAGATGCGGCGTTTGGCCCAGTCGTTCCATCGCCCTGACATAGGCGGCGCGCCGTTTGTAGGCGTTGGGGTTCATCGGGTCTTTCATCTCGAAAAAGGCAGGCGGCTCGCCCGTGCGGCACAGATAGTCGACGATCAGATCAACGCTTTGTTCATTGTTGGAGCCTATGAACGCCTTGCCGACCTTATCGATGTTCGCATCGAACAGGACGGTAGGGACCTCTTCGGTAAAGGTCTGGATCTGCGCGTGATCAGAGCTGCGCCCGAAAGCGGCCAGCAATACGCCCGCCGGTTTCAACATGCGCAGGTTTTCGAGGTTCTCCAGCTCCATCTCGGGGCTGCCGTGCGACCCGAGCAGAACGGGCCGGAAGCCCTGCCGCAAGATGTGCTCTTCGATCGTGCGGGCAATCTTGGCAAAGAAAGGGTCGGCCAGATGCGGCACCACGACGCCGATGTTCTTGGTCAAACGGCGGTTCTGGTTAATGGCGTAAAGATTGGGCCGATAGTCATATCGGTCCAGCGCTGCCTCAACCCGTTTGCGGGTGCTGCTACGCACGCTGGTGGGGTCGTTGAAGAACTTGGAAAGCGTCGGACGGGAGATCCCGCTGACGGCGGCAAACTCTTCCATATTCTTGATTTTCCGACTGCTCATCAAACGCTTCTTCTGGTGGTGGCAGAGGCCAACTGACGACGCCATGTTCCTGTATCTGTTGGATCAGCATACTTGTCGCGCGGTAAATATCACCCCCTAACATCATGAGACAGTGGGATTTTGCTGCGAATTTGACCAAAATACCCTCTTGCGGTTGTAGCGGCAGATGTTCGCTCAAACACATGTCCTCGTGTCAAACTTATGGTGTCGGGCCTAAATAATCGGCATATGGCACCCCACCTGAGGTGCCGAAGACTATCCTTTAGGTGGTATTGCGATTCGGTTTTGCGCTGGCAAACTGGCGGCGTTTTCGAAAAAATGGGCGCGGTCGCAAGCTATTGGTTCCAAATCGCGAATTTACGCCCCGCCACAGTCCCGCCACGCCGAATTTAATCGCAAAGATGGTTTATTGTGTCTGTCTGCGAAACAGTGCCGAGCGCTAGGTTTGGGAAATCATTAAAATTAAGTGAAAAATCCCAAAAACCACCCGCATCATCGAAATTCGCGCCCTGAGATGGGAAACAATATGCTACCTATGAGTGCATATTCCGCGCCGCCGTCGAGTCAAAAAAGGCGGAAAAGAGGCGCGCCTGCGAATTCTTGCCATTTTTTCCTTCCAGCAACGTCAACGGGTAGGTAATAAGAACATGCCCAACTGGGGGGCAAAGTTTTTTAGGTTTCGGGGGCGACCGCATCGAACGCACATGTTGTGCGGGGAAGATGTGTTCGCTTGGCTCTAAAGAGCCGATGAATATACCACTGTCGGTTGCGCGGCAGCGGGCAGCTGTCTGCGGCTGATCCTCCCTTCAGGACGGTAGAGTTCTTTGTGTGTCGTCTGTGACCGCGGAGCTTTGTTAGGGGTATTGTGCGCCGTTTTTTAACGGCCCGCCACGTTGGCGGAAGGAGGAGAAACTGATGGGAAACTGTATCTACAGACCACGACTGCCGGACCGTTCGGGTATGGGTGATGTTGCAACTCTGCGTTGCTCCGCCGCTGCCGAGACCGTCTTGATTTCTTCCCCGAAGCGCCGTTTTCGGATCACAACAAGAACACAAATGCCCCGTATCCAAACGGCTGCAGATTTGGGCGTGTCACGCGATGCACCCGTCCGCGCGCCGTATGTCTCATTGCAGCAGCGTCGCGGGCAGGGCGTTGCTCTGTCCCGCCTTAGTACCCGGGCACAGAATTGGTGCCATGTGAATTAATTAGCTTCGCCCATGACTGGGCACCCTCGTTTTACGGCTGACGGTACAACCGTAGCGTGCCTGACCTGATTTTGGAGACGACCGATATGACCATCTTTTTGAACAAACTGTGGCTCTTTGGAAAAACCTCGACCGCCGAGGCCGAGAAAACCGCGACCGAGGCTCCGGCCGACGGGCCGAACGGGATCGTGGACGGTAACCAGCAGGGCAACAAGATCGACGCCAGCTATAATGATGACCCAAGCGGTGACCGTGTTGACGGTAACGACGCGGTATTTGGCAACGTCGGGTCCAATGATGACATCATCCTCGCACGTGGCGGCAATGATACGGTCAACGCGGGTGTGGGGAATGATACGGTCGTTGCAGGGTCGGGCAATGATTATGTCGACGGGGGCAAGGGCAACGACATCCTGATCGGTGATGGCGCGACCAAGGGCAACTACGGCGACACCCGCGAAAGCTTTGAATGGTCCAAGGCACCCGACCCATCGGGCGACGGTTCCGCGATCGACGACAATGACAACCTCAAGGGTGGGTTCACCCAGAATACCGGCACCGTCAACGTCACATTCGAGCTCAAGAGCTTTTCGCCGCGTAACAATGCGGACCAGGAATTCAGCGATAGCAAACAGTTCACCGGAAATGTCGAGGGCGATGCCCACGGCGTGAACGATAACAGCTCGTTTGAATCGCTGGCCAACTGCACCGGCGAAACAAAGTTCGAACTGCGGTTTGACGAGGCCGTTGGCAACGTGTCCTTCAACGTGAACGACATCGACAACAGCGGCGCAGTGAAAGTGCTGGCCTACGACGCTTCCGGCAAGATGATCGACGTCGATATGATCGCCAACAGCAGCTCCAGCAAAGTGAAGCTGACAGACAGTGACGGCAAGTTCGGCGTGGACACGGCCACCAGCGAGGGCGGCGACGATTCCCCCTCGTCGAGCAAGTATTCCGTCAACGTGTCCATCGACGGTCCCGTATCGCGGATCGAGTTCATCCACACCGGTGCCACAAGCGGCAACTCGGGCGTCAATGTAACCGACGTGTTCTTTGACAACCCCGCGGCTTTGCTGGCGGATGACGACGGCACCGTCGGCAACGACACGCTGCACGGCGGCGAAGGCGATGACATCATCTTTGGCGACAGCGCCGGCCTGACCAAAGCGCAGCCCGTCTCGAAGACTGTTGAGCCTGTATCGGGTGCGGATCATACCGTTCTGACGTGGGATCTGGCAAATGTGACGGTGGCTGGCGGTTCAAGCCCCTTCCAGAACAGCGATGTGGGCTCCGGCGATCTGTCGGGCAAATCGTTCACTATCAACGAAAATTCCGCACCTGTTGCGGTTGGCATCAATGATGACGACGATAAGCTGAACGACAACGACAATTCGCAAACCTTGGCGAAAACCACCAAATTGGATGGCAACACCGAATACGCCGGCGACAAGATCATCCCCGAGTATTCCTATATTGTGCGCCCCGAAGGCGCGGTGGATTCCTCGCAGGATGTGACAGTCTACGTCGTGAACTTTGACGGCAACGATGCCGTCGGTTTCGTGACAGACAAACCGCTGGAAGTCGGCAAATCCTACGATTTCGTCAGCCACAACTCTAACCTGCCGTCGATCAAATACGATCATATCGCCAAAACCTATACCGTGAGCGATGACAGCACGTCCCCAACCGATGGCACCGTTGGTGGCGACGATGTGCTGACCGGCGGGAATGGCAACGACACGATCTTTGGTGAAGGCGGCAACGACAGCATCGAAGGCAATGCGGGCCACGATTCGATCGAAGGCAACCACGGCGATGACACCATTTCCGGTGGCACCGGCAATGACACGATCTATGGCGACAACAACACCGGCGGCACCTCTACGCCCGGCGGCACGACAGAGCGTGAGAGCTTTGAGTGGGACAAGGCACCAGACCCCCACGACAACTCGGCTGTCGATAATAACGACAATCTGGGCGGTGGCTTTGTTCAGGACACGGGCAACGTCAATGTGACCTTCTCGGTCACCGGCAGCAGCAAAACGCCCGAGACGACATTCTCCACTGACCAGCAGAAGGTGCATTCGATCACCGGCGACGGTCAGGCGACCAATGCGAACAGCTCTTTGGCGTCTCTGGCGAACCAGGACGGCGAAAGCGCGACCTATCGTCTGGACTTCTCGAAGGATGTGACCAACATCAGCTTCCGCATCAATGACATTGATAACGCGTCGAAAGTTGTGATCGTGGCCGTTGGCCCCGATGGCGCGCGCACGCCGATCAACGTCAGCACAGGTGGCGGCATTCAGGCGCAGAACCAGGACGGCGTTGGCGGGAATGAAACGCTGATCAGCCGCGGTGCCGATGGCCCGGATACAGATCCGAGCCACTCTGCGCTGGTGAACATCTCGGGTCCGGTGGACTATCTCGAAATCACCCACACGATGGATCAAAGCCTGTCGCCCGGGAACCACGCGGGCATCAACATCACCGACGTTTATTTCGACGCGCCTGTGGGCGGCGTTGACGGGGGTGCCGGCAATGACCTGCTGATGGGCGACGAGGGCGATGACCTGATCGACGGCGGCGCAGGTAATGACACGCTGTTTGGCGGCGATGATGACGATACGTTGATCGGCGGCGACGGTGATGACCAGCTCACTGGCGGCGAAGGCAAAGACAACATCAGCGGCGGCGCGGGCAAGGATACCATCTTTGGCGGCACCGATGGCGATACGGTTGACGGTGGTGCCGGCGGCTTCAATGCCGACCCTGCGCTCAACACCGACGATGACACGCTTGATTTGACTGGCCTCAATTTCCGCCTGCGTGATCTGGAACCAGATAGCAACGGCAATGGTCAGAACGGTACGGTTGATCTGTACAACTCCGACGGCACATCCGCGGGCTCGTTCAAATTCACCGAGATCGAAAACATCATCGGCGAAGAGATGGCCGGCCCTGTTGATGGTCTGGACAGTGGCGAGGATATGGCACCGGGGTACACCGACGCCCAAGGCGACCAGATCGACGGCACAGACGGGATCAACGATACGATCTTTGGCAACGGTGGCGACGACACGATCGACAGCGGGTTGGGCGACGATACCGTTGACGGCGGGTCGGGCGACGACACGTTCACACTGACCGATGGCGTCGACAATGACGTTATCATCGGCGGCGAAAGCGGCGAAACCGACGGCGATGTGATCGACAGTACGGCTGTGAACGACGACCTGACAGTCACTTTCACCGACAAAGAGGAAGGGACACTGACCAACGGGTCCGGCACCACCGAATTCTCGGAGATCGAGAGACTCGAACTGGGTGGCGGTGACGATACGGTCACAGGTTCCGGCGGTGCTGAAAATGTCTTGACCGGTGACGGCGACGACGTGGTGAATGCCGGCGGTGGCGATGATACCATTGATGGCCAGGGCGGCAATGATACCATCGACGGTGGTAAATATGATGACAGCCTGATCGGTGGTGACGGCAATGACTCCCTCGTCGGTGGTGAGGGTGACGACGTACTGATTGGCAACAAGCCCGGTGCGATTGGCGTGCCCGACACGGACGTTCCGTTGGTCTCCACACCCTTTGATCAGGATACCAACCCCAACGACGACAAAGACACGCTGATCGGCGGCGCGGGCGATGATACGATCGATGGCGGTGATGATGCCGACTATATTGACGGTGGCGACGATGATGATGTCATCGAAGGCGGCATCGACAACGACACCATCTATGGCGGCAGCGGCAACGACACCATCACCGATGTCCAAGGTGCGGACGAAATCTATGGCGGTGACGGTGACGATCTGATCGAAGCGGGTATCGACACCTTCTCTGATTATGCGAATGATCAGCCGACCGTCGGTGGACGACCCAACCCCTTCTTCAACTCCGGCGATCCGAACAAGGACGATGGTCGTGATTTCGTCGATGGCGGCAGCGGCAACGATACGATCCGCACCGGCGACGACTCTGACACCATCTACGGCGGTACGGGCGACGATTCTATCAACGCGGGTATCGATGACGATGAGGTCTACGGCGACGACGGCGACGACAGCATCATCGGCAGCCACGGGTCCGACAGCCTGTATGGCGGCGACGGCAATGACACCATCTATGGTGGCTTTGGTAACGAACCGATCGCCGGCTACGAGGGCGAGGAAGTCGACGCCACCGATCCGCAGCCGAACAACGGCAAGGACTATATCGAAGGCGGTGCGGGCAATGACGTGCTGTACGGTGAAGACGACAACGACACCATCCTGGGTGGTGCCGATGACGATTACATCGACGGTGGCATTGACGACGACAGCCTGGATGGCGGTCAGGGCAACGATACGATCTTGGGTGGTCAAGGCAACGACACCATCCGCGGCGCACAGGGCCATGATGAGATCGATGGGGGGGACGGTGACGACTCCATCCTCGCTGGCAATGGCAACGACGACGTTAAAGGCGGTGCCGGCAACGACACCATCGACGGTGGTCAGGGCAACGACACCATCGACGGCGGTGACGGCGATGACTCCATCCTTGGGGGCTTTGGCGACGACTCCATCCTCGGGGGGGCCGGAAACGACACGATCATCGCGGCCGGTGACAATGATACCGTAGACGGTGGGACCGGTGACGACTCCATCAGCGGTGTGCGCGGCGACGACATCTTGTTCGGTGGCGAGGGTGACGACACCATCGACGGCGGTGAGGACAACGACGAAATCGACGGCGGCGACGGCGACGACAGCCTGCTGGGTGGCTTTGGCAACGACACCATCGAAGGTGGTGAGGGCGACGATACCATCAGCGCAGGTGGCGGCGACGACATCATCAGCGGTGGCGCGGGCAATGACAGCCTGCAAGGTAACGACGGGCGCGATACCTTCACCAACGTCAACGGTGGCGACACCATCGACGGCGGTGCCGGCACAGATGCCTCCGACTACGACGTCATCGATCTGAGAGGCGCGTTGAGCCCCGGCGGCGGCTATCGCCTTGAAAACGTCACGCCGGATAATGATGCCGGTGACACAATCGACGGCGACAGCCCCAACGATGGCATCGACGGTACGATCGTCTTTACGGATGCGTCCGGCACTGAGACCGGTCGTCTCGACTTTACCAACATCGAAGAGATCATTCCCTGCTTCACACCGGGCACCTTGATCGCTACGCCTAAAGGGGAACGTCGGGTCGAAGATCTGGTGGTGGGCGACCGTGTCATCACACGTGACAACGGTATTCAGGAAATCCGCTGGGTCGGTGCCCGCGAGATGACCGGACAAGAGCTGGCGCATAAAGCGCATCTGCTGCCGGTTCTGATCCGTCAGGGTGCTTTGGGCAACAATCTGCCCGAGCGTGACATGCTGGTCAGCCCCAACCACCGCGTTCTGGTGGCCAACGACAAGACAGCGCTCTACTTCGAAGAGCGCGAAGTTCTGGTCGCGGCGAAACATCTGACCGGTCTGGAAGGCGTTGATATCGTTGAAACCTCTGGCACGACTTACATCCACGTGATGTTCGACCAGCACGAGGTGATCCTGTCTGACGGCACATGGACCGAAAGCTTCCAGCCGGGCGATATGAGCCTTGCAGGCGTCGGCAACGCGCAGCGCAACGAGATCCTGGAGCTTTTCCCGGAACTGGCAACGCGCGAAGGGGTGGACGGCTATGTCGCCGCGCGCCGCACGCTGAAAAAGCACGAGGCGAAACTTCTGACGAAGTAAGCGCCACAATATATGCAGCAACAGGCCTGCATCCCCTTGGGGGTGCAGGGCGAAGAACGGGGCAGGCGACTGTCCCGTTCTTCGTGTTCAGGGGTACGTGGTCAGGGGCCGGTCAGCGCGCCGCGCGCCATGCAGCCCATGCTTCGGGCGTATCAAGGTCCAGTCGCGCGCGGTTCTCCGGCAGGGGAATCAGCAGCGTCTGATCCTGGGCCTGTGCGATGACCTCTTTCCCGCCGGTGTCACCTTGCATCCGGGCAAAATGATCAAAATGGCAGGCGGCAAATACCGTCGGGTGACCCGGCTTTCCATCCGTCGTCGCACCGCGCCATATCGTGTAATTTGATTTAATATCAACGGCGTGAAAGACGGTGTTCAAGTCATCTTCAGTCAGTTCTGGTAGGTCGGCAAGCAGCACCATCGCGGCAGGCGTACCGGCGGGAAGGGCCGCAAACCCCGCGCGGAGCGAGGCGTTCATCCCCTCTGCCGCATCGGGAACGGGGAGCGCTTCAACCTCCATATCAGCCACAAGCGCGTAGCGCGGGTGGGGCGCAGGTGGCAGCGCCACAATGACCGCGCCTCGCGTCGCCGCCCGCGCAATCCGTGCCTGTCGGCGCAGCAGCGCTTCGCCCTCCACGATCTCAAGCAGTTTGTCGCGCCCCCGCATCCGCGAGGATTGCCCCGCGGCCAGCAGGATGATGGGGATGTCATGGCTCATACAGCGACCATAGCCATAATTCCCAACAACCGTAAGAGCATAGCATCAGTCCCACCCGCTGATTTAGCCCTGCATTTTTGAACCATCGGGCGGAATCGGGCGTTGGGCTTGTAAGCCAGGTGATCTCCGCGCAAGCTTGTTGAACATGGCACTTCATGACGCGGACATACCCTATGAACTTTGACTTCCTTTTGCCATCGACACTGCTCCGCAAGGGCCGTGAATACAGCCGCAAGCTTTGGGTGCGGGTGCTGATCATGGGGTTGTTGGCGGTCTTGTCGCTGCTGCTAAGCATGTTGATCGAACGCTGGATCCCGCAATCGCTCGCGACCTATCTGACCGGCAGTGCGGCGGACCGGTTGCTGTCGATCATCGCCAACGCGATGCTTGCGGTCACCACCTTTTCGCTTAGCGTCATGGTCACTGTATATCGCAGCACCTCGACCCAATGGACGCCGCGCATTCACCGCTTGATCGTTCAGGACCGCACCACCCAGAATACGCTGGCCGTCTTCATCGGGGCCTATGTGTATGCGCTGATCGCCATCATCCTGCGTGAACTTGGGGTGTTCGACGACAAGCGGTCTTTCGTGTTGTTCGTGATGACGGTGATCGTATTGACGGTGATCGTGTTCAGCCTGATCCGCTGGGTGCTGCATTTGCAGACCTTTGGCAGCCTGATCGATACATCGCGACAGGTGGAGGATCAGACACGCCGCACCTTCAAGGAACGCCTGCATAATCCCTGCCTCGGGGCCAATCCGCTGACAGGTGATATCCCCGACAGTGCAAAGCCGTTCACCGCAGATGAAAACGGCTATATCCAGCATATCTATCCCGAAGCGTTGAATACCGTGGCGGAAAACCACGGGGTGAAGATCTATCTCAAGCGCAACATCGGCAGCTTTGTTTTCGTCAACGAACCTTTGATGATGATCGACCGCGTGGGGCATCCCAAGGACGATGAACACACCGATGAAACGCTGCATGCCGGGATCAATGCCAGTATCACCATCGGCGATTTGCGAACCTATGATCAAGATCCGCGCTTTGGTCTCATCGTGATGGGAGAGGTCGCGTCAAAGGCGCTGTCGCCCGGGGTAAATGACCCCGGCACCGCGATCGACGTGATCACCCGCATTGGCCGCATCCTGAGCTTTTACGAGGACGAGACCGAAAGGGACCGCGACGAGGTGCTGGACCACATCTATGTCGCACCGCTGGACCCGTCTGACCTGATGCAGGACGCTTTTGGCGCGTTGGCGCGGGACGGGTGTACGGTGGTCGAGGTGCAGCAGCGGCTTCAAGCCACGCTGAACGGCCTGATGCGGCACCCTGACGAGGGGCTGCGCATCGCCGCGCGCAGGGCTGCCGAACGTCACCTCAGACGCGCGCTTGCCAAGATCGACTTTGAACCCGATCGGGCGCAGTTGATGGAAAGCGCCAGCCAAGACGTGCGCGATGCAGTGCGTGACGCGGTAAAGCACAGCGATACCGAGGATGACGCGCCAAAGATGGACAATGACAATGACACCACCTGAGGGCGGCTTTTACAGGGGGCGGATTTTCAGCTGTGTGATCCGGTTGCCATCGCGGGCGATGACCTCGAACCGGAACCCGTGGAAAGAGAACACCTGATTGGGCGTCGGGATCATCTGCGCTTCGTGGATCACCAGACCGGCGACGGTATTGGCCTCTTCGTCGGGCAAGTCCCACTCCGTGGCGCGGTTGAGGTCACGGATCGTCATGGCCCCATCGACGAAATACTGCCCGTCCTCGGCCTTGGTCACGCCGTGGTCCGCATCTGGGTCGAATTCATCGGTGATCTCGCCAACGATTTCTTCAAGGATATCCTCGAGCGTGATCAACCCCTGAAGCGAGCCATATTCATCCACCACCAGCGCAAAATGGGTGCGGCGCCGTAGGAACTGGCGCATCTGTTCGTCCAGCGTAGATGTCTCGGGCACGAAATAGGGTTTCATTGCGATATCGGCGATTTTGAACGTCTTGAACGGTTTGTCATCCTCGGCACCGCTGATGTGCTTGTACATGGCACGCAGCAGGTCTTTGGCATGGATCACACCGATGATGTTCTCGGGGTCATCGCGATAGACGGGCAGGCGGGTGTGGTTGCTTTCCAGGATCTGTTCGAGAATCTGCGAAGGATCATTGGCGGCATCGATCATCTCGATCCCTGACCGGTGGAGCATGACCTCTTCGACCATGCGTTCGCGCAGATCAAGCGCGCCCAGAATACGGTCGCGGTCTTCCTTCTCTACCACCCCTTCAGAGCGGCCGATTTGCAGCGCCCCCGCGATTTCCTCGCGCACGGCAAGGATGTTGCTGTCGGGGTCGATGGTCACGCCGAAAAGGCGCAGGATGCCACGGACCAGAAACCGTACGGCTGACACCACGGGGCTGAAGATCAGCACCACCAGCGCAATGGGCCGCGACACGGCGGCGGCGGCGGTTTCAGCATTGGTGATCGCATAGGTCTTGGGCAGAACCTCGGCAAAGATCAAAACCAGCAGCGTCATCACCAGCGTCGCCAGCGCCACACCGGATTCGCCAAAGACCCGCGTGAACAGCGCCGTCGCAAGCGAGGCTGCAAGAATGTTCACAAGATTGTTGCCCAGCAGGACAGAGCCGATCAGCCGCTCGTTATCCTCGGTGATCTTGAGCGCACGTTCCGCCCCCTTGGACCCTTTATCCGCCTGACCCCGCAGCTTGCCCCGCGATGCCGCCGTCAGCGCCGTTTCCGACCCCGAAAAGAAGCCGGAAAGCACCAGAAGGAACAGGATGATACCGCTGCTGATCCAAAATGCGCCGTCTAGGATTGCGGGGGCCGTGTCCATTTGTGAGTATACCTTATCCGTTTGCTCATAGGGTTATGGGCGTGTGTGCGGTTTCATTCAAGGGATGAGCAGGGTGAACCATCAAGATTTGGGACAATTGAACGGGCCGATTGTGCTGTTCGGCGGTCCGTATTCCAACCTGCAGGCGCTTGATGCGCTGTTTGACCGTGCGCGCGCCTTAGGGGTGGGGCCGGACCGGATGATTTGCACCGGCGACGTCGTGGCCTATTGCGCCGATGCCCATGCCGTCAGCGACAGGATGCAGGACAGTGGCATCGCGGTGGTGGCGGGGAATTGTGAAAAGCAGCTTGCCGCAGGTGCGATGGATTGCGGCTGCGGGTTCGAGGATGGCAGCGCCTGCGATCTGCTGTCGGTCGGCTGGTACGGCTACGCCAGCGCGCAGATCACCCAAGCGCAGCGGGACTGGATGGGGCAGGTCCCGGATATCCTCAGCTTTCACCACGCCGGAAAGCGCTATGCCGTGATCCACGGGGGGCACCATGATATCGCCCGCTTCATCTGGCCCGTCTCGTCCGAGGCCGTGTTTGACGCGGAATGGCAGGCGGTTGAGCGCAGCATCGGTCCGGTGGATGGGATCATCGCAGGGCACTGCGGGGTGGCGTTTGAACGGCAGACAGCGCGGGGGATGTGGATCAACGCCGGCGTCATCGGCATGCCGCCCAACGACGGCGCACCGCAGACCCGTTTTGCGGTGCTTGATGCGGGGCAGGTGTCGTTTCACCTGCTTGACTATGACCATGCCGCCGCCGCCCGCGCGATGGTGCAAGCGGGGCTGACCCAAGGCTACCATAAAGCGCTAGAGACCGGTCACTGGCCGTCAGAGGATGTCTTGCCGCCGGAACTGCGCCGCCCCGCCTTGGCCAGCGGATGATTTTCCAGCACCAGCTCGGACAAACGTGCCTCTAGCACATGGGTGTAGATCTCGGTCGTGGCGACATCGGCGTGCCCCAACATCGTCTGGATCGCCCGCAGATCGGCCCCATTGGCCAGCAGATGCGTTGCAAAGGCGTGGCGTAGGGTGTGGGGGGTAACCTTGGACGGATCAACACCGGCGGTCAGGGCGAATTCCTTGATCAGCAGATAAAAGCGGTGGCGCGTCAGATATCCGGCGCTGCCGCGACTGGGGAACAGGTAGATCGACGCGGGTTTGCCCTTGGCTTGTGCGGCCTCGTCGGTTTTATCGCGCTGCACCAGCCATGCCGCCAGCGCCTCGCGCGCGGGGTCAGACAGGGGCACCAGACGTTCCTTGCCGCCTTTGCCCATGATCAACAGCAAGCGCGGATCGCCGCGGGCCGCGCTGACCCTAAGGCTCACCAACTCGCTCACCCGCATGCCGGTGGCGTAGAGCAGCTCCATCAAACAGGTGTTGCGCAGCTGGTCCGAGGTGTTGCGCCCCGAGTGGCGCGCCGCGTCGAGCAACTGGTCGACCTCATCTTCTGACAGCACCTTGGGCAGACGTTTATCCTGCCCTGGACCGGCAATCTGGATCGCGGGGTTATCGCTGCGCCACCCTTCTTCAAAGGCGAAACGGTACAGCTGTTTGATCGCCGACAGCCGCCGTGCGCGGGTGGATTTGGCAAGCCCCTGCGCGTCGCACCAGACCAGATAGGCTTCGATATCCTTACGACCGACCGTGACGAAATCCAAGGCGCGGCGGGCGAGAAAACTGTCAAAATCCTTCAGGTCGCGCCCATAGGCGAGTTGTGTGTTCGTGGCAGCGCCCAGTTCCGCCGCCTGCGCCTCTAGGAAGGTTGAAATCCAGTGCAGCAACTCGGTTTGCATCAGTCACGCTCCAGCAAAGACGTTTGCAGGGCAGCCCGCCGCGCGGCATCTTCCAGCCCCAGGGCCCGTAGGGTAGAGATCGCATCGCGGAGGGCAGCCGTGTCGCCGCGGGCGCCGTCCTCTAGCAGGGCAATTGTATGCAGGATGGCGCTGCCCAACTGACCGTTTTGCGCCATTTCGACCAGCCCCTCACGTGGTGTTGGCGTCGTGAACGCGCTGGAGATCCCCTGTGCGTGGGGGATATCGGGCGTGGTTTTCGGAGCCTCGCCGCGCGCGATCTGCGACAGGAATGTAATCTCTGCCGGTGTCGTATCGGCGCTGGTAACCTGCTCGTAGAGCGGTGACAGCAGCAGGATACGGTCGCGCAGGGCGGCGCTGGCACCGGTAAGGTCGGTGCTCTGCAAATCCTCGGCATAGAGGGTGGCGAAGGTCACTTCGGTCTCGGCCTGCTGCATTGCGCGCCACGCGGGGCGCAGGGCTTTGGCGATTGCCTCTGTATTGCCGCTGGACATGGCCGTGTCGAACCGCTGGAGCGCTTCGACACGGTCCCACACCCCGCCAGAGGCCGCAGGCTCACGGTCGGTATAAATGCCCAGAAACCGGTTGTCGGGCAGGGCACCGATACGGGTCAGACGCTCCGCCGCATCGAGCTGCGCTTTCCAGCCCGCGATATCGCGCAGATCGGCCACAGCATAGGCGGCGGGCAGGTTCCGCGTGGGCTGCGGCTCTCCGATCGCTTCGAGAAGCCGGAACTTGAGCGGCGTCATCTCGCGCGGACCGGGCAGGGGCGCGGCCCCTTCGTAAAGGTCAGGGTTGAGGAACCGGTCCAGCAGCGACAGATCACTTTCGGGCAGCAGCGCCAGCGCTTGGGCAGACCCCAGCGTCAGCGCCGCCGTGTCCCATTCCCCCGACCGCGCAGCGCACAGGATGCGCACGCCATAATCCGTGGTCAGGAAGGGCTTGCCCTTTAGTCGCAGGCAGGCACGATCTTCTGTGCCCAAAAGCAGGCTCACCTGCATCCATAGGCCAAAATGATCCGGCGAAGTCTCGACACCCGCCTGTTCGATCAGCGACATCGCAGGGTCAAGCGCTGCAGCATCCATCAAGGTGCGCACACGGGCGAGGGCAAGCGCATCGCCCTGTTTCGCGTCCCCCTGCGGCGCGGTTGCTTGCGCCAGCAGCAGGGTAAACAGAAGTGAATGGGCTACGGGCAGGTGAAGCTCTGGCAGACGGTCAAGCTGATGGGCAATATCTTCCGCGGTGCTGCCCGTCCATAGATCCTGCGGCAGCCCTGTCACCTTGGTTGGCACCAACCCGATGGCGCGCGGCCCGCCTTTGCCCAAGGGGGCCACGGTCACGACAGGGGGCAGCGCGGTCCGCGCCACGGGGGCCTCGTCCGGCTTGACGGGGGCCTTGCGCGTCGGTTGCGGCGTCTTGGGACGTTCGCCGAGCCAGTCGATCACCGACAAAGGCGCGTTGCGGTCATTTTGCGCCGCGGTTTGCGCGGCGACACCAAGGGGGAGGGCAATCAGGCAAAAAACGCTTAGCTGCCTGACAAATCGGATCATTGCTGCTCCAACGTCACGGATTCGCGGATTTCGACCTGGGGTGGTGCAAAGTCCGCCCCGAAGAACGGCCCCACATAGGCATAGACCGCAAGGCCGATGAACCCGATAATTGCGAGGTAAATCAGAAACTTGATCAGCTTGCCCATGGAATCCGCCTGCTTTCTTCTGCATCTTTTGACTATTCTATATATGGCCTTTTCGGCAAGATCACGTCATTCACACAAGAATGAGCGAAATTCAGCAATCCCCAGCCGATACGGCCCAAAACACCCCTAGGTACCATCTTAAGAAGACGGTTGTCATGGTGGGTATGATGGGCGCAGGTAAAACCGCCGTAGGCCGCGCTTTGGCCGCGAAACTCGGCGTGCCCTTTGTGGACAGCGACCACGAGATAGAGGCCGCTGCCAATCTGACCGTGCCCGAAATCTTTGAGCGCGACGGCGAGCCCTTCTTTCGCAAGCGCGAGACCGAAGTGATCTCGCGTCTGCTGGATAAAGAGCCCGGCATCCTGTCGACCGGCGGCGGTGCCTTTCTGGCGGAAGCCAACCGCGAGAATATCTCGGCCCGCGGGGTGTCGGTGTGGCTGGATGCGGATCTTGATCTGCTGTGGAACCGTGTCCGGTACAAGACCTCGCGCCCGTTGCTGCGCACCGCTGACCCGCGCGGCACCCTGACCGAGCTTTACGAAAAACGTGTGCCGATCTACCGGCTTGCGGATATGACGGTTGCCAGCACGCCGGCGCTGTCGATTGACGCGATGGCGCAGCGCGTGGTGGATGCGCTCGCGGATCGTCCAGATGTACTTGAGGTGCTGTGATGCGAGAAACGGTTCATGTCGGTCTTGAGGGCCGCGCCTATGATGTGGTGATCGGTCCCGATCTGCTGGCGCAAGCAGGTGCGTTGATTGCCCCGCTGTTGCGCCGCAAACGTATTGTGGTGGTCAGTGATGAAACCGTTGCGGCGCACCATCTGGACAGTTTGCGCGCCGGACTGGACGCCGCTGACATCAGCGTCGAGGCACTGGCATTGCCGCCGGGCGAGGCAACAAAATGTTGGGCAGAGCTGACCCGCACGGTCGATTGGCTGATGGATCAGAAGGTCGAACGCAACGATGTCGTGATTGCCTTTGGCGGCGGTGTCATCGGCGATCTGGTGGGCTTTGCCGCCGCGATCCTGCGCCGCGGTGTACGCTTTGTGCAAATCCCGACCTCGCTTCTGGCACAGGTCGACAGCTCGGTCGGGGGCAAGACGGGGATCAACGTATCACAGGGCAAGAACCTTGTCGGCGCGTTTCATCAGCCGTCACTGGTATTGGCCGATACGGCCGTGCTTGGCACATTGCAGGCGCGCGATTTCCTCGCTGGATATGGCGAGGTCGTTAAATACGGGCTTCTGGGGGATGCGGCCTTCTTTGACTGGCTCGAGGTGAACGCCCCCGCGATGGCCGCTGGCAATATGGCGCTGCGCGTAGAGGCGGTGCGCCGGTCTGTCCAGATGAAGGCCGATATTGTGCTGCGCGACGAAAAAGAACATGGCGACCGCGCGCTGTTGAACCTTGGCCATACCTTCTGCCACGCGCTTGAGGCGGCGACGGGCTATTCCGACCGGTTGTTACATGGCGAAGGCGTGGCGATCGGCTGTGCGATGGCGTTTGAATTGTCCGCCCGTTTGGGGCTTTGCGCGCAAGAGGACCCCAGCCGCGTCCGCGCGCATCTGCGGGCCATGGGGATGAAAACCGACCTGCGCGACATCGACGGAGATCTGCCGGACGCCGCCTATCTGCTTGATCTGATGGGGCAGGATAAAAAGGTCATCGACGGCAAGCTGCGCTTTATTCTGGCCCGTAGCATTGGCGATGCATTTGTCACCGCCGATGTCCCCAGGGACGCGGTGCTGCAACTGCTGGAGGACGCGTTGGCTGAACGCCACTAGGGCGCGACGCCCACCCGTCTTAAGTCACGACAAAGAAAAAGGCGGGGAATTCCCCGCCTTAACTATGTTTGGTATCCAATTGATATCAGAATGGAATTTCATCATCCAGATCGCGCGAGGAACCGCGACCACTGTCGTTGCCACCGCCCGAGGGGCCACTGTCATATCCGCCGCCGTAGCCGCCCTGATCCGACGGGCCGCTGTCGTAGCCACCGCCGCCGCCGCCGTAGTTGCCACCACCACCGGAACCTCCACCGTCGCGGCCATCGAGCATGGTCAGCGTACCGCCAAAGCCCTGCAGGACAACTTCTGTGCTGTATTTATCTTGACCGGACTGATCTTGCCATTTGCGCGTTTGTAGCTGGCCTTCGATATATACTTTGGAACCTTTCTTCAGGTATTGCTCTGCAATGCGCACAAGCCCTTCCTGAAAGATCGCCACCGAATGCCATTCGGTCTTTTCGCGGCGCTCGCCGGTATTGCGGTCTTTCCATGTCTCGGATGTCGCGATGCGCAGGTTGCACACTTTGCCGCCATTCTGGAACGAACGCACTTCGGGATCGCGCCCCAGATTCCCGATTAGGATCACTTTATTCACTGAGCCGGCCATGATGCCCCCATTTGCTGCAAGTTTACGGGCCACGCGCGAATCCCGCACGCACCTTGGATTGGCCGACGTTATACCCAGCAGGGTTTGCGATAAACAGGGGGGAGGCGGGATTATCGCCGTTGCGACCCACGCAGATGTGACGGGGAGCAATAAAGGGTGGCACCAACGGGTCAGTTTGATATGGTCTGCGGGAATTGAGACTGCGTGGGGCAGGGACAATATGCGAATTTTACTAACGGCGGCGCTGTGCTGCCTTTCTGTGGGCGCAGCACCGGTTGCCGCCGATGTGTTTTCATCCAAGAACCGGACCAAGCTTTTTGCGTCCCAGACCAAGATTTTGGACACACGGGCGTCAAAACAATATGCGGCCTCTGTCCGGCTGCAGCCACAACGCGTGGTCACCCCGACAAAATGGGACACACCCAAATATCGCGGCAAGTACAAGGGCGTCTATCTTGGCATGGCGCGCGAAGCCGCGATGCGCCACGGCATTCCGGCGGATCTCTTCTTGCGTCTCGTGCAGCAGGAAAGCGGCTGGAACCCTGCGGCGCGGTCACATAAAGGCGCGCTTGGTCTGGCGCAGCTTATGCCTGAAACGGCGCGTATCCTGCGCGTGGACCCGACCGACCCCTACGAGAACCTTGATGGCGGCGCACGCTACCTCAAGCGTCAGTATCAGGCGTTCGGGTCATGGAACCTCGCGCTTGCGGCCTATAACGCGGGGCCGGGGGCGGTTAAGAAATACGGTGGCATCCCGCCCTACGCCGAAACCAAGAACTATGTGAAGGTGATCGCGGGTCTGTGATGCACCGCGATAAGTGGCTGCAAATACTATGTATTTCGCCGCTTGATGCTGATTTCCGCTTGCCGTTTTTCGCGGCGATGGAACCATATCGCCACGGCTGATGTTCCCTTTCCACAGCGTCAGCAGGTCGTCTTCTACGGTCTGCGCGCATCAGAAAGATAAGGAGCATTCGCATGTTCAACTCAGTTAAATCGATCGCCTTGGCCACAGGTGTAAGCCTGGCCGCATTGTCCTCTGCCGCATTTGCGGACGACAACGTTGCCTTCTCCGCGATTGACGTAAGCTCGTCGATCAATGCCGCGCAGGACGCTAACGCGATGGAATACTACCCCCAGATCACCGAGGATCTGAAAGCCGCCGTGGCCGCCCGCGTCTTGGGCAGCGATGACGCCAGCGATCCGACGATCAACATCGACATCCGCAAAATCTCGCTGGATGGGGATACGATGCTGAGCGACAGTCAGGAATTCAACGAGATCGAAGGTGTGGTGGACATCACATCACCCAATGAATCGATCGGCGCACGTAGCTTCCCTGTGAATGTCGCCGCCTATTCGGTCGACCAGGTCGTGCCCGAGGGCTATGTCGCTGTGTCCCCGACCGAGGGTGTTTTTTACGAAGTCATGATCAACGGTTTTGCCGATGAGGTGGCCGAACAGGTCGGCAATCTGAACACCGCAGGTAGCGGCGTAAGCAAATAAGCCACCCTGCCTCGATCAGGCAGAAGCGGCCATCGCACATGCGGTGGCCGTTTTTTCATGCGTAGCGAAGGGTTCAGCGCGCCGCAACGTCCATCTCGATCACCGGCTCCATCGCCGCAAGCTGCGCGTCATCCAGATGACATTTCACCGTATGCCCCGCCGCCAGCTCACGCAGCACTGGCACTTGCGTCTCGCACAGATTTCCCGGCACCTGAGATTTCCATCGGCAGCGCGTCTGAAAGGGGCAACCGGGCGGCGGGTTCATCGCCGAGGGGACATCGCCTTCCAGCACGATATGTTTTTTCTTCACCCGCGTGTCGGCAATCGGCACTGCCGAAAGCAGCGCTTCGGTATAGGGGTGATAGGGCGGAGAGAACACCTGATCCGTGGTGCCCAATTCGACCACATGTCCCAGATACATCACCATCACCCGGTCGCTAAGATATCGCACGATGCTCAGGTCATGGCTGATGAACAACAGACAGGTCTGTTGCGCCTGCTGGATCTCCATCAACAGATCCGTCACCGCCGCCTGGACCGAGACATCAAGCGCCGAGACGGGTTCATCCGCCACCACAATCCGCGCGTCTCCGGCAAAGGCACGGGCAATCCCCACGCGCTGTTTCTGCCCGCCCGACAGTTGGCGCGGCATGCGGCTGGCGAATTCCCGCGGCAGTTTGACCAGATCCAGCAGCTCCAGCATGCGCGCCTTACGGTCGCGCGCGGATGTGCCCACGCCAAACACTTCAAGCGCGCGGATGATCTGGCGGCCCACGGTCATTGACGGGTTCAATGTGTCGAAAGGGTTCTGGAACACCATCTGGATATCAGCGACGGTCTGTGTCCCCCGATCCTCGATCGCGGTGGTGCCGATATCACGGCCATCCAGTAGCAGATGACCGGCTGTGGCCGTCTCCAGCCCCATAAGAACCTTGGCAAAAGTGGACTTGCCGCAACCGGATTCCCCCACGATGGCAAGGGTTTCACCCGCACGCGCTTCAAAGCTCAGCTCTTCGTTTGCTTTAACCACTTTGGTACCGGTACCGCCAAACATGGAATGCGCCGCCACCTGATAGTATTTCTTGAGCTTGTCCATTTTCAGAACGACGTCGCCAACCTCGCCCTTCGACTTGGTCGCCGCATGCGCCATCGGCGCGGCCCAGTCGATTTCATCGTGCCGGATACAGCGGGTCGCGTGTCGCGTGTTTTCGGGCACATCCAGCATCGGAATGGCACCCTGATCACAGCGCCCCGCGACAAAGTAATCGCAGCGCGGGCCAAAGTTGCAGCCTTCGGGGCGTTCATGGGGCAGGGGGAAATTGCCGGGGATAGCGACCAGCGGGCGCGCGGTCTTGTCGGCACCGGGCAGCGGGATCGACCGGAACAGAGCCTGTGTATAGGGATGGCGCATGCCGTCGAACACATCCGCAATCGACCCGCGCTCGACCGCCTCGCCGGAGTACATGACACAGATGCGATCGCAGGTGTCCAGCACCAGCCCGAGGTTGTGGCTGATGAACAGCATAGAGGTGCCGTATTTGCGCCCCAGATCTTTGACCAGATCAATGATCGCCGCCTCGACCGTGACATCCAATGCTGTGGTGGGCTCGTCCAGGATCAGCAAGGACGGCTCTGACATCAGGGCCATAGCGATGACGATACGCTGCTGTTGCCCGCCTGACAGTTGGTGCGGATAGGCCTTGAGGATACGTTCGGGGTCCGGCAGCTTGACGTCGGTCACCAGTTGCAAGGCGCGGGCATGGGCCTCGCGTTTCGACATGCCACCGTGGATCATCGGCACTTCCATCAATTGCTGCCCGATCCGCATGGCGGGGTTCAAAGAGGCCATAGGCTCTTGATAGATCATCGCGATTTCGCTGCCCCTGATCTGACGCAACTCAGCGGCACTCATCTGGGACAGATCGCGCCCCTTGAACTTGATGGACCCGCCTACGACACGCCCGTACACCCCAAGGTCCTGCATTACGCCCAAGGCGACAGTTGATTTACCACAACCGGATTCACCAACCAGCCCCACAGCCTCGCCCGGTTTGACCGAGACCGAAAAATCCATCACCGCCGGAATTTCGCGCAACCGTGTGAAGAAAGAGATCGACAGTGCGTCGATCTCCAGAACTGGCCCGTCATATGCCTCGCCCATGTCCAACTCCCTTACCTTCAAGCGCAACCATATACTTCATTTTGCCAAGCAAACTCCGGGGGTGCGGGGGCTGGCCCCCGCGGCGGTTCCCCCAAATCAATCCCGCAAACTCTCTTCGCGCAGCCCATCCGCGAGCAGGTTCAACCCCAGCACAAGGCTCAGCAAGGCCAGCGCCGGCGCGATTGCCGCATGGGGGTAGAGCGCCAGCAGGCGCCGCCCTGCGTTGATCGTGGTGCCCCAATCGGGGCTTTCGGATTCCAGCCCCAGCCCAAAGAACCCCAGCGTGCCAAGCAGGATCGTTGTATAACCGATGCGCAGGCAGAAATCGACGATCAGGGGGCCGCGGGCATTGGGCAGGATCTCCCACAACATGATGTACCACGGTCCTTCGCCGCGGGTCTGCGCGGCCGCCACGTAGTCGCGTGTCTTGATATCCAGTGCGAGCCCGCGCACGATCCGGAATACTGTGGGCGCATTGACGAAAACCACCGCGACAAAGACCACCAGCAACCCCGGCCCGATGTCGAGGAAATCCCCAAACGCAGGCAGGCCCGGGATCTCGTAGGTCTGCGTGCGCACCAATGCTCCATCGTCCGAGATCATCGCGAGGTAAAGCCAGCCCACCAGCCCCAGTACCACGACCAGCACCGGCGTGCGGGTGCTTGGCTGCGTGCGCAGACGTGTGTTGAGCAGCACCCCAAGGAACACCAGCGGAAAGATGAACAGCACAATCGCCATGTAATTCGGCAGTCCGGTCAGCACGATCTCGGGGGTGACCAGAAGATAAAAGATCAAGATCACCGGAAAGGCGAGGATCAGATTGGCAAGAAAGCTCAGGAATACGTCCAGTTTACCGCCATAGTAGCCCGCAGGTAGCCCCAGCGTAATCCCCACCATAAAGGCAAAGACCGTCGCCATCGGCGCGATCTGGATCACCACCCAGGCCCCCTTGATCAGGCGGCTGAACACATCGCGGGCAAGGTTATCGCCGCCCAGCAGGAACCACGGGTAGTCGCCGTCCTCGGCACGGGCCAGCGGTGTGCCGGGAAGCTTGTTCTTCATGCCCGAGGTCTGGCTGAGGCTGTCGTGGGTCACGATCATGTCGAACACCCCGCCGAACAGCCCCGTATAGACCCAGAACATCACCAGCCCAAAGCCGATCATACCAACGGTGCTGTCAAACAATTTGCCATAAAGCCCCAGCCGGCGTTTGAAGGCGATCGACAGGGCAAAGGTCACGATCAGCGCAATCCAGACCGGCAGCAGACGCTGCGCGATGCCGCCAAAGATGCCGGCCCCGGCGCCCATGAAAACGCCCCCGACGACATAGACCATCAGCAACGCCGTCGCCGCCGCAATACCCGCGGTGGTGATCTGCCCCAAGCGGCGCACCCCCGCAGGGGAAGTGGGCAGCAGAGGCCAGACCATCTGCATCGCGATGCCAAGCAGCACGACCAACACCGCGCCTCCCAGCAATGGGTTCACCCAGTCCAGCGAACCTGTCCATGTCAAGGGGTCCATCTGCATTGTCTCCTCAGGTGATCCGGATGCGCGGGTTCAGCACGACATAGCCGATGTCCGAGATCAGCTGCGTTGTCAGCACCACGATCACCGACACGACCGACACGGCCAGCAACAGCTCGATGTCATTATTCGACGCGGCGCGGACCAGCAGCCAGCCGAAGCCCTTGTAGTTAAAGAGGGTCTCGACGATGACGACTCCGTTCAGAAGCCACGGGATTTGGAGCATGATCACCGTGAACGGCGCGATCAATGCGTTGCGCAGGGCGTGTTTCAGGACGATGTTGCCAAAGCTGACCCCCTTCAGCCGCGCCGTGCGGATGTATTGCGCGGTCATCACCTCGGTCATCGAGGCACGGGTCATGCGCGCGATATAGCCCATCCCGTAAAGCGAGATGGTCAGCACCGGCAAAAAGAAATTCCAGAAGGTCGCGTCCTTCATCGCACTGGCGGCGGAGCCCAGAAACAGCGTTTTGCTGTCGATCCAGCCCCAGTCGGCCAGCAGGGGCGACAACCCAAATCGCGAGGAGGCGAGCAGGGCGATGAACACGACACCAGACACATATTCAGGCGTCGCGGTTGTCAGGATTGAAAAGGTCGACAGGGTCCGGTCCGTCCGCGACCCTTCGCGCATCCCTGCCAGCACGCCCACGATCAGCGCCATCGGCACCATCAGCAGGATCACGCAGCCCATCAACTTGCCCGTCAGCGCCAACCGGGTCAGGACAGTGGGGCCGACATCCTCTTGGAAAACAGTGGAAAATCCCCAATCCCCTTGCAAGATACCGCAAAAGCGGCGGCGGTCGCCCTCGGGCGTGTCCTTGGTGAAGCACCGCCCGAAACTGGTGCCGTCATCCTCTTGCGTCACCCATCCGGGCATGACGCCCAGCCATTGGCCGAATTTGACCGGCAGCGGGTCAAGATAGCCGCGATCCCCCAGATAGCTTGCGACCGCTTCGTCCGACATGCGGAAGTTGCCTTGGGTCTTGGCGAGCTTTTCGAGGTTCGGATAGAGGTTGGTCAGCCAGAACACGATAAAGGTCAGGCATAGCGCTGTTACCACCATCACGCCCAAACGGCGCAATATGAAAATACCCATGTGATGACCCTGTTGCGCGGCGGTACGGCGACACCTTGAAGGCGCGCAGCTGCGTTTGAATTTGTCGCAGCGCGGTCCGGCTTTTGCCGATACGTTGCGCGCTGCGCGGCTCCCTTATTGTCCGCTTTCGGCCATGACATTGGCGGTGCGGATGTGTTTTTCTTGAATACCAGTCAGCCACAGGTCGCGGTGGCAGGTCAACTCGGTACTTTGGAAAAGGCGCTAACCCGAGCGTCCTTGCAGCCACCGGCCCTGACGCGTCAGGCCGCCGTTGCCCGCAGACGCGAGGGTGTGAGGCCCGTGTGTTGCTGCATGAACCGTGTGAAATAGGCGGCGGAGCCAAAGCCAAGGTGGCGCGCGATATCCTGTGCGGAATGCTCTGTCGTACCAAGCAGGTGCCGTGCCTCATGCACCACCCGTTCGGTCAGGATATCCGCCGCAGTCTTGCCGGTCGCGGATTTTACGGCCCGCGACAGATGCGTCGGCGTGACCTCCAGGCTTTCGGCGTAGTGTGCCATCGGCGCGCCGCTGCTGTAGTGTTCACAGACCATCTGGCAGAACCGCGCGCTGAGCCGTGCGGCGGCGTTGCGCCGGTTGGGGACATGTTCGTCCTGCATGATCTGACGCCGCAGCCAGACCGACATCAGCGCCGCGTGCCCCTCTAACGCGTCATGATACAGCGGGCGCTTGGCCTGTTGTTCGCGCTGCGCGGCTTCGATCAGGCCGGTCAGTTCGGTCTGGGCCTGCACATCCCGAATACGCAGGTGGCGCGGCATTTGGGGCAGGCGCAGCTCGGTGCCGTCGGGGATCACCACCGCTTGCCCGATGCCCTGCCGCCCCATATCAAGGGCAAAGAGCGCACGGGCAGGGATAAACACCGCGTTATGCGCCCCCAAGCCGCGCCGCTGGCCGTCAAGCTGCAGCAACCCCTGACCGCGGGTGATCCAGATCAGCATATGCACAGGCCGGTCATGACAAAGCTGCACGCGCCAGTCTTGCCCTTGCGACAGTTGCGCCAGCGTCAGCAATTCGATCGTGTTCTCTGTCATTGCATGCCCCTATCCGGAAAAGACAAGTGAACACTATCGTTATACAGAGATACGGAAAGATAAAGGCAGCAAAAGATAATTTCGCCGTTTTGGCAGCCGCGTGCTACCCCGGCACATATTGCAGCCAATCGGCGGTGTTCTTGCGCATCCACGTGCGCTGCCGTTTGGCATATTGCCGTGTCGCGATGATGGCATCCTGTCGCGCCACGTCAAGCGGTGTCGCGCCGTCAAGGTAGCGCATCAGCTCGGGTACGCCGATGGCACGGTGCGCGGGCAGGGCGGGGTCGTAATCGGGGCGCACGGCGGCGACTTCGTCCAGCGCGCCTTGGTCCAGCATCTGGTCAAAGCGACGGATGATCCTGTCGTTCAGCCAGTCCTTTGACGCGGCAACGGCGACAGGCTGACAGCGGTCCATCGGCAGGACGGGCGGCGGGGTATCATCTTGCCACGCGGCCAGCCCGCGCCCTGTCGCTTGCTGCACCTCCCACGCACGCTGGACGCGCATGGGGTTATAAAGATCGATGCGGCGCGCCGTCTCTGCATCAAGCGCGTCGATCATCGCCGCGCGGGTCATGGTGTTGCCCGCGGCGCGCACCGCATCGGGGGTCGGGGGAATGTCCACCAGCCCCTTGGTCAGCGCCGCGAAATAAAGCCCCGTGCCACCGACAATGATCGGGCGTGCGGGCTGGCGCAGCACCTCGGTTACCTCTCGCAGCCAGTGGCCGACCGAATAGGGATCGTGTGCCGCGACATGGCCATACATCAGATGCGGTGCCAAGGCCTCTTCCTCGGCTGGGGGGCGGGCCGAGATCACGCGCCAGCAGCCGTAGACCTGACTGGCATCCGCATTCACAATCACCCCGCCCTGAGCCTGCGCAATCGCCAGCGCCAGCGCCGATTTACCCGACGCCGTGGGCCCCGCAATCAGGACAGGCGCAGTAGCGTCGATAGAGGAAACCACGTCAGAGACGCGGGACAGCGGGGCATCTGGCATTTCTTTGCGTGAACCTCTGACGGAGCATTGAATGTTTGCGCTATTTGCGACATTTTACGGCGCAATGAAAACCCCTCCCACACCCTGAAAGGTGCGCCCATGCCCGAGAGCCAGTCAAAAGTAACATTCAACCGGGTCATGCTGAAGATTTCAGGCGAAGCATTGATGGGCGATCAGGGGTTCGGGCTGAACCCGCCAACCGTGCAACGCATCGCGAACGAGGTCAAATCGGTTCACGATCTTGGCGTCGAAATCTGCATGGTCATCGGGGGCGGCAATATCTTCCGCGGGCTGCAAGGGTCGGCTCAGGGGATGGAACGCACCACCGCTGACTATATGGGGATGCTGGCCACCGTGATGAACGCGCTGGCGATGCAATCCGCGCTGGAGGAACTGGGCATCCACACGCGGGTGATCTCCGCGATCACGATGAACGAGGTCGCCGAACCCTACATCCGCCGCCGCGCCGTGCGCCACCTTGAGAAAAAGCGCGTGTGCATCTTTGCCGCGGGCACCGGCAACCCCTATTTCACCACCGATACCGCCGCGACGCTGCGCGCCAATGAAATGGCCTGCGAAGCGATATTCAAGGGCACCAAGGTCGATGGTGTCTATGATAAAGACCCCGCCAAATTCGACGATGCGGTCCGCTATGATGCCGTCAGCTATGACGATGTGCTGCAAAAGCGTTTGGGGGTCATGGATGCCTCTGCCATCGCCTTGGCGCGTGACAACAACCTGCCGATCATCGTCTTCTCTCTGGACGAGCCGGGCGGCTTCAAGGGGATTCTCGCGGGCGAGGGCACATACACACGGGTTCAGGGCTAGGCCCCAACCTGCGATAGATGCGGGGCTCCCTATACAAGGGGGGCTTGATCGCGTTATATCGGTTCAAATCTAGATAGTTACAAAACCACCGGGGACATCATGTCAGACGATTTTATGCTGGACACAGACGATCTTGAGCGGCGCATGAACGGCGCAATCGCATCGTTGCGCACCGAATTTGCCTCTTTGCGCACAGGCCGTGCCTCCGCCTCTATGCTGGAGCCTGTGATGGTCGACGCCTATGGCAGCAGCACGCCGATCAACCAGGTGGGCACCGTCAACGTGCCCGAGCCGCGGATGGTCACCATCAACGTCTGGGACAAGGCGCTGGTCGGCAAGGTCGAAAAGGCGATCCGTGAATCCGGTCTGGGTATCAACCCGCAGTTGAATGGCACGATCATCATGTTGCCGATCCCCGAGCTGAACGAGGAACGCCGCACCCAGCTGACCAAGGTCGCGGGGCAATATGCCGAAAGCGCCCGTGTATCGATCCGCAACGTGCGCCGCGACGGTATGGACCAGATTAAGAAAGCCAAGGCCGACGGCATGTCGGAAGACGATCAGAAAGTCTGGGAGGGTGAGGTTCAGGACATGACCAACAAGTTCATCGCCCAGATCGACGAGCAGCTTGAAAGCAAACAAGCCGAGATCATGCAGGTTTAAGTACCTTACTCGATGCGCGCGACCCAAGGTCCGCGCATCGACCTGCAGTTCGATAAGGATAGATGATGCCTGCTGCGACCGACCAGACCTTCCAGCTTGTCCCAGGGGCACCGCGCCATGTTGCGATCATCATGGACGGAAACGGCCGTTGGGCGACCCAGCGAGGGCGTCCGCGTCTGTTCGGGCATCACGCCGGTGCCAAACGCGTGCGTGAAATCGTAGAGGCATGCCCCGATTTCGGCGTCGAATATCTGACGATCTTTGCCTTCTCGACCGAGAACTGGAAACGTACTCAGGTCGAGGTGGCGGGGCTCATGAGCCTGTTCCGCCGCTATATCACCAAAGAGACCAAGGCGCTGAAAGCCAAGGGCGTGCGCGTCCGGTTTATCGGTGACCGTGTCCGGCTGGATGCGAAACTGGTCAAGCTGATGAATGTGCTAGAGGCAGAGACGGCGGAAAATACCCGTACCCATCTGACGATTGCCCTGAACTACGGCGGTCGCGACGAGGTCGCGCGCGCGACACAGCGGCTGGCACAGGACGTTGCAGCGGGTCTGCTCAGCCCAGAGGACGTCGACGAAGAAACCCTGCCGCGCTATCTGGATACCCATGTTTTGCCGGACCCCGATCTGGTGATCCGCACCAGTGGCGAGGCGCGGATATCGAACTTTCTGCTGTGGCAATCAGCCTATGCCGAATATGAATTCATTGATACGCTCTGGCCCGACTTCACCAAGGCCGAGTTTGGCAATCTTTGTGCGGCCTTTGGCAATCGCGACCGGCGCTTTGGTGCCGTGTCCTCCTGATCGTACGACGAAAGGAAAGCACTATGACACCTTCTTCGGAACGCTGGTCCGACCTCACGGCGCGCGTCGGGTCGGCGCTGGCGATGATCGTGGTCGGTCTGGGTGGTATCTATCTGGGCGGGCCCGTGTTCCACGTTCTTGTCGCGATCATTTGCGGCGTCATGGCGTGGGAACTGGTGGGGATGTTGAACCCGTCAAACCGTGGTGCGCGGATGCAGATGGGCTTGCTGGTGGGCGCGGCGACGCTCGCCGCGATCTACCTGCCCGTGGGCTTTGCCCTGCCGGTGCTGCTGGCCCCCGCGTTGGTGGGCTTTGGCCAGTTGGAAAAGCACCGCACCATTTTCATGTGTTTCACCGTGATGATCATGCTTGCCGGTTTCGGGCTGACGCAGGTGCGCGATGATTTCGGCTTTGGCTGGCTGATGTGGCTGGTACTGGTTGTGGTCATCACCGATGTCGTTGGCTATTTCGCCGGACGTGCCATCGGTGGGCCGAAGTTCTGGCCCAAGGTTAGCCCCAAGAAAACATGGTCCGGTACGGCGGCGGGCTGGATCGGGGCCGCGGCTGTCGGTTTCCTGTTCTCGATCAACACCGGTGTGGGCTTGCAGCTGGTCGGTGTCTCTGTCGCCATGTCGATGGCGTCGCAGATGGGTGATATGGCGGAATCCGGGATGAAGCGTCGCTTGGGGGTCAAGGACAGCTCTAACCTGATCCCCGGTCATGGCGGTTTGCTGGATCGGTTCGACGGTATGCTGGGGGCGGCGCTGTTCCTGCTGATCATTGGTCGTTTCCTGACCATCACCCCCGCGCTAAGCTGATCTTCATCCCATGAAGAAAGTCAGTATTTTCGGGGCCACGGGCTCTATCGGGCAGAATACCATTGATCTGATCGCGCGCGCGCCCGACGCCTATGATGTCGTCGCGCTGACCGGTGCCAGCAATATCGCGCAGCTGGCCGAAGATGCGCAGCGGCTGAACGCGCAGCTTGCCGTCACGGCCCATGAGCATCTGCTGGACGACCTGCGCGACGCGCTATCGGGCACGGGGGTAGAGGCCGCCGCCGGTCCCCAAGCCATCAACGAAGCCGCCGCACGCCCCGCCGATTGGGTCATGTCCGCCATCATCGGGGCCGCGGGTCTGGCACCGGGGGTGGAGGCGTTGAAACAAGGCGCGACGCTTGCCCTTGCCAATAAGGAGTCGCTGGTCTGCGCCGGTCAGCTGATGCTGGATACGGCCATGGCACATGGGGCCACCATGCTACCGGTCGATAGCGAGCATTCCGCCGTGTTTCAGGCCCTGATCGGCGAGGATATCTCGGCGGTGGAACGGATCATCATCACCGCCAGCGGCGGGGCGTTTCGCGATTGGCCGCTGGAAAAGCTAGCCGATGCCACATTAGAGCAAGCATCGAGCCATCCGAACTGGGACATGGGCCAGCGCATAACCATCGACAGCGCGTCAATGTTCAACAAGGCGATGGAAGTCATTGAAACGCATGAATATTTTCGCGTGGACCCCGACCAGATCGAAGTGTTGGTGCATCCGCAATCTATGATCCATGCGCTGGTGGGGTTCAACGATGGTGCCTTGATGGCGCATATCGGCCCGCCCGACATGCGCCACGCCATCGGCTTTGCCCTGCATCACCCCAACCGAACGCATTTGCCGGTAGAGCGGCTGGATCTGGCAAAGATCGGCAGCTTTGACTTCCGCGCCCCCGATGACATCCGTTGGCCCGCCCTGCGCCTCGCGCGCGAGGTGATGGCGCGTGGTGGCATGGCCGGTGCGGTGTTCAACGCCGCCAAAGAGGTCGCGCTGGACGGGTTTATCGGCGGCAAGCTGCGCTTTCCCCAGATGGCAGAGATCGTCGAAGACACGATGGAAGCGCTTTTCCCTGACAATGGGGTGATCGATGCGACCATCACACTTGATAACGTCGCACAGGTGGACCATCTGGCAAGGCAGGCCGCATGGGCCGCAATAACAAAGAGGGCAGGGTAGAGTTTTGGATATTATGGCATTGATCCCGCAGTTTGGCGGGCTGATCTGGACGCTTCTGGCTTTTGTGATTGCCCTGTCGGTGATCGTCGCGATCCATGAATACGGTCATTATATCGTCGGACGCTGGTCCGGTATCCATGCCGATGTCTTCTCTCTCGGGTTTGGCCCTGTGATCTACAGCCGCTACGACAAACGCGGCACCAAGTGGCAGATCGCCGCACTGCCTTTTGGCGGCTACGTGAAATTCGCGGGCGATGCGGATGCGGCCTCGGGCAAGGATGTGGCCGCGATGGAAGCGGCCGAGGCGGACCCCAAGCGGTTGCGTGCCACCATGCACGGTGCACCGCTATGGGCGCGTGCGGCCACGGTCGCTGCGGGGCCGGTGTTCAACTTTGCCCTGTCCATTCTGGTCTTCGCGGCCATCGGCCTGTCGGTCGGCGTTCCGCGTGACCCGATGACAGTCGGGGAGTTACACCCGCTGCCGTTTGACCAGAATGAACTGGTGGAAGGGGACGAGATCGTCTCTATCGGCGGGGTGACCCTGCCGCCGGTGTCTGACGCCACCGCCTATGCCGATGCTTTCGCCAGCATCCCGCTGGACCAGCCGCTGCCCTACGAGGTGAACCGTGGCGGGGAGGTCGTGACCGTGGATGGGCCTTACGTCATGCCATCGCTGGTCAAGCAGGTGATGCCGCAATCCGCGGCCTATGAGGCCGGTCTCAAAAGCGGCGATGTGATCACCTCGGTTGACGGGGCAGAGATTTTCGCCTTCCGCCAGTTGAAGACCGCTGTTGAAGCGTCTGAAGGCACGCCGCTTGAACTTGATATCTGGCGCGACGGACAAATGCTGGACATCACCCTGCGCCCCAAAGTGACGGACGAACCGCAGCCAGACGGCAGCTTCAAGTCGCAGATGCGCATTGGCATCGTGGGCGGCACCGCCTTTGACACCGCCACGACGAACCCTGGCGTACTGACAGCGCTTTGGGGTGGGGTAGAGAACACAGGCCGGATCATCAGCGGGTCGCTGTCTGGTCTCAAGCATATGATTGTCGGCAATATCAGCACCTGTAACCTGAGCGGTCCGGTGGGGATCGCGCAAACCTCTGGCGCGATGGCGTCGCAGGGCGCGCAAAGCTTCATCTATTTTATCGCGGTGCTGTCGACGGCGGTCGGTCTGCTGAACCTCTTCCCGATTCCGGCGTTGGATGGCGGGCATCTGGTGTTCTACGCCTATGAAGCCGTGACCGGCAAACCACCCAGCGATGGCGCGTTGCGCATCCTGATGACCATTGGTCTGACCTTGGTGCTGGGGTTAATGGTCTTTGCCTTGGGTAACGATTTATTTTGCCCTTAGGCGATATTTTGCCGCCTAAAAGGGGGTAAAAAGTTACAAAAGTCTTATTGCTGCCTTAATTGGTCAAACGAGCGCCGCAATCGCCTGCGATATTCAATCCAAGTTACAAAGGATACGAGTATGCAGACGTTCAAGACAAGTTATCGCGGTTTGAGCCTTTTGGTTGATCTGAACTGGGACCGCGCTTTGTACTTCGGCTTCCTGATCATCGCGCTGACCGCCGGCGCGTGGATCGGCGCATAACGCCGTTCTCTCTCCCTCTCCAGGTGCCCTCCCGCACTCTATCGTGATCCAACTGGCCGTCATACACACTATATAGGTGTATGGCGGTCTCTTCGTTTTGACAAAGGCCGCTAACCTGTCTAGTCAGGACGAAAGAGTTTTTTGACAGCGGGTAGGGCAAATGATGCACAACGACAGGTGGAATAAGCCCACCGAAACAGCGGTTTTCACTCCTTTTGCGAAATCCTTGCGCAGCGCTTCTTTTTGCGTAATGTTATCAGTCGCTTGGCTGGTTCCAGCGCCACATGCTGACGCGCAAAGCTATCAATTCAACACAGTTCAGATCGACGGCAACGAACGGATCGGCGACAGCGCCATCCTAAGCCGCGCAGGAATCGCGCGTGGTCGGGCGATCAGCGCGGGCGAATTGAACGATGCTTACCAGAACCTTCAGGCGTCCGGCCTGTTTGAAAGCGTAGCACTTGAACCGCGCGGCGGGACATTGGTGATCACGGTCGTAGAATTCCCCACGATCAACCGCATCAGCTTTGAAGGCAACGCGCGCATCGACGACGAAGCGCTGGCTTCGGTCGTTGATTCAGACGAACGCCGCGTCTTTAACCCGACCCAAGCCGAAAAAGACGCCAATGCCATCGCGCAGGCCTATAGCAACGACGGCCGTATCGCCGCCCGCGTCCAGCCCAAGGTCATCCGCCGCGACCAGAACCGCGTTGATCTGGTGTTTGAAGTCTTCGAAGGCGACAACGTCGAGATTGAACGCCTGAGCTTTGTCGGCAATCGCGAATATTCGGACCGTCGTCTGCGCCGCGTTCTGGGGACCAAGCAAGCGGGGCTATTCCGCCGACTGATCAAACGCGACACTTTTGTGCCCGAACGCATCGAGGCCGACCAGCAGATGCTGCGCGATTTCTACCTGTCGCGCGGTTATGTCGACATGCGCATTTCGGCGGCGAACGCTCAGCTGACCGAAGAACGCGATGGCTATTTCGTGCAGTTCAACGTGCAAGAGGGACAACAATTCAAGTTCGGCGAACTGACCGTGACCTCGACCATCAACGGGGTGAACGCCGAAGATTATCGTGGCGTGATCAAGACCAAATCCGGTGCCGTCTATTCACCGTCGCTGGTCGAGACGGATATCGCCCGGATGGAACGCAAAGCCATCCGTGACGGCGTCGATTTTCTGCGGGTCGAACCAGTTGTCACGCGCAATGATCGCGACCTGACGCTGAACGTCGAATATCGTATTTCGCGTGGTCCACGTGTGTTTGTCGAACGGATCGACATCGAAGGTAACACCACCACGCTTGACCGCGTTGTGCGCCGCCAGTTTGACAGCGTAGAGGGTGACCCGTTCAACCCGCGCGAGATCCGTGAAAGCGCCGAGCGTATCCGCGCCCTTGGTTATTTTGAAAGCGCCGAAGTCAACGCCCGCGAGGGGTCTTCCCCCGAGCAGGTCGTCGTCGACGTGAATGTTGTGGAACAGCCGACAGGCTCGCTCAACTTCGGTGGGTCGTTCTCGTCCAGTGACGGTATCGGCGTCGCGGTCAGCTTCGCCGAGGATAACTTCTTGGGACGCGGCCAGAAGCTCAAGCTGACGGTCAGCACGGCTGAAGATGCACAGCGCTATGGCTTCAACTTTATCGAGCCGAGCCTCTTGGGGCGTGATGTGGCGTTCGGCCTGAACCTCGATTATGCCGAAACAAGCTCGTCCTATAACTCCTTTGACACCGAACGTATCGTCTTCCAGCCGACCCTGTCGTTCCCAGTCAGCGAAAACGGGCGGTTGAGCCTTAACTATACCTATGACGACCTCGAGATGTCAGAGCGGGACGATACCACAACCGGTTTCGTCGTTGCTAATGACATCGCCGCGGGCCGTCAGGTGACCTCTTCGATCGGGTATAACTACAGCTACGACACCCGCCGCGCCGGCCTTGACCCGACATCGGGTGTGCTACTGCAATTCGGGCAGGATTTCTCAGGCCTAGGGGGTGACACCAAATTCGTGAAAACCACCGCCAAAGCCATCGGCGAAAAGCGTATCTTCAACGAGGAAGTCACCCTGCGTGCTACCTTGCAAGGTGGGGCATTGGCATGGAGCGAAGGCAACAACCGCGTTTCCGACCGCTTCTTGATCGGCCCGTCGATCATGCGCGGCTTTGAAACCGGCGGCATCGGCCCGCGCGATCAAAGCAACGGGTCTGACGACTCCCTTGGGGGTAACCTCTTTGTGGTTGGTAGTCTTGAGGCGGAATTCCCGCTGGGCCTGCCCGAAGAATACGGCATCAGCGGCGGCGTCTTCTATGATGTCGGCAACGTCTGGAACCTCGACGATGTTGAGATCCCTACGGGCTCGTCTATCGTTGGTGAATCCGGTTCGTTCCGCCACGTGATCGGTGTCTCGCTCTTCTGGGATACGCCCGTTGGTCCCTTGCAGTTCAACGTCTCTAAAGCCTTGAAAAAAGAGGACTTTGACGAAGAGCAGAAGTTCGAAGTGACCCTGCGGACCGATTTCTGAGGCCGTTATGAAACTGCGGGCACTCTTGATTTGCCTTCTTCCGGTACTGCCCCTTGCGGCGGTGCCGGTTTTTGCACAACAGCAGTCTGAACGGCGCGTGGTGCAAAGCCCGATCCTGACCATCGATTCAGATCGTGTGTTCAATGAAAGCGCCTTTGGTCTGCGGGTGGCGGATGACGTGGAAACCCAAAGCGCTGAAATATCTGCCGAAAACCGCCTGATTGAAGCGGATTTGAAGGCCGAGGAGCGCAAGCTCACCGATCAGCGCAGCAAGCTCAGCCCCGATGCCTTCAGCGGGCTGGCGGATGCCTTTGACGCAAAGGTGCAGAAAACCCGCGCGGCACAAGCGGCAAAGGGGCGGGCGCTGAACGAATTGGTCGAGAAAGAACGCCAGGTGTTTCTGGCCGCTGCGGGCCCTGTGTTGGAACAGATGATGCGTGAAGCCGGGGCGGCCGTGATCCTTGAACGCCGGTCGGTCTTTGTCAGCGCCAACGCCATCGACATCACCGACGAAGCCATCGAGCGGCTTGATGCGTCGGTCGGCAGCGGCAAGAACTGATCCCCCCGCTTGCCCATGGCGGCCAGAATTGGTAGCCAGCATACAGCTTTTAACAGACAGGACATGCAATGACTGACACCCTGCCAAGTGCCGATATCCAGATGATCCAGCGGATCATTCCGCACCGCTATCCCTTTTTGCTGGTCGATAAAGTGGTCGATATCCAGGGCACGCAAAGCGCTGTCGGGATCAAGAATGTCACGATGAACGAACCGCATTTTCAGGGGCATTTCCCCGGCATGCCGATTATGCCCGGCGTCACCATCGTAGAGGCGATGGCGCAGACCGCTGCGGTGATGGTCGGTGTCACGCTGGAAATGGCGGATAAGGACATGAAGGTCTATTTCATGGCCATCGACAAATGCAAATTCCGCCGCAAGGTCGTTCCCGGTGACGTCATCCGGATGGAGCTTAACACCCTGCGCGGCAAACCCGGCGGCAAAGTCTGGAAATTTGGCGGCGTCGCGTCGGTCGAGGGTGAAATGGCGGCCGAGGTTGAATTCACTGCGATGATGGACCTGTCCTGATGGGCAACATCCACCCAAGCGCCGTGATCGAGGAAGGGGCGCAGATCGCGGCCTCTGCCAAGGTCGGCCCGTTCTGCGTCATCGGCCCTCGGGTCGTGCTGCATGACAACGTTGAGGTGAAGTCCCACGCGATCGTCACCGGCGACACCGAAGTCGGCGAAGGCACGGTGATCTTTTCCTTCGCGGTGATCGGTGAAATCCCCCAAGACCTTAAGTTCAAAGGGGAATCCAGCCGCCTCGAGATCGGGAAGCGCAACCGCATCCGCGAGCATGTCACCATGAACGGCGGCACCGAAGGCGGTGGCGGCGTGACCAGGATCGGCGATGACGGGCTGTTTATGGCGGGCTGTCACATCGCCCATGATGCGATCCTTGGCGATCGGGTGATTGTGGTGAACAACGCCGCTGTCGCGGGCCACTGCATCATTGAAGACGATGTTCTGATCGGCGGGCTGGCCGGTATCCACCAATTCGTGCGTATCGGTCGCGGGGCCATCATCGGCGCTGTGACGATGGTAACGAATGACGTGATCCCCTACGGTCTGGTGCAAGCGCCCCGCGGGGTCTTGGACGGGCTTAACCTTGTCGGGCTGAAGCGTCGCGGTGTCACCCGCGCCGACATCACGGCCCTTCGCGCGGCGTTCCAGATGCTGGCGCAGGGCGAGGGGACATTCCACGACCGCGCCCGTCGTTTGGGCGAGGAAACCGGCAGCGATTACGTCCGCGAGATCGTCGATTTCGTATTGGCCGACACGGGCCGTCACTTTCTGACACCGGGTTGATGCTGGCGCTGATCGCAGGGGGCGGCGGACTGCCTCAACGGGTGGCCGGCGCGCTGGCCGATGCGCCTTTGATCTGCGCCTACGAGGGGACGACACCCGTCGGGCTGGTGCCGGATCTGGTGTTCCGGCTTGAGACGCTTGGCACTTTGCTGGCCGAGCTGACCGCGCGCGGCGTGACGCAGGTGTGTTTCTGCGGTGCCGTGGCACGGCCGTCCTTTGATCCGTCCAAACTGGATGCGGCAACGCTCCCCTTGGTGCCGGTGTTCCAGAAAGCCCTTGCTGCGGGGGACGACGGTGCCTTGCGCGCTTTGGTCGATATTTTCCAGACAGCGGGGCTGACCGTCGTTGCCGCGCATGACCTCGCGCCCGACTTGATGGCGCGCGAAGGCGTGCTCAGCCAGCGTCAGCCGGATGCGCAGATGCGCGATGACGCCGCGCGCGGTGCTGCCCTGGTGCGCTGCCTTGCTCCTATGGATGTGGGGCAATGCTGCGTCGTCGGGCAGGGGCAGGTCATGGGGATCGAGGCGATTGGCGGCACGGACCACCTGCTGTCGACCCTGCCTGATCGTGCGCGCTCGGCCAGCGCGGTGCTGTTTAAAGGTCCGAAACCGGGCCAAAGCCATCTTGTCGATATGCCCACTATCGGGCCCGACACCCTGCGCCGGGCCCATGCGGCAGGGCTGGCGGGTGTCGTGATCGAGGCGGGGTCCGTCATTCTGCTGGAACCAGACGCCTGCGTCGCCTTGGCAGATGAACTAGACCTCGTGCTATGGGCAAGGGCCGCGCCATGAAGGTGTTCATCATCGCGGGCGAACCTTCGGGTGACCGATTGGGGGGCGCGCTGATGGCAGGGCTGAAATCCCTGCGCCCCGACATCACCTTTGACGGGATCGGCGGGACAGATATGACCGCCGAGGGGCTGACCAGCCGTTTTGATATGTCCGAACTCTCTGTCATGGGCATCGCCGAGATCCTGCCGAAATACAAATCCTTGATGGCGAGGATCAACGAGACGGCGCAGGCCGTGATTGAAGCAAAGCCCGATGTGATGATCACCATCGACAGCCCCGATTTCTCGCTCCGCGTGGCCAAGCGGGTCAAGGCGGCATCGGATATTCGCACGGTGCATTATGTCGCGCCCACAGTCTGGGCCTGGCGTCCCGGGCGCGCGAAAAAGATGGCGCGGTATATCGATCACGTGCTTGCGCTTTTCCCCTTCGAGCGGCCCCTGATGGAGGCCGAGGGCATGGCCTGCGATTTCGTTGGGCATCCCGTGGTCGGAGAGAAGATCGCCACACACCGCGAAGCCGCTGCCTTTCGTCGAGCGCATGAGATCGGGGATGCCCCCCTGATGCTCGTCCTGCCCGGATCGCGGCGGTCAGAGGTGGCGCGGCTGTCGGATGTGTTCGGCGATGCGGTGGCCCGTTTTGCCCGGACACATCCAGATCTGCGCGTGGTCATTCCCGCCGCTGGTCCTGTGGCAGATGCGGTCATTGCGCAGACCCAGGGCTGGACGGTGCGCCCCATCGTGCTGGACCCGCGTGCGGGCAGCAGGGAGGAAGGTGCCGCGATGAAACGGGCGGCGTTTGCCGCGGCGGACGTGGCACTTGCGGCCTCTGGCACCGTGTCGCTGGAACTGGCCGCCGCATCGCTGCCGATGGTGATCGCCTACCGGATGAACTGGCTCAGCTTCCGTCTGATCAAAACGATGGCACTGATTGATACGGTGACTTTGGTGAACCTTGTGTCCGACACGCGCGTCGTGCCGGAGTTTCTGGGCCCCGATTGCACCGCCGATAAGATCGCTGGCGGTTTGGCGCATGTCTTTGCGCATCCCGAGGATCAAAAGGACGCGATGGCGCTGACGATGGAGCGGCTCGGCAAGGGGGGCGAGAGCCCGGGCCTGCGCGCGGCGCGGGCGGTATTGGCAAAGCTATAGGTCTAGAGACTGACCATAGAGTAAAATGAGGGCGGTGCCCCTCAAACTCACGACGCTAAATGAGGGGCGCTGCCCCTCAAACTCCCCGGGATTTTAAACCATTTGGAAGGGTTAGCCTTTGTGGATCCAGCCGCCGCCGAAGATGCGGGTGCTTTCGGGGTCGTAGAAGACGCAAGCCTGACCCGGCGAGATCCCTTCCTCGGGGGTGAGCAGTTCTACCGTGGCTTCGGTATCCGAGATCGGACGCAGGATCGCGTCTGTCGGAGGGCGGGTAGAGCGTACGCGCACAGCAATGGGCCATTCGCTTTGCGACATGAGCGGGGTGTCACCAAGCCAGTTAATCTCTTTCACGGGCACGGTACGGGTGGCCAGCATCGATTTCGGCCCCACGACGACCTGCGCGTTATCCGCATCGAGTTTCACCACATAGAGCGGGTCGGCCAAGCCGCCAATGCCAAGGCCACGGCGCTGCCCGATGGTGTAGTTGATCACCCCGTCATGCTGCGCCAGCACATTGCCGTCGGTGTCGACGATATTGCCGGGGTTGGCGGCTTCGGGGCGCAGTTTGCGGATCACCGAGGCGTAGTCGCCATTCGGGACAAAGCAGATATCCTGACTGTCGGGCTTGTCCGCCACGCTCAGCCCGTATTTCGCCGCCAGCGCCCGCGTGTCGTTTTTTGACGGCAGGTGGCCAAGGGGGAAACGTAGATAGTCCAACTGTTCGGGCGTGGTCGAGAACAGAAAGTAGCTTTGATCACGATTGGCATCGGCGGCGCAATGCAGTTCGGCCCCGTCGGGGCCCATCTTGCGCTGGATATAGTGACCGGTCGCCATGCAATCGGCATCCAGATCCTTGGCCGTTTCCAGCAGATCCTTGAACTTCACCCGTTCGTTACAGCGGATGCAGGGAACGGGCGTGGCCCCGCCCAGATAGCTATCGGCGAATTCGTCAATCACGGCGTCCTTGAACACGTTTTCATAATCCAAAACGTAATGCGGGAACCCCATGGATTCCGCGACACGCCGCGCATCATGGATATCGATGCCCGCACAGCAAGCCCCTTTGCGCGCCAGTGCCGCACCGTGGTCGTAAAGCTGCAGGGTGACGCCGACGACGTCATAGCCTTCCTCGGCCAGCATGGCGGCGACCACGGAACTGTCGACACCGCCCGACATCGCCACAACGACGCGGGTGTCGGCAGGTGCTTTGGCAAAGCCCAACGAATTGAGCGGCGGGGTGCGATCAAGCGGCATGAGAATACTCCGGGAGGTTTGAGGCTTAATATAGGAAAATTAGCGGTACTCTCAAGGGGCGACTTCACGGGTCGTTAACATGCGGCGACCTAGCCTGCACCGGATCAAGAACGGGCCGTGAACAGGGGCGCGCGTCTTATGTGTAAGGGGTGAAAAGGGGAAAACGAGTGTATTTGAAAAAGGTCGAACGACCCAGGGCGGTGACCTTGCCCGACGGGTCCAGCTTTAGCCTTGCGGATCTGCCGGATCGCAATACCCGCCGGTGGGTCGCATCGCGCAAGGCTGCGGTGGTGCGTGGCGTGTTATACGGGCTGATCACTGAGGCGGAAGCGGAAGAACGCTATGGTGTGGGGCGGGCGGAATTTGTCGAATGGGTGCGCGCTGTCTCTGAACATGGGGAGGCGGCTTTGCGGGCCACAGCGCTACAAAAGTATAGACAACTTTAAGTTGCTCGCCTAACAAGTTGAGCACTATTAACGAGTGGTTAAACTATTTTGTTCACGGTGCCTTTTATACCAAATCCCTTTGAGCGGAGTGAGACACATGCGAATTTTGTTGGTCGAAGATGACCCAACCACCTCCAAAAGCATCGAACTGATGTTGACCCATGCCAACCTGAACACCTATACCACCGATCTGGGGGAAGAGGGCATCGATCTGGCAAAGCTCTATGACTACGATCTGATCCTGCTGGATCTGGATCTGCCGGATATGAACGGGCATGATGTCTTGCGGCAATTACGGCTGAGCAAGATCCAGACGCCGATCCTGATCCTCTCCGGCTCTGACGACACAGAAAACAAGATCAAGGGGTTCGGCTTTGGTGCTGATGACTATCTGACCAAACCTTTCCACCGCGAAGAACTGGTGGCGCGGATCCATGCGATCATCCGGCGGTCCAAGGGCCATTCGCAATCAGTGATCAACGTCGGGCGCGTGTCGGTCAATCTGGACGCCAAATCGGTGACGGTGGGGGATAAGCCCGTGCATCTGACCGGCAAGGAATACCAGATGTTCGAACTGCTGAGCCTGCGCAAAGGGTCGACGCTGACGAAAGAGATGTTCCTGAACCATCTTTACGGCGGCATGGATGAACCCGAGCTCAAGATTATCGATGTTTTCATCTGCAAATTGCGTAAAAAGCTTAGCAATGCCACGGGCGGCGAGAATTACATCGAGACGGTCTGGGGCCGGGGATATGTGCTGCGCGATCCGGCCACCATGGGCTACCCCGAACAGGAAAGATTGGCCGTCGGCGGCTAGCCACAAAGGCAAGGGAAATATTCTAGACGCGGGGGAGTTCCCTGCGTATCTAGACCCCAGTTGAAACAGCAGGCTGGGGCTTACCGTGACTGATAAAACCGCACTTCAGGAGCTTTCCGAAGAGGAGGCCAAAGCCGAATTGGCGCGGTTGGCTGACCTGTTGGGGCGGGCGAATGCGGCCTATCACACACAGGACGCGCCCGACCTATCGGACGCGGAATATGATCGCCTGAAACGTCGCAATCAAGCGATTGAGGAGCGATTCCCCGGCCTCAAACGCGCTGACAGCCCCAGCGACAAGGTCGGTGCCGCGCCGGCGGAAGGGTTCGGCAAGGTCCGGCATGACGTGGCGATGCTGTCCTTGGGCAATGCCTTCGAGGATGAGGATGTTGTCGATTTCGATGCGCGCATCCGCAAATATCTGGGGCTCCCTGGCGGGACGCCGCTGGCCTTTACCGCGGAGCCCAAGATTGACGGGCTGTCGCTGTCGCTGCGCTATGAAAACGGGGATCTGGTGCAGGCCGCGACCCGTGGGGATGGTGCCGTCGGGGAAAACGTCACCGCCAACGCGCGCACGATTGATACCATTCCGACACGGATCAAGGGCGCACCGGCGCTGCTTGAGGTGCGCGGCGAAGTCTATATGCGCCACGACGACTTTGATGCGCTGAACGCCCGACAGACGGCCAACGGCGGCAAGACCTTTGCCAATCCGCGCAACGCCGCCGCCGGATCCTTGCGCCAGCTGGATGCCGAGATTACCCGCGCACGGCCGCTGGCGTTTTTCGCCTATGCCTGGGGGGCCTTGTCCGCGCCGCTGGCCGAAACGCAGTTTCAAGCGATAGAGCGGCTTAAGGCATTCGGGTTTGACACCAACCCGCTGACGACGCTCTGCGATGGTCCGCAAGAGATGATCGCGCATTACCGTAAGATCGAAGAGCAACGCGCGACGCTTGGCTATGACATCGACGGCGTCGTCTACAAGGTGAACGATCTGGCGTTGCAAGACCGGCTTGGCTTTCGCTCAACCACCCCCCGTTGGGCAATTGCGCATAAATTCCCTGCGGAACTGGCCTGGACCCGGCTGGAGGATATCACCATTCAGGTCGGCCGCACCGGCGCCCTGTCGCCTGTAGCGCGGTTGCATCCGGTGACCGTGGGGGGCGTCGTTGTCTCGAATGCGACGCTCCATAACGAGGATTATATCAAAGGGCTCGACAGTAAGGGGGCCCGTATCCGCGAGGGCAAAGATATCCGCGTCGGCGACTGGGTGCAGGTCTACCGTGCGGGGGACGTGATCCCCAAGATCGCGGATGTGGACCTTGGCAAGCGGCCCGAGGACGCTAGAGCCTATATCTATCCAACGACATGCCCGGAATGTGGCAGCGACGCCATCCGCGAGGAAGGCGATGCGGTGCGTCGCTGTACGGGTGGTTTGATCTGCCCTGCCCAAGCGGTTGAAAAGCTGAAACATTTCGTATCGCGCGCGGCTTTTGATATTGACGGTCTGGGCGCGAAACAGGTTGAACAATTCTATGCCGATGGCTGGATCGCGGAACCGGCGGATATCTTCGCGCTCAAGGCACGCTACGGCAGCGGCATGCAGCAGCTCAAGAACCGCGAGGGCTGGGGCGAGAAATCTGCCGATAAACTGTTTCAGGCCATTGAGGATAAACGCAAAATTCCCCTGTCGCGGCTGATCTTTGCGCTTGGCATCCGCCATGTGGGCGAAGCGGCGTCGAACCTGATCGCGCAGCATTACGGCAGCTGGACCGCGTTCGAGGCTGCGATGGGGCATGCAAAATCCGGGGATGGTGCCGCCTGGGACGATCTGATCGGTGTGGACGGCGTCGGTCAGGTCATGGCGCAAAGCCTGGTAAGCACCTTTGCCCAAGAGGCCGAGCGTGCCTCGATCGACCGGCTGGTAACGGAACTGTCGGTGCAGGATGTGGTGCGCCCCGATACCGAAGGGTCCCCCGTGGCGGGAAAAACCGTGGTCTTCACCGGCACGCTTGAAAAAATGACCCGCGCCGAAGCGAAGGCGCGCGCCGAACGTTTGGGGGCCAAGGTCTCTGGCTCGGTCAGTGCGAAGACCGATATTCTGGTCGCGGGGCCGGGGGCTGGCTCCAAGGCCAAGAAAGCGGCGGATCTGGGCATTCAGACATTGGACGAGGACGGCTGGCTTGCGCTGATCGACGGCGCATGACGGGCCGGCCCGAGGCGCTTTTCCCCCTCTTTGCCAAGCTCGAAACGCTGGAAGGGGTCGGGCCGAAGACCGCGCAGAACTTTGCCCAGCTTGGGGTGATGGCCCCGCGGGACCTGTTGTTTACGCTGCCGTATTCCGGCATCGACAGACGGCTGCAGCCCAGTGTCAAGGATGCGATCCTGCCCGCCACTGTCACCGTGGCGGTCACCGTTGGCGCGCATCGGGCACCTGCAAACAAGGGCGGGGCCTACCGTATTCATGTCGAAGACAGCGCCACCGCCTTTCAGCTGGTCTTCTTTCACGCGCGCGGGGATTACTGGAAACGACAGATGCCCGAAGGGTCACGGCGCGTGGTGTCGGGGCGGGTAGAGCTTTTTGACGGCATCCCCCAGATGGTGCACCCGGATTTCGTCGTGCCCGAGGCCGAGGCGGGCGATATTCCGACGTTTGAACCGGTCTATCCGCTGACCAGCGGGATCACGCAAAAGCTGATGTATAAGGCCACGCGGGCCGCATTGTCGCGGGTGCCAGAGGTCGGCGAATGGATTGATCCCAATCAGAAAAACCAAGAGAACTGGCCAGACTTTCCAGATGCGCTGCAACAGGCGCATGCCCCGAACGACATGGCTGACCTTTCTGCCGCGGCGCCAGCGCGGGCGCGGCTGGCCTATGATGAATTGCTCGCCCATCAACTGACGCTTGCCCTTGCGCGCGCCAAGGACCGGCGGAAGGCGGGGCGCAAGACGGTTGGCGATGGCCACCTGCAGCAGCGCGTGCTTGGCGCATTGCCCTATGCGCCCACCGGTGCACAGACCCGCGCCATCGCCGAGATTGCAAAGGACATGGCCAGCGGCGCGCGGATGAACCGCTTGCTGCAGGGGGATGTGGGCGCGGGCAAAACGCTGGTCGCCTTCATGGCATTGTTGCGGACGGTCGAGGCAGGCGGGCAGGGCGTGCTGATGGCCCCGACAGAAATCCTCGCGCGTCAACATCTTGAAGGCTTGCGCCCCCTGGCCGAACAAGCGGGTGTGGTGCTTGATCTCTTGACCGGACGCGACAAAGGGCCCGAACGGCGCGCCAAGCTGAGCGCGTTGGAAAGCGGCGCGATCCAGATCCTTGTGGGCACCCATGCGGTGTTTCAGGCCGATGTCGCCTTTGGCGATCTGCGCCTTGCGGTGGTGGATGAACAGCACCGCTTTGGGGTGCGCCAGCGGCTAGAGCTTGGCAAAAAAGGGCAGGCCGTCGATGTTTTGGTCATGACCGCGACGCCGATCCCGCGGTCGCTGGCCCTCGCGCAATATGGCGATATGGACGTGTCTGTGCTGGATGAAAAGCCGCCCGGGCGCAAACCCATCCGCACCGCCCTGATTGCCACCGACCGGATGGAGGAGGTCGTGACCCGCTTGCGCGCCGCCATCAGCGAAGGGCGGCAATGCTATTGGGTGTGCCCGCTGGTCGAAGAAAGCGAGGTCAGCGATCTGATCGCCGCAGAAGCGCGGTTCAAACACCTGCGTGCGGCATTGGGCGAAGGCGTGGTCGGGCTGGTCCATGGGCAGATGCCGCCCGCCGATAAAGACGCGGCCATGCGTGCCTTTCAGCAAGGGCAGACCAAGCTGCTGGTCGCCACCACGGTGATCGAGGTGGGCGTCGACGTGCCAAACGCCAGCATCATCGTGATCGAGCGCGCCGAAAGTTTCGGGCTGGCACAGCTGCACCAGCTGCGCGGGCGCGTGGGACGGGGGCAGGCGGCCTCTACCTGCTTGCTGATGTATCAAGCCCCGCTCAGCGAAAGCGGCCGCCAACGGCTGGAGGTTTTGCGCGAAAGCGAGGATGGGTTTGTGATCGCCGAGACGGACCTCAAGATGCGCGGAACCGGTGATCTGATCGGCACGGCACAATCCGGCGTACCGCGGTTTCGGGTGGCGGATCTGGAGAAACAGGCGGCTTTGATGCAGGTCGCCCAATCGGATGCGCGCGCCTTGCTGGCTGTGGACCCTGATCTGACCACCCCGCGCGGCAAAGCCGTCCGGTTGCTGTTATGGCTGATGCGCCAGGACGAAGCGATCCGTTTGATATCAGTGGGTTAGCAATTTAATCCCATTTTGTTCTCTTTTGTTCTCATAAAGTTCTTTACACAGGGGTTTGAAAATGAGAACAAATAGGCAACGGAAACGGGAGAACGCAAATGACCACGATCCTTACAGTCAAAGCCATTGCCAAACGGTCGAAAGACACGCTGTTGCAAGATGCCGCAGGGGCGGCTGCCTTGGTTGTCATCCTCGTGGTCGGTCTGCACCTTCCCGCCTTCGTTTGACTTCTGCCTGCGTAAACCGTGTTGTTTTGATCTAGCCCGCGCATCTGTCCCAAACTCTATGCGTTGGCGAAGTCCGCAATACCTTCGTCCCTGTGCCCGAGTTGTCCCCTCTGTCACGGATCAAAACGAGCCTTCACGGTCACCGCACCCTTACGCCGCCATCCTGCCCGGATGTGCGGCGTTCTTTTTTGCAGGCGTTCGTGGGGGGGGCGTTCGCTGATAGGGCGGCATCGCTGCAGCGGCGCTATTTGCGCAGATCGCCGCGGAACGGGCCTAGCCGTTTTGCGCAACCTCTTGGGTCTGTTCCATCGCTTCGGCCAACGCCTCTATCGTCAGCAGGATGGAGGCATGACGGTTTTTATAGGCCACCGCGGGGGTCAGCACCTCGAACGCGTCAAAGGGCGCGTCGGGCACGGGGCCTTTGCCTTTCAACATCGCTTTCAACTGATCCCGCGCCGTCTGGATCTGATCTAACGTCGCACCAACTGCCGCCGCACCGGCCACAGCGGCAGAGGCTTGCCCCAAGGCGCAGGCCTTCACATCCTGACCCATCTGCGCCAGCTTGCCATCTTCGACCACGACATCGACCGTGACGGTGGACCCACATAGGGGCGAGCGCCGCGTGACGCTGGCATCGGGATTTTCCAAGCGCCCCAGATGCGGGATGTCAGCCGCAAGCCCCAAAATCCGCGCTGAGTATAGCTTGATCAGGTCTGTCTCGTCACTCATGGCTGTTCCTCTGTGTCGTTAACCCTTACATAAGCCTTCACGCGGATGATGCAAAAACAAACTGAAGGCACGGCGATGGACTTTGACACCAGCACATTGAAATTCAACGAAGCAGGGCTGATCCCCGCGATTGCACAGGATGCGACCACGGGCGACGTGTTAATGATGGCGTGGATGAATGCGCAGGCCGTCACCCAAACGCTGGAAACCGGCCGCGTCACCTATTGGAGCCGCTCGCGTCAGTCGTTCTGGATAAAGGGCGACACCAGCGGCCACGTGCAAGAGCTGGTCGAGCTGCGCATCGACTGTGACCGCGATTGCCTGCTGGTGAAGGTGCATCAGACGGGGGCGGCCTGTCACACAGGACGGCGAAGCTGCTTTTATACGCTGGTCGAAGACGGTGTCGAACGCATCACGCTTGACGTAATGGATGATGAATAGGCGCTAAAGCCCTATCATTGCACGAATATCTTGTGGTGACGCGCCTTCACTCCGGTACAAGGAGATTGCGCGCGCGTCATCGCGTTTGGCCAGCCGCTTGCCATTTTCATCACGGATCAGATCGTGGTGGAAATAGCGCGGGGGTTTGTGGCCCAGCAAATCCAGCAGCAACACTTGCACCTGAGTGAAGTCAAACAGATCCACGCCGCGCACCACATGGGTGATCCCCTCGCGGATATCGTCGATGGCAGAGGCAAGGAAGTAGGCGGCGGTCTGGATGTCTTTGCGCCCCACCACGATATCACCGATCTTCGTCAAAAGCGCTGCGTGATCAAGGGGATGCGGGCCAGCGTGTAGCGGTCCGTCCTCGACAAAGCCCAACCCGTCTGACGCCTGCGCAAGCGCGCGGTCCATATGCAGGCGGATGGCGTCATTCGGTCCGCGGTCGTCCATGCTGCGCGTTTTGCAGGTTTGCGGATAGACGCTATGCGGTGCCCCTTCCTGCGGCGCGGCGAGTGCGGCGGCAATATCTTTGCGGCTACAGCGGCAGGGATAGGTCAATCCATGTGAAGAAAGCGCCTCAACACTTTGATTATACACATCAAGGTTTTCGGATTGCATCAGAGGTGGTGCATCCCATGTGATGCCCAGCCACGCCAGATCGTCCAACGCTTGGCGCATGTACTCGGGCTTTGATCGTTCCAGATCCGTGTCCTCGAACCGCAGCAAAAAGCTGCCACCTTGGGCGCGCGCCATATCGTGGGCCACCAGCGCCGAATAGGCGTGCCCCAGGTGCAGCGGCCCGGTGGGCGACGGCGCGAACCGCGTGCGAAAGCTCATGCTGCTGGCGTGGTGCCGTCCAACCAGCCCTGCCAGTCTGTCTTGGCGCGGTCGGTGTAGGCTTTATAGCGATCCTTGCGACCGCGACGGCCGGATTTCAGCCCCTCGACCGGTGGGAACAGGCCAAAGTTGACGTTCATCGGCTGGAAGGTTTTCGCATCCGCGCCGCCGGTAATATGGGTGATCAAGGCACCGGTCGCAGTGGTTGGCGGCGGCGGGATGGCCGCTTCGCCCTTGATCTCGGCCACGGCCAAACGCCCGGCAAGCAGACCCATCGCAGCGCTTTCCACATAGCCTTCGACGCCGGTGATCTGCCCAGCAAACCGCACGTTCGGCTGGCTGCGCAGACGCATCTGATCGTCCAACAGCGTGGGCGAGTTCAGGAAAGTATTGCGGTGGATACCGCCGAGCCGCGCGAAGGAGGCATTTTCAAGCCCCGGAATCATCCGCAGCACCTCTGTCTGGGCCCCGTATTTCATTTTGGTCTGGAAGCCGACGATATTATACAACGTGCCCAGCTTGTTATCGCGGCGCAGCTGCACCACGGCATAGGGTTTATTGTCGGGATCATGGGGGTTGGTCAGGCCGACGGGCTTCATCGGGCCAAAGCGCAGCGTCTCGCGCCCGCGTTCGGCCATCACCTCGATCGGGAGGCAGCCGTCGAAGTAGCCCGCCGTCTCGCCTTCCTTGAATTCGGTTTTATCCGCGGCCAGCAGCGCGTCGATGAACGCCTCGTATTGGTCCTTGGTCATCGGGCAGTTGAGGTAGGCTGTACGCTCTTCCTCGGTCTCGCCCTTGTCATAGCGCGATTGCATCCACGCTTTGCTCATATCGATGCTGTCGTGGTAGATGATCGGCGCGATCGCGTCGAAAAACGCCAGTGCTTCGGCACCGGTTTCGGCGGCAATGGACTGCGCCAGATCGCCCGAGGTCAGCGGGCCGGTCGCGATGATCCAGTGACCCTCGCGCGGCAGATCGGTGATCTCGCCATATTCGACAGAGATATTTGGATGCGCCATCAGCGCGTCTGTCACCGATTGCGCGAAGGGGTCACGGTCCACCGCCAAGGCACCGCCGGCGGGCAGGCGGTGTTTCTCGGCGGTTGCCATGATCAGCCCGTTGGCGGCACGCATCTCCCAATGCAGCAGGCCCACGGCGTTCTGTTCGTTATCATCCGAGCGAAAGGAGTTGGAGCAGACCATTTCCCCCAGCAGCCCCGTCTGATGCGCGAAAGTGCCGACCTTGGGCCGCATTTCATGGAGCACAACCTGAATGCCCGCGTTCGCCGCCTGCCAGGCGGCCTCTGATCCGGCCATGCCGCCGCCGATGATATGGAGTGTATGTGTCATGCCAGCGATGTAGGGCAGGGGCTGGCGCGGTGCAATAGCCAGCGGTGCCTGTCGCGAAACGCGTGCCCGCGGCCCTTTGGGCCGTCAAACATATCGACTGAATGTGAAGGGGGATTTTTGGGGTCGCCGCTGCGGGAACGGTCGGTCAGTGAGAGGCTGACCTGGAGGGACCTTCCGCCGGCGGCGACCCAAAATCATCAAGGCATCTGCCCTGTCTTATTTGTGCCACAAAAGCGCCCGAATTGAAAGCACGAATTCGTGATCTGTGCGGCACCATCGGAAACAGTCTGTTTCCGGCCTACTGATCCCACTCAGGGGTGCGTTTTTCCAGGAAGGCCGCGATGCCCTCGGCTGTGTCGGGGTTGAGCATGTTTTCCACCATCACGTCGCCCGTGTAGACATAAGCTTGCGCGACCGCCATGGCGAGCTGCGCATAGAAAGCCTGTTTGCCGATCTTGACCGCTGTGCCCAGCTTGTCCGCGATCTGCTGCGCCAGCGCTGTCGTCTGCGTCGCAAGCTCGTCTGGTGGGGCGATACGGTTGATCAACCCTAGCTCGCGGGCGCGGGCTGCATCGATAAACTCGCCCGTGGTCAGCATCTCGAACGCCTGTTTGCGCGGGATATTGCGGCTGAGCGCGACCATCGGGGTAGAGCAGAACAGGCCAATATTCACCCCATTCACGCCAAAGCGCGTATCCTCGGCCGCGACCGCAAGATCGCAGGTCGCGACCAACTGACATCCCGCGGCCGTGGCGATGCCGTGGACTTGCGCGATCACGGGCTGGGGCAGGGACTGGATGCGCGCCATCAGACGGGCGCAGCGTTCGAACAGGTCTTGGAAGCCGGCGACACCCCCATCCTTGGCGTCGCGCAACGCCGTCATCTGCTTCAAATCATGCCCGGCGCAGAACGCCTTGCCCGCCCCGGCGAGGATGACGACCCGCATATCAGGGCGATGCGCAATCTCGTCCAGACGCGCCTGCAACGCGGCAAGCATCTCGTCCGACAGCGCGTTCAACCGGTCCGGCGCGTTCATCGTCAACCGGACTACCGCACCGTCACATGCCATTTCGACCATTGTCATCTTGAACCCCTCCCGCTTTTCCCTGAGCCTAGCCGCGACATATGAGGGAGGACAAGTATGCCAATTATGATGGATGCCGATGCGCTCGCGGTTTTTATGAAAGACGTGTTCAAGCAGGTCGCCGATGATTTCGCCATCGACCATGTCGGAGAGACGGATCTGACCACACGTTTGCTCACCGCGGACCGGCACCTGCGTCCCGGCGGCACCGTGTCCGGCCCGTCGATCTTCACGCTGGCCGATGTCAGCGCCTATCTGATGACCTTGGCGCGAATCGGGCCCAAGGCGCTGGCGGTGACCACAAACTGTTCGATCGATTTCATGCGCAAGCCTGCGGCCAACACCGATCTGATCGCCAAGACGCGGTTGCTCAAGCTCGGCAAGCTGCTGTCGATTTGTGATGTGCTGGTCTATTCCGAAGGGCTGGACGACCCTGTCGCGCGGGCATCGCTGACCTATGCCATTCCGCCACGCTGATTGTACCCCACACTGACGGGTACAATCGAAAAAAGGGCCGGTATTTACCGGCCCGAGTGAAGAGGTCTGGACTGCGCCACAGGGACGTTACGCCTTCCAGAACACCCGAATAGACTCATCATGAGCCTGTCGCGGTGTGAGTCCCACGTCTGCCAACTGCCAAGGCTCAAGCTGCGCGAGCGCTTTGCGTGTCCGGCGACGCGATGCCATCTTCGTGACGCAGACCGCAAATTTGACCGCAAGAACAGCGGCAAACGGTGTGCTGCGCTGGTTCAGGATTGCCACAGTTTCGTGGTTGAGGGTCAGGGTCTGTGTCATGAGAATCTCCTATTTCTGAATTGTATTGACACAATGTTACGTTTTGCCGTAGCAAAGGGGTACAAAATGCGATACATTTTGAAAAGGAAAACATTGTAATGGGTACAATTTGGCAACCTGATCAAATTGACGGGCCAGGCCCTAAATACAAAGCCGTTGTTACAATGATACGAAACGGTATCTCGAACGGCGCATTATCGGCGGGGGAAAAACTGCCGCCGGTGCGGGAACTGGCATGGAAGCTTGGCGTCACGCCGGGGACTGTGGCACGGGCCTATACGATGCTGACCGAAAGCGGGGCGTTGCAGGCCGAGGTCGGGCGCGGCACTTTTGTCGCCCTGCCGCCCACGACCCCCGATCGCAACAGCCCGATCGAGATGGATGTGATCGCCCACCACGTGCATCAAGGGACCAAGAATTACCCCGCGGATACCTATGCCGTAAACATGTTCTCGCCGCACCTACCATCGGCGGGGCAGGCGACGCTGATCCGCAATCTGATGGCCGAGGTCGCTCAGGATCCGGCGTCAGGTGTGATGCATTATCCCAGCCGCACCGGGGCGCGCCCCGCACGCGAAGCCGTGGTCAAATGGCTGGCCGGCACGCCGCTGGGATCCTTTACCGAGGCCGATGTGATCCTGTCTCACGGCGGGCAAAACGGTCTGTCGCTCGTGTTCCAATCCATCCTGCAAGGCCGACGCCCCGCCATCGCGATTGAAGAGCTGTCGTACCCCGGTTTCCGCCGCGCGGGCGAGCTGCTGCGCGCCGATGTCATTCCGGTGGCGATGGATAAAGACGGCGTGATCCCCGAAGCGCTGGACGAGGTGGCGCGGAACCATGATCTTCAGATTTTCTGCACCTCGCCCGAAGTGCATAACCCGACCGCCGGTTTCACACCTGTGGCGCGCCGGGAGGCGCTGGTCGAGGTGGCGCGCAAACATGACTTTCAAATTGTCGAGGACGATTGTTATCGCATGCGCGTAGAGCGTGCGCCGACCTACCGGATGCTTGCCCCCGAACGCGGCTGGTATGTCTCGTCACTGGCCAAGACCCTGACCCCTGCGCTGCGCATCGGCTTCGCCATCGGCCCGCGCCAGCGCACACCCGATCTGCGTCGCGTGGCCGAGTACAATTGCTTCGGCCTTGCCACCCCGTTGATCGACCTATGTGCCAAGCTGCTGGTGCATCCAGATATCGACGCCATCGCCGAGGGCACGCGTCAGGGCTTTAACGCCTATGTCCAAAGCGCGGTGAATATACTGGGCGGATATGATGTGGCGTGGCGCACCAACGTGCCGTTTTTATGGCTGAGCCTGCCGGTTGGCTGGCGGGCGGGCGCGTTCTGTCAGGCGGCTGAAGGGCAGGGCGTTCAAATCCGCTCGGCCGAGGAATTCGTCTGCCGCGATGCCCGCGCGCCCCATGCGGTGCGGCTTGCGATCAACGCTGGCGTGGCGCTGCACAGCTTTGAGGATGCGATCATGCGCCTGCGACATCTGCTGGACTCTCCACCCGAGCAGTTGAGCGTGTGATTTTTATGGGGTATAATAATACCTAATTTGCAAGGCGTTGTTTTTGTGTAAGAAAATAGGGAATGTGGCGCTTGACGTGGCGAAGGGCGTGTTTATAACCCAGCCATCAGATAGCGGGGTTCGGTTTCGGACCCTTTCACCAAAGTAACGGGAATTCCCTCAATGAAAACCTTTTCTGCAACACCGGCAGATATCGACAAGAAATGGATCATCGTCGACGCTGAAGGCGTCGTCCTTGGCCGTCTTGCGTCGATCATTGCCATGCGTCTGCGCGGCAAGCACAAGCCTTCCTACACACCTCACATGGATTGCGGCGACAACGTCATCGTGATCAATGCCGAGAAAATCCAGATGACCGGCAAGAAGCGTGAAGAAAACTTCTACTGGCACACCGGCCACCCCGGCGGGATCAAAGAGCGTACCAAAGCTCAGATCCTTGAAGGTGCGCACCCCGAGCGTGTTGTGACCCAAGCGGTCAAGCGCATGCTGCCCGGCAACCGCCTGAGCCGCCAGATCATGACCAACCTGCGCGTTTACGCCGGTTCCGAACACCCCCACGAGGCGCAAAGCCCCGAGGTTCTGGACGTGAAATCCATGAACTCTAAAAACACGCGGAGTGCATAAGCATGGCTGATGAAATCAAAACACTCGAAGGCCTCGAAGCGGCCGTAACCGAGAACATCGGTGGCGTTCAGGGGACAGAAGTTGAAATGACCCCACGCGAGCCCGTGCGTGACGCGCAAGGCCGCGCCTATGCAACCGGTAAGCGTAAAGATGCGGTTGCCCGCGTCTGGATCAAACCAGGTTCCGGTAAAGTCATCGTAAACGGCAAAGCGCAAAACGAATATTTTGCACGCCCCGTTCTGCAGATGATCCTGGCACAGCCATTCACCATCACAGGCACCGACGGTCAGTTCGACGTTGTTGCAACTGTGAAAGGTGGCGGTCTGTCCGGTCAGGCGGGCGCGGTGAAGCACGGTGTTTCCAAAGCGCTGCAGCTCTACGATCCCTCCCTGCGCGGCGCGCTGAAAGCGGCAGGCTTCCTGACACGCGACAGCCGCGTTGTTGAGCGTAAGAAGTACGGTCGTGCGAAAGCGCGTAAGAGCTTCCAGTTCTCCAAGCGTTAAGCTTTACTTTACAGTTTTTGGAAAAGGCCGCTCCTGCTGGGGCGGCCTTTTTCGTATGCGCCTGAGGCCAGCCGACCCTTCGGGGAGAGTTTATTTCGCAAAATGAAGCCGGCGGGGTGGTTTTGTTTTCAATGCTGCGTGCTTAGGTAAAGGATGCGTAAAAAACGGAGCCGCCCCATGCGATATTCAGTCCTTGATCTTTCCCCCGTGCCCGAAGGGTCAGATGCCCGCCAGGCCATTGCGAATACGATTGATCTGGCAAAGCGGACCGAAGCGGCGGGCTATCATCGCTACTGGATGGCAGAGCATCACAATATGCCGGGGATCGCCTCTGCCGCGACATCGGTGTTGATCGGGCATGTGGCGGATCACACCTCTCGCATCCGTGTGGGCGCGGGGGGCATCATGTTGCCGAACCACGCGCCGCTGGCGATTGCAGAGCAGTTCGGCACGCTTGCCACGATTCACGGAGACCGGATTGATCTGGGCCTTGGCCGCGCGCCCGGTGGGGATCAGGCCGTGTACCACGCCTTGCGGCGCGGGATGCAAGGGGGCGACCGTTTCCCCGAAGATGTGGCCGAGCTGATCGGCTATCTTGGCGAGGCCCCTGCGGGGGCGCGTGTGATGGCGCATCCGGGTCAGGGCACGCATGTGCCGGTGTGGATCCTGGGTTCTTCGCTCTATGGCGCGCAGCTGGCGGCGCATTTCGGGCTGCCCTATGCCTTTGCCTCGCATTTCGCCCCCGATGCGTTGGAAGACGCCGTGGCGATTTACCGTCGCGATTTCAAACCCTCGGCGCAGTGGGAGAAACCGCATTTCATGTTGGCGGCGAATGTTTTCGCGGCGGATACCGATGAAGAGGGGGCCTACCTTCGGACCTCCATGCAGCAGGCTTTTGTGCGGTTGCGCACCGGCAAACCGGGCAAGCTGCCGCGTCCCGTGCGCGATATTGATGCCGAAGTTGGCGTGCAGATGCGTCAGGCCGTCGATCAGGCCCTGCGGGTGACTGCCGTGGGCAGCCCCGAGCGCGTCGCGCGGCAACTGTCGCAGATGATTGAGACATATCAACCGGATGAATTGATCCTGACAGGGCAGATCCACGACCACGCCGCGCGGGTCAAATCCTTCGAGATCGCGGCGCAGGCCTTGGCGGAGATCGCCGCCTAGTCGTCCGGTCCTACCAGACCAAGGCCGCGCAGGTAGATGCCAATGCCGCTTTCCAGCAGATCATCTGCGGGAAAGGGCGAGGCCCTGCCGGGGGAATTCCGCGCGAAGAGTTCAACCACACCGTGGCTCAGTGCCCAGATATGGGCCGAGAACATCGAGGCGGGCGGGCGCTTTTCCAACGGGATATGCTGGCTGAGATCGCTTGCGGCCTGTTCCAGCACCCCATTGGCCCGCGCCGCAGCGGCAGCCAGATCGGGGGTGCGGTTGACGGAAATACCGCTTTCGAACATCGCGATGTAATGGCCCGGATAATCGCGGGCGAAAGCAAGATAGGCGCGGCCCGTCGCCTCGAACGCCTTGAGCGCGGAAGGCTGGCCGGATTGATACGCGGCTTCCATCAATTCGGCAAAGATATCATAGCCTTGCAACGCGCCTTCGGCGATCAGGTCTTCGCGGCCCTCGAAATGGCGATAGACGGCTGCGGGGGTGACACCCGCCTGTTTCGCCGCCTCTGACAGGGTGAACCCCGTGGGGCCGCGATCCTCGATCAGTTTGAGCGCGCCGTCGATCAGCGCCTGTCGCAGGTTGCCGTGGTGATAGCCGCGTTTAGGCATCCCAGATATCCGGCCCGCCGCAAATCTGGTCGTCAATCGCACCGATCGCCTTGGTGTCTTTGCCTGTATAGTCAAACGCGTGGAGCACGGTCCGGATCGCTGCCAGCCGCGCGCGACGTTTATCGTCAGAGCGGATCACCGTCCACGGGGTCTGCGGCGTGTGGGACCGCTGCAGGGTGTCCTTGATCGCGGCGCTATAGGTGTCCCATTTCGCCAGCCCTTTGACATCGATGATGCTGAGCTTCCATTGCTTCAGCGGGTCGCCTTCGCGCGCGAGCATCCGCCGCAGCTGTTCGCCGCGGCCTACGTTGAGCCAGAATTTGAACAGGTGCAGCCCATCGTCCACCAGCATCTTTTCCAGCGGGACCACCTGATCGAAGAAGGCTTCACGCTGGGCCTCGGTGCAAAAGCCGAAAACCGGTTCGACGACGCCGCGATTGTACCAGCTGCGATCAAAGAACACCATGTCACCGGCGGTCGGCAAATGCTTGATATAGCGTTGAAAATACCATTGACCTGCTTCGGTTTCGGTGGGTTTGGGCAGGGCTACCACATGAGCGGCACGCTGGTTCAGGTTCTGACGGAAGCGCGAGATGGTGCCGCCTTTGCCCGCAGCGTCGCGGCCTTCAAAGATCATCGCGATCCGCGTGCCGGTGTCGCGCGCCCATGCTTGCAGCTTGACCAGTTCGATCTGGAGCCGATCCATCTCGCGGTCATATTGCTTGCGCCCCAGACGTTCGGAATGGGGGTAGCTGTCGCTCAGGATATCGTCCTTGTCGGCGCGTTTGATCGCCTTGTTGATGGGCGCGGGCGCGTCGTTTTCGAAATAGGCGCTGATCGCACCGTCAAAGGGCAGGTCCATGGGGGCCTCCTCAAATATCCTGTTCACCCTAACTTATGGAGCGTTCTGCCCCCTAGCGCAAACCCGCACGTGTCGCTGCGCGGTCAATGGCGGCGATGACGTCGGGTTGGGTCACATGTTGTGGCATATGGCCGATCCCGGGTAGGGTGGTCAGCACCGCGTCGGGCAGTTGCGGCGTTGCGATTGCCGCGTGGACATCCAGCGGGACGATAGTGTCTGCGGTGCCGTGGATCAGCTCGACCGGCATGGTCAGCGTATCATATTTCGAGACCATCTTCTTGATCTCGGGCAGCAGCGTGTTCACCTGTTGCGCATTGGCGCGCATGGACATCCGCCGCAGAGAAAGGCCGGCACCGATGTGGTCACTATAGCCGTCAGGCGTGTCTTGCGGGGCAAAGATCGCGCCGACGCTGGCGCGCACAAATCCCTGCGGCACAAAGGCGGTGACCAGCGGGATCACAATACCCGACCCAAAGGCAGAACCGGTAAGCTTGTACTGCCAGCCAAGGTCACCTTCCCACGGCTCGGACACGGCGGATACGAGCACCAGCGCCGCCGTGTCATCGGGCCGCGACAGCCCCCACGCCAGCGCCACCGCGCCGCCGAAGCTGTGCCCCAGCACGATCGGGTTGCTCACCCCAAGCCTGTCCGCTGCCTTTTGCAACAGCGCGGCCTGTTCATGGGGGGTGGCCGCCGTGGCATTCCATGCGCCCGCGTGCTGGGGCAGGTTGTCGGTCCAGCCGAGCCCCGGTCGGTCGAACAGGATAACGCGGTAGCGGTCGGAAAGCTGGTCCACCATATCAAAGGTGAAATCCCGCATATTTCCTGACGCCCCGTGGATCAGCACCAGATCCGGCCCGCTGCCCTGCACCTTGGCATGGACCTTGACGCCGTCGATATCGATCAGCTCGCCAATCGGCGGGTAGGCGGCGTTGGCCGCAGCCTCGCGGGTGCTGGCCCGCCAGTGCACCACGATCACCAAGCCCACGGCGACCAGCGTCAGGATCAACAGCATGCTACGTCCCAAAATTGCTGCGACCGATGTCGTTCAGATCGTAGTGGGTGGTCTGATAGATCTCGTTGATCCAGTTGCCGTAGAGCAGATGCGCATGGCTGCGCCAGCGGTTCAGCGGGACCTGGGCAGGGTCATCATCGGGGTAATAGTTGCAGGGCACGTTGATCGGCGTGCCTTGGGCAACATCGCGGTCATATTCGTCCTTCAATGTGTCGCGGTCGTATTCTAGGTGATTGAAGATATAAAGCGCCCGATGCCCTGCATCTTCGACCAGACAGGGGCCGACCTCCTTGCTGCCGAGCAAGGTGGTCAGGCTGGGCACGGCGTCGACCTCTGCCGCGCGCATTTCGGTCCAACGGCTGACCGGCACCACCAGATCATCCGAGAACCCGCGCAGATAGGGCGACGACGGTTCAAGGTTGCTGTGGCGGAAGCAGCCGAATGCTTTTTCTTCCAACAGATGCTTTTTGATACCGTGGAAGTAATTGATCATCGCCATGCCCCCCCAGCACACACCAAAGGTCGAATGGACATTGGTTTGGGTCCAGTCAAAGACGCGGGTAAGCTCTTCCCAATAGGTAACGTCATCAAAGTCCAGATGCTCTATCGGGGCACCGGTGATGATCAGCCCATCGAATTTCTCGTGGGTTACTTCCTCGAACGGGCGGTAAAAGCTTTCAAGGTGATCTGCGGCCGTATTGCGCGACTGGTGGTCTGACATGCGGATCAGGCTGAATTCGATCTGCAAGGGCGTTGCCCCGATCAGCCGCGCGAACTGGTTTTCTGTCTGGATTTTTTTCGGCATCAGGTTCAGCAAGGCAATGCGCAAAGGCCGGATATCCTGACGCGCCGCCATTTCCTCATCCAGCACCATGACACCTTCGCGCGTCAGCACGTCATAGGCAGGCAGGTCGGAAGGCAGTTTAATCGGCATGTCAGTATTCCACGTCTAGGGGCTCAGGTCTTGCATCATCTGCGCCGGATTTAGATAAGCGCCCGCGCAGAGGGCGCCAAGGGTCACGCGCTTAACGTCCCCGCGATCAGGTCGTTGAAATCATCCTCGGATTTGAGCCCGGCCACCTGATCGGCAGTCACGGTCACCCCCCATCGCGACATCGCCTCGTAGCGCGGCTGTCGGTGGGCAAGCGCTTGGGCGTAGGTCCAGCGGATAAAGGCATCCGGATCGACATCATCCTCTTGGCAGTTGTTTTCGCTCAGATATTCCTGCCACACCCGCAGCAGGAACTCGGGCTGGTAGGCCATCGGCTTGGGGGCTTTGTCAAAGCGGCGGATCAGCTCTTGAGTGTGGGCATCGTCGCCCTTGATCCAGACCGGCAGACATTCCGCCGACAGGGTTTGCATCAGCGGGTCATTGTCGTCATCGGGGTCCACCCATTCACAGATCGAGCCGCCGGTGTCACAGATGAAATGCGGATACCCATAAAGCGCCTGCGCACGGCGCGCGAAATGGCCGGTGTCGCGCAGTGCCGCGATCTCTGCCTGTTTGAACGCTTCCTGTCGGGACGCATATTCCGCCATCGGCAAGCCCCCCTTGGCCGCATCGCCGGGCTTGCCCAGCCAGGTCGCCACGGGCGAGAGATTATCAAAGGTGATGTTTGACCCGATGTAGATGCTATCGCTCAGCAGAAGATCCCGCAGGAACGGCACCTTCATCGCTTCGGCTTTGGCGTTGTCGGCGATGGTTTCACCCAAGTATCGCGTGCCGATCCGGTAGTCGATGGAGTAGTGGAACCACCCCCCAGATTGCCGCAGCAGATGCGCCATATGCGTCTTTCCCAGACCCGACATGCCAAAGACCAGCACATGTTTATGCGGCGCGGCACGCCACGCATCGGCAGAGGGGTAAAGCATGGGTCGTCTTCCTTGGAACGTCTTGTTTCGCAATGAGTAGCCTAGCCTGTGCCCAGACACCAGACGCGAGACCTCGGCCACAAGACATCAGACATCGCGCGCCCGTGAAAAAGCCCGCCACATTGCTGGGGCGGGCTGATAGAGCGTTGCTGTGGTAGGGCTTAGAAGTTGTATCCGAATTTAACCCCGACAGAGACTGCAGAGTTGTCTTCGAAGTTTGCCTGCGGCGTATTCTGTGTGGTTGCCCGCGCATCGCCAAGCTCGGTATAGCGCACGCCCAAGCTCACATCGAACTGGCTTGTCGCCTGATATTTAGCGCCCAAGGACACATACCGTGCACCATCGGTTGGCGCGAGCGGAGAGACTTGATCGTCACCGTTCGCACGCTGGTATCCGATCGCAATCGAGCCAGACCATTGGTCATTGAAGCGACGACCGACGCCAATTTCATAATCGGTGGAATCTTCGATTGACGTCAGGCTCGCACCGCCTGTCAGAACGTTAAAGACGTTTGGTGAAACGATGGTATCGGAATAGCGTGCGTAGCGGATCGAACCGAAAACGAGCGTATCAGCCGCGACCCCGGTTTGAAATTCCAGGTTGAGACTTTCGGGCGTCTCGACTTCGGTGTCTGTGCGTCCTGCTGGGTTGATGGGGGCACCGTTTCTGGTTTCCAACGTCGACAAATCATGTGTAATTTTCGAGTTATACGTCAGCGCAACGCGCATTGCGATGTCCGGCTTTTCAAATGCCGCACCGATTACATATCCGACTGCGCCGTCAGAATCGAAGTCAGCACGATATCCGCTGAGCGGCCCGTATCCTAAACCTTGCAGCGCAACAGTCGCATCGACTTCTTGATAGCGCAGACCGCCGTGCATGCTGAAAGAATCGTTAAACTTGTACCGCGCCAGTGCGGTAATCGCGAAGCTGTCCACAGTCGCCTGGGTTCCACCATAGGACGTGGAACTTGGTACTGCAGGGTACACAACGTCGGACCCGAATGGTTCATCAACGACAACAGCAAAGGATAGCTGATCGGAATACTGATACTTAAGGCCGCCGCCAATGACATTGAAATCTTGGGCAATATTGCCTGTATCTCCACCACCGCGCACATCGGTGCCGTCAATAGAAGGCGAGACGCGGCCAAAGCTGAATTCGAAACGGTTGCCATCTTCGAACAGAATGCCGATGTCTTGGCCAGAACGATCCAACCCCCCCGCGTGCACCGTCGATGCGCTGCCCAACAGGGCCGCCATTGCGATTACTCGATACGTCATCTCTAAATACTCCTCCCCAGAAGCGATGCAGCCACAACACGCAGCCACATTTTATACAGCAACTGAAGAGCAGGGTGCGTCAATCTGTCAATTCTTGACCAAGGGGAAGTCTGCGCCCCTATGCCAGAACTGTTGCAGTTTCGTTACGAAACGCGGCGGGATTCGATCCAGAGGTTCATGTAGTTGCCGGCAAAGATAATCGCGCCGCCGATGAAAACCCAGATATCCAAGGCCTCGGCATAGACCAGCATTCCGATCACGGCGATCAGGGGCAGGCGGACAAAGTCGATAGGAACGACCGCCGTCGCAGGCGCAATGGACAAGGCGTTGGTCAGACAGAAATGCGCCATAAGCCCTGCGACGCCGATCAGCAACAAAAGCGGCATCTGTGCCACCTCGGGCACCGCGATATCCCCGTCGTAACCGGCCATGATCACGCCAAAAACCAGTTGCGTTACCGTCAGGTAAAACAGGATGCAGGTGATCGTCTGGCTGCGCGTCAGCCGCTTGGTCAGCATGATCGTCAGCGCAAAGAAGATCGCCGAGGACGCCGCCGTGATCACGCCGGCATTCAGCCCGGCAATCGTCGGGCGGGCGACACAAAGGATGCCGATAAACCCAAGAACCGCCGCCAAAGCCCGCACCTTGGTAAGCCGTTCGCCCAAAATCAGCGGCGACAGGACAATCACCCAAAGCGGAGAAGTGAATTCAAGCGCAAAGACCTGCGCGAGCGGGATCACGGTAACCGCGTAGAACCACAGATTCTGTCCGGTGAAATGCGCCAGATTGCGCCCGATCTGCGTGCCGAAGTCGCGCCGGTTGATCTGCCCCCAGGTCCCGTAAACGGTCGCGAGCGTAAACACAGCGATCACGCCCACCAGCGACCGGTACATCATGATCTCGAACGTATCGAGGCTGCCGCCAAGCTCGCGCCCGGCGACGGCCATCGCAGAGAAAGACGTGATCGACCCCATCATCCACAAAGCCGCCCTTAGCGTCGGGGTCATGGTCTCTCTTCCAAATGGAAAAAAATCCCCGCCGGAGGCATCTTTGTCATGCGGCCGATCACAGCCATTCAGATCATTCCCATTCAATCGTGCCGGGAGGTTTCGACGTGATGTCGTAGGTCACCCGGTTGATGCCCGGAATCTCGTTGATGATCCGCGTTGCGGTCTCGCCCAGGAATTCATGGGTGAACGGATAGTAATCCGCCGTCATCCCATCGACCGAGGTCACGGCCCGCAGGGCACAGGCGAAATCATAGGTCCGCCCGTCGCCCATCACCCCCACGGTGCGGACAGGCAGGATCGCCACAAAAGCTTGCCAGATTTCATCGTAAAGCCCGTGCTTGCGGATCTGGTCGATATAAACCGCATCCGCCTCGCGCAGGATGTCGAGCTTTTCGCGGGTGATCTCGCCAGGGCAGCGGATGGCGAGGCCGGGGCCGGGGAAGGGGTGGCGGCCGATAAACGACGGTGGCAGACCCAGCTCGCGGCCAAGCTCGCGCACCTCGTCCTTGAAAAGTTCGCGCAGCGGCTCGACCAGCTTGAGCCCCATCTTTTCGGGCAAGCCGCCCACATTATGATGCGATTTGATTGTCACCGACGGCCCGCCGGAAAAGGACACCGATTCAATGACATCGGGGTACAACGTGCCCTGTGCGAGGAAGGTGGCATCGCCGACTTCCTTGGCGTGCTTCTGGAACACGTCGATGAACAGTTTGCCGATGATCTTGCGCTTGGTTTCGGGGTCGGACACGCCATCTAGCTCGCCCAGGAACAGTTCCTGTTCGTCTGCGTGGATCAGCGGCATGTTGTAGTTGTCACGGAACATGGTGACGACCTCTTCGGCCTCGCCCTTGCGCAGCAGACCGTGGTCGACAAAGACGCAAGTAAGCTGGTCCCCAATCGCTTCGTGGATCAGCACGGCCGCGACCGAGGAATCGACCCCGCCGGACAGACCGCAGATGACCTTTTGATCACCGACCTGCTCGCGGATCGCGGCGATGGCCTCGTCGCGGTAGGCGCTCATTGTCCAGTCGCCCTTGAAACCCGCGAGACGGACAAAGTTTTCGTACAGGCGCGCGCCATTGGGGGTGTGGTGCACTTCGGGGTGGAACTGCACGGCATAGAAATTGCGCGACACATCGCCGGTAACCGCGAAAGGCGCGTGGGGCGAGGTGCCGTAGACTTCGAAACCGGGGGCGATGGCGCTGACGTGATCGCCGTGGCTCATCCAGACTTGCTCTTTCTCGGTGAGGAACCAGCCTTCCAAGAGCTCAAGACGGGCCTCGGAGGGGGTCACATAGGCGCGTCCGAATTCAGCGGTACCGTGACCGCGTTCAACCTTGCCACCCAGGCAGTGCATCATGACCTGTTGGCCGTAGCAGATGCCAAGGATCGGAACCCCAAGCTCGAACACCGATTGCGGTGGCATGGGCGCACCTTCGGCGAATACCGAGGACGGCCCCCCCGACAGGATCACCGCCTTGGGCGCAAAATCCTTGAGAAAGGCATCATCCACCGTGTTGAACGGGTGGATTTCGCAAAACACATTAAGTTCACGCAAACGGCGGGCGATCAGCTGGGTGACCTGGCTGCCGAAGTCGATGATGAGAAGGCGGTCATGGGAGATATCTGTCATGCAGACTGATTATGGGCGGATGGCCTGCGTGGCAAGAGTGGAGTGGGGGCCAGCCCCCAGACCCCCGGAGTTTATTTTGGCAAAATGAAGAGGTCGGCGGAGCATGATGTCGGTTTTTGACCTCTAAGGCCGTAAACCGCGTAAAGCCCGCTGCGTGAATGGGGTAGCTAGGCGTCAGTTTTGGCGGAAAGGAAGACCTCATGGCGGAATCAGCAAGACGCGGGCGCGGTGGTGGCGGTGCAGCACGTCGGGCGGCACGCTCGGCTGTGTCCTTCGAGACAGCGAAATACATCGAACGCAACATTCCCAACTACGAGGTGCTGACCGAAGAGGCGCTGCAGATCATCGAGTATAACGCCGATACGGTGCTGGAAGAGATCGGCGTGAACTTTCCCGACAACCCCGAGGCGCTGGCGCTGTGGCGCGCGGCCGGGGCGGATGTGACTGGCGACCGCGTGCGTATCCCCCGCGGGCTGGCACGCGAGCTGTGCAAGACCGCGCCGTCGCAGTTCACCCAACACGCGCGCAACCCCGCGCGCAACGTCGAGATCGGCGGGCGCAATCTGGTGTTGGCCCCGGTCTATGGCCCGCCCTTCGTGCGCGACACCGCCGGGGGCCGTCGCTATGCCACGATGGAAGATTTCAACAGATTCGTGAAGCTTGGCTATATGTCCAAGTGGTTGCACCATTCCGGCGGCACGGTCTGTGAGCCCACCGATGTGCCCGTCAACAAGCGCCATCTGGACATGCTCCATGCGCATATGACGCTGAGCGATAAACCCTTCATGGGATCCGTCACGGAACCAAGCCGCGCGCAGGATTCGGTGGACATGTGCAAGATTCTGTTCGGGGCGGATTTCGTCGATCAGAACACGGTGATGACGTCGCTGGTGAACATCAACTCGCCCATGACGTTTGATGATGTGATGATGGGGGCCCTGAAGGTCTTTGCCGAGAACAATCAGGCGTCGATTATTTCGCCGTTTATCGTTGGCGGCGCGATGGCACCGGTATCCGTGGCAGGGACATTGACGCAGGTCCTGGCAGAGGTCATGGCGGGCATCGCCTATAGCCAGCTGATCCGTAAGGGCGCGCCTGTGATTTTCGGGGCCTTTGTGACCTCGATCGACATGAACTCGGGTGCGCCGACCTTTGGCACGCCAGAGGCCGCGCATATCACCTATGGGGCGGGGCAGTTGGCGCGGCGGATGAACCTGCCATTCCGGTCCTCGGGCTCGTTCTGCGGATCAAAACTGCCCGACGCGCAAGCAGCCTATGAGACGGCGAACAGTCTGAACATGGGGCTTTTGTCGGGGGTGAACTTTATGCTCCACGCCTGTGGCTGGCTGGAAGGGGGGCTGGTCGCCTCGTTCGAGAAATTTGTGATGGATGCCGATCAACTGGGCGCGTTGCACCATTTGGCGCGCGGTGTAGAGATTGACGAAAACGCGCAAGCGCTGGATGCGATCCGCGAGGTTGGTCCGGGCGGGCATTATCTGGGATGCGCGCACACACAGGCCAACTTTAAGGAAGCCTTCTGGAAATCCGATCTGCTGGACTACAAGCCATTTGAAACATGGTCAGATGAGGGCGCGCGCGATACCCAGTCGCTGGCGGCGGCGCGGGTCGAAAAGCTGTTGGGCGACTATGTGCAACCGCCCATGGATCCCGAGACGCGTGCGGCGCTGGATGCCTTTGTCGCGGAACGCAAGGCGGCGGAGCCTGACAGCTTTATGTAGCAGCATCTCGCAAGGTTTCGCGCAAGATCGCGGCCTCGGCAATGAGGGCGATCATCACCTCTATATGACGGACCAGATTATAGCCTGCGTCCGTCTTTTTACGTCTGGCGTTCAGGTCTGCCTCTATATCGATCAGCTGCACCAGCACCAGGGCGCTGCGCGGTGGGGGCGCTTTCCCCAGTATCCGTCTCAGGGCCGGGCCGCGGCGATAGCTGCGGGCCCCGATGGTGCCTGCCTGCACCAATATGCCGGGACGGTGGATACCGCGAAGGCGCGTTAGAATATCTTGCATAAAATCAAATCCTTGCTGACTGCGGCTGCATGCCATCGCATGGCCGCTCACGGGCAGGATTTCACGCTGGATACTGGTGTTGCTCGCGCGGCGAGGTCTGCGTGCGTCGCGGTTACGACTGTTTACCCATTGGAAACAATTATGGGTTGTATCGGTAAATATTAACAAATCCATAACCAATTAACCTTTTGGTATTGTGGATAAGGCTGTGGATAACCGCGCCGCCTGAAGAAAGGAGACCGCATGACCCAAGTTTTGAATACGCCGCCGGACCGACGTGGATTGCCCGGATGGGTGCCGGATGCCGCGCGGCATTATGTGTCGCATGTGGAGATGGGCCAGCCGATCCGGGCGCTGGCGCGATCGGCTGAGTGTCACGCCTCTACCATCCTGCGCCAGATCCGGCGGCTGGAAACGCGGCGCGATGATCCGCTGGTGGACGATGCCCTTGATCTGCTGGGGCAGGTCAGCCGTTTTGAAACCCACCCCATGCAGGAGCCCGCCGCGATGAATGACACCTCACTCCCCATGATGCCCGATGATGAAACCCTGAGCAGCGAGGCGCAGCGCATCTTGCGGCGCTTGTGTGAAACCGGTGCGCTGCTGGCGGTCGCAGCCGAGATGGACAAGGCCGTTGTCGTGCGCAGTGGTCCGGATGGCGCGCAGACGCGGACTGCCGTGGTGGACCGCTGTGTCGCGCAGGCGATGGCGCTTAACGGCTGGATCGCAACCGATGGCGAGGGGCGCATCCTGCGCTATCACATCACCGCGGCCGGACGGCATGCGCTGGAAGAGATGCTGGGGCAGGGAGCAGAAAACGGTTTTGCCGAAGCCCAAAGCAGCTTTGCCCCTGCGCAGCCGCTGCCAGAGGGGGCGCGGCAGAAAACAGCGCGTCGCTTGCGCTACACTCTGGCAGAAAGCCCGTTGGCCGCGCTTGCTCGCAGACGCGACGCAAAAGGCGCGCCGTTCCTGTCCGACAGTCTCGTCCAAGCCGGAGAGCGCCTGCGCGAGGATTTCGAACTGGCGCAAATGGGCGAGGCGGTGACGCAGAACTGGGACCGGTTTCTGGCACCGGGCGGGCAGGGCGACAGCGTCAGCTTTGAAGGCAGCGCGCCTTCTGCGGCCCGGGCACGGGTGGGATCGGCGCTGGCGGATCTGGGACCGGGGCTGTCTGATATTGTGCTGCGGTGCTGCTGCTATCTGGAAGGGTTGGAAACCACGGAAAAGCGCCTTGGCTGGTCAGCACGGTCGGGAAAGATCGTTCTGCGTATCGCCCTGATGCGGCTGCGCAAACACTATGCGGAAACGCTTGGCCCCGGGAGCGCGATGATCGGCTAGGCGGCGAATCCAGATCGGCGCGCACCGCATGTCTGCCCCGCAGGTGACAACTGCCTCTTTCATGCGCCGCGCGAACCGACTACATAAGGGGCGTATTCCAAACGGAGCCTGATCATGCGAGACCTGAAAATCCCCGAGCAGCGCCACCCTGAAAAGGCCCGACGCCCCGACAATCCACAGCCGAAAAAGCCGTCGTGGATCCGGGTGAAGGCGCCGGGTGGCAAAGGCTATGCGGATACCGCGAAGATCATGCGCGAGAACAAACTGGTGACTGTCTGCGAAGAAGCGGGCTGCCCGAATGTGGGCGAATGCTGGTCGCAGGGCCATGCCACCATGATGATCATGGGCGAGGTCTGCACCCGCGCCTGTACCTTCTGCAACATCGCAACAGGGCGCCCGCCGGAAGCGCTGGACATCTTTGAACCCGGGCGTGTGGCCGATGCGGTGTCCAAACTGGGGCTGAACCACGTGGTAATCACCAGCGTGGACCGCGACGACATCGAAGACGGCGGGGCAGAGCATTTTGCCCAGACCATCCGTGCCGTGCGCAAACGGTCCCCGGGCACCACGATCGAGATCCTGACCCCCGATTTCATCCGCTGTGATCCCAAAGTGCTGGAAACCGTGGTCGAGGCGCGCCCGGATGTGTTTAACCACAATCTGGAAACAGTGCCCGGCCTCTACCCCGAGGTCCGCCCCGGGGCGCGGTATTTCCATTCGCTGCGTCTGTTGCAGCGGGTCAAAGAGCTTGACCCGACGATGTTTACCAAATCCGGCATCATGGTCGGTCTGGGCGAGGATCGTCAGTCGGTTATGCAGGTCATGGAAGACATGCGCGCGGCGGACATCGATTTTCTGACCATCGGGCAATATCTGCAGCCGACACCAAAGCACCACGCGGTGGACCGCTTTGTGCACCCCGATGAATTCGCCGCCTATGAAAAATCGGCCTACGGCAAAGGGTTCTTGATGGTCTCTGCGACGCCCCTGACGCGGTCGAGCTACCACGCAGGGGATGACTTTGCGCGGCTGCAGGCGGCGCGGTTGGCCAAGCTGGGGTAATTGTGTTGCATTGAGTTTGAGGGGTGCTACCCCTCAAACTCACGCGATATAATGAGGGGCGCTGCCCCTCAAACTCCCCGGGATTTACATCCATTTGTAAAGGTTAGAACGGGTTTTTGATCCGTTGAGTCGTGGCCCATTCGGGCCAGTAGCCAAAGTATTCTGCGGCAAAGATCAGCGCGCCGGCCAGGACCACAGCAAAGACGAATTTGACGCGGCCCGCCGAGGGCGGGTGCTGCACCCACCGTTTCATCCGCATCAGCCAAGTGACGTTCATGTAAAACGGACCTTGCCGATAAAGGGCTGGTTGCGGTCGCGCTGTGCGAAATCGATGCCGTAGCCCACAACAAATTCATCCGGAATTTCAAAGCCGATCCAATCGGCCTTCATGTCCACCTCGCGGCGGCTGGGTTTGTCGAGCAGGGCGATGGTTTTCAGCCGTGCGGGTTCGCGCGACATCAGTAGATTGCGCACGTGATGCAGGGTGTGGCCCGTATCGACAATATCTTCGACGACCAGCACATCGCGCCCTTCGATTGCGCCGCGCAAGTCTTTGAGGATACGCACTTCTCTGCTGCTTTCCATGCCATCGCCATAGCTGGAGGCCTCGAGGAAATCGACCTCGATCGGGAGGTCAAGCTCGCGCACCAGATCGGCGATAAACACGAAAGATCCGCGCAGCAGCCCCACCACTGTCAGCTTTTCGGTGCCGGCGAATTCGCTTTGGATTTCGCGGCAAAGGGTTTCGATCCGCGCGGCGATTGCCTTGGCCGAGATCATTTCATCGATGACATAAGGTCGCGTCGTCATGGGTTTTACCTTGAAAAAGGGGGAGATAGGATTTCATAAGGGCTAACTTCATGACAGATGGAAATCAATGCCTACCCATTCAGAGACCCGCGAACTGCCCTACACCGCCCAACAGATGTATGATCTGGTGGCCGATGTGGCGTCATACCCAGATTTCTTGCCCTGGACCGCCGCCGCGCGGATCAAAAGCCGTGAGGATAAGGGGGATCACGAGGTGATGGACGCCGATCTTGTCATCAGTTTCAAGGTGTTTCGCGAACGTTTCACCAGCCGCGTGGTGTTGTGGCCAGAGGCCAAGAAGATCGACACCGAATATCTGGATGGCCCGTTCAAATACATGAAATCGAACTGGGCGTTCGAGGACAATGGCGACGGCAGCTGCAAGGTGCATTTCTTCGTCGATTTCGAATTCAAGAACGCGATTTTGCAAAAGATCATCGGCGTCGTCTTTAACGAGGCGATGCAGCGGGTGGTGCGGGCCTTTGAAAAACGCGCGGCCGCCCTCTATGGGGCGAGCGTGTAAGAATAACCCGAGACAACAAAGGCCCCGATGCGGAGCCTTTGTGTGGGTCTTTGGGTTCCGCATCAGCTGCTTAGATCATAGGCCCGTTCACCGTGGACGGACAGATCAAGCCCGTTGACCTCGACCTCTTTGCTGACACGCAGCGGCGTGATCGCCTTGCAGACCAGCACCAGCACGACGGTCACCACCGTGGTATAGACACCGACAATCGCCAGCGACCCCAGTTGTGCGGCCCAGGACCCCGCCCCGAGGGCCGCGATCATGATGGTGCCGAAGATACCACCCACGCCGTGAACCGCGAATACATCAAGCGTGTCGTCGATCTTGGCCTTGTTGCGGATCAAGACGACCGCTTCCTGGCACAAGATCCCGGCAACTGCGCCGATCAGCAGCGCCGCCCAAGGGCCGACGAAGCCCGACGCAGGCGTGATGGAGGCCAGCCCCGCGATGGTGCCTGTGACGATGCCGACCAACGATGCCTTGCCGAATTTGATCCGCTCCCACAGCGCCCAGGTGAGCGAGGCAGTGGCGGCAGAGATATGGGTCACCGTGATCGCCATCGCCGCACCTCCGTCTGCGGCCAGTTGCGAGCCGCCGTTAAAGCCGAACCAGCCGACCCAGAGCATCGCCGCCCCGATCATCACGAAGCCCGGGTTATGTGGCGGGGTGTTGTGGTTGAGACGTGGACCAAGGAAGACGGCGAGGATCAGCGCCGCGAGGCCGGCTGTTTCATGCACCACGATGCCGCCCGCGAAATCGCGCACGCCGACCTCGCCAAAGATGCCACCATCGGCCAGGAAACCGCCGCCCCAGACCCAATGCACCACGGGCGCGTAGCACAGCAGCATCCAGAGACCCGAGAAGAGCATTACAAAGCCAAAGCCGATACGCTCCACATAGGCACCGACGATCAGCGCGGGGGTGATCACTGCGAATGTCATCTGGAAGGCGAAGAACAGGATCTCGGGCAGGGTGCCTGACAGGCTGTCAGCAGTGACCCCCGACAGGCCGATCTTGCCCAAGCCGCCCCAGAGGCCCGATGTGTCGGGGCCAAAGGCGATGGAGTATCCGGCGAAGAACCACAGCACGCTCATCAGACAGGCGACGCCGTAGGTATGCATGAAAACGCTCAGCACGTTGCGGCTGCGCACCAGCCCGCCATAGAAGAGCGCGAGCCCCGGTAATGTCATGAACAGGACCAAGGCCGTGGCGGTCATGATCCAGGCCGTATCAGCTGCGTTCATCTTGGTTTCCTCCCGAAAGGTTTTTGATTGCAGACGGGTGAAACGGATGTGCGCGCGCGACAAAAGTTAAAATGTGGGCAAAGCCGGTGATTAATCGGGCATTTCTACATTCGCCACATATTTAGGCAGCAATTTAGCCATGCCGCCTGTTTTGCGGGCGTTATGTAATCGCCTCAAAAATCAGCCCCAAGGCGAAATCGCGGGCAGCGCGGCGGACTATATCGCGGCCCAAGGCGCCGAACTCTTGCGTTTGGGTGGTGATACCGGACGCCGTGGCGAGGCCGAAACAGACGCGGCCTTCGGGCTTATGCTCTGACCCGCCGGGGCCTGCGATGCCGGTGATCGACACGGCGATTTGCGCGCCAGATCGTGCCAAGGCACCACGCGCCATTTCAAGGGCGACCTGCTCGGACACCGCGCCGTGGGCGGTGAGTGTGTCAGGGCTGACGCCAAGCAGGTCGATCTTGGCGGCATTGGTATAGGTGACAAACCCACGGTCAAAGATCGCGGAGGATCCGGGCAGTTCAGTCAGGGCGGCGGCGACCATGCCGCCCGTGCAGCTTTCGGCGCAGGCGATCATGACCTCGCGCGCGCGGGCGCGGTCCAGAAGGGCGTGCAAATCAGGCAAAGAGATACACGTGATACAGCACGGCCAGTGCGATCACCCCCAACAATGCGAAAATGCCTGCAAAGATATCATCCAGCATCACGCCAAGCGCATCGCCGCGCCGGTCGGCCCAGCCGATGATCAGCGGCTTCCAGATGTCGAACAGACGGAACAGGGCAAAAGCCGCGATCCAGCCGGGCCACATCACAAGGATGTTCATGCCCATCGTCCAACTGGCATAGCTGAGCGGCAGCAGCGCGACCCATTGGCCCGCAACCTCGTCGATCACGATTTCCGACGGATCATGATCAGCGCTTCCCGCGGTCATGCGTGCGGTGGCCCACCAACCTGCGGCAAAGGTAAGCACGATGCCTGCAATCAACAGCGGCAGCCCCCCGATGACATGGAGCAGCCAGGCCCAAGGCAGCGCGACCAGCGACCCCCAGGTGCCCGAGGCAGGGCGGATGTAACCCACCCCCAGAACGGTCGCGATCAGCTTTGCCAAAGTCATAGTTTCACCAATGTTGCTGTGGCCATGCAGGCGATGCCTTCGCCGCGGCCGGTAAATCCCAAACGTTCCGAGGTTGTCGCCTTGACCGACACACGGCTTTCCTCAATGGACAGGATATCCGCCATCACGCGGCGCATCTCTGCGGCATGAGGCCCCACTTTGGGGTATTCGCAGATCAGCGTGCAATCGACATGGGTCAGGGTGAACCCTTCGCTGCGCGCCAGATCGGCGGCATGGCGCAGAAAGATATGGCTTTGCGCCCCTTTCCACTGCGGGTCAGACGGGGGGAAATGCTGGCCGATGTCGCCCATAGCCAGCGCGCCATAGATCGCATCGGTGACCGTATGCATACCGACATCGGCGTCGGAATGGCCGACCAGCCCCTGATCATGCGGGATATCAACGCCGCAAAGTGTGACGTGATCCCCCGGACCGAAAGCATGTACATCAAACCCGTTGCCGGTGCGAATATCCATCGAAGACTCCAATATGCGGGCGGCGCGGGTCAAATCGCCCGGCACCGTGATTTTCAGGTTATCGACGCTGCCGGGGGTGATGGCAACCGCAACACCGGCGGCGCGGGCGACCTCTACATCATCGGCGGCGATGCCTTCAAAGGCGGCATGGGCGGCGCGGATCGTGGCGGCATCGAAGCCTTGCGGGGTTTGGGCGGCATAAAGCGCAGTGCGGTCCTGCGTGCCTGCAACGGCACCGTCTTCGGCCACCCAAAGCGCGTCGGTGACAGGCAGGCCGGGGGCGGCTGCGGCATCTGTGGCCAGCGCGTCGATCACACCGTCGATGATTTGCGGCGTGACACAGGGGCGGGCGGCGTCATGGATCAGCACCAGATCCGCATCCCCCAGCAGCGCCAGACCGTTGCGCACCGATGTTGCACGATCCGCGCCCCCTTCGGCGACAAGACAGCCTTGCGCGGTGAAACCTTCGGCCTCAGCCATGTCACTGGCGTTCAATACGATGATGATCCGGTCGACCTGCGGATGCCGCTGGAAAGCCGCAAGCGTGTGGTCGATCACGCGTTTGCCGCACAGCGGCTGCCATTGTTTGGGCACGGCGCCCCCCGCACGGGTGCCCCGTCCGGCCGCCACGATGAGCGCTGCGATTTTCGGTGTCGACGCCATCGCGCGCCCCCTTTGATAAACTCGCCCCGTTCTAAGCCTGCAAAGCGGCCTGCGCAATCGCCCGCGCCCTATGCCTAAATTTTAGGCAATAGGTCAGTTTCTCACCAGCAAAAGCTTTTGGTTTGATTGAGTTTCGGCCCACCCCTCGGTAAACCAAAGGCAATTGCACAAGGATTAAGCGTTTGGATCTCTCGGATCTGCCCTTCAAACTCGACCCGCCCGTTTTGCTGGCTCCGATGGCGGGGATCACTGATCTGCCGTTCCGCACACTGGTGGCGTCTTTTGGCGCAGGGTTGGTGGTGTCAGAGATGGTTGCCAGCGTCGACATGATCAACGCCCGCCCCGGGACGCTGGAAAAGGCCGAACTGGGGCTTGGCGTCGAAGGCACTGCGGTACAGCTGGCAGGACGCGAGGCCGCCCCCATGGCCGAGGCCGCGCGGATGGTCGAAGGGCAGGGCGCGCGGGTGATCGATATCAATATGGGCTGCCCCGCCAAGAAGGTGACCCAAGGCTATTCCGGCTCTGCGCTGATGAAAACGCCCGACCACGCGCTGCGCCTGATCGAGGCGGTGGTGAACGCGGTGAAGGTCCCCGTCACGCTCAAGACGCGGCTGGGGTGGGACGACAATATGCTGAACGCGCCTCAGATCGCCGCGCGGGCCGAAGCGGCGGGGATCACCATGATCACCATCCACGGGCGCACGCGCTGCCAGTTCTATAAAGGCTCCGCCGATTGGGCCGCGATTGCGGGTGTCAAACAGGCGGTCTCTATTCCCGTTATTGCCAATGGCGATATCATCAGCACCGATGCCGCGCGACAAGCGCTGGCGCAGTCGGGGGCCGACGGTGTGATGATCGGGCGCGGTGCGCAAGGCAAACCCTGGCTGCTCGCTCAGGTGGCCCATGATCTGTTCGGCGCGCCCGCACCGGTCATCCCGCAGGGCACCGATTTCGCGCGCATGGTGTCCGACCACTACGAGGCGATCATCCGGTTCTATGGCGAGGTGATTGGCCTGCGCGTCGCGCGCAAACATCTGGGGTGGTACATGGACACCAGCAACACCCCCGCTGATCTGCGCCGCGCGGTACTGACCGCTGCCAGCCCCGCCGAGGTGCACCGTCTTATCCCGTCCGCCTGTCTGCCGGACCACCAGTTGGAGGCCGCTTGATGTCGCTGGATACTGTTTTCGCATCGCTGCCCGTGCCCGCCATTCTGATCGATACAGACGACACGATCGCCGAGCTGAACTCGGAAGCCGAAGGGTTTCTGAACGCCTCTGCAAAATCCGTGCGCGGTGTGCCGGTGTGGGACATGATCGCCGTCGATGCCCCTCTGGAAGAGGCGTTCACCCGCGCCCGCGACAATGGCACGCCCTTGTTCGTGAACGATGTGGATGTCGGCAGCGGCCAGCGCCCGCCGGTGCAATGTGCGTTACACTTCGCGCCGCTGATCGATGCGGCGGGGCAGATGATCCTGATGATCACCCCCCGCGAGATGGCCGGTCGGATGACGCAGAATAATTCGGTCAAATCCGCCGCTAAATCCGCCATCGGCATGGCCGAGATGCTGGCCCATGAGATCAAGAACCCGCTGGCAGGGATCACCGGTGCCGCGCAACTGCTCAGCATGAACCTCAGCACCGAGGATCTGGAGCTGACAGACCTGATCGTCGCGGAATCGCGCCGCATCGTGAAGCTGCTGGAACAGGTCGAACAATTCGGCAACCTGATGCCGCCGGAACGCAAGGCGGTGAACCTGCATGACGCGCTGGACCGCGCGCGCCGATCTGCGCTGCTGGGGTTTGGCGCGCGCATGAAGATCATCGAGGATTACGACCCCTCGCTGCCGCCGGCCTTGGGCGACAAGGATCAGTTGCTGCAGGTGGTGCTGAACCTGATCAAGAACGCGTCAGAGGCGGCAGGCCCCTCGGGCGGGACGATCCGGTTGCACAGCTATTATGAACATTCGTTCCGCATGCGCCGATCCGACGGCACGGCGCAATCGTTGCCCTTGCAGATCGAAGTCATCGATGACGGCCCCGGTCTACCAGAGGCGATCCGGGCTGACGTGTTCGAGCCCTTCGTATCCGGGCGCGAGAACGGCACCGGGCTGGGGCTAGCGCTGGTGAGCAAGATCATTTCCGACCACGGCGGCTGGATCACGGTGGAGTCTGTGCCCGGCAAGACCGTGTTCCGCATCTCACTGCCGCGGGCCGATAAGACCCAAATTGAAAATACCGCTTCCGATCAGGAGAATTAACGATGGATGGCACCGTTCTGGTCGCTGATGACGACCGCACAATCCGCACCGTTCTGACACAGGCACTGACCCGCGCGGGCTGCAAGGTGCACGCGACATCCAGCTTGACCACCCTGATGCGTTGGGTGGGCGAGGGCAAAGGCGACGTTGTGATCTCGGATGTGGTGATGCCCGATGGCAATGGGCTCGAGATGCTGCCCAAGATCGCGCAGGACCGCCCCGGCTTGCCCGTGATCGTGATCTCGGCGCAGAACACGATCATGACCGCGATCAAGGCGGCAGAGGCGGAGGCTTATGACTACCTGCCCAAGCCTTTCGACCTGCCTGACCTGATGAAACGCACCGCCCGCGCGCTAGAGCGCAGCGGGCCCGCGCGCCGTCCGGCGCAGAGCAGCTCTGACAGCGATGGGGATCGGGATGATCTGCCGCTGGTGGGGCGCACGCCGGTGATGCAGGCGCTCTACCGCGTGGTGGCGCGGGTGATGAACACGGATTTGCCGGTGTTGATCTGGGGCGAATCCGGCACAGGAAAGTCGCTGATCGGCAAGGCGATCCACGATTTTTCGGACCGGCGGAACCTGCCCTTTGTCACCGTCACCTCGGCCGAGTTGCAAGACCTTGAGGGCCCGACACGTGTCTTGGCGAGGGTCCGCGGCGGGACGCTGCTGATTGACGAGATCGGCGATTTCTCGGAAGAGATTCAGGCCCGTATCGCGCGCATGATGGACACACCCGGTGAACATGCGCCGCGGTTCCTTGCCACCAGCCAATCGGATCTGGCCGCCGCGATGAAGGCGGGCACCCTGCGGCGCGATCTGTATTATCGTCTCTCGGGGGCGACGCTGCATGTCCCCGCGCTGCGCGACCGCGTGGATGATATTGCCTTGCTTGCCGCGCATTTCCTTGAACGGTCCGAAACCGGCAATACCGCGCCGCGCGCCCTGTCCGAAGGGGCGGCGAAAGTCTTTGCCAACTATCAATGGCCCGGCAACGTGCGACAGTTGGAACATGCGATGCGGCAGCTGGCGCTGACCAGCCGCGCGCCCGAAATCACCCAATCCGAGGCAGAGCATGTACTGGGGGCGCAACCCGACCCCGAACCGCTGCGCGCGCAGGCCAATACCGAAAAGCTTGGCGCGTCGGTCGAACGTCACCTACAGCGATACTTTGACCAGCACGGATCCATGCTGCCGCCCCCCGGGCTCTACGCCCGTATCCTGCGCGAGATCGAAGCCCCGTTGATCGAGATCGCCCTTGCCGCAACCGCTGGTAATCAGGCGAAATGTGCAGACCTTCTGGGAATCAACCGCAATACGCTGAGAAAAAAGATCACGGACCTCGATATTGAGGTGACACGCGGTCGAAAAATGATGTAAAAGCGCCACATAACCGTGGCCATCTAGCCTCAAAGCCGGATCAGGACCACAAAAATGGGCGGTTGATGCATAGGTGCATCACATCATCGGTGAGGATAGCGGGTGCTTACCCGGTCACGCAGCTATTATCTTATGCGGCTTGAGCGCCTGCGCCGGATCAGGCGCGTGCGCAATCTGGCGACCCTGGGCCTTGTCGTTCTGGGGCCGGTGCTGGCGCTTGTCACCTATCTTGTGCTCGGCCCGCTTGAACAAGGCGGAAACACCCCCAGCCTGCGCATCATTCTACTGATCGATCTGGTCTATATCCTGCTCGTTGCCGCCCTTGTGCTGAGCGAGGTCGCGCGGCTGGTGGCGGCGCGGCGGGCGAAGTCTGCGGGCTCTCGGTTGCACCTGCGTCTGACGGGGGTGTTCGCGCTGATGGCGCTGATCCCGACGGTGAGTGTTGCGATCTTTGCGGGGCTGACGATCAACGTCGGGCTTGAAGGCTGGTTCTCGGATCGGGTGCGGTCCGTGGTGGGCAATTCGCTGGCCGCTGCCGAAGCCTATGAGAACGAGCAAAGCGACGATCTGCGCGAAGATGCCATCGCCTTGGCCCGCGCGATTGATCAAGCGCGTACGCAGGGCGTTGATGTGCCGGACACCCAGCTTTTGGCGGACGGGCAACGCCTGATCCAGCGCGGCTTGCGCGAGGCCTATATGATCGACGGCACCGGCCAGATCCGCGCGCGCGGCGACCGGTCCTATCTGTTCGATTTCGAAGAACCGACACCCGAACAGATCCGCGAGGCACAAGAGCTCGACGGCGCGCCGCTGGTGATCGAGGATTGGGACAACAACGAATTCCGCGCGCTGGTGCTGATGGAAGCCTTTGTCGATCGCTATCTTTACGTCAGCCGCGATGTGGACGGAAAAATCCTGTCGCTGCTGGACGATACCAAGGAAACGGTGCGACTGTACCAACAGCTTGAAAACGAGCGCGGCAAGCTGCTGTTCGAATTCGGGCTGCTTTATGTGGGATTTGCGGTGATCCTGATTCTCGCAGCGGTCTGGCTGGGGCTGTGGTTTGCCGAACGTCTGTCAGGGCCGGTGGGCCGGTTGACGGGCGCGGCGCAGCAGGTCGGTGCCGGTGATCTTGAGGTTCAGGTCCGCGAGGAAGAAGGCGATGACGAGATCGCCATGCTTGGCCGCTACTTCAACCAGATGACCAAACAGTTGAAAGGCCAGCGCGAGACGTTGCTGGATAACACCCGCCAGATCGAACGCCGTCGCCGTCTGTTCGATTCGGTGCTTAGCTCCGTCACCTCAGGCGTCGTGGGGCTGGACCCCGAAGGGCGGGTGACCTTCGTCAACCGCTCTGCCGCGCGGCTGCTGGACTGGAGCGAGGACCAGCAATCGCTGGCGCTCTCTGTCGCGGTGCCGGAGTTCGGCCCGCTGTTCAATACGGTCGTCAAAGGGCAGAACGAGGTCGCGCAGGGCGAGATCAAGGTTTCGCGACAGGGGCAGATGGAGAATCTGCTGGTGCGCGTCGCCACGCGGCGCAGCGAAGACGGGCGGCTAGAGGGCTATGTTGTGGCCTTTGACGATGTGACCGATCTGGTAAGCGCGCAGCGCATGGCCGCATGGGGCGACGTGGCGCGGCGCATTGCCCACGAGATCAAGAACCCGCTTACTCCGATCCAGCTGAGCGCCGAGCGGATCAAACGCAAGTTCGGCCCCAAGCTGCCCGACGACGCCGCCAGCCTTGACCAGATGACCGGCGTGATCATCCGCCAGACCGGCGACCTGCGGCGTATCGTCGATGAATTCTCCAAGTTCGCGCGCATGCCAGAGCCTGAGACCTCTGTGCAGAATGTCGTTCAGGTGTTGCAGGATGCGGTCGTGTTGCAGCAGTCGGGCCAGCCCGACGTGACCATCAGCGCCAATCTGCCGACACAAGAGATACTGGCGCGGGTAGACCAGACAATGCTGTCGCAAGCCTTAACAAATTTGATTAAGAACGCGGGCGAAGCCATTGAAAGCCGCAAGCAAAAAGACCCAGATGCCGATATAGATCCGCGCATCGAGGTGCAGTTGACCACAACCCAAACGGCGCTACAAATCACCATAGCGGATAATGGCATCGGATTGCCGGAAGACCGCGCGCGACTGTTCGAGCCATATGTCACCACCCGATCCGAAGGGACTGGCCTTGGCCTGCCCATCGTGAAAAAGATCATCGAAGAACACGGCGGGACATTGTCGTTGGAAAACGCGCCGGTCTTCGCGGGCGAAACACATTTCGGCGCAATGGCGGTGATCACGCTACCCCTTGCTGCCCCCACCGGAACCCCAGAACTGGAGACCCATAATGAGTGACATCCTGATCGTTGACGACGAACGCGACATCCGCGAGTTGATTTCGGACATTCTGGAAGACGAGGGCTTTGTCACGCGGTTGGCCGGCAATTCGGACGAGGCGATCTCGGCCATCAACGCGGAACCGCCAGCGCTGATGATCCTTGATATCTGGTTGAAAGACAGCCGGATGGACGGGATCGACATTCTGAAAACGGTAAAGCGGGACAATCCGGATGTGCCTGTTGTCATCATCTCGGGGCATGGGAACATCGAAATCGCGGTCGCGGCGATCAAGCAGGGTGCCTATGACTTCATCGAAAAACCCTTCAATATCGACCAGTTGATGGTGGTGATCCGCCGCGCGATGGAAACCTCGCGCCTGCGTCGCGAGAACCACAGCCTTAAGCGGCGCGAGGTCGCGAGCACTGATATGATCGGCAGCTCGACCGCGTTCAAAACGCTGATGGGGCAGCTTGACAAGGTCACGAAATCGAACGGTCGGGTGATGCTGCGCGGCCCTGCGGGGGCGGGCAAAGAGATCGCCGCGCGCTATATCCATGCCAATTCCAACCGGGCCTCGGCCCCTTTCGTGACGGTCAACTGCGCCAGTGTGGCGCCAGACCGCATGGAAGAAGTGTTGTTTGGCCGCGAAACCCCTGACCGTGGGGTAGAGCCGGGCCTGCTGGAACAGGCGCATGGCGGGGTGATCTTCTTTGACGAGGTGGCCGATCTGCCGCTGGGGACACAATCGAAAATCCTGCGTGTCCTGGTGGACCAGCAATTCACCCGCGTCGGTGGCAACGACAAGGTCCGTGTGGATCTGCGCGTTATATCCAGCACAAACAAAGACTTGGACGCCGCGATTAAAGCGGACACCTTCCGGCAGGAACTATTTCACCGGCTCAACGTCGTGCCGATCTCTGTCCCGTCGCTAGAGGACCGCCGCGAGGATATCCCCGTCTTGGCGCGCCACTTTATCGCGGACTTCAACGCCTCACAGGGGTTGCCGCTGCGCGAATTCTCGGGCGATGCAGAGGCGTTGTTGCAGACGATGGTCTGGCCGGGCAACGTGCGTCAGCTCAAGAACCTTGTGGAACGTGTGCTGATCCTTGGCGACGGCACCGGCCCGATCGAAGCGCGCGAGCTGCCGGGCGAGGAAGAAACCACCGACGAAGAGGGCCGCGTGGTGCTGTCCGGTGCCTTGGCGACCTTGCCCCTGCGCGAGGCCCGCGAGGCGTTTGAACGCGAATACCTGCTGACCCAGATCAACCGGTTCGGCGGCAACATCAGCCGCACCGCGAATTTCGTCGGCATGGAACGGTCGGCGCTGCACCGGAAGCTCAAGAGTCTCGGGGTGGTAACCTCGGCCAAGTCGGGCACGCGTGTGGCGCATGTGGATGATGACGGGGCAGCCGATAGCTGACCCCACTCGCTATCCCCGCGTCACGATCTGGAAACTGCCGTCGTCATTGCGGATCACGCAGGCGTTTTCGGTCAGCGCGGGCAGGGCGGTCGTGCGCCCCTGCGGCGCGGCCTTGGCGATGCCGGCGGGGCATTGCGGGATCGACACCGGCGCAAAGCCGGCATCGGCCATACATTGCGTTTCAACCCTTTTGCGCAGATCGGCACCAGGATCGACCGTATAGGTCTGCCCGGGCTCGAAATACCCCGCGCGGGAAGTGCAACGACCATCGGACCGGCAGACGCGGCGCGGCGGGATGAAACGGGGCGGGGTGCGCACGGTTTGAAGCGCCACGGGCACCTGCGCCAAGGCATCGACCTGACATTGCGTGGTCTGGCGTTCAACCATCGCGACAGTGGCGCCGGGCTTGTAGTAGGTGTTCAACGGTGCGCAGGCCGCCAGTGCCACGCCACCCCAGATGATCAAAGCCGTTTTCCGCATATGCGCCCCCGTCTTGCTATGGAAGCAAGTCTGACATTTGAATTGACCCTTGCATAGCCATCTGTCATTCAAATCACTGGCATATCACGGGTCACGCGGGCACGCCCCAGCTGGTGACGCAAGGCAAGGCTTCACGCCAAAGGAACCCCATTTATGAAAGTGATCATTTGCGGCGCAGGGCAGGTCGGGTGGCAGATTGCCCGCCATCTTTCGGGCGAACGCAACGACGTCACAATCGTTGACAGCAACGCCGATCTGGTGCGCCGCGCCACCGATACGCTGGATGTGCAAGGGATCGCCGGCTTTGCAAGCTACCCCGACGTGTTGGACCGCGCCGGTGCCCGCGATGCCGAGATGATCATTGCCGCCACCCATTCGGACGAGGTGAACATGGTCACCTGTCAGGTGGCCCATTCGGTCTTTGGCATCAACCGCAAGATCGCGCGGCTGCGCAGCCAATCCTATCTGACGGCAATCTATTCCGATCTTTATCGTCGCGATCACATGCCGATCGACGTTGTGATCTCGCCCGAAAAAGAGGTGGCGAATGCGGCGTTGCAGCGGCTTTCGGCCCCCGCGGCCTTCGATACAGAGACGTTCATGGACGGGATGGCGCATCTGATCGGTATCCAGATCGACGAAGACTGCCCGGTCGTGAACACGCCGCTGCGACAGTTGACCGATCTATTCTCGACGCTGCGCGCCGTTGTTGTTGGGGTGCGCCGCGACGGGACGCTGTTTGCGCCGGAATCCAAGGACCAGCTGTTTGTCGGTGACGCCTGCTATGTCTTTTGCCACCGCGATGACATCCCCCGCACGCTCGAGATTTTTGGCAAGACCACCAGCAAGCTTGAACGTGTCGTGCTTGTGGGCGGGGGGAATGTCGGGCTGGCCGTGGCCCAGAACCTCGAGGCGCGCGGCAAGCGGGTGCGCACCAAGATGATCGAGAAGAACCGCCGCATCGCGGAACGCGCCGCCGAGGCGTTGGAGCGGACGATCGTGCTTAACGGTGACGGGCTGGACGCGTCCCTTCTGGCCGAAGCGGGCATTGGCCGGGCCGATGCGATGATGGCGATCACCGATGACGACAAGACCAACATGCTGGCCTGCGTGCGCGCCAAATCCGAAGGCTGCCCCTATGTCATCGCGCTGATCAATGACCCCACGCTGGTCCCGCTGATGGAGCCTTTGGGCATCGACGCCTATATCAACCCGCGTTCCACCACCGTCAGCTCTATCCTGCGGCACATCCGTCACGGGCGGGTGCGGTCGGTCTATTCCATCGGCGACGCCGAGGCAGAGGTGATCGAGGCCGAGGTGCTGTCGACCTCGCCGATTGCGGGCAAACGCGTGTCCGACATTGATTTCCCCGAAGGGGCATTGATGGGCATGGTTCGCAAGGGCGACGAGGTGATGCGCCCCCTTGGCACAACACGCATCGAAGAAGGTGACGTCATCGCTGTGTTCTGTCTGGCCAAAGACGTGCCGCAGGTCGAACAGCTGATGCAGGTCTCCATCGACTTTTTCTGATGGTGCCTGCGTCCAAATTACCGGAGCGCCGCACGTGAGACGCAAATCCTATATCCGCCGCGAGATCCTTGAACTGCCGCTGTTCTTGCTGATTTTCGGTGTGTTCAGCGCCTCGACAATCTTTCCGGCAATCTTTGCGCTGACCACCCAAGACCATCTGGCATCGCGGGCGTTTTTCTATTCGGGGCTGCTGGGGGTGATTATCTTTACCCTGATTGCGGTCGCCCATGCCGGACGGCGCGCGCGGCACGGGGCCTTGGGGCCGTTGATGTCGCTGTTTTCCAGCTTTGTCTTTTTGCCCGCGCTGCTGGCGATCCCGTTTCTCGAGGCCCTGCCAACCACGCGGTTCCTGCACGCCTATTTCGATATGGTCAGCGCGATCACCACGACCGGCGCGACGCTGTTCGATGATCCCGGCCGGATCAGTGATACGCTGCATCTGTGGCGCGCGCAGGTCGCCTGGATGGGCGGCCTGCTGATGTGGATCGCGGCGTCGGCCATTCTGGCCCCCTTACACCTTGGCGGATTCGAGGTGACCTCGCAGGCCGAACCCGGCAACCCGGACGAACGCCGCAGCAATATGGGCCAGATCGACCCGCGCCAACGGTTGCTCAGGTCCGCGGCGGCGCTGACGCCCACCTATCTGGCGCTGACGCTGATGCTGTGGCTGCTGCTGCTGGCCAACGGAGATCGGTCGCTGGTCGCGCTGTGCCATGCGATGTCGGTTCTGGCGACCTCGGGTATCTCGCCACTTGGGGGAACGCATGACACCGGTGTCGGCTTTGGGGCCGAGGCGATGATGATGCTGTTCATGCTGTTCGCGCTGTCGCGGCTGACCTTTTCCAAAGACACGGTGACGGCGACGCAAGGGGGGCTCTTTACCGATCCGGAATTCCGGATGGGACTGGCGCTGATCCTTGGCGTGCCTGTGGTGCTGTTCGTGCGCCATTTTCTTGGCGCTTTCGATGTGGATGCAAGCGCCGAAGCACTTGAGACCGGAAGCGCGTTTTGGGGGGCCATGTTCACAGTCACCTCCTTTCTGACCACCACCGGATTTGTCAGCGCCTCATGGGCCGAAGCGCAAAGCTGGTCGGGGCTCGAGACGCCGGGGCTGATCCTCATGGGGCTGGCGCTGATCGGCGGCGGGGTGGCGACCACGGCCGGAGGGGTCAAGCTGTTGCGGGTCTTTGCACTGTATCGCAACGGCGTCCGCGAGATGGAACGGCTGGTCCATCCGCACTCTGTATCAGGTGCCGGTCAAGCGGGGCGGCGGCTGCAAAGCAACGGGGCGTTCATCGCCTGGATATTCTTTATGCTGTTCGCGCTGTCGCTGGCGGGGGTGACCCTGCTGCTGACCTTCGTCGGCGCGCCCTTCGCCGATGCGCTGGTGATGTCGGTGGCCACACTGGCGACAACCGGCCCGTTGATGGAGTTTGCCGCCGATGCCCCCATCGCGTTGATCCAGCTGGGCGACGGGGCCAAGATGATCCTATGTGCGGCAATGGTGCTGGGGCGGCTGGAAACTTTGGCGATTATTGCGCTGCTCACCCCTGATCTGTGGCGCGCGTGACACGGGATGCGGCTTTGCGCGCAACAGTTCTGACATTTTGGGGTGGAAACTCTGTGCGCGGGTCTTCATAGTCTTCCGAAGGGGTAAACCGATCCGCGGTTGCCAGCAAGAACAACAGCAAGAATAAGAGCGAGACCAACAATGGCGGCTGACCGACAAAACCTGCAAGACGCATTCCTGAACCATGTGCGCAAGACAAAGGTGCCGGTAACGATTTTCCTGATCAACGGTGTGAAGCTGCAAGGCGTCATCACATGGTTTGACAATTTCTGTGTTCTTCTGCGCCGTGATGGCCAATCGCAGCTTGTGTACAAACATGCGATTTCCACGATCATGCCAAGCACGCCGATCTCGCTATACGAGGGTGAAGACGCTAATTGAGCCGTCCTCCGTTTCAAATTGATGACACCGCAGGCCCGAAGCGTACCCGGGCTTGGGTGATTCACCCTGACATCAAGTCAGACAATGACCGCCGCATCGCGGAGCCCGCCTTGGCGGAAGCCGTTGCCTTGGCCCGTGCCCTGCCGCATCTGGACGTGGAAGGGGCCAATATCGTGCCCCTGCGCACCGTCAGCGCGGGCATGCTGTTCGGCTCTGGCAAGATCGAGGAGCTTCGGCTTGTCTTTGAAGAGGCCGAGGTTGAACTGGTGCTGGTCGATGGACCAGTGACGCCGGTCCAGCAGCGCAACCTTGAAAAAGCTTGGGGCGTCAAACTGCTTGACCGTACCGGTCTGATCCTCGAGATTTTCAGCGACCGCGCCGCCACCCGCGAAGGGGTGCTGCAGGTCGAAATGGCTGCGCTGAACTACCAGCGCACGCGTCTGGTCCGTGCCTGGACCCACCTTGAACGTCAAAGGGGTGGTTTGGGCTTTGTCGGGGGCCCCGGCGAAACCCAGATTGAATCGGACCGCCGCGCCATTGACGAACAGTTGGTGCGCTTGCGCCGGCAATTGGACAAGGTCGTCAAGACTCGCGCCTTGCACCGCGCCGCGCGTGCCAAGGTACCGTTCCCCATCGTGGCGCTGGTGGGCTATACCAACGCAGGCAAATCAACGTTGTTCAACCGGATGACCGGTGCCGATGTGATGGCGAAAGACATGTTATTTGCGACGCTGGACCCGACCATGCGCAGCCTTGTGCTACCCGACGGGCCAGAGATCATTCTAAGCGACACCGTCGGCTTCATCTCTGACCTGCCGACGGAACTGGTCGCCGCCTTCCGCGCGACACTGGAAGAGGTTCTGGCCGCCGATATCATCTGCCACGTGCGCGATATCTCTCATGCAGAGACGGAAAGTCAGGCACGCAATGTGCGCGATATCCTGACGTCTTTGGGCGTGCCCAAGGATACGCGCAGCTTCGAGGTCTGGAACAAGCTCGACCAACTAGATGAGGACCGAGCCGCCGCCGTACGCGCCCGTGCGCAGCGCGACGACAGTGTTCTTGCCATCTCTGCCATCACGGGTGAGGGGTTGGACGCGTTGCAAGCGGTCATCGCCGAAGCGCTGCAAGGTGCTGTGCGTGAAGCCGAGCTGACGCTGGCCTTTGCCGACGGCAAAAAACGCGCCTGGCTGTTCGAACAGGACGTCGTGATCGAGGAAACCCAAACCGAAGACGGGTTCAATCTGGTCGTGCGCTGGTCGGCACAGCAAGAAGCGCAATACCAGCGGCTGTAAGGCCGGCAGCTTTCGGGACCAATTGAAATAAGATAAAAAACGCCCGGAAAAGTCGCATTTTCCGGGCGCTGCTGCATATGATTGGGGAGCGTTGATTTTTCAGGAGCCCCCGATGACTTTGATTATTCTTTATGTACTGACATTCGCGATCTTTCTGGGGCTCGACTTTCTGGGCCTGAGCTATTTGATCAAACCGGTTTTCAGCCGTGATATCGGCCCCTTGCTGCTGGACCAGTTCCGGCTTTTGCCTGCCTTTGTCTTCTATGCCTTCTATATCGCTGTGCTGCTGTATTTCGTCAGCTGGCCCGCGATTGCACAGGATAAATCCTTGCTGTGGGTCTTTGGCAATGCCGCGCTGATCGGGGCTTTGGGCTATGGCACCTATGAGTTCACCAACCTCGCGACGTTGAAAGACTGGACACCGCAGATGGTGGCGACCGATTTCTCTTGGGGGGTGGTGTTGACCGGGACCTCTGCCACCTTGGGGGTCTGGGGCACGCGGGTGTTTTCCTGACGGTTCAGGCGTCGGGGAAAAGGGGGGCCAGCCCCCCGGCCTTTGGCCGCCCCCCGGGATTTTAGGCCATTTGGAATCAGCGTCCAAGCTCGGACGAGAAGCGCCATGCGCCGGGTTGGAGCTTGTGTAATTCCCAGTCTCCGACGCGCGCGCGGATCAGGCGGAGTGTTGGCAGGCCGACATGGGCCGTCATGCGCCGCACCTGACGGTTGCGACCTTCGGTGATCGTGATCTCGAGCCAGGCATCAGGGACGGATTTGCGAAACCGCACTGGCGGGTCGCGGTCCCACAGAGGGTCGGGCGGGTCCATCAGCCGCGCCTTGGCGGGGGCGGTCTTGCCGTCTTTGAGCGTGACACCGCTGCGCAAAGCGGCGAGGGCTTGTTCATCCGGCGTGCCTTCGACCTGCACCCAATAGGTTTTGGCCAGTTTATATTTCGGATGCGAGATACGGGCTTGCAGCGGGCCGCTATCGGTCAGCACCATCAGCCCTTCGCTGTCGCGGTCCAGCCGTCCGGCGGGGTAGAAGCCTTTTTCATCGATATAGGCCGACAGGGTCGGGCGCGGCGAGCCTTCGGTGCCCTTGTCGGTAAATTGGGACAAGACGCCAAAGGGTTTGTTGAAAAGGATCACGCGGTTCATTCTGCCTCCGGTATCAGCTTGGTGATGCCGACGGGGGCGGCGCGGGCGAGCTCTTCGTCCAGCGACATGGGGATGTATTCGCCGCGCCGCCAGAGCTGTGCCAGATCGTCGTAGTGATGCGACAGGAAGTGGCCCGATTGGCCCGTCGAGGTGATGAACACCGATGAATCCGGATCGGCGAAGTCATAAACCCCGCGGAAGCCTGCGCCGTGGACATTGGCGAAAGGGTCCGGCCCCGTGCCACGGGTGCGGCCACGCAGCAAAGTGTTGTCACCGCCCGAGGTCGATTGGCGGATGTTCATGAAGTAGCGCAACACGGGGACTTCGCCCAAGGTCTGGTGGTCGTGGGTGGCTTGGTGTGCGTCGCCCCACCGCAGGGATTCCAGCTGGGTGCCCCATGTCTCGTTGATCCAGATCAGCGCATCGTCCAGCGCCATGCGGGCCATGTCGGGGCAGGTCTCTTTCGGGGCGGATTGCAGCACGTCGCACCATGCGGCCGCACCGTCCACATCGCGGAAAACACGTTCGATGAACAGCGGATCGACATGATCGAATTCCTCCGCCAAGGCCCCCAGCTCGTCCTGGATCAGCCGTTGCTGCAAGGCGCGCAGCCAGGCGGCATAGATCAACGGTTCGGGCAGATGTTCGTTCATCTCGCCCGACCAGCCGGCAAGCAGGGTCAGCGCGCGTTGGCGTTGGCGCTCAGACGTGCCTTCGGGCGCGGTTTCGCCGGTGAACCAAAGCTCGGCCCCGATCAGCGGTAGCAGAGAGCGTGCGGTGAAGCTGACCGTATCCAGCTGCGCCTCGATAAAGCTGTCGCGCGTGTGCACCTGACGGCGCTGCATCAGATTGCGCCACCGTTGGATGCGTTGCGTATCGCCCCAAAGGAAGGACACGTGGTTGGGGAAGGGGCGGTCCACCGTCTTGTTGTTGGTATTGCCGATAATCCCGCCGCGGGGCGACAGGAATTCGGGGTTTGCGCTATAGGGCAGGCGGCCCTGCCAGCGGTTCGCGGCGATCCAGCCCGGTGTGGGCATGCGCCCCTGGCTTTGATGCGCGGCGTCGCGGGCGGGCAGCGCGCCGATGGTTTTCATCGCGATGGTATTCACATCCACCAGCGTCAGGTTTTGCGACGGCGCGATATAAGCCTCGCCCGCGGTGATCCCTTCCTCGACGGTCTTGGCCTCCATCAGCTGCATTGCCGCGGCGATCGAGGTATCGGCGGGGTCAAGCGCGGTCCAGTTCAGCGCGGCGACATGACCGGGCGGGGTGATTGCAGCGAGGTTATAGTGGCTGCCGGGAAGCACCGGCCCATTGTCGGTCCAGCGCAGGGTCAGCGTGATCGGATCGGCATCCTTGACCGTGATGATCGACGCGCGTTTGGCGAATTTCTTGAACCCGTCGGGGGTGCGGTATTCCTCGCTATTGTCGGGGTTCAGCTCTTCGATATAGACGTCCTGATCGTCAGCATAGGATGAGGTGATCCCCCAGCCAAGCGCGCTGCTGCGCCCTGTCAGCACCACGGGGATACCGGGGATCGTGCCGCCGATGACACCGCCCGATTGCAACTCGAGCCGCGCGAGGTACCAGATGGTCGGCGCGGTGAAGCCCAGATGCGGGTCATTGGCGATCAGCGTCCCGCCCGAGGCAGAACGATCCCGTGCGGCAGCCCAGGCGTTGGAGGCACCTGCCAGATCAAAAGATTTGAACGGTGACAGCGGAGAGGGATCAAGCGGGATATTGGCAGCGAACTGCGGCAGGCCGGGGGCCAGCTGCGCATATTCGGGCAGGGCGGCGATACCACTGCCGGGGGCGTCAGGCAGGATATCGGACAGGCGCTTTTGGTCGGGCAGCGCGAGCGAGGTGCGGGCGCGCTTGACCTCGGCATCCAGATGCCCCGACAGCTGCAAGGCCATCAGCTTGACCAGCGCGACGGAATCCGCTGCGCGCCAGGGCGCGACGGGGGCGTCAAACAGCAGCATTTCGGGGGCACCGCGGCCCAGGGCTTCGGTGTTGATCTGATCCAACCGGGCATTCACCCCAGCGGCATACGCATCCAGCGCTGCGCGGGTCTTGGGGTCGAGCGCCTGAAGCGACTGCACCGACAAGGTATAAAGATCAAAGCGACGCAGCAGGCGGTCGATACGGACGGTGGTGGTGCCGAAAACCTCGGACAAGCGGCCTTGGACCGTGCGGCGCATGGTGATCATCTGCCACAGACGGTCCTGCGCATGAGCAAAGCCCAGCCCGTAGAACACATCTTGGTCATTTTCCCCGAAGATATGCGGCACATTGGCGTTGTCGCGCACGATCTCCACTTCGGCCCCGAGGTTGGGCACGCGGACCGTATCGTCGTAGTCTGGCAGCGACCGCGAGGCCAGCCAATAGGCGCCGCCGACACCAATCACCGCCAGCACCACCAAGAGCGTTGCAATTCGCATCAGCCACCGAAAAACCACTGCCATGTCACGCTCCTGGGTATATCTACGCGCGATTGACCAATGCGCGCAGGGTGATAGGTTCCTCTCAGGCAATAGCGCAACTGAATGACAAGGAAAAGACGATGGCAAAGCTCGCATTTTTGGGATTGGGCGTGATGGGTGCGCCAATGGCCGCGCATCTGCAAAAAGCGGGGCATGACGTGACCGTGTACAACCGCACCACAGAGAAGGCGCGCGCTTGGGCAGAAACCCACGGTGGCAAGATGGCAGAGACGCCCAAAGCCGCCGCTGAAGGGGCAGAGATCGTTTTTTCCTGCGTCGGCAATGATGACGATCTGCGATCCGTCTGCGTTGGCGATGACGGCGCTTTTGCCGGCATGGGCGAGGGCACGATTTTTGTCGATCACACCACGGTCTCGGCAGCGGTTACGCGCGAATTGCACGCGGCGGCGGATGCGCGCCAGATCAGCTTTGTCGATGCGCCGATTTCCGGCGGGCAGGCGGGGGCGGAGAATGGCCAGCTGTCCATCATGTGCGGTGGCGATTCCGGTGCCTTTGATCGCGCGCTGCCCGTGATGGAGGTTTACGCCAAGATCTGCCGTCGCCTTGGCGACAGTGGTGCCGGCCAGATGACCAAGATGTGCAACCAGATTGCCATTGCCGGTCTGGTGCAGGGCCTGAGCGAGGCGTTGCATTTCGCCCAGAAGGCCGGATTGGACGGGCGCGATGTGGTCGAGGTGATCAGCCAGGGCGCCGCAGGCAGCTGGCAGATGGCCAACCGCTACGAGACAATGCTGGACGATAAATTCGACCACGGGTTTGCCGTGGACTGGATGCGCAAGGATCTGGGGATTTGTCTGGACACCGGAAACGAGATTGACGCGAGCCTACCTGTCACGGCGCTGGTCGATCAATTCTATAAGGATGTGCAGAAAATGGGGGGCGGACGTTGGGATACGTCGGCGCTGTTCAAACGTCTGAACGCCTTGGGTTAGGCCCAAAGCTGCCCGATCCGCGATGGTGCGGATCGGGCGTTTTGCTTAGGGAATGATGCGCGAATATTTCGTGCCTTCCAGTGTGGCACCGATACGCAGACCGGCGCGGCCAAAGACGGCGGCTAGCACGGGGGCAAGCACGGTTGTGGTATCCGCTTCGACGCTTTCGCCGCGATCCGAGATGACATATTCCAGATCGGCACCCGCAGCCCAACCGGGGGAGCGGCGGAAATCGCTGAGCGCGGCTTCGGTCATGAAGAACAGCACATGCGCGTATTGCTGCGCCCCGATTTGCAAGCCGCCCGTCGCCTTGGTGACCGAGTAATAGTCGACAGTCACGTTATTCACCCGCAGCGCACCACGGCCATAGGCACCGCCAAAGCCAAGGCCGGCCTCGGTCACCAGCGGCATGATCAGCATACCGTTGGCTTTTTCCGCCAGTTGCCGCGTGTTGGGGAAGCTGCGGTACATCGCGTTGAGCGTCGCATCAACGCGGGCGTCGATCATCCCGCTGCCACGGCTGCCGACACCGTTGCCACATGCCGCAACGGCACCCGCGCTTGCAATCGCACCCAAAGCGAAAGCCCGGCGCGAGAAAGTGTTGTTTGTCATAGTCTTCTGCCTGTAATTGCCTGTGCCGGTTCATCCGGTTTCTGCGCGATCTTATGCTCAAAACCCGCGGGTGTCACGAATTTAGGGCTTGAATCGGCGGTGATCTGCCACACGTGGCGTGTTATTTGCGCATCGAAGCCGCGTTATCCGTTCATCAACCGCGCCACAGCGGGGGCAAAATAGGTCAAGACCCCGTCGCAGCCCGCACGTTTGAACCCCATCAGGCTTTCCATCATCACGCGGTCTTCGTCGATCCAGCCATTCTGGGCGGCGGCTTTCACCATGCTGTATTCACCCGACACCTGATAGGCAAAGGTCGGCGCCCCGAAGCTGGATTTCACGCGGTGGCAGATATCAAGATACGGCATGCCGGGTTTGACCATGACCATATCGGCCCCTTCGCGCAGATCACGCTCGATCAGGCGGATCGCCTCGTTGCTGTTGGCGTAATCCATCTGATAGGTCTTCTTGTCGCCGGTCAGCGCCCCCGAGGCCCCGACAGCATCGCGGAACGGGCCATAGAAGGCCGAGGCGTATTTCGCCGCGTAGCTCATGATCATCACATCCGAATGGCGCGCCCCTTCAAGACCTGCGCGGATCGCGGCGATGCGCCCGTCCATCATATCGGACGGCCCGATGATATCAGCCCCCGCGTCGGCCTGCGCCAGCGCCATCTTGACCAGCGCCTCGACCGTGCGGTCGTTGACGATGATCCCGTCTTCGACAAAGCCGTCATGGCCGTTGATATTATAGGTATCCAGCGCGACATCGGTCATGAGGACCATATCGGGCACCGCCTCGCGGATCGCGCGAAGGGCGCGGTTTGCGTTGTTTTCAGGGTCCCAGGCACCGGCGCAATCCTCTGTCCGGTCCTCGATACCGGTGTAGGGGAAGATACACATCGCCCCGATCCCCAGATCAGAAGCCTCGCGCGCGGCGTCAACCAGCTTGTCAACGCTGCGCCGATAGACGCCGGGCATGGAGGGGACGGGCTCTTCCACGCCCTCACCGCTGCGCACGAACACCGGCCAGATCAGATCCCCCAAAGACAGCGCATTTTCACGGACCAATGCGCGGACCCCCTCGGATTGACGGGTGCGGCGCAGGCGGGTGGCGGGAAAGGGGGCTTGTTGGGGTCTCATGCAAAAATACCTCAGATGCTATCGGGCAAGGCTTGCCACGTATTTTTGCACGGCTCAAGGCTAGGAATTTCGCGAACGCGCCGCTATGACAGGCAGACGATTGTAGGGCAGCACGTCTGAACACAATGATTTCACTTCAAAGATGAGCGCACCTTGACCCTCTATCAGACAATTTTCGAAGTCATCGACATGCGGTCGTTTTCCAACCTGTGGTACTGGATCGCCGTTGCTGTGATCTGGTCTTCTGCCAGCCATTGGGTCTTGGGCGTGCCCTTTGATATGGTGCTGCGCGCGCGGCGCAACGGTGAACAGGCGCTGGTCGACCTGGAGGATATGGCACGCATCAACGTGAACCGTATTCTATATATCACCCAAGTGTCCGGCATCTGGATTTTGGGGTTCACCTGCTTTTTCATGACGATGCTCTTTACGCTAGCGGTTTTCTACCGTTTCGAATTCGCCCAGGCCGTGCTGTTGCTGGCCTTTCCGCTGTGTCTGGTAGGGGTGCTGAGCGTGTCGACCGCGCAGCAGATCCGCGAGGATTCCGGTGCCGGCGACCGCCTGATCAAACGGCTGAACCGTCACCGTCTTTATACCCAGATCATCGGGATGATTTCGATTTTCATCACATCGATGTGGGGCATGTACCAAAACCTTTATACAGGTCCGTTTGGCGGTTGAAAAAACCGCGATCGGATACAGGTAGCTGCTGATGTCAGAGAAATCCCAAATCACGCTGTCCGGCGTTCCCGAAGGTTTTGACGCACAGGCGGTGCTGAAAGAACTGGGCAAAAACGGCACACCGGTGTTGCATATTGCCCGCGATGACAAACGCATGGTGGCAATGCAGGCGGCGCTGCGCTTTTTCGCGCCGGATGTGCCTGTGGTGGTCTTCCCCGGATGGGATTGCCTGCCCTATGACCGCGTGTCGCCCAATGCCGATATCTCGGCGCAGCGGATGGCGACGCTGGCGGGACTGGTGCATGGAATGCCGGACCGTTTTATCCTGCTCACCACGCTGAACGCCGCGACCCAGCGGGTGCCTGCGCGCGATGTGCTGCGCGATGCCGCGTTTTCGGCCCGTGTGGGCGACCGGATAGACGAGGCGGCCTTGCGCGGGTTCCTTGTCCGCATGGGCTTTGTCCAGAGCCCGACGGTGACCGAGCCGGGCGACTATGCGATCCGCGGCGGCATCATCGACATTTTTCCACCCGGTGATCTTGGCCCTGTGCGGCTGGACCTCTTTGGCGATACGCTGGACGGGGCGCGCCGCTTTGATCCGGTGACGCAGCGCACCACCGAAAAGCTGGAGCTCGTGGAGCTTGCCCCCGTCAGCGAAGTCATCCTTGACGAAAGTGCTATCACCCGTTTCCGCCAGAACTACCGGATCGAATTCGGGGCCGCTGGCACCGATGATCCGCTGTACGAAGCGATCAGCGCAGGGCGCAAGCATCAGGGCGCAGAACACTGGATGTCGTTCTTTCACGAGACGCTCGAGACCTTGTTCGACTATGTGCCGCGGGCGACGATCACGCTGGACGACCAACTGACCGCGCAACGTCTGTCGCGGTGGGAGAGTATCGCGGATCAATACGAAACCCGCAGGCTGGCGATGGCGAACCGGTCGAAGATGGACAGCGTCTATAAGCCCGCACCGCCCGAAGGACTGTACCTGACCGACACCGCGTGGGAAACCGCGCTGATCGGCAAACGCGTGATCAGTTTCAAGCCGCTCCCCCAGCCGACGGGTCCGAATGTGCTGGATGCGGGTGGACGCTTGGGGCGTAACTTCGCCCCCGAGCGGCAACAGGAAACCGTCAGCCTTTTCGGTGCTTTGGCCGCACATATTAAAGCAAAACTTCAAGAAGGGCCGGTGATCATCGCCAGCTATTCGGACGGCGCGCGGGAACGGCTGACCGGCCTGATCGAAGACGAAGGCATGGGCGAGACCATCGCCATCAAGAACGGCACCCGCATCGGCAAACGCGGGCTGCATCTGGCGGTTTGGGCGTTGGAACACGGGTTCGAAGCCCCGTGGGAAAGCGGCAGCAGCGCGTCGAAACTGACCGTCATCTCTGAACAGGACATCCTTGGCGACCGCTTGATCCGCGCGCCGAAACGCAAACGGCGGGCCGAGAATTTCCTGACCGAGACACAATCGCTGAGCCCCGGCGATCTGGTCGTGCATGTGGATCACGGCGTCGGCCGCTATCTGGGGATGGAGGTGGTGACCGCCGCTGGTGCCGCCCATGAATGTCTGCTGCTGGAATACGCCGAAAGCTCGAAGCTCTATCTGCCGGTCGAGAATATCGAACTGCTGTCGCGCTATGGCCATGACGAGGGGCTGCTTGACAAGCTGGGCGGTGGCGCGTGGCAGTCCAAGAAAGCCAAGCTCAAGGAACGCATCCGCGAGATGGCGGACAAGCTGATCCGCATCGCCGCCGAACGTGCGCTGCGCAAAGCGCCTGTCATGGACCCGCCTCCCGGCATGTGGGACGCGTTTTCCGCGCGCTTCCCCTATACCGAGACCGACGACCAGTTGAATGCCATCTCGGATGTGCTGGACGATCTGACCAGCGGCAACCCGATGGACCGGCTGATCTGCGGCGACGTAGGCTTTGGCAAGACCGAGGTCGCCATGCGCGCCGCCTTTGTCGCGGCGATGTCAGGGCTGCAGGTGGCGATTGTTGCGCCGACGACCCTGCTGGCACGTCAACACTATAAATCCTTCGCCGAACGCTTCCGTGGATTCCCGCTTGAGGTGCGTCAACTGTCGCGTTTTGTCACCGCGAAAGAGGCCACAGCCACCCGCGACGGCATCAATCGCGGCACCGTCGATGTGGTGGTGGGCACCCATGCGCTGCTGGCAAAGACGGTCAAGTTCAAGAACCTCGGCCTTCTGATTATCGATGAAGAACAACACTTTGGCGTGGGTCACAAAGAACGTCTGAAGGCGATGCGCACGGATATTCACGTGCTGACCCTGACCGCCACGCCGATCCCGCGCACCCTGCAGCTTAGCCTGACCGGCGTGCGCGACCTGTCGATCATCGGCACGCCCCCTGTCGACCGTCTGGCGATCCGCACCTATGTCAGCGAATTCGATGCCGTCACCCTGCGCGAGGCGCTGTTGCGCGAACATTATCGCGGCGGGCAGTCCTTCTATGTTGTGCCCCGCATCACCGATCTGCCGGAAATCGAAGCGTTCCTGAAAGAGCAACTGCCCGAGCTGACGTATCTTGTTGCCCACGGGCAGATGGCCGCCGGAGAGCTCGACGACCGGATGAACGCCTTTTACGACGGGAAATATGACATCCTGCTGGCCACGACGATTGTGGAATCCGGTCTGGATATCCCGACCGCCAATACGATGATCGTACACCGTGCCGATATGTTCGGTCTGGCACAGCTCTACCAGATCAGGGGCAGGGTGGGCCGATCGAAGACCCGCGCCTATGCCTATCTGACAACCAAACCCCGTGCCAAGCTGACTGCCACGGCAGAGAAGCGTTTGCGGGTGTTGGGCAGCCTCGACACGCTTGGGGCAGGCTTTACGCTGGCGTCGCAGGATCTGGATATTCGGGGTGCGGGCAACCTGCTGGGCGAGGAACAATCCGGCCAGATGCGCGACGTGGGGTTCGAGCTTTATCAATCCATGCTGGAAGACGCGATTGCCAAGATCAAGTCGGGCGAGCTGGAAGGCGTGATCGACGACGATGGGCAGTGGGCACCGCAGATCAATCTGGGCGTGCCGGTGCTGATCCCCGAGGATTACGTGCCTGATCTGGATGTGCGCCTTGGGCTCTACCGTCGCCTGTCCGAACTGACCACCAAGGTCGAGCTGGAAGGCTTTGCCGCCGAGCTGATCGACCGTTTCGGCAAGCTGCCGAAAGAGGTGAACACACTGATGCTGGTCGTGCGGATCAAGGCGATGTGCAAACGCGCCGGTATTGCCAAGCTGGATGGCGGGCCCAAGGGCGTCACGATCCAGTTTCACAACGACAAATTCGCCTCGCCCGAGGGGTTGGTCACCTTCATTCAGGACCAACGCGGGCTGGCAAAGGTCAAAGAGAACAAGATCGTCGTCAAGCGCGACTGGAAAACCGATGCCGACAAGATCAAAGGGGCCTTTGCCATCGCCCGTGATCTGGCAGAGCATGTGATCGCCAAGGAAAAGAAGGCCAAGAAAGCAAAAGCCTGACCCGTTGCCGGATCAGGCTTTCACAACCGTCTGTCGTCAGGCCGCGCCGTTTTAGGTGTAAAGCGACGGCACCCCCATCTGCGCGTGGATCTCGTTCACCGCGGCGGGCTGCATCCCATAGGCGCTGGCCAGCTTGTGCAGATATTGCGCCTCTTCCTGCGTATCCAGATCGATCGCCAGCAGCGACATTGCGTAGATTTGCGGGCCCATGCCTTCGGGTGTCTGGGCGACCAGCGCGTCGACATCCACAGGGGCTTCCATCTGGCCTTGCACGAATGCGGCCTCGTCGGCGTCAACGTCGCCCAGATGGTTCAGCAGCTTTTCACGCTCGGCCTCATCAAAAGTACCGTCGGATTTCGCGGCCTGGATCATTGCGGCGATCATCAGCGCGGCGGTGGCCTCCTGATCGCGCGAGGGGGTGATTTCGGGGGCAGGGTTGCTATCGAATTGCGAGTTCAGCACCGCGCCAAAGTCTGCCTCTGGCCGTTCGGGGGCTTTTTGGCTGGCACCGCCCAGACTGGACAGCAAGCCACCCGCACCGGCGGCACCGGCAAGCCCACCCAGCAGCCCGCCAAGGCCGCCCGAGCTGCCAGACGTGCTGGTGCCTGTGCCGCCGCCAAGCTGGTTCAGCAAACCGCCCAAGCCGCCGCTGCTGGCCCCGGACGATCCCCCCATCAAACCACCCAGCATGTCCTGCAGGTTACCGCCCGAGCCGCCCGTGCTGCCGCCGGTCAGACCGCCCAGCAATCCGCCTAGACCGCCGCCGCTGCTGGCGCTGCCGGTCGTGGATTTATTCTTGTTCATCATGGCGCTGGCCCCTTTGACCACAGCCACGCCAATCGCCACTTTGGCCAATGTTTTCATCAAGCTCATTATCGATAATCCTTTTGGGTCAAATCGCCTGCAAGTCTGTTGCAGTTTACTGTGCAAAACAACCAAAAGATCGCGGGGGTTCCCGCTTGTCGACGTGCTTGACGGTGGGACAACGGGTGGCACCTGCCACCCGCTGGCCGTTCAGGTGCCGCAGAAGGTGGCCGGCACGATCTCCTGCGTCGTCGGCGCGCGGTGCAGATCGGCGTCGGTTTCGCGGTACGGGTGGGCAAGCGCTGTCATCAGCCGGTGGAACGGGTCCATATCACCAGCGACGGCGGCGTTGATCATCGCCTCTATCCGGTGGTTGCGCGGGATCACGGCGGGGTTGGCGGCATCCATGACCGATTTAGGGTCAGGCTCAGCCGCGATGCGCTGCTGCCACGCGTCGCGCCAGTTGGCAAAGGCCGCGCGGTCGGTGAACTGGCCGGCGGCGTCATCGCCTGACAGCGCGCGGAACGCATTGGTAAAATCCGCGCCATCCGTTTGCATCAGCGACAACAGGGCGTCGATCAGCGCAGTATCTTCAGCCTTTGGCGTCGTGATCCCGATCTTGGCAGCAAAGCGTCTCAGCCAGGCTTGCTCGATCAACGCGGGCATAGCGTGCACGATCTCTGTCGCCTCGGCCACACCGCTTTCGGGATCATCAAGCTGCTGCAACAACGAGGTTGCAAGCTGCGCCATATTCCACACGACGATCTGCGGCTGATTGGCATAGGCATAGCGCCCCTGACGGTCGATGGAGCTGAACACACGGTTGGGGTGAAACGCATCCATGAAGGCGCAGGGGCCGTAATCAATCGTCTCGCCCGAGATGGCGCAGTTATCGGTGTTCATCACCCCGTGAATAAAGCCCACAGACATCCACGCCGCGACCAGATCCGCCTGTGCTGCGCAGACCGCGCGCAGCAGGCCCAAGGGCCCGTCCGCCTGCGGGTAGTGCCGCTGGATCGCATAGTCGGTGAGGCGGCGCAGGTTTTCGACCTCGCCCCGATGGGCAAAGACCTGAAACGTCCCCACACGCAGATGGCTTGCGGCGACACGGGTCAGCACGGCACCGGGCAGGGCGGTTTCGCGAAAGACATCCTCGCCACTTTGCACAGCCGCTAAGGCGCGGGTGGTGGGGATGCCAAGGGCGTGCATCGCCTCGGACACCACATATTCGCGCAAGACCGGCCCAAGCCAGGCGCGCCCGTCGCCACCACGGGAATAGGGCGTGCGCCCCGATCCTTTCAGCTGGATATCGCGGCGCTGGCCCTTTGCATCCAGCACCTCGCCCAAGAGGATCGCGCGACCATCGCCAAGCTGCGGGTTGTAATTGCCGAACTGATGCCCCGCATAAAGCTGCGCCAGCGGATCGGCACCGGCGGGCAGTTCGTTCCCGCTGAAGATAAAGGCCAGATCCTCGGTCGATCCGTGGGTGATCCCCAGCGTCTTGGCCAGCGGCGCGTTGAAAGCCAGCAGTTTGGGATCGGCCACTGGCGTCGGCGTGGTGCGGGTGAAAAAGCCATCGGGCAAGGCCGCGTAGCTGTTATCGAAGGGTGCTGATAATGTCATAGGGCAGATATAGGGGCCGCGGCCCCACCTTGCCAGTCCGCGTCAGAATTTGCGCGACATGAACATGTAGTTTTCGCGGGGGCGAAAGCCTGCACGGTGGTAAAGCTTCTGCGCGATCTCGTTGCTGCGCTCTACCTCAAGATGGATCGCCCGCAGACCGCCGCCCGCCAGCGCATTCGGGACGGCCAGCAATGCCTCTGTCGCGATGCCACGGCCACGCACGCCGGGGCGCACGTAGATTTCATCGATAATCGCGTCCAGACCGCCGAATTCAACCGACCAGCCGAAGGTAATAATGATATACCCGATGGGCGCACGGGCAGGGCCGATCAGATAGGCCACCCCATAGGGCGTGCCTTCGAGCAGCGGTGCCAGCCCGTTGCGGCGGTCGTCATCCGTCTGCTCGATCCCCGTCTCGGCGTGAAAGCTGCCCACGAGGGCAACGAGACGGTCCAGATGCTCTGGCTTGGCAAGGGTGAAAGCCGCGCTCATAGACGGGCCAGCCGTTCGGTCAGCAGGGCAAAGAAGCCATCAGAATCCAGATCGCCCATAAAGGTCGCATTGGGGGCGCGGTCGGTCACGCCCCACCAATCGGCGACGGTCATGCCCATGGTCAGTTCTGACTCTGTCTCGATCTCGACGTTGATGTGGCGGCCTTTGAACAGATCGGGGTTGATCAGATAGGCGGTGACGCAAGGGTCATGCAGCGGCGCGCCGTCAGAGCCGTATTTCTCTTTGTCGAACCGTTCGAAGAAATCGGTCATTTCCGCCACGGCGATGCCCACAGGTGTGCCAAGGGCGCGGAAAGCGTCATTGCGCGCTTTGGTCACCAGCGCCTTATGGGTAACGTCCAGCGGCATGACAACGATAGGAGCGCCGGATTTAAACACAATATCAGCCGCTTGCGGGTCGACGTAGATGTTGAACTCCGCCGTTGGGGTGATGTTGCCCCCTTCGAAATAGCCACCGCCCATCAGCACGATCTTGGCGATGCGATCGGCGATATCGGGTGCTTTTTGCAACGCGGTGGCGATATTGGTCAGCGGCCCCAGCGGGCATAGGGTGACGGTGCCCGGTGCGTTATCGCGCAGCGTGTCGATGATGAAATCCACCGCATGGCCCTCGGCCATCGGCATGGTAGGTTCGGGCAGATCGGGGCCGTCCAAACCGGTCTTGCCGTGCACATGTTCTGCCGTGACCAGCGCGCGGCCCAAGGGGCGGTCGCATCCGGCAAATACTTTGACATCCCGTTTGCCTGCCAATTCGCACACGATCCGGGCGTTGCGCGAGGTGAGGTCCAGCGGCACATTGCCCGCGACGCAGGTGATCCCCAGAACATCAAGCTCTTCGGGGCTGGCCAAAGCGACAAGGATCGCTACGGCGTCATCCTGACCGGGGTCCGTGTCGATAATGATCTTGCGCGGTGTCATGGGCTCTCCTGTCTTGGCTGTGCCAGAGCCTTGCCGCAAGTGCCGCGACTTGTCCAGCAGGCACAGGCGGTCCTAGCTGCGTTCCGCCCGTTTTACATCCTCCCACAGGGCATCCATCTCGGCCAGATCACTGTCCGAGGGGGATTTACCTTCTGCGGCCAACCGTGCCTCTACGCCGTTGAAGCGGCGGATGAATTTGGCGTTGGCGGCGCGCAGGGCGGCTTCGGGTTCGACCCCAAGATGCCGGCCCAGATTGGCCATGACGAACATCAGGTCCCCGTATTCCTCGGTCACCTCGGCCTGGGTCAGCGTATCGCGCGCCTCGACCAGTTCGGTCGCTTCCTCGGTGATCTTGGCGATCACATCATCGACCTGCGGCCAGTCAAACCCGACACGGGCCGCCCGTTTTTGCAGCTTGTAGGCGCGCAGCAGCGCGGGCAGGCCAACGGCAACGCCATCAAGCGTTCCCCCCTGGGCCTTGCCCGCGCGTTCTGCCGCCTTGATCTTTTCCCAATCCGCGGTCTGCTGTTCGGCTGATTTATCGCGGCTTTCATCGCCGAAAACATGCGGGTGCCGCGCGACCATCTTGTCCGAGATATTGCGCACCACCGTCTGAAAGCTGAACCGCCCGTCCTCTTCGCCCATGGCCGTGTGATACACGGTCTGGAGCAGCAGATCGCCCAACTCTCCCTCAAGCTCTGGCCAGTCGCGACGCTCGATCGCATCGGCGACTTCATACGCTTCTTCAATGGTATAGGGGGCAATGCTGTCGAAATCCTGTTCGATATCCCAAGGGCATCCGGTTTGCGGGTCACGCAGGCGGCGCATGATTTCCAACAAGCGTTCGATCCCGGCGTCGCGATCGTGGATCAACGCATCATTTCTTGTCTCGGCCATTGCAGCCCCCATGTGTCTGATGTCAGATGCAACCTGACCAACATCCCCACAGGAGTCCAGTAATGCCCGTTGTGAACCGTATCGCGGATTATGCCCCCCAGATGACAGAATGGCGCAGATATCTGCACACGATCCCGGAACTGGGGAACGACTGCTTCAAGACCGCGGCTTTCGTGGCGGAACGTCTGCGCGAATTCGGCGTGGACGAGCTGCACGAAGGCTTTGCTACTACGGGCATCGTCGCCATCATCAACGGTCAGGCAGAGGGGCCGACCATCGGGTTGCGCGCCGACATGGATGCGCTGCCGATCCCCGAGGAAACCGGGCTGGACTATGCCAGCACCCACGCAGGCAAGATGCACGCATGCGGGCACGACGGGCACACAACGATGCTGCTGGGGGCGGCGAAATATCTGGCGGAAACGCGCAATTTCGCGGGCCGCGTGGCGCTGATCTTCCAACCCGCTGAAGAAACCGGCGGCGGGGCCGAGGTGATGGTCGAGGAAGGGATCCTTGATCGCTTCGACATCGGTCAGGTCTATGCGCTGCACAATGCGCCCGGCTTTGAAAAAGGGGGCTTTTACACATCCCCCGGCGCGATGATGGCGGCGGTTGATGAATTTCACATCCACATCAAGGGTTTGGGTGGTCATGGTGCCACACCGCATCTGACCCGCGATCCGGTCGTCGCCGCCTGTGGTATTGCGACGGCATTGCAGACCATCGTCAGCCGCAACCACTATGCGCAGGATGATCTTGTCGTCTCGGTCACGCAGATCCACACGGGCACCACCGACAACGTGATCCCCGAAACGGCCTATATCAACGGCACGGTACGCAGCTTTGACAAAGAGGTGCAGGCCATGGTTATCCGCCGGATGGAGCAGATCGTCGCCGGACAGGCCGCCAGCTATGATGTCAGCGCGACACTTGAGTATGAAAAGGGCTATCCCGCCACGGTGAACACCCCGGAAGAGGCCGGATTTGCCGCCGCCGTTGCCACCGAGATTGCAGGCGAGGACCGCGTTATTGCCGATAATGGCCGCGAGATGGGGGCGGAGGATTTCAGTTATATGCTGGAAAAACGCCCCGGAGCCTATTTGTTCATCGGACAGGGTGACACCGCAGGGCTGCACCACGCCGCCTATAACTTCGACGATGAGATCGCGCCCGTGGGTGCATCCTTTTTTGCCCGCATCGTCGAGCGGGCCCAACCATTAGGAGCCAAGTGACATGGGTTTGGAAGACGCGAAAAATCAGGTTGATCAAGCCTTTACACGCGATGATCTAAAAGGGCCGAGTTTCGAGAACGCCTTTGGCGGGGCCACGTCCTTTCTGCGGCGGCGCTATACCAAAGACCTGCGCGGCGTGGACATCGCCGTGACCGGCGTGCCCTTTGATCAGGCTGTGACCAACCGTACCGGCACCCGTCTGGGCCCGCGCGCGATCCGCGAGGCGTCTTCGTTGCAGCCCTACGACCCGCCCTATGGCTGGGATTTCGACGTGCTCAGCGAGTTTGCCATCGCCGACTATGGCGATCTGGCGTTCGACTATGGTCACACAAGCCAGTTTCCCGCCGCTTTAACAAGCCATATCAAGGGGATACTGGACGCAGGTGCAGCAAGTGTGACCCTGGGCGGAGACCACTACATCAGTTTCCCGATCCTCAAGGCCTATGCCGAAAAATATGGCCCTATCAGTCTGTTACAGTTCGATGCGCATTCGGATACATGGCCTGACGATGATATGGACCGGATCGACCACGGCACCATGTTCTACAAGGCGGTGAAATCGGGCATCGTTGATCCGAAAACCTCGGTTCAGGTGGGCATCCGCACGACCAACCCGGATACGCTTGGCGTGACAACCATCGACGCGCGCGAGGTCCACGAGAAAGGGCCACAGGCAGCCGTTGCCAAAATAAAACAGGTACTTGGCGACCGTCCTTGCTATCTTACATTCGATATCGATGCGCTTGATCCGGCCTTTGCGCCGGGCACAGGCACGCCGGTATGGGGCGGGCTCACGTCGGCGCAGGCGGCGATCATGATGCGGGATCTGGCGGGGATCAACATCGTGGGCGGCGACATCGTTGAAGTCTCTCCGCCTTTTGACACGACAGGTGCGACAGCGATCGCGGGGGCCCATGTTGCGACCGAGATCCTGTGTTTGCTGGGGTGGAACATGCGGCAGACCAAAGCCCGCGCATAACCACCGGCGGCGCAGTTTGCGACGGCAGGACGCTCCGCGGGGAGTTTATTTGGCAAAATGAAGGTAAAGACAATGATGGCATTTTTCTGGATCGCACTGGCGATTTTCGTCGCTTTGCAGGCGTACATCCGCCTTGCACCCGCCCCCGCGGCCCGCTGGGAATTGGGCGCGGTCGACAAGGCCCCCGGCGATTACCCGTCGGAGGGGGGCTTTATGGCCGTGCGCGAGGTTGAAGGCGATGGCACAGCGTTCTTGAACCGGTTTGACGACGCGATGTTGTCATTGCCGCGCACTCAGCGGATCGAAAACAAAGCAGGTCAGGCGCTTTATGTCACACGCTCGGGCTTCTGGGGCTTTCCCGATTACACCAGCGTCGCGGTCACCCCCGTTGACGGGGCGGATCAGAGCCGCGCGGTGGTCTATGGGCGGCTGCGCTTTGGCCGGTCAGATATGGGTGTGAACGCCAAGCGTTTGAAGCGGGTTCTGGCCCAAGCCGGGGTCTAGGCGCTGTGCGAGGCCGGGGCAGGCCTCGCCGATATCGCGCCACATGGGCACATTCAGCGACATCTGGCATTGCGCGGCAAAGCGGCGACCGTTGACGTCGAGGCAGATCGTTTGCCCCAGCTCGACCCGCTGGCCGTCGCGGTCGGTGCAATAGCACTCCACCGTTTTGCGCCCCGAGGGCGCAGGCTCCGCCGCAAGCGACGGGGCAAGGCAGATCAGACTGAAAACCAGCGAAATGCGTTTCATAGGGGCATCATAGCACAGGCTGGGTCTTGACCATAGCCGCTTCATCAGCGACATCCAGCGGTATGATCCCCATGGACCGCCTTGCCCAAATCACCCAACGTTTCCAGTTTCTGGAGGCGTCGATGTCTGCTGGCTCTGACGGGGCGGATTTTGCCAAGTTGGCCAAGGAATACGCGGATCTGCGCCCCGTGGTCGAACAGATCGACGCCTATCGCCAGTTGCTGCAAGACATGGATGACGCTCGCGCCATGCTGAAAGACCCCGAGATGGCGGAGCTGGCCGAGGAAGAGCTGCCGCGCCTGAAGGCCGCCTTGCCGCAAGCAGAGGCTGATTTGCAGCTCGCGCTGCTGCCGCGGGACGAGGCCGATAAAAAGCCCGCGATGCTGGAGATCCGCCCCGGGACCGGCGGGGATGAGGCAGCACTTTTCGCTGCCGATCTGCTGCGCATGTATCAACGCTATGCCGAGGCGCGGGGCTGGAAGGTCGAGCTGATCGAGCAACAGTTCACCGAGCTTGGTGGCGTCAAAGAGGTCGTGGCCCATATCAAGGGCGAGAATGTCTTTGCCCGTTTGAAATACGAATCCGGTGTGCACCGCGTGCAGCGTGTGCCCTCTACCGAAAGCGGCGGGCGTATCCATACTTCCGCCGCGACTGTCGCGGTTCTGCCAGAGGCAGAGGATGTGGATATTCACATTGACGCCAACGATCTGCGGATCGATACGATGCGCAGTTCAGGGGCGGGCGGGCAACACGTCAACACCACCGATTCTGCCGTGCGCATCACTCACCTGCCGACGGGGCTGGTGGTGACGTCTTCCGAGAAGTCGCAGCACCGCAACCGCGAGATCGCGATGCAGGTGCTGAAAGCACGGCTTTATGATATGGAGCGTCAGCGGGTGGACAGTGAACGATCGGCCAGCCGTGCGGCGCAGGTGGGGTCGGGGGACCGGTCTGAACGGATCCGGACCTATAACTTCCCGCAAGGGCGCCTGACCGACCACCGGATCAACCTCACCCTCTACCGGCTTGAAGCCGTCATGCAGGGCGATCTGGACGAGATTGTCGATGCGTTGACCGCGGATGCGCAGGCGCAGCTGCTGGCCGAGATGGGGCAGTGAGCGCGCCAACCGCCGCGCAAGCCATGGTCGCCGCCACAGCGCGATTGCGCGCAGCGGGCGTGCCTGACCCTGCACGGGATGCGCGGATATTGCTGGCGCATGCAGCGTCAGTCGATGCGGCGCGGGTCACGTTGATCGCGCCCGAGGAAATCGCGCCGGATATTGCCGAACGTTACGAAAAGCTGATCGCCTTGCGGGCGGTGCGCGTGCCGGTCTCGCATCTCGTGGGGCAGCGGGCGTTTTACGGGCGCGACTTCAAGGTCAGCCGAGATGTGCTGGACCCGCGGCCCGAGACCGAATCCCTTATTGAACTGGCGCTGTCCGAGCCCTTTGAACGGGTGCTTGATCTGGGCACCGGATCGGGCTGTATTCTGGTGACGCTTCTGGCCGAACAGAAAGATGCACGCGGTGTGGGCCTTGATCTGTCCGAAGCTGCCTGTCTGCAGGCCAGCGCCAATGCGGTGTTGCACGGGGTACAGGCACGCGCGGAGATCACGCAATCGGATTGGTTCAGCGCGGCCGAGGGGCGGTTCGATCTGATCGTATCCAACCCGCCATATCTGGCACAAAGCGAGATGGCGGATGTCTCGCCCGAATTGCGCTTGCACGAACCCGAGATGGCATTGACCGACGGGCAGGACGGGTTGAGTGTTTACCGCATCATCGCGGCGCAGGCACAGGGGTATCTGACCCCCACAGGCCGCGTTCTGGCAGAAATCGGCTGGCAACAGGGTGCCGATGTGAAAGCGATCTTTGAGGCAGCAGGTTGGGGCCGGGTGCGCATCTTGCCCGATCTGGGCGGGCGCGACCGTGTCCTTTGGGCCGATACGCCAGCATAAACACGCCAAAACTTGTCATTTCGCGGTGTTTTTCGCCAATTTCCACTTGCTCCAAATCATTTGCCGTGCTTATTCAAGGATGTTGCAGCGGTGGATGCCTTTTGGGCGGTCCCGCGCGGCGTTAAGCCCAACAGAGCGTAAAGCTAGCTTTTCAGGGACGCGACTGCGTCCGGCAGCTTATTCCGAAGCCCAGCATAACAAGGCTGAACTGATTACATGAAATCTTCCAGATCACGGTCCCGGTCCAAGAATAATCGCAACCGTCAGCCGCAAGGTGGCAACGTCGTTAACCGCGTTTTCGACAGTTCTGGCCCCGAAGGCAAGGTCCGCGGCACGCCGCAGCAGATTATCGAGAAATACAATCAGTTGGCGCGTGACGCCCAGCTGAGCAACGACCGCGTGGCGGCAGAGAACTTCCAGCAGCACGCCGAACATTACCTGCGGATGCTGTCCGAAGCGCAACGCGAGATTGACCAGCGTCGCGATCAGCAAGAACGCGAGAACCGCGAACGTCAGGCAGAGCGGGACCGCGAGCGGGTAGAGCGTCAGGAACGCGAAGCCGCTCAAGCCGGTCAGAACACTGCGGATCAACCTGCCGCGGAAGCAGATACGGGCGACAAACCCGACGCGCCCCAGCAGGCCAACGCCAAGGGCGATGCCCCCAAGCGCCGCCGCAGCCGCAGCAACAACAACCAGAATGACAACGCCCCTAAGTCGGACAGCGCGCCCAAGTCGGATGGCGATGACGCGGAAGACGGCAGCGCGGCAGATGACAATCTGGTCGACACGCCCGAGAACAAGCCCAAGCCCCGTCGCGCACCGCGCCGCAAACCTGCCCCCAAGGCAGAGACGAGCGAACCGGCTAAGGACAACAGTGGCGACCAGCCCGAAGCGGCTGAATAAACGCTTTTGCATCGTAACAAAGGCCCCGCGATTGCGGGGCCTTTTGCGTTTCGGACGGTGAGTGTGTTGCGGTGACCTTAGCCCTTAGCCCTTGGCGATTTCGCGGGCCAGCGCGCAGAAGCCTTCCAGCGGCACCTGTTCGGCGCGCTCCGTCGGTTTCAATCCGGCCGCAAGCAAACGATCCTCGATATCCGGTGCGGTCCCTTTGAGAGCAGAGCGTAGCATTTTGCGACGCTGATTAAAGGCGGCCGCCACAACGCGGTTCAACACATCAGGATCCGCCGGAAAGCGGGGTTCGGGCAGGGCCGTCAGATGTACCACAGCGGAGGAGACTTTGGGCGGCGGGGTAAACGCCTCTGGTGGCAGGTTCAGCACGATACGCGCATCGGCCCGCCACTGTGCAAGCAGCGCCAGACGGCCATAGGCTTTGGAGCCGGGCTTGGCCACGATCCGCTCGGCCACCTCGCGCTGGAACATCAACGTCAGGCTTTGCCAGAAGGGTGGCCATTCCTGCGGGGTCAACCAACGCACCAGGAGCTCTGTCCCCACGTTATAGGGCAGGTTCGCCGCGATACGGATCGGTGGGGTCAGATGGGCCAGCGGGTCGATTTCAAGGGCGTCGCCTTCGATCACCGTCAGACGGTCGGGATAGGCCTCGGCGATCTCGGCCAAAGCGGGCAGGCAGCGTTTGTCTTTCTCGATCGCCAGCACTCGACGCGCGCCTTCGGACAGCAACCCGCGCGTCAACCCCCCGGGGCCCGGCCCGATTTCAAGCACATCACATTCGGTCATATCGCCCGCTTGTCGCGCGATCTTGGCGGTAAGGTTCAGGTCGAGCAGAAAGTTCTGGCCCAGCGATTTGCGCGCCTTCAGGTCATGGGTATTGATCACCTCGCGCAGGGGCGGCAGGTTGTCGATTGTGCTCATTCTTGGACCTGTGAAACAGAAGGGTTCTGGGGGCGCGGGGTCATGATTGCGCCATGCGATAGGCCATGCGCAGCGCCTCGACCATGCTGGTGGGGTTGGCGATGCCCTGACCCGCGATGTCAAAGGCGGTGCCGTGATCGGGCGAGGTGCGGATGAACGGCAGACCGAGCGTCACATTGACGCCGCGGTCGAAATCCAGCGTCTTGATCGGGATCAGCGCCTGATCGTGATACATGGCAATCGCCGCGTCATAGCGCGACCGTGCGGCGGCGTGGAACATCGTATCGGCAGGGTGCGGGCCGCTCAGGTCATAGCCTTCGTCCTGCATCCGGGTGACCAGCGCCGTCATCCAATCTGCTTCCTGACGGCCCATTGTGCCGCCTTCGCCCGCATGGGGGTTCAGACCTGCGATGGCTATTCTAGGTGCCTTGATCCCGAATTGAGAGCGAAGCCCCGCCGCCGTAATCTCTATCACGCGGCGCAGATGGGCGGGGGTCAGCACATTGGGGACCTGATCCAGCGCGATATGGATCGTGGCCGGCACCACCCGCAGTTGGTCAGAGGCAAGCATCATCACCACATCGCTTCCCCCCGCCAGCGCGGCAAGATATTCGGTGTGGCCCGGATAGGCGAAACCGGCCCCGTCCTTCAGCGCCTTTTTGTGAATGGGCGCGGTGGTCAGCGCAGATGCGGCGCCGCTGCGCACCAGGTCAACACCGCGTGCGATCACGTCGATCACCCCCTGCGCATTGGCGGGGTCAGGCTTGCCCGCGACGGCACTGGCGGCAAAGTCGTTGCGCAGCACGGGCAAGGCGTCGCTGCCCGCGGCAAGCGCGTCCGACGGGCTGTCGATAATGCAATGGGGAATGTCTTGGGGCAGGTGGCGCGGATCCCCGATCCAGGCGAGCGGCACTTCGCCTGCCAGCATCGCCCAGGCCCGTGCGGCGACCTCTGGCCCGATGCCAGAGGGTTCGCCGCAAGAGATCACAACCGGCTTGTCGGCCAAGCCCGTCTTGGCTTGGGTCATTTGCGAACGATGCGCGCGTCGGCCCGCAATTGCTCCAGCAGCTGTTCGGCATAGCCGGTCAGCCGTTCCTGACGCAGCGCATTGGTCACATCCTCGCGCGAGGCGGAGGCATTGGCGGCGGCGGTACGCCCACACATCATCAGCAGCATCAGCGTCTGACCATTGGCACGGGTCAGCGTGGTCGAAACCTCGCCCGTGTCGAGCTTGGACAGTTCAATCGCCACGTCCTGCGGGATGTCCGAAGGGGCTTTTTTCACACGCTCCAACACTTCGGCGGGCTGGCCTTTGGCGATGCCGTAAAGGTCATCGCAGGTATCGATGCGGCCACGGATCTGCGCCGCCTGAGCCAGCGCGGGTTCTGTGCGGCCACCGGGGATGTAATAGGCTGCGTATTCAATCTCGGCATAGGTCGGCGCGGCGACGCTGGTTTCCTCGATGTCGCGCAGTTGGAACAGCGCCACGGCGTTGGGGATCGGCAACGGGTCGGTAACTTCGCCCGGGGCGAGGTTCAGGATCAGTGGCTGCAGGCTTGGCGGCAGGTCCGTCAGGTTCTGCCACGGCAGCCGCCCGCCACGCCCGCGCGAGGCGGTCGCGGAATAGCGGCTGGCGTAGTTCGAAAACTCTGCCGTTGATTTGGATTGCGAGATTTGTTCGGCCAGCGCGTTCACCCGTGCGGCTTGCTGAGGCGGAGCGGGAATGATGATCTCGGACACGAGCACGCGCACACCGCTACCTTGTGTTTCGCCCAAAGCGCGGTTGATTTCAGCGTCGGTGATCTGCACGCGGCTGGCATAGCGGGCACGCACCAGTTCACGCCACCCGACCGAGTTTACGACAAAATCGCGAAACGTTTCGCGCGAGACGCCGGATTGACCAAGCGCCTGGGTAAATTCTTCGGTGCTCAGATCCGCGCGCGAGGCAAATTCGGCAAGGCTGTCTTCGATACCCTGCGGCGTCAGTTCGATGCCCGCTTCGGCCACGGCCTCGTTACGCAGGCGTTCGTCGATCAGCGAGGTCAGCGCCCCTTCGCGGGTCGCACCCGGTGCGTTCAACACTTCAAGAAAGCGCTGGCGCTGCTGGACTTCGAATTCGGTTACAACGGATTCATTCACCTTGGCGACGGGCGCAAAGAGGTTCTGCGCCGAAACGGGGGCGGCGGTCATCAGACCCAGCCCAAGGACGGCGATGCTTCGTGTCAGACGGTTCAGGTTCATCTTACTTATTTCCCACATGATCGCTCATATCTTTCTGTTCCGTTGGAGGCCGAGAAGCCTCGCAGGCCGATGTTAAACCCGATATCGGTAGAGGGCTCAACACTTGTTGAGGAGGTATAGCGGCGGCGCACCGAAAGGTCGACGCTCACACATTCATTATTGTAGGTCAGGCCAAGCCCCGCCGTCGCCGCTGTGCTGTTTTGGACGTCATAGCGCACGTCGGCGCTGGCGGACCATTGCTTGTTGATGTCGTAGCTGCCGTCAAGCGACACCTCGGAAATCGCTTCGGTTCGATCTTCGGCAGTATCCGCCTCGAGCCAGACATAGGTGCCTTCGACGGTGGTTTTACCAAAGCTCCACCCGCCGCGCAGTTCCGCCTTGGAGATGTCAAAATCGGAGTCGACCAAGGTCCGCGCCGTCAGCGAAAGACCGGCGTTATTCTTGATCTGCCCCGCCAGCAGCACGTCAGAGCGCACGCCCGACAGGCCGGACGTATCGGTAAAGGCAGGGTCGCTGATGCTGCGGAACACCTGACCGACCGCGACATAGGTGTCCCAGCCATTGGGGTCAAAGCGCGACCAGTTCACCGCCACCGCCGCGGTTGTGCCGCGTTCGCGCCGGTCGGGGCGCGGAAAGCGCGAGAGCGACAGGATGTTGCCCTGGTCGAATTCCACGCGGGTGCTTTCCTCGTTCGGAATGTCGAGCCGGCTGCCATCGGTCCACCCCAGTTGCACCACAGGCGTCAGCACCTGCGACGCACCACCAGCCTCGCGGCGTGCCATCGGGTAGCTTAGACCGACCGCTGCGAAGGGCGCGATGTCGCTATGGTTCTGCGCAAAGGTATCGTCTTGGGTGATGTCGAAGAAATTGAACGTCGCGCCGATCTGCGCATCGGTGACCAAGCCGGAGCGATGGGTGAAGCGACGCAGATATTTAAGCGACCCGTTGATCCGCGATACATCGCGGCCAATCACATCCACATCGGAAGATCGCCAATGGCTATGCGCCTCCAGCCCGAACCGCAGCTCGCCCCCCCATGCCTTGGGGAAAAAGCGCCGTTCGAACTCGCCGTCGATCACGACTGTGGGCAGGGTGCTGTTCAACTCTCCGGGGCGGAGGGTTTCAAAGTTGTAAAGGCTGGTACGCACAAAGCTGTCACGTCGCGCGCGTGAAAGTGTGAGGTCACTGCGCAAACGGTCCTCGTCCGAATAGCCGTATTCGGTAAAGTAAGAGCTGTCGCTGACGGCCTCGATCGTGAAGCTCAGCTTGTAGCCGCGCTCAAGCTCAAAGCTGCCTTCACCGAACAGATAGCCGCGGGTCTCATCTGGCAGCTGGTCATCGCGGGTATAGGCCCCGTCAAACTCGATATCACCATTGATGAACGCCTGCCGATAGCGGAATTCAAGCGTGCGGGTCGAGGACGACAGATAGGGCGTCAGCGTCAGGTCGCGGCTTTCGCCCAAGGTGATGAAATAGGGCAGCTTCAGCCCCGTGCCCAACAACGACGTGGTGCGAATAGATGGGGCCAAAAACCCGTCTGCGCGGTCCAGCGTCGGGTCGGGCAGCCGCAAACGGGGCAGGTAGAACACCGGCACCGACCGGATTTGAAAAGTCGCATCATCGAAATACAGCTGCTGCGCCTCGGTATCATGCACCACGCGGCGCGCGCGGATCTGCCAGAGGGGCAGCTCGCCGTCATTGCAGGTTTTGCATGAGGTCACGGCGGTCTTGTACAGCTGGCTATAGCGCCCCTCGACACGGTCGATCTGGACGGCGGCCATCTGCACCTGCTGGTTCAGCACCATACGTGCGCCGCGCAGCAGACCGTTCTGCAACCCCTGATCCAGCTCTGCCGCATCCGCGAGAATGACGGTGCCATCACCGTCGTTCAGCACAATCGGCCCTTCAATCACCAAGGCACCGGTTTCATCATTATAGCGGATCGCAGAGGCACGGATGCGGGTCGTGCCCTGAAACGCCTCTACGTTACCTTGGGCGACCAGTTCCCGGTCACGGGTGATGAACAGGTCATCGGCCACCAGAACGGCGGGGCGTTCGCTGTCTTGAGCGGCAGCGGGCAGACCAAGGGCGACAAGAAGGGTCAGGAGCAAACGGCGCATGTCAGCCATCCTCTGAATGAAGTAGAAGACCAAGCGCCAGAAGAATGGACGCGACAGGCGGAGCCCAAGCCGCAAGAAGAACCGGAATCTGCCCGTTCTCCCCCAGAATTTGCGCAAAACTGCGAATAAAATACAAGCCGAACCCCATCAGAACAGAGGCCAGCACCGCGACGCCCGTGCCTCCGAACCTCGTATGGCGCATGGTAAACGCGCTCGCAACCAGAACCATCGCAACCAGAAAGAAGGGCCGCGCCAGTTCGGTCTGCAGCCAGACCTTGTGGCGACGCGGGCTGAAGCCTGCCAGTTCAAGCTGCTTGATGTAATCGGGCAGATCATAGATCGAGACGGCACCGGGATCGGTGATACTGTCGCGGATACGGTCGAGCGTCAGGGTCGAAGGCAGGGTGAGCGTGTCAAATGTCTCGGCCGCGCCTTCGGCGTTCACGCCCACTTCAAGCGGCCATGATTTCGCATCGGTCAGCGTCCAGATACCATTCTCCAGCGCGGCGCTGTCCGCTTCGATCCGCCGTGCGGGACCGCCCTCGGGCGCGTAGCTGAGGAATGTGACATCATAAAGCACCGAGGCGTCCTTGTTTGACCGCCATGCGCGGATCACGGTCTGCCCCTCGTCACTGCCTTGGCGCAGCCACAGCCCTTCGTCGCTGACCGACAGGACAGAGGTCCCGCCCGCGCGAATGCTATCGCTGAGCTGGATGTATTTTTTCGCGGTCGCCGCAACGATGGGGTTCAACATGCCCACAGCCATCACGCCAATGATGAACGCCACCCAGATCGGGGCCTGCAACGCGCTGAGCGCTGAGCGGCCGGCGGCACGGGTCACCACCAGTTCTGACGAGCGTGCCAGCGACAAAAACAACACCACGGTCGCAAGGATCATGATCAGCGGCAGGATCAGGTTCATGGTTTCAGGCGTGTTTAACAACGTCATCCCGAAGAGGCGCAGCCAGCCGATATCGTAGCTGCTGAACCGGCGCGCCTGATCGACCATATCCACCAACACGAGCAGAGAGAACAGCACAGCGGAAATGAGGATAAACCCCATAATAAAGCGGCGCGCGAAATAGAGATGCAGGATCATGCGACGCCCCTTTGCTTGCCCATCCGTTTGGTCCAGCCCGGATGGGCCGTTTGCCAGATCATCCCGATCACAATCACAGCGCCAATCAGGCTGGGCAGGAACAGCAGTGGCCACCGGCTGGCGTCGTCGCGCACCGTTTCGACCAAAGTGCCGCGCAACCCGTCAATCGCGATGAGCAGACCAAAGGCGATCACGATCTCGCGCCAGACCCCGAAGCGTGAAAACCCTCCGAGCACCAGTGTCGCATAGCCGATCATCGCGGCGATCATACAAAACGCCGCCGAGGCAAAGCGCGCCGTCAGCTCTTCTGCGATCTCGCCCGCGCTGGATTTGGTGATCGTCTCAAGCTGATCCCACTGGGCAAACATCTCTGCCGTGGTCATGGCGTCGATGGATTGGGTGCGGGGTTTGTCGCTGCTGACCAATGCCGAGATATCGAACGAGAAATCGCGGAACTTGGCGGTCGACAGGCGTTTGCCGGCCATCTCAAGCCGTTGCGCCATGCCATCGACCATGATCAGCGTCGTGCCATCGCCATTGCGGATCAGATAGGCTTCGGACGCGGTATAGATCACGCCTTCGTCGGGATTGCGTCGGTCCGAGAGAAACACATCGCGCAACACCCCGTCGGCGTCGATCACGCGGGTATAGAACGTGACCTTAGAGGTCGGATGCAGGAATGTGCCTTCGGTCAACAGCCGTGCGGTGACATTCTGCGAAATCTCGGCCTCGCGTTCAGACAGCTGTCCGTTGGACAGGGGCAACAGCAGATGGGTCAGCACCGACATCATGATCGCGACGCAAAGGCCATAGACGAACACGGGCCGCGCCAGACGCCAAGGGCTGGTGCCCGTCGCCTGCAGCACCGTCAGCTCGGATTCGCTGGTCATCCGGTTGATCACATAGACCGACCCCGCAAAGGTCGCGATCGGCAGGACGGTGGTGATCAGCTTGGGCAGCCCCAGCACGGTAAATTCAAGAAACACCAGCGCCGTCTGGCCGTCGCCGATCAGCCGGTCAAACAGCACCACGGCGCGGTTGATCCAGAAAATCGCCACCAGGATCAACGCAAAGAAACTGAACAAAATCAGGAACTGGGACAACATATAGCGGTCGAACTTGGCCAATCTGCATCCCTTGGGTATCAACACGGGTGAACTTTCGCCCGACGATAAAGTAAATTTCCGCCCACGAAAACTGCTATCTGGCCTTAACGGCGCACGCAGGATACGTCTAAGCGAAATTCAGACAAAAGGGGTTCACCTGATGACCGCATTGACGCCAATGACATTTACCGAAACCGATATTGACCAGATCGCAGGCCACACGGGCCGTGTGGCTGTGACTGTGGGCGCGGATGCCAAGCTCAACCCCTCCGCGCGGCGCATCAACAAGCTGACCAAAGGCGCGCTGGAACGTCTGGTGGCCAGCGACAGCTTCACGAAATTGTCAGCGGGCGATGCGGTCAGCCTTGGGTTTCCCACCGGCATGGCAGCCGAAGCCGTGGATGTGGTGCAATTGGCGAATAACGCCGATCAGGAAGCCCTGCGTGCAGCCGGTGCGGCGCTTGCGAAACGGCGCGGCGATGCGGATCTGCTGGTGTTGACGGGCGGTTTGCGCAAAGCGGCCGAGCTTTGCTTTGGACTGGCCATGCGCGACTACACGTTCGAGGATCGCAAAAGCAACGGCAAGCCACGCAAGGGGCAGGTCGTGATCATGAATTCCAAACCCGAAGAGGTCGAAGCCGCTGCGGCGCCCCTGCTGGCGATCGCCGACGGCGCCTTTATGACCCGCGACCTGACGAACGAGCCTGCGAATATCCTGACCACCACCGAATTCGCCGACCGTCTGGCCGAGATGGAGTCAATCGGCCTTGAGGTCGAAGTGCTGGACGAAGCCAAGTTGGAAGAACTAGGGATGCGCACCTTGCTCAGCGTCGGGCAGGGGTCGGCCAGCCCGTCTTACGTCGTGGTGATGAAATGGAACGGCGGCGAGAAAGACGCGGCCCCGCTGGCGTTGGTCGGCAAGGGCGTGGTGTTCGACACCGGCGGCATCAGCCTGAAACCGGGCGCGGGCATGGAAGACATGACAATGGACATGGGCGGCGCGGGCGTTGTCTCGGGCGTGATGCGCAGCCTTGCCCTGCGTAAGGCCAAGGCCAATGTCGTCGGGCTGGTCGGTATCGTAGAGAACATGCCATCCAGCACGGCAACCCGCCCCGGTGACGTGATCAAGACGATGAAGGGCGACACGGTCGAGGTGATCAATACCGACGCCGAAGGCCGTTTGGTGCTTTGTGATGTGCTTTGGTACGCGCAAGAACGGTTCAACCCCGCGGGCGTGATCGATTTGGCGACGCTGACCGGCGCGATTATCATCGGCCTGGGTCATGACAATGCGGGCGTTTTCTCGAACGACGATACGCTGTGCAACGCCTTCCTCAAGGCCGCGCAAACCGAGGGTGAAGGCGCGTGGCGGATGCCCCTGGGCGCGGGGTATGACAAGCTGCTGAAAAGCCGCATCGCCGACATGAAAAACATCGGCGGGCGGCCTGCCGGGTCGATCACGGCGGCGCAATTCCTGCAACGGTTCATCAAGGACGGTACGCCTTGGATTCACCTTGATATCGCCGGTGTGGCTTCTGTCAAATCCGAGACAGCGCTGGCGCCCGTCGGGGCCACGGGCTGGGGCGTAGCGGCGTTGAACCGATTGATTTCAAACCTCTACGAGACAGAGTAAACCTGATGGGTGCCGCGTATTTCTACCATCTGACCCAGCGACCGCTGGTCGAAACGCTGACCATGCTTTTGGGCAAGGCCCAAGGCGCGGGCTGGCGTGTGGCGGTACGCGGCACCGATCAATCCTTGCTGGAACAGCTTGACGTCGCCCTGTGGCGCGGGCCCGAGGATGGCTTTCTGCCTCATGGTCTGGCCGGTGGCCCCCATGATGCCGAACAGCCGGTTTTGCTGACCACGGACACCCACGCGCCGAATAACGCAAGCTGCGTGTTCTCGATCCACGGCGCGGCTGTGTCGGCACAGGAAGTCGCGGCGCTGGATCGGGTGTGCATCCTGTTCGACGGGCTGGACGACCACGCCCTGAACGTCGCGCGGGACCAGTGGAAATCGCTGAAAGCCGCAGGAGCCTCTGCGCAATACTGGTCCGAGGAATCGGGCCGGTGGGAGAAAAAGGCAGAGACCTGAGGGCGTTACGCCACGCTTTACCGGGTGAGGATCAACTCTCCGTTGGTGATCTCGATTCGGCCCCAGCGTTGCAGATAGCCCATCCCCAACAAGGATTGCCGCATCTCGCCTTCGTTCACGACCGCGGGCACATCGGTATCGCGCACCCCGCCCAGTTCAACCTCGTCCAGCCGCACATAGGCAGTGCGCACTTCGCCATTGGCGGTGCTGGCACGGCCAAGATAGTTCAGGTTGTCTGGCGAGAGCCCTGCGGCTTCGGCATCGGCGCGGGTCAGCACCATATCCGTCGCGCCGGTGTCCACCACAAAGCGGAGCGGCGTGCCGTTGATCGTCGCCGTCAGATAATAATGCCCGTCGCGGGCGCGCGGCAGGGTGACGCTGCCGGTGCTGGCCTCATAGGCTTGGCGCGGGATGTCGCCTTGCCGGTTGATATCCTCCCACAGGCCGTAGCCCGCGGCGACACCGGTAAAGATCATGGCCCAGACCGCGACCTGTTGCAGCGTCTTGTTCCAGCCCTGACGGCTTTGCATGAAGAACCAGCCCGCGACCATCGCCATGAGCACGATCAGATAGATCAAACGTCCTGTTTCAATGTCCGGCATCGTATATCCTTTGGCAATCTTCCAAAGATATGGGGGCAGGACGTGGAAAAGTCAGCCCGGACCCGGCCCGAAACCGAAAGCGCTAAGCCCGTCGAGCACGAATTGCACCGACAGCGCGGCAAGCAGCATCCCCAAAAGCCGCGTGATCACGTTGATCCCGACCTTGCCCAACGCGTTTTCAAGGTAGCCGCTGGCCTGCATCGTGATGCCCATGATGATCAGGACGGCAAAAGTGATCGCGACGACGGTCACCAGCCCTTCAAGGCCCGGTTTCTCGCCCGTCAGCAGGATCACCGACGCGATAGAGCCGGGACCCGCGATCAAGGGAATGGCCAGCGGAAATACCGAAGGGTCGTCGTGATCGTCATCCGCCTCGGCATGGCCCTCACGGCGTTTCGTGCGGCGGTCGAACAACATATCAAGCGCGGTCAGGAACAGCAGCACGCCCCCCGCGACACGAAAGGCGGGCATCGAGATGCCGATAAAGCCAAGCACAGCCTCGCCAAACGCGGCAAAGACCAGCAGCAGCAGCCCCGCGATGACCACGGACCGCCACGCAATCAAGCGGCGCTGGCGCGGGGTCATGCCGGGGGTCAGCGCCAGAAACATCGGGCCAATCGCAAAGGGGTCAATGATCACGATCATCGTCGCGAACGCGGTGATCATGAATGCCAGATCAAGTGCCATCATAAACCGTCACCGGGGCCAGCCCCGTCCTTATCCCTTGCGCCGCGCTGGCATTACGCCGACGCGGTTTCCAGTTTTTCCAACGCGCCCATCCAGATCGCTTCCGCCCGTTCAAGCGCGGCCATGACCTCGGCGTATTTCTTGTTCCAGACCTCAAGTTCGCCGACTTTGTCCTTTTCGTAAAGGGCAGGGTCCGCGAGCTTTTTCGCAAGCTTGTCGCGCATGTCGTTGATCTTGGTCACCCGCGCCTCGGCCGTGCGCACTTCGGCGCGCAGGGCAAGGATGTCTTCGCGGTTGGCGCGTTTGGGTTTTGGCGCTTCCTTGACCGGTTTGGGGTTCTTGCTGACGGGCTTTTCCACGGTCAACAGCATCTTGCGATAGGCTTCGAGGTCATCCTCATAGGGTTTGACCGTGCCGTTCGACACCAGCCACAGACGGTCCGCGACCATCGACAAAAGGTGCATATCGTGGCTGACAAGGATCACAGCACCCGAATAGCGCGTCAGCGCCTCGACCAGCGCTTCGCGCGATTCGATATCAAGGTGGTTGGTCGGCTCATCGAGGATCAGCAGATGCGGTGCGTCCAATGTGGCGAGCAGCAGCGACAGACGCGCCTTTTGCCCCCCCGACAGACGCCCCACTTCGGTATCGGCCTGATCCGGCCCCAGACCAAACCCCGCCAGCTGTGCGCGCAGCTTGGATTGCATCACACCGGGGCGCGCGCTGATCATATGCTGCAGCGGCGTTTCATGGACAATCAATTCGTCCACCTGATGCTGTGCAAAGAACCCGATGCGCAGCTTGCTGGAGTTGATCGCCTTGCCCTCGAACAACACCAAACGGTTGGAGAGCAGCTTTGACAGGGTAGATTTACCCTGACCGTTTTTGCCCAACAGCGCGATGCGGTCGTCTTGGTCGATCCGCAGGTTCAGGCGCGACAGGACGGGCTGGCCTTCGGTATAGCCGGTCGATCCGCCTTCGATACTGATGATGGGCGGTGAAAGCTCGTCAGGTTGCGGGAAGGTAAAGACCTTGCGCGCGGCTTCTTCCGGCGGCGTGATTGTCACCATCTTCTCGATGGCCTTCATTCGCGATTGCGCCTGTTTCGCCTTGGACGCCTTGGCCTTGAAGCGGTCCACAAAGGCCTGCATATGCGCCTTATGCGCTTGCTGCTTTTTCGCCTGCGCTGTCAGCTGCGCACGCTTTTCGGCCCGCATTTTCGCGAATTGGTCGTAATTACCCTGATAATACGTGAGCTTACGGTCTTCGAGGTGCAAGATACCACCGACGGCACGGTTCAACAGACCACGGTCGTGGCTGATGATGATCACCGTATGCGGGTATTTCGACAGGTAGTTTTCCAGCCACAACGCGCCTTCAAGGTCGAGGTAGTTGGTCGGTTCGTCCAACAGCAGCAAATCCGGCTGCGCGAACAGAACGCCCGCCAGCGCCACGCGCATCCGCCACCCGCCCGAATAGGCCGAACAGGGCTGCTGCTGATCATGGTCATCAAAGCCGAGCCCCTTGAGGATCGCGGCGGCACGGCCTTCGGCGGACCAGGCGTCGATATCGGCAAGGCGGGTCTGCACCTCGGCGATGCGCGCGGGATCATCCGTTGTCTCTGCCTCGTGCATCAAGGCGGCGCGTTCGACATCGGCGGCCAGCACCGTATCGATCAGCGACACGTCAGAGGACGGGACCTCTTGGGCGATGCCCCCGATCTTGGCGCGCGAGGGCAGGCTGATGTCGCCCGCGTCCAGCGACAGCTCTCCGCGAATGATTTTGAACAGTGTGGTTTTACCCGCACCGTTTTGTCCGACCAGACCCACTTTGTGGCCTTCGGGGATGACCGCGCTGGCTTCCTCGAACAAGGGACGGCCTTCGACGGAATAGTTGATTTCTGAAATGCTTAACATGGACGCGGTGTGAACCATGTCTGGCCCCGCGTCAATCGCGGCTTTTCACGGGGCATGACCCATGCTAGGGAGCGGCCAAATCAACCCCACCTAGGAGAGCTATCATGGCCCTTGAGCGCACATTCTCGATCATCAAACCAGACGCAACACGCCGCAACCTGACCGGCAAAATCAACGCCAAATTCGAAGAAGCCGGCCTGCGCATCGTCGCACAAAAGCGTATTCACATGACAAAGGCACAAGCCGGCGTTTTCTATGCCGTGCACGCCGAGCGTCCTTTCTATGACGAACTGTGCGAATTCATGGCGTCCGAGCCTGTTGTTGTTCAGGTTCTCGAAGGCGAAGGTGCCATCGCGAAAAACCGCGAAGTGATGGGCGCAACCAACCCAGCAGACGCAGCCGAAGGCACGATCCGCGCAGAATTCGCCGAATCCGTTGGCGAAAACTCCGTTCACGGGTCTGACGCGCCTGAAACAGCCGCCGTCGAAATCGCGTATTTCTTCTCCGGTCTGGAACTGGTTGGCTAAGCCTTCACAGGTTTGGACAGATGAAAGGGGTCGCAGGCAACTGCGGCCCTTTTTTCATGCAACGGGGATCACATAGCGGCGACCGACCTGTTCAGCCTTTAAGGGTCGGATGGTGTGACGACAGTTCACCGTCCACAGGGCTCACGGTTTTCATCGGTGCCGTTTGTTCAAGATGACGGTGCAACAGATCGACGTTGCGGATGTTTGCCTTCCAGCCCACGTCAAAGATGTCACCGATCAGGGGGATCGCACCGATCGCAAGGTCGATGCCCACATTCGCCCCCATACGCGCCAGAACCGAGCGGCTTGCGCCCATGCGATGCGCTTCCTTCAAGATATAGCCCGCCGGTGCCAAAGCCAGAACGTCGCCAACGCCGGGTATCAGGCCAAGGATGCTGTCCCAGCCCAGCCGAACGCCCAGAACAGGCACCCGTAGGGCGCTATCCATCGTACGGGCAAGGCCACGCAGCCGGTCAAGGTCGTGTTGAACATCGGGGGTATGTGGCATGGGGCAGGGTATCCTGTTGGGGCTACGTTAGCGACCCAACGCTTATGGGCGCAGTGCCGTTCCGCCGCCGCCTTCGGGTTTCGCAGAAACGCGTTACGCCTCGCGCACACCGATCAGGTTCATCATGCGTTCGAATTCAGAGCGTCCGGTATCATGGGCACGGGCCTTGATCGCGTCGAACTTGACCCGCAGGGCTTTCTTCTCTTCCCCCTTGCAGTCGTTCCACGGGCGCCCCTGAAGCCCCATCACCAGAACATAGTACCCGATGAAGTGGGGGCGCTGACCATTTTGCAGCAACCTCTCGTAGGCTGCATCGGCACCAAGATCGCGCAGCTCTTGCGCGGAGTGGATGCCAGCACGGGCGCAGCTTTCCTCGAACGCGGGGCCAAGATTGCGGATGGAAGAAACAGGGTCAGTCATACCGGGCTGTTTATACCGCAGCTTGCCGCCTGTCACTTTCAGATGCTGGCGTAATCCGTAAATATCACCGGCTGGGGTTTTTCCGGCGCGGGTTTGGGTGGGGCGGATTGTTGCGGCTGCTGCGATTGCTTGGTCATGTGTCTTCTCCGGCTTGTGTTGGTCTCTCCGTTTCAGGGGCTACCAACGTTCGGGCGGCCCTTTCGTTCACGGTGAAGTCGAAAACTGCCGGTTTCGGGGCCGGATATGGGCGGTTTTGGGGCGAAACTGTGCCATTTAAGCCATGCATTTTCCGCATATCCACTATGGTTTGCACCTTTGCTGCACCGCGCACATATGACGGTCACGGGCATTGAAGCCCTGAAATGGAAAGCTGGAAAATGAAAACCGAAGCTACATACAAAACCGCCACTCCGGTCGAAGTCGACCGTCTTCTTGCCGAAGCCAACGCGCTGCGCAGTGCCTATATCTCTGCCGCTGTTGCCAAAGCATCGCGCAAGTTTACCGGCCTGTTCCGCACCGCACCCCGCGGCACGGCAGCAGCCTAAACCGCCAGCGCTTCGCTGACGGAACATACCAAATCGAATGCGGTGGATAGGCCGCCGCATAGACGTGAAAGAGAGAATAAGAAATGAGCTATACATCCACATATACCGCCGCACCTGTTGCGGGTCTGATGCCCAAGCTGCGCCAGTCGCTTGATGCATTCCGTGCCTACAGCGCTGACCAACGCGCCAAACGCCAGACCTTCCGCGAGCTGTCGGCGATGAATGACCGGGATCTGGCAGATATCGGTGTTGCACGTGGCGAAATCCGCCATATTGCCTCGCAAGCGGTTGCCCTGCGCTAACCACGACGCCTAAAGCCACAAGAATTTCCCCGCCGCAAAGTTCTCCCACTTTGCGGCGGTTTTATTTTGTCTGATCAGATGCTTATGCGGTGCAATCCGGCGCTGGTGATTCCCCCAATCAGGTGCTGCATCGCTTGATCTCTTCCCCCAAAACCCCTTCCGCCGCTGCGGCCCCCAAAACAGCGTTTCGCGATCAAAGCCCTTGCCAGAATTTTATTCCTGACCAAGGATGAATGACACCACCGCGGACTTGCTTGACGCTGCGCCATTGAAGCGCGGCTGCGTCATGTTACCTCCCCCTTAGACGTAACGGAGAATATCATGATCAAACACGCCACACTTACCGCAATCGCCCTTGCTACCGGCGTCAGTGCTGCTCAGGCAGAGACGCTGAATGTCGGCATGTCGGGCGGGTACTTTCCCTTTACCTTCGTAAAGCTTGACGAGCTTCAAGGGTTCGAGGTCGATTTCATCAACGCCGTCGCCAAGGAAACCGGCGACGAGGTGAACTTTGTCACCATGTCCTTTTCCGGCCTGATCGGCGCGCTGGAATCTGGCCGCATCGACACGATCGCCAACCAGATCACCATCACCCCCGAACGCGAGGCGAAATTCGCCTTTTCGCAGCCCTATGTCTTTGACGGGGCGCAGGTCGTGGTGAAAGAGGGCAACGAAGACACCATCGGCAGTGTCGAGGATCTGAGCGGGAAGACCGTTGCGGTCAACCTCGGCTCCAACTTCGAGGAACTGCTGAACGAGCTGCCGAACGCGGGCGAGATCGACATTCGCACCTATGAAAGCAACATTGCGCAAGACACGGCCCTTGGTCGCGTGGATGCTTTTGTGATGGACCGCGTTTCCTCGGCCCAGCTGATCGCGGAAAGCCCGCTGCCGCTGGCGCTTGCGGGCAAACCCTTCAGCGAGATCCGCAATGCGCTGCCCTTCCGCAACGATGATGAAGGTCAGGCCCTGCGTGACCGGTTCGACGCCGCGATCACCAAGCTGAAAGAAGACGGCACCCTGACCGAGATTTCGGAAAAATGGTTCGGCTCTGACATCACAACAGCCGAGTAACACAAGATGCGGGGACTGGATTTCGAATATATGTGGGGCTTGCTGCCCGTGTTGCTGGGCTATGTCCCGCTGACGCTGTTCATGGCGTTTGTGGGCATGGTCTGCGCATTGGTGCTGGCTTCTGTGCTCGCGGTTGAACGGGTGTTTCGGGTTCCGGTCCTCGACGTTTTTGTGCGGCTGTTCATCAGCTTCTTTCGCGGCACGCCGTTGTTGGTGCAGTTGTTCCTGTTCTACTACGGCCTGCCGCAAGTCCTGAGCTTTCTGGGCAAGATCGACGGCGTCACCGCGACCATCATGGGGCTGACGCTGCATTTCTCGGCCTATATGGCGGAAAGCATCCGCGCCGCCATTCTGGGTGTGGATCGCAGCCAATGGGAGGCCGCGCAGGCCGTTGGCATGACCCAAGGCCAGATGATGCGCCAGATTATTCTGCCTCAGGCCTCGCGGGTCGCGGCACCGACGTTGGTGAATTACTTTATCGATATGATCAAAGGCACCTCGCTGGCCTTTACCCTTGGCGTGACCGAACTGATGGGGGCGACCCAGAAAGAGGCGGCGGGCAGCTTCCTCTACTTCGAAGCCTTTCTCGTCGTCGCCGCGATCTATTGGGTCATGGTAGAGACATTGGCCTTCGCACAGCGTCACCTAGAGGTATATCTGAACAAGGCACATGCGCGATGACCATTACACAGAGCATTCCAGAGACGGGCAGGGCGACGGGTGACGGGATCACCATATCCGGCCTGACCAAATCCTTTGGCAGCACCGCCGTGCTGAAAGACATCTCGCTTGATATTGCCCAAGGCGAACGGGTGGTGATCATCGGGCCGTCGGGCACGGGGAAGTCTACCTTGCTGCGCTGCCTTAACTTTCTAGATGCGCCTGACGCAGGCATCATCCACATTGGCGATATGTCTGTCGATGCAGCTACGGCGAAACGCGCCGATATTCTCGCGCTGCGGCGGCGCACGTCCTTCGTGTTCCAGAACTACGCGCTGTTTGCCAACAAGACCGCGCGCGAGAATATCACTCAGGCGCTGATTACCGTTCAGGGCTATAGCAAGGCCGAGGCCAACGCCCGTGCCGACGCGACGCTGCGCGAAACCGGTCTGTTCGAGAAAGCCGACAGCTACCCCGCAGCGCTGTCGGGCGGCCAGCAGCAACGGGTGGGCATCGGCCGTGCGATGGCGCTGGATGCGGATCTGATGCTGTTTGACGAACCGACCTCGGCGCTGGACCCCGAATGGGTGGGAGAGGTGCTCGACCTCATGCGGCGCGTGGCCGAGAAACAGCAGACCATGCTGATCGTGACCCACGAGATCCAGTTCGCGCGCGAGATTGCGGATCGGATCGTCTTTATGGACGAGGGGCGGATTGTCGAACAGGGCCCACCGGCGGAACTGCTTGATGCGCCCAAAGACCCGCGCACCCAATCCTTCTTGCGGCGTGTCACGGGATAGGGACTAGACCTTGATCACCGTGCACCCATGGGCGGCGGCGCGGGACAGCAGATCGGGCGACAGCGCGGCCCCTGTGACAAGGTAGTCATAGGCCCAGATCTCCCCGTGCTGGCAGGCAAGGTCCAACTCCGCCTTGCCCTGATCGGCCACCAGGATCGTTGTCTTGGCGCAGCCCGCAATCGCCTTGCGCGCCAGCACCTCGTCCGAGTTATAGTCCATCACCGCGCCCGACCCCGACAGCCCGCCACAGCTGAACACCGCGTAATCCATGCGGTAACCCGCGAAAAACGCCAGCGCTGCAGCGCCGATCAGATCCAGATCGCGCATCCGTACGTTGCCGCCCGCCAGCTCCACCATCACGCCCGCGGCATTCTGCAGGGCGCACACCGCGTGGATGCTATTGGTCGCGACGAATAGGTCTTTGTGCGACGACAGAAACCGCGCGCAATGCTCGACCGTTGTACCCGTCCCAAGCGCCACCCGTGCGCCATCGGGGATCAGGTTCTTGACCGCCAAGGCGATGCGCTGCTTTTCCTGTCGCGCGATGGTTTCGCGGGGCAGGTAGCCGATATTCTCGCTTTGCTGGCGCAGTTGCACCTTTCCCTTGCGGCGCTGCACCAGTGCCGCGTCGTCAAGGTCGCGCAGGTCGGCGCGGATGGTCTGCACCGAAACGTCCAAACGCTGCGATAGTTCGGCAGGGGACAAAGCGTCGTTCTGCGACAGCAGCGCAATGATCCTGTCGCGCCGGTCGGTAAGAGTAGGTCGCGCCATCTATTTTCCTTCGAAAACAACTCAAGGTTAGCCGGACCCTAGAGCGACCCCGTCCACGGCGCAATATAATTAAATCTGTTACGGAAATGTCATAAATCTGTAGCGTAAGATTGGAATAAGGCGAGCGTGAAATGCTTTCGTACGAAAGCTACCTTTTCAGGAGAGCCACATGAAAACCATCCTCACCACCACCGCTTTTGCCCTGATGGCCAGCACGGCCCTTGCAGATACAATCACACTTTACACCTCACAGCCCAATGCCGATGCGCAGCAGACTGTGGACGCCTTCAAAGCCGCCAACCCCGATACCGATGTCGAATGGGTCCGCGACGGCACGACCAAACTGATGGCCCGTCTGCGCGCCGAGATCGAGGCAGGCAACCCGCAGCCCGACGTGCTGCTGATCGCCGACACCGTGACGCTGGAAGGCATGGCCCAAGAAGGTCTGCTGACCGCCTACCAATCCCCCGAGGCTGCCAATTATGACAGCGCGCTGTATTCTGCCGACGGCTTCTATCACTCGACCAAGCTGATCACGACAGGTATCGTCTATAACACCGGCGTCGAGACGGCTCCGACCTCGTGGAACGACCTGAGCGATGCGGCCCTGAAAGGGCAGGTGGCCATGCCGTCCCCGCTGTATTCCGGTGCGGCGCTGATCCATCTGGCAACCCTGACCGGCGATGACAGCCTTGGCTGGGGCTATTACGAACAACTGGCGGAAAACGACGCCCGCGCCCAAGGCGGCAACGGCGGCACGTTCAAGGCCGTGGCCTCGGGCGAGAAACCTTATGGCATGGTCGTCGACTTCCTCGCGATCCGCAACAAGGCCGAAGGGTCGCCTGTCGAATTCGTCTTTCCGACCGAAGGCGTATCCTATGTGACCGAGCCTGTGGCGATCATGTCGACCGCCAAGAACGTCGAAGGCGCACAGAAGTTCGTCGATTTCCTGCTGAGCGCGGAAGGTCAGGATGTGGTGCTTGAGATGGGCTATATCCCCGCACGCGACGGCATGGGCGTGCCCGCCGGTTTCCCTGCGCGCGAAGACATCAAACTGATGGATTTCGATCCCGCGACCGCGTTGAAAGACGCCGAAGCCAACAAGGCCAAGTTCACAGAGCTGTTTGGCGCCGAGTAATGGGCGTTCTGACAAAAAACGGGGGCAGCCGGTCCGAGGGGTGGCTGCTCTCTACCATTTTGATTGTGGCGATCAGCCTGACCCTTGCGCCGGTGCTGCGCCTGTTTGTCGAAGGGGTGACGGATCAGGGCGCGGTTGGCCTGTCGCTCGCGGGCGAGGTGCTGCGCCAACCATCAACGCTGAGCGCGCTGAAGCATTCGCTGGTGACCGCAGGGTTTGGCACCCTGGTCTCGGTGGTTCTGGGGTCTGCCTTTGCGTTTCTGGTGGCGCTGACCGATCTGCGCGCCAAGGCGGCGCTGGTGTTCTGCCTGATGATCCCGATGATGATCCCGCCCCAGATCACCGCGCTGTCCTGGACCCAGATCATGGGGCCGTCGTCGGTGTTGCTCAAGACCTTGGGGCTGGCACCGCCACTGGGGTCGCCGCAGCCGCTTTATTCGGCGCAAGGTATCATTCTGTTGCTGGGCATCCAGCATATGTCGATCATTTTCCTGACCCTGCGTGCAGGTCTGCGCGCCATCCCGCAAGAGGTGGTAGAGGCGGCGCGCATCAGTGGCGCGCGGGGGCTGCGCACGTGGTGGCAGGTGGTCATGCCCCTGACCCTACCCAGTTTGGCGGCAGGAACGGCGATCACCTTTGTCACCGCGCTTGGCAACTTTGGCATTCCGGCGATGCTGGGTATTCCGGCGGGCTACGCAACCCTGCCGACACTGGTTTACCAAAAGCTGGCGGGCATGGGCACCAGCGTGCTGGCCGAGGTATCGATCCTCGCCATGCTGATCGGTGCGGTGGCTGTCACGGGCATCCTGACGCAACGATTCTTCCAATCACGCCAACGGGTCTATCTGGTGGGGGCCACGTCGCGCCCCTTGGCGATTCCGCTCGGGGCGGCGCGTCTGCCGGTCGAGGTGTTGCTATGGGCCGTGGTCTGCACGATCCTTGTGCTGCCCATGTTCGGCCTGCTGGCGACGTCGCTGGTGCCTGCCTATGGCGTGCCACTGCGGCTTGACACCGTAACCCTTCAGGCGTGGACCGAGGTCCTGCTGCGCCAGCCGGTCACGACGCGGGCCTTTGCGAACTCCTTTGGTCTGGCGATCGGCGCGGCGGTTGTTCTCATGCTGCTCTGCCTGCCGCTGGCGTGGTTGATGGAGCGGAACCCGACGCGGCTGTCGCGGCTGTTCGACAGCCTGCTGGATCTGCCCTATGCCTTGCCCGGAGTGGTGCTGTCGATTGCGATGATCCTGCTGCTGATCAAGCTGCCGTTCACCGATGCGACGCTGTACGGCACGATCTGGATCATCTTCCTGGCCTATCTGGCGCGGTTCTTTGCGGTGATGTTCCGCCCCGTGCAAGCGAGCCTCAAGCAGTTGGACCCTGCCATGGGCGAAGCCGCGCAATCGGTGGGGGCATCGCTGTTCCAGCGGCTGCGCGATGTGATCGTGCCGCTCTCGGCACCGGCGGCGGCGGCAGGGGCGATCCTTGTGTTTCTCACCGCGTTTAACGAGCTTACGGTTTCCGCGCTGCTCTGGTCCTCGGGGACCGAGACGTTGGGCGTGGTCATTTTCAATCTGGACGACAGTGGCGAGACCGCAATGGCCAGCGCGCTGGCGATGACCATCGTACTGGTGGTTATGGCGCTGATGGTGCTGGTGCAGCTGATGTCCCGACGTTTCCCCAAAGGAGTAGTCCCATGGCAGACATAAGCCTGTCCGCGCTTGGCAAATCATTCGCCGGTGCCCCCGCGCTGCATGACATCACCACCACGTTCAAGGATGGCGAATTCGTCGCCCTGCTGGGGCCGTCGGGCTGCGGCAAGACCACGCTGCTGCGCCTGCTTGCGGGGTTCGAGATGCCGACGACGGGGCAGATTTCCATCGGCCCGCGCGAGGTCGCGCATGTGGCTGGCAACCGCATGGTCCCGCCCGAGGATCGCAACATCGGTTTCGTGTTCCAGTCCTACGCGCTTTGGCCCCATATGAACGTGCGGCGCAATGTGTCCTATCCGCTGGAGATCCGGCGTTTTTCCAAGGCCGAGATCACCGCGCAGACCGATCAGGCGTTACAGGCGACGGGGCTGACGGACTATGCCGACCGGATGCCCTCCGACCTGTCGGGCGGGCAGCGTCAGCGGGTCGCTTTGGCGCGCTGTCTGGTGTCGCACCCCGATGCGGTGCTGCTGGACGAACCACTGGCCAACCTTGATGTGGCGCTGCGGGCGTCGATGCAAACAGTGTTCACCGATTTCCACAAGCGCACCGGCGCGACGATGGTCTATGTCACCCACGATCAGTCAGAGGCGATGGCCATGGCCGACCGGATCGCCGTGATGGACAAGGGCCGCATCCAGCAGTTCGACACGCCCCAAACGCTGTATGAACGCCCCAAGAACCGCTTTGTCGCCGAATTCGTCGGGCGCGGCACGGTGGTGCCCATGCGCGGGGTCGAAAAGAGCGATAGCGCCCTGCACGGCCATGTTTTGGGCACGCGGATCGCGGTGCAAAGCGGGGATGACCTGCCAAGCCATGTCTGCCTGCGCCCCGAAAACCTGACCATCAGCGAAACCGGCGACCTGCGCGCCAAAGTGGCGCGGGTGACCTATCTGGGCGGCAAATACCTTTTGGAAACCGTTGCGGACTGCGGCACGCGCCTGCTGGCTGAAACACGGGCACGGTTTGATGTCGGCATGCAGCTAGGCCTGACGATCACCACCCCATGGGCATTCTCCGAGGAATAAATGCAAAGCGTAAGAGTACTTTCCGGCATCGGGGACAAAGGCCCCGCATGCATGCAATTGAACACGGGCAATCGGCGCTGGCTGCTGGACTGCGGCTTTGGCCCCGAGGCCCACGCCCATTTTGATCCGCGCTGGCTGAAGGGCGCGGATGCGGTCTTTATCACCCACGACCATATCGACCACATCGGCGGGGCGATCTATGCGGTAGAGGCGGGGCTGCCGATCTATGCCACCGCGCAAACCGCCAAGGCGCTGCCCCCTGCCGCCAAGGTCAACCTGCTGCCCGAACAGGGGGTATCCGTGATCGATGGCGTGCAGCTGACCACGGGGCGCAACGGGCACGCCATGGGCGGTGTCTGGATGCATTTCGCCTTGGGCGAGGGGCTGTTCTACTCGGGCGATTGGTCCGAGGAATCCGACTGGTTCCCGCTGGACCTTCCACCACCCGCGGCGACGGCGATCCTGGACTGTTCCTACCAGCTTGACGATGTGCCCCAGACCGAAAGATTTGCAGCACTTGACGCCTTGCTGGACAGGCTTGAGGGGCAGGTGCTTTTGCCAGTGCCGCCATCGGGCAGGGCGGGCGAAATGGCCTTGCACCTGATCCGGCGCTATGGTCACGCCAGCGTCATGCTGGACCCTGAATGTCAGGCGGTGCTGGCGACGGGTCTGCGCAGCGGCACGCTTGGCGTGGATGCGGCCAAGATCGCCCCGCTGCTGGCGCGCGGCCCGCTGGACGAGGCGCGTTTTCTGGTCTGCGACACCCCCAATGCCGATGGCGGTGCCGCCTGGGGCTATGTGCGGGCCTGGCATGAAAGCGGCCGTTTGGGGCGCGACGCGCATGTGGTCTTTACCGGCCATATGACCGCCCATGCCCGCGGGATCTGCAGCGTGCCGGGGGGATATTTCCAACGCTGGAACGTACACCCGCCGCTGCGTGATCAGGTGCGTATGCTGGAACGGCTTGGCGCGAAACGCTTTGCGCCAGCCTTCTGTACCCAGCCCGAGGATTACCTGATCGAGGATCTGGGCGTCGAGGTTTTCATGCATGATCCGGTGCGCCTGTGAGGGGGGCCGCGCTTCCGCCCTCGGACTTTTGCCTGATCCGCCACGGCGAGACGACCGCCAATGCGCAAAGCATCATCGCAGGGGTGACCGATGTCGCGCTGACCGCCCGTGGCCGCGATCAGGCGCGCGCGCTGGCCCGTCGTCGCTGGCCGCAGCCGGTCACGCTTTTCGCCAGCCCCGCCGCACGGGCGCGAGAAACCTGCAAGCTCGCCTTTCCGCAGCGCGGTTTTACCGTGATTTCCGCGTTGCGCGAACGCGATTGGGGGGCGTTCGAGGGGCAGCCGCTGTCGCAGCAACCCATACGCGAAGACACCCCCGAAGACGGCGAAAGCTGGCCCGCCATGCTTGATCGTGTCGCAGGCGCGATCCACGCGGCCTGTGCCGCCACACCCGCCGGCCACCTTCCGGTGCTGGTCTGCCATTCCGGTATCATCCGCGCCGCGCGCGTGCTGTGGACACCCCATGGCGCGGGCACACGCCCGCCAAACGCCATCCCGATCCTGTTTCAGCGGTCGGGCACATTTTTTGAGGAGAAAGAGCTATGACATCCGCCCCCCTGACACCTTGCGTGGTATTCGACGTCGACGGCACTCTGGCCGAGTTCGACGCGGCAAAGCTGGGTCATCTGGTGCATGGCGTCGAGAAGCAATGGGATGCGTTCCACATGGCGATGGCCGACGCCCCGCTGATTGCCCCCATCGCCAAGCTGATGCGCCGCCTGAAGCAAAGCGGCGAGACGATCGTCATCTGCTCGGGCCGCCCTGACGGTTGGGCTGAACACACGATCGCCTGGCTGCACAAGCACGAGCTGCCCTTCGACGGCGTTTACCTGCGCGCCAAGGATCAGGACGCCGCAAGCGATCCGGACGTCAAACGCCAGGCGCTGGCGCAAATGCAAGCTGACGGGCTAGCGCCCTGGCTGGTCATCGATGATCGCAGTTCGGTCGTTGACGCATGGCGGGCCGAGGGGCTTGCCTGCCTGCAATGCGCGCCGGGGGATTTTTGACGCGGGCGGGTGCAGCATCACGCCCCTGATCGCGGATTTTGACAGCGCACCGCGCCACAGGGGCCTGCGACCAAGGCGACGGCTTGTCCCGCAAGGGGTAGACATAAACTGTCAGGGTGAAATGGCGGAGAGACAGGGATTCGAACCCTGGGAACCCGTGAAGGCTCAACGGTTTTCGAGACCGCCCCGTTCGACCACTCCGGCACCTCTCCGCATCGGTGTGGTGCGTCCGTTTAGGATGGATTTTGCGGGGTGGCAAGGGGGGCTAGGCCAGTTTTCGCGGACACGGGGAATTTCATTGCTGACAGATGGATTTCGCCTAAGCTCTTGGGGTGGATCAACTTGAAAGGAATGCCCTGATGCGCCGACTGTCCCGTTTGCCGTTAACTTTATGTTTTGGATTGGCGGTCATGGTATCGCTGATTGCACCGATGGCGCGGGCCGCCGACAGGGAAAGGGTCGATGCATTTCTGGAAGTCACAGGGTTTGATGTCGCCCTTGAAAGCATCCGGCTGTCTGCTGATTCCGCGCCGGAAATGCTGGGGATTGATGCGGATGCCTTCGGCTCTGAATGGTCGCGTCTGGTGCGCGAGGTATTCGAGACGGATTTGATGCTGGACATGGGGGCCGGTATTCTGGCGCAGGCGCTCAGCGATGATGCGCTGGAACATGCCTCGGATTTCTATGCCAGTGATCTGGGCCGACGCTTGGTGGCCGCTGAAAACGCGTCGCATATGGAGGAAGACGATGCCGCGAAGGCAGAAGCGGGCGATGCGATCCTGAACGGGCTACGCGGGATCGATTCTCCGCGTGTGGATCTGTTGGCGCGCCTGAACGGGGCAAGCGATGTCGAGGAGAGCTCGATCAAGGCGCTGCAAGAGGTGCAGATCCGGTTCCTGATGGCAGCGGCGGGGGCGGGCGTGATCGAATTACAGATGGAAGAGCCCGACCTGCGCGAAGCGATGCGCGCGCAAGAGCCCGAGATGCGCGCCTCTATCAAAGAGAATGCGCTGGCGGGGGCGGCCTACACCTATCAGGCGTTCTCGGATGAAGAAGTGCTGGTCTATGCCAAGGCGCTGGAAGATCCGCAGATGCAGGAGGTCTACGCGCTGATGAATGCCGTGCAGTTCGAGATCATGGCGAACCGGTTTGAAGAGGTCGCACAGCGGCTTGGCACCATGCAACCCAGTCAGGACCTGTAACCATGCGCGCCCTTGTTCTTGCTGCTGGCCTGTGGATGCTGGCGCTGCCGCTTTGGGCCGACGCGCGGTCAACCGTGCTGGTGGATGTACTGCGTCTTGGCGAGCTGGCCGAGATTTTGCAGCGCGAGGGGTTGGAGAACGCGGAAACGCTTGATCGCGATATGCTGGGCGGGCAGGGCGGCGCGGGGTGGGCGCTGCAGGTGCGTGCCATCTACAACCCCGAACGGATCGTCGAAACCCTGCGCGGGGCATTGGATGCGGGCTTGCAAGGGCAGGCCCGCGAGGATGTCATTGCCTTTTTCGCGCAAGACACCGGCGCAAGGATCATCACGCTCGAGAACGAGGCCCGCGCCGCCATCACCGACCCCGAGGTGGAAGACGCCGCCCGCGCAGGGTTCCATGACCTTGAGGGCAGCGACGACCCTCGTCTGGCGCAGATCACCGCATTGATCGACAGTGGCGATATGATCGATCGCAATGTCACCGCCGCGATGAATTCCAACTTTCAATTCATGCGCGGGATGGCAGATGGCAACGCGCTGCAAATGACAGAGGCCGAGATGCTGGCCGACGTGGCGCAGCAGCAAGAAGAGATCGCACAAGACACGCGCGGCTGGCTTTATGGCTATCTGCTGCTGGCGTATTCTCCGCTGGAGGATGCAGAGCTTGACCGCTATATCGCCTTTGCGCAAAGCGATGCGGGGCGCAGCCTGAACACAGCGCTGTTCGAAGGCTTTGGCGCCGCGTACGAAGACGTGTCCTATGCCCTTGGTCGCGCAGTTGCGTTGAACATGGTGGCCGAGGAATTATAGCCAGCCGCACCGCCTTTGCGATAAGTCCCGCGAGGCCCGTGCTGGCCCTTGACATCAGAGGGGCGGTGCATCATACGGCAAGCCTCAACCTAAGGGTGCCCGTTTCGGGTGCCTTTGTTATTTCATGAACATCCCGAAACGGGATGCGCTGTCCGAGGTGGGCCAAGGCCCGACAAACTCCCGAACGGGGACCACAGGATGCGGAAACAGTAAAGGAAGACGCATGTTTGCGGTCATCAAGACAGGCGGCAAGCAGTACAAAGTTCAATCCGGCGATATGCTGCGGGTAGAACGTTTGGCTGCTGACGCGGGCGAAACAGTCCAATTCAACGAAGTTCTCATGCTGGGCGGCGATTCCCCCAAGCTGGGTGCTCCTTTGGTCGCAGGGGCCGGCGTTCAAGCCGAGGTCGTCGATCAGATCAAGGGCGAGAAAGTCATTCACTTCGTCAAGCGCCGCCGGAAGCACTCTTCCAAGCGTACCAAAGGCCACCGTCAAAAGCTGACACTGGTCAAAATCGGCGAGATCCTGTCGTCCGGCGCGGATAAATCCGACGTCAAAGCGGCAATCGGCACCGGTTCCGTCAGCGCTGCTGCCGTGACAGCCATGGAAGAGCGTTATGCGCTGAACAAAACCGATCAGGCCGAAATGGCCAAGCGCGTGAAGAACAACCAGGCCGAAGAGAAATCGGCCAAGCCTGCCAAGGCGAAGAAGGCCAAAGCTGCACCCGCAGCCGAAGGTGCCGACGATCTGAGCAAGATCTCCGGTGTTGGCCCGGTCATCGTTGGCAAGCTGAACGGTGAAGGCATCACAACCTTCGCACAGATCGCTGCTTGGACAGACGCTGACGTCGAAGCTATCGAAGAGAAACTGTCGTTCAAAGGTCGCGTCGGTCGTGAAGACTGGATCGCACAGGCCAAAGAACTCGCAAAAGGCTAAGGAGAGACACCAATGGCACATAAAAAAGCAGGCGGCTCATCCCGTAACGGCCGCGACTCAGCAGGTCGTCGTCTTGGCGTGAAAAAATATGGCGGCGAAGCTGTCATTCCCGGCAACATTCTGGTGCGTCAGCGCGGTACAAAGTACTGGCCCGCTGAAGGCGTTGGCATGGGCAAGGATCACACGATCTTCGCAACCGTTGACGGCAAGGTCCAGTTCCACAAGGGGCTGAAGAACCGTACGTTTATCTCGGTCCTGCCAGCGGCAGAAGCCGCAGAATAAGCCGCACCCGAGAGGTTTGAAAATTTAGGGATCGGCGGAAACGCCGGTCCCTTTTCCATTTTATCGCCCAGTGTTCACCCAGGAAGGGAGGGGCCGTTATGTCACGATCAAACCGCCCCGAGCTGAGCGATGGCATCATCCGTCTGCGCGCGCCCGAACACCGTGACATCGACGCCCGGTTCAAGCTTGGAAACACGCCCGAGATCCACCACATGTTCGGGGCAGAGTTGAACGCCGTGCCGGTGATGACCAAGGCACTGGCCGAACGCTGGTATGAAACGCAGCAGGTTGAACCGCTGGCCTGGGTCATCGAACATCGCGGCAAGATGATCGGCGCGCTGCGCCTGCACAGTCTGCGTCCGTGGGACGCCAGCGCCGATGTCGCGATCGGCATTCTCGCCCCCAAGAAACTGGGCAAGGGGTTGGGTACACGCGCGCTGCATCTGCTTGCGGCCCACGCCTTTGGCCCGCTGGCGCTGCACCGCCTTTCTGCCCGTGTGCTCGACATCAACGAACGCGCTGCGGCCTGTTTCACCAAAGTCGGCTTTGCCCCCGAAGGGCGCGCGCGGCAGTCGTCTTTTCTGGGGGGCGAATGGCACGACACCCTGTTGTTCGGGCTGATCAAACCCGATTACGTTCCGCCCGTCTATGACGCCAAGCCGCGGCAAAAACGCAAGAAGAAGAGCCAGTCATGAGCGTCGCCCTGACATCCTTTATCGTCTTCGCTGCAAGCCAGATCGGCACACCCGGACCGGCGAATATGGCGCTGATGGCCACGGGCGCGCGCTTCGGCTTTCGCGCGGCAGTGCCTTTTGTCGCGGGCGTGGCCCTTGGCAAACAGCTGGTGATCTGGCCAGTGGGTTTCGGGTTGATGCAACTGGCCGACCGCGCGCCGGGGGTTTTCGTCGCGCTGAAATTCGCCTCGGCCGCCTATATCATCTGGCTGGCATGGAAGGTTGCGAACCTGCGGTTGGGGCAGGGCGCACAACGTGAGGCGGCACCGGGCTTTCTGGCCGGGCTGATCGTTCACCCGCTGAACCCCAAGGCCTGGGCGATGATCGTGGGCAGCTTCACGGCCTTCATCGCGCCCGGCACACCTGCGCTGGCGGCGACGGCCACGGTGGCCGCCGTGCTGCTGGGATGCCAGATCGTGCTGCATCCCTTGTGGACGCTGGCCGGTGCGGGGATCGCAAAGACGGTCGCAGGCACCGTTTGGGAGAAATATTTGATGTGGACCTTGGCCGCTTTGACGGTGGCCTCTGTCTTGTTCGTGCTGTTCGGAGGAGGGACATAACGATGGAAGATTTAACAGTGTCGCAACAGCAAGTGATTGAAACAGAACGGTTTGACCTGCGCCCTGTGCGCATGTCAGACCGTGGGATGATCGAACATTATGCCAGCGATCCACGGGTTGCGATGCGCACCGCATCCATCCCACACCCGCTACCGCCCGGCGTGATCGAAAGCTTCATCACCCGCGCCACCAGCACCCCCCGGACAGAAGATGTCTGGGTCATGGATGGGCTGAAAACCGGCGGCTCCGAGGTGATGGGCGTGATTTCCCTCATCCGGATGGACCGCGATCAATCCGAAGTCGGCTATTGGGTCGCCCCTGCGTTCTGGAACACGCATCTCGCGTCCGAGGCGGTACAAGCGCTGGTGCAGGCCAATCCGCTGCGCAACAAAAATATGTTCGCCTCGGTGTTTCGCGACAACCCTGCCTCTGCCAAAGTGTTGACAAATGCGGGCTTCCGCTATCTTGGCAATGCGGAAACCTATTGTCTGGCGCGCGAGACCTGCGTACCAACCTGGACGTATAGCCATAAACTATGAACACACGTGCCCCGAAAGGCCCTTTTGATGAAGTTTCTTGACCTGTGCAAAGTCTATATCCGCTCTGGCGCAGGCGGGGGCGGTTGCGTGTCTTTCCGGCGCGAAAAATACATTGAATACGGTGGTCCCGATGGCGGAGACGGCGGGTCGGGCGGATCGGTCTGGGCCGAAGCCGTCGACGGGCTGAACACGCTGATCGACTTCCGCTACCAGCAGCACTTCTTTGCCAAGAACGGCCAGCCCGGCATGGGCAAGCAGCGCACCGGCAAGGATGGCGATGACATCATCCTGCGCGTCCCCGTGGGCACAGAGATCCTTGATGAGGATCAGGAAACCGTGCTGGCCGATATGACAGAGCTTGGCCAGCGGGTCGAACTGGCGCGGGGCGGCAACGGCGGCTGGGGGAACCTGCATTTTAAATCTGCGACGAACCAGGCACCGCGCCGTGCCAATCCCGGACAGGAAGGCGTGGACCGCACGCTGTGGCTGCGTCTCAAGCTGATCGCGGATGTGGGTCTGCTCGGCCTGCCGAACGCGGGAAAATCGACTTTCCTCGCCGCGACATCGAACGCGCGGCCAAAGATTGCCGATTATCCGTTTACCACACTGCACCCCAATCTGGGCGTTGTGGGGGTGGATAATACCGAATTCGTCGTCGCCGATATCCCTGGCCTGATCGAAGGCGCGTCCGAAGGGCGCGGTCTGGGCGATCTGTTTCTGGGCCATGTCGAACGCTGCGCGGTGCTGCTCCACCTGATTGATGGCACGTCGAACACCATTGCCGAAGATTACCAGACCATCATCAACGAACTCGAAGCCTATGGCGGCGAGCTGGCGGATAAACCGCGGATCACCGTGCTGAATAAAATTGATGCACTGGATGAAGATGATCGCGTAACCGCCCGCGAGGAATTGGAAAAAGCCTGCGGCGCAGAGGTCATGATGATGTCTGGCGTCGCCCGCGAAGGCGTCACCGAAGTGCTGCGGGCTTTGCGTGGCCAGATTGACGACGACCGGCTGCGTTTCCGATCCGAAGATGAAGAAGAGGCACCTTGGCAACCCTAAGCGACGGCACCCGTATCGTTGTAAAAATCGGCTCGGCGCTGCTCGTCGATCGGGCCACCGGCCAACTGCGCCGCGATTGGCTGCAAAGTCTCGCGCAGGATGTGGCGTGGCTCAAGGGGCAGGGCAAGGATGTGGTGCTGGTGTCTTCAGGCTCCATCGCTTTGGGGCGTGGTGTGCTTGGGCTGCCGCCAACCACGCTTGCGCTGGAACAATCCCAAGCCGCGGCGGCGGTGGGGCAAATCCGTCTCGCCCGCGCCTATGAAGAGGCGCTGGAACCCTATGGGATCACCGCCGCGCAGGTGCTTGTCACCCTGGAAGACAGTGCGGATCGTCGGCGGTATCTCAACAGCCGCGCCACGATGGAGCAGCTGTTGTCTATGGGGGCGGTGCCCATCGTCAACGAGAATGACACCGTCGCCACGGACGAGATTCGTTTTGGCGACAATGACCGGCTCGCGGCGCAGATCGCCGTGACCGTGGCAGCCGATCGGTTAATCCTGCTGTCGGATGTGGATGGTTTCTATTCTGCCAACCCCAATGACGACCCCGATGCCATCCGCTATGAGATGATCGACACGATCACCCCAGAGATCGAGGCGCAGGCGGGCGATGCAGGCTCTGGCCTGTCCAAGGGGGGCATGAAGACAAAGCTGATGGCCGCGAAAACCGCGACCGCCGCGGGCTGCGCCATGGCCATCTCCGAAGGATCACCGTTGCGGCCTTTGCTGACCCTCGAAAACGGGGCCAACGCCACTTGGTTCACCGCGCAATCCGACCCCCAAACCGCGCGCAAACAATGGATTACGGCAATCAAACCACGCGGTAGCGTCACATTGGATGCCGGTGCAGTGGCTGCCATGTCCAAGGGCAAGTCGCTTTTGCCCGCCGGTGTCACCGCTGTTTCCGGCCCTTTCGGGCGCGGCGACTCCGTCGCGCTGCTTGCCCCTGACGGGCGCCCCATCGGGCACGGGCTGACACGCTATACCTCGGCAGAGGCAGAGCTGATCAAAGGTCGGCAATCCTCGGAGATCGAGGCCATTTTGGGCGCGCCGGGGCGTGCTGCTTTGATCCATCGGGACGATCTTGCGCTTTCCTGACATCCAAATGGTTTAAAATCCTCGCCGAAGGCTATAGGTAGAGGGCAACCCGAAATGACAAAAAAGCAGTAATTAGGTTATGACCTTGGATATGACACAGACAGACGACATTCCCGCGTTGATGGCGGATATTGGCGCGCGCGCCAAAGCCGCCGCCGCGACATTGGGCTTTGCCAGTGCCGACCAAAAGCAGACCGCGCTTGAAAAAGCCGCCGACGCGCTGATGGCCAGCAGCGCCGATATTCTGGACGCGAACGCCAAAGATCTGGAGTTTGGCCGCGACAAGGGTCTCTCTGACGCGATGATGGACCGGCTGTTGCTGGATGATGCGCGTATCAGCGCCATTGCTGATAGCCTGCGCAGCATCGCCGCACAGGATGATCCCGTGGGGCAGGTGCTGACCGAATGGGATCAGCCGACGGGCCTGAACATCCAGCGCGTGCGCACGCCTTTGGGTGTCATCGGCGTGATCTATGAATCGCGCCCGAATGTGACCGCGGATGCCGGTGCGCTTTGCCTCAAGGCGGGCAATGCCGTGATCCTGCGGGGCGGCTCCGAAAGCTTCCATTCTTCGCGCGCGATCCATGCCGCCTTGCAACAGGGGCTCGAAGCCGCTGATCTGCCTGCGGATTCAATCCAGCTGGTGCCCACGCGCGACCGCGCCGCGGTGAGCGAGATGCTGACCATGACCGACACGATTGATGTGATCGTCCCGCGCGGCGGCAAGGGGCTGGTCGGTCTGGTGCAGCGCGAAGCGCGGGTGCCGGTCTTTGCCCACCTCGAAGGCATCGTGCACATCTATATCGATGAAAACGCCGACCCCGAGAAGGTTTTGAAAGTCGTGCTGAACGCCAAGACCCGCCGCACCGGCATTTGCGGCTCGGCTGAGTGTCTGCTGATCCACGAGAAAGTGGCGCGGACGATTGGCAAGGGCGTGATCAAGGCACTGCTGGACGCTGGCGTCGAAGTGCGCGCCGATGGCGAGTTGACCGAGATCGAAGGCACCGTGCCGGCCACGGCGGATGATTGGGGTCACGAATACCTTGATATGATCATCGCGGCAAAAACCGTGGGCAGTATCGACGATGCGATCACCCATATCCGCACCTACGGTTCGAACCACACCGATTGCATCATCACCGAAGACGATGCGGCGGCGACCAAATTCATGACGCGGCTGGATTCTGCGATCCTGATGCACAATGCTTCCACCCAATTCGCCGATGGGGGAGAGTTTGGCATGGGTGCCGAAATCGGGATCGCCACCGGCAAAATGCACGCGCGCGGGCCCGTCGGTGCCGAGCAGCTGACCAGCTTCAAGTATCTGGTGCGCGGCGATGGGGCCGTGCGCAGCTAAGCCGTGATCCCAAGGGTGATGGTCGTCTCTGTCACGATAGATGTTAACTGTTGCCCGCTGTCTTTCACGATGGCGGGCAACAGCCCGAACTGGACCTGCGAAGCAGTTAGACGCTCTGCCCGGGACTGCCCCGCCAGCACGCCCCAAAGCGCAGCGTTGATGCTTAGCCGGTCGGCCGTGCCGGTGATGTCCCATCCCGCATCGCGGTGATCTATGGTGATCTGCCCACCGTAGGGCATCCCCGTTTCCAGACACAGCAGGCTCAGGAACACCATCCGCAGTGCGTTGCGCGGCGCGGCGACGCCGTCGGGCCAGGATACCTGCCATTTGGACTGAGCATATAGATCACGCAGGATACCGCTTGTTTCTTGGGCAGGGACAGGCTGCGCGTCGCCCGCGCCGAAAGCCACGCGAAAGAACCGCAGCCGCGCACTGGCGTTGCGCACGCTTTCATCGATCAGCGCGACTTCGGGGCTCATATTCATGCCCGACATCAAAAGCAGCTCAAGCCCATTGTTGATTGCGCCCACCGGCGATATCAAGTCATGACAGATGCGGCTGCCGATCAAGGCGGCAAGATCAGTGTCGGTTTCTACCATGGGACACCCCCTAATTAGCTGGCCCTAAATAGCTGGCCCTCACACCGCGCCGCAGAAAGGACGTACGCTTGGAAGACCTGAATGCGATACTGACACCCGGAATGCTTGTACGCCACCCCGCACATCCCGATTGGGGCGTGGGACAGGTGCAAAGCAATATCAGCGGCAAGGTCACGGTAAACTTCCGCAGCGAGGGCAAGATCGTGGTCGATAGTCATCGGGTGATGCTCACCCCCGCCTTTGATGAAGGCTCTTCGTTAGCAAATCGTTAATTTTCTGCCGAAAACCACCGCAACGTGGGGCAAGCATTGCGCAACGGGCGGCAACTGCCTATTTATCCGCGTGATTGCGACCGGAGACGAAACCAGCCCATGATCATTGCAAAAGCGGCAGAGTTCGAAGTCCGTCTGGCGCGCACCCAAGCGGATCTTCATGCGGCGCAGCGGCTGCGGTATGACGTTTTTGTCACCGAACTGGGGGCGGGCGGGCCTTTGGTGGATCACGAAAACCGGCGAGAGGTCGACCAATACGACGATTTCGTGGACCATCTGCTGCTTATCGATCGCAAAACCCAGCAAACCGTTGGCGTGTACCGGCTGATCCGCCGCGATATGGCGGATCGGGCAGGCGGGTTCTATTCGGAAAACGAATATGATCTGACCGCGCTCAAATCCTCTGGCCGCGAGATACTCGAGCTGGGGCGGTCTTGTCTGCATCCGTCCTATCGCGGGGGCATCGCGATGCACCAGCTTTGGGCGGGGCTTGCCTCTTATGTGGCGGAACACGGGATAGAGATCCTTTTTGGCGTCGCGAGCTTTCATGGCACCCAGGCCGAGGCATTGGCGCAGCCCCTGTCGCTGCTGCATCACACCTACCTCGCGCCGCCCGATCTGCGCGTCACCGCCTTGCCAAAGGCACGCCAGGAGATGAACCTGATCCCCGCCGACATCCTGAACCGGCGTCAGGCGATGGTGCAGATGCCCAGCCTGATCAAAGCCTATCTGCGGCTTGGCGGATGTGTGGGCGAGGGGGCCTTTATCGATCATGATTTCAACACCACGGATGTGCTTTTGATGCTCGACACCGCCCGGCTTAGCGAGCGGCAGGCCAAGATCTACAGCGGACAGCAAGGATGAGCGCGGCCTGGGACAGCGCCGACCACCCGACAGCGGTATCCGTCGGGCCCCTTGGCTGGGTGCTGATGCTGCTGCGAGGGGTGGTGCTGGCGACGGTGGTCTTTGTGGGGCTGGTGATCCTCCTGACGATCCGCTTGATAGAGCGCCCGCTATATGGGCAGGGCCGGCCCGTGACCCCGCATATCACCCAGATCGTTTGCAAAATCGCATTCTGGATCATGGGGTTACGCCGCGCGGTTATCGGCACCCCGATGCGCCACAGGGGCGCTGTCGTCGCCAATCACACCAGTTGGCTTGATATCTTCAGTTTGAACGCGGCGCAGCGGATATACTTTGTGTCCAAGTCCGAAGTCGCCAGCTGGCCCGGCATTGGCTGGCTCGCCAAGGCGACCGGCACGTTGTTCATCGAACGCAATCCGAAACACGCGCGCAAACAGACCGAGGTGTTCCAACGTCGCTTGCTCGACAACCACCGGCTGTTGTTCTTCCCTGAAGGCACCAGCACCGATGGCCTGCAGGTCTTGCCGTTCAAAACCACGCTCTTCCAGTCCTTCTTCGCGCCCGAACTGCGCGACGTGATCTGGGTGCAGCCTGTGACCGTGCTCTATACCGCGCCCAATGGGACCGACCCACGGTTCTATGGCTGGTGGGGCGATATGAGCTTTGGCGGCCATCTGCTGCGGACCTTGGCGTCCCTGCGGCAGGGGCAGGTAACGACGATCTATCACAATCCGCTGGCCGTCGCCGATTTCGAGAACCGCAAAGCCTTGGCCCAAGCCTGTGAAGCGCAGGTGCGCGCGGCCCATCCCTCGGCCGGGCTTGCAGCCCCAAACCCCGCTGAATTGCGCTGATATAAGGCCCCAGGCGCTAAAACATGCGCCTTGGACCTTGCGAAGCGTGAAAATCCGGACTATACGCGCGTCACTTAAACCCGCAGTCGGGGTTGGGCCTTTGAGGGAGAAATCCTTGAACGTCCGCCGGTTGGTCCCATTCCGGGATCGAGACCCCCGACGAGGCAAAACCGGAAAGGTATAAAGACATGGCTCTTCCTGAGTTCTCCATGCGCCAACTGCTTGAAGCAGGCGTACACTTTGGTCACCAAACACAGCGCTGGAACCCACGCATGGGTCCGTTCATCTACGGCGCGCGTAACGGCATCCACATCATGGACCTGACACAGACTGTTCCAATGCTGGACCAGGCCCTGCAAGTCATCCGTGACACCGTCGCCAAAGGCGGCAGCATTCTTTTCGTTGGCACCAAGCGTCAGGCTGCACAGCCGATCGCAGAAGCCGCAGAGAAATGCGCACAGTACTACATGAACCACCGTTGGTTGGGCGGCACGCTGACAAACTGGCAGACCGTTTCCAAATCCATCCAGCGCCTGAAGTCCATCGACGAACAGTCCGAGCGTGGCTTCTCCGGTCTGACCAAGAAAGAGCGTCTTGGCATGGAACGTGACCAAGCGAAGCTGGAAGCATCGCTGGGTGGTATCCGTGAAATGGGCGGTCGCCCTGACCTGATCTTCGTCATCGACGTGAAAAAAGAAGCACTGGCCGTGGCCGAAGCGAACAAGCTGGGCATCCCGGTTATCGCTGTTGTCGACACCAACTGCTCCCCCGACGGGATCGACTACATCATCCCGGGCAACGACGACGCCGCCCGCGCGATCCACATGTATTGCGATCTGGCCGCACGTGCCGCACTTGACGGTATGTCCGCGCAGCTGGGTGCCGCAGGTGTTGATATCGGTGCGATGGAAGAAGCGCCCGAAGAAGAAGCCCTGATCGACGGTGGTGTCGAAGTTGGCAACGCTTCGGAAGAAACCGTTTCGAACGACGCAATGGCAAAAGACGCACCTCTGGATATCGAATCCAAGAAGGAAACGCTGGCCGACGCCAAGTCGTAAGCGACGCGAAAGAGACGGGCAGGGGCATGTTTCCCTCTGCCTGTCACAAAACCATTACATGATTGAGACAGTGGTGCAGGACGCTCTGCCCCTCAATTTATCCCAATTCAAGGAGAACCAAAGCGATGGCAATCACAGCATCCATGGTCAAAGAACTGCGCGACACAACCGGTGCCGGCATGATGGACGCGAAAAAAGCGTTGACTGAAACAGATGGCGACATGGAAGCAGCCGTTGACTGGCTGCGCACCAAGGGTCTGGCGAAAGCGGCCAAGAAATCCGGCCGTACCGCAGCCGAGGGCCTTGTTGCCGTTAAAGTCGAAGGCGGCCACGGTGTTGCTGTCGAAGTGAACTCCGAAACCGACTTCGTTGGCAAAAACGCTGACTTCCAGAAAATGGTTTCCGGCATCGCAGATGTTGCTACCGGTGTGTCCGACGTTGACGCGCTGAACGCGGCTGACATGGGCGGCAAGCCCGTTTCCACCGTCATCACCGACGCCATTGCGAAAATCGGCGAGAACATGTCGGTGCGCCGCATGCAGTCCATCGATGGGGATCAGGTCGTGTCCTATGTGCACAACGCTGTAGCACCCGGCATGGGCAAAATCGGTGTTCTGGTCGCAATGACCGGCGGCAACGAAGAGCTGGGCAAACAGATCGCGATGCACATCGCCGCTGTGAACCCTGCCTCCTTGTCCGAAGCGGATCTGGACCCGGCTGTTGTTGAAAAAGAAAAGCAGGTTCAAATGGACATCGCACGCGAGTCCGGCAAGCCGGAAGCCGTGATCGAGAAAATGATCACCGGCCGCATGCAGAAATACATGTCCGAAGTGACACTGCTGAACCAGGCATTCGTTGTGAACCCTGACCTGACCGTCGGCAAAGCCGCAGAAGAAGCTGGCGCGACCATCACCGGTTTCGTCCGTCTTGAAGTTGGCGAAGGCATCGAAGTCGTCAAAGAAGACTTCGCCGCAGAAGTTGCAAAAGCCGCCAAAGGCTAAGCTGTCACACAGCAGACGAGAAAAAGGGCGAGGGCGCATCAGCACCTTCGCCCTTTTTTATTATAAATCAGATACTAAGCGGTGAAACCTAATCCTTTAGGTGAACTTCCAGCGCATCCAGGGCCATCAGATAACCCTGCGCACCAAACCCGCAGATCTGACCCAGAGCCACAGGCGCGATATAAGACCGGTGCCGGAATGCCTCGCGCGCGTGGATGTTGCTCAGGTGTACTTCGACCACCGGCAGCTCGACCGAAGCGATCGCATCCATCAGCGCAATCGACGTATGGGTATAGGCACCGGCATTCAGCACGATCCCGGCATGTTTGCCTTTGGCCGCGTGGATCAGATCGATCAGCGCGCCTTCGTGGTTGGACTGCTCAAACGCCACATCAAACCCAAGCGTCTTCGCTTTCTCGCGGCACAGCGCCTCGACATCGGCCAAAGTCGTCTTGCCATAGACCTCGGGTTGGCGCGTGCCCAGAAGGTTCAGGTTCGGACCGTTCAGGATCAGAATGGATGTCATAGCAAGGACCTTGTTGTTGCTGTGTGGTGGCGCAGACGTAGCATAGGCGCCTCGGCGTCGTTAGTCTTTCTTTTCAGGGTATTCGACTGGACCGCCGTGCTTTTCCCATGTCGAAAAGCCTTCGCGCAGATGCGCCGCGTCAAAGCCCATGTCTTGCAGCGTCGCCGTGGTGATCGCCGAGCGCCAGCCAGAGGCACAGTGAAAGACAAAGGTTTTGTCCTGACCGAAGATCTCTTTGAAGTACGGGCTGTCAGGGTCGACCCAGAATTCGATCATGCCGCGCGGTGCGTGAAAGCTGCCGGGGATATAGCCGCTGCGCTGGCGTTCACGGATATCGCGCAGGTCAACGACAACAACATCCGGATCCTTCAGCATGGCCATCAGATCAGGCGTTTCGATCTCGCGGATACGCGCACGGGCAGCGGCAACCATATCCGCCGAAGACATCTTGAGCGTCATATTCTTCCTTTCGTTCAGCAGCCGCCAAAGCGCCGATCGCTTACAGTTGCATCGGCTTGGCGCATGTGGATTATGGCACGCAGAACAACGGGGTAAAGCAAGAAGCCACGCGGGTGGGAGAATGAAGAAACTGGATGAAGAATCGTCTTTTTATACTGCTTTTCAGTGATTTATGACGCACTTTAACAGCAAAACATCACCCAAAGCACACGGTTTATTTACATAATACTGATTATGAGATTCAGGTCAGGCCCATACGCACCCCTCACAAACACAGGATTAGCTAATGAAACTCTGCCGTATCGAAACCCCTGACGGGATAAAACCTGCGACGATTGACGCAGATGGTGCCGCGCGCGATCTGACGCAGCATCTGACGGATATTGAGCTTGCCACCATGGCACCCGCAGCGCTGGACCAGCTGCGCGATGTGGATGTTACGTCCTTACCTGTCATCACGGGCCGGTTTGCGCCTGTGATCAATGACATACGTCGTATTCTGTGTATCGGGCTGAATTACTCAGACCACGCGGCAGAATCTGGCATGGACGTGCCCGATCACCCGATCCTGTTTAGCAAACTCTGCGCGGCCACCGGTGCCAACGACCCGATCATCATCCCCAAGGATTCCGAGAAAACCGATTGGGAAGTTGAACTTGCGGTCGTTATCGGCACCAAGGCACAGCATGTGTCCGAGGCCGACGCGCTGTCCCATGTCGCGGGTTATGCGAGCTTCAACGACGTGTCAGAGCGCGCTTTTCAGATCGAATTCGGCGGTCAGTGGGTCAAGGGCAAGTCCTGCGACAGCTTCGCGCCCATCGGCCCGTATCTGGTGACCGCAGACGAGGTGCCGGACCCGCAGAACCTTGATCTATGGCTTGATGTGAACGGCACCCGTCGTCAGACGGGCAATACCCGCACGATGGTCTTCTCGGTGGCCGAGATTATCTCTTTTCTCAGCCGTTTCATGACCTTGCTGCCCGGAGACGTGATCGCCACCGGCACACCGCCCGGCGTTGGCATGGGCTTTAAGCCGCCGGTGTACCTGCAACCGGGCGACGTCGTTGAACTGGGCATCGAAGGCTTGGGGAATCAACGCCAAGAAGTCATTAAATTCAACGGGTAAGCGCCCTACCCTAATGCATAACCTGCACCGCGCACCGTGCGGATTGGGTCATCGCCACCGTGAGATGTCAGCGCCTTGCGCAGCCGCGCGATGTGCACATCCACGGTGCGCGTGTCGACATATATATCGCGTCCCCAGACGTGATCCAGAAGCTGATCGCGGCTGAACACACGGCCCGGACGCTCTAACAGGGTGACCAGCAGCCGGTATTCTGTCGGGCCCAGTTTCAGCTCGTTCGCGGCACGGTTCACGCGGTGGCGTTCGGTGTCCAGCGTAATATCGGCATAGCTGAGCGCCGCGCCCGAGGATGCCGGGCGCACACGGCGCAACTGGGTGCGCACACGGGCCATGAGCTCGCGCATGGAATAGGGTTTGACGACGTAATCATCCGCCCCCGTCTCTAGCCCGCGCACGGTGTCCACCTCTTCTGACCGCGCCGAGAGCATGATCACGGGGATATTACGCGTATCTTCGCGGGTCTTGAGCTGCCGGCACACCTCGATCCCGCTCAGCAGCGGCATCATCCAATCCAGAATAATTAGGTCCGGCAGCGCCTCTGCCACCAGCAGGATCGCTTCTTCGCCATTCTCGGCCCGCCTTACGTCAAACCCTTCGGATTCAAGGTTATACGCCAGAATTTCGCGCTGTGCGGGTTCGTCTTCCACCAACAGGATCTGGGGCTGCGCCGCCGACATGGTTCTACCCCTTCAGCTTGGTGGAGGTGTTATCCGCCTTTGGGCGGTCCTCGTCCGGATGGGTGCCGGTCACCAGATAGACGACCTGTTCCGCGATCGATGTGACCAGATCGCCCATGCGTTCCACGTTTTTCGCGATGAAATGCAGGTGCATACACGATGTAATGTTGCGCGGGTCTTCCATCATGAAGGTGAGGAATTCACGGAACAGCGCGTTGTACATCTGATCCACGTCTTCATCGCGTGCGATCACGTCCATCGCCAGTTCTGCGTCGCGCTGCACATAGGAATCCAGCGCGTCCTTGAGCATGGATTCAACGGTTTTACACATGCGGCGGATGGCACCGGCGCTATCAGCAACTGCAGGAAGCTGCGCGAGCACTGAATTACGCTTGGCCATGTTTTTCGCATAGTCGCCAATACGTTCCAGGCTGGCGCTGATCTTGATCACGCTTAGGATCAGACGCAGGTCTACGGCTGTGGGTGCGCGCAGGGCGATGATGCGGGCGGCGCGTTCGTTGATCAGCTCTTCGAGCGCGTCAATCGCCTTGTCCCCGCCGCGGACCTGATCGGCCAGCTCTTCGTCGCGGGTTTCAAGCGATTGTGCGGCAAGGCGAATGGCATCTTCGACCATGCCACCCATTTTCATGATCTGTGCCTGAACGCTTTCGAGGTCACGGTCAAAGGCAGAGACAATGTGTTGATCTTGCATGATACTTATCCAATCCGGCCAGTGATGTAGCTTTCCGTCCGAGGGTCTTCGGGCGACGTGAAAATCTTGTCGGTCTCGCCGAACTCCACCAGATTGCCAAGGTGGAAGAACGCTGTTTTCTGGCTCACCCGTGCGGCCTGCTGCATGGAGTGTGTGACGATCACGACCGAATAGTCCTGACGCAGCTCGTCGATCAGCTCTTCGACCTGCGCAGTGGCGATCGGGTCAAGCGCGGAACAGGGTTCGTCCATTAGCAGCACTTCGGGTTCGGTCGCAACGGCACGGGCAATGCACAGACGCTGCTGCTGCCCACCAGAAAGGCCGGTGCCGGGCGCATGCAGACGGTCCTTGACCTCGTTCCAGATGGCACCGCGTTTCAGGGCGCGTTCAACGATATCGTCAAGCTCGGACTTGTTACGGGCCAGACCGTGGATACGGGGGCCGTAGGCCACGTTGTCATAGATCGATTTGGGGAACGGGTTCGGCTTCTGGAACACCATGCCGACCTTGGCGCGCAGCTGCACCGGATCGACCGCGCTGTCATAGATGTCTTCGCCGTCGATCAGGATATCGCCCTTGACGGTACAGATATCAATCGTGTCGTTCATCCGGTTGATACACCGCAGGAAAGTCGATTTCCCGCAGCCCGATGGTCCGATAAAAGCGGTGACGGTTTTGTCTTGGATATCGACAGAGACATCCTTGATCGCGTGGGTGTCCCCGTAGAAAACCTGCACGTTGCGGGCGGCGATTTTTGTTTGGTTCGTTGTCACGTCCGTCTCCGAAATTACGTTGTCTTTCATAGCCTTGCCTTTCATTCTTACCAGCGCCGCTCGAACCGGCGCCGCAGCATTACGGCGATGGCATTCATGGTGATCAAAAAGACCAGCAAGATGATGATACCGCCCCAGGCGCGTTCATAGAACGCTGGATCGGCGCGTTTGGCCCATTCGTAGATCTGCGCCGGCATGGCGGAGTTCGGATCCATCAGCCCCGATGCGATGCCGTCGGGCGGGTTCGAGGCGATGAAGCCCACCATCCCGATCAGCAGCAGCGGGGCCGTTTCACCAAGCGCCTGCGCCAGACCGATGATTGTGCCAGTGAGGATACCCGGAGCAGCCAAGGGCAGCACGTGGTGGAACACCGATTGCATCTTCGACGCCCCTACCCCCAGTGCCGCGTCACGGATGCTGGGCGGGACAGATTTCAGCGAGGCGCGGGTCGAGATAATGATCGTCGGCAGCGTCATCAGCGTCAGCACCAGCCCGCCCACCAGCGGGGCCGAGTTTGGCAGGTGCATATAGTTGATGAAAACCGCCAGACCCAGAATACCAAAGACAATCGACGGCACCGCCGCGAGGTTAGAAATATTCACCTCGATGATATCGGTCAGCAGGTTCTTGGGGGCGAATTCTTCAAGGTAGATCGACGCGGCGACCCCGATGGGCAGCGCCAGCGCCAGCACCACCAGCATCATAAAGAGCGAGCCAAGCATCGAGACCCCCATGCCCGCCGCCTCGGGTCGTGCGTCAGACGCATCGGCACCTGTGATGAAATCGATGTTAAAGCGTTTTTCCAGCGCCCCATCTGCGACGAGGGCGTCCACCAGATCAAGCTGCTCTGCGCTGATGCTTTTGTCGTTGGCGATGCTGTCGCGTGTGACGCGGCCCTTCATATAGCCATCAACGCGGCTGTTGGTCAGGAATTCAAACTCGACCGCGGTGCCGATGAGCTCGGGGTTATCCAGCACAAAGTCACGCAGCTGTGCCGCCGCATCCTTGGACAGGATGCCCGCCATATCCTTGGGCTTTAGGTCCGTGGTAATCCCGGTCTCGGCCACCTTGGCCTCAAGCGCGGCGGCCATCAGCGGCGCGTAGCCGAAGGTCGATACCTTCTTGATATCGTCCAGATTACGGTTGCCGTTCTTGTCCAGCTTTTCCTCAAGCAGTTGCACGTTCAGCGTCAGGAACGTCTGTTGAAAGGCCCCTGCGCCGCGACCAATGATTGTGGTCAGCAAGATCGCCAGCATCAGCAGGCCCACGGCGATGGCCGCGATACCGTAGGATTTGAAACGGGCCTCTGCGCGGTTGCGTTTGACGGTGCGCGCGTCGGGCTTCAGCAGCGAATGGCGCGGCGTTGCGGTATTGGGCATGTCGGTCATTCGTACTGCTCCCGGTATTTGCGCACGATATAAAGCGCCAGAACGTTCAGCCCCAGGGTCAGCACGAACAGCGTCAGACCAAGGGCAAAGGCGACCAGCGTTTCAGGGCTGGCAAAGTCGGTATCCCCGGTCAGCTGGCTGACGATACGGGTGGTGATGGTGGTCATCGCTTCCAGCGGGTTGCCCGAGATGCGGGCGATGGCCCCTGCCCCCAGAACAACGATCATCGTCTCGCCGATGGCCCGGCTCGCGGCGAGAAGCACAGCCCCCACGATCCCCGGCAAAGCGGCAGGCAGCACGACCTGGCGGATGGTTTCGGAATGGGTCGCGCCCAGGCCAAATGACCCGTCGCGCATCGATTGCGGCACAGCGTTGATGATATCGTCGCTTAGCGAAGAAACGAAGGGGATCAGCATGATGCCCATGACCAGCCCCGCCGTCAGGACCGATGTCGCCCCGCTCATCCAGTCGACGCCCAGCAGACCATTATCGCCGCGGCCAAAGATGTTCACAAGGAACGGCCCCACTGTCAGCAAGGCAAACAGACCATAAACAATGGTCGGGATACCGGCGAGGATCTCCAGCAAAGGCTTGGCGAAAGAGCGTACTTTGTTGTTGGCGTATTCCGACAGGTAAATCGCGGCAAAGAGGCCGATCGGCACGGCCACCAGCAGCGCGATGATCGAGATATAGAGCGTCCCCCAGAGCAGCGGCAGGATCGACAGATCACTGTCCCCGCGGAAGTTCGGGGCCCATGTGGTGCCCAGAAAGAAATCCTGCCAGGGATGCAGGCGGAAGAAATTCAGCGTCTCGAACAACATCGACAGGACGATCCCCACGGTGGTCAGGATCGCCAGCGACGCGGCGAGCACCAGCAACCCCAGCAGAAAACGTTCCACCGTATTGCGCGCGCGAAAATCGGCCCGTGCGGTGCGCATCGCGATGAACAGACCGGCCAGCGCCAAAACAGAGATCACCCCGATCATCAGCCAGCGGCCGGTGTATTCCATTGACCGGTAGCGCTGCGCGGCGGCCAGCACCTCTGGCGTCACGTCAGACCCAAGCGCCACGCCCGTGCCCGCCAGCAGCGCGCGCACGTCGGTGCCGGTCACGTCCAGATCACGGGCGCTTTGCGCATCCAGCGCGCCTGATTCCACGGCCGCGTCCAGCCCGTTGGCCACGCGGCGCACGTCGCTCATCACCAGATTGACCGAAGAGCCTTCGTTCACGGCGCTTTGCGGGATCATGTCGATGACCGCGTTCTGGATCAGCATCGGCTGGACCAGCATCCAGATCGCCAGCACAAACAGCGCCGGAATGGCGGTGAGCATGGCGGCGTTATAGCCGTAGTAGTTCGGAAGGGAGTGCAGCTTGCGTGCATCGCCCGAGACGGACGACATGGCCCGGCTGCGCACCAGACCATAGGCAAGGACTGTTAATATCAAAACAACGACAACTAAGAGCGTGGTAGATCCCACATTGAAAATATCGCGCATGGTGGCCCCCGGTCGCAGCCTATTTCAGGCTATCATTGTTTGGAAAGTATCAGTCGGCAGCAAAAATCCGGAGGCACCTCGCAGCGCCTCCGGATCGTCAGACAGGGTTTAGGAACCGCTGCCCATTACAGTTTCTTCAGCAACAACCGACTGTGTTTTCGCCAGTTCCGGGTCGGAGACCAGACCGTATTCAGCCAAAGGACCGTCGGGGCCGGCAATCTCGTCTGCCACGAAGAACTCGGCATATTCTTTCAGGCCGGGGATCACGCCGATGTGCGCTTTCTTGACGTAGAAGAACAGCGGGCGGGATACGGGGTAGTCGCCGCTCGAGATGGTTTCAACGGTGGGCTCAACGCCGCTCATGTTGGCGACGGTCAGCTTGTCGGTGTTGTTCTCGTAGAATGCCAGACCGAAGACGCCGATGCCGTCTTTGTTGCTTTCGATGCGCGCCAGCGTTTCGGTGTAGTCACCGTCGATGTCCACGGACACACCATCGGTGCGCAGCGCGATACATGCTTTTTCAGCGGCTTTCTTGTCGTCGCCATTGGCCGCCTTGAACGCTTCGAAGTCGCCGGTGGCTTCACAGCCTGCCAGGATCACTTTTTCTTCGAAAACTTCGCGTGTGCCGTGCTTGGTGCCGGGGATGTAGGCCTGGATCGGCTGCTCAGGGAAGCTGGCGTTCACGTCGGACCACATTTTGTTGGGGTTCGCCACGATCTCGCCGTCGACAACGACTTCGGCGGACAGGGCTTTGTACCAGTCTTCGGGGGTGAATTCGAATGTGTTGCCATTGATGTCGGAGGCAAACACGATGCCGTCATAGCCGATCTGGACTTCGATGATGTCGGTCACACCGTTCGCGGCGCAGGCTTCGACTTCGGAGCTCTTGATCTTGCGCGAGGCGTTTGCCACGTCGATTGTGTTCTCGCCAACACCTTCACAAAAACGCTTCAGACCCGCCGAGGAGCCACCGGATTCAACAACAGGTGTCGGGAAATCGAAGTTTTCGCCAAAGGCTTCGGCAACGATGGACGCATAGGGCAAAACAGTGGAGGAACCGGCAACCTGTACTTGATCACGCGCGGCAGCGGCGGTTGCGGATACGGCGGCAATGGCCAGCGCGGAAGTGGTGAGTTTAACGAGCGACATGATGTCTCCTGTCAGCTTAGATTTGTCTGACCACCCCCATGGTGATCTTGCCGCACCAATAGGCGGGCGACACTGAGCTTTTGTGACAGTCATGTTACAGTTTTATGACACGGACGGAAATTGTAATTTCTTTTTGACCAAAATGCGCCCGATCACGCCACATCCATAGGCAAGATCACCGTGAATCGCGCCCCATCTCCCAGATCAGAGGTGATTTTCAGCCGTCCGCGGTGCCGGTTCAGGATATGTTTTACAATCGCCAGCCCCAACCCCGTCCCGCCAAGCGCGCGGCTGCGGTGGCTGTCGGCGCGGTAGAAGCGTTCGGTCAGGCGCGGCAGGTGCACAGGGTCGATCCCCGGACCGTGGTCGCGGATGGTGACCCGCACCGCAGGCCCGCGCAAGGAAGGGTCACGCAAGGTCGTCTCGACCGAGATTTCGACGTCTTTACCCACGCCGCCATATTTGATGCCGTTTTCAATAAGGTTCGTGAACACCTGCAACAGCTGGTCCGTATCTCCCATCAAGGGCAGAGGATCGTCCCCCATGATCGCGACCAGCGTCACATTCGCCTCTACGGCCAAGGGGTTGAGGTTGCGCATGGTCGATTGCAGCACATAGCGCAGATCGACCTTATCCGTCGGGCGCACCCGTTCGTCCGATTCGACGCGGGACAGCGACAGCAGATCGCCCACCAGCCGGTTCATGCGCTCGGCCTCTCCGGTCATGATCCCCAGAAACCGGTCCCGTGCGGGGGCGTCGTCACGCGCAGGACCGCGTAAGGTTTCAATGAACCCCATCATCGCCGTCAGCGGGGTGCGCAATTCGTGGCTGACGTTGGCGACGAAATCGCGGCGCATCTGGCTGGCGTTGGTGACCTGTGTGATGTCTTGAAAGCTCAGCAAGACGTAATCCATGCCGGTCACCTTTCGGACGTGCACCCGAAAGGTCGTGTCATTGCCGTTGTCGCTGGCCAGATATTGCGCCTCGCGCGGGGTATCATCCTGTTGGCATTGTTCGACCGCATCGACCACCGCAGGCTGGCGCAAGACGTTGATATAATGACGGTCCAATGCGCCACGGCCCAGCAGAGCTTGGGCCGGCGCATTCATCGCGACGATACGTTCGGCCCGATCAACAGCAAGCGTAGGCAAAGGCAGCGCTGCCAGCAGATCCGGCAGATGCGGGCGCAGCACCATGCTCAGACGGGTTTAAGCTGGCTGGCAAAGCGCCGCGCGTTGTCTTGGTAGTGTTTCGCGCTGGCGGTCAGCCCTGCAATCGCCGCCGCGTCCAGCTCGCGCACGACCTTGCCCGGTGCGCCCATCACAAGCGACCCGTCGGGGATCACCTTGTTTTCAGTGATCAACGCCCCTGCCCCGATCAGGCAATTCTTGCCGATCTTGGCCCCGTTCAGGATCGTCGCCCCCATCCCGACCAGCGAGTTATCCCCGATGGTGCAGCCGTGCAGCATGACTTTGTGACCGATTGTACAGTTTTCCCCCACGGTCAGCGGGCAGCCCGGGTCCGTGTGAAAGACGCAGTTTTCCTGCACATTACTGCCCTTGCCGACGAGGATCAGTTCGTTATCGCCGCGCAGCGTACAGCCGAACCAGACAGAGGCATCAGCCTCGAGCGTCACATTCCCGATGACATTGGCATCGGGGGCAACCCATGCATCCGCGTGAACCTGCGGGGTGATATCGGCCAGAGCATAAAGCGTCATTTCGTGTCCTCGAATTCTGATTGCAGCGCGCGCACATGATCCACCAGTTTCGGCTGCTGCGAAAGGCGCAATCTTTCGGCGGTGATGATCGACTTCAGCTTGGCCTCTGTTTCGGTCAGGTCGTCATTGACCAGCACGTAGTCGTAGCCGTCCCAATGACTGATCTCGTCCCAGCTTTTCTCCATTCGCAGGGCGATGGTATCGGGGGCGTCCTGACCACGGGTTTCCAGACGCCGCCGCAGCTCTTTGATCGAGGGCGGCAGGATGAAGATCGACAGCACGTGTTGCTTGAGCGTCGAGTTGCTGATCTGCTGCGCGCCCTGCCAATCCACGTCGAACAGCACATCGCGGCCACTGTCGATCGCCTTTTGCACCGGTCCCTTGGGCGACCCGTAATAGTTGTTGAAGACGCGAGCGTGCTCCAGCATATCGCCATCGTTCACCATGGCGCGGAAATCATCCTCGGCGGTGAAAAAGTAGTCCTTTCCGTCTTCCTCGCCGACACGCGGTGCGCGGGTGGTGGCCGAGACAGAGAATTCAAGCGAGGTATCCCAATCGCGCAGCTTGCGGGCCAGCGTCGATTTACCCGCCCCCGAGGGCGAGCTGAGGATGATCAATAGGCCGCGTCGGTCGCTCATGTCTTACTCCACATTTTGCACTTGTTCGCGCATCTGATCTATCACCGCCTTCAAGGCCAGCCCGATCTGGGTCAGCGCGGTGTTTTGTGCCTTGGCGCACAGTGTATTGGCCTCGCGGTTGAACTCCTGCATCAGGAAATCCAGTTTGCGCCCCACGGCCCCGTCCTGCGCCAGCAAAGCGCGGGCGGCATCCACATGGGCGTGCAGGCGGTCGATCTCTTCCGTGATGTCGGATTTGACGGCGATCAGCGCCAGTTCCTGCGCCAGCCGGTCAGCGTCCACGCCTTCGGCATTGTCCAGCACCCGCGAAAGATTGCGTTGCAACGTCTGTGCCATCTCGTCCTTGCGCGTCTCGGCCAGCGCGGCAGCCTGTGTTGTCAGCTCTGCCACCTGCGTCAACTGCGCCTCGAGAACCTGCGCCAAGGCAGCCCCTTCGCGGGCGCGCATGTCGTTGAAATCGGCAAGCACTCCGGGGAATTCCGCCAACAATGTCGCGCAAAGGGCGGCCACATCATCCACCGTCGTCGCCTGTTCAAGCACGCCGCGCATGGTGACGATATCGGTCGCCTTGGAGGGCGCAAGCGAGATCCCCGCATCCATCGCGCGCGCTTCGATCTGGTGCAGCGCGTCCAGCACGACCTCAAGCTGATCCGCGTTCACCGTCAATGCGCCAGAGCCATCCTCGCGGGTGATCCGTAGGTTGCAGGTGACATTGCCGCGCGCGATGGCCGCGCCGAGCGTCTTGCGCAGGCCGGCTTCCAGCCCGTCGATCCAGTCGGGCACACGCAGGCGCAGGTCGAGCCCCTTGCCGTTGACCGATCGCAATTCCCACCCCCAACTATGCGGACCGGACGCACCACTGGCCGAGGCGAAACCCGTCATTGAACGTATCATGGCATGGTCCTTGTCGATTGCGATTGTTGCGCGCCTTAAAAGGGAAAGTCGCAAATGGGGCAAGTAAAAAGCCATTCTGCCGCACGAGGTCTCCCCTTAACGGTCTGTTAACCAAGTTTGCTGTTATATCTACAAATTACTGCTCATTTGACTAAACTCAGGCAATACATCGCGGCCCCGCTGCCGCCCCCCGTCCTGCTCTTGTCCCGACCGCAATAAGGCTGCCCGATGAAACACCTTCCCCCTCTGGATGACATGCCCCAGACCGGCTCTCGCCACGTGATGCCGCCGCCGACACCCGCGATGGTTGACGTGCGGGCCTATTGGCAGGGGCTGTGCCGTGGTCAGCCGGTCCCGTTCCGGTCGCAGATCGACCCTGCACAGATCACCTCCGTGCTTGATCGCGCCTTTGTTCTGGAACGCAGGCGGTCTGAACTGGCGCGGTTTCGCGTCGCCGGATCGCAGCTGTGCACTGCCATGGGGATGGACCTGCGCGGGATGCCGATGATCTCTCTGTTCGACCCGTCCGAGCGTCGCCGCTGCAGTGATTGGCTGGATCACATTCTGTCACAGCCCGCCACCGGAGAGATGACGCTCACCGCGGGGGATGCGACCGTTCAGGCGCGCATGCTGGTGCTGCCGCTGCGCAGTGACATGGGGCAGATCGACCGGATGCTTGGCTGTCTGGAGCTCACATCCAATGCCATCGAGCATCCGGGCTTCTATCGGATCGGCGAGTTTGCCACGACACCGATCCCGCGCCCGCCACGGGCGGATGTGGCAGAGGAAACGCGCGGGCCCTGCCCCGCAGGTTTCGCCGACCCCGCCGCGCGTTTTGCCGCGCGGTCCGGTCGCAACCGGCCAGCCTATTTACGGGTCGTGAAGTAAACATCGTATCCCCGATGGGACGCACCCCGATGCAGCAAAAGAAAAAGGCCGCGCATGATGATATGCGCGGCCTTCCTTATTGCATGAGCTGCGGCAGTTAGCCGACGGCTTTGACCTGTTGGTTCGCCCGGCGTGCCGACAGTTCCTCTGCCACGAGGAAGGCAAGCTCCAGCGACTGGCTGGCGTTCAAACGCGGGTCGCAGGCAGTGTGGTAGCGGTCCGAAAGATCTTCGTCCTGAACGGCGCGGACACCACCAGTACATTCTGTCACATCCTGACCGGTCATCTCAAAGTGGACACCACCGGGCACGGTGCCCTCGGCCCCATGTACCGCAAAGAATTCACGCACTTCGCGCAGCACGGAATCGAAAGGCCGCGTTTTATAGCCGCTTGAGGATTTGATTGTGTTGCCGTGCATGGGGTCACAGGTCCAGACGACATTCGCGCCCTCTTCCTGCACGGTCTTGATCAGACGCGGCAGGTGTTCACCTACATTGCCGGCCCCGAAACGCGCGATCAGGGTCAGGCGACCCTCTTCGTTTTCGGGGTTCAGCTTGTGCATCAACAGCTTGAGGTCATCGCTTGTCATCGTCGGGCCGCACTTCAGGCCGATGGGGTTCTGAACGCCGCGGGCAAATTCCACATGCGCGCCATCAGGCTGACGTGTCCGGTCGCCGATCCAGATCATATGACCCGAGCCCGCCAGCCATTTGCCGGTCTGGCTGTCCTGACGGCACAGTGCCTCTTCGTATTCGAGCAGCAGCGATTCGTGGCTGGTATAATATTCCACCGATTGCAGCGTATGCGCCGTCTCGGACGTGACACCCGCCGCCGCCATGAAATCAAGCGTGTCTGAAATGCGGTTCGCGATCTCGCGGTATTTTTCCGCCTTTTCGCTTTCGGTAAAGCCCAAGGTCCAGCCGTGCACCTGATGCACATCGGCATAGCCGCCGGTCGAGAACGCCCGGATCAGGTTCAGGGTCGCGGCGGCCTGTGTGTAGGCGCGCAGCATCTTTTTTGGGTCAGGAATACGGGCCTCGGCGGTAAAGGCCAGCTCGTTGATGATGTCACCGCGGTAGCTTGGCAGTTCCACCCCATCCACCGTTTCAGTCGGCGCTGAACGCGGCTTGGCGAACTGACCCGCCATGCGGCCCAGCTTGATCACCGGCACTTTGGCACCGTGGGTCAGCACGATGGCCATCTGCAACATCACTTTGAAGGTGTCGCGGATCATATCGCTGCTGAATTGTTCGAAGCTTTCGGCGCAATCGCCGCCCTGAAGCAAGAACGCCTCGCCACGGCCCGCCGCCGCCAGATGCTTTTTCAGCCGCCGCGCTTCACCCGCAAAGACCAACAATGGATAACGGGACAATTCAGCTTCGACCGCGCGCAGCGCGTCCTGATCAGGATAGTCGGGCATCTGGATCCGCGGTTTGTCGCGCCAGCTTGATTTTGTCCAATCGGTCATCATTTTTCTCCGAAGTCCGCAGCGCCCGAAGTGTCAGGCGCAAACATTGTGAAATTGTGGTATATAAAGGTCTGACCCAAGTGACCAGAACCGAAATTCACCCTATTGACCTTCGCCCCCGCCCGTGGGCAAGGTTTTCGGCAGGTTTTTGAGGGCAGCGCCCACTTTGCCCCAACGTATAACGCAAACCTGAAAGGCGACGTGATGAGCGACACCCGTCTGGCCAACCGCATTCTTCCTGACGCTGAAAAGACACGGCGCTTTGTCTTTGTACTGCTGGAAAACTTTACCATGCTCAGCTTTGCCTCGGCGGTGGAATGTCTGCGCATCGCCAACCGCATGGCGGGTCGTCCGGCCTATGACTGGCGTCTGATCGGCGAGGATGGCGGTCGCGTGCGCTGTTCGGCAGGGGCAGAATTCACGCTGGACGGCGATCTTGACGATCTGGGCCGCGACGACACGCTGGTGGTGTGCAGCGGCATCGACGTGCAGGCGGCGACGACCAAGAAGCTGCTGGGATGGCTGCGCCGGGAGGCGCGCAAGGGCATGATGGTCGGCGGTCTGTGCACGGCCGCCTTTACGCTGGCCAAGGCCGGATTGCTGGACGGGAAGAAAGCCACGATCCATTGGGAAAATCAGGATAGTTTCAGCGAAGACTTCGAGGACGTCACCTTGACGAAATCGGTCTTTGTGGTGGACGGCAACCGGATGACGACAGCGGGCGGGACATCCTCGATCGATCTGATGCTCAAGCTGATTGCCGACGATCTGGGCGAGGATCTGGCAAATGCCGTCGCCGACCAGCTGATCTATAGCTCCATCCGCACGGATCAGGACACGCAGCGTCTGTCGGTGCCCACCCGTATCGGCGTGCGGCATCCCAAGCTGGGTCAGGTCATCCAGATGATGGAGGCCAATATCGAAGAGCCGATCAGCCCGTCCTCATTGGCGCGCGATGTCGGCATGTCCACGCGGCAGCTTGAACGGCTGTTCCGCCGCTACCTCAACCGCAGCCCCAAACGCTATTACATGGAACTGCGCCTGCAAAAGGCGCGTAACCTGCTGATGCAAACGGATATGAGCGTGATCAACGTGGCGCTGGCCTGTGGTTTTGCCTCGCCGTCGCATTTTTCCAAATGCTACCGTGCGCATTATAACACCACACCTTACCGCGAACGCGGGTCGCATGCGGCCAAGCCTGTCGCCTAATCGTTACTGATCCGGTACACCGCCCCGTTCCCGACCGAGATAAACCAGATCGCGCCGTCCGGTGCCTCTATGATGTCGCGCACCCGTGCCGTGGCGGGGGCAGAGATTTGCGCCACCTCGGCCAGCGGGTCGCCTTGTAGCCGCGCGATATAACTGAACTTGAGCGAGCCTATGAAGATATCGCCCCGCCAGTCGGGAAACATCTTGCCCGAATAGACCATCAACCCCGAGGGCGCGATAGACGGGTCCCAGTAGAAGGCGGGCTGCTCCATCCCCTCTTTCGCGGTGCCTTCGCCGATCTTGGCACCGGAGTAGTGACGCCCGTAGGATATCACCGGCCATCCGTAATTCGCGCCCTTGTGGACCGCGTTAACCTCGTCCCCGCCGCGCGCCCCATGTTCTGACACCCACAGGTTGCCCTCCAGATCAAGCGCTGCCCCTTGCGGGTTGCGATGCCCGTAGGACCAGATTTCCGGCAACACGTCGTCACGCCCGACAAACGGGTTATCGGCGGGCACAGTACCGTCACGGTTGACCCGCACGACAGAGCCGTTGTGCTGACCCAGATCCTGCGCCGCGGGGCGGTCGCCGCGCTCTCCGACGGTGACGAAAAGCGTGCCATCGCGCGCCTCGACCACGCGGCTGCCAAAGTGCTGACCGGCGGCAGACCCGCGTGACATGGTAAAGAGATCGCGTAGATTTTCGAGCCGCGCACCATCCTGCGACAGCTCTGCCGCGGCAAGCGCGGTACCGGCCCCACCCTCAAGCGCCTTGGCATAGGTCAGGAATATGGTGCGCGATCTGTCAAAATCTCGTGCCAGCGTGATGTCCAGCAAGCCGCCCTGCCCTGCGTCAACGACCTGCGGGGTACCCGCAACCTCGTGGCTAGCCCCCTCGCGGACCCGCAGCAAGCGGCCGTCGCGTTCGGTGACCAGCACGTCCCCATTCGGCAAAATCGCCAGCGCCCAAGGCGTCTCCAGCCCTGACACCTGCTGGGTGATCCGCAGCTCTTGCGCGCCAAGGCCCGACGGGCCCATGACCGATCCGGCTATGACCAACGCCCCGATGGCCCGTGCGGCCTGATGTATCATCCCCCCGAGAAACATGGCTTTCCCCCTTCATACAACCTATCCCTGCATACCTAGCGCAGACAAAGCGTCGATCCACATCATCTTGCGCCACTTTACCTAGGGATAACGCTTTTCTTTTCCAAAATCGCCGCATAGGCTCTGGCGCAGAACACCATGTTCAACAGGGAGAGAAACATGAAAAAGATGCTTATGGCCACAACGGCTGCAGCATTGCTGGCCACCAATGCCTATGCCGACGCGCATAGCAAGGACGTGAAGCTCGGCGTGATCTTTGGCTACACCGGCCCGATTGAATCGCTGACCGGCATCATGGCATCCAGCGCCGAGCTGGCCATGAAAGAAGTCACCGACAGCGGCATGCTGATGGACGGGGCGACAGTCACCGCCTCGCGCGCGGACACGGGCTGCGTCGATAACGCGCTTGCGGTATCCAGTGCGGAACGCCTGATCGCCGAAGGGATCAACGGCATTGTGGGCGCGGCCTGCTCTGGCGTGAGCGGCGCGATCTTGCAGAACGCGGCACTGCCCAACGGCATGGTGATGATTTCGCCATCCTCCACATCCCCCGGCCTGAGCACGATGGAAGACGATGGTCTGTTCTTCCGCACCGCCCCCTCCGACGCCCGTCAGGGCGAGGTCATGGCAGAGGTGCTGATGGAAGAAGGCATCAAGGAAGTCGCGGTCACCTATACCAACAACGACTACGGCAAGGGTTTGGCGGACGCGTTCCAGCAGGCCTATGAAGCCGCGGGCGGGACAATCACCATCTCTGCCGCACATGAAGACGGCAAGGCCGATTACTCTGCCGAGGTTGGCGCGCTGGCCTCTGCCGGTGGCGACCGTCTGGTGGTTGCGGGCTACGTTGATCAGGGTGGATCGGGCGTTGTGCGTGCAGCGATTGATTCAGGCGCGTTCGACACGTTCCACTTCCCCGACGGGATGATCGCGGCGAACCTTGAAAACAACTTCGGTTCCGAGCTTGACGGCTCCACCGGCCAGCACCCCGGCACCGATAGCCCCGGCGCTGACAAGTTCACCGCGCTGGTCGACGGTGCCTTCGACACCACATCACCCTTCGCACCGGAAAGCTATGACGCAGCGGCGCTGCTGATGCTGGCGATGCAGGCCGCAGGGTCTTCCGATCCGCAGGTCTATAAGGATCAGGTCATGTCGGTTGCGAACGCCCCCGGCGAAAAGATCTATCCGGGTGAGCTGGCCAAGGCGCTGCAAATCCTCAAGGACGGCGGCGAAGTCGACTATGAAGGCGCAACCGCGGTTGAACTGATCGGCCCCGGTGAATCCGCTGGCAGCTACCGTCAGATCAAGATCGAAGACGGCAAGATCACGACGGTTCAATACCGCTAACATCACATGACGTGACAGAAAACAGCCCGGTGCATTGCGACCGGGCTGTTTTTGCAACGGGGCTTCGGCACCGCACGGGGAGACTACAAAATGATCGTCGTAGACGACATCCATAAACATTTCGGCGGGTTCCACGCCGTGGACGGGGCCAAACTGACCATTGGCAAAGGCACGATCACCGGTTTGATCGGCCCGAACGGTGCTGGCAAAACGACGCTGTTCAACGTGATCGCGGGGGTGCTGAAACCGACCTCGGGGCGCGTGACGATGGACGGCGAGGATATTACCAGCCTGCCCCCCCATACGCTGTTTCACAAAGGGCTGCTGCGGACCTTCCAGATCGCGCATGAATTTTCGTCGATGACCTGCCGCGAGAACCTGATGATGGTGCCCGGCGATCAGGCGGGCGAGACGCTATGGAACACGTGGTTCGGGCGCAAGCGCATCGCCGATCAGGAACGCGCCTTGCGCGCCAAAGCCGACGAGGTGCTTGAGTTTCTGACGGTGGAACATCTGGCCGAGCAGAAAGCGGGTCAGATTTCCGGCGGTCAGAAAAAGCTGCTGGAACTGGGGCGCACCATGATGGTCGACGCCAAGATCGTGTTCCTTGACGAGGTCGGGGCCGGTGTGAACCGCACGCTGCTCAATACCATCGGTGACGCGATCATCCGTCTGAACAAGGAACGCGGCTATACCTTTGTCGTGATCGAACACGACATGGATTTCATCGGCCGTCTGTGTGATCCGGTGATCTGTATGGCCGAGGGCAAGGTTCTCGCTCAAGGCACCCTGCCCGAGATCAAGGCCAACGAACAGGTTATCGAGGCCTATCTGGGCACCGGCCTCAAGAACAAGGCCGTGTCTGCATGAGACGGATGGCCACCGCATTGACGCTCTGCGCGGGATTTGCCCTGCCGCAGGCCGCTGCGGCCTGTGCGCAGCTGTCGGCGCAGGTCTGGATGTGCGATCGGGGCACCCCGTGGGAAGAAGCAACTTGGGACACGGTCGGCGACGGCTCCACCCGCTATCTGGGCGAGGTGATCCTGAACTTCACCCAAGAATGGCCCGGCTACGACATCGCCGACGGCACCTCGACGCTGGAAGAGCAATACGAGACCTATAGCGCCTGGATCGCGGCGGATGGCGGCCCTGCCCCCGAGGTGCTGAAGGTAGACCGGATCGACACCCCGATGGGCACGAGCCTGCGCCACCTGCAATATGACGAGATCGAAGGCGACCGCACCATGAGCGCGGTCATGTTGTCGGATGTCGGATCAGCGCGGATTATGCTGTATCTCGATACCACCGACACAATGCCTTTGGATGAAATGGACAAGATTTCCTTTGAGGTGGCCATGATGCTGCGCGACACATGTGCGGATGAGATATCCTGCGCCGCGCCCATCCCTGCGGCAGCCCTGGACACCGAATGAAAGAGACTGACATGAGCAACCCATACGGCGACCGGGGCAATAAGGACCTGTCGATCGCGAACCCCAAAGGGCAAGGCACCGCGCAGCCGGTCAAAGGGGGCGGCAAAAGCCACCCCGCGCCGGGGGGCCCCTTCCTGATCGGCGACACGATGACGGGCGGTTATGGCAAGGGCCCCGATATCCTGCACGGCTGCACCATCGCCGTCGAAAAGGGTGAGATCGCCGTCATTGTCGGCCCCAATGGCGCGGGCAAATCCACGGCGATGAAGGCGGTCTTTGGCATGCTCGACGTGCGCCAGGGCCATGTGCGGCTGGACGGCGAAGACATCACCGCGCTGTCGCCGCAAGACCGTGTGGCCAAGGGCATGGGGTTCGTGCCGCAGACCTCGAACATCTTTACCTCGATGACGGTGGAAGAAAACCTCGAGATGGGGGCGTTCATCCGCCGCGATGATTTCCGTGATACGATGGCGCAGGTCTATGACCTTTTTCCGATCCTCAAGGAAAAGCGCTATCAGGCCGCGGGCGAGCTGTCGGGCGGGCAACGCCAGCAGGTCGCTGTGGGCCGCGCGCTGATGACGCAGCCGAAGGTGCTGATGCTGGACGAACCCACCGCCGGCGTGTCCCCCATCGTGATGGACGAGCTGTTCGACCGCATCATCGAGGTCGCGCGGACCGGTATCCCGATCCTGATGGTGGAACAGAACGCCCGCCAAGCGCTGGAGATTGCGGATAAGGGCTATGTTTTGGTGCAAGGGGCCAATGCCTTTACCGGCACGGGCAAAGAGCTTTTGGAAGACCCCGAAGTTCGCAAATCCTTTCTGGGGGGTTAAGCGATGCGATGGACCCTTCCGATGGCCCTATTGGCAACCACGGCGCCAGCCTTGGCGCAGGACAGCGTTGCCACGACCGCAGCAACAGCCCCGACCGCCGCAGCCGCCACGACCCCCGCAGAGCCCTTCCAGCAGACGATTGCAATCGCCTGCCGCTTTACTTGGGAATGTGTGGAAAACGAGCCCTGCACCGAGACAGAGTTCACCCCCGACATCACCGGCAACGCAGGCGGAGCCTCTGCGGATGCGCTGACGGTTCAATCACAAATGGTCAGCGACGCCGAAACCGTCGACATGACCGGCACGAAACAGGTCAAGGCGCTGTCCCTGACGGGGGGTGGGTTTGATGCCCGCCACCTGCTGAGCATCGCCGCCGACGGGGCCTCCCGCTATACCGTGCATTACGCTGATGGGCCGATTGTCATCAGCTATCTAGGGACATGCAAATAATGGATTTACTCAACGCTTTCATCGCCTTGGCCAACTATGTGCTGGTTCCGGGCATCGCCTACGGGTCGCAGCTGGCGCTTGGTGCGCTTGGGGTGACCCTGGTCTATGGCATCTTGCGGTTCTCGAACTTTGCCCATGGCGACACAATGGCGCTTGGCGCGATGTCCGCCGTGCTGATCACCTGGGGTTTCCAGTCGCTGGGGCTGAGCCTGGGGGTCCTGCCGACTGCCCTGCTGGCGCTGCCCTTTGCGATCATCATCACCATCGGGCTGCTGCTTGGCACAGACAAACTTGTCTATAGCTTCTACCGCGAAAAGAAGGCCAAGCCGGTGATCTTTGTCATCGTCTCGCTGGGGGTGACATTCGTCTATAACGGCATCACCCGATTTATCATCGGCGCAGAGGATCAACGGTTTCTGGATGGCGAACGCTTCATCATCTCGGCCCGCGACTTCAAAGAGATGACGGGGCTTGAGGAAGGTCTGGCGATCAAAACGACCCAAGGGCTGACCGTGGTGACGGCTGTCATCGTGGTTGCCGCGCTGTTCTGGTTCCTGAACAAGACACGCTCGGGAAAATCCATGCGCGCCTACTCTGACAACGAGGATCTGGCGCTGCTGTCGGGCATCAATCCTGAACGCGTGGTCATGATCACCTGGATCATTGTGGCCTGTCTGGCGACTACCGCAGGCGTGCTTTACGGGTTGGACAAGTCCTTTAAACCCTTCACCTATTTCCAACTACTGCTACCGATCTTTGCCGCCGCGATCGTGGGCGGTCTTGGCAGCCCGATCGGTGCCATCGCGGGGGGCTTTGTTATCGCATTCTCCGAGGTGACGATCACCTATGCGTGGAAAAAGGTCTTTGGCTACCTCGCACCCGAGGGGATGGCCCCCGACGGCTTGGTGCAGCTTTTGTCCACCGACTATAAATTCGCCGTCAGCTTCGTGATCTTGTTGATCGTGCTGCTGTTCAAACCCACAGGTCTGTTCAAGGGGCAATCGGTATGAACGAGACACTGAAAAACACCGCTCTTTTCGCCATTGTCGCGCTGCTGATCGTACTCACCGGGCTGGCGCAAAGCTGGAACGCGGCGCTGCTGATCATCGCGATGGGGCTGATCTCCAGCATCATGGCACTTGGCGTGAACCTGCAATGGGGCTTTGCGGGGCTGTTCAACGTGGGCATCATGGGGTTTGTCGCCCTTGGAGGTCTGGCCGCTGTGCTGATCGGCATGCCCCCCACGCAAGGCGCATGGTCCGCGGGGGGCTGGGGAATCCTCACCGCCCTGCTGATGGGGGCCGCGACGATCATTCTGGCGGTTCAGGTGATGAAACGCATGGCCAAGGGATGGCTGCGCACGCTGGTTGTTCTGGTGGTGCTGGTGGCAGGGTTCTTTATCTTCCGCGCCCTGCTCGACCCGTCTGTAAGCGCGGTCGAGGCCGTGAACCCCGCGACCACCGGCTATCTTGGCGGGCTTGGCCTGCCGGTGATCATCGCCTGGCCCGTGGGCGGGCTGTTTGCAGCCGGAGCGGCCTGGCTGATCGGGAAAACCGCGCTTGGGTTACGGTCGGATTACCTAGCGATCGCGACCCTGGGCATCGCCGAGATCATCATCGCCGTGCTCAAGAACGAAGACTGGCTGTCGCGGGGCGTCAAGAATGTCATCGGCATCCCGCGCCCCGTCCCCTATGAGATCGACCTGCAAAATAACGCGGGCTTTGTCGAACAGGCGGCCGGCTTCGGACTGAACCCGGTAGAGGCATCGACGCTTTGGGTGAAATTCCTGTATGTGTGTCTGTTCGCCGTGGTGCTCTTGGTGCTGATGTGGCTAAGCCAGCGGGCGCTGAATTCGCCCTGGGGCCGCATGCTGCGCGCGATCCGCGACAACGAGGTCGCGGCCGAAGCCATGGGCAAGGACGTGACCGCACGGCACCTGCAGGTGTTCATTCTCGGCTCTGCCATCTGCGGGATTGCCGGCGCGATGATGACCACGCTGGACAGCCAGTTGACGCCCGGATCCTACCAGCCGTTGCGCTTCACCTTCCTGATCTGGGTGATGGTGATCGTTGGCGGGTCCGGCAACAATCTGGGGGCCGTGCTGGGGGGCTTTTTGATGTGGTACCTTTGGGTGATGGTTGAACCCATGGGGCTGTGGCTGATGCAATTGGTCACCGCGGGCATGTCCGACGGCTATTGGCTGAAAGACCACCTGATCGAGTCTGCTGCGCATATGCGGTTGATGACGATGGGGGCGGTATTACTGCTGGTATTGCGGTTCAGCCCGCGCGGGTTGATCCCCGAGAAGTAAAATAAAAGGCCTTATCCCTTGCGGGATAAGGCCAGCCTTCGGCGAGGATTTAGGACCATTTGGAAGCGCGTTCAGCGTCCTTTGAACAACCCGCCCAAGATTCCGCGCACGATGCGCCGGCCGGTTGTGCCTTTCAACTCCTTGATCACCACACTCGCGATGGCTCCGCCAAAGCTGTCGTCGCTTTTGGTCGTGCGTTTCGAGGTAGAGCGCGTGACCCGTTTGCCTGCATAGCGCCGCGCTGCATTGAATTCGCGCAAGGCGGGGGATGTGTCTTCGGCCTCGGCTTGTTCCTCGGCTTGTGCTGCCTCTTTCGCGGCGTCTTCGGCGCGTTTGGCCAGCATTTCGAACGCGGAGGCGCGATCAAGGCGGGTGTCGTATTTCCCCGCCATCGGGCTTTGCGCCATCAGGGCGGCGCGGGTGGCCGGATCGATCGGACCAAGCTGCGAGGATGGTGGCCGGATCAGGGTGCGTTCCACAATGCCGGGGATCCCTTTTTTCTGCAGCATGGAGGTCACCGCCTCGCCCACGCCCACATCGCGGATCGCGTCTTCGGTTTCGAAACGCGGGTTCTCGCGGTAGGTTTCGGCGGCAAGGCGCAGCGCCTTGCGATCACGCGCGGTGAAGGCGCGCAAGGCGTGCTGGATGCGGTTGCCCAATTGGCCAAGGATATCTTCGGGCACGTCTGCGGGGTTCTGTGTGATGAAATACACGCCCACGCCCTTGGAGCGGATCAGCCGCGCCACCTGTTCCACCTTGTCGACCAGCGCTTTGGGGGCGTCGTCAAACAGCAGATGCGCCTCGTCGAAGAAGAACACCAGTTTGGGTTTATCGGGGTCGCCGACCTCGGGCAGTTCCTCGAAGAGTTCTGACAACAACCACAGCAGGAAGGTCGCGTAGAGCTTGGGCGAGTGCATCAGCTGGTCGGCCGCGAGGATGTTGATAAAGCCGCGCCCGTCCGTGTCTGTGCGCATCAGGTCGGTGAGCGCCAGCGCAGGTTCTCCGAAGAGATCAGCCGCGCCTTGGTTTTCCAGCACCAGCAAGCGCCGCTGGATCGCGCCGACCGACGCCGACGATACATTGCCGTAGCGCAGCGCCAGGGTTGCAGCGTTTTCCCCGATCCAGACCAGCAGCGCCTGCAGATCCTTGAGGTCCAGCAGCGGAAGCCCGTCTTCGTCAGCGACGCGGAAGGCGATGTTGAGGATACCTTCCTGGGCCTCCGTCAGATCGAGAAGCTGCGCCAGCAGCAAGGGCCCCATTTCCGAGATTGTCGTCCGCACCGGATGCCCCTGTTTGCCGAACATATCCCAGAAGGTGACCGGAAAGGCGCTGTAGTCGAAATCGTCAAAGCCGATGGTCTGGGCGCGCTCTGAAAAGGGGTTGTGCAGCTTGTGGCTGGCAGAGCCTGCCTGCGCCAGCCCTGACAGATCGCCTTTGACGTCGGACAGAAACACCGGAACCCCTGCGGCGGAAAACCCTTCGGCCAGGATTTGCAGCGTGACGGTTTTGCCTGTGCCCGTGGCCCCCGCGACCAATCCATGACGGTTGGCATAGCCGATGTTGAGAAACTGTTTCGTCGCGTAGTCTTCGCCACCGCCGCCGATGAAGATATCATTTGTCACGTATTTAATTCCTTTTGGGCCAATAACCTGCAGCCAAAGTGCAGAGCGAGCATACAAAGTTAACCTTTTCACACCATAGTGATTTTGTCGCCGGTCGTGATGTCCTTTTCGTGCTGGCGGCACTTCCTCCCTGTCAGACTTGGCCGCGCCTTCGGGTGCGGCCCTTTTTACGTTTGAGGTCCGTTTTACGCGCTTGAAACCGCTGTGATATTTTATGTTGACGGTGCCCGAATGCTTTCGTAACGTGCTTTCAATAAGTCGGCCAAGTCCGATGGGGAGAACGAAGAACAGGGAAAAGGACGCATCGCGTCCTTTTTTCTATTTCAGCCCCCCGCGCCCGGCCTCTTCCCCGTGAAAACCTGATGAAATAGGCAAAATTTTGCCTTAAATCACGATGGTTTCAGCGCTATCGTCCTGACATTGGCATTGGCGCATGGTAGATGGCGTCGAATTTAACTGATTTGGAACGAGCATGAAAAAGTATATCACACTTCTCCCTCTCTGCGCGGCGATGGCTCTGACTATGCCCGTTTCCGGTTACGCACAGACTGCAGCCACGGAAACACCCGCAGCAACAGACGCCCCGGAAACGGCGGAGCCGACCGCTGAAGCGGCACCCGCGACGGAAGAAAACACCACCACCGGCAGCAGCACCGACGTGCAGTCGCAGCTGAGCCTTGGTGAAGATGCCGACGGGGAGCCGACCCTGGGCAAGCCCTACACCAAAGAGGTGATCGGGGCCTGGGAGATGCGCTGCATCAAGACCGAAGAAGAGGTCGACCCCTGCCAGATGTACCAGCTGATGGATGATGGCCAAGGCGCGCCTGTCGCCGAATTCTCGCTGTTCCGCCTGCCAGCGGGCGGCAAGGCGACAGCCGGTGCCACTGTGGTTGTGCCGTTGGAAACAGCCCTGCCCTCGCAGCTGACGCTGACCGTCGATGGTGGCAAAGCGCGCCGCTACCCTTTCGCTTTCTGTAACCCCGTTGGTTGCTACGTCCGCATGGGCCTGACCGAAGCCGATGTCGCCGCGTTCAAACGCGGGAAAGAGGCCGTGATCACCATCGTGCCCGCGCTGGCACCTGATCAGAAGGTCGAACTGTCGCTGTCGCTGGACGGGTTCACCGCAAGCTTCGACAAATCCTCGGTTGTTGAAGACCGGTAAGCAAATGTTTGGCCCTCGGGCCGTTGAGACAACAAAGCCGCCCCGTTTGACGTGGGCGGCTTTTTTCATGGGCGGTGACCGCAGCCGTCAGATCGCGCGCAGCGCCAGTACCGCGTTCATGCCGCCAAAGGCAAAGGCGTTGGACAGCGCCACCGTGACCCGCGCATCGCGTGCCACATTGGGCACCACATCCAAGGCGCAGTCGGGGTCTGGTTCTTCGTAGCCGATGGTGGGGGCGATCACCCCGTCGCGCAGGGCCATGATGCAGGCCAAAAGCTCTACCGCGCCGGTGCCGCCGATCAGATGCCCATGCATCGATTTGGTCGAGCTGATCATCAGCCTGTCTGCATGGGTGCCGAACACATCTGCCACCGCCGCACATTCGGTTTTATCATTGGCTGCCGTGCCCGTGCCATGGGCGTTGATATAGCCCACCTCCTCCGGGTTGATCCGGGCGTCGTCCAACGCGCCTTTGATCGCGCGGGCAGCACCCGCCTTGGACGGCATCACAATGTCCGACGCGTCAGAGGACATGGCAAAGCCCGATACTTCGCACAGGATATCAGCCCCGCGGGCGCGGGCGTGCTCATACTCCTCGAACACGAAAATGCCTGCGCCTTCGCCCTGCACCATACCATTGCGATTGGCCGAGAACGGGCGGCAGGCGTCGCGCGACATCACGCGCAGCCCTTCCCACGCCTTGACCCCGCCAAAGCACATCATGGATTCCGAGCCGCCCGTGACCATCGCCGGTGCCATCCCGCTGCGGATCATCGAAAACGCCTGCGCCATCGCGTGGTTAGAGGACGCGCAGGCGGTTGAAACGGTGAAGGATGGCCCCTTGAGGTGATGCTCCATGCTCACATGGCTGGCGGCGGCGTTGTTCATCAGGCGCGGCACCACGAAGGGATGCACGCGGTTCTTCCCTTCGGCATAGACCGCACGGTAGTTATCGTCCCATGTGCTGACCCCGCCGCCCGCCGTGCCAAGCACCACGCCGGATTTCGCCGATAGCTCTCCCTTGAACTCAAGCCCTGATTGGCGGATCGCCTCCGCCGCGGCGGCAAGGGTGAACTGGGTGAACCGGTCATAAAGCGCGATCTTCTGGCGGTTATACTGGCTTTCGCCGTCAAACCCGTGGACCTGACCGCCGATCTTGATCGACAGCCGATCCACGTCGCGGAAATCAAGCGGCCCGATTCCACACACCCCGTTGCGCATGGCCGCAAGCGTATCGGGCACGTTCAATCCCAGCGGATTGACCGTGCCCGCCCCCGTAATCACGACACGTTTCACGCGTCAGGCCTGCTCGGCGCGCAGCCGTTCCACCCCTGCGACAATGCTGGCCACGCTAGAGATATCGAAACCGGTGGCGTCCGGCTGGTTCGCGTTGAACGGCACCGATACGTCAAATGTCTCTTCAATCGCGAAGATGCTTTCGACGATGCCCATGCTGTCGATGCCAAGGCTTTCGAGCGTGCTGTTCATGGTGACATCCGATGGCGTCAGAAACGCTTGATCGGCGATAATGCTGATGACCTGATCTTTGATGTTCATCCTAAGTCTCCGTCAGAACGGGCCATGGATCGGCCCTAGCTTGTCTCACTGTCTTTGGAGGTGCCCATCTGGGATTTTAACGCCGCCACATCGCGAAGCAAGCGCGGCAAACGGCGCAGCGCTTTGTAGCCTTCAATCTGCTTGCCCATCTCTGTCGCGGGATAGCCCAGCAACGACCGGCCCGCGGGCGCGTTGGACAGGATCTTGGTGCCGCCGCCCGCGATTACCCCGTCGCCGATGGTGATATTGTCACTGACGCCCACCTGACCACCCAGCACGACGTTGTCGCCGATGGTCACGGAACCGGCGATACCGACCTGCCCGCACAGCAGACAGTTTTTGCCGACCACAACGTTATGCCCCAGATGCACGAGGTTATCGAGCTTGCTGCCGTCGCCAATCGCGGTGTTGCGAATGGTGCCGCTGTCAACCGTGCAGTTCATACCGCATTCCACGTCGTTCCCGATGGTCACACTTCCAAGGGTGTGAATACGGGTCCATTGTTGCGCTTTTGTGTCGCCGCGATCACCAAGGGTCTTGCGGGTCTGTTCCACCGTGCTGGGCTCAGCCGTCACGAACGAAAACCCGTCGCCGCCGATCCGCGCGCCCGGCTGCGCGATGAAATCATCGCCGATGCGCACCCGCGCGCCGATGCTGACGTGATCGCGCAGATAGGCGTTTTTACCCAGAACCGCGTCTGTACCAATGTAGCACTGCGGCCCGATGACAGAGCCAGCGCCGATTTTCGCGCCCGCCGCCACAATCGCCAATGGCCCGACAGAGACGTCCTCGGCCAGTTCGGCAGTCTCATCAATAACGGCAGAGGGGTGGATGCCAGCCCCGAACCCCTGCCCCGGATCCATCATGCGGGTCAGTCCCGACATGGCAAAGCGCGGACGGTCCGGCAGGATGGCGGCCTTCAACCCCATCTCTTGCCAATCGGCATCGGGCCAGAGCATGGCTGCGCGGGCCGATCCGTCAGAGAGCGATTGTGCGTATTTGGGGCTCATGGCGAGCGCGAGATCGTCGGGGCCCGCGTCTGCCGGCTCTGCCAGTTTGGCAATCGAAATGGAGGTATCGCCGACCGCTGGCAAGCCAAGCGCGTCGGCGATCTGTTGGATGGTGTAGGTCATGTGCGGTCTCCCCTTGTCAGGGACGAGTTAACCCTGAACCGCGCCCAATGCCACCCCCGCCTTGCTTAGCGCATCCCAGATACGGCCGTCGCGACCATAGATATCGGCGCGATACTGCGTATGGCCGCGCGGTGTGGTGAAGGCGGTGCGGTAGATGATGTGGACCGGCACTTCGGTATCCAGATGGACGAAAGTCTCGCGGCCTGTGGCCAGTTGCCGTTTGAAATAGGCGACAGGATCAGCCGCTTGCGGGGCCAGCAGCGTATAGGCGAAATCAAACGGATCGGCGAGCCGCACGCAGCCGTGGCTAAAGGCACGAACGTCGCGGTCAAACAGGCTCTTGGAGGGCGTGTCGTGCAGGTAGATGTTGTATTTGTTGGGGAAAATAAACTTCACCAGACCAAGCGCATTGGTCCGCCCCGGCTTTTGGCGCATGCCATAGGGGAAGGTGCGCGCTGTATAGCGGCTAAAGTTCACAGACCCACGGCTGATGATCCGGCCACGATTATCGATCAGATCAATATGACCAGCTGCATTGGGGTTGCGCTGCATCGACGGCAGATATTCCTTGGTCACGATCGACCGCGGCACCGTCCACGTCGGGTTGATGACGATATATTCCATCACATCCGAGAATTCAGGCGTCAGACGGTCCGATTGGTTCGCCCCCACGACCGAGCGTGTCTCGAAGGTGACCTGCCCGTTGTCGACGACGGACGCGGTGAAGGCGGGGATATTGACCAGCACGTGACGTGCGCCGCGTTCCTTGTTCAGCCAGCGTTCACGCTCCATCGCGACGATGACGGATTGCAGCCGCGTCTCGACGCTCTTGTTGATCTCGGCCATGGTGCCGGAGCCAGCAACGCCGTCTTCATTCAGCCCGTGATCTTTTTGAAAGCTGCGCACCGCTTCTTGCAACGTGGCGTCATAGGTCATCACGTTAGAACGTTTAAGATACCCCATCGACATCAATCGGTTGCGCAGCGCGACCACTTGCGTGCCTTGCGCCCCGGGCTTGAGCGAGGATGCAGGCACCGCGGGGCCCCAACCGCCTTGGGTCAGCAAATGCTCCATCCGCAGCTTTTCACGCATCAGGGCGTTATACTCCATCGTCCGCGGGCGCAGATTGCGTAGGAACGGCGTGGGATCGGAAGAAATGAAATCGGTGATATAGGTCTGACGGTCGCGGTATGGCACCTCGCGCACGATGGACGGATCAATGCGCGACGGCACCAGCACACCGGTTTGCAGATCACGGGCGTATTGCAGGAAAACGCGCGTCATCTCGACCTCGGCCAGCCCGCGATCCCGCGGGGTCTGCGCGTTTTTGAGCTTTTCCATCAGCCCTTGAGGGTCATAGCGTGCGACGGGCAGCCCGTGCAAATCAGCCGCGCGGATCGCTGACATAAGAGCGGCACGTCGGGCGCGCTGTGTCTCTGTCGCTTCGGTCCAGATCGGTGCATAGCCGTGGGTCCGGTAGTAGGCGGCGATATCCTCATCCCGCGCGGCGGCTTCGGCAACGGCCTGTTTGAACGCGGTCACCTGCGCAAAAGCGGGTTGCGGCGCGGTAAAGAGTGTCAGAGCTGTGGCAGCAGCCCCCAGAAAACCGGCCATGCGGCGAAATTTCCGCGATTGAATGCTTAAAATACGAGTCATTGATTCCCCCGAAATCGGTGAGCTTTGGATTTCCTAGATAGGCAGGGAACCCTATGCTCTTGTCCAATAACAATGCCCGTGAACTGAAAACTAAGGATAAATTGATGCTTATCGGCATCGCCCCTGTGGCAAAAATGAACAACCAACTAAGGGTTGCGCAAAAATTCGCCTAAATTTGTTGATGGATGGAACCTTTTCGATTCAGCACTTGGTTCAAGAATCGCGCTATGCCATAAATTGTTGCATCTGGGGATCGATGGAAAACTCCGTGTAACATCATGGAACCAAAGGCAGAAGACGGGACATACAATCAATGACTGGTAAGAGCACTTCGGGCATGACCCGGCGCTCCGTATTGGGCGCATTCGCAGCGACGGCCGTAGCAGCGGCACCGACCTTCGCAAACGCAGCAGGATTTTTGCGTGGGGCCGGCGATATTCGTCGCATCAAGATGTATTCCGGCCGGACCGGCGAACGCATCGACATGATCTATTGGATCGAAGGCAACTACATCAAAGATGCCGTATCCGAGCTGAACTATTTCATGCGTGACTGGCGTACAGATGGCGTCAAATCGATGGACCTGCGCACCGTGGACATCATGGCCGCGTCGCATAACCTTCTGGATGTGTCCGAGCCCTATATGCTTCTATCCGGCTACCGCAGCCCGCAGACCAACGCGATGCTGCGTTCCAGATCGCGCGGTGTGGCCAAGAACTCCCTCCATATGCGTGGTCAGGCGGCTGACCTGCGTCTGGCATCGCGTTCGGTGAACCAGATGGCACGCGCGGCGATTGCCTGTAACGGTGGCGGCGTCGGTCGCTATTCCGGTTCCAACTTCGTGCATATGGATTGCGGTCAGGTACGTAACTGGGGCGGCTAAGCGCCAGAGGACGACCACGGAAACAAAGCGCCCTCGGGCGCTTTTTTCGTTTCAAGACAACGCGCTATTCGGTCTCTTTCGCTCAGCCGATCCACACGAGCGTCACCCAGGCCAGCACCCCATAGCGCAATGCCTTGCCGATGCCGACGATTGCGACGAAGGACCACAGCGGCTCTCTTAGCACCCCTGCGGTGACGGTCAGCGCATCGCCGACAACCGGAAACCAGCTTACCAGCAACGACCAGCGGCCATAGCGCGCGTACCACATCTCGGCCCGCGCCATTTGCGACGGGGACGCAGGAAACCAGCGCTTGTGCTGGAACCGCAGCACCGCATGCCCCAGCCCCCAATTCACCACCGACCCCAAGACATTGCCCACCGTGGCAACCGCCAGCAACCCCAGAACCCCGTGCTGACCATGGATCATCAGCCCGACCAGCAACGCTTCGGATTGCATCGGTAGAATCGTCGCTGCAAGAAAGGCGACCGCGAAAAGGCTCAGGTAACCCGTCATCGACCCGCCCGAACCAAAGGGCATCTGGCGACCCGTTCGGAGCGTCGGAACCGATCACCGTACAGGCGGAATATATCGTAAGGGGGGTATGGCGGACAGACAGGGATTCGAACCCTGGAGACGGTCTCCCGCCTACACACTTTCCAGGCGTGCGCCTTCGACCACTCGGCCACCTGTCCATTGAGGGGGTGTTTAACGTGACCTGCGGGCGGGGTGCAAGGGGTAAAACGCGCGAAATTCAACAAGATTTCAATGCACCGTTCAGCTGTCGAGATGGACGTAGATCCGGCGGGTGCCGCGCCCCTTTTTCTCAATCTTGCCAAGGCGTACCGCGCCAATCTCTCCGGTGCGGGCAACGTGGGTACCACCGCAAGGCTGCAGGTCGATCCATGCGTCACTCTCTCCGATTTGCACCAGACGTACGTTGGCCGCCGTGACCGGTGGTGCGACGGATAACGTCTTGACCAACTCAGGCGCGGCTTGCAATTCCGCTTGGGTAATCCAGTGATCCGTAATCGGCAAATCCTGCGCGATATAGGACGCCAGCGCGTCTTCGATGCCGTCGCGATCCTCTGGCGCATCGGCAAGGTCAAAGTCGAGCCGCCCATGCGTGGCCGAGATTTGCCCTCCCACCACGGGAAACGGCACGACCACGGACAACAGATGCAGCAGGCTGTGCACCCGCATATGCCGGTGCCGGCGGTCCCAATCCAGCTTTTGCGTGACATGGGTGCCCGGCTGGGGAATTTCCTCGGGCTCGGCCGGAACCAGAATGATGGACCCGTCCAGCCCCTTGACCGTTGTCGCGATCGGCATGCGCTGCTTGTCCCAGTTCAGCCAACCGCTGTCCCCCGGTTGCCCGCCGCCCGTGGGATAGAACACCGTCCGGTCCAGCACGATCCCGCCCTCGTCGGTGATGGCGATGACTTTGGCGGCGCTGTCGCGGGCATAGGCGTCGGTGAGGTAGATCGGCTCGTTCAACTGTCCTCTCCATCCGGCTTAGAGGTTTTTTCGCCGGCGCGGGTGCGCAGCCATACGTCCCGCTGGGGAAAGGGCACCTCGATGTTTTCGGCGGCAAAGCGTTCGACGATGGCGTGGTTGATATCGCTTTTGACCGACATCATCCAATTCACGTCCCGCAGGAAGGCACGGATCTCGAACTCCAGCGCGTCGGCCCCGAAACGCACCAGCAGCACATTCGGCGCGGGGTTCGCAAGCACCAGCGGCTGGTCCTCCGCGATCTCGCGCAGGATCGCTTCGACGCGGCGGGTATCGGTGCCATAGGCCACCCCGACCGAGATGATGACCCGCCCCACGGTATTGCCACGGGTAAAGTTGGTCACCGTACCGCTGACAAGATCGGCGTTCGGGACAATGACATCGGTGCGGTCAAAGGTTTCGATCCGCGTGGATCGCACCGAAATATCGCGCACATATCCGGACTTGCCACCGACCTCGATCCAGTCGCCTTCGGAAATGGGGCGTTCGATCAGCAGGATGATCCCCGAGACGAAGTTGCTGACGATGTTCTGCAGACCGAAACCGATACCGACCGACAGCGCACCGGCAACGATGGCAAGTGAGCTAAGGTCAATGCCCGCCCCCGTGATCGCGGCCAGCGCGGCCAGAAAGATCCCGACATAGCCCAGCCCCGACAGCAGCGCGTTCTGCCCGCCGATGTCGATCTTGGTCTTGGGCAGGACATTGCTGCGCAGCGCCCCTTGCAGCAGCCGCGTGAGCAGATAACCGATCGCAAAAATCACCGCGAAGGCCAGCAGGTTCGACGGCGAGATCTGGCTTTCCCCGATGGTGAACCCGCGCGAGAATGCGGCCCATAACTCGGTCAGGTCCGCGACCCGTGCGCCCCAGACCAGCGCAAGCACAGGCATCGCCAGTAACAGCAAAATCAGACCGAAGAACAGCGGCATCAGCGCTTCGCGTGCGGCAATGCCCTGCCCCGTGATCGCGCCATAGACATCCGCGGAAAAGCGTTGCAGCGCCATGACCAGCCCCAGCACAGCCAGTGTCGTCACATAGGGGCGCAGGATCGCATCCGACAGATCTTGATAGCCAAAGGCATACAGCAGCGGTGCCACCACAGAGACCGCAATAGCCCCCAGCCCGGCACCGCGTACAACCCGCGCATGGGACGATGCTTTGGTCATGCCATCCGCGTCTGGCGTATCCTCTTCGGGTTCACGGTAGCTGCGCAGGATACGACCGATCTGGAAAAGCGCGAGGCTGGTCAGCACCGCCAGCGGGAATTGCACCACCGCGCGTGTCGCCAAGCTGGGGTCACCGATTTCAAGCACAGTCAGCGCCACGATAGACAGGATCATCACGAAGGTGATCGCGTTCACGTAGAGCCGTGCGGATTTACGTTGCTGTGCAGACAGCGGCAAAAGCGCTTCGTCTTCTTCGCGGGCAAAGACCCGTTCGGACACCCAGCGGAACCCGAAGATAAGAAGGCCGATCAGCGGCAGCAATTCAACGACCTGTGTCGCGCGTGCGCCCAGAAAACCCGATTGCCGTGCCGCGATGGTCAGCAGGTAAAGCCCCACCAGCGGGAACAGGATGCGCAACAGGGAGACGACAAAGCGCCAGATCCCCATGCCGCGCGCCTGATGAACGCGCAGGGTATGCGCAATCTTCATCGCCCAGACACGGCCGCGGAACAGCAAGAGCAAGCCTGCAATACCCGCGAAGAAAACGGTCGGCAGGTTGTTTTCCAACGTATTCAGCGCGCTGTCCGTATCCTGTTCAGCACTTTCCTGCCAGAAAGCGGCAAACGCATCCTGCATCTCGACCAGCGCGGGCCCCCAATAGACGGGGTTCAGCGGCGAAGGCGTGGTGCGTAACAGCCGTTCGGTCTGGCGTTCGCGAATGATCTTGTCAATCTCGCGCACCAGCCCGTCTGCGCGCAGAAACTCGCGCTCTGCGATCTGCACGGGGGCCAGCAGGGTGTTCAACTGCTGATTGATGTCGGCGCGGGTCTTGGCCACCTCTGGCGCTTCGGGTTCGGCATTTTCGCCCTCGGGCGCTGTGCCCAAGGCGGCAAGCTGGTCACGCAGCGCGGCGATACGTTCAGCGTTCAGCGAGCGCGCGGCCTCGAACTCGGACCGGTAGTTGACGATACGCCCGCGCAGGCTGTCGAGTTCGGAAGTCGGTGTGTCGGCCTCTTCAACCGATTGTTCCGCCTTGACCGCAACACTATCCCATTGCTCCGCCGTTTCTTCGACGTCGGTCTGCGCGAAAGCCGCGGTCGTCAGGCAAAGCGCCAGAAGACCGCAGGCCAGAAGCCCCCTGAGCGTCGCGATCATTGGTCTTCGAAGACGCCGGGAATGGATTGTGGGGCGCGGTCCAGCCAAGCGGGCACGGGCAGATCCTTTTCGCGCAGGAAGTCGGGGTTGAACAGTTTCGACTGATAGCGCGTGCCAAAGTCGCACAGGATCGTCACGATTGTATGCCCTGGCCCCATATCCTTGGCCAGACGCACCGCACCGGCGACGTTCACACCCGACGACGCCCCAAGGCAAAGCCCTTCGTGTTGCAACAGGTCAAAGACATAGGGCAGCGCCTCGGCGTCCGAGACGTTGTAGCTGAAATCGGGCGTGAACCCTTCGAGGTTCTTGGTGATGCGGACCTGACCGATACCTTCAGCGATTGATCCGCCCTCGGCGACCAGTTCACCCTTGGTGTAATAGTTATGCAGCGCGGCCCCGTCCGGGTCGGCAATCGCGATCTTCACGCCTTTGGGCTGCAACGCCATGCCGATCCCGGCCAGCGTGCCGCCAGATCCCACCGCACAGCAGAATCCGTCCACCTTGCCGCCGGTCTGCTCCCAGATCTCGGGGCCGGTGGTTTCGATATGCGCCTGACGGTTGGCGACGTTGTCGAACTGGTTGGCCCAGATCACCCCTTCATTCGTCGTGCGCGCCAGTTCATTGGCGAGCCGTTCCGAGTAGCGCACAAAGTTGTTGGGGTTGCGGTAGGGTGCCGCGGGCACCTGCACCAGTTCGGCCCCGGCAAGGCGCAGCATGTCCTTTTTTTCCTGACTTTGCGTTTCAGGAATGACGATCACGGTTTTGAACCCCATTGATGCGCCGACCAATGCCAGCCCGATACCGGTGTTGCCTGCCGTGCCTTCGACAATCGTGCCGCCGGGTTTCAGCGTACCCTTGGCGATGGCATCCTGAATGATGAACAGCGCAGCACGGTCCTTGACCGACTGGCCGGGGTTCATGAATTCTGCCTTGCCGTATATCTCGCAGCCGGTTTCCTCGCTCGCCTTGCGCAGACGAATAAGAGGGGTGTTGCCAATGGCCTGCGCCAGATCAGATGCGACGTGCATGGGATGCTCCTAAATCAAGTTACATCCGGTGTAGCGGCGGGCGCTTCCAACCTCAAGCGTTCCCGATGCCGCGCAAGCCAGTAAGCGGCGATCACCAGCGGCGCATTGGCAGCTTCAAGCTGGTCTACCATTGTCATCAGCGCATCAAAGCCGATGAGATGGGACCGGATATCCTCGTTTTCGGCCTCGAGCCCGTTCACGCCGGTGCTATCATCGGGCAAATCGGCAAGGCCCAGATAGATATAGAAAAATTCCGTAGAATCTCCCGGGGAGGCATAGACTTCCGCGATTTTTTCAAGCTTGCGCAGGGTCAGACCCGCTTCTTCCTGCGCTTCGCGGTGCGCGGCGTCTTCGGGGCTTTCGCCCGGATCAACACGGCCCGCGATGGGTTCAAGCTGCCACTGCGCGCGATCCCCCCGCGCCACCGGCCCCATGCGCAGCTGCTCTACCAGCATCACCCGATCCCGCACCGGATCATAGGGCAGCACCAACGCGGCATCGGTCGCGACGAAGACCGCACGCTCCAGCACATCGGTCATCGTGCCATCGAAACGCTCGTGCGCGAGGTGATATTCGTTCAGCGCGAAATAATTGGTATAGGCGCGGTCAATCCGGTCGATCCGGACCTTGCCGTCCAGCGTCCCTGCCCCGTGTTTCGACCGAAGCGCATTCACCTGCGCCGCTGCCCGTGACCGGATCATCGGGAACATCTGCGCCACGCGGTCGGCAGTATAGACACCGAAATAATCCATCACCTCGCGCGCGGCAAAGCAGCTGAGCGCCCCCCAGTCTGCCTGCCACTGCGTCAGCGACCACGGGTCACGTGTTGTCCATTGATCGGGCCGCGCGAAATAGCCCAAAGCCTTTGCGCCGCTTTCCAACGTGATTTCCTGCAAGTCGTAGGCAAAGCTGCCCTCGTAGAAATTCAACCGGTCCAGATCGTTCTGCCCCAGCCCGCGCAGCAGCACCCCTTCGGCGGATTGGCCCGGCGCTGGCACGATGCAGGGGAACGGCCCCTCGACAACGGATAAGGCGATGTGATCCGGCAAACGGTCCGGCGAGATGTCAAGCCGGTCCGCCGCGCGCCCCATCACGATTTCAAGCAGCGGCACATGCCGCAACGACCCATAGAGAAAAAGATCTGTCATCGGCTTAAGGGAACTTGCTGTCGATAAGGTTTGTGATCACGCCACTGACGGCACCGCCAATCAACACGACCGCGATGATCGGCACCGTTGCCATGATCAGGAAGTATTCGGCACCGATACCGATCATGCCCACCAGCGCCTCTCCGACACCGCCATAGCGGTGCATCATCGCGTTCTCGATCATCTCGCGGCCTGCTTGGATGAACAGCCCCCAGAACACCAGAACCACGGCACCGGTCAGCCCGATGGTGATCCCTTCGGAAACGCCACCGCCCGCACGTGCCCCCATGACCCGCCACCCGACCGCGAGCCCGAGGGCAATATTGGTGGGAATGAAATACCCGAACTGGGTGGATTCAGGCATCAGGGGCATGATCATGCGCGAAAGGGCAAAGCCCATCAGCGCCAGGCAGAAAGCGGCTGTCAGGCGGGCAGCGGTCGGCATCGGGATTTCCTTAGACTACAAGCAATGCGCCCTCAGGCCGGACGCTTCACGGTAATCTGTGTCACATCGCAATTGCCGCTGTCAAAGGTAGACGCGCAAGAGGTGAGGTAGAAATCCCACATCCGCTTGAAGCGTTCGTCAAAGCCCATGCGCGCGATCTCTTCCCACTTCTCATTGAAGGTCGTATGCCAGCGGCGCAGCGTGACGTCGTAACTTTTTCCAAATTCGATAGACTTTTCAACGGCTAGTCCGGCATTCTCAACCTGTTGCTTCAACACCGTAGGGCTTGGTAGCATACCCCCCGGGAAGATATATTTCTGAATGAAATCAACGCCTCGCTTGTACACCTTCCAGCGACGATCCGGCACGGTGATGATTTGCAAGGTTGCTTGACATCCAGGTTTAAGACAGGCGTGCAACGTATTGAAATACGACGGCCAATACTGTTCCCCGACGGCTTCGAACATCTCGATGCTGGCAATACCATCGTAGGTGCCACGCTCGTCACGGTAATCTTGAAGCTTGAACTGAACAACATCGGCCAAGCCCGCGTTTTCAATACGTTCTTTGGCGTAGTTAAACTGCTCTTTGCTGATCGTAAGGCAGGTGACCTTGAGCCCGCGTTCCTTCGCTGCATATTCAGCGAAACCGCCCCAGCCGCAGCCGATTTCCAGCACATGGTCCCCAGCCGAGACCCCCATCTGATCCACCATAGAGGCATATTTCGCGGTCTGCGCCGCCTCTAGCGATTGTTGAAAGCCGTCCTCGAAAAGCGCGCTTGAATAGGTCATCGTGTCATCAAGCCACAATTTGTAGAAATCATTCCCCAAATCATAGTGATAGCTGATGTTCTTACGCGCTTGTTTCTTGCTGTTGCGCTGCAACCAGAAGCGCAGGGATTCAAATTTGCGGATCAACCCCATGCCGGGGAATGAATCGTAGATATCCTCATTCGCATGGGCCACGTCCATAAAGGCCTGCAGGTCCGGTGTGCTCCACCATTCGTCAAGGTAGGCATCGCTGAAACCAAGATCACCCTCCCTGATAAGACGCGCGAACAAGTCATTGTTATGGATACGGATTTCCGCAACGGGCAGCGGGTTCTTTCCGGTTGCGCGAAAGCACCGCCCGTCGGGCAAAACAAAGTCGACCTGCCCGTTTTGCATTTCCTGCGCCATCGCAAAAACACGCGAGAAATATCGTGGAAGGGCAGTCTGCCCCTCGGTGCTGGTCAAAATCATTCGCTCTCCTGTATGCGCTTGGACGCGTATCTTATTGGTTTATGGGTGTTACGTGGGAGATCCACGTTTCATAAAGGTTAAAAGTTTCGCCCCTTATAGGTTTCAAGGGCCCGTTCGCGCCCTTCGTCCAGCGCGATGATCTTTTCGGGATAATCATCATCCGCCGACAAGGGCCAACTGCGCGGGATCGCATCAAAGAATGCAAGCGCGTCCTTATGCGGATTGGCGCGCCCTTCGGCGATCCAGCGACTGGCGTAGTCTCTATTCTTATCAAATTTATCCAGCTGTGTCTCGGGGTTGAACACGCGGAAATACGGGGACGCGTCCGGCCCCGACCCCGCCGCCCATTGCCACCCCATCGCATTGCTCGCGGGGTCCCAGTCGATCAGGCAATGTTCAAACCACTTCTGCCCGATGCGCCAGTGACACATCAGATGTTTCGTCAGATAGCTCGCGACGATCATGCGGCCCCGGTTATGCATGCGGCCGGTGACATAGAGCTCGCGCATAGCGGCATCGACAAAGGGTTCGCCCGTGCGCCCCTGTTTCCAGGCCTTCACCTCGGCACGGCGTTCATCCTCGTTCCAGGGGAAGGCATCCCATTCCTCGCGCCAATTATCGGTCAGCATCCGTGGCGTGTGATGCATCAGGTGATAGGCAAACTCGCGCCACACCAGCTCTTTCAGAAAGGTCTCCGCCCCCTGTTTGCCGTCATGCAAGGCGCGCTGTGCGGCGTGCCAGCATTGATGCGGGCTGATCTCACCCAGCGACAGGTTCTCGGACAGGTTCGACGTGCCATCGGTGCCAGGAATGTCGCGGGTCTGCTTATAGTCGGCCACCCCATGCGCCATGAAGGCCCCCAGCCGCGACTGCGCGGCTTTTTCGCCCAGACAGACAAACGGGCGCACCACATCGGCACCACGGTTCATCGCAGCCCCCAAGCCCCAACCGTCCAGCGCATCACTGTCGGGCCAGCTTTCCGGCGCGGGCAGATCTGAGGGTGCGGACAGCGGCGGCTCAACATCGCGGGTTTTGACGTTGTTCCAGAACGGCGTGTAGACCTTATAGCAGTCGCCCGCCTTGGTCTCGACCGTCCAGGGTTCGAACATAACGTGCCCCCCAAAGGATTTCGCCTCTATCCCGTCGTTGCACAGGATCTCTTTGATCTTGCTGTCGCGCTGCACGCTGTCCGGATCATAAAGCCGCGACCAATAGACGGCGCCGGCGCCCGTCTCCTTGATCAGAGCCTGTAATACCTCAAGCGCATCGCCTTCACGCAAGATCAGCCTGCTCGACACCCCCTCAAGACTGCCCGCCAGCGCCCTGATCCCCAACCCCAGACGCCATTTCGGTGCCGCGCCAAGGGCGTCGACACTCTTGTCCTTGATAAAGACGGGTATCACGGGCCGCCCCGCGTTTGCAGCGGCAGATAGGGCCGGATGATCGCTAAGCCGCAGATCGCGGCGATACCAAAGAAGGATGGGGCTTTTGTCGGACATGTCACACTTTGCGTTAAGGTGATGCAAAGCTAGTGCTGCCCCCGCAAGGTCAAGGCCGTACCAGTCCCTAAATACGCCAAACGGCGACCCCAAGGGGCCGCCGCCAGACAAATCGTAGCCGTCGTGCCGGTGGTTTAGCCGTTCACATCAACCACAACACGGCCCCGCACCTGACCATTCAGGATGTCTGCCCCCAGCTTGGGCAGATCGCTCAGCGTTGCAGGCACGACCATATCCTCGAGCTTGGACAGCGGCAGGTCTTTCCCGATCCGCTGCCATGCGCGCAGACGGTTGTCATAGGGTTGCATGACGGAATCGATCCCCAGCAGGTTCACACCGCGCAGCAGGAAGGGGATCACCGTGGCCGGCAACCCTGCCCCGCCCGCAAGCCCGACAGCTGCGACCGAACCGCCGTATTTCATCTGCCCCAAGACCCGCGCCAGCATTTCGCCACCCACAGCGTCAATGCAACCGGCCCAGGTTTCGGATTCCAGCGGACGTTTAACGGTTTCGTTCAGCTCTTCCCGCGCGACGATCTGCGTGGCACCGAGCGATTTCAGATAATCCGCCGTATCCGGGCGGCCCGTCACACCGGCGACCTCGTGACCCAATGCAGCAAGGATGGCGACCGCGACCGACCCCACGCCACCGGCGGCACCCGTCACCAGTACCGGCCCGTTGCCTGGCACCAGCCCGTGATCCTCCAGCGCCATGACAGACAGCATCGCGGTAAAGCCCGCCGTGCCCACGGCCATGGCTTGGCGGGTATCCAGCCCCTCGGGCAGCGGCACCAGCCAGTCTGCCTTCACACGCGCCTTTTGCGCATAGCCGCCCCAATGCGCCTCGCCCACACGCCAGCCGGTCAGCACGACCTTATCGCCGGGTTTGTAGCGATCATCGTCCGATGCCTCCACGGTGCCTGCGAAATCGATACCGGGAATATGGGGATACTTGCGCACCAAGCCGCCGCCCGGTCCGATGCACAGCCCGTCCTTGTAGTTCACGGTCGAATATTCGACAGCAACGGTCACATCCCCCTCGGGCAAACGGTCAAGGTCGATCTGGGTAACCTCGGCATGGGTCTTGCCGGTGTCCTCATCCTTATTCACCATCAACGCATCAAACATCATTCCTCCTGTCTCGGACCGCCGTTCAGGGCCCGCTTCATTTTGCCAGTAAACTCCGGGGAGCCCGAGGGGCTGGCCCCTCGGTTCCATGGGTTCAAGCTGCGCGCCAGTGGGGGTGCCCGCCGACTCACATCTTGCAAAATTAATGTCAGACAATTAAAGTTTTTCCAAACCATAAATGTAAGACATATGAATTCCACGCCAGAAACCGCCTCTGATCTGTCCAGCCATATTGCCGCGAACATCCGTGATGCCATCATCAAAGGTGTGCTGATCGTGGACGAACGCCTCCCCTCCGAGGCGGAGCTGTCGGCGCAGTTCAACGTCTCGCGCGCGACGGTGCGCGAGGCGCTCAAGCGATTGGCGGCACAATCACTGATCCGCACGCAACGGGGGGCAACGGGCGGCGCTTTCGTCAATCGCATCAGCTTTGAAGCCGCCCAAGCGCAGCAGATCACCACCTCTACCCTGCTTTTGTCGATGAATGACGTCAGCTTCGAGACCGCCTGCGAGGCCCGCTTCGCGCTAGAGCGCGCCTGCGCCCCCCTGTCGGCGGCACGCAGGCAGGATCATCACCTGGACGCGATGCAAAACGCGCTTGCCGCGCAATCTGCCCCCGATCTGTCGGACGCGGGCTTTTGCGCGGCTGATGTCGCGTTTCACCGCGCGCTGGTCGATGGCGCGTGCAATCCGGTGCTGTCCTATCAACTCGCCGGTGCGGTCGAAGCGATGCAGCCGCTGATGAACATGATCACCTTCACCGCATGGTCCCGCGACGCCATCGTCGCGCGCCATCGTGACATTGCCACCGCGATCGCCGCCCGCGACGCCGGCGCCGCCGCCCAAGGGCTGACCCTGCTTGAGGAAGAGACCCAGGCCCTCGCCCGCACCGTCTTTGCCCGCCGCAGCAAACAGATTGACGCGGCCCGATAGCCCGCGGGTCACCTTTCGTTTTCAAAGCTTTCCCCTTGCAAAGCAAATCACGCCCCTTATATCTAGGGTGTCCTTCGGGACTATGGGTATAAACGCGCATGTAATAAGCGGTTCGGACCCGGGGGCGGTACCCGGCGACTCCACCAAACATCCGTCATTTGCGGATCATGGGGTCGAAATAGGATCGACGAACGTCTAAAGATGTTGCTTTATCTCGGCTGACTGCCACCGTTATCGGCGTAAAATGTACAATTGCAAATGACAATCGTGCTCCAATGGCGATGGCCGCGTAAGCGACCGGAACTATTGAAACTTAAGTCCTTACGTTTAGCGACCTAAGGCGGGGTTCGCAGGTACCTGGCAACAGAAACCTGCACTTACCTCTCCCCCGTAATTTTCCTCTTTCAAGCGCATGACATGCAGTTTTCGCCTGCTTATGGTCAGGCGCGACATCGCCTGTGCTGCAATCAATCGGCAGCTTGCATAAGCACTTCGTCCGCTTCAGAATGAAGGGCAGAACACCCAAGCCCTTGAACCCTGACTTTCAACGCGCACGGCGGGTTTGTTTGACTTGCAGTCAAAAAGTCCATAGTTTTTAATAAGATACATTAACCGCCCACAATGCAGAGAAGCCGCTCAATGTCCCAATCGACTGAAATCCTTGTCTCAACCCGGTTCTCGTTTCTAGGGGCGTCAGGATGGCAAAGCGACTTTTCCAAAGATGCGGCGATGCTGTTCGATAAAAACAGGCTATTGCGGCGGCTGTGGCTGTTCAACAATATCGCATTGGCGAGCCTCGCGTCGCAAACGGATGATAACTTTCACCATTTCATCCTCTCCAGCGATCAGATGCCCGATTGGGCAAAATCAGAGCTGACCGATATGTGTGAAGACCGTTTAGGGGCTGGCAAGTTCACGATACAATTCGCGCCGCAGGGCCCGGCGAGGAAGTTTCAGCGCCACGCAATCGGAAAATTTGCAGGGAGCGATCCCGTGGCGCAAGTCGTCCTTGATGATGATGACGGGCTGTCCTCGGATTTTATAGCAACGCTCAGAGCGCATCTAGCGCAAGCCGAGCCGCTCGAAGCAGAGGGCACGCCCCATTTTTACACATTCCCAAAGGGGTACGCATTGGGCCTGCGTGACGACGAGGTTCAGTTATGGGCACATCGCTTCAAATTCATTAATTTGGGTCTGACGATGGTTGGCAGGAAAGACCATAAAAACATATTCGGCATCGGCCATATGGATGCACCAAAACGGTTCGGCTACACCAGCGACACTCGGAAACTCATGTATATCCGCACGTTGAGCGACGTGAACGACTCGCGTGTCAGCGTCGGTGAAAGATGGAAAGAGGTCGAGAATTGGCGCGACGACGAGGACTTTAAATCAAGGTTCCCTTGGATGCTGGACGTGCCGTTCAAAGAGTTCAACGATTTCGATAGTTTGGCGTAATAGCAACCCGCCCACTAACCTGACAATCTGCATCCTTTGAAAACCGCCGCGCGTATGTGCGGGCAGTGCCAATCGGTGCCCCACCGGCGCTTGACCTCGGGGGCCGGTACTGCGACCTCTGACGCGGGGCATCGTGAGAGGCATATGCGAGATATGAGTGTACCGGAATGGGGCCTGCTGGCGCGTGTGTTCGGGCGGATCGGGGTGCTGTCGTTTGGGGGGCCAGCGGCACAGATCGCCCTGATGCACAAAGAGTTGGTCGAGCGTCATCGCTGGCTTTCGGAAGACGGGTTTTTGCGCGCGCTGTCCTTGTGCATGTTGTTGCCCGGGCCAGAGGCGATGCAACTGGCGACCTATGCCGGATGGCGGCTGCGCGGCACCCTTGGGGGGCTGTTGGCGGGGCTTTTGTTTGTACTCCCCGGGGCTGCAGTCATTCTGGCGCTGGCCTTTGGCTATGCCTATTTCGGCCAGCTTCCCTTGGTTCAAGCCGCGTTCATGGGGATCAAGGCGGCGGTCATTGTCGTGGTCTTTCAAGCCTTGCGCAATCTGGGACGCAAAGCGTTGCACGGGCGCGCGGGATGGGTGCTGGCCGCGCTGGCTTTTGTGGCTCTGTTCGTCTTTGGCCTGCCCTTCCCGCTGATCATTATGGGCGCTGGCCTTTGGGGCGCTTTTGGTGCCACCGGGCACGGCAGCGTGGTCGAGAGTGAGGGGCTACATCACCGCCCTGCCCGCCCCTTCGGCGTCATCGGGCTTTGGGTCGCGCTATGGGCGTCGCCGCTGATGTTTGTCTGGGGTATGGGGAATGAATTCCTGCTCAAGATCGGGCTCTTCTTCTCGAAGCTCGCGGTGGTGACCTTTGGCGGCGCCTATGCGGTGCTGGCCTATATGGCGCAGACCGTGGTGCAGGATCACGGGTGGATCACCACCGAACAGATGATCGACGCTTTGGGGCTGGCCGAGACGACGCCGGGCCCTCTCATTCTGGTGACGGAGTTTGTCGCCCTGTTGGCGGGTTTTGCCCAATCGGGGCCATGGGGCGCGGTCTCGGCCGGTGCTCTGGCGCTCTGGGTGACGTTCACGCCCTGTTTTCTATGGATATTCCTTGCCGGCCCGTATCTGGAGGCAATCTCGGCGCAGCCGCGGCTGGCGGGGGCCTTGCGCGCGATTACCGCCGCCGTCGTCGGCGTGATTGCCAATCTATCGGTTTGGTTCGCGCTGCATGTGATGTTTGAACGCGTGCTGCCTATGGCGCATCTGGCAGTGCCGCTCCCTGATTGGAGCAGCTTTGATCCCGTGGCCGCTGTGCTGACCGGTGTGGCGGGAGTGTTGATGCTGGGGCTGCGGCTCGGCTTTGTCCTGACGATGACGATAAGCGCTGCATTGGCCCTTTGCTGGCGCCTGTTGCTATAAATTTTTGCGCCCCCTTTTCACTGGTGCGAAATGCCGTATGCTATCGCCATCAACCAAGGCCGGAGAGAAGTAATGAGCCGAAGCATTGAGTATGGCAATCTGATGCACGATGCCATGCGCGGGTTAATTCGTCAGGTATTACTTGACGTTGCAGCCAATGGACTGCCCGGCAACCATCACTTCTTTATCACGTTCGACACCTCTCATCCGGATGCGGAACTGGCCGATTGGCTGTCCGACCGCTACCCCGGCGAGATGACCGTTGTCATGCAGCATTGGTACGACAAGCTTGAGGTCACCGAGGAAGGATTCTCGGTCACGTTGAACTTTGGCGATGCGCCCGAACCGATGTATATCCCCTATGACGCGATCCGCACCTTTGTGGACCCGTCGGTGGAATTCGGCCTGAAGTTCGAACAGCAAGAACCCGGCCAGCAGGACGAGGACGATGACCTGCCCCAGCAGGACGAAAGCGAGCTTGAGGTCGAGGAAGAAGCCCCGAAAGCCGCCGAAATCGTATCGCTGGACAGCTTCCGCAAGTAATCGACCGGTCAGCGCGCCTTGTCGCCAAGGTTAGCGCCATCGGCTCATTGCACCGCTGCGGCCCGCGGGGTAAACCCTGATCAGACATAAGCCCAAGATCAGGAGCCTTTTCATGGCCGATACCCGTACAGAAACCGACAGCTTTGGCCCATTGGAAGTGCCGTCCGACAAATACTGGGGCGCGCAGACCCAGCGGTCGATCATCAACTTCCCCATCGGGTGGGAAAAACAGCCCGTGCCGATCATCCGCGCCCTTGGCGTCGTGAAAAAAGCCTGTGCGATGGAAAACCTGAACCAGGGCAATCTGGACCAGAAACTGGCCGATGCAATCACCGCCGCTGCGACCGAGGTGATCGAGGGCAAGTTCGACGACAACTTCCCGCTGGTCGTCTGGCAGACCGGTTCCGGCACCCAGTCGAACATGAACGCGAACGAGGTGATCTCGAACCGCGCGATCGAGATGCTGGGCGGCGAGATGGGGTCGAAAGATCCGGTCCACCCCAACGACCACTGCAACATGGGACAGTCGTCCAACGATACCTTCCCTACCGCGATGCATGTGGCCATCGGCATGCAGGCCCGCGATGTACTGCTGCCCGGCCTGCAAAAACTGCACGACGCCCTGGTTGCGAAGTCCGAAGAGTTCAAGGACATCATCAAGATCGGCCGGACCCATACCCAGGATGCGACGCCGCTGACCTTGGGTCAGGAATTCTCGGGCTATGCGCATCAGGTGAAAAAGGGGATCGAACGGGTAAACGCCTGCCTACCCGACATCTATGAACTGGCCCAAGGCGGTACTGCCGTTGGCACCGGTCTGAACACCAAGAAAGGCTGGGCCGAGGCCGTGGCCGCGCATATGGCCGAGATCACCGGCCTGCCCTTTGTCACCGCGCCGAACAAGTTTGAATCGCTGGCCGCCCATGACGCGATGGTCATGTTCTCGGGCGCGCTGAAAACTGTTGCGGGATCGCTGTTCAAAATCGCCAATGACATGCGCTTGCTGGGGTCCGGCCCGCGTTCGGGTCTGGGCGAGTTGATCCTGCCCGAGAACGAGCCCGGGTCGTCGATCATGCCGGGTAAGGTGAACCCGACGCAGGCCGAAGCGCTGACCATGGTCTGTGCGCATGTCATGGGCAATGACGCCGCCGTCGGCTTTGCCGGCTCGCAAGGTCATTTCGAGCTTAACGTCTACAACCCGATGATGAGCTATAACGTTCTGCAATCCATGCAGCTTTTGGGCGACAGCGCCTCGGCCTTCACGGACAATATGGTTGTCGGCACACAGGCCAATGTCGAACGTATAGACAAGCTGATGAAAGAAAGCCTGATGCTGGTCACAGCGCTGGCCCCTACGATTGGCTATGACAACGCGACCAAAGTCGCGAAGACGGCCCACAAGAACGGCACGACGCTCAAGGAAGAAGCAATCGCCTTGGGCTTTGTCGATGCCGAAACATTCGACCGCGTGGTGCGGCCGGAGCAAATGATCGGACCCAAAGAATGAGCGCCCCCATCAACCTCAACAAGGTCAAGAAAGAGCGCAACCGCGCCTCGCGCAAGGCCCGTGCCGATGAAAACGCGGTACAGTTCGGCCAGAGCAAGGACCAGAAAGAGGTTTTGAAAGCCCGTCTGGCGCAAATCTCGCGCAATCTGGAAGCCCATAAGCGCGACACATGAGCGCCCGACCGGTGAAACATTCGGTGACCCTTCGGGGTCACCGTACGTCGATCTCGCTGGAGGATGAATTCTGGCAGGAATTGCGCGACCTTGCGCAAGAGATGGACATGCCGATCAATGCGCTGGTGGCGCAGATCGATGCAGAGCGCGGCGTTGAAGCGGGGCTGGCCTCTGCGATCCGCGTGTATGTGCTGCGTGCATTAAAGGAACGTTTACCTTCGCGGGGGTAAGTTTCCCCCATGGTCAAACAAAAGTATTCTCCATTGTCGCCCGAGGGCTGGATGCTCGCCCTATTCAGTTCGAAGGCCGCCCGCAGCGGGTGTGTCGTGCGGCGGAATGTCAGGGATGTCGAAAGATATGCGGGCCGCCACGCGTTCGAGCAAGAACTGCTACGCCGCGGTTATCACGCTGTGGAGAATGCGGGCCAGCTCGTGATCTTTTGCAATCAGGAACCGATCCGCATTATTGTTTAGGGGTTATCTTCCCAAGAAAACCCCCGCGGAATTTAGGGAAATTCCAATTTAGGCGACAGAGGCGTCGTAGATCTTGCTGATGTTCTGCCCCAGTGCCGTGTTGAACTCGGCATCCGACATCTTGACGTTCAGCCCTTCGGTCAGCGCACGCGAGAAGCTGGCGATCATCTTGGGGTTTTGCGTCAAACGCGCGCAGGCGTCTTCGGTCGAATACCCGCCCGACAGCGCCACGACCCGCAGCACATTGGGGTGATCCGCAAGGCTGTCATAAAGCCCCGCGCGTTCTGGCAGCGTCACCTTGAGCATCACCAGTTCCTCCGCCGACAGCGTGGCCAAGTGCTTCTCGAGCTCGGATTTCAGGATGTCTTCGGCTTCCGCCTTGCTCTCGGAATGGATGTTCACCTCTGGCTCGATGATCGGGACCAGACCGGCGGCACAGACGGTTTTGGCAACGGCGAATTGCTGCGCCACGACCGACGCGATCCCTTCGGCGTTGGCGGATTGGATGACCGACCGTTCCTTGGTGCCAAAGATTCCGGCGGCTTTCGCGCGTTTCAGCAGATCGTCCAGCTCGGGCATGGGTTTGAGCAGCTGCACGCCGTTTGCTTCGTCTTCCAGACCTTTGTCGATCTTCAGGAAAGGCACGACGCCGCGGTCTTCCCACAGCAGTTTGGCCACCGGTTTGCCGTTAATCGTGTTGTCCATCGTGCGTTCGAACAGGATCGCGCCCAGAACTTTGTCAGAGGTGAAATCATCGGCCAGAATGATCCGCGCGCGCATGTCGTGCATGGCTTGAAACATCTCGGCATCGCCCGAGTAATCGGAAGGTTCAACGCCATAAAGGCTCAGCGCCTTGGGGGTCGATCCGCCCGACTGGTCCAATGCGGCCACAAACCCCTGCCCTGTTTCCATTTGTGTGCGCTGTGCGTCTGTCGTGGTCATGATGATCCTGGCCCTTATTGATTCCGTCGAATGTTCGTTTAACGCATCTATTCCCGCGATGATATATCGTTAGCGCCGGACAAAGCGCAGCAAAATGCCGTCTTTTGAACGAACTGTCAGATGCGCCACCGGAACAGGTGGCTTTTCGCCGACAACCTCTATGCGGTAATCGCGCAGGATACGCGACAGGATCAACGGGCCTTCGACCATGGCAAAGCCTGCCCCCGGGCAGACCCGCGCACCGGCGCTGAACGGCAGATAGGCCTCGCGCTGGCATTTCTTGCCGTTCTCGCTGTGCCAACGCGCCGGATCAAATCCGTCGGGGTTATCCCACAGGCGTTCGTGACGATGCAGATGCCACGGGCTGATCACCACCTGTGCCCCACGCGCCACGGTCCGGTCGCGGAACGTCGCGGGGCAGCTCGCTTCGCGCACCATCATCGGCACGGGGGGATAAAGCCGCAGCGCTTCGCGGAAGACATCGCGGCTTTGCCTAAGCTTGCCCATGACCGCAAAATCGCACTGGTTGATCGCCTGCGCCTCTTCGGCCAGACGGTCCTGCCAGTCGGGATGGGTCGCCACCAGATACATCGCCCATGCCAGCGCCGAGGCGCTCGTCTCGTGGCCTGCAAGAAAGAAGATCGCGACCTGATCGACCATTTCATCGGTGGTAAAGGTAGAGCCGTCTTCGGGATCGGGCGTGGTCATGATCTTGGTCGCCAGATCGTCTGGTGCGGTGCCCGCCTTGATCGCCTCCATCCGCTCGGCCGTCAGCGCGGTGATCAGTCGCCGGATCTTGGCAGCGCTGCGTTTGGTGTCGCGGCGGAACAGCCGTGGCAGCCAGCGGGGCAAGGGTACAAAGGCCGCGATGTTCAGGATCGGCTGGCTGCGCTGATAGGTTTTGAATTCGTCAAAAACCTCGCGCGCCATGTGGTGTTCGATGGGAATCGAAAACAACGTGCGAAAGATCACATCCGCCGCCGCGTGGCTGGTCTGCGCCTCGACCTCTAGCGGCGCGCCATCATGAGGCGCAAGCCGTGCCGCCGCTGCCTCTGCCGCGTCCCAGATGGCGGGGAAGGTTTCGCGCAAGCGGCCCCCTTCAAACGCGGGGTCAATAATGCGCCGCTGTCGTTTCCATATCGCCCCGTTGGTCAGGAAGACCGAATTGCCAAGCAGCGGGCGCAATCCTTCGCCGATCCGGTCAGACTTGGGATAATCGTCGGGGCGCGTCTTGAGCACGGTGTGAATCAGATCGGGCTGGTTGATCAGATAGCTGCGGAAGAACGGCGTCTTGAACTCTGCCATCCAGGCCCGATACAGGCGTGCGGGCTGCGCCGACAGGATGTCTTGGCGAAAGAGCCGCGCATAGCGCCAAAGCGACACTTTCGCGGGGCGGCTCTCGGGTTTGGGGGGCAGCGTCATGGCGCGGTAGAGGTGAATTTATTCACCGGTTTGACAATGCGCGACCGGGATGCAGGCCGTCCGGCATAGCGTTCGGCCAGACTATGCGGGCCGGCGGTGATCTGGAAATAATCATAGTCCTTGGGCGCATCAAAGGCGCAAAGGTATTGGAAATGCAGCCGGAAAAACCGCCAGCGCAGCTCTTTCCAGCGGGCGGGGGTTAGCGATTGGGTGAAGGCCGCGGAAAACACCAGCGGCCAGCGTTTATCCTCGGGGGCAACGCCCGACACCGCTACTGGATCGCAAAGCGCAAAGGCACAGCCGTCGCCGGGGGCCGTCACATCGACCCATGTCAGACCCTCGCATTGGGACAGAAAGCGCAAATCGGCGCGCAGACGGTGGGCATCGCGCAGGAAGGACACCATCGGCACCACCTGCCCCAAGGTCATAAAGGCCAGCGCAGGCCCGTCCGCAGGGACACGGCCCGCACGGATCAGATCGGCAAGGATCGACACCCCCAGATGCGCGCCCGAAGAATGGCCCACGACCAGCACCTCGTCCACATCAGACCTCAGCGCCTGCGCGATGGCATCCCCGAATTCGGTCATGCGCGTTTCAAGCGCGGGCGGGTTCGCCCCGCGCGTCGCGGCCCCGAAGGCGTAATCATGCATCAGGTAATAGGCGAAAAGCTTGCCATCGTGTTTCTTGAACCAGCGCAGCACCTGCCAGCCCAGCCCCACGCCAGCGGCGGCGACGATCCCCTTGAACCACGCAGGCCCGCCAAAGAAGGTCAGCCCCGCGTAAAGCAGCTTGCCCGCGAGGGCAGCGATCAACAGTTGCAGCAGCAACATTCCCACCGGATAAAGCGCCGCAATTACCGGCCCCTTGCGCAGCTTCATCAACCGCCAAAGCGCACCCGACGCGATATAGACCCAAGCCGTCTGCACCAACTGCCCATAGGTCGCGAGGATCGAATTGCTCATGGAGATGCGCACGATGTCGGACCAGACGAGCACGTCGACCTGAGCCTCTACATCAACGCCATCGATATGCGCGGCGACGTTCCAGCCGTAGTTCCCGCCGCCCTTCTTGGGCGACAGCGCGATCTGATAGTCCGAGATCCGCGCCTGTGCGCTGCCTTCCTTGCGGTAAAGCTCGCGGTAGCGGCGCGGATGAATGGGGTCATAGCCCGGGATATAGAAAACCCGTCGCGTCTTGACTGTCTGCTCTATGTTCTCGGCCATCGTTCACCCTGTATTTCGCCGCAGCTTAAACAGGTTTTCCGGCAAGAGTAAGGCGCCTAACCCAAGGATCCCAATGCAGGAAATGTTTCCAGCAACCAGAAGGAGAAGGTCGTAAACGCCCCCGTCAGCAGCGCCAGACCGACGACCACCAGCAAGATCCCCATGCCGCGTTCAATCAGCTTCATATAGGGCTTGATCCGGTTCATGACGTGGGTGGCGCGGGTAATGAACATCGCCGCCAACAAAAAGGGAATACCCAAGCCCGCCGCATAGACCCCCAGCAAAAGCGTGCCGCGCGTGACCGATGCTTCGGACGCCGCGAGCGACAGGATCGCGCCAAGCTGCGGCCCGATGCAGGGTGTCCAGCCAAAGGCGAAGGCCAGCCCAAGGATATAGGCCCCAAAGGACGTGCCGCCCTTGTCGCCCGCATCCAGACGCGCCTCTTGATCCAGAAAGGGAATGCGGAAGACGCCCAGAAAATGCAGACCAAAGATGATCACCACAATGCCTGACAGCCGCGCGAAAAGCACCTGGTTTTGCAGGAAGAACGCCCCGAAGACCGAGGCTGTGAACCCCAGAATCAGGAACACCGTACTCAGCCCCATCACAAAGAACAGCGCCGCGATGACAGCCTTGCGGCGCGCGGCGGCGACCGATGACATGTCGTTCAGGGTCACCCCGCTCATATAGGCGAGGTACGGGGGGACGATGGGCAGGACGCAGGGGCTCAGGAAGCTGATGATCCCGGCGGTCAGCGCAATGAGTATGGCGGGCAGTAGTCCCGCGTCGATCAGGTCAAATCCAAACATGACATCAGCCATAATCTGCTTTGTCCGGCGCGTCACCTGCTGTTGCGCGTGATCCCCGTCACAAGGTTGTGGACGCGTTGAAACATGTGGCTTATCTGAGGATCATGACAGATAAAAACTTTCTCGACGCGACGGGGCTATTGTGCCCCCTGCCCGTGCTCAAAGCCCGTAAACGCCTGCAATCATTGGACTCTGGCGAACTTCTGACCGTGCATGCGGATGATCCCGCCGCGATCATCGACATCCCGCATTTCTGTGCCGAGGCCGGTCACAGCCTTGAAAGCGCCGCGATGGACGAAACGCCGCAGGCCTATGTGATCCGCAAAAAATAATAGCCCCCGCTACCCCACGCGCCGCGGATACCGCAGATAAAAAAGGCAGACCCGAAGGTCTGCCTTTTTTCGTTTCTACATGTCAGCGCAGGGGCGCTGCTTAGCCGCCCAAGGACCACCAGCCGCGCCGCTTGGGCTTGGCGGGTTTTTCGGGCTCCGCCTGCGGGGCCGCCTCGGGCTGAGGTACTTCGGTGACCGGTGGCTCCGGCTGGATTTCCTGCGCGGGCGGCATTTCCGTCGGGGTGCTATCGGGCACCTCGGTCGGGGCCGGCGTTTGCTCCACCTCGGCGGGCTGGGACGGCTGCGCGGGCGTGGGTTCCGGCGTCGGGATCGGCGTCGGCTCCTTTGCGGGCTCGGGCGTCGGCGCGTCTGGTGTCACCTCTGGCTCGGGCTTGGGCTCGGGGGTTGGCTGCTCTTTTGGCGCAGGTGTTTCCTCGGGCTTGGGTGCCTCTTGCGAGCCCTCTTCTGTAGCCTCAACAGGCGCGGCCTTGGGCTTGCGCGTGCGGGTCCGTTTGGGTTTTGGCTTGGGCGCGTCTTCGGCGGCCTCCGCGTCGGCAGGGGCCGTCTCCGCAGGTTTCGCGTCCTCGGAGGTCTTGGCGTCCGCATCTACGGTCGCTTCTGCCGCGGCATCCGCCTTGGGCTTGCGGGTCCGGCTACGGGTGCGCTTGGGTTTGTCCTGCGGTTTTGCGTCATCAGAAGCGGCGTCTGCAGTCGCATCCGTTTTCGCGTCATCTTTGGCACCAGCAGTATCCGCCTCGGTTTGCGCGGGCGCGTCGCTATCGCCGTTGTCACCGTTGGTGTTGCTATCGCCGTTGTTTTCACCGTTGGCGGCATCATCCCCGTTGGATTTGCCACCCCGACGCCGCCGGCGACGACGACGGCGCTTGGGTTTCCCTTCGCCGTCATTGTCATCGTCAGAGCCATTGTGCTGGTTCTGCCCGCCATTGCCGTTGCCGGTAGGTTCATTGTCAGCGTTGTCCGCATCTGCTTCCGCATCGACATCCAGATCGTCGACCTCGTCCATGATGGAGGTATCAACCGACACCACATGTTCGATCGGCGTGACAACGCGTGTCGCGGTCTTGAACTTTTCAAGCGAGAAATCGGGGCTGACCAAAGCGGGGTCGCCTTCGATGCGCACGGCCATGCCATAGCGGCCTTCGATGTGAGCAATATGTTCGCGCTTCTGGTTCATCAGGAAGTTAGCGATGCCCACAGGCGCGGTGATCAATACCTCGCGCGACCGTTTGCGGGTGCCCTCTTCCTCAATCTGGCGCAGGATCGACAGCGCAAGGTTGTCGTCCGACCGGATCAGGCCGGTGCCGTGACAGGCGTGGCACGGCTGGGTCGTCGCCTCGATCATGCCGGGACGCAGACGCTGGCGCGACATTTCCATCAGGCCAAAGCCGGAAATACGGCCCACCTGAATACGCGCACGGTCGGTTTTCAGCTTTTCCTTCATCAGCTTTTCAACGGCGGCGTTATTGCGACGCTCGTCCATGTCGATAAAGTCGATGACGATCAGACCGGCCAGATCGCGCAGACGCAGCTGGCGAGCGACTTCGGCGGCGGCTTCCAGGTTGGTCTTGGTCGCGGTCTGCTCGATGGAGCCTTCCTTGGTGGCCCGGCCCGAGTTCACGTCGATCGCGACAAGCGCTTCGGTCACACCGATCACGATATACCCGCCCGAAGGCAGCTGTACCGTGGGGTTGAACATGCCCGACAGGTAGCTTTCGACCTGATAACGCGCGAACAAGGGCAGCGTTTCGCTATAGAGCTTCACGTTCTTGGCGTGGGACGGCATGATCATTTTCATGAAGTCCTTGGCGATGCGGTACCCGCGTTCACCTTCGACAAACACCTCGTCAATCTCGCGGTTATAAAGGTCGCGGATCGAGCGTTTGATCAGGTCGCCTTCTTCATAGATCTTGGCGGGCGCGATGGATTTCAGCGTCAGCTCGCGGATCTGTTCCCACAGGCGTTGCAGGTATTCGTAGTCGCGCTTGATCTCGGCCTTGGTGCGTTGTGCACCGGCGGTGCGCACGATCAGACCGGCACCTTTTGGCACCTGAATTTCGTTTGCGATCTCTTTCAGCTTCTTGCGGTCCGCGGCGTTGGTGATCTTGCGGCTGATGCCGCCCCCACGCGCGGTGTTGGGCATGAGCACACAATAGCGGCCGGCCAGCGACAGATAGGTTGTCAGCGCGGCACCCTTGTTGCCACGTTCCTCTTTAACGACCTGCACCAGCAGGATCTGACGCACCTTGACGACTTCCTGGATTTTATAGCGCTTGGGCCGTGGCTTGCGCGCGGTGCGCAGATCGTCGTGGTCATCGTCATCCGCCACGGATTCGATGCTGTCATCCTTGGAGGACGCATCTTTAGCCTTGGGGCTATCGTCGCTGTCATCCGCGTCGTCGCTGTCGTCCTGATCATCGGCATCAGGTTTTGCGGCGCCTTTCGCATCTGCTTTGGCGGCCTTGGGCGTGTCACCCTCTGCCTTGCTGTCATCACCGGCTGGCTCTTCGACAGGCGTCTCGGCAACCCGCTCCATCGGAGAGGAGCCTTCTTCATCGTCCAGATCGACGGTCTGCATGCCGTTGATCTGATCGCTGTCGGTCGCGTCCGCGTCTTTGCTGACGGTCGCGTCATCGGACACGGTGTCTTCGGCCTTGGACTTGCTGCGGCTGCGCGAGCGTGTCCGGCGTTTGGGTTTTTCGTCTTCGTCTTCCTTGGCGGCCTGCGCTTCGGCATAGGCACGCTCTTCCTCCATCAGCGCCAGGCGGTCAGCGACGGGGATCTGGTAGTAATCGGGGTGAATTTCCGAAAAGGCGAGGAAACCATGACGGTTGCCGCCATAATCCACAAACGCGGCCTGCAACGAAGGTTCGACCCGCGTGACTTTCGCGAGGTAGATATTGCCAGCTAGCTGGCGTTTATTCTCTGATTCAAAGTCAAATTCTTCGACCTTGTTTCCATCAACCACAACAACGCGAGTTTCCTCAGCGTGGGTGGCATCGATAAGCATTTTCTTAGGCATAAATCCATTTTGCACAGCTGCGCAAACAGCAGCCCCGGTGGGGCGCTGCGAGGCAGGGTATGTCTTGTCAGGGCGATGGGTGACGCGGCTAAAACAGGGCCCAAAAGGCCGCCTGTCTGTCTGCTCTTGGCGTCTGCGCGCGTCATCGCGGTTCTTCTCCGACATGGGTGGTGCGTACCGCGCCCCCATATCCATTAATTTACTGCGGTTGTCCGGCCAAAGGCACGGCGCAATCGTCAGCGGTTCTTGAGCCTTTTTTAAGGGCCTAATCGGTCTGCCTGGTCACCACATGCCGGGGAACCGAGGCATCGAAACTGTCTGGGGTCTGGTTTGCCATCCAAAGAGGCAAACAGCCCTATCTACAATTAACGGCAGAAGGCACCAAATGACAATGGGAAATCGCGTTTAGCGGCTATGCAGATACGGGGGCCGATAGCGGTATCACGCGCCTCGCCGCCTTGCTTGACAAGGATCGGTGCTATGGGAAAAGCTTTGCCAGCGGGTTTATGCCCGTGCCGCAGCCCTGTGACGGGATGCACAAAAATAAGACAGATAAGGATGATACGAATGCATATTTCCCTGCGCGCAGCCCTGTGCCTGCCGTTTCTGGCGCTTGCCGCCTGCGAAGACATGAGCACGACCGGCGGCAGCGACCCCGAGGGCCCGTCCAAGCGCAGTTGCATCCGTGCCGTGGAAAAACACACCGGCAAATCGGGCGGTACGCTCAACACGACCATCCCTATCGTCGAGACTGGCCAGTATATTGTCGATATCCCCGGCGGCCCGTCGTGGACCTGCTACACCGATGAAACCGGTGCAGCACGCGAGCTGATCGAGACGCGGCTCGGCTGAGCCTGTCTGCAAAATGCGGCGCTCAGAGGTAATCCGAGCGCTGCAAACCGTATTTCGCCATCTTCTCGTTCAGCGTCCGGCGCGGCAGGCACAACTCCTCCATCACACTGGCGATAGACCCTTTGTGCCGGCGCATGGTATTATCGATCAGCATACGCTCGAAGGCTTCTACATATTCTTTCAACGGCTTGCCGTCGGTGGTCATCACCGGCTGCATCTCTTCGTGGTCCGACATCAGCAGCGATGCGATAGAACCGGACCCGCGACGCGACTGCAACACAGCGCGTTCAGCCACATTGATCAACTGGCGCACGTTCCCGGGCCAAGGCGCTTGCAACAGTTGCGCGGCCTCTTGCGCGGAAACCTGTGGAGTCTCGCAGCCATATTCATCGGCAAATTCTTCGGACAAACGTGTGAACAACGTCAGGATATCCTCGCCCCGTTGGCGCAGTGGCGGCACGGTGATGCGCAGGGCGGCCAGACGATAGAAAAGGTCAGAACGCAGCGCATCTTCGGAGGTGCGCCCCGCTTCTTGCAGGTTCGAAATTGCAACGATCCGCGTTTCCGCAGGCGTGCCTTGGTCGTTGATCGCACTCAGAAGACGGGCTTGCAGCGTCTCGCTGAGCGATTCAACACCTTCCAGCACCAAGGTACCGCCGCGGGCCTCCTCGATCGCGGGAAGCTGGGCGTCTTCAGGCATCATGGGCCCAAACAAGCGCTTGCTCAGCGCGTCTTCCTCTAGCGCGCCGCAGCTGACCAGCACGAATTTCTTGCCCGCGCGCGATCCCACAGCATGCAGCGCATGCGCCACCAGTGTCTTGCCCGTACCGGTTTCGCCATCGATCAGCACGTGACCGTCGGCCTGACCAAGATCCAGAATATCCTCGCGCAGCCGCTCCATCACGGGCGAGCCGCCGATGAGCTTTTTCATCAACTGGCTGCCGTCAGACAGTTCACGACGCAAGGCGCGGTTGTCCATGACCAGACGGCGCGCGTTGGTGGCCTTCTTGGCCAGTTCGCTCATCCGGTCAGGGTTAAAGGGCTTTTCAAGGAAGTCGAACGCGCCGACGCGCATCGCTTCGACCGCCATGGGCACATCGCCGTGGCCGGTGATCATGATCACGGGCAGAGCGCTGTCGGTCCCCATCAGCTTTTTCAGGAACTGCATCCCGCCCATGCCGGGCATCTTGATGTCGGAGATCACGATACCGGGGTAATCCGGCCCCAGTGTTTTCAACGCGTCCTCGGCGCTGCCGAACGTCTCTGTGTCATAGCCCGAAAGCGCCAGCCACTGGCTGATCGACTGACGCATGTCTTGTTCATCATCAACGATCGCGATTTTCATTGCCTGAGCCATTGGTTTACTCTGCCGCCTGTGTCTTCTCTGTGCTGTCCATAATGGGCAGCTGCATTTCAAAAACCGCACCGCCATGTTGGCCGTTGCGGGCTGTCAGCCTGCCCCCCAGATCGGATACAATACCCGACGAGATCGCAAGCCCCAGCCCGACACCATCGCCGGGCTGCTTGGTCGTGTAAAACGGCTCGAACAGGCTATCGAGATCTTCGATCCCGGGGCCATTATCGCGCACGGTAAGCGTCGCCGTCTCACCCGCTGATAGTATAATCTCTACCGTCGGGTTTCGTTCCGATTTGGTGGCATCCAATGCGTTGCGCAAGAGATTGACCAATACTTGTTCGATCCGCATGCGGTCCCCCATCACCTGAACAGGCTCTGCGGGCAGGATACGGTTGATCTGCACTTGACGCTGACGTAGCTGCGGCTCCATCATTGACAAGGCAGAGGCAAGCGCCTCCCCCATATCAAAGGGCGAAAACTGCTGCTGGCCCTTGCGTGCATAGCTTTTCAGCTGCCGCGTAATGGCCCCCATGCGTTCGATCAGATCGTCGATGCGCCCGAATGACGCCAGCGCTTCCTCCAGCCGGTTGCGCTGCATCAACAGACGCGCGCCCGCCAGATAGGTCTTCATCGCGGCCAGCGGCTGGTTCAGCTCGTGGCTGACGGCGGCGGACATTTCGCCCAAGGCGGCGAGCTTGCTGGATTGTTCCAACGTCTGCTCGGCCACGGCCAACGTCTGCTGCACCCGTTTGCGTTCCGCCACCTCGCGCTGAAGGGCGGCGTTCAGCGCGCGCAGCTCGGCGGATTCACGCTGAAACAGCGCCGCGCGCCCCGCCGTCCGACGGCTGAGAGCATAAAACGTCAGCGCCAGCAGGATCGCAAAGCCCATCACCTCAAGCGCAAGCACCCCGTTCACCTTCTCGCGGACCGAGGCATAGGTGGTATAGCTCGTGATCCGCCAGCCCCGAAACGGTATCCGCGACGACAGACGCATCACCGCCTCGCCCTGCAGATAAGCATCCGCAGGCAATGCGGTCCAATCGGCGGTGGCCTTGATCGCGCGCTCGATGGCGCTTTGCGGGGTCTGGTTCGACAGAGCCTCGCTTTCCGTCAGACCGCGCCAGCGCGGTTCGGTGGCCATGATGATGTCACCCGTGCTGTCGGTGACAATCACCGCATCCGAGATACCGGCCCAGGCCCGTTCAAACCGTTGCAGATCCACCTCGGCCGCGATCACCCCAAGGTTGGTGCCGCCTTCCTGAATACGCCGCGAATAGAAGAACCGATAGCCGCCGGTATCACGGGGAATAACGCTGAACACGGTCGAATTCGATCGCAGTGCGTCAACAAAATAAGCCTCTTGCCGGTGCGATGCCCCCAACCGGTTGCGGTCGGTCGCAGCCACCGTGCGCCCATCGATATCATAAAGCATCAAGGACGCCGCGCCGATCTCCTCTACAAAAGAGATCAATCGCTGGGTCGACAGGGAGTAATCAGATCGGGTCAGCGCCTCGATCAAGGCGGGATCGCGCGACAAAAGCTGTGGCACAATCGCGTTCTGGCGCAGCTCGGCCAGCAGGTTGCCGCTGTATAGCGCGATCCGAAGCTCGGCCCGGTTACGTGTGCTTTCGGTAAAGCGATCCGTCAGCAGCTTGTTGGTGACCGAAATCGTGGCCACCGCAATGACCAAAAGCAAAGCAACCGCCAGCCGGACGCGCCAGCTGACAGATAAAGGGGCTTCACTAGAGGACGCAGACCGAAACATGGCGGCAATCTACGCGTCCTCACCGGTGCACTCAAGTCACGCTGTGACCAGAGACCCCGCCAATGCGCGGAAGAGCGCCGCCCCGTCCGTGCCCCCATGCCCCGCATCGGCTGCGCGTTCAGGGTGCGGCATCATCCCCAACACACGACGGTTCGACGAAAGGATGCCCGCGATGTCCGACTGCGACCCGTTGGGGTTATCGCCATAGGTAAAGGCAACACGATCCTCGCCATGCAGTTTGGCAATCGTATCGCCATCGGCAAAATAATTACCATCGTGGTGGGCGATCGGGATATCGATCATCGCACCGGCCTCGTAGCCCGATGTATAATCGCTGTCCGCCGTGGCCACGCGCAGCGGCACGGTGCGACAGATGTATTTCAGCCCCGCATTGCGCAGCAGGGCACCGGGCAGCAGACCGGTTTCGGTCAGCACCTGAAAGCCGTTGCAGATCCCCATGACATAACCGCCACGCTCCGCATGGGCCGCCACTTCGCGACAGATCGGAGAGTTTGCCGCAATGGCACCACAGCGCAGGTAGTCGCCATAGGAAAAGCCGCCGGGCACACCCACAATATCGACGCCCTCGGGCAGGCTCGTGTCCTTGTGCCAGACCATCGACACTTTGGCACCGACCGCCTTGAATGCCACCGCCAGATCGCGGTCACAGTTAGAGCCGGGAAAAACGATGACCGCTGCGTGCATCAGCTCATCTCCACTGTGTAGGATTCGATCACCGTGTTCGCGAGCAGCTTTTCACACATCGCCTCGACGTCGGCCTTGGTTGCGCCGTCGTTCAGGTCCAGCTCGATCACCTTGCCCTGACGCACGCCATTGACGCCTTCAAAGCCCATGGCCCCAAGCGCGTGGCGCACGGCCTCGCCCTGCGGATCCAGAACACCGTTTTTCAACATCACATGCACCCGTGCTTTCATGACGCGTCCCCTATCTTCATTTTGCAAAATAAACTCATCTGCGACGCCAGCCTAGTTGATCAACGTCGGTTTCATCATCGGTGTCGACGTCTTGGGCATGACCCCCAAACGTCGGGCGACTTCGGTATAGGCATCCGTCAGCGACCCCAGATCGCGGCGGAACACATCCTTGTCCAGCTTCTGGCCGGTTTCGATATCCCACAGACGGCAGCTGTCGGGGCTGATCTCGTCGGCGACGATCAGACGCTGGAAATCACCCTCGTAGATCCGGCCCACCTCAAGCTTGAAGTCCACCAGCCGGATACCCACGGCCATCATCACGCCGGACATGAAATCATTGACCCGCAGCGACAGGCTCAGGATGTCTTCCATGTCCTGCTGACCGGCCCAGCCAAAGGCGGCGATATGTTCCTCGGTGACCAGCGGATCGCCAAGGTCGTTGTTCTTGAAGTGATATTCCACAATCGGGCGCGGCAGTTGCATGCCCTCGTCAATGCCAAGCCGCGTGGACAGATCCCCCGCCGCATAGTTGCGCACGACGATCTCGAGCGGGATGATCTCTGCCTGACGGATCAGCTGTTCGCGCATGTTCAGACGTTTGATGAAATGCGTGGGCACGCCGATGTTGTTCAGGCCGGTCATAAAGAATTCAGACAGGCGGTTGTTCAGTACGCCCTTGCCTTCGATCACCGCTTTTTTCTCGGCGTTAAAGGCGGTTGTGTCGTCTTTGAAGTGCTGGACAATGGTCCCCGGTTCCGGTCCTTCATACAGGATCTTCGCCGTACCTTCATAGATTTTCGTGCGACGGGCCATGCACATCCCTTCCAGACAACAGGCCGGTTGGAATACCCATCAGCCATTTCTAGCCTGTCACATAGTCCAAGCGCCCCTGCCACGCAAGCGCGCGCCCTGCCCTCATGGCGGTCATGCACGCAGAAACCATGGCGGCGGCTCATGACGATCATGAGAATAATGAAGTTGCGTCAACAGGGGCGTTGTGGGAAACGGCAAAATCACCCATTTAGCGGAGCGTTTTGATGTCCAACCCCCTCACCGATCTTCTGGCTGAAAAAGGCACGCTGCTGGCCGATGGTGCCACTGGCACGAACCTGTTCAATATGGGCCTGATGTCCGGTGATGCGCCAGAGATGTGGAACACCGAACAGCCGCAAAACATCATCAAGCTGTATCAGGGTGCCGTGCAATCGGGCAGCGATATCTTCCTGACCAACTCTTTCGGCGCGAATGCCTCGCGTCTGAAACTGCATAATGCCGAAAAACGCGCCCATGAGCTCAGCCGCGTGTCCGCCGAGCTCGCGCGCGAGGTCGCGGATAAAGCCGGTCGCAAGGTCATCGTTGCAGGCTCTGTCGGCCCCACGGGCGAGATCATGGAGCCGGTCGGCCCCCTCACCCACGCGCTGGCGGTCGAGATGTTCCACGAAACCGCAGACGGGCTGAAAGCCGGCGGTGCCGATGTGGGCTGGCTGGAGACGATCAGCGCCCCCGAGGAATACCGCGCCGCCGCCGAAGGCTTCAAGCTGGCAGGGCTCGACTGGGTCGGCACGATGAGCTTTGACACCGCAGGCCGCACCATGATGGGCATGACATCCGAGGCGATGGTCGACATGGTGCATGACCTCGATTATGGCCCGCTGGCCTATGGGGCCAACTGCGGCACCGGCGCGTCGGATGTGTTGCGCACGGTGTTGGGGTTCGCCTCCAAAGGCATGCCGACGCCGATTGTGTCCAAGGGCAACGCGGGCATCCCGAAATACGTCGAAGGCCACATCCACTATGACGGCACGCCCGAACTGATGGCCGATTACGCCGAAATGGCCCGCAACTGCGGCGCGTCGATCATCGGCGGTTGCTGTGGCACCATGCCGGAACATCTGGTGCATATGCGCGCCGCTCTCGACAGCCGACCCAAGGGCGACGCCCCCACGCTGGAACAGATCGTCGAAGCGCTTGGACCGTTCTCTTCGGCCAGCGATGGCACCGATGGCGAAGGCCCCACCCGCGCACCACGCCGTGGCCGCCGCCGGGGTTAATCCCCGAAAAGGTCCAACTGCGCGCTCGCCCGTTTGGGCGGGCGGAACAGATCGCAGCGCATTGGCGGCAGTAGCGTATCCAGCCCCAACCGTTTGACCGCCAGCTTGAACCGTTGTCCGATCATCTCGGCATAAGGCCCCTCTCCGCGCATGCGCGTGTGCCAATTTTCGTCATATTCCTTCCCCCCGTGCATCTCGCGCAGCCGCGCCATGATGCGACCCGCGCGGTCAGGGTAATGCGCCGCCAACCATTCCTGCATCAAGGGCGACACCTCGCGCGGCAAGCGCAGCATGATCCAGCTGGCCGCGACGGCCCCCGCATCGCGCCCCGCTTCTAAAATCGCCTCAAGTTCGGGATCGGTCAGCGCCGGCACCATGGGGGACGCCATCACCCGCACCGGAATGCCTGCCTCTGCCAAACGTTCGATCACCTGCAACCGGCGTTTCGGTGCAGGCACCCGCGGCTCCATCAACCGCGAAAGCGTCGCATCCAGCGTCGTCACCGACACGCCCACGCGGCACAGCCCGCGCGCCGCCATATCCGACAGAATATCAATATCCCGCTCGATCAGACTGCCCTTGGTCACAATGGCAACGGGATGGTTCGCGTCTGACAGCACCTCTAGCAGCGCGCGCATGATCCGATGCTCTTTCTCGATCGGCTGATAGGGATCGGTATTCGTGCCAATCGCAATGGGTGCGACCTGATATGTCTTCGCCGCCAACTCTCGTTTCAACACCTCGGGTGCCTCGGGCCGTGCAATCAGCCGCGTCTCGAAATCCAGGCCAGGCGACAACCCCAGATAGGCATGGCTCGGCCGCGCGAAACAATAGACACAGCCGTGTTCGCACCCGCGATACGGGTTGATCGACCGGTCGAACGGCAGGTCCGGCGACTGGTTGTAGCTGATCACGGAGCGCGGAATTTCAACGCTCACCTGGGTGCGCAAAACCGGCAAAGGGTCATCATCGCCCGCCCATCCATCGGCCACAGCGCTTACGGTCAGCGGCTCGAACCGGCCCGGGCGGTTGCTGGATGTGCCCCGTCCGGGCAGTCTGTATTTGCGCTGTGCCTGATCCATTCAAATCTTTTGGAACAAATTGAGAACATGGTCAAGTATATTGGCCCAAGCCATTGTTTTACAGCACGATTGAGCGTAATTTCCCAACAACCAAAGCGTCGCACGCGGTGCCGGGTTTGTCGCAAAAAGCACGAAGCTTTCGGCGCGTATGTGACAAAAAGGCACAAGCCCGCGCGGGTGAGTTAACCGATGAGGAACGACTATGTCGGATGAAGACGAAATTATCCTTGCCGATCTGGACGACGAAGAACTTGTTCAGCAGATGTTTGATGATCTCTATGACGGTCTGCGCGAAGAGATCGAAGAAGGGGTCAATATCCTGATCGAACGCGATTGGGCACCCTATGATATTCTGACCAAGGCGCTTGTCGGCGGCATGACCATCGTCGGGGCCGACTTCCGCGACGGTATCCTCTTTGTCCCCGAAGTGCTTTTGGCTGCGAACGCGATGAAAGGCGGCATGGCGATCCTAAAGCCGCTGCTGGCCGAAACCGGCGCGCCGCGCGTGGGCAAGATGGTGATCGGTACGGTCAAGGGCGACATCCACGACATCGGCAAGAACCTTGTGTCGATGATGATGGAAGGCGCGGGCTTCGAGGTTGTCGATCTTGGCATCAACAATTCGGTCGAGGCCTATCTTGAAGCGATGGAAACCGAAGGGCCGGACATCCTTGGCATGTCCGCGCTCTTGACCACGACCATGCCCTATATGAAAGTCGTGATCGACACGATGGTCGAACAGGGCATCCGCGATGACTATATCGTGCTGGTCGGCGGGGCCCCGTTGAACGAAGAATTCGGCAAGGCCATCGGTGCCGATGCCTATTGCCGCGATGCCGCCGTCGCGGTGGAAACCGCCAAGGAATGGGTCGGGCGGAAACACAACGCCGCCAAGGCGTAAACAGTTGATCTAGAACATAAAGGCCCTTCCCTACCGGAGGGGCCTTTTGCATGACGGAGCGTGAGATGAAGCCGCCCTCGGACCGTGATCTGACAGAAAAAGGCCTGCCGCTCGCCCCGCAGACGGGCCGCATTCTGCTGATCGCCTGCGGGGCGCTGGCGCGGGAAATTCTCGACCTGAAAGAGGCGAACGGCTGGTCGCATCTGGACCTGACCTGCCTGCCCGCCAAGCTGCATCTCTACCCAGAAAAAATCACCGACGAAGTCCGCGCAGCCGTTAAGAAACATCGCGACAAATACGACGATATATTCGTTGTCTACGCCGACTGCGGCACCGGCGGATTGCTAGAGGCGGAGTGTAAGAAACTTGGCGTGCAGATGGTCGCCGGGCCCCATTGCTATAGCTTTTTTGAGGGCAACGACCGCTTTTCCAAGATCTCGGAGGACGAGATTACCACCTTCTATCTCACCGATTTTCTGGTCCGCCAGTTCGACGCTTTCATTATCAAACCCATGGGGATCGACCGGCACCCCGCCCTGCGCGATATGTACTTCGGGAACTACGAAAAGCTTGTGTATCAGGCGCAAACAGATGATCCTGCGCTCACCGCCAAGGCGAAAACATGCGCCGATAGGCTCGGCCTTGCCTTTGAACGGCGCTTTACCGGCTACGGTGATCTGGCGCGCACCCTCAAGGCGCTCTGATCTTCATTTTGCCAAATAAACTCAACTGGCACAGCCGTCGCCACAGCCCGCAGGCACGCGTTCAACCCTGCTGTGCAGCCTCACCGCGAATCCGTTCGATCATTGCCGTCAGGCCGTTCGACCGCTGCGCCGACAGATGTTCGTTCAACCCAAGGCGCCCCATCTCGGCACGGGCATCGATGGCGCTGACCTTCGCCGCCGGCACGCCGTTATACAGTTTTTGAAGCACGGCAATCAGGCCTGAAACGATCATCGCATCGCTGGCCCCGTCGAAATGGAGCACGCCATCCTCGAACTGCGTATGCAACCAGACCTGACTGGCGCACCCATCTACTTTGGTTGCGGGCACGCGCAGCTCTTCGGTCAGCGGCTCCATCGCCTTGCCCAGATCGATCACATGGCGATAGCGGTCTTCCCAATCGTCCAGAAACTCGAAATCCTCGACCAGTTCTTCAAATGCCTCTGTCGCCACGGTGCGTCCCTCTTTTCGCTTGCCAAACAGGTAGGTTGCACGATGCCAAAGGTCCACCCCCTTCCCAACGGGTCTGGGATGGGTTAGTCAAATATTACCGAAATTTCTACGGCGGACCCCATGCGCAAGACCTTTTCAGCCATCCTGGTATCGACCCTTGTTTTGACAGGCTGCGCGACCGTGCGCGACAGCCGTGTGAACCCGTTCAACTGGTTCGGGACCGCGCGGTCTGAACCGATCACCCGTCAGGAAGCCTCGACCAACCCTTTGATCCCGCAGCGGACCGGATTGTTCTCCTCCTCGCGGAATAAAGAGGTGGTATATGCCGGTCGCCCCTTCGACCAGATCATTGATCTGACGATCGAAGAAGTACCGGGCGGTGCCGTCGTGCGCGCCACCGGTCGCGCGGATCGTCAGGGCATTTACGAGGTGCAGCTAACCCCCGCGAACGAAGACGAGCTGCCAGTGGACGGCGTTCTGACCTACCGTCTTGAAGGGGTAGAACCAAGCGAGGCAACCGCCATCGGCACGCCTCCCACCCGCGAGGTTACGGCCGGCCGCAAGCTGACCAACCAGACGCTGGCTGGGGTGACGACCATCCGCGTCGAAGGGCTGCGCAACGCGATGACATCGCGCCGCTAACCCCAACAAAAATCAATAAAAACCAAAAGGTTGAGCGTTAAAGCTCAACCACTTTCAGATCGGACCCGACCGCGGTCAAAGCGATCTCGCCGTTGCACAGTCGCAGCGCATCTTCCCCGAATACCTCGCGTCGCCACCCTTTCAGGGCGGCCACATCACGCAGCCCTGCAGCGATCCCGTCAAGGTCCGCAGCGGGGGCGATCAGCTTGGCCGCAACGCCTGCGCTTTCGGACTTGGCCTTCAGCAAGACACGCAGCAGATCGGACAGCGCCGGATTGACCTGAAGCTTGTCGCGACTGCGATCGGGCTGCGGCATATCGCCGGGCGGGCAATTCACGCCAGCGGCCACCGCCTTGAGGATACCATCCGCGATCTCGCCCTTGCGGGCCTCGCGCAGAAGCAGACGGGCGCGGCCCAGTTCCTCGTGGTTTTTCGGCTTGTTGCTCGCCAGCTCTACCATCGCGTCATCCTTGTAGACGCGGCTGCGCGGGATGTTGCGGGTCTGGGCGTACTCCTCACGGAAGGCGGCCAGTTCGCGCACAAGCGCCAAGAACTTTGGCGAATTCGTGCGCGTCTTGACCCGACGCCATGCCTCGCGCGGCGGGGTGACATAGGTGTCAGGGCTGGTCAGGATCTCAAGCTCTTCCTGAACCCAGCGGGCGCGGCCCGTCTGTTCAAGCTTACGCGCAAGGAATTCGTAAATCTGGCGCAGGTGCGTGACATCGGCCAGCGCGTATTTCGCCTGCGCATCGCTCAGTGGGCGGCGCGACCAGTCGGTAAAACGGGACGTCTTATCAAGAGGTTGATGGGCGATCTTGCGCACCAGAGTTTCATATCCCACCTGTTCGCCAAAGCCACACACCATCGCCGCGACCTGTGTGTCGAACAAGGGTTCGGGAAAGACGCCCGCATCGACATAGAAAATCTCTAGATCCTGCCGTGCGGCGTGGAAGACTTTGACCACCGATGTATCACGGAACAGCGTGTACAGCGGATCAAGCGACAGCCCCTCGCTCAGCGGGTCCACCAGAACGGCATTGCTATCGTCGGTTCCGGGCATCGCCAACTGGATCAGACAGAGCTTGGAATAATAGGTCCGTTCGCGCAAAAACTCGGTATCGACGGTCACGTAATCATGCTTGGCGGCCTCTGTGCAGTAGGCTTCAAGCTCGGCGGTGGTGGTGATTGTTTTCATAGCGCTACTTTGGACAGAGGAAGCCATTCAGGCAATGGAAAAGCGCATGGTTTCAGCGCAATAGGCCGCGCGGTCAGCTTTCCAGCATTAAAAGATCACGGTTGCCGCTGGCAAACCGCCGCAGCACCGCAGGGTAAAGACGATGTTCCTGCACCAGAACCCGCGCTGCCAGATCCTCTGGCGTGTCGCCGGCCATAACGGGAATGGTCGCCTGCCCCAAAATCGGCCCGTCATCCAGCGCCGCTGTAACCTCGTGCACGGTGCAGCCATGCTGGGTATCGCCGGCCTCAAGCGCGCGGGCATGGGTGTGCAGCCCCTTATAGCGCGGCAGCAAAGACGGGTGGATATTGATCATCCGCCCCGCCCAAGCATCCGTAAAGCCACCGGTCAGTTTGCGCATGAAGCCGGCCAGACAGATGATGTCGGGCGCATGGGGCATCAGCCGCGCGGTCAATTCGTTTTCAAAGGCAGCGCGATCCCCTGCAAAGGGCTTGTGATCCACGACTTCGGTCGGGATGCCACGTTCTTTGGCCCAGGCAATCCCGCCCGCGTCCGCCACATTCGACACCACCACACAGGGACGCGCGGGGTGGTCGCCGGTCATGTCTTCGACCAGCGCCCGCATGTTCGACCCGCCACCCGAAAGGAAAATCGCAACCCGTTTGGTCACAGCAGGCTGCCGGTATAGGCAACGCCCGTGGTCTCGGTGACATTACCCATCGGATAGACCGTTTCGCCCGCCTCGGTCAGCAGTTTGCTCAGCGCCTCGGCCTCATCCGCCTTGACCACAAGGATCATACCCACGCCGCAGTTAAAAGTCTTGAGCATCTCGGCTTCCGAGATCGCACCCACATCGGCCATCCATTTGAACACGCCGGGCAGCTCCCAGCTGTCCAGATCAATCTGCGCGCCCAGATCATCGGGCAGCACACGGGGCAGGTTTTCCGTCAGACCGCCGCCGGTGATATGGGCCAACGCATGCACGCCCCCTGCCCGTACGGCCTGCAACGCGGGTTTCACATAAAGCCGCGTCGGCGTCAGCAGCACCTCGCCCAATGTGCCGTCTGCCCAGGGGCAGTCCGCATCCCAGCCAAGACCAGAGATCTCGACCAGTTTACGTACCAGAGAATAGCCGTTCGAATGCACCCCGTCCGAGGCAAGCCCCAGCAGCACATCCCCCGCCGCCACATCACGGGGCAGGTCCGCGCCGCGTTCCATCGCGCCCACAGAGAAGCCCGCGAGGTCGAAATCACCTTCGGAATACATGCCAGGCATCTCTGCCGTCTCGCCCCCGATCAACGCGCAGCCAGAGCCTTCGCAGCCTTTGGCGATGCCTTCGATGATCCGCGCGGCCTGTTCGGTCTCAAGCTTGCCGGTGGCGAAATAATCGAGGAAAAACAGCGGCTCCGCCCCTTGGCAGACCAGATCGTTGACGCACATGGCGACCAGATCGACCCCAACGCCATCGACGTTGCCGGTATCAATCGCGATCCGCAGCTTGGTGCCCACACCGTCCGTCGCAGCGACGAGGATCGGGTCGGTATAGCCCGCCCCCTTGAGGTCGAACAGCGCGCCGAAACCGCCAAGCCCCGACATCACGCCCGGACGCTTGGTCCGTTTGGCCGCCGGTTTGATACGTTCTACCAGCGCGTTGCCTGCATCAATATCCACACCAGCGTCTGCATAGGTGATCGAGTTCTTGGAGTTGGTCATGACGCATCCCGCTGCCTGTTCCCTTTGCGAAAGTGGGTTATAGCAGGTTGCGCAGGCGTGCAATGCACCTAAGCCACATCTGCGCGTTTCTATCCCTTGACGCGCCGCGCCCGCCCGCTTACCAAACCGCGCAGGCGGGCCTGTAGCTCAATTGGTTAGAGCAGAGCGCTCATAACGCTTTGGTTGCGGGTTCAAGTCCTGCCGGGCCTACCAAATTCAGTATTCAAACTGAAACCGCCGCATTCCATTTGAAAATACAGGGTTACTCCGGGGTTGCACGCTACGATCCGCGGGACAATTGCGCTGTTTCGCGTGGCCTTAGGCGGCGGCGTTTACCTCGAGGCTTTGCGCGGCGCGGATGGGGAGTGTCAGGATAAAGCAGCTGCCCTGCCCGACGACGCTGGACACGCTGAGGCTGCCGCCCTGCATCTCTGCCAGACTGCGCGAAATCGCGAGCCCCATGCCCGTGCCGCCTGCCCGACGCGTGGCGGTGGAATCGACCTGATAGAAGACCTCGAAGATGCTTTGGAGTTCGGCTTCGGGGATGCCGGCACCGCTGTCATGCACTTCGAAGCTGACGACATCGCCCACGGGTTTCACCACCAGACGGACGAAACCGGTGTCGGTGAATTTGATCGCGTTGCCGATGAGGTTGAACAGGATCTGCCGCGCGCGCACTTTATCGGCAAAGACCATATCCGCCTCTTGTACCACATCAAAGGCCAGCCCCTTCTTGCTTGAAAGTGTGCGAAGCTGTTCGATCACCGGATCGACAATATCCTGCACCGCACAATGGCTGGGTTCGATCACCAGGCTGCCGGATTCGATCTTGGCCACGTCGAGGATCTCGTTGATGAGGTGCAACAGATGCTCGCCGGATTGTACCAACCGGTTCATCAGGCCGGACAGCTGGTCGTACATCTCATCCAGCAGACGCTTTGCCTCTGCGTGGCTGATCTCTCCGTCTTCATAGCCCTTGAGCAGCGCCTTGGACGACGACAGCATGCGCGCGTTGCGGGAAAGCTGCGCCACGCCCATGATCACCGTCAAAGGCGTGCGCAGTTCGTGGCTGAGGACGCCCATGAAATCCGTCTTGGCCTTGCTGGCAGCTTCGGCGGCATCCTTGGCGTGGCTCAGCTCGGTCACATCCACGCGCAGGCCGACATAGCTACCGTCTGCCAAAGGCCGGTCAGAAGCTTTGATCACGCGCCCGCCCGACAGATGTTGTTCTGTCTCGGATGTCCTGTTTTCGCGGTGGATGGCCAAGCGACGCTCGATCCACTCTTCCTCGTTATAGCGCCCCATGGGAAACTGCTTGCTTTTAACACCGATACGCAGCAGCTCGGCAAAAGGTGTTCCGGGTTTGAGAACCTCGGGGGGAAGCTCGTACATCTCTTTGTATTTCGAGTTGCTAAGAAGCAAACGATCCTGCGCGTCGAACATGACAAACCCGTCGTTCAGCGCCTCGATCCCGCTGCTTAGCAGGACTTCGGCACGTTTGCGCCGCTCTGACACCTGCAGCACATAGAGCAGCGTGCCCAAAAGCATCAGCCCGGCCGACGCGATGAGCGCGCGTTTTGACCATTGATCGGGCGCGTGTTTGGGCCATCCGCCCTTGGTGCGTGCTTCCAGCATCCATTCCTCGAAGGAGAAATCGAATTCTAACGTAACAGTATCCGCCTCCAGCAGGCCCCGATCGCCGTAGGTGAACATCTGCGGCCCTACCCCCACCTGCGGAGAGGCCGCATGAATGAGGATGTCATAGCGTTCTTCGGCCTCACGTATGCCGGAATTGATCAGGAATTGATCATAGTCCAGCACAAGCGATACGATCCCCCACAGCTGGCGTTTGCTGCCGTCAACATCGCCTTCGGTGGCAAAGTCAGGATCGGGCCAATAGACCGGGGCGCGCAGGATCAGCCCCTTACCGCCTTGCACCAGATCGACGGGGCCGGTCATCAGTTCTTTGCCCAGGTTCAGCATCCGTTCAATGCCGGGAAACTGGTCTTCGTTTGTGCGGTAATCTAACCCAAGCGCGCCCATGTTCGGCGCGAGCGGGTGGATCAGGGTCACGACGAGGTCAGGCGCGGCAGCGATATTGATGACCGTGTCGTCGACTTCACGTATATTTTGAACCCGCTGGGTAAACTCTTCCTGTTTGGCAAAGGGGTTCTCGCCGATGAACGTCGCAAGTTCGCGCAGCGCGAGGGACCGTTCGTGAATGATTTCTTCAAACTGTTCGCGCACCTCAAGCAGGTCCAAGTATGTCTGGGCGCGGGCTTCGTATACGAAAGCTTCGGAGAGCAAACGATCCAGACGGCCGGCGGCATAGGTAATGATGACTGCCGCGACGAGGAATGCGACCAGTGACCATATACCGCCGATGTGGGTGCGCTTTGTTCTACTTAAGGGCAAGCACTGTTCCGCCTGAAGCGCAGCCTAGCTGCGGATTACCTGAAGCATCCAAGTCTAAGAGATCAATCTATGCGGCGGCAGGGCGAGAATTTGCCGACCAAATGTTACCCGTGAGCTGTGGCGCGCGCGCCGCATTCGTTAACTTTGCGTAAACCTTAACCTTCGTGCCCAAATAAGTTGCGCGCGCCGGATAGATATCCGACGCGCGCACCACGTTTACCGTTGCCTCGCAGGCTTAGGGCAGGAAAATCGCCTTGGCATTGGCGAATTCCTTCATGCCGAATCCGCCATGCTCACGCCCATAGCCGGAATCTTTCACCCCGCCAAAGGGCATATTCGGATCGGCAGCCCCGAAGGAGTTGATGCGGATCATGCCTGTGTCGAAATGCTCTTTCGCGAGCTTCAAGGCGCGGTCCTCGTCCTTCGAGAATATCCCGCCGCCCAGACCGTAGCGGCTGTCATTCGCGAGACGCATCGCGTCTTCATCATCCTTTGCACGGATGATCGACGCGACGGGTCCGAAGATTTCATCGTCAAACGCCGGCATACCGGGTTTAAGGTCGGACAGAACGGTTGCGGGATAATAGGCCCCCGTACGGTCAGGCACCTCGCCACCGCACAGCACCTTGGCCCCTTTATCAACGCTTTCTTTCACCTGATCGCGCACGGTCTCGAACTGGTCTTGGCTGGACAATGGACCCAGCTGAACGTTTTCGTCGGTCGGATCACCCATATTGATCTTTTTCATCTCGGCGACGAAGGCATCAACAAAGGCGTCATGCACCTTATCGGCGACAATAAAGCGTTTCGCCGATACACAGGTTTCCCCGTTGTTATAGAGCCGACCCATAACCGAGAATTTGACCGCTGTTTCGATATCAGCATCCTCAAGCACCAGATAGGCGTCGTTGGACCCAAGCTCGAGCACGGTCTTTTTCAGCGACTTCGCGGCGACCGACCCGATGTGACGGCCTGCGCCATCGCTGCCCGTCATTGTCACGCCACGCACCTTGGGGTGTTCGATCAGTTTGTCGCTGGTGTCGTGGTCGATGAGGATCACTTGGAACAGGTCTTCGGGTAGCCCTGCCTCGATGCAAAGTTCGCGCAGGCGCAGGCCCGATCCGGTGCAGATGCTTGCGTGTTTCAGAACACAACCGTTGCCGGTCATCAGGTTCGCTGCAAGCACACGAGTGGGTTGGTACAGTGGGAAGTTCCACGGCTGGATCGAATAGATGACGCCGATAGGCTGATAGCTCACGACCCCGCGTTTGCCGTCGGCACCGTGGGTGCGTTCTTCATCCGCAAGCACATCGGGGCCATTCTTGGCGGTATATTCAAAGATGGCCGCGCAAATCTCTACCTCGGTCTTGCCATCTTTCAGCAGCTTACCTGTCTCGCGCGTCATAAGAGCGGCCAATTCATCCGCGTTCTCGCGCAGCTTGGCGGCGATCTTGGTCAGATAGGGTGCGCGTTCCTTGTGCGACAGCTTGCGCCATTCAAGATGCGCGTCATGACAGGCTTCGACCCGCTGAATAGCCTCTGCCTCGCTCATCAGATCGTAAGACTGGATCTCTTCTTCGGTGGCGGGATTGATTGTCGTGATCTTGGACATGTCTGCTCCTTCTTCGCTTATTCGCGTCGAAGGGCAAACACATGGCCGTCGTATCAAGTTCCTGCGGTTGCGGCTGTAGCGGTCACGTCTGCGTGTGCGACACCCGCGCCCTTAGCCGCCGAAGCCCGTGCGCCCGCTGCCCACCTTCCCGAAACCGCCGCGGGATTTCGCCGTAGCGCGGGTCATCGGGGTTTTGCCCACGGTCGTCGCGGGGCGGGTGAATTGCGAGGTGCTGAGCTTGGCCGCCCCCTTGTTGCTGGAATAGGTGCTGGTGCGCGCCGCATTGGTGAACTTGCCATCCGCCGTCTTGTACATCGGCTGGCTTGCGGCCATACCCGACCGCCCGCCCAGCATGTTCCCGATCAGATAGCCCGCGAGCAATGGCATAAAGATACCGCCCGATCCGCCCTGTGTTTGCTGCGCCTCTGACCCGCAGGCCCCTTCGCCGTGTTGTTCTTCGCAGACATCCAGACTGTTGTAACGCGGCGCGGATTCCACATGCAGCGTCTCTGCCTCGGCAAAGGCGGTTTCACAATCGGCGGCGGTGAATGTGCCCCCAAAAGACGCCTCGTTCTTGCAGCTTTGCACATCGGGAAAGGCAGCGGCATCAATCTTTTCGTCGCGGCAACCGGCCAGTGTAAAGGCGGTGGCCCCGATGATCGCGATGGCGACGCGTTTTGACCGTTTTGTCATGATGATCTGCTTTCTGCTGTGGTTCGGCGATTGGGCGACGATGCTAACCGGAATATGGCGCAATGTAATGGGGTTTGAAACGTGACAGATCCTGCGTGATCCTTGACCGGTCCTCGCGCAGGCCGATGCCCGCACAGGTCTGCCCGATGATCCACGCGCCGACCACGGGACGCATCCCGTCGAACTGCGGCAAGGGCGCATAGGCCTGAAGGATACGGGCGTGTTCGGCATACGCCGTGTTGCTGGCACTTTCGATGATCTGGCCGGATTTCACGATCTCGACCGAGGCCCCTTCGCGCGACAGGATCGGTTTGCGCACATGGGCCCGTGCAAGCCATGCGCGCGCTCGGTCAAAGGCATCCGACGCACGCCCCGTGACAGAGCCGCGCCCCGCCATCGCCTCGCCCACATCCTGTTCAAAGAACGCAGGGAGAAGGTTCGGGTGATCCTCGAACATCTCCCACAGCACGGGCAGCAGGCCCTTGTTGGAAAGCAGCGCTTTCCATGCGGGTTCAAGGAACAGACAGCCAGAGCCTTCGATGTGGTCCGCGTAGTCGTCGCGCAGCAGGTCTTCCCACGGGTAGAGTTTGAACAAGACGGCGATGCGGCGGTCCTCATCATCCAGAAACTGCCCGTCATCGCTCAGCGCGATTTTATCAAGGTCGCAATAATGCGCCCCCAACCCCGCCTCGCGCGCGGCCCAACCCATAGCCTCTACCGTGCCGTAATCTTCGGGATTACCCGCCACGGCGGTGAAATGCAGATCGCTATCGGGTTCAAACACATCGGCGAAACGGGAGACAAGCGCCTCGTGGATGCCGTTGAACTGATCCGCCCCCTCGGGCAGATTGCCTGCCTCTAGCTGATCTTCCAACCACTGCCACTGGAAGGACGCCGATTCATAAAGCGAGGTCGGCGTATCTGCATTATACTCCAGCAGTTTGGCAGGCCCCTGCCCGTCATATGCCAGATCGAAGCGGCCATAGATCTCGGGGTCGCCTTGCTTCCAGCTGTTCGCAATGAGGTCACGGTGCGCTTCGGGAATGGCAAGCTTGTCCAACAGCTCTTCGCTGGCAAGGATGTGGTCCACCGCCTCGCGGCACATACCATGCAGCGCGGTCGCGGGGTCTTCGATGTCATTTTCGATCTGGTCAAGCGAGAACGCGTAGACAGAGGTTTCGTCCCAATAGGGTTCCCCGTGCATGTCCGCGAAGGAAAAACCGACCTCTTTGGCGTGGTCGCGCCAGTGGGGCCGTTCGGCTAGTTCTACTCTATGCATCCGGCCGGACCTTTCCCGCGAAAAACTACCGCGGGTTTAATCGCTTTGCCCCTATGGTGCCAGAGCATATCCACCATTTCAGAACCCGCACCCGCATCATTCACAAAAACGTCAGACATATCGCGGAACAACGGGCGCGCCCATTCGTTGAACGGTCTACGCGGTCGTGATTGCGGCGTCCCCAATGACGCCCTGACCGGTATAAGAAATGAATTGAAAGGCCCAAAAACATGAAAATTCTCATGGTACTCACCTCCCACGACAAGTTGGGCGACACTGGTAACAAAACCGGTTTCTGGCTCGAAGAGTTCGCGGCCCCCTATTATGTGTTCAAGGACGCTGGTGCAGAGATCACTTTGGCATCACCCAAAGGCGGACAGCCGCCGCTTGATCCGTCCAGCGATGCAGATGATGCGCAAACCGACGCGACCAAACGGTTCAAGGGCGATGACGCCGCACAGAAAGAGCTGGCCAATACCGAGGTGCTTTCGAGCGTTTCGGCTGACGGTTTCGACGCGATCTTCTACCCCGGGGGCCACGGCCCGCTGTGGGATCTGGCTGAAGACAAGGCCAGCATCAACCTGATCGAAAGCTTTGCCGCCAGCGACCGCCCCGTCGGGGCCGTCTGCCACGCGCCAGCGGTGTTCAAGCACACCAAAGGCACCGACGACAAACCGCTGGTATCGGGCAAAACCGTCACCGGTTTCACCAATACCGAGGAAGAGGCCGTGGGCCTGACCGATGTGGTCCCCTTTCTGGTCGAAGACATGCTCAAAACCAATGGTGGCACCTACAAGAAGGGTGACGACTGGGCATCCTTCGTGGTGACCGATGGCAAGCTTGTCACCGGCCAGAACCCCGCGTCTTCGGAAGAAGCCGCCCATAAGCTATTGTCGCTGCTGTAAAGTGCCGCCCGCTGCGCGAAGGCCGCGCGGCGGGCAGTTTTTCCGCGACACGTATAACAAGGATTACAACCATGAATATTCTCGTCGCCGGCGCGACCGGCAAAACCGGTATCCGCGTCACTGAACAACTTCGCGAACAGGGTCATACGCCGATCGCCCTTGTCCGCGATTCCTCTGACACCAGTGCGCTGGCCTCTGACGTGGTGCTGCGCAAGGGGGACCTGACCAATCTGTCCGCTGACGCCTGCGAAGGCTGCGATGCGGTGATCTTTGCCGCGGGCTCCGGCGGGTCCACGGGGCCAGAGATGACCGACAAGGTCGACCGCGATGGTGCCAAAGATCTGGTTGATATCGCCGCCAAGGCCGGCATCTCGCGCTTTGTGATGCTCAGCAGTGTCGGCGCGGACAACCCCGACCCAGACAGCGAGCTTGCGCATTATCTGCAAGCCAAACACGAAGCCGACGTGCATTTGCAAAACTCCGGCCTCGAATACGCCATCCTGCGCCCCGTCGCACTGACGGATGATGCGGGCAATCGGAATATGATCTTTGGCGACAGCGTTGACGTCAAAGCCAAGGCCGCCCGTGGCGATGTTGCCGCCGCTTTGGTCGATGCTGTCACAGACCCCGAATGGAAGAACCAGGCTTTGCTGATGCAATCCGCCTGATCACGGGTTTGCGTATAATCTGACTACGCGCGGGCACCTCCCACCCGTTCGCGGGAAGAATGCGCCGTGCCGCCAGACCCCACCGGTCTGGCGGTTTTTCTATGAGTGACGCTGCGAATGCGACATTTCGCGCCAAATCCGCCGCATTGGCCCCCTTGGCATCCCTGATCGTCTCGTCTATCAGGCGCCTTCCCGGTCGCAGCCTACCCGGGTATCAAAACAAGGGTTAAGAAATGAAAACGATTGTCATCTGCTCCGGCGGATTGGATTCTGTGTCGCTCGCTCACATGGTGGCGGCCAATCGCAAGCTGACGGGGCTCGTGTCTTTCGACTACGGCCAACGTCACCGCAAGGAACTAGACTACGCCGCGCTCTGCGCCAAACGTCTGGATGTTCCCCATGACATCATCGATATGCGCGGGATCGGTGCGGCGCTGACCGGGTCCGCGCTGACTGATGATGTGGATGTACCCGACGGGCATTACGCCGAAGACACGATGCGGGTCACCGTTGTCCCCAACCGGAATGCGATCATGCTGACAGTCGCCTATGGCATTGCCGCCGCACGGGGGGATCAGGCCGTCGCAACCGCGGTGCATGGGGGCGATCACTTCATCTACCCCGACTGCCGCCCCGATTTCACCCAAGCGTTTGAGTTCATGCAATATATGGCGCTGGACGGCTACGCCGATGTGTCGCTTTACACGCCTTTCGTGCACCGTTCAAAAGCGGATATCGTGACCGAGGGCCAGCGCCATAACACCCCCTTCGCCGAAACTTGGTCTTGCTACAAGGGCGGCGCGCATCACTGCGGGCGCTGTGGTACCTGCGTGGAACGGCGCGAGGCTTTCGATCTGGCGGGGGTTGCCGACCCGACCCATTATGACGATCCCGATTTCTGGGCCGAAGCGGTCAAGCGGAAGATCCTCACCTAATGTATACCATTACGAAAGAGTTCCATTTCTCCGCCTCACATCAGCTGTCGCATCTGCCCGATGGCCACCAATGCGCCCGCCTGCACGGGCATAACTATGTCGTGGTGGTGGAGCTTCGGGCCAAAGAGCTGAACGCCGACGGTTTCGTCCGCGACTACGGAGAGCTGAAGCCGCTCAAGACCTATATAGACGAGACTTTCGATCATCGTCACCTCAACGACGTGCTGGATTTTGTCTCCACCGGCGAGAATATGGCGCGTCATCTCTATGAATGGTGCGCGCAGCACTGGCCCGAAACCACCGCCGTCAAGGTCAGCGAGACGCCCAAAACCTGGGCAGAGTACCGGCCATGAGCCAGCTGCGCATCGCCGAGGTGTTCGGCCCCACGATACAGGGCGAAGGCGCGCTGATCGGTGAACCCACCGTCTTTGTGCGCACGGGCGGCTGTGACTATCGCTGCGCGTGGTGTGACAGCATGCACGCGGTCGACCCCGCATTCCGCCATGACTGGGCCAGCATGTCGACCGACGCGGTCTGGCAAGAGGTGCAGCGCCTGTCGGACAACACGCCGCTGACCGTATCCTTGTCAGGCGGCAACCCCGCCATTCAGGACTTCGCGCCCTTGATCCAATTGGGTCATGCTGCCGGCTACCGTTTTGCCTGCGAGACGCAAGGCTCCATCGCGAAACCGTGGTTCGGGCAGCTGGATTGTCTTGTGCTTAGCCCGAAACCACCATCCAGCGGCGAGACGGTGGATTGGGCCGCTTTCGACCGTTGTGTTGCGGCTGGCGAAACGGCGGCCCAGACGGTGATGAAGATCGTGATATTTGACGACGCGGATTACGATTGGGCCCGCGACGCCGCCACCCGTTACGCCCAACTGCCGCTTTATCTACAACCGGGCAACGACGAGGTCGACCCCAGCGTCGCTGTCGATCCGCAGGCGCTGGCGGATAAGCTATTGTGGCTGGTAGATAAAACCATGGCAGATCGCTGGTTCACGCCGCGCCTGCTGCCGCAACTTCACGTATTGCTATGGGGCAACAAACGCGGGGTCTGACCCGCCACCGGAGGATTTATGGAAACGATTTACAGCGATTTGCAGCAGCTTGGCGGCAAGACAGAGCTTCCCGCCTCGCCCGAAGAAGCGATGCTCGAGAAAGTCGCGAACCCTCAGGCCGATGTCGATTATTGCGTGCGCTTCACCGCGCCCGAGTTCACCTCGCTTTGCCCGATGACCGGCCAGCCCGACTTTGCGCATCTGGTGATTGACTATGTGCCGGATCAGTATCTGGTCGAATCCAAATCTCTCAAGCTTTATTTGGGCGCATTTCGCAACCACGGTGCCTTTCACGAGGATTGCACCGTCTCGATTGGGCGCCGTCTGGTAGAGCTGCTGTCGCCCCGCTGGCTGCGCATCGGCGGTTACTGGTACCCGCGCGGGGGCATCCCCATCGACGTGTTCTGGCAAACGGGCGAGACCCCCAAAAGCGTCTGGATTCCCGACCAAGGCGTGCCGCCCTATCGCGGGCGCGGGTAAAGCGCGAAAAACCCCAACACTACCCAAGGTAGATCACAGCCGCGCAACGATTGCCTCGCTGCGCGGCTTTTTTGTGCTCGGATTTCTCGGCATATTCTTATGCCAAACCTGCCGATTACCTTTAGATATGAGCGCAAAGCCCGGCGATCAGTTAGCCCCGTCTCGCAAGACCAAGAACAACTAAAACGTGTTACCGAACGTAAGCTGTTAGCCTTAAAGGTCATTTATCGCTAGACATTGCACTTTTAAATTGCGTTAATATTTCGATAGCGAGTGATTTCAGTACGAGTATCGATTTTTACACTTCGCCAAGTTTTTTGGCAGACATTTCAGGTGACACATGTTTTCGAAGCTCGTCCGGGCGCTTTCGCGCGTGCCGTGCAAATTTGGTATTCATCGCTGGCGTGACAGTACGACCATGCCGCAAAAAGTCTGTACGAGGTGCCACTGTCGGCGACAGACCTACGTTTAAGGTCAATGTCTCCGCTTCATAATGCGCCCTTCTGAAGACCACATATAACGCTCCTGCCCCGCATATATTCTATACTGTGGGACAGAAGAAAGCTCAGTCACCGGGGCAGTAGCCTGCCCCGGTGAAGCATTCATTAGCCGTTGATCAGCACTTCGCCGAAGCTTTCGCGCAGATCGCGTTTCAACACCTTGCCGGTCGCGTTGCGCGGCAATGCGTCGGTAAAGACGACGCGATCCGGGATCTGCCATTTGGCGATCTTATCTTCGAAGATCGACAGAATCTCTGCCTCGCTCGGCTCCTGGCCTTCGGCTTTCACCGCAATCAGGATCGGACGTTCGTCCCATTTCTCGTGACGGGCCCCGATGACGGCCGCATCCGCGATTTGCGGGTGACCGATCGCGATGTTTTCAAGCTCGACCGAGCTGATCCATTCGCCGCCCGACTTGATGATATCTTTTGACCGATCGCGGATCGTGACATAGCCGTCGGGGTCCATTGTCGCCACATCGCCCGTGTCGAACCAACCGTCCTTGTTCAGCGTCTCGCTGCGGGTCTTGCGGAAATAGCTGTCGAGAATCCAGTAGCCTTTGGTGACCAGATCGCCCTGCGTCACGCCGTCATGCGCCACAGGATTGCCGTCGTCATCAAGGATCTCAAGATCCACACCAAAGACCGGACGACCCTGATTTTCGCGCAGCTTGTTTTGCGCGTCAGCAGGAAGCTTGGTGTGTTTGGCCAGCAGTTGGTTGATGCTGCCAACGGGCGACATCTCTGTCATGCCCCAAGCGTGGATCGTCTCAACGCCGTATTTCTCGCGGAAGGCGGTCATCATCGACGGCGGGCAGGCAGAGCCGCCAACGACCGTACGCTGCAGGCTTTCCAGCTTGCTGCCGATCTTATCCGCCTCGTTCAGCAGCCCCAGCCAGATGGTTGGAACGCCAAGCGCCAGCGACACATGGTTGGTGTCGATCAGTTTCACCAGCGACGGGCCGTCCAGACCGGGACCGGGCATTACCATCGCCGCGCCAACCATAGCGCAGGCATAGGGCGCGCCCCAGGCGTTGACGTGGAACATCGGGACGACGGGCAGCACCACATCCTTGGCCGTGATCGCAATGCTGTCGGCCAGGTTGATCCCAAAGCTGTGCAACACGGTCGAACGGTGTGAATACAGAACGCCCTTGGGGTTACCCGTGGTGCCCGAGGTGTAGCACAGGCTGGAGGCGGTGTTCTCGTCCAGATCCGGCCAGATGAACTCGGGGTCGCCGCTGGCGATCAGGTCGTCATAGAACTTGATCCCGGGCAGTTGCGCGGCGGCTTCTTCGTCGGTGCCTTCCATCAGAACGACATGCTCAAGATGTTCAAGCTTGTCCTGAATACCAGCAATCAGCGGCACAAACGTCTTGTCGATGAACAGCACCTTATCTTCGGCGTGGTTCAGGATATAGACAAGCTGTTCGGGGAAAAGGCGCGGGTTGATGGTGTGGCAGACGAAGCCGCCGCCCGATGCACCAAAGTAGATTTCGAGGTGACGGCGGTTGTTCCAGGCGATGGTGCCGCAGCGCGCCTGCGGGTCCAGCCCCAGATTGGTCAGCGCAGAGGCCAGCGCACGGGCGTTGCGCGCGACTTGACCCCAAGAGGTCTGCTCCAACCCGCCGGTGGTCTTGACAGAGACAATCTCTGTCTCGCCGTGAAAGCGTTGTGCGTGTTCGATCAAGCTCGAAATCAGCAGCGGTTTATTCATCATTTGGCCAAGCATGGCGCATCCTCCCAATTAGTCGTTGGGTGCAAAATGGACAAATCACCCCAGTCTTGCAAGCGCCCTCATTGCTGCTTACGCAGGGTTCATGACAGTTATTTATCACACGCCCCTTTCCCCCGATCAGCAACGCGCCGCCGGCATGCCAACACCGCAACCGATGGCCATGGCAGATCAGGTCCGCTTCTCTGATCTGGACACCAATAACCACGTCAATAACACCGTCTATTTCGAATGGTTCGAACGGCTGCGCATCCGCTATACGCAGTCATTGGTGGAACGCGGGCTGATCGACAGCCCCGGCCCGCGCGTGGTGATCCGGTCAGGGTCGATCCGCTATCTGCAAGAGATGCTGGAGCGCGAGAATTACATCGTCACCTGCCGCTGCACCAGCTTTCGCAACACCTCTTACGCTTTGGCGCAAGAGGTTTGGGTGGGCCGCGAGCTGCGGGCGACGTTCGAGTGTATTTTAGTACTTCTGGAACGGGACGGCTCCGGTCGGTATCCCCTGCCCGACCGTTTGAAACAGTATTTTGAGCAGACTGAAAACGCCCGCCCCGAGGGGTAACCGCCGCGCGCGCATGCATCGAAAGGAACATAAGATATGACAATCACCACCCGCCCGATGGACGCCGCGGATCGCAGTGCTTGGGAAGCGCTTTTTGCCGGCTACGCCGCCTTCTACAAGGTCGATCAGACGCCGCAGATGCGTGAAACCGTCTTTGGCTGGCTGATGGACCCCGATCACGGCAGCAATTGCATCGTGGCACAGGATGCCAGCGGCACGCTTGTCGGATTTACCCATTACCGCCCCTTTGTCAGCCAGCTGCGCGCGGCGACGAACTGTTTTCTGGATGATCTGTTCGTCAGCCCGCAGGCCCGCGGGTCCGGAGCCGCACAGGCGCTGATCAAAGCGGTTGAGACGGTGGCGAAAAACAACGGCTGGGGCACGCTGCGCTGGATCACGGCAGAGGATAACTATCGCGGGCGTGGGGCCTACGACAAGCTGGCGACCCGCACGGGCTGGGTGACCTATGACATCGCGCTGAACGGGTAGGCTGCAGCGCTGTGCACGAGGTTGGGGATGAGGGGCGCTGCCCCTCACACTCCCCGGAGTTTATTTGGCAAAATGAAGCCGTGATCCTAATCGGCGTGTTTGGCAATAAAGGCGACAAGAGCGGCGGTTGAGCCGTCTTTATCGGTGGCAGGTGCCGCGCCCTCGACGATGGGCTGCAAAGAGGTGGCGAGCTCTTTGCCCAGTTCCACGCCCCATTGGTCGTAGGAATTGATGCCCAGGATGACGCCTTCCACAAAGACGCGATGTTCATACAGCGCGATGATCTGCCCTAGGGTGAACGGGTCGAGCAGAGGGTAGCTGAGCGTGGTCGACGGGCGGTTGCCGGGGAAGACGCGATGCCGCGCCTGACGGTCCAGCTCGGCACCGGTCAAACCTTTTGCTGCCATCATCTCTGACGCTTCTTGCAAGGATCGCCCGCGCATCAAAGCTTCGGATTGCGCAAGGCAATTGGCGATCAGCAGCTTGTGGTGGTGCGTCAGGTCCGGCTCGTGCCCATTGGCCGCGATCAGGAATTCGCAAGGAATGACACGGGTGCCTTGGTGGATCAGTTGGTAGAACGCGTGCTGGCCATTGGTGCCCGCTGCGCCCCAGACGACGGGACCCGTGTGATAGGGCGCGGCAGTGCCATCCATCAGGGTCGACTTGCCGTTGGATTCCATTTCAAGCTGCTGGAGGTAATCAGGCAGTTGCCCCAACCGCTGGTCATAGGGCAGCACTGCGCGGGTGGCATAGCCGCAGATCTGATTGTGCCAGATGCCGACCAAGGCCAGCAGCATGGGCATGTTCTCGTGCGGGGCGGCAGCGCAGAAGTGACGGTCCATCGCCTGCCCCCCGCGCAAGAACGCATCAAAGGCGCGTGGGCCAATGGCGATCATCAGCGACAGGCCGATGGGCCCCCAGACGGAATAGCGCCCGCCGACCCAGTCTTCGAAGCCAAAGACCTGATCTGCGTCGATGCCGAAATCGCTGGTCTTGTCCTGCGCTGTGCTCAGGGCTGCAAACTGTTTTGCCGGATCGCCGCCATTCTCTGTCATCCACGCACGTGCGGTACGGGCGTTGGTCATCGTCTCGATCGTGGTGAAGGTCTTGGAAGCGACGATCACCAGTGTGGTTTTCGCATCAAGCCCGCGGAGCGTGTCCGAGATATGCGCCCCGTCGACATTCGACACGAAGTGGCAGCGCGGCCCGTCATGATAGGGCGAGAGCGCCTGCACCGCCATCGCGGGCCCAAGATCGGACCCGCCGATACCGATATTCACCACATCCGTGATGTCGCTGCTGCGGATCTGATCCGCGAAACCGCGCATCCGGTCGAGCGTATCATGGACGCCGGGCATCACATCCGCCCCATCCACCATCACCGCGCCCCCATCAAGATTGCGCAGCGCCGTGTGCAGTACCGCGCGGTCTTCGGTCTCGTTGATCTTTTCGCCGGCGAACATCGCATCGCGGCGCGCGGGCACGTCAGCGGCATCGATCAGCGCCAGCAGCGCATCCATCGTATCGCGGTCAAGATTGGTTTTGGAGAAATCGAACAACATGTCGCCGGTCTGCGCGCTGAAGGTCCGGGCGCGATCGGCTGTGTCGAACAACGACAGGATAGAGCGGTCTTGCACCGCCGCCTGCATACGGATCAAATCATCGAAATGCGTCATGGTGCCCAATGTACTGTTGCCTCGTTCAATACTGCGCCGATGGGGGCCTGAAGGGCCGGCAGGCTTTGCGCCTGTTCCACCGATGCACGTTTCTCATCACCAAAGATCACAAGATGCTTTGACATTGCACCTTCCAGCACCCTGCGCGACAGGGTGATGCGCCCGATATCCTGCCCGTCGACATCGATCGGACAGAGCGCCGGGGCGTCCGCGGCCATCGCCGCCTCCAGCCCGTTTGAACCGGGAAAGAGCGAAGCCGTGTGCATATCCGCGCCCATGCCCAGCAACAGCACCGACAGCGGTAATCGGGATTCGATCTGGGGGGACAGTGTTTCTGCGGCCTCGGCCGAGGTCAGCCCGTCGATGTAGAAAGGGGTGAACGCTGCCTCGGCCGCGCGGCCCACCAGCAGGCGATTGCGCAAAAGCCGCGCGTTCGACATCTCGTGGTCGGGGGCGACCCAGCGTTCGTCACCCAGCATGACCTGCACCCGCCCCCACTCAAGATTGGCCGCGCTCAGGCTGTCAAAGATCGGCCCCGGGGTTGTTCCGCCCGGCACCGCAAAGCTGACCGTGTCATGGGACAGCAGGGCGTTCTTCAGCTCCCCTGCGATCAGATTGGCGAGGTCCATCGCAAGGACTTCGCGGTCGGCATATTCGATCAACCTCATGCAGAATACTCCCGCCATTGGCGCTGGTCACGGCGCATCAGTTCGTTGGCATCTGTCGGGCCGTCAGACCCGCTGTCGTAGGGTTTGGGCACGTCATTACGCGCTTCCCAGCCCTGGATGATCGGGTCGGTCCAGGCCCAAGCGGCCTCTACCTCGTCGCCGCGCATGAACAAGGTCTGGTTGCCACGGATCACGTCCATGATCAGACGTTCATAGGCGTCTACCTGTTCAGCGCCTTCAGGCCCCAAAGCGTCGGCGAATGTCATATCCAAGGGCACGTCCACCAAACGCATGCCGCCCGGGCCCGGTTCCTTGATCGTCACGCCAAGGGTGATGCCTTCGTTCGGCTGCAACCGGATCGACAGAACGTTGCGGTGGCGGCCTGCGTCTTCTGCAAAAATCGAATGGGGTGTTTCCTTGAAGACGACCGTGATCTCGGAGGACCGCGCCGCCATGCGTTTGCCGGTGCGTAGGTAAAAAGGCGTGCCAGCCCACCGCCAGTTACTAATGTGGGTTTTCAGCGCGACGAAGCTTTCGGTGCGCGAGCGTGGATCCCCCACAGCGGTACGGTAACCGGGTTGTTCGGCCTCGTTGCACGGTTCCGCCTGATATTGACCGCGGGCGATGTGATGCGGCAGCACAGGGTCCAGCGCGCGGATCACCTTGAGCTTTTCATCGCGTACCGCGTCGGGGTCAAACCGCGCGGGCGGCTCCATCGCGATCAGGCACAAAAGCTGCATCAGGTGGTTTTGCACCATATCGCGCATGGCACCCGATTTGTCGTAATATTCGCCCCTGCCCCCGACGCCGACGGTTTCGGCCACGGTGATCTGGATGTGATCGACATATTGGCTGTTCCACAGCGGCTCGAACAGCATGTTGCCAAACCGCACAGCCATCAGGTTTTGCACCGTCTCTTTGCCCAGATAGTGGTCGATCCGGTAGATCTGGCTTTCGTCGAAATACTTGGCGAGCGTGGCGTTGAGCGCCTGCGCGGTTTTCAGGTCGCGGCCAAAGGGCTTTTCGACGACGATCCGGCTTTGCGCGTCAGCCATGCCCCATTGTTGCAGACGTTCCGCCAGATCACCGAACAACGCGGGCGAGACAGAGAAATAATAGGCCTCTACCCGTTCGGTCCCGGCCATGAGCTTTTGCAGCTCGGCCCAGCCGTCCTCGCCTTTGGCGTCAATCGCGACATATTCCAGCCGGTCGATGAACCCGTCCAGCTGCGCCTTCTCGTGCTCGAAGTCGCCGTTGAATTCGGCAATCGCCTCGCGGATCATCTGCTGGTAGCCCGCGCGGTCCATTTCTGTGCGCGCGGCACCAATGACACGGGCGTTTTCGGGCATCTGCCCCGCACAAAAGCGCCGGAACAAGCCCGGCAGGATCTTGCGGCGCGCCAGATCGCCTGTGCCGCCGAAAATCACCAGATCAAAAGGATCGACCGGAATGACGCGTGATACCATGTGGATGCTCCTTGTCGCGAGGCTACGACGTTTGGGTGCCGAGATGTGATGTTAGCGCAAACATACTGAGATTTCCGTTTTTCACAAGTCTGTGCACCAAATGACACGGGGTTTTATTGCGCATACCATTCGCATAAACAAAGAAAAGTAATTTATACAGGTGAGGCCCGGTTTCCTATGAAAGACGTTGTCGACGCAAATATCGGTAAATTTCAGGACCCTGCCCTGACGGCCAAGGGCGAACCCCGCGCGACTGTCAGCCTGACAAACCCGCAGACGCTGTGGTTCAACACCGGCACCCTGTGCAATATTGAATGTGTGAACTGCTATATCGCGTCCAGCCCGACGAATGATGCGCTGGTCTATATCACCGCCGACGAGGTGCGCGATTATCTGGGGCAAATCACGCAGCGCAACTGGCCGGTGACAGAGATTGCCTTTACCGGCGGTGAGCCGTTCATGAACCCGCAGATGATCGAGATCACCGAAGCCTCGCTGGCCGCCGGATATGACGTGCTGATCCTGACCAATGCCATGCGCCCGATGATGCGTAAATCGGTGCAAGCGGGGCTGGCGCGCCTGAACGAAGCCTATCCCGGCAAGCTGACATTGCGCATTTCCGTGGATCACTACCGCACCGATCTGCATGACGCAGAGCGCGGCGCGGGCGCGCTGGAAAAGACAGTAACCGGCATGAAATGGCTGCGCGACAATAACATCCGCATGGCCGTTGCAGGGCGGTCGGTTTTTGGCGCAACAGACGAAGACAGCCGCGCCGGATACGGGGCTTTCTACGCTGAACACAGCTTTGACATCGACCCGCAAGACCCTGGGATGACAGTGCTTTTCCCTGAGATGGATGAAACCGTCGAAGTGCCCGAAATCACCACCGCCTGCTGGGGAATCCTTGATAAATCTCCCGACGCGGTGATGTGTTCAAGCTCGCGTATGGTGGTAAAGCGCAAAGGTGCCGCGACCCCTGCCGTGCTGGCCTGCACTCTGCTGCCCTACACCGAAGAGTTCGAACTGGGCCATTCGCTGGAAGAGGCGGAAAAAGACGTAGCCCTGAACCACCCTCATTGCGCCAAATTCTGCGTCTTGGGCGGGGCAAGCTGTTCGGCCTGACCCCGCGCCCGCATAGCACTAGGGGCGGATGATCGCGCCGACTTTGGGGTCGGCATCCCCCCGTGCGAGGGTAGCATAGACCTCTTCCGCATCGGCCACGCCGTCATGTACCTGCACCTCCATCCAATCGGATGCGCTGGCCGCGATGCGTTTCCACGCGGCGGTGATCTGCGCCTCGATCTTGCCGGGGCCCCATTCCTCGCGCCGCTTGGCGACCTGTGAGGGCGCAAAGAAGAATTGCGGCTTGGGGCCATCCAACGGGGCTGTCGGGGTGAACTGATCCCAATGGCTCAGCCCGACAGCGGCGGAATGTTTCAACTGATTTTTCAACGTGCTGTGCAGTTTGGCTTTGACCGTACTATTGCCGGACATATCGACATAGACGGATGGGACATGGTCCAGCGCGTCGATCTGGTCGTAGGTCAGCACCGTATCGCAATGCCCCAAACCTTCGACAAACGCGCGATTGCCAGCAGATGTGAGGCCCACGATCTTGACCCCGCGCGCCTCTGCCTCGGCGAGGTAGCTGCACAGGCCCAATCCGGTCTTGGACGATGCGCTGCCCACAATAATCTGCTTGGCACCGAAGAAGTCATTATCCAGCAGCCAGTCGTAGATCAGATACGACGTCGCCAGCAGCGGTTGCAGCAAGGCGCGCAGGTGATCCTCTGATGCGGGGGCGGTTTTGACGGGCGTGTACTGATTATAGATCAAGGGCAGTTTCGCGCGATGTGCCGCCGCATCCACCAGACCGGCCGCGCCTTTTTCAGGCGTGATCACCAGCTCGGAGGCCATTGGATAAAATCCATACAACCGCGTGCCGACCTCAAGCACATCTGTGCGGCTTTCGACGACTTTTGCAGTCCCCCACACGGGCACGATGCCCCATCCGTTTTCGGACGTCGGGAAAAACTGCCAATAGCCGATATCGAAACCCGCCGCCGCATAGGTCACATTGTTCGATGTCACCGCGAAGCTTTCGATCGCAAGACGTGCCTGCCCCGGTGCCAGCGGCTCTCCCTCCGCCTCGAGCATGCGGGTTTCGGTGATTGCGTTTTGATTGACCAATATCTGTTGCACGTAGATGCCTCCCCCTCGTTTTGCTTTAGCCTACCCCAAACGCGCGGGCTTGAACCACCAATTGACATTGACGTTACGCCACAAAAATCACGCCGGATTTAGTATCATTACATTTCAACAACTTAGCCTGATGAGCAAGTGAATCCCCGCCTGCCAAGGCCGCAGGCATTGCACCCGATATGCCCCGTCTGCTATACAAAACCGCAAGATATAGAACCAGCAAGAGCTAGGCAGATTACGTGAACGACACGCCAGAAACCCCTGAAAACGATGACGAAATCCCGGCTACGCGCCCCGTGTATGATGGCCCGTCGGTCAATATCGAACACGAGATGCGGACATCCTATTTGGATTACGCCATGTCGGTCATCGTTTCGCGCGCCATTCCCGACCTGCGAGACGGGCTGAAACCGGTTCACCGCCGCATCATCTATTCGATGTATGAAAAAGGCATCACCCACGAAAAAGCCTACCGCAAGTCGGCAAAGTCCGTGGGCGACGTGATGGGTTCCTATCACCCGCATGGGGACAGCGCGATCTATGACGCTCTGGTCCGCATGGCGCAGGACTTCTCTATGTCGCTGCCGCTGATTGACGGGCAGGGTAACTTTGGATCGATGGACGGCGATAGCGCTGCGGCGATGCGTTATACGGAATCCCGCCTTGATAAGGTCGCGTCCTTCATGACCGGCGATCTGGACAAGGAAACCGTTGATTTCATCGACAACTACGATGGCAAAGAACGCGAACCTACTGTTTTGCCTGCACGTTTCCCGAACATGCTGGTCAATGGCGCGGGCGGTATCGCCGTTGGTATGGCGACGAACATCCCGCCGCATAACTTGGGTGAAGTGATCGACGCCTGTCAGGCCCTGATCGAGAACCCCGATCTGACCTCGGAAGAGCTGATCGAATATATCCCCGGCCCCGACTTCCCCACCGGCGGGATCATGCTGGGCCGATCGGGCGCGCGCAAAGCCTATCTTGAGGGGCGCGGCAGTGTGATCATGCGGGCCAAGACCCGTGTCGAAGAGATTCGTAAAGACCGTTTCGCCATCGTCATCGACGAGATTTGCTATCAGGTGAACAAATCCACCATGATCGAAAAGATTGCCGAGCAGGTGCGCGAGAAGAAGATCGACGGCATCGCCCATGTTCAGGATGAATCTGACCGCAACGGCGTGCGGGTTGTGATCGAGCTGAAGCGCGACGCGACGGCCGAAGTGGTGATGAACCAGCTTTACCGTTTCACCCCGATGCAGACCTATTTCGGCTGTAACATGCTGGCGCTCAACGGCGGCCGGCCCGAACAGCTGACGCTGCGCAAGTTCCTGACATCCTTCATCGATTTCCGCGAAGATGTCGTCGCCCGCCGCACCGCCTATCTGCTGCGCAAGGCGCGTGAACGCAGCCACATCCTGTGTGGTCTGGCCGTGGCTGTTACCAATATCGACGAGGTCGTCGCGACGATCCGGTCCTCCGCCGATGCCGCGGAAGCGCGTGAAAAGCTGATGACCCGCCGTTGGCCCGCGGAACAGATCCTGCAATATATCGCATTGATCGACGATCCGACACATACCGCCAATGACGACGGCACCTATAACCTGTCCGAAGCACAGGCCCGCGCCATTCTGGAACTGCGTTTGCAGCGTCTGACGCAGATCGGGGTGAAAGAGGTCACCGACGAGCTGGAAGAACTGGCCAAGAAGATCAAGGAATACCTTGAAATTCTGGGCAGCCGCGAACGGATCATGGGCATCATCTCGGACGAGCTGGCCGAAGTGAAAGACCAGTTTGCCGTGCCGCGCCGCACAGAGATCGTCGACTGGTCCGGCGACATGGACGATGAAGATCTGATCGCGCGCGAGGATATGGTCGTGACCGTAACCTCCGGCGGCTATATCAAGCGCACCCCGCTGGTCGATTTCCGCAGTCAACGCCGCGGCGGCAAAGGTGTTTCGGGCATGCAAACGAAGGAAGAGGACGTCGTCACCACCCTCTTCGTTGCCAATACCCACACGCAACTGCTGTTCTTTACGACCGACGGCATGGTCTACAAGCTCAAGACCTGGCGCTTGCCTCAAGGCGGGCGCACGTCAAAGGGCAAGGCGATCGTTAATATCCTGCCCATCCCGACCGGCGTTTCCATTGCGGCGATTATGCCCGTGGACCGCGACGAAAAAGAATGGGACGATCTGCAGGTGGTCTTTGCGACATCTGCCGGTACCGTGCGCCGGAACAAGCTGTCGGATTTCACCAACGTCATGCGCAACGGCAAGATCGCCATGAAGTTCGAGGACGACCACGCCGACACCACGCTGATCAACGCACGCATCGCGTCGAATGATGATGATGTCATGCTGGTGACCAATTCGGGCCGCGCGATCCGCTTCCCTGCGACGGATGTGCGCGTCTTTAACAGCCGCGCCTCTGTCGGGGTGCGTGGGATCAAGCTGAACGGCGATGACAAGGTCGTCTCCATGTCGATCATCCGTCACTTCGACGCCAGCTCGGAAGAGCGGACGGCCTACCTCAAGATGCGCCGCGCGATGGCCGGTCTGGCCGATGATGCGGAAGGCGACGAAGACGAAGCCCCCGCCGATCCGAATTTCTCCCAAGAGCGCTACGCCGAAATGTCCGCGGCCGAGAACCTGCTGCTGACAATCACCGAAAAAGGCGCGGGCAAACTGTCCTCCAGCCACGACTATCCCGTGCGCGGGCGTGGTGGCCTGGGCGTGACCGCGATGGACAAAGCGATGCGCGGTGGCGATATCGTCGCCTCCTTCCCTGTCGAGATGGATGATCAGATCATGCTCGCGACCTCTAAAGGGCAATCGATTCGCGTCCCGGTAGAGGGTATTTCCTTCCGGTCGCGCAGTGCCGGTGGCGTCAAAGTCTTTGACACCGGCCGCGGCGAAGTTGTGGTAAGCGTTGCCTGGATTGCAGACCAAGGTGATGAAACCGGCGACGACGAGATCGCAACGCCTGAAGCGTAAGTCGCCCACCAGAATGCTCAAAGCCGCCCCTCTTCCTGAGTGGGCGGCTTTTTTCCTTTGCGCGCTACGGATTGCAAACCCATAAAAAAACGCCCCCGAGGGGGCGTTTTCGAAACTCTCAGATCGTCAGATCTGTATTGCTTACGTACCGTTGGAACCGTTTGTGCCGTTTGCGTCGTCATCGTTGCTTGCGATAACTGCAACTGCAACGATAACCGCTGCGATACCACCGGCTGCGGCAGGGCTCAGGCCCTCAAAGCCAACGCCACCAGCGGCGCTTGGATCGATGCAACGACGTGCAATGATGCCATCGATTTCGGTAGGTGCTTGGCAAGCGTAGGTAACGCCGTTTTCGCCAACAACTGTGGTTGGGTAGCCGGCAACGCCGGAATCACCACCAACAGCGGCTTGGGTTGTAACTTGGGCGGAAGCTGCGCCGGCAGTCATCAAAAGCGCGGCGGCAAATGCTGTGAAGCGTGTCATAATAATTTCTCCAGTTTGCGAAGGTCAAAAATCTTGATCCTCATATCGCATATTTCAGGCGCAATAGCAAACTTGATATTGACGCTAGGGTCATCAGATCAAGTAAATGCAATTCAATCGACCGTTTTCGGGCTCGGCCAGACTATAATGCATATAGAGTGCTGAATTTCTCCGTCAAATAGGAAAGCAAGGGGGCCTCGCTCGGCTGCTCCCCGGTGGCGCGCGTGATCAAATCCCGCGGGGCGTAAAGCCCGCCGTGGCGTTGGACATTCTCGCGCAGCCAGCCCGTCGCCTCAGAGGTATCGCCCTGCGCCAATTGCGCATCCAGTTCCGGTACATCGCGGCGCAGCGCCGTATTCAGGCACCCGGCATAGACATTGCCCAAGGAATATGTCGGGAAATAGCCGAACAACCCGACCGACCAATGTACATCTTGCAGCACGCCATTCGAGGGCCGGTCAACCGCATAGCCGAAATCGGCTTCGAACCTGTCGTTCCACGCGGCTTCCAGATCACAGACCTGCAGATCACCCGCCATCAAAGCGCGTTCCAGATCAAACCGCAAAAGCACGTGCAGATTGTATTGCAGCTCGTCGGCCTCGGTCCGGATATAGCCGTCAGAGACGCGGTTCACGATGCGGTAGAAGGTTTCTTCATCCGCCACGCCAAAATCACCGAAGGCATCGCGCATCTGACCATACAACCAGCCGGTAAAGGCACGGCTGCGCCCAAGCTGGTTTTCATAGATCCGGCTTTGACTTTCGTGCACCCCCATAGACACCCCCGCCCCAAGCGGCGTCAAAAGGTAGCCCTTGTCGATGCCCTGCTCATAGCAGGCATGCCCGACCTCGTGGATGGTGGAATAGAAACAGTTGAACGGGTCCAGCTCGTTGGTGCGTGTGGTGATCCGCACATCAAGCCCCGACCCGCTTGAGAACGGATGCACGGCCTTGTCGACACGCCCCATGGTCATATCATAGCCAAACGTGGTGGCGAGCTGGCGTGTCAGCTTCATCTGGGTCTCCGCGTCAAAACGGCCCTCTAGCACCGGCGGTGCTTCGGCGGCGCGCACGGCTTCACGCAGGCGCGTCAGCTCGGGGCGCAATGCGCCGAACATCGCCTCCAGCTCGGCAGCACGCGCACCGGGTTCATAATCATCCAGCATCGCGTCATAGACATCGCCGCCAGCAGCCAGCGCCTGCCCTTCTTCGCGCTTCAACGCGATCACCTCGGCCAGGGTCGGGGCAAAGGCCGCGACATCATCGGCGGCGCGCGCCTCGGCCCAGATGCCCTGCGCCTCCGAGGTGACCCGAGCGATGCGCGCGGCAAGGGCGGCGGGCACTTTAGAGCTGCGCGCGTGACTGCGACGGATGTCACGCAGCTGCGCTTGTCCGACGGGGTTCAGCGCCGATTCGTCGATCCTGTCCAGCCATTCGGGAATGCGCGGATCAACACGGCGCGCATGAAGCACGCCTTCCATTGCCGCCATCTCCTCACCACGCTGCGGGGCGGCCCCGCGTGGCATGACGGTCTCCTGATCCCAACCCAACCGGCCTGCGACCTGTGCCAGCGCCTCGGTTTCGCGCTGGAACGCCATCAGCTCATCAAAAGCACTCATCAGGATTTTCCTCGTACAGATGTCGGAATGGGATAGGCGCTCAGGAAGCGGGCGCGCAGGATCAGCACCCACAGCACCACGGCAAGCACCTGATGGAAGATCGCGATATGCACCGGTGCGGCGTTGATCACGGTCACAATGCCCAAGGCAATCTGCCCCAGCATCGCGATCATCATCAGGTTGAACGCTTTGCGCGTATTGGGATGCGCCGATTTACGGCCCCGCAGCCAGACCACGATCGCAAAGGCAAACAGCAGATAGCCCGCCATGCGGTGCATGAACTGCACCAGCCCGGGGTTTTCAAAGAAGTTGCGCCAGACCGGCGTGATGCTGAAGGCGTCAGGCGGAAAGAACTGCCCCTGCATCAGCGGCCAATCGACAAAGAACCGCCCCGCATCGATCCCTGCGACCAGCGCGCCCAACAGGATCTGCAGGAAGGCAAAATGCAACAGGCCCGTGGACATGCCGAAAAGCTTCGCCTCCTTGGCGCGTCGCGCCTGCATCAGGTCACGCTCGCTCCGGCCCAAGAGCAACGCATACCAGGTGATGAACCCGAGGATGACAAAGGCAAGCCCCAGATGCGTGGCCAAACGGTAGCTGGCAACATCCAGAACCGCCTCTCCGGTGGTGACGCCCGACGACACCATCCACCAACCGATCGCACCCTGCAGACCGCCAAGACCGCCCAAGACAAGCAAACGTCCGGACCAGCCAACGGGGATCTGGCGACGCAAGAGAAACCACAAGAACCCGACAGCCCAGACCAGACCAATCACCCGGCCCAACTGCCGGTGGCCCCATTCCCACCAGTAGATTGCTTTGAAATCAGACAGTTCCATCCAGGAGTTCTGGACCTGAAACTCGTCAATCTCTTGGTATTTGGCGAATTCCGATTGCCAGTCCGCCTCGTTCATCGGCGGCATGGCTCCGGTAAAGGGCTTCCATTCGGTGATGCTCAGGCCGCTGTCGGTCAATCGGGTCAGACCGCCTACGGCGATCATCACAAAGACCAATGCAAATAGGATGAACAGCCAGATACGGATGCCACGGCGTGCCCCACCCCGCCCGCGGTCAATGCCGCCAGCCTGTGCCACGGGGCGCGTGGCCTGCGCCTCGCCTACGTCCTCGAACAGCTTTCGTTTTTCGGCCATGGTGCCTCTCGTCTGCTAGGGTTTGTGCAGAAGTAGGACACAAGCGCACAAAGGTCTAGCCGCGCTCTTTCCAACGTACCATCTGTCGCAGGGTGCCGTGCAAGGTCTGCACGTCGGCACGGGTCAGCGGCAAACGCGACCACATGTTGCGCAGGTTGATCTTCATGCTGGCGGCCTTGTGCTCGGGATAGAAAAAGCCAGCGGTGTCCAGACGGTCCTCGAAATGCCGTGCGAGATGTTCGATCTCGCTGTTGTCGGCCCAGTCGGTGCCCGCCATCTCGACTTGTTCGGCCACGACGTCGCCCTGCGCGCGCATCCACTCATAGCCCATCAACAACACACATTGCGCAAGGTTAAGCGAGGCAAAGGCAGGGTTTACCGGCACCGAAACAATCGCATTCGCGCGGCTGATATCATCATTCTCAAGCCCTGCCCGTTCCGGCCCGAACAGCACCGACACACGGCGGCCCTCGCGGATCATCTGCGCGGCTTTGGCCATAGCCGCTTCAGGACTATAAACTGGCTTGGTCAGATCTCGATCGCGCGCCGTGGTGGCAAAAACAAAGGCAGCGTCGCCCACAGCACCGGCCAGATCATCATAGATCACCGCCTCATCCAGCAACCGCCCCGCACCGGATGCCATAGCAACGGCCGAAGGGTTCGGCCAGCCGTCACGCGGCGCGACAATGCGCATGCGATCAAGGCCAAAGTTCCACATGGCCCGAGCGGCGGCACCGATGTTTTCGCCCATCTGCGGGCGCACAAGCACAAAGGCCGGGATCTGCGGGTGTTCTACTGTATCATTCATGGGCACCTCATACGCGCGCGGCGCGCACCTCGCAAGAACGACCGGGCGCTCCATCCGCCTTCCAAATGGGAAAAAATCCTCGCCGAAGGCATAAAAGTTTTTCTTTCCCCGCGTGATCCGCTAATTGACGCGCAATAACGCAAAGGACAGCAAGCCATGGATACGCCCGAACAGCCGCAGCTTTACCTGATTACCCCGCCCGAGCTTGAACTCTCCAGCTTTCCCGACCAGCTGGCGCGTGTGCTGGATGCGCATGATGTGGCCTGCGTGCGTCTGGCGCTCAGCACCCGTGACGAAGATCGCGTGATGCGCGCGGCGGATGCGCTGCGGGGCGTCACCGACGCGCGTGACATTGCGCTGGTGATTGCGGATCACACTTTGCTGGCGGAACGGTTGGGGCTTGATGGCGTGCATCTGTCGGATGCGGCACGCTCCGTGCGTCATGCGCGCAAGACCTTGGGCGATGACGCCATTGTCGGCAGCTTTTGCAACGGCTCGCGTCACGACGGCATGGCCGCAGGCGAAGCGGGTGCGGATTACATCAGCTTTGGTCCGGTGAACGCGTCCCTGCTGGACGATGGCAGCCACGCCGAACAAGACCTGTTCCAGTGGTGGTCCGAAGTGATCGAAGTGCCGGTCGTCGCCGAAGGCGGGCTCAACACCGATCTGATCCGCGCGCTCACCCCCGTTACCGACTTTTTCGGCATCGGGGATGAGATCTGGACCAGCGAAACACCCCAGCAGGCGCTCGCTGATCTGATTGCCGCGATGAAGTAACCGCGCAGGGCGGGTGTTACAGGAACACCCGCTCTACGAACCAATAGGCCCCGATGACCGCAATCGCGACCGACGCCGGTATGGCGACAAAGCGACGGTAGGGTGCCGCGACCTGACGGAACTGCACCGACAGGAAACACCCGGTAAAGACCAGCGCCAGCGGGATCAGGAACACCGGCACCGGTGCCTCCAGCAGCGCGGCCACGGCGGGCATCGGCACGATGCACAGCGCCAGCGCAATCACCGTCAGCGCCACATAAAGCCCCTTGGCCGCACGCGGGTCACCCTGCCCGCGCATCACCCGCAGCGCTTGCCAGACACACAGGAACATGACGGCAATCACGGTGAGCTGCCCGATCTCTACCCCGATGTTGAACCCGATGAGCGCAGGGATGAACTGGTCTTGCGGCAAGCCGAATTCCCCCAGCACCGACGCAAAACCAAGCCCGTGCAACAGACCAAAGCCAAAGATCACCAGCGGTCTCCACGGGCTGAGCCCTGCAAGAAAGATATTCTCGACCGCAACATAGACGATAGAGGCAGCGATCAACGGCTCGACAACGCTACCGGGGACAGTCACCCAGCCAAGCGCGCCAAGCGCCAATGTCACCGTATGCGCTGCCGTAAACGCCGTAACCTGCCAGATCAGCGGGCGCAGATGTGTCGACAGGAAAAATAGGCCCAGCACGAACAGGATATGATCCAGCCCCTTGGGCAGGATGTGGTCAAACCCGACGGGAATATAGCTGGCAAACGCCTCCCCCGCGGATTGCTGTCCGCCGCCCGCAAGCAAAATTTCGGGGCTTTCCGCGCCACCGTCCAGATAACCAGTATAGGGATTTTCGACGCCTTGTTGGCGCAGGACCAGCGCGCCCGACCCATCGGGCCATGACACCACCAGCCCGCGCGTGTCTTGCGGCACCGTGCCTTGCAGCGACCATTCGGCGATACGGGGCAGCTCTGGGTTCACGTCTTCGGGAAGCGTCAGCGCCACTGCCTCCAGCGCGACAGGCTCCCCATCGGCGCGCAGCAGCGGTAGCGCGTTCCACTGGGCCAGCAATTCCGGCGCACGGGCCGCGACCTCATCGGCGGGCAAGGCACGCAAGCTGTCGTAATCGCTGGCATTTTCGGCATCATTCGTATCGGCCACCGCGTCCAGATCAATGCCGGACATCAGCGCCTCTAGGTTCACGCGCAGATCAAGCGTGACCTGACCGTCGCTGCTTTGCACATCGGCGATGGTCGGCACGACTTCATGCGCCTGCGCGAGCCCTGCCATCCCACTTGACAAAACCAGCGCATAGGCCAGCTTGAGTATTAGTTTATAAAAGGTTGTTATCATGTTTCTGTCCCGTTTCGTACTCGTACTATCATTCTTATTACCAACTTCGGCTGTCACTGCGCATGAATTCTGGTTGGACGCGCCCGCGTATCAAGTACAGACCGGCACCGAAATAACAACCGACATCCGCAACGGTGAGTTGTTTGAGGGCACACGCCTCGCCTATTTCCCGAACAGCACCGAACGGTTTGACGTGACTTTTGACGGGGAAACCACACCGGTCACAGCGCGCATGGGCGATATCCCGGCGCTGAAGATGACCGCGCCGGATCAGGACGGGCTGGCAATCGTCGCGCATCAGTCCAAGGCGACAATGCTGACCTATAAAGACTGGCAAACATTCGTCGGATTTACCGTGCATAAGGATTTCATGCAGGCATTGGCCGAGCACCGCTCGAAGGGCTACCCCCAAGACAAGGTCCGCGAACGCTACAGCCGCTATTCCAAGGCGCTGATCGCTGTCGGCGACGGACAAGGTGAAGACAAAGCCTTGGGGCTTGAAACCGAACTTGTCGCTCTCACCAACCCCTACACGCTTGCGGCCGATCAGCAGATGGAGGTCGCGCTGACCTACCAGCAAGAGCCGCGCCGCGATGTGCAGGTTGAAGTCTATGAACGCGACGCAGACAAGAACGTAACCGTGACCAAATACCGGACGGATGACGCGGGGCACGTCCAATTTCCGGTTACCGCGGGGATGACCTATCTGGTGGATGCCGTGGTGCTGCGCCCTGCCCCGGACGTGGAAACCACCCCCACCAGCCCCCAATGGGAGAGCCTTTGGGCATCGCTGACATTTGCCGTGCCGGAATAGGCCTTTTCGCACCGCCGCGCCTTGCGCCCGCCATATCGGTTGGGCCATACCGGCGGCATGACACATACACCTGACATTCTCTGCATCGGTTCCGTGCTTTGGGACATTATCGGCCGTGGCGATACGGTCATGCGGCAGGGCTCTGATATGCCCGGACGCATCTCGCGTCTGCCCGGTGGCGTTGCGCTGAATATCGCGATGGCGCTGGCCCGCTTTGGGCTGTCCCCCGCCCTCATCAGCGCCGTCGGCCGCGACCCCGAAGGGGACGAGTTGATCGCCGCGTGCAAGCTGCGCGGGCTGCATACGGATCATGTGTACCGCTCGGATGATCTGCCCACGGACCGCTATATGGCGGTTGAGGGCACCAACGGCCTGATCGCCGCCATTGCCGATGCGCATTCGCTTGAGGCTGCGGGCGATAAAATATTGCGCCCGTTCGAAGACGGATCGCTGCCCACTCCCTACCGCGGGGCCGTGGCGCTGGATGGGAACCTGACGCTGGATCTGCTGTCGCAAATGGCGCGTAGCCCGCTGCTTGAGCATGCCGATCTGCGCGTCGCCCCTGCGTCGCCGGGCAAGGCGCAACGGCTCACACCGTTTTTGCAGGCGGAACGCGGCACGCTTTACGTCAACCTCGAAGAAGCGGGTCTGCTGTGTCAGGCGACATTCGACAATTCGCGCGATGCGGCCACGGCGCTTCTGTCCCGCGGTGCCGTGCGCGCGGTGGTCACCGATGGCGGCAATCCCGCGACAGTGGGTGCGCCAAGCGGTCTGATCACCCAGAACCCGCCGCCCGTCTCTGTCACCCGCGTCACCGGTGCCGGTGATACGTTCATGGCTGCCCATATCGCGGCTGAAATCAAAGGGGCGGCACCAGACGCGGCCCTGACCCAAGCGCTTAGTGCCGCTGCCCAATATGTTTCTGGAGAGACCAAAATATGATTCCCCTGCACCGCTCTGCCGAAGTCGCCAAAGCCCATGCGAATGGCACCCCCGTTGTTGCGCTGGAAAGCACGATCATCACCCACGGGATGCCCTATCCGCAAAACCTAGAGGTCGCGCGTCAGGTCGAGGCGGATGTGCGTGAGGCCGGTGCCATCCCCGCGACCATCGCTGTGATCGACGGACGGTTGCACATCGGGCTGGAGGACGTCGAGCTGACGGCACTGGCGCAGGCCAAGAATGTCGCCAAACTGTCGCGCGCCGATATGGCGGCCTGCATCGCCACGGGCGGCACCGGCGCCACAACGGTTGCCGCGACGATGATCGCCGCTCATCTGGCCGAGATCGCGGTTTTCGCCACCGGCGGTATCGGCGGCGTGCATAAGGGCGCAGAAGACAGCTTTGATATCTCTGCCGACCTGATGGAGCTTGCCCAAACGCCGGTGACCGTTGTCGCCGCAGGGGCCAAGGCCATTCTGGATGTGGCCAAAACGCTCGAGGTGCTGGAAACGCAAGGCGTGCCGGTGATCACCGTCGGTCAAGACAGCTTCCCCGCCTTCTGGAGCAGCACCTCCCCGCTGAAATCGCCCCTGCGGATGGATAACGCGGCAGATATCGCCGCCGCCCATAAAATGCGCGGTCATATGGGTTTGCCCGGGGGGCAGCTGGTCGCCAACCCGATCCCGAAAGAGGATGAAATCGCCGCCGCTGATCTGGCACCCATCATCAAGGCCGCCCAAGCCGATGCCAATACCCACGGCATCAGCGGTAAGGCCGTGACCCCCTATCTGTTGCAGCGCATCTTCGAACTGACCGAAGGCCGGTCGCTGACCGCGAACATCGCATTGGTGCGCAACAACGCCCGTTTTGCGTCCAAAATTGCGGCTGCACTTATGTCAAAAGACGCATAAAGCTTAATTATTATGCGTCCTCCATTGTAGCAACGCGTGAAACGCCCTAGCTCTAACGCATTGCTGCAGTGGGATAACCTTCATTCATGAACACACCGTTTACGCCGCCCCTTCCTCCCGCACCGCGCCGGACTTTGTTCGCGCGGATCAGGGCTTCGTTCCTGACGGGGCTGGTGGTGATTGCGCCGGTCGGCCTCACGATCTGGCTGATCTGGACCGTGATCGGCTGGATCGACGGGATCGTGCTGCCGATGGTGCCGCTGGCCTATCACCCTGATCGGCTGATCCAGACGTATTTCGGGTTGGACCCCTCTGCCCAGATCAACGTGCGCGGCATCGGTGTGATCATCTTCTTGCTGTTCACGGTCATCGTCGGTTGGCTGGCCAAGGGCATTATCGGCCGGTCGTTCATCCGTTTCGCCGAAAGTCTGGTAGAGCGTACACCTGTGGTGCGGACCATCTATTCCGGCATCAAGCAGATCTCGGAGACGATTTTCGCCCAGTCAGAGCGCAGCTTTGAAACCGCCTGCATGATAGAATACCCGCGTAAGGGTATGTGGGCGCTTGGTTTTATCTCTATCCCCGCAAAGGGAGAGGTCGCCGCAGCAGGGGGTGAAGGATCGAACCTCGTGGGGGTCTTTGTGCCGACCACGCCCAACCCGACCTCGGGCTTTTTGTTGTTCGTGCCGCAAAAGGATGTGACCGAGCTTGACATGTCGGTCGAGGACGCGGCCAAGCTGGTGATCTCTGCTGGTCTGGTCTATCCGCCAAAGAAACCGGTGCCTGTGGACCCATCCGCGACCCCGCGGCCCGACCGCATTTCCCCTAGCTGAACATCTTGCGCAGATCGACTGAACTGCGTTTGCCTATACTGTCGATATCCGTTTGCAGAAACCGCTCGGCCGAGGTGCGGCCCGCGGATTTAAGCGCGGTGATCACCGCCCCGTTCGGCACGCTTTTGGTCGCAGTGGACAGCTGCGACATCAGATCATCGTCAGCGATCATGTGAATCCGCAACCGCTGCATCTGGCCTTCCTCGACACGTCCCTGATCCAGCAGGTTCTGCACAAAGTGGATCGCACGAAGTTCGCGTAACAGGCTGGAATTAAAGCTGATTTCATTCACTCGGTTGTGGATCATCTGCGGCGTGGTGGGCAGTTCGTCCCGTTCAAGCGGGTTGATATTGATGATGACGATATCCCCCGGCAGGTCCGAGGAATACAGCGGGAAAAGCGCCGGATTGCCGGTATAGCCCCCGTCCCAGAACGCCTCGCGCCGGCCCGATTTCGGATCCTCCATCTCGATCGCCTGAAACAGCGTCGGCAGACAGGCAGAGGCGAGGATCGCGTCCGGCGTGATCTCTTCTTTCTCGAAGACGCGGATCTTGCCGTCGCGCACTTTGGTCGCGCTGACAAACAGCCGTGGTCCCGCCGCTTGGCAGATATGTTCGTAATCAAACGTCTCTACGATATCGCGCAACGGGTTGCGATAGAGCGGGCCGTAGACATAGGGCGACACGATCTGCGTCATCGCCGTGCTGAGCATGACCGGCCAGCTATAGGCCATCGCCTGACTAAGTGCCCCCACGCCAAAGGGGGCCATCCAGCCGTTCAGATGCAGGTTCCCGACACCGGCGACCCTGTCCCACAGCCAATCCAGATTATCGCGCGCGGCCTGATGCCCGCCCTTGATCAGCCCCGCCTTCAACGCAGCGCCGTTCAGTGCGCCAGCCGATGTGCCGGAAATACCGCTGATCTCAAGCTCTGGCTCTTCCAGCAGCCGGTCAAGCACGCCCCAGGTGTAGGCCCCATGCGCGCCGCCGCCCTGTAGGGCAAGGTTGATCTGTTTTTTCTGCATCTAGACGCTCCGCCAGTCGCCGCGCGCGAGGTATCCCGCGCGCGCGCGTGTTATATTACAGGGCGGTCCAGCCACCATCGACGCTGATCGTTGTACCGGTGATCTGGTCCCCCGCCTCGGAACATAGGAAGGTCGCGGTGCCGCCCAGTTGTTCGACCGTGGCGAACTCTTTCGACGGTTGGCGCTTGAGCATGACGTTCTTGATCACCTCTTCGCGCGACATGTCGTATTCTTTCATCGTGTCGGGGATCTGCTTTTCTACGATATCGGTCAGCACATAGCCCGGGCAGATGGCATTGCAGGTGATCGGGTCTTCGGCCGTTTCCAGGGCTGTGGTTTTGGACAGCCCGACGATCCCGTGCTTGGCCGCAATATAAGCGGATTTATAGGGCGAGGCTGTCAGCCCGTGGGCCGAAGCGACGTTGATCACGCGGCCCCAGCCCGCCTCGCGCATCATTGGCAAAGCCACCGCGGTGGTATGAAACGCAGAGCTGAGGTTGATGGCGATGATCGCGTCCCATTTCTCGGTCGGGAAGCTGGGGATCGGCGCGACATGCTGGATGCCCGCGTTGTTCACCAGGATATCGCAGCGCCCTGCATCGGTGATCAACTGGCGGCATTCTTCGGCTTTCGACATATCCGCCTTGATATAGCGCGCGGTCACGCCGGTTTCGGTGGCGATGTCTTTCGCAATAGCGTGGTCTTCGTCGCGGTCGGTAAAGGAGTTCAGCACGACATCCGCCCCCGCCCGCGCCAATGCCCACGCGATGCCAAGCCCAATACCGGAATTGGACCCCGTGATGACTGCTGTTTTTCCTGAAAGATCGATGCTGTAAGCCATGAAAATCTCCTAGCGTTTCTGCAGGTGCATCATGGCGGGCTGCGAAACGAATGGAAACGGCTAATTCCGCCCCCCGGCGGAATGCCCCTGCTGCCCGGACATATGCCAGATCACGGGCAAAAAAAAACGTCCGCACGAAGCGGACGTTAAGTTATTGAGGCAGGTTTCATACAGGCAAGAAACCTATCGAGCAGTGAGTTCGTTATACGCAATTCGCCGCCGTAATCCAAGCTTAAAGTTTGAACTGTAGCTGCCGCATCGCTAAGGAATACGCTAATAAAACAAGGGCAGAGCGGGATTGTTGCTAAAATGGCGTTTAAATTTTTCCAAAGCTGTCGGGCAGTTGCAGCTGTTTCTTCACTGATTCTTCTCAGTGGATTCGCCCGCGCCGAGCCCGCACATGGTATATCTATGTATGGGGACCCTGCTCTCCCACCTGATTTTGTGTCGCTGCCCTATGCCAACCCGGACGCACCCCAAGGCGGCGCGATCGTTCTGGGCAACACCGGCGGGTTTGACAGCCTCAATCCCTTCGTGCGCAAGGGCACCTCTCCGTGGCAGTTGCCGTTCTTTACCCATGAAAGCCTGATGGGCCGTTCGTGGGATGAACCTTTCGCACTTTACGGGCTTTTGGCCGAATCGATTGAGGTCCCGGAGGACCGGTCCTGGGTCGAATTCACCCTGCGACCGGACGCGCGTTTCTCCGATGGCAGTCCGGTCACCCCCGAGGATGTGATCTTTAGCTACGACATGCTCGGCACAAAGGGGCACCCGCGCTACCACGGGCTTTATGCCCAGATCGACAGCATCACCCAGACCGGTCCGCGCAGCGTCAAAATGGTGTTCAACACCGACAACCGAGAGCTGGCCCTGCTGGCAGGGATGCGCCCGATCCTTAGCAAGGCGCAATGGGAAGGCCGCGATTTCGCCAACGCCCCGCTGGCGGAGATACCGCTGGGCTCCGGCCCCTATGTGGTAGCTGACTATAAAGCCGGCAAACAGGTCACCCTGACGCGCAACCCTGACTACTGGGGCAAGGATGTGCCGTTTCGCAAAGGCACCCATAACATCGACGAGATAAAGCTCGACTTTTATGGCGACGCGAATGTCCTGTTCGAGGCGTTCAAGGCCGGAGAGATTTCCGCGCTGCGCGAATTCAACGCCGAAAGCTGGGCGACGCAATATGACTTCCCCGCCGTGCAGCGCGGTGATGTGGTCAAATCCACCTTCGCCCATAGCAAACCCTCGGGCATGACCGGATTGGTCATGAACACCCGCCGCGCCCCGTTCGACGACATCCGTGTGCGCGAGGCGCTGATCGCGGCCTTTAACTTCGAGTATATCAACGAGACGCTGACCGGCGGGGCGCAACCGCGCATTACCTCTTATTTCTCGAACTCTCCGCTGGCGATGCAAGACGGCCCTGCCACCGGCCGCGTGGCCGAGTTGTTGACCCCCTTTGCTGATGACCTGCCTGCCGGCGCGCTTGACGGCTATGCGCTGCCTGTGTCCGACGGGTCCGCACGCAACCGCGCGGGCATCCGCCGCGCCATGGGCGCGTTGGCCGACGCGGGTTTCAGCGCCGACGGCGGCACCATGCGGGGGCCTGACGGGCAGCCTTTGTCGTTCAGCATCCTGCTGTCCAAAGGCAGCAGCGAGAATATCGCCATTGCGGAGCTTTATATCCAGGCGCTGGCCCGTCTGGGCATCACCGCCCGCGTGGACGCTGTGGATGACGCGCAATTCGTCGCGCGTAACGCGGCCTTCGACTTTGACATGGCCATCTTCCGCCGCGCCCTCTCGCTGAGCCCGGGCAACGAACAACGCTATTACTGGGGGTCGGAGGCAGCCGATCAGGAAGGCAGCCGCAACCTGATGGGGGTGAAATCCCCTGCCATCGACGCGATGATCGATACGATGGTCGGGGCCAGCAGCGCCGAGGATTTCACCGCCGCCACGCGCGCGCTGGATCGCGTGCTGACCGCCGGGCGCTATGTCATCCCGTTCTGGCAGTTCACCGAAGACCGCATCGCGCATGTCGCAGCGATGAAATACCCCTCCCACGTGCCGCTGTATGGCGACGGGCCGAACTATATGCCCGAGGTCTGGTGGATTGAACCGGCCCAGTAAGCGACGCGTATAGGTATCAGGGGCCGGTGTCTGTGGCGTAGCGGCCCTTCGGGGAGAGTTTATTTGGCAAAATGAAGCGCGGGCACGTCGGTTAGGTGAGCGATGTGACCCAAAGGATCGTGGCGTCCTCATCGCTGGTAGAGACGACGTTATGCCCCATCGTCGCATCATAATAGGCGCTGTCGCCGCGGCGCATTTCGACGGGTTCGTAGAATTCGGTGTATAGGGTGATGACGCCGGTCAGCACGTAAAGGAACTCTTCCCCGTCGTGGCGCACCCAGCCGTCGAATTCATCCATCCGTCGGGCGCGGATACGCGCGCGGTAGGGCAGCATCTGCTTTTTGCGCAGCGTATCGGCCAGCATCGTGTGCTCGTAGGTGGTCGTCGCCTTGGCCGCCCCCTCGCCCGATTTGGTGACCGCCATGCGCCCGTTGATCTGCCCTGCCGAGGGGGGCGTGAAGAGCTGTGGCACCGAGATTTCCAACCCCACGGCGAGCTTTTTCAGCGCCTCATAGGTGGGCGACATCTGGCCGTTCTCGATCTTGCTGAGCGTGGAACGGGCCAGTCCGGCCTGATTGGCGGCTTGCTCCAGCGTCCAGTTGCGCGCTTTGCGCAACTCGCGCACGCGCGCGCCCAGATCAACAGGCGGGGCGGTTTCCGTCTCGCCGCTTTCGCGGGCGATCTGGATCATGGATTTCGGGCCGTCTTGCGTCATGCGCTGGCTATAGCGCCGCGCCGGGGCGCTTGCAACGCTGCTGCGCGCGGGGTAGCGATTGGGCATGCTGTCCGTCTCTGCGTCCACCGGCTTTGCGCCTTGCCCCGCCCCGTTCAATCTTGCCGCCCATGTTTTGGGCCGCGCCGCCGATCTGGGCGACAAGACGGCGCTTGCCATTGTCGGGCCCGATCGCGTTGAGGCGTGGCGTTTCGACCAGCTTGAGGCCGCCGTGCGCGGCACCGCGACGGGGTTACTGGGCATGGGGCTGCGCCCGGGGGACATCGTGCTGATGCGTCTTGGCAATACTGTGGATTTCCCGCTGGCCTATCTGGGCGCGCTGGCCGCAGGCTTGGTGCCTGTCCCCACCGCCGCCGCACTGACAGAGCCGGAGGTTGCCGCGATCATCGCCACCCTCGCGCCCAAGGCGATCTTGCGTGATCCCGCCGTGCCCTGCCCGCCGAATGACACCACCGTCGATCTGGCCCAGCTCAGGTCCATGCGCGATTTGCCCGCGGCCCCCTGGCATATGGGAGACCCCGACCGGCTGGGCTATATCATCTATACCTCTGGCACGTCGGGCCGGCCGAGCGCGGTGATGCACGCACATCGCGCCATCTGGGCGCGGCAGATGATGGTGCGCGGCTGGTATGATCTGAAGCCCGAGGATCGGGTCATGCATGCAGGCGCGTTCAATTGGACCTATACGCTGGGGACCGGCCTGATGGACCCCTGGACCGCCGGTGCCACCGCCCTGATCCCGGCTGCGGGCGTGGCACCTGCGGATTTACCTGCCTTGATGGCGCGGCATGACGCGAGCCTTTTTGCAGCCGCACCGGGGGTGTACCGTCAGATCCTGAAACACCACGACCGGATCAACGTACCAAGCCTGCGCCACGGGTTGAGCGCGGGGGAGAAGCTGCCCTCGGCCGTTGCCCGCGCATGGCAGGCTGCCAGCGGCACGCCGATCTTCGAGGCCTACGGTATGTCGGAGTGTTCGACCTTTCTCTCCGCCTCTCCCGACCGTCCGGCGCGGGCCGGCACATTGGGCCAGCCTCAGGACGGGCGTCGCATCGCGTTGATCGGGACGGAAGGCGCGGTAGAGATCGGCCAAGAGGGCACCATCGCGATCCACAAGAGCGACCCGGGGCTGATGCTCGGCTATCTTGGCGCGCCGGATCAAACGGCCCAGAAATATCAGGGTGACTGGTTCCTGACCGGCGATCAGGGCGTCATGGGCACGGATGGGCAGATCACCTATCTGGGGCGCAATGACGATATGATGAACGCGGGCGGGTTCCGCGTCTCGCCGATCGAAGTGGAACAAACCCTCGCCAAATTCCCCGGCATCCATGCTGTCGGCGCGGCGGAGGTCGAGGTTAAACCCGACGTGACCGTGATCGCGGCCTTCTATACCGCCGATAGCCCGCTGGACGAGGCCGCGCTGGCGCTTTATGCACAAGACAACATGGCGCGCTACAAGCAGCCGCGCCTTTTCATCCACCTGCCAGAGCTGCCGATGGGCGCGAATGGCAAACTGCTGCGCCGGTCCTTGCGTGCAGCCTATGAGGCACAACGATGACCCAGACGATCAAGCTTGATATCATGTCCGACCCGATTTGCCCCTGGTGCTATATCGGCAAGGCCCATCTGGACCGCGCATTGGAAAGCGAGCCGGACCACCCTTTCGCGATCGAATGGCACCCGTTCCAGCTTAACCCCGACATGCCTGCCGAAGGGATGGACCGCCGTGCCTATCTGGAAGGCAAATTCGGTGGCAAGGAAGGTGCGGTGCGGGCCTATGCCCCTGTGGTGGAACATGCCGAGAAAGCCGGTCTCAAGATCAACTTCGAGGCGATGCAGCGCACCCCCAACACGCTGAACGCCCATCGGTTGATCCACTGGGCCGGGATCGAAGGGCGCCAAACCGCAGCTGTATCGGCGTTGTTCAAAGCCTATTTTGTTGATGCGCGCGATATTGGCGATGCCGAGGTGCTCGCCGATATCGCCGACGGGATCGAGATGGATGCGTCTGTTGTGACGCGTCTATTGGCGACGGATGAGGATATGGAAGACATCCGCAAACGCGATGCGCACAGCCGCGAGATGGGCATTAACTCCGTCCCGACCTTTATCGTGGGCGGGCGTCACGCGGTGCCGGGCGCGCAGCCGCCCGAGCTTTGGAAAAAAGTTCTGGCCGAGCTGCGCAACGAAGGCTGAGGCCACGCGCCCGCACTGGCAATATGGGGCAGAAAGGCTTTGCCTTTGTGCTGAAACCCGCCTAGAATCAATCGGATAAAGGGGCAAAGACTCCTATCCAGATCGAGCGGGCAGCATGAAATACGATATCCCCTTTCCCTTCATGGGACGCGGGCGGGCGACGGTGGTTTCACCGGCGGCGCGCCCATCCAGCTTCACACCCTCCACGCCAATCACGCGGACGATCCTGACCTATGGCGGGTTCGACGGATTCCACACCGGTCACGCCGACTGGCTACGGCAGTTGGCCCGTATGGGCAGCGAACTGGTCGTCGGCTGCCAGAGCGAACAGTTCTGTCAACGGGCGGGGCGTCCGGCGCATCTCGGCTTTGCCGCCCGCCGTGCAGTGCTGGAGCGGTGCCGCTATGTCTCGCGGGTCATTCCGCTTGAGACATGGGATCAGGTGCGCAGCGATATCGTGAATTACAACGTCTCGGTATTGGCCCTGCCATCGCATCTTTCCCTGCCGGTGTCGGGACTGGACGAGATCGTTCAAGTATTGCGTTTGCCGGTGACCGCCCGCGAGACAGTGCAGCGCCAGCGCGCCCAAGCCAGCTGACGGCGCGACGCCGATTGCACTATCTGTAAGGCAGCCTTATGAACACCATAGGCTGCGCCCTGCGGCCCACCGTCACGATGGAGCCGATGGATGACCGACGACCGCCCCGACATCAACATGAGCCGCCCTGAGTTTGTAGCGCTGATTGCGATGATGTTCGCAATCATTGCTTTCTCGACCGATGCAATGCTGCCTGCCCTGCCCGAGATCGGCGCAGAGCTGTCGCCTTTGGATATGACCAAAGTCCCGCTGATTGTGACCGCCTTTATTCTGGGCATGGGGATGGGCACTTTTGTCACGGGGCCGCTGTCGGACGCTTTCGGGCGCAAGAATATCATCTACCTCGGGTCTGCGATCTATATCTCGGGGGCTGTGGTGGCGTGGCTAAGCCAATCGCTTGAGGTGATGCTGATCGCGCGGGTCGTGCAGGGCGTGGGGGCTGCGGGCCCTCGGGTTGTGGCGCTTGCGGTGATCCGCGACCTTTATTCGGGCCGGCAGATGGCCAAGATCATGTCTTTCGTGATGATGATCTTTGTCGTCGTGCCCGCCTTTGCCCCTGCAATGGGGGCTGTGATCATCGCCCTGTCCGATTGGCGTGGCGTATTCTTGTCGTTCATCGTTTTCTCGGCAACCTGTGTGGTCTGGGCCATGCTCCGCCTGCCCGAAACCCTGCCCAAGCCCAAGCGTCGACCTTTGCAGATCGGCCTGCTGTGGAACGCGGTGAAAGAGATTTTCAGCAACCCGATGGTGTGCCTGTCGATCACGGTGCAGACGCTGGTGATGGGGTTCTTGTTCTCGACACTGATGCTGGTGCAACCCATTTACGACCAAGTCTATGACCGCGCCGAGAGCTTCCCCTTCTGGTTTGGCGTCGCGGCGCTGATCTCGGGGACGTCGAGCCTGCTGAACGCGCTGCTGGTCGTCCGGCTGGGGATGCAGCGGATCGTGATCCTTGCGCTTGGCCTGCAGATCGTATTGTCGGGCCTGATGCTGGGTCTTGGTCTGGGCGATCTGCCAGAGCCCTATGGCTTTGTCTTTTTCCTGATGTGGCAGGCGTCGCTGTTCTTTCAGGTGGGGCTGGTGATGGGCAATCTCAACGCGCTGGCGATGGAGCCTTTGGGCCATATCGCCGGCATGGCGGCGTCGGTCATCGGGGCGGTGTCGACCGTGATGGCGGCCATGCTCGCCTCGCCCATCGGGTTGATGTTCAACGGCACGATCACGCCGCTGATCGGCGCGGTACTGACGCTGGCGACACTCGCCTTTGCGTTGATGCTGCTTTTGGCGCGGGTCAACCGGCAGGCGGCAGCAGACCCCGCGGAATAGGGTTAAGCGGCCACGTGGTGGCGTGTCGTGCCGGTTTCGCCCTTCGGGCGAGGATTTAGAGCCATTTGGAAGCGCGGTCCATGGCGCTTTAGAGAGAGGTAACAAAAAGGGGCACCGCTGATGGCGGTGCCCCTTTTGATCGTGCGTCGGTACCTGCGCGCTTATGCGGCGCGCTGCCCGGCTGGCTTGCGACGACGCCGCGCGGCACCGGCGGGTTTGCCCGCACCGCCGCCATTACCACCGCCACCGTTACCGCCACCGCCACCGGGGCGACCACCGCGACCACGACCGCGTCCGCCGCGACCCTTTGGCTTGGCGGGTTCGTCAATCGCTTCCCACGGACGGCCGGAGGCCACGGGGATCGAGATTTTCATCGTCTTCTGGATATCTTTCAGTTCGCCCATTTCATCCGGTGCGCAGAAAGCGATCGCCGCCCCGTCTTTGCCCGCGCGCGCGGTCCGGCCGATACGGTGGACATAATTGTCGGGCACATTGGGCAGCTCGTAGTTGTAGACGTGCTTCACGTCGGGAATATCCAGACCGCGGGCGGCGACATCCGTTGCCACCAGCACGGTGACCTCGCCTTTCTTGAAGGATTCAATGGCGCGGTCCCGCTGCCCCTGGCTTTTGTTGCCGTGGATCGATGCCGCTTTGAAACCGGCTTTGACCAGATCTTTCATCAGCTTTTCACAGCCGTGTTTGGTCCGCCCGAACACCAGGGCGCGTTCCTCGGTGTGTTTGCCAAGCAGTTCGATCAGCAGGGATTTCTTTTCCGCCTTGGCGATGAAATGCACCTCTTGGGTGATCTTGTCCGCCGCCTTGCCCGGAGGCGAGACTTCGATGCGGATCGGGCTGTTGAGGTAGCTGTTGGCGATCTCGTTCATCAGTTTCGGCATGGTTGCCGAAAAGAGCATCGTCTGACGCTCTTTCGGCAGCACCGCCGCAATCTTGCGCAGATCGTGGATGAAGCCCATGTCGAGCATCTGGTCCGCTTCATCCAGCACAAGGAACGTGGTTTTGTGCAGCAGCACCGCGCGGCGGTCCATCAGGTCCAGCAAGCGCCCGGGAGTGGCCACCAGCAGGTCGACGCCGCGCTCCATCCGTTTGATCTGCGGGTTGATCGACTGGCCGCCGACAATCATCATGGTTTTCAACTGGGTGCCTTCGCAGAACCCCTTGAGGTTCTCCATGATCTGGTTGGCCAGCTCGCGGGTCGGGGCCAGCACCAGCCCACGCACGGTGCGCGGCTCGGGGCGGGCTTCGCGTTCCAGCATCTGGGCCACCAGCGGGATACCGAAGGCAGCGGTCTTGCCGGTGCCGGTCTGTGCCAGCCCCATCACGTCGCGGCCATTCATCCCGTGGGGGATCGCCTGTTTCTGGATCGGGGTCGGATCGGTCATGCCCATGTTGGTCAAGGCTTTGACCAGACGGCGCGGCAGGCCCATCATTTCAAAATCGCTCATCGTTTTGTCGTCTTTCCGCGGGATGCGGGGCAAAGCCCCTTCCCGCCATAGCAATCACGCGGGCCCCGTCGATGCAGGGAAACCGCGAGGGACGCAAAGCAGATCGCAGGGGGCAGCCTAGTGCCAACACCCTGTCTGTTGCGCTTGGCCCCACGCGTGATTTTGGGAACATCGGCGGCCTTTTGTTCAGCTGTCATAAGACGCGACGATTTTAGGTCGACAGGTCAAGGGCTGGTCTGCTCACGCGGCAGAAGGCATCGCTTGCGCCCCAGATGGGCTGTTTGGGCGGCAAAGTCAACGGTGCTGTGAAAGATAGCCTAGCGCGGGGTGCTGCGCGCCAGCATCAGCGGCAGCACAGCGCTGAGGATGAACAGGCGCATCATGTGGCAAGCGGCGACGAAACCCGGGCTGATCCCCAGCACGCTGCCCATGGCGATCATGGTCTCGAACCCACCGGGCGCAAAGGCCACAAGGATATGCGCCAGCGGCATGCCAAGCGCCATAGCGACCGGGATCGCCCCCAGCAGGGCCAACCCCACGGCAAGGCAGGTCACAGCCAGCCCTGCGGCAAGCCCCTTGGTCAGATCGTCAAGCCGCACGCCGGAGAACCGCGTGCCGATCAAGGCGCCGAGCACCACATAGGCGGGCATCACCAGCCACAGGGGCAGCACACCGGGGGCGAGCCCTGTCACATGCGCAAGCGATGACACCAGCATCGGCCCGATCAACATCGGCGCGGGCACCCGGATGCGCCCCAGCAGCACCCCTGCCGCGACGGAGAGCGCCGACATCACCAGCAATGTCACGCCGCCCATAACGGGGCCGTCGGGCACGATGGACCCGCCCAGATCAACCCCCATCGCCAGCGCGACAAAGGGCACCACCAGCGTGAGCGACAACAGCCGCACCGACTGCGTGGTCGAGATACGCACCACATTATCCCCGCCATCGGCCGCCATCGCCAGCACAAAGCTGAGGTGTCCGGGGGCCGAAGCCAGCAGTGCTGCACGACGGTCAAAGCCAAAGAACCGCGCCAGCAGCCACCGGCTGAGCACCAGCATCGCCCAGACCAGCACGGCCATCCCTACAAAAGCCAGCGGCCAGCGCAGCATGGCATCGACCGCGTTCTGGTCAAACCCTGCCCCCACCGACAGGCCAATGACGACAAAGCAGATGTTGCGCAGCGGCAGCGACACCCCCATGCGCGCGCCCGCCAGACCGGCCAGCGACACCAGCACCGCAGGCCCCAACAGCATGTAGATCGGCGCGTTCAGCAGCCAGCCGATACCGGCCCCCACCGCGCCGATACAGACGGTGAAAACGGTCGTATGCGTATCAGACGGGGGGCGCGGCCATTTCATACACTTGTGCTATCAGTTGGTCCCTTCCGCCACCAGCCCCGTCACGGGATGCGCCGCGAGGCTTGCACATCCCTCGACAAAGGGACATGCATCCACTGACGGAATTTTAGAACGATTGTATGAAGGAATAGGATATGGACAATCTGCGCGGCGCTTTGATCATGGTGCTGTCGATGTTGGGCTTTGCCATTGAGGACATGTTCATCAAGCTGATCGGGACGGATATCCCGATCGGGCAGATTATCTTTATGCTCGGGACCGGTGGCGCGCTTTGCTATGGTGCGATGGTGGTGATGAAGGGCGAGCCCTTGATGGATCGCGCGATGCTGACCCGCCCGATCCTGCTGCGCGCCTTGGGCGAGATTGTCGGCACATTAGGATTTGTATCGGCCATTGTGCTGACGCCGATTTCTTCTGCCTCGGCCATCTTGCAGGCGACACCGCTGGTGGTGACCCTAGGCGCGGCGCTGTTTCTGGGCGATCCTGTCGGCTGGCGCCGGTGGAGCGCTATTTTGGTTGGTATGCTGGGCGTCTTGCTGGTGATCCGCCCCGGGATGGACAGCTTTCAGGCGCTGTCCCTGCTGGCGGTTCTTGGGGTGCTGGGGCTGTCCTTGCGCGATCTGGCGACGCGGCGGGTGCCGAAATCGACCTCTACGTTCCAGCTGTCGTTCCTTGCGTTTCTGGCGTTGGTCCCTGCAAGCCTGCTTTTCATGCTGGGCACGGGCACGGATTTTGCGCCGATGTCGGGGGTGCAATGGCTGTTCATGGGGGCCGCGCTGACGACCGGCATGGTCGCCTATTACGGCATCGTCGCGGCCATGCGTATCGGCGAAATCAGCTTTGTCACACCGTTCCGCTATGCGCGCCTGCTGTTCGCGATGGTTGTGGGCATTACGATCTTTGGCGAACGCCCCGATCTGCTGACCTATGTTGGCGCAACCATCATTGTTGCCTCGGGCATCTATACGGTATGGCGTGAGCGAAAGGTCAAAGAACAGGCCTGAACACTTTCCATCCTCCCCCCGGCGCGCTAAACCGCTGCGCAATTGTCATCTGCAAAAGGATAGCCCCTTATGAGCACGATCATCGACATCCACGCCCGCGAAATCATTGACAGCCGGGGCAACCCCACGGTCGAAGTCGATGTGACGCTTGAAGACGGCACCATGGGCCGTGCGGCCGTTCCCTCTGGCGCATCCACCGGTGCCTATGAGGCGGTAGAGCGTCGCGACGGCGACAAAAATCGCTATATGGGCAAGGGCGTTCTGGAAGCCTGCGCCTCGGTTAATGGCGAGATCGCGGATGCGCTGGTCGGCATCGACGCGACAGAGCAGGTCGAGATTGACGGCACGATGATCGAGCTGGACGGTACCGACAACAAGTCGCGTCTGGGGGCCAATGCCATTCTGGGCGTCTCCCTCGCGACGGCGAAGGCCGCGGCTGATTATTGCTCGCAGCCGCTCTACCGCTATGTGGGCGGCACCTCCGCGCGCATGCTACCCGTACCGATGATGAACATCATCAACGGGGGCGAGCATGCGGATAACCCGATCGACATTCAGGAATTCATGATCATGCCCGTCGCGGCAGAGAATATCCGCGACGCGGTGCGCATGGGCTCCGAGGTGTTCCACACGCTGAAGAAAGAGCTTTCGGCCGCAGGTCTGTCCACCGGTATCGGCGACGAAGGCGGCTTCGCACCCAACATCAGCTCCACCCGCGACGCACTTGATTTCATTCTGAAATCCATCGAAAAAGCAGGCTACAAACCGGGCGAGGAAATCTACCTCGCGCTGGATTGTGCGGCAACGGAATACTTCAAGGATGGCAGCTATGTCCTTTCTGGAGAAGGGAAAACCCTGACCAGCGCCGAGAATGTGGATTATCTGGCGGCCCTATGCGCCGATTACCCCATCATCTCTATCGAAGATGGCATGTCCGAAGACGATTGGGATGGCTGGAAACTGCTGACCGACCGTCTGGGCGACAAGATCCAGCTGGTGGGCGACGATCTGTTCGTGACCAACCCCGAACGTCTGGCCGAAGGCATCAAACGCGGTTCTGCCAACTCCATGCTGGTGAAGGTCAACCAGATCGGCACCCTGTCCGAGACGCTGCAAGCGGTCGACATGGCGCATCGTGCGGGCTTTACCAACGTGATGTCCCACCGCTCGGGCGAGACCGAGGACGCGACGATTGCGGATCTTGCTGTTGCGACGAACTGCGGTCAGATCAAGACGGGCTCGCTCGCGCGGTCCGACCGGTTGGCGAAATACAACCAGCTGATCCGCATCGAGGAATCGCTTGGCGTGACAGCGGAATACGCCGGTCGTTCGATCCTGAAAGGTTGATCGCGGGGGGCAGTTCGCCCCGCCCGAAGATACGAAAGCGCGCCCGATCAAGGCGCGCTTTTTTTGTGCTTTCGGTGTCGCGTCCAGTGTCAGCTTTGGATCTGACGCAACAGGCCCGACTTGGTAAAGCCCACACGGATCATATCCGTGTCACTTTTCAGCATCGGCATCTTGATCTGGATCGTCCGCGGCTGCGCGCCAAAGGCGACGTTCATCCGGATGGTGGCCACGAATTTGCCTTGCGTCGACGGGCGCACGTCTTCGATCATACCCACGACCTCGCGGTCGGTGGTCATGACCGTAGCGCCCAATGCCGCCGTGATCGGGACAGAGGCTGCGGCGCGGGTCACATCGCCGCTGACACTGCGCGATACCGCGGCGGTAGCGCTGCTGGTCGTCGCGCTGTCGTCGGTCGTCGTGCCGCCGCCGCTGTTGGACCCGCCGGTGCTGCCGACACCCACGCCAACGCCCGCGACGGAACCCCCGCCCACCGAGGCCCCGACACCAGCGCCCACGCCGCCGACAGAGGCACCAGCGCCCGCATCAGCGACCGAACCGCCGCCGACAGAGGCACCTGCCCCCGCGCCGACGCTGCCTGCGCCCACACCAACACCGACATCCGCGGCGGACCCGTGGCCGACGCTGGCCCCTACGCCCGCGCCAATACCGCCCACGCTGGCACCGACGCCAACATCCAGCGCAAAGGCCGACGTGGCGATGCATACCGTTGCAACCGAAGTTGCGGCGTTTTTAAGAAACATACTTGTCATGGTCATTCTCCTTTTGAAAAGGAATGGCGCAAGCAAAGCCCCCACTTTCTGCGCCACCGTTCTGAGGTAGTACAATTCAAGGTAGAACCAGCCCGATCCCAAGCAAGGAAACAGACTGTTTACGGAACGCCGCTGTGCAAGCGGGCAACAGCCCTTTGCAGCGCTAGAAACCCGTGGCGCGCAGCTAACCTATTCGGGAAAAACGAAGATTATGCACGACCATAGCGAGAAAAGCCAACGGGCGACTCACGCCACAACACGTCCTGTCCAGCGAAAAACGCAGGTCTCAAGGGCGCCGATACGCTGGCGCGAAACCCATCAAAGGGCCCTATTCTAAAAGCTGATCGCCTCTGTCGGCATGCTGACGGTGCCGCCCCCGACCGCAGCCCGCACCCCTGTGGTACCGGGGCAAGAGGTCGGCAGCCCGCGCGCCACCCGCACGGCAAGATATCCGAAGGCCTGCGCCTCCAGCATATCACCGTCCAGCCCGATCTCTTCTATCGGCATGACCGGACAATCCAGACTGACGCTGAGCATCTTCATCAACACAGGGTTGTGCCGCCCGCCCCCGGTGACCAGCACACGATCGGGCAGACGCGGACAATGCTGCATTGCTTCGGCCACGCCAGCGGCACACATGGCCGTCAGCGTCGCGGCGGCGTCGGCGTCCGACAGTTCGGTCACCAGCGCGACCATCTCGTCAAAATCATTCCGGTCCAGCGACTTGGGGGGCATCCGTGCGAAATAGGGCTCGGCCAGAAACAGCTCAAGCGCGCCGGTCTCTACCTGCCCGCGCGACGCGGTCTTGCCGCCCTCGTCAAAGGGCAACCCCAGACGCGCCTGCATCAGATCGTTGATGGGGGCATTGGCAGGCCCCGTGTCGAAAGCCAGCAGCGCCCCCTCCGCCTCGGGCAAGGGGATCGCCGGATCCACCCAGGTCAAGTTCCCCACCCCGCCAAGGTTCAAAAAGGCCACCGGCCCCGTCAGCCCCGCATAGCGGGCGCAGGCGTGGTGAAAAAACGGCGCGAGCGGTGCGCCCTCTCCACCCAGATGCACATCGGCGCTGCGGAAATCCCACACGACGGGCAGCACCAGATGATCCGCCAGCGCGGCACCGTCGCCCACCTGCAACGTCCCCTGTATGCGCGGCGCATGGGCCAGCGTCTGTCCGTGAAAGCCGATCAGATCGACATCGGTATACGCGCCAAGGGCATCGATATGCGCCGCCTCGACCACCTGCGTCGCCGCCGCCACCTCTGGCCCTGACCATTTGCCGAAACCGGCCGCGATGGTGCGGCGTTCCTCGGCTGAATAGCTGCGGTAGCTCGACGTGCCGAAGCCCATGATATCGCGGCCGTCCGTCTCGATCACCGCAACGTCCACACCGTCGAGCGAGGTGCCGCTCATCGCGCCTGCGGCCCGCAGCGGGCCTGTTTTCGCGATCCGTGTCGGGGTTCTTCCCCCTTGGGCCTTATTCATGGCCTTTTCCTTTGTCTGCTCAGCACCTATAGAGTGCACCACCACCCAAGCTGAGGGCAAGCACCATGACATACCACCCCAAATCCGATTTCATCCGCATCATGATGGAGCGCGGCTTTCTCGCCGATTGTACGGACTATCAGGGCCTTGATGACGCGCTGATGAACGGGGCTGTGCCTGCCTATATCGGCTATGACGCGACAGCGAAATCCCTTCATGTGGGGCATCTGATGAATATCATGGTGCTGCGCTGGTTGCAGAAATGCGGCGGCAAACCGATCACCCTGATGGGCGGCGGCACCACCAAAGTGGGCGACCCGTCCTTCCGGTCGGATGAACGCCCCCTGCTCGACAACGCCGCCATCGACGCCAATATCGCCGGCATGCAGCAGGTGTTCGATAAATACCTGTCCTACGGTGACGGCGACAGCGACGCGATCTTGCTGAACAACGCTGAATGGCTGGACAATCTGAACTACCTCGCATTCCTGCGCGACATCGGGCGGCATTTCAGCGTGAACCGGATGCTGTCGTTCGAAAGCGTCAAATCCCGTCTTGATCGGGAACAGTCGCTGTCCTTCCTCGAATTTAACTACATGATCCTGCAGGCCTATGACTTCCTTGAACTCAACCGCCGCTATGGCTGCCTGCTGCAGATGGGCGGCTCGGATCAATGGGGTAATATCGTCAACGGGATCGACCTGACCCGCCGCGTGCTGGATCAAGAGATTTTCGGGCTCACCACGCCTTTGCTGACCACCAGCGACGGCCGCAAAATGGGCAAATCCCAGGGCGGCGCGATCTGGCTGAACGGGGACATGCTGTCGCCTTATGAGTTCTGGCAGTTCTGGCGCAACACCACTGATGCGGACACGGGCAAGTTTCTCAAGATCTTCACCGAACTACCGGTCGAGGAATGCGACCGTCTGGGCGCGCTGGAAGGCTCCGACATCAACGCGGCCAAGATCATCCTCGCGAACGAGGTCACGACCCTGCTGCACGGTGCCGAAGCCGCAAAGAATGCCGAAGCCACGGCACGCGAAGTGTTCGAAAAAGGCGGCGTCGGCGATGACCTACCCACCCTGACGCTGACCGCGGCGGATGTCGGCGACGGCATCTCTATCGTGCAGTTGATCGTGAAATCCGGTCTGGCCGGTTCGGGCAAAGAGGCAAAGCGTCTGATCACCGAAAACGGTGCCCGCTATAATGACGAACCGCTGACAGACGCAGGCCTGATGGTCGATGCCGCCACGCTGGCCACACCGATCAAGCTTAGCGCGGGCAAGAAACGCCACGCGCTGGTACAACTGGGCTAAGCCCCCCACAGTATGCGAGGGGGGCGGGTCGCCCTGCCCCCTTTAGCTTTCGGCTTTTTCTTCCAGCATCAGCCACTCGGCCTCTGCGTCCTGCAGCTTTTCATTCCGCTCGACCAAGGCATCGGTCGCTTTCTGGAATTTCACCGGATTGTCGGAATAGAGCGTCGGATCGCTCATCAACTCTTCCAGTTTCGCGATTTCGGCTTCCAGTCGCGCAATCTCGGCGGGCAGCGCCTCTAGCCGGTGCTTTTCGGTAAAGCTCAGGCCCGATTGCTGCGCCGCTTTGGGCTTTTCGGATTTCGCCCCGGGCTTTGATTTGGCGACGACGCTTTGGTCAAAATCATCCTGCTGGCGCTGCGCCAGATAATCCGTCCAACCGCCCGCATAGACGGTCGCCTTGCCGTCACCTTCCATCGCGATGGTGGTCGCGGCAACGCGGTCAAGGAAGTCACGGTCGTGGCTGACCAGCAGCACAGTGCCGTCATAGGTCGACAGCAACTCCTGCATCAGATCAAGGGTTTCGACATCCAGATCGTTGGTCGGTTCGTCAAGCACCAAGAGGTTGCTGGAGCGCGCCATGATCTTGGCCAGCAGCAACCGTGCCTTTTCACCCCCCGACAAGGACCGCACGGGCGCACGGGCCTGCCCCTCGTCGAACAGGAATTCTTTCAGGTACCCAACCACGTGTTTCGGCTGCCCACGCACCAGAATCTGGTCCGCCTTGCCCGATACACGCATTTCCGGATCGCCGGTCAGACTGTCCCACAGCGACATATCGCCATCAAGCTGCGCGCGCGCCTGGTCGAACAGCGCGATCTCAAGGTTGGTACCCTGTTTGATCTCGCCCCCGTCGGGCTGTTCTTTCCCGATCAGCATATTCAGCAACGTCGTCTTGCCCACACCATTCGGCCCGACCAAGGCGATCCGATCGCCGCGCTGGATGGTGATGTCAAAGGGACGCAGAATCGTCTTGTCGCCAAAGGCCTTGGTGATGCCCATAGCCTCGACCACCTTGCGGCCCGACTTCGGCCCCGCTTCCAGCGCCATGGCGGCGGTGCCCTGACGTTTGATCTGGCTGGCGCGTTCGGCTCGCAGGTCTTGCAGGGCGCGCACACGGCCTTGGTTGCGCTTGCGCCGCGCCGAAATGCCTTCGACAGCCCACCGTGCCTCCGCCTTGATCTTGCGGTTCAGCTTGTGGCGCTGCATGTCCTCTTCTTCCCACATCTGGTCGCGCCAGGCTTCAAACCCGCCAAAGCCGATGTCCTGCCTGCGCACAACACCGCGGTCGACCCAGAGCGTCGCACGGGTCAACTCGCGCAGAAACGCCCTATCGTGAGAGATAATCACAAAAGCGGCCCGCGTCGCTTTCAGCTCGTCTTCAAGCCAGCGGATCGCTTCGATATCCAGGTGGTTCGTCGGCTCGTCCAGCAACATCAGCTCGGGCTCGGAGGCCATCAGACGCGCCAATGCCGCGCGGCGACGTTCCCCCCCGGATGCGGTGCTGACAGGGCGCGCGGGGTCGAATTTCAACCCCTCTCCGGCGCGTTCGACCTTGTACATCTCGGACGGGTCCAAGCCATGGGCCGCGAAGTCGCCCAAAGTCTCGAATCCGGTCAGATCCGGGTCTTGCTCCATATAGCCCACCGAAACGCCGGGCCCGACGATCACGTCGCCACTGTCGGCCTCGACCAATCCGGCCATGACCTTCATTAAAGTGGATTTACCTGACCCGTTCCGGCCCACCAGCGCCAGTCGGTCGCCGGATTGAACCACAAGGGACATGTCTTCGAATACGGGATCTCCGCCGAATGTCAGCGAGATCTCGTTAACTTGTAAAAGGGGTGCGCGTGCCATGACAGCCAGCTAGCGCCGCGCCGCGTCAGCGTCAATGACCCCTCTTCCAAATGGGCTAAAATCCTCGCCGAAGGCATAAAACTCTTAGGCGGCACCGCGCAGCAGGCGCTTACGCCCCTCGGGGATCGCCGCGATTTCAAGGCCGGTAAACACATGCAGCGTGTTCATCTGGTGGTCGATCACCGCATGATCGCTCACCCAGCCCCCCATTATCAGATAGCTTCGCAGCAGCGGCGGCAGCATTTGTAGCGCGGCTTTCTCGGCCGGTTTATCCAACCTCCGTTCCACAAAGCCCACCGTATCGGGGGCCTTGACCAGCGGCTGCCATTGCAGCGGCGCAAGGTGGCGGCTGTGCAAAAGCGCCATGACATCGCTATAGGGTGCCGGATCGGTACCCTTGAAGGAGGTGCACCCAAAGAGCAACGCGACCGTATGGGCGTCCACAAACTGCGCCAGCGCGGCCCAGGCCATGCGCACGACATCCGGGTCTGTGACCCCCGGGGCTAGACAGAACCGCCCCAGCTCCATCATCGCGCCGGGGAAATATGCAAGCTTGGTCAGATCGTAGAATTGCGCGGCATAGCTTTGATCCAGCGACGCGCCCTCCATCAGCCCGATCCGGCAGCAGCACAGCAGGTCACCGCTGCCTTGATGCCGCACGAGGATATGATGCTTTTGCGCATCAAACCCGTCGATATCGCGCGGCTGGACCAGCCCGAAGGCCCGCGCGCGCAAGGCTTGCGCGGCGTCGATATCCTCGGCTGTGGTGGCACAATAGGCGCGGTACGGACCGCGTAAAAGCGGCTTGATCACAGCACCCTGTGGCACCGTCACAGGCCTGCCCTAGCCAGCCAGCGCCGCAGGGTTCAAGCGGCCAATGTTGCCCAGAAGCTGGCGGATAAAGGATTTATCCGAGATCGGCGAGCTGGTGACGCGGCGGTCAAGGGTGACGACATTACCACGCTCCAGCCCGAAACGTTCGACGTTCTGCACCACCCCGTTGCTGTCAAAGCTGACAGCGACAACTTCGCGCTCTGTCTCGCGCGGGGCCATGAACCACATCGCCTGACGGCGCGACCGGACATAGTAATACCCCGAATTGGTCAGCAACCCTGCCGACGCGGGCACGCCCACGGTTTCGGCCACGGTGTCGCGAGTGTCCTGGCCCACGGTGATCTTCTCAAGATCCTCTTGCGGCGGGATATAGCCGTGGTTGGAGTATTGCGGGGAGCAGGCCCCAAGCGTCAGACCAGCAGCGAGAACTGTGGCGGTCAGCAGTGTCTTTTTGACATGGCGGTCGATACGCATTCTTGGTGCCCTCTTGCCCTTGGGGATCATGGCTTTTATCTCGCATACACTAAGCACGCCCCATGGTTCAAGAAACGAAAGTACCCCAAACATGTCTCGCACGCCCCCAAGCCCCACAGCATTGCGCGTCGCAGAGCTGTCGCAGAATGCGCAAACCCCTTTCTCCCTGCGTCCCGACGCCGACAGCTTGCGGATGATCGCAGAAGAACTTGATCTTTCAGCATTACGTAAACTTTCATTCGAGGGGCGTCTCAAAGCGCTTGGTCGCAGCGATTGGGAACTCAAGGCGCGTCTGGGGGCCACTGTGGTGCAGCCCTGCGTCGTGACGCTGGATCCGGTCCAGACGCGGATCGACGTCGATGTCACACGGCTTTTCGTGCAGGATTACGAAGAACCCGAGGAAGCCGAGGTCGAGATGCCCGAGGATGATCGCACCGAACCGCTTGGCGCGTGGATTGATCCCGCGGCCATCATGATCGAAGCGCTTGCGCTTGAGATTCCCGAATATCCCCGCGCCGACGGGGCCGAACTGGGGCAAGCGGTCTATACCAAACCCGGCGACACCCCGATGACCGACGAAGACGCCCGCCCCTTTGCGGGGCTGGCCGGCCTCAAGAACCAGCTTAAGGACGACACCACCGAATAACCCTGCCGGTTTGGGTGAAAAAAGGGTTGCTTCGGCGGGTTTTCGCAGTATTTTGCGCCCTTCACCCCAATTAAGGTTGGACATCGGATAGGCTTCGGCCTAAACGCACGTCACGCCCAAACCGGGAGTTGATCTGAAACACGGTCGTCTTTGGCAGGAAGCCGATGAACGACCCCGAAGGCAAAGGCACCAGACATGGCTGTCCAACAGAATAAAGTTTCCAAATCGCGTCGCAACAACCGCCGCGCACACGATTCGCTGACTGCAGCGAACCCGAACGAATGCTCCAACTGTGGTGAGCTGAAGCGCCCGCACCACGTTTGCGCAGCATGCGGTCACTATGACGACAACGAAGTTGTTTCTCTGAACGAAGAGATCGACCTCGACGAAGACGCGGCGTAAGCTCGTCACGTCAACCGCAGTTCATAAGAGGCATCGCACCAGATGACGGCCACGTCCGATCAGCCTAGCGCGAGAACTCAGCGCACCCTTATCTCAGTTGATGCGATGGGGGGCGATCAGGGCCCGGCAATCGTTGTTGCCGGGTGCTCTGCGTCCGCGCTAAAAAATCCCGATATCAGCTTTATCCTGCACGGCCCTGCCGAAACGCTGGAACCGCTGGTGGCAAAGCGGCCCGAACTGAAAGGGCGCTGCACCATTCGGGATGCCCAAGGGGTTGTCACAATGGATGACAAGCCCAGTAATGTCGTGCGCAATGGCAAGGACACATCGATGTGGTCCGCCATCGAATCCGTGCGCGATAACGAAGCCTCGGTCGCGGTCAGCTGCGGGAACACCGGCGCGCTGATGGCGCTGTCGATGATCCGCCTGAAAAAGCTGCCGGGTGTGAACCGCCCTGCCATCGCCGTGCTCTATCCCTCCACCAACCCTCAGGGCTTCAACGTTCTGCTTGATGTGGGTGCGGATGTGCGTGCGGATGCCGATGACCTGTTGCGCTATGCGCTGATGGGCAAATCCTACGCCCGCAACGGCATGGACATCGAACGCCCGCGCATCGGGTTGCTCAATGTCGGCACCGAAGAACACAAAGGCCGGACCGAGCTGAAAGAAGCCCACGAGTTGATTCGCGACGCCGCGGATGACGCGGGCTTTGAATTTGTCGGTTTCGTCGAAGGCGGCGATATCTCGGGTGATGTCGCAGATGTGATCGTCACCGATGGATTTACAGGTAATATTGCGATCAAGACCGGTGAAGGCACCGCGACGCTGATCGGCAATGGCCTGCGCCAAGCGTTCAAGAATTCGATCTGGTCCCGCGCGGCATCGCTGCTGGCCTATACCTCGCTGCGCCGCGTCAGCAAACGGTTTGACCCGCGCCGTGTGAACGGTGGTGTGTTTTTGGGGTTGAACGGCACGGTCGTTAAATCCCACGGTGCCGCTGACGCGACGGGGGTTTCCTCGGCGATCAAACTGGCCGCGCGATTAGCGGAAAGTGAATTTACAAATCGGTTGGCTGCGCGTGTTGCCGCAGCAAAGCCGACGAAAGAGACCGAAGAATGACAAAAAGAGCCGTCGTAATTGGTGCCGGACACTACCTTCCGGAACGCATTGTCGAAAACGCAGAGTTTGAAGGCAAGATCGACACCAGTGACGAATGGATCCGGTCACGCTCCGGCATTGAACGGCGTCACTTTGTCGGCGAAGGCGAAACCACGTCGACCATGGCCACCGCTGCCGCCAAGGCCGCATTGGCCGACGCGGGCAAGACAGCCGCCGATGTGGATGCGGTGATTGTCGCCACCTCTACCCCCGATCTGACTTTCCCCTCTGCCGCAACGATGGTGCAGGCGCAGCTAGAGATGGAGCGCGGCTTTGCCTTTGATGTACAGGCTGTGTGCGCGGGCTTTGTCTATGCGCTGGCCAATGCCAACGCGCTGATCGTCTCGGGTCAGGCTGACCGCGTGCTGGTCATCGGCTCCGAGACGTTCTCGAAAATCATGGACTGGACCGACCGCAGCACCAGCGTGTTGTTCGGTGACGGTGCCGGCGCGATCCTGCTTGAAGCGCAAGACGGCGACGGCACCGCAGCCGACCGCGGCATCCTCTCCACCGATCTGAATTCGGACGGGCGCTACAAAGACTTGCTGTATGTCGACGGTGGCATCAGCACGGGCACGACCGGCTATCTGCGCATGCAGGGGAATCAGGTCTTCCGTCACGCGGTTGAAAAGCTCGCCGCGTCGGCAAACACCGCGATGGACCGTGCCGGCGTCAGCGCCGAGGACGTCGACTGGATCGTCCCGCATCAGGCGAATATCCGTATTATTCAAGGCACTGCCAAAAAGCTGAACCTGTCGATGGATAACGTCGTCGTGACGGTTCAAGACCACGGCAACACCTCTGCTGCGTCGATTCCGCTGGCCCTTTCCGTCGGGCAAGAGCGCGGCCAGATCAAGAAAGGCGACCTGCTGGTCACCGAGGCGATCGGCGGCGGGCTGGCCTGGGGCGCGATCGTTCTGCGCTGGTAAGCGGCTTTTCTTCGCGCGAACAGCACGTTACGCCCCATAGTTGTTGACTTGCGGAAAAATCACAGCCTATGCTGCTTAAAACACATGGGGGGAAGATATGGCCGACAAAACGTTGACCCGGATGGATTTGAGTGAAGCAGTCTTTCGTGAAGTAGGTCTTTCCCGCAATGAAAGCGCACAGCTGGTCGAAGCGGTGCTTGAACATATGTCCGACGCGCTGGTCAAAGGCGAACAGGTCAAGATTTCATCTTTCGGCACTTTCTCGGTGCGCGACAAGTCGGCCCGCGTTGGCCGGAACCCCAAAACCGGCGAAGAGGTCCCGATTAACCCGCGCCGCGTGCTCACATTCCGCCCGTCCCATCTGATGAAGGACCGGGTTGCAGACGGGAACAAGCGATAACCTAATGCCCAAGTCTCCGGACGCATTCAGAACCATCTCCGAAGTTGCAGAATGGCTTGAGATTCAGGCGCATGTCCTGCGTTTCTGGGAAAGCAAGTTCACGCAAGTCAAACCGATCAAACGCGCCGGCGGGCGGCGATATTATCGCCCCAACGATATGCTGCTGCTTGGCGGTATCAAACGCTTGCTGCATGAAGACGGGCTGACGATCAAAGGCGTCCAGAAGGTATTGCGCGAAGAAGGCATGGGCCATGTCGCGGCCCTGTCTGCGCCTCTTGACGGGGTCACGCAGGATGATCTGGATGCCGGTGGCGACACTATCGACATGACCCCCGCGCCGATGCAAGAAGACGCAGAACAGACCCACGAGGGTGTTGTTCTCCCGTTCGAGCAACGCGGGAGCAAAACGGCTAAGCCAGCCCCTGTCGAAGCGCCCGAAACACACGTAGAAGCCGTTTCGAAGCCTGAGGTGTCAGCCGAGGATACCACGCCACTACCTGCCGACGAACCGACCGTCGACGCGACAGAGCCGGAGCCGGAGGAGACAACCGTCGCCCCCGCCGATACCTCTGCGGAGGACGGTGCCACCCTGCCCGGCTTCCTGCGCCACCCGATGACCGACGCGCCGGTCCCGCCAAGCGATAACACGCCGGACGACGCCCCTGACGCTGCGCAAACACGCGCCCCGGATCAGGACGCGCCCGCACTGCCCATCGACAGCGCCCCAGAGGCAGCGCCGGAAGACAGCACCGTCGAAACGCTTGAGGCCGAAACGCGAGACGTCGATGCGCCAGAGATCAACGAGGCACCGGAAGACCCTGTTGTTGCAGCTCCCAAGCCGCGTGTGATCGATCTGCCGCCTCTGACGGCAGAAGAAGACTTCCCCGCCAAACCCTCTGTGCTTTCTGCTGCATTGCTGTGCCGCGATCTGCCCGAGGATTCGGCCCGCGATATCGCCCCTTTGCTGAGCCGTTTGGGCGAACTGCGCGATTCCATTCGGGCCGATGTGGTCCGCGGCACAAAAGTCTAAGCCGCGCGTGCGATTTGCGACAATTCCCCCTTGCACGCACGGTTTTATCAGGTATGAAACGCCTCATGTCGGGCTATGGCGCAGCCTGGTAGCGCGTCCGTCTGGGGGACGGAAGGTCGCAGGTTCGAGTCCTGCTAGCCCGACCAACCGACATACAACAAACGCCCGTACCCTAATGGGTGCGGGTGTTTGCATTTGAAAGGCCCGGATATGATCGGCGTAGTTCCCAACCAGCATATCACCGACATGATCGCTTCGGGTCAGATCATCGGCACACCGCCTGTCGACAGCGCCCAGATCCAGCCTGCGAGCCTTGATCTTCGTCTAGGAACAGTGGCTTACCGCGTACGTGCCTCATTTCTTGCGGGGCATGGGGCCAAGGTCGCCGACCGTCTGGAAGAGTTCGAGATGCACCGCGTCGACCTGACGAATGGGGCGGTGCTGGAAAAGGGCTGCGTCTACGTTGTCCCGCTGATGGAAAGCCTCGCCCTGCCCCAAGGCACCTCTGCGGCGGCCAATGCCAAAAGCTCCACCGGGCGGCTGGACCTGCTCACGCGCACCATCACCGACGGCGGGACCGAGTTTGATCGCATCGCGCCGGGCTATACCGGCCCGCTTTACGCAGAGATTTGTCCGCGCTCTTTTTCGGTGCTCGTACGTCCGGGCATGCGGCTGAACCAGATTCGTTTTTCCACCGGTGCCGCCACGCTTGACGATGCAGCGCTGCGCGCATTGCACGCCGACAGCCCGCTGGTGGATGGCGAGGCCGTGATCGATGATGGTCTGGGCTTCTCGGTCGATCTGCGCTTGCCTGACACCACGCTGGTCGGCTACCGCGCCAAGCCGCATACGGGTGTGATCGATCTGGACAAGATCGGCCATTATGACCCCGCGCAATACTGGGAAGAGGTCCACAGCGACAACGGTCAGATCATCCTCGACCCCGGTGCGTTCTACATTCTGGTCAGCCGTGAAGCTGTAACCATCCCGCCCGAATACGCCGCAGAAATGGCCCCCTATCTGGCGATGGTGGGCGAATTCCGCGTGCATTACGCAGGTTTCTTTGACCCCGGTTTCGGCCATGCCTCCGCAGGGGGTGCGGGATCACGGGGCGTGCTTGAAGTGCGCTGTCACGAGGCCCCTTTTGTGCTGGAACATGGTCAGGTCGTCGGACGGTTGGTCTATGAGAAAATGACCGACGTACCGACCCAGCTTTACGGGTCGGGCATCGCGTCGAACTACCAGGGTCAGGGTCTCAAGCTCAGCAAGCATTTCAGCGCGCCGCGTTAAACTTCGCAGCGTCTGATCACGCGGGTTAGAAACGCGTCAGCTTGCGCATGTTCTTGACCATATTGCGCGCCTGTTTGCCCTGCTCGCGGCTGCTTCTGTCACGACGGGCCATTTCCTCGGCGCTTGGTTGGACAGGATTACCGTCACGGTCCACAGACGCCCGACGCCCCTTGCCCAGCTTTGATGCCCGATCAAAGCCGATATCAACGCCTTTGTTGATCAAACGCCCCATCACGCGACGCATAATCATATTAATTATCTGGTTCATGTCCTGACCTCTTTACCGCGCGTTAAACTGTGTCTGAGGCTAATATAACACCTATTGCGGCGATTTTCAGGCCGCCTGCGGGATTAATCCTCGAACAGCTCGCTCTGGCCCTCGGTCGCTTCTGGCTCTTCTTCGCTGTCGACACCGGGCATCTCGCCAAAGGCGGGGCGGCTTTCTAGCAATCCGGCAGAGCGGAGCTCCTTCAACCCCGGCAGGTCGCGGGGGCTTTCCAGACCGAAGTGGGCCAGAAATTCCTGTGTCACGACAAAGGTCACCGGACGACCGGGGGTCATTTTGCGGCGGCCAAAGCGAATCCAGTCCAGCTCAAGCAGCTGATCCAGCGTGCCGCGCGATACGGATACGCCGCGGATCTCTTCGATCTCGGCGCGGGTGGCGGGCTGGTGGTAGGCGATGATCGCCAAGGTCTCGATCGCGGCGCGCGACAGTTTGCGCGTCTCGACCGTTTCGTGTTGCATGAGATACCCCAGATCCGCCGCCGTGCGCATGGCGTAGGCATCCCCGATGCGACACAGCTCCACACCGCGGCCGGTGTAGCGTTTGCGTAGATGCACCATCGCTTCGGCAGGGTCACAGCCATGCGGCAGACGCGCCGCGATCTCGCGCAGGGTCATCGGCTCTGCGGTGGCGAAAAGGATCGCTTCGATCATGCGCTCCTGTTCGGCCAATGGCGGGGCCTCGAACAGGCTTTCTTCTGTTTGTTCAACGGGTTCGGCCACGTCAGATATCCTTCTTACGCAACTGGATCGGGGCAAACACGCCCTCTTGGCGAATTTCCAGATGCCCTTCCTTTACCAATTCAAGCGACGCCGCAAACGTCGATGCCGTGGCCGAGCGACGCATTGCCGGCTCTTCGCCCCATCCGTCGGGCATGTAGCTCGTCAGGTCAGACCAATCACCAGAAAAGCCAATCAAGCCGCGCATCCGCTCCAGCGCCTGCTCCATCGTAAAGACCTTGTCACGGTCCATCACGAAGGGGCGGAAATCGTCGCGCGTGCGGATACGCGCGTAGCCCTGCATCAGGTCCAGCAAGGTCGCGGTATAGGTCACGCGGCGGGTCTGGCGCATTTCCTGCGTCTGGCCGCGGGCAAAGAAGTCGCGCCCCAACTGGTCACGGGCCATCAGCTGGGCCGCCACGTCGCGCATCGCTTGCAGACGTTCCAGCTGGAACGCCAGATGCGCGGCCAGTTCCTCGCCCGAGGGGCCATCGTCCTGCGGATCAGGCGGCAGCAGCAGGCGGGATTTCAGGAAGGCGAGCCACGCAGCCATGACCAGATAATCCGCCGCAAGCTCAAGCCGCAGCGCCTTGGCCTTGTCCACGAACATCAGATATTGGCGTGCCAGTTGCAGCACCGAGATTTTGCGCAGGTCGACCTTCTGGGTGCGGCTGAGGGTCAGCAACAGGTCCAACGGGCCCTCGAACCCGTCTACATCCACGATCAGCGCCTCGGCCGCGAGCCGTTCAGCAACTTTCGTTTGCCCGTCTTCCAACTGCGTTTCAGCCATATACCGTCCCGCCCAAAAGCCTGTCGAGCTTTGCAGTCAGGGCAGGAATGTCAACATCACCAGGGGTCCGGCGCATGGCAAGGGCGCGCACGGCCCGTGTTTGCGCAGCCTCGGACATCTCTCCGGCAGCATCGGCAACGCGGGTGCGATCCTCAAGCGTGGCGTTGCAGTACAACACCACGTCACAGCCTGCTGCCAAGGCACCGGCGGCGATGTCATCCACCTCGCCCGACAGTGCTTTCATCGAAATGTCATCCGTCATGATCAGGTTATCAAAGCCGATATCCTCGCGGATCAGCTGCATCATCACCGGCGACAGTGTGGCAGGGCGCGGATCAATCGCGTCATAGACCAGATGCGCCGTCATCCCCATCGGCAGGTCGTTCAACGCCTTGAACGGGGCGAAATCATGGGTGTCCAACGCGGCGCGCGGCGCATCAACCTGCGGCAAGTCAAAATGACTGTCCATTGTGGCGCGCCCATGTCCGGGCATATGTTTGACCACGGGCAAGACGCCCCCCGCCAACATGCCGTCTGCCGCCGCACGGCCCAAAGCCGCCACCGCATCGGGCGTCGTGCCGTAACAGCGGTTGCGTAGAAATGCGTGGGTTTGCGCCCCGGCGACATCGACCATCGGCGCGCAATTGCTGTCGATGCCCACGCGGTGCAGCTCGTCCGCGATCAGTCGAAAGCGCAGATACATTGCCTCTGCCGCGTTGGGGCCTGCCGCCTGCACGAAGTCCAGCGGTGCCGTCCAGTCACGCCAATGTGGTGCGCGCAAACGCTGCACCCGCCCGCCTTCTTGATCCACGGTGATAACAGCCTCGTGGCCCGCCGCCTCGCGCAGTTCATCACACAGCGCACGGACCTGATCCGGCGTGTCGATATTGCGCGCAAAGAGAATGAACCCAAAGGGCTTTACGGCGCGAAACAACGCCTTTTCCTGCGCCGTCAGCCGAAGCCCCGACGCGTCCAGTATCGTCGCCCCGTATCGCATCAGCGTGTAACGACGGGAATGCAGTCGGTGTTTTCAGCAACCAGCGCCGAACAGAAGCGTCGCGCATCCGCGATGTCCGAGAACCCATGCGCACGCAGACGGTAGAAAGTGCGCCCGCCGCTGCTGGCCTCTTGGATGATGCGGTCCTTGCCTTCCATATAGGCCCCGAAACGCGCGTTCAGACGGACCCATTGCGCCCGTGCGATCTGCGGTGAATCAAATGCGCCAAGCTGCACCAGACGCGTACCGGTGGGCAGGCTGTCGGGCGAAAGCTCTTTCACTTCGGCGGCGGCGACCGGTGCCGGTTCAAACGACGCCTTGGTCGCGACGGCACGGCCACCGGGGCGCGTTTGAGGACGCAAGGATGCGCGCACGCCCGGCTCTTCGCCCATGGCAACGGCAACTGCGTTCGACACCGCCATCTCAAGCGGATCGACATCCACCGTGGCACTTGCGTTTATCGGCTCTGGCACGGCGGTGCCGTCTTCTTCGTCTTCCAGTGGTTCCACCCCATCGGTGAGAGAGGCGACAAGATCGTCCACATCGCCGTTTTTCAGCGCCTCTGCCACGTCCGCCGCGGGCGATGATTGCGTTGGTGCCTGTTGCGCAGGTGCAACCATCGCGACGGGAATGGGCTGGTCTTCTTCTTCCAGATCCAGTGGCTTCGGGGCCAAAATCAGCTGTTCCGCGAATTGGTTCGCCGTCCCTTCCGAGGCCACAGCATTGACCGACAGACCCTGATTGTCCGCCAGTTGGCCGCCCGGATTTTCGGGCCGTACGCGCATATCGCCCTGGGCCGCACGCACCACCGGAATGCCGGTAACATCGCGCACCAGCAGCTTGTAGCCCCAGACCCCGATGCCGACGATCAAGGTGATGGAAAGCGCCGCGCCCGCGAAATTTGCAAACTTGGTCAAGGGCTTGGCCGCAACTTGCGGTGCCAACCCTGCGTCATGTTCAAAGGAGTACCCCCCACCCTGGGAGGAGGACGTGTAATCTGCCATTTCTGCCTCACTGCCCGCGTCAGATATCACCCGCGCGGGTCTGTTTTTTGAACCTGCCTGACCAGCAATGGTGCGTTATCGCATCTCTTCCGCTGGCTTGACCCCAAGAATACCAAGACCTGACGCAATTACAATCGCTGCGGCTTGGGCCAGCGCGATTTTTGACTGGGACAGGGCCGCATCATCCTGCAGGAAACGCAGTTCAGGCACGTCGTTGCCGCGGTTCCACAGCCCGTGGAAATCGCCCGCCAGCTCGTAGAGATAAAAGGCGATCCGGTGCGGTTCGTTGCTGCGCGCCGCGGTCTCTACCATCCGGGGCCATTCGGCCAGCTTTTGCGCCAGTTTCAGCTCTGCTTCGTGGTCAAGCTGGCTCAGGTCGGCACGCTGCAAGGTTTCCATATTCGTGGCAACACCCGCCTCTGCCGCCTTGCGCAGGACAGAATGCACACGCGCATGGGCATATTGCACGTAGAACACCGGATTCTCGCGCGACTGTTCCAGCACCTTGGCAAAGTCAAAGTCCAGCATCGCGTCATTCTTGCGGGTCAGCATGACAAAACGCGTCACGTCAGGGCCCACCTGATCAACCACATCGCGCAGGGTGACGAATGTCCCTGCCCGTTTGGACATCTTGAATTCCTTGCCGTTCTTGAACAGCTTGACCAGCTGCGTCAGCTTGATGTCGAGCGGCACCGCCCCCTCGGACAGCGCCGAAACAGCGGCTTTCATCCGTTTGACATAGCCGCCGTGATCCGCGCCAAAGACGTCGATCAGCATGTCAAAGCCACGCTGCACCTTGTCGTAGTGATACGCGATATCGGGCGCGAAATAGGTCCAGCCGCCGTCGGACTTCATCACCGGACGGTCAACGTCATCGCCATGGGCGGTGGATTTGAACAGGGTCTGCTCGCGCGGCTCCCAGTCCTCGGGCTTCTTGCCTTTTGGCGGCTCAAGCACGCCCTCATAGATCAGCCCTTTGGCTTTCAGGTCATCAATCGCGGATTCGATCCGGCCCGTGCCATAAAGCGACTTTTCGGAATAAAACACATCCATCTCCACCCCGAGAGAGGCGAGATCATCGCGGATCAGCTTCATCATCTCGTCGGTGGCAAAGTTGCGCACCTCTTCAAGCCAGACGGATTCATCGGCGTCGATATAGGCGTCGCCCACCTTGTCTTTCAGCGCGGCCCCCACATCGATCAGATAGTCGCCGGGGTATGTGCCTTCGGGAAAGGCGACCTCTTGGCCGTGCGCCTCCAGATAGCGCAGATAGACAGAGCGCGCCAAAACATCGACCTGCGCGCCGCCGTCATTGATGTAATATTCACGCGTGACATCGAAACCCGCGAAATCCAGCAAGGACGCCAGCGCATCGCCAAAGACCGCACCGCGGGTGTGCCCCACATGCAGCGGCCCCGTCGGGTTGGCCGAGACATATTCGACGTTGACCCGCTTGCCTTGCCCCAGATCGCCCCGGCCAAAGTCTGTGCCCTGCCCCAGAACGGCACCGACAACGCCCTGCCAGACCGCAGCACTCAGCCGCAGGTTCAAGAACCCCGGGCCCGCCACATCCGCCGCGGTGATCCGTGGATCCTCGGCCAGCTTTTCGGCCAGTTTCTCGGCGATATCGCGCGGTTTCATACGGGCCGGTTTCGCCAGCACCATCGCGGCATTGGTCGCCATATCCCCATGCGCCGCATCGCGCGGCGGCTCTACGGTGATGGCGTCAAAGCTCAGCCCCTCGGGCAGAAACCCGTCGGCAACCAGCGTATCAAGGGTGGACAGCACGAGGCTGCGGATATCGGCAAATAGGTTCATAACGGGGTTCCTTCGACTTGGCCCCGTGTATCACCTGAATATGCGCCCATAATCAAGGGCGGTTCAGCCTTTAACGATCAACCGCTCATGTTCCTGCAAAGCAAAGCGATCTGTCATCCCCGAGATATAGTCGCTGACGATCCGCGCAAGCGCCGTATCGTCGTCCGCATCCTCTACATCCTTGCGCCATTGCTTGGGCAATTGGTCCGTATGCGCGCAGAAATAGGGGAAAAGATCCTCGACCACCTGCGTCACCTGCTTGCGCATGATCACCACGGATGGCGCGCGATACATGCGGTCGAACAGAAAGGCGCGGATGACCTTGAGATCCTGGAAAACCGGATCGGAGAACTGGATCAACGTGCGCCCGGCCATGCGAATATCGGTGGCGGTTTCGGGCTTCATCTCGGCCAGACGGTGCCGGGCGACGCTGATCACGTCCTCCACCAGCACGCCAAAGAAACGGCGCAGCGCTTCGTGGCGGCGGCGATAGTAGTTCAGACCGGGATACAGCCTGTCCACGTCGGCGAAATTCTGCTTCAGGATCGGCAGTTCGGCCAGCTCGTCCGTCGAGAACAGTTCGGCCCGCAAACCGTCATGCAGGTCGTGGTGGTTATAGGCCACATCATCGGCAATCGCCGCCACCTGCGCCTCGGCACTGGCGAATGTCTCCAGCTCAAGATCATGCTGACGCTCATAGGCCGCAAGTGCCCACGGCAGCTCTCCCGTCACCGGCCCGTTATGTTTGGCAAGCCCCTCCAGCGTGTCCCAAGTCAGGTTCAGCCCGTCGAAATCCGCGTAATGCCGCTCCAGATGGGTGACGATGCGGATGGCTTGGGCGTTGTGGTCAAACCCGCCATAGGGGGCCATCAAGGCTTCCAGCGCGTCCTCGCCCGTATGACCAAAGGGCGGATGCCCCAGATCATGGGCCAGGGCGACCGCCTCTGTCAGCTCGGCATTCAGACCCAACGCACCGGCGATCGTACGCGCCACTTGCGCCACCTCGATCGAATGGGTCAGCCGCGTGCGATAGTAATCGCCCTCATGTTCGATAAAGACCTGCGTCTTGTGCTTGAGCCGCCGGAAGGCGCTGGCATGGATGATCCGGTCGCGGTCCCGCTGAAAGCAGGAACGAAAGGTGCTTTCCTCTTCCGGTATCAACCGTCCCCGGGTCAATGCCGGATCAGAGGCAAAAGAAGCGCGCATAGTCGGTGGTCCTTGTGGCCTGTCCTGCGGGTTTCTATATTGTAAGACAACACAGATGGAAACCGATCACACCGGAGCCCGAAAATGAACCTGCCCCCCCAAGTTACCCCGCGCGCCTTTGACCGCCTTGCCGAAATCGGTGCCGCCGCAGAGGGCAAAGCCCTGCGCGTCGCCGTAGAGGGCGGCGGCTGCTCCGGCTTTCAGTACGACATCGCGCTGGATGATCCCAAAGACGATGACCTGATCCTTGAAGGGGCCGGCCAGAAAGTTGTGGTCGACAGCATCTCCCTGCCCTTTCTTGCCAATGCCGTCATCGACTTTTCCGAGGAATTGATCGGCGCGCGTTTCGTGATCGAAAACCCCAATGCCACCAGCGCCTGCGGCTGCGGCACGTCTTTCTCGATGTAACGCGCGCCCGATACACGCGCCCGCTTCATTTTGCCGAAGTAAACTCCCGCCGGAGGCTGGCCTCATGCCCGCATGAGGCCATTCTAGTGCCGTCGCTGCACCATAGAGCCCACTGCCAGGATCGGTGCCCGCGCAAACCGCGCGAAAAACGCTTCAAATTGCGGGCAGGATGCCTCTGCCTCGGTCAGTATCTCCTGCGCCTCTGGGTCCAGCGCTCTCATGACCCGTCCACGCATAAGCGACCACTGCGCTTGCCGCGTCTCTCCCATGTCAAAAAGCGCCGCCGACAGCGCCTGCAGCGCCCCGTTTGGCGGGGTATACCGGATGGCCACTGCCCCTTGTGGCACCGGTTGGCAAAATGCCGCCCCTCCGGACATATGCGCGGCCCAGCCGGTCACCAGATATGCGTGATACCCGTCCACCGGTCCGCCCCCCTGCTGCGGTACGATCCGGCAGGCACGTGCAGCGGACTGAACCGCATCCTCCCACAGTGCAGGTGACGCAGCGCCTGCAAACCGTAGCGCGGCACAAATCTCGGCCAGCAGATCTATATCCTGATCAAGATACGCCAGAATACCGGCAAAACTCAGGCTTCTGGTCGCTGTCGCCGGCAGTTGGGGGTCGCGCTGGCCGTAGTCTGACAAATAGAAAACGATATGTGCCAGCTCATAGGATGCTTTCTTGTTGGGCAGCGCAAAGGTTTCGGATCGCGTGAAAAACCGGCGCAAGCGGGATTGCAGGGCGTCGTCGCGCGGCACGGACATCCGACGCGCCAGCAGGCGCTGCGCTTCGGCGCGTTGCAGGTCAGACAGTTCCCCATCCGCCAGCCGCATACGGGCGACCCAATGCACCAGCCGCTCCCCCGCGTCGCCGGGCAAGCCCAGATCCTCAAGGTCCAGCGCGAGGGACAGGAAAAATCGGTAGTACTGCGGGAAGAAGCGGATCGTCTCTTCGATGCGGTCGTAGAAAGACGCATAGGGCACCAGAGCGTCTGGCGGGACAGGCATGTTCGCACTTGCCAGAATCCCCAGCCATTCCGCGTTTTCCTTCAACCAGAACACATCCCCCGCACGGCGTCGCTGTACCGCAAACATACGGCTGATCGCGGCGGTATCGGCGTGTTTGCGACCGCTATTGCGCGCACGTACGGATGAAAGCGGTATAACATTCGACATAGGCCCCCCTTGGCAAGAAACCCCTGCGCCGGTTCCAGCGCAGGGTGTGTTTGGATTAGCAGCCGGTGGTAAACAAACCGGTAAGCGTCCCAGTCGCCATGCCGCCTGCCTGCGGTCCCGACTGTGATCCTGTGGTGAACAGCCCGGTGCCGTGGTCGCAATGGGGGTCTTGCCCTGCACGGATACAGCCGGTGGTATAAAGCGCGGTCCCCGCCCCCTGATGGAGCGATGCCGCCCCGGCGTGAACATTCGGGAAAGCAGTTTCGACGTAAGCAATAGCGGTCATGAGTTTTCCTTTTTGACGTGATTTTGAAATCGGCAACTAAACCTCAAGCTGCACTCCCCTCATCAATCACCAGCTCAGGGCTTTGACCTAGGCGACAAAAAGATCGCATTTTAACGATGTAAATCATCCACATGCGCTGCGTGTTTGATCCGGTTGAAACCACGCAGTGATGCCGTGTTCTCCACAATAGCGACATTTTTAACGGAACGCTGGCAAAGCGCCCCGCGGCGGCGTAGGCACCGTCGGCTCACCTTCGAATCGCAGGCGAAACCTGCCCAAACCGGTGCAGCCCCCTTGCCCCATATTGCGGTATGCGCGATAGCTGCGGGGACCAATGCAGGGGGCCGCCATGAAAATCGCCACGTTCAACATCAACGGGATCAAAGCGCGGATCGACGCCCTGCCCCAATGGCTCGACGAAGCGCAGCCCGACGTCGCCATTCTGCAAGAGATCAAATCCGTCGACGAAGGCTTCCCGCGCGAGCTGTTCGAGGATCGCGGCTATAACGTGGAGACCCACGGGCAGAAATCCTTTAACGGCGTCGCGATCCTGTCAAAGCTTCCGCTTGAGGATGTGACCCGTGGCCTGCCCGGGGACGACAGCGACGAACAGGCGCGCTATATCGAGGCAACGGTCGTTGGCGATCATTCTTCGGTTCGGCTTTGTGGGTTGTATCTGCCCAACGGCAACCCCGCACCGGGCCCGAAGTACGATTACAAACTGGCGTGGATGCAGCGTCTTGAAGACCGTGCGCGCACACTCTTAGCCGAGGAAACACCGTTTCTGCTGACGGGCGACTTCAACATCATTCCCCAGGCCGAAGACGCGGCAACGCCGGATGCCTGGCGTGAAGATGCACTGTTTCGCCCTGAATCCCGCGCCGCCTGGCGACGTCTGCTGGCCCTTGGCCTGACAGAGGCGTTCCGCGCACGGACCCAAGGGCCGGGGCATTACAGCTTTTGGGATTATCAAGCAGGCGCGTGGAACCGCAACAACGGCATCCGTATCGACCATTTCCTGCTGAGCCCTGCCATCGCCGACAGCCTGCGCGACTGCCAGATCGACAAGGATGTACGCGGACGCGAGAAACCCTCCGATCACGTGCCCGTCTGGGTGGAGCTTGACCTTTAAGGCGGACACACAAGCGCGGCCCTAGATCACGCCTGAAGCTCGGCATCCCAATAAAGAAAATCCATCCAGCTATCATGCAGGTAGTTGGGCGGGAATTTCCGGCCCATATTGCGCAGATCCTCGGCTTGCGGCTGGCGCGGTGGTTTGCGCAGCTGAAACCCGGTCTGGTGCAGCGCCTTGGACCCTTTTTTCAGATTGCACGGGCTACACGCCGCAACAACGTTCTGCCAGCTTGTGATACCGCCCGCCGCACGGGGCACCACGTGGTCAAAGGTCAGATCCCCCCGTGCACCGCAGTACTGGCAGCAGAATTCGTCCCTCAGAAATAAATTAAAGCGCGTGAAAGCCACGCGCTTTTGAGGTTTGACATAATCTTTGAGAACGACCACCGACGGGATGCGAATTTGCATCGACGGGCTGTGAACATAGTCGTCATATTCAGCGACGATATCCACCCGATCCAGCCATTTGGCCTTCACCGCTTCCTGCCAGGGCCACAGCGACAGCGGATAGTAGGACAAGGGCCTGTAATCCGCGTTCAGCACAAGGGCCGGTTTGTTTTTCAGCCCTGCCGGGCTTCGGGTGAATTCAGTTCTAAAGTCGCCGTCCATTGTTCGATAGCCCCTTGCCGTTCCGCGTCCGGTCCAGCGGGACAGCCCCGCTGATGCTTTCGACTATATCTCGTGGTTTGCGTCTGACAAGTCGCAAACGGGTACAAGATGTCGCAGAATGCGTAAGCTGATTACGTAACAGGCATGTGACGGAAACGGCCAATCCGGCCGGGGCCTTCCTGCGGGTCGCGCATGCGCCCGCAGGGGATGGGATCAAAGACCCAGTTTGTCGCGCATAAAGGCCAGCGCCACGCTCAGCCCGTCGGGGGCGATTCCGTGGCCTGTACCCTTCATGATATGGGCGAAAACGTCCGTCCATCCGGCCTCTTGCAAGGTTTCGGCGGCCTGTGGCAGGGATTGCGGCGGGACAACATCATCGGCGTCGCCGTGCACCAGCAAGACCGGAGGGCGCACGACCGCTTCGTCTTTCAGGCTCTCGGGCGACAGCAAGCGCCCCGAAAACGCGACAACACCGGCCACGGCGTCTTCGCGGCGCGGCGCGACATGCAGCGCCATCATCGTACCTTGGGAAAAGCCAAACAGCACGACCTGTTCGGGCAGCAGATCTTCGTCCACCATCAGCGCATCGAGAAAGGCGTTCAGGTCGTCGACCGCCTGCATCATCCCGCGTTCGGCTTCTTCCTCAGAGGAGTTATCGATCCAGGGGATCGGGAACCACTGGAACCCCATGGGCGCACCGGCACAGGCTTCGGGCGCATCGGGGGCCACGAACAGCGTGTCGGGCAGATGTTCCCCCAACGGGTCCGCAAGCCCCAGCAGATCGGCACCATTCGCGCCATAGCCATGCAGGAACACGACGGCAGACCGCGTTTCCCCCGAGACCGGTTCGCGGCGCTCTGCGTTTAGTACTCGTGTCATGAAATCCCTTCCCGTTGTTTTGCCACGCGGTAGTACGAAAACAGGATGCGGGCTGCAACCGATCGCCAGGGCGACCAGTCCTGCGCCATGTCCGCAAGCTGCTTCGGCTTTGGTCGCTGGGGCAGATCAAACAGGATTTTCGCGGCCTCTTGCAAGGCCAGATCGCCCTGCGGCAGGATATCGGCGCGGCCTAGCGAAAACATCGCATAGATCTGCGCCGTCCACAGCCCGACACCGGGCACCGCGGTCAGCGTCTCGATCACCACCGCATCCGGTGCGCCCCTCAAGGCGGTATAGTCGATCCCGGCCTCGGCCAAGGCCAACGCATAGCGGATTTTCTGGCGGCTCAGCCCCGCCGCGCGCAGGCCATCCTCGCCCGCGGTGAGTATCGCCGTCTCATGGGTCAGTCCCGCCGCATCCATCTTGGCACGCATGGCATTGGCCGACGCGACAGAGACTTGCTGGCTGATGATCGCCCCGATCAGCGCGTCAAACCCGTCCGCACGCAACCGCAGAGGCAAAGGGCCAGTCGCGGCCAAGGCGGTAGCAAACTGCGGCACATGGGCAGCGAGCCACTCAGCCCCTTCGGCGACATCCGCGTCGCCAGTGATAATCCGTCCGATGCTCATCCGGTTGTGCCCCCCGTTGTCAGCGTCTCGACCCAGTGGATCGCCGCATCCGGCGCGGCGACAACCTGCGCGCCGACGGGGGCCGCCGGACGCTCGATGGCAATCACCCGCAGACCCATCGCGCACGCTGCGTCCAGTTTGGGGCGGCTTGGCACGCCACCGACGTTGCGCAGGACCAGCGTATCGATCTGCAAGGCGCGAAACAACGCCTCCTCCGCCGCCTGAGTGAAGGGGGGCTGGCCATAGACGGCCTCGGCAAAGGAAGGCAGCTGGGTTCGGGCCTGCGCGTTGGTCTGCCGCAGATAAAGCCGCGCGCCTGCGAAGGGGGCGTAATCCTCCACCGTCCCGCGCCCCGTCGCGGCAAAGACCCGTGCTTGGGGTCGGATCATCCGTGCCGCCGCCGCGACCGACGCGGCCCGTTCCACCGGTGCCGAGATGTCCCACATGGGCCGCAGGACACGCAGATAAGGCAGCCCCAACCGCGCGGTGGCGTCATAAGCGATCTGCGAAATATCCGCGTCAAACCCGTGCCCTGCGTCCAGCACCGCAGTAAGCTCATGGGCGCGCAGGTAGGCTGCCATCTCATCCACGGTGCCCGGCGACCAGATCTCGGACGGTACGGCCAGCGGGCCAAAGCTGCGCTCCGCCCGCCTTAACACGGCGCGTGCAGAGACGTCAGAGGCCGACATCGCAGCGGCGATCTCATGCGCTTCGGCGCTGCCAGCGATCAGCAGAATATGGGGGCCCCGGTTCATGGCGCGACCATCGTTGACCCCGCCGCCGGACGCAAGGCCCTTGCAGCCCCCCAAAGCCCGGTCTACGCATTCACCATGACAGTGATTGATGACACCCGCGCCAAGCGCAACGTCGCCGTGCTGGTGACCGCGCAGGCCTTTCTTGGCAGCCAGATGCCGATGTATTTTGTGGTCGGCGGATTGGCGGGGCAACAGCTGTCGCCCAACGTCTGCCTCGCGACGCTGCCGATCTCTATGATCGTCTTCGGGTCGATGACCACGGCCCCGTGGCTGTCGACGGTGATGCAACGCTTTGGCCGTCGCGCGGGCTTTGTGGCCGGCGCATTTGGCGGGATGACGGGGGCCGCGCTTTGCGCCTATGCCCTGACGATCCAGAGTTTCATGACCTTCCTGCTGGGCAGCTATCTGATCGGCATCTACATGTGCTCGCAAGGGTTTTTCCGCTTTGCAGCGACGGACACCGCATCTGACGCGTTCCGGCCCAAGGCGATTTCCTATGTCATGGCGGGCGGGCTGATCTCGGCCATCATCGGGCCACAGCTGGTAGGTTTTCTGACCGGTGCCAACGGCGATGCGACGATGATGCGGTTTTTCCCGGTCTACCTCGCCGCGATCGCGCTGAACGCTGTGGGCACGGTGCTTTTCGCCTTCCTCAACATCCCCAAGCCGCCCGTGCCTGCCGTGGATGCCCCCAAGGGCCGCAGCCGGATGGAGCTTTTGAAAACCCCGCGCATCGCCGTCGCTGTGATCTGCGGCATGGTATCCTATGCGCTGATGAACCTTGTCATGACCTCGACGCCGCTGGCGGTTGTGGGCTGCGGCTATGACATCGTGGATGCGTCCCATGTGGTCACAGGCCACGTTCTGGCGATGTATGCGCCGTCGTTTTTCACCGGCCACCTGATCGCGAAATTCGGGGTCGAAAAGATCCTCGGCCTTGGCATCGCGATCCTTGCGGGGGCCGGTGTGGTCGCGCTGCAGGGGGTGGAGCTGAACAACTTCTACATCGCGCTGATCCTGCTGGGGATCGGCTGGAACTTCGGCTTTATCGGCGCGACATCCATGCTGGCCGGTGCCCATGAACCGCACGAGCGTGGCCGCATGCAAGGTCTGAACGATCTGCTGGTCTTTGGCGGGGTGACCTTTGCGTCGCTGTCAAGCGGCGGGCTGATGAACTGCTCGGGCGGCAACCCCGTCGAAGGCTGGGCCGCCGTCAATATCGCGATGATCCCGTTTCTGGTGCTGGCAGGCGGGTCGCTGATCTGGCTGATGCTGCGGCAACGCAGCGCGCGGGTCTAGGGCTACCAACGCCCCGACAAAGCCCGCCACGACAGGGCGAAATCATTCATCGGCGGCAGTTCTGCGGCGCTGACACGCCCGGGGGCGGCGATGGCCGCGCTCAGCACCTTGTCTGCCGCGCCGACGCTATACATCGCCGGTCGCGCCGCTTTCGAGATTTTGCCTCGGTTGGCCCGCGCCTGTCGTAACCGCGCCCGTGCCTTTTGGGCCAGCGCCACAACGCCAGCGTCGGTGCCATCCAACAACGGGACGCGCCCCTGCTCTACCAGCTGCGGGATCGCGTGCAGCCAAGCCGCCACCCCCGCCCCATAGGCCGCATCGCGCACCGTGGCCTCATCCGCTGGTCCCAAAGACCGCGCGGCCACCCACATCAGATGGCCCGCGGTCTGGTCGATATAGGCGTCGAAATGGGCGGCATCTTCAAAGGCGTCGCGGTAGATATCCCACCGCCGCGCGGCGGCCAGCGTGTCGAGCAACACCGCGTCTTCGGGCGAGATAGCCAGTGCAAGGGGCGTCGCAACCTCGTGCCGCCGCACAACGCCACGGTGCGCGATCTCGTCACAGACATCGCGCCACCACTGCAAACGCATCTCGGCGATCATGGTTTCCTGCGTCACCCAGGGCGCGCGCGCCACCTCGATATTAAAGGCATAAAGCGGGAACAACACACGGCGTGCGGCCACAGGGGCCGCCATGCTGGCGCGAAAGCGCAGCGGATCGGCACGCTCGATAATGGCCGCGCAGGCGCTTAGATCGGCATCAAATTCCATGGGTCCTATCCCTTGCGGTCGCGGATCAGCTTCCAGCGGATCGCGTCCAACAGTGCTTCGAAAGACGCATCGACGATGTTGGCCGACACACCCACAGTAGACCAGCGCCGCCCCTGCCCGTCTTCGCTGTCGATGATCACCCGCGTCACCGCCTCTGTGCCACCTTGCGTGATCCGCACCTTGAAATCCACCAGATGCATATCCTCCAGCAGCGCCGAGTACTGCCCCAGATCCTTGACCAGCGCCTTGCTGAGCGCGTTCACCGGCCCGCGGTCGCAGCCTTCGGCATCCATGCTCTCGCTCACCGACAGACGTTTCTCGCCATCCACCTTCACGACGACAACCGCTTCTGACAGGCTGACCATCTGGTCGTATTTGTTTTTGCGCCGCTCGACGGTCACACGGTAGCGTTTTACCTCGAAGAGGTCCGGCATCTGCCCCAGAGCTTTACGCGCCAGCAGCTCAAAGCTGGCCTGAGCGGTGTCATAGCTATAGCCTTCGGCCTCGCGCGCCTTCACCTCGTCAAGGATCTGCCCCAAGGCCGGATCCCCCTTGGCGATGGTCAAGCCCGCACTTTCAAGGCGCCGGCGCAGGTTCGACTGGCCCGCCTGGTTCGACATGGGGATGATACGCGTGTTGCCGACCAGCGCGGGGTCGATGTGTTCATAGGTGGACGGGTCTTTCAGGATCGCGCTGGCATGCAGCCCCGCCTTATGCGCAAAGGCCGACGACCCGACAAAGGCCGCCTGTTTGGTCGGCACGCGGTTCAAGATCTCGTCCAGCGCACGGCTGATCTGGGTGAGGTTTGCCAGACCGTCTATCGGGATTCCCGTGTCGAACCGGCTGGCATAGGGCTCTTTCAGCAGCAAAATCGGGATCAGCGTGGTCAGGTTGGCATTGCCGCAGCGTTCGCCCAAGCCGTTCAACGTGCCCTGTATCTGCCGCGCGCCCGCATCAATGGCGGCCAGCGAACAGGCGACCGCGTTCTCGGTGTCGTTATGGGTATGGATGCCCAGATGATCGCCGGGGATGCCTGCGGCGATGACCTCGGCTGTGATGCGCCCGACCTCGGCGGGCATGGTGCCGCCATTGGTATCACAAAGCACGATCCACCGCGCGCCCGCCTCATAGGCCGCCTTGATCGCGGTCAGCGCATAATCGGGATTGGCGCGGTAGCCGTCAAAGAAATGCTCTGCATCGAACAGCGCCTCGCGGCCCTGCGCCACCAGATGCGCGATAGACTTCGCGATATTGTCCGTGTTCTCGTCCAGCGTAATGCCGAGCGCTGCCGAGACGTGAAAATCATGGGTTTTACCCACCAAGCAGACCGTGCGCGTGCCCGCATTCATCACCGCCGCCAGCACATCGTCGTTGTGCGCCGACATGCCGTTGCGCTTGGTCATGCCAAAGGCCGTCATCTTCGCCCGCGTGGTCGGTGCCGCGTCGAAAAAGGCACTGTCCGTCGGGTTCGCGCCGGGCCAGCCGCCCTCGATGTAATCCACCCCAAGCGTATCAAGCGCGGTCGCAATCGTGATCTTTTCGGCGGTCGAGAATTGCACCCCTTGGGTCTGCTGTCCGTCGCGCAAAGTCGTGTCATACAGATAAAGGCGTTCGCGGGTCATCGCAGCGATCCCTCCTTCATTTTGCCAGATAAACTCCGGGGAGCGTGAGGGGCTGGCCACTCACTCCCGCAGGTCACACAAACACCAGCGCTGGACGCGGCGCAGATCACTTCAACACATCCAGTTTGGCAGGGTCGAAGGTGGGGCCCGCTATAACTTCGGTTCCCTGCTTGCTTATCCTCACCTCACACCCCGCTGCCAGCAATGCAGACTTGAGGGCGTCGACATCAGAAAAATCCTTGGTTTTCATAGCCATCTGCCGCAGCTCGTCCAAGCGATTGGCCAGCTCGGTCTCGACCTCAGAGCCACCGCTCCCGAAACTTGTCGTGTAGGCGGCACGTGCTTTCGCATCATCCTCCCGCAATTTGTCGCTGAGAAACCCTAGCCATCGCGCATGATCGAGCAGTTTCTGCGGCTGCGCGGTCAGAGCGTTCAAATAGGTCAGCGCGAGATGCGTATTCAGGTCGTCGGCAAGCGCGTCGATCAGTTTCTGATCGGGCTTAAAAGCGGCAGGGTCGCAAGGCTCTAAGTCTCGCGTCAGGTCCATCCACTTCCTCAACGTCTTCTCCGCTTCGTCGCGCTTCTTCTCGGTCCAGTCCATCGGCTTGCGGTAATGCGTGCTGAGCATGACGAAACGGATCACCTCTCCCGGCACGCCTTGATCGAGCAGATCGCGTACGGTGAAGAAGTTACCAAGCGATTTGGACATCTTCTTGCCCTCGACCTGCAACATCTCGTTGTGGAGCCAGTAGCGCGCCATCTCGTCGGTGCCATTGGCGCAGCAGCTTTGGGCAATCTCGTCCTCGTGGTGGGGGAATTGCAGATCCAGACCGCCGCCGTGGATGTCAAAGACATGGGGCTGGCTCTTCGCCTCGTCCGACAGACGGTCCTGACGCAGGGGCTCTTTCCACAGCAACTCGTCCGCCATGGCGGAGCATTCGATGTGCCAGCCAGGGCGGCCACGGCCCCAGGGGCTGTCCCACCCCGGCGTCGCGTCGTCCGACGGTTTCCACAACACGAAGTCCATCGGGTTACGCTTGTAGGGCGCAACCTCGACCCGCGCGCCGGCAATCATATCGTCGATCGACCGGCCCGACAGCGCGCCATAGGCTTTGTAGCTTTCGACAGAAAATAGCACATGCCCCTCGGCCGCATAGGCGTGGCCCTTTGCAATCAGGTCTTCGATCATCGCGACCATCTGCGGAATATAGGCGGTGGCGCGTGGCATGTGGTCGGGCTCAAGCGCGCCGACGGCGGCCATATCGTCCAGAAACCACTGGGTTGTCTCGGCGGTGATCTCGCCAATCGACCGTCCGCTTTGCGCTGCGCGCGCGTTGATCTTGTCATCCACATCCGTGAAGTTGCGCACATAGGTCACATGGGCGTCGCCATAGACATGACGCAGCAACCGGTTGAGCACGTCAAACACGATCACGGGGCGCGCATTGCCCAGATGGGCGCGGTCGTACACCGTGGGCCCACAGACATACATCCGCACGTTTTTATCATCAATCGGGGTGAAATCCTCGCGTTTGCGGGTTTTCGTGTTGTGCAGCTTGATCGTGGTCATGGCGCGTCCTTACGCAAGGATTGCGCGGGCATGGCACAGAAATCTCGGGAAGAAAACGATGTGAGCAAGCCCGCCGGAAGGTCTTAGCAGGTAATACAGCAAATAATGAGTGGCATCATCTTCATGCCGTCTGCGTAGCCCGACCCGCCACTGGCGGTCAAGCCTGATTGACAAATCAACCATGCTCTGCGCCCCTGCGTCTTCAAGTTACGAGGGAGAAGACGGCATGCAACTATCATCGCGCATCACAGGGCTGCTTGGCGGCGGATCAGACGGCTGGGGCGTTTTCCTGCGCGCCCGCCAGATGATTGAACAGGGTACGCAGGTGACAGAGCTGACGATTGGCGAACATGACATCCGCACCGCCGCACCGATCCTGCAAGATATGCACCGCGCCGCTTTGGCCGGTCACACCGGATATGCGGCCATCCCCGGCACCACGGGTCTGCGCGATGCCGTGGCCGCGCGGTTGCAGGAACGTACCGGCGTGCCGACAACACGCGACAATGTGCTGATCACGCCGGGCGGACAAAGCGCGCTGTTTGCCGCGCATATGGCGACCTGTAACCCCGGCGATACAGCGCTTTATATCGATCCCTATTACGCCACCTACCCCGGTACGATCCGCGGTGTCAGCGCCCTGCCCCATGCGATCGCCGCCCGTGCGGAGGATGCGTTCCAGCCCCGTGCGGACGTGATTGCCGCCGCTGCGAAACAGACCAACGCGGCGTCGCTGCTGGTGAATTCGCCCAACAACCCCACCGGCGTTGTCTATTCCCGCAAGACGCTTGAAGGCATCGCGCAGGTCTGCCGCGATCACGACATGTGGCTGATCTCGGACGAGGTTTACGACACACAAGTCTGGGAGGGCGCGCATCTCTCGCCGCGCGCATTGGACGGGATGGCGGAGCATACTCTGGTCGTGGGGTCGATGTCGAAAAGCCACGCGATGACCGGCTCGCGCTGCGGCTGGATCGTCGGGCCCGTGGATGCGATCGAGCATCTGACCAATCTGGCGACTCACACGACCTATGGTGTGCCCGGATATATCCAGGACGCGGCGCTGTTCGCGCTGAACCAAGGTACCGGTTTCGAGACAGAGATCGCCGCGCCGTTCCAGCGCCGCCGTCTGCTGGCGCAGGATATTCTTGCGCGACAGAACGCCGTCAGCCTCGTACCCGCCCAAGGCGCGATGTATCTGATGCTGGATGTGCGCAGCACCGGCATGAGTGGCGAGGATTTCGCCTATGCGCTGCTGGAAAAACACCACATCGCGGTGATGCCCGGCGAAAGCTTCGGGACGGCAGCAGCAGGCCATATCCGCGTGGCGATGACCATCGAGGACACGCGCTTTGCCCAAGCGCTGGCGACAGTATGCGACTTCGCGGAAAGCCTCGCGGCCTGACGAAAGCGTCGCGCGACCGCAGCTACCAACATACGAAAAAGGCCGGAGGATAATCCTCCGGCCTTTTTGACTGGCACATTATTATTTCCTGCCGAGGGCACCGTTATGCGACGCCCTCGGCAGATACACCGCCAGTTTTCAGCGTGTCAGCTTAGAAGCGGTAGGAACCACGGATGTTGAATGTGGTTACGTCCGCGTCGTCACCGGAAACACCGTTTACGTCGTCAAACTTGTGCTCAAGCAGTTCTGCGCCAACGCTGTATTGCTCGGTGATTTTGTAATCCATGCCGATACCGTAGAAGGCACCGTCTTCGTCACCCAAGGATGTGTCGGCACGAGCGTAACCGCCGGTTGCGTAGATCAGAGTGCTACCCAAGTCGTAGCCACCTTTGATTTTCGCACGAGCAACGGAGTCGATGGAACCCTGTGTTACGCCTGCAGCGTCGTCCAGATCGATGTCTGTTTTGTCGTAGTCAAGCTCACCGCCCAATACGAAGCGACCGAAGTCGTAGTTGTAACCAGCGTGGAAACCGTAGGACCCGTTGTCACCTTCCAGACCGTTGTCGATCTCAGCGTCGGAATAGCCCAGTTGCAGACCGGTGTAGAAGCCTGTCCAGTCGCCACCCAGATCGGGTGCAGGAACGGGTGCGGTCATCACGGGCTCAACCACTGGCTCTGCCAGGCTGCCGGCGTATGTTGCGCCAGCGAATGCTGTGGATGCCAGAACGGCTGCGGATGCAAGTTTCATAGTGCGTTTCATAATCGTAACTCCTCGATCAGTTTGTACCGGAGCGGGCGCTTCCCGCTTCATCGACACAACACGGCAGCTAAGATCTGGTTTCGGGATTTCCCAATCACGGGTTGGTGATCGGTAAATTGTTGCTCAAATGCACGGCGTCTCGGCGGCCCGTCGCCGCTATTAACCCTTTTTACCAAGGCCAAAACGCGGTTCCGCGGAGATGCGCCAAAATCATCCGAAATTAAATTTTCAAGAAGATGGAACAATCTGCCCGCATGCTGCAGCAGGAATCCCGCGAAAATGGTGCAAAAAGTGGCGTTTACCCCCCTATGTGCTAGGTAGCGATGCGGCGCGGATGACAGCATGTCCGGCATAATCGAGGCGAAACGACCATGATCGAATTCTTCATTACCCATATTGAGGTCGTTGGCGTCATCCTCTTGACCCTCGGCGTGGCCTTCATCCTGCTTCAGCAGCGCCGCAGCCCACAATCAACTGCCGCCTGGATCCTGTTTCTGGTGGTGATGCCCTATGTCGCCGCGCCCTTGTTCCTGGCGCTTGGCTTTCGCAAACAGGGCAAACGTTACGAGCCGATCATATTTACCCAGAAAGAAGACCCGCAAACGCCCGTGCATGCGCTGGACGAGATGTTCCAGAGCTTCAACCTGCCCCCCGCGCTGGAAGCACAGCGACTGAACCTGCATGACACACCCCAAACCGCCTATGCCGCCGCGATGGAGGTGATCGAGAGCGCGACACAGACGATTGATGTGCTGTTCTATATCGTCTCGGACGATGACACCGGCAATCACGTGGTTGACGCCCTGACAGAAAAAGCCCGCAACGGCGTCAAGGTGCGCCTGCTGATGGACCGGCTTGGCACCCTGCGCGGCCCCTCCAAGGCGGTCAAGGCGCTGCGCAAGGCCGGCGGCGAGGTGCTGTTCTTTTCGCCGATCCTGCAACTGCCCAGCAGTGGCCACCTGAACCTGCGCAACCATCGCAAGATGATCATCGCCGATCATGCCCGTGTCTTTTCAGGCGGGATGAACATTGGCGAACACTATATGTCAGACCACCCGCACAGCGATCATTGGGTTGATCTGGCCTTCACCCTTGAAGGGCAATCGGTACAGACCTTCTGCGATGTCTTCCGCTCGGACTGGGAAGTCGCCTGTGGTGAAGACGTGGACCATATCACAACGCCCGCCCCTACCACCGCGGGTAATGCCACGGTGCAGTTGATCCCCTCGGGCCCTGATATTATCGAAGACCCGCTGCACGACGGGATCATTCGCGCGCTGCATCTGGCGAAAACCCGTATCTGGATCGCCACCCCCTATTTCGTCCCGACCGAGCCGCTGGCCAATGCGTTGCGCATCGCGGCGCTGCGCGGGGTGGATGTGCGTATTCTGGTGCCGCAGAAGTCGAACCAGCATATCGCGGACTTCGCGCGTGGCGGCTATCTGCGCGATGCGCATACCGCGGGGGCCAAGGTCAAATATTTTGAACCTGCGATGATCCACGCGAAAGCCGCGCTGATTGACGATGTGGGGCTTGTGGGCACGGCGAATTTCGACGTGCGCAGTATGCTTTTGAACTTTGAGGCGATGTTGTTCGTTTATGATGCACGCAGCGTGTCAACCCTGTCGGACTGGTTCACGGCCCGCGAGGCGGACTGCCACGAGAATATGCCAAGCCCGCATTTGCCCCGCCGCCTGGCCGAGGGCGTCTTTCGAATAGGAGCACCGATCTTGTGACCCAAGCCCCCCTTCGCATCGCCAGCTATAACATGCGCAAGGCCATGGGCACTGACCGCAAACGGGATCCCGCCCGCATCCTGCGCGTGATCCAGACGCTCGCGGCGGATATCGTTGTACTGCAAGAGGCCGACATGCGCCTTGGCCCCCGCCCCTCGGCGCTGCCCATGGATCAGGTGACGGCGCAGACCGGTTTGATCGCGGTGCCCGTCCCCAGTGAGGTCAGCATCGGCTGGCATGGAAACGCCGTCTTGCTGCGCCCCGAGGCAGAGCTGATCGAGGTCAAGCACCTGAACCTGCCGGGGATGGAGCCGCGCGGCGCGATGGTGGTGGATTTCGACCTGCGCGATGTCCCGCTGCGCATCATCGCCACCCATCTGGGGCTGATGCGCCGGTCGCGGCGGGCTCAGCTTTCCGCGCTCATTGCCCATCTGGATGCGCAGTCCAAACGTCCGACGTTGATCGCTGGCGATATGAATGAATGGTCGCTGAACGTCGGGCTCGGGCGTCTGGCGCATCACTTTGACATTTACGCACCGGGTAAAAGCTATCACGCGCGCCTGCCTTTGGCCGCACTGGATCGCATCGCGGTGGATGACGCGCTGCATGTGATTGACGGTGGCGTCTGCGAGACTGACGATGCGCGCCGCGCCTCGGACCACCTGCCGATCTGGCTGGATTTCGCGCGTTCTACCGATCAGTAGAGCGCGCGAAATCAGCTAAATTATCAGATGAGACTGCCAACATAACCTACTGATAATTACAACATAAACGCCACACTTAAACCAATTTCTGAAGTACCGTCAGAGCAACTTCCGCAGCCGCGCCTCCTCTGCGCGCGCCTGTTCGATAGCGGCGTGTTTCACCGGACCATAGCCCCGAATATCCATCGGCAGTGCCAGCAGCTCTTGTACCGTCTTAACCGTTGACTCGTCGGTCTTGGCGGGCAGCTCTGCCAACAAGGCTTCGTACCAGCGGATCAGCGCCACTTCTTCGCGACGTTCCTGAGTGTAGGAAAACACATCCAGCGCCGTGCCCCGTAGGGGCCGCAGCTTTGACAGCGTGGTCAATACTGGCGTGAACCATGCACCGAACGCGCGCTTGACGGGCCGCCCCCGCGCGTCCTTGCGCAGAGACACGATCGGCGGAGCCATGTGGTAGTTGATCTTGAACCCCGGCTCGAACTCCTGCGCCAACATCTCGGCAAAGGCAGGATCGCGGTGCAGCCGCGCGACCTCGTATTCATCCTTGAACGCCATCAGTTTGAACAGGGCCTTGGCCGCGACCTCCGTCAGCGTCTCGGCATGGGCGGCGGGCACGGCGGCGCTGAACTGCGCAAGCCTGTCGCGGTAGCGCTGCGCGTAGCTGTCGTTTTGATAGGCTCGCAACCGGTCGGCCCGATCCGCGATCAACGCGGCGCAGTCCAAGTCTGGCTGTTCGCTCGACGGCAGGGCCAGCGCGTCAGGCGTTTCCGCCATCACGCGGCCCAGATCAAAGGCGCGATGATTCTTGTCTATGGCCACGCCATTCAGCACGACCGCCTGCCGCAGCGCGCCGTGTGACACGGGCACCAACCCTTTCTGCCACGCGAAGCCCAGCATGATCATATTGGCGAAAACCGTATCGCCCAGAAACCGTTCTGCCATCGCATTGGCATCGAAACCGGCAAGGTTTTCATCCCCCACGGTATCGCGGATCACACTCTCGCGCTGGTCAGTGTGCAGCTGCGCGTCACGGTGCAACACCAGATCGCCCGTGGGCATTTCCGCAAGGTTCAGCACCACCTTGGTCGCGGGCCCGTAGTAGACCGACGCCTGCGCGGCAGAGGAAACGACGATGTCGCAGCCAATCACCGCATCCGCCGCCCCGTGATCAATGCGCACCTGATGGATCGCATCAGGGCGCGCCCCGATCCGGATAAAGCTAAGCACCGTGCCGAACTTCTGCGCGAAGCCGGTGAAATCCAGTACGCTGGCACCCTTGCCCTCCAGATGCGCGGCCATGGTGATCAGCGCGCCGACCGTGATCACGCCGGTGCCGCCCACACCTGTGACCAACAGATCAAAGGGCGCATCAAGGCCGGGCAGTTCGGGACGCGAGATACCCGCCAGCAGCGCGTCCACATCGACCTCTGCCCCGGTTTTCTTGCGCCGCACCGCCCCTTCAAGGGTGACGAAGCTGGGGCAGAACCCGTTCAGACACGAGAAATCCTTATTGCAGCTCGACAGGTTGATCTTGCGCTTGCGGCCCAGATCCGTCTCTAGCGGTTCGATGCTCAGACAGTTGCTTTCAAGCGAGCAATCGCCGCAGCCCTCGCATACAGCGGGGTTGATGAAGGCAAAGCGCTTGGGGTCCTCCATCTGCCCGCGCTTACGGCGGCGGCGTTTCTCGGTGGCGCAGGTCTGTTCGTAGATCAGCACCGACACGCCTTTGACCTCGCGCAGTTCGCGCTGCACGGTGTCCATCTCTTCACGCGGGTGAAAGCTGGTGCCTTGGGGGAAATCGCCGCGGTCGAATTTGTCGATCACATCCGACACCAAGGCGATACGCTGAACCCCTTCGGCACGACAGGCCTGCGCGATTCCGGTCACGCTGATCGGCCCGTCCACCGGTTGCCCCCCCGTCATGGCCACCGCGTCGTTATAGAGGATTTTATAGGTGATATTCGTCCCCGCCGCGACAGCCTGCCGAATGGCGAGCGACCCTGAATGGTACCATGTGCCCTCGCCCAAGTTCTGGAACAGGTGTTTGCCGCCGTTGAACTTGGAAGCCACCACATGCGGCACCCCCTCGCCGCCCATCTGCGCATAGCCACCGGTTTCGCGGTCCATCCACCCCGCCATGACGTGGCAACCGATGCCCGATGCGGCCTGCGACCCCTCGGGCAGCTTGGTCGAGGTGTTATGCGGGCAGCCCGAACAGAAATATGGCGTGCGTTTTGCCCCCGGTACATTCAGCAGGACAGGAGGCTTTTCAGTCAGCGCGCGCGCCTTTTGCGGCAGGTTTTCATCAGGGAAGAACGCGTCCAACCGCTCGGCCACCACGGGCACCAGCGCCAGCGGGCTTAACTCGCCGGTCCAGGGCAGCAGCGGATCGCCGGCCGCGCGGTGTTTGCCGACCATGCGACCCGGCTTGTGCCCCGGCCAGTCGTAGAAATATTCCTTCAGCTGGCTTTCGATGATGCCGCGCTTTTCCTCGATCACCAGCACTTCTTCCGTGTCGGCAACAAAGGCCAGCGCATCACGCCGCGCCAGGGGCCAGACCATGCCGACTTTGTAGATATCGATGCCAAGACGGCGGCAGGTGGCTTCGTCCAGCCCCAGCAGACGCAGCGCCTCCATCAGATCCAGATGGCCCTTGCCGGTGGTGACGATGCCAAAGGTGGCATTGTCCAGATTATAGATACGCCTGTCGATCGGGTTGGCCTCGACAAAGGCTTCGACGGCGCTGAGCTTATGTTGCAACCGGGTCTCGATCTCGGGGCTTGGCATGTCCGAGCGGCGCACATGCAGCCCGCCGGGCGGTGGCGTGATCTGGGGCAGCGTAAACGCGCGGTCAGGCTGCAACGCCACCGATTGCCCGCTTTCCACCGTCTCGGAAATCGCTTTGAACCCGACCCATGTGCCGGAAAAGCGGCTTAGCGCGAGCCCATAGGCCCCGAATTCAAGAAACTCTCCCACATTCGCGGGGTTCAGCGTCGGCATCATCCAGGTCATAAAGGCGACATCCGATTGATGCGGCATGGACGACGACACACAGCCGTGGTCATCCCCCGCCACAACCAGCACGCCCCCCTTGGGCGAAGAGCCATAGGCGTTGCCGTGGCGTAGCGCGTCCCCCGACCGGTCCACCCCCGGCCCCTTGCCGTACCACATGGAGAATACACCCTCGACCTCGCAATGGGGATCAAGCACGGCCTGCTGCGCCCCCAGAACCGCCGTGGCCCCAAGGTCTTCGTTCACCGCGGGCATAAAGGTGATGTTGTTATCCTTGGTCACATCCCGTGCGCGCCACAGCTCAAGATCGACCGCGCCCAAGGGCGACCCGCGATACCCCGAGATAAACCCAGCGGTGTTCAGCCCCTGCTGCTTATCGCGCCGCGCCTGATCCAACATGATCCGCACCAGCGCTTGGGTGCCGGTCAAAAACACCGTTCCTTCTGTGCGCGTGTAGCGGTCGGATAAGGCATAGGGGTAAAAATCGTGGGTTTCTTTGGTCATGATGGCAATCCTTGGCTGTCTTGACCATCAAACCACGTTTCCGTGAAATATCTGCCCCCTCTTGCGCCTGCACGCGGAATAAACGAATGTTTTATTCAGCAGATAGGGGATTGATGAAATGTCTGACCAAATGCGCTTTGACGACCGCGACCGCAAGATACTGGAGCTGTTGCAGCGCGACTGCCGCATCTCGAACGCCGATCTGGCAGAGCGGGCCGGCATGTCCGCCTCCGCCTGCTGGCGGCGGGTGAAAGCCTTCGAGGACGCTGGCGTGATCGAACGCTACCGTGCGGATGTGTCCCCGACCAAAGCGGGCAACAGCTTTCAGGCGCTGGTGCAGGTGCAGCTTGCGCGTCACAATCAGGAAAAGCTGGCCGAGTTCATCAAAGCCATCGCGCACCGCGCCGAGGTGCTGGAATGCTATGCCACCACGGGACAGGCCGACTACCAAATGCGCGTCCTCTGCCGCGACATCGCCGCCTATAATCGCTTTCTCGAAGATTTCCTGTTCCGCCTCCCCGCCGTCGAAAGCGCCCAAACCAACGTGGTCCTACGCGAGATCAAACGGAATACGAGCATTCCGATGTAGCCCCCCAAACGAAGAAAGGGTGCCCGATGGGGCACCCTGAGTTTCGCCTGACCTTGCTCATCGTTCACCGCTCGTTTGTTTTATGCCTGCGGCAAGGCCAGCGTCAGGGGCAAGCGCACCTGCCCCATGTAGAAAGCCCCGACCGCTGAAAGGCCAAGCAAATGAAGCCCATAGCAAGAAGTTAAGGCCTTATTTTTAATGAGTCTTTTTCGACCCGTAACCAAAAACGGCGGTTTAAGTGTACTTTTGCAAACCAATTATCGCCCACTGAAAAACAGTGTTGAATAAAAAAACCGCCCCAGAGGGCGGCTAAATCGTTGAAAGTTCGACGTTTAAATATCTGCAATCCTGTAGAATTCCGCGTTCGCATCCGCAGGATTCCAAACTGGAAAAACCCCTCTCGCATGTAAGTTGGTTCGTAGTCGATTTGGATCCCCACCCCAGTAGCCTTCAATCGAAGATAACTTTCGATAGCGCTCTTTGAAACGCGTCACACTATCTTGGTCGACAAGATTACGCATGACTCCCATATGACGGACGCGACCACTGACCTTTAATGGCGTCTCGCCTTTACCCTCTTCAGCAATTAACAAAAATTCAACCGTTTCAGCGCTCACGCCGAGAGCCTTAGATGTAGCTGTAACGGTCATACCGCCGTCGCCCGTTCTCGCGCCGAGCTTGTAGGCAACTTCCGGGACGCTGATTAATACGGAGTTGAACTTCAGTTTTTCAGAAAGCAACTCGACATGTTCAAGCTGGTCTTGCAGCACCAGCGAAAGCACTTCCATCGATGAAACATTGAGTGCCTTTGCAACGTGGCCGATATCATTCATGCCTTTGCTTGGCACTCGAATTTCGTCCCCAAAACCGCCGCATTTCAACAATGAGCTGGTCAAGGTCGTCGATATCGACACCTTTATGGCGCGCTGTACGGTTTTCACCGTCTTCAACGACAGTTCTTAAGAAGCCTTTTTCCAGTAGCAAAGCGACCTGAGGCCGCGTGCAGCCGATGCGCTCTGGAATCTTGGCGACTGGAATTGCGCGCTTCAATTTGGCAATTAGTTCTTCTGCTGGCTCCGCCTTAACAGTTTGCCGACTATCTGCATGATATACATCTTTGGGCAACATACCCGACTGTGACAAAACATTGGCCACGGTTTTCGGGTGCACCCCCATTGATGCGGCTAGGGATGCAACGGTGTGCCGCCTTTGTTTTTCAACGACCTGCCCAAATAGGACAGCTCCGGGTTTGATCGGATAATGATCTAAGATAAAATCGCTTAGAGTATCCAAAATTGGGCCAACCGGCTTATCCGACTTTCTGAACTGCCCCCATTGATACAGCCTCCCAAATGTTCCTTGTGGTCCACATTTAACCGCGCTCTTTTGAGGCTTCCTGTATAGATACTCCAAGGCTTGCCAAATGCCCGCGTCACCATTTGAAGTAAACTCAAATCCGACCTGACCGGCTCGGTCCCAGTCGTCATCAGTCAGCTCTGGGAGTGACGCATGGGGACCATATTCAACACATGCTCCCAACATTTCAGTCGCTTTACACGCAAGGTCGATCTGTTGGGCGTCCAACCATGACGGCCCTGTGGCACCAGCAAAACGCGCAGTGACGTATTCTTGGAGAGCGGATGGTTTACGCTGTACTGAGTTACGCCAAAGCTCTTCCAAAGCTTTATGATCAGGTGTGTGTGCCCATACATTCAGCTCAAGGCCGCCCCCACTTTCGCGAGGCTTCCTATATAATCCCACACCGTGGTGTTCACACGTTCTGATCGCGCTAAAGGCCCAGTTGCTACGCCCAATACCAATGGGCATACCTCCCGGACGTTCTGAAATATCAGACAACAGACACGCTGGGCAGAAGGTAACTTGGCTTCTCAGCAAAAATTCCTTGAAAAAGACCTCACCATTATATCGATAGAGGCGATCCGAAACATGCTCGAAACTTTTAGATACCAGTTCATCGTTAGGCATGCCGCAGATAGCCGATAGCCGGTCACAAATCTCGCGGCGACCCAGATTCAAATCCTGCTGGCGCACGCCGATAAATCTGAGGAAGTTGTCGAGTGATAACCCGGTATGGAAATGTCCAAAACGGTGCAACCAGGAAATCAAGCTCTCACCTGGCTCGGGAAGTAGGCAGGGCTTCAACAATTCCATTCAGCGTCTCCCGACCTGACGGGTTTGCCGCTTGGTCCGCTCTGCTTCGAAATTTTCAGCATCCGTATCAAGCTCAATCGCGGCCCAATCAGTAGCGGCAAAGACGTTTTGCTCCCAGTCGCATCCCTCCTGCATCCCCCAAGCTGTTGCGAAATGCTCCCATGTCAGAACTTGAGCCCCCTCCTCCAGCGCGCTTTCGATAGCATTGATAATCGTTTCAATTGCTCGACCAAAACGGTGTCGGCTTGCGTGGATCAAGCGAAGCGCCAATGTGTCATCAAGCTCAGGTTTTAGCCCGACTTCCGCACAATACTCCTCGATCATACGATAGAGCGGCTCCTCATCCACTCCCTGACATAAAGGCTTTGGTACGACCTTAGTAAGCCGCCGGTTCACTTGTTCATCAGAGCGCGTGATTTCCGCCAAGCGTTGAGTGCCACTGAGAATGGGGATTACGGCGGATTCATTCTGCATCAGCGATTTCAGCATTTTCAGCATATCGTCGATTTCACGCGCAGAACCAGAGAGAAACATGTCGTGCGCTTCATCAAACCAGAGAACAACGATACCTAGAAGAGCGAGTCTGTGTCGGACGACTCCCCAGATTTCCCAGGCAGATGCTCTCGGTGATACGTCTACTAGACCTGTAGCTTTTAGAACCTCCCGACCGAGACTCTTCAGAGTAGCCGGGCTAGGAACTTGGATTCGCAGGAACTTCGGCGGATCGCCTGCCGAAGTCGGTTTTAATGCAGGGTGTGTTGATAGCACTCGATCCACAGCAGTTGTTTTGCCAGAACCCGAGCCTTCGATAAGGGCAATACCGCGAGTTTCAAGGTTGCCTGTAAACCGCATCGGCTCAACAATAAGGCGGCCTTCGTCGTCATGTTTTAAGAGCCGGTTTAGCTGGCGCAGAATTTCTTCGTCACGCTCAGTAGAAATGTGATGACCCCGGAGGGCAGTGAGAGACTTACTCCAGCTATCTTTTGCTACGCAGCGCATTATTGATCCCTCCTTTCGATTCTCCAGCTTTTCGTCTTGGTTGTTTTTGGTTTCGCAGGAACGCAACGTGTTGATGTCTTAGGTGTAGCTTCAAGCCGGGGTTCTGAAGGTTGCAATGTTCGGCCAAATTGCCCCGAAGCACTTGTGGTGGGGGCTTCTGTTTCTGCAATTTTGAAACCGCAAAAAAGTGCTTCTTCAGCAGATGCGATGCGCTCGGAATTCCAAGGCTGTGTAATTAAACCGAACTCTAGAGTACGTTCGCCATTCATTTTTTGAATGGCACTAATCGCGTTGCACACGACATCATCGCGCCATTTAAGCTTCGCGGGATCGCTTGTCTTCAGGCTGCGTCGCGCTGTGAGCCATTGTTGCGTATGCACTCCGTCGAAAATACCTAACACGGCCTGTACCTGATGCCACTCATCACCCAAGCGAACTTCAACGGCACCGATATCATTGGCTAGCCAGCGTACATTCAAATCCTGTTTTCCGAATTTGTTGTACCAATTCGAAAGCATCTCTGAGTGGTATTTGACACCGAGAATGGTCACACCGTATTTATCCAGCTGCCGTTCAACAGTAACACCAAAAGCGAGCCGGTCGTTGCGTGCGGATGGGCTAGCTTTCAACGTATAGTTGCCATTCGTCATGTCATCGTCCCACTGTTCGAGCGGTGTTTTACCCCCCAGGCCCAAGTGTGGCGTATTGTGGTAAATATCCACAATCCACCGCACCAGCGCGAAACAAAGGTCCTCAGGTTTCAAACAGGCAAGTGCCTCTGAAGGATGACTTCCTTTTTCCAGTACGGACGAGAACGTTCGTCCGTTCAACCGGGGCAAAAGGTTCATCGACGCTGTACGGAAAAGGCGTTCTACGGTTCCCCTCATACTTGGCAATCCAGCAATTGAACGTTCATGAGTGATGCCCAAGTCGCTACACGCAGCCGAAAAATTCAATGCTTTAAAGGCTGATCCATTATCTGTTACCAGCGTCTCTGGGGTAGCGGCCATATGCCATCCCGAAACAGCGCCGACAGCATCCGCCCAAACGCCCTTGTCAGAGGTCGTCATGCGGAGACAATCAAGGGCTGCGCAGGAAGTCGGATTCAGGGTCAATTTCATACCCAAAACGCAGCGTGTCCGACAATCGATAGATGCCGTGATCCACCAGCGTCCCGATTTATCGTCGAGACCTAAACGTTGAAGCTCTTCCATCGTAAAGAGCGACTTGAGCCCTGAACCGGCCAGAATGGTGATCAAATCGATATTCCACTCATCCATCTCTACTCGTTCATATGGACGATAGACCTGCAACCCAGAGCTAACCGGTTTAAACATCTTTACTGCCTCTTCGTGCCCTTTCCTCTTCAAAACCACTTGGAACTTATCAATACTGCCGATTGCGTTGCGAACAGCTTGGCGAGAAGGAACTCGATGCGGTGTCAAGCCTTGAGCTTTGCGTTTCAGGTTCTCGTTGTGGAATGCTACTTTGACGTCGTCTGCCGTAGTCTTTTGGGATGGCCGGTTCAGCGATAGATAGCTTTCGTAAACAGTGCGCATCAGTAGCTCCTTCTCCTCGGCACTGAAGTAGCTTGTCCGGTTCCCTCGATTTGCAACGGAGTCGGCCAAACCTGTCATTCCGAAATCGTTGAACAAAGCGAGCCATTTTCGAAGCGTTCGCGGATGCACAGGCGCTACCGACGGTGTGACGCACCCGCCACGAGGTTTTCGACGCAAACCATCGCGAATTTCGTTTTCGCGCAAAATTGTTTCAGGGCTTGGAGCCTCCTCTAACAAGAACGCTTGTGCGCGCCGACAAATTTCGGGCATATTCTTTTCAATTGAAGCATCATTCACTGACACAAGCGCTTCATTGCGCATTTCCACCAAACCTGAAACCAAAGCGTGCCGTACATGAAGCCGCTTACGCTGCTTGTCGGTAAGTTGTGACATTTGAGAGCTAAAGTCTGCAGGACGACGCGTCGCCACATTTGGGTTATAGAAATCGGGCTCATGCGTAATTTCTTTGTTAGCATTTAATCGAGAAAGCAGGCCAAAATCGAACATTTCGGAGATGCCTGATCCGTCTGCATCCATCAAGACATAGCCATCTCGTGTTTGCTGCGCCAAGCGCAAAGCACGCTTTCGGATCGTGATCTTGTCGTGAGGCTTGATGTGAAAACGGTTGAAGTCGGTTTCAGAGTAGCGGGTCATTTTACGACCTCCATTTTGTTTACGAGAGTTTGTGGGTTGATAACTTCATGGTTCACAGGACGGAGATGATGATCCCGAACTAAACGGAGCAGAGCACGGTAGCCCTTCTCGTTTAGACCGGTCCTGACGGTTAGATCCCGAAGCGAAAGAGCTCCCGAAAGCTCAGATACGGTCTTCAAAGCAATGTGATCTGCTTCGGGATCAAGTTCGCGAACAGCCGCCAACTGTCTTGCGTTACTTTCGCTTATGGGATCGATGTCCCTCTCAGTGACCAACCTGACCTCGTCACAGAATCCGGCATCAAGTGCGTGACGCGTGACGTCCTGCATTTCTGCAAGGAATTTTCCTGAACGAAGGCGGACTTCGGGTTTGACGGTAAAGGCAATCTTACGGCCACTGTCTAAAACCGCGATCAAGTCAAAGTAGTGTTTCTTATTACTTGCACCGTCGCACCATTCGAAGAGCACTTGCTCTTTGATGTGCACAACACCTGGCAAGTCATTCACCACAAACAAAGTACGCAATTCGAGATGGGACTCCGCCTGAAATCGACGGCCGTTGTCGCTCCCTAAAACGACATGGGCCGTACAGTGGCCTTTGGAGGCCTTCGCAATAGGACGATCTGCCTGCGAAGCAGCAGGTAGTCGAATACTAGTTGTGTTATTGTACATATCTCTTCATCTCACTTTTCTAGGCGACAACCCCAAATCAGGGGAAATACACCAAGTCGGACTCTAATATGGCGTATGAAAGACAATCCAACCGACACAGCAAACGTCTGTTTAAGATATTTTGTTATTCAATAAAAATTATGATTGAATATCCACAATATTTTCACCTCAATCATAAATAGATAACATATTGCGCTCACTGAAATACCAATTCAGCTTTCAAAACAACATTAGTTTACACATCCGCCACCTTCTCCAGCGAAAGCCCCGACCTCTCACGATCACTGACTACTTTCACGCCCTCACCTAAAAGCCTTTCCATATCTTATCTACATCACCAAATTTACTTCTCCTCATATCGTGAAACCGAGAACCAGAAAAGTCAACAACCTACTGTTTTACATGTATTAAATGTGAATAGCATACATAGTTCATACATTTTCAATGCATAAATACTTGTCGCTCACCATCTATTAATGATATTTTCTTGAAACGCTGCTTTTCCAAATTCGTTTCATTTCCCTGAGTTTCTGGTTCATTCTGGATTCAGGACCCACCATCGGGGCAGCGATTCGGGTATAGAAAGTACTTCGATGGAGAAGGATCTATAAACCGTGACATCGCGCTGCTTGAGGCCACTGTTCCTCAACCAGATCGGATGAGCACCCAAGACTGTAAAGTCATAGTCAATTATGACGGTATATATAGCACCCAAATTTGTGCGTTTGAGAATATCTTATATTCACCTGTGTTCAAAAACTTCCGCAATCTCTCTATTGGACTTTCAGGGGGGATCTGAACCGGATCCATACAAAATAATAGTAATGAAGATAATTAAGGTTCTTGCACACTCGGGTGACCGTATAGTGCGCTGCCCACCTCAAACTGGATACAGTCAATACCTGCCATTTGCGAGCTATTGATCTTTCACGGAAAGGCGACGAAAAATGCCTATCCCAACAACAACGCGCCTATTAAGTGCAAGCGCCCATCCGACCTTGATCGACTTTTCTCCGGCCTACCCGTGAGCACAAGGCCCGGCCTGGTGATCAGAACAGTGAGCTTTGCCGGCCACCCGACCAGCTTGGAACCGAGTAAAGCCAGCAAACTTTAACTTGAGAACATAACTGGAACATTGCAAGATGGCGTGTGAGTTTCAAGTGAGCGAATTAGAGATGGCGCTGACAATACAGATCCATATTGACGGCCAATGGCGCGACGCAGCGCAGGTCGGGTTCACTGCTAACCAAGGCGGTATCAATAGCGGAGCTTGGCTGAGCTACGAGACTGACTATTGGGCGGAACATGCTTCGGTTGATGCGTTGGAGGGACCAGTTACCGACCACCGTGCTGTGTCGGTTCAATTTCCTGTCGACCTCACTTATCACACGCTAGACAGGTGGCCCTCGTTTCTCCTTGATCTGCTGCCTCAAGGGCCTGTGCGTGGTAGGATCGCGCGAGAGCAGAGACTGCGTCCAGATGATCCTAAGTTGGATCCGCTGCTTCTGTCGATCGCAAGCAGCACGCCGGTTGGTAACACTCGTATCCGACAGGCGTGGGAGCGCGAGCAAAGAAACATCCATCAGCTTAAGTGTCCGTCGCTCACCGATGCTGACGTCCTTTCTCGCAGTTCCAAATTGACTGATGTGCTTGATACCTATGTGAAGAGAGCTCCAGGTGCGACCTGCGTCCAGGGCGAATGGCCGAAGGTTCTTCTTACGCGATCAAAGCGCGACGGTTTCTTGTACCCTGACCCATATTTGGGAACTCAGGACGGAGCTGAACATTTCATCGCTAAGTTAGCCAAAACTGGAAGGCACACAGATGAGCTTATTCTCGCGTCAGAGGCACCCTATCTGGAAATGGCTAGGGTCGTCGGCCTCAACTGCGGCGCACCACTGAAATACGGCAAAGGTATCCTGATAATTCCTCGGTTCGACAGGTTTGCGTCATCGGAACAGGTCTTGCTGCACGGCCAAGAGAGCCTCTACTCCGCTATGGGTGTCACCGAATTCGGCGCTCGAAGGTCGCACGAGGATTACTTGGCTGTAATCGATCAGTTTAGCGATGATCCTGTCGCTGACCGTATCGAATACCTTAAGCGAGACGTTCTAAACATTGCCGCAGGAAATCCTGACAACCATGGCCGAAATACAGCTTTGTGCCGCTATGCCGCAGGAGGCACACGACTATCGCCAATGTTCGATTTCGCTCCAATGCGCCTGTCCGATGCCGGTATCGCAAGAGCAACTCGCTGGCGTTGCCTAGGTAGTTCAGACCCCGGCGGAGACTGGTCAACCGTATGCGAAGCTGTTGCGTGCGACCGATTATCATCGAATGACGTCAGAGACATTCTCGTCGGCATGTTGCCGCAATTGTTTGGGATGCGCGATATTGCTGGTCAGCTAGGCGTTGCTAGTGAAGTCATCAAACAAGTGATTTTCGTAGAAGGTATGGCGAGCGTAATCGAAGCTCTGAAAAAAGTTAATTCTCAAACGTAACCGCCCCTATATTGCCGCAGCGATTTCACTTTGATGCGTGCCACCAGGTCGATGACTGAGCTACTCCCCATTTGCCGGACTGGATCTGACGTAACTTAAGCTACTCGTTGTACCTGCTGATCGGGTTGGTTTGCGTCGAGGCCCTCTATTGAGCGCGAGCGTCTATCGGGCCCAATAGAAATATGGTAGATTATAGCCATGAACCAACTCGCGCCTAAATGGGAATTCGTGTCAGACAACGTCATGGGCGGTGTATCGAGCGGTTGCATCGCAGAAGAATTCGTTTGCGGATGCGATGCCACAGTTCTTCGTGGTACAGTTTCGCTCGAGAACAACGGTGGCTTTATCCAGATGGCATTTGACCTTCACGAAGGTGGTGCGGATGTGGACGTGAGCGCGTGGGACGGCATCAAGATGGACGTATACGGTGATGGTGGCACCTACGATATACGGTTTCGCACGGCTCAACTAAGCAGACCTTGGCAATCTTTTCGCGCCGATTTTGTGGGCGAGCCACACTGGCTAAGGGTCAAAATTCCTTTTTCTTCACTGGTATCGCATCGGGTGGACGCAGCCTTCGACCCAACTTGCCTTAGACGCATTGGAATACTGGCGATAGGGCGCGCACGAGATGTCTGTATTGCAGTATCCGATATCGGGTTTTACTCGGCGAACTAATTAAAATTCCTGCGTGCGCACCTACAGGACTGAAGATACTATCTAAGATCGTTGCACCTCAGGTCAGCTTTCATAAGGTTCTGGCGAAATACTGGCGTGACCTCTTGTCGACATCGGTGTGTAGGTCGGCATGAGGACCAAAGCATACGGATAGATTTCGAAACCCAATGTAATCTGACACCGACTGTAAGAGGAAACCTGGACTGTTTCGACATGTTCTCCTCCCCTATCGCACCACCGGCAGGTCTTCCATTCGCGTGGTATAGCGCGGGCTTCGATGATCTGCGCGCAATCGCCACGCCTGCCTCACACCTTCGCTGGCAAGAACCATCGTCTTCTTCCCGAACCGATCATTTACGTCATCCAAAGTCTTCATCAACGCCGAGGATTTCGGACGCGCTTGGTCGAAGAGCGTCTGGGGACGACCTTCGAACCGCACCAGGTCATTCAGCATGATACCGGCCTTGGTGAAGCCAAAGTTTCCGGCCTCCGACTTTGGCCATCCGGCTTCCGCGCAGCGTCGTGCGGCTTCAACAAGGTCGAAGGTATCCGACGACATCGGGGTCATTCGGGTTGTTCTGGAAGCTGTATACTGAGGACGATCTGGCCGGTGCTTATTGGTGTGAAAGAACACAGTCAGCGTACCAGCGACCAAGCCGTGCTGGCGTAGCTTTTCAGCGCCACGTGATGCGTGCGCGGTGATCGCCTGGAACAGCGTGTCGAAGTCTGCCATCGGAGTGCCTGCTGACCGTGTTACAGCCATTCCTTTGCGCTGTGGCTCTACGTCCTCAAAGGCGAGACAGGCCTCACCCTGTAACTCCAGCACGATCCTCTCCAGCACCACGGTGCCGACAGCCCTTGCCTGCCGGATAGGCAGGTCACGAAGATCAGCTGCCGTGTGCACACCCAAGGCCTTTAGCTTGTCGGTGGTCTTTCGGCCAACGCCCCAGATGTCTCCAACTGGCACACGCGGCAGCAGCCAGCTTGCAAGACTCTCGTCCATCATATCGAAGACCCCAGCAAAGATGGGGTTCTTCTTTGCGATATCGTTCGCACATTTCGCAAGGGTCTTGGTGGGCGCGATGCCGATACGTACCGGCACCCCTACTCTTCTTAGGACTGCTGCACGCAGCGCCATGGCATGTGCGGTGCGATCCTTGAACCCGACAAAGTCGAGGAAGCACTCATCAATGGAATAGATCTCGACGTTTGGCGTAAAGTCTTCGTAAACCTCAACCACTCTACGAGAGATGTCGCCATAGAGGGTGTAGTTCGAGCTGAAGACGCGGATACCATGGGCATCAACCTTATCGCGGATGTGATGCAGCGGAGTGCCCATCTTGATCCCTAAGGCCTTTGCCTCATCGCTGCGCGCTATGGCGCAGCCATCATTGTTTGATAGCACGATCACCGGGACGTTCTTTAGCGTTGGATCAAATATCCTCTCAGCGCTTACATAGAAGTTGGCACTGTCGCTGATGGCAACAGGCCGCTTCATGCCAGATCATAACGCCGGACAACACCAGCGATGACGCCCCAGATCTCGCTATCCTCTGTAAGTTCGACGTCGGGGAACTGTTCCTGGCTATTCGCAGGCGCGAGGTAGTATCTGTCACCACGCTTACGCAGGATCTTTGCTGTGACAGCACCCTCCACTACGGCCAGCACGGCTCGCCCAATGCGGCGTTTGCCCGCACGGTCTACAGCGATGATATCACCATCACGTATTCCGGCGTCCCAAAGGCAGTCCCCTTCTACGCGCCACCAAAATGTTGATGAAGGATGGCGCACGACCCAAGCCATAGGGTCGATCTCGTCTTCGAGGTCGTCACCTGCTGGCGAAGGAAAACCAGCGCTGACTGGTGTGCTGACAATTCGAACAGATTGGGAAGGCATGTGGACGGGTTTATCAACTGGGTAAACTGGCATGGGAATCCTAAATGTTCGCTGTTTGTTCTCAATCTGCGATTCGCCTGCCCGATGTCAAGTTTGGTTTGTGCGATGCGGACTGGACGCTGGCATCAGATCGAACCGAGTTTGCGAACTCGACGATGGAGAATAGCACCCTGAGCCCCTGCCGCGCTTACAGAAGGTGAAGAGTGACTCACTGGAGGTGTACCGATTGAAGCATATCGTCAGTGTCTAACTTCAAAACACTGCGCCAGAGCGGGCTTTTAAACACGTGGACAGCGCGCATTTCCGAGCCTTGGTCTTGGGTCGACATCAGCAATCCGGCCCATTCAAGCGGTCGCAAGACGCAGGCCTTAAAGGCGTATATGTCCCGCCTGGCAGCATTGCGGTCACTCTCCGGTTCGCCATAGAACTTTTGATATAGGGTAACTTCGCTGATGCCGTGATCGGCCTCTACGTTAATCACATTCATCCAAACGTCCCAATTCCCGAAGGGTTGGTCATCAAAGCGCGCATAAGAGGTGTGATCGACCTCGTGTACAAAATACGGGATCAATTCGACAAACAAGCGCCCGGGCGATTGGGCCAACTCTTTGCCACGCTTGGTGAGGCGGAACTCGTCTTTGAAGTGGCGACCAAGACGTAATTCAATCAGCAGGAAGTGCAGCACTTCGAGCGGGGCGAAATCGGTTTCGTTGAACACCTTATGATAACGGAACACCTCATCCGCATCTTCTCCTGGCCAGTCAAAATTCTGTACAGCCCACTGAACGAAGGTACGCTTGAACGCCTTGTTTTTGGTGATCCCTATCGATCCGTGTTCTTGCGTATATTGCAAGGTCAGAAGAGCTGCCCGTAGCAGCGGTGACTGTAAAAGGTCGGGATGGTCGTCAGCGAGGGTTTGGTATTCTATCATATCTGAAACGTCTCACAGACCGCACCGCAGCGCCATGATATTCGCGGTAGCTGAATCCGTAGCACTACGAGACGACTTTGGGCAGAAACCCAATGCAGCTGGATGTAAACACTGTATTTAGCGCGCGTGCTGAAAGGGCGGAAAGCAGAAGTTCGCTGCGCGATGCGCCAAAGTCGGCTTTGAGTACACCGAGCCGATGTAAATGTGTTCTATGCCTTGCCTCATATGGAACAATTGTCGTCGGGCTTTGCCCTGTCTTGTATGGCGACAAATTGAGGTTCGCGTTATGGTGCAGCAATGACCTCAAATTTCTACCTTCACCGAACCCTTTTCTCTGGCGACAGAACCTATAGCGAAGCTGCTCTTTTGGCCGCATCGCGCTTCATTGTAGTCTTGGCGGAACCTGGAGCAGGCAAAACCCGCCTGATGGAGAGTTTGGCGCAGCAGTTGGGTGCTTCACTTGTTACGGCAAGCCGATTTGCCCATACAGGCGCTCAGGCTAACGGTACTCCACTACTTCTTGATGCATATGATGAATTGGCCAAAATCGACGCCAGTGGTATCTACAAGATGCTTGCGGCAGCCCATGCTGCCAGCCCCACAAATTTGGTGATTTCAAGTAGATCAAGTGAATGGGACAACGCTGCAAACAGTACCTTCAACGAGTTCTTTGGTGCTTCGCCACTTGTTGCGAGACTGTCCGAATTCGCACAAGACGAACAACAGAAAATCTTTGAGCATCACAGCCCAAAAGAAGACTTTTCCGCCTTCCAAGCTGAAGTGGCACGCTTTGATTTGGAAACATTGTTGCCCAACCCGCAATTCCTGACTTTGTTTGCAGACGCGTATTTAGAGAGCGGTCGCAAATTCACGGATAAGAAGTCTATCTTTTCTCTAGCTTTAGAACGGCTTGCCAAAGAAGCAAATGCGAGCGTGAAAAACACCGTTGGGTCATTGTCCGCTGCGCGGAAAGTAGATGCCGCCTCTGAAGTCTTCGCGAAACTGCTGCTTTCGGGCGCTGAAGGCGTAGCCACAAGTGAAGCCAGTGAAGACGCCCTGTATCCACTTCTAGGGTCGCTTGTAGAAGATGCCAGCTCAATCAATTCAATTCTTTCGACACGTATGTTCAAGCCAGGTGATACGGTTGACACCCACCGACCCGTTCACAAAATAATCGCAGAATACGCTGCAGCGAGCTATTTCACGAAGAGAATAGCTGACCCGGCCGATGCGCTCACGCTCGACAGATGCCTGCCGGTCATCGCACCAAATTCAACGACGCGTGATGAACTGCGAGGCTTGCTTGGCTGGATGGCCTCGCTAGGCAACAAACCCATCCAAGATGCCGCGATTGAACTCGATCCATACGCAGTTCTGGCCAACGGTGATCCGTCTCAATTGGACGCCACATCGAAACGCTTGCTTATCAAACGCCTCAAAGACATTGAAGAAAAGGACCCTTACTTTCGCAGAGGCGACTTTTGGCGAAGATTCAGCGTTGCTGGTTTCTTCACGCCCGAAGTCGTCGGCGAGATCAAGCCCTTGCTTTCGCGAGGGGCCGAAGGACATTTGAGAGATTTAATACTTGAATTGCTAGATGGCTCACCCGCCATACAGCACTTGAGTGATGAACTGCGAGCACTTCTTCTTGCTCCGCAAGAAAGTGAGAACACCCGCCTTTTGGCGCTTAACTGTCTACTGGGCCAAGGGAAAAGTTACGATCACCTGGGAGACATCGCTATTCTGGTATTCGAAGCAAGCCAAACTTCTTTGAAGCTTGTTGCCAAAGCAATTGAGAAACGGGGCTCCAAGACCTTTGGCGATCAGCACCTCTTGGGCTACTTTCGGGTTTGCGCCCACCTTTACCCCGGCCACAAGGAACGTTTCGAGCGCACCATCGGGGCGCGCCATTTTGTAAAGCGTCTTGTCAGCCAACTCGACCTTTCAACCGTAGAGCACCTGATAAATGGCCTAACAGGCGGCTTGACCTGCAATTGTGGAAAAAAGAATTATGAATGCGATTGCCGAAACGGAACAAGCAAGATCGTCGGAGCGCTTCTTGACCGTTACTTCGAGTTGTCACCGCCTCCCCACGATCCAGTGCAAGTGTGGAAGTGGGTGCAAAATCTGAACTATCACCAAAACAAAAGTGCAGATCAGAGCAAAGCAGTCGAGGTGCTTCAGTCTGACAGGGATTTGCGCCAAGGCATCATCAAACATGTGTTTGGAAAGTTGACCGACAGCGATGAGATTTTTGAGACCACGGTTCACCGTTTCGACTGGAAATCCCACTCAGGTCTTGGCTTCCGCCAAGACGACTACGAATTCATCGTTGACCATGCCTACGACAACGAAAATCCCGCATTATGGGCAGCCTTCATGGCTCGACACCAGATTCATCGCGACAAAGCCAAGAGAGGCCCCGACCAGCTTCGGCGTCACATGCGAGAACAAGCACTGAATAAACCTGCATTTATGCGCGAATGGGTCAAATCCAACCGGGATGCCGCGAGGTTTGAGAGAGAAAACCGTATCCCAAGTTTCCGCCATTCACGGCGTATGAAGCAACGCCGCAATCGTGAAAACGAAATGCATGCTGCGAACATCAAATATGTCCACGAGAACCGCGCTCTTGTCGAAGGTGGCCGTCATTGGAGTTGTCTCGTGCGGTTTGCAGAATTGGTGCTCATGCAGCCAGACAAGATCGAAGAAGAATTCGGCGATGAAGTTATTGTGCGAAATGGCCTGAGGAATTGCTTGGACTTCATCTCGCCACACGTTCCGGATTTGGCAAAACTGGCTGAACTCCAATGTGCATCCCAATACCAACACTCCGAGACCATACTTTACGCGGCTTGCCTGGAGCTGCTTCGAAGAGATGGCAATTTGAACAGTGTCCCAATCAATTTGCTTTGGGCGCTGAGAGCCAACTTGGATATGCACTACGATGCCGTCCAAGATAGCGAGCGAGAAGCGCTTAAAGTTGAGGCCAATCGTTTAGCTCTGGCTACCATTGAGGCGGTCGAACAGTTTTGCCGACAATACATTGAACCGCAGCTTCGCGATCCACAGTGCAACCACCCTCAGGTGCACTGGCTTCGCCATGATCCAGTTTTTCAACCCTTGGCCCCATCTCTGGCATATGAGTGGTTGCGCGATTTCGAACTGATGCCCGTCTCAGCGCTCGATATCCTTTTTGAGATTGTTGCTCAGTACGGTGATCAGGAACAACTTACGGAGTTAATAGCTTTCCGAAGTAGCCAAGTACTATTGTTCTGGTCGCCAGAGCTATCGCCGGAAGATCTAGAAGAGCGGCGAACGTTCTGGTTCATGCGAGCAATTTACTTCTTGGAGGGTTCTGCCAACCCGTACTGGGATTGGCTCAAATACGACAAAGAAAATGTGTTTCTGTTTAATGAACGTTCAGGGCGAATGAACCGCAGTGACTACCCAGCATGGCCCCGTCTGACATCGGACAAAGTGGAGGCTATTTTGGAGGCGTTCTTTCAACATTGGCCGAAAGTACCTCTGCCTAGTTCCTGGGGAACCGGAAGCCCAAAAGGCGAGACAGCTTACCGTTTTTTAACCGACGTTATCTGGTCCATTCATGCCGATGATCCCGACAAGGCCATCCCTGCGCTAAAGCGGCTGCTCGACAATGCACACTACGTAGAGCTGCACAAGGACATGAAGAGCATGCTGGCTGGATTGGAGCGCAAGAAAGCCCTCTTGGACTTTAAGCCACCAAGCACCGGTGAAATTGTCGCAATGCTTGACCGCGGGGAAGTCGTAACAGTCGAAGGCCTACGTCAACTTGTTTTGCTGGAGCTGTCAAAACTTCAGAACGCAATCGATGGGGGCGAGTTCAATACGGCGGAGCGGTTCTACGCCGGAGACAAACGACTGGACGAAGAACCTTGTACAAGGATCATTGCCGAACGCTTAAACCTAATTCTTGTGCCTCAAAACATCACCGTTACACCTGAGCATCATCTAAAGCATGATAAACGCTGTGACTTTACGACAGCTAAAGTACTGGATGGAAAGCGACGCATGATCGTGACCGAGGTAAAAGGCCAATGGCATCCTAAACTCTATGAAGCCGCATCCGATCAGTTGAACAACCTGTACGCTATTCACCCCGATGCCGAGCAACAGGGCATCTACTTGGTGATTTGGTTCGGTGAGAATGAAAGGGTGGCAGCAGTGAAGAAACATGGGCTGTCCAGCTCAAAAGCACTCAAAGAAAAATTGGAACACGATCTTCCTGACGAGCTGCGCGGCTTGATTGATGTATTCGTGCTTGATGTCTCTAAGCAGACTTAGGTAGCCCAGTCCTCGCAATGTAGAACGCAGACGTTCATGACCGTTTGCGCCAAAGTCGACTTTGGGCCGTGACCGTTTTAAGACCATCAATGCCTAAAGGCAGCCCAATCACTAAGACACGTTCTATAGCGAATGAACTAAACTAAAATCTCTTCAGCTCGCGCAAATACCGACCAAAGATATATCAAGAAAAGAGCTCAGTGTGCGAATATAACTAACTCTTTTTAAACATGCACCGAAAAAAGGATGCCCAGAGGGCACCCTAAGTTTCGCATAGCCAAGCTCATCGTTCACCGCTCGTTTGTTTTATGCCTGCGGCTTGGCCATCGTTAGGGGCTAGCGCACCGGCCCCCTGTTCGATGGAATGAGAAAAGAAACTATCTCCTTTCTCATTCCGAAACTGCTAGCAATTTGACACCGTAATGAGATGTAACGTCATGCCTTTTGGTAGCTCACGTCCGATAGTTGCCTCGTTTCTTCTCCGTTATTGCCGAACTAGACCATCAAACTTCAAAAAGGATCTGGCCCCAGCCCGCGTCAATATAATCAACAACTTACGCGAGCTGGGCGTTAATCACCCTGTAAATGGCCGCCAAAACACTCGAAATGGGCTTCATATGCTTGGCTTTTCAACCGCAAGGCCGGGGCGTTTGTCTTAGCTGCAGCCGGACGTGCCGCCGCAGGTGTTGCACTTCATGCAGGTGCCGTTGCGGACCAGCGTGTAGTTGCCGCATTCCCCGCAGGCTTCGCCCTCGTAGCCCTGCATCTTTGCTTTGGTACGGGCGTCCATGCTGACCGCGCCGCTGGACACCGCTGTGGTCGACCCCATGCTTGCCGCGACGGATGCTTGGCCTGCCTGTGGCATCACACGGTCAAGCGTCTGCGTGTCGCCCTGCCCCTGCCCGCCTTGCAGCAGCACCAGATCCTGCGGCAAACGGTTGCGCAGATACCCGGTGGAGCTGATCTGCTTGAGCACCTCAAGCGAGCGGTTGGCGGCGGTTTCGGAGATCTCCGCCACATTGGCAACGCTTTCCTGATCGCCGCGGCCGAGGCTGTCAAAGCTGGCCCCTTCGGGTTGCACATGCGCCAGATCGGTACGGTCCAGATAGGACACGGCGAGCTCGCGGAACACATAGTCAAGGATCGAGGTCGCGTTCTTGATGCTGTCGTTGCCCTGCACCATGCCAGCGGGTTCGAACTTGGTGAAGGTGAAGGCGTCGACGAATTCCTCCAGCGGGACGCCGTATTGCAGACCCACGGACACGGCGATGGCAAAGTTGTTCATCATCGCACGGAAGCCCGCGCCTTCCTTGTGCATGTCGATAAAGATCTCGCCCAAGGAGCCGTCTTCGTATTCACCGGTGCGCAAATAGACCTTGTGCCCGCCTACATTGGCCTTTTGGGTATAGCCCTTGCGGCGCTGAGGCATCTTTTCGCGGTGCGATTTGATGATCTCTTTGACGATGACCTTCTCGACGATCTTTTCAGCCAGCACGGTGGCCTTCTCGTGGGTGGTGCCGCTTTCGAGCGTTTCGGCTGCCTCGTCATCATCCTCGACCAGCGCAGAAGCCAGAGGCTGCGACAGTTTTGACCCGTCGCGGTACAGCGCGTTGGCTTTGACGCCAAGCGACCACGACAGCTCGTATGCGTTCTGGCAATCCTCGATGGTGGCGTCATTTGGCATGTTGATCGTCTTCGAGATCGCGCCGGAGATGAAGCTTTGCGCCGCCGCCATCATATAGATGTGGCTGTTGACGGACAGGTAGCGTTTGCCCTTCTTGCCGCAGGGGTTGGCGCAGTCGAAGATGCCGTAGTGTTCGGGCTTGAGGTGCGGCGCGCCTTCCAGCGTCATCGTACCGCAAACATGGTCGTTGGCCGCTTCGATGTCTTTCTTGGAAAAGCCTAGGGATTTCAGCAGGTCAAACGTCGGGTCGTTCAGCTTTTCAGCAGGGATGCCAAGGACTTGCGTGCAGAACTCCTCGCCCAATGTCCATTGGTTGAAGACAAAGCGGATGTCGAAGGCCTGTGCCAGCGCCGCGTCGATCTTGGCCAGCTCGTTAGGGCCAAAACCGTGACCGACCAGCGTGGTGTGGTTGATCGCAGGCGCGTTGCCGATGGTGCCGTGACCGACGGCATAGCCGACGATCTCTTCGATCTGGGCGGAGCCGTAGCCAAGCTTTTCAAGCGCTGCAGGCACCGACTGGTTGATGATCTTGAAATAGCCACCGCCCGCGAGCTTCTTGAATTTCACCAGCGCAAAGTCAGGCTCGATCCCGGTGGTGTCGCAATCCATCACCAGACCGATGGTCCCCGTCGGCGCAATCACAGAGGTTTGCGCGTTGCGGTACCCGTGCTTTTCGCCAAGACGCAGGGCTTCGTCCCAGGTCGCGGTGGCGATGTCGATCAGGTTGGCTTGCGGGCAGTTTGCGTGATCCAGTGGCACGGGCTTGACCGATAGCGCCTCGTAGCCGTCGGTGTTGCCGTGGGCCGCATTACGGTGGTTGCGGATGACGCGCAGCATGTGGTCGGCGTTCTTGGCGTGGCCGGGGAAGGCCCCCAGCTCGCCCGCCATCTCGGCGGAGGTGGCATAGGAAACGCCAGTCATGATCGCGGTCAGCGCCCCGCAAAGCGCACGGCCCTCGTCGCTGTCGTAGCTAAAGCCCATGTTCATCAGCAGACCGCCGATGTTGGCATAGCCCAAACCCAGCGTGCGGAAATCATAGGACCGCTGCGCGATTTCCTTGGACGGGAACTGCGCCATCATCACCGAAATTTCAAGCGTAACGGTCCACAGACGCGAGGCGTGCATATAGTCTTCGACCATGAACTCCCCGTCTTGCAGGAAGGTCAGCAGGTTCATCGACGCGAGGTTACAGGCCGTGTCGTCGAGGAACATGTATTCGGAACACGGGTTCGACCCGCGGATCGCGCCGTCTTCGGGGCATGTGTGCCAGTCGTTTACCGTATCGTGATACTGGATGCCGGGATCGGCGCAGGCCCATGCGGCGTGGCCGACTTGCTCCCACAGGTCACGGGCGCGGATGGTTTTCGACACGCGCCCGGTGGTGCGGTCCAGCAGCTCCCAATCGGCGTCTTTTTCGACGGCGTGCAGGAAAGCGTTGGTCACCCGGATCGAGTTGTTGGAGTTCTGGCCCGAGACCGAGGAATAGGCTTCGGAATCCCAGTCGGTGTCATAGGTCGGGAATTCGATCGAGGTATGACCCTGCTTGGCATAATCCAGCACGCGCTTGACGTATGTCTCTGGGATCGCGCATTTTTTCGCGCTGCGGATCGCGGCCTTCAGCTGGTCGTTCTTGGCAGGGTCATAGGCGTCGGCCTCTGCGCCGTCCCATGCTTTGATCGCGGCAAACAGCTTGTTCAGCTCGCGTTCATGCATCTTCGAGCCAGCGACGATGCTCGCCACCTTTTGCTCTTCGATGACCTTCCAGTTGATGAAATCCTCGATATCGGGGTGGTCCGCATCAACGATAACCATCTTGGCCGCGCGCCGTGTGGTGCCACCCGATTTGATCGCGCCTGCCGCGCGGTCACCGATTTTCAGAAAACCCATCAAGCCAGAGGATTTCCCCCCGCCCGACAGTTTCTCGCCCGCCGCCCGCAGGCTCGAGAAGTTGGTGCCGGTGCCGGAACCGTATTTGAACAGACGCGCCTCGCGGACCCACAGGTCCATAATGCCGCCGTCACCTACCAGATCGTCAGCGACAGACTGGATGAAACAAGCGTGGGGCTGAGGATGCTCGTAAGACGATGTCGACCGCGTCAGCTTGCCGGATTTATAATCGACATAGTAATGCCCCTGCGCGGGACCATCGATGCCGTAGGCCCAGTGCAAACCGGTGTTGAACCATTGCGGGCTATTGGGTGCGCCGCGCTGGCTGGCCAGGATGTGGCGCATCTCGTCATAATAGGCTTGGGCGTCTTCTTCGGTGGTGAAATAGCCACCTTTCCAACCCCAATAGGCCCAAGCGCCGGCCAAACGGTCGAACACTTGCTTCGACGACGTCTCGCCGCCCATGGTCGCGTCATCGGTCGGCACCGAGCGCCAGAGGAATTCTGGCACGCCCTTTTCCTTGACCTTCTTGGTCTCGGACGGGACGCCTGCCTTGCGGAAATATTTCTGGGCGATCACATCAGAGGCGACCTGGCTCCAGCTGGAGGGCACTTCGACGTTATCGAGGCGAAAGACCACCGACCCGTCAGGATTGCGGATTTCGGAGGCTGTGCTCACAAAGTCCAGTTCTGCGTAGGCATCCTGACCGGATCGCGTGAATTTTCTCTCGATTTTCATAAGTGCTGCCCCAAATTTTCAAACTCTCAACCAGCGGCATGATCGGGCCGCCAAACCTATCGCCGGTGTGCATCGTCCCCCGCACCCGCATCAGGTTGGTCTTGGATCAAGCCGTTTAACCGGCGCAAATGTGCGAAACCCAATTTCACCCGATCAGCATGCCACCCCGATCAATCACCAGATGTAGTGGCCCGCCCGTCGATTTACACAAACTGGCGTATGCAGCCCTATTGGGTCAACGGCTTTATTATCGAAATAAGGGAAGTTGCATCTTGACCGGATCGGCATTTTTTGAAGCTTCGGTCGGCGCGGTGATTCAGCGAAATGATATGCACAGACAGCGGATCTCGAGGGTGATTTTCCACACCGCGGATAAAGTTAATAAACGCTAAGGTTTAGCGTGGCTGGCTCATGTATCGCTTGAGTTATCCACAAAATCCCCGACAGCGGGCTGGGGATAAACATGGCGTAACTGTGGATGATAAAAATTTATGCAGCCACCAGATATAGGTTCGCAAACCCGGCCATCTCACCAGATTTAGAGCGTGCATCTGTGGTAAAAAAGAACGACTGCACACAAATACAGCGTTCTGATCTGCATGAAGCAGATCAGGAACACTATATGTGGTGGTTCTTAAAGTGGTCGGGGCGAGAAGATTCGAACTTCCGACCCCCTGTACCCAAAACAGGTGCGCTACCAGGCTGCGCCACGCCCCGACTGCGGCCTACTTAGCCCCAAGCAATCGGATTGAAAAGCCCTAAGTTCACAGAAAATGATAGTTTCTGACGAACTAACAGGGCCATGCCGGATTGCGCCCTGCAAACGCGGGATGGCGCAGCTCTGTCCCCGGTGTGATGCCCATCCGCGCGCTTAATCCGCCGTTGATTTCCAGCACCGCCAGCAGCGCATCACTGCCCCCCTCGAGCGGAGATTCGTCGAGCGGAACCGCATTATGGTGGATGTGCTGCACCACACCGTGGGAATCGATGAACAATAGGTCGAGGGGAATCAATGTGTTGCGCATCCAAAAGCTAAGCGGCTGCGGTTCTTCGTAGATAAAGAGCATACCCGCGCTGCCCGCCAGTGAGGTGCGGTGCATCAGTCCTTGGGCACGTTCACCGGCATCATCGGCAATCTCGACGCTAAAGCGCGCCTGCCCCCAGTCGCCGCGCAACGTCACGCTGGTGTCGCTGCATTTGGCAGCGGCCGCCCCTGCCATCGCCAGAGAGGCAAAGGCCAAAAGACCCGCGCGGATCAGCTTTGCGCGGTGCCAGATGAATCGAGTCGTACCGTTTCCCATGCATGTACCTCTGCCGCCATCTGGCCGCGTTCCCCGTTAATGACCCGCAGCGCCAATGCCTCGCCCGGTTGCAAATCCGACAGGCCCGACTGGCGCAACACTTCTATATGTAGAAAGATGTCATCGCTTTTGCCAAACACATTCGCGAAACCAAAGCCTTTGGACTTATCGAACCATTTGACCCGCGCGGGTTCCAGCGGTGCGGCGGCCACCAGTGCGGGATCAATGCCCACAATATCCGACAACGCCATCGCCTGAGCGGCAGCGGGCGGGTGTACCGCATGGACCTGGGTCGCCTGCACCCCGCGTTCGGTCTTTTGCACCGTCAGATCAATGCGTGCACCGTCCGCGACAGAGCTTTGACCGTAATTACGTAACACATTGACGTGCAACAGGATATCAGGCCCGCCAGCGTCTGAGACAACGAAACCGAACCCCTTCGCGGGGTCAAACCATTTCACCACGCCGGAAATGGCAGAGCTATTGCTGGATACTTCTGACACAAATGTCCTTTGGTCTTCTCTAGGTCAGGCAACAGCGTGCCCGCGTACAAAATATCAGCGGCAAAAGCCGCCTTATGGGTTCAATCTCGTTACGCTCCAATCACCGTTTTGTTCGGCACGTCGCCAGACAAAACGGTCATGCAATCTATACTCTCCGTCGGCCCAGAACTCGATTTCGACCGGGGTGATCCGGTAGCCCCCCCAAAACGGTGGACGGTCTGGGTTTGGCCCCTTTTTGGCGGTGACTTTTGCCACTTCGGCGACCAATGACGCACGGCTGGCTAAAGGGGACGATTGGTCTGAGGCCCAAGCCCCCAACCGGCTTTTGAGCGAACGCGACTTGTAATATGCGTCCGCCTGCGGGCCTTCTTCTTTGGAAACCACGCCGCGCACCCGTATCTGGCGGCGCAGGGATTTCCAATGCATCACGAAAGCAGCCTTGCCCGCGTGATCCAGCTCTTGCGCCTTGGCGCTGGTGTAGTTTGTGTAAAAGACGAATGCCGCGTCTTCGATTTCTTTTAGCAACACCATGCGCGCATTGGGCAGACCGTCGGCATCCACGGTCGATAGCGCGATGGCATTTGGGTCGTTGACCTCTGTCTGCGTTGCCTCATCCAGCCAGCGGCGCGCAATCACAAAGGGATCGTCACCGGCAAAAATGCCTTTGCGCACTTCCATGATCATGATCCCCTTCCTTGCGCATCGACGCAATCTTGCGACAATGCCTTACATCAAATGACATACTAGAACAACTAAACACACTGTCGCGCCTAAAAACCGCCAGGGCGGTCTATCACGGCGTCCTCTCAAGTGCCGCGATCACCGTGCAGCCTTGATGCCAAACTATCAATAGCATAAACCGGATAAAAGTTCAGTGACATAGTCGAAGGAAGTACAATGGCAAATGACCTGATGGCAGGCAAACGTGGGCTTATCATGGGCCTCGCCAATGACAAGTCGATTGCCTGGGGCATCGCACGCACCCTCGCGGATGCCGGTGCAGAGCTGGCATTCTCGTATCAAGGCGACGCGCTGAAAAAGCGGGTCGATCCACTGGCGGCGCAACTGGGCAGCGATCTGGTCCTGCCCTGCGATGTCGGGTCGGAAGAGTCGATTGACGCGCTGTTTACCGCTTTGGGCGAACGTTGGGACGGGATCGACTTTATCGTCCACGCGATCGGGTTCTCTGACAAGAACGAATTGCGCGGGCGTTATGTCGACACCAGCCGCGCCAATTTCGCGATGTCGATGGATATCTCTGTCTACTCCTTCACCGCTGTGATGCAGCGCGCGGAAAAGATGATGAAGTCCGGCGGCAGCGCGGTCACGCTCACCTATTACGGGGCCGAAAAAGTGATGCCGCATTATAATGTGATGGGCGTCGCCAAGGCCGCTCTGGAAGCATCGGTCAAATATCTGGCCGAGGATCTGGGCAAGGACGGCATCCGCGTTAACGCGATCAGCGCCGGCCCGATCAAGACATTGGCAGCATCCGGCATCGGCGACTTCCGCTATATCATGAAGTGGAACGAGTATAACTCGCCCCTGCGTCGCAACGTGACCATCGACGATGTGGGTAAATCCGCGCTGTTCCTGCTGAGCGATCTTGGCTCGGGCACGACGGGCGAGAACCTGCATGTGGATGCGGGCTATCACGTGGTGGGCATGAAAGCCGTCGACGCCCCAGACATGGCAAAGGAATAACGACATGAGCAAGGATGCCTCGCGCCTGCCCCATGAAAAAGGGTTTCACATCAGCTGGGACCAAATCCACCGTGACAGCCGTGCGCTGGCGTGGCGTCTGGACGGCATGGGCCCCGATGACGGCGGCTGGCGTGCTGTGGTTGCGATCACCCGTGGCGGTATGGCCCCCGCGATGATCGCCGCCCGAGAGCTGGATATCCGCACCGTCGACACGATTTCGATCAAGTCCTATGACCATCAGGATCAATCGGACGCGGTCGTGCTCAAGGCCCCCGATGCAGAGCTGATGGGCGACGGCACCGGTATCCTGATCATCGACGATCTGGTGGATTCCGGTAAAACCCTTGAAGTCGTGCGCCAGCTTTACCCCAATGCGCATCTGGCCACTGTCTATGCCAAGCCCAAGGGCCGCCCGCAGGTGGATACCTTCATTACCGAAGTCAGCCAGGATACGTGGATTTTCTTTCCCTGGGATATGGCGCTGCAATATGTAGAGCCCTACCGCGGCAAAGACTAAACGGCACCCCCGCAGATACCTGCCTTCGGCGAGGATTTAGGACCATTTGGAAGCAGCGGCCCCGCGCCGTGTCAGACTTTGCGCTGGTCCGCTCGCCGAAGCGCCCCCTCCCTCGCCCAGTCAGGAGCATTGACCATGACCCCGCGTACCGCCGCGACTTTCTCTCCTCCGGTGATGGAGGCGCGCCGCTGGTTGACGGGCGTCCATTTTGACGCCGACCGCCCCCTGATCAACGTGAGCCAAGCCGCCCCTGTCGATCCGCCCCCGCAGGCCATGCGCCAAGCCATGGCCGATGTCGCGCTGAACAACGATGATGCGCATCTTTATGGGCCGGTGCTGGGTCTGCCCGAATTGCGTGACGAGCTGGCCGCGCAGGTCAGCGCCCATTACGCCGGCGCGGTAGAGCCCGCGCAAGCGGCGATTACATCGGGCTGCAACCAGGCCTTTGCCGCTGCGATTGCCACGCTCTGTGCCGAGGGGGACGAGGTGATCCTGCCGGTGCCGTGGTACTTTAACCACAAGATGTGGCTGGATATGTCGGGCGTCGCCGCCGTGCCGCTGCCGGTGGGCGATACGCTTTTGCCCGACCCGGATCAGGCTGCCGCCCTGATCACCGACCGCACCCGTGCCATCGCCTTGGTCACGCCCAACAACCCCGGCGGCGTTGAATACCCAGAAGAGCTGGTGCAGGCGTTTTTCGATCTGGCCCGTGCGCGCGGTATCGCCCTGATCCTAGACGAGACCTATCGCGACTTTGACAGTCGTTCCGGCCCGCCGCACCGTCTGTTTCAGAACCCCGACTGGCACGATACGTTGATCCATTTGTATTCTTTTTCAAAGGCCTACCGTCTGACAGGTCACCGAGTGGGCGCGATTGTCGCCTCTCAGGCACGTCTCGCCGAGGTTGAGAAGTTCCTGGATACCGTTGCCATTTGTCCCGGCCAGATCGGTCAGCATGCCGCCCTTTGGGGGATGCAGAACCTTGACACATGGCTGGCCGGCGAGCGGCGCGAGATCCTGGCCCGGCGACAGGCGATTGCCGACAGTATGCATCGTTTGGACGCGAAAGGCTGGAAGCTTTTGGGGCTTGGCGGCTATTTCGCCTATCTCTCGCATCCCTTTGACGAAAGCTCTGCCACATTGGCCCCGCGGCTGGTGCGCGAGGCGGCCGTGCTGACCCTGCCCGGCACCATGTTCCATCCGTCAGAGGATATCACCGGCGGGCGGCATCTGCGCCTCGCTTTTGCCAATCTGGATGTCGCAGGCATCGAGGTGCTGTTTGACCGTCTGACACAGGTCTAACGCGGCTCTTGCCCCCCTGCCGCGCACCGCATAGACAGGGCAAAACGTGCGTTTAAGGGATGACACCATGAAAGCCAAAGGCAACAGCTTTACGAAAACCGCAGTATGGGGGCTGATGGGTCTTTTGATCCTGGGGCTGGGCGGTTTTGGCGCGGTCAATCTGAACGGCAGCGCACGCACCGTCGGCGAAGTGGGCGACAAGTCTATCTCGGTTGACGATTACGCCCGCGAGCTGCAGCAGCAGATCCGCGCCATCGAAAGCCAGTCCGGCGAACAGCTTAGCTTTCAAGAAGCCCAAGCCATCGGGCTGGACCGTGCCGTGCTGCAACGTCTGGTCCGTTTGCGCGCGCTCGACAATGAGGCCGACGAGATGGGCCTGTCTATCGGCGACGCGAACCTGCGCGAACGCGTTGTGGAAATCCCGTCGTTCCAGGGCGTTGACGGGAATTTCGACCGCGAGGGCTATCGCTTTGCGCTGCAGCAGGCCGGTCTGAACGAGAATGAATTCGAACAGTCCCTGCGCGAGGAAGCGGGCCGCACCCTGTTGCAGGAAGCGATCACCGGCGGGGTTGCGATGCCCGACGCCTATGCTGACACGCTTGTCTCCTATGTGGGCGAGCAGCGCAGCTTTACCTGGGCCAAACTGACGCAAGATGATCTGGATGCGCCCCTGCCCGACGCCACCGATGCGCAGCTGCAGGCCTATTACGACGAGAACGCCGATCAGTTCATTCTGCCCGCCAGCAAGACCATCAGCTATATCACCATGGGCCCGCAGGATCTGCTGGACGAAGTAGAGCTGACCGACGAAGAGCTGCAGGCCGCCTATGACGACCGCGCGGATGAATACATCCAGCCCGAACGCCGCTTGGTCGAACGTCTGGTCTTCCGCGATCAGGAGGCCGCCGATCAGGCCGCCGCCGCGCTCGAGGTTGATGGCAATACATTTGAGGGGCTGGTCGCGGACCGTGGGCTTTCCCTGTCGGATGTGGATCTTGGCGATCTGAGCCAGCAACAGTTGGGTGCCGCAGGGGACGCCGTGTTTGCTGCCGAAGTGGGTGATATTGTCGGCCCGCTGCCCAGCAACCTCGGGCCTGCATTGTTCCGTGTGAACGGTGTGCTGCCGTCGCTGAATACCACCTTCGAAGAAGCCCGCCCGACGCTGGTGCAAGACCTTGCCGCGGACCGCGCGGCCCGTCTGGTTGAGGTCCGCGCCCAGGATCTGGACGACCAATTGGCCGGTGGTGCCACGCTGGAACAGATCGCCGAGGAAAGCAAAATGACCCTCAGCACCATCGAATGGACTCAGGACAGCAGCGAAAGCATCGCCGCCTATGCCGGTTTCCGCGAGGCCGCGACACGTCTGACCGAAGGCGACTTCCCCCAGATCCAACAGCTGGATGACGGCAGCGTTTTTGCCATGCGTCTTGATGGCACCAAAGAGGAACGCCCCAACCCGTTTGACGCCGCCCGTGCAGACGTGGCCGAGGCGTGGCAGAACGAACAATTGATCACCGCCCTGCGTGCCAAGGCCGAGACCCTGCAGGCCGAGCTTGCCGATGGCGCTGATTTTGCCGAGCTGGGGCTGGAGCCCAAGATCGGGACCGACCAGACCCGCGACGCCGTGGTCAGCGCCGCACCGCAGGGGTTCATCGCCGCTGTGTTTGACGCAGCCCCCGGCGAGGTCGAACTGCTGGAAGGTGCCGATGAGGTCGCGCTTGTCCGTCTTGATAGCATCAAGGACGCGGGCGAGAATGACCGGATGACGCAGGTCAAAACCCAGATCGCCACCCAGCTGGATGACCAGCTGTCGCAAGCGCTTTTCGCCGCTTTCTCTGACGACGTGATCCGCCGCACGGCACCGCGTGTCGATCAGCAGGCGATCAACGCCGTCCACGTGAACTTCCCCTAAGTTAGGTCTCCCATGTCGTTGACACCCGATTATGACAGCTTTGCCGCAGGCTATGCGGCGGGCAAGAACCAGATCGTTTACACCCGTCTGGCTGCCGATCTGGACACGCCTGTTTCGCTGATGCTCAAGCTCACCGGTGCGGCACAAAACGCCTTTGTGCTGGAATCCGTGACCGGCGGCGAGGTCCGCGGGCGCTATTCGATTATCGGGATGAAGCCCGATCTGATCTGGCGCTGTCAGGGCACCACATCGGCCATCAACCGTTCGGCACGCTATGACGTAGATGCTTTCGAAGATGTTGCGGGCGATCCGCTGGATACATTGCGTGCGGTGATCGCGGAGTCGAAGATCGACCTGCCTGATGACCTGCCGCAAGCCGCCGCCGGGCTGTTCGGATATCTGGGGTATGACATGATCCGGCTGGTGGAACATCTGCCGAATGTGAACCCCGATCCCATGGGGCTGCCCGATGCGATGATGGTGCGCCCCTCGGTGATTGCCGTGCTTGACGGGGTCAAGGGCGAGGTCACGATCGTATCGCCAGCTTGGGTGTCTGACGGGCAATCGGCCAAGGCCGCTTATGCCCAAGCCGCCGAACGCGTGATGGATGCGGTGCGTGATCTGGAACGGTCGATGCCCGGTACCAGCCGTGATCTGGGCGACGCCCACGAAGAATCCGCCCCCGTCAGCAATTTCACCCGCGAAGGCTATAAATCCGCCGTTGAAAAAGCGCGGGAATACATCGTGGCGGGCGACATCTTTCAGGTGGTGCCGTCGCAACGGTGGGCGCAGGGCTTCTCGCAGCCGCCGTTCGCGCTGTATCGCAGTTTGCGCCGGACCAACCCGTCGCCCTTCATGTTCTATTTCAACTTCGGTGATTTCCACGTCGTCGGGGCCTCGCCCGAGATCCTTGTACGCGTCTTCGGCAACGAGATCACGATCCGCCCCGTTGCAGGTACCCGTCGTCGCGGGGCCACGCCGGAAGAAGACCGCGCGCTGGAGGCTGATCTGCTGGCCGACCAGAAAGAGCTGGCTGAACATCTGATGCTGCTTGATCTGGGCCGCAATGACGTGGGCCGAGTCGCCAAGATCGGCACCGTACGCCCGACCGAGGAATTCATCGTCGAACGCTACAGCCACGTGATGCATATCGTATCCAATGTTGTGGGCGAGCTGCGCGAAGACCGCGATGCGCTGGATGCCTTCTTTGCAGGGATGCCCGCGGGCACCGTATCAGGCGCGCCCAAAGTCCGCGCGATGGAGATTATCGACGAGCTGGAGCCCGAGAAACGCGGGCTGTACGGCGGCGGTGTTGGCTACTTTAGCGCGGGCGGCGACATGGACATGTGCATCGCCCTGCGCACTGCCGTCATCAAGGATAAAACCCTGTATATTCAGGCCGGCGGCGGCGTCGTCTATGACAGCGACGCAGAGGCAGAGTATATGGAGACGGTGCATAAATCCGACGCGATCCGCCGTGCGGCGGCCGATGCAGCACGCTTCGCAGGTCAAGGGAACAGCTGAGGATGCCGACGCAAGCCCCGTTCGAGATTTCGGGTCAACATGTGGCACCCGGCTCTCGGGCACAGATCGACTTGCCGATCTCGATCCTGCCGGACCACACGCCTGTCGGGCTCTCGCTTGAAGTGATCCACGGCAAGCGCCCCGGGCCCACCATGTTTGTCAGCGCCGCTGTTCACGGGGACGAGCTGATCGGGGTCGAGATCGTGCGCCGTCTGCTGCGCGCACCGCAGTTGAAATCCCTGCGGGGGACGCTGCTGGTGATCCCGGTGGTGAACTCTTTCGGTTTCCTGAATCGGTCCCGTTACCTGCCGGACCGGCGCGATCTGAACCGCTGTTTTCCGGGGCACCCGTCTGGATCTTTGGGGTCACGGCTGGCGCATATCTTTCTGAACGACGTGGTGCTGCGCTGTGATTTCGGTATCGATCTGCACTCGGCCGCGATCCACCGGACCAACCTGCCACAGGTGCGTATCTCTCCTTCAGATGCGGTGACGCGGCGCATGGCCGCCAGCTTTGCCGCACCGGTGGTGCTGACCTCGCCCCTGCGTGACGGATCGCTGCGCGCGGTCGCCGCCGCCAAGGGCACGCCGGTGCTGCTGTATGAGGCGGGCGAAGGGCTGCGCTTTGACGAAATGGCCGTGCGCGCGGGCGTTGCGGGTATCTTGCGGGTCATGCATGCCGAAGACATGCTGCCGGCCAAGGGCATCGCCCCCTCGCGCAGGCAGTCCCATGTCTGCTCAAGCTCGACCTGGCTTCGCGCGCCTGTGGGTGGGCTGCTGCGCACCTTCAGGGCCGAGGGGGAGACCGTGAAACAGGGCGACGCGCTGGCGACAGTCTCTGACCCGTTCGGCAAGACCGAAGAGGATATTATCGCCCCCCATGACGGTATCCTGATCGGCCGCGCGATCCTACCCGTGGTGAACGAGGGCGACGCGGTCTTCCACTTGGCAAAGCTGCTGCCCAAGGCGGTGGCAGACACGGTCGAGGATATGATCACGCAGCTCGAAAGCGACCCACTGTTCGACGAAGACGAGATTATCTAGGCAGATCACATCCAAGCACGCCGAAGCTCGCGCAACGCGCAGGTTTCGATGGCTTTACCGGTAGATCATTCAGGCGTGGCGTTTTTCAGCACGGCTGAGACAGGGGCAAGTGCGACTTGGCTGGCACGGTCCTGCAACCCCCAGACCAACAGCGCAGAGATCGTCTCGGGCCGCATCCGCCCCATCATGATCACCGACCCTTCGATCCCCGCCTTGAACGCGGCCTGATCAAGGAACCGCCGGATCACGGTGGGCGTCTGCCCCTTGCTGTCAAAGTCGCGGAACACGGGTGCTGCGGGCACGCCCTCTTTCACTGCAAGCTTGGGCATCGTGTTCAGCCCCTTGTCCTGGGTCACAAGGCCATAGCCCCCCTGCCCAAGGATCGCAGTCACCTGATCTGCTGTCGCGCGGTCGGGTTGCAGCCCGGCACCCTGCCCTTCCAGCACGCCGATCACCTCGGGCATACGCGAGAAGGCGACCGCCAGCGTGGTCTCTGCATCGCTTGGCTGCGCACCCTGAGGCAGGTCGACCATCGCCAGCACCTCGAACCCTTCGTTGCGGTAGGTCTGCATGCGCTCTGCCGCGTCGGGCAGGCTGACGTCGACGGCAAAGCTCAGCGGATAGGGAAAGCTGCGCAACGCGGCGATACCGACCTCGCCCCCTTGCAGGTCACTACCCACGTCCATCAACAGGACGCTCATCAGCGGTTTGTCATCAGGATTCGCGAAAGGCTGGCCATACCGGGTGATGGCGGGGCTTTGTGCGGTGGCTTGCGCCTCGGGGGCGGTCTGTTCGCCCGATTGGGCGGTCGGCAGGCGGTTGATCGTCACGCCCGTATCCCGTTCAGAGGTGATCGCCGCAGGGGTACCGATTGTGGGCCGCCCGTCTGTGCGTTGCTCGGGCGCGCCAAAGACAACATCGGCAGGGGCGTCTTCGGGTTGCGCGTCGGGCGCGCTTGGCGCGGTGGCGACATCGGTGTCCGGCGTGGGCGACACTGGCGTGTCGACACTTTCGTCGGCGGTGACGGGCGGTGCTGTCCGGGTCTCGATGCCAAGCGCATCTGGCTCGGTCGGTTCCATCGGAGCGAGCGCCATCGGATTGGGCAAAACAGGATCATCAAGCGTGATCTTCGGTGCAGCCGCATCGGGCACGGCCACGGGGGCTGTCGCGTCGATATCCTGCGCGATCTGCGGCGCGGGTTGCGGCGTTGGGGCGACCTCTGGCTCGGGCTGTGGTTCAGGCTCTACCGTCTCAGGTGCTGCCGCGACATCCGGCGCGTCCTCTGAAGGTGCATCTTGCACAGCCTCTTGCGTGACCGGTGCTTCTACTTCTGGTGTGACCTCGGCTCGCGGCACAGTCTCGGGCTCTGGTTCAACGACAGGCTCCTCGACGACAGGCTCTTCGACAACTGGCTCCGGCTCTGGCGTGATCACATCCTCGTTAGTGTCCTCAGCCGCCGTCAGGGGCGTTTCATCAGCCGCTACTACCGGGGGGGCCGCCATTTCGGGCGCGTTGGTCGCGCGCTCTTCGTCAGGCGTGTCACTTGGCACAGGCGTGTCTTGCAAGGGCGCGGGCCCCATAGGTACCATGAAGGACGCGACACCGGCGACGCCGACACTGAATACCGCACCAATGAGGATGCCGCCAATAAACCCGCGTGACATAGATGATCGCTCCTGTTTTTGTTCCGGTTCGTGCGGCTCTCCGGCCTGCTGCCCTTGACGATAGGTCTTAACCCTGAACATGTATCAGCGGACATTATACCGTGGTTTTGCGCGGTTCCTCTAGCCCTAAACCCTGCCCCAATACAAAGAATTGCCGCATGCTGCTCTTGATAGATAACTACGATAGCTTCACCTACAACCTCGTACACTATCTGGGTGACCTCGGGGCCGAAGTCGAAATCCGCCGCAATGACCAGATCGACGTGCAGGCCGCGATGGCGATGAACCCGGCGGGGATCATCCTGTCGCCCGGCCCCTGCGACCCGGATCAAGCGGGCATCTGCCTTGCGCTGACGGCAGCCGCCGCCGAAACAAGCACGCCGCTTTTGGGTGTGTGCCTTGGCCATCAGACGCTGGGTCAGGCGTTCGGCGGCAAGGTCGTGCGCGCGGGCGAGATCGTGCATGGCAAGATGGGCATGATGCACCACAAGGGTCAGGGCGTCTTTGCGGGGCTGCCATCGCCCTTTGCCGCGACACGCTATCATTCGCTGATCGTTGACCGCGCCACCCTGCCCGACTGCCTTGAGATCACGGCAGAGCTTGAGGACGGCACGATCATGGGCCTGCAGCACCGTGACCTGCCGCTGCATGGCGTGCAGTTCCACCCGGAATCGATCCGTTCGGATCACGGTCACCAGATGCTGCAGAACTTCCTGAACAACGTAAAGGTGCCGGCATGAGCGATGCTCTGAAACCTCTGATCGATGCGGCCGCCAATGGCCCGCTGACCCGGGATCAGGCCGAGACCGCGTTCCAGATCCTGTTCGAGGGCGAAGCGACCCCCAGCCAGATCGGTGGCTTCCTGATGGCCCTGCGCACCCGTGGCGAGACGGTGGATGAATATGCTGCCGCCGCCCATGTCATGCGCGCCAAATGCAATCCCGTCACCGCCCCCGAGGGCGCGATGGACATCGTGGGCACCGGCGGCGATGGCAAGGGCACGCTGAATATCTCTACCGCGACGGCCTTTGTCGTGGCCGGCGCGGGCGTCGTGGTTGCGAAACATGGCAACCGCAACCTGTCGTCCAAATCCGGCGCGGCGGATGCGCTGACGCAGATGGGGCTCAAGGTGATGGTCGGGCCCAAGGTGGTCGAGGCCGCCCTGCGCGATGCGGGCATCGGCTTTATGATGGCCCCGATGCACCATCCCGCGATTGCCCATGTCATGCCCACACGGTCCGAACTGGGCACGCGCACGATCTTCAACATCCTCGGCCCGCTGACAAACCCTGCGGGCGTCAAACGGCAGTTGACCGGGGCTTATCGCCGCGATCTGATCCGCCCTATGGCCGAAACACTTGGCGCGCTTGGCTCTGAAAAAGCGTGGCTTGTGCATGGCTCCGACGGGACGGACGAGCTGACGATCACCGGCACCAGCTGGATCGCCGCGCTGAACCCTGATGGCACCATTTCCGAATTCGAGATCACGCCCGAAGACGCGGGCCTGCCGGTCCATCCGTTCGAGGATATCGTCGGCGGCACACCCGAAGAAAACGCGCGTGATTTCAACGCACTGCTGGACGGAACCCCATCGGCCTACCGAGATGCGGTCTTGCTCAATTCGGCGGCGGCGCTGGTCGTGGCCGATGCCGCGCCCGATCTGAAAGCGGGGGTAGAGATGGCACGCCACAGCATCGACAGCGGTGCCGCCCGTGACAAGATCACCCAAGTCGCGCGGATCACCCAGACCGCATGAGCCGTTTTGACCTGTCGCGCCTCGGGGCCTGGCGCGACCTTGCGTTCTTTGACGATACCCTGCCCGGCATCGCCGCCGCGCTGGCCGCGGACCCCCGCGAGACCCTGCCGCCCCGAACGCAGGTTTTCGCCGCGCTGGAACATACCCAGCCCGGCGCGGTGCGCGTGGTGATCCTGGGGCAAGATCCCTATCCCACCCCCGGCCATGCCCACGGCTTTGCCTTCTCCGCCAGCGCCGATACCAAACCGCTGCCCCGTTCTCTGTCCAATATCTATAAGGAGATGGTGGATGACATCGGCGCGTGCCCACCGGATGCCGATCTGCGGTTCTGGGCGGATCAGGGCGTGCTGTTGTTAAATACCACATTGACCGTGCCTGCGCGGGACGCAGGCGGTCATGGGAAACTGGGCTGGCAGCAGCTGACAACGCAAATTCTTGGCCGCTTGGCCGACCGTCCCCGCGCCTATGTGCTGTGGGGCGCGCATGCCCAAAAAGTCGCGCGGGATGTGGACGGGGGACCGAACTTCAAACTTGAAACCGCGCACCCGTCGCCCCTGTCCGCGCGGCGTGGGTTTTTCGGGTCACGCCCCTTCTCGCGCTGCAATGACTGGTTGCACGCCCAAGGCCAAGCGGCCATAAACTGGGCAACACCGGAGACATCATGACCGATACCAACACTGGCACCATCCTAGACAAGATCAAAGCCTACAAGCTGGAAGAGATCGCCGCCGACAAGGCCGCCAAACCGCTTGAGGCCGTAGAGGCAGAGGCGCGCGCCGCCTCGCCCGTGCGCCCTTTTGCCGACGCGTTGTTCGACGCCTCTCGCGAGGGGTACGGGCTGATTGCCGAGGTCAAGAAGGCAAGCCCGTCAAAAGGGTTGATCCGCGCCGATTTTGACCCCGCCACACTGGCCGCTGCCTATGCCGCGGGTGGTGCGACCTGTCTGTCGGTGCTGACAGACACGCCCAGCTTTCAGGGGGCCAAGGAATATCTTGTCGCCGCCCGCGAGGCCTGCACCCTGCCCGTGCTGCGCAAGGACTTCATGTACGACCCCTATCAGGTCGCCGAAGCCCGCGCGCTTGGGGCCGATTGTATCCTGATCATCATGGCCTCTGTCAGCGATGCCCAAGCGATCGAGCTTGAGGACGCCGCCGCCCAATGGGGCATGGACGCGCTGATCGAGGTGCATGACAAGGAAGAGCTGGACCGCGCCGCCGTGCTGAAAAGCCGCATGATGGGGATCAACAACCGCAACCTCAAAACCTTCGAGACGACGCTAGATACCACGCGCCGCCTGTCGAAACATGTGGATGTGGAAAAGATGATCGTATCGGAAAGCGGGCTGAACACGCCCGAAGATCTGGCCGATATGGCGAAATACGGATCGCGGGTGTTCCTGATCGGGGAAAGCCTGATGCGTCAGGACGATGTAGAGGTCGCAACCCGCAACCTGCTGGCCACACCGCTGCGGCCGGGGGGCATGTAATGGCGCTGACGCATTTTGACGGCAAGGGCGACGCGCATATGGTCGACGTGTCGGACAAACCCGTGACGTCGCGGGTGGCCGTTGCTGAAACCCACATCAAGATGTTGCGCGAAACCTTTGATATCATTACCGAAGGCCGCGCTAAAAAGGGTGATGTCATGGGTGTGGCACGTCTGGCGGGGATCATGGCTGCAAAACGCACCGCCGATCTGATTCCGCTGTGCCATCCTCTGCCGATCACCAAAGTGTCGGTTGAACTGACACCCGATGCCGACCTGCCCGGCCTGCGCATCGCCGCGACCGTCAAGACCACCGGCCAGACCGGCGTCGAGATGGAGGCGCTGACCGCCGCCTCTGTCACCGCGCTGACCGTCTATGACATGGCCAAGGCCGTGGACAAAGGCATGGAAATCGGCGGCCTGCGGGTCGTGCTGAAAGACGGCGGCAAATCGGGCCGATACGAGGCAGAATGATCTCTGTCAGCGACGCCCTGTCGCATCTCTTTGATCTCGTAACCGCCACCGAGGTGGAAGCGGTCCCGCTGCGTCAGGCCGCGGGCCGTGTGCTGGCGGCCGATGGTGTTGCCATCCGCACCCAGCCACCTTTCGCGGCCTCCTCTATGGATGGCTATGCCCTGCGCCAGACAGAGGTCGAGCCCGACGCGATGTTCAAGGTCATCGGCGAAGCGGCGGCGGGCCATCGATTTGACGGTGTGGTAAAAGCCGGCCAGGCCGTGCGCATCTTTACTGGTGCCCCTGTCCCCGAAGGTGCAGATTTCGTTGTGATCCAAGAGGATACGACCCGGCGTGGCGATCTGATCATGCTGGGCCATGACATCGGCCCCAAGACCAATATCCGCCCCGCCGGTGGGGATTTCCATGCAGGCGACACGATGGATGCGCCGCGCCTGCTGCGCCCTGCCGATATCGCGCTGCTGGCGTCGATGAATGTGGCGACGGTGCCGGTCTATGCCAAACCACGCGTCGCGATCATCGCCACGGGGGACGAGCTGGTGCAACCCGGCGAGGTGCCGAACCCCGACCAGATCATCGCCTCCAATACCTATGGTCTGGCCGCCCTGCTCGAACAGTATGGCGCGCAGTGCCGCATGATCCCGATTGCCCGCGACACGGTGCCCTCGCTGACCCAAGCCTTCACCATGGCGCAGGATGCCGATCTGATCATCACCATCGGCGGTGCCTCTGTCGGAGACCACGATCTGGTCGCGCCCGTCGCCGCCCAAATGGGGATGGAGCAGTCTTTCTATAAAGTCGCCATGCGCCCCGGCAAACCTCTTATGGCGGGGCGGCTGCGTGATGTCCCGATGATCGGCCTGCCCGGCAATCCGGTGTCGGCGATGGTCTGCGGGACGGTCTTTGTCGTTCCGGTGCTGCGCAAGATGCTGGGCCTGCCCGCCGCGCCCGCCGCACGGGTCGATCTGCCGCTTGGCGTCGATCTGCCAGCCAATGGACCACGCGAACATTATATGCGTGCGATGGTCCGTGACGGTGCCGTCCTGCCCGAAGACAATCAGGACAGTTCGCTGCTGGGTATCCTGTCGCGCGCCGATGTCCTGATGGTCCGCCCGCCCCACGATGGGGCCCGCACGGCCGGAGAGATCATAGGCTGTATTCCCCTCTGACGGTTGACACAAAACAGGAACATCCCTAGAACAAACCCCAAATAGAAACGGGGAATGTCCGGATGCTGACCAAGAAACAACTCGATCTGCTGGCCTTTATTCACAAACGTGTGCAGCGCGACGGCGTGCCGCCCAGCTTTGACGAGATGAAAGAAGCGCTTGATCTGCGGTCCAAATCCGGCATCCATCGTCTGATCACAGCGCTGGAGGAACGCGGATTCATTCGCCGCCTGGCGCATCGCGCCCGCGCGATAGAGGTAGTGAAACTGCCCGATAGCTTGGGCAGCCTGTCCGGTGCGGGCTTTACCCCGCGCGTGATTGATGGCGACCGCCCCGATGGGCCGCCCCCCTCTGCCGCGCAGCCGGTCAGCGCGTCGTCCTTTGATGTGCCGATGATGGGCCGGATCGCCGCCGGTGTCCCGATCGAGGCGATCAGCACCATGACCCAATCTGTCGCCGTCCCCGGCGGGATGATCAGCGGCAGCGGCGAACACTACGCTTTGGAGGTGCAGGGTGATTCCATGATCGACGCAGGGATCAACGATGGCGACGTGGTGATCATCCGCGAAACCTCTGTCGCGGATGATGGGGATATCGTGGTTGCGCTGGTCGAAGACCACGAGGCGACGCTCAAGAAATTCCGCCGTCACGGCAGCTCTGTCGCACTGGAAGCCGCTAACCCCGCCTATGAAACGCGGGTTCTGCCGTCGGATAAGGTCAAGGTGCAGGGACGTCTGGTCGGGTTGATCCGCACCTACTGACGCTTGCTACCGCGGCGGCCTGTCCTTGGGCCATGCCGTCCACAACCGCGTGCCCGCCTTTTGGCGGGCCGTTTGCATGGTGACCTGCCCGTTGTCGATGGTGAGTGCAATTGCCCCCGTGGATCGCAACCGGTCGGGGTCAAACACATCGCAGCCGCCCGTCAGCGACGGTTCAGGCACAACTGACAGCACGATGATCTGATCCGCACGGCACGCCCCGAACGCCGCCCGCGCGCGCTTGCCGGACAGGTGGATCACCTCCCGTTCCCCGATCTTTGGCCTTGTGAGCCAACGCGCGGCGGCCCGGGCCTGATCGGCGCCGTCGCCGTCATTCTCCAGCCAGTTGAGCGCGACAAAGCCTGCGCCTTTTGCCTTGCTCAGCGCACGGCCCGTGGGGGTCATCACCCCCACCAGACTGCCGGTGTCCGAGATCAGCACCGTCGGACGCTCGGCACCGTGCCACAATAACCCCGCCGCAATCACGGCCCCCAAACCGGCAAACCGCAACCAGCCCTGCCACAGCAACAGCCACAAAAACCCGAGCGCCAGCAGCGGCAGCACCCAAGGGCCGGGGGCGGCCACATGCCCCTGCGCCCCGTCGATCCCCGCAACGCCCTGCGCGACCAGCAAGATCCAGCGCAACCCTGCGCCCATGACCTGCAGGGGGATCCACTCTAGCCCCAGCGGAGCCATGACTAGGGCCGCAACGGCGGCCGGCATCACCAAGACACCCATCAGCGGGACCGACAGCAGGTTCGCGACCAAGCCATACTGCGCAATCGTGTTGAAATGGGCCGCCCCGATGGGCGCGGTAATGCCCCCCGCCACAGCCGAGGAAATCACCGTCGCCACAGCTGGCGCCAGCCACTTCGGCCCGAGCGAGACCTCGGCGTTGCGCAACCAGCCAAAGACCGCAACCAACCCCGTGGTGGCCGCAAAGGACATCTGGAACCCCGGGCCCGTCATTGCCTCTGGCCGCAGAACCAATACGATCGTGGCCGCAATCGCCACGGCCCGCAGGGTCAGCGCCCGCCGCCCGATGATCAACGCGCCAAGGGCAACGGCGACCATGATGAACGCGCGTTCGGTTGCGACATTGCCGCCCGACAACAGCAGATAGCCACTGGCCGCCACCAGCGCCCCAGCGGCTGCGATGCTGCGCGTGGGCCAGCGCAGCGCGATCCACGGCACCAACGTCAGCACGATCCGCAACGCGCCAAAGACCACCGCGCTCAGCAACCCCATGTGCAAGCCCGAGATCGCCAGCAGATGCGCAAGGTTGCTGGCGCGCAGATCCTGCAGCGCGTCCTGGCTGATGGCGCTGCGGTCGCCGGTGGTGATCGCCGTGGCAAACCCGCCGATATCACCCGGCAAGATCCGCTGAATCCGGGCCGAGGCCGCCATGCGCGCCCGAAAGACCGCCAGCCCGCCATGCCCCGCCTCAGCCGGTGTCGCCGCCAGTAACGGGGTGCGACTATACCCCACAGCACCCAAGCCTGCGAACCATGCATGCCGTTGGAAATCAAAGCCCTCAGGCTCTACCGGGCCGCTTGGCGGCGACAGATGCCCCGTGGTCATCACACCCAACCCCGGCGTTATATCCGCGTCAAAGCGTCTGTCGCCGTGCAAGGACACGCGCACATGCAACGGCGTCCGAGGCGCAGACACCCGTTCCAGCACGACCCGATCCAGCGTCAGCCGCAAGGCGTCGGACTGGCTACGATCCACCGCCACGACGCGCCCCGCGATCGGGCCGTAATAGCGCCACCCCAGCACCGGCCCGCCGACGGCATGGGCCCGCAACGCCGCCAGATCAAAACCGACCAACGCCAAGGCTGCGCCCAACACCACAGGCCCCGCAACCTCGCCCGCCAGAAAGGCCGCAGCCCCCAGCAGCGCCGCCCCGCCCGCGACCCAAAGCAGGACAGTCAGCGAAGGCTCGGCCCGCAGCGCAAAATAGCTGCCGATCCCTACGGCCAGACACACCGGCACCCAGCCGATCAGATGCCCCCGCTGTGCGCGCATGCTCTGCGCCATATAGGACAACAGCCCCATACTTGCCCCCGTTCTCTGCACTGGGTAGATAGTCGGGGACGCTATCTCCAAAGGAGTTAGCAAATGATAAACGGCACCCCGAACGGGCGTTTTCCGTGAACTTCTGCTGCAAAGGATCCTCCGCCCATGACAACGCCTGTCGTTACCCGTTTCGCCCCGTCTCCTACCGGTTATCTGCACATCGGCGGCGCGCGGACGGCGCTGTTCAGCTGGCTTTATGCACGCGGTCGGGGCGGTAAATTCCTGCTGCGCATCGAAGACACCGACCGCCAGCGCCACACCCCCGAGGCAACCGAAGCGATTCTGCAGGGCATGGCGTGGCTGGGACTGGATCACGACGGTGACGTGGTCAGCCAGTTCGAAAACGCCCCCCGCCACGCCGAGGTGGCGCTGCAACTTCTTGCCGAAGGAAAGGCCTATAAGTGCTTTGCCTCGCAAGAAGAAATCGCCGCGTTCCGGGATCAGGCCAAGGCCGAGGGGCGCAGCACCCTGTACCAATCACCTTGGCGTGACGCCGCGCCTGAAACGCACCCCGACGCCCCCTATGTCGTACGGATCAAGGCCCCGTTGACGGGCGAAACCGTCATCCTCGACGCGGTGCAGGGCGACGTGGTGATCGGGAACGACCAGCTTGATGACATGGTGTTGTTACGTTCCGATGGTACGCCCGTCTATATGCTGGCCGTTGTTGTTGATGACCATGACATGGGCGTGACCCATGTGATCCGCGGGGATGATCACCTCAACAATGCCGCGCGCCAGATGATGATTTACAACGCCATGGGCTGGGACGTACCGGTCTGGGCGCATATCCCGCTGATCCACGGCGCGGATGGCAAGAAACTGTCGAAACGTCACGGCGCTTTGGGCGCGCAGGAATATCAGGCCATGGGCTTTCCCGCGGCCGGTATGCGCAACTACCTCGCCCGTCTGGGGTGGAGCCATGGGGACGACGAATTCTTCACCGACGCCCAAGCGCAAGAATGGTTCGATCTGGACGGTATCCGCAAAAGCCCCGCGCAATTCGACCTCAAGAAGCTGGAAAACATCTGCGGGCAGCACATCGCCGCCGCGGATGATGCTGCATTGCGGCACGAGATCGAGGCCTATTTGACCGCTGCCGGTCTGCCCGCGCTCACAAATGCGCAAGCTGACGGGTTGGAGCGGGCGATGTATTGCTTAAAGGATCGCGCGAAGAAATTCCCTGATATTCTTGAAAAAGCTGAATTTATCCTCGCCGAACGCCCCATCCAACCGGACGAGAAGGCAGACAAGCACTTGGACAATGTATCCCGTGGTATGCTGACTGAATTGACGCCGCAGTTGCAGAATGTTACTTGGGACAGAGAAACGCTGGAGGAGGCGCTGAACGGCTTTGCCGCCGCTCGGGACACCAAATTCGGCAAACTGGCGGGGCCGCTGCGCGCAGCACTCGCCGGGCGGGCAGCAACCCCATCAGTTTTCGATATGATGCTGGTACTTGGGCGTGACGAAAGCCTTGCCCGTTTAAACGATGCGGCTATCTAAGATATGCAAAAGCATATTCCTGATATGCACAACAATAACTGAGGGGCGGACCGTTTCGGTATCTCCCCAGTCGACGGCATAACGCACGTCGATAAAACGATAGGAAGGGACTTCATGGCCGAAAGTACAAAATCCGCAACGTTGACCATCGACGGGAACAGCTTTGAACTGCCGATCTATTCCCCGTCGGCGGGCCCGGATGTCATGGACATCCGCAAGCTGTTCTCTCAGGCGAATGTGTTCACATATGACCCTGGCTTCACCTCGACAGCGGCCTGTGACAGCACGATCACCTTCATTGACGGTGACGAAGGCGTGTTGCTTCACCGTGGGTATCCGATCGACCAACTGGCCAGCGAATCCCACTACCTCGAAGTGTGCTACCTGCTGCTGTATGGCGAACTGCCCTCTGCCGCGCAGTTGGAAGAGTTCGAAAATCTGGTGACCAACCACACCATGATCCACGAGCAGATGATCAACTTCTTCCGTGGTTTCCGCCGTGATGCACACCCGATGGCGATCATGGTCGGCGTTGTGGGCGCGATGTCTGCCTTCTACCACGACAGCACCGACATCAACGACGCGCACCAGCGCGAAGTGGCAACGATCCGTCTGATCGCCAAGATGCCGACGATTGCCGCGATGGCCTATAAGTACACCATCGGTCAGCCGTTCATCTATCCGCGCAACGACGTAGACTATGCCGGTAACTTCCTGCGCATGTGTTTCGCCGTCCCTGCCGAGGATTACGTCGTCGACCCCATCCTCGCCCGCGCGATGGACCGCATCTTTACCCTGCACGCGGACCACGAACAGAACGCATCGACATCGACCGTGCGTCTGGCGTCCTCTTCGGGGGCGAACCCCTTTGCCTGTATCGCTGCTGGCATCGCCTGCCTTTGGGGGCCGGCGCATGGTGGGGCGAACCAGGCATGTCTTGAAATGCTGAAAGAGATCGGCACACCGGACCGCATCCCTGAATTCATCGCCCGCGCCAAGGACAAGAACGACCCGTTCCGCCTGATGGGCTTTGGTCACCGCGTCTACAAGAACCACGACCCACGCGCGACCGTGATGAAAGAAAGCGCGGACGAAGTGCTTGAGCTGCTGGGTGTCGAAAACAACCCGATCCTGCAGGTCGCGAAAGAGCTTGAAAAACAGGCGCTGGAAGATCCGTATTTCGCAGAGAAGAAGCTGTTCCCGAACGTCGATTTCTACTCGGGCATCATTCTCGAAGCGATGGGTTTCCCCACGTCGATGTTCACGCCGATCTTTGCGCTGGCACGGACCGTTGGCTGGATCTCGCAGTGGAAAGAGCAGATCAGCGATCCTCAGCTGAAAATCGGGCGTCCCCGTCAGCTGTATCTTGGCGAAACACCACGCGACTATGTGGACATCGAAAAGCGCTGAATGTCAGTACATTAGTCAAAATGCCCCGCCCTCACGGCGGGGCGTTTTGCGTTTCAGGGCGGGCTGCTGCTGCCTGAAACCCAGGACAAAGAGAATCACCTGAAAGCTCGCCAGAAAGCGTCCCGTGATCAAAGCGCCTCTTTCCAGCCCACTGTTTCAACTCACTTTTCCCCATTTCGAAACCATAGGGTCCGAAATATGGCAGTTTTGTGTTGTTGTTTCCAAGCTGGGCATAATGGTCAAAATTGATTGACCAACTGCCCCGATCATCCCAGATTCATCGTCAATTCAGCGCAGGTTTACCCTGTGCGATGCACAGCAGACCCCAATACGCCCGCTGCCCCGCGCGGAAAGGATGACCGGATGAACGACCCTCGGCCTCGCCTGCAATGGGATAACGCGACCAGCCTAAGCTGCAAGACCGCACGGCATCACCCCGCGCCGCAGGGATCGTTCGTGCATGATATCGAACAGAAATGTGACCAGATCGCGGTGGTCTATGACAAGGGCCAGACGCCGCCGCGGATCACGGTCAAGCAAGTGTCAGGCAGCGTGCACACGGTGCTCGCCGACGGGATAGCGGTGGCCGTGGTTGCCAGCGCCTCGCGTCCGACCCTCAACCCCGATGATGTGTTGCTGGTCGAACGCTCGGTCTAGCGGAATTAGCGGCCCTCGAAGCTCGCGGGGCGTTTCTGCATAAAGGCCATCACGCCCTCTTTGAAATCACGTGATTGCCCGCATTTGCCTTGTTCCTGCGCCTCTAGCGACAGCTGATCCTCCAGCGTATTGTCCCAGCTTGCGCGAATGGCGTTCTTGGCAGCGGCATAGGCTGCGGTCGGACCTTGCGCGAGATGCGCCGCCTTGGCACGCCAATGGGCATCAAACGCGGCATCGGCCACCGCTTCCCAGATCATTCCCCAATCATCCGCCTGACGGGCAGAGATTTTATCCGCGAACAAGGCCGCGCCCATAGCCTTGGCCGTGCCCATCTGGCGGGGCAACGTATAGGTGCCGCCCGCATCGGGCATCAGACCAATGCGCGTAAATGCTTGCAGGAAATAAGAAGATTCCGTCGCAAAGACCACATCCGCAGCCAGTGCAAGGTTCGCCCCTGCCCCTGCCGCAGGACCATTGACCGCGGCGATCGTTGGCACAGGGCAGTTGGTGATCGCCCGCAGCATGGGGCCATATTCCTCGCGCAGGGTGCGTTCCAGATCCAGCGAGCCCTTGCTGCTGCTGTCGCTCAGATCCTGACCGGTGCAAAACGCACGACCGGCACCGGTGATGACCACACAACGCGCGTCTTTGCCCGCTTGGGTAAACGCGTGCTCGATCTCTGCCCGCATTTGCGTGGTCAATGCGTTCATCTTGTCGGGGCGGTTCATGGTGACCACGGCAAGCCCGTCGGTCAGTTCATAGGTCAGGGTTTGATAGTCCATGGCGCGGGTTCCTCATCTAGATTTCCCCCGCACCTTACCCATACGACAGGCCACCGCCAGTGAAACCCCGCGTTATCGCTTCAGAATGTCGTCCAGCCGCGCCTGTTCTTGCGCGCTGAGCGGGGCCTGTTCCGCGGACGGTGCCTTCGCACGACCGCGCAGGTAGCCAAGCCCGACCCCAGCCGCAATCAACAGCATCAGCGGCCCCGCCGCCCACAACACCCAGGTCGATCCCCGCGCAGGCGGGTTAAGCAGGACATATTCACCATAGCGGTCGACGATATAAGCGACCGCCTCTTCGTCGCTATCCCCGGCCACCAGACGTTCGCGCAGCAGGATACGCAGGTCGCGCGCAAGGCTGGCATTGCTTTCGTCGATGCTTTCGTTGCGGCACACAAGGCAACGCAACCCTTTCGACAAGCTCCGCGCGCGTTGCTCAAGCGCAGGATCCGAGAGCACCTCGTCCGGCTGCACGGCCCAGGTCGGCGCAACCGATAGCACAGGTGCTACAAGCAACATCAGGGCGAGGATGAGCGCCCTCATTGTGCAGGCACCGGTTTTGTTTTCGCCGCCCCTGCCGCAACGCGGTAGCGCCGGTCCGAAAGACTTAACACGCCACCAAGGGCCATCAGCGCGCAGCCGATCCAAATCCAGTTGGTCAGCGGCTTGACATAAGTGCGCACCACCCAGCCACCATTTGCCTGTTCATCCCCGATCACGACATAGACATCGCGCAGCAGATTATAGTCGATCGCCGCTTCGGTCGTGGGCATCTGCGCCACGGGATAGAAGCGTTTCTCCGGTCGCAACTGCGCAATCTCTTCCCCGTCGTGGAACAATGTCACGCTGCCGGTCGTCGCCGTATAGTTCGGCCCCTGGCCTTGAGTGACATCGTCCAGCTGCACGGTATAGCGCCCCACATCGTAGGATTCCCCCAGCGGAACGGCGCGGATGTCATCAATCGACCACGCCGTCAGGCCAGCCACCCCCGCCATGGTCACCCCCAGGCCGGCGTGGGCCACCATCTTGCCCCAATCCGCACGCGGCAACCGCCCAAGCCGGCGCAGCCGGTTACTACCGCGCCCCGTGCGCCCCCACAGGTCAACCACGGTGCCCATCACGATCCACGCGCCCAAGAACAACCCGAGCGGCCCCAGCAAGCTGCGCCCCGACTGCATCGCGTAGGCCAGCCCCCCAATCGCAATCGCCAATACAAATGCGTAGCGTAGCGGCTTTAGCGCCCGCGAAATCACCGCACGCTTCCAAGGCATCGCGGACCCGATCGGTAGGATCAGCCCCAGCATAATCATGAAAGGCGTAAAGGCGGCGTTAAAAAACGGGGGGCCAACGCTCAATTTTCTGTCGAAGAACATTTCGGCCAGCAGCGGCCACATCGTGCCAATGAACACGACGAAACAGGCAACGGCGAGCAGCACGTTATTTACCAGCAAAGCCGACTCTCGGCTGACCATGCTGAACACGCCTTTCGCCTCTAACGCGCTGGCGCGCGCCGCGAACAGAACCAGCGCACCGCCCATGAAAAACGCCATGATCATCAGAATAAACACGCCGCGTTCGGGGTCATTCGCAAAGGCGTGGACCGAGGTTAGCAACCCGGACCTGACGATAAACGTCCCGATCAGCGAGAAGCCAAAAGCCAGGATCGCAAGCAGGATCGTCCAGCTTTTCAGGCTTTCTCGTTTCTCCACAACGATGGCGGAGTGAAGCAGCGCCGCCGCCAGAAGCCAGGGCATAAAGCTAGCGTTTTCAACTGGATCCCAGAACCAGAACCCGCCCCAGCCAAGTTCGTAATAGGCCCACCAGGAGCCGAGCGCGATGCCGATCGTCAAAAACACCCACGCCGCCAATGTCCAAGGGCGCACCCACCGGCCCCAAGCGGCATCAATCCGCCCTTCGATCAAGGCGGCAACGGCAAAGCTGAAGGTCATCGAAAGTCCGACATACCCCAAATACAAAAACGGCGGGTGGAAGGCGAGCCCGGGGTCCTGCAGAAGCGGGTTCAAATCCTGCCCGTCAAAAGGTGGCGTCGCCAGCCGCAAGAACGGGTTGGATGTGAACAGGATGAAGGCAAAAAACGCCACACCGATTGCGGCTTGCACAGAAAGAACCCGCGCCCGCAAAGTCGGCGGTAGATTCCCCCCGAACCACGCGGCCATCGCCCCGAATAGCGAGACAATGAGCACCCACAGCAGCATTGAGCCTTCATGATTGCCCCAAGTACCGCTGATTTTATACAAAAGCGGCTTCATCGAGTGGCTGTTCAACACCACCAATCGCAGCGAGAAATCAGAGGTGACAAAGGCCCACATCAACGCCCCAAACGCCAGCAATGTCAGGGCGAATTGCGCCCCGGCGGCGGGCTCTGCCACGGCCATCCAACCGGGCCAGCGTTTATGGGCACCAATCAGGGGCACGACCATCTGAACGATGGCAACGCCGAAGGCGAGGATAAGGGCGAAATGTCCGAGCTCTGTAATCATACCCCGATCATAGAGCGGAGCACCGCCCCATACCATGCCGATTCACCGCGAAATCACACGACTGTGCGCAGCAAAGCGTCGCAGGCCCCCCTTACCCTGCAACCCTGCGCCAGTCCGCAAGCGCCGCGTTGTCCGATCTGTCGCGCACTGCGCTAGATACGCCTTCCAGATCCCGCAGGGCCCCTTCTTCAACGCCATTAACACGTAGCGTTTCCAGCTCTTTGATATGCCGCATGACCGTTGGCGTCTGCGCAATGGTGCGCGCGATAGAGCGTTGGAACTCTTGTGTTTTTACCTGATGCCGCGCGCCAAAGTAGAAGGACACGATAACCCCCAGAAGCCACCATAACGGCTCTGGCACCAGCGACACGCCCTGCATCCGGCTGGCAAACCAGACCGGATCAACCATCGCCGCGATGAACAAGCCCAAGGTACCAAGCGCCAGCGCTGGACGCGGAAGCCGGTTCAGCCCGTCCATGAAACGGTCAAACCGTCCCTTGCGGGTCACAGCGAATTCCGCCCCAAATTGCACCATAGCCTGTTCCCGCGCGGTCGCATCACGGCCAGCCGTCTTTTCCGCATTGGCGCGAAACACCTCGACCGTGTCGCGCACCACATTGCGGCCGTCACCAAAGACCAACGCAAGCGCGGTATCAATCATCCCCATGCCGCGACCCTTTCGTTAAAGTCACGGATGCTCAGATGGTACCGCGGTGACATGAATTCCTCTGCCCGTTTGATCCATCCTCCTTTCTTTCCGGCCCTTGTGCGGGCGTATTTGCGACTTGCGGGGCGCTGATCCGCCAGCCCAAAGTAATAGTTGCGCCGCGCCACGGCGTAGGCGTCCACCATCTGCGCAGGTGCAGCGGCATAGGCGCGCCCCGTAGCGCCAAGCGTTTGCGGTCCAAGCACCCCGTCCACGGCCACATCAAACCCCATATCTCTTAACAATCGCTGAAGAATCTTCACCGCATTCGCCCCCGCATTCACGTACATATCGAAAACGGAGGGCTGGAGCGGACGGGGCAGCTGCGCGATCTTGGGTTTGTGGAAGTAATGGGTGATGAATATCTCGGTCGCTTGATCTTGAGTAAGCTCTTGAACATCGGCGAGATTTACTGCGCCGTCACGGTTCACATCCAGCCCCAGCCGACGCAGCGTGTGGATGGTGACGCCGTGGTTCGTTGCCCCGCCCGGATCATCGGGGTCATTCACAAAGCCCCCCTCACGCGCGACGATGGACTTTGCAATTTCCTCAACAGTTTGCATCAAATTGGCCCTTCTTGCAGGTTGCACTGCTGCAAGAATGACGTCTCAGATGTTAACGAAACCCGGCAGGCCCGTACGCATCACCCTTCGGGGGCAACATAAACGCCTTGCTCTTTCAGGGCGTCGACGACCTCTTTCGGCATGTAGGTCTCGTCATGTTTGGCAAGGATTTCAGTCGCTTCGAAGGTGCCGTTGATGTAACGCCCTGTCCCCACCATGCCTTGATTTTCCTCGAACAGATCGGGCAATACCCCGCTGTAGGTCACAGGCACAGCCGCGCCGCCATCGGTCACGGAAAAGCGGATCGTCAGACCATCTCCGCGCACAAGGCTGCCCTCTTCAACCAGGCCACCGATGCGGAAAACCTCTGTCGGGCCGGGGGGTTCGGCGATCACCTGACTGGGCGCGCGGAAAAAGTTGATCCCGTCGCGCATGGCATATCCAATCAGCGCCGTGGACAGCACAAGCGCCACGACCGCGACGCCGATAATCTGGATACGCCGTTGCTTTTTAAGACTTTTCATGCGCCCTCAGGGAAATAGCGGAGCCATCATCAGCCCCTCGACCTCGTCAATACCTAACATCAGGTTGGCGTTTTGCAACGCCTGCCCGCTGGAGCCCTTGGTCAAATTATCGAGCGCGGCAACCACAATGGCGCGGCCGTCGATCCGGTCTGCCACCACGCCGATATGACAGAAGTTCGACCCGCGAATATGGCGCGTGCTCGGGGCCTCCCCCATGGGCAGCACCTCGATAAAGGGCTCTGCATCATAGGCCGCGGCAAGGGTTTTGTGGATCACCTCGGCGTCGCCTTTGACATAGACGGTCGCCAAAATCCCGCGGTTGGCGGGCACCAGATGCGGGGTGAACTGCACCTTGACCGGACGGCCGGCAATGGCGGAAAACTCCTGATCAAACTCACCCAGATGGCGGTGCGTCCCACCAAGGGAATAGGCGTGATACCCCTCGGACAGTTCTGCATGCAGCAGGTTTTCCTTCAACGACCGCCCCGCACCGGACACGGCGCATTTGAGGTCAAGGATGATGTCGTCCAGATCAATCACGCCTTTTTCGATCAAGGGGCGCAGGGCGAACTGGCCGGTGGCGGCGTTACAGCCCGTACCGGCCACAAGACGCGCAGATTTGATCTCTTCACGGTAGAATTCGGTGAGGCCATAGACCGCCTCTTTCTGTTGCTCCAGCGCGGCATGGGGGTTGCCGTACCACTTGGCGTAGGCCTCGGGGTCGCGCAGCCGGAAATCTGCCGAAAGATCGACGATTTTCAGGTCTTTAGGCAGGTTAGCGATGACCTCTTGGCTGGTTTTATGGGGCAAGGCGCAAAAGCACAGATCAATCTCCGAGAAATCGATCTCTTCAATCGTGACCAATGCGGGCAGGTCGAGATGGCGCAGATGTGGAAACACCTCTGCGATGGTTTGCCCCGCCTTGGAGTTTGCCCCCAAAGCTTTGATCTGCATAGAAGAATGGCCAGCGATCAGCCGGATCAGCTCGGCTCCGGTATAGCCGGAGGCACCAAGAATGGCGATATTATGGGTCATGTCGGGTTCCGTTCGGAAAGTGTTAGCAAATACGTGTTAGGCCGCTTGAAAGGTCAACGGTCGTCGCAAGAATTGCGTGGCACGGCTGCTGACCTTCTTGGGGTCGCCCGTGGTCAGGAAAGCCGCCTCGCCCGTGCCCAGCATATTGGGGTGACGCTTTAGATAGTCGCTCAGACTATGGGCGACCAGATTGGCCTGGCTGAACACTTTGACATCGGGGCCAAGCGCGTCCTGAAAGGTTTCCTGCATCAGCGGGTAATGGGTGCAGCCCAGAATGGCCGCTTCGGGCGCGGGCATCTTGCGTTTCAGCGCGTCCACATGGCTGCGCACCAGCGCTTCGGCGAGGATGAAATCACCGTCCTCGATCGCATCCACGACACCCCCACAGGCCTGCGCTTCGACATCGACGCCGATCGCCCGAAAGGCCAGCTCACGCTGGAACGCACGGCTTGCCACCGTTGCGGGCGTCGCAAACAGCGCCACGTGCTTGAGATCCACCTCGCGCGGGGGGGAATTGTCGCCCCATTGGCGTTCTGTCATCGCCTCGATCAGCGGCACAAAGACGCCCAACACGCGCTTGTCCGACGGGATCCACCCTTCCTGCATCCGGCGTAGCGCCGCGGCAGAGGCCGTGTTGCACGCCAGGATCACCAGATCGCAGCCTGCATCGAAAAGACGCTGGGTTGCAGCAGTGGTCAGGTTATAAATGTCATCCGCGTTACGCACACCGTAGGGCGCATGGGCGCTATCGGCCAAATACACGAAATCCACATCCGGAAGCTGCGCCTGCACGGCATCCCAAACGGTCAGCCCGCCTAGCCCAGAATCGAAAATACCAACTGCCATAACACCTTGCCGTCACCTGTCGGCACGATGCCGATCTTCAAATTCAAACCCCAGATCAAAGGATTTTGCCGGGTCTGGTGACAACTCATACGTCGCTTTGCGCAGGAAATCCATCATAGCTTTTGCGTCTTTTGCCATGGGGTTCAGCACGTTTCTGCCGATGGGTTCGCCGATGACCACGCGCACGGGCGTGTCGACCCGTTTGCGGAATTCCTTGATCAGCAGTCCCATGCGCAGGGTGTGATGCAGATGGCTGGCAATCTGGAACAGGCGGCTGGTGTGGCCGTCAAAGTAGATCGGCACGACGGTGGCATCCGATTTCGCGATCATGCGGGCGGTAAAGCTGCGCCAGCCCGGGTCCATGGGGCGCGAAAACGGCCGTGCGCTGGTGCTGACGGTGCCCCCCGGAAAGATACCAACCGCGCCACCCTGCCCCAGATACTCCAGCGCGGTTTTGCGCGTGCGCAGGTTCAGCGCCAGCGCGGCCTTGTCCTCGTCAAAACTGATCGGCAGCAAATGGCGGTTCAGGTCGGGCGCGCGGTTAAAGACCGAATGGGCCATGATCTTGAACCCGTCCCGGCGGCGCGCCAACATATGCCCCAGCATCAACCCGTCCAGAATACCGTAAGGATGGTTCGCCAGCGCGATGACAGGCCCCGTTTCGGGGATATTCGCCAGACTGCCGCCCACGACGTCAAGCGTCAGCCCATAGCGCTGCACCATCACATCAAAGAACCCCATCCCGCGCGCCATGTCGTCTTCATAGCCGGTTGCGCGTTTCATCAGCCCCAACCGCCCTGTGCTATTCTCCATCAGGCGGATGAAGGCACGCGCGGGCCGCGATTTGGCGGAATAGGCATAGCTGATGTCACGCGCTGTCAGAGGCCGAAGATCGGGCTGCAGGAGGGTCAAGGTCGGTTCCTTTTCACGGGCTTTGCCTTGCCCTCTAGCAGTGGATCATGACAGTCGCGTGACAGACAGCCTATTCAGCCTATTCAGCCTACTCTGCCGCGCGCGAGGTTTGCGTGCCTCCTGACCGGATGACGGCCAGCAGCTCTTCGCGCCGCTTTGCGGCCTTGGCTTCATTCGCCTGTTTCACCGGACCAAAGCCGCGGATCTGCAAGGGAAGCTCCGCCAAGGCGACAATCGCGTCATGGGTTGCGTCGGTCAGCTTGGGCAGAACATCCTTCATGTCGGCCTCGTATTGCGTGATCAAGGACCGCTCCATCCGGCGTTCTTCGGTGCGGCCAAAGGGATCGAACGGCGTGCCGCGCAGGAACTTCATCCGCGCCAGCATGTTGAACGGCCCCTCCATCCACGCGCCAAAGGTCCGTTTCATCGGACGGCCATCCGCGCCGGTTTTCGACAGGATCGGTGGCGCAAGGTTGAAGGTGAGCTTGGGATCCCCCTCAAAGGCCTCTGCCACTTTGGCGCGGGTGGATTTCAACAGGCGCGCGACCTCGTATTCATCCTTATAGGACAAGAGCTTGTGGTAGCCCAAGGCCACGGCCTCTTTCAGGCGCGCGTCGGTAATGCTGTCCACCATGGTGCCATAACGCTTCGCCAGCCGCTTGCCCTGATAGGCGATCAAGTGGTCCTTGCGGAAGGCGATCCGTTCATCCAGCGTTTTCGGCAGGGCGACAACATTGGGCGTCATCACGCGCTTGGCATCTTCGGGGTGCAGCACGGCCCAACGGCCCAGTTCAAACGCACGCAGGTTCCGCTCGACCGCGGCACCGTTCAAGGTGATCGCCTGTTGCAAGCTGTCCAGCGACAGCGGGATCAACCCCTGCTGCCACGCCGCGCCGAAGATCATCATGTTCGAATAGATCGAATCCCCCAGCGTCGCCTTCGCCAGATCAGAGGCATCAAACAGCGCGACATCATCCTTCAGCCGCGCCTCAAGCGCGAGGGTGAGCCGGTCGTAGGGCATCTGGAACTCGGTATCACGGGTAAACTCGCCCGTGATGATCTGGTGCGAGTTCACGACCGCCCCCGTCCGCCCAGCGCGCGTCAGGCCAAGCGTCTTGGTCCCGGCAGAGACAACAAGATCGCCCCCGATCAACGCATCCGCTTCACCCGTTGCCACGCGAATGGCGCTGATGTCTTCGGGACGGTTCGCAATACGGCAATGGATATGTACGGCACCGCCCTTTTGGGCAAGGCCCGCCATCTCCATCATCCCAGCGCCCTTGCCGTCAATCTGCGCGGCTTGCGCCAGCACGGCACCGATGGTCACAACGCCGGTCCCACCGACACCGGTGATCACCACGTTATGTGTGCCATTGATCGCAGGCAGGGTCGGCATGGGCAGGTCGGGAATCTTGACCTCTGTCGTGGGATCCTTGCGGATCTTCGCCCCTTCCAGCGTCACGAAGGATGGGCAGAACCCTTTAACGCACGAGAAATCCTTGTTGCACGAGGATTGATCAATCGCCCGTTTGCGCCCCAGTTCTGTTTCTTCGGGCACGATCGAGACGCAGTTGGACTGCACACCACAATCCCCGCAGCCTTCGCAGACTTCGGTATTGATGAACACGCGCTTGTCGGGATCGGGGAACAACCCCCGTTTGCGACGGCGACGTTTCTCGGCGGCACAGGTCTGGATATAGACGATGACGCTGACGCCTTTGTGTTTGGCGAAATTCTCTTGCACGGTCTGTAGGTCTGCACGCTCGTACATCGGCACGCCGCCAAAGGCTTTTTCGTCTACGTCTTCTTTCTCGTCATAGACCACTGCGATATTCTTGACGCCCATGGCCTTCACCTCTGCCACGATACGCGGGGCGTCCAGATCGCCTTCGTTGTGTTGGCCACCCGTCATGGCAACGGCATCGTTATAAAGGATCTTATAGGTGATGTTCGTCTTGGCCGCGATGGCCGCACGGATCGCCAGATTGCCCGAATGGTTGTATGTCCCGTCCCCGAGGTTCTGGAACACATGGTCGCGTGTCGAGAATTTGGATTCACCGATCCAGTTCGCGCCTTCCCCTCCCATATGGGTAAAGCCGGTTGTCTCGCGGTCCATCCATTGCACCATATAGTGGCAACCGATCCCGGCGTAGGCGCGGCTTCCCTCCGGTAGCTTGGTGGATGAGTTATGCGGACAGCCCGAACAGAAATAGGGCACACGCGCGGCGATGTCTTCGGCGTTATCGGCACGTCGCGCGGTATCCAGCGCTTCCATACCCGCCTTGATGCCATCGGTGGTCCGGCCTTCCTCGATAAAGATACCGCCCAGCTTTTCGGCAATCCAGATCGGGTCCAGCGCGCCACGGGTGGGGAACAGCTCTTCGCCATGCTCCATCCCGGCACCACCGCCTTTGTGCCAGCCATAGACGCGGCGATGCGTATCCGAGAACAGCGCCTCTTTGATCTGCACCTCGATCAGCTTGCGCTTCTCTTCCACGACGATCACCAGATCGAGCCCTTCGGCCCACTCATGGAACCCCTTCATATCCAGCGGGAAGGTCTGCCCGATCTTATAGAGCGTGATCCCCAGACGTTCGGCTTCGTTCTCGTCGATGTTAAGCAAACTCATGGCGTGGATCACATCCAGCCAGTTCTTGCCGGCTGCCGCGATGCCGATCTTGGCCCCGCGCTTGCCCCACATGCGTTTGTCCATCTTGTTGGCGTGGCTAAACGCCTCTGCGGCAAAGCGCTTATAGTCGATCATCCGCGCTTCTTGCAGATGCGGCGTGTCTTGCAGACGGATGTTCAGCCCACCGTCGGGCATATCGAACTGCGGGGTGACCAGCTTCATTCGGTTCGGGTCACCATTCACGACCGATGTCGCCTCTACGGTGTCCTTCATCGTCTTGAGCCCGACCCACAGCCCGCTGAAACGGCTTAGCGCCCAGCCGTAGATACCGTAATCAAGGATCTCCTGCACACCGGCGGGGCTGACGACGGGCATATAGGCATCCACCATCGCCCATTCGGACTGGTGCAACACGGTAGAGGATTCACCCGTGTGGTCATCCCCCATGGCCATCAGAACACCACCGTTCACGGACGAGCCCGCCATATTCGCGTGACGCATCACATCGCCAGAGCGATCCACACCCGGGCCCTTACCGTACCACAGGCCAAATACACCGTCGTACTTCCCCTCACCGCGCAATTCTGCCTGCTGGCTGCCCCATAGGGCCGTAGCGGCAAGATCTTCGTTCAGGCCCGGCTCGAACACGACGTTATGCGCGGCCAGTGTCTTGGCGGCGCGGTCCATCTGAAGGTCAACGGCCCCCAGTGGCGATCCACGATATCCGGTCACGTATCCGGCGGTATTCAACCCTGCCGCCTTGTCCCGTGCCGCCTGCATCATCGTCAGGCGCACCAACGCCTGCGTGCCGTTCAGCAACACGGGCGATTTCTCGAGGTCATACCGGTCAGTTAGTGAAATTTTTTGCGTACCCATAGCGCGTCCTCCCCTACGTGCAATCAATAGCTATGGCATCACACTAGGTCACAAAAGCTGACCTGTCTAGCGTTGTGTCTGACCCTAGGTCATAAAGCGCCAAGGCGCGGGGCTTGATCTTTTGCACCTCCGCCCGATCTATCCGTGATAAGATAACCGCACATATACCGATGCGCCGCGTCGGAGGGTTGTTTTTAAACTGTAAAACGCGCAAAGATGACCGTTCTTGCGAACACTGCGCTCATTATAAAGGTAGTCCTCATGGATTGGGACAAGCTCAGAATATTTCACGCCGTGGCGGACGCGGGCAGCTTGACCCATGCGGGCGACAAGCTGAATTTGTCGCAATCTGCCGTCAGCCGCCAGATCCGCGGACTGGAAGAGCAGCTGAATACCAACCTGTTCCACCGCCATGCACGCGGCTTGATCCTGACCGAACAAGGCGAGCTGCTGTTCGACGCCACCGTCGCCATGTCCAAACGGCTTGACACCGCCGCTGCGCGCATCCGCGACAGCGAAGAAGAAGTCTTTGGCGAATTGCGTGTCACCACGACCACGGGCTTTGGCACCCTATGGCTGGCCCCGCGTCTGCCGAAGCTCTACGAGAAATACCCCGACCTCAAGGTCGACCTGATGCTCGAAGAACGCGTCCTTGACCTGCCCATGCGCGAAGCCGATGTCGCCATCCGCATGAAAGAGCCGTCGCAAGCCGATCTGGTCCGCAAGAAGCTGATGATGATCAAGATGTGCATGTACGCCTCGCCCGCCTATCTTGCGGCGAACGGCACGCCCCAGCGGCTTGAGGATATGTCGGACCACCGTCTGATCTGCCAGAACACCGACAGCAACCAGGTGCATGCGGGTCTGAACCTGATCCAGCAGCTTATGATGCATGACGTGCGGTCGATGCTGACGGTGAACAACTACTTTGGCGTATTGCAAGCGGTGATCAACAACCTCGGGATCGGCGTACTACCCGACTACCTCATCCAAGACTTCCCCGATCTGGTGCAAGTTCTGCCAGAGACCGAGTCGGCGGATGTGCCCGTATTCCTTGCCTACCCCGAAGAATTGCGCGCCTCCAAGCGGGTCGCGGCCTTTAAAGACTTCGTGCAGGACGAGATCATTACCCACCGCAAACTGCTGCGCGAGAAAGAGTCCCACTAGCTATGCGAAAACCGCATATCGGACATGTCATAGATTAACGATTCCATCCTTGAACCGTGCACGAACGCCACTTAATTGGGCGGTATGAAGACGGGCGGCTCCGCGCCGCTACTTCATACCTCCCTGTTGGACTCGGCCGAGCTTCGTGCTCGGCCTTTTTTTTGGCTATGGCCCTTCACGAGCCTTAGGTCTTTTCCCCGCGCTGCGCTTGATCTAAGAGGTGTGGCATATTGCTAGGGGAAAACGCGCACCATGACCGAACCAGCCATCACCCAAGACCTGATTTCCAGCCACGGCATCAATGCCGAAGAATATCAGCGTATTCTGGATATCATCGGGCGCGAACCCACCTTTACCGAACTGGGCATCTTTTCGGCCATGTGGAACGAACACTGTTCCTACAAGTCGTCAAAGAAATGGCTGCGTACCCTGCCGACCGAGGGCCCTCAGGTGATCTGCGGCCCGGGCGAGAATGCGGGCATCGTTGATATCGGCGACGGCCAAGCGCTGGTCTTCAAGATGGAAAGCCACAACCACCCGTCCTACATCGAACCCTATCAGGGTGCGGCAACTGGCGTGGGCGGCATCCTGCGGGACGTCTTCACGATGGGCGCGCGTCCGATCGCGGCGATGAACTCTCTTAGCTTCGGGTCGCCCGAGCACCGCAAGACACGCCAGCTGGTGCATGGCGTCGTTGCAGGCGTTGGCGGCTACGGTAACTGCTTTGGCGTGCCCACGGTGGGCGGCGAAGTGCGTTTTGACACCGCCTATGATGGCAACTGCCTTGTGAACGCCTTTGCTGCGGGTTTGGCCGACACCGACAAGATCTTCTATTCCGCCGCTTCCGGCGTTGGCATGCCAGTCGTTTACCTTGGTGCGAAAACCGGCCGCGACGGTGTGGGCGGTGCGACGATGGCGTCGGCCGAGTTCGACGACACCATCGAAGACAAACGTCCCACCGTTCAGGTCGGCGACCCCTTCACCGAAAAACGCCTAATGGAAGCCACGCTCGAACTGATGGCGACCGGTGCCGTGATTTCGATCCAGGATATGGGCGCTGCAGGCCTGACCTGTTCGGCCGTGGAAATGGGCGACAAGGGCAACCTTGGTGTGCGCCTTGACCTCGAAAAGGTCCCGACCCGCGAACACGCGATGACCGCCTATGAAATGATGCTGTCGGAATCCCAGGAACGGATGCTGATGGTCCTGCGTCCCGAACTCGAAGCCGAGGCGAAAGCCGTCTTCGACAAATGGGACCTCGATTTCGCCATCGTAGGCGAAACAATCGCCGAGGACCGCTTCCTGATCGTGCACAATGGCGAGGTCAAAGCCGACCTGCCGCTTAAAGCGCTCTCGGGCAACGCGCCCGAATACGATCGACCCTATGTCGAGACACCCGCAGCCGAACCGCTGTCGGATGTCCCCGGCATCGACCCCATCGACGGGCTGAGCGCGCTGATCTCCAGCCCGAACTACGCGTCCAAAGCGTGGGTGTTTGAACAATACGACACAATGGTCATGGGCGACAGCGCCCGCACCCCCGGTCTGGGATCGGGCATCGTGCGCGTACATGGCACCGACAAGGCGATCGCCTTTACCTCGGATGTGACGCCCCGCTACGTCAAGGCGAACCCTGTCGAAGGCGGCAAACAGGCCGTGGCCGAAGCCTACCGCAACCTCTGCGCCGTAGGGGCACTGCCGCTGGCGACCACCGACAACCTTAACTTCGGCAACCCCGAAAAGCCCGAGATCATGGGCCAGTTCGTTGGCGCGCTGAAAGGCATCGGCGAAGCGGTTGCCGCGTTGGACATGCCCATCGTATCCGGCAACGTGTCGCTGTATAACGAAACCGACGGCAAAGGCATTCTGCCCACCCCCACCATTGGCGCGGTCGGCCTGCTTAAACATACGGACGAGATCATCGGCAAAGAGGTCCGCGAGGGCCATGTCGCTTTGGTTCTGGGGGCCACCGAAGGGCACATCGGACAATCCGCCCTGCTGCTTGAGGTGTTCAACCGCCGCGATGGCGACGCCCCCCATGTCGATCTGGCGCTGGAGAAGGCCCACGGTGAATTCATCCGTGCCAACCGCGCGTTGATCAAAGCCTGCACCGACCTGTCTGACGGCGGTCTGGCACTGGCAGCCTTTGAACTGGCGGACGAGGCCGGCGTCGGCGTGACCCTGGATTCTGCCGATACGCAGGTTCTGTTTGGCGAGGATCAAGCGCGCTATCTGATCGCCTGTAACTTCGATCAGGCCGAAGCCCTGATGATCGCCGCGCAAAACGCCGGTCTGCATCTGGAAAGCGTCGGCAAGTTCGGCGGGGATCAAGTGAACTTCGGCGGCGTCAAAGCGCCTTTGGCTGACCTGTCGGCGACCTATCGCGGGGCTTTTGCTGAAACCTTCGCCTAAGGGGCCGCCCCCATCATCTGCATCAATCGCGTTTTCTCGCCCCGGTCATCGGGGCGGGAGATCACCTCTGCCAGTTCTTGCAACGACGCAATCGAGTGACCGGCCCGAAAGCTGTCGGTGAAGGGCAGCATCGCACGGATACCTGCCGCTTTGGGCGCGAACCCGTCCCACCGCAGCAGCGGATTTAACCAGATCAGCCGACGTGCGGACAGGTGCAACCGCTGCATCTGTCGCGCCAGATCATCGGGCGCATCGCGGTCCAGCCCGTCAGTGATCAACAGCACAACCGCACCCTGCCCCATGACCCGCCGCGACCAATCGCGGTTGAACGCCTCTATACAGGCCCCGATGCGCGTGCCGCCCTCCCAATCCTGCGCCTCTGCCCCCGCCGCCTTGAGCGCTGCATCCACGTCGCGTGTCGCCAGATGGCGGGTGATATTGGTCAGCCGCGTGCCAAAGGTAAACGCATGCACCTGCGCCCACCCCGCGCCCTTGGCATTGCTCACCGCATGCAGAAAATGCAGCACCATGCGGGAATATTGGCTCATGGAACCGGAGATATCGCAAAGCACCACCAGATTGGGATAGCGTGGGCGCGGGGTTTTCAGCACCAGCTTGTCCATCTCCCCGCCCCGGCGCAGCGCGGCCCGCAGGCTGCGCCCCGCGTCGATCCGCCCACTCGGCGACGTCATGGCACGGCGTGACGGCATGGGTTTGACCGGCAAGCGCAACCGCGCCAGCATCTTCTTGGCCTCCGCCACCTCCGCGAGGCTCATCAGTTCGAAATCAAGACTGCGCAGCCGTTCTTGCGAGGACATGGTCAGGCTGGCATCGACCTCGATCTCTGTCTCGCCTTCGTCTTGCGGTTCTTCGCGGTCGCGTTCCGGCGCTTCGGCACCGTCCAGCAGCGCCTCTGCCGCGCGTTTCTCGGCGGCTTGAGCGGGGCGGTCTTCCTGCACGCCACGGATCGCGGGCAGCATCGCGGCCATCATATGTTCCAGATACCGCGGGTCGCGCCAATAAAGCCGGAAGAGCTGCGCAAAGACGGTCCGGTGTTCAGGACGATTCACAAAGCAGGCGTGCAGGGTCCAGTAGAAGTCGGTTTTATCGGTGAACCCCGCCACCTCTACCGCGCGGATTGCGTCAATCACGCGACCGGGGCCAATAGGCAAACCGGCGCGACGCAGGGCACGGGCGAAATGGGTGATATTGCCGGCAAGTTTGGGGTTATCGGGCAGCTCCAGGGGCAGATGTTCCATCAGGTCGCCTGCCGCCGGGGGCTGTCGGCCCCCGGACCCCCGAGGATTTTAGACCATTTGGAAGCGGCAGTATCCGTCAAGGGGTCGCGTCCAGCGTGGCTTTGGCTTGATCGAGGATGCGTTTCGCCTCTGATCCTTGCAGTTTGGCGATATCATCCTGGTATTTCAGGATCGCCCCAAGCGTATCCGCAATGGTTTCGGGGCTAAGGTTGATCACATCCAGCGCCAGCAGACATTTTGCCCAATCAATGGTTTCGGCCACGCCGGGCTTCTTGAACAGGTCCTCGGTCCGAAGGTGCTGGACAAAGGCCACGACCTCGCGGCTGAGAGCGGCTGAGGCTTCGGGGGCGCGGGCGGCCAGAATCTCCATCTCGCGGGGGAAATCGGGATAATCGACCCAGTGATAAAGACAGCGGCGTTTGAGCGCGTCATGCACCTCGCGCGTGCGGTTCGAGGTCAGGATCACAATGGGGGGCTCGGGAGCCTTGATCGTGCCGAGTTCGGGGATCGTGACCTGAAAATCGCTGAGCGCCTCAAGCAGGAAGGCTTCGAACGGGGCGTCCGTGCGGTCAAGCTCGTCGATCAACAGGATGGGCGCACCGCGTCCGTCAGGGCGCATCGCTTCAAGCAAGGGGCGTTCGATCAGAAAGTCGTCGCTAAAGAGTTCTGTTGTGAGCTGCTGTCGCGAGCGATCGCCGGTGGCCTCAGCCGTGCGGATTGCCACCATCTGGGCAGGGAAGTTCCATTCGTAGACCGCCGTGGCGGCATCCAGCCCTTCATAGCATTGCAACCGGATCAACTTGCGGTCCAAGGCCAGCGCCAATGCTTTGGCGATCTCTGTCTTGCCGACGCCTGCCTCTCCCTCGAGGAACAGCGGCCGGCCCAAGGTCAGGCTCAGGAACACCACCGTGGCCAAAGGCCGCCCGCAGACATATCCCTGCCCCGCAAGCAGCTCTTGCACGGCGTCGATCGAAGGGGGCAGTTGCATGGCATTCTCCGGTTGTGATTGGGACGAGTGGTGCATTCTGATCCCGCGCGGTCAAGGGGTCTGCACGGGGTTCAACAGACTCTATGCCTTGGTGCGACCACAGAATGTGCTATAAATGTGCTTCAAATCTCCGCATTTTCGCCTTAATGCGCCGATACCTCAGACCAAAAGCCAGGGGTTTCCTGTGCCCAGATACGATTGAGGAAGTTTACCATGATCGATACCGCCGTAACGCTCGACACGTCTTTTGAGGACTATTCCAAAAGCGAGTGGATGGATGCTGTGAAGCAGGTCGCGCAGAATGGCGGGTTCTATGAAGCGCTCGGGTCACGACACCACGCGATGTTTCTGGAAAAATCCTCTACCCTGCTGGTCAGCTTTGAAACCATCAACGGGATGCGCGCCTTGTCATCGATGGCGCATCCATTGGGCTGGGAAATGGTGCGCAGCGAAGGTTGGTCGCATCTTTGTCTGGCGTCAGAAGGGGATACATGGTTCCGCGACGCGCCAGTTTATGCGTTTTTCGACCGGCTGATCGACGATGGCTTTTTCGACGGCTTTGACCGCGTGGTCTTTTATGGCGCGGGTCCGGGCGGCTATGCGGCTGCGGCATTCTCTGTCGCGGCACCGGGCGCAATGGTCGTTGCCATCCAGCCGCAAGCGACGCTGGACCCCAGCGTGACCGAATGGGACGATCGCTTTGTCGAGATGCGGCGCACGGATTTCACCTCCCGGTTCGGATATGCCCCCGATATGCTGGACGCGGCCGAGGCCGCTTTTGTGATCTATGACCCGACTGTGCCGCTGGACGCGATGCACGCCAGCCTCTTTACCCGCCCCAATGTGACCAAACTTCGGATGCGGCGGATGGGCACGGCGCTGCAATCGAAACTGCTGGAGCTTGACCAGTTCGAAAACCTGCTGACCCTTGCAGCCGATGGCGAGCTGACAATCGCGAGCTTTGCACGCATCGCCCGGGCGCGCCGCGATCACCGCCCCTATCTGAAGGGCCTGCTTGCCGCGCTGGAACGCGAGCAGCGCGATCCGTTGACGCTCACGCTATGCAATTTCGTGACAGGGCACATGTCGGCCCCTCGGTTTGTCCGGCGCAAAAAGCAGTTAGAGGCCGAACTGGCCCTGCGCGTCGCACAGGAAAACGGGACGGCAGAGGAACAGGATACGCCATCTCAGGATGCAGCCAAAACCACCGGCTGACGGTTGCTGCGGTCCCTTTGACCAACCCGAGACTAGCGCGCCCGCACGCCCTGTGCTAGCGGGGAGCCCATGACACAGACCCTCACGCTTCGACGCCCCGATGATTGGCACCTGCACCTGCGCGACGGCGCGATTCTGGACGCCGTGTTGCCCCATACCGCCGCGCATTTTGCCCGCGCCATCATCATGCCCAATCTGGTGCCCCCGGTGGTGCGCGGTGCCGATGCGGCCGCCTACCGCGATCGTATCCTAGCGGCACTGCCCGAGGGCGCGGATTTCAGGCCGCTGATGACCCTTTATCTGACCGAGGATACCGATCCCGACGATGTGGCCGCCGCCCATGCCAGCGGGTTGATCACCGCGGTCAAGCTCTACCCCGCCGGTGCGACGACAAATTCAGCCAGCGGCGTGTCGAACTTTGACAATGTTGCACTCGTGCTGGAACGCATGGCCGAGATCGGCCTGCCCCTGTGCACCCACGGCGAGGTCACCGACCCCGAGATCGACATTTTCGACCGCGAGGCCGTGTTCATCGACCGCGTGCTTGACCCGATCCGCACCCGTCATGCGGGGCTGAAAGTCGTGATGGAGCATATTACCACCGCCGACGCCGCCCAATATGTCACGGAAAGCACCGGTAATCTGGGCGCGACCATCACCACGCACCATCTGGTGATCAACCGCAACCATATCCTCGCCGGTGGGATCAAACCGCATTACTACTGCCTGCCCGTCGCCAAACGCGAGAGCCACCGTCTGGCCCTGCGCGCTGCCGCGACTTCGGGCGACGCGCGCTTCTTTCTGGGCACGGATTCCGCACCTCACACGGACGCGAACAAGCTGCTGCCCTGCGGCTGTGCCGGCTGCTTTACCGCGCCCAATACGATGTCGATTCTGGCCGAGGTCTTTGAACAGGAAGACGCGCTGGACCAATTGGAACGGTTTACCTCGCTGAACGGGCCGAATTTCTACGGGTTGGCCCCGAACGAGGCGACGATGACGCTGACCCGCACACCGGCGACCTACCCCGATCACATCGACACGCCCGACGGGCCGGTCACCGTGTTCGATCCGATGATGCCGCTGAACTGGTCCGTCACCGACTGACGCCCCCCTACCAAAGACAGTTTGCCGGTCGCAGCAGGATGAGACCGGCCACCACCGCCCTCAACGCCAAGGCCCCAAAAGGAACGCATGACATGATCCCCACCAGCTACCCCGACTCTACCGAAATGGCGCGTCTGACCGCGCGGATGTTGCTGGAGATCAAGGCCGTTCATTTCAACGCGGCAGAGCCCTTTACCCTCGCCTCCGGCCTGCCGAGCCCGACCTATATCGATTGCCGCAAGCTGATCAGCTATCCTCGCATCCGCGCAACCTTGATGGACTTCCTGACCGTCACAGTGATGCGCGAAGCGGGGTTCGAGGCGTTTGACAATATCGCGGGCGGCGAAACCGCGGGCATCCCCTTTGCCGCGATGGTGGCCGAGCGCATGGCGCTGCCCATGACCTATGTGCGCAAGAAGCCCAAAGGCTATGGCCGCAACGCCCGCATTGAAGGTGAAATGACCGAAGGCCAACGGGTTTTGCTGGTCGAGGATCTAACCACCGATGGCGGCTCGAAGATCAGCTTTGTCGACGCGATTCGCGATACTGGTGCAACCTGCGCGCATACGGCAGTGATCTTTTACTACGGTATTTTTCCGCAGACAGAAAAGACCTTGGGCGATCACGGGGTTACGTTGCACAGCCTGTGCACCTGGTGGGATGTGCTGGCCGAGGCCAAAGCGCAGAACGCATTTGACACAGAAACCCTGACGGAAGTCGAAGCCTTCCTGAACGCCCCCGAAGCGTGGCAGGATGCGCGGAAAAAAACCTAAGAAATCCACATGATATTGTGTCGCGTGGTGTAAAATCACGCGACATATGCTACGCTAGCGCAGAGATCAGGTTATCCACAGCTTATAAAGATTGCGGGATGACGGGCGGCTCGGGTAGATAAGCCTCGGGTCATTAATCAGTGGGGCAACACGTAGCATGAACGAGATTTCAAGCATCGACGGTAACCAGCTAACGGTTCAAGCGGCCGAGACAATGCCGCATTCCATCGAAGCGGAACAGCAGTTGTTGGGCGCGATCCTGACCAACAACGATATCTACGACCGCGTGGCGTCTGTCATCGGTCCCAAGCATTTCTACGACCCCGTTCACGCCCGTATTTTCGAGATCGCCGCCGCGCGGATCGCCAAGAACAACCTTGCCTCCCCCGTCACGCTCAAGGCGTTTATGGAGGATGACGAAGGGCTGAAAGAACTGGGCGGCCCCGCCTATCTGGTGCGCCTTGCCGGTGCCGCGATCAGCGCCTTTGCCGTGCGCGACTATGCGCAGATGATCTATGATCTGGCGGTGCGCCGCGACCTGATCCAGCTGGGCCGTGACATCGCGGCCAAAGCCGCACAGGTCGATGTCGCGTCAGAGCCGCGCGAACAGATCGTCGAGGCGGAACAGAAGCTCTATAAGCTCGCAGAGCAGGGTCAGACCGAAAGCGGTTTCCAGAGCTTTCTCAAAGCCGTGACCGATGCGGTCAACGTGGCCAATGCGGCCTACCAGCGCGATGGTGGCCTATCCGGTGTCTCTACCGGTCTGATTGATATGGATAAAAAGCTGGGCGGCTTGCACCCGTCTGACCTTTTGATCCTTGCCGGTCGTCCGTCGATGGGGAAAACCTCGCTTGCGACGAACATCGCCTTCAACGTCGCCAAAGCCTACCGCCGTGGCACCTTGCATGACGGCACCGAAGGCGCTGTAGATGGTGGCGTTGTCGGGTTCTACAGCCTCGAGATGAGCGCGGAGCAGTTGGCTGCGCGTATCCTGTCCGAAGCGGCCGAGATCCCGTCCCACCAGATCCGGTCAGGTGATATGACGGAGACCGAATTCCGCCGTTTCGTCGATGCCGCCAAAGCGCTGGAAGCCTGCCCGCTGTATATCGACGACACGCCCGCCCTGCCGATCAGCCAGCTGGCCGCCCGTGCGCGGCGGCTCAAGCGGACCCACGGGTTGGACGTGTTGATTATCGACTATCTCCAGCTGGTGCGCGGAACGGGCAAAGGCGAAAACCGGGTGAATGAGATCTCGGAAATCACCATGGGCCTCAAGGCCATCGCGAAAGAGCTCAACATCCCCGTGATCGCCCTGTCGCAGCTGTCGCGTCAGGTGGAAAACCGCGAAGATAAGCGCCCGCAGCTGTCGGACTTGCGTGAATCCGGGTCGATCGAACAGGATGCCGACGTGGTGATGTTCGTGTTCCGCGAGGAATACTATAAGGAACGCGAAAAGCCCGGCGATCACGAGCTGGATAAAATGGCGATCTGGCAAGAAGAGATGGAGCGTCTGCACGGTCGCGCCGAAGTGGTCATCGGCAAGCAGCGTCACGGCCCGATTGGTACTGTCGATCTCAGCTTTGAAGGGCGCTACACCCGCTTTGGTAACCTTGTGAAACCGTGGCAGAGTGAAAATGGCGGCGGCGATCAGGAGTTCTGATCGCCACACCCCTTTAATTTAATGAATACACGCTATGTGCGGAGGTCAGACAACCGCCGCGCGGGCGATCTCTGCCTCTGACAGATTGTATTTCGCGGCAAAGCGCTCCCGCGCCGCGATCAGCCTTGGGTCATTGGGTCGCATCCCCAAAGTACGAATGAATTCAATCCGTTGCTGGTGCTTTAGCGCCTCGCGGTCAATCGCCGTCCCCATCGCGCGGTCAATCACGGCCCCGCCGGGGCTGACGTGGAACCACTTGCTGAAATCGCGGAAGTGATGCTGGTTGTGGAGCGTGGTCACATAACGTTCTACCCGCGTTTTTGGCACGTTCACATGGGCGGTCATGTGGAACCATTCATAGACCAGAAAGGTCAGCACCCCGCCCACTGGCACGATGGCCACGGCGATCCAGCCCGCCTGCGGCACACCAAACAGGGCAAGAACACCCCACAGCACCCCTCCGTTCACCAGTAGCATCGGCAAAGCGACCCAGATCGGCACGAAAAACAGTTTGGTGTTGGTCGGGAAATCATGATGACCGTAGTGCGCCATGTACAGCAGGTTGAATGCCCATTGCGCCCGCGGGGGCGACAGGTGGAACACATAGCGGTGCAGGTTGTATTCATTCAGCATCTGCGCGGCGATCCCCAAGGGGATCAGCGCCCAGACCCATAGCGGCGCGAACAGCGCCAATCCCACCAGCCCCGCCCCACAGGCGACCGCCATCACCACGACGGCCGCATGCGAGAACATGATACGCAAGCGCATCATCAGCGGTGGTCCTTACTCGGGCGACAGGGTTTCATAGCGCAACCCTTTGGCGGTATCCTTGTCGAACCCCTTCCAATAGCTGTGATCCTCCTTCGGGGTGCCATCCTCGTTCATCGACCAGACCCCGTCGTTGGAGTTTTCGACCAGATCAAGATAGGCCCCCATCTCGGCATCGCCCTTGAGATGCTGCGCCATCCAGACGGTGGCGAAGTGCTGCGCGATGTTGTTCATGCGCACCGTGTCCCAGACCGGATCGGTATAGTGGCCCGACACGTTGAACCCCAGATCAGCATCATCGCGAAAGGATTCCGCAGGCGCAGGCATCGGGGCCGCCGCATTATGGCCGCCGTTTTCAAAGGTCAGCAAGGCGCGGTCGACGCTGCTGGCGTTTTCCCAAATGGCGCGCACGCCTTTTTCGTAAAGCGATACCATATCCTCGGACCCGGCCATGAACAGCATCGGGATCTGCACGCCCTTCAAGCCTTCGGCATCCCAGAAGCCCGTGTTCATGCCCCAGGGGCCGATCGCGATAGCGGTCTTGATACGTGGATCGGGCAGGTTGTTATGCGTCTCGGACCCCGCCTGATGGATGCCCAAAGTGCCGTGCGGCCCGCCCCAGCCATAGCCGACCGACGCTTCGGTCACGCCACCACCTGCGGTGATCACCGCGCCGTAGCCGCCCATGGAATAGCCGATCAAACCGGTGTTATCCGCATCCACCAATCCATTGAGAAAAGAGCTTTCGTCTTGCGACAGACGCGCCATTTCATCCAGCACGAAAAGCTGGTCCAGCGACCGGTTCACCAGCGTAGAGCCAAAGGCCGCCTGCGTGCGATAGGTCGAATCCAGGTGATCGATAGACGCCACGACATAGCCCTTCGACGCGATATTCTCGGCCAGATGGGACATCAGGAAGCGGTTGCCGGGATACCCGTGGGAGACGATGACCAGCGGATAGGCCGCGTCGGGCTGTGCGGGGTCCGCGTCGCGCATGGCTTTGCCTTGCAAGGTGACCTCGGTCTTGCCATCGCGGATGAACGCCTTGATCGCGGTGTCGCCGGTGGCCCCGTCTGCGGCGGGGTACCAGACCTCGACCGTCAGCGGGCGATCATAGCGCGGCAGGGTTTCTGGTTTGTCCGCTGCGGGATCGATGGACAGGATATCGATCTGATCCTTATGCACCAGGTCAAGCTGGCGTACGCCGATCGCTTCGTCGCCATAGGCCGCCATATCAGGGGCTGTGGGCATCTGGGTATCGATCCGGTTCTCGGCCAGCGCCATAGGCGCGGCCATCGCCGTGACCACCGCCAGCACGGGCCCCGTTGTCATTGTTGAAACTCGCATTGAACTCTCTCCCGTTTTATATGCGGCTACTGCGCGCAGCCTGTCTTTTGTCAGGAACCAAGCTATCGCGTTCGCGCCACCATGCAAGCATCATGCGAAGGTTTCGTTACGTTAGGGAAATGGGCCAAACATTCCGCCCCTCTTCCCGCATGGCGAGGGATTATTGGCCGGTGGCCTTGCTCGTGGCTTGACCTTGGCGGGCATACGGTCAAAACAAATCCCATGACAACAGCCACCCTCTCTATCGACCTCAATGCGATTGCCGCCAATTGGCAGGCGCTGAACAAAATGACCGGCTGCGACACCGGTGCCGTGATCAAGGCAAACGCCTATGGTCTGGGCGTTGACCGCGTGGCCCCGGTTCTTGCCGCCCAGGGCGCGCGCAAGTTCTTTGTCGCTGTCGCGGAAGAGGGCGTGGCCCTTCGTCGCGTGTTGGGGCCCGGCCCTGCGATCAACGTCTTTGCGGGGCATATGCCCGGTGACGCCGATATGATCCGAAGCGCGGCCCTGACGCCGATGATCAATTCGGTCGATCAGATGATCGCCCATGTCGAAGCCCTGCCCGGCCATCGTTTCGGGGTGCAACTGAACAGCGGCATGAACCGCCTTGGGATGGACCCCGCGGAATGGGCCGCGCTGCGCGACATCGCCCTGGCGCAGAACCCGACCATGATCATGTCGCATCTGGCCTGCGCGGACGAACCGAACCACCCTATGAATGCCCGCCAGCTCAAGACGTTCCGCGAGATGACGGATGGGTTGAACGTGCCACGATCCTTGGCCGCGACGGGGGGGATCATGCTTGGCCGTGACTACCACTTTGACCTGACCCGCCCGGGCATCGGGGTCTACGGCGGATTGCCCTTCGCCGATGCGATGCCGGTGGTGACGCTGGATGTGCCTGTCATTCAGGTGCGCGAAGTCGCCACGGGCCAAACCGTCGGCTATGGCTGCGCCTGGACGGCCCCCCGCCCGACAATGGTCGCGACGATCGCAGCGGGTTATGCCGACGGGTTGATCCGCGCCTTGGGCAACGGGGCTACTTTCACCCACGAGGGGCGCAAACTGCCCGTTGTTGGCCGTGTCTCTATGGATCTGATCACCGTCGATGTGACCAGCCTGACAGAGGTGCCAGAGCATTTGCAGCTGATCGGGAACTATCAGTCTGTTGATACGGTCGCCGGGTTTGCGGGCACCATCGGCTACGAGGTGCTGACCGCGCTTGGCGCGCGCTATGACCGGGTCTATGTGGAGTGATGGGGCACCACGCCCCCGCGCAGATCGCTTTGATATGCTGCTGCGCGTCGCAAACCTGTCTTTGCTGATCCTCTACCCCGTTGCATGGGCCGCGCCTTTATTGCGGGCGGGCGTGTTGCCGCTGTTCGGGCTTACCGAAATCTCTGTCCTGAGCGGGCTGAAATCCCTCTGGGACACCGATCTGTTTCTGGCGCTGATCGTCGCGGTTTTTGCGCTTGTCGCACCCTATGTGAAGACCGTCGGTCTGACGCTGGTTCAGTTCCGCCTGATCGGCCCGCGTGCCCTGCCCGTCTTGCAGGCAATCGGCAAACTGGCGATGGCGGATGTGTTTCTGATCGCGCTTTATGTGACCCTATCAAAGGGCATCGGCATCGGGCGGATCGAGACGGCTTGGGGGCTATACCTGTTTACAGGCTGCATCCTCGCATCCCTGTTTATCGGGCACCGCGCGCAGAAAATCGCCTAAGCAAGCTGGCGTTTTCACCCGACCAATCCACCCGCCTGGGTAGAATTGCTCGGAATCTCCCGAGTAAAATCGATTCATTTACGGAAATTTCAAGATTTTCTTCGCCTTTTGCCAACATCGGCATATTCTTGCTTACAACAGCAACTCAAGCACAAGGTGAGACAGATGAACGCGTTGACGGCACTTATTCAGTATCTTTTTCAAAGACTCGCATTCGCGGTTTTCGCTGTTGCCGCCGTGGCGATCACCGTCTGTACCGTTATGGCCGCGCTTGGCCAATGGGCCTGGATCGAACTACCACTCTACTATGGCGGGCGACCCGTTGAGAATGCAGGGATGTATGCGCAGATCGGTCTGACCATTCTGGCCGTGGGCATCTGCTTTTTCATCCCCACCAACCGCCGCGTCATGCAGCTTGAGACATCGCACCGCAAATTTGCGCTGAACATGGATGACATCACCCGCGCCTACGGGGCGGTGCATGCAGCGGATCGCGGTGACGTTTTTCACATGTCCTCCGAATTCGACTCGGTCCGCGAACGGCTGGCCTATCTGCGCGATCACCCTGATCTCAGCACGCTTGAACCCGCCCTTCTCGAAGTCGCCGCGCAGATGAGCCACATCTCGAAAGAGCTGGCGACCGTCTATGCCGACGAGAAAATCGAACGCGCGCGTAATTTCCTCAAGCAGCGTCAGGAGGAAGTGAACCTGTTCAACAGCCGTCTGGATCAGGCTAAGGGCATCACCTCGGAAATGAAGCACTGGCTGCACGAGGTCGAGCTGGAAGAAAGCGTGGCCGCAGCACAGCTGGACCGCCTGCGCGCTGAAATGCGCGAGATCATGCCCGAACTGGGAATCGAACGTACCGTATCGGCGGATGAAATGGCCCGCGATTCACGCGTGGTAGAGCTGCCCCCGAAAGCAGCGGAGTAACCCCGCGCAGGCACCAAGGTTTTGCTTTGACGTTTCCCCTTTGTTCGGCCAGAAAGACGCATGGCTAAATCTCCCGTTACATTTTCGTGCACGGCTTGCGGTGCGACCTATAACAAATGGTCCGGGCGCTGTGATGCCTGCGGCGAATGGAACACGATCCAGCAGGACAAGGGCATTTCATCCGGCCCGCCCAGCAAATCGCTTGGCACCCGTCGCGGTGCGGCGATGGTGCTGACCGACCTCACCACCAAGGACACGCCCCCGCCCCGCAGCCAATCCGGCATTGCCGAGCTGGATCGCGTTTTGGGCGGCGGGCTGGTCCCGTCCTCTGCCATTCTGGTCGGCGGTGATCCGGGCATCGGGAAATCCACCCTTTTGCTGCAAGCAGCGGCCCATTTCGCCCGCAGTGGTTTGAAAACAATCTACGTCAGCGGAGAGGAAGCCTCGGCGCAGGTCCGTATGCGGGCGCAGCGTTTGGGGCTGTCCGACGCCTCGGTGCAGTTGGCCGCCGAAACCAATCTGCGCGATATCCTGACCACGCTTGAAGAGGTGAAGCCCGATCTGGTCATCATCGATTCGATTCAGACCATGTGGGCCGATAACGTCGATTCCGCCCCCGGGTCCGTCAGTCAGGTCCGCGCCGCCGCGCACGAGCTGACAAGTTTTGCCAAACGCCGCGGCGTTTCCGTGATTCTTGTGGGGCATGTCACCAAGGACGGGCAGATCGCGGGGCCGCGCGTGGTCGAGCATATGGTCGATACCGTGCTGTATTTCGAGGGCGAGCGCGGCCACCAGTTCCGTATCCTACGCGCGGTCAAGAACCGCTTTGGCCCCGCCGACGAGATCGGCGTGTTCGAGATGACCGGCGAAGGGCTGGCAGAGGTCACCAACCCCTCTGCCCTGTTTCTGTCCGAACGCGGCACACCCGCCGCAGGGTCAGTGGTTTTCGCAGGTATCGAAGGCACCCGCCCTGTTTTATGCGAGCTTCAGGCGCTTGTGGCCCCGTCGCCTCATTCGCAGGCGCGGCGTACGGTTGTCGGCTGGGACGGGGGACGGCTTGCGATGATCCTCGCCGTGCTAGAGGCCCGTTGCGGCATCCCCTTTGCGGGGCTTGATGTTTACCTCAACGTGGCAGGCGGCATGAAAATCTCGGAGCCGGCGGCGGATTTGGCGGTCGCGGCCGCCTTGCTCAGCGCGCGCGAAGACGTGGCTTTGCCCGCGGAAACCGTTGTTTTCGGCGAAATCAGCCTGTCCGGTGCGCTACGCCCCGCCAGTCAAACCGAAAATAGGTTGAAAGAAGCGCAAAAACTTGGTTTTACCAGCGCCATCGCGCCCGCGGGCGGAAAACCGGTGGGCAAGAACGGCATAACGCTTAACACCATGAGCGATCTCACCGGATTTGTAGGCGAAATATTCGGGGCTGGCTAACCGCCCCTTCAAGGAAGGCAAGACGACCATGGAAGGTTTTACCATCATTGACGGGGTTGTGGCGCTTGTCATCGTTCTGTCGGCTTTGCTGGCTTATGGCCGCGGGCTTGTACGCGAATTTATGGCGATCGTGGGCTGGATTGCCGCCGCGATCCTTGCGTTTCTCTTCGCGCCGCAGGTTGAACCGCTGGTGTCAGAGATCCCTGTTGTGGGGGAATTCCTTGCCGACAGTTGTGAACTATCGATTATCGGAGCCTTTGCCATCGTCTTTGCCATTGCGCTGATTGTGGTCTCGCTGTTCACCCCGCTGTTTTCGTCGCTGGTGCAGCGCTCTGTTCTGGGTGGTCTGGATCAGGGGCTCGGGTTTCTTTTCGGCGTGGCGCGCGGCATCCTCTTGGTCGCCATCGCCTTCTTTGTCTATGACACCGTGATCACCGGCCAGACCTTCACCATGGTGGACGAAAGCCGGTCGGCACAGGTCTTCGGGCGCTTTACCGGCCAGATCGAAGAGCAGAACCCAGAAGCCGCATTGGGCTGGATCACCACCCGCTACGAGGCTTTGGTTGGGGCCTGCGGTGCCTAATCGCCGCTGACACTGCCAAAAGTTAAACACGCGCCCCCGTTTTCGGGGGCGTTTGCGTTTCTGCCATATGTTGCATCGCAGCATATGCGAGGGCAAAATGTAACGGCGGGGTGACAAGGCCCGCCCAAAGTCCTACATAGCCCCTATCCCTTCATCGGATTCGGAGTTGCCCCGTTGTCCAAGATCATGCCCCCCGCGCACCCGTTTGATTCCTCCTATCTGCGTGATGCAGATGACGGGGATAAACTCAAAGAAGAATGCGGGGTGTTCGGCGTGATCGGCGTTGCAGACGCCTCGAACTTTGTGGCCCTCGGCCTGCACGCGTTGCAGCACCGTGGTCAGGAAGCCGGCGGGATCGTCAGCTATGACCCCGCTGCCGGTTTCCAGTCCGCCCGCCGCTTCGGCTATGTGCGCGACAACTTCACCTCGCAAAAGGTGATGGAGACGCTGCCCGGCGAACTGTCTATCGGGCATGTGCGCTATTCGACCTCCGGTCACAAAGGCCCGACAGCGATCCGCGATGTGCAGCCCTTCTTTGGTGAATTCGCCATGGGCGGTGCCGCGATTGCCCATAATGGCAATATCACCAACGCCAACGCCCTGCGCCGCGAGCTGATTGAACGCGGGTCGATCTTCCAGTCCTCGTCGGACAGCGAATGCATCATCCACCTGATGGCGCGGTCCCTGCAACGCAACATTCCCGAACGCATGGAAGACGCGCTGCGCCGTGTCGAAGGCGCGTTTTCGGTCGTGGCGATGACCCGCACCAAGCTGATCGGCGTGCGCGATCCTTTGGGCGTGCGCCCGCTGGTTCTGGGCAAGCTTGGCGACGGTTGGGCGCTCAGCTCCGAGACCTGCGCGCTGGACATCATCGGTGCCGAATTCGTCCGCGAGATCGAGCCCGGCGAGATGGTCGTGATCACCCCTTCGGGCGTCGAAAGCCATTTCCCCTTCCGCCGTGTCGCATCGCGTTTCTGTATTTTTGAACACGTCTATTTCAGCCGCCCCGACAGCATCCTTGGCGGTCGTTCGGTCTATGAAACCCGCGAAGCCATCGGGCGCGAGCTGGCAAAGGAATCGCCGGTAGAGGCGGATCTTGTCTGCCCCGTCCCCGACAGCGGCACGCCTGCGGCCATCGGTTTCAGCCTCGAATCGGGTATTCCCTATGCGATGGGGATTATCCGCAACCAATACATGGGCCGGACCTTCATCGAACCGACCGAGCAGATCCGCAACATGGGCGTGCGGCTAAAGCTCAACGTGAACCGCGCGCTGATCAAGGGCAAGCGGGTCATTCTGGTCGACGATTCGGTTGTGCGTGGCACCACCAGCCGCAAGATCAAAGAGATGATCCTTGATGCCGGCGCGAAAGAGGTCCACTTCCGCATTGCTTCGCCCCCCACCGCGTGGCCCTGTTTCTACGGTGTGGACACGCCGCAACGTGAAAAGCTGCTGGCCGCCACCATGTCCGAAGAGGAAATGCGCGAGCATTTGCAAGTGGATAGCCTCAAGTTCATTTCGCTCGACGGGCTTTATCGCGCCGTGGGCGAGGCAGAGGGTCGCAACAACAAGTGCCCGCAATATTGCGATGCCTGCTTCTCGGGCGATTACCCCGTCACCCCTGCCGACCAGATCAATCAAGGGTTCGAGATGAAGCCAGCCGCCGAATAAGGCCGCCGCTTCGCGACAAGTTCCGCAAGGGCGGGCGCAGGGTTCAACCCCTCGCCCGCCCTTTTGCTGTTTCGCGCCCCCGTGCCGCTGGCAAAGCTTTGCCGACGTGCAAGCCAGTCTTTGCCAGCTTCCCCCGCGCCCTCTTTCGGCTGTCAGGCAGCTTTGTTAGCCCCTCGGTCTAACCATTCTTTGCCCCCCTAAGCGCAGCAAGAGGCACCCATGTCGACTGACGAAAAAGGCACTCCGACCCCGCAGAAAACACTCAATCTGGCAACGCAGCAGGCGTCCCTGCCCAAGCTCGCCCTGATTGGTACCTTTGGCAGCCTGACCGACCCGGGCGCGTTGATCCGCGATGGCCGCGGACGCATCCACCGCGTGACATTGAACGACAAGATCAGCGACGGCATCGTCGCTGCCATTGGCGACGACAGCGTGGTTCTGGCGCAGCGCGGGCGCACGGTGACGCTCAAACTTCCCAAAGGGTGAAACGCCCCGCGACATGACCCCGGGTGCCGCGCCCCTCTTGACGGGGGGCGGTGGCTCAGGCAAAGCCACCCCATGACAAAAACAGCTCTTATCACTGGCGCGTCCCGCGGTCTTGGTGCCGCCCTGGCCGAAGCACTTTGCGACACGCATCACATCATTGCAGTCGCCAAAACCACCGGTGCCCTGGAAGAGCTGGACGACCGCATCCAGTCCCGCGGCGGCAGCGCGACATTGGCCCCGATGGACATCACCAATGCCGATGCGATGGCGACCCTGTGCCGTGGCATCTATGACCGCTGGGGCAGCCTTGATCTTTGGCTGCACACCGCTGTCCATGCCGCCCCCTTGGCCCCGACCGATCACATCGACGCCAAAGACATGGCCAAATCGGTCGCCTGTAACGTCACCGCCACCTCGACCCTGATCACCTATGTGGCACCGCTGCTGGGGCAGGCGGGTCAGGCCGTGTTCTTTGACGATCCGGTTGTGGCGACCAAGTTCTTTGGCAGCTACGGGGCCACCAAGGCCGCGCAGATCGCGCTGGCCAAAAGCTGGCAGTCCGAAGCCGTGGCAATCGGCCCGCGCGTCCACATCATGACCCCCGCCCCCATGCCAACCGCGACACGCGCGCGTTTCCACCCCGGTGAAGACCGCGAGGCGCTGAACACGCCACAGTCGCAAGCCGCTGAAATTCTGGGGCAACTGGCTGTTTCCCAGCCTTAAAACATGATGCGGTGAAGGCTCCTGCCTTGCCGCGCCGCGCCCCGTCGCCTATCAAGGCGCAAAGGGGAATTTATGCGCATTCTGATCACCAACGACGACGGTATTCACGCTCCGGGTCTGAAGACCCTGCAGGGCATTGCCACTGACCTGGCCGGACCCGATGGCGAGGTCTGGATCGTGGCCCCCGCCTATGAACAATCCGGCGTCGGGCATTGCATCAGCTACACCAAGCCGATGATGGTCGAAAAGGTCAGCGACCGGCGCTTTTCGGTCGAGGGCAGCCCGGCCGATTGTGTGATGGGGGCACTGCATGACTGTATGCTGGATGCCCGCCCTGATCTGGTGCTGTCGGGTGTGAACCGCGGCAACAACGCGGCTGAAAACACGCTCTATTCCGGCACGATCGGTGGCGCGATGGAGGCGGCGCTGCAAGGCATCCCCGCCGTGGCCCTGTCGCAATACTACGGCCCTGCCAACCGCGATCTGGACGACCCGTTCGAGGCAGCCGCCGGCCACGGGGCCGATGTGATCCGCCGTATTCTGGATGCGACACCGGCGCATGGGGATGGCTACCGTCTGTTCTATAACGTGAATTTTCCGCCCGTCGCAGCGGCAGAGGTTCAGGGCATCCGTTTGGCCCCCCAAGGGATGCGCCGCGATACCAGCTTTTCCACGATCCCGCAGTTGTCGCCGTCGGGGCGGCGGTTCTTGTGGATCAAGGGCGCGGACCAGCAGATCCCGACGGACGACGGCACCGACGCGGCGCTGAACCTTGACGGCTATATCTCGGTCACGCCCATGCGCGCCGACCTCACCGCTCATGATACATTTGACGCGCTAAAAGCCATCAATACATGAACGACGAAGAAGACATCACAGACGCGACACGCAAGATGCAATTTCTTTACGCACTCCGTTCCAAGGGCGTCACCGATGCCCGTGTCCTTAACGCGATGGAGCAGATCGACCGTGGTCCCTTCATCCGCGGCCTTTTCGCGTCCCGCGCCTACGAGGACATGCCCCTGCCGATCGCCTGCGGTCAGACCATCAGCCAGCCTTCAGTTGTGGCGCTGATGACGCAGGCGCTGGATGTGTCGTCGCGCGACAAGGTGCTCGAGGTGGGGACCGGATCAGGCTATCAGGCCGCGATCCTCAGCAAACTGGCGCGGCGCGTCTATACCATCGACCGCCACCGCAGGCTGGTGGTAGAGGCCCGCCAGATCTTCGAGGATCTGGCCCTGTCCAACATCACCGCGATCATTGGCGACGGCAGCTTTGGCTTGCCCGAACAGGCCCCCTTTGACCGGATCATCGTGACCGCCGCCGCCGAAGACCCCCCCGGCCCGCTTCTGGCCCAGCTCAAGGTGGGCGGCATCATGGTCGTGCCAGTTGGCCAGTCGGACACGGTTCAACACCTCATACGTGTACGCAAAACCGAGACCGGGCTGGAATATGACGAGCTGCGCAAGGTCCGCTTTGTTCCCTTGCTTGAAGGGCTGGGAAAAGACGGCTAAATGCAGTATAGCAAGGGGAACTCCGCCCGAACGGGGACCCCAAGGCGCTGACGGCACCGAAGACGAGGACGAGCAAATGACCCAACCAAACGTGACCCGTACCCTCAGGCTGACGGTACTGGCGGGCAGCTCTGCGCTTTTGCTCGCCGCGTGTGAACAGCCCCTTGATATGGATTTGCGCGGCGGCTTTGGCGACGGTTTCACCACCGCCCACGCAGCCACCGGCCCGCTGGATGAACGCCCCGCACCGGACAACCGCGGTGTGATTTCCTACCCCAACTATCAGGTCGCCGTGGCGCGGCGTGGCGATACGCTGTCTGACGTGGCCACCCGCGTGGGTGCCGATGTGGGCAGCCTGTCGCGCTACAACGGCATCGACCCCACTGTCACCCTCCGCAAGGGAGAGATCATCGCCCTACCGACCCGCGTCGCGGAACCCTCGCCCGCGACTGGCGCGTCGGGCACCGGTCCGATCACCACTGCAGCGGTCGATATCCAGACTATCGCAGGCGGCGCGATCAACCGGGCGCCCGCCACCCCCGGCGTGCAGACCACCACCCTGCCCTCGGCGCAGACCACCACCCGCGAGAACCCCGCGAAACAGACCGGGATCGAGCCTGTGCGCCACAAGGTGGAACGTGGGGAAACCGCCTATACCATCGCGCGTCTCTATGCCGTGCCGGTTGAAACGCTGGCCGAATGGAACGGGCTTGGCGCTGATTTCTCTGTCCGCGAAGGGCAGTTCCTGCTGATCCCCGTGGCGCAGCAGGCCGCCCCGAAACGCAGCGCTGCAGTGCCAGCCGCCGCGACGGCCACTGCGCCGACAACGACCAGCTTGCCCGGCACCGGATCGCCAACGCCGACCCCGCCAAGCGCCGCGAAACCGCTACCGCCCGTGGACGAGAAGCCCGCCGCGCCAAAGCCCGAACCCGCCGCAGCCAAGCCTGTCGCCGATGTGGGCAAGACGACGCAACCCGCCTCTTCGGGCCGCATGTCGCCCCCCGTACAGGGCAGCATCATCCGCGCCTATTCCAAGGGAAAGAACGAGGGCATCAACATCAAGGGCACCCCGGGCGCTGCGGTCAAAGCCGCCGATAGCGGCACCGTCGCCGCGATCACCAAAAGCGCCGAGGGCGTGCCGATTGTCGTGATCCGCCACCCTGACAACCTGCTGACCGTTTATGCCAATGTCGCCAATGTGTCGGTCGCCAAAGGGGATAGCGTCTCTAAAGGGGCAAGCATCGCCAAGCTGCGCCCGGGCGATGATTCATTCGTACATTTCGAGGTGCGCAAAGGCTTTGATAGCGTCGATCCCACGCCCTACCTGAACTAAGCCAACTGGAAAAATGAACAGCTTCAACACGCGGTCCCTTTTCGGGGCCGCTTGCTTTTGTGCAGGCCGCTTATCGCTTACAGCGCGACGCCGCGACGCCCTGCCAGATCAACGAAATACTGCCACGCCACACGGCCCGACCGCGCGCCACGGGTCGCTTGCCATTCGATCGCCTCGGCGTGCAGGGTCTTGGCGTCAATCTCGACCCCGTAGGCCTCGCAATAACCGCGGATCATATCCAGATACTGTTTCTGGTCGCAGGGATGGAAGCCCAGCCACAGCCCGAAGCGATCCGACAGCGATACTTTCTCTTCCACCGCCTCGGCAGGGTTGATGGCAGAGCCACGTTCGTTCTCGATCATGTCACGGGGCATCAGGTGCCGCCGGTTCGACGTGGCATAAAGCACGACATTCTCTGGCCGCCCCTCGATCCCGCCATCCAGCACCGCCTTCAGCGATTTGTAATGCGCGTCGTCATGACCAAAGCTCAGATCATCGCAATAAAGAATAAACCGTTGCCGCGCACCGCGCAGCAGGCTCAGCAGACGGCCCACCGATGGCAGGTCTTCACGTTGCAGTTCCACGATGCGCAGACGGTCGTGCGTCTCTCGGACATGGGCGTGCACGGCTTTCACAAGGCTCGACTTGCCCATCCCGCGCGCGCCCCACAGCAGGGCGTTGTTGGCGGGCAGACCGGCGGCGAATTGCATCGTGTTGGCCAGCAACGTGTCGCGCGCACGATCCACCCCAACCAGCAGCGACAGATCAACCTTGCTGACCGTTTCGACCGGTGCCAGATGGTCCGGCCCTGTCTGCCAGACAAAGGCCCCCGCTACATCAAAATCCGGGGTTTTCAGCGGCGGAGGAGACATCCTCTCCAACGCCGCTGCAATACGGTCCATCGGGTCACGGTTCACTTCAGGTCGTCCTCATCCTCTTCGAACTCTGCGAGGATCGGGTCATCATATTCGTCGTCATAATACCCGTCTGCGCGCAGCTGCTCTTCTCGTTTGCGTTCAACCCGCCCTACAAGAAAGATAGAGATTTCGTAAAGCCCGTAGACCACAACAAACAGGATCCCTTGGGTGATCACATCCGGCGGCGTGACAAGTGCGGCCAGGACCAGAATACCAACCACCGCATATTTGCGCACGTTGCCAAGCCCTTCGGCGCTGACCAGTCCGGCCTTGCCCATCAGGGTCAGCAATACGGGCAGCTGAAAGCACAGGCCAAAGGCCACGATGAACTTGATCGTCAGGCTTAGATACTCCTGAGCCGACCCCTGGAACGCGATGGCCGCGATTCCGCCTGCGTTATCCGTCCCCTCGCCGACAAGCGTGCCCGCCTGCTGGAACCCAAGGAAGAAATCGAAAGCCAGCGGCGTCACGACATAAAAGGCAAAGGACGCGCCCAAAAAGAACATCAGCGGGCTCGAGATCAGGAAGGGCAGAAACGCGCCCTTCTCGTTCTTGTAAAGGCCCGGTGCCACGAAGCGCCACAGCTGGTAGCTGATATAGGGAAAGCCCAGCACCAGCCCGCCCAGCAAAGAGATAGAGATGGCGACGAAAAAGCCCTCTTGCAGCTTGATCAGGATCAACCCGCAGTCTTCCTGCCCGCGCTCGGCCATAGCCGAACACAAAGGGTTCGTCAGGAAGTTAAAGATCGGATTCCAAACGGTAAAACAGATCACCATGCCGATGATAAAGGCGATCACCGAATGGATCAGCCGCGTGCGCAGCTCGGCCAGATGCTCGATCAGCGGGGCGGCGCTGTCGTCAATATCGTCTGATGCACTCATGTGTCACTCTTTTTGGCCGCTGGCGCTTTGGACGCGGCTTTCTTGGCCACAGGTTTCGCTGCGGCAGGTTTCTTGGCGGCAGGCTTCTTCGCAGACGTGGCTTTGGCTGGCGCTTTGGCGGCAGCTGCCTTCTTGGCTGGCGTTTTCTTGGCAGGAGCTTTCGTCGCCGGCTTCTCGATCTGCGGCGCGGCGGCGGGCGTCGCCAGTTTGGCCTCTGCGGCGTCGGCCTGTGCCAGCGCTTCGGCAGCTTCACGCTGCTTGCGCTCGGCACCGGCACGGGCGGTGGCGGCCTGGATCTTCTTGACATCCTCGGCCCGCTGCGAGGCCAGTTTGCCCGTCTCGCTTTCGGGGTCGAATTTGGACAGGGATTTGGTCGCTGACTTCACTTCGTCCATCGCCGACCCCAGCGGGTTCGTCGCGGTTTTCAACGTCTTGTTCAAACTGGACGACATTTCGCGCATGCCCGTGTCATCGGCGGCATCATTCATCGCATTGCTGAACTCGCGCGCCATCCCCTTGGCCTTGCCCACAAACTGGCCGACCTTGCGAAACAGCACGGGCAGGTCCTTGGGACCCACCACAATCAGCGCGACAACGCCAACGACCAACAGCTCTGACCACCCCATATCAAACATGAGAGATTACACCCGGTCCTTGTCGGTCTTCGTGTCGGTGACAACAACGGTGTCATCGCTCAGCTCGGCAGTGTCCTTGTCGCCGTTTTTCACGTCATCTTCGCCTTCGCTGATGCCTTTCTTAAAGCTGGTGATACCCTTGCCGACTTCGCCCATCAGGCTGGAAATCTTGCCGCGCCCGAACAGGACCAGCACCACAACTGCAATCAGCAAAAGACCCGGAAGGCCGATATTGTTCAACATAGTCTCAACTCCATAATCCGAATGTGAGGCAGGGGGACTGCCCCCGCCGGTAAACTCTGTCTCTTTTTAGGCCCCTGCTCTGGCAGCTTGAAGGGCCAAAGCGTTTCCCCCGCCGCGCGGCCCCGCAAAATTTACGCCCTCCGACGACCACCCCAACACTCCTGACAGTTTTTTGGCAGTTGCCTTGCACCCTGTCCACCTGTGTGGCACAGATAAACCATGCGCCGCAGCGATCGATTGTTTTCCCTGCTCTCCCTCTTGGGCGACCACCAGCTTCACCGGGCCGAGGATATGGCGCAGGCGGCGGGCGTGTCCTTGCGCACGCTCTACCGCGACATCGCGCGGCTACAGGCGTCGGGCGTTGCGATCACCGGCACCCGTGGCGCAGGCTACCGGCTGACACCGGCGACGGTGCTGCCGCCGCTATCCCTCTCCCCCGAAGAGATTGAGGCGCTTCAACTCGCCCTCGCCGTTGTGCTTGAAACAACCGACCCCGACCTACAGGCCGCCGCGACCTCTCTGGCGCAAAAAATCGACGCGGCCTTGCCCGAAACCGCACAGCCCGCAACGCAGGACTGGCAGCGCATCGAACACCCTTTCGCCAATGCCGCGCGGGGGTTGGGGCATCTGCCCGTGCTGCGCGCCGCAATCCGCGCGCGCCAGAAACTCAGGATCGTATATAACGCCGACGATGGCTCGCTCGATACGCTGGTGCTCCACCCCCACAGGCTCAGCCATGCCGCCCGCAGTTGGACCCTGTCAGGTTGGGATGAAACCAAAGGGCAAAACACCACCCTGCGGCTTGACCTGATCGAGGCGACACACCCGCTGCCCGCGCTATTCACCGCGCCGCCCGCCTTCCAAATGGATTAAATCCTCGCCGAAGGCATCCCGAGGTGCCACAGTGGCAGTCGCCAGCGGTCTACCCTGCCGCATGCACCGGAAAGACAAAACAACGATCGCGGCGCACGGTGAGCCACATGACGGCCCCGGGCTGCGGCAGGAAGACATTGGGCACGGTGGCGCGCAGGGTGCTGCCGTCATGGTCCATGACAAATTCCACGAGACTTTCATTCCCCATGAAACGCGCACGCGCAACAACGGCGCGGGCCGCGGTGCCATCGGTCGAGGTTGGCAACGGCCCCTTGCCCGCTCGGTCAAAGTCGATGCGCAAATGCTGGGGGCGGAATACGATATCCACCTGCGTCCCGTCCGGCACGCCGGGGGCCAGAAACCGGCCAAAGACCGTATGCGCAAGCGCCCCAGACACCTCGGCCCGCAACACATTCGCGTCCGAGAAAAAAGCCACCGACGCGCGGTCGACGGGACGCGTGTACACGTTATAGGGGGCCCCCTGCTGCACAATCTTGCCATCGCGCATCAAGGCGATCTCGTCTGCCATGCGCATGGCTTCCTCGGGCTCGTGGGTGACCAGCAGGACGGCGGTACCTTCCTCTTTCAGGATGCCCAAAGTCTCGTCCCGGATGTCATCGCGCAGCCGGTTATCAAGACCCGAGAAGGGCTCGTCCATCAGCATGATCTTGGGCCGCGGGGCCAAGGCACGCGCCAGCGCCACGCGCTGTTGTTCGCCCCCCGACAGTTGATGCGGATAGCCGTCGATGAACCGCAGCAGGTCCACACGCTCAAGCAGTTCCTCGATACGGGCGCGGCGTTCGGCCTTGGAGCCGGTTTTCAGGCCAAAGCCCACGTTGTCGGCCACGCTAAGATGCGGAAACAGCGCGAAATCCTGAAACATCAACCCGATCTCGCGCCGTTCGGGGGGCACGCGGAAAACCGTGTCACAGATCAGCTTGCCGTCGACATGGATCGTCCCGCTGTCCTGCATCTCGACGCCGGCGATCATCCGCAGGGTGGTCGACTTGCCACAGCCCGATGGCCCCAGAAGGCAGGTCACCTGCCCCGGCATGATTTTCAGGCTGACATCATCCACGACGGCCCGCCCGCCATAGGCGCGCTGCAGGTTCTTGATTTCCAGTCTCGGGTGCACGTCAGTCACTTCAGTCATGGGCGCAGTCTAATCCGATCAATTCGCTCGGGATCGACCGCTATCAGCCCCGCCGCGCGCCCGCAAGCACCGCCGCGAAGCCTGCGACCAGAACGACCACACAAATTACCAAAAGCTGTTCGTATTTATGCCCCTCTGGCAACACCGCGGCAAAGGCGGGCCACGCGCGGGCAAAATAGGCAAAGGCCCCGATCATCGCCGCCCCGAAGGCTGCCATATAGGCCCATAGGGCGATCTGCCGCTGCATCACCAGCCCGACCACCAGCACCGGCGTCAGGAACATCGACGCGGTACCCGACACGGCCACCGCATCGAACAGCGTCGCATTGCCCCAGAGGGTCAGCACCGTGCCCGCGGCCATAAAGCCCAGCATCACAATCCGCCCGCCGTTCAGGCTACGCGGTGCGAGCTTCAGCTCTTCAACCACCAGACGCGCGGCAGACGAGAGCGCGGAATCCAGCGTGCTCAGCGCTGAAACCAGCAGCGAAATCATCAGCGCCACAAACACCCACGCAGGAAACATCGTGGCCCAGGTGCCGATCAGCTCGCCCTCGTAGGCCGCACCGACAAGGCTCGCCTGAATGCCGAAGAACCCGAAGCCGATGATACACAGGGTCGAGATCCAGAAGGCATGCAAAAAGGACCGGCGCGTCACCTCCGGGTCGGCGATAAAGCCGCGGTCCATCATCACCGGATCATGCGCGGGGTAGGAAAACACTTGCAACAGCGCCACGGCCAGCAAGACCCAGCCGTTATAGGCCCCTGCTGTCCCCGGTGCCGTGACAACCGCCCCCAGATCAAAGCCGGGCGACACGACCAGCGCCACAAAGGCGACACCGAAAACCACGAGGAACACGACCATCTGCACCACATCGGTGCGCAGCGCAGCACTTAGCCCGCCCCAAGCGGAATAACCCAGCCCCACGAGCGCCACGATCAGGATCGCAGGCGTGCCGCTGCCCGCCAGCACGGCGTTAAAGATCAGCCCCACCACCAGCAGATTGGCAAACACCTCGGACAAGAGCCGCAGCGCGATGACCAGATTATAGCAAGCGTTGCCCGCCCCGCCAAAGCGCGCGCCCAGCCAATCCTGCACCGACATGGCGCCGTTCTGGCGCAGACGCCCGACGATAAAGCCCCCGGTCAGGAAAGACCCATAGTAGGCCGCATAGGCCAGCGTGCCCGCGATGCCGTAGTAATATCCCAGGATCGCCGCGTTCATCAGGCTGCGCGCGAAAATCCATGTGGTGACCTGGCTGAGCACCAGCGTCCAAAGCCCCGGCGCACCGCCTTGGGCCGTCATCCCGCCAAAGAACCCCTCGACCGAGGCGCGGCGCGGTGCGGCCAGCAGACTTGCGGCGATGATGGCACCGAAGAGGACAAACAGAACAATGGGGGACATCCGGGAATACCTTTGAAAGGGACAGTAACGTCCATGGGTAGCCTAGCAAAAACCGCCGCGCTATCTGTTGCGCGGCGGTCTGTCGTAAACGTGATGAAATATGTCAGACGGGCGCGCGCGCCGCGACGGCATCGCAGCGCCCGCCCCTCGCACTTACATCGTGATATTGGTCGCCCCGCCGTCCAGCAGCAAGTTCTGCCCGACGATAAATCCCGCGTGTTGCGAGCACAGGAAAGCACAGGCCGCGCCGAATTCATGCCGCGTGCCATAGCGCCCTGCTGGGATGGTCGATGCGCGCTCGGTGCGGGCCTCTTCCAGCGTGATGCCCTTTTGTTTGACGACGCCGCCATCCAGTGCATCGGCGCGGTCTGTGGCGTGGATGCCGGGCAGCAGGTTGTTGATCGTGACACCCTTGCCCGCGACCTGACGCGAGGTGCCCGCGACATAGCCGGTCAGACCGGTACGGGCCGAGTTGCTGAGCCCCAGAACGCCGATTGGCGCACGCACGGATTGCGAGGTGATGTTGACGACGCGGCCCCAGCCACGGTCCATCATCGCGGGCACCAGCGCCTTGATCATCGCGATGGGGGCCAACATGTTCGCATCGAGCGCCTTGATGAAATCCTCGCGGTCCCAATCGCTCCACATGCCGGGGGGTGGGCCGCCTGCGTTATTGACCAGAATGTCGATCTGGCCCGCGGCCTCCAGCACCAGCTTCTGGCCTTCGTCCGTGGCGATATCGGCGGCGATGGTGGTGACCTCGACGCCATAGTCCTGACGGATGCGTTCGGCGGCTGTTTCCAGATCAGCGGCACCGCGTGCGTTCATCACCAGATCCACACCCGCTTCGGCCAGCGCCTCTGCGCAGCCCAGGCCGAGGCCCTTTGACGATGCGCAAACCAATGCGCGTTTTCCCTTGATTCCCAGATCCATAGCGATCTCTCCCGGTTAGTGTTCGCGCAAGTCGTAGCACTGTCTTCGCGGACAATGCCAGCAAAAGGCCAAAGGCTTGACCCGAATGGGACACAATCCTATGGCAAAGAGACAAGAACCACCGGCAGTTGTGTGACTGCCGGCCCCGATATCATTCACCGTTCGCGCGCAAAGGCCCGCCCCATGACCTCGCCCCGCCCTTCCCCTCCGCAAAGCGTCCCTGTCTTTCGTGCGACGCAATTCACGGCGACGGATGGTGCGAATATGGGCGACACGCTGTCTTTTGCCTCGGAACTGTTGCTGGATGATGTGTACGAGCTGTCCTACGGGGCGGAACCAGTGCGCCTGTCGATCCAGACGGCACCGGATGGCAGCCTGTCGATCGCGCCCGATACGCAAACCGGCACCAGCGGGGCCGCCCTGCATCTGGATTGCGCGCTGACCTTCATGTCGCCTGACGGGCAGATCAACGATGCGATCCTGCTGGTCGAAGTGGCCGATGACGGCCATGCCGAAGCGATCTATCTCATCCCGCTCAGCGCGCTGTCGTCGAAAGTGGAATACCGGCTGGTTGGCATCGACACCGAGACGATGCGCCAGAAGTTCGCACAAGTGGCCTGTGTGTCCTTCACCCGCGGCACGCATATCACCATGGCCACCGGTGAGCAGCGCCCGATCGAGGAACTCTGCGTCGGTGACAAGGTCCTGACCCGCGATGACGGTGTGCAGGCGATCCGCTGGATCGGACAAAGCACCGTGCGCGCGGTTGGCGAATTCGCCCCGATCTGCATCAACGCGGGCACGTTGAACAACGACAATGACCTGATCGTCAGCCCCGATCACCGCCTGTTCATCTACCAACGCGAAGACCGTCTGGGCGCCGGCCGGTCAGAGCTGCTGGTCAAGGTCCGCCATCTGGTCAACGGCGATACGGTACGGGTGCAGGACGGCGGCTTCGTCGACTATTTCCAACTGCTGTTTGACGGTCACCAGATCATCTATGCCGAAGGCATCGCGGCGGAATCCATGCTGATCGACAGCCGCACCAAAGGCGTGCTGCCGCAAGAGCTGTCGGACGCCATGGGCGATGTCATCCCCGGCCATTCCGACCTTCCCCATGCGGGGCTGGATGTGTCGGAACCCCTGCTGGACCGCCCCGACGCAGCTGAACTGCTGCGCCGCGCCAGCATGCGCTGATCAGCCAAAGAATTCCTCGCGCACAATCTTGCCATTGGCCACGTGGTAGATGGCGACCTCTTTCATCTCCATCTCGGTGCCGCTGTCCTTTTCGCGCGCCGCAACATCAAAGATGACGGCAAAGCGGTCATCGCCGTGGAGCATCGGGTCGCTGACATTCTGACGCGTCACCTCCATCGCGCTGTCCCACCACGCATGCTTGCCCTTGATGCCGTCGAGGCCCTGCGTCTCGCGCCCGTTTCCGTGGTCCATCCCTTCAACCGACACGGCGTCCTGCGCATAAAGCCGATCAAGGTTCGCCACCTCGTGGCCCTCGCGGCAGCCTTTTACCAACGCATCTGCGATCTCTTTCAGTTCCATTGTCACACCCCCTCTGGTTTCATCTACCCCCATCATACCGCAGTTTCGCGCCGACCCCCAAGAAAATGCAAGCACGCGGCTGATCCAAGCAGACTTGCGCGTGTGTACGGGCGTGGATATATGCCAATCCATGTTGGATACCCCCTCAAACCGCCCCGCTTTGCCTGCCGAAATCGCTCGGCGTCGCACCTTTGCGATCATTTCCCACCCCGATGCGGGGAAAACCACGCTGACAGAGAAATTCCTGCTGTTCGGCGGGGCGATCCAGATGGCCGGTCAGGTCCGCGCCAAAGGTGAAGCGCGTCGCACCCGCTCTGACTTTATGGCGATGGAAAAAGACCGCGGTATCTCTGTCTCGGCTTCGGCTATGTCGTTCGATTTCATGAACAAGGGCACGAATTTCCGCTTTAACCTTGTGGATACGCCCGGCCACTCTGACTTTTCCGAAGATACCTACCGCACGCTGACCGCTGTTGACGCGGCCGTGATGGTGATTGACGGCGCGAAAGGCGTGGAAAGCCAGACGCAAAAGCTGTTCGAGGTCTGCCGCATGCGCGACCTGCCGATCCTGACATTCTGTAACAAGATGGACCGCGAAAGCCGCGATGTCTTCGAGATCATCGACGAAATTCAGGAAAACCTTGCCATTGATGTGACCCCTGCAAGCTGGCCCATCGGCGTGGGCCGCGACTTTATCGGCTGCTACGACATCCTGCGCGACCGGCTTGAACTGATGGACCGTGCGGACCGGAACAAGGTCGCCGAAAGCATTGCGATCGAAGGGTTGGATGACCCGAAGCTGGCCGAACACGTGCCCGCCGCCTTGCTTGAAAAACTGCGCGAAGACCTTGAAATGGTCCGCGAGCTGATGCCGCCGCTGGATGCGGCGCTGATGGCCGAAGGGTCGCTGACACCGATCTGGTTCGGCTCTGCGATCAACAGCTTTGGCGTCAAGGAACTGATGGACGGCATCGCCACCTACGGCCCCGAACCGCAGATTCAATCGGCAGAGCCAAGACAGATTTTACCTGAAGAACCAAAGGTTTCCGGCTTTGTCTTCAAGGTTCAGGCGAACATGGACCCCAAGCACCGCGACCGCGTGGCCTTTGTCCGTCTGGCGTCGGGTCATTTTACCCGTGGCATGAAACTGACCCATGTGCGGTCCAAGAAAACCATGTCTGTCACCAACCCCGTGATGTTCCTTGCCGCCGACCGCGAACTGGCAGAGGAAGCATGGGCCGGTGACATCATCGGCATTCCCAACCACGGGCAGCTGCGCATCGGTGACACCCTGACCGAGGGCGAGGCGATCCGCGTCAGTGGCATCCCGTCCTTCGCGCCAGAGCTGTTGCAGGGCGTGCGCGCGGGCGATCCGATGAAATCGAAACACCTTGAGAAAGCGCTGATGCAATTCGCCGAAGAAGGTGCAGCGAAGGTCTTTAAACCCGCCATCGGCTCGGGCTTTGTTGTGGGCGTCGTCGGGCAGCTACAGTTCGAAGTGCTCGCCAGCCGGATCGAGCTGGAATACGGGCTGCCAGTGCGGTTCGAACAATCGCAGTTCACCTCGGCTCGCTGGGTGAACGGTGACCGACAAGCCGTTGATAAGTTTACAGAAGCCAACAAACAGCATATCGCCCATGACCACGATGGCGACATCGTTTACCTGACGCGGCTGCAATGGGATATCGACCGTGTGGACCGCGATTACCCCGATGTGCGCCTGACCGCGACCAAGGAAATGATGGTCTGACTTGGGCTTGCCAGCCCGACCGACGCACCGCAAACTGGCCCCATGACTGATGTGACATGGGGCATCGCCTCTACCATTCTGGCACCGACGCGCGACATATTGCAGTTCGCCGCCTATCATCTGGCGGCGGGCGCGCAGCGGCTTTACATCTATCTGGATGCACCCAACGACGAGGCCTTTGCCCATCTAGACGCCCATCCCAAAATCCGCGTCATCACCTGCGACGCGCGCTATTGGAAGCAGCGTAAACGCGACCGGCCAGACGCCCACCAGCAACGCCAGACGGCAAACGCGACCCATGCCTACAACCGCCGCCGCGAGGTGGACTGGCTGATCCACATGGACGCGGACGAGTATCTGGTCGCAGACCGCCCGATCGCTGACATTCTGGCCGATATCCCGCAAGCTGCGCCCGCCACCCGCATCCGCCCGATGGAGCAGCTTTCAGGCGATCCGACGGCGTTCAAGGGGTTCATCCCCGCGGGCCCCGACCGCGCGCGCATTGTGGCAGAGCTTTATCCGACCTATGGCGCTTATTTGAAGGGCGGGTTTCTCAGCCATCTTGCGGGCAAGGTATTTGTCCGCACGGGGCTGCCGAATATGCATCTGCGCATCCACAACGTCTTTCAAAAAGGCGAGATGCTAGACTGTCACGACGCTCCGCCCGACATCACGCTGGCCCATGCCCATGCGAAAACATGGGACGACTGGATCGCCGCTTACCGCTACCGCGTCACCAAGGGCAGCTACCGCCCCGAACTGCGCCCCAACCGCCCCTATGACCAAGGCGGTCTGTCGCTCAATGACCTTTTCTCGATGATCGAGAGCGAGAGCGGCGAGGACGGATTGCGCGCGTTTTTCGACGAAGTCTGCGCAGATACACCGGAATTGCGCAGCCGCCTGCGCGACCATGGGCTACTACGCGAGGTTGATCTGGCGCTGCCCAACCAACTGGCAACACATTTCCCCCGTTTCACAGGGCTTTAGCGCATCCATTTGACGCGACGGGGAGTCTTTGTTAATGGGTGCAGAACATGTCGCGGAGAGCCTCCGCCCCTTGGGCCATGCGGGCCGACATGAATGCTGCCGCGGGCCAAGTGTATGTCCGCTATCATCGGACACACATGACAAAATTTTCTGATCTAAACCTTAATCCTAAAGTCCTGAAAGCCATTGATGAGGCCGGGTATGAAACCCCCACGCCGATTCAGGCCGGCGCGATCCCCCCTGCCCTTGAAGGCAAGGACGTCTTGGGAATCGCCCAAACAGGCACCGGCAAAACTGCCAGCTTTACCCTGCCCATGATCACCCTGCTTGCCCGTGGCCGCGCCCGCGCCCGGATGCCGCGCAGTCTGGTGCTGTGCCCCACGCGGGAACTGGCGGCACAGGTGGCCGAGAACTTCGACACCTATACCAAGCACCTGAAACTGACCAAAGCGCTGCTGATCGGCGGCGTGTCGTTCGGAGAGCAGGACAAGCTGATCGACAAGGGCGTCGACGTTTTGATCGCCACGCCCGGCCGTCTGATCGACCACTTTGAGCGCGGCAAGCTGATCTTGTCCGACGTCAAGATCATGGTCGTAGACGAAGCCGACCGGATGCTGGATATGGGGTTCATCCCCGATATCGAACGCATCTTCCAGATGACGCCCTTTACCCGTCAGACGCTGTTCTTCTCGGCCACGATGGCCCCCGAGATCGAGCGGATTACGAACACCTTCCTCTCTGCGCCCGAGCGTATCGAAGTGGCCCGTCAGGCCACCACGAGCGAGAATATCGAGCAAGGCGTGCTGATGTTCAAAGCCTCGCGCAAGGACCGCGAAGCGACGGAAAAACGCAAAGTGCTGCGCGCGTTGATCGACGCCGAAGGCGACAAATGCACCAACGCGATCATCTTCTGCAACCGCAAGATGGATGTGGATACGGTCGCTAAGTCGTTGAAAAAATACGGCTATGACGCGGCTCCGATCCATGGGGATCTTGATCAAAGCCAGCGGACCAAAACACTGGAAGGGTTCCGCAACGGCGATCTGCGCTTCCTTGTTGCCTCTGACGTGGCGGCGCGCGGTCTTGATGTGCCGTCGGTCAGCCACGTGTATAACTACGACGTGCCCTCCCATGCCGAGGATTACGTGCACCGGATCGGCCGCACGGGTCGCGCGGGACGTGATGGCAAGGCGATCATGATCTGCGTCCCGCGGGACGAAAAGAACCTCGAAGACGTTGAACGTCTGGTACAGCGCGAGATCCCGCGCCTCGACAACCCCTTGGGCGGTTCGGAGGCAAAAGCGGCCCCAGCAGCAGAGGCCAAGACAGCCGATGCCCCCGCTGCGAAATCCGATGAGGCGGCCAAATCTGAAAAGCCCAAACGCACCCGCACGCGCAGCCGCAAAAAGCCTGATGCGGCTAAGGTTGACGCTGAACAGACAGAGACGGCGCAGGCGGACAGCCCCAAAGCTGACAAACCCGATGCCAAAGCGGACGCCAAATTTGACGCAAAGCCGCAAGACAAAAAGTCGGACAAACCAGCCAAGGAGTCCGCAGATAAGGCCCCTGCCCAAAAGGCAGACGCCGCTCAGGACGACAAACCCAACAACCGTCGTGGTGGCCGTGGCGGGCGCGGTGATAACACCCGCAATGACAACAACCGTCAGCAGAACAACCGAAACGACAACCGCGTCGTCGGTCTGGGCGATCACACGCCCGAGTTCATCGGCCTGAGCTTTGCCGAGCGTCGCGAATAACCCCGCGCACCACTGACAGAAACGACTAAAGGCGCAGAGCATCCTCTGCGCCTTTTTCTTTATGGTTACCCTTTTGCCTTGCAGCAGCTCCGACGCGCCACACCCTGCCCCACAAACGCAAAACGCCGCGCAGGGGCTGCGCGGCGTTTTCTATTTAGCGTGAGAACGATTTAGCTCAGGCGGCTGACCACGATGGTAACCTCGGGCTTTTTGCCGATCTCATCGTTGGCGGACTGACGCACAGTGCGCTTCAACCCATCGTGAAGCTTGTCGTCGTCGCGCAGGGTCTTGGCGTTTGCACGGCCAAGGAACTGGGCCAGATCGGCCTCCAGCACGTCAACCAGCGACGTCTTGGACCGCCCTTGCTCTGGCAGACCCATGGCATCGACCCAAGGATCGCCCAAGGCTTCGTCATTCTCGTCCATGATGACGGTAACGGTGACGTGGCCGTTCAGCGCCATGCGGATACGGTCGCGCACGACGCCATCCATCGCGCCAATCTGGGTAGAGCCGTCAAGGTAGGTCCGTCCGCTGTCGACATATTCAATGACCTTGGGCTCGTTGCCCGACAGATCGATCATCATGCCGTTAACGGCCAGAACACCCTTCATCCCCTTGGCGTTGGCGATTTTGGTGTGTTCACGCAGGTGGCGGTGCTCACCATGCATCGGGATCAGGATCTGCGGCTTGACCACGTCATGCAGCGTTTCCAGATCGGGACGGTTGGCGTGGCCCGATACGTGATACAGACCCGAGCTGTCGTCGACGATATCAACGCCCATCTCGGAGAATGCGTTGATCACCTTGATCACCCCACGTTCGTTGCCGGGAATGGTTTTGGAGGAGAACAGGAACATGTCCCCTTCCTTCATTTCCAACCCCATGTATTTGCCGCGTGCCAGCTGTGCCGACGCCGCACGACGCTCCCCTTGCGACCCTGTCACCAGCAGCATCAGGTTCTCGCGCGGGATGCCGCGGGCTTCTTCCGGGCTCACGACCGGGGGGAAGTCCTTCATCACGCCGGTTTCAAGCGAGGCTTCGACCATGCGTTTCATCGCGCGTCCCAGCAGCACAACCGACCGCCCTGCCCGTTCGCCTGCATCCGCCAGCGTTTTCACACGCGCCACGTTAGAGGCAAAGGTCGTCGCGACGACCATACCCTGCGCCGTGCCGAGCAGCTTTTCAATCTCTGGCCCGACGGTCGCTTCGGACCGGCCTGCATGCTGCGAGAAGACGTTGGTACTGTCACAGATCAGCGCCTTGACGCCGTCTTTGGACACGTCGGCCCAAAGTTCGGGGTCGTAGGGTTCACCAACACCGGGTGTCATGTCGATCTTGAAGTCGCCCGAGTGGATCAGCCGATCGCCAGCCACGTCGATCACCAACGACGACGATTCAGGGATGGAGTGGGACATGGGCAGGAAGCCCACTTTGAACGGCCCTACGGTCGTTTGCTGCGGCCAAGGGGCCACGGTGGTCACCGCATCGTCGGGGTGGCCGTATTCGTCCATCTTGCGCTTGGCGATATTGGCGGTGAATTTCCGCGTATAGATCGGCGCGCGCAGGCGGTCATAGGTATGGGCCACGGCACCGATATGGTCTTCGTGGGCGTGGGTGATGAAAATCGCCTCGATCTGGTCGCGGCGTTCTTCAAGCCAGGCGATATCGGGGATGATCAGATCCACGCCGGGGCTTGTGTCCATGTCGGGGAAGGCCACGCCAAGGTCGACAACAATCAGCCGCTCCTTACCGGGTTTCCCGTATCCATAAACATAGGCATTCATGCCAATTTCACCTGCCCCACCGAGGGGCAGATAGATCAATCTTTCGCTGCTCATATGACTAAGCGGTATCCTTGTTATAGTTATAAATCACGGTCAGGCCGTGCATCGTCAAATCATCTTGGTATGCATCAAACAGATCGACTGTCTGTTGAAAGAGCGGGGCCAGCCCGCCTGTGGCAATCACGCGCATTTCGCGGCCGCGCTCAGCCTTTATTCGGGCACATATCTCACGGACGAGGCCAACATAACCCCAAAAAATGCCCGATTGTATGCAAGAGACGGTATTTGTACCAATCACCGACTGTGGTTTCGAGATGTCTACATGAGGTAAGGCCGCTGCGGCGTTATGCAATGCCTCAAGGCTCAGGTTTACACCGGGGGCAATCACCCCGCCGATATAGGCCCCGTCCGTATCGACCACGTCAAAGGTCGTCGCCGTACCGAAATCGACAATGATCAGATCACCGCCATAAAGATCATGCCCCGCCACCGTGTTGACCAGACGGTCAGGGCCCACGGCGGTGCCTTCATCAACGCGGACATCCACGGGCAGCAGGCAATCGGGTTTGCCCACCACAATGGGCCGCGTGTCAAAATAGCGGTCCGCCAGAACGCGCAGGTTGAACACCACCCGCGGCACGGTCGAGCTGATGATGACATCGGTGATATCTGCCTCGACGCCCTGAAACTTCATCAACGTGCTGAGCCAGACGTAATATTGGTCAGAGGTACGCTGCCATTCGGTAGAGGTCCGCCACGTCCCGAGGAACCGCGCCCCGTCCCAGATCGAAAAGACTGTATTGGTGTTTCCGCAGTCAATCGCCAACAGCATGGCACATCCCTCCGCTCGCGCTTAGAAAAATACATCCGCCGCAGTGATGGGCACACGGCCTTTAGGGGTGCGCAGGATCAGGTTGCCTTGCGCGTCCACGTCTTCGAACACACCACGGGTTTCGTCCTTCATGGTGCGCGCGACGATCTCTTCGCCCAAACGCGCGGCATGGGACAACCACGCGGTACGGATGGGGGCAAAACCGTAGGTCTGGAACTGGGTTTCCAGCTGCGCGTATTCCGCCGCCAGCGCATCCAAAAACACCTCGGGCGGTACCACTTTGCCGGTCTCTGCCACGACGGAAACGGGGCGCAGAGCCCCTGCCTCGACCTGATCGGCACCGGGCGCATGGGCAAGGTTCACCCCGATTCCGATGGCCAGAAAATCACCGATGCTTTCCAGCAGGATGCCCGCGACCTTACCGCCGTTCAGCAGCACGTCGTTGGGCCACTTCAGGGTAAAGGCCCCCTCGTCCCGCGTGGTGGCGACAAAGGCGCGGCGCAGGGCAAGCGAGGCGACAAAGCTGCGCAGCGCCGCGGTCGAGGGGCTTTCGGACCGGCGCATCATCAGCGTCGCGGCAAAATTGCCCCGTGGCGTGGCCCAGGACCGCCCGCGCCGACCGCGTGCGGCGGTCTGCTCCTGCGCGAGGATCCATGTGGACCCCGTCAGCTCGCTCGCTTGGCGTGCCGCCTCGCTCAGCGTGGAATCGACGCTATCGAAAACCTGCCGCCCATAGCCATCGGGCCAAGACGCGTTTTGCGCCTTGGCCCCCGTTGCTCCCGCGGTGGAAGCGCCATTGTTCACCGATGTCACCGGCAGATCAGTTGATCAGCGTCGCCGCTGCAGAGATCGCAGCAGTTTCGACGCCAAACATGTTCAGGATACCCACGACCATGATCACCGCAGAGGCAACAACGAACCCCGACAGCAGGCTGCTTTTGCCCTCGTCCAGACGGTCATCGCCTTCGGCACCGAAATACATCAGGAAAACGATACGCAGGTAATAATAGGCACCGATGGCAGAGGCGACGGCGCTGGCAACAACCAGCCAGACCAGCCCCGCATCCACACCCGCCTGCCAGACACCCAGCTTGGCGAAGAAGCCCAGCATCGGCGGCACACCAGCAAGCGAGAACAGCAGCACCAGCATCGCCAGCGCCTTACCCGGCGCGCGTTTGGAATACATGTTCAACGCCGAGATATCGGTGACCGGCTGGCCGTCTTTCTCCATCCCGAGGATGAAGGCAAAGGTGCCGATGTTCATGGTCACGTAGATCGCCAGATAGACCAGCATGGATTTGACACCCAGCTCTGTCCCGGCAGCAAGGCCGATCAGCGCATAGCCCATGTGGGCGATCGAGGAATAGGCCATCAGGCGTTTGATGTTGGTCTGACCAATCGCGGCGACGGCACCAAGGAACATGGAAAGGACCGATAGCAGCGCGACGATCTGGCTCCAGTCGGCGACAGCATTGCCAAAGGCGTCATGCAACACGCGGGCAAACAGCGCCATCGCGGCAACCTTGGGGGCTGTGGCGAAGAAAGCTGTAACCGGCGTTGGTGCCCCCTCGTAGACATCGGGCGTCCACATGTGGAACGGCACGGCCGAAACCTTGAAGGCCAGACCGGAGACGACAAAGACGATCCCGAACAACAGGCCAATCGATGTCTGCCCTGCGCTCGCAAGGCTCATGACGCCCGCGAATTGCGTGGTGCCGGCGTAGCCATAGACCAGCGACACACCGTAGAGCAGCAGACCAGAGGACAAAGCGCCTAGAACGAAATACTTCAGACCCGCTTCGGTCGATTTCACGCTGTCACGACGCAGAGAGGCGACGACATAAAGCGCCAGCGATTGCAGCTCGAGGCCCATGTAAAGGGTCATCAGGTCGCCCGCGCTGACCATCATCATCATGCCGACGACGCTCAGCGCGATCAGCACCGGATATTCAAACCGCAGCAGCCCGCGCTTTTTCATATAGGCTTCGGACATCGCCAGCACCGCCGCCGCGCTGAGCAGCATGGTGACTTTGGCAAAACGGGCAAAGCTGTCTTCGACGAACAGACCGTTAAAGGCGATGCGCGTGGTGCCACCGCTGGTCATACCGATCCAGATCGCCAGCAGCGTCATCACGATTGCCGTGGCCCAGACGATCACCCCCGCAGCGGCGTCCTTGTTGGTGTAAACCGCCCCAAGCAGTGCCAGGATCGCGAAAAGCGCCAGCAGGATTTCGGGCAGGATGACATTCAGATCAGCGGAAATCATCGCGCGGTCCTTTATTCTGAGGCCGTCTGGACAGCGGCACCTGCCGCCTCCAGGGCCGTATCATAGCTATCAACAAGGGCGGCAACCGATGGCCCGATCATGTCGAGCACCAGCGCCGGGTAGACACCCAACAGCAACGTCATTGCCACCAGCGGGGCAAAGATCCAGCGTTCGCGGCGCGACATGTCCGTGATGGTGCGCAGGCTTTCCTTGATCAGATCGCCCATCACCACGCGGCGATAGAGCCACAGCGCATAGGCCGCCGAGAAGATCACCCCGGAGGTGGCTACCGCCGCAACCCAGGTGTTCACCTGGAACGTACCCATCAGCGTCAGGAATTCCCCGACAAAGCCCGATGTCCCCGGCAGACCGACGTTGGCCATGGTGAAGAACATGAACACCAGCGCATAGGCAGGCATCCGGTTCACCAGACCGCCATAGGCGTCAATCTCGCGGGTGTGCATCCGGTCATAGATCACGCCGACACACAGGAACAACGCAGCCGAGATGAAGCCGTGGCTGATCATCTGGAAGATCGCGCCATCCAGGCCCTGTTGGTTGAAGGTAAAGATACCCATGGTCACGAAACCCATATGCGCGACCGAGGAATAGGCGATGAGCTTTTTCATGTCTTCCTGCACCAGCGCCACCAGCGAGGTATAGACAATCGCAATCGCCGACATCCACAGCACCAGCGGGGCCATCACATCTGCCCCCACGGGGAACATCGGCACCGAGAAGCGCAAGAAGCCGTAGCCGCCCATTTTCAGCAGGATCGCCGCCAGCACCACGGAACCGGCTGTCGGTGCCTGAACGTGTGCGTCAGGCAACCATGTGTGCACCGGCCACATCGGCATTTTCACCGCGAAGCTGGCAAAGAACGCCAGGAACATCATGGTCTGCAGCCCGCCGACCACGGTGATCCCCGCGATCGAGAATCTGTCGGAGGCAAAGGTATGGGTCAGCAAGCTGACCTCGCATCCGCCAATACAGGTTGTGCCAGCATCCGCGTACATCATCACCATCGCCACCAGCATCAGGACGGACCCGAGGAAGGTGTAGAGGAAGAACTTGAACGAAGCGTAAATGCGGTTCGCCCCGCCCCAGATGCCGATGATCAGGAACATCGGGATCAGACCTGCTTCGAAGAAGAGGTAGAAGAGCACTAGATCCAGCGCCATGAACACGCCCAGCATCAGCGTTTCCAGCAGCAGGAAGGCGATCATATACTCCTTGACCCGCGTCTCTACGTTCCAGCTGGCGGCAATGACCAGTGGCATCATAAAGGTGGTCAGCATCACGAACAGGATCGAAATCCCGTCAACGCCCAGGCGATATTTCAGGCCCATCAGCCACTGCGCCTCGTCGACGAACTGGAACCCGGTGTTGGACGGGTCGAAGTCGAACAGGATGAACAGCGAGATCAGGAAGGTGACCGTCGTCGTGATCAATGCGAGCCACTTTGCATTGCGCCCCGCTGCGGCGTCATCGCCCCGCAGGAACACAGCCAGAATAAGCGCCGCAAAGCTGGGCATGAAGGTAATGATGGAAAGCAAGTGATGATCCATTAGTGTGCCCCCCCGCTCATCGTCATCCAGGTCACAAGGACCGCGATGCCGATCACCATGGCAAAGGCGTAGGTAAAGATATAGCCGGACTGCGCGCGCCCTGCCAGTCGGGTGAGGAACGGGATGATCCCCATAGCGACACCGTTCAGCGTGCCGTCGATCACATTGCCGTCCCCGCGCTTCCAGAAGAAGCGACCGATGGCCATCGCGGGTTTGACGAAGATCACGTTATACAGCTCGTCGAAATACCATTTGTTCAGCAAGAACAGATAAAGCGGCCGTTGGTTCGCCGCCAGACGCGACGGCAGGGTCGGGTTCCAGATGTAGAACCACAGGGCCATCACAAGGCCAAAGACCATCGCGATGAACGGGCTGACCTTGACCCATGCCGGTGCGGCGTGGGCGTCGTCCAGAACGTGGTTGTCGGGTGCGATATACAAGGCCCCCTCGCCCGGTGCACCGGCGAAGGCGGGACCGTGGTGACCGGCGTCGGCACCGTGGCCGTCTTCAGCGTGGTCACCTGCGTCGGCGTGGCTGTCTTCCGCCCCTTCAACATGGGTTTCACCACCGGCGGCCATCTCGGCCATGGGGATGCCATAGAACTCGCCCACATCCTCGGCATGACCAAAGAAGCTGTTATACCAGATCATACCCGCAAAGATCGCGCCAAGGCTCAACACGCCAAGCGGCACCAGCATGACCATCGGGCTTTCATGTGCGTGGTCATGGGTATGCTTGTCGCCGCGCGCCTTGCCAAAGAAGGTCAGGAACATCAGGCGCCAGCTGTAGAAGCTTGTCATCGCGGCCGCGATCACCAGCATCCAGAAGCCATACATGGACCCGCCGCCCCAGGCGCTTTCGATGATCGCATCTTTGGACAGGAAGCCCGCGAAGCCGAAATGCGTCAACGGAATACCGACACCGGTAATAGCCAGCGTACCGATCATCATCGCCCAGAACGTGTAGGGGATTTTCTTACGCAGCGCGCCATAGTTACGCATGTCCTGCTCGTGGTGCATCGCGTGGATCACCGACCCCGCCCCCAAGAACAACATCGCCTTGAAGAACGCGTGGGTGAACAGGTGGAACATCGCGGCAGAATACATGCCAACGCCAGCGGCCACGAACATATACCCAAGCTGCGACATGGTCGAATAGGCGATGACGCGTTTGATGTCGTTCTGCACCAGACCGATGGTCGCGGCGACAAAGGCGGTGGTGGCTCCAAGGAAGGTGACGAATGTCATTGCCTCGGGGGCGACCTCCATCAACGGAGACATGCGGCAGACAAGGAAAACACCGGCCGTCACCATCGTCGCGGCGTGGATCAGCGCCGACACAGGCGTCGGGCCTTCCATCGCGTCGGGCAACCATGTGTGCAGGAAGAGCTGCGCCGATTTACCCATCGCACCGATGAACAGCAGGATCGCGATCAGGTTCGCGGCGTTCCAGTCGGCCCAAAGGAAACCAACGGTTGTTTCCGCCAGCTCGGGTGTTGCGGCGAAGACATCGTCGAACTTGATCGAGTCGGTCAGATAGAACAGGCCAAAGATACCAAGCGCAAAGCCGAAGTCACCGACACGGTTGACCACAAACGCCTTGATCGCCGCCGCATTCGCCGAGGGCTTTTTATAGTAGAAGCCGATCAGCAGATAGGATGCGACGCCCACGCCTTCCCAGCCAAAGAACATCTGAACAAGGTTGTCAGATGTCACGAGCATCAGCATCGCGAAGGTGAAGAATGACAGATAGGCGAAGAAACGGGCGCGATAGGGTTCGGCGTCCGAGAAATTCTCGTCATGGGCCATGTAGCCGAAGGAATACAGGTGCACGAGGCTGGAGACCGTGGTGATCACGATCAGCATGATCGCGGTCAGACGGTCGAGACGGATCGCCCAATCGGTCGACAGGCTGCCGCTTTCAATCCAGCGCAGGATCTGGATGTGCTGTGTTTCACCGTCAAACGAAAGGAAGACGATCCAGCTTAACAGTGCCGCGAGGAACAGTAGAGCCGTTGCCACATATTGGCCGGTCTTCTCCCCGATCAGCTTCCAGCCGAAACCACAGATCAATGCACCGACAAGTGGTGCGAAAAGAATGATCGTTTCCATGATCTTAGCCCTTCATCACGTTGACATCTTCAACCGCGATCGTACCCCGATTGCGGAAGAAGCAGACCAGAATGGCCAGCCCAATTGCGGCCTCTGCCGCAGCGACGGTCAGGACGAACAGCGTGAACACCTGCCCCACCAAATCACCCAGATAATAGGAGAAGGCGACAAAGTTGATGTTCACCGCCAAGAGCATAAGCTCGATCGACATCAACATGATGATGATGTTCTTGCGGTTCAGGAATAGCCCGAAAATGCCAATGACAAACAGCGTCGCCGCTACTGTCAGGTAATGTTCAATTCCGATCATGTCGTCCCTCGGTTCTTTTGCCCGTTTCAGGCGTTCTTTAGTTCTTGTCGCGAGATGTTTCCATCCCGATCCCGTCGCATCTAGAAAATGCTGTAGCCGCCCACGACCACGATCAAAACCACGACAAGCACCACAATTGTATTACGTGACATGGATCACATCCTTGATTGGGCAGGCCGCTTAAAGGCCCTGCCCGGGTTTCACATCATTCAGTTTCATCGCCAGCTTCGGATCGCGCATCATCTGATCGACCACGTTCTGGCGTTTCACATCCGCACGGTGGCGCAGCGTCAGCACAATCGCCCCGATCATCGCGACCAGCAGGATCAGACCCGACAGCTGGAACAGCAGGAAGTATTGATCATAAAGGATCAGGCCCAATGCGGCGGTGTTGTGCACCTCGTCGGTGATCACCTGCGTGCGCAGCCCCTCGGCGGCAGAGTTCGCATCCCATGCGCCGAACGCCATCACGAATTGCATCAGGATCACCAGACCGATCAGCAGGGCCAGCGGCATATAGCGCGCCATTTCGGCCTTGAGCTCGGCGAAATCGACATCAAGCATCATGACAACGAACAGGAACAGAACCGCGACCGCGCCGACATAGACAATGATCAGCAGCATCGCGACGAATTCGGCGTTGAGCAGCACGAAAAGCCCCGCCGCGCTGAGGAAGGACAGGATCAACCACAGCACCGAATGCACGGGGTTGCGGCTGATCACAGTGAACAGCCCGCCAGCGATCACGCTGATCGCGAAGAGGTAAAATGCGAAAACGCTCATGCGTCACCTTCCTTGTCATCCAAAACACCCTGCGCGATTTCCATTGCGCGGGTCATGGCGGGGATGCCGGCGAAAACCGCCATCTGCCCGATCGTCTCTATCACTTGCTGCTTGTGGGCCCCTGCCTCTACCGCGTGGATCACGGCCTGACGCAGCGCCACGTCATTCTGGGCACCCTGCATGGTCAGCCCCGAAATCGTCAGCAACATCCGTGTTTTGGCATCCAACCCGTTGGGGTTCATCGTATTGCCAAAAAACGTTTCCATCATGTCTTTGGGCATCTTGCCCATCATCGCCTCGAACCCTTTGGGGGAAAACGCATCCATTGCAGGAAAGGCTTTGGCCATATCCTGCATCTGACGCATCATCTCTTCAAAAGGGTTCTGGCTGTCAGTCATCGGTACGGCGCGTCCAGTTCGAGGTTGCGCGCGATTTCAGCTTCCCAGCGTTCACCGTTGTCCAGCAGCTTGGCCTTGTCGTAGAACAGCTCTTCGCGGGTCTCGGTCGAGAATTCAAAGTTCGGCCCCTCGACAATCGCGTCAACCGGGCAGGCTTCCTGACAGAAACCGCAGTAGATGCATTTGGTCATGTCGATGTCATAGCGCGTGGTGCGGCGGCTGCCGTCATCGCGCGGTTCCGCATCGATCGTGATCGCCTGCGCCGGGCACACCGCTTCGCACAGTTTGCACGCGATGCAACGCTCTTCCCCGTTGGGATAGCGGCGCAGGGCGTGCTCCCCACGGAATCGAGGGCTCAGCGGGCCCTTTTCATGCGGGTAGTTGATCGTCGCCTTGGGCTTGAACATATACTTAATGCCCAGCTTCAAGCCTTGATAGAAATCCTGCAGCAGGAAGTATTTCGCGTGACGGGTATAGTCGGTGTTAGCCATATCAGCCCCCTACTGTCCAACGGGCATAGATACCCCAGAACCAATCGAATTTCGCGGCGAAGGATACGAAGACAACCCAGAACAGGCTGAATGGCAGGAACACTTTCCATCCCAGACGCATCAGCTGGTCATAGCGGTACCGCGGGGTGATCGCCTTGACCAACGAGAAGAAGAAGAACACCAACCCCATTTTGGCGACCATCCAGAAGATGCCGTCCGGCAGGCCGGGGATCGGCGACAGCCAACCGCCAAAGAACATCAGCGAGATCAGCGCGCACATCAGCACCACGGCGACCAGTTCACCGATCATGAACAGCAAGAAGGGCGTGGAGGAATATTCGACCTGATACCCGGCAACCAGTTCCGATTCCGCTTCGGGAAGGTCAAACGGCGGGCGGTTGGTTTCGGCCAGCGCCGAGATGAAGAACAGGATCAGCATCGGGAAGTGCGGTAGCCAGTACCAGTTCAGCAGACCGTAGTCGCCGCTTTGCGACAGCACGATGTCCCCGAAGTTCAACGAGCCAGAGCTGATGACGACGCCGATGATGATCAGGCCGATCGACACCTCGTAAGAGATCATCTGCGCGGCAGAGCGCAGCGAGCCCAGAAACGGGTATTTGGAGTTTGACGCCCACCCGCCCATGATCACGCCATAGACTTCAAGCGACGAGATCGCGAAGACATAAAGGATCGCGACGTTGATGTTCGACAGAACCCAACCGTCGTTGAACGGGATCACCGCCCAGGCAACCAGCGCCATAACCAATGTGACCATCGGGGCCATGAAGAACACGGCGCGGTCCGCACCGGCGGGCACGACCACCTCTTTGACGATGTATTTCGCGAAATCCGCAAAGGATTGCAGCAGACCATAGATGCCTACAACGTTCGGGCCGCGGCGCAGCTGTACCGACGCCCAGATTTTCCGGTCGGCGTACATCAGGAACGCAAGGGCAAGAAGCAGGGGAATCACAACGAGGAAAATCTGGCCAATAATCAGCAGGATCGTCCCCAGCGTGGTGTTGAAAAAGAAGTCAGCCATAGGTCCTCACACCGTCGGTATGCCTTTTTCCATGCAGTTCTGCACGGTCACTTCAGCATCTATTGTCTTCAAGCCCGCAGGCAGGCTCGGCGAGATGGTGTAAACAGCATCTGCGTGCCAGACACCACCCTCGATCTCAACATTTGTACGCACGTGGCGGGCAAAACCAAAGCCCCGGATCAAAGTATAGCGCGCCGCGGCACATTCCGCGTATTCCGCTACATTCTCGGATGACTGTGCTTTGGTCATCGCCACGTCGAACTGGACAAGATCCCCGTCCAGCAGTTTGGTTTCAACACCGCGATACTCGGGAATGAAATCTTCGGCCATGGGCGCTTGCGTCTCGCAGGCACCCAGAACCAAAGGCAACATCATCCCCAAGATCCTCACTCCGCCGCCAGTGGTTTTTCGCGGCGGGCTTTGGCGTTGGCCGAAAGCTCTGCCATCAACTGGCTGGCGCGGGCGATGGGGTTGGACAGGTAGAAATCGGCAATCGCAAAGCGCAACGGGCTGTCGCCCAGATCGCCTGTGGCCACAGGCTGCCATGCGTTTTCAGCAACCTGATCGATATTCCCCAGATGCGGGACATCAGCGACCAGCGCCTTGCGCAATGCTGCAAGCGAATCGAACGGCAGCTTGGCGTCCAGCTCGGCACTCAGCGCGCGCAGGATGGCCCAGTTTTCCTTGGCCTGACCGGGGGCAAAGCTGGCACGCGCGGCAAGCTGCGGGCGGCCTTCGGTATTGACGAACAAACCGCCCTCTTCCGTATAGGCGGCACCGGGCAGGATGATATCGGCACGGTGCGCGCCGCGATCCCCGTGCGAGCCTTGATAGATCACGAAGGGGCCAGCAGGAATGTCGCCCTCATCGGCGCCAAGGTTATAGATCACATCGGCGGCCAGCACATCGTTGATGCCATTTTCAGCAACGGCACCGACGTCCATCGCACCCACACGGGATGCGGCAGTGTGCAAGACCATAAAGCCGGATTGCGTCGCCTCGGCCAGCGCCATGGCAGCGGCCAGAACCTCTGCCCCGTCTTCGCGCGCCAAGGCCCCCATGCCCACAACGATGACCGAGGATTTCTCGGCGATGTCGGCGTGGTCCTTTTTCAGCAGGTCATTCAGCAGCGACGGGCTGTCGCCCAGATGATCGTAATCGTAGGTCAGATCGACCGCTGGGCCCATCAGCGCCACATCCGCGCCGCGGGTCCATGCCTTGCGGATACGGGCGTTCAGCACCGGTGCTTCCACCGCGGGGTTCGCGCCGATCAGCATCACGGCTTGCGCGTGATCCAGATCTTCGACCGTGGCGGTCCCGACATAGCCCGACCGGTTGCCCGCAGGCAGCTTCGCGCCATCGGTCCGGCATTCGACAACACCGCCCTGCCCTTCGATCAGCTGTTTCAATGCATATGTCGCCTCGACCGAGGCAAGGTCACCGATCAGACCGGCGACTTTCTTACCCTTCATCGCAGCAGCGGCAGCTGCCAATGCTTCGGGCCAGTCAGCTTTGCGCAATTTACCGTTTTCACGAATATAGGGCGTGTCCAGACGCTGGCGGCGCAGTCCGTCCCAGACGAAACGGGTTTTATCGGAAATCCATTCCTCGTTCACGCCATCATGGTTGCGCGGCAAGAAGCGCATGACTTCGCGGCCTTTGGTATCCACACGGATGTTCGACCCAAGCGCATCCATCACGTCGATCGATTCGGTCTTTGACAGTTCCCACGGCCGTGCGGTGAAAGCATAGGGTTTCGAGACCAGCGCCCCCACGGGGCACAAGTCGATGATGTTGCCCTGCAGGTTCGAATCGAGCGTCTGCCCCAGATAGGCTGTAATCTCGGCGTCTTCACCACGGCCGGTCTGGCCCATCTGGTGAATGCCCGCGACCTCGGTGGTGAAGCGCACACAACGGGTGCAGGAAATGCAGCGCGTCATATGGGTTTCGACCAATGGGCCCAGATCCAGATCTTCGGTCGCGCGTTTCGGCTCGCGGTAGCGGCTGAAGTCAACGCCGTAGGCCATCGCCTGATCCTGAAGATCACACTCGCCGCCCTGATCGCAGATCGGGCAATCAAGCGGGTGGTTGATCAGCAGGAATTCCATGACCCCCTCGCGGGCCTTTTTTACCATAGGCGAATTGGTTTTGACGACAGGCGGCTGGCCCTCTGGGCCAGGACGCAAGTCACGCACCTGCATGGCGCAGGACGCCGCAGGCTTGGGTGGGCCGCCCACGACCTCCACAAGACACATCCGGCAGTTACCGGCAATCGACAGACGTTCATGGTAACAGAAACGCGGAATTTCCACCCCTGCTTCCTCGCACGCCTGAATGAGCGTCATCGCCCCTTCGACTTCGACTTCCTTGCCGTCAATGATGATCTTGCGGGTATCGCTCATATGCTTATTTCGCTCTCAGTAACGAACCGATCCGGCTCGATTTTTGGATTTCTGCACGCCCTAACGCACAATAGCTTTGCGGGTCCGAAGTATCGACCCCTTTCGCCTTTAAATATGCGGCCCCACGGGCCTTCATGCGCGCCTTTTCAGCATCGCTTTTGCGGTAGGCGTCAATTTCGTCCGACGTATAGCCCAAAGATTTCGCCGTATTGTGCACATTGTTCAAATAGCTGAGCGCGCGGATCATACGGGCCGAGATATCGGGGCATTCTTTGCGAATCCGGTCGGCCAGCCCAAGATCAAGCAGCGCATCATCAACAGCCGGTACATCACGCAGCGGCGGCTTTGCGGCGACAGGGCTGGCCATCAGGGCCACGGTTGTTACGGCGATCAATACGTTACGCATCTTACTCTCCTCATGTAGCGGGGCGGACTGCCCCTTGCTACACATGGGAACTGACCCCGATGTTATTCAATAACATCTCCGGATCAGCCATTTGCCAGCGGTATGTCGCGCAAACGGTCAGGAAGGGCAAGCCCCCTGAAACGTCAAAGCGTCGTCCACAAGGCGCAAATTCTCGGGCGGGGTGTCCGGCCCCACGACCCATTTGATATCCGAACTGCCATAGTTGGTCACACAATAAACCGTCGCTTCATAGCGCGCCGCTTCTCGGGCACCGTTGATCGACTGTGACGCATTGCGCACCCGCAGGGTAAAGACATCGCGTTGCCCGTCGACTTTGCTCAGCTTGGTGCGGAAATATTTACCATCAAAGGCCAGACGGTCTTCGCGGGCGGTACAGCCGGCCAATACCGCGGCCGTTATACAAAATAGAACAATCTGCTTCATCTTCCCTCACTCTGCCGGTGTGGCCGGACCCGTCTTTTTGTGCAGCCCCTGCCCGATCAACGGGTGAAAGCTATCGTTCTTCAGTCGTGCCTCAGAAGGCTGCGAAAATCGCCAGGACTGCCAAGGCCAGAATACAGACCAGCCCCAGCATAAAGAACAGCGACCGCATCGGCTGGTTGGTTGTCGCGATATGCACCACGGCCATCGCGACCCGCACCACCACGAATAGCGCCGCAAAGAGGTTCACCCAGAACACAGGCGCGCCAAGCAACACCGCCGCAAGCGTCGATGCCAGAAACGGGCCCGACGCCTCTATCGCGTTCATGAACGCGCGTTCGCGGCGATAGACCACATCGTCGTAGTTCCGCTTGGGCTTGCCGCAATCGCAGCGCCCCTCAGGCGTGCGCCCCATGGTAGAGAGCGCGCCGAGGACACTGATCAGAATGGCCCAAAACGCCAAAGCAGTCAGCGCGTGGCTATAGGCGGCAAAGCTTTCCATCAAATCTTACTCCGCCGCGACGGCGCTGACGCGGCCGGTGCGTTTGTGCTTGATGCGATCCTCGATCTCGTCGCGGAAGTGACGGATCAGACCCTGAATGGGCCAAGCCGCCGCATCCCCAAGGGCGCAGATCGTGTGCCCTTCGACCTGCTTGGTCACGTCGAGCAGCATGTCGATTTCTTCCGGCTCCGCATCGCCGCGCACCAAACGGTCCATCACGCGCATCATCCAGCCGGTGCCTTCGCGGCATGGCGTACACTGACCACAGGATTCGTGCTTGTAGAATTTCGCCAGACGCCAGATCGCCTTGATCACATCGGTGGAGTTATCCATCACGATGACCGCAGCCGTCCCCAGGCCCGAGCGTTGTTCGCGCAGGTAGTCGAAATCCATGATCGCGTCGCGCATCTGTGCACCGGGAATCATCGGCACCGACGACCCGCCGGGGATCACAGCCTTGAGGTTGTCCCAGCCGCCACGGATACCGCCGCAATGCTTTTCGATCAGCTCTTCAAAGGTGATGCTCATCGCTTCTTCGACGACGCAAGGATTATTCACATGGCCCGAGATCGCAAACAGCTTGGTGCCCGCGTTGTTCGGACGGCCAAAGCTTGAAAACCATTCTGGACCGCGACGCAGGATCGTAGGGACCACCGCGATGGATTCCACGTTGTTCACCGTGGTCGGGCAACCATAAAGACCGGCCCCCGCAGGGAACGGCGGCTTCATCCGCGGCATGCCTTTCTTGCCCTCAAGGCTTTCCAGCAGCGCGGTTTCCTCGCCACAGATATAGGCACCTGCCCCGTGGTGCAGGTAGATGTCGAAATCATAGCCGGATTTGCAGGCATTCTTGCCCACAAGCCCCGCGTCATACGCCTCGTCAATCGCGGCTTGCAGCGCTTCGCGCTCGCGGATGTATTCGCCGCGAATGTAGATGTAGCAAGCGTTGGCGTTCATCGCGAAGCTCGCGATCAGGCAGCCCTCGATCAGCGTGTGCGGATCATGGCGCATGATCTCGCGGTCTTTGCAGGTGCCGGGCTCGGATTCATCGGCGTTCACCACCAGATAGCTGGGGCGACCGTCGCTTTCCTTGGGCATGAAGGACCACTTCAGACCGGTGGGGAAGCCCGCACCGCCACGGCCCCGCAGCCCCGAGGCTTTCATCTGGTCGATGATCCAGTCGCGCCCGTTCTTGAGGATGCCCGCCGTGCCATCCCAATGGCCACGCGCCTGCGCGCCTTTCAGCGTGCGGTCGTGCATACCGTAGATATTGGTAAAGATGCGGTCTTGATCCTGAAGCATGAAGCTAACCTTTATGTGTCACGGCTGGCCGCGCGGGCCCGCCTCATCTGATATATATTGACCATCGCCCAGATCAGGGCTGCCAGCGCGGCAAAGTCGAACAGCAGCGCATAGCGTCCGGGCAAGCCGAACTGCGGCGCAAGCCATTGCGCCGCGATCCAAAGCAACATGGTGCCGGCAATGACAAGGCCGACCATCCGGCCCTTACGGGCCAGCGCGATTTCTTCCTTATCTGTCATCACACGGCATCCATGTCAGGCTCAGGTCTTTTTACTACGGGTGGAGAATTCGGTCTCTCCACCGGAGGCGAGGGTTTTGGCCTGCGCCATCCAGTCATCACGTTGAATACGGCCTTTGAACCGCACGCGGGCATCAACCCAAGCGATTTCAGCCGCGGTCCATTTGGCGATCTGATCAAAGTGATAGATCCCCAGCTCATTCAGCGTTTGTTCAAGTTTCGGCCCTACCCCACTGATAAGCTTGAGGTTATCGGCACCGCCAGCGCGCGGCTGTTCCAGCGTTTCGGGGCTGCTTTCCACAGTACCCGCTGGAATATCCGCGATCCCCGAACGGGTCGAGGTAGCACCCTTGACGGTGGCCGGTGCCTGCGGTGTTTCAGCCGGCGTTGGTTCCGGGATAGAGGCGACAGGCTCCGCCGCCGCTTCGGGCACGGGCGCAGGAGCCGGAGCCGCCTTGGCCTTTGCAGGCTCGGCTGCGGGGGCTTCGTATTTGTAGCTGCCTTTGCGCGCAGCGAGTTCCTCTTGGCCCTTCAGTTTGGCCGTGGGCTTGATCCCCGAGAAAGCGGCGGGTTCGTCTTTGTCCGCTGGCGAGGTGCCCGCTGTCGCCTCTGACGCGGCACCGCCGACATCGGCCTTTGCCTGACCGCCGGTCGTATCTTCGGGGCGAGTCTCTACCGTTTCGGTGGCAGCGGGTTCCGCCTCCAGCGTCGGCTCAGGCTCTACCGCGGCGTCGCTGGTTGGTGCGGCGCTGGCCGCCTGGGTTGTGGCCGCCGTTGCAGGGGCCGCAGCCGCCGCAGGAGTGCTGGACGTCTGCATAGGCTCATCCCCAAGCGACCCGCACATGAATTTGAACAGGACCACAAAGGTCACAAGCCCCAGTATGATCCCGAGGAACAGGGAGGCGATAAAGCCCCAGCCGAAAACCAGCCAAAATAGCAACGCGAGGACAAGGCCGACCCCGGCCCCCCACCGCATGCAACCGCGTTTGCATTGCTCTTTTTGCGTCAAATCAGTCATGTCCGTCCCTTCGTTCGCCATTCAAGATGATCTATTATGTGTTATAGATACCATCTTTTGTGGCGCGCGACGAGAATTCTGTTTCTTCACCAGCAGCAAGTTTTTTCGCCTGCTCGACCCAGTTGTCGCGGGTCACGCGACCCTTGAAACCTTCGAGGTTCTGATCCACCCAGGATACCTCGTTCGGGCCCCAGTCAGCGATCTGGCTAAAGTGGTAAAAGCCCATCTTGTTCACCAGCGCTTCGAGCTTGGGACCGATGCCCTTGATCATCTTGAGGTCATCCGCCGCGCCGCCTTCGGGGGCATCCAGCGTCTTGGGCTTGGTGGCTGCCGCATCCGCATTGGCCTCTGCAGATTTTGCAACCGATGCTTTTTTGGTGCCCGCGGTCGAGGCTTTAGGCGCAGGGGCCGGATCGCCGGGTGCGACGCTGCCTGCTTCGGGTTTGCCCACAGCTTCGGTGCCGTCAGCCTCCCCCGGTGCTTCGGAGCGTTGATCCGAGGCATCGCCCACATCACGTGGTGCGTCTTCCTCTGCGGCGGTACGACCGCCTTGGGCACCGTCAGGGCCTTCGGGTGGCATATTGTCATCGCGCGCAACAGGCTGTTCCTTGTCGGAACCGGCGCTGTCTGCACCATCTTTACCCTGCCAGGGCGCTGTCAGCGGCACTTCGGTACCATCGATGCGCTTGAGCGTATCGCCGATGTCCACGGCCAGTTGTGCGCTGGCGTTGTATTGTGTCTTGCCGCTGTCGTGATCGGTGAGACTGGTCAGCCCTGACAGCGGTTCAGAGGCATAGCGCCCGTTCTGCGGGCCGGGCACAGGCACCTGCCCCGCAGCCATCTCGTCGATCATGGCGCGGAAGCCGTCGACGGTCAGATCTTCGTAATAGTCCTTGCCGATCTGCGCCATCGGCGCGTTCGAACAGGCCCCCAGACATTCGACTTCTTCCCACGAGAATTTGCCGTCTTCACTGATTTGATGGGCCTTGGGCGCGATCCGTTCCTTGCAGACCTCGATCAGGTCTTCAGCACCGCAGATCATGCAGGATGTCGTGCCGCAAATCTGGAAATGCGCGACCTCGCCCACAGGCTGAAGCTGGAACATAAAGTAGAATGTCGCGACCTCGAGCCCGCGGATATAGGCCATGCCCAGCATTTCAGAGACATGTTCGATTGCAGGGCGGCTCAGCCAGCCTTCCTGTTCCTGCGCACGCCACAGCAAAGGGATGATCGCGCTGGCCTGACGGCCTTCGGGGTACTTCGTGATCTGCGCTTCGGCCCAGGCCTGGTTGGCAGGGGTGAAGGCAAAGCTTGTCGGTTGGTCAGGGTGCAAACGGCGCAGCATCAGATCAGGCTTTCGTTCTTGCGGAAACGGCGGGCGCCTCCGGCGGGAGTTTATTTGGCAAAATGAAGAGGACCCGGCTCAACGGTCGACCTCTCCGAAAACGATGTCCATGGTGCCGATGATCGCCGCGACATCCGCCAGCTGGTGCCCCTTGGCGACATAGTCCATCGCTTGCAGGTGCAGGTAGCCCGGCGCGCGCAGTTTGGCACGGTAGGGTTTGTTGGATCCATCCGCCACAAGGTAGACGCCGAATTCGCCCTTGGGGGCCTCGACCGCGCAATAGACTTCGCCGGCGGGGACGTGGAACCCTTCGGTGTAGAGCTTGAAGTGGTGGATCAGGCTTTCCATGTCGGTTTTCATCGCGGTCCGGCTGGGGGGCGTGATCTTGCCCCGCGCCAAAACATCGCCCTGCCCTTCGGGCGCACGCAGCTTTTCAATGGCTTGCTGGATGATGTAGGTGGACTGGCGCATTTCTTCCATCCGGACGAGGTAGCGGTCATAGCAATCGCCGTTCACACCGGTCGGGATCTGGAAGTCGAATTCATCGTAGCATTCATAGGGCTGCGCACGGCGCAGATCCCATGCCAGGCCAGAGCCGCGGACCATCACGCCCGAGAAGCCCCAATCCTGAATGTCCTGTTCAGACACGATGCCGATGTCAGCGTTACGTTGTTTAAAGATCCGGTTTTCTGTCAGCAGCTGATCCACGTCGACCATGAAGCCCGACAGGAACTTGTGGGTCCATGCCTCGATATCATCAAGCAGCGCGGGCGGCAGATCCTGGTGGACCCCGCCGGGGCGGAAATAGGCCGCGTGCAGACGGGCACCGCAGGCGCGTTCGTAGAAGATCATCAGATCTTCGCGTTCTTCAAAGCCCCAGAGCGGCGGTGTCAGCGCACCCACGTCCATCGCCTGTGTGGTGACGTTCAACAGGTGTGACAGGATGCGGCCGATCTCGGAATAGAGCACGCGGATCAGCGAGGCGCGACGGGGCACTTCGACACCGGTCAGCTTTTCGATGGCCAGACACCAGGCGTGTTCCTGGTTCATCGGGGCCACGTAATCCAGCCGGTCGAAATACGGCAGGTTCTGCAGGTAGGTGCGGCTTTCCATCAGCTTTTCGGTGCCACGGTGCAGCAGGCCGATGTGCGGATCGCAGCGTTCGACGATCTCGCCGTCGAGTTCGAGAACCAGACGCAGAACCCCGTGCGCCGCAGGGTGTTGCGGGCCGAAGTTGATGTTGAAGTTGCGGATCTTCTGCTCGCCGGTCAGGGCGTCTTCGAAACCTTTGGTGCCGTCCATCATTTACGCTCCAGCTCGGTCAGTTTGACGCCCATCCACCACAAAAGGGCGACGGTGCCCAAAGGCACGATACAGGCAACAGACCAGTATTTATTGATCCCGAAAAACGGCAACAGCTTGACCATCGGGATGATTGTGAGGGCAGACAGTATGAACCACCACATGCCCCCCATTATTTTGCCTCCGGCTTTTCATCGCCCGGCAGAATATATTCAGCCCCTTCCCAAGGCGACATAAAGTCGAACTGGCGATATTCCTGAACGAGGCTCACGGGTTCATAGACCACGCGCTTTTCCGTCTCGTCATAGCGGACTTCGGTATAGCCGGTGGTTGGGAAATCCTTGCGCAGCGGGTAGCCGCGGAACCCGTAGTCGGTCAGCAGGCGACGCAGGTCGGGGTGGCCGGCAAAGATGATGCCGAACATGTCAAAGACCTCGCGTTCGAACCAGTTGGCCGACGGGTGGATATCGACGATCGAGGGGACCATATCCTCTTCGCGCGCGGCGACGCGCAAGCGGATGCGCTGGTTCTGGTACATCGACAGAAAATGATAGACGACATCAAAGCGTTTGGCGCGGCCCGGGTAATCCACCGCGGTGATATCCACCAGCGAGGAGAAACGGCAGGTCGCGTCGCTTTTGATAAATTCTACTAGACCGGGCAGATTGGCCTGGGTGACATCCATGTTCAGCTCGTCAAAGGCGATGTCCCAGCCGAGGATACAGTCGGGGCGTTTCGCTTCGATATACGCGCCAAGTTCGTTCAGTTGTTCTGACATATCAGCCCCTTAGCGAACAATTGTGCCGGTGCGGCGGATTTTGCGCTGCAACTGCATGATACCATAAAGCAACGCCTCTGCCGTGGGCGGGCAGCCGGGCACATAGACATCGACAGGCACGACACGGTCACAGCCGCGCACCACGGAATAGCTGTAGTGATAATAGCCGCCGCCATTGGCGCAAGACCCCATAGAGATCACATAGCGCGGTTCCGGCATCTGGTCATAGACCTTGCGCAGGGCCGGCGCCATCTTGTTGGTCAGCGTGCCCGCAACAATCATCAGGTCGGACTGACGCGGAGACGCGCGTGGCGCGGTGCCAAAACGTTCCAGATCGTAGCGCGGCATCGAGGTGTGCATCATCTCGACGGCGCAGCAGGCCAGACCAAAAGTCATCCAGTGCAGCGAGCCGGTACGGGCCCAGTTGATGATGTCTTCGGTCGAGGTCAGCAGGAAGCCCTTGTCCTGCAGTTCCTTGTTCAGGTTCTGGGTGGCCACATCGCGGTCCATCCCGGCCACATTGGCCCCGGCGGCTGCTACTGCCATTCCAGTGCTCCCTTTTTCCACTCATATGCAAAGCCGGCGGTCAGCACGGCAAGAAAGACCATCATCGACCAGAAACCGGCCATGCTCACGTCCTGAAAGGCCACGGCCCAGGGGAAGAGGAAAGCGATTTCGAGGTCAAAGATGATGAACAGGATCGACACGAGGTAGAACCGCACGTCAAATTTCATCCGGGCGTCGTCAAAGGCGTTGAACCCGCATTCATAGGCCGACACTTTTTCAGGGTCCGGGTTGCGCACGGCCAGCACGACGGCGGCCAGGATCAAAACAATGCCAAGGACAATCGCCACGGCAAGAAAAAGTAGGATCGGCAGGTATTCCCGCATCATGTCGTCCAAGGGGAAGCTCCTTTTGCGTATGCGACGCGCCACGCGCCCTGTCAGCCAAACGGCACTATTGGCTTTGGTCGGTTTACTCCGCTGTCCGGTCAGGGTCAACCGAGCCCGCCATATTTGCGTCATCCTGTCGTGGGGCGCGGCGCGCCCTGCCCGCGCCTGCGTGATTGGCGCTATTTTTCCAGCAGATCGCGGCTCTCGCGCCAGCTGTGCTGCGGCGCGAACCCCAGCAGGTCACGCGCCTTTTCGATGCTGTAGAATGTCTCGAACTGGTCCATATCGCGGGTCTGGCGCACGTCTTTATAGTAGCGATCAATCAAGTCAGACGTTTGTGCGGCGACAGAGGTGTCGGCGTTGGCCACATTGAACACCTCGTAGCCCAAGCCGTCCACATCAAGACAGCGCTGCACCATCTGCCCTAGATCGCGGGCATCGATATAGGCGAAGATATTGCGCCGACGTTGATCGGGGTCGTGAATGAAGCCGGGGAAAAGGCTGGCGTATTCATGCGGTTCGATCACGTTGTTGATTCTCAACCCGTAGATATCCGCCCCCGTGCGCGCCTGAAAGCTGCGCGCCGTCGCCTCGTTACAGACCTTGGACATGGCATAGCTGTCTTCGGGCACGGTCGGGTGATCTTCATCGACGGGGATATAGTCGGGCTTACGCTCCCCCTGGGCAAAGCAGATGCCATAGGTCGTCTCGGATGAGGCAAAGATGATCTTGGGCACCCCCGCCTTCACGGCAGCATCAATGACATGATAGGTGCCAAGCGTATTGACCCGAAACACCTCTGTATCCGACGTGATCAGGATGCGCGGCACGGCGGCGAAATGCACAACGGCGTCAAACCCCAGCACGCCGGTGCCCTCATCCAGTTCGCCCAGATTCATCAGACTATGCATCACATCATGCATCTGGCCCGCGTCGGTGATATCGGCAATGCGGTTGTCAACGCCGGGGTGATCCAGCGGCTGCTGGTCCACGTTCAACACCTGATGCCCCTGATCCATCAGATAGGGGATCACATGCCGCCCCGCCTTGCCGCTGCCGCCGGTGAATAGAATACGCATGGGGGCCCCTTTTGCCGTTGATGTCGTGGCAAAGCCTAGAGCGTTGCCGCCCCGCTTCAACCCGTAACCCAGGCCGCCTTGCGCTTGTCGAAGAAGGCACCGATTCCCTCGGCCGCCTCTTCGGTTTCCCAGCGGTCGGCCAATGCGGCGATGGTATGGTCCACGACCTGAGCGTCGATCCGCGGCCCCAGATCCCGCGCGAGCTGTTTCGCCGCAGCCACGGCCCCCGGCGCACAGGACAGATAGGGCACGACCTCGGCCTCGATCGCAGCGTCCAGCGCATCCGCCGGCACGGCACGGGCCAGCAATCCCAGATCGACCGCCTCTGCCGCGTCAAACAGACGGGCCGACATGAACACCCGCCGCGCGCGCCCCTCGCCCATACGTGCCAGCACATAGGGGCCGATGGTGGCCGGAATGATCCCCAGCCGCGTCTCGGTGAACCCCATCTTCAACGTATCAACCCCGATCGCCACATCACAGACCGAGGCCATGCCGACACCGCCACCAAAAGCGTTGCCCTGTACCCGACCGATCAAGGGCTTGGGCAGCGTGTTCAGCGCGCCCAGCATCGTGGCCAGCTTGCCTGCCTCGGCCGAGCGTGTCGGCCCATCCATATCGCGCTGCGCCTGCATCCAGCCCAGATCACCGCCCGCGCAAAAGCTTTTGCCCGCTCCGGTCAGCACCACGACCCGCACAGCGTCATCAGCGGCCAAGGCGGCGGCGGCCCCAGTCAGCTCCGCGATCATCTGCGCGGACATGGCGTTGTGCTTTTCCTCGCGCGCCAACGTCAACGTCGCGACCCCGCGCGCGTCGGTCTCCAGCTTCAGTGTCTCGTACATCATCCTGCCCTCATCCGCCGCGCCATCTCGGCGGCTTCCTCGATCACCGCCTGATCCAACCCGGTGTCATAGCCAAGCGCCATCAGATGCGCGTTGACCTTTTCCGTAGCAACATTGCCCGCAGCCCCCGGCGCATAGGGGCACCCCCCCAAACCGCCGACGGCGGCATCGAACACCCGCACGCCCATGGACAGGGATGCATCAATATTGTCCATCGCCCGCCCGTTGGTGTCATGGTAATGCCCGGCCAAACGCCCCACAGGCACCACATCGCGCACCGCCAGCAACATGCGCGCAATCGTATCCGGCGTGCCCGCCCCGATGGTGTCACCAAGCGAGACCTCATAGCAGCCCATAGAGAAAAGACGATCCGCCACTTCCGCCACCTTGGATGGCGCGACCGCCCCGTCATAGGGGCATTCCACCACACATGAGACATAGCCCCGCACCGGCATATCCACATGGCGTGCCTGCTCCAGGATCGGCGCGAAACGCTCGAACGCCTCCTCGATGCTGGCGTTGATATTCTTCTGGCTGAACCCCTCGCTGGCCGAGGCGAACACCGCGATCTCTCCCGCTTTGGCCGCGACCGCATCCTCGTAGCCCCGCATATTCGGCGTCAGCGCGGCATAACGCACCCCCTCGACCCGAGCAATCCCGCCCAGAACCTCACCCGAGCCGGCCATCTGCGGCACCCATTTGGGGCTGACAAAGCTCGCCACCTCGATCCGGGAAAACCCCGCACGGCTCAGCAGGTCAACCAGCGCGATCTTCTCCGACACCGGAATTTCACGCGCCTCGTTTTGCAGCCCGTCCCGTGGACCGACCTCGAATATCTCGCAGACCCCTTTATCCATAACGCCCCCTCCCCTTCATTTTGCCAAATAAACTCACCTACGTGACGGTAGCATCACTCGACCGGCCACGGGTCATAAAACGTCCGGTCAAACAACGGCACGTCTTTGGGCAGCGACAGCTGGAACGCCTCGCGGTCGGTGATGCGCGCATACCAGGCCGCCACATTGGGGTGATTGTCGAGCTTGGCGAAATGCTGCGCCATATAAACCGCCTGCCCCACGTTCACATCCGCCGCGGTGAAACCGCTCATCAACAGATAATCCTGCGACAGTATCCCGCCGCCCAAACGCGCCTCGATCGCGTCGTAACACTTCATCAAACGCGCGGCTTCCAGCTTCATCACGATGGGGCTGCGCATGGAATCATCGCGCAGCGCCACATGCTGCTGGGTCAGCGCGGCACAATGCTGCGATACCGTCTCGGCAAAGTGGATCCACACCAACCACGCCATACGATCCGGCGCCCCCGGCATCCGACCCAACCGATCAGGGCTGAACCGTTCGCAAAGGTATTCCGCGATGGCGCCTGTCTCGAACATGCGCTCCCCGTCGATCTCGAGCGAGGGCACACGCCCCGCCGGCGAAATTGCCAGATAGCCCGGATCACGCAGTGATTTGTCGAAGGCGTGAATCGACACCTCAAAGGGCACCTCCAGCTCGTGCAGCAACCAAAGGGTGCGCATGGAACGGGTCTGTTCGACGTGGTGCAGGGTAATCATGGTGCGGTCTCCTATGCCTCGGGCTCTAGCCGCACCAGTGCTACACCCGCCTCGACCTGATCACCAGCCTGCGCCAGAACCTCGGCGACCACGCCATCGCGCGCGGCAAGCAGGCTGTGCTCCATCTTCATGGCTTCCAGCACCGCAAGGCGGTCGCCCTTGGTCACCGTCTGGCCGACCTTGGCATCCACGACACGCACCAATCCGGGCATCGGGGCCTCGATCAGATTGCCATCGCCGTGACCACCCGCGGCACGGGCCAGCGGGTCGATAACGTCAAACACCAGCCCATAACCGTCAAAGACCGTCACGCGCCCCTCGGCGACAGATACAGCCGCCGCCTGTTGCCCGCCCAATGACCAACGCCCGCCGATGCGCTGCGCCGCGACCTCTGTCCCGTCCACATCCCAGATCTGGTGATCCGCCGAGACGACCTGCACCTGCAGCAGATGATCCTCTCCACCCCAGGTCAATCCCATCGCGCGGCGCAGCGGCTGCCACAGCGTAAATCCCGCGCCCGCGGCCGGATCCAGCAACGACAGTGCCGCCATCCCGGCAAGCGCTGCATGGCGCGGCTCCACCTCGGGCGCTTGTGTCAAAGCATCAATGTCACGGGCGATCAGCCCGGTATCCACATCCCCCGCCGCAAACCCTTCATGCGCCGCCAAAGCGCCCAGAAACGCAAGGTTTGTCACCGTCCCCGCCACCTCACAGCCGGTCAGCGCGGCGCGCAGGCGCGACAGGGCGATCTCGCGCGTGTCGCCATGCACGATCACCTTGGCGATCATCGGATCATAGAAAGGGCTGATCGTATCGCCAGCACGCACACCGCTGTCGGCACGGCAGGCGGGCGTGAACTGCAAATGTGTCAAAGTGCCCGTGGCGGGCAGGAAGCCCTTTGGCACATCCTCCGCATAAAGCCGCGCCTCAAACGCATGTCCGTGGATCGACAATTCGTCCTGGCGCAGGGGCAGCCCCTCGCCAGCCGCCACGCGCAACTGCCAAGCCACCAGATCAACGCCGGTAATCGCCTCGGTCACGGGGTGTTCCACCTGCAAACGGGTGTTCATCTCCATGAAAAAGAAGCCGTCCGTCTGCAACCCGCCAGAGCCGTCGACGATGAATTCAATCGTGCCCGCCCCGGCATAGCCGATCGCCTCGGCTGCTGTCACCGCCGCCTGCCCCATCGCTTCGCGCATTTCGGGCGTCATGCCGGGGGCCGGAGCCTCCTCGATCACCTTCTGGTGGCGCCGCTGAAGCGAGCAATCGCGTTCAAACAGATGCACGGCCTTTTTGCCGTCGCCAAAGACCTGCACTTCGATATGGCGCGGTTTGGTGACGAATTTCTCTACCAGTACATCGGCGTTACCAAAGGCTGTCTTGGCCTCTGAGCGCGCACTCTCCAGCGCGGCCTGAAAACCGTCCGCCGCCTCCACCAGCCGCATGCCCTTGCCACCCCCACCGGCGACGGCCTTGATCAACACCGGATAGCCGATCTTATCCGCCTCTGCCGCCAGCAGCGCGTCATCCTGATCGGCCCCGTGATACCCCGGCACAACCGGCACGCCCGCCTCGACCATCAAGGCCTTGGCGGCGTCTTTAAGCCCCATCGCGCGGATGGCCTTGGCCGACGGGCCGATAAAGACCAGCCCCGCCGCCTTTACCGCATCCACGAAATCGGGGTTCTCGGACAAAAAGCCATAGCCCGGATGGATCGCCTGCGCGCCCGTATCCAGTGCCGCCTGAATGATCACCTCGCCGCGCAGATAGCTATCGGCAGGGGCCGACCCGCCGATATGCACCGCGGTATCCGCCATCGCCACATGTTTTGCCGTGCGGTCCGCGTCGGAATAGACCGCCACGCAGCGCACCCCCATGGCCTGCGCTGTCTCCATCACGCGGCAAGCAATCTCGCCCCGGTTCGCAATCAGGATCGTATCAAACATCACGCAGTTCCCTCACATCCATCTTATCTTCATTTTGCCCCTTAAACTCCGGGGGGCCCGGGGGCTGGCCCCCGGCTTTATTAAAAACTTGGGCTGGCCCCCGGCCTCATAAAAGTCTTGGGCTGGCCCCCGGCCGCATAAAGGCCCACCGCAGCCTACATCCGGAACACACCAAACTTCGTATCCTCGATCGGTGCATTCAAGCTTGCCCGCAGCGACAGGGACAGCACCTCGCGGCTGTGGCGCGGGTCGATCACGCCGTCATCCCAAAGCCGCGCGGTCGCATAAAGCGGGTGCGACTGTTCCTCGAACATATCAATCGTGGGCTGCTTGAACGCGGTCTCTTCTTCCTCGGTCCAGCTGTCGCCCGCGCGTTCGATCGCATCCCGTTTGACGGTCGCCAGAACGCCCGCCGCCTGCGCGCCGCCCATGACCGAAATGCGCGAGTTCGGCCATGTCCACATGAAGCGCGGGGAATAGGCGCGGCCCGCCATACCATAGTTACCAGCCCCGAACGACCCGCCCACCAGCATGGTGATCTTGGGCACATTGGTCGAGGCCACGGCCGTCACCATCTTGGCCCCGTGCCGCGCGATGCCTTCGTTCTCGTATTTGCGCCCGACCATGAAGCCGGTGATGTTTTGCAAGAAGACCAGCGGGATCTTGCGCTGCGAACAGAGCTCTACAAAATGCGCGCCTTTCTGGGCGGATTCCGAGAACAATACGCCATTGTTGGCGATGATACCGACGGGGCAGCCTTTCACATGGGCGAAACCGCAGACCAGCGTCTCGCCAAAGCGCGCCTTGAATTCGTCGAAGCGGCTGCCATCGACCAGCCGCATGATGACTTCGCGGATGTCATAGGGTGTGCGCAGATCGGCGGGGACAACGCCCAGCATCTCGGCCGGATCATAGGCAGGGTCTTCGGCCGGTTGCCACTGCACATTCATCGGGGCCGCGCGGTTCAATCCCGCCACGGCACGCCGGGCGAGCGCCAGCGCGTGGGCGTCATCCTCGGCCAAATAGTCTGCCACACCTGACAGACGGGTATGCACATCGCCGCCGCCCAGATCCTCGGCGCTGACCACCTCGCCCGTGGCGGCCTTGACCAGTGGCGGACCGGCCAAAAAGATTGTGCCCTGCTCTTTCACGATGATCGACACATCCGACATCGCGGGCACATAGGCCCCGCCCGCGGTGCACGATCCCATGACCACCGCGATCTGGGGGATGCCCTTGCCGCTCATCCGCGCCTGATTATAGAAAATCCGGCCAAAGTGATCACGGTCGGGAAAGACCTCGTCCTGATTGGGCAGGTTCGCGCCGCCGCTATCGACCAGATAGATGCAGGGCAGATGGTTTTCCTCGGCGATCTCTTGGGCGCGCAGGTGTTTTTTGACGCTCATCGGGAAATAGGTGCCGCCCTTCACCGTCGCATCATTGCACACGATCATGCAGTCGATGCCCTGCACCTTGCCGACACCCGCGATCACACCCGCCGCGGGGGCCGCCCCGCCATAAAGCCCATGCGCCGCCAGCGCACCAACCTCAAGGAACGGCGATCCGGGGTCGAGCAGATTGGCCACCCGTTCGCGGGGCAGCATCTTGCCGCGGCTCACGTGACGGGCGCGGGATTTCTCGCCGCCGCCCAGTTCCGCCGCATCCGCCGCTTCGCGGATGGTTTGCAGCGCGGCCAGATGCGCGGCCTCGTTCGCCTTGAAGCTTTCGGACGAGGGCAAGGCTTGCGAAATCAGCTTCATGTCGGTCTCCTTGATCGGATGGAATGGGGGGACGTCACAGGGGGGTATTGCATCACGCAGCCCCTTCGGCAGCGGCGCGGGCTTTCAGCGCGCGGCGGATCACCTTGCCTGTGACGGTCATCGGCAAGGCATCCAGAAAGGCCACCTCGCGCGGGTAGGAATAGCTGGCAAGGCGGGTTTTCACCCAGTCTTGCAGGGTCTGCTCATCGACAGTCGCACCGGATTTGCGCACGACATAGGCTTTGACGATCTCTGTCCGCAGCGGGTCGGGCTTGCCCACCACACCGCAGGTTGCCACATCGGGATGGGTCAGCAGACAATCCTCGATCTCTGCCGGACCGATGCGATAACCGCTTGAGGTGATCACATCATCCTCGCGCCCGATAAAGCGCAGGTATTCACCGTCGAATACGCCGCGATCACCGGTCAGCATCCAGTCACCCCGGAATTTTTGTGCTGTCTCGTCGGGGCGCTGCCAATAGCCCAGCATCATCGCGGCTGATCCCTTGCGGATTGCGACATCGCCTTCGCCTGCCGTCGGCGCACCGTCATCATCCAGTACTTCGACGTCATGGCCCGGCACAGGTTTACCGATGCAACCGGGGCGCGGCGGGAACTGGCTGCCCGCGCTGGTGGCGACCATATTGCATTCGGTCTGCCCGTAGAATTCGTTGATAGTCAGGCCAAAGGCTTGTTGCCCCCATGCCAGCATCTCGGCCCCCAAAGGCTCCCCCCCAGATGCGACAGAGCGTAGCCCCGCGATTGTGGCTCCCTCGGCCTTGAGCATCCGCAGCGCGGTCGGGGGGAAGAACACGTTGCGCACATCGCCCTCGCGGATGATGCGCGCACAGGCGTCGGACGAGAATTTCGCTAAGCGCGCCGCGACAACAGGCACACCAAGCGCCAGCGCGGGCATTGCCACATCGAACAGCCCGCCGATCCACGCCCAATCCGCAGGCGTCCAGAGACAATCGCCGTCCTTCCCCAGCACATCATGGCTGAGCGAGACGCCGGGCAGATGGCCCGTCAGCACCCGATGGCCGTGCAGCGCACCCTTAGGCGACCCCGTCGTGCCCGAGGTATAGATCAGCACCGCCGGATCGTCAGGGCCGGTGTCGGCAAAGGCGACAGGATCGCCCGCCACGCCGACGCTATCTGCCATCAAGGGCGTCGCCAGCCCCCCCAGCAGATCGCGCCCTTCGGGATCGGACAGCACCAGCGTCACGCCCGCATCACGCACCCGCGATGCGAGGGCGTCATACTTGAAGAGTTTGAACAAAGGCACTGAAATCGCGCCGATTTTCCAGATCGCGAGATGGGCCGCAGCACACCACGGGCTTTGCCCCAGCAGCACGCCCACGCGGTCACCCGCCTGCACCCGCTGCGCCAAGGCGCGGGCCAGTCCGTCGACCATATCGGACAGGGTGCCAAAGCTGACATCGCGTCGCGCTTCACCTGTCAGATCAATGATCGCGCGCCGCGCGGGGTCATGGGACAGACATTGCGCCGCCATGTTCAGCCGCGCCGGAATCTCCCACGCGCCCGTTGCGTCCAGACCTGGCAGGACGTCAGCCATCAGCCTTCCCACACGTCCAACGACAAAGCCTGACGCGCGGTCTGTTGCATCAGACAGTTAATCGCCGCAGGTCCGCGCCCCGTGCCCCCCTGCCAAAGCGAGGCTTCGTAGGTGCACGCCTTGTCGCGGAACACGATCCACGCCCGCTGCATCTCGCGCAGGGCATCCGCCACGCCGGGGCTTCCCTCGGGCCCCGGGATCGCATCGGCATCCATCCGTTTGGCCTGCACCATCACCGCGGCGTAATTATCGTTCAACCGCTGGTCCCAGAATTGCAGCTCACGGTCCAGACACCCGCCCATACCATAGGTGCTGCTCCCGCCCGGAGAATCCTCCATGCACTGGTTCGCAGAGACACCGACGCAGGCCATCTCGGCGGCAAAACCATCTGCGTCGGCGAGGCAAATCTCTGTGCCGCGATCAGTATATTGCAGATCTTGCGCGGCAAGCGGTGAGGCGCAAAGCATCAGGGCGATGCCGAGAGGTTTCACGCCATCGCTCCCATCATCTCGCGGCCCACCAGCATCCGGCGGATTTCAGAGGTGCCTGCCCCGATCTCCATCAGCTTGGCATCGCGGAAGATCCGGCCCACGGGGTTGTCCGACAGGTAGCCCGCCCCGCCCATGGCCTGCACCGCCTGATGCGCCTGTTTCATCGCCTCTTCGCTGGCATAAAGACAGCAGGCGGCGGCATCCGCACGGGTGACATCACCGCGATCACAGGCCTTGGCGACCTCGTAAACATAGGCGCGGGCCGAATTCATCGCGGTGTACATATCCGCCATCTTGCCCTGCATCAGCTGGAAGTTCCCGATGGGCTGCCCGAATTGTTTACGCTCGACCATATAGGGCATGATCTCGTCTAGACAGGCGGCCATGATCCCCAGACCAATCCCCGCCAGCACCACGCGTTCGTAATCAAGCCCCGACATCAGCACCGCCACGCCGCGCCCCTCTTCCCCCAGAACGTTTTCAAACGGGACTTCGACATCGTCAAAGATCAGCTCTGCCGTGTTGGACCCGCGCATGCCAAGCTTGTCGAAATGCGGGCTGGTGGTGAAGCCTTTCATGGATTTCTCGATCAGGAAGGCGGTGATGCCTTTCGATCCGGCATCGGGGTCGGTCTTGGCATAGACCACCAGCGTGTTGGCGTCGGGGCCGTTGGTGATCCAGTATTTATTTCCCGACAGGCGGTAGTGATCGTTGCGCTTTTCGGCGCGCAGTTTCATCGACACCACGTCGCTGCCCGCAGAGGGTTCCGACATCGCCAGCGCGCCCACATGTTGACCCGAGCACAGGCCCGGCAGGAATTTCGCCTTCTGCTCGGGGCTGCCGTTGAGACGGATCTGGTTGACGCAGAGGTTCGAATGCGCCCCGTAGGACAGCGAGACCGAGGCGGAAGCGCGTGCGATTTCTTCAACCGCGACGGTGTGTGCGACATAGCCCATGCCCGAGCCGCCGAATTCTTCCTCGACCGTCATGCCCAGCAGACCAAGGCTGCCCATCTCTTCCCAGAGCGCGGGCGGGAATTCGTTCTTGGTGTCGATCTCGGCGGCCATCGGTTTGACCCGTTCCTGCGCCCAACGGTGCACCATATCGCGCATCTCGTTCACGTCGTCGCCCAGATCGAATTTCATGGTGGTGTTGAACATAGACCCCTCCCCCGAGTTTATTGAACAGTTGTTCATTACACTACACTTCTCGCGGATTCGGTCAAGCAAATGTCGCAGGCTGCGCGGAACTGCACCCGCGCCGCCGATGTTACCCCCGTGACACAGGATAGAAAGGACGCCCCGATATGAGCACGTCATTGAAGAAAGAATTCTGGGACCGCGTAGACGACACCCGCATCGGGATGCTGGCCACCGATACCGCCCGCGCCATCCCCATGAGCCACAATGCCGACCACGACGCCAATTGCCTTTGGTTCATCACCGCACGGGACACCGATCTGGCGAAATCCGCCCAGACCGGTGCTGCGGCAGAATATCTGGTGACCAGCAAGGACGAACACCTATACGCCCGTATCGACGGCACCGTTCAGGCTGTGACCGACCCTGCCAAACTGGACGAGCTGTGGAACGCCTTTGCCGCCGCCTGGTTCAAGGACGGACGCAAGGATGATGACGTGCAACTTGTCCGTATGGACCTCAAACAGGCGGAGGTCTGGCTGACGGGCGGCAGCCTGTCCTTCCTTTACGAAATCGCCAAAGCCAATGTGACCAAACAGGTTCCGGATGCGGGCGAACATGGGATCATCCGCTTCTGAACGGCGGACAAGCCATCAATCGTAGCAAGGGCGGGCCGTTGTGCCTGCCCTTTTCGCGATGCCATGCTAGGGTGCTGCCGAACACCCACGAGCTTTGCACCAGACCCGGCCCGATACAGCCATGAACGGATGAATTGATATGAAAATCTATGTGACAAGCATCTTCGTTGACGACCAAGACAAGGCCCAGAAGTTCTACTGCGACAAGCTGGGATTTGAGGTAAAGAACGATATCCCCCTCGGGACGCACCGCTGGCTCACCGTGGTATCGCCCGAACAGCCCGACGGGACAGAGCTTTTGCTAGAGCCCAGCGATCACCGCGCCGTCGGCCCCTACAAACAGGCGCTGGTGGAAGACGGGATCGCAGCCCATTCCTTTCAGGTTGAGGATCTGGATGCCGAAGTCAAACGGCTGACCGACAGCGGTGTCGTCTTCACCCAAGACCCTATTGATGCCGGTCCCGTCCGCATGGCGGTACTGGATGACACCTGCGGGAACCTCATCCAGTTGATCCAGATGGCGACCCCCGGCGCGGCCTAGCCCTGCTGGAACACCGCCGAGACTTCCGCGCGAATGATCCGTGCGATCAGCGCGCAGTCGTCCAACGAGAATGTCAGCGGGACGCGCATGTCGATGATACTGGCGAGCACCGCATCGCTGGCGGGTAGCGCAGAGGGTTCGGCATAGCGCCATGAATCGTAGCGGCTGGTAAAGCCCACAGGCTCCGCCCCGCCGAACCACTTCAGTTCCACCCCGCGGGCGGCGCAGCGGGTCAGCACTGATACGATGGCCTCGGGGGCCCAACCAGACAGCAGGAACTGGAACGACGATCCGACAAAACGCTCCACCGCGGGGCGGTTGATGAGGGTCAGGCCGGGCGTGTCGCGCAAGCCGTCCTGAACCACATGATACCGCGCATTCCACCCGTCGATCTGTGCCTCAAGCCGCTTGAGCTGCGGCCGCAGGATCGCCGCGCGCAGGTTATCCATCCGGCCAGAGATATTCGGCGTGTCGTATTTCACCGTCTCGAAGGCTTCGGGCGGCGGCCCCGCCAAATGCCGGTCATAAAGCATATAGGACCCTGAGAGCATGATCGCCCGCGCCGCGAGTGCGGCATCATCGGTGACCAGCAATCCGCCCTCGCCCGCGTTGACGTGTTTATAGGTCTGGCAGGAATAGCACCCCACCGCCCCATGCCGCCCCGAGGGCAGGCCGTTCCAGCTTGCCCCCATGGTATGGGCGCAATCCTCTACCACGGTGACACCGGCGGCATCACACAGCGCCATCAACCGGTCCATATCGCAGATATGCCCGCGCATATGGCTTAGCAGCAGCACCCGCGCCTGACCCAGCTTGGCGGCCAAATCGTCCAGATCGATCACCAGCCCTTGGGTGACATCGACAAAGACTGGCATGGCCCCGACAGCGGCAATCGCGCCCGGCACGGGGGCCAGCGTGAAAGCATTAGACAGCACCCGATCCCCCGGCTTGACGCCAACGGCCCGCAAGGCGGTCGCGATGGCATAGCCGCCCGAGGCCACGGCAAGGCAGTAGTGCGCGCCCACCATCGCGGCGAACTCCTGCTCTAGCAGCGCGGCCTCGGCGGTTTCGCCGGGCGCGGTGTTATAGCGGTGCAACCGCCCGTGGCGCATCACGGCGACGGCGGCGTCGATGGCGTCCTCGGGGATCGGTTCTTGCTGGGTGAAGCTGCCGGAGAACACCTCTGCCGTGTCAGATACCATGTCAGACGGCACCGATCAGACGGGTGACGATGTCGGGCAGGTCGTCATAGTGGTCCAACAGGGCTTCGGGGCCAAGTGCCGCCATATCATCGCCCGAGGGACCAAAGGAGACCAACACGCAAGGCACCCCCGCCGCGCGCGCCGTCTCGCGGTCGGTATTGGTATCGCCCACAAGCAAGCACAGCGCGGGGTCGCCCCCGGCACGCCGCGCGGTTTCGAACAGATGCTCCGGATCGGGCTTGCGGATCGCCAGCGTATCGGCCCCCACCATCGCGCCGAAGGCATCGCGCACGCCAAGCTTGGTCAGCAGCGTATGGGCCAGCCCCTCGGGTTTGTTGGTGCATATCGCCACGCGGTAGCCCGCGGCTTTCAATGCCTCCACCGCCTCCATCGCGCCGGGGTACAGCACGGTATGGGTGTCGATCTCGCGGCCATAGGCTTCGAGCAGCATGGGATAGTAGCGGTCGATCGTCTCGGCGTCGTCGGCGCGCCCCAAACGTTCCATGCCCAACCGCAGCATCGCCCGGCCGCCTTTCAGCGCCGTGCCTGCATCTGTCTTGGCATCCAGCACATCGCCCTCGCCCATGTCGCGGAAACAGGCATTGGCCGCGGCGATCAAGTCTCCGCTGGTGTCCGCGAGCGTCCCGTCGAGGTCGAATACGACTGTTTTCATCGGCATTCCTTTGCTGAATGTGTTGCAGGCGGAAATCTTCTTTGATGACCCCTAGCCTTGCGCAAAATCGCCAACAAGGTAAAGAGAGCAGACATTAAATTGATTAAAGAGATTATACATGGAAGTTGCACTGATCCTTTTGGCCGCAGGCAAAGGTACCCGTATGCAATCGGATCTGCCCAAGGTTCTGCATGCGGTCGCCCACGCACCATTGTTAGAGCACGCCATGGCATCAGGTGCAGCGCTGTCGCCTGCCCGCACGGTCGTTGTTGCAGGCCACGGGGCAGATCAGGTCCGCGCCGCTGCGCAGGCGTTTGACGACGAAGCACAGGTCGTCGTGCAAGAGGAACAATTGGGCACCGCCCACGCCGTTGGTCAGGCGCGCGAGGCGCTGGCAGGCTTCGACGGCACGGCTATCGTGCTTTATGGCGATACGCCTTTCGTGCAGACCGAAACGCTTGAAAACATGTGCGCAGCGCTTGAGACGAATGATGTCGTCGTGCTGGGCTTTGACGCCGCTGATCCTGCCCGTTATGGCCGGTTGGTGATGCAGGGCGACAGCCTTGACCGCATCGTTGAATACAAAGATGCCACGGATGAAGAGCGTGCGATAACCCTTTGTAATAGCGGCGTTGTCGCGTGCAAATCCCACCTGCTATTTGATCTGATTGATGCGGTCGGAAACGACAACGCATCGGAAGAATACTACCTCACCGATATCATCGGCATTGCACGGGAACGCGGGTTGAAAGCCACTGCCGTCACCTGTGACGAGGCCGAGACGATGGGCGTGAACTCCCGCGCGGATCTGGCCGCTGCCGACGCCGCGTTCCAGTCGCGCGCCCGTGCAGCCATGCTCGAGGACGGTATCACGCTGATGGCCCCCGATACGGTCTATTTCGCCCGTGACACCTATATCGGCCGCGACACGGTGATCGAACCCAATGTGGTCTTTGGCCCCGGCGTGACGATTGAATCCGGTGCCACCATCCGCGCGTTCAGCCACCTTGAAGGCTGCCACGTCGCCCGCGGCGGGGTCATCGGCCCCTACGCCCGCCTGCGCCCCGGTGCAGAGCTGTCCGAGGATGTGCGCATCGGCAACTTTGTCGAGGTCAAGAACGCGCAGATCGCCGAAGGGGCCAAGGTGAACCACCTGAGCTATATCGGCGACGCGACCATCGGTGCCAAAGCCAATATCGGCGCGGGCACGATCACCTGCAACTATGACGGCGTGATGAAGCATCACACCCATATCGGGGCCAACGCCTTCATCGGGTCGAACACCATGCTGGTGGCCCCCGTGCATATCGGCGACGGAGCCATGACGGGATCGGGGTCGGTCATCACCTCGGATGTGGAGGCGGACGCGCTGGCGCTGGCGCGCGCGCATCAAGTCGAGAAACCGGGCATGGCGCGGAAATTGTTGGAAATGTTAAAGGCCAAGAAGGCCAAACAGCAGAGAGGCAGCTAATCATGTGTGGTATTGTCGGTATCCTTGGCCAACACGAAGTTGCGCCTACCCTTGTCGAAGCCCTGAAACGTCTGGAATATCGCGGCTATGACAGCGCCGGTATCGCGACGATTGACGCGGGCAAGCTTGACCGCCGCCGCGCGGTCGGAAAACTGGTGAACCTGTCGGATCTGCTGGTGCACGAACCGCTCGCCGGGAAGTCGGGCATCGGACATACCCGTTGGGCGACCCATGGCGCGCCATCGGTCACCAACGCGCACCCGCATCAGGCGGGGCCCGTGGCTGTCGTGCATAATGGCATCATCGAAAACTTCCGCGAGCTGCGCGCCGAACTGTCCAAGGACGGCGTTGAATTCGTGACCGAGACGGACACGGAAACGGTCGTGTTGCTCACCCAGAAATACATGGCCGAAGGGCTGGGCCCTGTAGACGCCGCGACCAAGACCATTGCGCGGCTGCATGGGGCTTTCGCGCTGGCGTTCCTGTTTGACGGTGAAGACGATCTGATGATCGGCGCGCGCAAGGGGGCTCCGCTAGCCGTCGGCTACGGCGACAACGAGATGTATCTGGGCAGCGACGCGATTGCGCTGTCGCCCATGACGGACCGTGTGACCTACCTAGAGGAAGGCGACCGCGCCGTGCTGACCCGCACGTCGGTCAAGATTTACGATGCCAATGATGCCCCTGTTGACCGTGTGGTCAAGAAGATCAGCCTGGATACCACCCGCATCGACAAGGCCGGCCACAAGCATTTTATGGCGAAAGAGATCGCAGAGCAGCCCGCTGTGATTGGCGAGGCCCTGTCGCGCTATCTCACCGCGGACGGAGAGATCATGCTGCCCGATCCGGGGCTCGATTTCACCAAGATCGACCGTATCACCATGGTTGCCTGCGGCACGGCCTTCTACGCCTGCCTGACCGCAAAATACTGGTTCGAACAGATCGCCCGCATGCCGGTCGAGGTCGATGTCGCGTCGGAATTCCGCTATCGCGAACCGCCCATCTCGGACCGGACCATGGCGCTGTTTGTCAGCCAGTCGGGCGAAACCGCCGACACGCTGGCCGCGCTGCGCTATTGCGCGGGCAAGGCCGATCTCATCACTTCGGTGGTCAATGTGACTGAATCCTCCATCGCGCGGGAAAGCAATCTGGCGTTGCCGATCCACGCCGGTGTCGAGGTGGGCGTCGCCTCTACCAAAGCCTTCACCTGCCAGTTGACCGTCTTGTTCCTGATGGTGCTGAAAGCCGCCGTCGACCGCGGCGCGATCACCAAGGAAGAGCTGGCCGATTATGTCTCTGGTCTGCGGTCCATGCCGTCGCTGATCAACACCGCGCTCGAACAAAACGCCGCCCTGCGGGACGAAGCCTACAAGCTTTCCTCGGCCCGTGACGTGTTGTTCCTGGGGCGTGGCGCGATGTTCCCTCTCGCCCTCGAAGGCGCGCTAAAACTGAAAGAAATCAGCTACATACATGCCGAAGCTTATGCGTCAGGAGAACTTAAACACGGCCCGATCGCACTGATCGATGAAAACGTGCCCGTGGTGGTCATGGCCCCCAACGACACGCTTTTCGACAAGACCGTCAGCAACATGCAAGAGGTCATGGCGCGCAAGGGCAAGGTGATCCTGATCTCGGATCGTGCGGGGCTGGATGAAGCCGCCGAAGGCACGTGGGGGCAGATCGAAATGCCACCCGTCGCCGATGCGCTCGCCCCCATCCTCTATGCGATCCCGGCGCAGTTGCTGGCCTATCACACCGCGATTGCCAAAGGCACCGATGTCGACCAACCGCGCAACCTGGCAAAATCGGTGACTGTGGAATGAACCTTGCCCCCTATATGGCGCAGCTGAACGAACTGGCTGATCCCGCCGCTGTCGAGAAAATGCAGGCCTATCACAAGGTGGATCGCCCCTATCTGGGCGTTGCCAATCCGCAGATCAACGATCTGACCAAAGCGTGGCGGACCGAGCTGTCTCTGACCGACCGGATCGCGCTGGCCGATGCCCTGTGGCAGACGGATATCTTCGAGGCGCGGGTGGCGGCGGCCAAACTGTTGACCCAGGCCCGCCTGCGCCCGGATGACGAACCCGCGTGGCAGTTGATCCAAAGCTGGGTACCGGACTTCGACAGCTGGGCCATCGCGGATCATGCCTGCATGGCGGCGCAAAAACGATTGCTGGCAGACCCTCAACGTCTGGATGTGGTAGAGACCTGGACCCAATCGGGTGAACTCTGGTCGAAGCGGGCGGCGCTTGTCGCCACCCTGCCCTGGACCAAGCAAAACAACCCCAAGCCCGAAGAGCTGGACGCGCGCGAGCGTATCCTTGGGTGGGCAGCGGGGTATCTGCCGGTCAAGAACGGCATCCTGCAAAAGGCCATCGCGTGGTGGGTCCGCGACCTCAGCCGTCATGACCCCGTGCGCGCCGCCGCCTTTATCGAGGACAACCGCGCCACCCTCAAACCCTATGCGATCAAGGAAGCCGCGCGCCATATGCCGGATTTCCCGCTGGAAGCCCCAGTGGCAGCGGACGTGACGGCGGAAGACGAAGCCCCCGCATCAGATAGCTGATCCCTACAGAAAACGGGCGTCCAAGGTTCCCCCTCGGACGCCCGTTTTGTATCTTACACCGTCACCGCGCGGCTTAACCGTTGGTGGACACTTCAACCTTGGTCAGATCCGTTAGCGACGCGCCAATCAGACGGAGCGCCGACAACGACATGCGGCTCCCGCCCGAGGCAGGCCCATCCAGCGGGATCAGTTCTACCGTAGAGGATTTGCCCGTCGCGGGGTTCGTCACGCGGCCCTGCATTTCCGATTTCACCAGCGGTGTTTTCATCCACAGCCCCGGCTCTGTCGCGCTGCCAAGCGAGGCGACGGTGGTGCCTAGCGATTTAGCCCCTGCCGCAGCAGGTTTTGACGCCTCGGCGCGTTGTTCGGCCGTGGTGGTGTCAAGCGCATCGGCTGTGCGTGCCCCAGCAGGCGGACGGGCAGCCGCGGTGGCGGACGACAGGGACGCCTCTGCACGCGCCTCGGCCTCGGCCGTGGGGGGGGCTGCGTCCGCCCCGCGTTTCCCCAAACCCAAACGATCCGTTACGCCCGCACATCCGGCCAGAGCAACGACAGCGACACCTAGAATAATATAATGTTTCATGGGTTAAATCTAACGCTCCGCCCCTGCCGCTTCAATCTCCTAAATGCTACTTGCCCCGGGATGGGCCGATGTTTACCTATGGGATATGAATGCACCTTTGATTGACCCGTTCGCCCGCGCTATCACCTATCTGCGCGTCTCTGTCACAGACCGCTGTGACTTCCGCTGTGTTTATTGCATGTCCGAGAATATGAATTTCCTCCCCAAGAAGGAACTTCTGACCTTGGAAGAGCTGGATCGGCTGTGCACCAACTTTGTCGATCTGGGTGTGCAAAAGCTGCGCATCACCGGTGGTGAGCCTTTGGTCCGCAAGGGTATCATGACCTTCTTCGACAGCATGACCCGCCATCTGGATGCCGGCACGCTGAAAGAGCTGACGCTGACCACCAATGGCAGCCAGTTGGAACGCTATGCCGCCGATCTTTATGCTGCGGGCGTGCGCCGTGTGAATGTCTCGCTTGATACGCTGGACGATCAGAAATTCGCCGACATCACCCGTTGGGGGCGTCTGCCGCAGGTGCTGCGCGGGATCGACGCGGCGCAGAATGCCGGGCTACGGGTCAAGATCAACGCCGTCGCGCTGAAAGGCTTCAACGAGGCAGAACTGCCGTCGATGACCGCATGGTGTGCGGATCGCGGGATTGATCTGACCTGGATCGAGGTGATGCCCATGGGCGACTTGGGCAACGAGGACCGCTTGGGCCAGTATTGGTCGCTCAAGGATGTGCGCCGCACCTACGAGGAACATTACACCGTCACCGATCTAGCCGAGAATACGGGCGGCCCTGCCCGGTATGTCCGGCTGGAAGAGACCGGCCAGAAGATCGGCTTTATCACGCCGCTTTCCCATAATTTCTGCGAAAGTTGCAACCGCGTGCGGATCACCTGCACCGGTGAAATCTACATGTGTCTGGGGCAGGAAGATGTGGCCGACCTGCGCGCGCCCTTGCGCAATCACCCCGATGACGACGCGCCGTTGAAAGACGCAATTCGCGCGGCGATCAACCTTAAGCCCAAGGGCCACGACTTTGATTATTCACGGCAAAAGCTGGATGGGCAGATGCCCCGCCACATGAGCCACACAGGCGGCTGACGCGACCGTGTCCGCGCCTTTCCTGTACCGCGCCTGGGTTCTTGCCAGCCGCTGCCTGATCCCCTTTGCCGCCAGCGCAGAGGCGCGCAAGCTGAACGCGCAAGACGTGCCCGCCGCCCGTGCGGGCGAGAAACGCGGCATTGCCACACAGCCGCGACCAAGCGGCGGCCCGCTCGTCTGGGTGCATGCGGCGTCCGTAGGCGAAAGCCTGTCGGTGCTGGCGCTGATCACCCGCATGGGGCATATGCTGCCCGACGCGCATTTCCTGATTACGTCCGGCACCGCGACCTCGGCCAGGCTGGTGGATCAACGTCTGCCGCCGCGCAGCCTGCACCAGTTTGCCCCGCTGGACGCCCCCGGCCCGTTAAAGCGGTTCCTGGCCCATTGGCAGCCCGACGCCGCGATATTTGTCGAAAGCGAGATCTGGCCGCAGATGCTGCGACGGACCCACGCGACCGGCGCGCCGATGGCGCTGGTCAACGCGCGCATGTCTGACAAGACGGTCGAGTTCTGGGAGAAATGGCCCCGCACTGCCCGCTACCTGTTCGATGTCTTCACGCTGATCGTGACGCAGAATGACGCGATGGCGCGCAATATGATCCGCATGCATGCCCCCGCCGATCGTGTGTCGCCGGGCGTGAACCTGAAATCCATGGCCGGCCCGCTGCCCGTCGATGCACAGGCGCTGGCGGCTGCGCGCACAGCGCTTGGCGGGCGGGCGGTCTGGGTCGCCTCCTCCACCCACGAAGGCGAGGAACGCAGCGTGCTGGACGCACATAAGAAGCTGCTGCGCGAGATCCCCGATCTGTGTCTGATCCTTGCCCCCCGCCACCCCGAACGCGGCGACGCGGTAGAGGCGATGGTTCAGGACGCGGGGCTGACCGTGCGGCGTCGCAGCCGTGGGGATGCCCCCGGGGGTCAGGTCTATCTGGCCGACACGCTGGGGGAATTGGGCCTGTGGTACAGCCTGTCCGATGTCGTGTTTCTGGGCGGATCTCTGCTGCCCATTGGCGGGCATAACCCGTTCGAGGTGGCGCAATCGGGTGCCGCCGTGCTGTCGGGCAACCATGTTGCGGCCTTTGCGGAAACCTATGCCCAGCTCGAGGCTGAAGGCGCTGCGCGGATCGTGGCGGATGGCGATGATCTGGCCACCCGCGTTGCCGCGCTCTTGACCAAACCGGACGAGCTGGCGACGATGACCGCAGCCGCTGCCCGCTTCATCGCGGCACAAGATGACCAGCTTGATGCCATCGCCAGCCGTCTGATCACCACATTGAAGTTGGATACCCCATGACGCACCCCCTTGCCCGCACCGATGTGATCGCGCCGAATTTCAAACGCAGGCTCAGCGGCGTCACGGCCACTGTGATGCGGCTGGTGCCGGTGCAATCGCGCGATATCTCTATCGCGGCAACGGGCCCCGTCGTGCCTGATGACGTGCCGCAGGTGCCGCTGGCCTCGCTTGTGACCATGTCGCGCCGCGGGCCGTCACCGTCAGGCTGGCGGGTCTGGCACGCGCGGCGCAACGTCGAGATGCTGGGCGGGCTGGCGCTGCGCTATCTGCTGGGCAAGCGGCTCAAGCTGATGTTCACCTCGGCCAGCCAGCGTGAACAGACCGGCCTGACGCGCTGGCTGATCCGGCGGATGGATGCCGTGGTGGCGACCTCGGACCGGACCAACGCCTATCTGGAAAACCCCGGCCATGTGATCATGCACGGGATCGACACCGAGGGCTTTTCCCCCTCGCCCGACCGCGCCGCCCTGCGCGCCGAGCTCAAGCTGCCAGTGAACGCGACGCTGGTGGGTTGCTATGGCCGTATCCGCGCCCAAAAGGGCACCGATGCCTTTGTCGAGGCGATGCTGCCGATCCTGCGGGACAACCCCGATGTCGTCGCCCTTGTGATGGGGCGCGCGACCGAGAAATACGAGAGCTTCGAGAAGGGCCTGAAAGACCGCGCCCGCGCCGAAGGGCTGTCGGACCGGATGCTGTTCCTGCCAGAGGTGCCTGTGGGCGATATGGCGGATTTCTACCGCGTGCTGGACCTTTACGTCGCCCCCCAACGGTGGGAGGGCTTCGGCCTCACCCCGATCGAGGCGATGGCCTGCGGTGTACCCGTGGTCGCGACCCGTGTGGGTGCCTTTGAAAAGCTGGTGGTGCAAGGTACGACGGGCCTGCTGGTGGACCCCGATGACATTCCCGCGCTCGAGGCCGCGACGCGCGATGCGCTGTCCGACCGGACCCGTCTGGCCGCATGGGCAGAGGCCGGGCGCAGCTATGTGATGTCGGATTTCTCTATCGCGCGCGAAGCGGCGGCGCTGGTCAAAATCTATCGCAAGCTGCTGGCGGCATAGGGCGCGGGTTTCCCCCCGCCCCATGCCTGTGTGATCAGCCGATGGGCATGCGTTGTTCGGCGATACCCGCCCACCAGCTGCAGCCCGCGGGAATGATATCGTCGTTAAAGTTATACATCGGGTGGTGCACCATCGCGGTGTCGCCATTGCCGACCAGAATATAGGCACCGGGGCGCTCTTCGAGCATAAAGGCGAAATCCTCGCCCCCCATGACCAAAGGTGCTTCGTCGCATTGCCCCGAGATGCCGCGCGCGACATCCGCCGCGAATTCAGTCTGTTCGTCGTGGTTCACCATCACCGGATAGTTGCGCACGTATTTGACCTTTGCCGTCGCGCCAAAACTTGCCGCGATGCCTTCACAAATCTCTGTCACGCGCTTTTCAGCCAGATCGCGCAGGTCATTGGACAGGGTGCGCACGGTGCCCAGCAAGTTCACCCGCTGCGGGATCACGTTGAACGCCTTGGACGAGGATTCGATCGAGGTGATCGAGACAACGATATTGCCCACGGGGTCCGCGTTCCGGCTGACGATGGTTTGCAGCGCGGTGATGATATGTGCGGTGACCACACCGGTATCGATAGTCTCGTGTGGTTTGGCCGCGTGGCCGCCCAGACCCTCGACTTCGATTTCCAGCAGGTCGGTGGCCGCAAAGAACGGGCCGGTGCGGATGCCGAATTGTCCCGCGGGAATGCCGGGCCAGTTGTGCATGCCATAGACTTCCTGAATGCCCCAGCGTTCCATCATGCCGTCCTTGCACATCTCGCGCCCGCCGCCGCCGCCTTCTTCGGCAGGCTGAAAGATCACCACAACAGTCCCGTCAAAGTTCCGTGTCTCGGCCAGATACTGCGCCGCGCCCAACAGCATCGCCGTGTGGCCGTCGTGGCCGCAGGCATGCATCGCATTGGGCGTTTTGGAGGCATAGTCCAGCCCCGTCTGTTCGTGGATCGGCAGCGCGTCCATATCGGCACGCAGCCCGATGACCTTGCCCGAGGTGGTAGCATTGCCCTTGATCACGCCGACAACACCGGTACGCCCGATGCCTTCGACAACTTCGTCACAGCCGAAAGCGCGCAGTTTCTCGGCCACGGTGGCAGAGGTGCGATGCGTCTCGAACAGGATCTCGGGGTGTTCATGCAAATCACGTCGCCATGCGGTGATGTCGGTGTGCAATTCGGCAAATCGGTTCTTAACGGGCATTTTTCGAAGTCCTTGAAGTCTGTGAAAAAAGGGAACGCGCAGCGCCCCTTTCGGGCAAAGCCGGCGGCTAGGCTGGCAATCTTGTTTCAATCATTTCCGCGAACCAGCTACAACCTGCGGGGATCGCGTCATCGTTGAAATTATACATGGGGTGGTGGACGGTGGGCCCGTCGCCATTGCCCAGCATGATATAGGCACCGGGGCGCTGGTTCAGCATATACGAGAAATCCTCTCCGGCCATGATCGGCGGCGTGTCGCGGTCCACACCGGGGGCGATATTCTCGGCCACATCGGCGGCATAAGCGGTGTTCGCGTCAGCGTTCACGGTGATGGGATAGCCGCGCGTGTAAGTGATGTCGGCAGTGCATTGGTGGGCGGCGCAGGTGTGGGTCACGACAGCCTCCAGCCGGTCCTGCACCAGATCGCGGATGCCCGCATCCAGCGTGCGGACCGTGCCGCGCAGCCGCACGGTTTGCGGCAGGACGTTGTGGCTGTCGGTATCGGACCGCAGGGTACAGACTGACACGACAGCATTCTTGATCGGATCCACGTTGCGTGCGGCGATGGATTGCAGCGCGACAACGACATGCGCCGCGGCAAGGTTGGTATCGATCGCCTCGTGCGGGGCTGCGGCATGGCCGCCCTGCCCGGTGATGATGATGTCGAACTCATCCGCCGCCGCCAGTAAAGGGCCAGGGCGGATCGCGAATGCGCCGACGGGATGGCCGGGCATATTGTGCAGCCCGTAGACCTCGTCGATGGACCAACGCTCCATCAGGCCTTCCTCGACCATGACGTTGCCACCGCCGCCACCCTCTTCAGCGGGTTGGAAGATAAGCACCGCCCGCCCGTCGAAATTGCGCGTTTCCGCAAGATATTGCGCGGCCCCCAGCAGGATCGCGGTGTGCCCGTCATGGCCGCAGGCATGCATCTTGCCCGGCGTTTTGGAGGCATACTCAAGCCCCGTCGCCTCGGTGATGGGCAGAGCGTCCATATCCGCGCGCAAGCCGATGCTGCGCCCCGAGGCATTGGTCTTGCCCTCGATCACCGCGACGATGCCGCTTTGCGCCACGCCGGTGGTGATATCGGTGATGCCAAAGCTGCGTAGCTTCTCTTCGACGAAAGCCGCGGTCTGCGGCAGATCGAATTGCAGTTCGGGGATCGTATGCAGGTGACGCCGCCACGCGGTGATGTCGGCATGGGTTTCGGCAAAGCGGTTCTTGATCGGCATCGCGTGCGTTCCTTTTTGTGTCTAGACGTTCGGGCCCAGGATCATCGGGCTGCCATCGGTGAAACGTGCAAGGCGAAAGCGGGTCAGGTCGTGCCCGGCGCTTTGCCCCGTGGCCAGACGCGCCAGAACGCGGCCCATGCCCGGCCCGATACCAAAGCCGTGCCCCGACATGCCCGTGCCAATGGTCAGCCCCGGCAGTGCTGCCACAGTATCCACGACAGGTACAATGTCAGGCATCGTGTCGATCATCCCCGCCCAGGCAGATTTCAGCTTTATCGGCCCCAGCTCGGGAAACATTGCTGAAAAATCACGCAGCAGGCGGCGGATCTTGGCCATATTGGGCGTGGGATTAAGGATGCGCATCGCCTCGAAGGGGGATGGGGTATCGGCCTGCCAGCGCCGCTTGGTCGTCCAGGCATCGGGAAAGCCCTTGGGCGCAAAAGGGTGAAGCCTTTGACCAAAGGGATCGGCGCGCAACTGGGTCAGGTAGTGGGGCAAGGCGCGAAAGGCGTCAGGGCCCACGAACAGCTCGGGCGCGCCGGGAGGGGCGAGCGTATAGCCGCCATCCTCGCGCCGCCGGAACGCGACCCGCCCGTCCGACACCGCCCCTGCGTAAATTTCAGGCAAGCTTTCGGTCGCCGCCACATTTTCGCGTACCGACAGCTGCGGCATAGAGATACCGTGATTGCGCAGGAACAGCGCCGACCATGCCCCGCCTGCCAGCACCACCTGCGAAGACGCGATACGCCCCTGTTCCGTGATCACCCCGGCAACCCGCCCCGCCGCGATATCAAGGCAGCGCACGGCGCAATTCTCGATGATCTGAACGCCCTCTCGCGCGGCGATACCGGCGAGAGCGGGCACCGCGACCCAAGGCTCCGCCCGCATGTCCGACGGCGTGATCAGCGCGCCGATCTGAGGTGTGGCAAGGCCGGGGAACATGGCGGAGACCTCGGCCGCCGTCATCATCCGGCTGTCCGCGCCATTGGCCCGCGCATGGGGCAGCCAGTCTTCGTAGCCCGCAAGCTGTGTCGGCCTTTGCGCCAGATAGGCGATGCCGCCCTGCCGCAGCCCGATATCCGCGTTCGTTTGCCCCGCAAGTTCGCGCCAGAGCGCCTGCGCCTCGGCCATGATCGGCATCTCGTCAGGGTCGCGCCCCTGTTGCCGGATCCACCCCCAATTGCGGCTGGATTGTTCAGCGGCGATGCGGCCCTTTTCCAGCAAGGTGACCGAGTGACCCTCCCGGGCGAGGAACAGCGCCGTGCAGACCCCGATGATCCCGCCGCCGATAACGACGATATCCGACGTCGCTGGCTGGGGGCCGGGATAGGTGACGGGGGTGGTCATATGGATCGGGAAAGGCTGCATGGGTCAGGCTTTATATTGCGTGGGCATCGCGGGCAAAGCAGGCCTGGATCGGGGGCCAGCCCCCGGGTGCCGCGCTGCGGCCCCTCCCCCGGGATGTGATGCCATTTGGAAGAAGGGGGCCGCTGCGCTGTGTCATTTCAAACGGTCAAGCAGGTCGCGCATGAATCTATGGCCGGCCTCGAATTGCGCGACTTCGATATATTCGTTGGGCTGGTGCGCCTGTGCGATATCGCCGGGGCCGCAGATCACCGCGCTATACCCAGCTTCCTGGAACTGTCCGGCCTCGGTCCCGTAGGAGACCTTGTGGCTGGCATTGTCGCCGGTGATCTGGCGCACGAAGGTTTCGGCCAGCCCGTCTTTTTCGGGTTGTAGTGCGGGGACGTCGAAACGGGGGGTGACCTCGATATAGGTTTCGGGGACGACCTCTTGCATCTGCTTTTCGACCTCGCGCACCTTTTCCAGATAGGCGGTGCCCCAGGCGTCTTTATCTTCGCCCGGCACGACGCGGAAATCCATGGCGAAGTGGCAATCCTTGGCGGTGATATTATGCGCTGTCCCGCCCGAGATCACGCCCACATGGGCGGTGGTAAAGGGCGGGTTGAACATCGCGGCAAGCTCGCTGGGTTTGCGGGCCATGTTTTCGGTGTTCACCTCATTCGCCCATTCGATCAGCTTGGCCCCCGCCATGATCGCGTTGACGCCTGTGTGCAGGAGCGAGGAATGGACCTCGAAGCCGACCACATGGGTGTTGAAGCCCGTGCCGCCCTTGTGGCCTGTAACGGCCTGCATGGTCGAGGGTTCCCCCACGATCACCAGTGCCCCCTTGGGCAGCACCGGTTGCATCGCCTCGATCATCGGAGGGGCACCGGTGCAGCCGATTTCCTCGTCAAAGCTGAGCGCGATCTGGAGCGGGCGTTGCACGTCGGCGTAATGTGCCTCTACCAGTGCCCAAATAGCCAGCGCATCAAAGCCCTTCATGTCGCAGCAGCCGCGCCCGTAATAGCGCCCGTCCCGTTCGACCACGGTGAAAGGGTCGCTGTCCCAGGGCTGACCGTCCACCGGCACCACATCGGTATGCCCCGACAGAACCACCGCGCCCTCTTCCCACGGGCCCACATGGGCGAAAAGCGCATGTTTGGGTTGATCGGGATGGATATAGCGATGGGACGCGATGCCGTGGCTTTCAAGGTAATCGGCCACCCAGTCGATCAGCGGGATATTCGTATCCCGCGACACAGTAGGAAAGCTGACGAGTTTTTCCATCAGCTCGAACGGGGTCATGCGCGCAGTCATTAATGTGGTCCTTTAGTATCCGCTATCGGTGATCAAGACCTGATGGCCGGGGGATACGGTTTTGTAAACAGAGGGTTCCGCGACATAGCTAGTCGGATGGATCGGGGACGGGATCGGCTTGAAGTTCAGCTCGCTTTCCTTTTTGCGACGCCGTGGATCGGCGATGGGGACGGCTTTCATCAGGGCCTGCGTATAGGGGTGCTGCGGGTTTTCAAACACCTGCGACCGCGTGCCCATTTCCACGATCCGGCCCAGATACATCACGCCGACGTGGTGGCTGACCCGTTCGACCACAGCCATATCGTGGCTGATGAACAGGAAGGACAGCCCCATTTCCGCTTGCAGCTCCAGCATCAGATTGACCACCTGCGCCTGCACCGACACATCCAGCGCCGACACGGCTTCATCCGCGACGATCAGCTTGGGGTTCAGCGCTAAGGCCCGCGCGATGGCGACGCGCTGGCGCTGACCACCTGACAGCTCGTGCGGGAAGCGGCGCATGAAGCTGCGCGGCAGTTCCACACGGTCAAACAGCATCTCGATGCGCTTGGTCAGCTCGGCCCCCTTGAGCGTGCCATAATTGTGGATCGGTTCGGCCACCTGATCCGACAGCTGCATCTGCGGATTGAGCGAGGCAAATGGGTCCTGAAAGATCATCTGCATGTCCAGCCGCGCCTTGTGCAGGCCACGTGAATCCAGTGCCATGATGTCTTTGCCATCGAGGTTGACCTCGCCCGACTGGGGGTCGACCAGCCGCAGCAAGGACCGCCCCGCCGTAGATTTCCCGCAGCCGGATTCCCCCACAAGGCTTAGCGTCTGGCCCTTGTTGATGGTAAACGACAGGTCCTCGACCGCATGGACATTGGCGACGGTGCGGCGCAGGAAGCCGCCCTGCACCGGAAAGCGCGTGGTCAGGTTCTTGACCGTCAGCAGCGTTTCCTCTGTGCCCTTGATGGGTTTGATCTCTTTATCCGCCGTCCCGAGCAGTTTCATCGGTTCGGGATAGGGTTTGCCGCGCATCTCTCCCAGCTTGGGGACGGCGGCCAGCAACGCCTTGGTATAGGGGTGTTGAGGGTTTTCGAAGATTTCCTCGACCGTGCCTTCTTCGACCTTGTTACCGCGGAACATGACGACGACGCGATCGGCCATCTGGGCGACAACGGCCATGTCATGGGTGATGAACATGACGGCGGTGCCGGTCTCGCGTTTCAACCGGTCGATCAGCGCGAGGATTTCAGCCTGAATGGTCACATCCAGCGCGGTGGTGGGTTCATCCGCGATCAACAGCCGCGGCGAACAGGCCAGCGCCATGGCGATCACCACACGCTGGCGCATCCCGCCCGACAGCTCGTGCGGGTATTGTGCAAGACGGCGGGCCGGTTCGGGGATGCGGACCTGGGTCAGAAGCTCCAGCGCGCGGGCCTCTGCCTGCGCCTTGGACATGTTCTTGTGCAGGCGCAGCCCTTCGGTCAGCTGGCGACCGACGGTAAAGACCGGGTTCAGCGCTGTCATCGGTTCCTGAAAGATCATCCCGATCTCATTGCCGCGAATATCGCGCATCACATCCTGATCTGTGCGCGCCAAATCGACAGCGGGATCGTTCTGGCGCTCAAATAATAGGCGCCCACCCGCAATTTTTCCGCCGCCGAACTCGACCAGACGCATCAGCGACAGCGAGGACACCGATTTACCCGAGCCGGATTCGCCCACAACGCAGACAGTTTCACCCGCATTGATGTCAAAGCTGACGTTCTCCACACCTAGAACGGGTCCGTCCTGGGTCTGAAATTCGACCCTAAGCTCTTGAATTTGCGCGATTGGTGTCGGCGTTGCCTCGTCTAGCATGGTATTTTCCAGCGCTTCTCGTTTAATCAATTTGACGACGCTAAGGCACTTCGTCATCTGGTGTCAAATCGGTCCAAGGGACCGCTAACATCCGCTGCTTTGGAGGCTTGCATTTTTTTTCAAACCTGTTTCGATGCTTCGACGTTATTGGCGTGGCTGGAAAAACGGGCGTTTTGGCGGGCATCCCTGTCTGTCGCAGCACCCTGCCCCCGGCCGTGATCAAGATTGACGTTTTTGGCATTGCCAGAAAAGACAGACCATAAAAAAAGGCACCTCAAAAAACCAACGGTGTCCAACAAGGAGTAAGCTATGAACATGAAAACCCTGTTACTGGGAGCCGCGGCTTCGGTAGCGATCGCCCCCGCCGCATTCGGCGCCGCCCACGAGGGCGAGCGTGGACGCGACGGCGAGGTGAAAGTTATCTACTGGCAAGCGCCCTCGATCATGACCCCCTATCTGTCGGGCGGCACAAAAGACCTCGAGGCGGCGAGCCTCGTGCTGGAGCCGATGGGCCGCTATGACGAAACCGGCGCGTTGGTCCCCTATCTGGCGACCGAGATTCCCACCGTTGAAAACGGCGGCGTGGCCGAAGACCTGAAATCCATCACCTGGAAGCTGAAAGAGGGCCTGGTTTGGTCCGACGGCACGCCGGTGACCTCGGCGGATCTGAAATTCACCGCTGAATACTGTATGCACCCAGAAGGCGGCTGCGCGCAGGCGTCGAAGTTCGATGGCGTTGAAAGCATCGATATTGTGGATGATCTGACGGTTACCGTTCATTTCACCGACGCCAAGCCAAACCCTTATGGCCCGTTCATGGGCGCGCAATCACCGATCATTCAGGCCGCGCAGTTCAAGGACTGCCTGGGCGCGAAAGCCCCCGAATGTACCGAAGCCAACTTTAACCCCATCGGCACCGGCCCGTTCCGCGTGACAGATTTCCGTCCCAATGACGTGATCCAGATGGAAGCCAACCCCAACTACCGTGACCCCAGCAAACCTGCGTTTGCGACACTGACCCTCAAGGGCGGTGGTGATGCGAATGCCGCGGGTCGTGCGGTGATGGAAACCGGCGAATACGACTATGCCTGGAACATGCAGCTGGCCCCTGATGTGCTGGCGAAAATGGCCGAAGGCGGCAAGGGTCAGGCGATCTCTGCATTCGGGACATTGGTCGAACGGATCGAGATGAACCTGACAGACCCATCGCCGGACCTGCCAGAGGGCGAACGCTCCACCGTGGCGCATCCGCACCCGATCCTGTCCGACTTTAAGGTCCGCAAGGCGCTGTCCATGGCGATCGACCGTCCTTTGCTGGTCGAAGTTGGCTATGGCCAGGCGGGTCGCGCGACCTGTAACCTTGTGCCCGCGCCCGAGCTGTATGCCTCCGACAACACCGAATGTCTGACGCAGGATCTCGAAGGCGCGAAAGCTCTGCTGGAAGAAGCCGGCTGGACCGACACCAATGGCGACGGCATCCGCGACAAAGACGGTGAAAAACTGTCCCTGCTGTACCAGACCTCGACCAACGCTGTCCGTCAGGATTTCCAGGCGCTGATCAAAGACTGGTGGAATCAGATCGGTGTCGAAGTCGAACTGCGCAACCTTGATGCGTCGGTCTTCTTTGGGGGCGACCCCGGTTCGCCCGATACTTTCCAAAAGTTCTATGCCGACGTTGAAATGTACGCGAACAACTTTGACGGCACCGATCCGCAAGCCTACCTGTCTGCCTATCGCTGTGGCAACGAGCCCAAGCCTTCAAGCCAGTGGCAGGGTGAGAACATCAACCGTTTCTGCAACGAAGAATATGACGCGTTGCTGGACGAACTGTCGCGCACGGGCGAGTTGGACAAGCGCGGCGATATCGCCAAGCAGCTGAACAACATCATCACACGTGACACGATGACCATCGTTCCGCTGGTCGACCGTGGTCGGGTTTCCGCTGCGTCCAACACTCTGGGCGGAGTGATCCTGAACACATGGGATTCCGAACTGTGGAATGCCGCCGACTGGTACCGCGTGAAAGAATAATCACGCCCAAGCTCAGAGGAGCACGCAGCGCGCGTGCTCCTCATGACTTGATGCCTGTGTGAATGTGTGCGAAATCGCGCCTCCCTTCGATTTTGACATGCTTCCCCTCCCCTAGACCGACTTGCAAAGGCGCTGTGCATGCTGACCTTCACCATTCGTCGACTACTTTTGTCGATACCAACGCTTTTGTTTATCAGCCTGGTAATCTTCCTGCTGTTGCAACTGGCCCCCGGCGATCCGATGGCCCAGGTGCCGCTGACAGTCCCACCAGAGGTAAAACAGAAAATGCGCGAGGCGCTTGGCCTCGGGCAGCCGATCTATGTGCAATACTATAAATGGCTGATCCAGTTCTTCTGGGTTGAACCGCAGGTCTTCATTGACTGGGCCACCCGCGACAGCTTCCTGCTGGGCTGGCTGCCCGACACCAGCCTGTCGACCTTCATCGACCCCGACACAGGTGCTGTGCGTCCTGTACAGCGTGCGATCAGCTGGCAGACCCGCAGCCCGATCATGGACATCGTGATCCAGCGGATGCCGCAGACGCTTTGGGTGGTTGGGCTGAGCTATATCGTGGGCATCCTGATCGCGATCCCGATTGGCATCTATTCGGCCTACCGCCACTATTCGCTATTCGATCAAGCGGGCACCTTTGTCACCATGATCGGCTTTTCGATCCCGCCCTTCTTCACCGGGCCGCTGCTGATCGTGATTTTCTCGGTCTCGTTGGGGTGGTTGCCGTCGATCTATGACACGACCCATGTCGTGACCGACTGGGAGAGTTTCAAATTCCAGTTCATGCAGATGATTATGCCCGTGATGGTGTTGGCGCTGCAAACCACCGCGCAGATCAGCCGCTACATGCGCGGCGCGATGCTGGACAACCTGAACCAGGACTATGTGCGCACCGCCCGCGCCAAAGGGCTGCGCGAGAAATCGGTCGTTCTGGTCCATGTGCTGCGCAACTCGATGATCCCAGTGGTCACGGTGATTGCCCTTGGCATGCCCGCGATCTTTGGCGGCGCGATCATTACCGAGAATGTGTTCAAGGTGAATGGTATCGGGCAGCTGCTGCTGACGGCGCTTTTTGCCAACGACCTGCCGATGGTGATGACGCTGACCTTTATCTTCGCCATCCTCATCGTTCTATTCAACCTGATTGCCGATGTTCTATACGGCCTGCTTGACCCAAGGATCCGCTATGACTGAGCAAGCCACCCCCGCAAGCCCGATCGAGGCCGACATCGAACTCTATGGCGCGCTGGTCGATAAAGAGCCGCAAAAGCCGCCGCGCAGCCAGTGGATCGACATCTGGCAGCAGTTCCGCAAGCACAAGGGCGCTGTCTTTGGCGGAGGCTTCCTGCTGTTCATCACCCTCGCGGTGTTGTTCGGCCCCTACCTTTGGGATGTCGACCCCAAGGCGTTGGATATCCGCAACAAGAACTGGCGCCCCGTGTATCAACTGCTGTTCGACAGCGAGGCCAAGGCCGGTTGGGCACATCCCTTTGGCACCGACCAGCTGGGCCGTGATATCATGGCACAGATGATCGCCGGCGGGCGTGTGTCTATGGCGGTGGGCTGGCTGGCCATGGGACTGGCGCTGGTCATCGGTTCGGCCATCGGCGTCATCTCGGGCTATTTCAAACGGCTCGATTTCTGGCTGATGCGCTTTACCGATCTGGTTCTGTCGCTGCCGATCCTGCCGCTGACGCTGCTGGCGGTGACCCTGTTCCGCCAACCGCTCAACGCACGGTTTGGCCCCGAAGGCGGGATGTTCATCCTGATCGTCGGCATCATCGGGCTGACCTCGTGGATGCAGACCGCGCGGATCGTGCGCGGCGACATTCTGGCGCTGAAAGAGCGCGAGTTCATCCTCGCCGCACGGTCCATCGGGACGCGGTCGGGCAAGATCATCCGCAAGCACCTGCTGCCCAACGTCATCTCTCCGATCATGGTTTCGGCCACGCTGGGACTGGCGACCGCGATCATCACCGAAAGCGCGCTGAGCTTTCTGGGCGTCGGCTTCCCGTCGGACTATCCGACATGGGGCAAGCTCTTGTCCGATGCCGTGTCACGGATGCAGGAATTCCCCGAGCGGGTGATCCTGCCCGGCGTCGCGATCTCGCTGACCGTGCTGAGCGTGAACTACCTTGGCGACGGGCTACGTGACGCGCTGGACCCGCGGCTGCGCGGACGGTGATCCGGATCGGACCGTCGCCTTTTGGGGCTGCTGTCGGGTTTGAGTATTTGAAAAAGGGTGAAGGGGGGCTGCGGCCTCCCTTTGTCGTGGGGGCGCAAAAGGCTTGAACTTAGGCGGTTTCCGCGTCAGGGAACTGTCGTGCTGTCGTCAAGGGGATCACGGGGATGTTTGAACAATTCGGTTTTGAGACCGCCACGCCGCAACAGGCGGCTGTCTGGTTCGCGCTGGCGGTTGGGGTGATCTTTGGCATACTCGGGCAGATCACCAAATTCTGTTTTCGCCGCTCGCTGATTGGCGAGGACCGGCGCGCCGCAAAAGGGGTCTGGCTGACAGCGCTGGCCTTTGCCGTGCTGGGGACGCAGGTCGCTGTCGCCATGGGCTGGATCAGCTTTGCCGAACACCGCTTTATGGTGCCGGATGTGCCCTATCTGGCGATTGGCATTGGCGGGCTGCTTTTTGGCGCGGGGATGGTGTTGACGCGGGGCTGTATCTCTCGGCTGACCATTCTGGCGGGCTCCGGCAATTTGCGCGCGGCGTTGGTCGTGGTTGTCTTTGCCGTTGTGGCCCATGCCACGTTGAAAGGCGTGCTGGCCCCGATGCGCGTGGCGCTTGGCAGTGTGACCCTTGGGCTTGGCGATTACGTCAGCCTTGCCGCCCTGCCCGGGGGGGTGGTGCTATGGGGCGGGCTGATCGTGGTGGCGGCCCTTGCCGTGGCGCTGCGATCGGGCAACCGCTGGACCCATCTGGTGATGGCGGCGATGATTGGCCTGCTGGTCCCGCTGGCCTGGGTCGGGACGGGGTTTATCCTGTTTGACGAATTCGACCCTATCGCGATGGAAAGCCTGTCGTTCACCTCTCCTTCGGCCGATGCGCTGTTCTGGGTGGTGGCCAGCAGTTCGATCCCCGCGGGCTTTGGCGTCGGGCTTTTGGGGGGCGTGGCCCTGGGGGCCTGCGCGTCGAGCCTGATCTTTGGCGGCTTTGGCTGGCAAAGTTTCGAGACACCCGCCCAGACGGGCCGCTATCTGACCGGAGCGGCTTTGATGGGTGTGGGCGGTGTACTGGCGGGCGGCTGCACGCTGGGGGCCGGATTGTCCGGCGTGCCCACGCTGTCCCTTGCCGCTATCCTTGCGATTGTGATGATCGGTGTCGGCGTGCTGGCGATGCATGCCACCCTGCGCGCAACCCCGGCGGGCAGTTGACCCTATTTGATCTTGTGGCGCAGGCGGCGCAGCAGCCCCCAGACCAGCAGCACCACCACCGGGACGGCCACTGCCGTGAGCGTGCCCTTGCTGACCCCGATACGGTCGGCCAGCGGGTAGAGCATATAGCCCACCAGCGACACCGCGTAATAGCTGATCGCGACCACGGACAGCCCTTCGACCGTGTGTTGCAAACGCAGTTGCAGGTCAGAGCGTTTGTCCATGCTGGCCAGTATCGCCTGATTTTGCGCGGATCGTTCCACATCAACCCGTGTCCGCAACAACTCGGCCGCGCGGCTGGCGCGGGCGGACATTTTATTGAGCCGTGTTTCCGAGGATGTGACTGTACGCATCGCAGGCTCGTAGCGGCGCATCATGAATTCATCAAACCCTTGCCGCGCCATGAACCGCGTTTCGCGCAGGGCCCCGATCCGCTGTGCGACGATAGCTTGATACGCCTCTGTCGCGCCCAGACGGTAAGACGCATCCGCCGAAAGCGCCTCTAGCCCGACAGAGATATCCAGCAGCCGGTGCAGCGTGTCTTCGGCCATGGCAGAGGTGCCTGCCATACCCGCCATCAGATCGTTCAGCTCTGCATCGATACGGTCCAACTGGCCCGCGAATTCGCGCACCTTGGCAAAGCCGAGCATCGACATGGATTTATAGGTCTCTATCTCGCACAGACGTTGCACGATGCGGCCCAAGCGGCGGCTGCCCGTGCCTTCGCTGGCAAAGACCGCCATGCGCATGTGGCCCGCGGGATCGATGCGAAAGTCGCTGGCGATGACGGCAGCATCTTCAAGCACCGATGCCACGGCGAGGCTTTCGGGGACGAACCAGTCTTGCAACGCCTCGGCGATCTGCGCGTCCTGTGGCGGACGGGGCACCAGCCGCAGCAGAATAGAGGTGATCCGCTGCGCGTTCAGGCCCGCGCGCCAATCCTGTGGGAAGACATCAAACTCTGCCGGATCAAAGGGGCGCTGGCCGAGCTGATCCAGAAACACGGTATAGGTCACGAACTCGGTATGCTGCTCCCACTTCAGCGTGTATTTTCCCATCGGGCCGAAATAATGGGTCGCGTCCTCGGCGGGTAGCGGCGCACCATAATGGGCCAAGAGATCACGGAGCTGTTGCAGATCGACAGAGCGGTCCCGCCGCGCGGCCTCCCCCAATGGGCGCACGGCCAGATAGGCCGCAACATGGGGCGCGGTGAGCGAGGGGAACGGGCGGGCGTGCAGCTCGCTATTGAGCGTATAGCGCAGAGGGTGATCGTCGAGGGCGGGCACGATGCGGGCTTTCTACAAGGGGTCAATCAAAGCAGTCTATCGTGACCACCGCCATTCGCCTAGATATATTTCACATATCTTTCATAGGGTTAACCGTATACCGCGGAATACCGGACCCGTTTCAGAACCGGTTGACCGGTATCTTGAGGTAGGCGTGGCCGTCGTCTTCCGCCTCCGGTAAGCGCCCTGCCCGAAGGTTCATCTGTAAGACATGCAGCATCCGGTCGGGCAGCGCGAGGGTTTTGTCCCGCGCCTCGCGCTGGTCGACGAAGCTTTGCTGCGACACGCCACCGCCGATATGGGCGTTGTGCCGGCGTTGTTCGGCCACGGTGGATTCCCACTTGGGTTGGCTGCGATACTCGGTGCCATAGTCATGGCCGATGAACAGGCGCGTGGCATCCGGCAGGGCAAGGATATCTTGCAAGGACTGGTAGAGTTCAGCCGCGGTGCCACCCGGGAAATCGGCGCGCGCCGTGCCCACATCGGGCTGCATAAAGCTGTCATGCACAAAAGCCGCGTCAGAGCCTACGACATAGGTGATCGACCCCAACGTGTGCCCCGGCGACAACATCACCCGCACGGGCAGCTCGCCGATGGTGAATGTATCGCCATCCTCGAACAGGTGGTTGAAATCGGCGGCGGGGTCAAAGGCGTCGGGCATGTTGTAATAGTCACGCCAGAGCTCTGCGATCTCTTTCACCCTGGCCCCGATGGCATTGGGCTTGTTTAGCCGTTGCTTCAATACGTGCGAGGCCATGAGATGGTCCGCATGGGGGTGCGTGTCGAGGATCCATTCGATCTCGTAGCCCGCGGCTTCGGCGTGGCGCAGGATGGTATCGACATGCTGCGTGTCAGTCGCCGCACTTTGTGGGCTGAAGCCCAGAACCACGTCGATCACCGCCGCCTTTGAGGTCGCCGGATCAGCCACAAGATATTGGATGCTGCCGGTATCGTCATCGTAAAAGCCGGTCACTTCAGGGGAACCGGGGCCGGTCGAGGGGCTGGTGCGTGAAAACTTCATATTCAAATCCTCCTATATGACAATTCAACACGTGCCACCGGCTTGAGTTCCACTGCCTTCGCCCCAAAAGCAAAAGGGGCGGCGCATTGCTGCACCGCCCCTTGGTTTGTCGCCTGTCGCGTGATCAGTCGATCAGCGGCAGCAGCTTGTCGAGGCTCGCCTTGGCGTCGCCGTAAAGCATCCGCGTGTTGTCCTTGAAGAACAGCGGGTTCTCGATTCCGGAATAGCCTGTCCCCTGCCCGCGTTTGGACACGATGACGTTCTTGGCCTTCCAGCATTCCAGAACCGGCATACCGGCGATGGGGCTGTTGGGGTCGTCCTGTGCGGCAGGGTTCACGATGTCATTGGACCCGATCACGATCGCCACGTCGGTTGACGGGAAATCATCGTTGATCTCGTCCATCTCCATCACGATGTCATAGGGCACTTTGGCCTCGGCCAGCAGCACGTTCATGTGACCCGGCAGACGCCCCGCAACGGGGTGAATGGCGAAACGCACGTTCTTGCCTTTTGCCCGCAGCTTTTTGACCAGCTCGCTTACCGCTTGCTGTGCCTGCGCGACCGCCATGCCGTAACCGGGGATGATGATGACGCTGTCGGCCTCGTTCAGCAGGGTGGCAACACCGTCAGTGTCGATCGCAACCTGCTCGCCCTCGACCTCCATCTGCGGACCGGATGTCCCGCCGAAACCGCCGAGGATCACGCTGACGAACGACCGGTTCATCGCCTTACACATGATGTAGGATAGGATCGCACCAGACGAGCCGACCAGCGCGCCCACGACGATCAGAAGATCGTTGCCAAGCGAGAAGCCAATCGCCGCCGCAGCCCAGCCAGAGTAGCTGTTCAGCATCGACACAACCACGGGCATATCCGCGCCGCCGATACCCATGATCAGGTGGTAGCCGATGAACAGTGCCGCCAGGGTCATGATGAACAGCGGCAGGAAGCCACCGGTGTTGAAGTACCAGACCAGACACAGCAGCGACAAGCCAGCCGCCGCGGCGTTCAGGATGTGACCGCCGGGCAGTTTTGTCGCCGACGTATCCACGCGCCCCGCCAGCTTACCGTAGGCGATGACCGACCCAGTAAAGGTGATGGCACCGATGAACACACCAAGGAACAGTTCGACCCGCAGGATCGCGATCTCGACGCTGTCTTTCTTGGCCAGCAGCGCTGCGAACCCTTCGGTCGCCTTGCGGGCGGTGTCATCCATCGCCAGCACGTTGCCCAGTTCGATATGCGCGTTATAGCCGACGAAGACCGCCGCCAGACCCACAAGGCTGTGCATCGCGGCAACCAGTTCGGGCATCTGCGTCATCTGCACTTTTGTCGCCAGTTGATAGCCGATGGCACCGCCACCCGCGATCAGGATCAGCGACAGCAGCCAGAAGCCGGCCCCCGGCCCGATCAATGTCGCAGCCACGGCCAAAGCCATGCCCACGATCCCGTACCATACCGCGCGCTTGGCGCTTTCCTGACCCGACAGCCCGCCAAGGCTGAGGATGAAGAGGATGGCGGCGACTACGTAAGCCGCTGTTGTAAAACCAAAATCCATTTACCTGAACCCTTTACGATTTTTGGAACATGGCAAGCATGCGCCGTGTCACGAGGAAGCCACCAAAGATGTTGATCCCGCACATAAAGACCGACAGCGCGGCCAGAATAATCACCAGGAACGACCCGGACCCGATCTGCATGACCGCCCCCAGAATGATGATCGACGAAATCGCATTGGTCACAGCCATCAGCGGTGTGTGCAGACTGTGTGCCACACCCCAGATCACCTGGAAGCCGATAAACACGGAGAGCACGAATACGATAAAGTGCTGCATAAAGCTGGCCGGCGCGACCAGACCCACCGCCAACAGCAGCACGCCACCGATGGCCAGCAGGCCGACCTGATTGCGGGTTTGTGCCTTGAACGCGGCCACTTCGTTTGCGCGTTTCTCTTCCGCTGTCAGCTCTTTCGGCTTGTCTTTCTTCGGAGCCGCCGCAATCGCTGCCACTTTCGGTGGCGGCGGTGGGAAGGTGACTTCCTTGTCATGGGTGATGGTCGCCCCACGGATCACGTCGTCTTCCATGTTGTGGTTGACCACACCGTCTTTTTCCGGCGTCAGATCGGTCATCAGGTGACGGATATTGGTCGCATAAAGCGTCGAGGCCTGCGTTGCCATCCGGCTGGGGAAATCGGTGTAGCCGATGATGGTCACGCCATTCTCGGTCACGATTTTCTCGTCCATCTTGGTCAGCTTGCAGTTGCCACCCTTTTCCGCCGCCAGATCGACGATCACCGAACCGGGCTTCATCGCTGCGACCATATCTTCGGTCCACAGCTCAGGCGCTTCGCGGTTGGGGATCAGAGCGGTGGTGATGACGATATCGACCTCGGGGGCCAGCTCGCGGAACTTGGCCAGCTGCGCCTCGCGGAATTCAGGCGAGGAAACAGAGGCATAGCCACCGGAGGCAGAGCCGTCCTGCTGCTCTTCCTCGAAATCGAGGTAGACAAACTCGGCCCCCATCGATTCAACCTGTTCGGCCACTTCTGGACGCACGTCAAAGGCCAGCGTGATCGCGCCAAGGGATGTGGACGTGCCGATCGCGGCCAGACCGGCAACACCGGCACCGACAACCAGAACCTTCGCCGGAGGCACCTTGCCCGCCGCCGTGATCTGGCCGGTGAAGAACCGCCCAAAGTTGTTGCCTGCCTCGATCACCGCACGGTAGCCCGCGATGTTAGCCATGGACGACAGCGCATCCATTTTCTGCGCGCGGCTGATCCGGGGGATCATCTCCATCGCGACGACAGTGGTGCCTTTCTCGGCCGCCTCTTTCATCTTGGCCTCATCGGCCACAGGGCTGAAGAAAGAGATCAGCGTCTGGTCGGACCGCAGCATCGCCATTTCTTCGGTGTTGGGGACGCGGACCTTGGCCACGACATCCGCCGTCTCCCAAAGCTCGGCCGCCGTGTCGATCACCTCTACCCCGGCTTCGACATACTTATCGTTGGAAAAACCAGCCGCCTCGCCTGCGCCAGCTTCGATCATACAGCTATGACCAAGCTTTTGCAGCTGCAGCGCTGATTCCGGAGTCATCGCAACGCGATTTTCCCCTTCAAATGTTTCTTTTGGCGTCCCGATCTTCAATCCAGAGTCCCCCGTTTGTGCTTCTACGCCCAGTGTGGCGCAATAATATTACCCAGAGCGATAGCGCTTGGGTTCCTATAGTACAAGAGACGGACATAATTAGAACAGCGTTTTGCAGCGTCAATAGCGCTAACAACCCGATTTTTAGGTTTACGACGTTGCGTGAAAACCCGCGCGCCCTTGCACCTGCCCCCTGCTGCCGACAGCATGCCCCTCATGATGATCCATTTCATAAGGGAGAGCAGAATGGACCTACAGGGAAAACACGCGCTGATCACGGGCGGCGGCACCGGCATCGGGCTGGACATCGCGCGGGATCTGGCCGCACGGGGCGCACATGTGACCATCACAGGCCGCCGCCAAAAGGTGCTGGACGAGGTCGCAGGCGATAACATGACCGGCATGGCAATGGACGTGCGCAGCGAGGAAGACGTGGTCGCCAAGATCGCCGCCGCCGTCAAAGCCCACGGTCCGATCCAGATCTGCATCCCCAACGCCGGCATCGCCGAGGGTAAGGCCGTGCATAAGACGGATATGGAATTCTGGCGCAATATGATGTCGACCAATCTCGACGGTGCTTTTCTGACCATCCGCGAATCGCTGAAAACCATGCGCGATACCGACTGGGGCCGCGTCATCGCGATCTCTTCGATGGCGGGCCTGAAGGGGCTTCCCGGGGCTGCGGCCTATTCGGCGTCGAAACACGGGATGATCGGTTTGGTCAAATCGCTGGCGGCGGATTATCTGGGGCAACCCTATACGTTCAACGCGATCTGCCCCGGCTATGTCGACACGCCCATCGTGTCGCGCAATACGGCGTCGATCTCGGAACGTGCTGGTATCTCGGAAGAAAAAGCGCGCGCGATCATGGTCAACTCCAACCCGCACAAGCGTCTGATCGAGGTGTCCGAGGTCACAGCCGCGGCCGCATGGCTCACCGGTCCGGGGTCGCAAAGCATCAATGGCCAATGCATCCAAGTCACCGGCGGCGAGATGTAATCGCCCATCGGTCATGATTTGTTAACTGTGGGGCGGCTAAGGTCGCCCCATGCACAAGATCACATACCCGATAGCCCCGCCCCCAAGCGCCGTCGCTTTTCAAAGCTGCCGCAAACGGCACCCCCAGCACGCGGGCAAACCACGCGCAGCGCAGCCAAGATCCGCCGCACCGCCGGATTTCCTCTGGCAGAAGATCGACACGCTGACCGCCCGCTATCTAGCAAGGTCGGGCCCCTTGCATGTGCCGCGCATCACGCTGTCGGGGTAACCTGTCAGGCGGATTTCAACATTCGCTGATGCTTGCTGTCCGCCCAGGCCTGCGCCGCCGCACCAAAGCGTTCGAACAGGGGACGCGACACCGGATCATTGCCCGCGTCCCATTCGGGGTGCCACTGCACGGCAAGGGTGAACCCCGGCGCGTCCTTGATATATATCGCCTCTGGCGTGCCGTCTTCGGCAAAACCGTCGATCACCACACGCGGCCCCGCCGCCTTGATCCCCTGCCCGTGCAAGGTATTCGTCCGCACCTTCGGGGCCCCCAAGACCTCGTGGAAGACGCCCCCTTGGGTAAACGTCACATCGTGGCGCAGCTCGAACTTCTGCTCCATCGTGCCATCGGGGGGCATGCGGTGGTTCATACGGCCGGGTAGCTCACGGATTTCGGGGTAAAGCGTGCCACCCATGGCGACATTCACCTCTTGGAACCCCCGGCAGACACCAAAGAACGGCTGCCCGCGTTCAACGCAGGCGCGCACCAGCCCCAGGGCGATAGCGTCGCGCGCACGGTCAAAGGTACCATGCGCCTCGGTCGCGGGTTCGCCGTATTCCTCGGGGTGCACATTGGGCCGCCCGCCCGTCAGCAAAAAGCCGTCGCAGGTCTCCAACAGCTCTTCCACCGACACAAGCGACGGGTCGCTCGGGATGATCAGGGGCAAACAGCCAGACACCTGCGCCACGGCGATGGTGTTCATCGTGCCGGCGGCGTGGATCGGATATTGATCGTTCAACAGGCTGGTGTTTCCGACAATACCAACAACAGGACGCGCCATATTCAGCCTCAGAGTTTGATTTCGCTCAAAGCCTACCGCGTCCTCAATCCGACCTCAACACCCCAAAGCGGGCGTTATTCCTCGCCTTTCAGCCCTGCCGCTTCGATCCCTGCCAGCGCTGCCTTGACGTCGTTGTCCGAGGTATCCCCCGTCACGCCCAGCGCGCCAATCACCACACCGGCGTCATCGCGCAGCAGCAAGCCGCCGGGCACAGGCACCACCGCCCCGCCGTACACACCGTTCACTGCCGCCATGAAATAGGCTTGCTGTTCGGCCCGCGCCATCTGCGCGCGCCCTGCCATCCCCAGCATCACCGCACCATAGGCTTTGCCGTGGGCGATCCCGAAACGCCCCGGTGCGGCACCATCTTCCCGCTCGAAGGCTTGCACGTGGCCGCCCGCATCAAGCACCACTGCCGACAAGGGCTTCAGCCCCAGCTCATGCCCCTTCTTGAACGTCTCGGCGATCATCGTCCGCGCCTGCTCTAATGTGACTGCCATGCTATCCTCACTATTCCTTCATTTTGCCAACTAAACTCCGGGGAGCGCGAGGGGCTGGCCCCTCGCCCTTTCCGAAACTTCAAACTCAGCCCTGCGCGGCTTTCAGCTCCAACCGGCGGGCATGCAGGACAGGTTCGGTATAGCCCGAAGGCTGCACGCGCCCTTTCAACACCAGATCGCTGGCTGCCTGAAACGCGATGCCGTCAAAACCCGGTGCCATAGGCTGATACAGCGGATCGCCTGCATTCTGCCGGTCCACGACAGCGGCCATCTTCTTGAGGGCCGCCGTGACCTGCTCTTCCGAGATCACCCCGTGGTGCAGCCAGTTCGCCAGCGCCTGAGCCGAGATGCGGCAGGTCGCGCGGTCTTCCATCAGGCCGACGTCATGGATGTCTGGCACCTTCGAGCACCCCACACCCTGATCGACCCATCGCACAACATAGCCAAGGATACCCTGGGCGTTGTTCTCAACCTCCTGCGCGATATCCGCGTCCGACAGGTTACGCCCGTCCAGGACCGGAATGGTCAGCAAATCGGCCAGTGTGCCACGGGCCCCACCCTGTTTGATCTCGTCCTGACGCGCCAGCACGTCGATTTTGTGGTAGTGCATCGCGTGCAGTGTGGCGGCCGTGGGCGATGGCACCCAAGCGCAGTTCGCACCCGCCTTGGGGTGACCGATCTTGGCCTCCAGCATTGCCTCCATCATATCGGGCATCGCCCACATGCCCTTGCCGATCTGGGCACGTCCCTGCAGGCCGCAGGCCAGACCGATATCAACGTTGCGATCCTCATAGGCGCTGATCCAGGGGGCGTTTTTCATCTCGCCCTTGGGCACCATCGGACCTGCCTCCATAGAGGTGTGGATCTCGTCGCCGGTACGATCAAGGAAGCCGGTGTTGATAAAGGCCACGCGCGATTTGGCCGCGCGGATACACTCCGCGAGGTTGACCGAGGTGCGGCGCTCTTCATCCATGATGCCCAGCTTGACCGTATTGGTAGGCAGACCCAGCACGGTTTCCACGCGGGTAAATATCTCATCGGCAAAGGCCACTTCCTCGGGCCCGTGCATCTTGGGCTTAACCACATAAACCGATCCCGCGACCGAGTTGCGCATGCCCCAGGTCTTTTGCAGATCGTGCATCGCGATCAGCGTGGTGACCATGGCATCCATCAGCCCTTCGCCAATCTCGCGCCCGTCACGGTCCAGAATGGCAGGGTTGGTCATCAGGTGGCCGACATTGCGCACCAGCATCAGCGACCGCCCCTTGATCGTCAGCGCGCTGCCGTCTGGCGCGGTATAGTCGCGATCCCCGTGCATCTCGCGCGTGACCTGCTGGCCGCCCTTCTCGAAGGTTTCCGACAGATCGCCTTTCATCAGCCCCAACCAGTTACCATAGGCCACGACCTTGTCCTCGGCGTCCACAGCGGCAACGCTGTCTTCACAATCCATGATCGTGGACATCGCGGATTCCAGCAGCACATCCGCCACGCCTGCCGGATCGGACTTGCCGATGTTATGTGAGGCGTCGATCCGGATTTCGATGTGCAGCCCGTTGTTGCGCAGCAAGATCGCCTCGGGAGCGGCTGCGTCCCCACGGTAGCCGACAAACTGCGCCGGATCTTTCAACGCAGGTGTCAGCGCGCCGTCAACCACGGCATACCCCGTTACGTCCACGTGACTGCCAGAGCCAAGCGGGGCTGCGTCATCCAGAAACGCCTTGGCCTGCGCCACGACCCGTGCACCACGGTCCGCATCGTATCCCTTGCCCTGCGGCAGATCACCCAAAGCGTCGGTACCGTAATAGGCGTCATACAGGCTGCCCCACCGCGCATTGGCGGCGTTCAGGGCAAAGCGGGCGTTGGTGATCGGCACCACCAACTGCGGGCCAGGCACCTGTGCGATTTCAGGGTCGACGCCTTTCGTGTCAATCTCGAACGCGGGGCCTTCGGGCACCAGATACCCGATCTCGCGTAGAAAGCTTGTGTAGGCGTCCGCATCATGAGGCTGGCCGGCCCGTTCCTTGTGCCAGCTGTCGATCTTGACCTGCATGTCTGCGCGGGTCTGCAACAGCGCGCGGTTCTTGGGGCCAAGGTCATGTACCAGATCGCTGAGCCCCGCCCAGAACGTTCCCGCATCGATGCCGGTGCCGGGCAGTGCTGCACCCTCGATAAAATCAACCAGTTCGGCGGCAACCTGAAGGCCGTTTTTGTCGGTACGCTGTGTCATCTCATAGCTCCTGTCGCTCGCGTGGAATTTGCTTTGCGACAAGACTTAGAAGGTATCCCCCCGTGGAGCAACATGTATTGGTAAAAACATCTTACCAATGCAGCCCCTACTGAGCGCTTGCGGCTCCCCGTGCCCTGCGGCATCGGTCAGAGCAGTATTTAACCGTCTCCCAATCGCGCGCCCATTTGCGCCGCCAGCTAAAGGGCAGCCCGCAGCTTTGGCATATTTTGGTCGGCAGATCTGATTTCCTGCGCATTTTCGCCATTGCGCCTTACCCCCCGGATAATCCTTATCATCATAAAAAACGGCAGGCCTTGTCGCCAAGCCCTGCCGTCCAAATCATTAAATCTTCAATCGTTAAAAGCGCTTATAAAACTCAGTTGCTTTCGTTTGTCCCCGGTGCGACGGGATCCACAGGCGCTGCGTTGGTATCACCCGCCTGTGTTGCGCCGCTTGTGTCTTCCTCGGTCACCGCGGGGACGGTGCTGTCAGTGGTGATGGCCTGCGTGCCTTCTTCGGCAGCGGGCTGACGGTCTTCGCGACCGTTATCGATCAGGATGAAGCCAAGAATGGCCGTAATCACGATGCCGAAAATCATCGCGCCTTTGACGCCAAGCAGCGCGGGTTTGTGCTGTTTCTCTTGCTTGTCGATATTTGTGTCGGGTGCAGACATGATGCCCTCCGATGGGTTCGGTGAAAGTTGATCTTCTCGGGTGGCGACCTTGCAGGTGCCGTGTTGCAAGACTAACTTGAGCGCCGGACATCTGGTTCCAAACAGAAGGAAAAAACATGCGCGACGCTGCCCCCCAGACGATATATCTGGCCGACTACACGCCTTATGGCTTTATCATCGACGATGTCGCGCTGCATTTCGATCTGGACCCACGCAAGACCCGCGTCAAAAGCCGTATCTCCTTTCGCCCCAACCCCGATGCAAGCGACCACACGTTCTTTCTGCACGGGGAGAACCTGTCGCTCGTGTCGGCCATGATTGACGGCACGCCCGTCTCGCCCGAGGTGACGCCCCAGGGGCTGACCTGTGACGTGCCAAACGCGCCCTTCGTCTGGGAAGCGGAGGTAGAGATCGACCCGTTGGGCAACACCGCGCTTGAGGGGCTGTATATGTCGAACGGCATGTATTGCACCCAATGCGAGGCGGAAGGCTTTCGCAAGATCACCTATTACCCCGACCGCCCCGATGTGATGGCGGTGTTCAACGTGACCATCAACGGACCACACCCAGTATTGCTGTCCAACGGCAACCCCGTCAGCAGCGGCAAGGATACCGCCGAATGGCATGATCCCTGGCCCAAGCCTGCCTACCTGTTTGCTCTGGTCGCGGGCGATCTGGTCGCACACCCCGGCAACTTCACCACGAAATCAGGCCGCAAGGTTGACCTGAACCTCTATGTGCGCCCTGGTGATGAAGGCAAATGCGCTTTTGGGATGCAGGCGCTGAAAGACAGTATGAAATGGGACGAGGACGTTTATGGCCGTGAATACGATCTTGATCTTTTCAACATCGTTGCCGTGGATGACTTCAACATGGGCGCGATGGAGAATAAGGGGCTGAACATCTTCAACTCCTCCGCCGTGCTCGCGTCGCCCGAAACCTCGACCGATATGAACTTTGAACGGATCGAGGCGATTATCGCGCATGAGTATTTCCACAACTGGACCGGCAACCGCATCACCTGCCGTGATTGGTTTCAGCTGTGCCTGAAGGAAGGTCTGACGGTCTATCGCGACAGCCAGTTTACCTCTGACATGCGCTCTGCCGCGGTGAAGCGGATCGGTGATGTGATCGACCTGCGCGCCCGCCAATTCCCCGAGGACCAAGGCCCGCTGGCCCACCCCGTGCGCCCCGAGAGCTTTCAGGAAATCAACAACTTCTACACCGCCACGGTCTATGAAAAAGGGGCCGAGGTGATTGGCATGCTCAAGCTGCTGGTCGGGGACGCGGCGTATTCAGCGGCGCTTGATCTCTATTTTGATCGCCACGACGGGCAGGCGTGCACCATCGAAGACTGGCTACAAGTGTTCGAGGATACGACAGGCCGCGATCTGGGGCAGTTCAAGCGCTGGTATTCCCAAGCGGGCACGCCGCAGCTGTCGGTCACCGAAAGCTGGGACCACGGCACATTGACGTTGCATTTCAAGCAACACACCCCCGCCAGTGCGGCCACCGCCGACCCGCAGCCCTATGTGCTGCCGATCGCTGTCGGGCTGATCGGTCAGGACGGGGACGAGGTGCACGAGACCACGGTGCTGGAGATGACGCAGGCCGAACAAAGCTTTGTCTTTGACGATCTGGGGACGCGCCCTGTGGCATCCGTGCTGCGCGGCTTTTCGGCACCGGTGGTGCTGACCCAAGACCTGTCGGACGCAGACCGCGCCCATCTGCTGGCCCATGACACCGACCCGTTCAACCGCTGGGAACAGGGGCGCATGCTGGCCTATGGGTCGCTGCTTGGGATGATCCGCGAGGGCAAGGCCCCGAACAAGGATTGGCTGGCCGGTATCCGCGCGGTGATCGGGGATGAAACCCTTGATCCGGCGTATCGCGCGCTGATGCTGGGGCTGCCGTCGCAATCCGATCTGGCCCGCGCGCTGTCAGAGGCCGGTGACACCCCCGACCCCGACATCATCTATGCCGCAACCGAGGCGACCCGCGCCGCAATGGCCGACGCTTTTGCCGATCTGTTGCCGACGCTTTATCGCCGTCACACCGTCGACGCCCCGTTTGAGCCCAACGCGAAACAGGCGGGCAAGCGCGCCTTGTCCAATGCCGCCCTGTCGCTGCTGACGCGCAATGACGACGGCGTGCTCGCGCAAGAGCAATATGACGCGGCCGACAATATGACCCAGCAGCTTTCCGCGCTGGCCAATCTGATCCGCGCCGGTCGCGGCAACAAGGCTGTCGAGGCGTTCGAGGCACAGTGGAAAGCAGACCGTCTGGTCATGGACAAATGGTTCGGCCTGCAGGTGATGGAAGCCGACCCCGAAGACGCCCACGAGGTGGTCGAGACGCTGACCAAACACCCTGACTTCAACTGGAAGAACCCCAACCGCTTCCGCGCCGTGCTGGGGGCCTTTGCTGCGCATCACGCGGGCTTCCACCATGCTTCGGGGGCGGGCTACCGTCTGCTTGCCGATTGGCTGATCCAGCTTGATCCGGTGAACCCGCAGACCACTGCGCGGATGTGTTCGGCCTTCCAGACATGGAAACGCTATGACGCTGACCGTCAGGACATAATCAAGGCAGAGCTGGACCGCATCCTGTCGCAGCCCGGCCTGTCGCGTGACACGACCGAAATGCTGACACGTATCCGCGGTGCATGATGCTGCCGAAGGTGTCCCGTCGCGGGGCACCTTCCACCACCGCCGTGTGGGTCGCAGCCTTTGGACGGCTTTGGTGGTCGCGGCTGTCTGGCTGGCGCTGATCACTGCCTATGTCGTGATTGAAGCGTCCCCGATGATAGTGGCGATCGTCGCCCTCTTCACCCTGCCCGCGCTATGGGATCTTGCGACAAACCCCATCGCCCGGCTGAGCCTCTCCCCGCAGGTGCTGGTCTGGCAGCGGGGCAAGGATAAGGTCACCATCCCGCTCAACACAATCGACCACATCCGCCTTGATACGCGGCTGGACCTGTCTGTACGCGCGACGGTGGTGCTGCGCTCGGGGCAGCGGTTGCGCGTGCCGCCCGATACCATGCCGCCGCACCGCCCGTTCGAGCACGCGCTGCACGCCGCGGGCGTCCCCACGCAGCGGCACCACTTCAGCCTGCGCGGCTAGGCCGGCCACGGGCGGCGCGTTTAGGGGCGCGGCTTGGGGCGCGTCGCATCCAGTGGTTTGCAATAGGCTTGCTGCTTCAGCCAGCGCGACATATCCCGACGTTTCGCAGGGCTGCGCAACGGGCCCCAATCCGCAGCGACACCACGCCCGCCGCGGCCATAGATCACCCCGTCACGGGGCACGGTGACCGCCATGATCCGCACCGCACAGCTGAGGTTCGCGGCACCGTTCTGCAACCCCGCGCCCGTGCCCACGTTGCAGCCATAGCCGCGTGCGGTGGCAGGCAGGATCTGCAGCAACCCGTACCACAGACCGCCCCCCCCGACCGCGCGGGCCTTATATGTACTCTCATGTTTTGCCAGCGCCGACATGAACCCGACCCAGAACGCCCTGCGGTCCGCGTCCGAGGCGGTGGGATAGGCCGGGCACCAGTCGTCGATGTCGGCAGGCACCATATCAACCAGGGGCTTACCGTGGGACTTGAGCGCGGACAGCGCCGTGCGCGTCCAGACCGCATGCCCGCGCCGGTGCTGCCACCTTGTGCGCGGGATTACGCCGTTGCGCGCAGGCGGCGAGACCTCGTAAAGATTGATCGGCGCGGCGGTCGCAAGGTCGGGGCCCGCTGTGGCCCCCTCTCCGGGCACGGCGGGCGCGGGTTCAATCGGCGCGGCGGCGGTCGGCGGCGTGGTGTCAGGATCAGGGACCGCGCTGCGGGCCACAGGGCGCAGGACATTCACCGTCTCGGCCGCCAACGGCAGTGCCACGCCACCGGACAGTAGCGCGACCATCACCGGCGCGAGAATCACCCGCCCCAGACCACCGCGCCGCATCCCGCTGCGACGTGCTGTTATCTTTGCTGACATTCCTGCTCCCCCAGTCGTATTCGCGCACAACATAGCGTGTTCCGCGCCATCGTCGCCGGTCTTTGAACAATCAGGCATTATTCAGCCTTAAAGCCGCGTTCAGACGCTTGGCAAATCCCAGACTAACCATCGCGATGCCATCTTGGTGCCTAATTATCCCGCCATTTTCAGTGGCAGAAGACGGGTTCATATAGGACTGGACAAACGATGCGGCACCTCAAGAATTTATTCAAACGCAAAAGCGTTCCGACGCTGCTGTTGGATTCTGACGATCTTGGCCAAACGCCGCGCAAGCAAGAGCCCCGCCCGCAGCCTCAGAAAACCGCGCACACCGCCGTGCCGCGCCCTGATGCTGTGCCGCCTTCGCCCCATGAAATGCTCAGCATCGACTGCCCTGATCCCACGGCCGAGGACCGTCTTTGCGATGAAAACCACCAGCTGGGCCAAGGCTTGGTGCGGCAAGAGAACTGGGCGGCGCTGTCAAAGGTGATCCGCGCGGCAGACGCTGATAGCACGCTCACCCCCGGGTCCATGCCTGTGGCCGAGCTGATCGCCTATGGTGCCCGCGCCGATGTGGTGATGGCGACAGAGCACGCGATCGAGGACGTGGACAGCGGCTTTGCCAAAGCCTTGCTGAGCGGGATCGAGGATTTCGAACATGTGCTGGACGAGCACCAAGACGATTACGTCGTCGCCTGCGTCGTGGCACAGGCCCATATCGACATCGGCTGGGCGTGGCGCGGCAAAGGCGAAAGCAACGTGCTGCCGCAACGCAACCGCGACGCCTGCATCGCCCACTTCGAACGCGCCGGAGAGATCATCACCCCCTTCATTGCCCAGCATCCCACCAGCGCGCTTGTCGCGGCCACCTGCTGCGCCCATGCGAGCGGGCCGTTCAACCACCAAGGCGGGCTGCGCGAAAGCTACGAAAAGCTGATCATGCTCAACCCGCTGAACCCGCGCCCCATGCGCGCCTTGGGCAACCACCTGCTGCCGCGCCATCACGGCGGCTATTCAGAGCTTGAGCTTGAAGCCCGACGCACCGCCGCGCGGGTACAGAATGTCTGGGGGGCCGGCGGCTATACCTGGGTGATGTTTGACGCGATCTGCTCTGATGATACGGCCTGCGCCAATCTGGACGTTGACTATTTCATCGACGGCTTGCGCGACATCCTTGCCCATCACTCCACCGCCTATTTCGCGAACCTGCTGGCGGCCTATTGCGCCAATATGACCAGCTTTGGCGGCGGCGGAAACGAACGCGCCGACAGCATTCGCGCCCGTATCGGTGCCTGCACCGAATGGATCATCCGTGCACATCTGACAGAATTGCATCCGATGATTTGGGCCCATGCCGCCCACGGCTTTGACAACAACCTGCGCATCCGGTCGCCGCATAAATTCGCCGCGTCGGGCCGCGAGGATGCGATGCAGGTGATGACCAGCCTGTTCCGGTCCGAGCTCGCCTCGGGGCAGCGGATCGTGTTCACCAGCAAGGGGCCACAGGCCACGCCTGCCTAAGATCGCCTTTGGGCAGCACCTCTTGGCTGGTCCGTGCGCGCATTGGCGCGGCCTGCCTCTTGCAGCACCCCGCCCCCTGTCTTATGACCAAGGCGTTCTGTTTCTGACGCCAAAGGTGCCCCCATGCTTGACCTGACCTATGACACCCCCAAAGTGCGCACCATTGCGGGTGCCAAACATGACTGGGAACTGGTCATCGGGATGGAGGTGCACGCGCAGGTTCTGTCGAACGCAAAGCTCTTTTCCGCCGCCTCGACCAAATTCGGGGCCGAGCCGAACAATAACGTCGCTTTCGTTGACGCGGCCATGCCCGGCATGCTGCCCACCATCAATGAGTATTGCGTAGAACAGGCCGTGCGCACGGGTCTGGGCCTGAAGGCCGAGATCAACCTGCACAGCGCCTTTGACCGCAAGAACTATTTCTACCCCGACCTGCCACAGGGCTATCAGATCTCACAGCTCTACCACCCCATTGTGGGCGAAGGTGAAGTGCTGGTGGAACTGGGCGACGGCACCGCGCGGCTGGTGCGCGTTGAACGCATCCACCTTGAACAGGATGCGGGCAAATCGATCCACGACATGGACCCGAACATGTCCTTCGTCGACCTGAACCGCACCGGTGTTGCGCTGATGGAGATCGTGAGCCGCCCCGACATTCGCGGCCCCGAAGAGGCAGCCGCCTATCTGACCAAACTGCGCCAGATCCTGCGCTATCTGGGGACGTGCAACGGCGACATGCAGTCCGGTGCCATGCGCGCGGATGTGAACGTGTCGATCTGCCTGCCCGGCCAATATGAAAAATATCAGGAAACGCAGGATTTCAGCCATCTGGGCACGCGCTGCGAGATCAAGAACATGAACTCCATGCGGTTCATCCAGCAAGCGATCGAGGTCGAGGCGAAACGCCAGATTGCCATCGTCGAGGCCGGTGGCGAAGTTGTGCAGGAAACCCGCCTGTTCGATCCGGACAAGCAGGAAACCCGCTCCATGCGCTCAAAGGAAGAGGCGCATGACTATCGCTATTTCCCCGACCCCGATCTGTTGCCTTTGGTGATCGAACAGGCGTGGGTGGACGACATCGGTGCCAACCTGCCCGAATTGCCTGACGCCAAGAAAGCGCGTTTCATCAACGATTTCGGCCTAAGCGACTATGACGCCTCGGTGCTGACCTCGGATCTGGACAGCGCAGGCTATTTCGAGGCGACCGCACAGGGTCGCGACGGCAAGATGGCGGCGAACTGGGTGATTAACGAACTGTTTGGCCGTCTCAAGAAAGACGAGAAAGCCATCACCGACAGCCCCGTCAGCCCTGCTCAGCTTGGTGGTGTGATTGATCTGATCGCCTCTGACGCGATTTCGGGCAAGATCGCCAAGGATCTGTTTGAAATCGTCTATACCGAAGGCGGTGATCCTGCCGTGATCGTTGAAGAACGCGGGATGAAGCAGGTCACAGACACCAGCGCGATCGAGGCCGCCGTGGACGAGATCATCGCCGCGAACCCCGATCAGGTCGCCAAGGCGCGCGAGAACCCAAAGCTCGCCGGTTGGTTCGTCGGTCAGACGATGAAGGCCACGGGCGGCAAGGCGAACCCCAAAGCGGTCAACCAGATCGTCGCGCAAAAACTGAACGGCTAAGACATCGGGCCGGGGTTTACCAAAACCCCGGCCCTTTTCTTGCCACGCTCCCCCATCTGACATCTTGTGAAAGGTCATTTATGGAAACGCCCTTCCGGTCATCGCCGCGCATTGTTCAACCCGAATGGATCGACTTTAACGGTCACCTGAACATGGCCTATTATTCGGTACTTATGGATAACGCCGTCGATGATGCCTATCACCAGATCGGGTTCGGGCCAGAGTATCAGAAAACCGGCCACACCACCTATGTTGCTGAATTCCACATCTGCTATCTGCGCGAGCTGCACGAAGGGGCGTCGACCTATTGCACCTTCCAACTGCTCGACTTTGATGAAAAACGTTTCCATTCCTTCACGCAGCTTTGGCACGAGGACGGATGGCTTGCCGCCACGGGCGAGGCGCTGACGCTGCACATTGACCAGTCCGGCCCCCGCGTGGCCCCCATGCCCGCCGACCTCATGGCGCGGCTTGAGGCGATGAAAACCGCCCATGCCAGCTTGCCTTATCCTGAACAGGCGGGCCGCAAGATTGGTCTGAAACGCTGAGTGTATCCCGTTGCCCACCCCCGTATTGATTTGAAAGCCAGCCGTCATGCCACGCTATGAATACAAAGTTGTGCCCGCCCCGACCAAAGGGTTGAAAGCCAAGAACGTCAAAGGGGCAGAAGCGCGTTTTTCCCATGCGTTGCAAGAGCTTATGAACGGTCTTTCAGGGTATGGGTGGGAATACCAACGCGCCGAGACCCTGCCGTCGATCGAACGCGCGGGCCTGACCGGCAGCACGACAGAGTGGCGCAATGTGCTGGTGTTTCGCCGCCTCCGCGAGGCCGAGCCCGAGGACGAAGCCGTCACTACAGAGCTGCTTCCCCCGCCGCAGCCCGACACGCCCGACATGCCCAAGCCCGAAGCTGAAACCACCCAAGCAGAGGACGCAGGCGACGCGCCCTATTTCGAGGATGAGCATGGCGAAACGAAAGACGACGGCAAGACCGCCGTGGTGGCCCCATCCCTGCTGAATGCGCTGGCGTCGCGCCGCAAATCAACCACCGTGAAAACGCGCGCCAAGCCAATCGCCACAGCCGCAGAGACCGCCCCGAAGACCGAGGCAGACACCACGTCACCCGCAACGGAAACGGCAAAGACGGACAAGACGGCAGACTAGCCGCAAACCGTGACGCAGGGTTTAAACGTCGAGATCCAGCGCCAGCGCGTGAATACGGCCAATCAGATCGGGGCCAAGCGCGCCATGCACGGCACGATGCCGCGCAACACGGTTCAGCCCCTTGAAATGGGCCGACCGGATTTTCACATTAAAATGACTTTCGCCGCCCTCGCGATAGCCCCCGTGGCCGCGATGGCTTTCACTATCGTCAACGACGCTTAATTCCGACGGGGCGAACGCCTCTTCCAGCCGGTCGGCAATTTCTTGTGTCACTGACATTTTTTAGCTCAGCCCCCCTTCAATCTCACAGCCCAAGGTCTAAACTGACCGGCCTGAGTCGGAAAGGTCCATATCATGCCCAAAAGTGATCCCTTTGGATTCGACATGTCCGTGTCGTCTTCGAAAAAGAAAAATCCCCGTGGCCGTCGCGGGATGTCCGGTGCGTCCGAGACATCGCAACGCGTCTGTTCGCACGAAGGCTGCGAAGAACCGGGCAAGTACCGCGCGCCCAAAGCACCGGACGTGCTGGATGATTATTTCTGGTTCTGCCAGAAACACGTGCGCGAATATAACCTCAAGTGGAACTTCTTTGACGGCACCACAGAAGCCGAATTGAACGCCCAGCAGTCCAAGGACAAAGTGTGGGAGCGTACGACCAAGCCCCTTGGCGACCCTGAAGCACGGGCCTGGGCGCGCTTGGGCATCGAGGACCCGCATCAGGTTCTGGGCAAGAACGCGACGCAGAACCCCGGCAAAGGGCCTGCCGCCGGTCGCCGCCTGCCCCCCACGGAACGCCGCGCGCTTGAAATTCTGGAAGCCAAGGACACCTGGACCAAACCCGAAGTGCGCAAGGCCTATAAGGCGCTCATCAAGGTGCTCCACCCCGATATGAACGGCGGGGACCGCAGCCAGGAAGAGCAGCTGCAGCTCGTCGTCTGGGCCTGGGACCAGCTGAAGGGCAGCCGCAACTTCAAGGACTGACGCCGCGGCATTCCGGCGGGCCGAGGGCATCGGCAACCGCCTGTGACGGGCTTGAGAGCCATATAGATGGGGCGGTGCAGACAAATGCGCCGCCCCTTTTCCATGTGCCCCAGGGATTCGCGGTTTTGCCGCAGGTGCGAATTGCCCCTTTCCCTCGCGCTCAGGAAAGATATGTTGCCGTGGACGCCACCCTTGATCCGCAAGCGGTGCGCAAGACAGAAGCATGAAGGACGTACAGAATATGGCCGAGACCTCATTGGACCTCACAACCAAACCCACCAAAGAGATCTCCGTTCGCGAAGTCTTTGGCATCGACACCGACATGGTGGTGCATGGCTTTGAAGAACGTACAAGCCGCGTTCCCGATCTGGACAGCACCTATAAATTCGATCCCGACACCACGATGGCGATCCTTGCGGGGTTCAACCATAACCGCCGCGTGATGGTTCAGGGCTACCACGGGACGGGTAAGTCCACTCACATCGAACAGGTGGCAAGCCTGCTGAACTGGCCCTGTGTCCGCGTCAACCTTGACAGCCACATCAGTCGGATCGACCTGATCGGGAAAGACGCGATCAAGCTGAAAGACGGCAAGCAGGTCACGGATTTTCAGGAAGGCATCCTGCCTTGGGCCCTGCGCAACCCCACAGCGATCGTGTTTGATGAATATGACGCAGGCCGCGCCGATGTGATGTTCGTGATCCAGCGTGTGCTGGAAGTCGACGGCAAGCTGACGCTGCTGGACCAGAACCAGGTGATCGAACCCCACCCCTATTTCCGCATCTTCGCGACCGCGAACACGGTGGGTCTGGGCGACACCACGGGTCTTTACCACGGCACACAGCAGATCAACCAGGGCCAGATGGACCGTTGGTCGCTGGTGGCGACGTTGAACTATCTGAGCATCGACGCCGAAACCCAGATCGTTCTGTCGAAGAACCCGCATTACAATACCGAAAAAGGCCGCAAGACGATCAAACAGATGGTCACCGTCGCCGACCTGACGCGCACCGCCTTCATGAATGGCGAACTCTCGACCGTTATGTCGCCACGGACCGTGATTGCCTGGGCCCAGAACGCCGAGATTTTCCGCGACGTGGGCTATGCCTTCCGCCTGTCGTTCCTCAACAAATGTGATGAACTTGAACGCCAGACCGTGGCCGAATTCTATCAGCGTCTGTTCGACGAAGAGCTACCGGAATCCGCCGCCAGCCTGAGCCTTGGCTAAGCTACGATCCACCCCGTGCCCGCGTTGGCAGGGGTGAAGAACAAGACGTCCACCGGCAGCTTGGTCGGTGGACGACAGTCTGACCGCAGCGCCCCGTTTCGTGTGGCCGCGGTGACCAAAGCCGCAGGTCGGCCGCACTCGGATGGGAGAATGACATGAGCAAACAATCAGATAACCCCGCCGACGCGTTCAAAAAGGCTTTGGCCGAAGCGACCAAGGTCATGTCGAACGATCCTGACCTCACAGTCAGCTATTCCGTTGATCCGTCGGGGCTGAGCGGAGATTCCATGCGCCTGCCACAGGTCAGCCGCCGCATGACCCGCGAGGAAGTCCTGCTGGCCCGTGGCACCGCCGACGCGCTCGCGCTGAACCGGCGCTATCACAACGGCCAGACCCACGCGAAATACATGCCCGCCGGTGACATGGCCCGCGATCTTTATGAAGCGATGGAAACCGCCCGCTGCGAAGCCGTAGGTGCCCGCGACATGCCCGGCACCGCGGGCAATATCGACGCCAAGATCAAATACGACTCCCTGCGCAAGGGCTACGATCAGGCCAAGCAGCCCTCGGACGTGCCTTTGGCGACGGCGGCAGGCTATCTGGTGCGCCATCTGGCAACGGGGCGTGACATGCCCGCCGGTGCCGCCAACGCAATGGAGCTGTGGCGCGGCTATATCGAGGATCAGGCCGGTGGCACGCTCGAGACGTTGAACGACACGCTGGATGATCAGGCCGCATTTGCCCGCTTTGCGCGCAAGATGATCGTTGATCTGGGCTATGGCGATCAGCTGGGCGATGACCCCGATCAAGGCGACGACGACCAAGACAGCGCCGAGGAAGAAGGCACCGAAGAAGAGCAAGAGCCCGATAGCACCGGTCAGGACGATCAGGACGACGACGAGGCAGAAGCCTCGCCCGAGCAGTCGCAAGAGCAACAGCAGGATGAATCGCAGGCGCAGGTGTCGATGGATGACACCGCCGATCAGGAGCTTGGCGAAGAGGCCGAGATGCCCGATGGCGATGCCCCGATGGAGCCGCCCGCCCCGCCGCAAGCCTCGGACGCGGACCCGAATTATCTGGTGTACCAGACAGATCATGACGAGGTGATCGGGGCCGAAGACCTTGCCGAACCGGCAGAACTTGAACGCCTGCGCGCCTATCTGGATCAACAGCTTGAACCGCTGAAAGGCGCGGTCAGCCGTCTGGCCAACAAGCTGCAACGTCGCTTGCAGGCGCAGCAGAACCGGTCGTGGGAATTCGACCTTGAGGAAGGCACACTGGATGCCGGTCGTCTGGCCCGTGTCGTGGCCAATCCCACAACGCCGCTGTCGTTCAAGGTTGAACAGGACACCGAATTCCGCGACACCTGTGTGACCTTGCTGCTGGATAACTCCGGCTCGATGCGCGGGCGGCCGATTTCCATCGCCGCAATCTGCGCCGATGTTCTGGCCCGCACGCTGGAGCGTTGCAACGTCAAGGTCGAGATCCTGGGCTTTACCACCCGCGCCTGGAAAGGCGGCCAAGCCCGCGAGGCCTGGTTGAACGACGGCCGTCCGGTCCAGCCGGGCCGTCTGAATGACCTGCGCCACATCATCTATAAATCCGCCGACGCCCCCTGGCGGCGTACGCGGCCCAATCTGGGGCTGATGATGAAAGAAGGCTTGCTGAAAGAGAATATCGACGGGGAGGCGCTGGAATGGGCGCACCGCCGGATGATCGCCCGCCACGAGGCGCGCAAGATCCTGATGGTGATCAGCGACGGTGCGCCTGTGGACGACAGCACCCTGTCGGTGAACCCTGCGAACTATCTGGAAAAACATCTGCGCGACGTGATCGCGATGGTCGAGAAACGCAAGGCGGTGGAACTGCTGGCCATCGGCATCGGCCACGACGTCACCCGCTATTATGACCGCGCCGTCACGATCACCGATGTCGACCAGCTGGCCGGTGCGATGACCGAACAGCTGGCGGCGCTGTTTGATACCGATCCCCGCGCGCGGGCCCGTGTCATGGGCATGCGCCGCGCAAGCTGAGGGTAAGGGACGCTCCGCGGGGAGTTTTAAGAGCAAAATGAAGAATGGGGTGGGGATATGTTTCAATCGTTCGAGGTAACCTCGCGGCCGGAACAAGGGCCGCCACGGCTGGCAGCGCTGCGCCAAGAGCTGCAGGCAGAGGCGCTTGACGGGTTTCTGGTGCCCCGCGCTGACGCGCATCAGGGTGAATATGTTGCCCCCCGTGACGACCGGTTGAAATGGCTCACAGGGTTCACCGGATCGGCCGGCTTCTGTGCCGCTTTGCGCGATGTGGCGGGCGTGTTTATCGATGGGCGCTACCGCACGCAGGTCAAGGCGCAGGTGGCGGATGTCTATACGCCCGTGGCCTGGCCCGAAGTCTCGCTGGCTGAATGGCTGCGCGCACAGCTTCCTCAGGGTGGCGTTATCGGCTTTGATCCGTGGTTGCATGCCGCCGGACAGATCGCGCAGCTTGAGGACGCCTTGGATGGCAGCGGCATCACGCTGCGCCGCACCGATAATCTGGTCGACCGCATCTGGGAGGACCAGCCCGCCCCGCCCATGAACCCCGCCAAGGTCCACCCGATCGGCTATGCGGGCGAGGCCCATGGCGATAAGATCGCGCGGCTGGCCGAAGGGCTGCGCGACAAGGGCCTAGGGGCCGCGGTGATCACCCTGCCCGACAGCCTGTGTTGGCTGCTGAACATCCGCGGGTCCGATATCGCGCGCAATCCGGTCGTGCATGGCTTTGCCGTGCTGCACAGCGCGGGTCACGTGGACGCGTTCGTCGCCCCATCCAAGCTGGAGGGGCTTGAGGCGCATTTGGGCGCGCATGTGACCCTGCATGCGCCAGAGGCATTTCTGGATGCTCTTGGCGACCTGTCGGGCCCCGTGCTGGTCGAGAAGGCCACTGTGCCAGTGGCTGTTTGGGACGCTTTGGGCGACAGGATCGTCTGGGGCGACGACCCCTGCGCCCTGCCCAAAGCCTGCAAGAACGCGGCGGAGATCGAAGGCTCTGTCGCGGCGCATTTGCGCGACGGGGCGGCCTTGGTCGAGGTGCTGGCCTGGCTGGATGCGCAGCCTGCGGGCAGCGTGACGGAGACGCAAGTGGTGACCCAGCTGGAGACCGCACGCCGCCGTGATCCGGCCTTGCAAGAGATCAGCTTTGAGACCATTGCCGGTACCGGCCCCAATGGTGCGATCATGCATTACCGCGTGACCGAGGACACCGATAGCCTTTTGCAAGACGGACATCTGCTGGTGCTGGATTCGGGCGGGCAATATCTGGATGGCACCACCGACATCACCCGCACCATCGCCATCGGCACGCCGCCGGTCGAGGCGAAAGAGGCGTTTACCCGTGTGCTGAACGGTTTGATCGCCATGAGCCGTCTGCGCTGGCCCCAAGGGCTGGCCGGGCGCGATATCGAGGCTGTGGGGCGTTTGCCGCTCTGGATGGCGGGGCAGGACTTCGATCACGGGCTGGGCCATGGCGTCGGGGCCTATCTGAGCGTGCACGAAGGGCCGCAACGTCTGAGCAAGCTCAGCACGGTGCCCCTGTCCGAAGGCATGATTCTCAGCATCGAGCCCGGCTATTACCGCGAGGGGGCCTTTGGCATCCGGCTGGAAAACCTTGCCGTGGTGCGGTCTGCGCCTGATCTTCCGGGCGGGGACGCGCATCGCGCCATGCTGTCGTGGGAGACGCTGAGCTTTGCGCCCATCGACACGCGGCTGATTGTGCCGGAGATGCTGACCCAAGATGCGCGAGACTGGCTGAACGCCTATCATCGCGACGTTGCGGAAAAGATCGGGCCGCGGCTATCACCGGTTGCAAAACTGTGGTTGGATGCGGCAACAGCGCCGGTTTGAGCGCGATATATTTCAGTTCATTCAGGGAGGACGGTCAGCAATGGCAGACCATATCAAGATATTGAAGTCGAACGGAACATGGACAGTGCGCGCAGGGGGCGCGGTACTGGCCGAAACACGTAACGCGCTTGAGCTGCGCGAAGGCGACCACGACGCGGTGATCTATATCCCCCGTTCGGATATTGCCATGGCGTTTCTGGACAAAACCGACAAGACCACCCACTGCCCGCACAAGGGCGATGCGCATTACTTCTCGGTTGTGACCAAAAGCCGGACGTTGGAAAACGTGGCATGGTCCTACGAGGACCCCAGCGAGGATGTCGCCGAGATCAAGGGCCATCTGGCCTTCTACCAATTGCCCGAGGTTGCGGTAGAACAAATCTAGGGCCCCCGAAAGGGCCCTGGAAATTCACGATTGAAGCAAGGGGGGGGCTGCGGCCCCTCTTATGCGTTCAGCAGCCAGCTTGTGTCCGCGCTGAGATCGGCGGCGCTGGTGTTTTGCACGATCACCACGACATTGCCGTTGACCACAAGTTCACTGTCGGTGCCATTGGCCGCGGCGCGGATTTCGAACATCCCGTCACCGGGGGCAAATTGCGCGGGCGAGCCTTGGGTTTCCTGCAGGTACAGCCCGTCTTCGGCGAGATTAAAGTCGGTCACGATGACCGGGGCTTTGCCCACTTGATCATAGCCGATGGCATTGATCACATCGGCCCCGTCGCCCCCTGTCACGGTATCGCCGTCGTTCGCGCTGATGGTGTCGTTGCCATCGCCCCCCAGCACGACATCTGCCATCGTATCGGTATCGCCCGACACATTGCCGTTGAGGTTGAAGTCGAACGCGCGGATCACATCGTCACCGGCACCGCCGTCAATACTGTCGGTCCCCAGCCCCGAGATCAGGAAGTCATTCCCCGCCCCGCCGTTCAACGTGTCGTCACCCATGCCGCCGAACAGCGCGTCATTGCCAGCGTCGCCATCAATCAGGTCGTCGCCCCTGTTGCCCGCCAGCTTGTCCGGCCCCTCGCCGCCGGAAAGCGTGTCATTGCCGGGGCCTGCGTTGATCGTATCAGCACCTGCGTCGCCAGACAGCGCATCATTGCCACTGCCGCCGTTGATCAGATCGCTTTGGGTGCCGCCGCTGATCACATCGTCGCCGCCATTGCCATTCAGCGTGTCGTTCAACCCGCCCCCCATCAACGTGTCGTTCCCGATGTTGCCGTTGAGCAGGTCGTTGCCGCCCTGCCCGTCGAGCATATCATCGCCCGCCAACCCGCTCAGCGTATCGCTGCCAACCCCGCCCATCAGCGTGTCATTGCCCTGCCCGCCGCTGAGCCCGTCGTTGCCTTCGTTGCCCATCAGGATGTCGTCGCCGTCGTTCCCTTCGATGTAGTCAAAGCCTTCGCCACCGCTTAGCGTGTCATTGCCGCGCCCCCCCAGCACGGTATCCGCGCCAAAGTTGCCCTGGGCGTCGTCTTCGCCGGACCCGCCGTTGACCAGATCGTTGTTGGTGCCACCGCGCAGCACGTCATCGCCGGAACCGCCAAAGAGCGTGTCCATCAGCCCGCCGCCCAAAAGCGTATCATTATCGGCCCCGCCATCCAGATTGTCGGACCCGAGCCCGCCCACGAGGGAATCCGCACCGCCAAAGCCGCCAAGGCTATCGTCGCCGCTACCGCCGATCAGGGTGTCATTATCAGCCCCGCCATCAAGCGTATCGCTGCCGTTGTTCCCATTGAGCAGATCATCACCCAGACCACCGCGCAGCATATCGCTGCCCTGCCCGCCGGACAGGTCATCGGTGCCCCCGAAGCCTGAAAGACTGTCCGCGCCGTTCCCGCCCAGCAATGTGTCGGCACCCGGCCCGCCGTTGACGGTATCGCGCCCCTCTTCGCCATTGCCAAGATTGTCGCCACCGCCAAGGTTCAGCAGGTCATTGCCCGCGCCGCCCTGCACCGTGTCATCGCCGCCAAAACCGTTTACCGTGTCGTCACCGCCAAACGCGTCGATGTCATCATCCGCGCCCGTGCCCGTGACCAGATCAGGGCCGTTGGTGCCTTGCTGCGTGGCGATCTGCGGGTCTGTCACCTCAGGCTCTGCCACGTCTTGCATGTCATCATTGGTATCGTCGTCATCGCTGTCGTTGCCAATCAATCCCGCAAATCCCAAAAGCGCGAGCGCTGGTAGTAAAGTCAATCCAAGCATGTTCAAATCCCCCTAAGCTATACTCAGAGTGTAGCTTACGCTGAGGAACGCGAGAAAGACAAATTACCGCCGCATTTCAGACACATTTCAATATTTAGGACAGTTCAGCCCCGCTGCGCCCACTGTCGCGAATACAGCGACAATCAAGAATGTTCCTCGGCCGCTGTCTCGGCCAGGGCGCGGTTATAGGCCTTAAGCGCATCCACATGGAACAGCGCGCCCAGCAGTTCGGGCGGCGATTCGGGCTTGAGCGTGACCACGGGAATAAACGCCGCACCGGTCTGCTCGAAAATCGGCATCGCGGCCTCTAGCGTGGCGGTGCCGTCGATATAGGTACCCTCGCCGATCAGATCCCAGCAGGTTTCTTCGTTCGCAGCGCGCAGGTCGTCGGGGCGGCGCATGATGCGGCCGACCATGAACATGCCCAGCAGATAGGCCTGAGGGCCGGCGGCTAGATGGATACCGCGGCGTTCCATCTGCGTCAGGAAAAAGCTGCGGTGCACCAGACGCGAGGCAAGCGCGGTCGACATGCTCACAGCGACCATCACCGCCAGACCCGTCTGCCAGTCTCCGGTCAGTTCGAATACAATCAAGGTGGTAGAGATCGGCGCCCCCAGAACGGCAGCTGCCACCGCGCCCATGCCCGCCAGCGCATAAAGCGACGTGGCCCCCGACATCGTGGGAAAGACGCCCGTGGCGATCAACCCGAAGGCCAGCCCCGTCAGCGCCCCTAACATCAGCGAAGGCGAAAACACCCCGCCGCCCATCCGACCGCCAAGGGTGATCGACACCGCGATGATCTTGAGGACGGCAAAGACAACGGCTTCGTGCAGGATCATATCACCGCTTAATGCGCGGGTTGTCGTCTCGTATCCGACGCCGATGATATGCGGGAACCATAGTGCAATCACGCCAAGGATTGCCCCTGCCACGGCAGGGCGCAGGTAGCGCGGCAGCTTGCTGCGGGCCTGTATGAAGTTGCCGAAATCCTCGGCCCAGAAGATACCGCGCATCAGAAAGACCGCCACCACACCGCAGGTCAGACCCAGCAGCAGGAAGGCGGGCAGCTCGGCATAGAAGGACATATCGCCCACGGTGGGTAGGGCAAATTCGGTCAGACCGCCGAATTCCAACCGGTTGATCACAGTGCCCGCGGCCGACGCGATCACGATGGGGGCAAAGGCGTGCACGGCAAAGTGGCGCAACACGATCTCGAGCGCGAAAAGCGCCCCTGCGATCGGCGCATTGAAGCTGGCAGAGACGGCCGCCGCAACGGCGCAGCCCAACAGGTCACGACCGGTAATACCGCTGGCATTGATCCGGCGGCTCACGAGGGTCGAGATCACGCCCGCAAGGTGGACCACCGGCCCTTCTCGCCCTGACGATCCGCCGGTGCTCAGCGTGATCAGCGAGGCCAGCGCCGACGCAATACCGGCCCGTGTTTCCACCCGACCTTCATGCAATGCCGCGCCAAGGATCACATCGCCGACGCTGCGCACACGGGCGTCTCGGGTGAAATTATGCAAGATCAGCCCCACGGTCAGCCCGCCGATGGTAGGGATCAGAACAACCCAATACCAATCAAGGCTGCCGATAAAACTATGCAGGTGCTGCACATCTTCGGTACCATAAAGAAACGCCTGTAGTGCGTTGATCCCTTTGCGAAAAAACAGCGCAGCAAAGCCTGCCGAGATGCCGATTGCAAGCGCGATGAACCAGAATGTGACCTTGCCCGGCCCTTTTTCACGCAACACATCCCACCCCAAACGCGCATGGTTGCACAACGTGTCATACTGCTGGTTCAGAAAGGGGCGCGGTTTCAAAGGCATGGCGGCTTTGCTGTCAGGGTTTACCCATGTCTAGGACAGAGCTGCCTGCGTTAAAACCCCTGCAATCAAGACTGTGCCGTTAGCTGGCGAATTCTTCGCCCAAAAGCTCGCGCGCGGCGGCGCGTGCGGCCTCGGTAATCGTATCACCTGCCAGCATCCGCGCGACCTCGTCCACGCGTTCCGGCGCTGACAGCGGCGTGACGGTCGACAGGGTCATGCCCTTGGACACGGCCTTGGACACGCGCCAGTGATGCGCGCCCAAAGCGGCAACCTGGGGGGAGTGGGTGACAACAAGCACCTGCCCGCCCTGCGACAGTGCCGCCAGACGACGCCCCACCGCATCGGCCGTCGCACCGCCGACACCCCGGTCGATTTCGTCGAAGATCATCGTCAGGCCGGTTTGCCCCTTGGCCAGACAGACCTTAAGCGCGAGCAGAAAGCGGCTGAGCTCCCCGCCCGATGCGATCTTACCCAGAGGGCCCGCAGGCGCGCCGGGGTTGGTGGCCACAGTAAAGGACACCGCATCGCGGCCTTCCGGTCCGGGCGTTTCCTCGGTGATCTGCGTGGCAAAAACCGCGCGCTCCATCTTGAGCGGGGCAAGCTCTGCCGCGACGGCCTTGTCCAGCTTGCCCGCTTTCTTGCGGCGCGCGTCGGTCAGGGCGTCGGCTGCGGCATCATAGGCGGCTTGGGCGTCGCGCACGGCTTTTTCGAGCCCCGCTTGTGCGGCCTCGCCTGCGTCGAGCGCGTCCAGCTTGCCGCGCAACGTCTCGGCAAAGCCCGCCAGATCGTCGGCCAGCACCTCGTGCTTGCGGGCCATCGCGCGGATGGCAAAGAGGCGCTCTTCGGTTTCTTCCAGCTCAATCGGGTTGAACGACATGGTGTCGATGGCGGCGACCACGCCTTCCATCGCCTCGTCCAATTCGACCATCGCACGCGATAGCGCGGCCATCGGGGCCTCTAGCGCGCCATCGGCTTTATGGGCCACCCCGTCGAGCCAGCGCAGGGCGTCGCCCAACTGTGTCTCTGCCCCGCCCTGCCCCATCATCTCGTAGGCGTTGACCACATCGCTGCGGATCTTTTCGGCGCTTTGCATCAGGCGACGGCGCGCGTCGAGCTGTTCTTCCTCGCCCGCCTGCGGGTCCAGCTTATCGAGCTCTGCCACGGCATGGCGCAGGTATTCTTCTTCGGCGGCAATCGCCTCGCGCTCGGCGGCGGCCTGTTTGGCAGCCTTGCGCGCCGCAGCCAAGGCAGACCACGCCTGACGCACCTTGTCGCGCAGCGCGGTGGTGCCCGCGAATTCATCTAGAATGGCGCGGTGGCCCTTTGGGTCCAGCAACCCGCGGTCATCATGCTGGCCGTGCAATTCGACCAGCGTTTCCGACAGCGCGCGCAGCACCTCGCCCGAGCAGCGGCGGTCATTGACCCAAGCCGTTTTACGCCCGTCAGAACCGTTGATGCGGCGCAAGATCAACTCGCCCCCGCCGGGCAGGCCAGCCTCTTCCAGCACCGCGTGGGCTGCGTGGCCTTCGGGCAAGTCGAACCATGCCGTGACCTCGCCTTGTGACGCGCCCTGACGCACCAGATCGGCGCGCCCACGCCAGCCCAGCACGAACCCGAGACTATCAAGCAAGATCGATTTACCTGCCCCGGTTTCGCCGGTCAGAACGTTCAAACCCGGCTGAAACGCAAGTTCCAGCCGGTCGATGATCAGCATATCCGAAATATCTAGGCCGCGTAGCATGGGTCACTATCCGTGTGGGCCGTCAAAAGGCGCTTGGGTCAGATCCATTCGCCCTTGATCGTTTGGCGGTAGATCGCGGTCAACCAGTTATCGCCGAAGGACTTCATTTCAAGACCCTGACCGGTCAGCAGCTTATAGCTTGCCTCGTACCACTCGGTGGACTGGTAGTTGTGCCCCAGAATGGCACCTGCGGTCTGCGCCTCGTCCGTGAGACCCAGCGACAGATACGCCTCTACCAGACGGTGCAGCGCCTCGGCGGTGTGGGTGGTTGTCTGGAAATCCTCGACCACGACGCGGAAGCGGTTGATCGACGCGGTATAGTGTTTGCGACGCAGATAATAGCGCCCCACTTCCATTTCCTTACCCGCCAGATGGTCAAACGCCAGATCGAATTTCAGCACCGAAGACCGCGCATATTCGCTGTCTGGATAATCCTCGATCACGCGACGCAGCGCTTGCAGCGCCTGAAAAGTCAGCCCCTGATCGCGGCCAACTTCGTCGATCTGGTCATAATAGCTCAGCGCCAGAAGGTAGCTTGCATAGGACGCATCATCATCATCGGGGAAGAAATCAATATAGCGCTGCGCGGCAGAGCGGCTGTTGGGGTAATCCTGATCCTGATGATAGGCGAAAGCCTGCATGATCAGCGCCCGCTTGGCCCATTCGGAATAGGGGTACAGGCGTTCAATCTCGGAGAAATATTCAGCGGCTTCGGCAGGGCGTTTACGGTTCAGTTCAAATTCGCCACGCTCGTAAATCTGCTCGGCCGAGTATGTTTCAAGCGGAATTTCCTGAGGGTTGAAGAAGCTGTTGGTCGTCCGACCCGTGTCCTGAGCACCACCGCACGCGCCAAGAACGCCCGCCAAAAGCACCGCACCGACCACCCGCTTGCGCGACATCGTACCCGTCATGCGTTTCACCCTCGCTTTAAACTCTGCGTCACGTTTCACGATACGCCTTTGCCCGTGACTAGCACAAGGTTTCGCGCAACAAAACGACCATTCGGCAGTCCCCTGCAAGGGCGGCTGTCGACGGGCCAAATCGTAAACAAAGGATTACCCAAGCCCCACCGGAGTTTCAACCGTCGTTAACGCCCTGCCCTGCGACATCGCGTTACCGCTTTCAGGCAACGGCGGGGATTTCGTCCCACTCAAGGCCAAAGCCGGGCAGACGCGACGCCATTTGCGCGTCACATTCAACCATGCGCACGGCACCTGGGGTCGCGAACAGCGCCCGCAGCAGCGTGTTGGTCAGGCTGTGGCCGGCGCGCACGCCGGTGTAATGGCCGATCAGCGGTGCGCCGGCCAGCGCCAGATCACCCAAAGCATCCAGCATCTTGTGGCGCACGGGTTCATCGTCATGACGCAGACCACCGGGGCTCAGCACTTGGTCGCCGTCGAAGACGACAGCATTTTCACCAGCGTGACCGCCCAAGGCCAGACCGTTCGCCTGCATCGCGACTACATCCGCCTGACGGCAGAAGGTCCGGCTGTCGCAAAGTTCGCGGGCGAAGCTGCCGTTGTTCATGACCAGCGACTTTTCCTGATGGCCAATGGCGGCATCGGCGAAATCGATGACAAAGTCGATCTTCAGGGTCTCTGCCGGTGCGATAGTGGCCGAGGCTTCCCCATCCGTCACGGTGACCGTTTTTAGCACTTCGAAAGCGCGCACAGGGGCCTCAAGCGCGCGCACGCCGCGCTGCATGATACCCCGCACGAAGGGCGCGGCAGAGCCGTCAAGGATTGGCACTTCGGGGCCATCAATCTCGACCAGCGCGTTGTGGATGCCACAACCGGCCAGCGCCGCCATCAGGTGTTCAACAGTAGAGATTTGCAGACCCGCCGCATTTTCCAGCTTGGTGCAAAGGGGCGAGCGATTCACCGCATCCCAGCGGGCGGGGATCAGGCGGTCGCCCACATCCACGTCACTGCGCGAGAACCAGATACCGTGATGCGCGCCAGCCGGACGGATCGTCACAGTTGCAGGACGGCCGGAATGAAGGCCGGTGCCGCTAAAGCTGATCGCTGTCTTAATGGTTGTCTGCACGGTCAATACTCACTGTCCAAAGATCGTCTGTCTAAGTTGAACTCTGTCCTAACGGGGCCGTTCCTAATGCTCAATTCAATCATTGCTACCGTCTGAAACATCACTGTCACAATTGGGCGTTAACGTGCGCATACCCCCAATAAGCTACTGTTATATATATGTTTCAGGTCACAGATCGCCCCTGAAATGACCACGAAGCGTGAACATATAACAGCAATATTTCAACGAATGTTACTGGCCTGTACCCGCAAATTGCTGCACCGCAGCACGCTTAAAGTTGTGACGCTAACGAAAAAGACCACCCCTAAGGGTGGCCTTTCGGACGTTTACGAGGACGTCTTAGGTAAGTTTAGTTTGCCTGACGACGCAGGAAGGCGGGGATTTCGATCCGCTCTTGATCTTCGTCCTGGACGTCGCGCGGCTGTGGCGCGGCAGAGGACGCGCGGGTCTGAACCGGCGGCTGCTGACGTGCGGGGCGCTGCTGCTGTGTTTCCGCCTCCCCGTGACCGGTCATGCGGTTGATCAACGAGTTGATGCCAAAGCGCTTCTCGCCCTGCTCGGCGGCGGGTTGTTGACGCTGCTGCTGTGGCTGCGCTTGTGGTTGACGCTGTTGCTGCTGGCTTGGCGATGCTTTTTGCGCGGCGGCGCGCAGACGAGCCAGTGCTTCGGGCGATGGGGTGCCGGGTGCAGGGGCGCGTGGCGCGACAAACGCCTCTTGCTCTTGCGCGTCTACATTCACCTCTTCGCGGCGCGGCTGGAAGGACGCAACCTCGGGACGGTAAGCGGGGGGTGGCAGATCATCTGCGTCCGACGCTTCGTCTTCATAGGATGTGTCAGAGAAACCGCTGTGGTTGATAGCGGGCTCTTCCTGGAACAGCTGCTGCTGTGGCTCTTCTTCGTATTCGGCTTGTGCGGCAACCGGTGCAGGTGCTTCGGCGGCGGGGGCTTGTTCAACCTCTGGCGCTTTGGCAGGCAATGGCTGCGACATAGAACGGCGCGGCACGGGCATCTCGGTGTTGACGTCAACCGCATCGATCCCTGTGGCAACAACGCTCACGCGCATAACGCCACCCAGTTCGGTGTCGAGCGTGGAACCCACGATGATGTTCGCGTCTGGGTCGACTTCTTCGCGGATACGGTTCGCCGCTTCGTCCAGTTCGAACAGGGTCAGGTCGTGACCGCCGGTGATGTTGATCAGAACGCCCTTGGCACCGCGCAGGCTGATTTCGTCCAGCAGCGGGTTCGCGATGGCCTTCTCGGCGGCCTGGATGGCGCGATCTTCGCCCTCTGCCTCGCCGGTGCCCATCATCGCTTTGCCCATCTCGTCCATCACGGCGCGCACGTCCGCAAAGTCGAGGTTGATCAGGCCGGGGCGGACCATCAGATCCGTGACGCCTTTGACACCTTGGTACAGCACGTCATCCGCCATGGAGAATGCTTCGGTAAAGGTGGTTTTTTCATTCGCCAGACGGAACAGGTTCTGGTTGGGAATGATGATCAGTGTATCGACGACCTTTTGCAGCGCCTCGATACCGTCTTCAGCCTGACGCATCCGCTTGATGCCTTCAAACTGGAACGGCTTGGTCACGACACCAACGGTCAGAACACCCAGCTCCCGCGCAGCCTGCGCGATGATCGGCGCGGCCCCTGTCCCGGTGCCCCCGCCCATACCGGCGGTGATAAAGCACATGTGCGCGCCGGCCAGGTGGTCAACAATCTGTTCAATGCTTTCTTCGGCAGCGGCAGCACCGACAGAGGCCCGCGCGCCCGCACCCAGACCTTCGGTCACTTTGATGCCCAGCTGAACGCGGCTTTCCGCTTTGGCTTGCTGCAACGCTTGCGCGTCTGTGTTGGCAACCACGAAATCAACACCGTCGAGCTCTTTCTCGATCATGTTGTTCACGGCGTTGCCGCCTGCCCCGCCAACACCAAACACTGTGATGCGGGGTTTCAGGTCGCCCTGTCCGGGCATTGAAAGATTAAGGGTCATGAGCCATCCGCCTGTATTGTTTAGCTCGCTTACGGAGCATTTTTTGTGCAATCCCCCTTATTGTATAGGGAGAACGCCCATGCGTCACCTAGAAAACACGGTTTTGACACATTATATGGGCGTTTTTTTGCCGGTTTTCTCATGATTTCGACGCGCGCACCGCATCTGGGGGTTACCAGTTGTCGCGGAACCACTTGACAGCGCGCTTCAACGACCGGGATGGGTAGCGGTCGGCGGGAATGTCAAAGTCCCACCACTCGTCCTGCGGGTGCGCGGCAAACAGCGCCAACCCTACGGCAGAGGCGAAACCCGGACCGGTTGCGGCTTGTGGCAGGCCATGCACGCGCAGCGGGCGGCCCAAACGGACCTGTTGGCCCAGAATCTTGCTTGCCAGACCATCAAGGCCCGGAATCTGACTGCCGCCGCCGGTCAGCACGATCTGCTGGCTTGGCAGGTGGTCAAAGCCCGCGGCATCCAGACGGGCGCGGACTTCTTCCAGAATTTCTTCGACACGGGGGCGCATGATGCCGATCAGCTCGGCACGGCTCACGGTGCGACGGTCGTGCTCGTAATCCCCGGTATCGCCACCGATATCAATCATCTCGCGGTCGTCCATGCCTGTCGCATGCACCCCGCCATAGAAGGTCTTGATCCGTTCAGCATTGGCCGTCGGCACCTGCAACCCCATAGAGATGTCAGAGGTGATGTGATCCCCGCCCATGCGCACGCTGTCGGCATAGATCATGTGTTTGCGAATGAAGATCGAAACAGAGGTCGACCCGCCGCCAAGGTCAATACAGGCGGCACCAAGCTCCTGTTCGTCCTCGACCAGCGATGAAATCCCCGAGACATAGGCCGAAGACGCGACGCCCGCCAGTTCGAGATCACAACGTTTGATGCAATGGGCAAGGTGTTGAACCGCAGCCGCATCCACGGTCAGCATATGCATATCGACCGACAGGGTATTACCCAATTGGCCGCGGGGATCGGATAGGCCCGACCGGTTATCCAGTGCAAAGTTCACCGGCTGGGCATGCAGCACTTCACGGCCCTCGCCGTATTCGGGCACGTCGCAATTGGCCAGAACCTGCGCGACATCCTGCTCGGACACGACCTGCCCTTCCAGATCCAGCGCCGCATCCAGACCGTAGCTGCGCGGTTCGGCACCCGAGAAACAGGCGATCACGTGATCCACACGGATGTTCGCCATTTTCTGCGCCGCCTGCAGCGCGGTACGCACAGCGCGTTCGGTTTCCTGCATGGCGCAAATCTCGCCAAAGCGGACCCCGCGCGACCGCGTGGTCGCAGCCCCGATCACGCGAAAACCGGATTGCCCCGCGAGCGACCCGATCTCGCCCTCTTCAGAGACGCGGCCCGTGCCGTCAAACCGCAGCACCAGGCAGGCGATCTTTGACGTGCCCACATCCAGAATAGCCACCACGCCGCGTTGCATCGCAAGCTTACGCATGTGGCGCATGGATCGCTGACTATCGTATAGGTCCATCATCTTTTCACTGTCCCGAAATCTGCCTGATGCGCCACAATTCTTGTGTGGCGTCCTTGTTCATTTGCACGGTGGGCCGTTGGGCCAACCGCATGTCTACCCGCGCGACGTCGCGGGCCAGCACATCCTGTGCGCCTTCCAGCGCGATCACCCGCTCCAGCGCCTGAACGGCCTGGGTTTCGGGCAGCAAGATACGCTGTTCACGGTCAAGAACGACGTCCCATCGCCGCTCTCCCATGCGTACCAAACCGCGCAGCCGCTCCCCCAACGGAGCCGCCGTGCGGATCAATTCAAGCGCTTCGCTCACGCGCTGGTTCGCCGCCTCGCCTACCACCAAGGGCAGGTCCGTGCGATCGCCACGCGATGCAAGCTGGCCGATGGGGCTTCCCTCGGCGTCGATCAGCAGCAGCCCGTCCTGGCTGCGCCAAACGGCGACCGGCACCCGTGGCTGTACCGACACCTGCAACACGCCGCCCGGCTTCACCCGCAGCGACGCCTGCTTGACGCCGGGAAGATCGGTGATCGCCTGCCGCAATGCAGGCAGATCAAGATCAAAGGAACTGGTTGGGAATTCGACAGGCACAGCAGCACGCACGTCGGCGGCCAAAACGCCTTCGACACCATCGATCGCCATGAGCTTGACCATGAATTCGGGGCGCTGCTGGATGCTGGTGCGGGCATTGGCATAGACATCGGCCAATTGGCCGCGCCGTGCTTCGTCCGACAGATAGATTGTCCCCGCTGCCAAGGCCAAGCAGAACGGCACCCCGACGCGCAGCCCGAAACGGAACGTCGGCGTCAGCATCAAGCGCTGCATGCGCCACGCCCAACGTGACGGTGCGGGATCTGCCTTGGCCGGCTTGGCGGGTTTGACGCGTTTGATCAACGATTGCATGACGCGTCCTCGACCATCCAGGCGCAGAGCTCGCCAAAGGAAATGCCAACCGCCTGCGCCTGTTCGGGCGACAGCGACGTGGGGGTCATGCCGGGCTGGGTATTGGTTTCCAGCAGGAACAGCCCCGCTGCCCCCTTGCTTTCATCCCACCGGAAATCCGTGCGGCTGACACCGCGACAGCCAAGCGCGTTATGCGCCCGCAGGGCGTAATCCATGCAGAGTTCAAAAATCTCGTGCGGGATATCGGCAGGGACCACATGGGTCGACCCGCCCGCCTTGTATTTGGCGTCGTAATCATACCAACCCGTCGTGTGGATGTCGGTCACGGTCAGCGCACGTTCGCCCATCACGGTGGTGGTCAGTTCGCGACCGGGGATGAATTTCTCGACCATGACCTCGGCGGGCATGGCATCATCCAACTGTGGCGGGCCGTTGTTTTCGATCTCGACAAGGTAAACACCGACGGATGACCCTTCGTTGTTCGGCTTGACCACATAGGGCGGGTCCATCACATGGGATCCCCGCACCGTCGCCGCCGACACGATTAAGCTTTCCACAACAGGCAAACCCGCGGCACGAAAAACTTCCTTGCTGCGCTGCTTGTCCATCGCAAGGGCAGAGGCCAGCACGCCGGAGTGTGTGTAGGGCAGGCCCATCCATTCCAGCAAACCCTGAACGCAGCCGTCTTCGCCCCAGCGGCCATGCAAACAATTCAGAACGACATCGGGTTGAGCAGCGCCCAGATCGGCACAAAGGTCGGGGCCGCAATCGACCTCGATGACTTCGAAACTCCGGTCCCGCAAAGCCGCTGCGCAGGCGCGCCCTGTTGACAGAGACACCTCGCGTTCCGCCGAGGGGCCACCCAACAATACTGCAACTCTCGGGGGTGTCCTGCTCGACAATCCCACTCAATCTGCCTTTTTAAATGGGCCTGTTGCGACCCTTATTCATTCTGTTCCGGACCTTTTGGCGGCCCTAAATCATGACGCTCGAACGTTTATTTTTCGCCGATCCGCATAATTTCCCACTCTAGCGTAATCCCGCTGGAATCGTAAACCTTTTTTCGCACCAATTCACCCAATGCTTCAAGGTCCGCTGCCGTGGCGGAACCCGTATTGATCAGGAAGTTGGGGTGTTTCGGGCTCATCTGCGCGCCACCCAAGGTGGCACCGCGCAAACCGGCGTCGTCAATGACCTTCCACGCCTTCAAATCATGGCGGTCATCCGCCTGCCCCGTGCTGGAAAACCCCGCCGGATTGCGGAACGTCGACCCCGCGCTGCGGTCCTTGGTGGGTTGGGTTTCGTCGCGTTTGCGCAGCTGGTCCTCCATCCGGGCGTGCAGCGCTTGCGCCTCGCCTTTGGGGGGCGCGAAACGGGCAGCGGTGATGACATACCCGTCTGGCAAAGCGGTCTGGCGATAGGCAAATTGCAGATCGTCCGGCCCAAGCGTGACCTGTTCGCCTGTGCGGGTGATCGCGTCTGCGCTGATGAAATAATCAGCAATATAGGCACCATAGCAGCCCGCGTTCATCCGTACCGCGCCGCCAATACTACCCGGGATTGTGCGCAGGAAGGTCAGGTCCAGCCCCGCGTCTGCTGCCTTGCGCGCGACATGGGCGTCCAGCGCCGCGGCACCTGCGGTGACGATTCCGTCTTCGCAACTGATGGTGTTGAACCCGCGCCCCAGCCGGATCACCACAGCCCGCAAGCCGCCGTCGCGCACGATCACATTCGACCCGACCCCCATCGGCATGACCACGACATCGGCGGGCAGCGCCTTCATGAAAGCCGCCAGATCATCCGCATCGGCAGGCTGGTAGAAATAGTCAGCAGGGCCGCCCACGCGCAGCCAGGTCAGATCAGCCAAGGGGCGGTTTTGCGTCAGCTTACCGCGCATGTCGGGAAAGGAAATATCTGTCATGCCCATCGCCTAGCCCGCTTTGGGAGGGAGGTCAATTTTCCACATGTGCCCGAAGCGCGCCAAAAACCGCCCAATCAATCAGGCCGGTTCGCCCGCAGCTCGCGCGTGATACGTCCCACCAGCCATCCTGTAAGAAACGCGCAGACCGCATAGCCCGTGGCGGCGGCTTGCGCCATGAACACCGGACGCTCCAGCGGTTTCGCGCCAAGGCCCCAGATCATCCACGCCCAGTTCAGCGCGAGCCCTGCCAGCAGGACCAGCACAAAGCCGCCATACCGGCGCATCAGCCCGCACCAGCCCGCGGCAAGCATCCACACCACGAGGATGCTGATCAGGATCACCAGCGTCAGGTTCACTTTGCGGCATTCCGTACAGCAGCGCCGCGCAGCCAGCGCATCAGATAGACCACCGGCCAGCGCAACACCGAACACCCGCCCGCGAACACCAGCATCCCGACCCAAGGGCCATGCTGCATGGTGACAAACCCCAGGACGGGTATGCCGACGGCAATCAGCACATAGGCGCTGCGCCAATGCTGGTCAGAACTGGGCGTCATCGCCAACACATTGGCAACGACCGCCCAAAAACAGGCAAGAACCAGTGATATACTCATTTTGGAACCTCCGGGTTTTGTCCGCGCAGCTTGGCCAGCAAAAAGCGCAAGGGATTGCGGAACATGGACACAAAGGCAGCAAGAGCAAGCAGGCTATAGAGCCAGCCCACCTGAAGACCGATCAGGATGATCAGCACCGGTGCGGCAATCAGCAGGATCACACCGGGAATATATTGCAGACGCATGGGCAGCGTCGCCACCGTGGCCGAGCAAAAGACCCACAGGATGCAAGCCCAAAGCAAGGTCATGACCGGCCCCCGTATGATGGGGTCCGCGCCATTCAGACGGCTTCCTTCTTCAAGGCTTCAAGCGCGGCAGGCAAGGCGTTGGCCCAAGTGCTGATTGTCCCTGCCCCAAGGCAGACAACCATATCCCCCGGCCCTGCCTGTTCGCGCACCAGTCGCGCCAGATCATCCTCGCTTTGGACGGCGCGGGCGTGGCGGTGACCATGACGGATCAACCCTGCGACCAGATCATCGCGCCCTGCGCCCTCGATCGGGGCCTCGCCCGCGGCATAGACCTCGGCGATGCCAACAACATCGGCATCGTTGAAACAGGCGCAAAATTCCTCGAAATGGTGGTGCAAGCGGCTGTAGCGGTGGGGCTGGTGGACCGCGATCACGCGCCCTTCGGTGGCCTGACGTGCGGCTTTCAGCACGGCGGTAATCTCGACCGGGTGGTGACCGTAGTCGTCGATGATCGTCACGCCATCCACTTCGCCCACTTTGGTAAAGCGACGGTTCACGCCGCCGAACCCGGCAAGAGCGGCACGGATTTCTTCGGTTTTCATCCCAAGGTGGCGCGACACGGCGACCGCCGCCATCGCGTTTGACACGTTGTGATCCCCGGGCATCGGCAGGCTGCAATCCTTGATCGTGATGCCTTCGGTCTGGAACATGATATCGAAATGCGCCACGCCCGCCTTGTAGTGCAGGTTGACTGCGCGCACGTCGGCTTGGGTGTTGAAGCCATAGGTCATGACACGCCGGTCGGTGATCTTGCCGACCAGGGCCTGCACCTCGGGGTGGTCGATACAGCAGACCGCCAGCCCGTAGAAAGGAATGTTCGAGACGAAATCCAGAAACCCTTTGCGCAGGGTATCGAAGTCGCCCCAATGCTCCATATGCTCGGGGTCGATATTGGTCACAATGGCAATGGTCGCGGGCAGACGGTTGAAGGTGCCGTCGGATTCATCCGCCTCGACCACCATCCATTCGCCCTGCCCCATCCGCGCGTTCGACCCGTAAGCATGGATGATCCCGCCGTTCACAACCGTCGGATCGATCCCGCCGTTGACCAGCAGTTCGGCCACCATCGTCGTTGTGGTGGTCTTGCCGTGGGTTCCGGCCACCGCGATGTTGGATTTCAGGCGCATCAGCTCTGCCAGCATCTCGGCGCGGCGCACGATGGGAAGGCCCGCCACCCGTGCGGCATCCAGTTCAGGGTTGCCCGGCTTGATCGCGGAAGAGATCACGACAACCGCGGCCCCTTCGATATTCGCGGCCTCCTGCCCTTCGAACACCGTCGCGCCAAGGTCCACCAGACGGTCAGTGATCTTGGTCGATTTCAGGTCCGACCCCTGCACGCGGTAGCCGTGGTTCAACAACACCTCGGCAATGCCGGACATGCCGATGCCGCCAATACCCACGAAATGGATCGGGCCCACATCGGTGGGGAGTTTCGTGGCTGCGTTCATCGTTTCTTTCCTTCGGTTGCCAGGGTTTCCACCATCTGGGCGAGTTCTTCTGCGGCGTCCGGCTTGGCGACCGACAGGGCGGCGCGCGCCATCTGCTGCGCGCCCTCTGCATGGGTCAGAACCATTTCGATCTGGGCCCGCAGACTGTCGGGGTTGGCCATGTTTTCGGGCACCATGATCGCGGCACCGGCGTCCACCAATCCACGGGCATTGGCTGTCTGATGATCGCCCGTCGCCGCCGCAAAGGGGATCAGGATCGAGGGCCGCCCGATGATAGAGATATCGGCAACGCTCGACGCGCCAGCGCGGCTGATCACCAGTTGGGCTTCGGACATGCGCCGCGGCACGTCATGGAAAAACGGTTGCACATCGGCATTGATCCCGTTTTCGGCGTAAAAGGTAGCGACCCGCTGGCCGTCCTCGTCCCGCGCCTGATGGCTGACGCGGATATTGCGCAGCAGCTCCATCGGCAGATCGGCGATGGCAGGAGGGATCACCTCGCTCAAGATGCGCGCGCCCTGGCTGCCGCCCATCACCAACAGCTCCATCGGGTAGTCACCCGGCGCGATATAGCCCGCGCCCGCACGCTCCAGCACCGCGGCACGCACCGGATTGCCGGTGTGTTCGGCGCTGACACCATCGGGCAATGTGGTCGGCCATGTGCCGCAAGCCACCGCATCAACATGTTTGGAAAACAGATCATTGACCCGACCGAGCACGCCGTTTTGTTCGTGGATCATCCGGGGCTTGCGCAGCACCCAGGCCGCTGTCAGCGCGGGAATCGACGGATACCCGCCAAAGCCGACAACCACATCAGGCTTGTCGCGCAGCATACCGAAAATGCCGCCAAGCACACCGCCCAGAATACGAAACGGCGCGATGGCCTTGGCCACCAGACCGCCGCGCGCGAAAGTGGCGCTGCTGACCTGCTGAATCTCGACCGCCTCGGGGAAACCGCCGGTATAGCGCGCACCCCGCGCGTCGGTGGACAGCTTTACCCGCCAGCCCCGCGCCAGCATGACTTCGGCAAGCGCTTGGGCGGGAAACATATGCCCCCCTGTCCCCCCTGCGGCGATGACCAGCAGCGGCGCCGTCATCGGGCACGGCTCCGGCCCAATAGATCAGAGATCTGGCCCTGTGGTCGTGTACGGGTAAACGCCAGCAACATGCCCACTGCGATGCCGGAGGCAATCACCGACGATCCGCCGTAGCTGACGAAAGGCAACGTCATACCCTTGGCGGGCAGCAGCCGCACAGCCACGCCCATGTTGATCATCGCCTGCACGCCGAACATGCAGGCCAGCCCGGTGCCGGCCAGACGGATAAAGGGATCACGCTCGCGCACCAGACGCAGCAGCGACCGCACCACGATCACGGCGTAAAGCGCGATCACACACATCACCAGGATCAGGCCGTATTCTTCGGCAGCAACGGCGATGATGAAATCGGTATGCGCATCGGGCAGCGACCATTTCACCTGCCCCTCGCCCACGCCGACCCCGAACAGACCGCCTTCGCGGATCGCATCGGTGGCATAGCCAAGCTGCGTGCGCGGATCGATGTCGGGCGACAGGAACCCATCAATCCGCCGGGCAAAGTGTTCAGAGTTGGAATAAGCAAAAGTCCCCGCCAAGACGACCAGCCCGGCCATACCCACCAGCAGCACCAGCGGCGCACCGGCGACGAAATACATGACCCCCCAGCCGAACAGCACCAGACAGGCCTGACCAAAGTCGGGCTGCAACGCCAGCATCAGCACAATGGAAATACACAGCGCAAAGGACCACGTCTTGCCCGGAGGGCCGTTGATCTCGAGCGCGGCCGCCATCATCCACGCCGCCACAACGACAAAACCGGGCTTGAGGAACTCTGACGGCTGGAAGGACGCAAAGCCCATGGAGTACCAGCGCACAGCACCTTTGCCAAAGTCGGTACCAAAGAACGGCAGCAAAGCCAGCGCCACAAAGGACACCAGAAATCCGACAATCGCCAGACGCCGCACCATCACGGGCGTCATCATCGACGTCAGCACCATGGCAATCACGGCAAGCACACCGAAAACAGCCTGTCGCTGCACATAGTGAAAAGAGTCAAAGCCGTTTTTCGCGGCCAACGGCGGGGAGGCCGCCAGCCCCAGCAACATGCCTACGGCAAACAGCAGGAGGATGCAGGACATCGCCCATTTGTCGATCGTACGCCACCATTTGGGAAGAATCGGTTCGCCATCCCGAACGGGAACCGCGCCATAGACCATTTCTGTCATGGGACCTGCCTTACACTGCCTCGTTCCGCCCCTTTTCGGGGTCTAGCTTGCAGTGTAGCGCGAAAGGTCACGCGGGGCTAGTGTGTTTTAACCAGCCCCGCGCAAAGCTGCCTATGCCCCCGCGTGCGTGCCGCGGATCGGATAGTCGTTGTCACGCACAAACTTGATCCCGTTCAGCAGCCCCTCCAGATCAGGCCGCGCGAAAGGCGCGTTCGAGATGTCGAGGATCTGGATATTGCCGTCGCCATTCACCACAAAGACGCCGGGCTCTGCGAAGGGCTGATCGGTTTCTTGCGGGCTGCGCGGGTCAGAGACATAGAGCCCCAGTTCGCGCATCTGTGCGATGCTCATGTCATAGCCGATGGTCAGGGACAGATCCTGCTCTTGCGCCATCTCGCGCGCCTTGTCTTTCGGGTCACCCGACACGGCAACAACGTCCACACCTGCCTTGTTGAAATCCGCGACCAGCCCGTCCAGCGTCGACAGGTATTTTTTGCAGATCGGGCAATGCAGACCGCGATAGACGACCACCAGTTGCCAGTCATTGTCGCCCTGCGGGGTGCCAAGGGTCAACATGCCGCCTTGCAGCTCTGCCACGGTCAATTTCGGAAATGCGTTGCCTGCGTCCAATACGTTCATCGGGTCTCTCCTTTAATTGCTTCGTCACTCACGGAGTTAGTCTTCATGCGCCGGGTTACCACCCCGCTCACGGCCACTTGACCGGCTTGCGTGGCGGGGGCTATGGCGGGGCCATGCAATATGACACGGTAATTTTAGGCGCAGGGGCCGCAGGCATGATGTGCGCGGCCCACGCGGGCGGATCGGTGCTGGTCGTGGATCACGCCAAAGCACCGGGCGAGAAAATCCGCATTTCGGGCGGCGGGCGCTGCAATTTCACCAATATGCACTGCACGCCGGATGCCTTCATCTGCGCCAACCCCCATTTCGCCAAATCGGCGCTGGCGCGTTATACTCAGTGGGATTTCATCGAACTGGTAGACGCACATGGGATCGCGTGGCACGAAAAGACCCTCGGCCAGCTCTTCTGCGACACCTCCGCCAAAGAGATCGTCGCCATGCTGCGCGGCCTGATGCAAAAAGCCGGTGTCGATCTGCGGCTGCACAGCACGCTGACCGATATCGCTGCGCGTGATGCCGGATATAGCATGACCTTGCACACGCCCGACGGCACCACGCCGATCACTACGCGCAACTTTGTCGTTGCCTCTGGCGGGAAATCCATCCCCAAGATGGGGGCGACGGGGCGCGCCTACGAGATCGCCGCGCAGATGGGTATCCCCGTCACCGACACGCGGGCGGGGCTGGTGCCCTTCACCTTTACCGACGCCCGTTTCGCGCCCATATCCGGCACCGCAACGCCCGCGCGGGTGACTGCCCAAGGCCCCTCCTTTGACGAAGCCTTGCTGTTCACCCACCGTGGCCTCTCGGGCCCTGCCGTGCTGCAAGCTTCAAGCTACTGGACCGAAGGCGCGCCGATCACGGTGAACCTGTTGCCCGACAGTGATCTGCTGACCAAGCTACGCAGCCAACGCCAGACCTATGGCCGCCGCAACCTGACGACAGAGCTTTCCCACCACCTGCCCGCGCGGCTGGTGGATCATCTGTCGGGGATCATGGACCTTGGCGGCAACCTCGCCGATTGGTCGGATGCAAAACTCGGCACCCTGATCGACAGGCTGTCGCATTGGGTGATGACCCCTTCTGGCACCGAAGGCTACCGCACCGCCGAAGTCACCCTCGGCGGAATCGACACCGACGCTCTGTCCTCCAAAACAATGGAGGCCAAGACACGCCCCGGTCTCTACTTCATTGGCGAGGCCGTCGACGTGACCGGATGGCTGGGCGGCTATAACTTCCAATGGGCCTGGTCGTCCGCCATGGCCTGCGCCGCAGATATCGCACAGAAGCAATAGCTTCCAAATGGCCCTAAATCCCGGGGGAGCCGCCAAAGGCGGCGGGGGCAGCGCCCCCTGCCCGACACCATCGACCCAAAGCTGTCATCGACGCATGGAAGCGACCCCGCAATGCAGCTTCCCCAATGCAGACATGCGCCACACTATCGGTAAATTCAGAAAGGAAGACCATGCGTGACCCAGAAACCGACAAGGCCAACGTCATCGCCTTTTACGAAATGATGTTCAATGATTGCCGCCCCGCCGACGCCATCGCGCGCTACGCCGGAGCGCAGTACATTCAGCACAATCCCCATGTGGCGGACGGCAAGGCGGCCTTCGTTAACTATTTCGAACGGATGGCCCGCGAACATCCGGGCAAACATGTCGAGGTCAAGCGGTCATTCGTGGACGGCGATCATGTGATCCTGCATTGTCATCAGCTATGGCCCAACGGTCCCGATTATGCGTGGATGGACATTTTCCGTCTCGATGATCAAGGCAAGATCGTCGAGCATTGGGACGTGCTTCAGGAAATGCCTGTACAGAGTAACAACGACAACGGGATGTTTTGATGCAATGAATGCCGTGCGAGCACAGCATTGAAAGGTCAAAGCTATGCGTTGGCATTTTTCCCAAGAACCGAGCCGCAAGCCCTTTAACAGCGTCGACAATCAACGTGCCGCCACCCCCAACAAGCGTCACAGTTATATGAACTTGCACATTAGGCATGTTAAGTTCTTCCTTGAGGTTGGCGGTACGTTGCCAGTTTTTGAGACAGTATTGGCACCGCCCTATAAGCGTCGCGCCGCTTGCCAGACCAATGGCGCAAGCACGATGGCAATGAAGGGAAACATCATGAGATTGATGAGATGCCATCCCGACGCCTGCATCAACGCGCCGGAAAAGAACGAAAGCGCCGCAACTGTGCCGAAAACGGCGAAATCATTAAGTCCTTGGGCACGCCCGCGCTCGGCCTCTGTGTGCGCGGCAGCCACCATCGCAGTCGCTCCGATGAAGCCAAAGTTCCATCCGATCCCAAGAAGGATGAGAGAGATAAAGAAATGCCTCAGATCCAGACCGGTCAGCGCAACAGCACCTGAAATGCCGATGATGATCAGGCCAGCGGCGGTGACCTTTTCCTTGCCGAACCGGGCGATCAGCTTGCCCGTCACAAGGCTTGGCGCGAACATCGCCAGCACATGCCACTGAATACCCCAGGCTGCGTGGTCAATCGAATGCCCGCACCCGACCATCGCCAGCGGTGCGGCCGTCATGACAAATGACATAAGCCCGTAAGACACCACGCCAGCGGCGACCCCAAGCATGTATTTAGGCGACGCCAGAAGTTGGAGCACGGTGCGCCCCCCGTCATCGGAAGACGTTTGGGCTGTCGCTGCGGGTTGGCGGCCCCTTAACCGGGTCAGAACAAAAAACGCGATGAGCGCCAGCGCCGCTTGGCTCAGGAAACTGCCCGCAAAGGGCACGCCCGGCACAGCGTCGCGCGTGGCAATCACCAGTTGCGGGCCGATAATGGCTGCGACCAGGCCGCCAACCATGACCCATGAAATGGCCCGCCCCCTGTCTGCCCCTTCGCGCCCGTCGGCAGCTGCGAAACGGTATGACTGGACATAAGAGGCATAGAGCCCCGCCAGAAACGTTCCCAAACAGAAGAATATGAACGCCCCAAATGATATCGCACCAGCGGCGACCAATCCCGACAACACGCCGATCATCGCGCCCAGAAGATAACCGCTGCGCCGCCCGTACTGTCGCATGATCCAAGCGGCAGGCACCGTTCCAAGGGCAAGCCCAAGATTGTAAATGCTGACCGGAAGGGTCGCCAAAGCAGGGTCAGTCGCGAGATCCTGACCAACCAATCCCCCCAGCGAGATTACAATCGGCCCGCTGGCAGCCCCCAAAGATTGGGCGAGGATCAGCACCGTGAGGTTGCGCCGGAACCCGGCGGCTTCAGTCGTATCTATTGTCCGAGTCATCATATGTCATCCGTATGGCCACCATGCCCGTTGGATTGGCTTGGCGCGGCGTGTTTTCATTTTTCTATTGAATGCCCAAACCCCTGCGGGCGGGCGGTGATCAGGTCTGCATGGGGTCGTGCAGCGCCAGCGTGCTGGCCGCATGTTCGGCCGCCTCTAATGCGCCCTCCAGAAAGCCTCCGAATTCCGGGGCGGTTTCGGTCGACGCAAATATCATTCCGCGTGCTGAAAGGGCATGCAGTTTGGACGGCAAACCATAGCGGGGGTGGCTTCGAACCGGTTGTCGGTCCCGTGGGCGCGCGATGTCTGGCAGGGTCGCCCAGTCTTGCAAAACAAGGTGCATCGGGTTGGCCATTTCCGGTCCGAACATCGTCGTCAGCTGCGTCACCGCAAGGCGCATCATCTCATCTTTGTGCCGGGCACGCGCATCCGCAGGGACCCCGACGAAACCGAATAGCGCATAGGGACCGCCCAGCCTTGGCGAAGCATCGTGGATTTCGACCATCGGCCCCTGCTGGCTCATGGCGTCGCCGGACAGGCCGGCATTGCGCCAATGAGGCTGGTCGTAAACCGCAACGATCTTGGCCTGACCGGCCATCCAAGTTGGCACATCTTGCAATGCCTGCATTTGGCCCGCATCCAGCGCGGGGTCAAAGGAGACGGTATCGGCGATCACCCGAGGCGGCATGGCCATCACGATCCAGTTGGCCGTGATGATCTGCGCTGTGCCGTTTTGATCAACCTGCGCCGTGATGTTGTCTGCCGAATGCGCGACCGACGTCAGCCGCGTATTGGTCATGATCTTCGCCGGATCCAACCCTTTGGCCAAAGCATGCACCACAGAGCCGATCCCACCGGCCAAGCGGTAAGACCCCTCCATAGAGGCATAGCCGCGCCCGCGCTGCACGGTGCCGTTTTGCTCTTGATAGACCAAGTCACCAGTTGAAAACTGCCCGAACACAGGGATCTGAAAGCGTTCCGCGAGGGCCGCCATGCGCGGCTGCCCCGGCCAGAACCACGCAGGCCCGAGGTCGAAGGCACCGCCCGAAAACTCCTGTGTAAGGATGCGCCCGCCAAGGCGGTCCTGCGCTTCAACCAGCAAGAAATCGCGGCCTTGGCGGGCCAGATGGTCGGCAAGCGCAAGACCCGATAGGCCACCGCCCACAATCAGAACATCGGTCTGCATCAGAATGCCTCTCCCATCGGCCAGAGGTCCAGCTCATGCGTCCAGGGGGACCGATGTTGATCCGCCAGCGCCAGATAGGTGCGGGCAATATCGGCTGGTTTCATCATCCGTGCGGGGTCCATACTGTGCAGGGCGCGGCTGGCAAGACCGGCACCCGCCCCGCCAATGATTGCAAGTGGATCTGACATCTTATCCCCCGACATTCGGCGCCGTCGGCGTGTCTGCAAGATGGCCAGATTTGACCCAAAGCCGCGCCCCATCAGGGCCGGAAACAGCGTTCAGCGGCGTGTGGGGCGGTAGGCGCAGCCAGGAATTGACCCCGAAGACCTCATCCCCTTCGATAAAGCTTCCTTCGACCACAAGGGCTTCGAACCCGTTGTGGCCGGCCTGTGTCACTGCCACGTTGGGCTCCCAAAGCTCGATCCGCACCCGTTCCTGCGCATCCTCGAACAGCGGGATTTCTGAAACACCCGCACGCACCGGCCGCGGGGTCTGGGTGGTGGTGTCTATGGTGATCTGCTGACGGTCATCCATGTCGAACTGCCACAGCTTGACGAAGATCGTCGCCCCCTCGGCAGAGCTTGGGGTGTGCGAAGACGTCGGCGGGTTGCGCACATATGTGCCGACCGGAAAGTCACCGTGTTCATCCTGAAACACGCCCTCAAGCACCAGAAACTCTTCGCCGCCGGTATGGGTGTGCGCCGAAAACGCGCTGCCCGGCGCATAGCGGACGATGGTCGTCGCCCGCGCGACTTCATCCCCGATCCGGTCCAGCATCCGCCGGTCCACGCCCTTCATCGGAGATGCGACCCACGGCTGCCGATCCGAATGTACAACGGCACGTTCATCGAAATTTGCGTTCAGGTTCATGGTACATCCTTCCGGTTCAGCGCGCAGCGGCGCTACATAGCTACCTATCAGTTGATAGGCTTCCAGTTAGATATTGCCCTCCTCGCTGCCAACACCTATCTACCACATGATAGACAGGAGCCCCAAATGCCGCAGACAATGAAAGACAAAATTCTTGATGCCGCTGAAAAGCGTGTCCGTGGTGCCGGTTTCTCGGCGATGAGCTTTCGCGACCTGGCAAGCGATGTCGGCATCAAAAGCGCAAGCGTTCACTATCACTTCCCGACCAAACCCGATCTGGGCGAAGCTTTGGTGGATCGCTACACTAGCCAGTTCAAGGAGCACCTTGAACAGATCGATACGGCCAGCTTGCAAACGGCGTTGGACAGCTACGTTGCGCTCTACTCTCAAGCGCTTGTCTTGGACGAAACCATCTGTCTTTGCGCGATCATGGGCGCAGAAGCGATCGGGCTGCCCAAGAATGTTAACCAGAAAACAAAAGCATTCTTCAAAATGAACAGGATGTGGCTGCTTGACCTGTTCCACCGTAATGGCGTCGAAAACCCCGAGGACACGTCCTGCCTCATCGTCGCGGCGCTGGAAGGCGGCATGATCGTTGCGTCATCCTCCGACGATCGTGCGATGTTCGACCAGATCGCCAAAGCCGCGATCCGAAGTATCGCCAAGATATGACGTCTATAGGGCAGCGCTCTCGACTGCCGTGAGCTGCGTTTGCACGAAAGTAAACCGGATTGCCGCTCGAAGTATCAAGCGCGTCATCTTGACCCCGTAAAGAGAATGCCCGCGCTCGGAAAATTCTAGAGCGCTATATTTCTGTAAAAAATAACGACGGAAAGTTGGCACGTGTCCGTTTAAGGCCTAGCTTCGGCTTGGCAGCGCCTCGACCCGAAGTTGGAAGTAAAGATACCGACATCTCATGGGAGATCAGAAAATCATGTCCAAGAAAACTCTCTATGGGACAGCCGCCGCATCGGTTGTGCTGGCCGCCGCATCCCTGATCTATTCGCCTTCATCGGCTCAGAATGTGAAACAGTCGAATGACACTGCGGCGGTCGTTCAAGCGGCAAATTGGGCAGATCATGTCAAGATCACGGTCGATGCTGACGCAAAAACCTTCCGCTTCCAATCCAACGGCATCCCGGACCACGGTTTCGCGGAACAATATCTGATTCCAAGCGATCCCAACGATCAACCCTTTGCCGACAAGCCACTGGAATTCTTTGATGTGCAGAACTCTGCCGACTACTTCAAAGAGACCGAGATCGACGCGACAATCACAACGCAGCCGGTCTATTCGGATACATCAACGGACACCTCGCTGGGGAGAATTGGCGTGGCCTTGAGCGGCGCACAGATTTTCAACGACTATGAGAACCCCGACCGCTCCGTCGTTGCGATTGACGATCAGGTTGTTCATGATCACGTGGCATTTCTGGACAACTGCAACGGGCACACGCTCGTGGACGGGACGAATTACCACTATCATGGCATCCCTGTTTGTATTGCCGAGGCCGCGGCGCAGGCCGGGCAACATTCGCGGATGATCGGTGTTTTGGCCGACGGCTTTCCGGTCTATGGCAACAATGATGTCGGTGGCATTGTCGTGGTGAATAACGATCTGGATGCGTGCAGCGGCCACTCCGGCCCGACGCCTGAATTCCCGGAAGGGATTTACCACTACCACCTCACGGCAGATGAAGCGCCCTATATGATCGACTGCTACCATGGTGAGGTCGACGTGGCCGCGAACAATGGCCCCGGTGGCGGTGGTGCCGCACCGGATTTTGCCGCAGTTGCCGATCAACTGGGCATCACAGAGGCTGAGTTGGTCGGGGCACTTGGTGACACGCGCCCGCCGGACTTTGCCGCGGCAGCTCAGGCACTTGGCGTCAGCGAAGCCGACCTGCGCGCAGCTATGCCCGCACCCGGCCAGTAAAGACCGGATCTGGTGGAAAAACTCGCCTATGCCATAATCGGGGCGTCGATGGCCCCGATCAAACAATCAGTCACACGCCACAATCTGGACCGGAGCAGACCGAAACACCGCAATCATTGCCCATGCGGCGCTCCTTCTCCCCAAAAACGCAGTTACGCGTCCGTCAGATGCTTCTGCACCTGCGCGACAAAATCCTCTCCGCGGCGCTCGAAACTGTCGTATTGGTCAAAGCTTGCCGCCGCTGGGGCCAAGAGAACAACGTCCCCCGCCTCGGCGTCCTCGACCGCGCGGGCGACCGCGATGTCCATCGTGCCACAGACCTCGGCCTCGACCCCCAGTTTCATGGCGAACTGCGCCGCCTCGCGCCCGATCACATAGGCTTTGCGTACTGTCTCCAGCGGTTCTGACAAGCTGCCCAAACCGCCCTCTTTCTCAAGCCCGCCGCAGATCCAGCGGATGTTCTTGAACGCCGCCAGTGCCTTGACCGCGCTGTCCACATTGGTCGCCTTGCTGTCGTTGACGAAGCGCACGCCGCCCGCCTCGCCCACGGTCTGGCTGCGGTGCGGCAGGCCGCCAAAGGAATGGAACGCCGCTTCGATGATCTTGGGCGCGAACCCCAGCGTGCGACAGGCGGCATAGGCGGCACAGGCGTTCTGGTGGTTATGCGCGCCGGGCAAGCCGGTGATGCTGCGCAGATCGATGGAGCCGATCTGCTTGCCGCCGCGATATTCCGACAAGAAGCCTTTGCGCGCGAAGACCTGCCAACCAAGACCCGTGAGCTTGCGGTCCACCGACACGCGGATCACCCGGTCGTCGGCCGCCCCTTCGCTGAGCTGTCCCGCCAGAAAACGCCCTTCGGGTTCATCCACGCCAATGACCGCACGATCCGGCCCGCCTTCCGCAAAGAGCCGCCGTTTGGCCGCGAAATAGCCGCCCATGCCCGCATGGCGATCCAGATGATCGGGGCTCAGGTTGGTGAAGACGGCGACATCCGGCGTCAGATTGCGCGCCAGATCGGTCTGGTAGCTCGACAGCTCCAGCACCACGACCTCGCCGTCAATGGCAGGCTCTATGTCCAGCACCCCGCGACCGATGTTTCCCGCCAGCTGCGTCGGGCGGCCCGCGTGTTTGAGAATGTGATGCACCAGCGCCGAGGTGGTGGATTTCCCGTTCGACCCGGTGATCGCGATGATCTTGGGCACCACGTCAAAATTATCCCAGGCCAGCGTCGCGAAGCTTTGAAAGAACAGCCCGATGTCATTGTCCACCGGCACAGCTGCGTCCTGCGCGGCGACGATCACCGGGTTCGGTGCCGGATAAAGATGCGGGATGCCGGGCGATACGATCAGCCGCGCGATGTCATCAAAGACGCCGGCTTTGCCCAGATCCACACAATCGAACCCTTCAGCCTGAGCGGCGGCGCGGGCGGCGGGGTTGTCATCCCAACAGATTGGCACAGCACCCCCGGCGGCCAGCGCACGGGCCGCAGACAGCCCCGACCGCCCGAGCCCCAGAATGGCGACCTTTGCGCCGGTCAAACCTTGAACTGGTATCATGCCTGCTCTCCTGTTAGCGATGACCCTGAAACTTTCGGAGCCCCTTATGCCCCCTCTGCCAGAGATTTTAGCCCAGCTCAACGCCGACATGCGCGCCACGGATGACTGGGGAGACGTGGCAGCCTATATCCCGCAACTGGCCTCTGTCGATCCTGCGCAATTCGGTATCGCGATCACCACCGCGGACGGCGAGGTCTTTACCGCCGGGGATGCCGATACGCCATTTTCGGTGCAATCCATCACCAAGGTCTTCACCCTTGCCATCGCCCTTGGACGGTCAGGCGACCAGCTGTGGAAGCGCGTGGGCCGCGAGCCATCGGGGCGTGCATTCAATTCCATTGTGCAGCTTGAGGCCGAACAGGGCCGCCCGCGCAATCCCTTCATCAACGCCGGTGCCATTGTCACCACGGACGAGGTGCTCACGGGCCGCGAACCGCGCGAGACCTTGGCCGAAATCCTGCAGTTCGTGCGCGCCGCTGCCAGTGACGACGACATCCACATCAACGAAACCGTCGCGGCCTCTGAAACCGCCCATGGCCACCGCAACTTTGCCCTGGCGCATTTTCTGGCCTCCTGCGGGAACCTGAACAACCCGCCGGAAAAGACGCTCGGCACCTATTTCCACCACTGCGCCATCGACATGTCCGCGCGGCAGCTGGCCATGGCCGGACGGTTCCTGATCGAAACCGACAAGCTGCCCCGCATGATCCTGCCGCCCCGCATCCGGCGTCTCAATGCGCTGATGCTGACCTGCGGGCATTATGATGGGTCGGGCGATTTTGCCTACCGCGTAGGGCTTCCGGCGAAATCCGGTGTGGGCGGCGGTATCCTTGCCATCGTCCCCGGCCGCGCCAGCATCGCCGTCTGGTCGCCGGGTCTGAACCGCTATGGCAACTCGAAGAAAGGCACCCAGGCCATGGCCCGCCTCGCGCGCGAAATGGGCTGGTCGATCTTCTGACGCCACCACCTCTTCCTGCCTCCCCCGCCCTTCATTTTGCCAAATAAACTCCGGGGGACGCGGCCCCTTGGCCGCGCGGGGGCTGGCCCCCGTCCGCCATAAAAAAAAGCGCGCCACATCCCTGCAGCGCGCCCTCTTGTCTCTTACCGCTTTGATAAACGGCTCAGCGGACCTTCAGTGTCGCCAGTCCGATCATCGCGAGGATCAAAGAGATGATCCAGAAGCGGATGACGATCTGCGGCTCGGCCCAGCCTTTCTTTTCATAGTGATGGTGGATCGGTGCCATCAGGAAGACCCGTTTGCCCGTGCGTTTGAAATAGAGCACCTGAATGATCACCGACAGCGCCTCGACCACAAACAGGCCGCCGACGATGGCCAGCACCAATTCGTGCTTGGTGGCAACCGCGATGGCCCCCAATGCGCCGCCAAGGGCCAGCGATCCGGTGTCGCCCATAAAGACCGCGGCGGGGGGCGCGTTATACCACAAAAAGCCCAGACCACCGCCAAAGATACCGGCGGTAAAGACCAGAATCTCGCCCGTCCCCGGCACATAGTGCACGTCCAGATATTCGGTGAAATCGACGCGGCCGACGGCATAGGCGATCACGCCAAGCGCCCCGGCGGCGATCATCACGGGCATGATCGCCAGCCCGTCCAGCCCGTCCGTCAGGTTCACCGCATTCGCCGCCCCCACGATCACGATGATCGAGAAGGGCACGAACAGATATCCAAGGTTGATCAGCGTGTTCTTGAACACGGGCAGCGCCAGTTGGTTCTGCAACTCTGCGGGGTGGAATTGCGCCGCCCAATAGGCCGCGCTGCCCGCGATGATAAAGCCCAGCAACAGACGCATTCTGCTGGAAACACCAGCGGTCGTCTGCTTGCTGACCTTGGCGTAGTCATCGGCAAACCCGATGGCGGCAAATGCCATTGTCACCAGCAGCACCATCCAGACAAACGGGTTGTCCAGCCGCGCCCACAGCAGGGTGGAGGTCAGCAAGGCCCCCACAATCAGCAGCCCACCCATGGTCGGCGTCCCCGCCTTGACAAAATGCCCCTCGGGACCGTCATCCCGGATCGGTTGGCCCTTGCCCTGCCGCTTGCGCAGCACGGCGATCAGCGGCTTGCCGAACAGAAAGCCAAACACCAGCGCTGTCAGGAAGGCCCCACCGGCGCGGAAGGTGATGTAGCGGAAAAGGTTAAAGAAATCGCCGCCATCTGACAGGAGGGTCAACCAATAGAGCATCGTACGCGTCCTAACTCAAAATCTTGTGGGCTTAGCCCTGTCGTTCATTCTGGACCGGATGGCCCATTTTGCGGATCGCGTCAACGATCAGCCCTAGTTTCATGGACAAGGAGCCTTTGGCGAGCACAACATCGCCACTGTCCAGATGCGACGAAAGCGCGGGCAGCAGATCGGCGGCGGTCTCGGCCCATTCCCCGCGTTGATGCGCGGGCAGCAGGTCATAAAGCGACTTCATCAGCGGGCCCACACAGTGGATCACATCCAGCTTTTTGGTGGCGTCGAGATGCGCGAGCCCTGCGTGCAGGGCGATCTCGTCCGGTCCCAGCTCCTTCATGTCCCCCAGATAGGCGATGCGCCGTCCCTTGCTGACGCGGCCGATATCATGGGTCACCTCGGCGGCGGCCAGTACCTCTAGGGCGGCGGCCATTGAGGTGGGGTTCGCGTTATAGCTATCGTCGATCAGGTTCAGCGTCAGATGGGTGTCGACCACGTCGAGATGGATGACCTCTCGGACGCCGCGCCCCTTATACGGTGTCCAGCGTCCCAACGAGGCCGCAGCCAGCGCCAGATCCGCGCCCATGGCCTGTGCAGACGCCAAGGCCCCCAAGGCGTTCATCGCGAAATGCCGTCCCGGCGTTCCGATCTTGAACAGCAGTGGTGTGCCGTCGGCGTCGGCGCGCACGACGGTGGTGTCGCCCTGCACCTGCACATCCAGCAGTTTGTACTGATAGCCATGCTCGCCAAATTCGACCTCGCGCAGGCGGCGATCCACGGCCTTGGCCATCAGGATCGCGGCGTGTTCGATGTCTGCGTTGATCACCGCCACGCCCCCCGGTTGCAGCCCGTCAAAAACGGCGGCTTTCTCGACCGCGATTTCCGCGACATTGGCAAAGGCTTCCAGATGCACCGCGGCCACGGTGGTGACCATCGCGACATCCGGCTTGGCCATCTGCGCCAGCGGAGAGATCTCTCCGGGGTGGTTCATGCCGATCTCGATCACGGCGTATTCCGTATCCGCAGGCATCCGCGCCAGCGTCAGCGGCACACCCCAGTGGTTGTTATAGCTGTCGACAGAGGCATGCGCCCGCCCCTGGTCGGCAAAGATCGCAAGCAGCATTTCCTTGGTAGAGGTCTTGCCGACGCTGCCCGTCACCGCGACGACCTTGGCCTGCGTTCGGGCCCGCGCGGCGGCACCAAGCGCCTCTAGGGCCTTGAGCACATCCTCGACGATCAGCAGCGGGGCATCCTCGGCCACGCCCTCGGGCACATGGGTGACCAGCGCGGCCCCTGCCCCTTTTTCCAGCGCCATGGCGACAAAATCATGACCGTCGCGCACGTCTTTCAGCGCGACAAACAGATCCCCCGGTGCAAGGGTGCGGGTATCAATCGACACGCCGTCACAGGACCAGTCCCCGATGGCGCGGCCGCCGGTGGCGCTTTCGGCCTCTTTTGCTGTCCACAAGCTCATGCCAATCTCCCATCCAGCGCCGCGACGGCGACGCTGGCCTGTTCCACATCATCAAAGGGTAGCACATCGTCACCGATGGTCTGTCCGGTTTCATGGCCTTTGCCCGCGATCAGCAGCGCGTCGCCCGTGCCGATGGCGTCGATGCCCCGCAGGATCGCCTCGGCACGGTCGCCCACCTCTGTCGCTTCTGGCGCGCCCTCCATGACGGCGGCACGGATGGTCGCCGGATCTTCGGAGCGCGGGTTGTCGTCGGTCACGAACACCAGATCCGCATGGGCCGCCGCCGCCTGCCCCATCAGCGGGCGTTTGGCGCGGTCACGGTCGCCGCCTGCGCCCACGATAGCGACCAGCCGGCCCATAACATGGGGGCGCATCGCTTGCAGGGCGGTGGCAATGGCGTCGGGGGTATGGGCGTAATCCACAAACACCGCCCCGCCATTGTCCCGTGTGGCGGCAAGCTGCATGCGGCCGCGCACGGTGGTCAGATGAGGCAGCGTGTCGAACACATGGGCGGGGTCCGCCCCGCAGGCAATCACCAGCCCCGCCGCGAGCAACACGTTGTCCGCCTGAAACCCGCCAATGAGGTTCAGACGTTTCTGGTAGGTCTTGCCGCGATAGCTGAACCGCAGGTCCTGCCCCGTCGCATCAAAGCGCTGGCCGGTCAGATGCAGATCGCCGCCGTCGCGCCCCACGGTGATCACCTCGCAGCCACGGGCGCGTGCGATGGCGACCATATCGACCCCCTTGGGATCATCGATATTGATCACCGCCGTGCCGTCCTCGGGCAGCACCCGCGAGAACAGTCCGGCCTTGGCGTCGAAATAGGCGTCGAAGGTCTCGTGGTAGTCGAGATGGTCTTGGGTAAAATTCGTGAACCCCGCCGCCTTGAGCGTCACGCCATCCAGCCGCCGCTGGTCGAGCCCGTGGCTCGACGCTTCCATCGCGGCATGGGTGATACTGTTGGCAGAGGCCTCGGCAAGAGTGCGGTGCAGGGTGATGGGCTCGGGGGTGGTATGCGCCAGCGGTGCGGTCCATGCGCCTTCCACGCCAGTGGTGCCAAGGTTAACAGCCGCCACCCCCATCTCGATCCAGATTTGCCGCACGAAGGTGCTTACAGAGGTTTTGCCATTGGTGCCGGTGACGGCAATCATCGTCTGCGGCTGCGCGCCGTACCATAGGGCTGCCGCGCGCGACAGCGCCTCGCGGGGGGCATCGGTGACGACAAGGGCGACCTCGGCCTGTGCCAGCGCGTCAGCGGCCAGCGTGGCCCCCTCGGCGTCGGTCAACACCGCCACCGCGCCCATGCGCAGCGCATATTGGATAAACTCGGCCCCGTGGACCTTGCTGCCGGGCATGGCGGCGAACAGGGTTCCGGGCTGGACCTGACGGCTGTCGACGCTGATACCTGCAATGGGCGGGTTGCCCCCCCCTTTCGCGGTCAGACCAAGGGAGGATAACGGGACGGCCTGTGTGCCCATGGGGACGCTCTTTATATTAGTTGCTGCTGGAGAGCGTTATATCAGCGAGGCTGTCCGGTTCAACAGTCGGTCGCAGACCCAGCAGGGGCGCGACGCGACGGACCATTTCCGCGGCCACGGGCACGGCTGTCCAACCGGCCGTGCGGCGCGGTTTGTCGCCCGAGGTCTCGACTGGTTCGTCCAGTGTGACGATCAGCACGTATTTGGGATCATGCGCCGGGAACATGCTGGCAAAGGTCGCGATGACCGTATCCTCAAGATAGCCCCCCCGGGGGCCGGGTTTATCCGCCGTACCGGTCTTGCCGCCGATCTGGTAGCCGGGCACCTCGGCAAAGCTGGCCGTGCCTTCGGTCACCACCGCGCGCAACATTGCGCGGGCATCCGCCGCCGCGCGTTCAGACATCACACGAGGGCCGACCACGGGGCCGGATTGCTTGCGCAACGTCGGGGTGACCTTGTGCCCGCCATTGGCGATGGCGGAATAGCCCGCCGCCAGATGCATCGGGCTGGAGGACAGGCCGTGGCCATAAGAGACGGTTACGGTGCTCAACTCTTGCCAGCGCTGCGGCAGCAAGGGCTTGCCGCCAGAGGCTTCGACGATCTCAAAGGGGGTTGGTTCAAAGAACCCGAGGTTTTTCAGGAATTCCTGCTGACGCTCCGCGCCGATCTCAAGCGCAAGCCGCCCTGTCCCGCGGTTGGAACTGTGCACGATGATCCCCGTCACCGTCTGCTTGCCATAGTTCTTGCCGTGGAATTCGCCGATGCGGAAGCCGCCGACCTTCATCGGGCCAGAGGTGTCGATCACCGTATCCGCAGTGGCAATGCCAAGGTCGATCGCCTGTGCCGCGGTAAAAATCTTGAAGACAGAGCCAAGCTCGTAGACGCCTTGTACCGACCGGTTGAACAGCGGGCTGTCGGACGCATCGCCTGTGACGGCGGCATGGGGCCGGTCGTTGGGGTCGAAAGAGGGCAAGGATACGGCGCTGATCACTTCGCCCGTGTGCACATCCATCAGGACCGAGGTCGCCCCCTTGGCGTTCATCAGCTTCATGCCGCCATAAAGAATACGCTCGGACGCGGCCTGTACGGTCATGTCGATCGACAGTTCCAGCGGTTTGTTCCCATTGGCCGGATCGCGCAGATAGTCGTCAAAGTATTTCTCTGCTCCCGCGACGCCAATCACCTCGGCGGCATGGACGCCCTCGCGGCCATAGCTGGCCCCGCCCATGATATGCGCGGCAAGCGATCCGTTGGGGTAAAGGCGCATGTCACGCGGTGCAAACAGCAAGCCCGGCTCGCCGATATCATGCACGGCCTGCATCTGCTCGGGGCTGATTTTCTTCTTGATCCACAAGAACTTGCGCTTGCCGGTAAAGTCGCGCAGCAGACGTTCCTCGTTCAGGTCGGGGAACACGGCCATCAGCTTTTTCACGGCCCCCTGCGGGTCGATCATATGGTGCGGCTGCGCATAAAGCGCATGTGTCTCAAAGTTGGTCGCCAGCAGATTGCCGTTGCGATCCACAATATCGGCGCGGGTGGCCGAGATCACGGAACCGGGGGCCGCCGCGCGCGGCTCTGTCGGGTCGGTGGTCGCCATGACCCCCATACGCGCGCCCACAACGGTGAAGGCGCAGAAGAAGAAGACCCCCAGAACCAGCAAACGCCCCTCGGCGCGCTGCCGCGAGGCGTCGCGCATCTGCTCGTGACGGATACGCTTGTTCTCGCGCTCGATCGCATCGGGGTTTTCGCCCTTTTGACGGGCTTCAAGAATACGGGCCAGCGGGCGCAGCGGGGTGCGGATCATTCGGGGGCCTCCATCGAGGATACGTCAACGCCGTCGGTGATCTCGAACAGCGGCAGTTCTGGCAGCGGCGGGTAGCTCACCTGATCGATAGATCCGAACTGGTCGGGATGCAGCGGCAAGAGGTTCAGCCGGTCAAAGTTCAGCTCTGCCAGATCGCGCAGACGGTCGGGGCGGTTCTGATAGGCCCATTCCGCCTTGAGCACGGCCAGACGGCTGTAGGCTTCGCGGATTTCATAGCGCAGGTCATCGGCATCACTCAGGGCTTGCTGGGTCGCGTAATTTTCGCGGTAGGCCCAGAAGGCCAGCCCGATCACCGAAAAGGTAGTTAGGATGTAAAGCACGGTTCTCATACGGTTAATCCCCTGACCATAGGCATGCCGAGTGCCTTGGCATCGATGCTGCCCGCAGGCGCATCAGTGCGAATTGCGACGCGCAGCTTGGCCGAGCGGCTGCGCGGGTTCTCTTCCAGCTCTTGCGCATCCGGCCCGATGGCCTTGCGCTTGAGGATCTTGAATTGCGGCGCTTCTGTTTCAATTTCGGGTGCAAAGCGGTTGGCGTTGCCCCCTGCCCCCGCACGCGCCGTCAGGAAGCGTTTGACCATACGGTCTTCGACCGAGTGGAAAGTCACAACGGCCAGCTGGCCACCGGGCTTCAACGCGCGTTCCGCCGCCATTAACCCGTTGAACAGCTCGCCATATTCATTGTTCACCGCAATGCGCAGCGCCTGAAAGCTGCGGGTCGCGGGATGCGACTGGCCGGGTTTCGAGCGCGGCAAACAGCTTTCGACCAAGCCTGCCAGCGCCAGCGTTGTGGTGATCGGGGCCTCTTCGCGGGCACGTACGATCGCTTTGGCGATGCGGCGGCTGGCGCGTTCTTCACCGTATTGGAACAGGATATTGGCAATCACCTCTTCCTCGGCCTCGTTGACGATATTCGCCGCCGAGGGACCGTCCTGGCTCATCCGCATATCAAGCGGCCCGTCACGCATGAAAGAGAACCCGCGCTCTGCCAGATCAAGCTGCATGGAGGACACGCCCAGATCCAGCACGATCCCGTCCAGATCCTGCGCATAATCGTCCATCTTGGAAAAGACGCCGCGCTGCATGACGATCCGGTCGCCATAGTCACCGGCCCAGGCCTGCGCCATTTCAAACGCAAGCGGGTCACGGTCCACGGCCACCACCTGCGCAGCACCCGCGTCCAGCAGGCCACGGGTATAGCCGCCCGCGCCAAAGGTGCCATCCAGCCAACGCCCCGAAACAGGGGCCACCGCCGCCAGCAAGGGGCGCAGCAGAACCGGTGTGTGCGGGGCGGAGGGGGTATCGCTGGGTCCGCTCATATCGATCAAGCCTCCGGCTTGCCGTCCAGGAAGGCCATCGGATCAAAGTCTTCTGGCAGATCGTCCAGCCATTCCTCTTCGCGGGCCTTTTCCTCGGTCTCGTAGGTTTCGGGCTTCCAGATCTGGAAGGTATCACCGGCGGCGATAAAGAATGCTTCGTTTTCCAGGTCGATCTTGTTGCGCAGCTTCGCTGGCAGAACCAGGCGGCCCGTTTCATCGACCGATGTGGGAAAGGACTGACCGTGGAACAGGCGCTGCAGCATCTTGCGTTCCATTGACCCGCGCGGCAGCGCGTCGATCTTGTCGTCCACCTCTTCGATGGCCTGCATGGTATAGCATTCAAGATAGCTGCGGCGGCTGTCGCCATAGACGATCACCAGCTCGGGCGTGCCACCGTTTTGCCAATTCGGGTCACCGGCTTCCAACACACGACGAAAAGAGGCTGGGATAGACACCCGCCCCTTCGTATCGACCTTGTGTTGGCTTTCGCCTCTGAACCTGCGGCTCACGTGTTTGTCCCTGCCTGCGACGCTTGTGCGCCCTAAAATCATGCCCCCGGCGGTAGATGTAGAAACGGCGGGCTGATCTGCTGCCACTGATCAACCCGCCGCCCGTCCCGCCTTGGCGGGGAAGTCCGACTGCGCGCGCCACCTGGGGGGATGTCTGCTCGCTCGCGCGCCGGATCTCTTGGTCTGATGAAAGCGAGGTGCCTGTATGAACCTGCTAGAGTTTTATTTGGTCGTTGGGGTCGTTTGGTGCCCCGTGTCTCGTTCTCATCCGATGCACTAGGGATGCCATGGGAATTGATGGGCGTCTATAAGTTTTTTGGGAAATACACACCAAATTTGGTTTTGCACAGGGTTGTAAATCAACATGTGGGAAAGAAATATCGGCCGTTTTTAGCTTATGTCGGCTAAATGCTAAATTCAGACACAACATATTGAGGTTAAAAACGCGTGCTGAAATTTCCCACAATTTCCCAACAATTTTAGACCACAGAGTTATCCACAACCTGTGTTCGCGGCTTGTTCCCCGATCGCAACACCAATTGCAACTGTTTTATCGCGCAAACTGAGGATTCCGCGCCTCAGACAGCCATTTTCCGCCGAATCACCTTGCCAATCCGGCAGGGTCCGGCCGGCGATCTCCCATGTTTTCCCATGAGGTTTTCCCATGCGATCCCATACGCACGTCCACACAACGCCGATGAACGCGAAACGCCGCGCAGGGGGCTGCGCGGCGTTGAGTACAGATAGGGTCGTGAAGGAGGTTGCCCCTTAGGCCATCCCACCCTTGATCAAACCTTCGGCGATGCGGGCATAGGCCTGGGCCATCGGCCCATCCCCCGCGGCCACCGGCGTGCCACCATCGCCGGAAAGCCGCGTATCAAGATCGATGGGTAAACTGCCGAGCAAAGGCACGTCCATCTTCGCAGCTTCGGCTGCAACCCCGCCATGACCAAAGATTTCATGTTCGGACCCACAATCAGGACAGACAAACAGCGACATATTCTCGATCAATCCCAACACGGGCGTCTTCAACGTATTGAACATATCAATCGCCTTGCGCGCATCGATCAGCGCCACGTCCTGCGGCGTTGACACCACGATCGCGCCGGACAATTCGGATTTAGTACATAGTGTCAGCTGCACATCGCCCGTGCCCGGCGGCAGATCGACAAGCAAAACGTCCAGCTCGCCCCACTCTACCTGCCCCAGCATCTGCTGCAGCGCGCCCATCAACATCGGGCCACGCCAGACCACAGCCTTCCCCTCCTCCATCATAAAACCGATGGACATCAGGGTCACACCATGGGCGTGCAGCGGGATGATCGTCTTCCCATCCGGCGAGGCGGGCCGCTTATTCACCCCCATCATACGCGGCTGACTGGGGCCATATATATCGGCATCCAGCAAACCGACCTTGCGACCTGCTCGCGCCAGCGCCACGGCGAGGTTCGAGCTCACGGTCGATTTGCCCACGCCCCCCTTGCCCGACCCAATGGCGAGAATGCGCTGCACGCCAGTCGGTTTTATCGGGCCATCCTGCGCCTTCGGGTGCCCGCCAATCTTGAGGCTTGGGGCCGATTGCTTTGGCGCGGGGCCATGGGCCGTCAGGGCGACCGTTACGCTGCCAACACCATCAACCTCGCGCACCACGGCCTCTGCCGCGTCGCGCAGCGGGGCCATCTGCGCGGCGACCTGCGCATTGGGGGCTTCTATAACAAAGCGCACCACATCGCCCTCGACCGTCAAAGCGCGGATCAGATCGTGATCAAGGATAGATTTCCCATCCGGCAGCATCACCCGGGCCAGAGCAGATTCGACGTCGGATTTAGAGAGCGGCATGACATATTCCTTTCGAGACTGCTTTTGACATGGCAGTTTCTGGCCAAATCGCAACCCTACGTTCACACGCCGCACAGCACCAAGGCAAAACGAACATTTAGCGCCCAAAAATTACGCAAAACCCCTATGTTTTCGCTGCATGGCAGCAATGCACAATTTGAGAATTGTGCAAACGCAGCAAATAGGTCAAAAAGGTTTCAGGAACGCAGACACTGCGAGCCAAGAATAAGACCAAACTCATCCATCCTCCTCCCGGATGTGTTTGTTTTCGGCGGCGATACCCTCCTCCTCCCTGGTATCGTCGCCATTTTTTTCATACAATTCCTCCTGACTACTAAAGCGTTTGCGCTAGGGTTATTTTGTTCCCGATCAAGACGTTACGTCACCTTTTGCCCATGCATTTTCTGCATAGCAGCATTGACGATCTGACTATTGTGCAGATGCAGCATTTTACTACATAACCAACACAAGACGAATGATAACGAACACAGACGAAACAAGACGAGGTATCCGATGGCCTACTTGAACGCTACAACCGCACCGACCCTGGCAGACCGCTTTGCCGCGCTGATGTCCGCACTCGAGACTCGCCGCAAGCAACGCCGCGTATACCGCTCGACTTTCAATGAGCTGAGCTCCTTGTCCAACCGCGAGCTGAACGACCTGGGCATGGGCCGCTCGCAAATCCGCGGCATCGCGCTGGAAACAGCACGTAACGCTGCATAAATCATACTGGATCGGGCACACGCACCCTCCCTGTTGTGTGCCTGTAGAAAGCTTCGGGTCTCCTCCTCCTCCCTGAGACCGGCGGCTTTCATAAACGTCCCCTTCCCCCTTTCCTCCCGATTGGATTGGGGACGTAGATAAAGACGGCGGTGCTTTCCTCCCAAAGCACCGCCGTTCTTGCATCTAATTCTTGATATTTCGTAAAACTCATGACGCCCGTCTAGAACGGAACGTCATCCGATGCGCTCAGATAGCGCGACACGACCTTCTTGACCCCGGCCTTGTCAAAGCTGATCTCAAGCTTATCCCCTTCGATTCCAACGACTTCACCATAGCCAAATTTCTGGTGGAACACCCGTTCTCCCATCGCAAAACTGCTGACGGCGGACATGTCGATCGTCACATTTCGGGCTTCCGAAGGCTGGCTCACGCTGCGCGCTTGGCTGCGCGTCTGCAATCTGCGCCACCCCGGAGAATTATATACATTCGCTTCAGCGGCTTTTTCATGCAGATTCGATTTAGGCATCGCTGCGCCATACCCGCCACCATACAGCCCCGGCGGGGTCAGCACATCCACATGGGCTTCGGGAAGTTCGTCGATAAACCGTGACGGCATGGCGCTTTGCCACTGACCAAACACGCGGCGGTTGGCCGCAAAAGAGATCGTGCAAAGCTGCTCGGCCCGCGTGATTCCGACATAGGCAAGCCGCCGCTCTTCCTCTAGCCCCTTCAGGCCGGATTCGTCCATCGATCGCTGCGACGGAAACAGCCCATCCTCCCAGCCGGGGAGAAACACCGCCGGAAACTCTAGCCCCTTGGCCGCATGCAACGTCATGATCGACACTTTGGCGCCACCATCGTCGCTTTCATTATCCATGATCAAGCTGACGTGTTCCAGAAAACCTTGAAGATTCTCGAACTGCTCCAACGCTTTAACCAGCTCCTTCAGGTTCTCAAGCCGCCCCGGAGCTTCCGGCGTTTTGTCGTTCTGCCAAAAACCAGTATATCCGCTTTCATCCAAAATAATCTGCGCCAATTCCACATGGCTGACCTCGGGCGGGCCATATTCCTCGTGAAACAGCGGCGCACCTTCATCGATGACGCTATCGTCATCAACCACAGTCTGTAGGCGCGGGCCCCTGGCCAGTTCGGACCAGCGCTGAATCCCGTCGATAAGCAGACGCAACTGCGCCGCACCACGACCGCCAATCCCGCCATTCGCCAATAGGATCCGCGCCCCCTCCACCAGGTTCACACCGTTTTCGCGCGCGGTTTTCTGTATATTTTGTTGCGCTTTATCGCCTAAACCACGCTTGGGCGTGTTCACGATTCTCTCAAAAGCAAGATCGTCATCAGGCGAGGTAACCACCCTGAAATAGGCCATGGCGTCGCGAATTTCTAACCGTTCATAGAAACGCGGTCCACCGATCACGCGGTACGGTAGGCCAATGGTCAGGAATCGATCCTCGAACGCGCGCATCTGGTGCGATGCCCGTACAAGAATCGCCATATCGTCCAATGTGTATGGATCAAGCTCGCGTGTGCCGCGCTGCAACGCTTCGATTTCGTCGCCGATCCATCGCGCCTCTTCCTCGCCATCCCAATGGCCGATGAGACGCAGCTTTTCACCCTCACGGGATTCCGTCCACAAGGTCTTGCCCAAACGCCCCTCGTTTCCTGCGATCACGCCCGAAGCGGCCGCCAGGATGTGCGGTGTTGACCGGTAATTCTGTTCCAACCGCACCACATGAGCGCCGGGAAAATCTTTTTCGAACCGCAGGATGTTGCCAACCTCGGCCCCTCGCCAGCCGTAGATCGACTGGTCGTCATCCCCGACACAGCAGATATTCTTGTGGCCAGAGGCCAGCAGACGGAGCCACAAATACTGTGCCACGTTGGTATCCTGATACTCATCCACCAGAATATATTTGAACCACCGCTGATATTGCCCCAACACGTCTTCGTGCTGCTGGAAGATGGTGACCATATGCAGCAGCAAATCACCGAAGTCGCAGGCGTTCAGATCTTTAAGCCGCGCTTGATACTGCGCATAAAGCTCCGCCCCGCGGTGGTTATAGGCCCCCGCATCGGCCGTAGGAATTTTGTCGGGCGTCAATGCGCGGTTTTTCCAGCCATCAATAACGCCTGACAGCAAACGCGCGGGCCAACGTTTGTCATCAATCCCTTCCGCTTTGATCAACTGCTTGAGCAGACGCAGCTGGTCATCCGTGTCCAGAATGGTGAAGTTCGACTTTAGCCCGGCCAATTCAGCGTGGCGACGTAACAGCTTGACGCAAATCGCATGAAACGTACCCAGCCAAGGCATCCCTTCAATGCTCTGCCCCAGCATATGCCCCACACGGTTTTTCATCTCGCGCGCAGCCTTATTGGTGAAGGTTACCGCGAGAATCTCGTTCGGGCGGGCGCGCCCGGTGTTCATCAGATGCACGATCCGCGCTGTCAAAGCCTTGGTCTTGCCCGTGCCTGCCCCCGCGAGCATCAAGACAGGGCCGTCCATCTGCTCCACCGCGGCACGCTGGGCCGGATTCAGCCCATCAAGATAGGGTTGCGGACGCGCAGCCATAGCGCGCGATGATAGGGAAGCGCCCTCAAAGGCGGCCATTTCGTCAAAATCATTCATGCGGCCAATCTATCCTGCGCACGCACCAAATAAAAGACACGTTCGCAAAATGTTCCCGCCGCATTTTCTATAATGCAGCGGCGGTTTGCTAGCCGTCTAGCGTCAAAGCCGCAGGAATTATTGCTATCTGTTCCTCCTTATTACTCATGTCATTGCATAGGTACGATCGCGCCCTCGACTCGGCGTAGCACCCCATCTCTTTCCAAATGGTTAAAAATCCCCCGCGGAGCGCAAAAAACTTCTACTTGCACACCGTGTCAAACAGACGCAACAATGCCGCAGCGCAGCGTTAGCGCGTGCTCTAGACGCTTGAAAATTAAGATTTCTCGCCAGCAGGAAGGCCTAGCTATGACCGACTTTAAGAAAATTCTAATCGCAAACCGCGGCGAGATCGCCATTCGAATTATGCGCGCGGCCAACGAGATGGGAAAAAAGACGGTCGCCGTTTTCGCCGAGGAAGATAAGCTGGGCCTACACCGTTTCAAGGCCGATGAAGCCTACCGGATCGGGGCCGGTTTGGGGCCTGTCGCCGCCTATTTAAACATCGATGAAATCATCCGCGTGGCCAAAGCCTCGGGCGCGGATGCGATCCACCCGGGCTATGGGCTACTGTCAGAAAATCCCGATTTTGTAGATGCTTGCGCGCAGAACGGTATTACTTTTATCGGGCCGCGTGCGGAAACAATGCGCGCCTTGGGCGACAAGGCCAGCGCGCGACGCGTAGCGATGGAGGCCGGCGTGCCGGTCGTCCCCGCGACAGACGTTCTAGGCGATGATATGGAGGTCGTCCGTAAGCAGGCCGCAGAGGTTGGCTACCCGCTGATGCTCAAGGCGTCCTGGGGCGGCGGGGGTCGCGGCATGCGCCCCATCGCGAATGAAGAAGAGCTTAAAGAAAAAGTGATGGAAGGCCGGCGCGAGGCAGAAGCGGCCTTTGGCAATGGCGAAGGCTATCTGGAAAAGATGATCCTGAAGGCGCGCCATGTCGAGGTGCAGATTTTGGGCGACAGCCACGGCGAAATCTACCATCTATTTGAAAGAGATTGTTCCGTTCAGCGTCGCAACCAAAAGGTCGTCGAACGCGCACCTGCCCCCTATCTTACCGAAGAACAACGCGCCGAGATTTGCGAATTGGGCCGGAAAATCTGTGCACATGTTAACTATGAATGTGCCGGTACGGTCGAATTCCTGATGGATATGGACGACGGCAAGTTTTATTTTATCGAGGTAAATCCAAGGGTTCAGGTCGAACACACGGTCACCGAAGAGGTCACCGGCATCGATATCGTCCAGGCGCAAATCTTAATTGCCGAAGGCAAGACCATCGCCGAGGCGACGGGCAAGGCCTCGCAGGCAGATGTGCAGCTGAACGGTCATGCGTTGCAGACTCGGATCACCACCGAAGACCCCCAAAACAACTTCATTCCTGATTATGGCCGCATCACCGCCTTTCGTGAGGCCACCGGCATGGGCATCCGCTTGGACGGCGGTACCGCCTATTCGGGCGGGGTGATCACGCGCTATTATGACAGTCTTTTGGTCAAGGTGACGGCGAAAGCTCAAACGCCCGAGCAAGCGATCGCCCGCATGGACCGCGCCCTGCGCGAGTTCCGCATCCGGGGCGTGTCGACAAACATCGCCTTTGTCGAAAATTTGCTGAAACACCCGACCTTCCTCGACAATAGCTACCACACCAAGTTTATCGACCAGACGCCCGAACTTTTCACCTTTGAAAAGCGCCGCGACCGGGCGACCAAAGTATTAACATATATCGCTGATATTACGGTGAACGGGCACCCTGAAACCAAAGGGTTCGACCGCCCTGCGGCGGCCGTCCGCGCGCCGCAGCCGCCCGCCGCCCGAGCCGAGCCGATGATGGGCACCCGGAACCTGCTTGAACAAAAAGGGCCGCAGGCTGTTGCCGATTGGATGGGGCAACAGCGGCAGCTGTTGATCACCGACACCACCATGCGTGACGGCCACCAGTCATTGCTTGCGACGCGGATGCGCAGCCATGACATGATCAAGGTCGCCCCGGCCTATGCCGCTAATCTTCCACAACTTTTCTCGATGGAGTGCTGGGGCGGTGCGACCTTTGATGTGGCCTACCGGTTCTTGCAAGAATGTCCGTGGCAGCGCCTGCGCGACCTACGCGCTGCCCTGCCAAACGTGATGACGCAAATGCTGCTGCGCGGGTCGAATGGCGTGGGCTATACCAATTATCCGGACAATGTGGTGCAAGAATTCGTCCGCGTGGCCGCGACCGAGGGTGTCGATGTTTTCCGCGTGTTTGATAGCCTGAACTGGGTTGAAAACATGCGTGTCGCGATGGATGCGGTGATTGAGAACGGTAAGATTTGCGAAGGTACCGTTTGCTATACCGGTGACATTTTTGATCCGGACCGATCGAAATACGACCTGAAATATTATGTTGCTATGGGCAAGGAACTAAAAGCGGCCGGAGCCCACGTTCTGGGCCTGAAAGACATGGCCGGCGTGCTCAAGCCGAATGCTGCCAAAGTATTGATCAAAGCGCTGAAATCCGAAGTCGGCCTGCCGATCCATTTCCACACGCATGACACCGCAGGCACGGCGACCGCGACGATCATGGCTGCCTCCGAGGCGGGCGTGGACGCGGTAGATTGCGCCATGGACGCGCTTTCGGGCAACACGTCTCAGGCGACGCTCGGGTCCGTAGTCGAAGCGCTGAAACACACGGATCGCGACACGGGCCTGTCGATGGACGCGGTGCGCGAAATCTCTAACTACTGGGAAGAAGTGCGTGGCGAATATGCCGCGTTCGAGACCGGCATGCAGGCCCCTTCCTCCGAAGTCTATCTGCACGAGATGCCCGGCGGGCAGTTCACCAACCTCAAGGCGCAGGCCGCGTCGATGGGGCTGGATGATCGTTGGCCCGAGGTCGCTAAAACCTATGCCGAGGTGAACCAGATGTTTGGTGATATCGTCAAGGTGACGCCGTCGTCCAAAGTGGTCGGCGACATGGCTCTGATGATGGTATCCCAAGGGTTAACCCGCGCGCAGGTCGAAGACCCGAAGGCAGAAATGTCCTTTCCTGACAGCGTGATCGACATGATGCGCGGCAATCTGGGCCAGCCTCCGGGCGGGTTCCCTGACGCGATTGTCGACAAAATCCTGAAAGGCGAAAAACCGAACACGGAACGCCCCGGTGCCCATTTGCCCCCTGCCGATCTTGAAGCGACACGCAAGGAATTGCGCGACCTTCTGGAAGGGGCTCAGGTTGAAGACGATGACCTGTCAGGGTACCTGATGTACCCCAAGGTTTTCCTGGATTACATGGGTCGTCACCGGACCTATGGCCCTGTCCGTGTATTGCCGACCCGCACCTTTTTCTACGGGATGGAACCGGGCGAAGAGATCACCGCGGAAATCGACCCGGGCAAGACGCTGGAAATTCGTCTGCAAGCCTTGAGCGAGACCAATGAAGACGGCGACGTTAAGGTCTTTTTTGAACTGAATGGCCAGCCGCGCGTGGTGCGCGTGCCCAACCGGATGGTCAAAGCGACGACCGCACAACGTCCCAAGGCCGAGATCGGCAACGTCAATCACATCGGAGCGCCGATGCCGGGGGTTGTTGCCTCGGTCGGGGCGACGGTGGGTCAAAAGGTCAAATCCGGCGACCTGCTTCTGACCATCGAGGCGATGAAAATGGAAACCGGTATCCACGCGGACCGCGATGCTGTGGTCAAAGCGGTTCATGTCACGCCGGGTGGCCAGATCGACGCCAAGGATCTGCTGGTCGAGCTGGAGTGATCCTATGCGCCTTTCTGCCCTGACTTTGATCGTTCCCAGCTACGACGAAGGAATATCCTTTTACTGTGGCACGATGGGGTTCGAGCTGACACAGGACGAGGACCAGGGGCATAAACGCTGGGTGCGCGTCACCCCTTCGGGTGGCGGCACCGGCTTTATCCTCGCCGAACCGGGCGACGATGTTCAACGTGCCGCGATCGGGAACCAAGGTGCGGGCCGCGTCTGGTTGTTTCTAGAGACCGACGATTTTGCCCGCGACCATGCCCGACTTTTGGCTGGGGGCGTGACATTCGAAGAAGCCCCCCGCCACGAGCCCTATGGCACTGTCGCCGTGTTCCGCGACGTTTTCGGCCATCGCTGGGATCTGATTGAACCGCGCACGACCGCGTAAAGAAAGCATCGGCCCTGGCACTTGGGGCCGGATGCATTCTGCCGCATTGATCAGGCCCGTTCTGCTGCTACGTTCAGGCTTGGCACGACAGATGGACACCCCCCATGCCCTATGAATGGAAAACCCGACCCGACGCCTCGACGCAGGTTCTTTGCCTGCGGCCGCACCAATCCCTGCCGGCAAAGGGATTCGCCAGTTTTATCCTTATCACGTTCGTCCTAATTCTGATCCCCGTTCTGCCACTGTTGGGGACTGTTTTGCTGTGGGGGCTTCTTCCTTTCATGCTGGCCGCCGTCGCGGCGATGTATTGGGCGCTACAGCGCAACCATAAGGCCAGACAGATTGAAGAAGTGTTTACGCTCGACCACGATACAGCACATTTATCCCATCGCACCGCGCGCGGAGAGGTCAAGGAATGGCAGTGCAACCGGCATTGGGCCGTCGTGACGAAATATGAAAAAGACGGCCCCGTACCCCATTACGTGACCCTGCGCGGCATGGGCCGCGAGGTCGAAATCGGGACCTTCCTGAGCGAAGAAGAACGGATCGCCCTTTATGACGAGCTGAACCGTTCGCTGATGCGCTGAGCCTTAGCTCAGCCGCTCTTTCACTTTGGGGCCAACCGCGCCAAAATCCATTTGCCCCGTGTGCTTACCTTTAAGCAGGCCGATCACCTTGCCCATGTCACGGATCGATGTCGCGCCCACTTCGGCAATGGCGGCATCGACGGCCTTGGCGGTTTCTTCTTCGGTCAGCTGACGGGGCAGAAACTCTTCGATCACGGCAATCTCTTCACGCTCGCGATCCGCAAGATCAAGCCGCCCGCCCTCTTCATAGGCGCGTACGGATTCCATACGTTGTTTCGCCATTTTACCTAAAATCGCGAGCACTTCGGCATCGCCAACACCCGTGTCGCCCTCATCAGCGCGCGCCGCGATGTCTTTATCCTTGATCGCCGCATTGATCAGCCGCAGGGTCGACAGCCGGTCCGCCGCCTTGTCTTTCATTGCCTGTTTCAGTGCATCCGAGATGCGAGTGCGCAGTACCATTACCATCGTCCTTTTGACCCTAGGGGGTATTAAGCCGTGCAACATAGAGATATTGCGCGGCGCAGGCAATGCCACAAGCCTCGCGCAACCTACTGATATTTAACCATATTTCATTTTCAACCTGCTATTGACCCCGACGAACTGCGGCTTTAGGTTGCCACCGTTTAGCTCCATATACCTGCCGCTGGAGGCCCCCGACATGACCGCGACCACATCACCTCGTCCGACTGCCTGCCTGGCGCTAGCGGACGGATCGATTTTCTACGGCATGGGCTTTGGCGCAACGGGAGAGACCGTGGCCGAGCTTTGCTTTAATACAGCGATGACGGGGTATCAGGAAATCATGACCGACCCGTCCTACGCGGGGCAGATCGTGACCTTTACCTTCCCCCACATCGGCAATACCGGTACCAACCCCGAAGATGACGAAACCGGCGATCCCGTCGCAGCAGGGATGGTTGTCAAATGGATGCCCACCGACCCGAGCAACTGGCGTTCGGTCCAGCCGTTGTCCGAATGGCTGGCATCGCGCGGGCGCATCGCGATTGGTGGTATTGATACACGCCGCCTGACCCGCGCCATCCGGCAGCAAGGGGCCCCTCACGCGGCATTGGCGCATAATCCTGACGGCGTTTTCGACGTCGAAGCGCTGGTCGCTGCGGCACGCGGTTTCGCGGGCCTTGAAGGCATGGATCTGGCGAAAGATGTCAGCTGCAAACAATCCTACCGCTGGAATGAAATGCGGTGGGCTTGGCCCGACGGTTATACTGCGCAGGAAAACGCACCTCATAAAGTGGTCGCGATCGACTACGGTGCCAAGCGCAACATCTTGCGCTGCCTTGCCTCGGCCGGCTGCGACGTCACGGTGCTGCCCGCCTCTGCCACGTATGAAGATGTGATGGCGCATAATCCTGACGGTGTTTTCCTGTCGAATGGCCCCGGCGATCCGGCGGCGACCGGCGTGTATGCCGTGCCGATGATCAAGGACGTCATTGAAAAGACAGAGCTTCCGGTTTTCGGCATTTGCCTTGGCCACCAGATGCTTGCGCTGGCTCTTGGCGGGCAGACGGTCAAAATGGGTCACGGTCACCACGGTGCGAACCACCCCGTTAAGGACATTGATACCGGCAAGGTCGAAATCACCTCAATGAACCATGGGTTTGCCGTCGATGCGCAAAGCCTGCCAAGCGGAGTGGTTGAAACGCATCAGTCGCTGTTTGACGGCTCCAACTGCGGCATCCGGATGGAGGGGCGGCCCGTCTGGTCCGTTCAGCACCACCCCGAAGCGAGCCCCGGCCCGCAAGACAGTTTCTATCTGTTTGAACGCTTTGCCGCGGCGATGGCAGAGCGGGCCAGCTAAACCTGATAATTGCGGGCGTTCTCTTCATTCGCAATTAACGTCCCATTAAGTCATCTCTCCCAAGGTGGTCCTATTCCGACAGGAAGGGATTCGCCCGTTGAGCAACCTTGGATTAGAGCTGAAAGCACCCAGTCCCGCGCGTGTGCGCGGGCGCTATCGTCCCTTGGGGCGCATATTGGTCGACGCAGGGTTGATCGATCAGGCCGATCTCGTACACGCGCTTGAAGCGCAGCGCGGTCTGAATGCACCGCTTGGGGAAATCTTTCTGGCTCAAGGGCTTGTCTCGCGCAGTGAGGTGACCAAAGCACTGGCGCTGCAACATCAGATCCAGCAGGTCGACCTTAACGCAGACCCGCCCAAACCGATGCTTGCGCGCCATCTGTCTGCCGAAGCCAGCTTGCACCATAAGATTGTGCCGTGGCGGCGGATGAGACAAACGCTGTTTGTAGCTACCAGCCGGCCGGATACCCTTCATACCCTTACCCGCGACGCCTTCGGTACTAGCGATCTGGACATCGTACCGGTGCTGGCAGAACCCGCGCAGATCAACCGTCAGATCACCGCACTTTACGGGTCCGAGCTGGCCAAACGCGCGGCGGAGCGTGTGCCCTCTCATGAAAGCTGCCGAACATGGCGGGTTGCCGGTCCGCGTCGGCGTATTTGGGCCGCCGGTGTCATTTTTGTCGCGGGCATGCTGTTCGCGTTACTCCCCGCGGTGACGTTTACGGCGTTTGTTCTATGGGCATTGTTCTGCAGTACCATGATCATGACGCTACGATTATCGGCCTTTCTGGCGCGCTGCCTGTGGGGGAACACACCACTGCCTTCAGACCCCGCCGCGCCATCGCCCCCGACACGATGGCCAAAGGTATCGGTTCTTGTCCCTCTTCTCCACGAGGAGGAGATTGCCAGCGCCTTGATCGCACGCCTATCGCAGCTCAGCTATCCCAAGGCGCTGTTGCAAATCGTGCTGGTGCTGGAGGAAGGCGATCAAATGACCCGCGACACCATCGCGCGAACCGAACTGCCCTTCTGGTTCGACGTGATCGAAGTGCCCCAAGCAGGCAAACTGCGGACCAAACCCCGTGCCCTGAACTACGCGCTGGAATTTTGCAGCGGCGATATTATCGGCGTGTGGGATGCCGAGGACGCGCCGGAGGCCGACCAGATCAACCGCGTTGTACAACACTTTGATCAGGCGCACAAAACCGTCGCTTGCGTCCAAGGCGTTCTGGATTTTTATAATGCGCGCACCAACTGGATCTCGCGCTGTTTCACGCTAGAATATGCGACTTGGTGGCGCGTGATCCTACCCGGTGTCGCACATCTGGGCCTGATCATTCCCCTTGGGGGCACCACATTATTTTTCCGCCGCGCCGTTTTGGAGAAACTGCAGGGCTGGGATTCCCATAATGTCACCGAAGATGCAGATCTTGGCGTCCGCCTCGCGCGGCATGGCTATAAAACCGACCTGCTGCCGACTGTCACTTACGAAGAGGCCAATTTCCGTGCGTGGCCGTGGATCAAACAAAGGTCACGATGGCTGAAAGGCTTCTTGATCACATGGGTCGTGCACAGCCGTGCCCCCCTCCGGCTGATCCGTGATGTCGGGCTTATTCGGTTTTTGGGCGTGCAGGTATTGTTCCTCGCGACCTTCTGCCAGTTTATATTTGCCCCCCTCCTCTGGTCCTTTTGCCTACCGCTATTCGGCGCGGCGCATCCTGTCCAAACAACACTGGGCGCTGATGTGTTCTACGGGCTTTTCGGATATTTCCTCTTCGCGGAAATCCTCAATATATCTGTCGCGATGACGGCGGTTTCGGGTCCGCAGCATCGCCACCTTATACCCTGGGCAATCACCCTTCCGTTTTACTTTATTCTCGGCTCTTTCGCGGCCTATAAGGCGCTATACGAATTCGTGGTCACGCCGTTCTATTGGGATAAGACCGAACATGGCGTCGCACATAAATCCAGCCCAATTGGTTCTACGGCGTCACCACTTCGTCCACCCTAGCCTTCGTCTTTACGCTGTGCCGCTTCTTGCTTGAGCCGCGTCATGAAGGCGACAGAAATATGCGTGCGCAATGCTTCATCCGCACCATCTTCGTCACGCTGTTCGATCATCTGAACAATGCGGTCATGTTCATCCTGCGCGATCGCACCGCGCCCATCCACCGCCAGTGACGATGTCGCCATCAGCGCCATGGACCGGTGCACCAGATCAAGTTGCTGCACCAGATACCGGTTGTGCGACGCGAGATGAATTTGTTTGTGAAAACGGCGGTTCGCACGCGCCAGCGCCGCTGGATTGTCGCGAAAAGCGTCGTCTTCCTCGACCATTTCGCGCAATACACGGACTTCTTCAGCGGTGGCGTGACGGGCGGCAAGCCGCGCGGCCAACCCTTCCAACTCGCCGCGTACGACGTAAAGTTCGGCCACCTGATTGTGGTCCAAGGATGCTACGATCAGGCTTCGCCCGTCCCGCGCGAGCAGGGATTGCGTCTCAAGCCGTTGTAATGCTTCACGAACCGGCGTTCTTGAGACACCGAAGCGTTCGGCCAATTCGCTTTCCACCAACCGATCACCGGGGCGATAGGTGCCCACGTCAATCGCGTCCAGGATCATGGAATAGGCGTCTGTGGGTCCGGAGCGTGGCGTCGTCATTGGTTCTCTTTCAAAAGGCTCCGGCACCTTAGCCCCCGCGTCCAATTGCGCAACCCCGTGATCTTGCGCAGATCATCCGGTCAGCGTAGCAAGTCCCCATGCCACACGCCTCTTTCTCTCATGTGAATACTTGGGTCTTTGACCTTGATAACACATTATACCCGCCATCAGCCCGCCTGTTTGACCAGATTGAACAGCGGATGACGCATTGGGTGATGACCGCCTTGAACGTCGATGAGCAGCGCGCGGATTATCTGCGCAGACATTACTGGCACACCTACGGCACCACGCTGGCCGGGCTGATGCGCGAACACGACCTTGATCCCGGCCCCTATCTGCACGAGGTCCACGAGATCTCCTTTGACGCGCTGATCCCGGATCCTCTGCTTGCCGCGCGGATCGCCGCCCTGCCGGGGCGCCGGATCATCTATACCAACGGCACTGCCCCCTACGCCGAAAAAGTCATTGCCGCACGGGGGCTTTCGGGCCTGTTCGATGCCATCTACGGCGTTGAGCACGCGTCATTTTTACCCAAACCCGAACGCGCTGCCTACGACCTGATATTCGCCGCCGACGCATTGACCCCAACCACCGCCGTGATGTTCGAGGACGACCCCCGCAACCTGATCGCCCCGCATGACATGGGGATGGGTACCGTCCATGTGGCCGAGCACCCCGCGCCCGCGCCGCATATCCATTTCCACACCGATGATCTTTCGGCTTTTCTTGCACAGATCACGGGCTAACTGACGGGCATGACCATGGCATGTGATATCTTGATTTCGGGCGGCGGCATTGCCGGTTTGACGGCAGCAGCGGCTTTCGGCACTGCGGGTTTCAACGTGGTCTGCGTCGACCCCACGCCCCCCGTCACCGATGGTGCGGCGAAAGGGGCCGACATGCGCTCTACCGCGATGCTGCAACCGGCGCGCCGCGTGCTTGAGGCCGCGGGCATCTGGGCCCATCTGGAAGACCATGCGGCACCTTTGCAGGTGATGCGTATTGTGGATGCGGGCGGTGACGGCGATGCACCGGTGACCAGCCGCGCTTTTGATGCTGCCGATATCTCGGACCAACCTTTCGGCTGGAACTTCCCGAACTGGCTGCTAAGGCGCGCGCTTCTGGAGCGGCTAGAGGCTTTGCCGAACGTCGATTTCCGCCCCGGCACCGCAACCACCAGCTTGTTCACCCGCACCACCGGCGCACGCGTAAGCCTCAGCGATGGCACGAAAATTTCGACAAAGCTCGTGATTGCCGCAGACGGGCGCGACAGCCCCATGCGCGACGCCGCCGGCATTGAGGTTACCCGCCAAAGCTATGGCCAAAAGGCGCTTGCTTTCGCCGTGACACACCCGATCCCGCATGAAAACGTATCGACCGAGGTGCACCGCAGCGGGGGCCCCTTCACCCTTGTACCCCTGCCCGATCGCGACGGTCTGCCCTGCTCTGCCGTGGTGTGGATGGATGACGGCGCGTCCTGCCTTGCGCGGATGGCGCTTGACGCAGATGCGTTTTCTCAAGCCGCGACCGACCGCAGTGCCCATGTGCTCGGCCCGTTGACGCTGGCCTCCGAACGGGCGATCTGGCCGATCATCAGCCAACATGCCGCGCGCCTCGCGGCCGAGCGCTTCGCCCTGATTGCAGAAGCCGCCCATGTGATGCCCCCCATCGGCGCGCAGGGGTTGAACATGTCGCTGCAAGACATCGCAACGCTGCTGGAACTGGCGCAAAAGCACGGCGCTGATCTGGGCAGCCAGCACATGCTGGACGCCTACCACAAGGCGCGGTTTGGCGACATTCAGCTGCGCTTGCGGGGCATCGACCTCTTGAACCGCGCGAGTCAGGCGACAACGCCGCTGGCCCGCGATGCGCGTGCCAAAGGGCTCAGCGCGCTATACGCCCTGCCCCCCGTACGGCGCATGCTGATGGAGATGGGGTTGGGTATGCGGCAGGGCTGACCTGCCGCTCGCCTTTATTTACAGCACCTTATCGACCACGGCGGCCAACCGCGCGAGCGTGGCATCGACGTCGTAAAGCTTATCCAGACCGAACAGCCCCAGACGGAAGGTCTGGAAATCCTCCGGCTCGTCACACATCAAGGGCACGCCAGCGGCGATCTGCATCCCTTCGGCAGCAAAGGCCTTGCCGTTTTGCACGGAGGAATCCGCAGTATAGCTCACCACCACCCCCGGCGCGCCAAAACCTTCCGCCGCGACAGAGGTAACGCCCCTCTCCGCCAACATCTTGCGCACGGAATCCCCCAGACGCCACTGCGCCTCTTTCAAACGGTCAAAGCCGTAGGATTTCGTCTCAAGCATGGTATCGCGGAATTGGCGTAGCGCATCGGTCGGCATGGTCGCGTGATAGGCGTGGCCACCATCTTCATAGGCTTTCATAATGCTATGCCACTTGGCCAGATCGATGGAAAAACTGTCCGATGTCGTCTCTCCCATGCGTGCAACAGCGCGATCCGACATCATGACCAGCCCGGCAGAGGGCGATGCGCTCCAGCCCTTTTGCGGCGCTGAAAGCAATACGTCGACGCCAAGCGCCTTCATATCCACCCATGCGCAGCCCGACGCGATGCAATCCAGCACCACCAGCGCGCCGACGGCATGGGCCGCGTCTGCCATCTGCTTGATATAGTCATCGGGCAGGATCACCCCCGCACTGGTCTCCACATGAGGTGCGAAAACCACCTGCGGCTTATGCGTCTCGATGGCTTTGACAACGTCACCAATCGGGCTCGGGGCAAAGGGCGCGGGCGTGCTGTTGCCCTGCATCTGCGCCTTCATGACGGTGGCATTGCCGGTCAGATCGCCGCTCTCGATGATCTGGCTCCACCGATAGGAAAACCAGCCGTTGCGCACGACCAGCACCTCGGCCCCCCGTGCGAACTGACGGGCGACTGCCTCCATCCCGTAGGTGCCGCCCCCGGGGACGACAGCCACGGCATCGGCCTTGTATACGTCCTTGAGCAAAGCGCTGATGTCGCGCATGACCTCTTGGAACACGGTGCTCATATGGTTCAAGGACCGGTCGGTGAACACGACCGAAAACTCTTCAAGCCCTTCCGGGTCAACTGAATTTAGCAAAGCGGGCATGATATCCTCCTGATGGTTTCGCGCGAACATAGCCCCTCGCGTGGTAAAGTCACAGGCCCAATGGTCCGGTCAGTCGTTCCTCGCTTAGAAGCACATTTGCCTCGACCGCCCCCGCCCCCGGCAGAGTCATGATCCGCCGCCGCAGCACCCGTTCGAAATCCGCCAGATCCCGCGCAACAACCCGTAAACGGTAGTCATATAGCCCCAGAACATGCTCCACCGTTTGGACCTCGGGGATGGCACTGACGGCGCGTTCGAAATCCTCCAGGCTAACCCGCCCTTTGGTCGCAAGCTTGACGCCGAGAAAGACGGTGACGCCGAACCCCAATGCCTCCCGGTTCAAGCGCAACCTCTTGCCGCGTAGGATGCCTGCCTCCTCCAACCGTTTGATCCGACGCCAAGTGGCAGGCTGCGACAGCCCCAGATGACGCCCCAGGGCACCGGCGCTTTGTGTGGCATCGCGCGCAAGCGACCGGATCAGCCGGTGGTCCACCTCATCGAGCGTGATCATAGCGGCAACGCCTCATCTGACTTGATCCGCGCCACATGCATCAGCGCCTCGATATCGGCAATATGCGGCAAGGTCAGAATACCCTCCCGGTAAATCTGCTGATAATGCGCCATATCCCGCGCTATTACCGATAGGCGCACATCCACCCGCCCCAGAAAGGTCTGGAGCTCGATCACCTCAGGCAGTTGGCGTGCCTCTTCAAGAAAGCGGTCAAAGGCATTGCCCTGTGTCTTGTCCAAAGTGATGCGCAAGGACACTTCGACCGTGTAGCCCAATGCCGCCCAATCGACGACAGCCGCCACCCCCTGAACGATACCGGCTTCCTGCATGCGCGTGATCCGCCGCGACACCTTACCCGCTGTCAGCCCCGTAAGGTCGGCCAACTCCGCCGGCGACAACCCCGCATCCGCTTGCCAGTGGCGCAGAAGTCGTCGATCCATATCATCAAGCATGATTTTTCCATTTTTACTGCATACCGCGCATTACCATCTTCATTTTTCCAAATAAACTCACAATTCCGCAATAGCATCTCGCACTAGCTTCGATATGGTCTCCCTAGATTTCAACGAACCCGAAAGGACGCCCCAATGCGCGTTTATTACGACCGTGACTGCGATGTGAACCTGATCAAGGACAAGAAAGTCGCCATCCTCGGCTATGGCTCCCAGGGCCACGCCCACGCGCTGAACCTGCGTGATTCCGGTGCGAAAAACCTCGTCGTTGCGCTGCGCGAAGGCTCCGCTTCGAAAGCGAAAGCCGAAGGCGAAGGCCTGAAAGTCATGGAAATCGCCGAGGCAGCAGCTTGGGCCGATGTGATCATGTTCACCATGCCCGACGAATTGCAGGCTGAAACCTACAAGAAATACGTTCACGATAACATCCGCGAAGGCGCTGCAATCGCATTCGCCCACGGGTTGAACGTCCACTTTGGCCTGATCGAACCCAAACCCGGCGTTGATGTGATCATGATGGCCCCCAAAGGCCCGGGCCACACTGTGCGCGGCGAATACACCAAAGGCGGCGGCGTGCCTTGCCTGGTTGCGGTAGACACCGACGCCACCGGCAAAGCGCTGGAAATCGGCCTCTCCTACTGCTCCGCCATCGGTGGCGGCCGTTCCGGCATCATCGAAACCAACTTCCGCGAAGAATGTGAAACCGATCTGTTCGGCGAACAGGCTGTTCTGTGCGGCGGTATCGTTGAACTGATCCGCTGCGGCTTTGAAACACTGGTCGAAGCCGGCTACGAGCCCGAAATGGCCTATTTCGAATGTCTGCACGAAACCAAGCTGATCGTTGACCTGATCTATGAAGGCGGCATCGCCAACATGGACTACTCGATCTCGAACACAGCGGAATACGGCCAGTACGTCTCCGGCCCGCGCATCCTGCCCTACGACGAGACCAAAGCGCGCATGAAAGCCGTTCTCAGCGACATCCAGTCGGGCAAATTCGTGCGTGACTTCATGCTGGAAAACTCCGTCGGTCAGCCCACGCTGAAATCCTCGCGTCGCGCCAATGACGAGCATCAGATCGAAGTCGTCGGCGGCAAGCTTCGCGAAATGATGCCCTGGATCTCTGCCGGCAAGATGGTCGACAAATCCAAGAACTGATCGCCATTGCAGCGATGTGGAAAGGCCCGGTTTTGCACCGGGCCTTTTCTTTTGCGCAACCGGCTGTCACATCTGGCGGGCCGAAGTTTCCCACAGGATATGTCATGCCGGACGCGCCCCAGATCACCAAATCCAGCTGGCTGATGATCCTGCTGCTTGCCTTCATCTGGGGAGGCACGTTTCTGGTGACCGAAATCGCCTTGACTGGAATGCCACCCTTCTGGATCGCGGCCACACGTGTCGGGTTCGCGGCCACCGTGATGGTGGTTATCTGGGCTCTGCGCGGGTTTCGGCTCTTTACCCAATCCCCCACCCGCGGCGACATCGCGGCCGTGATCTTTATCGGTGCCGCCAGCTCTGCCGTGCCGTTCAGTCTGCTCGCATGGGGTCAGCAATATGTCACCTCGGGCTTCGCGGGGGTGACCATGGCGGCGACGGCGCTGATCATCCTGCCGCTTGCGCATTTCTTCGTTCCGGGCGAAGCGATGAGCCCACGCAAGGTGATCGGGTTTGCCCTGGGCTTTGTCGGCGTTGTCATCCTGATCGGCGCGCAAGCCTTTGAAAGCACCGGCACCGCGCTTGAAACCCAGGGGCGTCTGGCCTGCCTGGGTGCGGCGGGGTGCTACGCCACCAGCTCGATCATCATGCGCCGCCTGCCCGCGGTGGATGCGATCGGCCTTGCGACCATCCTGCTGATCATAGCCACCTGCATCACCATTCCCATGGCGATCATCATCGAAGGTCTACCGCCCCGCCCCTCGCCGTCCATCTTCGCGGCGCTGGCGTTTCTGGGCCTGATCCCCACCGCCGCCGCGAATTTCCTGCGCGTGCTGGTGATCCGCAGTGCTGGCCCGGTGTTTATGTCACTGGTGAACTACCAAGTCCCAGTCTGGTCCGTCTGCCTCGGTGCGCTCTTGCTGAACGAACCGCTGCCGCCGTCCCTGCTCTACGCGATGGGGCTGATCCTCTCGGGCGTCGCGCTCAGCCAATATGGCGCGTTCCGCCGGCTGTTCACCCGCACGCGCGCCTAGCTTCCAAATGGCCCTAAATCCTCGCCGAAGGCATCCCACAGCCACCGCAGGCGGCGCGTCCCGCGCGGGTACGGCAGGGCCGCCGCGCAGGACATCCCCGCCAGCAGCCCTGCGATCAGCTTAAGGTGCGACAGCCGCCGTGACCGCATCCACGACGGAATCGACCGCGCGTTCCATCAGCTGCGCGTCTTCATGTTCTGCCATCACACGCACCAGCGGCTCGGTGCCGGATTTGCGGATCAGCAAACGCCCTTGACCAGCCAGATCGGCCTCGGCCTGTGCGATGGCCCCTTGCACCTGCGCGTCTTCCAACGGCACCTGACCGGCAGAAAACCTTACGTTCTTAAGCAGTTGCGGCACGGGTTCAAAGTTGTTCAGCAGCTCGGACGAGGTCTTCTCCGACCGGATCATCTCTGCCAGAAACTGCAGCCCCGCCATCAGACCGTCACCTGTGGTGGCGTGGTCGGTCATGACGATATGGCCCGATTGCTCGCCGCCCAGATTGAACCCGCCTTCGCGCATCCGCTCGACCACATAGCGGTCGCCGACGGACGTCCGCTCAAGCCGTAGCCCCTTGCCCTGCAAGAAGTGTTCAAGGCCAAGGTTGCTCATCACGGTGGCAACCAAGGCGCCATTGGCCAGCCGGTCTTCGGCCGCCCAACGGGAGGCCATAAGCGCCATGAATTGATCCCCGTCACCGACCTTGCCGGTTTCGTCAATCAGGATCACGCGGTCCGCGTCGCCATCCAGACAAATGCCCACATGGGCACCGTGCTCTACCACCGCCGCTGCGGCGCGTTCGGGGTGGGTCGAGCCACAATTCTCGTTGATATTAAAGCCGTTCGGCGACACGCCAATCTCGATCACCTCGGCCCCCAATTCCCATAGGGTTTCGGGTGCGACGCGGTGTGCGGCCCCATTGGCACAGTCGATCACGACCTTCAGCCCGTCCAGACGCATTTGGCGCGGGAACGATGACTTCACCCGCTCGACATAGCGGAACCGCCCGTCATCGATCCGCTTGGCACGGCCGATCTTGTCGGCGGGGTTCAACTCCACACCGCCTTCGATCAGCGCCTCGATCTCGGCCTCCACAGCGTCGCTCAGCTTGAACCCGTCGGGGCCGAAGAACTTGATGCCATTGTCCGTCGCCGGATTGTGGCTGGCCGAGATCATGACCCCCAGATCAGCCCGCATCGACCGCGTCAGCAGCCCGACCGCAGGCGTAGGCACCGGCCCCAGCAGCAGCACATTCATCCCCGAGGACGTCAGCCCCGCCGTCAGCGCGTTCTCGAACATATAGCCCGACAACCGCGTGTCCTTACCAATGACCACACGGTGCACACCGTCACGACCCGCGCTAAAATAGCGCCCCACAGCGGCCCCGATTTTCAGGGCGACCTCGGCTGTCATCGGGTGCACATTGGCCTTTCCGCGAATACCGTCTGTTCCAAATAATTTTGTCATAAAATGCTCCCAAAATATGCGGCATGCCACAGAGCGACCGCTTGGCGGGTGTCGTCCACGTCATGCACACGGATCATTTGCACACCCTGCCCCAATCCTGCAAGCGCCACGGCGATCGACCCCGGCGCGCGGTCCTGTGCCTGCGGCGCGTTGCCGATCGTTCCGATAAACCGTTTGCGCGACACGCCTAACAGGATAGGCGTCCCTAAAGCGTGAAACAGGCTTAGCCGCGCCAGCAGAGCCAGATTGTGATCCTGCGTCTTGCCGAACCCGATGCCCGGGTCCGCCAGAATGGCCCCCCGCGGGATGCCTGATGCCTCCTGCATGCTGATCTGCCGCTCCAGCGCGTCAAAAACATCAAGCAGCACGTTATCATATTGTGGGTCCAGATGCATGGTCGCGGGATCGCCTTGGGCATGCATGACGCAAACCGGCAGCGCCAGTTTTTGACACAGCGGCCCGAGGGCGGGATCAAAGGTGAAACCCGACACGTCGTTTACCAGATTGGCACCAGCGCTGACCGCCGCCTCGGCCACGGCGGCCTTGCGGGTATCGATAGAGATCGGCGTGTGCAGCCCCGCCCCCCGCAGTGCGGCGATGACGGGAGCGGTGCGCGTGATCTCTTCGGAGACGGGCACAAAATCCGCGCCGGGGCGCGTGGACTCGCCGCCAATGTCCAGAATATCCGCGCCGACGGCCACCATCTTTTGTGCGACGCGCAGCGCATCGGGCACAGCATTATGCTGCCCCCCGTCCGAGAAACTATCGGGCGTCGTGTTCAGAATGCCCATGATGCGCGGGCGATCCAGCGTCAGCCCTGCCATCGCGGGTCTGGGCGCGGTCAGCCGTGCCATCACGCTTGCCGGGATATCGGCCGCGGGTACAACACGGGGCGGCGTGCTGCGCGACAAGACCTCGGCATGGGTGAACCAGCCCCACCCCCCCGCGAGAGACACCGCGGTGTCAGGCCGCGCGGGGCCGATCTGGACGAGAGGTCGAAAGTAATCGGTCATGTCTCACAGCCTGTCCTGGTCCACCGCTACGGCGCGCAGCGGAACAGAGGCGTCAGCCGGCAGGTCCGCCCCGATCACCAACATCTCTGTCGCGTCGAAGCTGGCGGCGAACCACGCGGCCAAGGCCACGGCATCGCGCGGCTGCGCCGAGGGCGTATCCACGCTATCAAGCACGATCTTCGACGGGGCCCAAACGCTCGTCTGGCCGTTCTTCATGGCCCAATCCAGCTCTGTCCGCGTCGCCACCACAACACAGCGATCATCCTTTGCGGCCAACACCCAGGCGTTCTGTTCAATCGCCAGCAGATCAATGCGGCGCTGCGCCATTTTATGCCCGACCTGCGGCGCGGCGGTGTCCGATGCGCCGACACAGAGGATCAGGGGCCGCCCCATCTGGTGCAACTGGTCCAGCCACCCCGCCAGATGCGGCGAGGCGATGGCATCATTGCTCAGATAGACCAGCTCGGGGTGTGGCACCTCGCGCGCCTCGGCCTGACTGTCGGGGGTATCATCACGGGCGCGCACGATCTCGACGCCCAAAGCACCGGGGCCGCGGTCCAGCTTTTCGATGCGCACAAACACCCGCATCGCCTGCCGTTCCAGCAGGATACGATCCGCGACCCGTTCGGCCAGCGTCTCGAGCAGGTTCAGCCGTTCGTCCGACAGCTCGTAGGCGATGGCCTCGGTCACGCGGTCGTAGGACAGGATACGGTCCACATCGTCGTCCACGGGGCCGGTCAGCGGCTGCACCTCGACGACGACATTGAAACAGATGCGCTGCGTTACACCACGTTCGGCCTGAAAGGCGCCGATCTCGACCTCAACGATATGATCGCGCAGGGAAATCCGGTCTAGAGGTTCAGGCCCCGCCGTCGCAGCAGCGCGTTCGGACGGGTGCGCAAAGGCAAGCCGCGTGTCACTTGTCATGGGTTTGGGCCTTTGCTTGTCTCACTCGCAAACGATCCTAGACCGTTTGCGCGGATGTACCAAAGCCAGACACGGCTGGCCAGCCATCAAAGACGACAGAAACGCCGCTTAGTTCGACGCGGTCTGAACGCCGTCACGATAGAACATGTGCACGCCGATCTTGGTGGTGCGGGTAAAGACGCGCGACCAACGGGGGCTTACGGCGGTGGTATGATAATACGTCGCCCCCCCTGTCAGCGATGGTGCCTTGCCGTCCAGCACCGCCCGCGCGACCTTGCCGACCTGCGCATAGGCGCGCGGTTCGGCGATCACTTCGGCATTGCCATCGCAGGTGTAGGTGAACTGGCACTGGTATTTCCGACCTGTCCCCTGATTGATCACGCTGCACAAAGACCCGGGAAACTGCGCGGATTTCACACGGTTCATGATCACTTCGGCCACAGCGAACTGGCCCTTGACCGTCTCGCCGCGCGCTTCAAAGTACAGCGCCTCTGCCAGACAGCGCCATTGTTCGCCGCCCGATGCTTTCGGCTGTTCGGCCAGCCATGCGCGGGTGAATTCCACCTCGCTTGCGTTGTTCGATGCGATCATGCTTTCCAGACGTTCCGACCCGACAGAGCGCAGCCCTTTGGCTTCGATGTCAGCCAGTGCTTTGGCCTGTTGCGGGCTGGCGGACGCCACGGCAGGAGCAAGCAAAGACAGCGCCAGCAGGGCGCAGGACGAGAATTTCTGAAAAGAACGCATTGAGCGCCTCGCAAGTAGTTTCGGACAGCGCCCCCTACCCAAACTGGCACCAAGCGTAAACCCTGCCGAAACCGCCTGCGCGGGAACCCGCACAGGAAAACAACATCTAGGCGATCAGCCGCACAAAACTACCCGATCTTGCCCGCGATTGCGAGCTGTGCCGCCGCCAATCTGGCGACCGGAACACGGAAAGGTGAGCAAGAAACGTAGTCAAAACCCGCGTCACGGCAAAAAGCAATCGATTCGGGGTTGCCGCCGTGCTCTCCGCAGATCGACAAGGTAATCCCAGGTTGTGCCTCCCGCCCCCGCGCGGCACCAAGCTGAAGCAGCTCTCCGACGCCGTCACGGTCCAGCATATGGAACGGATCTTCGGGAAAAACGCCCTGCTGCACGTAAGTCGACATGAACCGCCCCGCGTCATCGCGGCTCAACCCATAGGTCATCTGCGTCAGGTCGTTTGTCCCGAAACTGAGGAAGGAACAATGGGGCGAAATCTCTCCGGCGCGCAGGGCGGCACGGGGCGTTTCCACCATCACGCCCAATCGGTAGGTAAAGCTCGCGCCGCGTTCGGATTTCACCGCCGTTGCGATCTTGTCGACGCTGGCTTTGATCAGTTCAACCTCGCGTTTGGCCGAAACAAGCGGGATCATGATCTCGGGCACCACGGGGTCGCCATCGCGGCTGGCTTCGATCGTGGCCTCAAAGATCGCGCGGGCCTGCATCTCGTAGATTTCGGGCACCGTCACGCCAAGACGCACGCCGCGCAGGCCGAGCATCGGGTTATATTCGGTCATCGCCTCGATCCGGCGGGTCACGTTGGACAGCGGCAAATCCAGCGCCTCGGCCAGATCGCGTTGACCGGTTCGGGTCGAGGGCAGGAATTCGTGCAAGGGTGGATCGAACAGACGGATGCACACGGGCTGACCCTGCATGATGCGGAAAAGCTGTATGAAATCATCGCGTTGCATTGGCAGCAACCGCTCCAGAACGGCGCGACGGCCTTCGCTGGTATCGGCAAAGATCATCTCGCGCATCACGGTCAGGCGGCTGGGGTCAAAGAACATATGCTCTGTCCGGCACAGCCCGATCCCCTGCGCGTCAAAATTGCGCGCGGTTTGTGCGTCGGCGGGGGTGTCGGCGTTGGCACGTATCCCGATGTCGGCAGCGTCTTCGGCCCAGGACATGAGCTTTTGGAAGGTCGCGTCCAGCAGCGGCTCAAGCATATCCGCGGCCCCGCACAGCACCTCTCCCGAGGTGCCGTCGAGGGTGATTTCATCGCCTGCCTTGAACATCCGCCCGTCAGGGGCCGTGATCACCCCCTTGACCAGATCGAACCGCATCGACGAGGCACCAACGACGCAGGGCAAGCCCATGCCCCGCCCGATCACCGCGGCGTGGCTGGTGATGCCACCGCGTTCGGTCAGCACGGCTTGGGCGGCATGCATCCCGCGAATATCCTCGGGCGAGGTTTCGCGGCGCACCAGAATACATTTCTCGCCCCGTGCGGCACTGGCTTGCGCATCGTTCGCGTTGAACACGATCCGGCCGGTGGCGGCACCCGGGCTGGCGGCAATGCCGCGCCCGATCACATCGCGTTTCACCCGTGGGTCAACCTGCCGGTGCAACAGCTCTGTCAGGGTGCGGGGCTGGACACGCATCAGCGCCTCTTCGCGGGGGATGATCCCTTCGTCCGCCAGCGCCACCGCGATCCGCACCGCCGCCCGCGAGGACCGCGACACGCGCACGCCATCAAGGATAAACAACTCTCCGTCAGAGATGACGAATTCCACCTGCATCTCGGCGCGCAGCCGCACCCGCATCAGCGCCGCGTGCTGTTTGAGCATCTCGAAAGCTTCGGGGGCGTGTTCCTCAAGCGACGGGCCGCGCGGATCGCGCGTCAGGTAAAGCGCATCGGCCGTGTCCTGCAAGGCGTCGCGACCCTGCGACTGGCTCAGGTACCGCCCGGTGATCTGTGGCAGGCCGGTGGTGCTGTCCACCAGTTGCAACACGCCCGAGCCGCAAATCCCCGTGCCCACACCGAACACCATCTGCTGCACGATCAGGCCCAGCCCCGCATCCGCAGGTGCCCCCTTGGCCTGGCGTAACAGCCGCGCCGAGGTGCCCTCCCACGCCCGCGCCATGGAACTGAGCACGGCGGTCAGCTGGGTCACACGATCCTGGGGGAAGCTTTCTTCGGTCTCAAGCTCGTAGGCGCGCAGGGATTGCAGCAGCGCCTCGCGCCCGTCGCCTTCGACGTCGTCGAACATATCGGGGTCCAGCCGCGCCACATTGACGGCGTAGGATTGCACGAAACGGGTATAAAGCGCCGATGCGGGCCCCTCGCCCATGCGTTCGCAATAGTCGGCATAGCGGTCATCGTTCATGCCGATGTTCATCACCGCCCCCGGCCCGCCCCAATCCGGGTCCTGGCTAGAGGGGCGCACGCATAGCAGCGCGTCTTGGGGGAATTCATCAGCGACCGCTTGCAGATCGGGGATCTGCCCCTGCGCAATCTCGAGCACGACATCAAAGGGCAGCGCCACGGTGCGCGGCACCGGCAGATCAAGACGGACCAAACGTTGCAGACATTTCGCACGCCCCCCATGCGTATCATTCGCGATGGGGGCGGTTTGGGTCACAAGGGTTGTCATGGCGGCTTTCTGCACTGCGGCACCTTTTGGTTCCTGCGCAGCATAGGCTTTCGCCGTGGTGTGGCAAGGCGTGATCGCCTTGCCCACGTGTCGGGTCTGCTGCGTTACCCGTCGATTTTCGTCAGATCCGCGACCGAGCTACAGATCGTGCGGATACGGCTGAGCAGGTTCAACCGGTTGCGCCGGACCGTCGCGTTATCAGAGTTCACCTGCACCGCGTCAAAGAAAGCATCAATCGGGCCGCGCAAGGACGCCATCGCGGACATGGCTGTGCCGAAATCCTGTGCCTCCATCGCCGGTTTGATCTGCGCCTCTGCGGTATCAAGGGCGGCAAACAGCGCGCGCTCTTCTTCCGTCTCGGCAAATTTGATGTCCGCGCCAAAGGAGTATTCCACCCCATCCGCATCCTCGGCTTGGCTGAGAATATTGTTGGCGCGCTTGAACCCCTGGATCAGGTTTTCCCCATCGTCGGTTTTCAGCGTCTCGCTCAGCGCCTTGGCGCGTTTGACAAGCAGCGTCAGGTCGTCGTTGCCGTCCGTCGCACCAGCAGGTGCGCCATCAGAAGAACTGATGCAAGCGTCGATGATGTCATGACGGACGCCTTGGTCTTTGAGGTAGACCTTCAGGCGGTCGTGCAGGAAGGAGAGGAGGTTTTCTGCCGTCTCTTCGGCGCTTCCAGCAGCCGGTGCAGGGGCTTGAGACAAATGCTCAAGGATGGTGTCACGCAGTTTCATTGACACATCATTCTCAACCAAAATCCGAATAACGCCCAAGGCCGCGCGACGCAGCGCAAACGGGTCTTTGCTCCCGGTCGGTTTTTCGTCAATCGCCCAGAAGCCGGTCAGCTTGTCGATTTTCTCTGCCAGCGCCACGGCGATGGACACGGGCGCGGTTGGCACGTCGTCGGATGGTCCCAGCGGCGCATAGTGGTCTTGGGCGGCGGCGGCGATGGCGTCGGACTTGCCGGCGGCTTTGGCATAGTAGCTGCCCATAAGCCCCTGAAGTTCGGGGAATTCATAGACCATTTCGGACGATAGATCGGCCTTGGCGAAACGGGCGGCGGCGCGGGCCTCTTCTGCGTCGGCCCCGACCATCGGGGCAAGCTCACCAGCCAGTGCTTCCATGCGCGAGATCAGCTCTGCCTGTGTGCCCAGCTTGTTGTGGAAGGTCACGTTGGACAGACGGTCCACCCAGGTCTGCATCCCGGCCTCCGATTGCGCGATGCGCAGATCGTTTTCCCAGAAGAATTTAGCGTCCGACAAACGCGCAGAGAGCACTTTTTCATTGCCCGCCAGAATGGTCGCGCCATCGTCGGCGGTGGTGCGGTTGGCGACGGTGACAAAGCGTTCGATGCGGCCCGACTTGGGGTTGCGCACGGAAAAGAACTTCTGGTGCTCTTTCATCGAGGTTTGCAGCACCTCGGGCGGCAGACCAAGGAAATCATCGCCAATCTGCCCCATCAGCACGACGGGATATTCCACCAGCCCTGCGACCTCGGCCAGCAGCCCCGCATCCTCGACCACCTCAAGCCCGTTGGCAAAGGCCATATTGGTCGCGTCGTTCCAGATCGTATCGCGCCGCTCTGCCGGGTCGAGCACGACAAAGGCGCGTTTCAGCTTGGCGCTGTAATCGTCAAAGCTGCTGACGGTGATTGTATCGGGGGCCAGAAAGCGGTGCCCGCGCGTGGTGTCGCCTGCGGTGATCCCGTCGATGGTCAAGGGCACGGTCTGCGCGCCATCCTCGGCTGACAGGATACACAGGATCGAGTGCAACGGGCGCACCCACCGCAAGCTGCCACTGCCCCACCGCATGGATTTGGGCCAAGGGAAATTGCGAATGGTGGTTTCCAGCACTTCTGCCACGATCTCGGCTGCGGGGCGGCCCGGCTTGTTGATCATGGCAAACAGGATCTTGCCCTTGGGCGTGTCGCGCTCTTCCAGCTGGTCGCGGGTCAGCCCCGCACCGCGCAGAAACCCTTCGATGGCTTTTTCCGGCGCGTCGGCCTTGGGGCCTTTGCGTTCCTCGACCAGCGACGGGCTGGCGTCCAGCATCCCCTCGATCGTCAGGGTCAGACGACGCGGCGTTGAAAAGGCCGCGGCAGAGGCATAGGTCAGCCCCGCATCCACCAGACCGTTCGTCACCAGTTTCTTTAGATCATCCGCCGCGCGCGCTTGCATGCGGGCGGGAATTTCTTCCGAGAAAAGCTCTATCAGGAGGTCGGGCATGGGTTCGTACCTTTCGGGGCCGCGTGTCGCTTGGGTGCGGTTAAATATGTGTCGCGCAAACAGCGCTTATGTCAAAGGGCCGGTCGATCCGGGGCGGATCAGTCGGCGGGGCGTTCCGGGCAGGCTTCGCCCACCACGGTGCCATCATAGGCTTTGTCGCCACAATCGTTCAGCTCGTGCCAGACATAGCCGCGCCCGTCCGAAGTGATCGCAACGATACGGTCCACGCCGAAATGCACGTTCTTCTGCCCCAGAAAGGTCAGCGCCGTGCCTGCCTCGATCTCTTCTGCGATGGCTTTGGCGTCGAAACAGTCGAACCAGCCCGGTGCATTGCGCGGCGTGACCTCGTCGCTGACGACATAGGTTTCGGACAGCATGGCAAGGCTGAGCGAGGTGTCGAAACATGCGCGGTAGCGGATGGGCGAGCTGTCGGCGTCGATGGCGCGGAAATTGTCGGTCAGGATCGGCTCGGACGCATTGCTGGAGATCGACACCAGCGAGACGCCCTCATCCGGTGCCGGTGCCTCGTGATAATAGCCGTAGACCTGGAGATAATAAAGCGCGAGACCCGCAATGGCTGCTGCAACCAAGATGACGCCTCCTACAATTTTACCGTTCATGCCGCGTTTTCCGACCAACCGCCGGCCCGTGTCTGAACAAAGGCGTCAGCGCAGGCTTTGGCAAGGGTGCGCACCCGCCCGATATAGGCCTGGCGCTCTGTCACCGAGATGACACCGCGTGCGTCCAGCAGGTTGAAAATGTGGCTCGCCTTGATGCATTGGTCATAGGCGGGGTGCGCCATCACGATGCGCTTGCCGGTCTTGGGGTCCACGGCATCTTGCGCAAGGATCGCCTTGCACTCGTTCTCTGCCTCGACAAAGTGGTCCAGCAACACGTCGGTATTGGCGACATCAAAGTTCCAGCGGGCGTATTCTTCCTCGGTCTGTTTGAACACATCACCATAGGTCAGCGGGATCGGCGCGTCGGGGCTGTTAAAGGGCATGTCCATCACGTGATCGACGCCCAGAACATACATCGCCAAACGCTCGAGCCCGTAGGTCAGCTCGCCCGAGACAGGGTGGCAATCATGGCCGCCGACCTGCTGGAAATAGGTGAACTGCGACACTTCCATGCCGTCACACCAGACTTCCCAGCCCAGTCCCCATGCGCCCAAAGTGGGGCTTTCCCAGTCATCCTCGACAAAGCGGATGTCATGCAGCGCCATATCGATCCCGATCGCCTCAAGCGATCCGAGGTAGAGCTCTTGCAGGTTGGGCGGGCTGGGTTTGATCAGTGCCTGAAACTGGTAGTAATGCTGCAGACGGTTGGGGTTTTCCCCATAGCGCCCGTCGGTCGGGCGGCGCGAGGGCTGCACATAGGCGGCGGCCCAAGGGTTGGTGCCAAGCGCGCGCAGGGTCGTGGCCGGGTGGAACGTCCCCGCGCCGACTTCCATGTCGTAGGGCTGCAGGACCGCACAGCCCTGACGTGCCCAATAGGACTGTAGGGCGAGGATGATTTCCTGAAATGAACGGGGGCGCTGGACCGGGTCGGACATAAGATTTTGCCTTTGCTGCTGCGCGCCTTTCCTAAGGTGCTGTCGCGGTAGGGTCAATTGGCAGCTTTGTGATGATTTGCGCTGTCTCAAGCATGGTATTTTGCACAGGTTCCTGCTTATCTACTGCAAGTTTAAATCCTTGAGAGCACCCATACCTATGACGCGACTGTTTGCGGCCCTGATCGCCGCCTTGTTTATTGCCCCGTTTGCCTTTGCACAGTCTGCCGATGATGTGGTTTGGATACAGGTCGAAGCCCAGCCCAATCTGGCCGCGGCGACAGATCGCGCACGTGCCTATAGCGCCAATCTTGAGGATGTGAACGGCTTTGCCTTGGGCGGCAGCTGGTATGGAATCGCGGTCGGCCCCTATCGCCGTGATGACGCAGAGCTGTTGTTGCGCCGCTACCGCCGCGACGGGGTGATTCCGCGCGACAGCTTTATCCAGCTTTCTGAACGGTTCCAGCAGCAGTTCTGGCCCGTGGGCGCGAACGTCCTGAACATTCCGCTGATCGCACCGGTTGACCCTGCATCCTCCACCGATACGCAGACAGACAGTGATATCACGCAAACCACCCTGCCCCCCGCCAGCGAAGCGCTGGAGCAAGAGAACACCGCCACCGTAGAGGTAGAAACCACGCAAGTCCCCGTCCTGCCAGAACCACCACGTGACGAAACCCTGGCCGAAGCGCGCGCCAGCGAACGGGAGCTTGACCGCGAGGCACGCGAACAGCTGCAGGTCGCGCTGAAGTGGGCCGGGTTTTACAATGCCTCTATCGACGGTGCCTTTGGGCGGGGTACGCGGGGGTCTATGGCCGATTGGCAAGGGGCCAACGGCTATGACGCCACCGGCGTGCTGACAACGCTGCAACGCGCCGCCCTTCTGAAACAATATAACGCCGTGCTCGAAGGTCTGGGCCTGCAGGTCGTGCGCAACGCCGACGCCGGGATCGAGATGGTGATGCCGACCAAGATCGTGGGGTTTGACCGGTTCGAGCCCCCCTTCGCCCATTACAATGGCACCGGCGACATCGACGCGCGGGTTCTGCTGATCAGTCAGGCGGGCGATCAGGATACGCTTTTCGGTCTGTATGACATCATGCAGACTCTTGAAATCGTCCCCGAAGAAGGCCCGCGCGAGCGGAAGTCCGACAGTTTCGAGTTGATCGGCGAGAACGGCCGCATCGTCAGCCAGACGCAGGTGTCGCTGCAGAATGGCGAGATCAAGGGCTTCACCCTCATCTGGCCCGCCGGGGACGAAGACCGCCGCCGCCGCGTGATTGCCGAGATGACGAAATCCTTCACCCGCCTGCCCGGTACGCTGGATGCCGCAGCGGGGGGGGGCGACCGTCAGGCTGTCGATCTGGTGTCGGGTCTGCAAATCCGGTCGCCGAAAATCTCGCGCTCGGGCTTCTTCATTGATGGGCGCGGTACTGTTGCCACCACATCCGAGGCGGTGCAAAGCTGTGGTCGTCTGACGCTGGACGACGAGACAGAGCTTGATGTGGTTGTTGATGATGCGGCCAGCGGGATCAGCCTGCTGAAACCCCGCGCAGCGCTTTCGCCCCTGGATGTGGCGGCGTTCAACACCGTGCCCCCCCGTTTGCAATCCGAAATCGCGGTTGCGGGCTTCCCCTATGAAGGCGTGCTTGGATCTGCAACCGTGACCTATGGCACGCTGGCCGATGTGCGTGGGCTGCAAGGCGAAGAGAACATCGCCCGCCTTGCGCTAGAAGCCCGCAGCGGTGACGCGGGTGGTCCGATTCTGGATCGTGACGGGCGGGTCTTGGGCATGTTGCTGCCCCGTGCCAATGGCGCACGCGAATTGCCCGAAGATGTCGCGTTTGCGGTTGAATCCAAGGTCATCGCAGAGCTTGCGCAAAAGGCCGGTGTCACCGTTGATACCACGGCCAGCAGCACCACGATCAAGCCGCAGGACCTACGTGAAAAGGCCCAGGGCATGACCGTACTGGTCAGCTGTTGGGAATAAAGAAAACCCCCGATCTCCCGTTTATCGGGGGATCGGGGTCAGTCGTTTGAACCGCTTCGGGCAGCGCCCTTGATCAGACTGCGGTCTGGGGTGTCAGATAGATCAACGTCGGGCGGTCGGCCTTGAAGGCTTGCGCCAAGACCTCTGGCAGCTCCTCCAGCGATTTCGGTGCCGCGGCATAGGCTCCATAGGCTTCGGCCAGTTTGCAAAAATCGGGATTGTGAGCGATGACCGCATTTGGCGCGATCTGCGCGCGGGTCATGCTGTCTTCGATTTCGCCCAGTTTGCCATTGTCCCACAGGATGATCGGCAAGGGCAGCCCCAGCTCTACCGCAGCCCCCAGTTCCTGCACCGTGTACTGAAAGCCATAATCCCCGATGATCGCCATGGTCGGCAGCCCGGGGCGGCCAATGGCCCCACCAATCGCAGCAGGTGTTGCGTAGCCAAGCGTTCCGAACCCGTAAGGATGATGCCAATATCCGGGCCGGTCCATCTCCCAGACCTCTGTCGCGGCATAGGCGAATTGGGTCATGTCGGAGTAGATCATCGTGCCTTCGGGCGTCGCAGCCTTCACCGCCTCCACCACGGCAAGGATGCCCGGACGTTCCATATCCACTTCTGACCGCCAGCGCTTGCGCCAGCCTGCCACCTCGGCCGCATTCCAACCCGCTGCTGTGCGTTCGTCCGGCAAGGCAGCGTCAAGCGCGGTCATTACCTGTACCGCATCCCCAAGGATGGCAAACGGTGCTGCCTGCGGGTCCGCCAGAACCGACGGATCAATATCAACGCGCACCAGCTCGCCTGAATGCCCCAGATGATCGCGCCAGAGGTCCACCTCTGCCAGTTCGGTCCCGACGGCGATCACAAGATCCGCCTGCGCGATCACATCCACGCTGCTTTCCCGCGCGAGATAGGCCCCGAAATGCAGCGGCGCTCCGGGCGAGACGATGCCGCGTCCGGCATAGGTCGTCAGGCTCGCCGCCTGCCAGCGGGCCAGCAGGGCGTCAACGTTCTGAACGCCAACGGCACCACCGCCAAAAATGAACAGCGGCTTTTGCGCTGCGGCCAGCTTTTGCGCCAGAAGGTCGATCTGCGCAGGGGGCACCGCCGGCAAGGTCGCGCTGACGGCAAGGGCCTGCGCGGGGGCGGCCTCCGCCTCCAGCAGGTGAATGGGAACAGAAATATGCTTGGACCGCGGGCGGCTGGTGGAAAATTCGGTCAGGGCACGGTCGATCAGCTGGTAGGCCGCCGGCGCCGTCAGCGCCATTTCGGACCAATCGCACACGGTTTCGGCCGCCGCGCGCTGATCGTTCATCTGGTGCAGCTGCCCCTTACGCGCCGCCGTTTCATCCAGACAGGAGGACAACACCAGCACCGGCACGGAATCGCTGTAGGCCTGTCCCATCGGCGTCATCACATTGCACAACCCCGGGCCGGTGATCACATAGGCGACCCCCGGCTTGCCTGTTGCCCGGGCATAGCCATCTGCCATAAAGCCCGCCCCCTGTTCGTGCCGCGCCAGCACATGGGTCAGCCCTGCTTCCTCGATCCCGCGGTACATCTCTTGGTTATGCACGCCGGGGATGCCAAAGATCACCTCTACCCCGCGAGACTTGAGCATATGAGAAATCTGTGCCCCCAAAGGACGGGTTTGTACTGCGCTCATTATGCTCTCCAGAATTTGAATGTCAGAATGACGTATACCGCCATAAGCTCCAGCCGCCCGACCAGCATCGCGGCGGTCAGGATCCATTTGGCTGTGTCGTTAAGGGTGCTGAAATTGCCCGCCGGCCCGATGATCTTGCCCAAACCCGGCCCGATGTTCCCCAAGGCCGCCCCCGCCCCCGAGATCGAGGTCACGAAATCCAGCCCCGTCATGCTGAGCGCCACGGCCACCAGCCCTAGTGTCAACGTGAAGAACATGAAAAACGACATGACCGAGATCATGACATCGCCGCTGATCGGGCGTCCGTCATAGCGCGGGGTAAAGATGCCGTGGGGTGACCGGATTCGCTGCAACTGCGCACGGATGGATGCGAACAACAGCTGATAGCGGAAGATCTTGATCGAACAGGCGGTGGACCCCGCGCAGCCGCCAATCAGCCCCGTAAAGAAAAACAGCGCCACGGGAAACGGCCCCCAGGTCATATAATCGACCGAGGCAAAGCCCGTGCCCGAAATGATTGAAGTGATATTGAACAGCGCCTCGCGCAGGGATTGCTCCCAATGATGCGGAAAGACCGACTGGATAGAGATAAAGATCAGCCCCACCAGCACCGCAATCGTCAGCAAGAAACCCTTTACCTGCGGATCACGATGCAGGGCCAAGGGGTTGCCGTTCAGCAGTTGCACGTAGCGCACGAAAGGCAGCGCCGCGAGCACCATGAAGATCGACGCCGCATATTCCGCATTGCCGCTAAAGGTACCGAAAGAGGCGTCATAATTTGAAAACCCGCCCGTAGACACGGTGGTCAGCGCGTGGACCGTCGCGTCAAAGACGTTCATTCCCAAGGTCAGATAGGTCAGCGCGCAGGCGAAGGTCAGCCAGACATAGATGACCGAGATCTGGCTGGCGATCTGCCCGGCCCGCGGCAGGATTTTACCAAAGGTATCAAAAGCTTCCGACTTGAAAATCTGCATACCACCGACGCGCAGCTCGGGCAGGAACACCATCGCCACAACAATGATACCGATGCCGCCCAGCCACTGCAGGATCGCACGCCACAACAATAGCCCCTTGGGCAGATCATCAAGCCCGGAAAACACCGTAGATCCGGTGGTGGTCATGCCCGACATGGCCTCGAACACCGCATCGACGAAACGCGCCTCTGTCGCGCCCAGCATGAACGGCAGCGCGCCGAAGAGCGGCAGCATCAGCCACACGGCCGTCGTCAGCAAAAAGGTCTGCTGGATCGTCAGCCCTTCCCTGACGCCGTTGGCACAGGCCAGCGCGATCATGCTGCCCCCCAGCATGGTGATCAGCCCGGCCTCGACGAAGACGGGCCAATGGCCGCGCCCTTCGGCAATATCGACCAACATTGGCACGATCATCGCGATGCCAAGCACCGACACCAAAAGGCCGATGACATATCCAACTGGGCGCAAATCCAACATCTGCGCAGCGTTGGCGCGGCGGCGCGCCGGTGTCAAGGACACGCCCTGCGGTAAAACGCAAAACGGCCCGGGCAAGACACACCCGGGCCGTCAATAATCAACCTGTGAACCGATCAGACGTAATATGTGTCGCGGAAAACATGGTGCACGATGTCATCACGCTTGATGCCCATCGCGGCCAGCTCTTCATCGGTCTTGGACTGCAGGAATGTCACCTGACGCATCCGGCCCGAATTCGCACCCGCTGCGATCAAACCGTTCCAGATGGCAGCAAAAAACCCGCCGATGACGGCGAAGGGGGCTTTGATGGTGGGGACGTTGGTTTGCGAAATTGTGCTGTTGTAAGCCATAATAAACTCTCGATTTATCTTGGCATTTCTGCCGGTTACCTTGTTCTGCCTCTTAATATAACGAAGCAATCCCCAATGAGAACCGACGTTTCTGCATAGCAGCATCCCGAAGATGCCGCATCGCAGCATGGCTTTGTGCATGTTTCAAGCAAGCAGCACAAACCTCCGCGCAATAAATGCGCAGAATGAAAACATGTCAGAGTAACTGCCCTAAAACCGTACTAACGTCAGCCGACGTGAAACAGCGTGCTGAACAGTCTGGGGTCAATGCTTTGAGCCGCAAAGGTATCGCCCTGCGTCAGAACAGAGATCGCATCATGACTGTGCAGGCTTTCTTGGTGGCTGGCCACAACGCGAAAATCACGCACCCGCGGTTCGGCTTGCAACTGCTCGCAGAACAACCGCGCCGCGTCTTCGACAAAGATCGGGTTAGCGGCGTTCAACTCGGCAAACGCCTGTTCGTCCTCGCGTTTGACCATCACCTGCGTTTCTGTCGGCACCGCGCGCCGCGCCGCGTCGATCAGGTCTTCGAACCACAGGCAGCTTTCCTCGCAGTTCACCTCGACCGAGATCCGCGCGACAGAGCGTTGTGAATGCGGCGTGGCAAGCTGCCCCCGTGTCGCACGGGCATGCTCGGACAGCTCCAGCGAACAGGGACAGGTAGAGGAATAGACGTAATCAAGGTGGATGATCTTCTTGCGCGCGCCTTCGGCCTCGACCAGCTCAAGCGCAATGTCGTAATACTGGTAGCCCGACAGGCCCGACCGCAGGCTATCGATCTGTACCGGAAAGGAAAACCGCATCTGGATGCGGGCATCATAGCTTTCGAGGTCGGACTTATAATCATCCAGCGCAGCTTCCATCACCTCGAAGCTGAACACCTCATCCGCATGTTTATAGAAACTGCGCATGATGCGGGACATGTTGATGCCCTTCTTGTCCGCCTCAAGGCTGACCGATCCGGTGACCGATGTCTCGAGCGTCAGATCGCTGCCCTCGCGGGTGTGAAACCGCATGGGCAACCGAAAGTTCGATATCCCCACATGCTGGATCTGCTGTTTCGCACCACGGATCAGGCTCGACGGGCCGTTTTGCAGATCGGGTAGCGTGGCCTTATAATTGTCACCCACGGCGAAATCACTGGGATAATCGCGGCTGAACTGGGGGTAGCTTTCGGCGCTTTGCAGCAGACGGGCCAGCGACGGGTCCAGCGTCTCAATCTCGGCGGTGCTGGCCTTGCGCGCCCAGGCCCGCAACGTATCAAGTGCGGCAACCGCGTCATCACGGTCCGGTATCACTGTCGCGGCGATATTCATAGCAAGGCCCTTTCGCAAGTTGCCCCCTATATAGGCGATATCGGGGGCTTTACCAATGCTCCGTCCAGCCAAGCAGGCAAAGCCCCCGAGTGATCACTTCAATGTGTCCAGCGCCTGACGGATGTCGGCAATCAGATCATCCACATCCTCAAGCCCCGCAGACAAGCGCACAAGGCCGGGGCTGATCCCCAGCGTGGCCTTCTGGTCATCCGGCAAACGCTGGTGCGTGGTGGTCGCCGGATGGGTCGCAATGGATTTCGCATCGGCGAAGTTGTTCGAGATGGTGATAATCTCGAGCGCATTAAGGAATGCAAAACACGCCTCCTTGCCGCCCTTGACCTCTACCGCCAAGACAGTCCCCGCCGACGGCGCATGAGACGTGGCGAGCGCGTGCTGCGGATGGCTGGGATGTGTCGGATAGCGCACAGCGCTCAGCTTGGGGTGCCCGTTCAGCGCATCTGCGATCTTATAGGCGGCATCCGCTTGGGCACGCACACGCAGATCGATGGTTTCAAGCGCCTTGAGGTGGGTCCAAGCGGTAAACGGGTTCATCGCGCCGCCGGTGTGTTTCATATAGGCTTCGATGGGTCCGCGGATCAGCTCTTTGGGGCCGCAAATTGCACCGCCCAGCATACGCCCCTGCCCGTCCACATGTTTCGTGGTCGAGATAATGGCGATATCCGCACCACATTCCTTGGCATAGGAAAATACCGGCGTCGCCATCGCGTCATCCGCCAGCACCAGCGCACCAACGGCATGGGCCGCTTTCACCACATGGCGCATGTCAACGACTTCCAGGGTGGGGTTCGAAATGCTCTCGAAGAAGACCATGGTCGTGTCAGGGCGAATGGCCGCATCCCACGCCGCGTTATCCGTGCCGTCGATCAAGGTCACTTCGACCCCGAAACGCGCCAGGATATCCTCCAGCACATAGAGGCACGACCCGAAAAGCGCGCGCGCGGCGACCACGTGATCGCCTGCTTTCAGCAGCGATGTCAGCGCGCCGCTGACCGCCGCCATACCAGAGGTACAGGCGAAACAATCCTCATACCCCAAAAGGCCCGAGATCCGGTCCTCGAACATGCGCACCGTGGGGTTGCCATAGCGGGCATAGATAAACTCGTCATCCCCCAGCGACTGGAACCGCGCCTCGGCCTGTTCGGCGCTGTCATAGACAAAACCCTGTGTCAGGAACACGGCCTCGGACACTTCGTTATACTGGCTGCGGCGGGTGCCACTGTGAACAGCCTTGGTCCGTGGTTTCCAATCAACGCTCATTCTCTCATCCTTCCTGTCCCGCCGTGCAGCGGGCGTAAAAAAACCCCAGGCGCGGTCAAGCGAAAGGGGGCTTTCATCCTGACCTTTTAGCGGAATTTGGCAGGTTTCTCTGCCCGTGGCCCGCAATCCGGTATCAAATCGCCACATGTCATCTGCTACGCCCCTCGCCCGCTCGCGTCAACTCTAACAGCAAGCCGCCTTCCAAATGGCCGTAAATCCCGGGGGTGCTGCCCCATACGGGGCAGCGGGGGCTGGCCCCCGTCCTAGCTTTCGTCTTTTTCCAAACCATAGGTCTGGAACAGCCGCCCTTGCGTCATGAAAAACACAAACACCGCCGCCGTCAGCCCGAATGTCTTGAAATACACCCAAGTCTCGGTGCTGGCAAAGCGCCAGATCAGCTCGTTCGCGAGCGCCAGACCGAAAAAGCACAGCATCAACCGTTTGGTCAGGATCATCCAGCCGGCGTCATTCAGAGGCATCATCTCTTCCATCACGAACTTGAGATAGGATTGCCCCCGCGCCAGACCGATCGCCAGCAGCACTGCAAACAAAAGGTAGATGGCGGTCGGCTTCATTTTAAAGAACCTCTCGTCATTCAGCCAAACCGACAGGCCCCCGAACAGCGTCACCAGAATGACTGTGGCAACCTGCATGCGGCTGATCTTGCCCGTCAGCGCCCACAGCGCGCCCGTCGACAGGATCAACAGCGGTACAAAGGCCGCCGTGACCACGATAAAGCCGCTGTAGTCGGTGCCCCAAAGGGTGAAGGTCTCGTCCTTGAAGCGCAGATAGGCGACAAAGAATATCAGCACCGGCCCGTATTCCAGCGCCGATTTGACGAAAGGGTTTATCTCGCGTGTCGTGCTCATCTTGCTCTCCAGTTATCCGCCCATTTCGACGATCACCGCGCCAAGCGCGATCAGCGCCATCAGGGCAATACGGCGCGGGCCTACGGTTTCTTTCAGCACCAACCATCCGATCAGCGCCGCAAACACGGTCGAGGTTTCACGCAGCACGGCGGCCTCGCCCACTTTGTCCAGACGGGTCGCCAGCATGATCGAGCCAAAGCTGAAAAAGGCGACAAAGCCACCGGCCACGCCACGGGTCATCAACGGGCCAAGCTCGGGGCGATCCTTCATCCGCAGCCAGCGGCGCGCGGCGATCACGGGCATGACCAGCCCGTCGATCATGAAAAACCACGCCAGAAAGGTAAACGGGTTGTCCGTCGCGCGGATGCCATAGGCGTCGAATGTCGTATAAAGCGCCACGAAAAGCCCCGTCAGCACCGCCAGCCCGAGGGCCGCGTTCAGCGTATCGCGTTCGGACACGAGGTAGACAAAGTTATACAGCGCCAGCCCGAAGATGCCGGCCACCAGCACCGCAACGCCCAACCATTGCACGCCCGAAAAGCTCTCTCCAAAAATGAGGTAGGCGCCGATCACGGTGAACAAGGGCCCCGTGCCGCGCACCACAGGGTAGACGACCGTATAGGCCCCCTTGGTGTAGGCCCAGGCCTGTAACAGCTTGTAGACAATATGGATTGCCCAAGCCCCGGCAAAAATGACCCACATATGGGGCTCGGGCCACGGCACGACAAACAGCGCAAAGGGCGCCGCCATCAGGCAATAGGAAAAGTCGATCGCCCCGCGGGTCAACCACGGATCATGCCGCCCTTTCTGAAGCGCGCCAAAAACGGCGTGCAGAAAAGCCGCGGCCAGCGCAAGCCAAAGCGCCGCTTGGTGCCCCGCTGCGGTGCCTTCAATCTGGCTGATCCATTCGGTCATGTCGCCGAACCTTTATGCTGCGTCACTGCGGGTCCAGCCCCATCAAGGCATCCGCAAACTCCTGCGGGTCAAAGGGCTGCAGATCATCAATCTGTTCGCCCACGCCGATGGCGTGGATCGGCAGCCCGAACTTATCCGCAAGCGCCACCAGCACACCGCCCTTGGCCGTGCCATCCAGCTTGGTCATGACCAGACCGGAAACATCTGAAATTTCCTGAAAAACCTTCACTTGGTTGAGCGCATTCTGCCCTGTCGTCGCATCCAGCACCAACAGAGTATTATGCGGCGCGCTTGGGTCTTTCTTGCGAATGACCCGCACGATCTTGGCCAGTTCTTCCATCAGGTCGCCCCGGTTCTGCAACCGACCGGCCGTGTCAATCAGCAGCAGATCAGCGCCGTCACGCTCCGCCTGCGTCATAGCGTCAAACGCAAGGCTCGCCGGGTCCGACCCCTGCCCTGCGGTCAATACCGGCACGTCGGCACGGTCGCCCCAGACCTGCAATTGTTCAACAGCGGCGGCGCGAAATGTGTCACCGGCGGCGATCACGACGTTCTTGCCTGCGGCTTTGAACTGGCTGGCCAGCTTGCCGATTGTGGTCGTCTTGCCCGACCCGTTTACCCCCACCACAAGCACCACCTGCGGTGTCTTGGCATAGATCGGCAAGGGCTTGGCAATCGGGTCCATGATCCGCGCGACCTCTGTCGCCATGAGGCGTTTGATCTCGTCTACAGACAGACGCTTGCCAAAGCGCCCCTCGGCCATATTCGCGGTGACGCGCAGGGCCGTATCCACGCCCATATCGGTCGAGATCAGCAGCTCTTCGAGCTGTTCGAGCATCTCGTCATCCAGCACACGCCGCACAACAGGGGCCGCGGCGCTGCGTCCCATCAAGCGGCCCATCAGACCGGGCTTGGCCGGTGCAGGCTCGGGGGGTGCGGGCACCAGATCGGGGGCCACGGGGGTCATCGTCTCGCGCAGCGGCACGGGCGCGGGCGTATCCTCTTCATCCGCGGGCATCGGTGCGGGTTCATCATCCATCGCTTCGGGCAATGCTTGGGCCGCGGCCTGCGGCGCCTCCATCACCTGATCGACGGGAACTTCATCCACCGTTTCAAGGGTATCCGTCGCCCCGCCATCTTCGACAATCGCCTCAAGCCCCTCGTCGATCTTGGACGAGGATTTGAACATTTTGGATTTTAGCTTTTGAAAAAAGGCCAAGCGCGCTCTCCGAATTGTCAGGCGTTTTCTATGATCTATAGGCTCGACCGGCGGGATGGAAGGGCGACAAGAGCAATTGACAGCTAGGGGCCCGTCGCGCACCAAGTCTGCATGCGGTTTTTATGGGTGCTCTGGGTAATACTGATGGCAGGGGCGGCGCAGGCCGAGCCGGACCAGCGCTACTGTTCCAGCACCAAATGGGGCCATGCCCACTGCATCCGCCCTGCGCATTTCGTGTATGACACGTGCAACGCGATCAAGGTCTTTTCCGAGCGGCACGGGCTGGACAGCGGATTTTTCGCACGGCTCATCTGGCAAGAAAGCCGGTTTGACCAAAACGCGTTGAGCCATGCCAATGCGCGCGGCATTGCGCAGTTTATCCCCTCCACCGCCGCGTTGCGCGGGCTGAAAGACCCGTATAATCCAGCTGACGCACTGGAACACTCTGCCCAGTATCTGGCTGAAATGACGCAGAAATACGGGAACGAAGGGCTGGCCGCGATCGGCTACAATGGCGGTGAGCGCCGTGCAGAGGGGTTTCTAATCGGCAAAGGACTCGCCCCCGAGACGGTCGCCTATGTCCCCATCATCACCGGTCTGGACGCCGAACAATGGCGCGATGCCCCGCCCAAAACGCCCGATTTCCGGCTCTCAAAAACGCAAGCTTTCCTGCCCGCCTGCTACGAGATGGCACGCAATCGCCGGGTGACCGCCCTAAAGGTGACACCCCCTGCCCTGGTGATCAAACCCTGGGGGGTTCAGGTATCCTTCGGGACCAGCAAGGACCGCGCGCGGGATGAAGCCAATGCCCAGACAGCAAGCTGTCGCAGCGCGGTAAAAGGGCGGCGTCTGGATTTCCTGTTCAAGAAAAACCGCGTGTCGCGCCGCAAAGGATTCTACTTTGGACAATACGGCAGCAACACCCGCACCGACGCCCAGCGCCTGTGCGACAGGATGCGCGCGACGGGGTGCACCTGTTTGGTGGTGCAGAACTAATTCCCACTTTGAAGAAACGTCTATCCCGTTCTAAACCTCGTCGGGGAAGTGTTTGATGACCAAGCGGATCGGGTTCGGCGCTGCCTGCCCCAACCCGCAGATAGAGGCATCGACCATAGCGGTCGATAGTTCTTCCAGCAGGGGTTTATCCCAGCGGTCCGCCTGCATCAGCTTGACGGCTTTTTCGCAACCCACGCGACAGGGGGTGCATTGCCCGCAGCTTTCATCCTCAAAAAAACGTAGCATATTCAACGCTGCGGCCTTGGCGCTATCTTGGTCCGACAGCACCACTACTGCTGCAGAGCCGATGAAAGACCCGTGCGGCTGCAATGTATCAAAGTCCAGCGGTATGTCATCCATCGCAGCGGGCAGCAGCCCCGAAGATGGCCCACCCGGTTGATAGGCTTTGAACCGGTGCCCGTCGGCCATGCCACCCGCAGCCTCGATGACATCGGTGATCGTGGATCCCGCAGGCAGTTCATACATCCCCGGTTTGGCAACGCGCCCGGATACCGAATAGCTGCGCAGGCCCTTGCGCCCGTTCTTTTCCGTGCTGCTCAGCACCTCGGGCCCTTCGCGGCAGATGCGCGCCACCCAATGCAGGGTTTCAACGTTATGCACCAAGGTGGGCCGACCAAAGATACCCACCTGCGCCACATAGGGGGGACGGTGCCGCGGCAGCCCACGCTTGCCCTCGATGCTTTCAATCATCGCGGATTCTTCACCGCAAATATAAGCCCCCGCACCGCGCCGCAGATCAATGTATCCTGCGGGAACAATGCCTGCAGCCTCGAGCGCCGCAATCTCTGTCCGAAGGAGCGCGAGCACCTGCGGGTATTCGTCCCGCATGTACAAGAACACTTTCTCTGCCTCTACGGCCCATGCGGCGATCAGCATCCCCTCTAGGAAAAGATGTGGTACGCGTTCCAGGTACCAGCGATCCTTGAAGGTGCCGGGCTCCCCCTCATCGCCGTTGACCGCCATATAGCGCGGGCCCGCGTTATCCCGCACGAACCCCCATTTCTTACCCGACGGGAAACCGGCGCCGCCAAGACCGCGCAAACCAGCGTCGAGCAGGTTTTGCTGCACGTCCTCCCAATCGCCATCACGGCGCAGTTTCGTGAGCGCCTCATACCCCCCGTCAGCGACATAGGCGTCGAACGCTTCGTAGTCGGGCATATGAACATGGGTATCGCCTGCCGCGATGACCTGCTTCACCTGTTCCAAGGTTGCGTGGTCGACAAAGTTATGCCCGATCTCAAGCGCCGGTGCCGTATCACAACGCCCCATACAAGGCGCACGCACGACACGCACCTCTGACGCGTCCAACCCATCTTCCAGTGCGGCTTTCAACGCCTGCGCACCGGCCAATTCGCAGGACAGAGAATCGCAAATCCGTATGGTCAGCGCGGGCGGTGGTGTTTCCCCCTCTTTCACCACATCAAAATGGGCATAGAACGTTGCGACTTCGTAAACTTCCGCCATGCTCATGCGCATTTCTTCGGCCAAAGCGCGCAGGTGCGCCGCAGAAAGATGCCCGAATTTATCTTGAATAAGATGCAAATGCTCAATCAGCAGATCGGCACGTCGCGGTTTATCCGCCAATAGGGCGCGCACCTCATCCCACGCGTCCTCTTGCAGCTGACGACCCTTGGTGTGGCTGCGCCCCTTACCCTTGCCGGATTTCCACACACCTTTGCGCGGTGCGTTTGCATCTGAGGTATCATGATTATCCAACGCCATCGGGCTGCCCTTTTGTATCGCTTTCGCATCACGCTATCAAAGCCGCATCAGCTTGCGCAGAGTAAAAGCGACCAATCCGCAGCACTTTACGCGGTACCTGCGGCGACCTAGGCCCTTTTTCACGCGCCGTTTCGCGTATAAGAAACACGGGTCCCCAGCGGAGCCGCCCTATGTTCTGGTACAGCATCGCCAGCCTGACCCCAGCGATATTTCTGTTTCTCGCCTGTCTACGCGGCGGCCCCTGGCCCCTGATCGCGCTGCTGTCGATCACTGTGGTCGTGTTCTTCCTTGATAGGCTATCTCGCCGGCTGCCAGTGCGAAACTCTTCGGGTCGTGTTCTAAGCCTGACACTGGGCGCTGTGCATTTCACGCTTTTACCCCTTGGGGTCTGGGCGCTGGGCGCAAGCGACGCGTTGAAGGTGACCGACAAGCTGTTGATTTATATCGGGCTTGGTCTGTTTCTTGGCCAGATCTCGAACTCCAACGCGCATGAGCTGATCCACGCCGCATCGAAATGGCCCCGACGGATCGGCACCGCAATTTATTGCAGCCTTTTGCACGGCCATCACGTGTCGGCCCACCTGCGCGTGCATCACATCTACGTCGCAACGGAGCATGATCCGAATTCGGCCAGATTGGGCGAAGGCTTCTATACCTATGCCCTGCGCGCCCTAAAAGGCGAGTTTATGGCCGGGCTACGGGCTGATACGCGGCAGCGGCGTGGAAAACGGCACCTGCTGTCACACCCTTATGTCACCTATGTCGCCGGTGCGTTGATCACCCTCGCCGCCAGCTTTGCAGTGGCCGGAGCACGCGGGGTCGTTGCGATGCTGGCGCTGGCGGTCTATGCGCAAATGCAGCTGTTGCTTTCCGACTATGTGCAACACTATGGCCTGCGCCGCAAAATATCCGAAAATGGCAAGCCCGAGCCCGTGGGCCCGCAGCATAGTTGGAATGCGCCTGCGTGGTATTCCTCGGCGATGATGCTGAATGCGCCGCGCCATTCGGACCATCACATGCGCCCCTCGCGCGCCTTTCCGGCGCTAAAGCTGACACCTGGCACCATGCCGATGCTGCCGCGGTCCCTGCCGGTGATGGCTGTGCTGGCGCTGGTCCCACCACTGTGGCACCGGGTGATGGACCGCCGTGTCGCGCGTTGGCAGCCGGTCCGCGATCAAGACTAGATCACGCCCCGGGTTTCTGGCACGCTGCGGCTATGAAAAAGCTTGCCCTGATCCTCGCCCTGACACAGGCCGCCCCTTTGGCCGCGCAATCCATGATGTCGGCGGCAGAATTTGACGCCTATACACGGGGCAAAACCCTGTTCTACGCCCAAAACGGAGAGACCTACGGTGCCGAGCGGTATCTGAGCAACCGGCGCGTCGAGTGGTCTTTTCTGGACGGTGAATGCAAGTCAGGCAGCTGGTACGAAGATGCGGGAAAGATCTGCTTTACCTATGACGAGAATCCGGCACCCCAGTGTTGGCGCTTTAGCGAAGGGGCGTCCGGGTTGATCGCGCAGTTCGAAAACGACCCGACCACCACCGAGCTTTACGAGGCGCAAGACAGCGGTCAGGATTTCACCTGCCTCGGCCCGAAAGTAGGGGTCTAAGACCTAGAAGAGACTGCCTTGTTCGGGCGCTTTCTTGGGGGTCTTTTTGGGGGCCGCCCCGCCGCCGATCTTCATCTTGCCGTCGATAAATTCAATCTCGAGCGCCGAAGCATCCTGCGCCGCCTGCTTGGTTGTCACCACGCCCCCGTCGCCGCGCACCACGGCGTAGCCCCGTGCCAACGTCGATTTATAGCTCAGCATTTCATGCAGACGGTCAAGCCCTGCAATCTGTTTGTGCCAGCCTTGGGTCTGCCGTTGCCCGGCATCTGAAAGCCGCCGCGCAAGCGATTGAAAGGCTTCCTCTTTCCGCTTGCGGTCCTGCTCTAACGCGTCTGGGCGGAAACGGGCGATCAAACCCTCAAGACGGCGCTTTTGCTCGCGGCCCAATGCCTCGGGGCGGAAGCGATCGGCCAGGGCGGCCAGCCTGCGTTGCTCTGCCTGAAGGCTGCGGCGCAGGCTGGCAGGGCGCAACGCGCCAGAGATGTCAGAGAGATGCACCTTGCGTTTCTGCACACCCGCGGTCAGCGCCGGACCCAGACGGGCGCCGCGCATATCGAGCCGTTGGCGCGGACCATCAAGCAGGCTGTCGGGCCGAGGCAACGCGCGCGCCATGTCGCGCAACCGCTGGTCGCGGCGCGCAAGGCCCTGGCTGAGCGCTTGGGTCATCCGTGCCTCCTGCCCATCAAGCAGGGCGACAAGTTCATGGCGCACAGGCACCGCAAGCTCGGCTGCCGCCGTCGGTGTGGGCGCGCGCTTGTCAGAGACATAGTCGATCAGCGTGGTATCGGTTTCATGCCCCACCGCCGAAATCAGCGGAATGTCGGAGGCTGCGGCTGCCCGAGCGACGATCTCTTCGTTGAACCCCCATAGATCCTCGACCGAACCGCCGCCCCGCGCCACAATCAACAGATCAGGCCGCGGCAAGGCACCCCCCGGGGTCAGCGCGTTGAACCCCGCAATGGCGCGCGCGACTTCTGGTGCGCATTTCGCACCCTGCACGGCGACGGGCCAGATCAACACCTTGCGCGGAAACCGGTCGCGCAGACGGTGCAGGATATCGCGGATCACCGCCCCCGAGGGCGAGGTCACGACGCCGATCACCTCTGGCAGGTAGGGCAGCGGGCGTTTGCGTTCAGGGGCGAACAGCCCCTCGGCCGCCAGCGCCGCCTTGCGTTTTTCCAGCAACGCCATCAGCGCGCCCATGCCCGCGGGTTTGATATCTTCGATCACGATCTGGTATTTCGACTGCCCGCCAAAGGTGGTGATGCGCCCCGTGGCAATCACCTCCATCCCCTCTTCGGGTTGGGTTTCAAGCCGTGCTGACACGCCTTTCCAGATCACACCGGAAATAACCGAACTGTCGTCCTTGAGATCCAGATAGATATGCCCCGAACGTGGCCGGCTGACACGCCCCACCTCGCCGCGAATCCGGACGTGGCCAAATTCGCCCTCGATCACCCGTTTGATCGCGCCCGAAAGCTCGGTCACGGTGAATTCGGGGCTGTTCTGCCCCTCGCGCGGGTCGTCGATCAGATCCATCAGCGGTGTCTTTCCGTGTTTATCTTGTGTCGGGCTCAGTCCCAGCTTAGAACGCGCAGCAACCAAGGCCAAGGGAGTGCAACCATGAACATCCTCATTCTGGGCAGCGGCGGGCGCGAACACAGCCTGGCCTGGGCCGTATTGCAAAATCCTAAATGCGACAAGCTGATCGTGGCACCGGGCAATGCCGGAATCGCCGCCATCGCGGATTGCGCCAGTTTCGACATCAACGACGGGGCGGCGGTGGTCGGTTTTGTCGATGAAAACAACATCGATTTCGTCATCATCGGGCCAGAAGCCCCCCTTGCCGCAGGCGTTGGCGATGATCTGCGCGCTGCCGGCGTATTGGTGTTTGGCCCGTCAAAAGCGGCCGCGGCGCTGGAAGCCTCCAAAGCCTTTACGAAAGAGATTTGCGACGCCGCAAACGCCCCCACTGCCGCCTATGGGCATTTCACCGACGCAGAGGCTGCGCGGGCCTATCTGGCCGACCACCCTGCCCCGATCGTGATCAAAGCCGACGGCCTTGCAGCGGGCAAAGGCGTGATCATCGCCGAAACCGATGCCGAGGCGCTGGCCGCCGTCGATACGATGTTCGACGGTGCCTTCGGCGACGCGGGCGCAGAGGTGGTGATCGAAGAGTTTATGGACGGAGAGGAAGCGTCCTTCTTTGTTTTGTGTGACGGTGACACCGTACTGCCGATCGGCACCGCCCAAGACCACAAACGCGTCGGCGACGGCGATACCGGCCCCAACACCGGCGGCATGGGGGCCTATTCGCCCGCGCCGGTGCTGACCGACGAGATCGCCGAACGTGCGTTGGCAGAAATCATCCGCCCGACCATGGCCGAAATGGCCAAGCGCGGCACGCCTTACCAAGGGGTGCTTTATGCCGGTTTGATGATCAAGGACGGTGCCCCCCGTCTGGTCGAATACAACGCCCGCTTTGGCGACCCTGAGTGTCAGGTGCTGATGATGCGCCTTGGCGCGCAGGCTTTTGACCTGATGCATGCCGCCGCGGAAGGGCGCCTGAACGAGGCCCGCGTGAACTGGGCCGACGATCACGCTGTCACAGTCGTTATGGCCGCGCAAGGCTATCCCGGAATCTATGACAAGGGCAGCGTTATCAAAGGGTTGGATGCCCTCCCCGAAGACAGCCGCAACATGGTGTTCCATGCGGGCACCGCCAAGAAAGACGGAGCCATAACGTCCATCGGCGGGCGGGTTCTGAACGTCACGGCACGCGGCGACACCCTGGCCGAGGCACAGGCACGCGCCTATGAGATGGTCGAGGCGATTGACTGGCCGGGCGGGTTCTACCGCCGCGATATCGGCTGGCGTGCGCTGACCTAAGGGCGCGGCCTGCTGGTTTGACGAGACCGACCGGGGGCTCGCCCCCGGACCCCCAGGATTTTAACCATTTGGAAGCAGGTCTGTGCTTAGTTTGGGCTGAGCGTACACGCTTGGGCGGCGGCGGTATTGCTGGCGGTGAAGGGCACGTCGAAGCTTCGCGGGCTTAGTGTTTTGCCGTCAAGCTGAAGGGCCACCATTTGCGATGGCGCACTGCGCTGCCACGGCATCTGCGCAAGGATCAATTCGGGGTGTGGGCCGCATGTGCGGATACCCCCCGCGATTTCCGGATCACCGATGCGGTGGTTGGTGAACCCCTCTGCCGTAGCAATGACGGTGAGGCCGCTGTTATCGTAAGCGAGCAGCTGCACCGAACCGGACAGATGCGGGGTGACGACGATCGCGATCTCGAGCCGCCCATTGCCGGTGAAATCCGCGGCACCAATCGGGGCAAGCCAGCGGTTTTTCCGCCCTATAAAAGGCGTCTGCGCGATGCGCCCGGACGCGCCATAGACCGCAAGCCGCGCGCCTTTGGACTGATGGCTTTCAACCACGATCACTTCGGGTCGGCCATCACCATCCAGATCCGCAATCCGGGGCGATGTGTCTTCGAATACAAGGGCTTGGGGCAAAATTATGCGGCGGCTGGTGCCGTCAGCCAACCCCAGCGTGAGGCTGCCCCATTCGACCGCATCGCCCAATACGCCGTGATCATAGCGTGTGGTCGGATCACCAAAGCTAGCGCGGGCGATGTCTTGCGCTGAAGCGGGCAGCGCATTGATCACGCATGCCGCAACGATCGGCAAAAGGCGTGACGAGATATGTCGCGCCAGCCGTCGCATCAGATCTGCTTTTCGGGCATTTTCACGCGCAGGCCATCCAGCGCGTCTGTGACCTTGATCTGGCAGGTCAGACGGGACGTGGCGGGATCGGGCTCGAACGCGAAGTCGAGCATATCTTCTTCCATGTCGTCCTTGGCGGGCACTTTTTCGACCCAGTCGGGATCCACATAGACGTGGCAGGTGGAGCAGGCGCAGGCACCGCCGCAGTCGGCCTCGATCCCGGGAATGTTATTATCACGGGCCCCTTCCATGACGGTCAGGCCATTGGCCACATCGACGACATGTTCGGTGCCATTGTGTTCTACATAAGTGATCTTGGCCATCTGAATGCCCCTTCGAATTTAGAATTTCGACATATGTAAACAGCAGCCCGCGGCTTCGCCAGCCCCTTTTCACGGCTCATGCAAGGGGATGGCATTATTCCCACCCCGATAGGCCTATCATCTAGGCATTGCTGCGAAAAGCCGCTAGCCTGCGACGGACCCTTTGACCCGCAAGGCCCGGCTGTGCAGTTTTTCTCTCGATCACATTTAGTTCAATTTGCCTGCGCATTTACGGTTCTCGTCTCGCTCGGAGGGTGTAACACCCCCTCCCAAGACGCAGAAGTACCCGAGCCTGGCGTTCGCGAGGCGACAACCAAGGGCCCGGCAGGGGCTGCTCCGGGCAGCTGTTGGGGGCGGACCGTATCACCTGCAGTGATCGAAACGGTGACCGAGCAGGTACAGGTGCAGCCGGCGCAGATCAGCTCTACCGGCGAGATCCAGTCGCTGCCGATCTACCGCACGGAAACACGGCAAAAGATCGTCTCTCCCCGTGTGGACAACTGGTTCGAGACCCCCTGCACCAGCGCGCTTACGCCCGACGTGATCGCAACGCTGCAACGTGCGTTAGAGGCGCGAGGGTTCTATGGCGGGGCCATTAATTCAGAGCTCGACGACGCGACACGGCGGGCAATGCGGGCGTATCAGATCAGCACTGGCGGGCCCGATAGCCCCGTTCTCGCACTGGCCACCGCGCGATCATTGGGTGTCATCGCTGTGGACATCCCCGGTGTTTCTCGGGACAGCAGCGGTTAAGAAACGACCTCAAGCGGTTGGAAAACAAACCCTTTGTCGGTGACTTTACTGAACGCAGTAATGCCAAAGACGGCTTTGACAATCTCTGTCGTCAGTGCCGCCTGCGACAAGTCGTCTGCGACAACTGCGCCGTTGTGCAACACGATCAACCTTGTGCAATGCCGCGCTGCCAATCCCAGATCATGAAGCGAGACGAGCACCCCACGCCCTTGGCCCGCTGCTTTGGAAAAGCTTTCCATCGCGGCGATTTGATGGGCGGGGTCTAGCCCGGCGGTGGGCTCGTCTGCGATCAGCAAGGGTGCCTCTTGCGCGAGGCTACGGGCGATCAGCACGCGCGCCTGCTCCCCACCCGATAGCTGCGTGGCGGGACGATTGCGGAAGGTGTCCAAACCCATCTGCGCAATGGCACGATCTACGGCAGCCTGATCTTCTGCCTGTATTTTCTGCCCACCCCGTCGATGGGGTGTGCGGCCCAGTCGGATGATCGTTTCAACCGTGACCGGCCATGCAATCTCGCGCGATTGGGGCATCCACGCGGCGGCGCGCCCGCGCATGCGCGGCGCAAGTGCGGCGATTGAACTTTGGCCATCAGCGGGGATCAGGCCCAGTGCCGCGCGCATCAAGGTGGTCTTGCCGGCACCATTCGGCCCGACCAGGCCTACGACCTCTCCTTCACGTATGGTAAGGTTGATGTCGGATAAAACGGTTTTCCGCCCCCGATGAACAGAGAGGTTTTGCAGTGATAGCAGGGTCATAGCCCTTCCCTTCGCGTGCGATAGATCAGGTGGAGAAACAGCGGCGCGCCGACCAATGCCGTCACAACCCCAAGCTTGAGATCACGATCGGGCACCACAAGGCGCACGAGGATATCCGATGCGAGGATCATCGCCGCGCCGCCAAGTGTCGCGGCCCATAGCAGCGCCCCCGGTCGCGCGCCAACAAAGCCACGTAGCAGGTGCGGCATGACCAGCCCCACAAACCCGATCGCCCCCGCCACGGCGGTAGAGGCACCAACGACCGCCGCCGTACCGATAATGACCGTGAGGCGAAGCCGGAATAGGTTGATCCCCATCGCCTCTGCCGCGTCTTCGACCAAGGTCAGCGCGTCAAGCCCGCGCCCGAGGGTCGCCAACAGGACACCGCCCCCAAGCAGAAAGGGCATCGCGATCCAGACATGGGTCATGGACCGGTCCGCCAGGGAGCCCATCATCCAGAATACGATCTCATTCGCCGCATAGGGGTTCGGCGACAGGTTCAGCACCAGCGAGGTTAATGCCGCAGCAAAGGCCGATATTGCGATACCAGCGAGGATCAGCGCCAGTGACGTGCCCCGAGGGCCTGCCAACAGCAGCACCAACAACACCCCCAGCAGCGCACCGCCAAGCGCCATTGCGGGAAGCGCGAGTGCTGCAAGCGCGGCCAATCCGGTCTGTATCGCCAGCACAGCCCCCAACGCTGCAGAGCCAGATACCCCGATCAACCCCGGATCCGCCAAGGGGTTGCGCAGATAGCCCTGCATCGCAGCCCCGGAAAGCCCCAAGGCACCGCCGATCATCACGCCCAATAGCGCACGCGGGAGCCGTATCTCGCGCATGACGGTGGCCAGCGGGCCGCCCTGCCCGGTTACCAACGCATTCAAACTGTCGCCCACGGATGCGCTGGACGGGCCAATCAGCAGCGACCCGACAAATAGCACACACACAAGGCTGCCGAGACCAAGCGCCAGGACCGCTGACCGCCCCATCAGCAAGCGCCCCGGGCACTTAGGCACTTCATTTGCCCCACTGCATAGGGCGCAACACTTAACATTGGGTGAATGGATATGCTCATCGTTCCGCTCATAATTTATACCCGACCCTCCTAGTCTCATCACAGTTCCGCGCAACCTTCGAGGGGCGTTTGGTCACTGCCGCAATATAAGCTCACACACCCGTGAACTTTTCCACGCGCTACGGCGTTGAGGTTTAAATCCTTCAGCTGCTGGAGCCATATTTGGAACATCTGCCCTCAATCCGGCGCTCGCTTCAGTTGCTGGTCCTGATTTCCCTTTTCGTCACCGCGTATTTCGCCAAGGACTTGATATTGCCCATTGTTCTGGGCTTTTTGCTTGCCCTGACCCTGTCGCCCGTGGGCCGTGCGCTTTATCGCATCGGCGTGCCGCATCCTGTGTCGGCCTTTTTGCTGGTGACGGCGACGAGCTTGGTGATTGCTGCCGTGGTTTTACTGTCCGCGGGCACCGTGGCGATCTGGAGCGACGAGATCCCGGAAATGGGCCGCGAGATCCAGATAAAGCTGAGCGGCGTGAGCAATGCGGTCGAAACGATGCGATCTGCCTCGGAAGAGGTAGAGAAACTGGGCACCGAAACCGGCGGCAAACCGCAAGAGGTTGTCGTGCGCCAACCTGGATTGCTCGATACCGCGATGGATACGGTTAGCAAAACTGGGGCGTCGCTGGCGGTGATCCTGATTCTGGCGCTGTTCTTACTTGGCTCTGGCGAGCTGTTTTACTTAAAACTTGTGCAATCCATGCCGACGTTAACGGAAAAGAAACGTGCGCTGCATACGGTCTATGACGTGGAGAAGCGAGTGTCGCGCTACCTGCTGACGATTGCCACGATCAATGCCGTGCTCGGCATATTAGTCGGGACCTATCTGACAGTGCTGGGCTTGCCGTCGGCCTATATCTGGGGGATCGCGGCGTTCATGCTGAACTTCCTGCCTTATATCGGCGGGTTTGCGGGGGTGCTCTTGGTCGCGGGATTCTCTCTCGTGACGTTTGATACCATCGGTTATGCGATGTTGGCCCCGATCGGTTACCTGACGCTGACCCTCTTAGAGGGGCAGATTATTACCCCGTGGCTGGTCGGGCGCCGGTTGGAGATGAATACCGTCGCGGTATTTCTGACTGTGGTGTTTTGGGGGTGGCTATGGGGCATCCCCGGCGCATTGGTCGCGGTGCCCTTTCTTGTGGTGTTCAAAGTCGTTTGCGAGAACTTTGAACCGCTTCATACCATCGGGAATTTCCTGTCCGCAGAGCAGGTTAAACCCGATGATATGAAGGATCAGGAAGTCATGTCAGCCAGCGAGTGAGGGCAGCCACAACACGATGGACGGGAAGGCCACCAACAGCGCGATTGTAACGGCATCCGCGATAAAGAACGGTGTCACGCCCTTGAACACGTCCTGAACGCTCAGGTCAGGGCGTACCCCTGCAACCACAAAGCAGTTGAGGCCAATGGGAGGCGTGATCAGACAGAACTCTGCCATCTTCACCACCAAGATACCGAACCAGATCGCACACATCGGCCCCGACATGCCAAAGGCGCTATCCGCGGCAGAGACGAACTCGCCCCCGTTCAGCGCCATGACGGCAGGATAGACCACCGGAAGTGTCAGAAGCAGCATGCCAATCGCATCCATGAACATCCCCAGCACCGCATAGGCCAGCAGGATGCACACGAGGATCAGGATCGGCGAGGCCTCAAGCCCCGAAATCCAGTCGGCGAACGCGCCCGGCAGATCGGCAAAGCCCAGGAACCGAACATAAATCAGCACGCCCCAAATGATGGTAAAGATCATCACCGTCAGCTTCGCGGTTTCAAGCAGCGCGTCCTTGAGCTCGGCCCACCGCATGCCGCGATAAAGCGCCATCAGGAACACGATAAACGCGCCCACGGCCCCGCCCTCGGTCGGGGTGCCCCATGCGTCGCCGAAGGGGTTGTAAACAAAGAAAATAATGATGATCACAACCGCAAAGATCGGCATGGCGGCAGGGAGAGACGCGAACCGTTGCTTCCAGGTAAAGCCGCTTACAGGGGGACCGACGCTTTTCCAAATGGTCGCAATGCCCACGATCAGGACGGCATAGACGATGGCCGAAAACGCACCGGGGATAAAGCCCGCCAGAAGCAGCTTGCCCACGTCTTGTTCAACGATGATCGCATAGATGACAAGGATCGCCGATGGTGGGATCAACGAGGCCAAAGTGCCCCCGGCCGCCACGACGCCCGCCGCGAATTTCTTGTTGTACCCGATCGCCAGCATCTCGGGAATGGCGATGCGGGCAAAAACCGCTGCCGTCGCGACCGAAGCACCGGAAACCGCCGCAAAGCCCGCGGTTGCAAAGACGGTCGACACAGCAAGACCGCCGGGCAGCCAAGCAATCCAGCGTTTTGCGGCCTCGAACAAGGCGCGGGTCAGACCGGCGTAATAGGCAAGAAAGCCGATCAGAATGAAGGTGGGAATCAAGCTTAGCGTCTGGCTCGACACTTTAGAGTGTGGCACCTGCCCCGCGGTCTTGATCGCGACCGTCAGCGCCCAGTCCAGCTCGGACCACTGCATGCCTTTCTTGGACCAAAAGATCCAGATCAGGCCGACCAGACCCGCCATTGCCGCGGCGAAAGCCACGCGCATACCGAGCACCACCATAAGCAGCAGCCCGCCCGAGACCCATAGGCCAATTTCAATAGGATCCATAATCAGTCCCGCCCGTCTAGATGTTCAGCTTCCGCCATCGCCTGTTCGGCTGCGGATTGTACCAAGGGTACGGCAACGGGGTTTTCCAACCCCAATACGAAGGCCCGCCCATAGCCCCAGATCTGCAGCAGCAACCGCAGAGCCAGCACCGTAAAGGCCATTGGCACGATCAGTTTCGCAGGCCAGATCGGCAGACCGATATCGATGGAGCTGTCACGGCTCCACATCGGGGCGGCGAAGTCAAAGCTGCGCTGGAAATGCGCCCAAGAGCCCCAGATCAGCGCCAGCATAAGGATAAAGATCAGCACGACCGAGAATGTCTCGGCGGCCCATAGCGCGCGGCCTTTGAGCTGGCCGATCAGGATGTCCATGCGCACATGGCCGCCGTTCCGCTGGGTATAGGAAATCCCCATGATCGCGATCAGCGGCATGGCGAATTCAATCCAGTCCACATACCCTGCCAGCGGCGTGCCAAAGAACTTGCGGCCGCCAACGGACCAAACGGCAAGCACCATCAGCATGAAAACGGCAATACCAGAGACCAGAGCAAACACGGTTTCAAGGCGCAAAAGCCCTTTGTCGATACGGCTAAGCAGACTGCCGTCTTCGAGCACGGCGGAGGAACCGGCCATGATGCTTTCCTTTCAAATGAGTGGGAGGGAGATCGTACAAACAAAGGGGGCCTGCATCGGCAAGCCCCCTCCTCGCGCCAATTAGTTGGACGCGCGTTTTTCTTCAAGCGTTTTGACGACCAGGTCATAAAGCTCTTGGCCAGGGATGCCTTGGGCTTCCATGTCCTTGATCCAGGCTTCACGCGCAGGGTCAGCTGCCTTGGATTTGAACTCGGCGAGAACTTCGGGCGTGAACATCACTTTTTCAACGCCTTTTTCTTCCAGCACGGCGTCCCAGCGGTTCAGCAGCTCGCCATAGTTCGCCAGATAGTGATCCAGCGCCTCGTCGACAGAACCGTCCAGCGCTTCTTTTTCCGCGTCCGACAGGGCCTCATAGGCATCGATGTTCACCACAACAGGGCAGTTCACCGTGCCGGGGTTGAGGTTCGCGGTCCACCAATCGGCCTTGTTGATCGTACCAAAGCTCAAGTGTGCGTGCTGCGCGAAAGCCACGGTATCCACAACACCGGATTCCATTGCGTTATATGCCTCGGAGGAGGTCACGGAGGTCGGCACAGCGCCCACGGTTTCAAAGGCTTTGCCCAGACCACCTGTCGCACGCACGCGCATGCCGTCAAAGGATTCCAGCGTATCGCGAGGCTCGCCCGTGCCAACAAGATTGTACTGCGGCATTGGCGAGGTCATCAGCATCTTGGCGTTCCACTGTGCCATCTCTTTGGCCACGGCGGGGTGTGCGTAAACAGCGCGTGATACGGCGACTTCTTCTTCAAGGTTCTGAACCCCGAGGAAGGGCAGTTCTAGCACGGTGATCGCGCGGTTCTTGTCGGCGTGGTAACCAGCACAGAATTGCGCCATCTCGAAGGCACCGATGGAAATACCATCAAGGTTGTCAGAGTTCTTGGACAGACCGCCATAGCTGACATTGATGGTGAATTCGCCATTGGTCTTTTCGGACACAAGCTCGGCAATCTTTTCGACATGCTCGGTGAAGGCACGACGTTTACCCCAGACAGAGGCATTCCATTCCGTCGCGGCCGCTTGCGAGGCAAAAGCGAAAGTCAAAGCGCAGACAGCTGCGCCGTTCAGTAGATTGTTCATTGATATCTCCCTTATGCGGGCTGTTTGGGGCCCGCTTGGGCGAAATACTATCCTTAGGGCAACTTGCTGCCAACCCCTGAACATATCTCTTGGTTGCCCCTGTGGGAGCCTTCGGCGAGGATTTTTCACCATTTGGAACCATGCGCTGCGCGCGATCGGCCCCGTTAACAGGCAATCGGTGCTGTTTCCTAGGGTTTTGGCAGGGTTGTCAGCAAAATTTACTAGTCTGCGCAGAAAACGGAAAAATATTTACAGACAAACCGCGTGTTTCCAGATGCTTATTTCCTTCTTTTCACTTCCCGTTATGATCTGCCAAGGGAGAGCCGCCGCGCCTATGCGTCCGAGCGGCAGAAAACGAACAGAGTTCTGAGGGAGGAACCATGTCCAACGTCGCCACACAGACCTATCCGCCATCCGACGACATGGCGGCCAATGCCCATGTGAACGCCGCGAAATACGACGCGATGTATCATGCCTCTATCGCGGACCCCGAAGGGTTCTGGCTGGAGCAGGCGCAGCGCATCGACTGGATGAAGCCGTTTACCAAGGTCAAAGACGTCGACTTCACTTTCGGTCAGGTCAAGATCAACTGGTTTGCCGACGGTGCGCTGAACGTCAGCGCCAATTGCATCGACCGTCACCTTGAAACGCGCGGCGACCAGACCGCGATCATCTGGGAGCCGGACAGCCCGGACGAAGACGCGCAGCACATCAGCTATCGCGCCCTGCATGCCAAGACTTGTAAAATGGCCAATATCCTGCGCGATATCGGCGTCGGCAAAGGCGACCGGGTTATCATCTACATGCCGATGATCCCCGAAGCCGCCTATGCCATGCTGGCCTGCGCACGCATCGGTGCGATCCATTCGATCGTCTTCGCCGGGTTCTCTCCGGATGCGCTGGCGGCACGGGTTCAGGGGTCGGACGCCAAGGTTGTGATCACCGCGGATTATGCGCCCCGCGGGGGCAAAGCGACACCGTTGAAGGCCAACGCGGACAAGGCTTTGGCAGGCTGCGACCCATCGGTCAAATGTCTGGTGGTGCGGCGCACTGGCGGTGATGTGGCATGGAATGATGCGCGCGACGTGGATTATACCGCGCTTGAAAAAGAGGCTTCTGACACTTGCGCGCCGGAAGAGATGAACGCCGAGGATCCGCTGTTCATCCTCTATACCTCTGGCTCGACCGGTCAGCCCAAAGGGGTCGTGCATACGACGGGTGGCTATCTGGTCTATGCCGCGCTGACCCACGAGGTCACGTTTGATTACCACGATGGCGATGTCTATTGGTGCACGGCCGATGTGGGCTGGGTGACGGGCCACAGCTATATCGTCTACGGTCCGCTTGCAAACGGGGCGACAACGCTCATGTTCGAAGGCGTGCCCACCTACCCCGACGCCAGCCGCTTTTGGCAGATCTGTGAAAAACACAAAGTAAATCAATTCTACACCGCCCCGACCGCCATTCGCGCGCTGATGGGCAAGGGGCGCGCCTTTGTTGACGGTTGCGATCTGAGCAGCCTGAAACTGCTTGGCACCGTGGGCGAGCCGATCAACCCCGAAGCCTGGAATTGGTACAATGACGTTGTGGGCAAAGGAAACTGCCCCATCGTTGACACATGGTGGCAGACGGAAACCGGCGGTCACCTGATGACGCCGCTGCCCGGTGCCCACGCCACCAAACCCGGCGCTGCGATGAAGCCCTTCTTTGGGATCAAACCGGTCGTACTTGAACCCACCACCGGTGCCGAGATCGAGGGCAATGACGTCGAGGGGGTTCTATGTATCGCTGACAGCTGGCCAGGCCAGATGCGCACGGTCTGGGGCGATCACGAGCGGTTTGAGCAGACCTATTTCAGCGACTACAAGGGCTATTACTTCACCGGGGACGGGTGCCGCCGGGACGCGGATGGCGATTACTGGATCACGGGCCGCGTGGATGACGTGATCAACGTCTCCGGTCACCGGATGGGCACGGCCGAAGTCGAAAGCGCTTTGGTCGCGCACCCTAAGGTGGCAGAGGCCGCGGTCGTCGGGTTCCCCCATGATATCAAGGGACAGGGCATCTATTGCTATGTCTCTTTGATGAGCGGCGAGAGCCCGAGCGAGGACCTGCGGGCCGAGCTACGCAACTGGGTCCGTTCGGAGATTGGCCCGATCGCCTCGCCCGACATGATCCAATGGGCCCCCGGCTTGCCCAAAACCCGCTCAGGCAAGATCATGCGCCGCATCCTGCGCAAGATCGCAGAGAACGACTATGGCACGCTTGGTGATACATCTACCCTGGCAGAGCCCGAGGTTGTCGACGATCTGATCGCGAACCGGATGAACCGCTGACCACATAACGCGAAAGGGGCACCAAATGGTGCCCCTTTTGCATATCAATCTATTGGCCTGAATTAGCCTTCGACGCGTTGCAGTGTAATTTCACCCACGCCAATGGCAAAGTTTACGCCGTTCTGCGTGTTGACGCTCACCGGTTGCAGCGCCAGCGTGTCTTCCGAACCGCCGACCATGACATTGGCACCTAGGCCAACACCAACAGTGGCTTCAGCAGAAACACCCTGATAGTCGCCGTTCAACCCGCCTTCGTAATATTCAGATTCAGTTGGTGCCAGCACCAACCAGGACATCTGACCATTCTGGGTCTTACCGATATCAATGCCGTAGCGTTTGATGTCGCCGATGTATGTCTCGTCAGCCAGACCCTCTTGCACAGGATTGAAGGTGCAGGTTAGCTCACGGGTAGACCCGAAGATGAAGCCCGTGCCATCACCTACGTCACAGCTCAGCGAGCCGACCTCGGTGTGGTCCACAGTCTCGCCGTCGTCGGCCAGTGCAGGCGTGGACAAAGCAGCGCCGGTGACAAGGGCTGCGACAGTCAGCTTGATGGGGGCAAAACGATTCAGTGTCATAGTTAATCCTTCCGGCGGGAAACCCGCCAATAACAGTCGTGAGCGTCGGCATTCGGGTGCCTGTTGGCGGTAGCTGGAACCTCATATCCCAACACCCCTTCTCCGACAGGCAGTCCGAAATCTCGAAGTCATGCCTCTCAGTGGGGGAACAACACGGCAGGCGCTATTCGGTTCCAAACAGCGGTATTTATCAGCCACCATCGCCACCCGCAGAGGGCATGCCGCAACGGGCCGGGGTTTGCTGTCTGGACAAATCCGGCTCCCCGTGGCACCGCTGCGGCATGGCTGATCCTTTGCACCACTTCATCCCCCTGCCCGATGCCACAGTCGAGCTACGCCGCGCCTTTGGTCGTTTTGGTACGGGGGTAACGATTGTGACGGTGCAGACCGCGAATGGCCCATTGGGGATGACCGCGAACTCCTTTTCCTCGGTTTCGTTGGACCCGCCCCTGGTGCAGTGGTCCCCCGCGCTCAGCTCCAAACGTCATGACGCATTCACCAACGCGGCGCAGTTCGCTGTGCATATTCTGGGTAGCGGTCAGCGGGCACTGGCAGATGCCTTTGCTGTCTCTGGCGACGCGTTCGACCAATTCGACTGGACGATTGGCCCCAATGGCGCGCCGACACTGGCAGGCTGCCTCGCCAGCTTCCACTGTGACACCTACGGCGTGCATCCGGCGGGTGACCATTCCATTGTCCTCGGGCAGGTCACGCACGCCGCTTATGACCCCGATGACAGCGTTGCGGGCCTGATGTATGACCAAGGCCGCTATGGCCGTTTTACACCGCTGACGGAATAGCCCGTAAGCCTTTCCAGATGGTCAAAATCCCGGGGGTGTCCCGGCATCGCCGGGACGGGGGCTGGCCCCCATCCAAGCTGAACCGTAGAACAAAGCGCTCAATAGCGGATCAATAATCCTTCTCGAAGAAGATACCGATCCCGGTGTTCCCATCGGACCCGACCGTCCCTTTCGCCGTCAGGTTCTTGGTCAGATCAAGGTTGATAGACACATCCGCTGTCCCGTCAGAGGCGGCGGTCACATCGGTGTAGACATTCTCAGAAATGTATTTACCCGCGCGGACAGCCGTGGCACCGCTGTCGGTGGTGGTCACATCCAGATCGTCCAGCCCGAACCCCGTGCGCAGGTTAGAGATCACCCCCGCACCACCGCGCCCGGCAAGTGTCGCCACCGCGCTGGCGAGTTGCAGCGCCTGAAACGCCGAGATTTCAGAGATGTTTCGCCCAAACAGAAGCTGTGCCAGCACCTCGTCTTGCGGTGCATCGGGGGTCGATTCAAAGGAAACCTCGGGCGATGTGGCTTTGCCCTCGATCACGATACGAACCTCGCCTGTGTTGGTGGTCGTCGAGGTTACAAACCTCAGGTAGGGCACCAGATCGCCTTGGAAGCGCACGGCCCCCTCGTCCAGCTCGAACCGTTTGCCAAGAATATCCAGACGACCACGGATTAGGTCGAAGCGACCGGCGGAGATGATGCGATTGGTCGATCCCGTCAGCAAAAGGCTACCGCCCAGTTCCGCATCCAGCCCACGGCCGCGCACGAAAATCCGCCGTGGCGCATTGATGCGGACGTTCAGGCCAAACCCCGGCCCGCTGTCGCCACTTGCCGCGGGATCCGTGCCCGCGTCGGCACCGGTCAAACCGGCCTTGCGACGGGTCGCCACAACATCTGCTGGCGCGCCGATGAAATCGATCTGTGGAATATCACCGATGCTGGTCATACCGGTTGACGGCACGCTTACCTCGGTCTCGCCCACGTCGATCTGACCGCTGATATTCGCCCCCCCCGAAAGCGGTCCCGCAAGACGCAGGTTGCCATCAAGCGACGTGCGATACAGCGATGGATCGATCAGCACGAGGTTGTTCAATCCGATCTGGATATCGGCGGGCAGTGATCCGGTCAGGGTCACCGCCCCGCCCGCCTTGATCTGCCCCCCGTCCGCGCTGCGCGCAGATAGGTCGATTTGCGCGCGGTTATTGGCCAGCCGGATATCCGCTGCGATGTCCTGAAGTGTCACCCGAAGGTTGGGGGCGGACAGCGACGCGGTAGAGGTTTGAATGCTCCCGTTGACCGACCCAAGTGCCGGCGGGCCGTTCACCGTCAAATCGAACCGTGCCTGACCTTGCAAGCTCCGCGGCGCAATGAACGGGGCGGACAGCCCCAATGGCGCGTTCCCGTTCACGTCAAGGTTCAGATTGCCATCGCTGCCCACAAGCCCCGCGATCGTGGCACGGGTGCCCGCTGGTCCGGTGGCGTTCGTATCGACCCGCCAGCCAGCGCTTTCCTGCTGTGCGGTACCGGTCACATTCAGCGGGCCGGACAGTTTTGGCACCACGGCCCCTAGATTGGGGATCGTGACATCATAATTCAGCGCGGGCGCATCCCCCGTGACAACGCCCTGCACAGACGCCCGGGCCGCATAGGGGCCCGTCGCGTTTGTATCTACGGCGATGCCGGCGGGCGTTTGCCGCACCGATCCTTTTGCCGCCAGCGGGCCGGACACGCCCGGCACCAGCGGCTGTACATTTGGCACCGACACGTCAAACGTCAGCGACATATCGGGGCCTGTGGCCAAGCCTTCCACCATCGCGCGCGCGCCATATGGGCCTGTCGCGTTGGTATCGACGAAGAACCCCTTTTCCGTCTGACGCACGGTCCCTGTCGCCGCAAGTGGCCCGTTCACCTGCGGCACCACCGCCTGAAGATTCGGGACCGATGCGTCGAAAGAGATATCGACCATAGGTGTTAACATCCCCTGAACGGCAACCTGCGCGGCGTAGGGGCCACTGGCTTTCGCGTCGATCTGGAACCCTTCCTCCAACTGCTTGAGGTTGCCCGACGCCTCTACCGCGCCGGTCACCTGAGGTGCAAAAGCCTCTACCCGCGGGATCGAGGCGCTAAAGTCCAGATCCAGCGGCGTCAGCAGCCCCTGGACCGAGGCAATAACATATTCGGGGGCGGAGGCTTTGGTGTCGACCAGCCACCCGTCTGGCGTCTGGCGGAGCACACCATCCAACGCGATAGGGCCCTCGACCGGCGCGTCGGGCACAAAGTCACTCAGTTCGCGCACATCGGCGGTGAAGTTGAGCACCGCATTATCGCCCGTTGCCAGCCCTTTGGCGGTCAGCGCGGCACCGTAGGGGCCGTCTGTCACGGCATCAACAGTCCAGCCACGGGTGTCCTGCTCGGCCTCGGCCTTGATTGTGATGGGACCGGAATATTGCGGCAGCACGGTCGCGATATCGTTCAGTTTTGCATCAAATCGCGCTTGCGAATTGTTGCTACGCAGCTCGACGCCACCGCTGGCGGTCAATGCGTCATTTTCCAGCAGCAGGTCACGCACGAAGGTGCCCGTCTCGTCACGCGATGCGCCAAGGCTTAGCGTCGTGTCGCCGGCCAGCAATGCGTCCGCCTGTTCGATCCCCACTTTTAAATCCTGCGTCAGGCCAGAGATATTCAGGTCGAACGTCCCGTCCAGTGGCGTGATCTGACCCGCGATCTCTACATTCGCGGCCCCGTCCATCTCGCGTCCGGCAAGAGCGGAAAAGCGGCTGATGTCAGTGGCTTCAAGGCGGGCTTTCAACTGGGTAAGAAAGCTATCGGCTGGCCCGCTAATCGTGACATCACCGGTCAGACCATAATCCGCGCCAGAAAGATCAAGACCCGTGATCTGAACCGGTGTGCCTTCGGTATAGGCGATGGTTGTACGTCCATTGATGGACTGGCCGACCGCTTCGGAAACCGCGGCGTTGGTCAGCGTCAGCCCGTCAGCCGAGAATGCCAGATCGCCCATGAATTCGCCGACGGTCCCTGCCGCACCTTGCAACGTCCCGTTCAGCGTCAGTTGTGTCGCGTCAATCGCCAGCGCGTCTGTGGCCAGTTCGGTCACGTCGAAGGTGGCGTCAATCGCATCGCCATCTTGCGCGTTATAGTTCACATCAAGCCCGACGCGCCGCACGTAAGTATCGCCCCCAGCCACTGGCAGCAAAACGCGACTGCCATCGGCGCTGGCGACAGTGCCCGTGATGTCGATCAGGCTGGGCCAGTTGTCGCTGTTCAGCGTGACCTTGCCCTGCAATTCCGCGGATTGCGCCTTGAGGGCAAAATCGCTGACCTCGACACCGCCTTCAGCCTGCACCAAAGCATCCACGGTCAGCGCGACATCGGGGCCAAAAAATTCGCGGTATTGCGACAAGATCAGCGCAGTCACGTCGCCGTTCAGGTCGGCCTGAATACGGCGGTCAGGTGCGGCGCTATCGCCTTGGGCGGCAACGATAACCTGACCGGCAAGCCGTTGTTCCCCGTCGGTCGAAAGGTTGATATCCGTCGCAAAATCCGAAAGCGGCCCCTGCCCCGCAATCACCAGATCGACAGAGGGCTCATCAGGCAATTTCAGCGTGCGCGAGATGATGCCCTTGGCTTCCTCGGAAAGGGTCACGGCCATGTCCAGCAGGCTGTCATTGCGATCCAGATCAGCGGTGATTTTGAACTCGCCCTTCTTGCCATCGGTGCGCGCGGCCAGAATATCGACTGTCGCCGTGTCGTCATTCAACAGCGCGGTGGCTTGAACGGTCAGTGTGGCCGCTTCGCCCAGAATTGGCGCGCCCAGATTGATCTCGTCGACCGAAAAGTCAGCCACGTCGATGGCGACGGGCAGATCGGGGATCGCCGGAAAGGTAAACGGCTTCGCCTCGGGATCGGGGAGCGTTTCTTGCTGCGCCACGGGCAATCGCGGAACACTCAGGCGTTTTGCGGTCAGGGCCTGCACCTCCAGCCGACCGCGCAACAGTGCGGATCGGTTCCAGTCCAGCTCCACCTCTTCCAGCGTCAGCCAGACCCCTTGGTCGTCGGCGATGGTCATCCGGTCGAACCGCGCGCGCGAGCTGAGCGCACCCGCGAAACCGTCAATACTGACCGTGCGGCCCGCGCCGCTGAGAGCGTCTTGGATCGTGCGGGTCAGGAAGCCTTTGTCATCCTCTTGGGCCGAAGCGACAGAGCCGACAAAGATCAGGGCGAAAACCAGAAAGCTGCGCATGAAGTGGATCAAAACGATTGTCCAATACCGATATAAACTTGAAAATTCTCATCTGTTTCGGGGCCCGACACAGGCACCGCGAGGTCGACGCGGATGGGGCCGATGCCCGTGGCATAGCGCAGACCAAGCCCTGCGCCTGACTGCCAAGTGCCTGAACCATCGTAGAATTCCTCGGCACCGATGTAGCCTGCGTCGGCAAAGGCCACGACGCCGATCTTGTCGCGTACCTGCCAACGTGCCTCTGCGGATAGGCCAGCAAAGCTGCGACCGCCCACTGTATCGCCACTGGCCAGATCAACGCCAAGCGATTGGTAGGGTTGCCCGCGCACGGTGCCGCCGCCGCCGGAATAGAACAGATAGTCCGCGGGCGATTCAGCCAGCGTCGGGCCGTAGACCGACCCAAGCTGTCCCCGCAGGGCAAAGGTCACGGGCCGCGTGGTGCCAAAGGTCTTATAGCCGCGCACGTCGATGTAGGTGCGCACGCCGTTATCCGACCCCGACAGCGCCACAAAAGGCGTCACGCTGGCCTTGGCATAGTAGCCGTCTTTCGCATCAAGCCGATTATCGCGGTAATCATGTTCCGCGCTTAGGGGCAGCGTCAGCAACGTATATTTGTTCTCGCCAAAAGCGTCGCGGGTTTCAGCCGTCCGCAAACCGACACCAAGCGTATAGGTCCGTTCCTCGCTGGCGATGCGTTCGATCCCGGCCTCAAGGTCGAGCTGACGCGAGAAATAGTTCACCTCGTCAAGCTGTTCGATCTCGGCCAGCGCGTAGAAATTCGTGTCGGCGTTAAAGGTCGCAGGGCGCTCAAAACGTGTGCCAAGACGATAATCCGTGCCGCCGGAATCGCCGCCGATCCCCGACACCTCGCCTTCGACACGCAGGCTTTCGGCCCCGCCCAGCAGGTTACGGTGCAGCCAGTAGGTGCTGACGCTGAGCCCTTCAAGCGACGACAGTTCCCCGCCGAAACCAAAGCGTCGCTTGGGCGCGTCAGTGATCTGCGCTGTAATCGGCAGAACATCGGGCGCGGTGATCTGTTCGGCCTCGATCATCGCGACAGAGCTGAAAGCGCCCGTGCGCCGCAACCGTGTGGCGGCCAGATCAAGTTGCTCTTGTGAATAGACCTCTCCGGTGGGCAGTCCGGCGATTTTGACAATCCGACGCAGGCGCACATCGCTTTTTCCCTTTACCGTCAACTCTCCGAAACGCAGTCGCGGTCCCGGACGCAGACGCAGGGTTGCCGCCAGCGTGGCGTCGGGCACGCGGGCGGTCAGCTGCTGGTCGGCCAGTTCGGCTTTGGCGTGGCCCTGATCGCGCCAGCCTTCGATACCGGCGGCGACGGCCTCTTTCATGACGCCGAGACTTGCGGTTTCACCTGCGGCGAATTCATCGGGCAGCTCGGTTTCGGGGGCGACAGGGGCGATTTCGGCTTTGGAAAAGCTGAACTTGCGACCGGTTTCGATGTTGATCACAGCGCGGTTGATCTGGCGCGGCGGGGCGACCGGCGCGATGGCAGAGGCGTCTACACCGTCGATGGTAATCTTGATGACGGCAGCAAAATACCCTTCGTCATAGAGCACGGCCAGAAGGCGGGCATAATCGGCCTGCGCGGCGGCCAAAAGCTCTTGCGTGGTGGGGTCTGCATCTTCGTCCGTTTGCTCGCGCAGAAGCGATCCGCCGAGCACCGTCTCGTATAGATCAGAGTCCTTATCGATGCCGGTGATGTCGAGCGTCGCCGCAAGACCCGCCGTGCATCCTCCCCAGACCAAAGCTGCCGCGGCCGTAGACGCCCGCAGGAACTTTGCAAAACTGTCTGATTGAAAATGCCCCATGCGGTGCTCCCTGTACTCATAGAACGACGTGCCGTTGGGTGAGACATAGAGCGCGCGACCGCAACGTCAGCAAACTTGTTTATTATTCCCTTGTGCATAGCGGAAAGCGCCTGCCATCGGCAAACAGTCTGTTGGGCAAAATCGCGATTGTGAACCGCAAAACACATCCGGTTATGTCATTTTACGCAAGCAGGCGGAAGTTTGCCGTGAAAATGGGGGCGCGTATGCAAAACGCCCGCCAGGGGGAACCTGACGGGCGTTCTTTTCAAGGCCGTGCGAAACGGCCAGTGGCCGGTGGTTAGGCCGATTTCGCGAGGTTGCGCAGCACGTAGTGCAGAACGCCACCGTGTTCGATGTATTCAATCTCGATCGCGGTATCGATCCGGCATTTGATCATGATCTCTTTGACCGAGCCATCTGCCATTGTGATCGTGCAAGGCACTTCTTGCAGCGGCTTGATGGTGTCCAGACCGCTGATCGAAACGGTTTCCTCACCGGTCAGGCCCAAGCTCTTGCGGGTGTCGCCGTTGGTGAACTCGAACGGGATAACACCCATGCCAACCAGGTTGGAGCGGTGGATACGTTCAAAGTTCTCGGCGATGACCGCCTTGACGCCCAGCAACGCCGTGCCTTTGGCCGCCCAGTCACGGGACGAACCCGCGCCGTATTGTTCACCACCGAAGATGACCAGCGGCGTGCCGTTTTCCTGATGCGCCATAGCCGCGTCAAAGATCGAGGTCTGTTCGCCATCGGGGCCTTTGGTATAGCCGCCCTCAACACCGTCCAGCATTTCGTTCTTGATACGGATGTTGGCAAATGTGCCGCGCATCATGACCTCGTGGTTACCACGACGGCTACCGTACGAGTTGAATTCACGCACAGGCACCTGACGTTCCACCAGATACTGACCCGCTGGCGTGGTTTCCTTGAAGGAACCGGCAGGCGAGATGTGGTCGGTTGTGATCATGTCACCCAGAACGGCAAGCACTTTGGCGTTCTCGATGTTGGTGATCACACCCGGCTCTGGCGACATGCCCTGGAAGTAGGGCGGGTTCTGCACATAGGTCGAGGTTGGTGGCCAGTCATAGGTCTTGGCGTCGGTGGTTTCGACGGACTGCCACTTTTCGTCGCCCTTGAAGACATCGGCATATTTTTCCTGGAAGGCTTCGCGGGTCACGGTCTGCTCGACCAGATCAGCGACTTCCTTGGATGTTGGCCAGATGTCTTTCAGATAGACGTCATTGCCGTCCTTGTCCTGACCCAGCGGGCTGTTGGCCAGATCGACGTTCATGTCACCGACCAGCGCGTATGCCACGACCAGGGGAGGCGACGCCAGATAGTTGGCGCGCACGTCAGGCGAAATCCGCCCTTCAAAGTTCCGGTTACCCGAGAGGATTGATGTCCCGATCAGGTCGTAGTCGTTGATCGCCTTGCTGATCGGTGCTTCGAGCGGGCCGGAGTTACCGATACAGGTGGTGCAACCATACCCGACGAGGTTGAAGCCGATGGCGTCCAGATCCTCTTGCAGGTTTGCGGCCTCAAGATAGGCGGACACAACCTGGCTACCGGGCGCGAGCGACGTCTTGACCCAAGGCTTGCGTGTCAGGCCCAAGGCGCGGGCTTTACGCGCCACAAGACCCGCACCGATCATCACATAGGGGTTGGATGTGTTGGTGCAGGATGTGATCGACGCAATGACGATGGACCCGTCATGCAGCTGGTAGTTGCCATCTTCGGTTTGGACGTAGCCACGCTTGTGGTTGCCCTCGTCACCGGGGATGTCGCGTGGCTCGGGCTGGCCGCCCTCACCTTCCCAGCGGACTTCGGCGTTGGCTGTGGTGTCTTTACCTTCGCGCACGCCTTTCACGTATTCTGCAAATGCAGTGTGTGCCGAGGTCAGTGCAATGTAGTCTTGCGGACGCTTCGGACCCGAGATCGCAGGCACGATGGTGCCCATGTCGAGCGACAGTGTGTCGGTGTAAACCGGCGCATAGTCATCGCCGCGCCACATGCCGTTTTCCTTGGCATAGGCTTCGACCAGCGCGATGCGGTCTTCATCACGGCCGGTGGTGCGCATGTAACGCAGGGTTTCGGCATCGATCGGGAAGAAGCCACAGGTCGCACCGTATTCGGGGGCCATGTTGGCGATTGTCGCGCGGTCCGCCAGAGGCAGGCTATCAAGGCCGGCACCGTAGAATTCAACGAATTTACCAACCACGCCCTTTTCGCGCAGCATTTCGACCACTTTCAGTACCAGATCTGTCCCGGTGGTGCCTTCCATCATGGCACCGGTCAGCTCAAAGCCGATCACCTCGGGGATCAGCATCGAAATCGGCTGACCCAGCATCGCGGCTTCGGCCTCGATCCCGCCAACGCCCCAGCCCAGAACAGCCATGCCGTTTACCATTGTGGTGTGGCTGTCGGTCCCGACGAGCGTGTCAGGATATGCGACTTCGACGCCGTCTTGGTCCTTGTCGGTCCAGACGGTCTGCGCCAGATATTCAAGGTTGACCTGGTGGCAGATACCGGTGCCGGGTGGCACAACGCGGAAGTTGTTAAACGCCTTCTGGCCCCATTTCAGGAAGGTATAGCGTTCGATGTTGCGCTCGTATTCACGGTCAACGTTCATCTGGAACGCGCGCGGGTTGCCGAACTCGTCGATCATGACCGAGTGGTCGATGACAAGATCAACAGGGTTCAGCGGGTTGATCTTATCGGCATCGCCACCCAAGGCAACCAGCCCGTCGCGCATCGCCGCAAGGTCGACAACTGCGGGAACGCCGGTGAAATCCTGCATCAACACGCGTGCGGGACGGTAAGCGATCTCGCGCGGGTTCTGGCCGCCCTTCGCACCCCATTCGGCGAAGGCCTTGATGTCATCGACGGTGACAGTTTTGCCATCTTCGAAACGCAGCATGTTCTCGAGCACCACCTTAAGCGCGGCTGGCAAGTTAGAGAAATCACCCAGACCGGCTTCCTGCGCTGCAGGAATCGAATAATAAGCGATGGATTGGCTGCCCGAAGATAGAGTTTTGCGGGTTTTGGCGGTGTCCTGGCCAACGAAGATGGTCATGGATGGCTCCCTTTATGGGTTAAAAAAGGTCGGTGACTTGGGGCCTAAATGCCTTATTGCGCGGGTCGTTTCAACTGCAAACACGCGCTTCTGGCGCTTTTGTATACCGTTGTGTACTGGATTGAGGCATTTCATACGCAATCCCGTGACGTTACAGCGCCTCAACAAAGGTTGAGTGGTAATTACAACGGGTGCAGTCTACGAATTGTGCATCCAAACCGAAAGTACCCTGTGATGCCCCGCCTGTTTACGTCCCTGATCGCCGCTGGCCTGCTGTCCATAGCGCCTGCCTTTGCTCAGGATCGCCCCGTTGTCGTCGAACTCTATACCTCGCAAGGGTGCTCTTCCTGCCCTCCTGCTGACGAGATGTTTGCCGAGCTGTCCAAACGGGACGACGTGATCGCGCTGGCGCTGCATGTGGATTATTGGGACTATATCGGCTGGCAAGACCCCTTTGGTGCGCCTGAGCACGCCGAACGCCAACGCGCCTACGCGCTGACCGGTGGGCGGACGTCGATTTACACGCCCGAGATGATCGTCAACGGCCAGTCCGATGTGGTCGGTGCCAAACCCATGAAGCTGATGGAGGCGATCAACAAGCACAAAGAAGACGCCCCGCAGGTCGACCTATCTATCGCACGCGATGGGGAAACCCTGCGCATCAACGCGCATACCGTATCGGGTGCCGCCGGACCGTTCGACGTGCACATGTTGCGCTATCACCCGATGGCGGTCACGCAGGTCAAACGCGGCGAAAACGCGGGCCACACGTTCGAGAATTATAACATCGTCGAAGGCTGGCAGACGGTTGATCAATGGGACGGGCAAGCGCCGCTATCGCTCTCTGCCGCCATCACCGGCGATATGCCGGTGGTTGTGCTGGTGCAGCGCAGCAATGCAGGGCCGATCGTGGCAGCGGCGCGGATCAAGTAGTCACTCAAAACACCTAGATGTTTAGGCATTAATTGTCGTGAATGCGCCAGCGACGATGGACCCAGAACCATTGCTCGGGATCCGCTTTGACCCGTGCGGTAAGACTGTCATTCAACGCCTGCGTCATCGTGACAGCATCGCTGTGTGGCACAGGTGCCTCCAGCACCGTGTCGAATGACACCCCATCAGCTTGTCGAATGCCGTAAAACGGGATCAACAGCGCATCATAGCGCAGTGCCAGCTCGGCGGCAGAAAGCGCTGTATTGGCAGGTTGCCCCAAGAAATCGAGCGCCGGCGCGCCAAAGACGTGTTGATCAAACAGCAGTACCAGCTGCCCGCCGTCTTTTAGATGCCGTACGAAACCCGCCGTGCCGCGCCGGCCTTGCGGGAAGACAGGGCCGCCGAAAGCCTCCATCGTTTGGACGTAATGCGCGTTGAAGTAGGGGTTCTTCATGTTGCGGTAGAGCCCGCCAATGTCATACCCCCGCGCCACAAGACAGGCACGCATCGCTTCGTAGTTGCCATAGTGGCCCGTCACCAGAATGACCGGCTTGCCTTGTTCTGCCGCTTTTTCCAGCGCCGCGACGCCTGCGCCGGTCGGCGTATTCTTTGCCATACGCTTGGGGAAGTCGCGCGCCGAATAGTTTTCGATAAAGCTGCGCCCCACGTTATTAAGGCACCTTGAAGCAATTTCTGCGCGCCGTTCTTGCGACATCTGCGGCCAGATCATGGAAAGATTATCAAGCGCCCGCGCCCGATATCCCGCGACCGGCCCGATCACATGTTGAACAACCCAGCCGACGAAGGCTATGCGCGCTTTATACGGCAGCACCAAAGCCAGCCGAATAAGGCCGACGATAAAGGCATTGGTCAGGTAGTGCCCTGCACGTCGGCTAAAGCGAACGTTCTTGGGATATTTGGGACTGGCCATGCGCATCTGCCTGCAAGGAAAAGCGCCCCTAAGGGGCGGGGCCTGCCGTTCATACCGCGCAGGGCCCCGCGCAACAAGCGTGTTTCACCCAGGCGGCAATGCGCCACCGGGTGCAACAGCGGCTGGTTAATAGCTAAACGTCTGACCGGTTGCGATCGCTGTCCGCAAGGAGGTTTCGGCCCATGTCCCTGCCCCGCCATGCGCGCGAATGGCACGAAGTTCGGCCAAAGCTTCGGGGATATCGCCCTGCTCTACCAAAGCTTGCCCGCGATAGGACCGCGCGAGAACATTCGCAGGGTTGACTGCCAGCGCACGCGCATAGAACGCCATTCCGCCAGCTTGGTCGCCCATTTTGCGCGACGTGAACCCCATGTAGGTCAATCGACGATCGTCCTGCTCAGCCATAGCGGCAAGTACGATCTGCGCATCCGAGTATTCGCCTGCATAGGCCAGTTCACGAACAGTTTGATAAAGGTCATCCGGTGTTAACCGGCTATCCTTTGCATCGATACAGGTCTTTGACTTCTTGTCATACACCTGCCCGTCTTCGCATTTCACAACGGGCTTCGGTGGGGACGTATCATTGGAGCCAGCGGCAAAGGCCGCGAAAGGAATAGCCAATGACAGGATGGACGCAAACACAACACGCATACTCAAACACTCCTGAACTAAATACACGGCTGATGTTAGACGATCCGCGCCATAGGTAAAGCATTAGGTTCCAGCCTAACGTCACGATATGGCGCGAGACAGGGCATCAATACGCAGTTTTTGAATCAAAAAAGCTGCATCGCCGTCAAGCGATGCAGCCCTGAATGCCTGCGCGTGTATCAGTCCTTGAAGACGCGCTTAAAGATCGTATCAACATGTTTGGTATGGTAACCCAGATCGAATTTTTCTTCGATCTCTTCTGCACTTAGTGCGGCCAGAACCTCTTCGTCAGCCAGCAGCTCGGTCTTGAAATCCTTGCCGTCTTCCCAGACCTTCATGGCGTTGCGCTGAACCAGCTTGTAGCTATCTTCGCGGCTCACGCCGGCCTGCGTGAGCGCGAGCAAAACACGTTGCGACATCACAAGACCGCTAAACTTGTTCATATTTGCGAGCATGTTGTCAGGATAAATCAGCATATTGTCGATGACGCCGGTCAAACGGTGCAGCGCGAAGTCAAGGGTGATGGTGGTGTCGGGGCCGATCGCACGCTCCACGCTGGAGTGGGAGATATCGCGTTCATGCCACATGGTGACGTTTTCCATCGCTGGAATCACAGCCATGCGAATTGTACGGGCCAGCCCAGTCAGGTTCTCGGTCAGCACAGGGTTTTTCTTGTGCGGCATCGCCGAAGACCCCTTCTGACCCGCCGAGAAAAACTCCGCCCCTTCCAAGACTTCGGTCCGTTGCATGTGCCGCACTTCGGTCGCAACGTTCTCGATAGAGCTGGCGATCACACCAAGTGCTGCGAAGAATGCCGCGTGACGGTCACGGGGGATGATCTGCGTGCTCACGGGTTCGGGCGACAGGCCCAGCTTTTCGCAGACATGTTCCTCGACCCGCGGATCGATATTCGCAAATGTCCCCACGGCACCGGAAATCGCACCGGTAGCAATCTCGGAGCGTGCTGTTTTCAGCCGCGTCAGGTTGCGGTCCATCTCTGCATAAAAGCGCGCAAAGGTAAGGCCCATTGTTGTGGGTTCAGCGTGAATCCCGTGGCTGCGCCCGACGCGCACAGTATTTTTATGTTCCATGGCACGGCGTTTCAGCGCGGCCAGCAGCAAGCCCATGTCTTCGATCAGAATATCAGCTGCGCGGGTTAATTGCACGTTAAAGCAGGTGTCCAATACGTCAGAAGAGGTCATCCCCTGATGCACAAAACGCGCCTCGTCGCTCCCTACATGTTCGGCCAAATGGGTCAAAAACGCGATAACGTCATGTTTTGTAACGGCTTCAATCTCGTCAATCCGCGCGACATCAAACTCGACATCTTTGGCTTTCCAAACCGCCTCCGCATTCTCGCGCGGGATCACCCCAAGGTCGGCCATGGCGTCACAGGCATGCGCCTCGATCTCGTACCAGATGCGGAACTTGGTTTCGGGGGACCAGATCGCAACCATCTCGGGGCGGGAATAACGGGGAATCATGTGGTGATACCTTTGTTTTGGGGTGTTTTGATGTACGCGCGGGATAGACCGCGGGGGGGTAAAGAACAAGTCTGAACCCTTGCGCCACCAAGGCAGGGACGCTTGCTGCCTCGCCGATAGGCGCCTCCGGCGGGAGTTTTCAGAGCAAAATGAAGAAGGGGCGCGTTTGTCCCATTCTGGTCTGGCAGTTTACCTTCGGACAGGCAAAGGTGCCGCAAATTGAATATATTACGCCATTAAGGAATCGCTAAGAAATGTCTGATACGTCTCGCTTAAGCCCCGCTACGATTGCTGCCCAAGCAGCGGGAGCGGTTGATGCGCAAACCGGCGGGGTGGTCCCGGCGCTGCCTATGGCCACGACCTATCTGCGGGATGAAGCATACCAACCGCTGCGTGCAGACAACATCTATCTGCGCGATCAGAGCGATATTGTACGCGTTGCAGAAAAAGTGCTCTCTCAACTGGAGGGGGCGAAAGAATCGCTGCTGTTCCCGTCAGGCATGGCAGCGCTTGCCGCCGTCTTCCGTACCGTCCCAAATGGCGGGCGCGTGCTGGTTCAAAGCCAGATTTACTGGGGCACCACCAAGTGGATTCGGGATTTCTGCACCCGGCGTGACATTGAACTGCGAGAGGTCGAAGCCTCTGACAAGGCGGCGTTTGCGGCCGCCTGCGAGAGCTTTAGACCAACCTTGGCGCTCATCGAAACGCCATCAAACCCGTGGCTTCGCGTGGTCGATATCCAAGCTGCGGCTGATGCGGTGCATAGCGCGGGTGGGCTGCTTGTGGTGGATAGCACGGCCGCGACGCCGATTCTGCAACAGCCGCTTAAACACGGTGCCGACATTGTAATGCATTCTGCCACAAAGGGCATTAATGGCCATTCGGACGTATTGGCGGGCGTTCTGGCGACCAATGACGTCACGGGCCGCGTGTGGGAAGATATCAAAGCGGACCGGCATGATGCAGGCGCGGTTATCGGCCCGTTTGAAGCATGGTTGCTGGTCCGCGGGATGCGCACCCTGCCCCTGCGCGCCAAGAAAATGTCGTGCAACGCCATGGAATTGGCAGAATTTTTGCAAAATCACCCGAAGATTGAAAAGGTTCTCTATCCGGGTCTTGCCTCACATACAGGCCACGAATTGGCGACGCGGCAAATGTCAGGAGGGTTTGGGTCGCTTTTGTCGTGCATTGTAAAGGGTGGCGGCGCAGCGGCGCTGGAGGTTGTCGGCAAGCTGGAAGTTTTCCATCGCGCAACGTCTTTGGGCGGGGTCGAAAGCCTTGTCGAACACCGCCACACGATCGAACCCCACACCGGGATTCCCGAAGGGTTGCTGCGTTTATCGGTGGGGATTGAAGATATCGAAGATCTAAAACGCGACTTGAGCCAAGCGCTTGATGCATAAAGATACTTCGGGGCGCTCGCGCCCCGGGACCCCATGTCTTTCGAAGATGATTTGAAGGATACAACCAGTGGTGCGGTCGGAGAGACTCGAACTCTCACGGGTGTTACCCCACAGCGACCTCAACGCTGCGCGTCTACCATTCCGCCACGACCGCACGCCATGGTTGGTGAGGGTCGTTTAGACAAACTCTTTCACAAAGTGAAGAGCAAAATTGCGCCAGATTAAGTCCTTGTTCAGATTCGTGTGATTTATCATTCAATCGGGCGGGGTGGCTTGAAAAACAGTGCGAAGACGTAAACTTAAAGGAGGATATGAATCGAGGAACAATATGACCCAAGCGCCCATAGATCCCCCTGCCCTGCAGATCGACATCGTTTCTGACGTGATGTGCCCTTGGTGTATTGTCGGGTACCGCCAGCTAGAGCAGGCGTTAGCCGCCTTGAACATCGGCGCGTTCATCCGCTGGCACCCTTTCGAGCTTAACCCCCAAATGGGCCCCGAAGGTCAGAACCTGACCGAACATATTGCCGAAAAATATGGTGCATCGCCTGAGCAATCGGCGCAAAACCGTGCGCATCTTGTGCAGCTTGGCACTGAACTTGGAATCGACTTCAATTTCAACGCCGATAGCCGCATCGTCAACAGCTTTGCTGCACACCAATTGCTGGACTGGGCTCAAGATCAGAACCTGCAGCACCCACTTAAGCTTGCGTTGTTTGAAGCACATTTTACGAAGGGATTGGATGTTTCAGACCATAGTGTCCTCGTTGATGTCGCTGCAGATGTCGGATTGGATCGCAGTTCTGCGCAGGACGTTCTCGACAGCGGCAGCCATGTAGAACGCGTTCGCGAACGCCAGTCGGTTTGGACATCGCAGGGGATTTCTGGCGTGCCTTCAATGATCTTCGCGGGCAAATACCTTGTGACTGGTGCGCAGGGTGTCGATAATTATGTGCAAATTATCCAAAAAGTAATTCAAGAGGTAAGCGCCGCGGAATGACTGTTTCGTTTACCTCGGCTCAACGGTGCGCACAGAATGGTTGAATGGATCACCTCCAAGGGGCTTGTCGATTACCGGGAAGCCGAAGCATGGATGGAGGAACGCGCGTCCCTTATCGCCGCGGGAAATGCCGATGAATGCGTCTGGCTTGTAGAGCATGCTCCACTATATTCTGCCGGCACCTCAGCAAAATCAGAAGATTTGACCGACCCAAAGCGGTTTCCGGTATATGAAACGCGCCGCGGCGGACAGTACACATACCATGGGCCGGGGCAGCGGGTTGTTTATGTGATGCTGGACGTCGGTAAACGCGGCCGGGACGTCAGACGTTTTGTTCAAGACCTTGAACATTGGGTGATCGCGACCCTTGCAAGCTTTACCATCAAAGGCGAGATCAAGGAGGGGCGCGTCGGCGTCTGGGTGGAACGTCCCGAGAAACCGCTCACGGCGCAGGGTGGCATTCGCGAAGATAAAATCGCGGCGATCGGTATCCGACTTAGAAAATGGGTCAGCTTTCACGGAATCAGCATAAATGTTGATCCAAATCTTGAGCATTTTTCCGGGATCGTCCCCTGTGGGATCCAAGAACATGGCGTTACGTCTTTAGTTGACCTTGGCCTGCCAGTTATGATGGAAGACGTTGATATCGCCCTGAAAGCGCAGTTCGACACGGTTTTCCCTCCGCTGTCTGAATACGCGCCCAAAGACGGATAATGTTCCTCGCCGCTCAAACGTTTCACTGCGCTTGTGCTATTTCCGCCGCGGCTTTACGGTTTCTTCATCGCTAGAGGCGTATGTCATCCAGCATGATGAGCACTTCTGACACCTCCTCCCCCCGTCACGACAAGGCTGTGCGCCTCCGACACAGTTTGATAAATGATCTGTCTTTTTTCGTGCCCTGCGTCAAAGGCGGCCATTGCCCATATTGGCAAGCCGCACTAGAACGAACCTTAATTCAATGCGCGCCCCCTGTCGGGGCGTGAGTTGACAACCCAATCTCAGGAGGCACCGCATGGCAGACGCAGCCATTCACGGGCAAGACCATCACGACGAGCGCGGATTTTTCACGCGCTGGTTCATGTCCACAAACCACAAAGACATCGGGCTATTGTACCTGATTGTTTCGGCCCTCGTTGGCTTTATCTCTGTATGTTTCACCATATATATGCGCTTGGAGCTTATGCACCCAGGCGTGCAATATATGTGTATGGAAGGCGCGCGGTTTATCGCTGATAGCGCAGCGACCTGTACGCCAAACGGCCACCTTTGGAATGTTCTGATCACCGCGCACGGCATCTTGATGATGTTCTTCGTGGTTATCCCCGCTTTGTTCGGTGGTTTCGGCAACTATCTGATGCCATTGCAAATTGGCGCGCCTGACATGGCGTTCCCGCGGATGAACAACCTCTCTTTCTGGCTATATGTTGGCGGCACAACGCTTGCAGTCTGCTCCGTGCTGACACCCGGCGGCAGCGGCCAGCTTGGGTCAGGTGTGGGCTGGGTTCTCTATCCTCCGCTCTCTGTTCGTGAAGGCGGCATGTCGATGGATTTCGCGATTTTCGCTGTGCACGTATCCGGTGCGTCGTCGATCTTGGGTGCGATCAACATGATCACAACATTCCTCAACATGCGCGCCCCTGGCATGACGTTGTTCAAAGTGCCGCTGTTCAGCTGGTCCATCTTTGTTACAAGCTGGTTGATCCTTCTGTCCCTGCCCGTTTTGGCCGGTGCCATCACCATGCTTTTGATGGATCGCAACTTCGGATTCGCATTCTTTGACCCAGCAGGCGGTGGTGATCCGGTTCTGTATCAGCACATTCTGTGGTTTTTTGGTCACCCCGAAGTGTATATCATTATTCTTCCAGGCTTCGGCATCATCAGCCACGTCATCGCAACCTTCAGCCGCAAACCTATCTTCGGATATCTTCCGATGGTTTGGGCGATCATCGCGATTGGCGCATTGGGCTTCGTCGTTTGGGCGCACCACATGTACACCGTTGGTATGTCTCTGAACCAACAAGCTTACTTCATGTTGGCCACCATGGTTATCGCGGTGCCGACGGGCGTTAAGGTATTCAGCTGGATTGCGACCATGTGGGGTGGTTCGGTTGAATTCAAAACACCTATGCTGTGGGCCTTCGGCTTCCTGTTTCTTTTCACCGTTGGCGGTGTGACAGGTATCGTTCTCTCGCAGGCAGCTGTGGACCGCTACTACCACGACACATACTATGTGGTTGCGCACTTCCACTATGTGATGAGCCTTGGTGCCGTCTTCGCGATCTTCGCCGGTATCTATTTCTACCTGCCGAAGTTCACGGGCCGCATGTATCCTGAATGGGCTGGCAAGCTGCACTTCTGGGCGATGTTCATTGGCGCGAACCTGACGTTCTTCCCACAGCACTTCCTGGGCCGGCAGGGCATGCCACGCCGCTATATCGATTACCCCGATGCGTTTGCATATTGGAACCTGTGGTCGTCGATCGGCGCGTTCCTCAGCTTTGCGTCCTTTATCTTCTTCTTCGGTGTTATGTTCTACACGTTGACACGTGGGGCCCGCAGCCCAGCTGCGAACCCTTGGAACGAATATGCGGACACTCTGGAATGGACGCTGGCAAGCCCCCCACCAGAGCATACGTTCGAAATTCTTCCCAAGCAGGAAGAATGGGACAAACAGCCTAGCCACTAAGCTAGCACACCATTGAAATGAGAGGCTCCAACGGCGGTTGGGGCCTTTTTTCGTTCTACCCGGGCTCTCGGTACAGTTTCATAAAGACGAATGTTTATCGGCGGTTAGCCAAAATCTTACCGCGTCCCCCCGTAAAATAAGGGCTTCCCAAAATTGTCTGAAATTAATTTCGAAAAATGTTATTTTTCCTCTTGCGGCTCACCGCCGCTATGGGTATTCCACGCCCTACCAGAGGATGCGGGCGTAGCTCAGGGGTAGAGCATAACCTTGCCAAGGTTAGGGTCGGGCGTTCGAATCGCCTCGCCCGCTCCAACTGGTTCTCTGCTTACCCAGCAGGACAGCAAGGCCACCTTCGGGTGGCCTTTTGCTGTTCCGGGCTCCTGTAACAATGCAGCTGTTCACAGGCCTGCAAAGGACCAGCACACTTACCAGTTCGGACAACGATCCGTGCGTTTATGCCCAGTCTAGCACTCTGATCAGGGATGAAGCAGGCACGGCTGCGGCGCAAAATATACTGTCGCCACAATGATACGCCCAAGCGGCACGTGACAAAGCTTTCACCGCTGAATGCCCTCACTCTACGGCCTACAAGGGCTCCCTAGGCCTCTCTCTGAGGGCAGCAGCACAACAGGCCCGATACCCCTCCCCCGTTGCTACGAGAGCACCTGAGGCGTCTCAGGCCTGTACCAACGAAGCTGGGGCAAGTGGATACTCGCGAGGCTCTACGCGCTCAGCCTGTCCTTGCGGATCATCGCTGATGAGTTGGATTAAACGCCCCAGGCGCGTGCCGCAGAGTCAAATACAGAGCACGTTTCAATATGGCAACGAACGAGTTTCTGCCGACGCCTAACGTCAGTCAAATACCATTGTGATCAAAAGAAAAAGCGGGCGCTGAAAGCACCCGCCTGCGTCGGCTTATACCTGTTCGAATGATGGCAATATGAACAGGACCGCCATACAGCAAACGCCGGTAACGCAATTATTGTCTGTTCAAAGAAGAGATATCGTCGATCGTGCTGATAGGGTTTCACGTTCCATCTGTTCGATGGCGCGAATGTGCCACTCCAAACCGGTTTGACCCTGATCGGCCGCTTCGGCCAAGTTGTTCTGCGCCAGCTTCGCCTGGTCGGCCGACAGAACCAACGCCTCGGCGACCTCTGCGCGGCTGGTGCGTATATCGGCAAGCTGCGCGTCATAAGCATCCTCCGAAATCGCCCCTGAGGCCTTGAGCTGATTCAACGTCGCCACATCTTCTTGCTGCTGTGCGAGCATCTGGGGAAGATGTGTCGTGATATCATCCAGCTGGTCATTGGACTTGCGGATACTGCGCACGAGGTCATTCGCGGAAACCAGCTCCATCCGTTGGGCGACTTCTCGTTTGCCAGCGAGATTCCCGCTCACCGCACCAACAACGCCACCGGCCGCAGCGGCTCGTAGGCAGCCCGAGGCATCGGATGCGGCAAGCACCGAGATACCGCAGCCCACCGCGGCACCAACCGCGGCATGCTTGATTGTGGAGTTGCGGACAATATCGCGCATCAACGCGTCAAGCGCGGCGGTTTGCTCCACCATACCGGCGTCGTTCTCACGGTTTTCCTTGAAGCTTAGCGTGCCGGACGAAGGGCCGAATTGGGCAACGCGATCGGCAGTGGGCGCAGCACATCCTGAAACAAGAACGGCAGCGGCGAGGGAAATCATTAGAACAGTGGTTTTCATTACATGGATCCGTTGAGCTAGGCGTATTCGCGACTAATAGACGAAAATTATGCCGATTTTACGGCATGTTCGCCATGAAGTTTTCCGACGTTAACGTTTATCTATTCACCTTCGTGCCACAAATGCCCATAGTTCCCGCACAGGGTGAATTTTTTAAAAAGTCATATTGTTGCCGGTTTTGTTCACTATCGTTTAGGGAGTTCGACATAGGTTGCCTCGGAGCCCCGAAGCAAATCTTGGAAGGAGACCACATTGAAAATTCTAGCAGTCGACGATGATCCATTCATTCTAGAACTCCTTCCCGCGATGTTTGAACAGGCAGACCTGAACGATCTGCACACGGCCCCTTCGGGTCCGGCTGCTCTCGACATGATCAAAGCTCAGAAGGTGCCATTCGATTGCATGCTGCTGGACGTCGATATGCCGGAGATGGACGGGATCGAGCTTTGCCGAAGAATTCGCACTGTCCCCGGGTATGAGGATAAACCGATTTTGATGCTGACGGCGAAGACAGATTCGATCTCTATCGAGAAAGCGTTTGCCGCCGGTGCGAATGACTACATCGCCAAGCCATTTAACCTGAAGGACATCTACAACCGCATTCGCGTGGCCGAACGCCTGTTGGTGTCGTCCAAGACCATCAAGCGCATCGACGCGAGCGACCTGTCCAAAGAAGGCACGCAAGTCCCTGAAGATATCACACTGGCCGACAAGGTCTTTTTGGCGAATGTCGGCAGGCTGATCCTGTCGTTCTCCCTTGGGAACTACATTACGCAGCTCGATCGGAGCGAACTGGACAACTATCAGGTTTTCGGCGTGTCGATTGATGATGCGGAACGTATTTTCGAGGAAACGTCACAACAGGGGTTCCTTCATATCCTTACCAGCGTGGCAGAAACCCTGACCGACCTTATCACCTGCCCCCATCTGCTGATGTCCTACGAAGGCAACGGTGCCTTCCTGTGTATCACGCGCGACCCGAACCTGCCCGAATGGGACCGGATGGAGGCTGGCCTACAGGCCAAGCTGGATGCGCTGGACTTGCTGAGCGATGATCTGAAGCAAGAGAGCATCAGCCTGTCAGTCGGCACGCCCATTGCGCCGAATGCGAACCGGACGCAACGGGTGAAAAAGACCTTCGAACGGGCGCTATCGCGGGCTGAAATGCGCTATGCGAGCAAATGCGCCGCCGCCTGATCCTAGTTGATCGGGAATTGCACCAGACACTGCGCCGCATGTTTGCGGTAATCCTCTAGCGTCTGATCGATCGAGCGGCGGTCGCGCATTTTGCCCATGGCCGATTTCTTTTGCGCCCGCGTGCCGCTCACATGGCGTTCTAGGATCAGGACCGTTACGCCCAGCATGATGGTCTTCTCATCCTCACCGATCATGTCCGCACGCGCCAAGGTCACCGCCGTATAGGCGATCATATTGGCGCAGCGCAGCGCCGCGGCCTCTTCCCCTTCATAGGTAAGCGCATGCGCTGGCCCCCAAAGAACAGATCCGCAAAGAAGCGCAGAAAGCAGGAGCCTCAAAACGCTTTGAACGTCATCGTTGTAAGCGAACGTTCAATCCCTTCGATGTCCAGAAGGTTATCGTTGATGTAAACGCCAATATCTTTTCCCGAAGGAATATAAAGCTTCATCAAAAGATCGTAATCACCAGAGGTTGAATACAGCTCGGAGTGTATTTCCCGCAGCGCGACCTCTTCGGCAACGCGATACGTACTGCCGGGCCGGCACCGGATCTGGATAAAAACGCAGGTAGACATGGACAGGCCTTAGGCTGGTTACAACACGTCCAAGCTGACATAAGGGGGCAACAGCCGCAATCGCTGATTGGGACCGATCGGCATCGAAACGCTTTGTCTTGGCGCGACGGCCTGCCCTGCTATAAGAGCCCGAAAGACGGAGATATTCATATGCGCCAGACCACCATCAATCGTTCGACCGCAGAGACCGAGATCAGCGTCGAAATCAACCTCGACGGGACAGGGTCCTACGCCAACCACACGGGCATCGGGTTCTTCGATCACATGCTGGATCAATTGGCGCGTCATTCGCTGATCGATATGAAAATCAGCGCAAACGGCGATCTTCACATTGATGACCACCACACCGTCGAGGACGTAGGCATCACGCTGGGCCAAGCGCTAAGCACGGCATTGGGCGACAAACGCGGCATTCGCCGCTACGGCGCGTGCCTGCTACCAATGGACGATGCCTTGGTGCGTACCGCGCTTGATCTTTCGGCGCGGCCTTTCTTGATCTGGAATGTGAACCTGCCGACTGCAAAAATCGGGAATTTCGACAGCGAATTGGTACGGGAGTTTTTCCAGGCGCTCAGCACGCATGGCGGGATCACCTTGCACATTGATATGCTGCATGGCCTGAACAGCCACCACATCGCCGAGGCCGTCTTTAAGTCTGTCGCCCGCGCCCTGCGCGAAGCGGTAGAAACCGACCCTCGGAAATCTTCTGATATCCCCTCGACCAAGGGTGCGCTGTAACGATGTTAACTGCGATTATCGATTACGAATCGGGCAACCTTCATTCGGCGCATAAGGCGTTCGAACGGATGGCGCGTGAGTGTAATGCTGGCGATGTGGTGGTCACCGCTGACGCCGATGTCGTGGCGCGCGCCGACCGCCTTGTCCTGCCCGGCGACGGCGCATTCCCCTCCTGCATGGCCGCGCTGAAAGGTCAAAGCGGCATATATGCCGCAATGGTTGAATCCGCCGTCGACAAGGGCCGCCCCTTCCTCGGGATCTGTGTGGGCATGCAGTTGATGGCATCCATGGGGCGCGAGTATGAAGATACAGCGGGCCTGGGCTGGATCAGCGGCGACGTGACCAAGATCACGCCACGCGACCCATCCTTAAAAGTACCGCATATGGGATGGAACGACCTTGTCTTAGACCACCCTCACCCCGTTTTTGACGGAATCGAAACCGGGGATCACACGTATTTTGTCCATAGTTACCATATGGATGTACACGATGAGACCGAGCGGTTAGCCCATGTCGACTATGCTGGTGACGTCACTGCTGTTATCGGCCGTGACACCATGATCGGCATGCAATTCCACCCAGAAAAAAGCCAGACAACCGGCCTTCGTATGATTGCGAACTTTCTGAACTGGCGCCCCTGAACCGGGCACCGCCTTCTACCGAAGGCGGGTCCAGATCATTTCGTCGCAAGCATTTCCTGTGCAGGTCTGTAACCGCATCGCATTGCCGTCGACCAACATCTTCGCCTTATGTTTCTTCGATGCAGAAGGCTCCAGCAACGTGCCGACATAGCTCCCGTCTGGTTGCGGCTTCATATCCCAGAAGACCCGTTTGCCAACCGCTGTAGAGCGTTTGTCATATCCACGCCGATCCTTGGCACGCTCGACGGTGCCGCATAACGCAGGCCCGCAGGGCTTCGCCCGTACGTGAACAACCAATCCGTTAACATCCGGCGCAGATTTCCAGACACCTTCAACTACATCAGCAAATACAGTGGTCGAAGAAGCTGCAAAAATAGCAGCATAGAAAATATATTTTGTTAAAAACATCGTATCACTCCCCCAAGCGACACATGCCTTACAGCTTTTTAGCAACGCACCAAAAAACCAAGGCGCGGGCATATTCTACACCCGCGTCCCGATTCGCGCAAATCCCACTCATTTGGGATGGAAATGAAGCTTACTGGACCCGCTGCCAGTCCTGCTTTGAACACAGCAACCCGCCCGCGACACAGCCCGACAGTTTCAGGCTGTTACCGGCAACGGTCATCTTGCCGATGTAGATTTTGTTGTTTGAAGGTCGCCAAACCTTACCTGCATATTTGCCGCTCCCGTCAGGTTTCATGTCGATGACCAACTGCTTTCCGATATTTTCGGACTTATATTCGCCCGACGCGTTGAACGTCCGCTGAATCGTACCGCAGATCGCCCCACCACAGGGGGTCATTTTGACATGCGCATAAGCCCCGTCATCCGGTTGCGTTTTCCAAACGCCAACCGCCGGGTCGGCAGCCATGGCTGTTCCTGCAAAACCAATGCCAACGATGGCCGCAATAATCGTTCTTTTCATGATATATCCTCCCGATATGCTCTCAGATTGAAGCGAATACGACGATTCAGGCAAGCTTGACGTAGGGGACACCTCTGCCGCGTTGCAAAAACCCGCCCGCCGTGGCAATTGAAACCAACTCCCCCAATGCCAAGGGCAACACTATGATCCTCTACCCCGCTATTGACCTTAAAGACGGCCAAGCCGTTCGTCTTGTGCACGGCGACATGGAAAAATCCACTGTTTTCAACGATGACCCCGCGGCGCAGGCCCGTGAGTTTGTGGATGCGGGCTGCACTTGGCTTCACTTGGTGGACTTGAACGGTGCCTTCGCAGGGACGCCGGTCAATGCCGCCCCGGTGGAAGCGATTTTGAAGTCTTGCAACGTCCCCGCCCAGTTGGGAGGCGGCATTCGCGATATGGCGACGATCGAAGCTTGGCTGGACAAGGGTCTGGCACGCGTCATTCTGGGCACTGTCGCGGTCGAAAATCCCGCTTTGGTGCGTGAAGCAGCGCGAGCTTTTCCTGGCAAGGTCGCGGTCGGCATTGACGCCAGAAATGGTCGCGTGGCAACCAAGGGATGGGCTGAGGAAACCGACGTAATGGTTACAGATCTCGCTAAATCTTTCGAAGATGCAGGTGTCGCGGCGCTGATCTACACCGATATCATGCGAGACGGGGCCATGGGCGGCCCAAACATTGACGCCACCGCCGCTTTGGCGCGTGCCGTCAATATTCCTGTCATCGCCTCCGGGGGCGTCAGCTCCCTTGCTGACCTCGAGGCGTTGAAAGAAACTGGCGTGATATCCGGTGCCATTTCCGGCCGGGCGCTTTATGATGGCGCGATCGACCTGAGCGAAGCTTTGAAGGCCCTCGCCTGAGTTTCCATATGGTTTCAAATCCTCGGGTGGTTTGGAGGGCAGACAGCCCTCCAACGGTTTTTTCCGCTGCCCCGTCGCGAGAAAGAAGACATGCTTAAGACCCGTATTATTCCTTGCCTCGATGTCGCCGATGGTCGCGTTGTCAAAGGCGTTAATTTTGTTGGCTTGCGCGATGCCGGTGACCCGGTTGACGCAGCGATCGCATATGACGCTGCAGGGGCGGACGAGCTTTGTTTTCTTGATATCCACGCCACACACGAAAACCGTGGTACCATGTTCGACCTGGTCACACGCACAGCCGAACACTGCTATATCCCGCTTACTGTTGGTGGCGGTGTACGCACCGTTGCAGATGTTCGCGCCCTGCTTTTGGCTGGCGCCGACAAGGTCAGCTTCAACTCTGCCGCGGTGGCAAATCCGGACATTATTGCGCAGGCAGCAGACCAATTCGGCAGCCAGTGCATCGTCTGTGCCATCGATGCGAAAACCGTCGCCCCCGGGAAATGGGAGATTTTTACCCACGGTGGCCGCAAACCCACGGGCATAGATGCCGTCGAATTCGCAAAGACGGTGACAGAGAAAGGCGCGGGAGAGATTCTGCTTACCTCCATGGATCGTGACGGTACCAAGCAAGGGTTTAACATTCCGCTAACGCGCGCGATTTCCGACGCGGTTTCTGTGCCTGTCATCGCCTCTGGCGGTGTCGGAACGCTGGATCATCTTGTCGATGGCGTCGTTCAGGGCGGCGCTTCAGCGGTGCTCGCAGCCTCGATCTTTCACTTCGGCGAATTTACGGTCGCTCAGGCGAAACAACACATGGCTGATGCCGGTATCCCAATGAGGCTCTCATGACGCTCGACGATCTATTTGAAACAATCCAATCAAGAAAAAATGCCGATCCATCAAGCAGTTGGACGGCGCAGCTTTTGGCAAAAGGTCCCGAAAAATGCGCCGAAAAATTCGGTGAAGAAGCGGTCGAAGCGATCATTGAGGCCGTGAAGGACGATAAAGCTGGTCTTACATCGGAAGCCGCAGATGTGCTGTACCACCTGCTTGTCATGCTCGCATCCCGCGACGTCGCGCTGTCAGATGTACTGGATGAACTGAGCCGCCGACAGGCGCAAAGTGGCCTCGCTGAAAAAGCCGCCCGCTAACATGGGGCGCGTTTACCACAGTATATTTCGTGATGCGTAGCAAACTGGGGTCAAAGCTTGCTAGAGATTATTCCCGTTGCAAAGCCTCCCATGCGCAATTCGCCGAAAAGGCGCTGATATTCAATCTTTGGGCATCTGTTTTGAATAACGGTCACGCCCTTTGCTTCCGCTTTTTCGGCAGCTTCAAGATGCTGCACCCCGATTTGCATCCAGATCGTCGCCAGATCAGGAAACACCTGTAATGCCTCGTCAACGATTTCTGGCACAGTCTCTGACCGTCTAAAAATATCGACCATGTCAATGCCACCTTCGATGTCTGACAGCTGCGAAACCACCGTTACCCCCAATAGCGTCTTCCCCGCATGCACCGGATTTACCGGAACAATATCGTAGCCCTTGGTCTTCAAATATCGCGTGACGTAATAGCTTGGCCGAACCGGGTTCAACGAAGCCCCCACGACCGCGATCCGCTTCGTCTGCGTCAGAATATTTTTCAATTGGGTATCGGTGTAGGTCATGCTTCTTACTAAACCTCTAACGGTTCAAAAAAAAGCGCCCTCGACGATAAACGTGAGGGCGCAAAGGTATGGAACGAGGGACAGTTAGGTGATCGGCGAGAGTTCCAAACTCGCCGTCATACACGATAGGTAGGAACGATTTGCTCCATTCAAAGAGCATGTGACAAATCCGTGAAGAAACGATGAATGCGCCAGCCATTTTCCGCCGAATCTCGCTTCTGACAGCGTAAACTAGTCAAATATATCGTCGATCACATCCGCGACCTCACTCGCGATCTTTGTGATCCAGGTTTTCTTTTTCTTCACTTTTCGATGCTTAGGCTTGCGAATAGCAGCTGTCGCTTGGGCATGTGCAAATTTCCGCAGCCCCGCCGCAGGCCTGCCGCTGGTATTGGGCTTTTCAGAATCGCGAGGGAGCGGAATTTGTTTCAGATCATGCAATGGTGCGCCGCATTGTGCGCAAGCCAGCTCGTGCCGCCCTGCCCCCAATGTCAGCGCTGCCTTGCTGCCGCAAAAACAGCATGTCGCGATTTTTGTCGGGTAATTCATGCAATTATGCTCAGCTGTGATCCCGCGACGCATATAGCGCGATTGCCGCTGCATTTGACACGTTTAGCGAACCGAACCCACCCCCTGCGTCGATTCGGACCAGCGCATCGACGGTTTCTTTGGTTTTTTCACGCAGACCTGGCCCTTCGGCCCCCAGCACAAGCGCCACCGGACGGTCGCGCTTCCCCTCCAGTGCAGATTCGACGGTCATATCGGCTTCGCCGTCCAGACCAAGAACAAGATACCCCATCGATTGCAGCTCCTTGATCGCGTCGGCTAGGTTCCGGACACGCAAATACGGCTGCCGCTCCAGCGCGCCGCTCGCTGTTTTCGCAAGCGCCCCGGTCTCGGGCGCAGCGTGATGACGCATGCCCACAACCGCCGATGCGCCTAATACCTCTGCGGACCGCAGAATTGCACCAACGTTATGGGGGTCTGTCACCCGATCCAGCAGCAACACGCGTGGTGCTTCAGCCCCGATGCAGACATCCTTGAGCGCCCCCCAACTCAGAGGTTTGACCTCTAGTACGGCTCCTTGATGCACCGACCCGGGGTCCAGCGGCGGGCGGAATTTTCGCGGATCAACGACCTCTGGTTCAATGCCGGCTTTGGCAATCGCCTCTTCCAGCTTGATCTGAGCATTCGGCGTCACCATCAGCTTAATCTTTTCACGCGCGGGATTTTCCAGCGCGTCGCGCACCGCATGAAGGCCAAACAACCAAACTGTTTGGTTCGCATCCGCCTTCTTTTCCTGCTCTTTTTGCACAACCCACTTAGGTTTTTTCATCGCCGAACCTTCTATCTTTCATCGCAAGGTAAAATTCCCTGCATTTCGCGCCGGTTTTCGCCTTGACGCCTATACTGCCCGCTTGTAATCACGCCTTCACATCCGGTGCAATGCACAGGGTGAAAGTGGGCGACAGGCCGCAAGGTGTGGCAGGGGACTGTAACTCCCTCGCGGAGACGCACGCCTGGTTCGATTCCAGGGTCGCCCACCACTTTCCCCTTTTCGACTATCCTCAAGTATAGCGGCACAGCCGTTTGATACATTGTGTTCCGATGTGAATTTGTGACACATCTTATGCATTTAGAACGCATACGAAATGATAGGGGTGACCCGTGTCCCATGCTTCCCGGCCGGATCAGGCTTTCAACATCGCGATCGTCGGGCAACACGGGCGGCTGGCTTATGAGGCTTTGTTGTTTGCCGCATCGCTGCGCCACCACAGCCCCCATTTTTCGGGCAACCTCTATGTGATGGAGCCTCAGCCCGGCCCGCTTTGGTCGCATGATCCACGAATCAAGAACCCCGATGTTATCAGCGCGCTCCACAACCTTGGCGCAGAGGTGATCCCGTTTGACACAAAGCACTTCGGCGAGAGCTATCCATATGGAAATAAAATCGAAATGCTCAATGCGCTTCCAAAAGCTGAGCCCTTCGTTTTCTTCGATACGGACACGTTGATCACTGGCGACCTGATGTCGGTTCCCTTCGACTTTGACCGCCCGATGGCATCCATGCGGCGGACAAACACATGGCCTGTTCCCCAGCTGTACGGACCACAATACGCCGGTCTGTGGAAATCCCTTTATGACAAGTTTGACCTAGATTTTGACAGCAGCCTCGACCTGTCTCAACCCGACGATTATTGGCAACGGTATCTGTATTTCAACGCGGGCTTCTTTTTCTATCGCTGCCCTCACGAATTTGGTGAAAAGTTTTTACACTATGCGCTGGCGATCCGCGATGACGCGCCGGAAGAGCTGTGCGCGCAGTCTTTTGACCCTTGGCTTGACCAAGTCGCGTTGCCGCTGGTTATTCATGCGCTTGGTGGGGGGCGCGATACCTTGCCCGACGGGCTGATTGACGGGTCTGTTAGCTGCCACTATCGCCTGCTGCCGTTGCTTTACGCACGCGAACCGGACCACGTCGTTGACACTTTAGAAACGATTGCAGCACCAAATAAACTGAAGAAAGTTTTAAAGGGTTCGGAGCCGATCAAGCGGATGGTCTATCAAGGCCGCGGTCGCAAGGCGCGGGCTCTCTTTGATCAGGACAACTTGCCGCGCAAAGAGCAGGCTATTCGGAATCGTTTGAAATCAAACGGCTACTGGATGCGGTAGCGTCGACCGCATTTCATCCGAGTCGGTAAACAACCTCCTAAGCGTGACAGAAGCGACCTACAGCTTGTGCGTTCACATCGGTTCACCTAACCATATTGAAGACAATTTTAGGGAGAACAACGATGACAGATAGCCCCAACTATGGTTTTGATACCCTGCAGATACACGCAGGGGCCAAACCTGATCCGGCGACCGGTGCGCGGCAGACGCCGATCTACCAGACCACGGCCTATGTGTTTCGCGATGCGGACCACGCGGCGGCGTTGTTCAACCTGCAAGAGGTGGGGTTCATCTATTCCCGCCTGACGAACCCGACCGTTGCTGTCTTGCAGGAACGCATCGCCACGCTTGAGGGGGGCGTTGGTGCCGTGTGTTGCTCTTCCGGGCACGCGGCACAGATCATGGCATTGTTCCCGCTGATGGGGCCGGGCAAAAATATTATCGCCTCTACCCGTCTATATGGGGGCACGGTGACGCAGTTCAGCCAAACGATCAAACGTTTCGGTTGGTCTTGCAAGTTTGTCGACTTTGACGACGTTGATGCCGTGAAAGCAGCGGTTGACGACGATACCCGTGCGATCTTTGGCGAAGCCATTGCCAATCCTGGCGGCTACATCATGGACGTACGTGCCATTGCCGACGTGGCGGATGCGGCAGGCGTTCCGCTGATCATCGACAACACAACGGCGACGCCCTACCTGTGCCGCCCGATCGAACTTGGCGCGACTCTGGTGGTACATTCGACGACGAAATACCTGACCGGCAACGGCACGGTAACAGGCGGCTGTATTGTGGATTCAGGCAAGTTCGATTGGTCCGCGAATGATAAATTCCCGTCGCTGAGCCAACCGGAACCTGCTTACCACGGTCTCAACTTTCACGAGACCTTTGGCGGCTTGGCCTTTACCTTCCACGGCATCGCCATCGGTTTGCGGGATCTTGGCATGACGATGAACCCGCAGGCTGCGCATTACACGCTGATGGGGACAGAGACACTTTCGCTGCGCATGGAACGCCACGTAGAAAACGCCCAGAAAATCGCGACTTGGCTCGAGAATGATGACCGCGTCGACTATGTCACCTATGCGGGGCTGGAATCCTCGCCCTATTTCGAGCGTGCGAAAAGCGTTTGCCCCAAAGGGGCCGGCGGGTTGTTCACCTTTGCGGTGAAGGGCGGATACGACGCCTGCGTCAAATTGGTAAATGCGTTGGAGATTTTCAGCCATGTCGCAAATCTTGGCGACACCCGGTCGCTGATCATCCACTCTGCCTCCACCACGCACCGACAGCTTAGCCCCGAGCAGCAAGAAGCCGCGGGCGCCGGCGCGAATGTTGTGCGCGTCTCCATCGGGACAGAGGATGCCGCCGACCTGATCGCCGATCTTGATCAAGCGCTGGCTAAAGCGACGGCTTAAGCTACGACCTATAAAAGACCCCCGCCAAAGCAACCCTTCGGCGGGGGTATGTTTACCCATTCAAACCTTCAAATGCCGCGAGGCAGCAGAGGGTTAGTCAGCCTCGGCGATTTCGAACTGCAGCGTGACTTGCGCGCTGATGTCGATCTCTCCGGTCTCTATGGGCATATCCATACTTTTCATCTGGGCACCCCGCATTTCCATCGGGCGGAAACCCTGGCTCGATTCGGACATGCTGGTGAGTTTACCAAGCTTAACGCCAGCGGCATCTGCAAGCTGCTGCGCACGCGCCATCGCATCCTCAACGGCCCTCTCTCGGGCCTTGGCCAGCGCCGCTGCATTATCCTGCAAGCCGAACTGCAAGCCGTTGAAATCATTCGCGCCCTCGGCCACGACCGCATCCAGCAATTGCCCAAGTTTGCTTAGATCGCGCACCGTCACGCTGACGGTGTTACCCGCCTCGTAGCCCGATACTTCCACCGGGGACGCATCTTCGCGGGGGCGATTGTCATAGACGGGCCGCAGATAAAGCCCGCTGGTCTGGCGGTCGAGGCCCGCGATCTTCAATGTGTCCAATTGGTCTAGAATGCCGCGCACTTTTTCCGAAGTCTGCGCCATTGCGTCCGAAGCAGAGGCCGCCCGCTCGCTCACGCCCAAGCGGATCGTCGCGGTATCAGGGGCAAGCGATACAACCCCCTCGCCATTCACGGTGATCCCCTGCGGTGCTTGTTGCGCCAACGCCCCTGACGCAAAACCGGCACAGACGATCGCGGCAATTTTCAACATTCGCATATTCATGACCTTTTTTTACTGTGATATTCCTTGGCAACATATGTGACCTCCCGCCTAAGTTGCCGCAAGCCTCCTCTGCGCTCCGCTCTTTTCATGAGCAAACTACTGCTCTATTCTTTTGCTGTGAACGGGCGCTCTGTTTTGCAGGCGATCCGCATGGTATTGGCAATCTGCTGCCGTCCGAATGTCCCACCGTCCCAATGCCTCTAGTCAAAAGCGTTCCAATGAAGCCCAATTTTGCACTGTCTCTCTCCTTCGAAGGTATTCGCCTGCTGCACCGCGCCCCTGATGGATGGCGGCAGGTGGGCGAAGTGGCCGTCGATGCGGAGGATATGGCCGCCCAACTAGCCGCCTTGCGCAGCACCGCCACCGCGCTAGAGCCGAGCGGCCTGCGCAGTAAGCTGCTGATTCCGAACGATCAAATCAAATACATGACGATCGACACCGCAGGGCTTAGCGATCAGGCGCGGCGCGAACAGGCCGAAGTGGCCCTTGATGGCGCGACGCCCTATGCCGTCGAAGATCTGGTCTTTGACATCAGCAATGACGGCCCCCGCACACATATCGCCGCCGTCGCCCGCGAAACACTGACCGAGGCCGAAGCCTTCGCGACCGAGCATCGTTTTCACCCCGTCAGCTTTGCCGCCCAGTCCGACGATCATGATTTTACCGGCGAGGCGTTTTTCGGCCCAACAGACTCCGCCCCCAAATGGTTGGAGCCGGGCGATTCTGTGGAGCGTGACAAAGGGCCTTTCGTTATCCTGGGCGATGTGGAGCTGCCGCCGGAGGATACTTTGCCGCCGAAAGGTGATACGGCTGCTGAGACGGAAAGCCCCGGTAAAGCCGATGATGTGACGGCGGATGCGCCGCAGAAGGGTGACAGCACGTCGGATGCTCCGGCGGCTGATGCCGCAAAGCCGGAAGCAAAGACGGCTGATGCGCCTCAGCCTGCAAGCCAGAAACCAGCAGACGCCCCCGCGCCCAAAGCGGTAAAGCTTGACGCGCCTCGCGTTGCACCCGCGTCCCCATCGGTGACGCCCCCGCCAAGCAAGGCGTCGCCCCCCGCCCACGCCAAAACGCCCGAAGTGTCAACTGGAAAGGCACCGGCCCCCGCGGCACTGAAACCAGCCGCCCCATCTGTTGAAAAAAATGGGGCAGCGACACCCAAGCCCGCGCCCGCCGTGTCCAAAGCCCCGCCCGCGGCACCTGCCGCACCGAAAGCCCCCGCGGATTTTTCCAGCCGACGCAGCGCGCCCATCGTTACGGGTGCCGCCGCGCGCGGTAGCGTGCAGCCCTTGTCGCACACGGGCGGGCCGGTCCCCGATAGCAGTTCGTTAACCGGTGCCAAACACACACAACCTGCCAAGTCGTCGCCTTTCGGCTTTCTGAAACGCCGCAAGCCCCGCGCGACACCACCTCCGCCCAAACCAATTGCCGCAAAAGCGGCCCCCATTCCCGGCAAGGCCCTTGCCACGGGGGCCAGCGAAGTCGACCAGATGACCGTTTTCGGGGCCCGCAAAGAGCAGTCCATCGGAGGAAAGCCGCGCTTTTTGGGGCTGGTCCTGACCGCAGCTTTGCTGGTGTTCCTCGCGGGCGTCGCAGCTTGGGCGTCTGTCTTCCTTGATGATGGGTTAGCGCTTTCGCGGCTCTTTGGCGGTCGTGACACCACGCAGACCGCCTCTGCCCCCCCACCGGAGCCGGTGGTCAAACAGCAGGTGGAAAGCCGCGAGGACCCCATCGTACCGCAGGCCCCGCCCGAGACTACGGCTGACACCACTGTCGCCGCGCTTGACCCCACGCTCAGCGATGAAGACGGTGCGGTTTTGGACGCGATGCGCGTGCCACAGCAGCTGCAACCACGCGAGCTGACCGCGCAGGAAATCGAAGCGAAATACGCGACAACCGGCATTTGGGCCATCGCGCCAAAGACACCAAAGGCGCCGTCGATGGTGACGCTGGATGATCTGTTCATGACCAGCATCGATCCCGTCAGCACCTCGAATGACGCTGTTGCACTGCCGACGCTTGCGTCCTTTGGCGGGGATACGGTCGATATCAGCTCGGCCCCTCCGGCGGCGGCAGGCACGTCGTTCACACTGGATGATCGTGGTCTGGTTGTTCCAAGTCCGAATGGCACGTTGAACGCGGATGGGGTTTTGGTTTTCGCCGGGCAACCGGCCCGTGTGCCCCCGGCGACCCTCGCCCGCCCCGGTGCGGTCGAAGAGGAAGAGGTTGAGGATACGGTTGTTGCCGCCCTGCTCGGCTTTCGCCCCAAGCTGCGCCCCGAGGATCTGCCCGAACAGAACGAGCGCGCCAATCTGGGCGGGGTGACCCGCAACGAGCTTGCCGCGTTCCGCCCGACCCTGCGCAGCGCCGACGTCATCAAGGCCGCCGCTGCTGCCAAACAAGCCGAGGTTAACGCCGCAGCAGAAGCCGCAGCCGCCGCGATCAAAGCCGCCTTGCCGCAAGAGCCCGTGAACAACGCGACGCAATACGCGACAGAAGTGTCCAAGCGACCAGACACGCGCCCCGGTAACTTTTCGCGCATCGTACGTCGGGCCGAACGGGCGCAGCCTGCGCCTGTGACGGTCGCCAGTGCGCCGGCTGCGGTCACGCCACAGGTGGTACAGCCTTCGGTGCCGTCGAAAGCCTCCGTATCGAAGCAGGCAACTGTGAAAAATGCGATCAAACTGCGTCAAATCAATCTGATCGGGGTCTACGGCAAACCCTCAAGCCGCCGCGCCTTGATCCGGCTGAGCAACGGGCGGTACCAGAAGGTTGCCGTCGGGGATCGTCTGGATGGCGGTCGCGTCTCCGCGATTGGCGAGGCTGAATTGCGGTATAACCGCCGCGGGCGCGATGTCGTGCTTAAGATGCCGCGCGGCTAAGCCCCGCAAGATCTGACTGCTCGCCACATGAAAAAGCCGCATCCGAAGATGCGGCTTTCTATCGTTTCAGGCTTCGCTCAGCTCGCCACTGTCGATTTGTTCTTGCTCGATGCTCTCGAACAGCGCCTTGAAGTTCCCTTCGCCAAAACCGTCGTCCCCTTTACGCTCGATAAACTCGAAGAAGATCGGCCCGATGACAGTTTTCGAGAATATCTGCAGCAAAATACGGGTTTCGCCGCCATCGACGACCCCTTCCCCGTCAATAAGGATGCCGTGTTTTTTCATCCGATCAAGCGGCTCTTGGTGGCCGGTGACGCGATCCTTGCTCATCTTATAGTAGGTCTCGGGCGGGCCGGGCATGAACTTTAATCCGTTGTCCGCAATGGCATCCGTCGCATCATAGATGTTCCGCGCGCCCACGGCGATGTGCTGGATCCCCTCGCCGTTGTATTTCTTGAGATAGGCCACGATCTGCCCCTTCTCGTCGCGATCCTCGTTGATCGGGATACGGATGCGGCCGCAGGGAGATGTCAGCGCGCGCGAGGTAAGGCCGGTAAACTTGCCTTCAATATCGAAAAACCGGATTTCGCGAAAATTGAACAGATCGCCGTAGAACTTGAACCAGACGTCCATGTTTCCCTTAAAGACATTGTGCGTCAGGTGATCGAGATAGTAGAAACCGACACCAGCGGGTTTGGATTGCGCGATCCAGTCGTATTCCTCGTTATAGGGCGACGTGTCGTAATACTGATCCACAAAGTAGATTAAAGACCCGCCGATCCCCTTGATCGCGGGCACATCCAGCACCTTGCCTGCGCCTGTATATTCCTCCGCCCCTTTGGCAACAGCGTGATCCAGCGCCTTTTGCGCATCCACAACCCGCCAGCCCATCGACGGCGCACAGGGGCCATGCTCGGCCACAAAGCCTGCGGCAAAGCTGTCAGGTTCAGCGTTCAGCACATATGTGATGTCCCCCTGCTGCCAGAGTTCGATTTTCTGCGTTTTGTGGTTCGCCACATGGGCATAGCCCATACGGGTAAATAGATCGCGAAGCTCCTGCGGGTCGGCGCTGGCGAATTCGACGAATTCGAACCCGTCGGTGCCGGCCGGGTTTTCATCGGTGATTTTGGATTTTTCGGCGTCATGCGGAAACGGACCCATGAGATGCTCCTTTAATAGCGTTCGTGCGCAGTCTATCGCCGGAACCACGCTATCTTTGCGCAAACATACAAGTGTGACTGGCTATTCGCGCGGGGTTGACGCATGGTTTTATCATTCTATGTGAGAATACCGCATGACATTAGATGATATCGATAAACGCCTGCTGGCGGCGCTGCAAAAGAACGCGCACCTCACGGCTCAAGAGTTGGGAGAGAAGCTGCACCTATCCCCGTCCCAAGCAGGTCGGCGGCGGCAACGGCTTGAAACCGAAGGATATATCCAAGGCTACACGGCCCGGCTCAACCCCGAACGGTTGGGGCTGACGGTACAGGGGTTTGTGCAGGTCCATCTGGGCACCCACGGGCCCGAACATTCCGCCAGCTTTGCGCGGCTTTTGGCCACCCGCCCCGAAATCGTTAGCGCGTGGACGATGACGGGGGATGCGGATTATTTGCTGCGCGTCTATTGTGCAGACCTGCCCAGCCTGAACCGCCTCATCCATGATGTGCTGCTCCCCCATGGTGCTGTCGCAAAAGTGCATAGCCAGATCGTTATGGATCAGCTTAAACGAGACGGGCCCTTGCCCACCTGATTGACCCGCTCGGGGCCTGCCCGACACAAAGAAAGTATGCCCCTTATGGAAGGTTTCCTGTTTCAAGCCTCGATCTATCTCGCTGCGGCGGTGATTGCGGTTCCCATCGCATCACGTCTGGGGCTGGGGTCGGTGCTGGGATATCTCGCGGCGGGGATCCTGATCGGGCCGGCCTTCGGGCTGGTCGGATCGGAAACCAAGGATTTGCAGCACTTCGCCGAATTTGGTGTCGTGATGATGCTGTTCCTCATCGGGCTAGAGCTTGAACCCCGCGCCCTGTGGAACATGCGCCACCGGCTGCTGGGGCTTGGCGGGATGCAGGTCGTGCTCAGCGCTGCGGCGCTGATGGGCATTGCGATGGCCTATGACCAGCCGATGGGTGTGGCGATTGCGATCGGTCTCACGCTGTCGCTGTCGTCAACCGCGATCGTGCTGCAAACCCTTTCAGAAAAGGGTTTGATGCAAACAGCGGGTGGACGGTCCGTCTTTTCGGTGCTGCTGACGCAAGATATCGCGGTGATCCCGATCCTCGCGTTCCTGCCGCTGCTTGTGGCGCAGCTGCCCGCGCAAATGCGACCGGACGGGTCGATCTCGGTGAACCCCGAGGATGCCGCCCACGGGGCAGAGGCAGCCTCGGGGCACGGTCCTGCGGCGGCGGGTCATGGTGCGGAAACCGCGCAGGCGGCGATTTCACTGGTCCAGGGGCTGCCGGGTTGGGCCATCACGCTGGTCACCTTGGGTGCCATTGCCGGGATCATCATCACCGGAGTGTTCTTCACCCGCCCCGTTTTCCGGTTTATCCACGCCGCCAAGCTGCGCGAGATGTATACCGCTTTGGCCCTGCTGATCGTCGTCGGGATTTCCTTCCTGATGATGCTGGTGGGCCTGTCGCCCGCGCTTGGGGCCTTCCTTGCGGGGGTGGTGCTGGCCAGCAGCGAATTCCGGCACGAACTGGAAACCGACCTTGAGCCGTTCAAGGGGCTGCTGCTGGGGCTGTTCTTCATCACCGTGGGGGCGGGTATCAACTTTGACCTACTGTTCGCCGATACGATCATCATCGTCGGGATGGCGCTGCTGGTCATTCTGGTGAAGGGCCTGATCCTTTACGGGCTTGGCACCCTGTTCAAGCTGCAAGGGCGCGACCGTTGGCTCTTTGCGCTTGGTCTGGCGCAGGCGGGTGAATTCGGCTTTGTGCTGGTCAGCTTCTCGGTCGCCACGGGGGTCATGCCCAATGACGTGGCCGAGACATTGTTGCTGGTCGTCGCCCTATCGATGCTGATCACGCCGCTGCTGTTCATCACCTATGACCAGATCAGCAAACGGATGGATACGAAATCCGGCCCCATCGTTGCGGACGAGATTGACGAGCAGGGCACCGTGATCATCGCGGGTGTCGGGCGGTTCGGGCAGATTGTGAACCGTCTGGTGCAAGCCAGTGGCTTTCGCACCGTCGTTCTGGACCACAACCCCGAAACCATCGCCGTCATGCGCCGCTTTGGCTTCAAGGCGTTCCTGGGCGATCCGACCCGCGCTGATATTCTGCGCAAGGCCGGTCTGCGAGATGCCAAGGTTCTGGTTGTCGCGCTGGATGATCCCAAGTCGGCCTTGCAGCTTATCGCCTATGCGCGCAAGGAACGCCCCGACCTGCATATCGTAACCCGCGCCCATGACCGAACGGATGTGTACCAACAATACCAGGCCGGCGCGAATGACATCGTGCGCGAAATGTTCGACAGCTCGCTTCGGGCGGGGCGCTATGTATTGGAAAACCTCGGGCTCTCTGACTACGAGGCGGCAGAGGCGCAGCGGATGTTCTATTCGCACGACCGTGCGTCTGTGCGCGAGCTGGCGGCCCTGTGGCGCCCTGACATCCCACCAAGCGAGAACAAAGCCTATGTGGCGCGCGCGAAAGAGCTGCAAAAGGATTTGGAAACCGCTTTTCTGAACCGGATCGACCAAGAGGATAAGACACAAGGGTCGTAGCCCCCCTCGCCCTTTCAGACACCAAAAAGCCGCGCCCGATATGATATCAGGCGCGGCTTTTCTAAATTTAACGGATGCGATCAGGCCGCGGCGACGCGGCTTTCCAACACATCACCGACCTGCTTGGAGGCCGCCAGTTCGTCCCCACCGGCGACGGCGGCAACTTCACGGGTCAGACGCTCAAGCGCGGCTTCATACAGCTGACGCTCGGAATAGCTTTGCTCGCGCTGGTCGTCGGTGCGGTGCAGGTCGCGTACGACTTCGGCGATGGCGATCAGATCACCGGAGTTGATCTTTTGCTCATATTCCTGCGCGCGGCGCGACCACATGGCGCGTTTGACCTTGGCCTTACCCTTCAGGGTTTTCATCGCATGGCTGATCACGTCAGGGCTGCTGAGCGCGCGCATGCCAATCTCTGTCGCCTTATGGGTGGGCACCCGCAGCGTCATCTTGTCTTTCTCGAACGCGATCACGAACAGCTCAAGCGAGATGCCCGCGACTTCCTGCTCTTCGACCGAGATGATCTGACCAACGCCATGCGCCGGATAAACAACGAATTCATTCGGGCGGAAATCTAGCTTCTTCGACTTGCTCATACAGTGGCTCCTTGGGCGCGGGGACGGCCCGCATGGGTAAATATGCTGTCACAACGACAAAGGCCGACCGGCCCAAAGAGCCGTCAGCCTCATTTCATAACTTCAGATGTTCTGGTTCAACCTGTGCAAAACGGTTGAGATTTGGCGCGTAGGTATCATCATTTGCGACAACGTATATCACAAAATTAGCCCCCCCGAAAGCGGGGGGCCGCATAGATTCGATCAAATACGTGTTAATCGAATAAATAAAGGGGATCAGGTGGCCTCACACGCAGCGATCACCCCATGCACCCAAGTGCGAATCGCTTAGCCGCCTTCGCCGGGTGCTTCAGAGAAATACTTCTCCAGCTTGCCCTGTTCACCATCACGTTCCTCTGCCTCGGGCAGTGGGTCTTTCTTGGTGATGATCACGGGCCACAGTTCGGAGTATTTGCGGTTGAATTCAACCCACTTCTCCATGTCCGGCTCTGTATCGGGGCGGATCGCGTCTGCGGGGCATTCAGGTTCGCAAACGCCGCAGTCGATGCATTCATCGGGATGAATGACCAACATGTTTTCGCCCTCATAGAAGCAATCCACCGGACATACCTCAACGCAGTCAGTGTATTTGCAGGCGATACAGGCATCGTTAACGATATAGGTCATAACATCATCTTTTATGGCAGGTTTAACGCAGGAGATACGTCAGCACAGCGTATCATTCAAGGTGGCGCGCCCGAGAAAGATCAAGCACGCGGCGATCACGCTTACTGGGGCGCCCTTTTCCCTCAAATGCCGGATTTTCAGGTTGTTTTTTCTCGGATCGGGGGACCGGCGGGGACAGATCGGTGTAAAGCGTTTGCGCCTCGGGGGCCGGACCACGGCGGGTGCCAATGCCCTCTATCTGGATCACCCGCACATCGTCGCCCATAGCAAAGGTCAGTACGTCGCCAACCACAACCAATGTCGCACGCTTTTGCGCCACGCTGCCGTTGACCCTGACGGCCCCCGCTTGCACGCGGGCAGCCGCCAGAGAACGCGTTTTATAAAACCGCGCATGCCACAGCCATTTGTCCAGCCGCAGCTTTGTCGGCGCTTCGGACAATTACTTGTTGTCTTTCAGCCCCATCAGCGCAGCGGCGAATGGGTTGTCGGGGTCGATCGGCTTTTCGGCACGGGCGGGCTTGCTGCTGAACTTCTGCGCTTTGCCGCCCTTGTCCCCACGCGGTGCACCCTTCTTGCCACGCGGTCCGGGTTTCCCCTTCCCTTGTGGACGATCCCCGCCGCCGCGACGCTGGCCTTGGGCATTGCCACGGGGCGTGCGTCCCCAGGTAAAGACATAATATGTCTCAAGCTCGGCACCTGCGATATCGGCGTCAGGCGCTGTGCCTTGGGGGTTTTCCTCGGCAGGGGTGTCGGGGATGTGGTCATCGACCTCTGGTGTCTCGGCCAGTTCCTCGACCATCGGGGCGATCCCGTCATCGGGCATATCCGCAGTTGCGGGCACGATGTCATCCGCCTGAGCAGCCGCTGGATCTTCGACGATACCACCGGCTGGTTGCTTGTCCGCGACATCCATCACGGGGGTCTCGGCGTCTGCGCCTTTGTCCGCAGCCATCGGTGCACCATCATGAGGCACGACAGTATCAACGGCTTTCACCTTGGTGCGCTCGGCCTTTTCGGCCTTATAGCCCAGACCTTCCATCAGCGTGGCGAATTGTTCAAGCGTCATGCCCGTGATCGACAGCATATCGGCCTTCGCCTCGAACCCGCCGCGCGAATCTTCGGAGCGCAGCATATCAGCCAGACGTTCCAGCATATCGATACGGATCGCGCGTTCACCCGCGTTGCGGTACCCGGCCATCGTCGCAGCGCCTTCGGGCGCGCTGGTGTCTACGGGTATGGTGACCAGACCGGGGGGTGGCGATTCAGGGAATTCGTTCAGCCCCTTGGAAATCGACCACAGCACCAGACGCAAACGGGTCGGCGCAGGCTTCAGCAACAAAGGCATAAAGATGGTGAACTGACCAAAGCGCAAACCATGCTTGCGCAGCGCGCCACGGGCGTCCTGATCCAGGGCTTTCACCTCGTCCGCCACATCAGCGCGTGGCAGAATACCAAGGTTTTCAACCATGCGGAAGGCAAAGCCACGGGCCAGACCAGTCAGCGCCTCATCCTTTGACAGGGCGATCAATGGCTCGAACAGGGCTGCGACCTTGCGGTCGATGAAATGCTGCAAACGGCGCTGCACTTTTTGCGCGACTTCGGGGCCCGCAACGTCATCGACGAAGACCTCGACACCGGGCTTCAGCGGATCGGAGCCCGCAACCAGTTTACCCACGGCAGAGCTGCCCCACATGAGGCCGCCCTGCTCTGTGAAATCAATCTCTGTATCAGGCGCGTTGTAGAAACGATCCGCCCGCAAATGGAACTGAGGAGCCAGCGCCTGCAACGATGCAGCTTTGATCGTTTTATCTTCGGCAACGCCTGCGCCTTTGTCTTGGCGAAAGCGGAACCCGTCCAGCTTGCCAACAAATTCGCCTTCAACGGTTACTTCACCGGTCTCGTTTACTTCGGCCACCATGGCTTCCTTCTGTCCTAGCCGGCGCAAAAGCACGGATGTGCGCCGATCTACAAATCTTTGGGTCAGACGCTCGTGCAGCGCATCCGACAGTCTGTCTTCTACGACACGCGCCTCGTGTCGCCAATGGCTTTCGTCACCTGTCCAGCCTTTGCGCTGTGTCACGTAGGTCCAGGTGCGAATAAACGCCAATCGTTTGGATAACGCATCAATGTCGCCATCGGTTCGATCTATGCGTTTAATTTGCCGCGCCAGCCAGTCGTCGGGGATCGAACCGCGCTGATGCAGGAAGTTGAAAATCTGCTCCAGCAGGCTGGCGTGCTCTGCATGGCTTATACCACGAAAGTCGGGAATCCGGCAGACATCCCACAACAGACGTACTGACGGTCCATCGGTACAGCGCGCCGCGATCTCGGCATCAACGGCGAGATTCTTGAGCGCCCGCAGATCATCGGCCTCGCGCGCTTTGAACAACCGCTCATTGTCCGGCGACATTTCAAGCGTCTGGATCAGCCGGTCAATGGATCCGAACTGCAGCGCGGGGTTGCGCCAGTTGAGCTTGTTCTGCGGTGTGAACTGATGATCCATAATGGCCCGCGCGACACCATCATCAAGCGGAGACGCATCGCCCGTGACACCGAATGTACCGCTCTTGAACCCGCGCCCTGCCCGTCCGGCAATCTGCGCCAGTTCGTTCGGGGCCAAGGGTCGCATCCGACGCCCGTCAAACTTGCTGAGTGCCGAGAAAGCGACGTGGTCCACATCAAGGTTCAGCCCCATCCCAATGGCATCCGTGGCCACCAGATAGTCGACCTCGCCGTTTTGATACATGGCGACCTGCGCGTTGCGCGTGCGCGGGCTGAGCGCACCCATAACCACCGCCGCACCGCCCTTCTGACGCCGGATCAGCTCTGCAATCGCATATACATTCTCAACCGAAAACCCGACGATTGCGCTGCGCGGACGCATCCGACTTATCTTTTTCTGACCAGAATAGATCAATTCCGACATTCTCTCGCGCCGGATGAACTGCGCCTCTGGCACCAGCGCCGCGATTGAACCGCGCATGGTGTCGGACCCCATGAAAAGCGTCTCGTGTTGACCGCGCGCACGCAAAAGACGGTCGGTAAAGACATGCCCTCGCTCGGGATCAGCACAAAGCTGGATTTCATCGACCGCAACCAGATCAGCGCCCATGCCTTCGGGCATCGCCTCGACGGTGCAGACCCAATATTGGGTGCGCGGCGGCACGATCCGCTCTTCACCTGTGACCAGTGCCACGATGGACGGGCCACGCAGGGCAACGATGCGGTCATAGACCTCGCGCGCGAGCAAACGCAGCGGCAGCCCGATCACCCCCGTGCGATGCGCCAACATCCGTTCGATTGCATAGGTCGTCTTGCCTGTATTGGTCGGGCCCAAAACGGCCACGACCCTGCTGTCACCTGCCACCAGAAATTCCTTAGATCGTTAAAGCGTGCGCCCGATGCCGTCGCGCCGCAGCCCGTCGAGCGCCCTTTGCGCGTTATCATGGTGAGGGTTAATGCTTAACACTCGGCGATAGAGATCGGCAGCCGCCCGCAGATCGCCAAACTCCTGCAGGATCGCCCCCAGACCGAAGATGGCGTTATACTGCTGCGGGTTCAAGGCAAGCGTCGTTTCCAGATCATCGATTGCAGGGCCATAGAGACCTGCGGCGAAATAGGCCTGTGCACGGGCATGATAGCCTTCGGCAAAATCAGGGGCGTGATCCGTAAGAGCTGTCAGATGGGCGATCGCCAAGGTGGTGTCCCCCTCTGACATGGCATCGCGACCACGGGAATATAGCAAATCCATCGCGGCCGAGCCGGACCGCGCCCATGCGCGCTGCACATCACGTTCGATTCGCGCCGCCTCTGCCGCGGGGGCATCGCGTAAATCCTGCAGCAATTCCGCCGCCGCGGGGGGCGACATTTGCGCGAAACTTATACCCCCAAGCAACACCCAGAAACCAAGTGCCGCGACGGTATGTTTGAGGTTGACGATGCGGTTGCCCATAACAAGAGTGAATGTAACAGGCTGCCGCCACAATTCCAGACGTGTCGGCACCATTTGCCAAGAAAAGGGCCTATGATGAGCGATATTGTGAACCAAGCTGTAACAGTGCTGAACGAAAAACTGGCGGGGGCCGACTTTGACGGCACAGCCAAGTTCGACATAGAAGACGAAGGCACTGTCATGATGGATTCGACCGGCGCACGTGCCGCGGATGAAGATGCGGATGTAACCCTTTCTGCTGACGCAGAAACTTTCCAGGCGATCCTGTCCGGCGACACCAACCCGACCGGCGCCTTCATGAGCGGCAAGCTCAAGATTGACGGCGACATGGGCATGGCGATGAAGCTGGCGTCCGTTCTCTCCTAATATGCTGGAAACCGCGCCCTTTTTCACCGACATTGCGCCGCTGCCCGAAACGGGTCAGGCGCATTGGGCCGAGACATCGGATGGTAAAAAGCTGCGCGTCGCGCATTGGCCGCTGGACGGGGCAAAGGGCACCGTGCTGCTTTTCCCCGGCCGCACCGAATACGTGGAAAAATATGCGATGACCGCAAGCGCCTTTGCGAAAAAGGGGCTGGCGGTCATGGCGATTGACTGGCGGGGGCAAGGTCTGTCGGACCGGTTGATCCCCGACCGCAACATCGGCCATGTCGATGTCTTCTCTGACTATCAAAAAGACGTGGCGGCCATGATGCGGACAGCCCGCGCCTTGCAGCTGCCGCGCCCGTATTTCCTGCTGGCGCACTCCATGGGCGGAGCCATCGGCCTGCGCGCCTGTATGGAGGGTCTGTCGGTGCAGGCCGCCGCCTTTACCGCGCCGATGTGGGGGATCCATATCGCGCCGCATATGCGTCTGGTGGCGGCGGGGCTGTCCAACCTGATGCCGCGCATCGGTCAGGGCTACAAGCTGCCCATGGGCACGCAGGCGGCATCCTATATCTCGACCGCGCCGTTCGAGAACAACATGCTCACCACCGACCCCGAGATGTACGAGATGATGCGCACGCAACTGGCGGCCTATCCCGAACTGTCTTTGGGCGGGCCCAGCTTTATCTGGCTGCGCGAGGCTTTGTCCGAGACCAAGCATCTGTCCCTGCGCGCTGCCCCTAGCCTGCCCTGCGCCACATTCCTCGGGTCCAACGAACGTATCGTGCACAAGGGCCGCATCCACGCCCGTATGGAAACTTGGAAAGGCGGCAAGCTGCATATCATTGACGGCGCAGAGCACGAAGTGCTGATGGAAATCCCCGCCACCCGCGACAAAGCGGTGGATGAGATGGCGGCCCTGTTCTTTGGAAACGCCAAAAAGTAGCGCGGATCGCGGGATGAACTTCCGCCTGCAACCTACCGCTATTCCAACGGAAAACTCGGCATCGGCGAGGATTTTCTCACCCACCCTGTTCAAACGCGCGCGCCCCGCTAGCTTATGCGCATGGCCAAGCAACCGGTTCTGACATTCAACGAAAACGGCATTTATTGCCCCGCGGGTGATTTCTATATCGACCCGTGGCGGCCTGTGGACCGTGCCCTGATCACCCACGGGCATTCCGATCACGCCCGCTGGGGCATGAACCGTTACCTTGCCACCGACATCGCCCTGCCCGTCATGCGCCACCGTTTGGGCGACATCACCGCTGACGGCATCGCATATGGCGAGGAGCGGCAGATCGGCGGGGCGCAGGTATCGTTTCACCCCGCCGGCCACGTCCCCGGCTCCGCCCAGATACGCGTTGAGGTCGACGGCGAGGTCTGGGTTGCCTCGGGCGATTACAAGGTGGTCGATGACGGGCTGTCCGACCCGTTCGAGCCGGTGAGATGTCATCACTTCATCACCGAAAGCACCTTTGGCCTGCCGGTGTTTCGCTGGGCCGAGCAAGCCGCCGTGGCGGCAGAGATCAACGCATGGTGGGCAGGCTGCGCGGCACAGGGCAAAACGGCGTTTCTGGGGGCTTATGCCTTGGGCAAGGCCCAACGTTTGCTATCGATGCTCGACCCCGACATCGGCCCGATCCTGACCCACACGGCGACCGAGAACACCAATCGCGTCATGCGTGAACAGGGGATCACCCTGCCCGACACGATCCTCGCCGATGCGGATCTGAACCCCAAGGATCACCGCGGCGCGATTGTGCTGGCCCCACCCGGTGCCTTGGGCAGTGCGTGGTCCAAGAAATTCGGCCCGCAGGAAACCGCCTTTGCCAGCGGATGGATGGCCGTGCGAGGTGTACGTCGACGCCGTGCGGGTGATCGCGGCTTTATCATCTCGGACCATGCGGACTGGGATGGGCTGCTGTCCGCGATCAGAGCAACCGAAGCCGAAAACATATATGTGACACATGGTTACACCGATGTCTTCAGCCGGTTTCTGGCCGATAGCGGCTGGCAAGCGCAGGTCGTTCCCACCCAGTTCGAAGGTGAGACCCTGGATAAGGACGCAAGCGAATGAAACGGTTTGCCGCGCTGTTCAACGCCATCGACCAAAGCACCAAGACGACAGTGAAAGTCGCAGCACTGGCCGATTATTTCAGCGCGGCACCGGATGACGACCGGCTATGGACCATCGCCCTATTTTCCGGCCGCCGCCCCAAACGCGCCGTCACGACCACCAAGCTGCGCGAATGGGCCGCCGAGCGCGCGGGCATCCCCCTGTGGCTGTTCGAGGAAAGCTACAGCATCGTCGGCGATCTGGCCGAGACGATCACGCTCGTTCTGCCCCCAAACCCGACGCAGGATGATCAATCGCTTGCCGCGTGGATCGCGGCACTGCGCGAGATTTACACGCAGGATGAAGAGGCCCGAAAAGCCTTTGTCCTTGACGCATGGGCGACGCTTGGCGGGACCGAACGATTTATCTTCAACAAGCTGATCACCGGCGGGTTTCGGGTGGGCGTCAGCCAAAAGCTGATGACCCGCGCCCTGTCTCGTGCCACGGGCAAACCCGAACCCGAGCTTGCGCATCGCCTCATGGGCAACTGGCACCCCGACGATACCACATGGCATGGGCTGGTAGAGGCAGAGGATGCCTCTGCCGACGCATCGCGCCCCTATCCCTTCTATCTGGCCTATGGGCTGGAAGCCGGGCCGCAAGAGCTGGGGGATCCGCAAGACTGGCGTGCCGAATGGAAATGGGACGGCATCCGCGGCCAGTTGATCCTGCGGGACGGTGCCTATTTCGTCTGGTCGCGCGGTGAAGAGTTGATGACCGACCGCTTCCCCGAGCTCGCCCGTGCAGTGGACTTCATGCCCGACGGCACAGTTCTGGACGGCGAGCTGCTGGTCTGGCCTGACGGACAGCCTGCGCCATCCTCCTTCAATGCGCTGCAAGCCCGCATTGGCCGCAAGACCGTGCCGAAGAAACTGCTGGCCGAAGCCCCGGTGGTGCTGCACGCCTACGACCTGCTGGAATGGCAGGGCGAAGATATTCGCTCCCGCCCCTTCGCCGAGCGCCGTGCGCTGCTGGAACAGGCCTGCGCCGCCCTGCCCGACGATGCGCCGATCCGCCTGTCGCCGCAACTGACCTTCCCCACATGGGATGCGCTGGCCGACCAACGCGCCACGGCACGCGACGCGCAGGCCGAAGGGGTCATGCTGAAACGTGCCGACAGCCCCTATCTGGCGGGGCGTAAGAAGGGCGATTGGTGGAAATGGAAGCTGGACCCGCTGACCATCGATGCGGTGATGATCTATGCCCAATCCGGATCAGGACGACGCGCCAACCTGTTCACAGACTTCACCTTTGCGGTCTGGAACGGCAATGATCTGGTGCCCTTTACCAAAGCCTATAGCGGCCTGACGGATGCCGAGTTTCGCAAGATCACGGCTTGGGTGCGTAAGAATACGCTCGAACGGTTTGGTCCCGTGCGCAAGGTCACCCCGCATCATGTGTTCGAGATCGCCTTCGAAGGCATCCAGCGCAGCACGCGGCATAAATCAGGCGTCGCCTTGCGCTTTCCGCGGATGCTGCGCTGGCGGCAGGACAAGCCCCTGCAAGACGCCAACACATTGGCCGATCTTGAAGAAATGCTGCGGATTTACGGCTAATCCGCGCTGCCATCGCCTTGCTTTGCCGCGGACCCGTGCTTAGGTAGATTTAACGTCAAAAAGAGGTTTTTCATGTTTCAACTGCCCGTCCCCGTCCTTGATGCCAACGCCGGTTCCGGGGCCTCTGCCTTCGGCAAGCTGCCTGAGTGGAATCTTGACGATCTGTACACCGGTGAAGACGCCCCCGAGCTCAAGCGCGATCTGGACTGGCTTGAAGAGGCCTGCCGCAGCTTTGCCGAAGATTACGAAGGCAAACTGGCCGAACTGGATGCGAACGAATTGCTGGACTGTGTGCTGCGCAATGAGAAGATCAACCAGATCGCCGGGCGCATCATGTCTTACGCGGGGCTGCGCTATTACCAGCTGACCACCGATTCCGGCCGTGCAAAATTCATGTCGGACGCGCAGGAGAAGATCACCAACTTTACCACGCCGCTGGTGTTCTTCACGCTGGAGCTGAACCGGCTGGAGGATGATCACCTTGCCAACCTGCTGAGCCAAAAAGCGGATCTGGCGCGGTATAAGCCGGTGTTCGACCGTATCCGCGCGATGAAAGATTACCAGCTTTCCGACGAGATGGAAAAGTTCCTGCATGATCTGGGCGTCGTCGGCGACGCATGGGAACGTCTGTTTGACGAGACCATCGCCGGCCTGGAATTCGAGGTAAACGACGAGCCGCTGAACATCGAAGGCGTGCTGAACCTGCTGACCGACCCGTCGCGTGATTTGCGCGAAGCCGCGGCGCGCGAATTGGCAGATGTGTTTCAGGCCAATATCCGGACCTTTGCCCGCGTGCATAACACGCAAGCCAAGGAAAAAGAGGTCATCGACCGCTGGCGCGGGATGCCCACACCGCAAACCGGCCGCCACCTGTCAAACCACGTTGAGCCCGAGGTGGTCGAAGCATTGCGCGATGCGGTGGTCAACGCCTACCCCAAGCTCAGCCACCGCTACTACGAGCTGAAACGCAAATGGCTGGGCCTCGACACCATGCAGGTCTGGGACCGCAACGCCCCCCTACCGATGGAAGATCCCAAAACCGTCAGCTGGGAACAGGCCGAAAAGACGGTCATGGACGCCTACAACGCCTTCGATCCCCGTATGGGCGAAATCGCAGCCCCCTTCTTTACCGAAGGTTGGATCGATGCAGGCGTCAAACCGGGTAAAGCCCCCGGTGCCTTTGCCCACCCCACCGTGACCGACGTGCACCCTTATGTGATGCTGAACTACTTGGGCAAACCGCGCGATGTGATGACACTGGCGCATGAGCTGGGCCACGGCGTGCATCAGGTGCTGGCCGCAGGTCAGGGCGAGATGTTATCCTCCACACCGCTGACCTTGGCCGAAACCGCCTCTGTCTTTGGCGAGATGCTGACCTTCCGCAAGATGCTGGACGGGGCCAAAACTAATGCCGAGCGCAAAGTGCTGCTGGCCGGCAAGGTTGAGGATATGATCAATACGGTCGTGCGCCAGATCGCCTTTTATGATTTCGAATGCAAACTGCACGACGCCCGCCGTGGTGGAGAGCTGACACCAGACGATATTAACGCGTTGTGGATGTCGGTGCAGGGCGAGAGCCTTGGGCCAGCGTTTGAATTCATGGACGGCTACGAGACCTTCTGGGCCTATATCCCCCACTTCGTCCATTCGCCCTTTTATGTCTATGCCTACGCCTTCGGCGACGGCTTGGTAAACGCGCTGTATGCGGTCTACGAGGAAGGCGAGCCGGGTTTTGAGGACAAGTATTTCGATATGCTGAAAGCGGGCGGATCGAAGCACCACAAGGAGCTTCTGGCCCCCTTCGGCCTTGATGCCTCTGACCCCGCGTTCTGGGATAAAGGCCTGTCGATGATTTCGGGCTTCATTGATGAGCTGGAAGCGATGGAGGATTGATCCGGCGGGAAGGCATAAGAGTTTAATGCCTTCGGCGAGGATTTAGGACCATTTGGAAATTGAGCGGGGCGGTGCAGATGCAGCGCCCCGTTTTGCTTTTGGCTATTTCAGCTGGCTGTCTTTGCTGCCGCGCCGGTTGATGCCACCGCGGGCCTGCGCCAGACCGTCCCGTTCGCGCACGCAATCAATGCAGAGCTTTACGCCCGGCAAGGCTTGGCGGCGCGCCTCGGGGATCGGCTCTTCGCATTCGGCGCAATGGGTGCGGCTTTCGCCCTGAGGGGCCTTGCGCGCCTTGAGGCGGGCCAGTTCATCGTTGATCGACGCTTCGATCTGTTCACTGACAGCGCCGTCTTTCGCCCATCCTCCGGCCATGATCATCCCCCTTGAGTGTTACCCCTTATAGGTAGGGCGCACGTCCCAAGGCTCAACCCCCGGCGGCAAAGGCCATATCCGTCATGCGTTGCGTGCCACGGCTGAATTCAAGCGGACAGGGATAGGCCGCGCCCTCGGTCACCGCTGCGCCAAAGTTTTCGACCTGCTGCACATAGTGGTTCACGCCGGGGAAGCGTTCGACGGTGGTGCTGTTCTGTGTGGTTTCAAGATGCAGCTCGGCTTGGGAATAGACCGTCGGGTTGAACGGGCAGGTCAGACGCAGGATGCCTTTTTCGCCGTGGAGGATGACCTGCTGAAACGGGAACATACGCATGGACACGGTTGCGGAAAGGTCAAACCCGTCGAAGCGGGCCGCGACCTGCGCGAAGACATCGACATCGTTTTCATAGTCGATCTTGGCATGGGAGATCGCGGTCGGTTCTTGCCCCGTGACGAAACGGGTGCAGCCGAAGGCATAGGTACCGATGTCCGGCAGCCCGCCCCCGCCGGCCTTGGGGTCGTTGCGGATGTTGCCGGTATCGTCGTTAAAGAACGAAAAGTTGACCGCCACGTGGCGCAGACGCCCCAGGCTGCCCGATTGCACGATCTCTCGGGCGCGTATCCATTGGGGGTGATGGACGATCATGAACGCTTCGGCCGCGAGCAGGCCCGTGGTATCGCGTGCGGAGATCAACCGCTCATAGTCTTGCGCCTGCATCGCCATCGGCTTTTCACATAAGACATGTTTGCCCGCCTTCAGCGCCTTGAGCGTCCATTCCACATGCAAATGGTTGGGCAGCGGGATATAGACCGCGTCGACATCCGGATCGGCGAGCAGCGCCTCGTAGCTGCTGTGCATTGCAAGCTGCGGGGCAAAGGCCTGAAAGGGCGCGGCTTTGTCAGGGTGAGATGTGGCGAGGGCAACCAGTTCGGCCCCTTTCGCCGCGTGTATGGCCGGGGCCATCTGTTCTTGTGCAAATTGGGCAGCCCCGAGGATGCCCCAGCGTAGCGTTTTCATCGTGATCCCCTGATGTTTGGTGTCGCGCGACTGTAGGGGGAGCCGCGGCAGATCATCAAGGGGTGCATAAAAAATCCCCGCAAAGCGACGCGCCTTGCGGGGATCAATGTTCAAAACCGTGGCTGGCGATCAGGCGGTGCCCATCAGACCTTTTTCACGGGCCAGATCACGCATGCGTTTTTGCAGTTTTTCAAAGGCACGCACCTCGATCTGGCGGATACGCTCGCGGCTGACGTCATACTGGCTGCTCAGATCTTCGAGCGTGACCGTTTGGTCCGACAAGCGACGTTGGGTCAGGATGTCCTTCTCGCGGTCATTGAGCACATCCAGCGCCTCTGCCAGCATCTCGCGGCGGGTTTCCAACTCGTCCCGTTCCTCGTAGTCGGTGGCCTGGTCGGCGTCTTCGTCTTCCAGCCAGTCCTGCCACTGCATCGTCCCCTCGCCTTCGGAGCCGACCGTGGCGTTCAAGGACGCATCCCCGCCCGACATACGGCGGTTCATGGAGATGACTTCGGTTTCAGTCACACCAAGGTCCGTCGCGATACGTTTGACGTTATCGGGGTGCAGGTCGCCTTCTTCCAGCGCGCCGATGCGGTTCTTGGCCTTGCGCAGATTGAAGAACAATTTTTTCTGGCCCGAGGTCGTGCCCAGTTTCACCAGCGACCAGGACCGCAGGATATATTCCTGGATCGAGGCGCGGATCCACCACATGGCGTAGGTCGCCAGACGGAAGCCTTTTTCAGGATCGAAGCGTTTGACCGCCTGCATCAGGCCGACGTTGGCTTCTGAAATCACCTCTGCCTGCGGCAGACCGTAGCCGCGGTAGCCCATGGCGATCTTGGCCGCCAAACGCAGGTGCGAGGTGACCATGCGATGCGCGGCTTCGGTGTCTTGCTCTTCGACCCACCGTTTGGCGAGCATGTATTCTTCTTCCGGCTCCAACAGGGGAAACTTGCGGATTTCCTGCATATAGCGGTTCAATCCGCCTTCCGGTGTTGGCGCTGGCAGATTTGCGTAATTAGCCATCTTTGTCCCTTTCCCCAATTTCCGGGGCCCATGTTATTTGGATTAACATAGATATGGAGAGGGCCCCGCTCCGTTTCAAGTGCCCAGCCTAACGCATGGGACGGTGAATTGGGCCCAATAATCCTTAAAAAACCGTTTTACTACAGGTCGATCACACAACTGTGCACTAGGCCAGGTCGTAGCCTAAGGCCTCGAGCAGGTCGGTCATGTCACCGGGCAGCGGCGCTTCGAAGCGAACGTAGTCGCCCGTGACCGGATGGTCGAACCCCAATACTGCCGCATGGAGGGCCTGGCGCGGAAAGCTACGCACCGCTTCGGCGGCGGCGTCCGAGACCGCGCCTTTTGCTAGTTTACGTTTGCCACCGTAGGTCGGGTCGCCCACCAATGCGTGACCGGCATGGGCCATATGCACCCTGATCTGATGGGTACGGCCGGTTTCAAGCCAGCATTCCATCAGCGCCAGAACCTCTGGATTGCCAAGCCGCGCAACGGTGCGCGCACGGGTCACGGCGTGGCGGCCGCCCTGAAAGAACACGGCCTGACGCTGACGGTCGGTACGGTGACGCGCCAGCTGCGTGGTGAGCTTGAGGATATTGCCCGGCTCGAAGCTGGCCCCCTTCACCCCCCGTAAGCGCGGATCGTTGGCATCCGGCACGCCGTAGACCAAGGCCTGATAATAGCGTTCAACGGTGTGTTTCTCGAACTGTTTGGCCAGCCCGTGGTGGGCTGCGTCAGACTTGGCGACAACCAGCAGACCCGAGGTATCCTTGTCGATCCGGTGCACGATGCCTGGACGTTTCATGCCGCCCACCCCCGACAGGTCATCGCCGCAATGCGCTAGCAGCGCATTGACCAACGTCCCCGACGGGCTGCCCGGCGCGGGGTGAACCACCATGCCTGCGGGCTTGTTGATCACGATCAGATCCGCGTCTTCAAAGACGACCTCCAACGGGATTTCCTCGGCGAGGATATGACTGTCTTCGGCCTCTTCCACATCGACGGTGATCTGCTGCCCCGCTTCGGCACGGCTGCGCGGGTCGGTTACCACTGCCCCGTCGACACGCACGACCCCTTGTTCCAGCAAACGCCCCAGCCGTGTGCGCGACAGGTTCGCATCCTCTGGCACATCGCGCGCAAGCGCCTTATCAAGGCGAGGTGGCGGGCTGTCCGCGATGGTAAACGTAATTTGACGGTGCGACATGACTGATCCTTCCGAGCCCCCGAACATCAAATTCCTGCGGCGGCTGGTGACGGTGCTGACCGCCACAATGATTTTCGGCCTTCTAGTCGTGATCGGGCTACTTGTCATCCGCTTCTCGAACAAGAGCCCCGATTTACCGGCCTCTATCACCCTGCCCGACGGCGAAAAAGCGGTGACCTTCACCCAAGGCCCCGACTGGTATGCTGTGGTGACACAGGAAGATGTGATTCTGATCTTTGACCGGATGACAGGCGAGCTGCGGCAGCGCGTTACGATCGAGTAACGCGCGCAGCCTATGCGCCACAGTGCCGAGGCAATGCGCACAAATACATCACGCCCATCAGACATGTGGTCTTTTTTTTGGGGGGGGGAGTGGTACCACCTCCTGGTCTCGAACCAGGGACCTCCTGATCCACAATCAGGCGCTCTAACCAACTGAGCTAAGGCGGCACTGCGGTCGATCTAGCGTTCATGAAAAAGGAATGCAAGCACATATCCGTCGCAAACTTCGATTTGTCCTGTCGCAGGTGAGAATGGCAAAACTTGCCATTTCCAGCGCCGCAGGGTACGGGACCTGACACAGTTTCGGAGAAACCTCATGGGCATCGACACAGAACGCGACATTGAAGCCAACCTGCAAATCGGGCCAACCGATAAGGGCATGGTCCGGCTGTTCATCGAAGCGGAAGGCGGGATCGAGATCCCGATGGATTTCACCACGGATGAAGCCGTTGAAATCGCGGAAGAGATTATGGCCGCTGCCCATCGTGCGGGCAAAGCTGGCAAGAACAAGCGATAAGGCACGTTGCCCGGTCGGGATGGGGGCCAGCCCCCGCCGCGCCTTTGCGCGGCACCCCCGGGATAGTTTCCATTTGGAATATTGATGTGCCCTAGCCCCACTGCGGCATGGCATGCGGGTCGCGCAACATATGCAGCCGGCGCGCGGCATGGGTGGCAAAAAGATGGGTCATCTTTTTGCGGCGCGCGGCAGCCAGTCGGGTTTCCGGCCCCATGCGCACGAGCTCTGCCCCGTAGCTGTCGCCGATAAACAGGCCGGTGTCCTCGGGCAGCAGGTCGACGTCGAAATCCGCATCCACCGCCCAAAAGAACCTGTCGGCCCATTCGAGGTACCCGTCCCATTTGCTGTCGGACATGAAATCGGCGCGGCTGGATTTGCATTCGACGATCCAGATCTCCCCCTTGGGACCAAGCGCCATCACATCCACACGCAGCCCCCGTGTCGGCACCAGTTCCTCAACGCTCGCGAAACCGAGTGCGGCAAGCTGGCGGGTCACACCACGGGCAATCAACTGTCCGGGTTGCAAGGTCGGGGCGGTCATCAGGTCGGTCTGGGTCATGGGGGCAATATGAACAATTCATGAACATCAGGCAAGCGCTTGGTAATCCGCAGCGCGCAACCTATCTAGTTTAAAAGAAAACAGGGTGGGCATATGGCGCGCGACGGCGAAAACTCGACACATCAACAGCGCGGCATCCGCTATGCCCGCGAACTCGAAGGGCATCTGGGCTGGCTCGATACGTTTTCGGGCACAGCGCTTGGGGTGCTGGCGGTGGCGTCGGGCATCTACACCTATCTTGGGGTGTCGTCCTTGCTGGATGACAACGGGGCGATGTCGGCCTTTGCCGCGATCGCCTATTCCGCTGCTGTTTCCGTGGGCATCTTTGTGTTCTGGTCCTATATGCTGCGCCTGTTTCCGGCGGTGCGCAGCGCCCGTGCGCGGGTCGGGCTGTTGGGGGCCATGTCGCTGGGAAGCGTCGCGATCATCGCCATGTCGAGCTGGCTGAACGCCGCCGCCCTTGCCGGATCTGCAGCGGTGGAACAGCATCTGGCCGAGACCGTGCAGGATTACCAAGGCTCGTTAGAGCGCGCGCATGAGATCACCCTTTCCGCCCAAGGGTTGGAGCGCGACGTTGCCCGTGTCCGTCAAAGCTTCGAGGATCTGAGCGAACAGGAGGCCACGGGCGGGCTGTCGGGCTTGGCGGGGCGTGGTGCCGTGTTCCGCGTGCTGCGTCAGAAATCGGCAGAGCTGTCGGGGCTGGAGGCGCAGATCGCCACCCAGACCCCGCTGGTCAATGACGCCTTTGTCGAGGGCAACCAGATCCTTAGCCGGATGCGCGCGCTGACGGTCGAACCAGGTCCGGTGGAAGCGCGATCGGTCGAATTTTCCGAACAGGCGGTACGGCTTGCCGGGTTGATCACGCGCTTACGGCAACTGTCAGTCGCCCCGCTGGTCGAACGCGCCGCGCAGGATCTGTCGGCCTCGGTCGTGCTGCCCGAACTGGATGGCAGCAGTGTCGAGGTGCGGGGCAATCAGGCCTCGACCATCAGTGCCGTGCTTGAGGTCCTGGCCCAACGTGCCGCCACACTGGAGCGCGCTGCCCAAGACGTGCTGGCCATGGCCCCGCCAACAGAGACGACCTACACCCCGATTTCCAGCGCCGATGCGGTGATCAAATACGCGCGCAACTTCGTGCCCTCCTGGGCTGGCGCGATTGCCATTGATCTGTTGCCCGCCGTGCTGGTCTTCATTCTCGCCATCACCCAAGGGGCGATCCGCGAAGGTCGCGAGGGCAGCGCGATCGAGGAAACACTCACCCTTGCCGAACTGCGGGCCGCGGTGCTGGCAATGCGTGACATGGATGCGGCGATGAAGGGCACATCTGTTGATGAGGACGCGCATGATGACCGCGATGAAAGCACTCCCCATGATATCGTGACCGAGAATCCTGCCCTTAACACGCCTTCGAAAACCACATGAAACTGCGACGTGATCCTTCCAAACGCCCTCCCGTGGCACGGGTTCTGGGCGGCGTTCTGATCTTTCAGCTGGGATTGGCGGGGCTGCTCTTTTGGGGTGATCTGGACGAGGGGCTGCGCCTGCCCGGCTTTGGCCCGCGTGCCCCGGGGCTGACCGAACCCACGCGCCCCGGCGACCAGACCCGCCGGTTTCAACCCGACCGCGCCCGCCCCGGCGGCCGCCCCATGCCGGACACGCCCCTGCCCGAACGGCTGACCCTGACCGTTGTCGAAGGTGGCACGCGCGTGCTGCTGGAAGGGGGCATTATGGCGGGTGATGCCGAACGCATCGAGAAACAGATCACCGCGCTTGATCCCCAACCCGAGGGCGTGATCCTGAATTCGCCTGGTGGGTCGGTCAGCGACGCGCTGCGTCTGGGGCGGTATCTGCGGGATGCCGAGCTCACGACCGCCTTGCGCAGTGGCGATATCTGCTATTCCGCCTGCCCCTATCTATTGGCCGCAGGCACCAGCCGCGACGTGCCAGAGGATGCCTCTGTCGGGGTGCACCAGCATTTTTTCGGTGAAAGCACCCTGCTGCCCGCCTTTGTCGCGGTAGAGGACATCCAGCGCGGCCAAGGCGAGGTCATGACCTATCTGGATCAGATGGGCATCGACCCGCTGGTCATGCAGCACACGCTGGTCACGCCGCCCGATGAAATCTATCTGCTGCTGCCCGAAGAGCTGACCCGCTACCGCTTTGTCGAAAACACCGAGCCAAGCTAGAATACCCCTTGTCGCAGGCGATGGTCGCGCCTACTTAACGGGGGTGACGGGTTCTGCCCTGTTTGTAAAAGTTACATTCCAGTGGCCTTAAGCAAATCCGAGGGAGCTGGCTCTGTTCGAGCCCTGGTTCGTTTATCTGGCGCCCACCTGTACATACAGGTCCTCGGGAATATAGAACAGAACGGCAGCGGTGGTCCCGTCACACTTTCCCGAAAATATCAGCCCGAAAATATCAGGTTGTTCGCTGGTCCGTCGCTGTCGACCATAGACGATGAACTGAGCCTGTCCGGCTCAGAACTCTTCCGGACGGGCTTCGCGGGCCATATGATCCAGAACGGCATTCACGAACTTCGGCTCGTCGCCCCCCTCAAAGAAGGCACGGGCCACGTCGACATATTCGTTGATCACGACCCGCGGCGGCGTTTCCTGTGCGCGCAGCTCGGCACCCGCGGCGCGGAACAGGGCACGCAAAGTAGGGTCGATCCGCGCGATAGCCCATTTAGCCACCAGCGCACGGTCGGTCATCTGGTCAATCGCCGCCTGATAGTTCACCGCCGTCTCAAGCAGGTCTGCAAAATGCCGGATGTCACCATCGATCATTTCCTGACCGTCGTAACTTGCGCCAAAGCGGTGCTCAAGGAACTCCTTGCGCACGGTGTCAAAGCTTTGCGAGGAATGCTCCATCTGAAACAGGGCCTGCACGGCATAAAGCCGCGAAGCTGATTTCATCTTGCGTTTTTGATTGCCCGAAAGGCCGGCGGAGGATGTCATGCTGTCTTGGGTCCGTCATTGTCGCCCGCCATCAGATATTCATCCGAGCGCGGCTTGAAACCGATGTCTTTGCGAATGTCGCCCCACTTACGGCTCAGCGCGATCAGATGCAAGGCCGCAGCTGCCGCACCGCCGCCCTTGTTTTGCCCCGCCGGATCGGCGCGCACGGCGGCCTGTTCGTGGTTCTCGACGGTCAGGATGCCGTTGCCGATACAGATGCCCTGCAACCCCATCAGCTGCAAGGCGCGGCTGCTGTCATTGCACACGGTCTCGTAATGCGTCGTCTCGCCGCGGATGACACAGCCAAGCGCCACGTAGCCGTCAAAATTGCTCTTGCGGTCAGAGATGCCGATGGCGGTCGGGATTTCCAGCGCGCCGGGCATTTCCACCACGTCCCATTCAGCCCCCGCGGCCTTGAGCTCTGCCTTGGCGCCTTTCAGCAAACCCTCGGCGATGTCCGAGTAATAGGGCGAAATGACGATCAGAACCTTAACCGGCGTGTCAAAACGCGGTGTGGTCAGCGTCGTATGATTTCCAGCAGCCATTGCATTTACTCCTGCGTGATGGGGCGCGTGCCCACGATGCTAAGGTCATAGGCGTCCAGCCCCAGATAGCGCGTATCGGGATTATCCGTCAGCAAGATCAGCTTGTGCAGGCCAAGGCTCGCCATGATCTGCGACCCAAGGCCGGTGCGTTTGACGGTACGGGGGCGATCATCCTCTTCGTCCTCGAAACGCAACCGCGGGTCGGGATCGCGGAACAACAGCACCGCGCCACGGCCTTCGTCCGCGATGATCTGCATCGCGCGTGGCAATTCGTCGGCGGGGCTTGGCCCGAGGCCGAGGATATCCTCAAGCGCGTTGATCGCATGGGTGCGCACCAGAACCGGCGCATCCGTCGTGATATCGCCCTTGGACAGGACCACATGATCGGTGCCGCTGATCTCGTCGGTGAAAATCTGCATCTTCCAATCGCCCCCATAGGCAGAGGTCACGGTGCGGCTGTCGCGCTCCACCAGCAGGTTGTCATGCTTGTGGCGATAGGCGATCAGATCGCTGATCGTGCCGATCTTCATGTCGTGCTGCTGACAGAAGGCAACCAGATCCGGCAGGCGGGCCATGGTGCCGTCTTCCTTCATGATCTCGCAGATCACACCCGACGGATGCAGCCCCGCAAGGCGCGAGATATCGACGGCAGCCTCGGTGTGGCCTGCACGGACCAAGACACCGCCATCGCGTGCGCGCAGCGGAAACACATGCCCCGGCGTGGCGATATCCACCGCACCTTTATCCTCGTCGATGGCGACCTTGACGGTCAGCGCACGGTCGGCGGCGGAAATACCGGTGGTCACCCCCTCGCGCGCTTCGATCGATACGGTAAAGGCCGTTTCGTGGCGGGCAGAGTTATTTACCGCCATCATCGGCAGACCCAGCGTGTTGACCCGTTCCTCGGTCATCGGCAGACAGATCAGCCCGCGCCCGTGGGTGGCCATAAAATTGATCGCATCCGCATCCGCGAACTGCGCGGGGATTACCAGATCGCCTTCGTTCTCGCGGTCTTCGTGGTCGACCAGCACGAACATGCGACCCTGACGGGCCTCTTCGATGATGTCTTCGATGGGCGCGATGGCATCCGCCAATTCAGCCTCGACCGGTCCGGGCGTTTCAAATTGCATGGGGTCACCTCAATCGTTGTTGCATTGGCACATACCCCACCCCACGCTCCTTTGCCAGAGCAGGGCCGCCCCCCTCCCTGCTTCATTTTGCCAAATAAACTCAATTCCGCACCGTCACCGCGCGCGGCGGTCCGCGTTAAGCCCCGAAATAGCGCGCGGCCTCCACATAGCCCGCCGCCTTGCTTGCAGTGGCCCAGTCCCGCTCCAATCCGGTGTCGCCGATGATCAGCACCTGATCGCCGACCAGTTTGCGCCCTTGAACCACCTGCCCCAGATGATCGCGCATCGCGCTCCAGCTGTCGGTGAACTTGGGGGCCTCGGCCACATGGTCCAGCACGGGATTCGCCTGTGCCACACTGTCGGGCCGCAGCGGGCGATGTACCAGCGCCAGCTTTTGGGCGCGCTGCACCTTGTCCAGCACCTCGGCCTCGCGCAGGGGGATATGCGGTGCCCCCGCACGGACCACCCGCAGCGCATTGGACGAGAACAGCAGCGCCAGAATATCGCGCCCCGTGGCCTGACGGACCGCGGCATAGGCCTTGTAGTCCAACCCCAGCTCGCGGGCGCGCGCCACGCGCATCTTGACGACCATCAGCGGGATCGCTGAAGGCATCGCCGCCTCGCGTGCCTTTTGCCACTGGAAAGCGCGCCATTTCTGGCCGCGCTCAAGGCTGGGGCCCTGATTATGTCCGATCCCCGCGATCATGACATTTCCGCCAGCCGCGCAACATAGCGGGCCAATGTGTCGATCTCTAGGTTGATGCGGTCCCCGACAGCGACATCACCCCATGTGGTCACCTCTTTGGTGTGGGGGATAAAGTTGATGCCGAAATCGCAGCCGTCGACCTCGTTCACGGTCAGCGAGGTGCCGTTCAGCGCGACAGAGCCTTTGGGGGCAATGAAACGCGCCAAGTCTTCGGGCGCGCGCAGGGTCACGCGGGTGCTGTCGCCCTCATCGCGCAGCGCCACCACCTCGGCCACACCATCGACATGGCCCGACACGATGTGCCCGCCCAATTCGTCCCCGACCTTTAGCGCGCGTTCAAGGTTCAGACGGCGTCCGACCTCCCATGCGCCAAGGTTGGTCTTGTCCACGGTCTCGGCGCTGATCTGCACCTCGTACCAATCGGCCCCCAGATCCACCACGGTCAGGCACACGCCATCACTGGCGATAGAGGCCCCCATATCGATGCCGCTGGTATCATAGCCGGTTTCGATCCGCGCGCGCAGGTCGCCTTGCTGTTCAAGCTTGGTGATCTTTCCGATGTCCGTGATAATGCCTGTAAACATGCGCCTGCCTCTTCTATACTGGTCGCTACTGAAGTAGACCTCTGCCCGCAGCATGACAAGTCCACAGACACGCCACATTTTCGCCGGTATCCGGTGTTTGTCTGCCCGATGACCAAGATAAACCGAAAGCAACCGATGAACGCCGCAGCACCCCGTGAACGGGTCTTCCTTTTCCTGCAAGGGCCGCATGGCCCCTTCTTCAACCGTCTGGGCAAGATGCTTCGTCTGGCGGGGGCGCAGGTTTGGCGTGTGGGGTTCAACGCAGGCGATCGGGCCTTCTGGTTCCACCCGCGCAGCTATATCCCGTTTCGCGGAACAGCTGACACGTGGAAAGACACCTTTGTTGCGCTGCTCGCCGACAAGGATGTCACAGATATCGTGCTTTATGGCGACACCCGCCCGATCCACGCCCAAGCCGTGGCCGAGGCCAAGGCGCGCGGGCTGACCGTGCATGTCTTTGAAGAAGGCTACATGCGCCCCTATTGGGTCACCTATGAACGCGGCGGCTCCAACGGCAATTCACGGCTGATGGACATGACCATCGAACAGATGCAGGCCGCATTGGCCAATTCGGATATGGAGGCCCCCCTCCCCCCCGGTCATTGGGGTGATATGCGCCAGCATGTGTTCTATGGCGCGCTCTATCACTGGTTTGTGCTGTTCCGGAACGGCGACTACCGTAACTTCCGCCCGCACCGCAGCTTGCCGGTGACCAAGGAGTTCAAGCTGTACCTCAAGCGGCTGCTGCTGATGCCCGCGCTGGCGCTGGACCGGCTGATCGCAACGCTGCGTATCCGGCTGGGCGGCTTCCCCTACCATCTGGCGCTGCTGCAACTGGAGCACGACAGCTCGTTCCAGGAACACTCCCCCTTCGAGACGATGACCGATTTCCTGACCGTGGTGCTGGAAGGTTTCGCCAAGGGCGCGCCGCGCCACCATCATGTAGTTGTGAAGGCCCATCCGTTGGAAGACGGCCGCGCACCTCTGCGCCGCGTGGTCAAACAGGTGGCGCGAGATCTGGGTGTCGCGGACCGGGTGCATTTCGTGCGCGGCGGCAAGCTGGCGCAGCTGCTCAACGATGCCCGCACCGCCGTTACCGTGAACTCCACCGCCGGTCAGCAGGTGCTGTGGCGCGGAATTCCGCTCAAGGTGTTTGGCAGCGCCGTCTATGCGAAACCCGAATTCGTCTCGGACCAGCCGCTGGCGCAATTCTTTGCCGCCGCCTCGCGCCCCGATAACAAGGCCTACAAGGATTATCGCCGGTATTTGCTGGAAACTTCGCAGGTGCCGGGCGGATTTTATGCGGCACGCGCGCGCACGCAGTTGATGCGGCAAGTGGTCGATATGATGCTTGCCCCCGAAGACCCCTACGACGCGCTAGAGCTGGGAACCGCGGCACCAAGGCAACAGTTGCGGGCCGTCACCTGAGCGTTTTTCGCCCAGACAGTAGCTTTTCGATCCAATCTGCGCTAAGCCGATGATAATTACGCCGAAAAAATCGGCGAATTCGAGGCAGAACAAGAACAGGTCGAGGAGACCGGGCAGTGAAATCCGTACCCTTCCGGTGGGCGCGTCCCATCGCATTACTTGCGGCTATGGCCGTGGTATCTTCATGTGGCCTTCCGCAGGTTGGCCCGAACAAACGTCAGATCTTTGCCGGATCGGTCCAGAAGGAAGGCGACGCATTTGTTGTCGCCGTCAACGACCGTGTAACCCGCGCCACCGCCGTCGCCCCCGCGCTTGGCTTTAGCCCGGGGTTCATCAACGCCGGTCAGCTTGGGTCGGATACGATCAACCCCGGTGATACGCTGGGGCTGACGATCTGGGAAAACGTCGATGATGGCTTGCTGGCCGCCCAAGGGGCCAACGCCACCGTGCTGGAAGAAGTGCAGGTCGACGGATCGGGGTTCATCTTTGTGCCCTACGCGGGCCGGATCAAGGCCGCTGGCAATTCCCCCGAAGCGATCCGCCGCATCATCACCAACAAACTGTCCGAACAAACGCCGGACCCGCAGGTTCAGGTGCGCCGTCTGGCCGGTGACGGGGCGACCGTGTCGCTTGTCGGCTCTGTCGGTGCGCAGGGTGTCTATGCGATTGAACGACCGACGCGCACGCTTGCCACCATGCTGGCGCGTGCCGGTGGTGTGACCATCACCCCCCAAATCGCGCAGGTCACCGTGCTGCGTGGCAATCAGCGGGGCAAAATCTGGCTTGAAGATCTTTACAGCCACCCAGAGCTCGACATCGCCCTGCGCGGCGGGGATCGCATCCTGATCGAGGAAGATACACGGTCCTTTGTGGCCCTTGGTGCCACCGGCGCGCAGCAGAAAGTCCCGTTCGAGACCAAGAACCTGTCGGCGCTTGAAGGCATCGCACAGGTGGGCGGGCTGAACGCGGGCACCGCTGACCCGACAGGTGTTTTCGTCTTCCGCAACGAACCCGAAGCGGTCGTGGCACAGGTTCTGGGCCGCAATGACCTGCAAGGCGCACAGCGCATGGTCTATGTGCTTGACCTGACCAAGCCCAACGGCATGTTCATGGCCCGCGATTTCGTAATCCGTGATGGCGATACGCTCTACGTCACCGAAGCCCCCTTCACCCAGTGGAGCAAGGTCATCTCCTCGATCACGGGGTCGGCCAGCTCGGTCAACAACCTGTCGTCGCTCGCGTCGAGCAACTGATCTGGACCGATGGCTTTAGGGCCTGAAATATACGACACACCCGCCGCCGGTTCCCCACGGGACCGGCGGCTTTTTGTGTTTAACGGAGGTTTCATCACCAACCGGCGGGTGCGGCGCATCTTGCAGCTGTCGGGCTATAGCCTGCATCTGGGCATGCCGCGCGACGGGGATGCCATCGCTGTCTGGGGCAATGCTGGCACCGCGCATCGTGGGCTGGCCGTCGCATCCAAAAAAGGGCTACCCGTTGTCCGCGTCGAAGACGCGATGCTGCGGTCGCTGTTTCCCGGTCGCGCAGGCGAGCCGACGCTGGGGCTGCTGGTCGATCACAAGGGGCTGCATTTCGATCCGGCACAGCCCTCCGAGCTTGAGGACATCCTGACCAGCCACCCGCTGGATGACACGGCTTTGCTGGACCGCGCGCGCGGTGCCATCCACCGCATCACCGAGGCGCATCTGACCAAATACAGCGGGTTCGACACCGCGCACCCCGCGCCGGATCCCGGCTATGTGCTGGTGATAGACCAGACCTTGGGTGATGCGTCGGTCGCGGCCTCGGGCGCGGACCGGTCGCGGTTCCTTGAGATGCTGGTCTTTGCCCAGCAAGAGAACCCCGGCGCGCGGATCATCATCAAGACCCATCCGGAAACCGCAAAGGGCTATCGCAGCGGTCATTTCGGGCCTGAGGACGCCAACGACCGCATCACCCTGCTGACCGCACCCATCAGCCCCTGGACCCTGTTTGAAGGGGCCGTGCGTGTCTATACCGTGTCGTCACAGATGGGGTTCGAGGCGATTTTCGCAGGCCACAAGCCCCGGGTCTTCGGGCAGCCCTTCTATGCGGGCTGGGGCCTGACCGAAGACGAATTCCCCGTGCAGCGGCGCCAACGTGTGCTGACCCGTGCGCAACTTTTTGCGGGGGCGATGATCCTTTATCCCAAATGGTACGATCCGCACCGTGACTGCCTGTGTGATCTGGAAACCGTGATAGAGGCGATGGCCGCGCAAACCCGAGCCTGGCGCGAAGACCACCGGGGCTGGGTCGCCTCTGACATGCGCCTGTGGAAACGTCAGCCCTTGCAGCGCTTCTTCGGCCGCTGGTCGCCGGTGACCTACCAGAATGATCCAAAGGCCGCCCGCGCCACAGGCAAGCCCTGGATGGTCTGGGCCTCGAAAGCAACGCAGGCCCATGCCGGCGCCCTGCGGGTCGAGGACGGTTTCCTGCGCTCGCGCGGATTGGGGGCCGATCTGGTGCCGCCCCTGTCGCTGGTCTGCGATGATCTGGGTATCTACTATGACCCGCGCAGCCCCAGCCGGTTGGAACAGCTGATCACGTCGCGCGCCAAAATGCGCCCCGACCAGTCGCGCCGCGCGGCACGGTTGATTGCGGCTCTGCGCGACGCGGGGCTAAGCAAGTATAACCTTGGCGGCGGTGGCGATCTGGACGCCCTGCCCGCCGGACGGCGCATTCTGGTACCGGGTCAGGTGGAGGACGACGCCTCCATCCGTGCGGGCACCGATGCGGTATCCACCAATCTGGCGCTGCTACAAGCCGCGCGCGCCGCGCATCCCGACGCCGTGATCCTGTACAAGCCCCATCCCGACGTAGAGGCCGGGCTGCGCCTTGGCGCGATTGACGCAGGCGGGCTGGCGGACCGAGTGCTGACCGATGCCGACCCCATCGCCCTGCTGGCGCATGTGGATGAGGTTTGGACCATGACATCGCTGCTGGGGTTCGAGGCCCTGCTGCGCGGCGTCAAGGTGGTGACCTTAGGTGCCCCCTTCTACGCGGGCTGGGGGCTGACCGAAGACCGCGGCGATATCCCGGCGCGGCGAAGGGCAGAGGTGAGCATCGAAGGTTTGGCGCATTCCGCCTTGATCGATTATCCGCGCTACTTTGATCCGCGCAGCGGTACCGCCTGCCCGGTCGAGGTGGTGGTGGAGCGGTTGGCTTCGGGTGATCTGCCGCGGCGCGGGGTGGCGAACCGGGTGCTGGCGAAGCTGCAGGGCGTGTTTGCCACACAGGCGCATTTGTGGCGGCGGCATGGGTGAGAGGTCGGGACTGTTGCAGATCAGAGGCGGGGGCCAGCCCCCGCGCCCCCGGGATTTTAAGCCATTTGGAAGGGGTTAGGCGGGCGTGTTGGCCCGGTGCCAGATGTGGATCAGGTCGGGGCCGATGCGCGAAGTTTCGGTCAGGGTGAAGCGCGGGGCCTGCGCCAGACGTTGAAGCTGCAGCGGCGCGATGGCGGGCAAGCCGTCCGCGCCAAGGGCCAGACCCGACGTAAACCCGACGAGTTGATCCACGAGATCCGCCTTTAGCAGCGTCGCGGCCAGTCCGCCGCCCCCCTCGCAGAAGATGCGTGTCAGACCGTGGCGTCCAAGCTGCTGGAGCATGTCATCGGCGTCGATCTGGCCCATCTTTGGTGCGCAAGAGATCAGCGTCGCGCCAAGGCTTTCCCACGTCCCGATCAGCTCTGCCGGGGCCTTGGGGCCGTGGCAAAGGATCAGGGGGATGTCATTGGCGGTTCTGGCGAGCGTGCCATTCAGGGGGATGTCCAGCCCGTTCGACACAGCGATCCGTGTCGGCTGGCGCGTGGTGCCAAGGTCGCGCACGGTCAGGCTGGGGTCATCCTGCCGCGCCGTGCCACCGCCCACCATGACCGCGTCATGGCGACTGCGCATGGCATGGACCACGCGGCGGGCGGGCGGGGCTGTGATCCACTGGCTTTCGCCCGACGCGGTGGCAATGCGACCGTCAAAGCTGCTCGCGAGTTTGAGCGTCACCATCGGGCGGCCTTCGTCGACACGCAGGAAAAAGCCCAGGTGATCCGCGCGGGCTTCATCTTCGAGCACGCCCACGTCAACGATAATGCCCGCCGCACGGAGGATCGCAATACCTTTGCCGCTGACGCGTGGATCGCTGTCGGTGCAGGCGATCACCACGCGCGCAGGCTTGGCGGCGACAAGCGCATCGGCGCAGGGCGGCGTCTTGCCGGTATGGGCGCAGGGTTCGAGGGTGACGTAGACCGTCGCCCCCTGTGCCGCAGACCCGGCCTGACGCAGCGCTTGGGGTTCCGCATGGGGCCTGCCGCCCGGCTGGGTCCAGCCACGCCCGACAATGCGGCCTTGTTGCACGATGACGCAGCCCACGGCGGGATTGGGCCAGACAGCCCCCTGCCCGCGCCGGCCCAGCGACAAGGCCAGCGCCATAAAGCGCGCGTCGTCAGGCATGTTTATTCGTCCGCAGGGGTATCGGGTCGCAGTTCCTGCACGAATTTATCGAAATCATCTGCCGCCTGAAAGTTCTTGTAGACGCTGGCAAAGCGGACGTAGGCGACGGTGTCGATGCGGGCCAGCGCCTCCATCACGATCTCGCCTATCTGTTTCGATCCGACATCGGTTTCGCCCATGCTTTCCAAACGGCGCACGATGCCGCTGATCATCTGATCGATCCGTTCCGGATCAATCGGGCGTTTCTGCATCGAGATCCGGATAGAGCGTTCGAGCTTGTCACGGTCGAAATCCTCGCGCTTGCCCGAGGTTTTGACGACAACCAGATCGCGTAGCTGCACCCGTTCATAGGTTGTAAACCGACCCCCGCAGGCGGGACAGAAACGGCGGCGGCGGATCGAAACGTGATCCTCGGCCGGGCGGCTGTCTTTAACTTGGGTGTCGATATTTCCGCAAAACGGGCAGCGCATAGCCGGTCCCCTTATCTTAAACCTGCTCAATAGGGGGTGAAACACCCCCATTCCCCAAAACTATAGGACCAACGCGAGGTTTTGGGTAGGGGCGAAATGCCCATCTATATGTTGTAGCGGGGAAAACTGCCCTGAACTTTGCCTGATACCATGCGTTGTCCCTGCAAGACGACTGATCTGAAAGGAATTCACTATGACCAAGACGCTTTTCATCACCGGAGCCTCAAGCGGGATCGGTGCTGCCACCGCCCGCGCTGCTGCCAAGGCCGGCTGGAACGTCGGGCTTTTCGCCCGCAGCGAAGACAAGCTGAAAGATCTCGCGCGCGAGATCGGGGATCAGGCGCTTGTGCTGACCGGAGATGCCACGCAATACGACGATCAGGAACAGGCCATGAGCCGCCTTGCGCAGAAGTTCGGGCAAATCGATGCTGTCTTTGCCAATGCAGGACGGGGGACATCGCCGGGCGGCACCGAAAAGGGTGACCCGGACGACTGGAAATCGATGATCGATCTGAACGTGATGGGTGCGCTGTATACGGCCCATGCCGCGATGCCATATCTGCGCAAGACCACGGGGCAGTATGTTGTGACCGGTTCCGCCGCGGGACGCCGCCACATCAAAGGGTCGATCTACGGCGCGACCAAGTTTTTTATCCACGGCTTTGCGGGCAACCTCGCCGACGAAATGGCGGAATGGGGCGGGCGCTGTATGGTTGTCTCTCCCGGGATGGTGGACACGGCGTTCTTTGACGAAGCCAAGCCCGACAAGCTGAAACCGGAAGACGTGGCATCGGCCGTGATGCATGCGCTAGAGGCACCGGCCCACGCAGCCGTGCGCGAGATCCACTTGATGCCGGTGGATTGAGTTCAGGCGAAATGCACCGCGATGCGCCTGCTATGGGGCGCGTCGCGGTGTTCGAACAGATAGATGCCTTGCCATGTGCCCAACACCATGCGGCCTGCAACCACGGGGATGCTGAGCGTAACGGGCAGCACTGCCGCCTTGATATGCGCGGGCATGTCATCTGGCCCTTCCAGCGTATGCCGGAGGTAGGACATTGACGGGTCATCCGCAGGCGGCACCAGACGCGAGAAATAGGCCAGCAGATCGCGTTGCACATCCGGGTCCGCGTTTTCCTGAATAAGCAGCGAGGCGGAGGTATGGCGCAGAAACAGTGTCACCAACCCGTCAGAGCGTTGCCCTGACAGCGCCTGTTGCACCTGATCCGTCACCTCGTAGAGCCCCTGCCCGCCGGTCTTGACCGTAAACTCGCTATTCATTCCGCCCGCCTTGTGCTGATGGGTCAGGCTAGCCTCAACGCCCGGGCGATTGCAAACCACCGCAGAGCGTGATCCCATGGCTGATGGTCATGGCCGACCCGGCCTTGGTCAAGGATCCGCCCAGGATCACGACGGGCGACGGGGTCAGCCCCGCGGGATCCAGCGTGAAGGTGACACCACCATCGCCGCCAAAACCACGCGCGCGCGGTTCGCTTACATATAGCTTTTGGCTGTCCTGCACGCCCATTTCCCGCAGCGCATAATCCGCCGCGGCACACCAATGCCCGCGCGCACCAAAGCCGGTGCTGCCGCTGATATGCACGCCGCCCTCGGTCGGTGTGAAAGTCAGACGGTCACTCGGCACATAGGCCTGTGCGAAGGCTGGGGTCGTTGCCAATGTGGCCAGTACGAAAGCGGTGGTCAGGGTTTTCATTGTGGTATTCCTAGTTTTCAAAAGTCTTTAAGTTCAAGGATGTAGTCCTTGCAGAACTGGATGGCGTGACCCATGGGCAGGGCCTGACCCGCGTTGCGCACAGATACCGAATAGGATTTGAACGCAGGCTCTGACAGCTCTGCATCATTCAAGGTAAAGACGACGCCCGTGCGCCCTACCCCGCTGATAGATGGCCCGCGCGGCGTCTTGACGTAGATCTCAGCGGCGCTTGGCGTGCCCAGCCTTTCCTCGGCAAATTCGGCGGCGGCACACCACATGCCCCTGGCCCCTTCGCCATGATCCTCGATCACCTCGAAGGATGCGCCCGACAGCGGGATGACCTGCAGCTCGTTTACCGCGGTAAAGGATTGCGCAAACGCGGCGAGCGGGGCGGCAGAGAGAATGGCGGCAAGGGCAAGGCGTTTCATGGCGGCTCCTGTTTGGTGCGTGGTTCACAGATAGGCTGCGCGGCGGGATTTTAAATTCACAGCTTCGAGATCGTCGCTTCAGCGCATGAAAAAAGGCGGGTGCCTGAACACCCGCCTTTCAAAACTCTCGCGATCAAGCGCTTACTGATCGAGGAACGACCGCAGCTTGCGCGACCGGCTTGGGTGCTTGAGCTTGCGCAGCGCCTTCGCCTCGATCTGACGGATACGTTCGCGGGTCACGCTGAACTGCTGTCCGACTTCTTCCAACGTGTGGTCGGTGTTCATGCCGATGCCGAAGCGCATCCGCAGCACCCGTTCCTCGCGCGGGGTGAGGCTGGCCAGAACCCGTGTCGTGGTCTCCTTGAGGTTTTCCTGAATGGCACTGTCGAGCGGCAGCACGGCATTCTTATCCTCGATGAAATCACCAAGCTGGCTGTCTTCCTCGTCGCCAATAGGCGTTTCAAGAGAGATCGGCTCTTTGGCGATCTTCATCACCTTGCGCACTTTTTCAAGCGGCATCTGCAGTTTCTCGGCCAGTTCCTCCGGCGTCGGCTCGCGGCCAATCTCGTGCAGCATCTGGCGGCCGGTCCGAACCAGCTTGTTGATTGTCTCGATCATATGCACCGGAATACGGATGGTGCGCGCTTGGTCGGCGATCGAACGGGTGATCGCCTGACGGATCCACCATGTCGCATAGGTCGAGAATTTATAGCCGCGACGGTATTCGAACTTGTCGACGGCCTTCATCAGGCCGATGTTCCCTTCCTGAATAAGATCAAGGAACTGCAAGCCACGGTTGGTGTATTTCTTGGCGATCGAGATCACGAGACGCAAGTTCGCCTCGACCATTTCTTTCTTGGCCTGACGGGCCTCTTTCTCGCCCTTCTGAACCTGCTGCACGATGCGGCGGAATTCAGAGATATCAAGACCGACGTATTGACCCACCTGCGCCATATCAGCCCGCAGCTCGTCCACCTTGTCAGAGGACCGTTCGATGAACATCTGCCAACCGCGACCGGATTTCTCGGCCATCCGCTCCATCCAGTTGGGGTCCAGCTCGTAGCCGCGATAGGCGTCGACGAATTCCTTGCGGTTGATGCGCGCCTGGTCGGCAAGCTTCACCATCGCAGAGTCGATCTGCATGATGCGGCGATTGATGCCGTAAAGCTGGTCGATCAGCGCTTCGATACGGTTGTTATGCAGGTGCAGGTCGTTGACCAAAGCCACGATCTCGGAGCGGACGCGCTGGTACTCTTCCTCATCGGTCTTCGAAAAGGTGCCGTCCTCGTTCAGGGTGGCCGAAATCCGGCTGTCCTGGATTTGGCTCAACTTGACGTAGTCATCGGCAATGATGTCGAGCGCTTCCAGCACTTGCGGCTTCAGCGCGGCTTCCATTGCGGCCAGCGACATGTTGGCCTGTTCGTCATCATCCTCGTCGTCGTCATCGTTCGAGATCGGGTTGCCGTCGGCGTCCACTTCGCTTGTGCTTTCGGCGGGCTTTGTCTCGGTGCCCGCGGTTGGCACGACCGGAGTCGTTTCCTCTTCGTCGCCCATCTGGGTGCCGAATGTCGCCTCGAGGTCGATGACATCGCGCAGCAAAATGTCTTCGGACAAAAGTTCGTCGCGCCAGATCGTGATCGCCTGGAAGGTCAGCGGGCTTTCACACAGCCCCGCGATCATCGTGTTGCGCCCTGCCTCGATCCGCTTGGCGATGGCAATCTCGCCCTCGCGGCTCAGCAGTTCAACCGATCCCATCTCGCGCAGATACATGCGAACGGGGTCATCCGTGCGGTCCAGTTTTTCGGACGTGCCAGAGGACAGCGCCACATCACGGTTGCTTTCCGTGGTCGCAATTTCGGTCCCGCCCTTGGCGTCTTCTTCTTCGGCTTCTTCGTCTTCGATCACGTTGATGCCCATTTCGGACAGCATCGACATCACATCCTCGATCTGCTCCGAGCTGACTTGGTCAGGGGGCAGAACGGTGTTCAGCTGATCGTAGGTGATATAGCCCTTTTCACGGGCTTCGCCGATCATCTTTTTGACGGCGGCTTGGCTCATATCAAGCGAATGGCCGGCATCCTGGTCGTCAGACTTCGCGTCTTCGTTCGTGTCTTTGGCGGCCATGAAATTTCCTCCAGCGAATGGGTGCGAATCACGTGACGTGATTCGGTTGTTCGAATCATGCGGGGTTCTGGGTGATTCTTAAACCCGTTACCCTGTATTTTGTTAAACATCCCGGCGAAAAAGCCACGCCGGGTTCATTTTTTGTCTTTCGCATCACCCTTCAGGATCGACCCCAGCAATGCGTCAAAAGCGCTGCGTTCGTCCCGGCTGATGTGGGCACCGTTCTCGGCAATGTCGTATTCTGCGGTATCTTCCTGCCCGCTGCGCTGTGCGCGATCAGCGTTGCGTGCCGCTTCGCCCAACCGCCATGTCAGCCCTTCATCCGCGGTGCCGGTCAGATCTTCGACCGCATCGGCAATCTCTTCGTCCAGCCCGCGCACGGCTTCCAGCTTGCCCAGTTCTTCGGCGACAGTCATGCGCGTCTTTTCCAGGTTGCCAGGGCTTCGGATGCAGGGCGTGATGGCTACGTGGCGCTGCGACAGCATGTTTTCAAGGGTGTACTCCCCCACCGCGTCATAAATCTTTTCGCGCAACACCGCCGGATCGTGATGCACATGGCGCAACATCAAATCGCGGATACGTCCGTGATCCGGGTCCTGACAGCGCATCGCGGCCAGCCCGTTCTCGAACTCTTCCACCAGCTGCGGACAGCCCAGCAGGGCCATCAGGATCACCGCCTCGCGCAGATGCTCCGTCGCTCCCAGCCCGGCTGCGGTCACCAGAATAGAGGATTTCGCACTCGGGGACGGCCCCTGCGGCGCGGGGGCCCATTTGCCACCACCGGAAGCGCGCGCGACGGGGCTAAAATCTCTCTTGGCCTTTTGCGGACGGAAGAGCTGCCAGCGCAGATCCTTGATTTCCTGACCATAATGGCTGCGGATCGACGGGTCTTTGATCATCATGATCTTTTCGCGCAGCGCCTTGTCCAACCCTGCCTTACGCTCGGGGCTGTCGAAAACGCGGCCGTCGGTCTCGCGCTGCCAGAGCAGACGCACCATCGGCATCGCGTTATCCAGTAACTTTTGCAACGCCGGCGCCCCGTGCGCGCGGAGCAGATCATCCGGATCCTGACCGTCAGGCATCACGGCAAAACGCAAGGATTGCCCCGCCTCAAGCAGCGGCAGCGCCAAATCGATCAAGCGCATGGCCGCACGTTGACCCGCCGCATCCCCGTCCAGCGTGATGATCGGCTCGGGCGAGATGCGCCACAACATCTGCAGCTGGCTCTCGGTGATCGCCGTGCCCAAGGGGGCCACCGCCGCGCCGAAACCGGCCTGCACCAATGCAATCACATCCATATAGCCTTCGGCCACGATCAACGGCTTGCCCTGCCCTGCCGCTGTCCGCGCATCACGCACATTGTAGAGGCTGCGGCCTTTGTCAAAAAGCTCCGTCTCGGGGGAGTTCAGATATTTGGCGTTGTCATTCGGGTCCATTGCCCGCCCGCCAAAGGCAATCGCCCGCCCCCGGGCATCCCTGATCGGATACATGATCCGGCCCCGGAAAGTATCATAAGGCCGCCCGCCCTTGGACGAAGGCTTGGCCAGCCCCGCCCCAAGGATCAACGCATCCTCGACATTCTTGGCCTTCAGGTGATCCCAAAGCCCTTGCCACTGGTCCGGCGCGAAGCCGATTTCCCATTGCTCCAAGGCCTGCGGCGTCAGCCCGCGCCCGGCAAGATAGTCGCGCGCGGCCCCTGCCGCAGCGGTGCGCAGCTGCAGCCGGAAGTACTGCACCGCCAGCTCCATCACCTCGGCCAGTTGCGTGCGCTTATCCGCCTTCTCCTGCGCGCGCGGGTCTTGTTTCGGCATGGGCATCCCGGCCTCACGCGCCAGAATCTCTACCGCTTCCATAAAGCTGACATTCTCGGTCTCGCGCACGAAAGAGATCGCGTCCCCCTTGGCGTGGCACCCGAAACAATAGTAGAATCCCTTGCGGTCATCGACATGGAAGCTGGCGGATTTTTCCTGGTGGAACGGGCACGGAGCCCACATATCGCCCTTGCCCTGATTGGACTTGCGCGGATCCCACATCACTTTGCGCCCCACCACCTGTGACAGGCTGGCACGGCTGCGCAGTTCATCCAAAAATCCAGGGGGCAGGCTCATACTGTTTTATATTGGGTCGGCAGGGCCAAAGTCCAGCACCCAAAGCCTGCGCGACGGGCTTCATTTTGCCGGATAAACTCCGGGGGGATCGTCCGTCAGGGCGATGGGGGCTGGCCCCCGTCCTACCGCCCCGACAGGGACTACGGCACGATCAAACGACGCGCGCGGACGTCACTGGCCCAAACACATTTCGTTCCAGGCGGCAGAAAGGTCGTTGCCCTTCACGTCGCGCATTTTCATTTCATAGACCCAAGGGGCGACCAGCGGGACAACCGCGTCATAGCGATCGGGCCATTCGGGGTTCTTGGAGGCGATGTGATCCGGCACGTCACGCTCTTTCACGCGGTCGATCCGCGCTTGCCGGACGGCCTGCACGACATCTGCCTGATACTGGCAATCGGTTTCAGCGCTGGTGGCGGCGAAGACAGGCGCGCTGGACGTCGCCAGTGCTGCGGCAATCATGAGTTTACCAAATTTCATCGTCACATCTCCTAAATGTTTCTTTGCAAGCCCGCCGCCCTTCCACGGCCTACGCCGTTTAAAGTTAAAGGCTGCAGCGGACATGAGAGCGGGTGCTCATGGCGCAGGAACCTAGCCAGCCCCCGTTGGAATACAAGTGACAGAGCGGTTTTCCGCAGTACGCGCTTGGCGGTTTGGCGCGTCTTTGCCGAAAGCCGCTATCACAGCGGCTTTCGGGGAACTTTTCAGGGGCGCAGCATAGGGCCCGCGCGAGGTTACAGCCCCTTTGCGCGGTAGCTGGCGGCGACCTTGCCTATGCTGACCAGATAGGCGGCGGTGCGCAGGTCTTCGACATCGTCGCGGCTGTGCCAGACGTCCGCCATCGACCGGTAGGCGTCGCTCATCGTGTCGTAAAGACCCGAGCGGACCAGCTCAAGCTCCCCGGCGCCCCGCAGGTATTTATCCTTGAAGTTCGGGCTTAGCTGCCAGCCGACACCGCTATCGGCGCTCAGACGTTCCAGCTCGTCCACCAACAGCTGGTGGCGGCTTTCCTCGTTGCGGCGCTGCATACGGCCAAAACGGATGTGGCTCAGGTTCTTGACCCATTCGAAATAGGACACCGTCACACCGCCGGCGTTGGCATACATGTCAGGGATGATCACCACGCCTTTTGCACGCAGGATATCATCGGCACCGGCGGTTACAGGGCCGTTGGCGGCTTCGACGATCAGCGGGGCCTTGATGCTATGCGCGTTGGTCAGGTTAATCACCCCTTCCAGCGCCGCAGGGATCAGGATGTCACATTCCGCTTCCAGCAGCTTGGCACCGTCTTCTTCAAGGGGCGCATCGGGATAGCCCTTGATCGTGCCGTGCATGGAAATCCAGCGGTGCACCTCTTCCACATCAAGACCACGGTCATCGAACAACGCGCCATCACGTTCAATGATCGCGGTGATCTTGCAGCCATCCTCTTCGCTCAGGAACTTGGCGGCGTGGTAGCCCACATTGCCCAAGCCCTGCACCACAACGCGTTTCCCGTCCAGCTCGCCGCCCAGACCGGCCTTTTCCATCCCCTTGGTGTCGCGGAAGAAAGCGTGCAGCGCATATTGCACGCCGCGGCCCGTCGCCTCGGTCCGACCGTGGATGCCACCCGCGTTGATCGGCTTGCCCGTCACACAGGCAACCCCGTTGATGTCCGTGGTGTTCATGCGCTTGTACTGATCCGCGATCCAGGCCATTTCGCGCTCGCCCGTGCCCATGTCGGGGGCGGGAACGTTTTGCGCGGGGTTGATCATATCGCGCTTGATCAGCTCGTATGCGAAACGGCGGGTGATCAGTTCCAGCTCGTGTTCGTCATAGTCGCGCGGATCAATGCACAGCCCGCCTTTGGAGCCCCCGAACGGCGCTTCGACCAGCGCGCATTTATAGGTCATCAACGCCGCCAGCGCCTCTACCTCGTTCTGGTTCACGCCGGGGCTGTACCGGATGCCGCCCTTGACCGGCTCCATATGTTCGGAATGGACCGAGCGATAGCCGGTGAAGGTCTGGATACCGCCGCGCAGGCGCACGCCGAAACGCACCGTGTAGGTGGCGTTGCACACGCGAATCTTCTCTTCCAGACCCGGCGACAGGTCCATCAGGGCCACCGCCCGGTTAAACATGATGTCGACGCTATCGCGAAAGCTCGGTTCGGTTCCGGGGTTCATTCTACGCTCCTAAATTGGCTCTGCGACCCTGATGCGGGCCGGTTCATCGCCTCGCCTTTTGAACATGGCACCTGCGTCAAGCAAAGCTGTAAATCACCATATTTCGAAGTTTTCGCACAAATTTTAATCAGTTTGAAAACTTATCGCCCAAGGCGAGTAGTCACGGCACATCAGACAAGCAGTGCGCGAAGTTTCCTGACAGGGGACAGTCCGGCTGCCCGGGCGGGATCTGCCCTGAAAACGGCCTGAGTATACACTTTTTTAAACGTATTTCGCCCTATTTCGGCCAACTTCACCCCGCATATCTGCTGGCAACGCCGATCCGCCCGAAATGCGTCTGTCGCATGGGTCGCACGAATAAGGACATGGAAATGCCGGTGAACGATACAGTGAGTAAATGGGTAACCCTCCCCCTGCGCAAGCGGCTGACGCGGTTCGCCCGTGAAGACGACGGGCTGGTGACGATCCTCGCGCTTTTCATGATCATGATGATGATCGCCGTGGGCGGCATCCAGCTAGATTTCATGCGCCACGAGATGGAACGCTCGCGCCTGCAAGCTGTGTCCGATCGTGCCGTTCTGGCCGCTGCCGATCTGGATCAGATGCGCGACCCCAAAACGGTGGTGGAAGACTACTTTGCCAAATCGGGGATGACCGAGTTCCTGTCGAATGTCACTGTCGACGACGGTCTGAACTTTCGCACCGTGACGGTCGACGCAAGCAAGGACATGGACACCCAGTTCATTGGCCGCTTTGGTTTCCCCACGCTCGAAGTGCCCGCCCACAGTCAGGCGGAAGAGCGCGTTGCGAAAGTCGAAATCTCGCTCGTGCTCGATATCTCGGGTTCGATGAAGACGAACAACCGTTTGGGCGAGGTACAGGACGCTGCCGATATCTTTTTGGACACGGTGCTGAAGGACGAAAACGAAGACCTGATTTCAGTCTCACTCGTTCCCTACTCAGAACAAGTAAACGCTGGGCCGTTGATCATGGACCGTATGAACGTGAACAGAAAGCATGACTATTCCCACTGCATTGATTTCGACAATGATGACTTCAATTCGATCTCGATGAATAGCAGCACACGGTATGACCAGATGCAGCACTTCCAGTGGAACTACGATGGCCGCAACAACTACCGCGACGATACGGTTTGCCCGCGCTACGATTATGAGCGTATTACCCCGTTTTCGCAAAACAAACGCACGTTGAAGAACCAGATCGATGATCTTGTACCGCGCGCTGGTACGTCGATCTTTCTTGGCATGAAATGGGCCGCAGCGATGCTTGATCCGGCGTTCCGGGACATCAACAACTCGCTGGTGAACGCCGGTCATGTCGACCGTGAATTCTACAACCGCCCCGCCAGCTATGACGATTCAGAAACGCTTAAGACTGTTATCCTTATGACGGATGGCGCGAATGATAACTCGTTCCGCATCAGCAATAGGTACTACAATGAAGATAGCGAGTATGTGCACTGGAATAGATACAATCTGTGGTGGTACCTCCGCCGCGAGGTGGACTCGCGCTACTGGGGCTACTTCTATTATCAGAAATACAACAAATCGCTGGGTAACACCTTGCTGTCGAATATCTGCGACGCCGCCAAAGCCAAGCGGATCGTGATTTGGTCCATCGGGTTCGAGGTCGATGACGAGGATGTCGACGCGATGCAGGACTGCGCCTCCTCGCCCAGCCACTTCTTCCGCGTCGAAGGCGTTGAGCTTTCCGAAGCCTTCCGCGCCATCGCCCGCCAGATCAACCAGTTGAGATTGACCCAATGATCGCCCGCATTTCACAAGCGCTGCGCCGGTTCCGCCGGGGTGAGGATGGCGCGGTTGTCCTGATCGAGTTCGTGATCCTCTTTCCGGTCATCTTCGGCATGTTCCTCGCGTCAGTCGAGGTCAGCCTTTATTCCCTGCGGCAGTTCCACCTGAACCGCGGGCTGGAAACGGCAGTACGGTATATCCGGCTGAACACACGCACGACAATCACCCACGACATGATCAAGACGATGATCTGTGACAACGTGGGCTATATCGGCGACTGTAAGGATACCCTGCGCCTTGAGATGGTGCTGGTGGACCCGCGCAACTTCGCGGCGATGAACGCCTCGCCCGACTGCGTGGACAAATCCCTACCCGTCAATCAGGAACGCGGCTTTACCCTTGGGGCGCAGCACCAGTTGATGCTGCTGCGGGCCTGCGTCAAGTTCGATCCGATGCTGCCGGGCAGCGCGATGGGCTTCAAGTTCGAAACTGATGGCGCGGGACAGGGCAGCATGTACGCCGTATCCTCCTTTGTGCAGGAGCCAAGCTAATGGTTATCTCTTATCTCAAACGCCGTGTATTGGCGCGTTTCCTGCGCGATCAGGACGGCAGCGCCTCGATCGAAGCGGTGATCATGATGCCAATGGTCTTCTGGGTCTATTTGGCGATGTTCACCTTCTTCCAGACCTATCAGGAATATTACACCAACCAGAAAGCGGCCTATACCATCGGCGATATGATCTCGCGCGAGACGCTGCCGATGGACACCGAATATATGGACGGCGTTCAGGATCTGCTGGACTATATGACCCGTTCCTCGGGCGAAACGACAGTGCGCATCACCTCGGCGCAATACGATCAGAAGAACAAGCGGTTCCTGCTGCACTGGTCCCGCGCCCGCGGCAGCCTGAGCGACGCGACCCAAGCGGATGTGACGGGCTGGACGGATAAAATCCCGGAACTGGAGGATGGTGAATATATCACCGTCACCGAGACATGGACGTCATTTGCCCCGCCCTTCAACATCGGGCTGCCGGTGCAAGAGGTGAAGAACTTCGTCTTTACCCGTCCGCGCTACGCCCCTTGGGTGCTGTACTCGGACGGGGCGTAAAAGCTGACGATCACGACAGAAAGAAAAGGCCCGCGGCGATCTGCCTGCGGGCCTTTTGCTTAGGGTCGTTCTGCCATCATGGCAGAGATGATCTCGGACATGAACTTGGTCTGACTGCCGGGTGTCATGCCGCCGACACCGATGCGCCGGCCAATCCGCCACCACAGGCCCGGCCGCCAAATGCGGTCACCGCCTGTGCCGGGCTTGGTGCGCAGTAGAAAACCGTTAGACGGCTTGAACGCAAAAACGCCGCGATCCAGCCCGATGATGTCTTCGACCCGTGCAATCACCGTACCGTCGCTGTCGCGTAATTCGGTGGCGGTCAGCTCGATCGCGCCCGCGGTTGCGCGGCGCATCTTGTCAGCCATCCAAAGCGCCAGCCCCCCCATTGCCAGCAAGAACACCTGCCAGCCCAGACCGGGCGACGAGGTGAACGCGACGTAGATCAGGAACAGCCCCAATATCCCAAGCGCCGTCAGACCAATGGCCCGCCGCCCAGAGGAGGCACGCGTGGTGGCAAGAACTTCGTTTGGATCGTTGAATTCAGGGAGCATGGGGCGCGACTTTCGTTAAGGTCGCTTTGCCTACCGCGCCGGGCGCGCATTTGGCAAGCCCGCGCCGCGCAATCCCGCACGGCAGGCCCTGACCGCTTGGGCCAGTTGCCAGCCTATTGACCGGCCTTCGGAGGCTTTGCGCCGTCGCGTTTGCCCTTTTTGCCGCGCTTGAGCATTTCTTCGACTCGGTCGGCATAAGCTGCACGCTCGGGTGCCGACATCTCGGCCAACTCGGCCAGCCACGCGTTTTGAACGGTCTGCTGAACGGTCAGCGTGGCGTCGCGTTGCAGGTCCAGCACGCGGCGTGCTTCTGCGGGGTCAAAGGGCTCTGCGCGGATGGCGGTCAGCGCCTCTTGATACAATGCGCGGCGTGCGGCACGGCTGACGGATTTATCCTCGCGCCCCTTGCGCGCATCGGCAAAGACGGCGCGGCGGCGTTCTTCGGGCAGCGCCATGACGTAGGGCGTGCCATAGTCGCGCATGTGTCGCATCGTGCCACCATGCGGCCCGTCAAAGCGATAGACCGCCCCCGCAACCAGCCCCAGCACCAGCAGGTTCACCCCCAGCGACAGTCCCAAGGCCCATCGCAGTGTCTTCGTGCTTTTGAATGCAAAGCCTGCCATTTTCTATCCCTCGTCCAAGTCCCAGCCGAACGCCGTCAGATCTGACGTATAGGTGTCCAGCGATGTCGCATCGGCGACGATGTAATCGTCGCCGCCGGTGATGATCTGCGTCGCGACATCCGGCAAGCCGCTTGGCGGGGCGACCCCGATCCAGAACCCGACAGCCGTTGCCGTGATCAGCCCGCCCAAGGCAGGTGCGCCGCCGATGGCGCGCCAGAACCCACGCCAGCCCCCTATCGCAGGGGCGGGCTGTGCCGCCAGCGCATCGGCGATCAACCGGTCCATCATGCCCGCAGGCATCTGCGGCGGGGTCGCCCGCGCCTGTTCGAAATGCGCCTCTAGCGTATCTGTTTCACGTTTTGTCATCATCGTATCCCAAGGCGTCACGTCTTGCGCCCAAAAGTTTCGCCAAAGCCCTTTTGCCCCGTGCGGTCAGGCTTTCAACCGCTTCGACCCCGACATCCAGAATGGTCGCGATCTCGGGGTTCGCCAACCCGTCTATGTGGCGCAGCACCACCGCCTGCCGCTGCCGCTCGGGCAATCTGTCCAGCGCCGCTTGCAAGGCATCCTCGCGCGCCGTGCGCTGCAGCCTTGCCTCCGCGCTTTCGCTCGGATCGGCGGGTTCCGCGATGTCCTCAAGCGGGACACCACGGCCGCGTTTGCGCAAGCGGTCGGTACACAAGTTGGCGGTCACACGGTACAGCCAGGTGGTCACCTTCGCTTCGCCATCGCGCCAGTCCGGAGCGATCTTCCACAGGCGCATCAGCGCGTCTTGCGTCACGTCTTCAGCCTCGGCCGCGTTGCCCAGAATGCGGAAGGCGTGACCAAAGATGCGCGGTGTCAACTGGAGCGTCAACAGCCGTGCCGCCGCCGCATCCCCCTGCACATAGCGGTGCAGCAAGGCGCGTTCGGGATCATCCACCCCGTCGGCATCCGTCGTATCGTGCATATCCATCAAACCGGAGGTAGCCTTTGCGGGCGCGCCGTTCAAGCGCGCCCGCCTGCTTGCCTTATTCCGTTGCAGCCGCGTCGCCGTCATCGGACTTGTCGTGCTTCATGTGTTTGCCGGGTTTGCCGTGCCCGTCCTTGCCGTCATGACCACCGCGTTTGCCGTGATGCTTGCCACCCATACGGGCTTTAGCGAACTCTTCCGCGCTCAGCGATCCGTTCTTGTCGGTGTCCAGCTTCTCGATCATCTGCTCGGGGCTGTGACGCCCGCCCATTTCTTCCATCGACAGCTTGCCGTCTTCATTGGCATCCATGCGTTTCATCATCTTGTCGTGGCGCTTGGCCATCCGGTCGCCTTTGCCTTTGCCCATGGCTTCAAGCTCGGTCGCGGAAAGCGATCCGTTGCCGTCGGTGTCCAGCTTCTCCAGCATGCGCTCGCTGCGCTCGGCGTGGCGTGCCTTGGCTGCGGCGGCCAGTTCATCCTGTGTCAGGAAGCCGTCGCCATCCGCATCAGCAGCAGCGAAACGTGCCGCGGCGTGGGCTTTCATTTCTTCGGCAGTGACTTCACCGTTCATGTCGGTGTCCAACTGGACAAAGTGGCTTTGTTTGCCGCCCTCTGCCTTATCCGCATTCTGCGCGACCAGTGTCGTGCCGCCCAATGCGATCAACCCGCTCAAGAGTGCGATCTGAAGATTTGCTCGTTTTGTCATCTGTTTCTTCCTTTGGTGATCTATCTAACGCCCGCCGTTTTCAGCGTGGCGATACCGGTTCAAACGACAACCGCCCGTCATTCCGTCGCAAAAAATGTGAAAAAGTTTTGGGCACCCCTGCGCGGACTTTGCGACATGGCGACGCAACTGCCCCGAGATCCCTTTATTTCGCGGCGTTTTGGCCGCATGTAGGATGGGAACAAGGAAGCCCAGATGACTGACCAGACCGTAAATATGCCTCACGTAGACACAGATGAACGCAGCATGAAGAAGTCCCTGCTGCGCGGCTGGCGGCGTAAATGCCCCAACTGCGGGGCCGGTCCGATGCTGAAAAGCTATCTGAAGGTCAATGATACCTGCACCGTCTGCGGCCAAGAACTGTTCCACCACCGCGCCGATGATGGGCCGGCCTATCTGACGATCCTGCTTGTCGGGCATCTGCTGGCCCCGGGGCTGCACATCGCCTTTGTGGTCTGGCGCCCCGAGCCGCTGACGTTGTTTACAATCTTTTCGGTTGGCTGCGTCGGATTGTCCCTCTACCTTCTGCCCAGACTGAAAGGAGCCATGATCGGCTTCCAATGGGCAAAGCGTATGGGCGGGTTCGGCAGCACCAGCTGACCGGCACCCCAAAAGCCCCGCTAGAAAAACAGGATATGGGGCAAGGCGATGACCATCGATAAAAGTAAAATCCGCAACGCAGCCACGGTGATCGTGATCCGCGACCGGCATACCGCGCCGCGGATCCTGATGGGGCAACGTGGCGCGACAGCAGCCTTCATGCCCAATAAATTCGTCTTTCCGGGCGGCGCGGTCGATCTGGGCGATGCGCAGGTGCCGCTGGCAAGCATGGTGGATGAAACCTGCCAGAACCGTCTGGCCGAAGACGCCGATGGCAGCCTTGCACATGCCTTGGTGGTGGCCGCGATCCGCGAGCTTTGGGAAGAGACCGGCCTGATCCTTGGCCAGAAAGGCGCATGGGAGGGCACGCCCCCTGCCGATTGGCTGACCTTTGCACAGCGCGGCTATCTGCCCCACGCGGCCCCGCTGCAATTCGTTTTCCGCGCGCTGACGCCTCCCGGCCGTCCACGCCGCTTTGATGCGCGTTTCTTTCTGGTCGATGCCGAGGATATCGCCACCGATCTGGACAATTTCGACGACGCCTGTGACGAGCTTTCGCATCTGCAATGGGTGGCCCTGTCGGACGCGCGCAAATTCGACATGCCCTTCATCACCGAGGTGGTGCTGGCCGAAGTCGAGGCCCGCGCGCGGCAGCTTGACCCGCCCGCCTCGGTCCCGTTTTTCAAGAATAACGACGAAGAAAGCCTGTTCCTGCGTTTGCGCGGGCGCCCGATGCCAAGCTAGGCGACCATCACCAGCATCAGGATCGACGCGATCAGCACCGCCATGCCTGCCGCCTCACGGGGGCTGATTTTCTCGCGGAAGAACAGGGTGGAGGCGGCGACGCTCAGGATCAGCTCTACCTGACCCAGGGCCTTGACATAGGCCGCGTTCTGCAAGGTGAAGGCGATGAACCAGCACAGCGATCCGCCCATCGAGGTCAGCCCGATCCAGACCGCGACCCGGCGCGCGCGCCAGACATCGCGGATCTGCCCCGGTTCGCGGAGCCGCAGGTACACCGCCATGATCAGCGATTGCATCGTCACCACCGCCGCAAGGGTCACGCCTGCGCGCAGCACCGGCAGATCGGTCTGCACCGCCAGCGACGCCCCGCGGTAGGACACGGCTGACACCGCGAAAAGCGCGCCTGACGCGATCCCCAGCCCCGCCGCGCGATTGCGCAGGTCGCGCAGGTGAAACCCCTTGGCCTCTGCCCCGCCGGACAGCAGCAACAACCCGATCACGCCAAGGGCAATCGCGGCGAAGCCGGTGGCGCTGACGCCCTCGCCCAGAATGATCCAACCCACCAGCACCGTCAGGATCACTTCGGTCTTCTTGAAGGTGATGCCCACAGCAAAGTTGCGCTGTTTGAATAATAGCACCACACAGACCGTCGCAAGGATCTGCGCCATGCCTCCGACCAACCCATGCGCCCAGAACCCCGGCCCAAGCGGCGGCAGGGGTGTCGCGCTGAGCGCCAGATAGGCCGCGAGCCCCAGTAGAATAAAGGGCGCGGAATACAGAAACCGCGAGAACGTCGCCCCCGCCGCCGACAGGGTCGCGGTCGCGAGGTATTTTTGCAGCATGAACCGTCCGGTCTGAAAGACCGCCGCGGCCAGCGTCACGAGGATCCACAGGTCCGGCAGCGTGTCAGCCATGGGCGCGGACCCCGATCACCGTGGCGCGCCCACAAAGCGGCCCACGCCCTCGGGCATCGGCAAGGCCGCATGGGCTTGGGCAAAGCGCGTCAACGCCGCCGCGATCTTCGGAGACGGATCAGAGGGTTTGCGGGTTTCAAGGCTGACATGCAGCAAGAAGTGTTCCCCCGTGGCAAGCAGCCGGTCGCCTTCGTACATCTCGTGCCACAAATGCATTTTCTTGCCCGCCCCCAGCAGCACGCGGGTGCGAATGTCGATCACCGCGCCTGCATGCACTTCGTCCACGTGGCGGATATGGGTTTCAGCAGTGAAAAAGCTCCCGCCCGAGGCAATATACGCCGCGTCGCAGCCGATCAGCTCCATGAATCGGTCGGTCGCGTCGGCGAAGGCCTGAAGGTATTTCGCCTCGCTCATGTGGCCATTGTAATCGGTCCAGTCCAGCGGCACGGCACGATGGACGGTGGGCACCGGCTGGGACGGGTCGTCGATATCCGCCGCTCGCGCCTCAAGCACGGTGCCTGCGCGCAAGGCTGCCTCGTGCTGTTTCATCAACCGGCCTGCGCCCCAATCCTGCTGCTTCAGCGCCCGCATCATCGCGACCAGATTATTGTCGCGGATGCGTTCAAGGTCGCGGATACCATAGGCCCCCGACTGCGCGTCCGATTGCCCCGCGATCAGATCAACAAGGGTCTCGTCAAATTCCGGCACATCCATCAGCTTGGTCCAGGGCCATTTCAATGCCGGACCGAACTGCGACATGAAATGCTTCATCCCCGCTTCGCCACCGGCAACGCGATACGTCTCGAACAGGCCCATCTGCGCCCACCGGATGCCAAAGCCATAGCGGATGGCGTCGTCGATCTCTTCCGTGGTGGCGATGCCGTCCTTGACCAGCCAGAGCGACTCGCGCCAGACGGCTTCGAGCAAACGGTCTGCCACATGGGCGTCGATCTCTTTGCGCAGATGCAGCGGGTACATCCCAAGCCCTGTCAGCAGTTCCTTGGCGCGGTCTACCAGCGGGCCGTCCTGCCCCTCGGCCGGGACCAGCTCGACCAGCGGCAAAAGGTAGACGGGATTGAACGGATGGGCGACCATGATCTGATCGGGGCGCGTGCTGCCCGCGCGCAGTTCTGACGGTTTGAAACCCGATGTCGACGATCCGATCACCGCCTGTGCATCACAGGCGGCCTGAATTTCGGCGAGCGTGCTGTGTTTGACCTCAAGCCGCTCGGGCACGCTTTCCTGTATCCACACGGCCCCCTCCACCGCCTCGGCGATGCTGGTGCAGAAACGGAGCCCCCCTTCGGCGGGCAGGGCGACATCGGTCAGACCGGGCATGGAGCGGCGGGCGTTTGCCAGAACTTCGGCGATCTTGCGTTCGGCCTGCGGGTCGGGGTCGAACACCTGTACCTGCCAGCCATTTAGTGCAAAACGCGCGGCCCATCCGCCGCCGATCACACCACCGCCGATGATTGCTGCGATTTTGGTCATTGTCGTATCCTCAGCTGGTCCGTGTCATAGCCGTTAAAGTCCAATATCTCGCACGCGGCCGCGATCCGGTCCGCGCCGCCGCTGGCGCTGCGGTCAAGGATCCAGCCAAAGTCGCCGGCGGGATTGCCGACCACCGCGGTGCGGAACCCTTCGTCGACCCAAAGCACCCAAAGCGTGCGCGTGCTGCCATCGGGGCGCGACAGCGCATAGCGCCCCTGCCCCTGCTTCTGCGCCAGCCACAGCGTCCCCCCGTCGCCACAGCCGACCTGTGTGCACAACTGGAACGCGGGGCCCTGCGTCGTCTCGACCAAGGCCACCTGCGCCACGCCGTCGCCAAAGCTGTCGCGGACCAGCCACGGCCCTTTGAAGCGCGCCGCATCATAGCGGCTGGTCGCGCCAATCAGCGCTTTGCTATCCCGCAGGCCCTGCGCGGTGTCGGGGGCCTGAGCCGCGCATCCAGCCAGAAGCGCCAGCGCCAGAGCCAGCAGCGCGCGCTTCATGTGGCGGCCCGTTTGGTCAGCCCAAGCTGTTCGCGCACCTGCGCCGGGCCGATGACCCGTGCGCCCATATTCTCTATGATCGTTCCGGCGCGTTCGACCAGCTGCCAGTTTTCCGCCAGAACGCCCTTGTCGAGCCAGAGGTTATCCTCGAGCCCCACGCGCACATTGCCCCCCGCCAAAATGCTGGCGGCGACATAGGCCATCTGGTGACGCCCCAGCCCGAAGGCGCTGAAGGTCCAATCGTCCGGCACGTTGTTCACCATCGCCATAAAGGTGTTCAGATCATCGGGGGCGCCCCAGGGCACGCCCATGCATAGCTGCACCAACGCAGGGCTATCCAGCACACCGTCCTTGACCAGCTGTTTGGCGTACCACAGATGGCCCGTATCAAAGGCCTCGATCTCGGGCTTCACACCAAGCTCGGTCATCATCCGACCCATGGCGGTCAGCATACCGGGGGTGTTGGTCATCACGTAATCGGCTTCGGCAAAGTTCATCGTGCCGCAATCAAGGGTGCAAATCTCGGGCAGGCATTCCTTGATATGCTGCACCCGTTCCGCCGCGCCGATCATATCGGTCCCGGCCACAGGGGGCAGCGGCTGCTCGGTCGAGCCAAAGACGATGTCGCCCCCCATCCCCGCTGTGAGGTTCAGGATCACGTCGACCTCTGCCTCGCGGATGCGCTGCGTCACCTCGCGGTACAGATCAAGCCGACGGCTCGGCGCGCCTGTTTCGGGGTCGCGTACGTGGCAATGGACCACCGCAGCCCCCGCCTTGGCCGCCGCAATCGCGCTGTCGGCGATCTGTGCGGGCGACCGTGGCACATGGGGGCTGCGGTCCTGACTGCCCCCCGACCCCGTGACCGCACAGGTGATGAATACGTCCTTGTTCATGGTGAGAGGCATCAGAATCTCCTTGGGTTCAGGGCCGGCGTGGCGTTTGAAGGGTCAGAACGGCATCGGATGCGCTTTATGCGCGGCATCCAGATCTGCCATCACCTCGTCATCCAGATGCAGGTCGATCCCGCCGAGGATCACCTCGAGCTGGTCAAGCGAGGTCGCGCCAAAGATCACCGAGGTCATGAAGGGCCGCTGGCGCGTGAAGGCCAGGGACATCTGCACCGGATCCAGCCCGTGTTTCTGCGCGATCTGCAGATAGGCGTCCACCGCATCGAACGCGCGGTCCGTCTTGCGCCCGCCCAGATCCCCGTTGATCGCCATGCGCGATCCTTCGGGTAACACGCCGTTCTGGTATTTGCCGGTCAGCAGCCCCGTCGCCAGCGGAGAATACGACAGCATCCCGATATCTTCGTTGTGGCACGTCTCGGCCACGTCGGTATCGGCGATGCGCGCCAGCAGCGAATATTCGTTCTGGACCGAAACGGCACGCGGGCCGCCCGTGCGTTCAGCGGCATTCACCCATTGGGTCAGCCCCCAAGCGCTTTCGTTGCTCAACCCGAAGGCGCGGATGGTGCCGCGGGTCACCTCGTCTTGCAGCGCGCCAAGGCAGTCCTCCATATGCGCCATCGTCTCGGCACGGTTCTGCGACGAGGGGTCATACTCCCAGTTCTTGCGGAACATGTAGCTGCCGCGATTGGGCCAGTGGAACTGGTAGAGATCGACGTAATCGGTGTTGAGCCGCTTCAGCGATCCTTCAAGCGTGCTGCGGATCGTATCGGGCGAAATCCCCGCGCCGTCACGCACCGGAGCCCCCGCGCCTGAATGTTTCGTTGCCAACACAAAGTCGTCGCGCCGTCCGGTCTTGGCGATCCATTGACCGATGATCTCTTCGGTGCGGCCAATGGTTTCCGCCTTGATCGGGTTAACCGGATACATCTCGGCGGTGTCGATAAAATTGATCCCCGCATCAAGGGCGCGTTCAATCTGCGCATGGCCTTCCTCGGGGGTGTTTTGCGTGCCCCAAGTCATTGAGCCCAGACAGAAATCAGTCACTTCGATACCTGTGTGACCCAGCGTGTTCTTTTGCATTGGAATTCCTCGTTTAGATTTGCGCCTACCCTTTCTGTTCCGCCACGTCACCGCAAGCGCATTTTCCGGGCAGCCGTGCCGTGCAAAAGCCGAAGGGTAAAAATTTTCGCGTGACTGTCGCTTTGGCCATTGGTCTTGCCCGAGAATGGGCACAGAGTACCACGATATGCGCCTTCTCATTTCCTTCGCCGCCCTGTTTCTTTCCGTCATTCTGCTGCAACTGTCGTCAGGCGGTGTGGGGCCGTTGGACGTGTTGTCGGGCACGCAACTGGGGTTCACCAACCAGCAGATCGGTCTTTTGGGCTCGGCGCATTTCGTCGGCTTTTTTCTGGGCTGCTGGGGCGCGCCGCGCCTTTTGGGCACTGTCGGGCACAGCCGCGCCTTCGCCGCCTTTACCGCTGCGGGCGCGATTGGGCTGCTGTCGCATATGATGGTGCTGGATCCCTATGCCTGGGCTCTCATGCGGGTCGCGTCCGGGTTCTGCGTCGCCGGATGCTATACGGTGGTCGAAGCATGGTTGCAGGCCAAGGTCACGAACGAGACGCGGGGCCGCACCATGGGGGCCTACCGTGTGGTTGATACCAGCGGGTCATTGGCAGCGCAGATGATCATCGGCGTGCTCGCGCCTGCGTCCTACGTGTCCTACAACCTGTTGGCGATCCTGTGCTGTGCCGCGTTGATCCCGCTGGTGCTGACCCGCCTGCCCCAACCCGAAACCCCCGAAAAAGGGCGGCTGCGCCCCAAGCTCGCGATTGATAGATCCCCGCTGGCCGTCGCCGCCGTGGTTGTCGCGGCACTGTCCAGCGCGTCTTTCCGGATGGTCGGGCCGATCTATGGGCAAGAGGTCGGGCTGACCGCCGGTCAGATCGCGTGGTTCCTGTCGGCTTTCGTGCTGGGGGGCGCGCTGGCGCAGTTCCCCGTCGGCTGGCTGGCCGATAAATTCGACCGCCGCTGGGTACTGATCTGGCTGTCGGCGGCCTCAATGCTTAGCTGTGCGGTCACCGTGATGTCGGCGGGCATGGGCACGCAGGCGATCTTCCTCGCCGCGACCTTCTTTGGCCTCACGACCTTTCCGATCTATTCCGTCGCGGCGTCCCACGCCCATGACTTTGCCAGCAGCTCGGAACGGGTAGAGCTTTCGGCGGCGCTGATGTTCTGGTTCGCGGTCGGGGCGATCTTTGCACCCTACATCGCCTCGGTGCTGATCGAAGGCTTTGGCCCCGCGGCGCTGTTTACCATGATCTCGGTCGGGCACGGGGTGCTGGTGCTTTTTGGGCTGACGCGGATGCGCGCCCGTCCTACGGCGACAAAACGCACCCCCTATGTCTATGCGCCGCGCACATCCTTTACCATTGGCCGCCTGATGCGCCGCAGCCGCGAACGCGACGCCCCCTAGCCCTTGCCCCGCCGCTGCGCTAGAGACGTGCAAAAGCAGTTTCGGGGTCCAAGTCATGACGCGCCACCTTATCACCTCCGCCATTCCGTACATCAACGGGATCAAACATCTGGGCAACCTTGTGGGCAGCCAGCTGCCCGCCGATCTATACGCCCGCTATCAGCGCGGGCGCGGCCAGGAGGTGTTGTTTCTCTGCGCGACGGATGAACATGGTACGCCCGCTGAACTGGCTGCTGCCAAAGCAGGTAAACCGGTGGCGGAATACTGCGCCGAGATGCACGAGGTTCAGGCCCGCATCGCAGAAGGCTTCGGCCTGTCCTTCGATCACTTTGGCCGGTCCTCCAGTGCGCAGAACAAGGCGCTGACCCAGCATTTTGCCGCAGCGCTTTATGATCAGGGCCTGATCGAGGAAGTCGAACAGCGCCAGATCTACTCCGAGACTGACGGGCGGTTCCTGCCCGACCGCTATGTCGAAGGCACCTGCCCTAACTGCGGGTTCGAGGATGCCCGCGGCGACCAATGTGACAACTGCACCAAACAGCTAGATCCCGAAGATCTGATCAACCCGCGATCGACCGTTTCCGGTGCCACCGACCTCGAGATGCGCGCGACCAAGCATCTGTTCCTGCGTCAGTCGCAGATGAAGGACAAGCTGGACGAATGGATCAACAGCAAGGCCGACTGGCCAGTGCTGACCACCTCTATCGCGAAGAAATGGCTGCATGACGGTGACGGGCTGCAGGACCGTGGTATCACGCGCGATCTGGACTGGGGTGTGCCCGTCAAACGCGGCGACGCAGATTGGCCGGGGATGGAGGGCAAGGTCTTTTATGTCTGGTTCGACGCCCCCATCGAATACATCGCCTGCGCGCAGGAATGGGTGGATGCGGGCAAAGGGTCGGATTGGGAAAGCTGGTGGCGCACCGACAAAGGCGCCGACGACGTGCGCTATACCCAGTTCATGGGCAAGGACAACGTCCCGTTCCACACGCTCAGCTTCCCTGCAACGATCATGGGCTCGCAAGAGCCGTGGAAGTTGGTCGACTACATCAAATCGTTCAACTATCTGAACTATGACGGCGGCCAGTTCTCGACCTCGCGCGGGCGTGGGGTATTCATGGATCAGGCGCTGGAAATCCTGCCGGCGGACTACTGGCGCTGGTGGCTGCTGTCCCATGCGCCCGAAACCTCGGATGCGGAGTTCACGTGGGAGAATTTCCAGTCCTCCGTGAACAAGGATCTGGCGGATGTCTTGGGCAACTTCATCAGCCGCATCACCAAATTCTGCCGCTCGAAATTCAGCGAAGACGTGCCAGCGGCGGGCGAATACGGGCCCGAAGAACACGCGCTGATCGCGGATCTGACCGAGCGGGTAGCCCGCTATCAAACCGCGATGGAGGCGATGGAAGTCCGCAAATCCGCCGCCGAACTGCGGGCGATCTGGGCTGCGGGTAACGAATACCTGCAAGCACAGGCCCCTTGGACGACCTTCAAGACAGACCCCGACAAAGCCGCGGCGCAGGTGCGTTTGGCGCTGAACCTGATCCCGCTGTACGCGGTCTTGTCTGCGCCGTTCATCCCGACGGCCGCCGCCAGCATGCTTGACAGTATGAAGGTTGAAAACGCCGCATGGCCGGATGATGTGCCTGCCGCCTTGGCCCAACTGGCCCCCGGTCATGCCTTCGAGGTGCCAGAAGTGCTGTTCGCGAAAATCACCGACGACCAGCGCGACGAATGGGCCGAAAAATTCGCAGGCGGGCGCAGCTGATCTGCCAAGGCTCCGCCGTCTGACCACACCGAAAACGATCAAAGGCCAGCGCATCGCGCTGGCCTTTGATTTAGTCCCACCAGAGAACCCTGAACGGCGTTCAGGCCGCCAGCAACGGCAAACGGAACGCAAATGTGGTAAGACCGTCATCGCAGGTCACATCGATCTGACCGCTATGCGCCACCGCGATGGAAGATGCGATATGCAGGCCAAGCCCCAGCCCCTCGCCCTTGGTCTGGTCGCCACGTTGGTAGGGTTGGAACAGCTTTTGCTTCAGGCTTTCGGGGATCGGCGCGCCGCGGTTGGCAACGGAAATCACGGCCTCCGCCCCGCTGACGCGCCCGCGCACCGTGACCTCGCTGCCGTCATCGGCATAGCGCACGGCGTTCGATAACAGATTCGACACCGCTTGTGCCACGCGCGCGGCATCGCAGCTCACGGGGCGGTCAAAGTCCAGATCGACGGTGATCTTGTGATCGGGTGCTGCGGCGCGCACCTCTTCGACCACGTGGTTCAACGCGTCTTCCAACCCCGCGTCCGGCGTGGCCGAGATGCGGATACCGCCGCCCAACCGCGATTTTGCGTGCAGCATGATATTGTCGATGAGCTCGCTCATCCGGTGGATAGAGGTCCCCATCAGCGGCAGAATTTTCCGCGCCTTGTCTGACAGCGGCTCCTTGTCGAGCTGGCGCACACCCGCGTTCAGCGCGGCGACCGAATTGCGCAGGTCGTGGCCCAAGACGGCGACGAACTCCTCTTGCACGGCGGCCATCTGGCGTTCGTGCTCTACCAGTCGCTCCTGCGCCTCAAGCCGCTCTTCGGTTTCCAGACTGCGCCCGATGATATCGGCAAACATCTCGAGCATGGCAACAACGCGGGGGTGTTTGACGTCGCGCGGTTCGGTATCAATCGCGCAGAGGGTGCCAAAGAACGACCCGTTGCTGCGGAAGATCGGGATGGAGGCATAGCTGACGATGCCGAATTGCGCGGCAATCGGATGGTTGCGATAGACATCATCCGTTGCGACATCGTTGAACATCACCTTCTCGGAGGTCTCGCGCACCGATTGGCAGAAAGTCTGGTCGATCCCGATCTCGTCGCCTTCGGACAAGCCAAAGTTCACCTCGTCCACCGTGCGACAGGCGACCCAGCGATCGGTCGTCACCCGCGCCACAGCAGCAAAGCGCATATCCGTGGCCAGCATCACCGTTTCCAGCAACGTCCCCACAGTTTCGCTTGCCGCGAGCATTTCGATATCTGACTGGAAATCATGCGCACCGGCAAGATAGGCCTCATGATCCTGAATGATCGCGCGCATGTTCGTTTTGTCGTCCACCCGATATCCCCCATTTGTTTCGCATCCGCTACCATATGCACAGCCAAGAGCAACGACAATGCCATGATAACCGGCCGCGTTAGGCTTTTACGATGCGTGATTTAAGTGGAGGGATGAGTGGTGCGGGCGGTGGGACTCGAACCCACACGGGCACAAGGCCCAACAGATTTTAAGTCTGGTATGTCTACCATTCCATCACGCCCGCAGTGCCGCGCACAATAGCTAGGTTGCGGGCGGTGTAAATGGTCAGATGCAGGGCAGCCGGCATCAAAATCACGATTGGCCCCGCGCGCCTTCGCGGCTTACGCCATGTCCGCGAGCATGATTTCCTTGACCGCTTCCATCGCCACATAGGTAGAGGTGTTGGCGACATAGGGCAGCGTGGTCACCGTTTCGCCCAGAAAACGACGGTAGGCGGCCATGTCACGGGTGCGCACCTTTAGCAGGTAATCAAAGTTCCCTGCGATCATATGGGCCTGTTCAATTTCAGGCACACGGGACACGGCCTCGTTAAAGGCGCGCAGGGCGACCTCGCGGGTGTCTTCCAAACGGACCTCTACGAAAGCCACGTGATCCAGCCCCAGACGGATCGGGTCCAGCAGTGCGCGATAGCCCAGAATGACGCCGCTATCCTCAAGCCGCCGCAGCCGCGCTTGGGTGGGGGATTTGGACAGCCCGATCCGTTTGGCGAGGTCAGTGATGCTGATGCGCCCGTCTTCGGCCAGTACCGTCAGAATCGCCGCATCGAAGCGGTCCATTTTAAAGTCGTCGTTTGTCACGCAAGAGGCCCAATAATAAAGCGGTTTACCCACCAAACTGGCCGGAATCAGGAACTAATACTACTATTCCCGAGCTATTCTAGCGCAATTATCAGTTGGAGTACCTCATGGCACGCGATTCTTCCCCTATTTTGCGCCACCAGATTGACGCAGGCACCTACACCGACCAGGACAACGTCTTGCGTGAACTGGTGCGCAATGCGCATCTGTCGCCAGAGGAACGGGTCAAGATCACGCAAGACGCGGCACAGATCGTACGCGATATCCGCGGCCATACCTCCCCCGGTATCATGGAAGTGTTTCTGGCCGAATACGGTCTGTCCACCGACGAAGGTGTCGCGCTGATGTGTCTTGCCGAAGCGCTGCTGCGTGTGCCTGACGCCGAGACCATCGACGCCTTGATCGAGGACAAGATCGCGCCCTCTGACTGGGGCCGCCATATGGGGCACTCCACCTCGCCGCTGGTGAACGCGTCCACATGGGCCCTGATGCTGACCGGCCGCGTGCTGGACGATGACCAACCCGGCCCCGTCCGCCACCTGCGCGCAGCCATCAAACGTCTGGGCGAACCGGTGATCCGCACCGCCGTCAGCCGCGCGATGAAGGAAATGGGCCGCCAGTTTGTTCTGGGCGAGAACATCAACGCCGCGATGGAACGCGCCAAGGGCATGGAGAAGAAGGGCTATACCTACAGCTATGACATGCTGGGCGAAGCCGCGCGTACCGAAAGCGATGCCAAACGCTATCACCTGAGCTACAGCCGCGCGATCTCTGCCATCGCGACGGCCTGCGTGCACAAGGACAGCCGCAAGAACCCCGGCATCTCGGTCAAGCTGTCGGCCCTGCATCCGCGTTATGAGGTCGCGCAAGAAGCATCCGTCATGCGTGATCTGGTGCCGCGTCTGCGGGCGCTTGCCTTGCTGGCGAAATCCGCCGGCATGGGGCTGAACGTCGACGCCGAGGAAGCCGACCGTCTGGGCCTGTCGCTGGATGTCATCGAAAAAGTGCTCTCTGAACCTGCGCTGTCCGGTTGGGATGGTTTCGGCATCGTGGTGCAGGCCTATGGCCCCCGCGCTGGTGTGGTGATCGATGCGCTGTATGACATGGCGATCCGCCACGACCGCAAACTGATGGTTCGCTTGGTGAAAGGCGCCTACTGGGACACCGAGATCAAACGCGCACAGGTCAAAGGTGTCGAAGGTTTCCCCGTCTTCACCCAAAAAGCCGCGACCGATGTGTCCTATATCGCCAACGCGCGCAAACTGCTGAACATGACCGACCGGATCTATCCGCAGTTCGCCACACATAACGCGCATACGGTCGCCGCCGTACTGCATATGGCCGAGGATAAAGAGAAGTTCGAATTCCAACGTCTGCACGGCATGGGCGAAACCCTTCATAACATCGTGATGGACAAGCACGGCACCCATTGTCGCGTCTACGCCCCCGTGGGCGCACATGCCGATCTGCTGGCCTATCTTGTGCGACGCCTGCTGGAAAATGGCGCGAACTCAAGCTTTGTGAACCAGATCGTTGACGAAGACGTCGCCCCCGAGGTCGTGGCTGCCGATCCCTTTGACAGCCTCGCGGAAAGCGGTTTGCACATCCCCACCGGGCCCGAGCTTTATGCCCCTGCGCGCGTGAACTCGATGGGGTTTGATCTGATGCATACGCCGACGCTGGACGTGATCGAATCCGCCCGCGCGCCGTGGAAAGCCCACCGTTGGGCCGCCGTGCCACTGTTGAACGGCGAGGCAAAGCCCAAGAAATCGGCACGCCTGATGAACCCTGCTGCCTCTGGCCGCAGCCCCGGCACCGTGCGCAACGCGTCCGAGGCTGACGTCGCCAAAGCGTTGGACAATGCCGCCGTCTGGGACGCCCCGCTAGAGGAACGCCGCGAGGTCCTGTTGCGCGCAGCCGATATGCTGGAATCGCACTACGGCGAGATTTTCGCCCTGCTGTCGCGCGAGGCCGGCAAAGGCCTGCCCGACTGCGTGGCAGAACTGCGCGAGGCGGTGGACTTCCTGCGCTACTACGCACAGCAGGCGACCAACACGCCCCCCGCTGGCATTTTCACCTGCATCTCGCCGTGGAACTTCCCGCTGGCGATCTTCTGCGGGCAGGTCAGCGCGGCACTGGCTGCGGGCAATGCGGTGCTGGCCAAGCCGGCGGAACAGACCCCGCTGATCGCTTTCCTTGCCGTGACCTTGCTGCATGATGCCGGCGTGCCCCGTCACGCCTTGCAACTACTGCCCGGCGGTGGCGAGGTCGGCGCGGCGCTGACCTCGGACAAACGGATCAACGGCGTGGCCTTCACCGGATCTACCGCCACAGCGCTGCGCATCCGGTCCGCGATGGCTGAACATTGTGACCCCGGTGCGATCCTGATCGCGGAAACGGGGGGGCTGAACGCCATGATCGTTGACAGCACCGCCCTGCCCGAACAGGCCGTGCAATCGGTTGTCGAAAGCGCGTTCCAATCTGCCGGGCAACGCTGCTCTGCCCTGCGCTGTCTCTATATTCAGGAAGACATCGCCGAAGATGTGATCGAGATGCTGGAAGGCGCGATGGACGCGCTGGTCATGGGCAACCCTTGGGACATCTCGACCGACGTGGGCCCCGTGATCGACGAGACCGCGCAAAAAGGCATCGCCGAGCATATCGAGACCGCCCGCGCCGAGGGCCGGATCATCGCCGAGCTGACCGCCCCAACCGTCGGCACGTTCATCGCGCCGACAATGATCCGCGTGAACGGGATCGCTGATCTGGAGCGCGAGATTTTCGGCCCCGTCCTGCACATCGCCACGTTCAAGGCGACCGAGCTCGACAAGGTCATCGACGCGATCAATGCCACCGGCTACGGGCTGACCTTCGGGCTGCACACCCGCATTGATGACCGTGTGCAGCATGTCTCGGAACGGATCGAGGCGGGCAATATATACGTCAACCGCAACCAGATCGGCGCGATCGTCGGCAGCCAGCCCTTCGGCGGCGAAGGCCTGTCGGGTACAGGTCCGAAAGCGGGCGGTCCGAACTACCTCCCCCGTTTCAGCGCGCCTGACCTCAAGGTGGTGGAGGACACATGGGACAGCACGCAGAAAGACCTGCCCAAGCAGCCCGGCCACAGCGGGGCCTTCCTTGAAACCATCACGCTGCCGGGGCCCACGGGCGAATCCAACCGGCTCAGCACCCTGCCGCGTCCGGCGCTCTTGTGCATGGGGCCGGGCAAGGACACCGCAGCCGAGCAAGCCCGCGCGGTCACGGCCCTTGGCGGGAATGCGGTGGAGCTGTCAGGCAGCATCGCCGCGACCGCGCTGACCGACGGGCCAGCCTATGGTGGTGTGCTCTGGTGGGGTGACGAGGCGACCGCGCGCAAACTGGAACAAGCCCTGTCTGAACGCGACGGGCCGATCATCCCGCTGCTGCGCGGGCTTCCAGATACCGCCCGCGTCCGCGCCGAACGCCATGTCTGCGTCGACACCACCGCCTCTGGCGGGAACGCGCAGCTGTTGGGGGCTGCCGGCTGATCTGCCACATGGGCGGGCGTTCCGACGCCCGCCCTTGACCACACCCGCGCAATGGCTAAGGGTCAGCCCATGTTCCCCATTCGCGATCACAACCCGTCCGGCCGCACGCCCTATGTCACCTATCTGCTGATGGCGGTGAACATCGGCGTTTTCCTCAGCTATGTCGGGCTTTTCAGCGACGACCGCGCGCTCAATATCTTCTTCTTCGACTGGGCGCTCATCCCCGGCCGCGTCACCACCGGGGATGGCTATACCGGCATCCTCACCTCGATGTTCCTGCATGGCGGCTGGATGCATCTCGCGGGTAACATGCTGTTTCTCTACATCTTTGGCGACAATATAGAAGACGAGATGGGCCACGGCGGCTATCTGCTGTTCTACCTCGCCTGCGGGCTGCTCTCGGCGCTGGCCCATGTGATCTCTGCCCCCTATTCGCCGGTCCCGACAGTCGGGGCATCGGGCGCGATTGCGGGGGTGATGGGCGGCTATCTGTTGCTTTACCCCAAAGCCAAGGTCGACATCCTGATCATCTTTATCGTGTTCTTCCGCATCTTCCCGATCCCCGCATGGATCATGCTGGGCTTGTGGCTGGGGATGCAGTTTATCGGTGGCGTCGGGGCGGACCCGACCGTGGGCGGCGTCGCCTATTGGGCGCACGCGGGCGGGTTTATCGTGGGGATGGTACTAACCATTCCACTGTGGCTGCGCTTGGGCGGGCCCCGCTTCTGGTCGGCCACGGACGGCCACCCGCCGCACCCGCAAGCGACCTACCCCACCTCCGCCAGCCGTATCCCGAAAGTGAAACGAAAATGACCGCCAGCACCCATAGCGCGACCTGTCACTGCGGCAGCGTCACCCTGACCGCCACCCTGCCAGAGGGGCTCTCCTCTGCCACACGCTGCACCTGTTCCTTTTGCCGCCGCCGCGCGGCACCGGCGGTGACGGCGCTCACCAGCACGCTCAAGGTGACCAAAGGGGCCGAGCATCTGACGCTCTACACCTGGGGCACCCATACGGCGAAACATTACTTCTGCAGGATCTGTGGCATCTACATGTACCACCAGCGTCGTTCAGACCCCGCGCAATGCGGCGTCAATCTGGGGTGTATCGACGGGGCCGCGCCCTGGACACAGGAACCGATCCCCTACACCGACGGGATCAACCACCCGTCAGACAAATAGCCGACGGGCGCTTCCAAATGGTTTAAATCCTCGCCGAAGGCATCCCGCCCTCGGCCACTGGATCACCCGCGTGCGATTTTTGAAAATCCGCTGAACAACGCCTCATTGGCGCAGACGATCTCGCCATCGTCCAGAATGTTGCCCTCGGGGTTCAGCGGCTCGACCATGCCGCCTGCTTCGCGCACGATCAACATGCCCGCGGCCAGATCCCATTTGTTCAACCGGCGCTCCCAGTAGCCATCATAGCGACCGGCGGCCACATAGGCCAGATCCAGCGCGGCAGAGCCCCAGCGACGCACACCGGCGCAAACCGGCAAGATGCGGCCCAGATCACGCAGGGTGTCCGGCAAATCTCCGCGACCGCCAAAGGGCAGACCGGTGGCAAAAACCGATTCAATCATCCGCGAACGGCCCGAGACACGCAAACGGCCTTCGTTCATCCAAGCACCCGTGCCTTTTTCGGCAAAGAACATCTCGTCCTTGGCGGGATCAAAGACGACGCCCGCAACGATCTGGCCTTTATGCTCCAGCGCGATGGAGACCGCCCAATGGGGCAAACCGTGCAAAAAGTTTGTTGTCCCGTCCAGCGGATCGACGATCCAGCGGCGTGTGGGGTCTTGGCCCTCTTCCTCGCCACCCTCTTCGGCCAGCCAGCCATAGGTCGGGCGTGCGCCCATCAGCTCGGCCTTGAGCGTCTTTTCCGCCTGAATATCGGCGCGGCTGACAAAGTCGCCGGCCCCCTTCATGGACACCTGAAGGTTCTCGACCTCACGGAAATCCTTGACCAACCCGCGCCCCGCCCGGCGGGCCGCCTTGATCATGATGTTTAGATTTGCACTGCCAACCATATTTCCGTGTCCTTTGATGGATCAGGCCGTGCGTATAAGCCCCCATGCCGCATTTGCCAAGGGGGCAGCGGCATCTGACGCAACGTGGCGCGCGCGGTTGCCTTGCTTGCCTTCGATTTCCATATAACGTGCCAGAAACATTGCTAAGGAGGAAAGCAAAATGTCCGACCAGATGAAACGAATTGTGCTTGCGTCGCGCCCTGACGGGGCCCCGACCGCCGATAACTTCCGCCTTGAAGAAGGGCCCGTGCCCACCCCCGGCGACGGCGAAGTGCTGGTCCGTGTGAAATACATGTCGCTTGACCCCTATATGCGTGGCCGCATGGACGACGCGAAATCCTATGCGGCCCCGGTGCCTGTCGGCGGCACGATGGAGGGCGGTTCGGTCGGGGAGGTCATCGCCTCCAACAGCCCCGACTTCAAACCCGGCGATCATGCCTTCGGGATGTTGGGCTGGGCCACACATGGCGTGCTGCCAGCGAACCAACTGCGCAAGGTCGATCCGGATCAGGTGTCGATCACCACGTCGCTTGGTGTTCTGGGCATGCCCGGATTTACCGGCTGGCAAGGTTTGATGGAATATGGTCGCCCGAAGGAGGGTGAAACACTCGTCGTCGCGGCGGCAACGGGTCCGGTCGGCTCGATGGTCGGCCAGATCGCCAAGTCACACGGGCTGCGCGTCGTGGGCATTGCAGGCGGCGCGGACAAATGCGCCATGGCCAAGGAACACTTTGGCTTTGACGAATGCATCGACCACCGCGCTTATGACGACGCGAAATCCCTGCGCGCCGCGTTGAAAGACGCCTGCCCCAAGGGGATCGACATTTATTTTGAAAACGTCGGTGGCAAAGTGCTTGAGGCCGTTATCCCGATGATGAACCCGCATGGGCGTATCCCGATCTGCGGTATGATCGCTTGGTATAACGCCGGTGGTCTGGGCGCTGGTGCCGCCGAAGAGGCGCTGACCGCGCCGAAATTGTGGCGCACGATCCTTGTGAACTTCCTTAGCGTGAACGGCTTCATCATCTCGAACCACTGGAACAACTTCCCCAAGTTCCTCAAGGAAGTCGCCCCCAAGGTCGCCGACGGCACCATTGCGGTGAAAGAGGACATTACCGAGGGTCTGGAAAACGCGCCACAAGCGTTCATGGACCTGTTGACCGGTGGCAACCAAGGCAAGGCCATCGTCAAGGTTGGCTAACACCCTACCGGCGGGGGCGTCCGCGCCCCTGCCCTTCATCGCATGAATGCGAGCCCCCCGCCCCCTTGAAAAACACCGCGTCACGTGTCATATATTTTACGACACATGACGAAAAGGAGTTCAGCCATGGGTGCGACGGCCTTTCAATCCGACAGCAGTGCAATCCCCCTGATCGACGTGGATGCAGATGACGCTGTGCGTGCGTTCCATCTGCTGGGCGGGCGCAAGGTGATCAACCAGACGGTGCGCAACTCGCTTGATGCACATGATGTGATCGTGAAAGGCATCTCCTCCAAAGCGCTGCTGCATCTGGTCGATACCGTGTCGGTGTTGTCCTCGGGCGATGCGCTGAACAAGGCGATCGGGATGAGCCTGCGCACGCTTCAGCGCAAGAAAGCCGACAAGGGCAAGGACCGCCTGTCCCCCGAACAAAGCAGCCGCGCGTGGCGCTTTGCCGAGCTGCTGGCGCAGGCAACGGATGTCTTGGGCGATCAGGACGCCGCAGAAGCATGGATGCTGGCCCCTGCCATCGGCCTTGATAACCGCCGCCCGATTGACCTGCTGTCGTCGGCAGCGGGGGCGGAAGCCGTTGAAAACGCGCTCACCCGGATGGAGTACGGGGTCTACGCTTGACCCCTTTGCCCCCGCCGCTTGGGACGGGCGAGCTGCGTTTTTGGCGGCTGGATCAACGGCAGCATGCGCCCACATGGCACAGCGGCGAAGGGGCTTACCGCGTCGGGGGACGCTGGAACAGCAGCGGTGTGCGGGCGGTCTATACCGCGCTCGACCCTGCCACCGCGATCCTCGAGGTTGCAGTGCACAAGGGGTTCAAGGCGCTGGACACCGCGCATCACGTGCTGACATCGGGCCGTGTGATCGACCCGACGACGGTGCATATGGTGCAAGCCGCGGATGTCCCCAACCCGAACTGGCTGGTGCCCGGTGCCCATGGTGCGGGGCAAAAGGGGTTTGGCGACGCGCTGCTGCGCGATCACCTGTTTGTGCTGATCCCGTCAACGGTATCGCGGCACAGCTGGAACCTGATCTTTGACGCCCAAAAGGCAGCCGATCACTACGACGATGTGGTACAGGAAGACTTCGCGCTCGACCCGCGGCTGCACCGCTAAGGGCAGCAGCGATCAGGCCCGCTGCAGTTTGCGCGCCTCTTCCCCTGCCAACCCCAAGAGCTTGGTCATAAACGGTTTCTCCAGATCATCCTCGCGCACCGCCGCATAAAGCCTGCGGGTGATGCCGTTCTCGGTCAGCGGACGGGTGACGTAATCATTGCTATATTTCACCTCGCGCACGACCCAATCGGGCAGCACCGACACGCCCCTGTTCGACGCGACCAGCAGCAGGATCACCGCCGTAAGCTCCACCTGCCGGATCGCCAGCGGTTCGACCTTGGCGGGGATCAAGAGCTGGCTGAACACATCCAGACGGGTCCGTTCCACCGGATAGGTGATCAGCGTCTCGCCCCTGAAATCCGCCGCTTCAACAAAGGGCTTCTGCGCCAAGGGATGCGTGCTGGAGGCGACAAAGACCGCCTTGTAATCAAACAGCTCGACGAATTTCACGCCCGGCAGCTCTTCGGGGTCGGAAGACACCACCAGATCGACTTCTTCGCGCAGCAAGGCAGGTAAGGCGTCAAAGGCCAGACCGGGGCGGATATCCACATCGACATCGGGCCAGCTTTTGCGGAATTGTTCGAGCACGGGGAACAGCCATTCAAAACAGGCGTGACATTCGATCGCAATATGCATGCGGCCTGTGCTGCCCGCGCGCAGGCCCATAAATTCGGCCTGCGCTGCTTCAAGCTGCGGCAAGACCTGCTGCGCCAGCTTGAGCAGCCGCAAGCCTGCCGGCGACAGTTTCAGCGGCTTGGACCGGCGCACGAACAGTTCCACGCCGGCCTGATCCTCCAACCCCTTTACCTGATGGGACAGGGCTGATTGGGTGATGTTCATCGTCTCTGCCGCGCGGGCCAGCCCGCCTGCTTCGTGGATCGCCTGAATGGTGCGCAGGTGACGGAACTCGATATGCATATGAGGCGTTCCTCATGTTGAAAATGAAAGTTATGAGTTTGTTTCACAACCGCATCTGTGCGACAAGAGACGAAAGCTAAAAACAGGATCGTAAAAATGACCAGTCCCGCCGTTTCATTCGAAGTCTTCCCGCCCAAATCCGTGGACGCGTCGTTCCGTCTTTGGGACACGGCGCAGGCCCTGGCACCGCTGGCCCCACGTTTCTTTTCCGTGACCTACGGTGCGGGCGGGTCTACCCGCGACCTGACCCATGATTCTGCGCATGTGCTGCGCCGCACCTCTGGCCTGCCCGTTGCCGCGCATCTGACTTGCGTGGGGGCCAGCAAGGCCGAAACGCTTGAGGTCGCCGACAGCTTTGCCGAGATCGGCGTGACCGATATTGTCGCCCTGCGCGGGGATCCCGAAAACGGTGCACCGACCTTCACGCCCCACGCGGACGGCTTTGCCGACAGTGTCGAGCTGATCGAGGCGCTGGCAAAGACCGGCAAGTTCACCCTGCGCGTCGGGGCCTACCCCGAACCGCACCCCGAATCCCACGATCAGGCGCAGAACGTCGAATGGCTGAAACGCAAATTCGACGCTGGCGCGGACGAGGCGATCACCCAGTTCTTCTTCGAGACCGAAACATTCCTGCGCTTCCGCGACGCCTGTGCCGCGGCGGGGATCACCAAGACGATCACCCCGGGCATCATGCCGGTGACAAACTGGAAATCGGCGCGCAACTTTGCCACCCGCTGTGGGGCCAGCGTGCCAGCAGCACTGGACGAAGCTTATGCCGCCGCGATCCGCGATGACCGGCACGATCTGCTGTCCACCGCGCTCTGCACCGAAATGTGCAGCGAGCTGGTGTCGGAAGGTGTCGAGAACCTGCACTTCTACACGCTCAACCGGCCCGAGCTGACCCGTGCTGTCTGTCGTGCCCTTGGGGTGACGTCGCAAACATCGCTGTCCGACGTGGCGTAAAACCACCGCACAACTTGCCCTTGGGTCAAGAACAGAACAGTCTTCTCCGGCATTCAACTGCCGGAGATTTTTTATGCAACGCCTCGCCGAAACACCCGAAGATTTGCTGAGCCAATCCGAAGCGCTCTCTCTGAGCGGGTTGGAATTCATGCAAAAGATCCTGGACGGCACCAACCCCGGCCCGCCCATTGGCGGCACCTTGGGCTATGCGCTGCATGACGTGTCCGAGGGCCGCGCGGTATTTCGCGGCACGCCCGAGTTCAACGTGACCAACCCGATGGGGACCGTGCATGGGGGCTGGTACGGCACCTTGCTCGATTCCGCGATGGCCTGCGCCGTGATGACCAAAGTCCCGCGCGGGTCGGTTTATACGACCCTGGAGTACAAGATTAACATCCTGCGTTCGATCCCCTTGGGCATGCAGATCGACTGCATCGGCACGACCGATCACGTGGGTCGTTCTACCGGTATCGCACATGGCGAGATTCGCGGGGTCGAGGATGGCAAGCTGTATGCCACCGGTTCAACCACCTGCATCGTGATGAAGATCACGGGCTAACCCCCTGTCTCGGGGCGGGTGATGCGCCCCGAGACAAGCCAAGCTCACTCTGCCGCGATGGCGCTGTCGTTCAGCAAGGCCCAGACTTTATGCGGTGTGAACGGCATGTCGGCCTGACGCACGCCACGCTCCCACAGGGCATCCTGTACCGCGTTCGACACGGCCGCCAATGCGCCCACGGTTCCCGCCTCGCCACAACCCTTCATCCCCATCAGGTTCGCCGTAGATGGCACGGGTTCGGAGTTGAAAGACACGAACGGCACATCCGCCGCGCGCGGGATCGCGTAATCCATGAAAGAGGCCGTCAGCAGCTGGCCGTCTTCGTCATAGACCACATGCTCCTGAATAGCCTGGCCGATGCCCTGCACCACCCCGCCATGCACCTGACCTTCGGCCAGCATCGGGTTGATCAGATTGCCGAAATCATCCACCACCGTATAGCGGTCAACGGTCACAACGCCTGTTTCTGGGTCGATCACCACCTCGGACACATGGGCCCCGTTGGGATAGCTGCGCCCCGGCAAGGTCGCCCGTTCGTGGTGCACCAGCAGATCGTCGCGGCCTTTCTGGCGGGCCATCTCGGCGACTTCCAGCATGGTGGGGGTCATGTTCGACCCGTCCGCGCGGAAGCGTTCGTCGTCAAAGCTGATCTGCGCCGCAGGCACGCCCATTTCGTCAGACAGAAAGGCGGTGAAAGCTTCGGTCATCTTGGCCACCGTCGCCAGCGTTGCCGTGCTTTGCGTGGTGACAGAGCGCGAGCCGCCAGTCCCGCCGCCCTGTTTGATCAGATCGCTATCGCCTTGAATAACGTGGATCAATTCAGCCGGGATCCCGGTCTGATCCGATAGGAATTGCGCATAGACGGTTTCATGCCCTTGCCCGTTCGATTGAGTGCCAACATAGATGAACACGGTGCCGTCTTCGTTGAACTCGACCTTGGCCCCCTCTGCCGGATCGCCAAGGATGCTTTCGATGTAATAGCAAAGCCCCTGCCCGCGCAGCAGCCCCTTGGCCGCATCCGCCGCCTTGCGCGCTGCAAAGCCATCATGATCCGCCTCGACGGCGACGCGGGTCAGCAAGCGGTTGAATTCGCCCACATCGTAATGCTCGCCCGTGGCAGAGGTATAGGGAAACTGCTCGGGCTTGATAAAGTTGATCCGGCGCAGCTCCCACGGGTCGACGCCCAACTCGCGTGCGGCGCGGTCCATCAAGCGCTCCAGCACATAGATCGCCTCGGGTCGGCCGGCACCACGATAGGCATCGGTCTGCACCGTGTTGGTGTAGTAGCCTTCGACCTGCAGCCATGTGGTCTGCACATCATAGACGCCCATCAAGACCTTGCTGAACAGCAGCGCCTGAATGGGCTGGCCGAACTGGCTGTTATAGGCCCCGAGGTTGCATTTGGTGCGGACGCGGTAGGCCGTGATCTTGTTGTTTTCGTCAAACGCGAATTCCGCAAGCGACGTCAGATCGCGCCCGCCATTGTCGCTGAGCATGGCTTCGGTCCGGTCCGACATCCAGCGCACCGGACGCCCCAGGGCCCGCGCCGCCTGCGCGACCGAGAAATATTCGGGATAGGCGGCCGCCTTCATGCCGAAACCGCCGCCTGTGTCGGGGTTTGTCACCTGCACGTGGTCATCATCCAGTCCGAAAACGCGCTTGAGGTTGCCCTTGTGCACCCAGACGCCCTGCCCGTTGTTCGCAAGATGCACCTTGCCGTCGTTCCATTCCGCATAGCAGCCGCGCGGCTCCATCGCGTTGACGATGATACGGTTGTCGCCCACGTTCAGGCTGACGGTTTTCGCTGCGGCATCAAATGCCTTTTGCGTCGCCGCCTCGTCACCCATGCCCCAGTCGAACGCCATGTTGTCCGGCGCTTCGGGGTGCAGCGTCTCTCCGCCCCGCTCCAACGTCATATGGGTGGGCAGATCGTCAACGTCGAATGCGATCAACTCCGCCGCGTCGCGCGCCTGGTTCAATGTCTCGGCAATCACCACCGCGACGGGCTCCCCCACGAAGCGCACGCGCCCCTTGGCGAGCATCGGACGCAAGGGCTTGGCCCCTTCCGTGCCATCGCGGTTCTGCAACACGGTCGCCGCCATAGAGATATCCATCCCCGCCGCTTCCAGATCCTCGATCGTGAGCACCGCATGCACGCCCTCTGCCTCGACCGCATCGGTGACATCCAGCGTTGTGATTACCCCATGTGCGACGGGCGAGCGGAAGAAATAGGCATGCAGCGCGTCGGTTGGCGCGACGTCATCCACATAGCGCCCCTCGCCGGTCAGAAACCGCACATCCTCGACCCGTTTGACCGGTTGGCTTTTCCCGAATTTTTCCATCTGGCGGCATCCTTTGATCATCATCTTGGTGTTGCGCCCGACCTTAAGCGCCAAACCGGCGATGTCCATACGATGCGGGGCGAAAGCTGGGGCTGCTACGCCAAGTTTTCGGCCCCCCAGCCTTCCCCTTTACGCCCCGCTCGGCTAGATCATCCCAAAGCTCAAAGCGCTACGTGAATAGAAGGACGCTGATCATGGCCCTCGACAAGAATTTTGACGCCGCCCAGGCCGAAGCCCGCCTCTATGCCGCATGGGAAGAGTCCGGTGCCTTCAAGGCCGGAGCCAATGCCTCGCGCACGGAAACCTTTTCGGTCATGATCCCGCCGCCCAACGTGACAGGATCGCTGCACATGGGCCACGCGTTCAACAATACACTGCAGGATATTCTGGTGCGTTGGCACCGGATGCGCGGCTTTGACACGCTGTGGCAGCCCGGTCAGGACCACGCCGGTATCGCGACGCAGATGGTGGTGGAACGCGAACTTGCCAAAGACGGCAAACGCCGCACCGATTTCACCCGCGAGGATTTCACCGCCAAAGTCTGGGAGCAAAAGCAGAAGTCTGGCGGCACGATCATCGGCCAGCTCAAACGTCTGGGCACCTCGCTTGATTGGTCACGCAACGCCTTCACCATGTCCGGTGCCCCCGGTGCCCCCGCGGGCGAGGAAGGCAACTTCCACGACGCCGTGATCAAGGTCTTCGTGGATATGTATAACAAGGGCCTGATCTATCGCGGCAAGCGTCTGGTCAACTGGGACCCGCATTTCGAGACCGCGATTTCCGACCTCGAAGTCGAATCCACCGAAGTCGACGGGCACATGTGGCACTTTAAATACCCGCTGGCCGATGGCGCGACCTATACCTACGTCGAGAAAGACGAAGACGGGAACGTGACGCTTTCCGAGGAACGCGACTATATCTCTATCGCGACGACCCGCCCCGAAACCATGCTGGGCGACGGCGCGGTCGCGGTTCACACCTCTGACGAACGCTATGCGCCGATCGTTGGCAAGCTGTGTGAAATCCCCGTCGGCCCCAAGGCGCAGCGCCGCCGTATCCCGATCATCACCGACGAATACCCCGACAAGAATTTCGGCTCGGGCGCGGTGAAGATCACCGGCGCCCATGACTTCAACGACTACGGCGTCGCCAAACGGAACAATATCCCGCTCTACGCGCTGATGGACACCCGCGGTGCCATGCGCGCCGACGGCCTGCCCTATGACGCCGCCGCCGCACGCGCGGCCGCCATCGCTGAAGGCCGCGAAGACGCGCCTGCGGACGCGAAAGAGATCAACCTCGTCCCCGACGCATACCGCGGCCTCGACCGGTTCGAGGCCCGCACCAAGGTTATCGCCGACATCACCGCCGAAGGATTGGCCGTCATGGTGCCGCCGACCGATCCACGCCTTGGCAAACCCGTCAAAGCCCCCCTCGCCCCCGAAGAAGGCGGCGAAGAGCGGGACGAGACGCTGGTCCCACTGGTCGAGCCCAAAAAGATCATGCAGCCCTTCGGCGACCGGTCGAAAGTGGTGATCGAACCGATGCTGACCGATCAATGGTTTGTCGAGACCTCGAAGATCGTGCAACCCGCCATCGACGCGGTGCGCAACGGCGAGGTGCAGATCCTGCCCGAACAGGACCGCAAGGTATACTTCAACTGGCTGGAAAACATCGAACCCTGGTGCATCTCGCGCCAATTGTGGTGGGGCCACCAGATCCCTGTGTGGTTCGACGACGAGGGCAAGGAATACTGCGCGGCAACCGAAGCCGAAGCTCAGGCGATGGCCCCAGGCAAGACGCTCACCCGCGACCCTGATGTGCTCGACACCTGGTTCTCCTCGGGCCTCTGGCCCATCGGCACGCTCGGCTGGCCAGAACAGACGGATGAGCTGGCGAAATACTTCCCCACTTCAGTGCTGATCACCGGCTTTGACATCATCTTTTTCTGGGTCGCCCGGATGATGATGATGCAATACGCCGTGGTCGATCAAAAGCCGTTTGATACAGTCTATGTCCACGCGCTGGTGCGCGACGAGAAGGGCAAGAAGATGTCCAAATCGCTTGGCAACGTGCTGGACCCGCTGGACCTGATCGATGAATACGGCGCGGATGCGGTGCGCTTTACCCTGACGGCGATGGCCGCCATGGGGCGCGACCTGAAACTGTCCACCGCACGCATCGCGGGCTACCGCAACTTCGGCACCAAACTGTGGAACGCCCACCGTTTCGCCGAAATGAACGGCGTGTTCGAGGACAGCGTCGCGGCAGTGACCTACACCAGCCACACCCAGGTCGATCACACGCTGAACAAATGGATCATCGGCGAAACCGCCCGCGTCCGCGAAGAGGTCGACGCCGCACTGGACAACTACCGTTTCAACGACGCGGCCAATGCGCTTTATGCCTTTGTCTGGGGCAAGGTCTGCGACTGGTACGTTGAACTCTCCAAACCCCTGCTGCAAGACGACGCGCCAGAGGCCGCCGAGACTCGCCAGACGCTGAAATGGGTGCTGGATCAATGCCTTGTACTGCTCCACCCGATCATGCCCTACATCACCGAGGAACTGTGGCAGACCACGGCGACCCGTTCCAAGATGCTGGTGCATGGCGACTGGCCGACCTACAGCACCGCCGAGATGCTGGACGCCGATGCCGACCGCGAACTCAACTGGGTGATCGGCCTGATCGAATCCATCCGTTCGGCGCGCGCACAGATGCATGTGCCTGCGGGGCTCAAAGTGCCCATGCTTTATACCGATATGGACGACGCCGGCCAAACCGCATGGGACCGCAACGAGGCGATGATCAAACGTCTGGCGCGGGTCGAAACTCTCGAGAAGGCAGAGAGCTTCCCCAAAGGCACCGTCTCCATCGCCGTACCGGGCGCGAGCTTTGGCCTCCCGCTTGCGGGGCTGATCGACATCGACGCGGAAAAAGCCCGTCTGCAAAAGTCGCTCGACAAGCTGGGTAAAGAAATTGGTGGTCTGAAAGGGCGTCTGAACAACCCCAAATTCGCCGCCTCCGCCCCGGCAGAGGTCGTCGCAGAAGCCCAAAGCAACCTTGATGCGCGTCAGGAAGAAGCAGACCAGCTTCAGGCCGCTCTGAACCGTTTGGCCGAGCTGGGATAATCAGCACCGCTTCCAAATGGCTTTAAATCCTCGCCGAAGGCAAAAATCTCTTTTGACGCTCCAAAAGATGCCTTCGGCGAGGATTTTTTTACCATTTGGAAACGAATATCGGTGCAAGATACGCCTGCGGTCCTCGCTGGGAAGCAAAGATCGTCCATTTGGAAGGCCCCGTCTGAGCGATCAGGCGGGGCTGACTTTTTTGCGGCGCTAGTCTTTGAAGACCGCGGGGCGTTTGCCGAACTCGGCGGCGATGACTTCCATCTGGTGCGGGCGTCCCAGCAGCGCCGCCTGTTCGCGGGATTCCGCGCGCAAAACCTTTGTTTCGGTTCCCGTCTCTGCCAAGGCGGTCAGGCGTTTGGCGGCCTTGATGGCGCTTGGACTTTTGCCTGCGATGGTGGTGGCAAGCGTCATCGCGGCGGCCAGCGGGTCTTCGGCGATCTGGGTGATTAGCCCCCAGCGTTCGGCTTGCTCTGCCCCGATGGGTTGCGCGGTATAGGTCATCAGGCGCAGCACGTCGCCGCGCACCAGTTTGGGCAGCAGGACCATGCCGCCCATGTCCGGGACGATGCCCCATTTCATCTCCATCACCGCCATTTCGGTATCAGGGGCCGCAATGCGGATATCGGCCCCGAGCGCGAGTTGCAGGCCCGCGCCGTAGGTCTTGCCATGCAGCGCCGCGATCACTGGCACGCCGACGCGGGTCCAGACCATCGCGACCTCTTGCCACTGGTTAGTGGTGCCGTCGCCATGGGTGCGCGTCATCATCCGTTCCGTCGGGTCGCCGCCCGCCAGCGCCCCCATATTGCCGATGTCGATTCCCGCGCAGAACGCCCGGCCCTCGCCCGAGATCACGACGGCACGCGCGTTCGATGCAGCGACCTCGTTCCCGGCGGCGATGACAGCGTCGATCATATCCTGATCAACGGCATTCATTTTATCGGCGCGGGTCAGGCGCACATGGGCGATGTGATTGTCATAGGTAACGGAAACGCGGCTCATTGGGTCCTCCTTGAATTTTCGTAAGTTTGGGCACGAAGCCCGCATGTTGCAAAGCGAAACGCTACGGCACCCAAAACCGCGCGCGGGCATGCTGATGTCACTTGCCCGAAGCATGGCAGATGCAGTAGCTGATCCCCATGACACAGTATCGCCTCACCCCGCTTGCCGACGCCCTGCCCTCTACCGTGCCCTTTGTCGGCCCCGAAACGCAGGAGCGCGCCATGGGGCGCGCCTTTGATGCGCGGTTGGGGGCGAACGAGAACGTCTTTGGCCCCTCTCCCCGCGCGATAGAAGCAATGGCGCAGGCCCAGCAGTGGATGTACGGCGACCCGGAAAGCCACGACCTGCGCGCAGCACTTGCGGCGCATCACGGTATCTCGCCCGCCAACATCATCGTGGGCGAAGGGATTGACGGGTTGCTGGGCTATCTGGTGCGGCTCATGGTGACGGAGGGTGACACGGTCGTGACCTCGGACGGGGCCTATCCGACATTCAATTATCACGTGGCAGGCTTTGGCGGTGTGCTGCATAAGGTGCCCTATGCCGGTGATCACGAGGATCCTACGGCCCTATTCGCTAAAGCTGCCGAGGTAGATGCCAAGCTGGTCTATCTGGCGAATCCCGACAACCCCATGGGCAGCTGGCATGAAGGGCCCGTCATTTCCAGCGCGCTAGACGCATTGCCGAAGGGCTGTCTGCTGGTGCTGGACGAGGCCTATATCGATTGCGCCCCCGAGGGCACCGCCCCCGATCTTGTCGCCGATGACCCGCGTCTGATCCGGATGCGGACCTTCTCCAAGGCCCATGGTCTGGCGGGCGCGCGGGTTGGCTATGCCATCGGCGCACCGGATCTGATCACAGCCTTTGGGAAGGTGCGCAACCATTTCGGGATGAACCGCGCGGCACAGGCCGGGGCGCTTGCGGCCTTGCAGGACAGCGACTGGCTGGCCCATGTGCAGGCTCGAATCGCTGAGGCGCGGGACCGGATTGCGCAGATCGCTGCGGATAACGGGTTGGTTGCCCTTCCCTCTGCCGCGAATTTCGTGGCGATTGATTGCGGGGCGGACGGCAGCTTTGCCAAGGCGGTACTGGACGGTTTGGTGGCGCGCGGCGTCTTTGTGCGCATGCCCTTCGCCGCGCCGCAGAACCGCTGTATTCGGGTCAGCTGTGGCACGCCAGAAAACCTTGATGCCTTTGCCGCGGCGTTGCCGGGTGCCCTTGAGGATGCGAAAAAAGGCTGACGTAGCGCATATCCCGCCTATGCTGGGCCATGATCCAGTTGCGAGGTGGCATCATGCGCTCTTCCGACCGCGGCCAATCGGCCCCTAACTATACCAGCGCCTGCGTCGTGATGTTCGGCGTCAATATCCTGTGGGTTTTCGTTGTGATCTGGGCGCTATGGGGCTTGCTGGCGGTGGCGCTTTCGGGCTGGGCCGTCAATGCCATGATCGATCGCATAGCCGCGCGACGGGGCTAGGCCCCGCCGATCACCTTCGCCGCCGCCTCTAGCGCGCCGGAGCCGCGTTTGATCCCGAGTGCGGACATCCCGGCCTCTATCCCGCCGAGCATCCCCATGATCATCTGTCCGTTCACGTGCCCCATGTGGCCCAGACGGAAGAAACCGTGGCTTTCGGGGCTGCCCTTGGGGGCCATGCCCAGTCCAATACCGAGGGTCAGGCCGATGTTGCCTTCGACCCAGTCGCGCAGCTCTGTCGCATGGGGGGCCTTGAGCCGCAGCGCTGTCACCGCATGGCTGCGCAAAGCGCGATCGGCGATGTTCAGGGAAAGATCGCCCTCTGCCCCCCACGCGTCACAGGCCGCCCACACCGCGCGCGCCAAGGTCTCGTGACGCTGCCAGACGGCCTCCAGCCCCTCGTTGTGGATCATATCCAGCGCCGCGCGCAGGCCGTAGATATGGTGCGTGGGGGCTGTGCCGCAGTGGTACTGGTAGAACTCCTCGGGATTGGCGCGCGGGGTCCAGTCCCAGAAACGGCTGACCCGTGGCATCGCATCGCGCACCGCAGCCGCACGGTCGTTGAAAAAGACGAAGCTCACCCCGGGCGGGACCATCAGCCCCTTCTGGCAGGCGGTGACCATGACATCAGCCCCCCAATTGTCCATCTCGAAGCGGTCGCACGCGAAGGACGCGATACAGTCCACCATCAGCAGCGCGGGGTGATCTGCCGCATCCAGTGCCGCGCGCAGACCGGCGATGTCATTGACCACCGAGGTCGAGGTATCCACATGCACGGCCAGCACGGCTTTGATCTCGTGGTTGGTGTCCGCCTCAAGGCGATCGGCGATCCGGTCGATGTCCATAGTGGATTGCAGGCCGAAATCCATCACCTCGACGTCTGCCCCGATGCCTGTGGCGGCATCGCCCCAGCCGTGACCGAACCGCCCTGTCGCGGGCACCAGCACCTTGTCACCGGGGGCTACGACATTGCTAAGCGATGCCTCCCAGGCGGCGTGGCCGTTGCCAATATACATCGCCACATGATGCTGCGTGCCCGCGATACGGCGCAGATCTTCCATCAACGGCGGCATCATATCGACGATCTCACCGGCATAGATATTGGGGGCCGGACGGTGCATCGCGTTCAACACAGCCTCGGGCATGATCGACGGACCGGGGATCGCGAGGTAGCCGCGCCCTTGGGACAGGTTGGAAAGTTTCGGCATGACACGGGGGCCCTTCAGCAGGAAAAATCTCTTGCAACTTATCCGCAGCCAGCGCCGCGTCAATCACACAAAGCGCGCAGGCAGCTTGCCCTGCCCCTAAGGGCTGCGTAAACCCGTAGCTGTATATGCCCAAAGGAACCGGCCTTTATATGAGTGATGTGACCTATACCTCGCGCGAACTGCTGACCTGGCTTTGGCGCGACTATCTGAAAAAGCATATGTGGGTGCTGCTTGTCGCGATCATCTTCATGTCGATCGAGGCCTCGACCATGGGCGGGTTGGCAAAGCTGATGCAGCCGATGTTCGATCAGGTCTTCGTCGCTGGTGAGAAAGGCGCATTGCTCTGGGTTGGTTTGGTGCTGGTGGGCATCTTCGTCCTGCGCGCCGTGTCAGGTGTGGTGCAAAAGGTGCTGCTGACACGCATCAAGCAGAAGTCGGCGGCTGATATGCGGATCGATCTGCTGGACAGGATGATGGTGCAGGACGGGGCCTTTCACCAACAGAACCCCCCGGGGTTTCTGATCCAGCGCGTGCAATCGGATGTGAATGCCATCGGGTCGGTCTGGCAGGCGGTGATCACCGGTGCCGGTCGCGACTTGATCGGGCTGATCGTGTTGCTTGGCGTCGCGATCTCTATCGACCCGGTCTGGGCGCTACTGGCCTGCATCGGCTTGCCGCTGATGGTGATGCCCGCAGCATTGGCGCAGCGCTTTGTGCGCGCGCGGTCGCGCGAGGCACGGGATCTGGGCGCGACCCTGTCGACACGGCTGGACGAGGTTTTCCACGGCATCGTGCAAATCAAGCTCAACGCGCTTGAGAAGTATCAGGCCAAGCAATACCGCGACCTGACCAGAACCTATATCCGTACCGAGGTACGTGCCTCTTTCGGGAACTCGGCCATTCCGGGGATGATCGACATCATCTCGGGCCTCGGGTTCATGGCCGTGATCCTTTATGGCGGCAACGAAATCATCGAGGGCGAGAAAACCATCGGTCAGTTCATGACCTTCTTTACCGCGATGGGGTTCACTTTTAACCCGCTGCGCCGTCTGGGGGCGATCAGCGGGTTGTGGCAGACGGCTGCTGCCGCGCTGGAACGTCTGAAAGAGCTGATGGACGAGCCGGTACACCTCACCTCGCCCGCCAAACCCACGCCTGTGCCCACCACCCCACCGCATATCGCGCTTGAAGGGGTGAGCCTGTCTTACGGTGATGCCAAGGTGCTGGACAATCTCACGCTGCATGCGGCGGCAGGCGAGACGACGGCGCTCGTCGGCGCATCTGGCGCGGGGAAATCGACGATATTCAACCTGCTGACCCGTCTGATCGACCCGCAAGAGGGCAACGTCAGCATCGCGGGCGTCCCCCTGACAGAGATGGACATCCCCGCGCTGCGCGGCTTGTTCTCTGTCGTGACGCAAGAGGCGCTTTTGTTTGATGAAACCCTGCGCGAGAATATCGTATTGGGCCGCGAGAATGTATCTGACGAAGAGCTGCAGCAGGCGCTGGATGCGGCGCATGTGTCGGACTTTTTGCCCAAACTTGAACACGGGCTGGAAACCCGCGTCGGCCCGCGCGGCTCTGCCCTGTCGGGGGGGCAGCGCCAACGTGTCGTGATCGCCCGCGCCCTGCTGCGCAACACACCGATCCTGCTGTTGGACGAAGCCACCAGCGCGCTGGACGCGCAGTCAGAGAAAGTCGTGCAGCAAGCACTGGACCGTCTCTCGCAGGGGCGCACCACCTTGGTCATCGCCCACCGTCTGTCTACAATCCGCGGCGCGGATAAGATCGTTGTGATGGACCGTGGCCGCGTCATGGACGAAGGCAAACACGAAGACCTTCTGGCGCGCGGCGGCATCTATGCCGATCTCTATCGGCTTCAGTTCGAGGATGGAAAAACCGTCAGCGACGGACGCAATCTAGCGGCGATGCGGCGGATGGAACGCGGCCTCAAACCTGTCGAGCCGAACCTGCTGCAACGTATCGGGCTCCGGCTGTTCGGCAACTAGGCCACCCCCCGGCACGCGGGTCACTTGGCATAGCCCTCGGCCAGCTTGGCCGGGGCGACCCCCGCGAAATAGCGGATCAATGCCCAGAGGTTGCGCGCCCCGCGACGCAACCAGCCCTGCCGCGCGTATTTGTCGGCCGACGTTACCGCGGTGACCTCCAGCCCCAGCAGATGGCCGCGCAAGGCACGCGCCAGCGCCACATCCTCCATCAGCGGCTGATCAGGATACCCACCAACCGATTGATAAAGCGCGCGTGGCAGCAGCAGTCCCTGATCGCCATAGGGAAGCCCCAAACGGCTACGCAGGTTCGCCCAAGCGGCCACCGCTTTGCCGGCCATGCCGCCCTGATCGAATTGAAGCTGGCACCAGCCCGCTTTCTGCCCCCGCAGATGCGCGGTGACGGGCCCCGTCCACCCCGGTGCCAGCCGCGTATCGGCGTGTAATACCAGCAGCCAGTCGGATTGCGCTTTCGCACAGCCGCGCCGCAACTGTCCGCCCCGCGATGCCGGACCGGTGACGATCTCTGCGCCCCATGCGTCTGCCAATGTCAGGGTCATGTCGGTTGACCCCCCGTCGCTGATGATCAGCTCGCGGATCAGCCCCGCCTCCAGCCCCTCCATCAGGGCGGTCAGACAGCCGGTCAGGGGCGCTTCGGCATTCAAGGTCGGAATGACAACAGATATAGGCGCGCGCATGGTTGCCCCTTTCAGCTTCGAACTGCGCTGCTATATGTCATGTTAACCATTGAAAGGACAAGCGATATGACCAGCCGCCGCATCCTGAGACTGTCAGGCCCCGACACCCGCGAGTTTCTGCAGGGCCTTGTGACCAACGATATCCGCAAGCTGGATCAGGCCCCGATCTATGCCGCGATCCTGACGCCCCAAGGCAAATTCATCACCGATTTCTTCCTGTCCGCCGAAGGGGACAGCGTTTTGCTGGACGTGGCCGAGGCAGATGCCGACGCGCTGGTGCAGCGCCTGACCATGTACAAGCTGCGGGCTGATGTCACGATAGACGCGACCGGATTGCATCTGCACCGCGGGCTAGAGAACGCACCGGACGATGCCTATAGCGACCCCCGCGATGCCCGCATGGGCTGGCGCGCCTATCGTGACACACCGCAAACCGATGACACCACGGATTGGGACGCGCTGCGGGTGACCTATATGATCCCTGAAACCGGGGCAGAGCTTACCTCGGACAGCTTCATCCTCGAAATGGGGTTCGAGCGGCTGAACGGCGTGGATTTTCGCAAGGGCTGCTATGTCGGACAAGAGGTAACGGCCCGCATGAAGCACAAGACCGAGCTGCGCAAAGGTTTGGCCCAGGTCGAGATCAGCGCGCCAGTAGAACCCGGCACGGATATCACCGCCGATGGCAAACCTGCTGGTACGATCTTTACCCGCACCGGCACCCACGCGCTGGCCTATCTGCGGTATGACCGCGCCAAGGCGGCGATGCAGGCGGGGGATGCCACGGTGACGATGGTGACGGACGGCTAAGGCCCCGCAACGGCCCTGCGCAAATATTAGGCAGGCCAAGATGACAGCGTGCGCAGCCCGCCGGAAAAGTTGCATATAAGCAACAAACACCCGCGATTGGGGAGATCCGAGGCTCCCAAATCCGATACCCCGCAGCCCCGCAACGCAAAAGAGCCCCGGCATTCACCGGGGCTCTGCACTGCAGCGAAGCTATGACGTAGCGTCACACCACAGCTTACGCGCGTTCGGAATATTCCATCGTTTCGGTGTTCACGATGATCTCTTCGTCCTGTCCGACGAAGGGCGGCACCATCACTTTGACGCCGTTATCAAGCACCGCTGGCTTGAAGGAATTCGCCGCTGTCTGGCCTTTGACGACCGGTTCAGTTTCGACAATTTTACAGGTTACTTTTTGTGGTAAGGACGCGTTCAGCGCCTCTTCCTCGTGATACTCGACCACGACCATCATACCGTCCTGCAAGAAGGGGCGACGTTCGCCCAGAAGCTCGGCTGAAAGCTGCACTTGCTCGTATGTTTCGGTGTCCATCAGAACCAGCATACCTGCGTCTTCATACAGGAATTGTTGGTCTTTTTGCTCTAGCCGGACCTTTTCGACCTTGTCGGCGCTGCGGAAGCGTTCGTTCAGTTTCGACCCGTTTCGCAGGTTGCGCATTTCGACCTGAGCAAAGGCACCGCCCTTGCCCGGTTTGACATGATCGACCTTGACCGCTGCCCAGAGACCACCGTTATGCTCGAGCACATTTCCTGGCCGAATTTCGTTCCCGTTAATCTTTGGCATGTATCAGCACCATAGCAATGAAGTTGAAGAGAGATTGGACCGACCTATATATATCAACGTCGACCCCCGCAAGACAGCGCACCCGATGCTGCAACCGCGAAAGCCATGCAGTAAATGCATGAGTGTTATGCAATAAAGGTGTATCCGAATCGAGCTCTTTCGGTCATAAGGAACCCCACGCCTAAATGACAAGAGCAAGAATAATAGAAAGGACGACGAGATGAAAGATTTCGTTGATGGCACTGCCTTTAACAATGAACAAGGTAACCGTGCCCGCAAACTTTTCGCAGCTGTGGTACTGGCTGCATTGGACGATGCGATTGCCGATGACAAGAAATACGGCAACGGTCCTGAACAGATTGCCCGTTGGGCTCGCTCCCGCGATGGCCGCGAAGTATTGAGCTGCGCGGGCATCGACCCCAACGAGCGTGTTGTCGAAGGTCTGATGGACTTTGTTGGCAAAGGTGTCCGTACCTCTGTCGCCCTGTCCCGCGAAGAGTCCGAGCGTCGCCACGCTGCACAACAGGCTGAAGCTGCCTGAAGACTGCCAAAAGTTTGAACAAAAAGACGCGGCTCACGGGCCGCGTTTTTTTGGCTAAATGCGATTGTGTTCTGCCGGAAAGCGTTTCGCCCGCTTGATGCGATAAAGGGCAAGGTGTGACACCCGAGCCCCCTACCTGATGCGTTGCGCCGAAACGGTAAAGCCCCGATAGTGGCGGATTTCTGCGAGAGCGCTGGGGTCTTGAATCTAGGCTGTCCGGACGAAGCTGGCGTTCGCTGAGGCAGCGCGGTCAGGAAAAGTGCTCGCGCTGCTTTCCGAAAAAGATGGGGAGTAGAATTTATCTGCGCATGAACTTCTGGCGAGCTTCACGAGCGATATTGTATCGCAGTTCAAGGCGAGCGAGTTCAGCCATCGCTTCCTTCCGTTCAGGCCCGTTCGCAAGCGTGGCAAGATGGCTCTGATGCGCCGCCATCTTCTTCTTGAGTTCGATTTCTTCCGGCACGACACCGGCTTGAGCCATAATCCGGAACCCCGCAGCTTCTCCCGCATCCACAAAAGCATCTGCTGAGCGATCAGGCAGTGGTTTGCCTTCGCCTTCAAGACCTTTAAGCTGACCTTGTAGCTTCGCCTTCTGTATCTGGCGCTCGATGAGTCTCTGAAGATTTCGGATCATGCTGACCAATAGCACAGTGTTAAGGTAACGGATACTACGGGCTCGAAGCGGACGTTGCGGCGGCGGCGTCTTGGCCTGATCTGCAACACATCTGGCAAGGGGCTTGCGTGACGCCCTGCCCCTTTATCCACTAAGATGCGCGTTCGCGCCAAAAGCTCTTTATTCCAGATCTTGCGACGTCAGGGCGCGGTGAATTTCACGGCGCACCAGTTTGCGGACGTTTCGGGTGATCCGTTCACCCAAGGCCCCCTGCAGCTCTGAGCGGACGATTTCGGACACCAGATCACGCAACATCTCTTCGTCCAGATATTCATCCGGCCCGAAACCGAGCGTCGCATCATCATCCTGCGCCGTTTCGGCTGGGGCGTCGGTGGTATCGGTCACAGTCGCATCTGCCGCGGTCACACGGGTGGCAAAGGGGCCGTCGACAACACGATCTTGAGGTTCGGCATGCTCTTGGGGTGCATGGGGCTCGACTGCATCGTGCCACCCCATATCCTCGTCCTGCAGGGCCTCTTCCGCATCGTTTTGGGTGACATCGGACACAGGCGCGCCGGTGGCGTCGAATTCGACGTCGTCTTCCCAGGCCATCGCGGGGTCTTCGCTGCCGGAATAATCGCTTTTGCCGGGCTCGTCAGGTTCCCAGTTTTCGGGAATGCGGCTGATCGCTGTTTCGAGGGCAGCGATTTTCGCGCTCAACCGGTCCGGCGTCGGTGGCACGTCATCGACCAGCTCGGAAGAGCCAAGGTTGAGCATATCGGTGGAGTATGCCGCGGCACGTGGCGCGCTAAAGGCCAACTTGCGCGGCGGCTCGGTCGTATCCTGCGGCTTGCCATCCCCTGCGGGCGTAGCAAACTGGGCGCGAAAACGCGGTTCGCGGCCGGAAATAAACTTAAAATCTTCGGCAACTTGATTGCGATCCGAGGCGGACAAATCCGCCGCCTCGTCCGTCTCATCGTCCGTATCCATGTCCTGCATCGCATCCTGATAGGACGCCGACCGGGGCTGAACCGCCTCTGGCGTCGCCTCTTTCCGAGGGGCGGCCACAGGCGCGTCATTCGACACGCGCAAGGACGGCGTCAGCACAAGTTTCTCATCAATCGCAGGCGCTTCCGACGGCTTCTGCGCCGGTTTGCGATCTTCTGAGACCAGACGGCGGATCGAAGACAGAACGTCTTCGACCTCTGCATTTGTGACGGTTTCGGACATATTTAATCACCACTCGTTCTTCGCGAATAGTCTAACCCGAAGGTTGGCTTCTCACAATGGGGGTGGTGAAAATGTCAGTCTTTTTGCAGCGCCTTCAGCACACGATCCAACTGCTTCCCCTCTTTGGAGTATTTTGTCGGGCCGTCCTTAACCATATTATAATAGGCGGATGGATCATAGATTTGCACCGGCAGTTTCAGGTCCTGCGCGGTCAGCTGACCCGTCGCGGAGAGCACGGAATAGGCCGCAACATAAAGCTGCGATTGCGCTGACACACGGGCAGAACGGGCGTCGAGCAAGGATTGCTCTGCGTCCAGTACATCAAGTGTGGTGCGCGCGCCCAAGCTGGCTTCCTCGCGGATACCGTCAAAGGCGATCTGTGCCGCGCGGACCTGACGCTGGGAGGCTTCGATCTGCGCCCGGGCAGAGGCAAGACCGGCATAGGCATCGCTGACCGCGCGTTCCACGTCTTTAACCACCACATGCAGATTGCCGCGCTGTGCGTCGCGCTGCGCCTGGCTTTTGCGAACACCGGCCGACAAGGCACCGCCTTGATAGATCGTTTGCCCGACCTGAAAGCCGATCGACCCGCTGCGTGTCGAGGCTTGGGAATCAAACGTTTCGGTCAGACCGTAAGACCCCTGCACCGAGACATTGGGCTTCAGCGCGGTTTCGTTGCTGCGTACCAGCAGATCGGCAGCCGCGACCTGGTGCTGGACGGTCAGGATATCGGGGTGCTGACGCACCGCCAGCGCCTTGGCCGTCGCGATGCTGTTGGACAGTTTCGGCAGGCTTGGTGGCGGGCTTAGACGACCGGGCTCGCGCCCCACGGCTACTTTGTAATAGGCTTTCGCGCTGATGAAATCGCCCTGCGCACCGGCAAGATTGCTGCGTGCGGCGGCCAGCTCTGCTTCAGCCAGCGATACGTCGGTGCGGGTCACCTCCCCCACTTCGAAACGGTCACGGGCAGCCCGCAATTCCTGCGTCAGAACCCGCACGTTATTCTCGGCCAGAGAGACAAGCTGCTGCGTCTGGATCACGGTCATATAGGCATCAACCGCGCGCAGCAGAATCTGCTGTTCGGCGCTGACCAGCGTTTCGCGCGTGGCAAGCACGGTTTCTTTTGCCGCCTCGATCGAATAGCGCGACGACCCGAAGTCATAGACCAGCAGCGACGCCACAAGGTTCACCGATGTCGTCAGTGAATCGGTAGAGCTTCTGAAACCCGCCGGGATAGTGCTGGTGCCCCCGCTAACCGACCGGTTATAGGATTGTGTCAGGTTTCCCGTCCACTGTAGCACCGGCTTGAGCGCGGATTTCGCGATCGCCACATCTTCGTCTGCGGCGCGCAACACGGCGCGGTTCTGGTCCAGCAGGCCCGAGTTGTTATAGGCCCCGACCAGCGCATCGGCCAACGTCTCTGCCTGTGTGGCCATCGGTGCCAGCAGCCCCAAACCGACGCAGGACGCCGCGATCATGCTGCGGACGGACCGCATCTTGCCCGTATTCATCATATTTCACACTCCATCGGTGTCACTGCATCTGCCGTCATCTGCAGCAGTTCTGATAGCTTAAAGCTGGAATTCTTTCGCGCGGGTAAACCCGTCCAGGACAGGGGCGGCGGCGTTGAAACTTTTGCGCCAGCTGATGCCACGTTCGCTTTTGTAGCCCAAACGCACCTCGCCCAGGGGGCCGTCCATGAACAGGCAAGCGATCCGCCCGCCGTCCTTGAGCTGCGCCAACAGCGCTTCGGGCACGTCAGCCACGCCGCCTTGCACGATCACTACATCATAGGGCCCATGTTGCTGCGCCCCTTCGGCCAGCGGGCCGTGGTGTACGATGACATTGTCGATATCCGCGTTGATCAGGGTTTCCTGTGCTTCTTTCGCCATCTGCTCGTCATCCTCGACGGCGACGACCGCTTCGGCCATATGTGCGATCACGGCAGAGGAATAGCCGTAGCCACAGCCGATATCGAGCACCAGCTCGTCATTCTCGACCCCAAGATCGTCCAGCATCTTGGCCAGCGTCCGCGGCTCAAGCAGCACGCGGCCTTCGCCCAAGCTGATGTTTTCGCCCAGATAAGCTGCCTCGCGGCGGGCCACCGGCACAAAATCCTCGCGCGCCACCTTGAGCATCGCATCAATGATCGGGAACTTGGTAACATCCGAAGGGCGCACCTGAGTATCAACCATCATGGTGCGGCGGGCTGTGAAATCTGTCATCAGCTAAACTCTTTCGTTCAGTTATTTGTCTCGTGAGATGCCACATCACCGCCCGCCGGGCAACGGCCAGTCGGGTCAATAGGCGCAATTTTCCGTGTTTGGCGGATAATACGGTTAAAACATAGAGGATGCCATAGCCACGACGCATGCCACGCGCGGCCAGCCTGTGAGAAACATGATTTAGAAAGGGAAATATAGTGGAGGCGAGTAGGAGAATCGAACTCCTGTACACGGATTTGCAATCCGCACGTTTTTGACTGATTTTAAAGGTTTTTTTGTGCATCAAAGCGGCAGAACATACCGGAAACATATCAAGAATGTGCGGCACATTGGTACGATTTTCTCAAAAAAAGTTCTCACTTCTCGCTCAGTTTGCCAAGCGCCTTGAACACTGGGTATGCCAACAAAGACCGTGAGATCAGATTAGTACGCTTCATTCCCAATAAAAGTTTAGCCCGAGGACATTCTATCTGATCTATCAGGCCACAATCGGACCCTCGGCTACGAATTCACATATGGTAACGCTAGCCTTGTGGATTCTAGATCTATGGCTCAATCTATGTAAACCCAAGTAATTTTAAGGAGCTTATTTTGACCACAAATCAACGCGCTATCATAGATAACGCCACCTTGAGCGGCGTTGAACGGTTGCTCGGCGTCAGCCAGGTAAAAAACCTAAATTATATTGATAATGATATTGCATGCTTAGAAAAGCTGATAACCGCAATACTCTTTAGCGACAAAATAATAGGTGTCGATGATTACAAAGACGAATACAGATCAAAAAGATTGAAGAAATTTGACTTCGTCGACTTTATAAAAATAGATGACGATAAATACTCCAAAATCTCGAATGATTCTGCCAAATTTGCGCACAGTATGACATTTTCAATCGAAAATGCGAGGCCCGCCGGAGACATTGTTGCATTCTTTGAATCTCTTCGATTGGACCCACAACTTAGATGGAATGTGTTTGTCTCTAGCGAATACCTAACACTCACCTATCTGACGGCCACCAAATTCGACAAAAGCCATGAACTCACGGCTGACACTTTATTTCGTAGCGAACACACAGATTCCAAACTTGTCGCTCCAGAAACAGACTTCCGTCCCAAGCTGGAAATTTATGGTCGGCCTGACATTCAAGATATAAAAGATCTCGTTCGCGCGTTTGCTGATAGTAATCCGCAATTCGTGAGCGAAGACGGCAAGAGCGCACTTGCAAGAGCGTTTTTCGGATATGGGTGGGCTGGTGAAAGGGCTCATTTTTACAACACGGTCGCTAGTGAAGAAAACGCTAGTGCATACCTAGCTCCTTTACGTGACGCATTTTGCGAAAGCTGCTGCAGGCTTGACTATCCATCACAAACAGTTGGGCTGCTAGAAAGCTTAAAAAATAATACTCAAGAAGCGTTACAAACAATTCTATCGAATACTGGACAAGCCCATTTTGCGTTAAAGTTGCCATTTTTCACTTCTTACTTAATATCGAAAGTCCAGAATCCACATCAGTGCATTCAGCTTGCTCTTGAACTACGCGCGCGGACGGAGTTCCAAGAATGCCGGACAATTTTTCACAACCTTACACATCTCTCTACCGGAGAGAGGACGGCGGAACTGAATAGTATATTCAAGTATTTGAACCAGTCTTGTACAAAGTTGATGAAAAAATACGGCATCGAAACAAGCAATGGGCCACAGGTATCTTTTTCGCTCGGCCTCGCAGGTCCTTCTATCTCTGCTGGAGGAAAAATTAGTCAACTTTTAAGGCCGTATCGAAACAGGCCTTTCGCCCGTGTTTTTCGAAATGTTGCCCAAGAAATGTTGAACGTTGAGCGAATGGGAGCGCTCCATGACAAAATATGTTCTTCCGTGAATAGACACCAAGATTCGCTGCACTCAGACGTCTCGACTACGCCTAAGTTCATGGAAAATCGCGAAAGCGAATATGGCCGTCCCGCTAAGCTCTAAACAATTCCAGCTGAACCAATATCATATGTTTGTTAAGGAACTTATCTAAAATGCCTAAGGAGATATAGCAAAATAAAGTTATGGCTCGACGGGCACGGCCGTGCAGCTGCGGTTTGCCCGGATAGGCGCATCCCCGTCCGACATTCCAGGGCAACCTGTATAGAGCGGCTCCAGACAAAACTCTGCGTTGGGCTCTAGACCATATGGCGCGGTCACCTGATACTGGAACGTGATCGGTTTCGCCCCGACATTCTGACTTTGCACCGGCCGATCGAGGCGAACATACAAGCTGGCATCGGTGCGCGGATTGCGGAATGAATAGCGCGTTTCGCCAGGCACGATCTGACAATTTCGCCCCTCCTCGGTCCGCTCAATCTCGACCTCGATCGCGCAGCTGCGCCCGCCCCCGCACTGGGGCCCCAACACATCCGATCGTGCTATCCGGAAAATCACATCCGGCCGCTGCAGCATCTTTACGTCATCGACCAAGTGAGACAGCGTCTGGGTATTGGCATCCACCTTGTCGCCTAAGCGCCAGGGCGAGAATACCAGCTCATTGACTACGGGCACATAGGCACCGCCCCATGCGGCGAAGGCCCCTATAACGGTGATGCGGAAAAACTTGCCGCCATCCTTTCGCCACTCCGACCAATTGATCAGCCCCGCGCGCGGGGTTTCTTCTTTAGACATGCAGACAGGCTCCAGGTGCAGACATTTCGAACTAAGATGCCCTTGGGCGGGTTTGGGAGCCTCTGGCGGGTTCCCTACTCCGGCCGCTCACATTGGGCCATCGTGCGATAGCCGCCCTCGGAGACTTCATGGGTCGCCGTTTTCACAACCCAAACGCCGGATGCGGCCGCGCTGAACCCGATCGGGATCAAACGCCCCTCGGCCGCGATTGAGGGGTTCCCAGGCAGCTCCACCTCGAGCGTCTCCTTTGCGCGGCCGGCACGGCGCGACTCGGCTGTCGCGACGGCGCGCGCTTCTTCCTCAGAACGGAACCGATGACGCAGCCGGCGCACCGGCTCCGCGTCCCCGACCTTAACCTCTATATCTTCCGCCTTCTCGAGATCCCGATAGGTGGCGATGATCGTACCGGTCGCCTCGCTGAGCCCCCGGCGCATTGACCAGCGGGTGACATCTGGCTCCTGCAGCACCACTGTCGCCGTTGGCTGTCCCGAGGCTTTCACCCCCTCCGCCCTGCGACCGACATAGAGAACGCCACCGGCCGGCTTCGCTATGAGATCATGCAGCACCGCAATACGCGTCAGAACCGAGAGGTCGCTTTCATCCAGCTGATCGATGTGACCAGGCACGATGGATCCCGCGGCTTCCGTCACGGCCGGCTCGAGTCTGTTGTCGCCGGCGATGGTGGTGGCGATCGCTTTCAGCGTCATGCCGGCCGGCCACGACCGGGACTTCTGCTGGCTGATCGGGGCAAAGCCGCTCTGTGTCTCGCCTTGCGCCTTGGCACGGCACACGGCCGTGATCATGCGAGGGGGAGAGCTCTCCTCGACCTCGTCGGCGATATAGAGCCCCATCTGCAAGAACTCCCCGAGATAGCCCAGGGCGATAGCGACCTCAGACCCCGGTTCCGGCATGGCAAAGCGCGACAGCGGCGAGGTATTGGCGAAGGTGATCTCGGCAGTATCGGAGATGAAGCCGGCGGTGTCGGACACGCGCACCGAACTCAGCTGAGAGAACACGGACCCCGACAGCGGCACCCCATTGATCGTGACTTGGACCAACGGCCTGAAATCCATCAGCCCCATAGCTGCGCCGTTTCAGAAGGCTCTGAGGTGTCCAAATCCGGCAACAGGATGCGAACGCCAGGATCGAGCACAGCCGCCAACGCGCCCAGACCAGGGTTAGCGGCAAGAACCGCCTCCACCTTGCCGCCCAGGGTATCCCCATAGTGCGCAGCCACGACCTGGTCCAGGACATCGCCCTCAGAAGAAACGAAGTAGAGATCGGACACCGCCGTCATATCTTGCCATCCTCATTGTAAAATCTTGCCGATGCGGGATGCCCTGTGAGGCAAAGACTTCTTGCCCCTCGGTGACGCCTTCCACGACCCACAGGCCCAGCACCTTCCCGATGCCAGACACCAAGGGCAGTGGCAGCCCAAGGCTGGCCTGTGTGCGCATCTTATCGATCTGCTTCAGCCCGCCCCGGAAGTGGGGGTAGATCACCCCCTCGAGCTCCACAGTCTCCGGGCCCAGGCCGGTGAACTGCAGCGCATCATTTGTCCCAATCCGCGCCTGACGGGCCCACCGATACTCAGCCGATCGACTGAGCCGCTGGTAGGCTGCGTTATCCAGGGAGAACTGGAAGAACCCGAGCTGCATCATGACTTCTGCCATCGTTATCTCCCAAACGGCCCCGTGGCTGGCGCGCGATCGAATAGACCGTTGCCGGCGTTGCGTTGTTCCTCACGCTTCAGCAGCCGCAAGACTTCATGAGCATCAGCCCCAGGCGCATTGATCGTGTAGTGGTTGGTAACGGATTGCGATGCCTGCGCAGGAGCCGCTGCCAATGCCGGCGCGGCCGTCTGGGAGAATACGGCCTCGATGCGCGCCATCATGCCATCGACATCAGGTCGACGCGACTGACCGCGTTCACTCGAGGTAAGCGGAGCCGATCCCATGCGACGCGCCGGCTGCGCAGGAATGCCCACCCGCGGGATGCTGCGACGCAACTTGTCCAGGACACGGGCTCCTCGATCGCTGGCCGGCCGCGCACCCGCACTGTTGCGACGCAGCTTATCCAGAACGCGGACACCTCGATCCTTGGCCGGCCGCGCTGTCGGGCTGAACACAGAGCCGACACGATCGGCATAGCCGGCAAGTTGGCGCATGGCGCGGTTGTTCGCCACATACCCCGAGCGGTTCTCGAACTTGAGCTCCGGACCGAGCTCGCCCGTCAGGTGCCAGCCAGGACGGAAGGGTCCACCCAAGGCGTTCTTCTGCGGCTTGATTCCGTATAGCCTCTCCGCGGCCGAGCTGGTCATCGGAGCCGCGTTGTCATTTGACGCTGTGTTGCCGAGCCCCGAGACTTTGCCAGGCTCAACGCGCGTGGCCACCGCAGAGCCTACGGCCGAGCCGATGGCATTGCCGGCGCGCTGCGCGTTCTCATAGCCCCACTTCAACGCCTCAATCACTGGTTTGATCAAGGTCATCAGCGAGGTGAACTTATCACCGATCCAGGTCAGCACAGGATCAATGGCGGTTTTGACCGCCTCCCACGCAGCACCGATGCCGCCAGTTGCCGCCAGCCCATCGATGACCGGTTTCACCAGCCCTGACCAGGTCGTGTCGAAGACGGACCCGATCGCACTGAGTGTCGTGTCGATCGCACCGGAAAGGGTCGACCAGGCGCGCTCGATCGGCGCGGTCACCCCCATCGCATCGGTTACTGGCTTGATCACATTGTCATAGATCCACCGGAACCTGTCGCCGATGCCGCCCAGGATCCCGTCCATGACCGACCGTGCCGACTTCCACATGCGCCCGAGCCCATCTGACGCGCGCTGCATATCACCGGAAAAGGCGCCAGCAACCACATCGCCGAGACCAGAATAGTACGACCCGATATCGGACAGCACCGGGCCCAACACGCTGCCAGCCTGCCGCCACGCGGCCTCGATTGGCCCCGTGATCCCCATCGCGTCTGTGACCGGCTTGATGAGGTTTGAATAGGTCGCAGAGAATACGGCACCAATGCCGCTCAAGGTCCGATCGAAGAACGACGTGGTGCCGTCCCACATCGCCCGCACCCCCTTCTCGGCGCGCTGCATATCCCCGGAAAAGACCCCACCGACGAAGTTGCCGAACCCCTGAAAGTATCCCTTCGCATCGCCCCACAGTCCTTTGAACCAAGGCGCGACGCTCTCCCAATTGCGGTAGATGAGATAGGCCCCACCCGCGATGACGGCGATCGCCGCCCCGATCGGGTTCATGACCAGGGCAGACCCGATCGCCCGGATCGCCCCAACGACGATCGGCGACGCTGTGGCCAGAGACAGCATGGCGCGGCCGAGGCTGAACACTGCGCCCCCGAACTTGGCAACACGCACGATCGTGCGCGACGCCAAGACCGCCCCGACCACCATGCCGAAGTTCTCCCAGCCGCCGATCATATCGGCCGTGCTTTCGGTGACCGACCAGACCACGGACCCGATCGCACCGATGCCCGACACAATCTCACCAATGACGGGAAGCGCCCTCTCAGCGCCATCAGCGAAGCCGTTCGTCCACCGCTCCACATCAGCCCGGTTGCCGATCAGAGCATCGCCGATGCGGCGCATAGAGCGCGTCACCACCGGCATCAGTGCAGAGCCGACCGTGTTCTTCAGGCCGGCCATGACCAGCTGCGTATCGAGCAGCGTGTCCTTAAACACTTCGGCATCCCGCGCGGCCTGATCCGACAGCACATAACCGGTGCGCCGCGCATCTTCGCGCAGCTGCGTCAGCCCCTTTGAGCCGTCCTTCAGCATGTTAAGCAGACCGATGCCCGATCGGCCGAATAGATCGTTTGCCAGCGCGGCCTTTTCCGCCTGCGTCTCTACCCCCTGCAGCTTGTCCGCGATCGAGGCCAGCGCCTCCTCTGGCAGCTGATTGGCGAGCTGGCCGGCTGACAGCCCCAAAGCGTCCAGCGCGTCCTTCTGGGCACCGGTCCCCTCGAGCGCCAGACCGATGTTCTTGGTCATTTTCTCCAAAGCGCCATCGAAGGTGCCTGTCGCAACCCCGGAACGCTCCGCCGCATAGCGCAGCTCCTGAAGCGCGCCCAGGCCGATCCCCAGCTTGTCGGCCGTCTTGGCGACGTTATCTCCGAGATCCGCTGTCGAATTGGCAAGGCCAAAGATTGCGCCACCGGCCAAGGTCGCACCGATCGCGATCTGGCGCGCGTTCCGGCCGATGCCGGATGCCATGTTACTGAAGGTGGATCCGACACGACGTGATGCCGCGGCCGCGCGGTTCCAGCGCTCCTGGGCGCGACGCAGATCCACCAGCGTCCGCTCGAGCTTTTCATACTCACGATCGAGGTGCTCAACGGACTGCCCCTGCTTTCGCAGAACATTGCGCTGGCGATCGAGCTCCTTTTGCCGGCGCTCGACGCCCTTGATCGCATCGCCGACTTGGGAAAGCCCAGATTTTAGGAAGCCCATGTTGCGCTTGACCGACTGCTCGAGAACCGAGCCGATCGTGATCGTTGCGTTTAGGCGTTGGGTTTTACTCATTCTTCGGAAGGCCTTCTATCCACCAGATGAAACGACTGACCGGCATGGCCATGATTTCACGCTCGGCCCATCCGGTGTGCCGGGCGAGCCGAAGTGACCCCGCCCGGACTTGTTCACGGGTCAGCCAATAAAAACCGAGAGCGCCGCCTGCAGCCGGCTGTACTGGCGCATTGTCATCGAGCGCACAGCTTCCGGTGAGATTTCACACAGGTTGGAAATCAGCGCGATTTCAGAAAGCGCGCTGCTGGACCCGGCAGAATCCGCAGCCAGCTGATCGTCAACGAACGGCTCGCGCATCTTCAGGCTTTTGACTTCCGTCCCGTCGATCTTTGGGGGGCGGTTTTCAAAATTGATCGTAAGCGACCCATCGTCATTTTCGACCAGCCAATCCGGCTTAGTTTGATTGTCCATGAATGCTCCTTACAGGCCGATGTTTGCGCGGTGCTCGGCGAGCTGATCCACGCCGCGCACTTTGCGCACCATATTGACGACATCGATCTCGTTGATATCGACGCCACCGTGGACCTCACGGTAGTACCGCAGGCTCACAGTGAAGGTCAGCGACGGCTTCGCCCCCGAGCCCCAGGTACCGCGCGCCACCGAGATGATTTTGCCCTGCATGTGATGCGCCACGGCCGTCTTGGTGCCATCCAGGCTTTCAAGCGACCCACGTGCCGTCAGCTGAACCAACGAGCCATCTTTGATGCCCCAGAGGGACAGCACATCACGGTCGTAGGACGTAAGCACGAAGGACGTGGTCATCTTCTCTTGGCCCATGTCGAGATCGATGGGCGCGTCCATGCCGCCCCCGCGGAACTCTTCGGTCGAGACCGTCAGATCGGGGGGGCTGTATTCCTCGATCTTGCCCGCATGGCCACGGCCATCAACGAACAGATTTAGATATTTCAGGATATCTTCAGCAGCCATCAGTTAAACACCTCCTCGATGTAGTCGTTCACCAGGTGCGAACGGAACGTGATATGCTCGGCCGGATAGACCGGGGTAAAATCAAAGTTGAAGAACACTTTGCCGAGCTGGATATTTGCGGCCGAGTTCAGGTCCGGGTCGGCCCAGCACCGCCCGCCCAGGATTGCGCCCAAGGCGACCAGATCCCGAAGGTAGGCATTCACGCTTTCCTCTACGTCCGAGACGTAGGTTTTGGTAATGCCCCGATCGACTGCCCAGAGGTGGGCGCGCAGCAGAGAGTCGTTGATGATATCGGCCGTGCGACGAACGCTGAGGAAGATCCACTTGGTATCGTCGGTCAGGGTCCGGTTGCCCCAGAGACGGTAGCCATTCTGGCGGATCGTCGTGGCAACCTTGGCCTCGTTCAACAGATTGGCGCGCGCACTCGCATCGCCCAGCTTGAAGTCAACCGGCCGGCTGGTACCGATCACGCCGCCCAGCAGATTGTTAGATGGCGATGCCCAGAACCCGGTGTCGTTATCCACCTTGGCAATCAAGCCGGCAACGCGGGACGAAGCCGGCACCGACACGATATCGGACCCAACCATGACCTTGTGCCAAGGATCGATGAGGTAGATGCGATCCGACCCGAAGTCGCCAGCCGCGGTGATCGCGTCGGCATCGTTGGTGTTGGGCCCATCGGCGATGATAACAGCGCGCAGACGGTCACCGATGCCCTGCAGCTCCGCAACGACCGGGTTTGCGTTGCCTTCGGGGCGTTGGTGGGTGAAGCCAGGCGCGATCAAGATGCGCGGGGAAAACCCGACAACGCTCTCGGCACCAACCAGGGCATGCACCCCTTCGAAGTTGCCATCAACCGCGTTCACGCCACCAATCACATTGGCGAGGCTTTCAGCTTCAGTAGCCCCTTCCTCAACCCGCACAACGATGACGACTGCGCCGATCTGATCGAAGATGCCGTCCATCGCCGCCGGCAAGGTGCCGAGCGCGGTGCCCTCGGTATCCAGGCCCGCGGCTTCTTTGCGCGAGCCGGCGACCAAGACCGGTGTGTTTAGGGGGAAGGCATCAGGATCGGCGTCGGGCGCGGTGCCCACAATGCCGATGACGGATGACTTGACCGTCTGAATGGGACGTGGACCTGCATCGATCTCGATGACCTCGACGCCGTGAAGAAATGCCATAGTGACCTCGCTTGCGGATGTGAACTGTTGCCCCAAGCATTCCACCGCACCGCGGCTCAATCCTCTGGCGGTTCCCCCGCGCGCGACCAGCCGGCGAGATAGGCGCGGTTCATCTCCAAAACACGGCAATAAAGCCCGCCTGGCGACAGCTCCTGCGGCGCACTCAGCTCAAGGGCATGGGCGCAGATTTCAGAGCAGAACCACTGGTCCCGTCGATGCCGGCGCAGGTTCAGCGCCTGTGACGCCAGCAAGCCGACATAGTCGTAGGGATTGCCAATCTCAGCAATCACCCGATCGATCGCGGCCGGCCCTGCCCAGGGAACGGCGACGAATTCCCAATGCCCGGGCTTGAATGTGATCGACTTCTCCCGCACCCCGCCATCACGGCCGCTTGATGACCAGGCGCGCGCTTGCGAACCATCGCCAGACATAGCCGGTAGCGCGCGCAGTATTTCGACATGGCTGAACGAAGAACGGGTGACCCAACGGATCACCCGATCGAGCAGCTGCCCTTGCCCCTTGTAGAAAGCCAAGGCGATCATCGGATCAACCTCGCGCCGGCTCAGAACTTTGCGACGAGATTGCGCGCGCCGTCGGGGAAAGGAGGCCAGCTAGCGTCGTCATAAATATCAGCTTCCGGATCCGCGGAAATCGACTGATACGCAGCGCGCATATCCGTCACCCACCCGATGGCGTCATTCAACCCAGACAGAACTTCAGTCTCCTCGGCCGAGCGGTCGCCCTCCGCCTTGGCTGAGATCAATGCAGCTGCAGTTGCCATATTCATCTGGGTTTCAGCCGAAGCTTTCCCGTAGATGCGACGACGGCACTCGGCGCGGACCTTGGGCTTTCGGCCTTGGGTGATAGCTGATTTCTTTTCATCATCCGTTATATCGAGTGCTTCGATTTCTTCGACGGTGAAGTTTTCGTGACGACGCCCATTCAGGGTGAAAGATAGTTCCATTAGAGTTCTCCTCAAATCTGGACGTTTGTGATGAAGTTTGTAGCCTCGCCGTCAGCAGCGTAAATCTGCCCGTTAACAAGGTCTGCCCAAGTCTCCCCCTCCGGTAAGGTCGTTGAGGTAGAGCGCAGTATGCCCGCTGATGCGCTGATCATGTGACCCACAGAGCCCACACGACGCGCGATATCGCAGGAACGCAATGAAACGTGAACAGGTTCACCGTATCCGGTTTGGATTACGTTCACATCGCCCACCTCAAAATCACAACTATGGAACGCAACAGAAGAATTGTGCGTGCTCGTGAATACCCCGTTGAAGCCTGTCATGGGCAGATCATCAACATTCATAGCGGAAATGATTTTGCAGGAGAGCAGGTGCAAATTTAGCCCGCTACCGGCGAAACCAGAAGAATAGCCCGCCCCATTTAGGTTCGTGAAAACTTGTTCAATGATCGGCTTGTCGAGGGCGATATCGCCCCAAACCTGCATCGTTACGAAACCGTTGTCCAAACGGCATTGCAGTTCATCGCGGCCAACTTGGTACGTATCACCGCGCCGCAGCCGAATTTCGGCTCTTGAACCCGGGGTTAGCCGCCGAAACGCTTCTGCCAATGTTACCAGAGGGTAGGTGCTAGTTCCCGGGTTTTCATCTGATCCAGTTGACGCATCCATATAAATTAGCTGGGTCAACTTATCCTCGACAACTTCGTTCAGATCAGAGGCCAGCGCGTCGTATGCAGCCCTACGTGTCGCGATATCCGCGTCGATACTATCGAGAAAAGAGTTCAGGCGTACCGTCAAAGCGTTCTGAGCAGCGGCGGCGTTGTTAATGTCTTGAATACCCATCGGGGCCTCCTTTAGTGGTTGTCTTCGAGTGCGCGGATCATCATGCGCTGATCGAACTGCTCGGAAAAAATGATGGAATGCGCTTGCAGCGTAAGCACGGCGTGATCGAACAAATCATCGTCGGGCGCGTCGACAATGATCAGCCCTTCCGCCACCCGGCTGAAGTTCAGAACATGGTCGATCAAGTAGACGATCGCGCCGGTGCGACGGACCTCGGCCGCGGGGAACGTGCAGAGCGCAATGAGATCTCCAACAGCGTCAAAGAACCCCGCCTCGCGCACATCGAATGCGACAGTGTCAGCACCAAACTCGGCCTTTACGCGCCATGCGCTCGGCGAGACAATATGCCGGCGCTCAATCGGTACCCGGACACGTTCCCGACGCAGAGCCGCCTGGTCGAAGTCGCCGTTATAGCTGGCACCGTTGCCGTCCCCCAACGCCACATGCGTGATCGCGACCTGCGACCCTGAACCAGCGGCCTGGGTGATTTTCGCCTCGGCGATATCGGTGAGAATGGTGGTGGGCATTAGGCGGCATCCCTTGGCTGAACATCATGATAAACTGTGCTGATCTGGCGCGGCCGTGCCCCGACCCGCATATGCGTGGTCCCGACCGATACGCGCGTCCGGGGATTGGGGTCATGGCTCAGATCGGAGTGCATACGACCGCGCGCGCCGGCACGGGCATAAACGGCACTGTCGAACCGCTCCCCAATACGGAGCTCAAAATGAGAGCGCTGAGGCTTAAGATTGATCAGGATCGATGTGATGAGCGTGAGCAAGCTGACGTCGATCGACATCCCCGCCGCGAACACATCGTCACCGTAAGCATCGATCCGGAACGTATGAGGATCGCCGCCATACTGGAACCACTCCGCAATATCGGCCTCAAATCCGATGCCCCCAAGCGCGCGACGAACAGACCCGATCGTACCCTTGGCTCGGTGAACCTGCACGGCGTCGACCAGCACCTGGCGCTTCTGGTTTTCGGGCCAACCGCTGTCCCAAACCTCAACAGAGAATGCCCACGCCAGATAGGAAAGCAGATGCTCGGGGCACAGCGACGCGTCCCACAGGCCGGCAATCGGATCGCCAAACCCGAGTAAGCGGCTGGACAGCTGCTCTAGCTCGCGCTCAATCGCTTGCGCATTTGGCGGCAGAATGGTGGGCAGATCAGACATCACGCCCCCCGACCGTTACGGATACCGACGTACAATAGGCAGCCTCAGAAGCATCAATCTCAAGATCAGCGCCGGGGCTGACCAAGGTCACCTTCTGCACACCCGCCAAATGCAGCGCCGCATGCAGCCCAGAAACCGTGATGTCATGGCCCAAGCGGTGCTGGTCCCAGACAAACGCGGAAACTGACGCCTCAGCGGCCGCGCGCACAACATCCGCATCGGGCCCCTCATAGAGCGTCAGCACGGCCTCGAGCTGATAAGGCACGATCGATGCGCCCTGGACGATGACTTGATCTGTCAGCGGCCGGATGTCCTCGTCATTCAGCTTGTCAGACACCGTCTGGATCAGCGCAGCATCGCCGCTGCCGTTCCCTTCATCCGACAGAACCGTGACCAGGACCTGACCAGGCGATGGCGATTCAACGCTAATGTCTTTCACCAACGATGAAGCCGATAGCCCCCAGAATACATACGAGCCGCGTGGCCCGGCCGTGGTGAACCCTTCAAGTGCCAGCTGCACCCGCGAGCGGAACCGGACGTCATCCTCTAGCACGGCCGGCACAGGCGGAAGTGCCGCAGGATCGGCCGGCTGGATTACCGCGCGCTCAACACCATAGAACGCCGCCAGATGGTCGAGCTGCGCACCACCCGCGAACGCCAGCATGTTGCCGCGGCCGGCATCGTCAATTTCAGCGCGCAGTAGCAGCTCGCGATACGCCCAAGCCTCGAGCACCTTGGTGATCGGCTCGCTTTCCAACCCCATGATCGGCGCGAGGCTCGGATCGCGCGCGACCAGCCATGCCTTGATTTCCGCAAGGATCGTCTCGAAGTCCTTGCGATCGATGATCTCCGGAGCGGGCAGCCGCTCAAGATTGATTGCCGTGAACGCGCTCATCCGACCTCGATCCCCGCGATGGTGACTTCGCGGCCGTCGGGCAGATACCGGCCGCTGAGATCAATGATGATTTTGCCAGGTTCAAAGGTCCGAAGCGTCACAGTGTCCACATCGATGCGCGGCTCCCATGTGATCAATGCCTCGGCCGTCGCCGCGATGATCGCCAGCTTGGTCGCCGAGGAATACGGTGCATCGATAAGATCGAACAAACGGGATCCATAATCGCGCCGCATCACCCGCGACCCGATCGGGGTCGTCAGGATATCCCGGATGGATTGCCGGAGGTGGTCGATGCCGCCCAATTTACGGCCTGTGAGTGCGCTGATCCCATACATGCGCCCACATTGGACAGGACAGGCGCTGCGATCCTCTGGCGGTTCCCCACTGGCCTACTTCGGACCGCCGGTGTCGCTAGGCCCAGGCTGAATGCCCCCATGCACATGAGACACCAAGCTGATCTCAGATGCCACGACATCGCCGGCACCGGTGATCGTGCCGGCAAAGTTGCCGGCCGGCACACCACCCGCGAACGGACCAGGGTAAATGATGCCATGCGCCGTGTTGCCACCCGGAGACAGGACCACCACCTGAGTGCCGACACTTGGCGGGATCCAGAATTTCAGCTGCTCCGATCCGAGCTGCGCAATCTTGAGCCAATCGCTCTCCGCCCCGTCAGCCCATTTGACCTTGGCCCGATCGCCTTCGCGCGCCGTGACCGTGGCCACCATGATCATGCGCTCCACGGCCTGCATCAGCTGCGATAAGGTGAACTCAGACATCGCCGGCCTCCGCCACATACTCCTGCTCATGCGCCGGCCCGATATCCGGCGACCAGGACGTCAGCAGCTGGGTCGGTGTCACGCCGTCATCGATAAAGTAACTCGGGCCGATATCTGCCGCATGGGCCCACTCGACGCGCCAAACGTCGTACTGGTCCGCTTGCGGCGCAAACTCATCTGGCTCAACAGCCAAGACAGCGGCCGCGCCCCATGCGACCCCCAATCGGTTACTGTGCACCGCGGCCGCGAGCGCGCCGGCTGCTTTCAGCACCTCGCGCCGCACCTTCGGTGTCCGGTACCCGAGCACGATGCGCGCCTCGATCCGAACCAGGCACGGAAACTGGCCTGTATGCGGATCCTTGTCGGGATCAGGCTCGAGCTCCGACATCTGAACGATGATGGCCGGCACTTCCAAAGTTTTACGCGTCTCATCTTCGGCCGCGACCGTCTTGAAGGTCGGAAACGCCGCCGCCAGCGTGGCCACGACCGTGTCCAGGGCAGCGCCCAAATCAAGTGCTTCAGCCATCATCCAACTCCCAAGATTGTGCGCGCCCGAATTTCAGCCAGAAAGTGCTTCATGTAGATGCTATCGATATCCACAAAAACCTCGTCCTCGAGGTAGATCATCATCCGGTCGGCAACCGACAACGTCGCCTCGCCGATCGCCCATCGCTTCGCCCCGTACCGCTGCATGACTTTGCGCTTACCGCCCACCTTCGCAAAAAACGCGCCGTGGACCATCGTGTCGCCAAACTTGATCCCGCCATCGACCTTTTGCGGCCGGCCTTTGAACGCTGACACGGGCAGATCATTGGCACCGAACCAGAGCTTCAACGCGTTGTTGCCCTTGCCGACCTTGTACTCCTTCAGACGACGGCGCAGCGCCTTAGCGTTTCGCAGCCCGAGCTCCGTCTGCAGGCCAGTGGACGCCAGACGCCGAAGGGTCGCGGCCGTGCGCTTCAGCGCGCGCGATCGAGAGAGGTCTACCTGTTTGGGGGTTGCCGCATACTCGGCCGCGATCTTGTCGAGCTGACCGTCGTCAAAGTCAAAGGCCAGCATTGTAGATCACATTCGGCACCGCCAGGATCAGCGTGGCGATCCCCGTACCGTCCAACTGTGGCTCTTCCAGAACATCGAAGGTGCGCCCCTCGATCACGGCCGTGTCGCCGCGCAGAATCTGCGACACCTCGTCTTCACGGCAAACGAACCGCGGCCCAGGGCCGTCAAACTCGAACTCGCCCAGGGTCGCCATCTGGGTCGGATCGTCAAAAATACCAAGGACATCTGCCACTTTTTCCGAAGCTCTGGTGATACTTGCCGTGGTGGCAAATTCCTCGAGCTCGAAAAAAGCGGAGATGTCCTCCCAATCGGGATGGGGCATGGGTTACGCGTCGCGCGCTTCTTCGATGGCGGCAATCAGCTTGGCCTGGTTCATGCCGTCATACCCGTCGATTTCAAGATCGGCCGCAATGTCCTTCAGGTCCGCGACCTTCATCTTGCCCAGATCGCCTTCAGCTTTGGCAGACTTACCTTTCGCCAGCTCGGCGCGGCCCCGACCGATCAGGTTCTTTGCCAGATCCTCGCCGATCTCCACCGTGGTGCCAGGCGTTTTGATCTTGCCCGCAATCGCGATCGCGGAGGTGATTTTAACTTTCACTGTCTTTTCAGCCATTTTGAAATCCTAAGATTAAAGAGGTCAGAGGGAGCGAACCGGCCTGATCGGCCGGCTCAGATCGTTACGCCGTCGGCTTGCGGCCGAGGCAGAAGCTCTCGGTGCGGCGCGCAGCGATATCGAAGTCCTGGTGCAGCACAACGCGGCGCGTCCCCGACAGCGACTGGGTGTAGGGATCGACCAGGATATCGAGCGCACCCCACAGGCCGATGTAGACATCGCGCAGGTTGCCAAACAGCACATCGCCGTTCTCGAACTGGTTGGTGATCTCGGCCGTCGACCCGTTCACGGTACCGCCGTCTTCCCAGATCGTCTGGCCATTCGAGTTGGCAAACTTCTCGGTCGACTTGCAGTGACCGCGGAACTTGGAGTTACCCACGTAGCGCACCGAATCCGTTAGAGCGTTGTCGAGGGCGACCTCGCTCTCCATTTCGATGATCTCCGCATAGGTCGGCTGAATATCCGCGAAGGCCACAGCGTTGATACCGGAGTGGTTCAAGATGCCCAGAGGGTTATTCCCGACACCGTCACCATAGTAGCCGTACCAATCGATGCCGAGTGCCAGATCCGTTGCCAAAGAGCTGCGGAACTGCAGCTCAACATCCATCGAAGACTGCTGCATCATGCGACGCGTCACTCGGCCAAAGACACCAATGGTGGTCGGGCTCATTTTGACCAGCCCAGCGTCCATGCTGCCCTCGCCGACATCTTCGTCTTCACCGACGATGAACACGTTGCCCGAGCCGGTTTGGCCAGGCACATCCAGATTGCCGACCAGACCGCCCATCGGCGTCCCCAGCTGCAGCAACGTGGCGCGGTTGCGAAGCATTTCGATAAAGGACTGCGTGGCCAGATTGGTATCGATCAAGAACCCGCCTGTGTCGCCCGGCGTGGCACCGGAGGTCGACGTATTCAGCGCGCGGGTCAGGACGTCGACGGGGACTGTGATCCCTTCGGAGCTGCGCCCCATCGTTTCCTGCGCGGCCGCCGATGCTTCGAATTCGAACGCAGCTGCGGCTTGTGCTGACCGGTCGCTTGGATTGAGCAAGGCCCGAGCTGCGCGAAGAAAGCTAAACCGACCCACCTCGGAGTCCGTCATGCCAACGACGCCTGCGTTGTCATCCAATGCGCGGTTGCCAGTATCATCGGGACGGCCGCTGTTGCCGTTGCCATTCCCGCGCCCACCACCAACATGATCGAGCAGGGTGCGGGTGAATTCATCGACGGACGTGCTGCCGCGGATCGCATCCGCTGCCAGCTGCTGCGCCGAATACTGCTCGCCCATTTCCAGCAATGCCGCAACGCGGGTCTGCTCGGCTTCTTGGCCGCGCGTCACCAGCGCTTGTGTTTCGGATGCCCGCTCAAGCACCTCGATCTCTTCCACGATGTTGCCGTTGTCGTCCACCTTGGCACGGACCAGGTGACCGGCTGCGTTGCGGAGAATGCGAATGTTCATATCGCCTGATCCTTCTGTTTCAGTTTGCGCTGTGCGCGTTTGAGAATGGTTTGGAGTATTGGAGCCATCGCCGGTCGGTTCCTCTGGCGGTTCCCCCGCCGATCGACCGACCCCCACGGATGCATCCGCAGGAACGCTCACCATCGAGATTTCAAACGGCTCCCAATCGGTGATCGTGACCTTGTCGCGCTCGCCTTCGACCTCTTCGGTTTTGATCGCGCGCACGAAGTAGCCGACCGACACGTGACGGATCACGCCGTCCACGATATCGGCCCAGATTTCGGCGGCCTTGGCGGACCGGCCGAAGCGCAAAACAGCACGGCCGCGGCGATCACCGTCCACCGACGACGTCTCGACCACACCGATCTGGAGATCGGGGTTGTGGTTCCAAAGCACGGCCGCGCCATTACGCAATCGCGCGTCCGACATTGCCCCCGGCGAGTGGTCTAGGATTTCATCGCCGAACCAACGTGCGACCGGCTCCTCAGAGCTGAACGCCACCTCGACGGTGCGCGCCTCCTCATCGATCGTGCGCACCGCCGCCTGCCGGCGCAAAGGTGCCCCTCCGCGGTTGGCGTTGACCTGCTCCACGGTCACCGACCGGGTCAGAGCAGATCCGATCAACGTAGCGGCCAAGCCGCTATTCTGCGTCAGGAGTTTCATTTTTGTCATCGGACTCGTCCTCTTCTTGATTTGCGTCGCCAGCTGGCGGCCGAACAGCGCCAGGCACCACGCCCAGAACCGAGGCCATGATGAACTCATCGGGGATGCCGGCCTTGCGCATGGCTTGGATATCGTCGGCGTAGGTGCGCCAAGTGGTGTCGGGATCGTCTCCGCGACGTCGGATGATTTCAGACGGCGATGTGAGCATGTTATTTTTGGCGTCGATTTCCGCTTTCACGTCCTTGGTCGGATCGACCCATGCCCACCGACGGCCCTGCCAATAAACATTGCGGAACTTCTCGATGCGCTCCGGACGCAGGCGGATCGAATTGTTCACGACTAGCCCCATCAACAGCGCCGGCTCCAGCGCCGACTGATAGCAGCGATCGATCAACGTCTCGATCAGCCACTCTTGCAGGTCCATCCAATGATCACGCTCATCCAGAACGCCCTGGCGGATCGAACTGAAGTTTACGCCCTCTAGATCATTGGCAAAGCTGACATAGGCCACACCCATGCCAGCACCGGCACCGCGCAACATCGACTTATGGAACGGGGCGAACTCGCCGGAGGGATACTGCTGGGTGAATGCCTTGGATTTCAGACCAGTAGGCAGCTCTTGGAACACACCACCCGCGCTTTCGATGTAGAGCTCTTCGTCCTCTTGCTGTTCCTCATCGGGTTCAGGCCCATAGCCTTCCTCCCACTCGAGGAAACCACCGACCGACGCGCCGGTCCGCGCGCTGGTCAGCGCCGCATTTTCCAACCCGCCCAGCATGTGCAGACGCCACAGCGACGTGGCAGCCCAGGGAATGCCCCGGCGCTGGCCCGTGATATCTTCCAAGAACCCATGAATGATCTCATCGGCCGGCACCCGATCGAGGCTGGTCCCGTTAAACGTGTAGCCGGAGCCGGCCGGATCACCCGTCATGAAGTAGAGCGCCAGCGGCCGACCTTCCCGGCTGAATTCAATCCCTTGGCGCACGAAGCGACCATTGGCGAGACGATCGACGTTATAGTCGACCGGGCAACGTTGTGGATCCAGGACCTGCAGCGCATAGCGCATGGGCCCCGCGTTACGGCCGCGGATTTCGCGGATCATGAACTCGCCGTCTTTGGCAGCGGTTTTGACCGCCCCCTTGCAGATCATCCGAAAGCTGCGCTTGCCAGTTATGTCGCAGTTAGAAGCCCGCTGCCACTTGCGCCACCACGCCTCGAGCGCTTCGTTTGCCCCCCGATCGAGCGCACCGTTATTGTCACGCGCCTGCGCCTGAAGCGCGAAGCCGCGGTGGCCGACAATATTCTGATCGCACAGACGCAGGAACGATTTCAGATAGTCGTTCTTCTGCGCCTCCTCGCGCGAGCGCGCGACCAGGACACGCTGATTGCGGTCGATGACCTGGTCCGCTGTCAGCGGAGTGGTTGACCAATTCGATGTCAGACGATCAGAGATCGCAGCATCGAACCCGCGCTGACCCACCGCCGGGCGCATCGGCTTATTGCGCCGGCTCACTTTCGGGATCGAGCTCTCGACCATGACCACGGGTGTGCTCGGCTCCTGGCGATTTCCCTCGCCGGATTCGCGCGCTTTACCAAAACCAAACATCAGCGACCAAACCTCACTTTAACCTGCCGGCCGGTCAGACGTCGGCGTTTTCCATTGGGGCTTTCGCGCGCGATCTCGCGCTTGTACCGATCGCGCAGCAACAACAGGTCAGCGATCGATGTACGGACCAGCGACCGGCCGTTGATTGCGTAGCTCTCCTGATCCTTCGTGGCGCGCCCCTCGATGACCGCCTCGATCGAGGCAAGCACGCGCTGCGCATGACCACGTGCCTCAAACCCGGCATCGACCGACACCAGATCCGCAGCGATGGTCAGCTGGCCGGCTTCGACCTCATGCACATCCTCCCCAGAGACGGCACGGACCGACACCGCATAGGTGCCAGCGTTCCAACCCGAGGTGACGGCCGCGGTTACGGCGAACAAATGCCCAGACCCGAGCGGTGCCGATGCCAGATCGATCGAAGACGGACCACGGATGATCGCCGTCAACGTCCACTCGGGTGCCGGATACGCATCGACATGCACCTCGGCCTTGATGCTTAAGCCGGCCGTGACTGAGCTGGGAAACTGATGGAGCAAACCTGACTACCTATTGCTGATCCGCCCTGATCCACGAGGTCGTGTGCGGCGCGTTTTACCCCGCCTAGTCTTGCGAGCCTTTGGCTTCGCTTCCTCTGGCGGTTCCCCCGCGGACGTTTCATCCTCCGCAACATGATCGTCGTCTGGTTTGAGCCGGCGCAGACGCACCAAGATATTCGGGTTTAAGATTTTCAACGCGGCATAGGCATAGACCCGACAATCGAGCGCCTCGTTTCGGTCGCGGGTTTTCTTCCACTCGCGGATTGGGAAGCCCCGCACGAACCGGGTCACCAACCGCTCGGCCGTCAGCTGGTGAAACCACTCCGGATCCCGATCGACAGGCCAGTGGCAATAGCCCTGGCCGGGCGTGTCTTGCTTTGCCCGGCGCATCACAATCAGCTTGGCGTCATTGACCCCGATCGTGAACAAGGTCACCGGCCGCGCGCGCTTGCCCGACTTGGACTTCTTCGGCGCAGACGCGATCGGATTGTCCCACCCCTTGCCCCCCTTGATGGCAAAGATGTTGCGCCGCTGCTTCCCGCGCAGCTGCTCATAGGCTGCTTGGGTCAAGCCACCGGAGCCACCGGTATCGACACAGGCAGATGCAATCCGCATCTGCGCCCCGGATTCGTGCTCGAAGGTTTGATCGAGATAGTCAAAGAGCTGGTTCCAGACTTCGGGTTTAAGCGGATCGCCCCAGAACACTTGATGATCGAGGCTCCAACTTTCCTCGCCCAACCCCCAGCCGACGCGCTCGAGCTCGAGGCGATCCTCCTGCATGTCGACACCGCAGGTCTGGACGCCGACTTCCATCGGAACCTTCGATGGGAATGGCTCGGCGCGCGCGATCAGCTGCTCGACCTCGAGCGTCTCGGCCTCTTCCTCCCAGGCTTCGGCAAGCGTGACGTTGACGAAGGTCTGCAGATCCCCGGCCGCTTTCTTGTCCAGGAACGACTGCACGATCATCTTCAGCTTCACAAAGCAGGAATAGAGCCCGTTGAGATGATAGGACGCATGCCCCCGGAACGGCTTCTTTGCCTTCCACCCATGCCCCAGCCGCTCGGCGTTTCGGATGGCAAAGTACCGATCAGTGTCAGACCAAACACAGCCATTCGCCCGGCACTCATAGTAGGCGCTCTCGGGCATGTGCTCGCCGTCCGCGTTCTTTTGCCATTTGACGTTTGACCACTCGATCGTCTGGACGGCATCGCACTGCGGGCAGGCCACATGGAACTGACGCTGGTCCCCCTGCTCGTAGGCGTGATCGATCCACGAAATCCCGCGGATTGTTGGCGTCGAAATCTCTACCAACTTTCGCTGATCATCAAAGGTGTTGGCCCGCTCCCACAGCAGACCGACGGGATGGCCCTCGGCCGTGCGATCGTAGCCGTCGGTTTCGTCGCAGACGATGAACGGCGCAGACCGGCCGCGCTGCGTCTTCGGCGATCCGGACCAGGCAAACATAATGAAGCCGCCCGGGTAGGACTTCATCCGCGTGTTGTTCACCCCCTTGCGCGCCCGGGGCGTTGCGATCCGGGTCTCAAGGTCGGGGTTGGCTTCGACCAGCGGGTTAAACTTGGTGGTCAGCCATGTCTGCAAATCGCCTTCAGACGGCTGCATCATCAGCTGCGACACGGGATCGTGCACGATCTTGAAACCCTGCGCGCAGAGTGCCAGCTGCGTCTTGCCAACCTGCGCGCCCCATTTGAGCGTGATACGGTGACACGATGGGTCGGCCGTCATGTCCAATGGCTCGCGCTGATACGGCGCGTTGTCGAAACTGATCAGACCAGGGATCGCATTCCCGACGGGGATTTGAACCGACTGCTCCGCCCACTCGGACGGCTTCAGGTCGGGGGGCGGTGCCAAGCCTGCAAGAAACGAGGTGGCCACCATCAATGCGGCGCTACCAAATGGCCAGGACATCAGTCGGCTCCCACCAGCGAAGTCGGATCAGTGGTCGACAACTTGCGCAGTGCCGCCCCGATCTCTTCCTTTGCAATGAGTTTAATCGAAGCTTCTTTCTTTTCTGACTTCGCGCGCGCCGCGATCCGAGTGGGCGCGTTGTTCAGAAGGTTGGCGCGCACCTCGGCGACCACCAGATCCAGCGCCTCCTTCATCTGCTCGGCATCCACCAGGGCACCGCGCATCTTAGCCGCTTCCATTTCTGCCATATCCGCCTGCGACTTGGTCAGCCGCGCCTTTTCGGTATGGTAGTCGGCCTTTTCCGGATCACCATCGGCACCGCGGGGTGCAATCCGTTCCTGAAGGTACCCGACATAGCCTTGCACCGCAGCCGCAAGCTCATAGCGACCGTGTTCGGCCTTCGGGATCACGCCCTCCTTCGAAAGCTGCTGGACCCGACGCTCGGTCAGCTTCAGCAGCTTCGCAATCACGCTGACCGGATATGTTGGATTGCCCGAGTTGCTCATTCAACATCCGAGCAATCCAGTGCGGGCAGCCAACCTACGCGCCTTGTCACTTGCCTGCCTCCCCACGTTTGCCACGCAGATCGTCAAAGCGATCGGACGTGCCCTCCAAGACAGCCTGCCCCCCGGTGAAATCCTGCCAGCGTTTCACGATCACATCCGCGAACCGCGGATCCAGCTCCATCAGCCGCGCGACACGGCCGATCTTTTGCGCCGCAATCATCGTGCTGCCCGAACCGCCGAAGGGATCCAGGACCAGATCACCGCGCCGGCTGCTGTTCTTCAGGTACTGCATAACCAGCCCGACCGGCTTCATTGTTGGGTGCTCGGTATTGCGGCTCGGCTTTTCGTGGCGCAGCACCGACGACACCAGCTCTTCGACCTGAAGGTCAGAACCCGAAACGCGCAGATGCCCGGATCCCGTGTCGATCAACAGCGACCCGTCCTCTTTGACGACGAACGGCAGATCCTCTGCATCGATGACCGTTGTCTGCTTACGACCACCAAACCACCGGTGCGGCGCGCCTGGCTTCCAGCCGTATAGGATCGGCTCGTGCCGCCACTGATAGTCCGACCGACCGAGAACCAGGCTCGGCTTAACCCAGACCAGGCAACCGGACAGTTTGAACCCGGCTGCAGCAAAAGCAGTACGGAATGGGAGCCCCTCGGTGTCGGCATGCGCGACATAGAGCGCACCGCCTGGCTTGACGGCCGAGAACACAGACACGAACGCGTCAGTCAGAAAGGCCAGGAACGCGTCTGCGCCCATGTTGTCATTCTCGATCTTGCCCGCGGTGCCCTCGTAGTTCACGTTATAGGGCGGATCGGTCCAGCACATATCGACCAGCTCGTCGCCGATTAGCTGCTCGATATCGGACATGACCGTGGAGTCCCCACACATGATCCGGTGATCACCGCAGACCCACACATCACCGCGCCGAGAAACGAAGTCCCCACCGATCGGCGGCACCTCGTCGTCTTCGGTTTTTCCTTCTTCTTCCAGGCCGTCAAGATCGACAAAAAGCTCGTCTAATTCGGATTGATCAAAGCCCACAACCCCGAGGTCAAATCCCAGATCGCGCAGCTCACCGAGCTCCAGCTTCAGCAGCTCATCATCCCATCCGGCGTTCAGCGCCAGCTTGTTGTCGGCGATGATATAGGCGCGCCGCTGCTCGTCTGACAGGCCGGTAATTCTGAGGCACGGTACCTGCGACATCCCTATTTCTAAGGCTGCAAGCACCCGACCGTGGCCGGCGATGATGGTGCCTTCCTCACCGACCAACACCGGGTTGGTGAACCCGAACTCGCGGATCGATGCCGCAATCTGGCTAACCTGCTCAGCGCTATGCGTCCGCGAGTTTCGGTCGTAGGGCGTCAGGTCACCGGGCGGCAACATCTCGACGTCGGTGTAAGAAATCAGATCAGACAAGCGCTGCTCCTAAAACGAAACGAAATGGAAAAAATAGCGCACTCACAAGTTGGTTTTTGCGACCATGCCCACCCACTGGGCCTCCCGCCCGCAGAAGGACCCCTTTTTTATATGACGGTTTCACTGCGCCCTGCCCGCCCGCAGCTGCTCACGCAGTACGGCATAATCGCCGATCAACACCGGCAGCACTGAACCCTTGGGCAGCGCCTCAAGCTCATCAGCGGCCTGCGCCTGGACCGCGCGCGGATAATCTTTCACGGTCGGCAGCACGCTAGAAGTCTCCGTTCCGCAAGCGTGTAACGACAGACCGGCGATCAGTAGCAACGGCAGCGCCTGCATCCTGCATTCTCCTTATGGTTTTGATGTTTTCCAGCGATTGACGCTCTTTAGCGTCAACCCTTCCCTCGCGCTCTCTGAGCTCGCCCCAGCCTTTCAGCCCAGCCAAGATGGCAAGCCCAAGCATTAGATAGCGTCCCCATGCCGAGCTCATGAACCGATGTGCAAGCAACCCGATCATCGCGCTAGGCTTCGATTTTCACGCGCATCCAACAGCCGGCGACGACGGGTAGAATAGCCAAGAGCGCGAAGTGCAAACCATGCCGTCACGCATAGCCCGCACAGCAGTAGCGCAGGCCAGTGTTCGGAAACCATCGCACTCAGCTGTCCCATCACCCCGGATGCGGCCTGCGCCGCTTCACCTGCCTGTTTTGCTTGGGTGGCAATGCCGGCAACTCCACCCAGGCCGACTAAGTCTCCTACACGCGCTGTCATTTGGGCATCCTGCGCCGTACCACTTTCACGATCGATCTCTTCCTGCGTGACGAAACGCTCAGGCCGTGGTGTCGCCTTAGCCATTTGAAGCCAGTCATCAGCGTCCACGACGCCATCGGAAGGCAGATCGTTATCGGCTTGGAAAGCGAGGGTTGCAGCACGGGTAAGCCGGCCAAAGTCTTTGTCAGCACGCCCCAGATGATATCCTCGATCGGATAGCTCGACCTGCCAAACGCCGACATCAACAGACCTGTCACCAAAGCGTAGGATCGGGCGGTTGGACTGAAGCACTTCCACGCCACCCAGCATCAAGGTGATACGCTGGCGCATGAAGTCACCGACGGACCGAGCCCCGCGGAGATCGTCTCGCCAAGGCAGCCGCGCAATGTCCCATTTGCCCCGCTGCTGCACCCCAAGCGTTGTCTGGACCTCTGCATGCGTGAGGACCGTCTGGGGTGTGACGGGGATGCCGTACTCGACGCAAAGATCAGCTACCAGTTTGCAAAAGGCGTTGAACTGCGCCTCATTGAGCGGCGAGGGTCCGGCATCAAAGGGATGCTCCACAGCGCCACGCATGCCGCACATAGCAACGCCAATCGATCCTGTGTTCAGCCTCAGAGTATGGGCCGCATAGTCGCCATCAGACGTGACGATGTTGTCCTCAACAGCCTCTGCCCCAGCAACGACTGTGCCGTCATACTCGACCAGCCTGTGGTAGTGCGCCTTGTCTTCAGCAGAGGCGCGCCCTGCCCCGGCAGTCCAGTGCGCGATGACGCGCTTCATTCGTCCGCCACTCACGGTACGTCCCTTTCATTGGGTTGGATTGCGGGTCGCATCATGCTGACCCTTCCTGCAGCGCGATGATCTCTCTAACCCGATAGGTTGAAAGCTCGACGCGGTCTGCGATTTCTGGAATTTCCATGCCTTCATTCAACATCCGCATGATCTCGCGATCGCGATGCTTGCGGTGGATGAAGCGGCAGTTACTTGGCTGCAGGATCATACCTGAGAAGGCGTAGACCATCTTGCAGGCATCCTGCCATCCGAGCAGCTCGACCAGCTTGTGATCAAGTGAAATGCGCTTTGGGATGTAGACACACACGCGCCAAGAGCGTGATCCGGACACCGGCAGCTTGCCAATGAACTCGAGCGCTTTGTCACGCCCAATCACTTCCGCAATTTCTTGCACGGACTCTGGCAGCCGTGCGACCATCTCGCGTCCCATCAGACCTCCACCACCTCGATGCCTTGGGCACCGGCGACAGCTCGACGGACCTCGTAGTCACGGGTGGGCATGCCCTTTGCGTCCTCGTAGACCTGCAGCCCGGTCTCCAGATCGACATAGCCAAAATCGACCGTGATCCGCATCTGCCGCCCTTTCCGAGACAGCAACGGTCCGTCTCGCCCCACGAGCGGAACTACCACCTGGCGCTTTAGCTCAGATATCTGCCCAGCGCGCTGGAGAAGGCAAAGCTGCGCCCAGCGCGCGGCCTCTTTCTTGGAATCGAAGGTTACGCCATCCACCACGGTGCGCTGGGCCCCGTACTTCTGGCTCTTAGGCTGGGATTGCGTCGCTCGCAGATCAGCGGCGGTCATACGTTCAACCACGCTTGTCCCCCTTCCGCTGAGCCATCAACTGGGTAGCCGCGAATTTCAGAGCCCGCGCAACATTGGCTGCGTCAGGATCCGTAACGCCGAGCCCGAGCTGGACCTGGTAGGCTCCTTGAATCTCATCGATGGAATGAAAACGTTTCCGGTATGGGATATCCCTACAGGGCCCAGGCCGCTGCGAGTGGATGACGCAATCCCCCGCGATCAGATCGACGGTCACAGTGACGCCATCGAACGTGGTGCCATTGCTTGACGGATCGTTGTGGACCGAGCTCATACGTCGATCCCCACTGCCCGACACTCTTGGGCGGAAACTAGGCCCTCGGTGCACAGTTGACGGGCCATCGCTGCCGAACAATGCCGCGCATTCTCAGCCTTCGTTCGGATCCAGCGCGCCCAGCGCTTTTTGACGGCATCGGCGTTGACCGTGTTTTTGGCTGCCGACTTGGCAAGGAACTGAACCCACCCCTGACGGGTGAGCCAATTCTGCGAATACGACACGTAGCGAAGTTCGTTGCCCTTCTGCTCCAGGGCGTAAGCTTTGGCACCAGAAAGGATGGCAGCGGCATCGGCACCGGCGGCAATCGCCTTCTTCAGCGCGGCCTTGGTTTCGACAGGATCTCCGGGACGTGGATGCGCCTCGAGGAACTCTTCCAAGAAATCCGAAGAAATTCCATCTGTCTGCGGGTCGGCTTCCGACGCGCAAGGTTCCTTTACAGGTTCTCTTACTGGTTCTTCTATATACGACTCCACCCCAGTGGAGACGGACCCCTCTAAAAGTGGAGACGGAACTGCGTCAAAAGTGGAGACGGCTCCGGCTCCACTGAGTGGAGTCGGCTTTTGGGCTTCTGACAGCTCGAAACCGAGGACATATCGGGTGGGTTTTTGACGGTTTGTGCGCGGATCACGTTCCTGCTTTCTTCGGATCAGTCCCTTACGCTCGAGCTCGCCCAGCGCCTTGTTCAAACCACCATTCGACAGGCCAGTGTGGTCGCGCAAATAGGTCTGCTTTGGAAAGCACCCCATGCTGGCATTGTGGCAATCGCACAGGTGAAACAGCACCCTGAACTCGCCATGCGTCATGTCGTTGGGCGGCACCGTTGCCAACCAGTGGGTAGCAGCGTGGCTCATAGCATTACCTCACACGAGTGCGTCCTGAGCAGGCTCACGCCCGGCGCACCCATGCAAACGATCCGACGAGCAGAGCGAATGCATTGAATTGAACGTGATAATTGATTTACTGCAGCACTCACGAATCTGCTGCTATGCAGCATGTTGGGCAGTAACCGTCCCGCCATAAGTCCGGCGATAAGTCCGATACTGGGCAAAAAAATATGCGGAGTGCCCATGTCAGCTGGCCTCCGCAAATAGCATCTGAAAAGCGATCTGGCCGTGCTCGCGCATTGCCACGGCAACGTGGCCACCATTGGCCCCAAATTGCCCTTTCCACCAGTTTCTGGCGGTTCTTTCGGACACTCCAAACACATTCGTGACATGGCCGATGTTTCGATAGTTGGCGACGATGTATGCCTGCCAGCGCGCTGGGAAGTCACGGTGTACTTGATACGCATCGTACCCTGCGCAGGGCCCGGAGGAAGGTCCGCTCGTCTGCGAACCCTCTACCGTGACAGTGTCACCGTATGGAGAGCCATTCACATAAATCACGATCGGGGAACCGGCAGGTAAAGCGTTCATGCCGCGTCCTCGTCGATCTGGAGGAACGAAAACATCGAGCGGGAAGGTTCCTCCACAGATGCATCACGAGCCATACGGCACATGGCAGCGTACCAAGCGGCCGGCAATACACCGGCCTGCATGTGAGAGTGGACGGTGGTGTGTGTTTTTCCGAGAGCAAGAGCGACTGCTCTATACCCTCCCAACGCGCCGATGAACTCTTTCGGATTTTCAAACATACCGCCATCGGTAATCCGAATTTTGCGGATTTTCAATATCCGTTAATCAGGAAATTCAATATTTGCGGATTTAGTTTATCGAGGAACCATGGATATTGAACAAAAAGAGCGCCTAGCCCGGCTTGGTGATATTTCACCAGAAGCCGTCCGTACAAGGCTCCTCGCCGCACGCAACTCGATCGGCATGAAGCAGCAGGATGCCGCTGCAGCGGTTGGCCTAAAGAAGACAACATTCAACTCACAAGAGGTCCGCGGCGCACCGAGCGCCACGACAATGCGCTATTACCATCGACAACACCGCATAGACTTCAACTTCATTCTTCATGGCGATTTTGCTCAGCTTCCGCAGGATGTACAGGAGCGCCTCTTCGCGCAATTGCACGTTTTATCTGAGTAAGCGGGTCAAACACCCAGTTCAGATCCACCCCCATAAGGCGCAAAGGCTTCGCTAGACAGGCATAGATCCTCAACTCGATTCTCCAATGTTCATGTTTCATTCTCAACCAAGGCCGGAACGCTGTAAACCTGCCGCAACGCGCTTATCCATTTTTTTCGGATTTAGAATTTGACTAATACGCATTTTTCGGATTATTAAGCCTCCAGTAACATTGGAGGAATTCATGCGCGATCACATTGAACAGACGCCGTCAGCGATCGAACTACCCAAGGCGGTAGACAGCCAAAACCGCTACAAGGCAGACCGCAAGGAACATCAGGCACACTGCCAAGAAGATGGTGAGACCCGGGTTGTCGTACATGATGGTCAGCATTCGCCGAGCCTCCTTAAATTTTCTCCACATTCCAGCGAGCTTGAGTTCACAGCTGAGTTTCATCCCGTATTTCCTTTGTTTTTGCGGGATGGATTGGATGTCGGTGTTGGTAGCGCCGGCATCCTGCCCGCGGACAAGTCATGCAAACAGACTTGCCCGCGGGTAATCCAATTTCCTCTGGCGGTTCCCCCGCCTACTCAACTCGGCAATGCGATGGCGATCGCCAGCCACCCTGAGGTGGTCTACGATCGCCCTCTCCTACGCCGTCTTGCGTGGTCGACGCTGATGGCGGCTCGCGGCCACAGGGTGAACCAGACACGCTTAGCGCAGTTGCAGCGGGGGATGGCACTATGAGCACCCAGAAACTGACAAAGCAGCAACTGGCGGCACTGATAGATGCCCACCGATCACTGAACTACGGCGGACTTATCGAAATGCCCTCCCGCAACCCGCTCGACGTCGTGTGGACGGCAATGGATCCCACCTACAAAAAGCGCCACGCCGACAGCACAGTACAACAACTTGTGCGAGCTAGGTTGCTGCAGATGTCTGGCGAGGAACCTGATCGCCGGGCACAACTCACTGAACCAGGACTGATGGAACTGGATATCGAAGGCGCGTGCGAATGAACGCCCGCATTCGCCCTCCTGCCCGTCGGCCAGCCGTAACGCATAAGCTCACGTGGCGAACAGAGACTGCTGAGCACAGTTTTCATATCACCGTAGGTCTGGACCCAGACACAGCGAAACCGATCGAAGTGTTCTATGCTGATGGCCAACGACATGGCTCTCAGCTGCAACACGCGATCCAGGACGCCTGCGTTCTGATCAGCCTGCTGCTGCAGTACGGGGTCACACCGGCTGCGATCGCCAAGAGCCTCTCGACAACGCCCGTCTTTGGTACCGAGCAGCCCTCCTCGGTGATCGGCGTGATCGCCAACGATATTCAATGCGAGGGATCCATCACATGACGGACACCATCGCCAGATTTCCTGCCACCGTTGCAATGGTCGCCAAAGCGACAGTGACGGCACCTTTGCCCTTGAGCAATCCATTCCGCTGGAGGGCACCCTTCTTCTTTCCGAAAGTCGGCGACGAAGTCAGCTTTGCCCGATCCCCATCACACGCCTCGGAGACAGGATATGTGAGGTCGCGCGAATTCGGGACCAGATGCATCGAAGTCGTCGATGCAAACGCGAAAACTCTCCGGCTGATGCCAGGGCAATACAGGAGCAAATCCAGATGAATGCACACGTCAAACCAACTTCGGGCAAAGCCATCTTGTCTCCTGCCCGCGTCGCCCACTATGTGTCAGCGCTGGAGCAAAAGCTCGGCCGCCAAATCGGGAAGGCGACAATTCTGCCAGAAGGAGGGATCGAGGTGGAGATTGCAGGCCATGACAAATCCTCAAACCCAGCCGACCTTGTGGACATGACTGAATGAAGGGACGCGACCTCCCCTCCTACGTTCATCGACGCAAGCGGGACGGAAAGCTGTTCTTCCGGAAGCGCTACGGAGCGAAGATCGTGGAGATCCCGCTCCAGACCCAGTTCCCCGAGGGCGACCCTGTCCCCTTTGCCCTGCACCAGGAACGTGAGCGAATGCTGAACGCCCCCATGCCGGTGGCTGAGGGCAAGACAGTCACTCACGTGATCGAGCGCTACGAGCGGTCTGACGACTTTGCGAACCTTGCGCCGCGAACGAAGGCTGACTACCGGCAGCACTTAGACTTTCTTCAGGACAAGATCGGACACCTGCAGCCCAAGGCGATCGAACGGCATCACGTCATCAAGTGGCGAGATACCTGGGCCAAGAAAAGCCCGCACAAAGCCAACTATCGTTTGCGCGTCCTGAAGATCGTCATGGAGCGCGCGATCGACTTCGGCCTACTCCCGACCGGCGGAAACCGGGCTAAGGGCGTGTCCGAGGTGAAGTATGAGAAGAAGGAGCGGCAGCCATGGCCGCCTGAGATGATCGACGCCGCACGGGCGAACGCAGAACCACGCACCAGGCTGCTGTTTGAGCTCCTGCTGGGCACCGGCCAGCGGATCGGCGATGTGCTCAAGATGAAGTGGTCAGACTTCGACGGAGAGGCCATCAGCGTCCGTCAGGGCAAGACCAAGGCCAATCTCTGGATCCCAGCGCCCCAGACGCTTCTGCAGGCCCTGGCAAGCGCCCAGCGCAGCTCGGTGTTCATTCTGACCAACCAGGCGCAGACAGGCCCTTGGTCCTATAGAGGTGCGGCCGATGGGATGATGAAGCTGCGGCGGCTGATCGGCGCTGAGGCCTATGATATCCACTCTCTACGCTATACTGCGACAGCCGAATTGGCACGGGTCGGACTTGACGACGATCTGATCATGGCCATCACTGGACACAAAACCCACCGTATGGTGCAGCTCTATGCTGGAGCGGAACGCCAAAAGCTTCGAGCCAAGACAGCAAATGCAGCCCGAGAAAAAGAGTGTTAGAAACTCTAAATACAGGTTAAAATTGAATATTATCGCTGATCAGAACCTAAGGCTGCGGCTAAAACTACACCGAACCCGGTAAGATCAGAAGGGAAGTCATGGAATCTCAGAGAAGGATATTCTTGAGACGTCCAAAATCACCGCTTGAGCGGGAATTTACTATTCGACGTGACGCTGTATGATATTCCAAGTCATAGGGAAGTGGGTTTTTCCATTACCCTAACGCTGTTTTGCGACATAAATCAGGATAACGGTACATCAGCGTGAATAAAGAAAATATATTTGAAATCAATGCCTTAGATTGCGATCCTGCCCAGTTGGAGAAACCAAAAAACCATTTCTTTCCTCAAGACACCGGCTTTCAGCTAAAAAGCTTGATACAGAAGTACAATCAGGGACAACCTCGACCTCTCGAGGTTTCATTCAGGGAGCTAGTACCTTGGGTATATGGGGGCAGCAGGGCGAGCCACTATCTACACAGCTATCCTGCCAAGTTACTTCCCCAAATAGCGCATTTTTTTCTGGCTAACGACCTCCTATGCCCATCGGACGGTCTAGTACTAGATCCATTCTCCGGTTCTGGAACCGTCGCTCTCGAAGCAATCTTATCTGGCCGAAACGCATACTACTGCGATGTAAATCCATTTGCTCGCCTACTGACCAAAGCAAAGACAACCCCTGTTACCGAGCGAGAGGTCGATGCTGCTATGCTAAAGGTGAAAAAACTATATTTTAGTTGCAAGGAATCTGTTCCGCCTGATGTAGTAAATCTTGAATACTGGTATGATTCGGAAACTACACGTAATCTGTCCCGGCTGAAAAACGCGATCGATACGGTTAGATCTAAAGCTACCAGAAACTTGATGTACATAGCCTTTTCGACTGTCTCAAAACAGGTAAGTCGAGCAAACCCAAGGTTTTCCGTTCCCGTTAGGCTTAAAATCAACGGGCTTCATGTCGACGTTAGAGCTGACATGGAGCAAGTATGGGCAAAGTATATAAAGATCGTAGATAGACTGAAATGTCAGGTCTCTTGCTTAGCTGAGCATGAATTTCTTGGCCGTTCAACTTTAGTATCCAAAAACGTACTGAGCCTGGGTGAGAGATGGCCCAAAGCCGCCAAACCGTACGGCGAAGTAGATATGGTAATCACATCACCTCCTTATGCAGGTGCCCAAAAGTATGTCAGATCGACGAGCCTTTCCCTGGGCTGGCTAGACCAGGCGAAATCTTCCGAACTCAAACGAATAGAAAATTTAACGTTGGGACGAGAACACTTACCCAAGGCTATGTCTGCCGAATTACAGGCCACATCGATCCCCCACGCAGACAAAATGATCAGAGAAATAGCGATTGAGAACCCCGCCAGAGCAGCAATCGCATCAGTTTTCTTGAACGAGATGAAATTTGCTACTCAGAAGATTATGGGATCACTAAAAGAAGGTGGATACGCCGTCATAGTTATGGCGGATAATACCATCTGTGGCCGACGCTTTGAAACCACAGCGTTCACCACTGAACTATTTTTGAATACGGGTGCCACGAAGGTCTTAGAAGTCAGAGACAAAATTATATCTCGCAGCCTACAAACCAAACGCGCATCGTCTTCATCCAGCATCAGTCACGAAACAGTCACAGTATTTCAAAAAGGTAGAGTTGTTTGACAAATTTGGCCGAAATCTTAGGACTAGAAGACGATCATCCTGCCAACAAAGAGCAAGATACTTTTAACGCCCTGAAACTACGTATAACTACGTTAAACGTCCGCTCATGGGAGCAGAAATTACAGTGGTCAGAGGTCTCTAGGTGGTTGCAAAACTTCGATGGAAAAACCGGGCGTTCTCCAGATACAGAACAATTACATGCACTTTTTCTCCTCTCTCAATTTATGTATTTTGGAAGCCGTGAGGTAAGAGTTCTCCTTAAATCGCTATATAAAGAGATGATACTAGTCCCATTTATACAGCGGGCCAGAACGTCCCTAGGTGGAACTAGGGATGTTAACAAAATTGAACCGGAACTGAAAAGGCAACTCTCCTGCACTAGAATCTTGGGGATAGGAAGTCCTGCAGAAAGCGGCACTCATCTTCTATATTTTTTTCGCCAAGAGAACTTACTTTCAAAAGACCAATTCTTAAGCGCCGCCGAAATTATAAAGGCCGAGCGCGATCAGGATGGACAATTCGAAAGAACGATCAGGTATCCAGACGTCACTGACTATTTCTTTATAGACGATGTGTGCGGATCTGGGGATACCGCAAAAAAGTTCTCTGAAAACGTTTTGGAGGAAATTTCATTCATGGCGCATCCACGAAAGCTAAATTTCCATTACTATTGCATGTTCGCTACTCAGGATGGAATAAATACAATTCGGAAAGAAACAATATTCGGTGATAATGCTGCGGCAATATATGAACTAGATGATACGTTCGAATCTCTTTCAGCAACGTCACGATTCCTGAAAAACAATCCTAATGATATTGACCCCGATGCAGTAAAAGATATCGCTCTTCAATACGGAGATCTTTTGTGGCCGGGCCTGCCAGGTGGCTATGACGATAACCAACTCATCTTGGGTTTCGGTCACAACACCCCAGACAACACACTACCGATATTTTGGGGCCATCCCGAACATGGCGCTACTATTCCTTGGAATCAGGCGTTTCAACGTCATTGGAAAATAGGATACTGAGGTAAATATATGTCGCAAATGAAGCACAATCCTTTCGACACACCTAAGGCATCGCATTTCACAGCTGAAGAAATACTAGATCTGTACGTTGATGCTCGAGGTAGTAACGAGGAACTCGTAAATAACTTACTAGAGCCAACGTCATTAACTTCACTGAGGTTGCTTGGTGGTAAGGGAAGTGGAAAGACACATCTACTCAGATATTGCTCGCAAGCAGTGCGCACTAAGAAGCACGGTGGCGACGTTGAGAGCGCGATCAAGAAAGACGGCTACATTGGGCTTTACGTTGATTCAGGTGCGCTCAACGCTCAGAAGTTTTTTGGAAAGGGCTTAAGTGATGAAAAATGGCAAAGTATATTTGGATATTACTTCGAGATGTGGCTCGTACACCACTTCTTGATAGTACTTAAGGACATCCCCGATTCAAAGAACAATCAAATGTTCTTTGACGTTGAGACCTTCATTAAAACAGTCTCGAACTGTTTTGATACAGACGTATCTAATGAATTTAATAGCCTGGAAGGTCTCATAGAGTTCCTGACCAGGCTTCGCAAGGACGTAGATTATCGTTCCAATAATGCGGCGCTAAGACCGACATTCGATGACCTGCAGATCCGGTTTTCATCTGGCGAGCTTATTTTCGGTACTGCGGCCGCATTCAAGGAATGTTGCCCGGAGATTGGTGCAGCAGCAGTCTGCTATATGATTGATGAAGCCGAAAACTTCAGTTCGCTGCAGCAAACGTTTTTTAATTCACTGATTAGATTCCGCAAAGGACGAGTTACTTTCAAGATTGGTGCCAGATTATATGGAATTCATACAAATGACACTATGAACGACGGAGAACCTATTAAACGCGGCTCAGAGTTTGAGGAAGTTCATTTGGACGACTATTTGAGAAATCTTGGCCCCAAAGCCTATCAAGATTTTGCCGCCAAATTGATAGCACGTAGACTAAATTTGGCCGGGATCAGCTGCTCATCAGAAAGAGAAAGAAATCTAGATATTGAATTTGAAAGTGTTGATCAATCTAGAGATTTTTCAAATGAATGCCTGAGTATTTTGCAGTCGGTTGACGAGGGTAAGAGAGAGCGTCCATATTTTCAAAAATTTAAGAGCACCCTTAAGAAACACACATCAATTGAGGATCCGGAGATCAATGAGATCATTGAAATCCTGAAGTGCGATGATTGGCCGCTCGTAGAGAAAGCCAATATTGTTCTATTTTATAGAGAGGCTATATCTAGCGGTGAGGAAGCAATTGCCTTTGCACAAGCTATTTCAAGCAGTGGCCAAGCCTACATCGCAGGAGATAAAGCAGGTGGGCATAAACACGTCAGCGTATTAGATTATTATAAGTCTGACCTTCTGGCTCAACTCTATCGAGAAGCAAGGCAGCCTGTGGCATATTGTGGCTTTGAAACGATAGTTACACTTTCACAAGGAATTCCTAGAAACCTTCTGATGCTTCTAAAATACATTTACAGGCGATCACTTTTTGCCGACGAGCGGCCCTTTGAAGGTGGTAAGATAAGTAAGCGGTCTCAGACAGACGGTATTAAAGATGGTGCCCAATGGTTCTGGGAAGACGCACAACCTGAGACAAATGCTACATCAGTACGTCTAAGCGTAGAAGCCCTGGCCCTTCTTTTTCGAACTGTTCGGTTCAGTGCTCGTCCATCAGAACCAGCGCTGTGCGCTTTCAGCGTGCGCGAAAGGGACCTTACGGACGAAGCAAAAAAGACGCTTAAGACAGCAGAAAATTGGTCCTACTTAATCAAAATTCGGCATTCCGGTAGCGACAAAAATACTCAAGACAGGCGAAACAAATATCAAATTGTACCAATGTTAGCCCCGAAGTGGGATATCTCACATACGAGAAGAGGTACGATTGAATTAGCAGATGACTTTGCAAACGCCCTCTTTGATGAAGAGCGCAGGGATCCTTTAGGAGCCTTGTTCAAAAAAAGAACAGACCAAATGCTCGAAAGTGGGATTTTCAAAGAAGATAAAAAACAGGAAAAGTTATTGTGACTGATATCAATGAATTATCCTATCTTGTTGATCAGAAGGAAAGAATCAGCGACTTCGAGAAAATACAGAATTTTGACCTTTTTGTTTCTGCTTTCAACGACAGCGAACGCGTGAAGCATGTTTTTTCCAAGGTCAATGCAAAGACTAAGTTGTGGTGGATTTTACCTGAATATGATTATTCGGCTTCCGATTTAGAATCCATTGATTCGACTCAAAAATATATTGATGGACTACCTGGGAATGAAGCTGATCTCATTATTGCAGGTATGGAAGCTGCAGGGGTCGGCGACCTTGAAGAACTTGATGTATGTTTTGACATAACTGGTTTCATGAGACCTCACATCTTCATGTTGCTCAAATATTTTCAAAATGTTTCAGTAAAGTCTCTTAGCATTATCTATTCTGAGCCCGAAAGATACAGTCGTGGAGCTGATACGAGTTTCTCATTGATGGATGTACAAGAGGTCCGACAGGTGTCAGGTTTTGAAGGCATTCACCAACCTGAGACAGAAAGAGATGTCCTACTGTTGGGGGTTGGGTACGATCATAACTTGATGGGACACGCACTCCGATACAAAGAGAGTGCCCGTCTGCTTCAATTACTGAGTTTGCCCTCCCTTGCAGCCGATATGTATCAAGAAAGTTTACTTCGCCTCGACCGCGTCGATACTCGGGAACTAGGACCTCCAGGCAGAACCGAACAGTTTTGCAGTGCAAATGACCCATTCATTGTGGCAGCAAGTGCTTCAAAACTTTATCATCGGGAGCAGCAAAACGGCGGGATTACAAACTTTTATCTCTGTCCGTTGGCAACAAAACCTCAAGCACTTGGCTTTGGTTTATTTTATATTCGTGAGCTAGTCGATACAGCATCAAGCGTGATTTTCCCGTTTGCACTTCACTATAATAAGGAGACCTCGGCGGGGATAGGACGTATATGGCGGTATCCAATTGTGTTCTGATAACCAGTGAAATGCTCACATGTTGTGGCCCACAGACATCACCTACACTAGGTCTTTCTCCAAACCAGAAGTGCGCCAGTCAGCTCAAAGCATCTGCTATGCACAGAACAACCCTATCTGGGTTCTCAACTTCAGATCTTCTCTTATACATGAACTGGCGATGAACGAAGAGATACTGATCCGAAACAAAACGAAAACAGAACAGGAATGTGCGGCAGAGTGTGTGGCAGCCGCATTTTCGCGTTGCATCTTCGACGCCTAAGCCATTGAAATTAAATGGAGGCGAGTAGGAGAATCGAACTCCTGTACACGGATTTGCAATCCGCTGCGTAACCACTCCGCCAACTCGCCTCGGCCGCGATGACGCGGCTGGCACATGGGCCACTGGCCCCTATGCGTTTGGCGCTTATCCCGATTTTCTCGGGAAATGTCTAGCCCAGTTTAAAGCAAAACGGCGGGAAAAATATCTCCCGCCGTGAAATGGACAATTACAGGGAAATGACGGGCTTGTCGTCTTCTTCGGGCGCGTCGAGCTGCAGGTGGTGATCTTCGAGGATCAGGATGTTTTCCGCCCCCACAACCGCGCTTTTGGTTTTGTAGCCGATGACGTCTTCGATCTCCATCTCGGGGTTACGCGCCATCAGGATCGTCTCTTCGGACGAGAAGTTGGTCAGCCCGCGGGCGAACTCGTTCCCCTGCTCGTCATAGACGTGCAGCACATCACCTTTAGAGAATTCGCCCTGAATCGATACCAGATCATCACGCTGCAAGCCGCGTTCCTTGGCGGTGATCGCGCGGACAGCCTCGTCCGTGACGACCAGCGTTCCGGCAACCTGCAAACGGTTGCTTAGCCAGATCATCAGCGGCGACGCGGCCTTGCCCGACGCCAGACAGCGGGTGTGGCGGCGTTCGTTGTTCAGTACCGAGGAAATTGGGCGTTCGATGATACCGTCGGCGATGATTGTCTCGACACCGGCGTTCTGTGCCATATTGGCCGCCAGCATCTTGGTCAGCATGCCGCCGCTGCCCAATTCGCTGATGCTTTTGGTGGATTCGAGGTGTTCGGACACGTCTTCGATTTCCTCGATGAACTGGGCACCGGGTTCGGAGGGGTCACGGTCATACAGACCTTCGACGCTGGTCAGGATGATCAGGTGATCGGCCTCGACCATCTGGGCCACCTTGGCGGAGAGACGGTCATTGTCGCCCACTTTCAGGTCGCGTGTGGCGATGGAATCGTTCTCATTGATGATGGGCAAGATCTGGTTTTCAAACAGCCGCAGCATGGTGTTCTTGATGTTCAGAAAGCGGCGACGCTCTTCCATGTCCTCGACAGTCACCAGCATTTGCGCCACGTCAAAATTGTATTCATTCGCAACCTGACGGTAGGCGTTCATCAGCAGGGGCTGACCACAGGCGGCCGCCGCTTGTTTGTCCAGAATACCGGCCTCTTCGGGGCGTTTCCCGATCATGTTCAGGCCAAGTGCGACCGAGCCTGACGAGGTCAGGATGATCTCGTATCCCTGGTCCTGAAGGTCCCCCAAATCCGCCATGAGACCGTTCATGAAAGCATAGCGCAATGTCAGCTTTTCTTCATTGGCCAACAGGCTGGATCCGATTTTAACGACGATACGTTTCTTCTTGGACACGGGGAGATTTCTCCGGTTTATTGTTAAATTTCAACGCGTCATCCCGCGCGACACAGAATGCCGCAACGCAGAAAAACGCTGTGATTCGGGGATGTATAACATGTGGACACCAAGCATTTGCAACCGCCAAGCTAGGGCGCGCGGGATTACGCCACGCTCATGCCGTGGTTTTCAGCCCTTCTAGCGCGGTACGGGTCGCGGCGGGAATCTCGGTCGGGCGGTGGTCGTCGCGGTTCACATAGACATGCACAAAGAACCCTTCGGCAGAGGCGTTTTCCTCGTCGTTCCGGAACAGGCCCAGCTCCATCCGGACGGAGCTTTTGCCAAGCTGCGCCACCCGCAGCCCCGCTGTCACGCGGTCGGGGAAGGCCATCTCTCCGAAATAGCGGCACCCGGTTTCCACGACGAGGCCAAAGGCGGGGCTGGTCTGCGGGTCCAGCAGCCCCCGTTCGATCAGCCAGCCGTTTACGGCCGTGTCAAACAGCGCATAGTGCACGACGTTGTTCATATGCCCATAGGTGTCATTGTCGTTCCATCGCGTCTGCAATGGATAGAAATCCGCGAAATCGGCACGGGTTGCAGCGGGTGCGCGGGCAGCCATTACCAAGCCGCCTCGTAAATCGCCTGAGCATCGGCCTGTGTCACCTCGCGCGGGTTGTTCACAAGCAGACGGGCCTGCACCATCGCGTCTTCGGCCATCTTGGGGATCGCGGACCGGGGGATATCGACGTCGCGCAGGCGGGGCGGCAGCCCAAGCCGCCTGGACAGATCCGTCAGCGCATCAACGAAGGCGGCGGTGCGGGCCTGACCGCCTTCGACCTCTGCCAGGTCGGGGAAGGCATCGGCAGCGATTTCGGCATAGACACTGCCCGCTTGGGGCGCGTTGAAGCGCAGCACGTGAGGCAGCACCAGCGCGTTGGACAGCCCGTGCGGGATATGGAAGGTGCCACCGATGGGGTAGGCCAGCGCGTGTACCGCCGCGACGGGCGCATTGGCAAAGGCTTGCCCTGCCAGCATCGACCCCAGCAACATCGCGCCGCGGGCCTCAAGGTTGCTGCCATCCGCGACGACGGTTTCGATATTGGCCCCCAGCAGGCGCAGCGCCTCGCGGGCAAGTAGCTTGGACACAGGGTTGTTGTTGGCATTGACCGAGGCATAGGATTCGATGGCGTGCACCATCGCGTCAACGCCTGTGGCCGCGGTGATCGACGCGGGCAGACCGACGGTCAGGGAGGCGTCCAGAATGGCCATGTCAGGCAGGATCACGGGCGAGGATACACCGCGCTTTTCCTCTGCCCCGACGGTGATGATCGACACAGGCGTGACCTCTGACCCGGTGCCAGCGGTGGTGGGGACCAACACCAGCGGCAGGCGCGGCCCCTTGGCCTGCCCTACCCCCCAAGCGGCATCCAGATCCTCGTCAGAGCCAAGCAAAAGCGCCACAAGCTTGGCCACGTCCTGCGATGACCCGCCGCCAAAGCCGATGACTCCGGTCGCCCCCGCGCTGCGCCCTGCCTCTACCGCGCGCATCAATGTCTCGCGCGAGGGGTCGGCCTCTACATCATCGAAGACGGTGACCTGATGACCGGCTTTCTCAAGCGCATCGATGCAAGGGTCGCACAGGCCAAGTTTGCGCAAACCGTGGTCGGTGATCAACAGGCACGCCTTGCCCAGCAACCCGCCTGCCAGCGCGGCGATACGCACGGCGGCCCCGTTTTCGAATACGACGGATTTTGTGGTGTTGAATACAAAAGGGTTCATATGCCCGCGCCTCTCCCATAGCTGGCTGCAGCGTTCCTCCGCGCTGCGACTTGGGGGCATTAAAGGGAATTATCCTGCACGCGCATAGCCGTTATTTCGGTTACTTTTTTCGCTCTGCGAAACTGCGGTAAGAGTCTGGCCCGCTACGCAACTTATGTGCATAACCGCCCTGCGCGATTGGCTTTTTCAACGTGGCATCCAGCGCCTGCGTGGATAAATCGGGCGCGTTTGACACATCAGACAAGCCGTCGGGCCCTTCAGGGCAAGCGGCGGACTTCGTTGGTCTGGCTGCGCAGATACTCCATCACCGCGGGACGTACCGATTGATCCCCGCGATCACGTGCGGCATGGATCACCTCGCGGATTTCCCCCAGATCAGAGCGGTGCAACATGCTTTTGACCGGCCCGATGGACGCGGGACGCATGGACAGCGTTGTGATCCCGATGGCAGCAAAGCACAGGGCCTCTATCGGGCGGCCCGCATCCTCGCCACAGAACGACAGTGGCGTACCGGTTTCGCGGCAACGGTCCACGATGTTCTCCAGGAAGGTCAGGAAACTGACGTTCAACGTGTCATAGCGGCGGCGCACCAGCTCGTTCTCGCGGTCGGCGGCAAAGAAGAACTGCTTCAGATCGTTGCCCCCGATCGACAGGAATTCGACCTCTTCGAAAAACTTCGTCGGTGCAAAGGCCAGCGACGGGGTCTCGAGCATCGCGCCCACTTCGATTTGCGACGGCAGCACATGGCCCAAACGCGCCTCGCGGGCGAGCGTCTTGTCCATCTCGGCACGGGCGGCACGGTATTCTTCGAACTGCGCGACAAAGGGGAACATCACCGACAGGGGGCGCCCGTTCGCCGCACGGATCAACGCCTGCAACTGCATCCGCATCATGCCCGGTTTGTCCAGCCCGACACGGATCGCTCGCCAGCCCAAAGCGGGGTTCGGTTCGTCGTTGGGCTTCATATAGGGCAGCACCTTGTCCGACCCGATATCCAACGTCCGGAACACCACACGTTTACCCGACGCGGCATCCAACACACGGCTATAAAGCGCGGACAGCTCCGACCGTTTCGGCATCTGGCTGCGCACAAGGAACTGCAACTCTGTGCGGAACAGCCCCACCCCTTCGGCCCCAGACCCGTCAAGCGAGGGGAGATCCGCCATGAGACCCGCGTTCATGTGCAGCCCGACCCGCGTGCCGCATTTGGTGATCGCCGGTTTGTCGCGGATCGACGCATAGCGTTCCTGCGCCTCGGCCTGCATCGCGATTTTGTCGCGGAAGGCAGAGGCAACGGTTTCCTCGGGGCGCAGATGCACCACGCCCTGTTCGCCATCCACCATGATCCGGTCGCCGTTCAGCGCATCATTGGTCACGCGGCTGGCATGGACGATCAGCGGGATCGCCAGCGCCCGTGCGACAATAGCCGCATGGCTGCCAACCGACCCGCCCTCCAGCACGATACCGCGCAGGGAGCGGCCGTATTCCAACAGCTCAGCCGGTCCGATGTTGCGCGCCACCAGAATAGGATCGGTGGGCATCTCGGCCCCCGTGTTCGACCCCTGCCCTGTCAGGATGCGCAGCAAGCGGTTGCTGAGGTCATCGAGATCGGACAGACGTTCGCGCAGATAGGCGTCGGCGGCCTGCCCCATACGGGCGCGCGCCAGAGATTGCTCTTTCTCGACAGCCGCTTCGGCAGACAGGCCACGGCCGATGTCTTCCTCCATCCGGCGCAACCAGCCTTTGGAGTTGGCGAACATCCGATAGGCTTCAAGCACCTGTTGCTGGTCCTTGTCCCCCCCCGCCATCGCCATCATCTGATCCACGCTGACGCGCAAATCATCGACCGCCTCGTTCAGGCGTGCGGTTTCACTGGCAGGGTCATCGGCGACAAGCTTTGACACGACAACGCGCGGCTCGTGCAGCCAGACGTGACCCTCGGCCACGCCCTCTTGCGCTACGGTGCCGCGGATCAGCACCGCCTGACTGTGCCGCGCCGACATCGCGGCACCCTCACCGACAAAGGCCCCTAGCTCGGTCATTTCGGCCAGTACCATGGCGACCACTTCCAGCGCATAAACCTCGTCAGCCGAGAATTCCCGCGCAGCTTTGGATTGCACGACCAGAACGCCCAGCATCTCGCCCAAGCGCTGCACCGGTATACCCAGAAAGCTTGAATACAGTTCTTCGCCCGTTTCCGGCATAAAGCGGAAACCGGGGGCCTGCGGGGCATTGGGCGTGTTGATAATACGTTTGCGTTTGGCGACGCGACCGACCAGCCCCTCGCCCATCTTCATGCGCGTCTCGTGGACCGCATCGGCCTTCAGCCCTTCGGTCGCGCAAAGTTCCAGCGTGTCTTCATCGCGGAACAGGTAGATAGAGCAGACCTCGCAGCCCATAGAGGACGCGATCAGATGCGTGATCTTGTCCAGCCGCGCCTGCCCTGCATCATCACTGGCCATGGCATCGCGTAGGCGACCCAACAGCTTGCGGCTTTCTGTCTCTATCCCATCAGCCATGTGATCATTTCCCCCCGGCGATGCCAGCTTAGATCACAGGCGTCCCAAAATTGAAACGCCTGATATCATTGACATCTATCATCTGCTCCCCGAGGCCGGAAGATGCGTTTTCCCCTGTTGCGGGAAAACGCTGTGATCTTCGCAGGTGGGGTGCCCGGGAATTAGGCGGGTTTGTCCAGCTCGAACGCGTCATGCAGCGCCTGAACGGCCAGCTCCATGTATTTGCGGTCGATCAGAACGGAGATCTTGATCTCGGAGGTGGTGATGACCTTGATGTTCACACCCTCGTTCGACAACACCTGAAACATCTTCGCCGCAACGCCGGTGTGGCTGCGCATGCCGATCCCCACGACCGACACTTTCGCCACATCTGTGTCCGCGATCAGATCGTCGAAATTCAGCTCGCCCGATTTTTTCGCAGCATCGATCGCGACTTCCGCGCGTTTGATCTGATCGACGGGGCAGGACCACGTCATATCGGTGCGCCCCTCTTCCGAGATATTCTGAACGATCATATCGACGTTCACGCCACCATCGCTGAGCGCGGTGAAGATCGCGGCGGCAATGCCGGGGCGATCCGCGACCGATACCAGCGTCATCTTTGCTTCGTCGCGCGAAAACGCGATACCGGATACTACATTGCTTTCCATAATTTCCTCCTCGGCGCAGACCAGCGTTCCAGCCTCGTCTGATTGTTCCTCAAAACTGCTCAGCACGCGCAGCTTGACCTTGTACCGCATGGCCAGTTCGACCGACCGGGTTTGCAGCACCTTGGCCCCCAGCGACGCCAGTTCCAGCATCTCTTCAAAGGCGATCTTGTCGAGCTTGCGCGCCTTGGCGCTCACCCGCGGGTCGGTGGTGTAGACCCCGTCCACATCGGTGTAGATATCGCAACGCTCTGCATCAAAGGCGGCGGCAAAGGCGACGGCAGTGGTGTCCGACCCGCCACGCCCCAGCGTGGTGATCCGGCCCTCGGGGGAAACGCCCTGAAAGCCCGCGACAACCGCGACGCGCATGCCTTCGCCGAATTTCGCCATGATGTTTGCAGGCGGAATTTCCTCGATCCGGGCCGAGGAATGCGCGGAGGTCGTCTTGACCGGCACTTGCCAGCCTTGCCAACTGCGCGCCGGTACGTCCATTTCCTGCAAGGTCAGCGCCATCAGACCCGCGGTGACATTCTCCCCCGAGGAGACGACAGCGTCATATTCGCGCGCGTCATATAGCGGAGAGGTTTCGTTCACCCAGCCGACCAGCTCGTTCGTCTTTCCCGACATGGCGGAAACGATGACGATCACGTCATAGCCCTTGGCCACTTCAACGCCCACGCGTTTGGCCGCGCGGCGGATACGGTCCAAGGTGGCCACCGACGTGCCACCAAACTTCATCACCAGAACAGGCATATGTCCCCCGTTGCAAAACTCCGGCGCGGTGTACGCGCAAGCGCCGCCCTTAGCAAGCCCGCAGGCCGCTGTCGTAACGCAGGGAAATTATGTATGAACCGTAAGTTGCAAGGTGACGCGGCGCGGTATCCGCCCGCCCAGGGTCGCCTGCGACCCGCCGTCTATGACGTGGTGCGCTTGGCCCGAAACGGCAGCGGCGTCAGCGGGATACCCTCTTCGATCAGGGCGACGGCTTCGTCCAGACTCGCCTCGCCATAGATCGAGCGGTCGGGTGCATCCCCGATGTGGATGGCACGGGCTTCACGCACGAAATCATCGCCCACATATTCCGAGGAGGTTTCGAGCTCTTTGCGCAGCGCTTTCAGCGCCTCTTCCAACGCGCTTTGAGGTTTCGATAGCACCGGTACTGCGGCGTCCGGCTTTTGACCATCCTCACCGCGGTTCTCGCGGCGCTCGCCGGTTGTGACACGGGGGGCCATCATGCCCTTGGTCACCTTGGTCGACCCACACAGCGCGCAGGTCAGATGCCCCGCCTGCGCCAGCGCATCAAAAGCGGCGGCAGATTTGAACCAGCTTTCAAACTGGTGGTCCTGATCACATTTCAGCGAAAACTTGATCATCGCGCCCGCAGGCATCCTCTCGTCGTTAAGATATGTTAAAAATGGGGGCGCAAGCCGGTCCCGTCAAGCGGCTCAACTCCGCCCGCGCGGATCGAAGTCCCGGATCATACGCGCCAGCTCGGGCTCTGACACCATTTTGGCGGCCTTCTTGCGCGACATCCACTTGCGGCGCCGCTGGCCGGCTTCGGGGTATTTATCGGCGGTGATCTTGACCTCTACGGGATAGAGCATGGCCACCACCGGCAACATCTCTCCACCGTCCATTTCCTTTGTGTAGGAATAGACGCCAAGGCAGCCGCCCGTGACCCGCCCGCGCACGCCCGCTTCTTCCCATGCCTCGCGCGCAGCGGCGGCACCGGGGGTTTTGGCATCCATCGGCCAGCCTTTCGGCACAATCCAGCGTTTCGCCCCCCGAGACGTGATCAACAGCACCTGCACCTTGCCTTGGCGCACGCGGTAACACAGCGCGGCGAACTGTGTTCGCACCTCTCCCTTGCGGGCACCTTGCAGTGATATGGGCAGCTGTTTCATGCGGGGCATTCTGTCTCCGGGGTGGTACGGCAACAAAAGCCTACCCGTGCCGTGATGACAAGACCAGTCGCCCTTGCACGCCCCTACGGCATGGCGGATACTGCGGCAATGAAACGTTTTTTGCCGCTCATTTTTGCAGCGCTGCTGCCCCCCCTCGCGCTGGCAGAGCAGCCTTCGGTGACGGTCTTTGCGGCCGCCAGCCTGCGCGGTGCCCTGGACGAGGTCGCGCGCGGCTACGGCGGCGATGTGGCGCTGTCCTTTGGCGGGTCCGGCACGATGGCACGGCAAATCGATGCGGGTGCCCCTGCCGATGTGGTCTTGCTGGCGGCACCGGTCTGGATGACATGGCTGCGGGATCGCGGCGCGGTCAAATCGGACGCGGTGGTTGATCTGCTGGGCAATTCGCTTGTGCTGATCGCCCCCGCAGACAGCGATATCGCCCCGGACCCCGCCGATCTGGCGGGTGCCCTTGGCGATGCGCGGTTAGCGATGGGTCAACGGGACGCCGTGCCCGCCGGTATCTATGCGCGCGAATGGCTCGAGGCGACCGGACAATGGGAGGCAATCGCCCCGCATCTGGCAGAGACGGATAACGTGCGCAGCGCCCTGGCTTTGGTCGCGCGGGCAGAGACGCCTTTGGGCGTGGTCTACCGCACCGATGCTTTGGCCGAACCACAGGTCCGCATCCTTTACGATATACCGCAGGAGACACACAGCCCGATCACCTACCCCGCTGCCGCGCTTACTGACAGCGGCGCGGCCTTCATGGCGCATCTGCAGTCCCACGACGCCCGCGCGGTCTTTGCCCGCCACGGTTTCAAGCCGCTGCCCGAATGACCGCAGACGCCGCCGCCTGGGACGCGCTGCGTCTGTCGCTTTGGGTTGCAGTTTGGGCGACGCTGCTGGCAATCCCGCTGGCGCTTTGGGTGGCGTGGCTGCTGGCGCGGCGGGATTTCTGGGGCAAGGCGCTGTTGAATGCCGCCGTGCATCTGCCGCTGGTTTTGCCGCCTGTGGTCACGGGGTATCTGCTGCTGATGGCATTCGGGCGGAACGCGCCCTTGGGCCGCGCACTGGACGCCATCGGATTGCAACTGGCGTTCCACTGGTCCGGCGCGGTGCTGGCGGCGATCATCATGGGGTTCCCCTTGATGGTCCGTGCCATGCGCCTGGCGATAGAGGCGGTGGACCCCAAACTCGAGGACGCCGCCGCAACCTTGGGTGCCCCCCGCGCGGCGGTTTTCGCCCGTGTCACCCTCCCCCTCATTTTGCCGGGTGTGCTGGCGGGGACCGTGATGGGCTTTGCCAAAGCCATGGGCGAATTTGGTGCCACGATCACCTTTGTCGCCAATATCCCCGGCCAGACGCAAACCCTGCCAAGCGCCATCTGGGCCGCCTTGCAGATACCCGGTGGCGAGGGTCAGGCGGTGTCGATGGTGCTCATGTCTTCGGCCATCGCGGTCAGCGCCGTGCTTCTGTCCGAGCTGCTCGCCCGCCGCGTTGCCAAAAGGATCGCGGGCACATGACGCTTTCCCTGTCCCTGTCGCACCGCTTTGACGGCTTCGCGCTGGACCTCGCGCTTGAGGCCGGGCCGGGCATCACCGCGCTGTTTGGCCGGTCGGGGGCCGGAAAATCCACCGTGATCAACGCTGTTGGTGGCTTGCTCCACCCCGACCGCGGGCGCGTCGTGATCGATGGTGAGGTACTGCTGGACACCGAAGGCGGCATCTATGTCCCCCCGCACAAGCGCCGCCTTGGCACCGTGTTTCAGGACGCGCGGCTGTTCCCGCATCTCAGCGTGGCGCAAAACCTGATGTTCGGTGCCCGCTATGCGCCGCGGGGCAGCAGCGGCCCGTCACAACGCGACGTGGTGGCACTGCTTGGGCTAGAGACATTGCTTGACCGCGCGCCTGCCACGCTATCAGGCGGTCAAAAGCAGCGCGTCGCCTTGGGCCGTGCCTTGCTGAGCCACCCGCGCATGTTGCTGATGGATGAACCGCTCGCCAGTCTGGACGGGCCCCGCAAGCAAGAGATTTTGCCCTTTCTCGAACGGCTGCGCGACGGGCCGCTGGGGCTGCCGATCCTGTATGTCAGCCACGCGGTGGACGAGATCGCGCGGCTGGCAGATACGCTGGTGCTGATCCAGAACGGAAAGGTTCAGGCGCAGGGTCCGCTGTTCGATGTCATGGCCGATCCCGCCGCCGTGCCCCTGCTTGGTGTCCGCGAGGCGGGTGCCGTGATCGAGGCGGATGTCCTTGAGCATGGCAATGACGGGATCACGACCCTGCGGATCAGCGCCGGAGAGCTTGAGCTGCCCGGCGTGCACGCCGATGCCGGTGCCCGCGTGCGCCTGCGGGTGCTGGCCCAGGACGTGATCCTGTCCCTCACCCGCCCCGAGGGGCTGAGCTCGGTCAATGTGCTGCCCGTCACGGTCGAGGCGGTTCATCCCGGCGACGGTCCGGGCGCGGCCATTGCCCTGCGTGCGGGGCGTGACCGGTTGCTCAGCCGTGTGACGGCCCGCGCTGTCGCCGAGCTTGGCCTGACACCGGGCATAACCTGCTATGCGATCCTCAAGGCCACCACGGTCGCGCCGGGCAGTATCGGGCGCTAGGCGATCTTGCGCAGCCCGACCTTGGCGCGCAGCCGCTCGACCAGTTCTTCGTGGGGGACATCCGCATCAATCGCCAGCTTGCGTAGCCCGAAATGCACATGGGCCATATCTTCGTAATAGCTGGTATAGGCATAGTTGGTCGCCGCACCGGCCACCGCCCCCAGCACCGGCACCGCCTGCGCGGCCAGCTTTTGCCCCAAGACCAGCGCCAGACGCGGGGCCACTTTGGCAATCACCGCCTGCATGGCGCGCCCGCTTAACGCGACCCGTGCAGATAGGAACGCCAGATCGGCCCCGTCATCCTCTGACAAGGGCCCCGCGGCGCTGAACACCTGCACGCAATCGAACTGCACGTTCTCGGCGTGGGCATCAAATCCGTGTTCTACCGCCACCCCCTGAATAACGCGGAGCAGCAAGGTCGTCGTCACCGGCAGTTCTGCCAGTGCCGTGGGCAGGCCACCTGCGCCACCCGCCGCCCCCATTGCCGCGCTGACCGCCTGGTTCAGCCAGCTTTTCTGGTCCGGCACCATCGACCGCGTCGACGTCGCTGCCTTCATCGCCTGGCCCAATGCCTTGACGGTGGCGCTTTCGAGATTGCGGCGCACGGGCGAGGGAAGCTTGTCGATCAACCCCTCGGCGCTGCCGCCGATGACGTTCAACACATTGATACCCACGCCGCCCGCGCTTTTGTAGCGCTTGGCGATCTGGTCCAGCCGTGCCTCTACGTCAATGGTGCTGGGTAGGTTGCTTTCAATCTGCATGGGGTGGGGCCTCCGCCTGTTTGGCTAGAATGTGGGCCATCCCGCCGCCGCTTTCAATGTGGCCAAGCGGTGACATCGCCCGCGATGCCTTCCCACGCGCCATCGACCAGCGCACGGCCCAACACCCGTTCAGGGTTCGTTGGCGGCGGCATCACCACATCAGTCAGCAAGGTAAAGCCGAAGCGGTTATAGTAAGGCGCATCCCCCACCAGCATCACGCGCGACCACCCCAGCGGGGCCGCTTGCGCCAGACTGCCCTCGATCAGCAAGGCACCCAAGCCTTCGCCCTGCCGCGTCGGGTGCACGGCAACGGGCCCCAACAACAGCGCGGCATGGGCACCGATACAGATCGGCCAATAGCGGATGGCCCCGGCAAGAATACCGCCCGCGTCACGTGCCACATGGTTCAGCCCCGCCACCGGCGGCACCCCGTCGCGCAGGCGGTAGGACGACAACGCCTCGCGTCCCGGCGCAAAGCAGGTGTCGTACAACGCTTCGACTTCCCAGTGATCGGCAGCCGTCTCGGGGGTAATATGATACAAGGCGTGGCCCTCTGGACGGTTTTCCTGTGGCGCTGCCTTTATCATGGCGCTAGCCATAGGTGCAAACCATGAGGAGAGTTTGATGTTCTACCGCCCGCAAGACGGCCACCCCCTGCCCCATAACCCGTTCAACGCGATTGTCACCCCACGCCCGATCGGATGGATCTCCACCCGCGATGCAGACGGGAACGACAATCTGGCCCCCTATTCGTTTTTCAACGGGGTCGCCTATACGCCGCCGCAGGTGATGTTTGCCTCTACCGGGACCAAGGCCGATGTGGACGGGACCAAGGACAGCATGGCCAACATCCGCGAGACCGGCGTCTTCTGCGTGAACATTGTCGAATACGCGATGCGCGATGCGATGAACGCATCCTCTGCGACGCTGCCCCATGGCGCGGATGAATTCGGCCACGCTGGCATCGAAAAAGCGAGCTGCGACCAGATCAACTGCGCCCGTGTGGCGACCGCCCCTGCCAGCCTGGAATGCCGCATGACCCAGATGGTCAAGATCGAGGGAGAGAATAACTTTGTCGTCTTCGGCGAGGTCGTCGGCGTCCATATGCGCGACGATTGCATCAAGGACGGGCGGTTCGACGTGACGACCTACCAACCGCTGTCCCGCTTGGGCTACCGCGATTATGCCCGCGTGACCGACGTGTTCGAGATCATCCGCCCCGACGATTGATCCCGCCACATCCCGAAAAGCAAAAAGCCCCCGATGCGGACTGCATCGGGGGCTTTTTATTTCCCTCGGTCGGGCGGTTTAGTGACCGCCAAGAATGCCGGTACGGACCTGATAGTTCGCCGCGATCTCGTAATCGGGATCATCGTCGCTATCGATCATCAGATGCCCGGCCTTCTTCAGCAAACGGTGACAATCGCGGCTGAGGTGGCGCAGCTGGATGCGCTTGCCCGCGCCTTCGTATTTCGCGGCAATCGTCTCGATCGCTTGCAAGGCGGATTGATCCACAACGCGGCTGTCCTCGAAATCGACGATCACCTCGCTGGGGTCGGCCTTGACGTTAAAGAGCTCGGCGAAACCTTCGGACGATCCAAAGAACAGCGGCCCCTGGATCTGATAGACCTTGGCCCCTTCAGGTGTGGTGTATGTCTTGGCGTGGATGCGACGCGCATTGTTCCACGCATAGGCCAGCGCCGACACGATCACACCGACGACCACCGCGACCGCAAGGTCTTCGTAGACGGTGACGACGGTAACCAGCAGGATCACGAAGGCATCGGTCAGGGGCACTTTGCGCAGGATCCCAAAGGAGTTCCACGCAAAGGTGCCGATCACGACCATGAACATCACCCCGACCAGCGCTGCCAGCGGGATCTGTTCGATCAGCGGCGCGCCGACCAGAATGAACAGCAGCAAAAAGACCGCAGCCGCAATCCCCGCAACCCGCGTGCGCCCGCCGGATTTCACGTTGATCATGGACTGACCGATCATGGCGCAACCGCCCATACCGCCGAAGAAGCCGGTCACGGTATTGGCCACGCCCTGCGCGATACATTCCTGGCTGGCTCCGCCACGGGTGTTGGTCAGGTCGCTGACAAGGTTCAACGTCAGCAGCGATTCAATCAGGCCGATGGCCGCAAGGATCACCGCATAGGGCAGGATGATATACAGCGTCTCGAGCGTGAAGGGTGCCAAGGCCGTGCCGTACAGGCCAACACCTTCGCCAAACGGCATGTGGAACGTCGGAAAGCCGCCCTCGATCGAGGCCAGATCGCCGACCCGTGGCACATCCATGCCCGTCGCGATCACCAGAATGGCGATGATGCCGATGCCTGCCAGCGGTGCGGGGATCAGCTTGGTGATGCGCGGCATGACCCAGATGATCGCCATCGTCGCGGCGACAAGCGCCAGCATCAGGTATAGCGGCCCACCCGACAGCCATTCGCCACCCGACATGCCGTGACCTGTATCAACCATCGTGCCCGGCACTTTGAACTGGCCCATCTGGGCAAGGAAGATCACGATGGCCAGACCGTTCACAAACCCCAGCATAACAGGATGTGGCACCAGCCGCATGAACTTGCCCCATTGCATGACACCCGCGAAAATCTGGATCAGCCCCATGAGCACGACCGTGGCGAACAGATATTCAACACCGTGCTGCGCGACCAATGCGACCATCACAACCGCCAAAGCCCCTGTCGCCCCCGAGATCATCCCCGGACGCCCGCCGATCAACGCGGTGATCAACCCCACGAGGAAGGCCGCATAGAGACCCACCAACGGGTGGACCCCTGCGACAAAGGCAAAGGCAACCGCTTCGGGCACAAGGGCCAGGGCGACGGTCAGCCCCGACAGCAATTCAATGCGCAGCCGCGACGGAGAGAACCCCTCTCCCGGCATCCATCTCAGGTCGGTCACATCAAGATTTTTGGTAAAACTACGGAACGTGGTACGCGCCATCGGGCATCCTTCGGGTCAAATCGCATCAATAAGTCGGAAAGGTCTTTGCGGCCTCCTAGCTGAAACGTGAACAAAATGGAAGCCACGCGACGGCGCGGGCCGGATTTGAGGCTTTCCCTATGGGCCAAGCTTGATACTCTGCCCGCAACTCAATCCAAGGGCGACTTCATGACACAGACGAAAATTGCCGTGATCGGCGGCTCCGGCATCTATGACATCAACGGGCTGGAGGGGGCCGAATGGCTTACCGTGGAAAGCCCCTGGGGCCCGCCCTCCGATGCGATCCTGACCGGCACGCTGGACGGGGTAGAGATGGCCTTTCTGCCGCGCCACGGACGCGGACATGTGCATGCGCCCTCTACCGTTCCCTACCGCGCCAATATCGATGCGCTGAAACGGCTCGGCTGCACAGATGTGATCAGCGTCTCGGCCTGCGGGTCGTTCCGCGATGAAATGGCACCGGGAGATTTTGTGATCGTGGACCAGTTCATCGACCGCACCATCGCACGGGAGAAATCTTTCTTCGGCACCGGCTGCGTGGCCCATGTCAGCGTGGCGCACCCCACCTGCCCACGTTTGGGCGACGCCTGCGAAACCGCTGCGCGCGACGCGGGCATCAACGTGCACCGCGGCGGCACCTACCTTGCGATGGAGGGGCCGCAGTTCAGCACATTGGCGGAATCCAAGATGTACCGCGAAAGCTGGGGCGCGGATGTGATCGGCATGACCAATATGCCCGAAGCGAAATTGGCCCGCGAGGCAGAGCTTTGCTATGCCTCGGTCGCGATGATCACGGATTACGACAGCTGGCATCCGGACCACGGCGAGGTCGATGTGACCAAGATCATCGAGACGTTGATGGGCAATGCCGACAAGGGCCGTCAGCTGGTCGCCCGCCTGCCCAAACTGCTGGGAGCCGACCGCGCCCCCTGCCCGCATGGCTGCGACCGCGCGTTGGAATATGCGATCATGACCCAGCCAGAAATGCGCGACGCGGCACTGGTGGCCAAGCTGGATGCCGTCGCGGGGCGCGTGCTTTAGGGCGCACTGCAAACGCCGTCGCAGCGCCCTTTGCAGGGGCTGTGGCAGGTGAGTTTATTTGGCAAAATGAAGCGGGGCCTTGCGGCTTTGACGTGATGTCCCGCGGGGCCGCGCTGTTGAAGATGCTTGCTGACAGGGGGCGTGTCGCTTAACGCTGTGGCGCGGTTGTTGCGCTGGTGTGGCGACCGACCAAAGCCCAACGACCGGAGCACTGCATGAAACAGGTTCAAGATTACATCCGTACCATTGTCGATTTCCCCCACGAAGGGATCATGTTTCGCGATGTGACCACGCTTTTCGCCGACCCGCGCGGGTTCCGTATGGCCATCGACCAGATGCTGCACCCCTATGCCGGCATCGACATCGACAAGGTCGTCGGGCTTGAGGCGCGCGGCTTTATTCTGGGTGGCGCGATCGCGCATCAACTGTCCGTCGGCTTTGTGCCTATTCGCAAGAAGGGCAAGCTGCCCGGTCGCACCATCTCTCAGGATTACAAGCTGGAATACGGCGAGGCGATTGTGGAGCTGCACGACGACGCGATCCAGCCCGGTGAGAAGGTGTTGGTTGTCGACGATCTACTGGCCACCGGTGGCACCGCCGAGGCGGGGATCAAGCTGATCCAGCGTTTGGGCGGCGAGATCGTGTCCTGCGCCTTTATCATCGACCTGCCGGAACTTGGCGGTCGCAAGCGGCTGGAAGCGATGGGGATGGAGGTCAACGCGCTCTGTGCCTTTGAAGGCGCGTAAACCGCATTGCCGAGACTTTATTCCGGCGCGGGGAACATCGCGCCGGGGTTCATGATCCCGTTCGGGTCCAGCGCCGCCTTGATCGCGCGCAACGCAGAGAGCTTTGCCGGATCGCTATAACGTTCGAGGTCTTTGACCTTGAGCCGCCCGATCCCGTGCTCCGCACTGACAGAGCCGCCGAGCTCGTGCACCAGATCATGGATCGCCGTCTTGATGGGCAAGCGATCCTCCAGATGATCCTCGCGGCTTCGGCCCTGCACCGGGAAAACGTTGTAGTGCAGGTTGCCGTCGCCCACATGGCCGAAACAATTGATCCTGAAATCGCCCAGCGCGCGGATCTTTTCCCCCGCACGGATGATAAATTCGGGCAGCGCGCCCAGGGGGACCGAGATATCGTGGCTGGAGATCGACCCGATCTGGCGGTTGGCGTGGGGCATCATCTCGCGGACGGCCCAGAAATCTTCGGACTGCTGCTGACTTTGCGCGATAAGCCCGTCTGTCACCAGCTCCGCCTCGAAGGCGGCGGCAAACAGCGTCTCGAGCGCCGCCATCGGTTCCAGATCACCGCTGAGGCCCAATTCGATCAGCACGCTCCATTCCGGCGGGGTGTCGAAGGGCTGGCGGAGTTCAGGCATCTTTTCGGTGAGGAAATCCAGCCCGACGCCGTTCATGATCTCGAACGCGCTGATCATCTCGCCCAACTGACTGCGCGCGAGCGACAGCAGCTTCAGCGCCGCCGCCGGAGAGTTCACGACCAGCAGCGCGGTCCCCGTCTTGGCGGGCCGCGGGAAGAGTTTAAGCGCAGCGGCGGTGATGACGCCAAGCGTGCCCTCGGCACCGACCAGCAGGTGACGCAGATCGTAGCCGGTGTTGTTCTTGCGCAGCCGTGTCAGGCCGTTCCATATCTGGCCATCGGGCAGCACGGCCTCTAGCCCCAGACAGAGATCGCGGGCGTTGCCATAGCGTAGCACGCCGGTGCCGCCCGCATTTGTCGCGAGGTTCCCCCCAATTCGGGCAGAACCCTGTGCCGCGAGGGTCAGGGGAAACAGGCGATCCGCCGCCTCGGCGGCGTCTTGCACGTCGGACAGGATCATCCCCGCTTCGGCCACCAGCACGTTTTCATCGGGGTAGACTGCGCGAAGTTTGTTCATGCGTTCCAGCGACAGGATCAGCGGAGCGGGGCCAGTTTCTGCCACTTGGCCGCCCACAAGTCCGGTACCACCGCCATAGGGGATCACGCCGACCCGTGCTGCATTGGCATGGCGGATCAGTATCGCGACCTCTTCGACCGTGCGTGGCAGGGCCAGCACGGCCGATTTTCCCGCATAAAGCCCGCGGGGTTCTTCCAGATATCGGGGTTCGACCGCGCGAAAGACGTCGGGCGACAGATCGGCACGCAGCGCGGCCTCGAATGCGGGATCGGCGGGGTTCAATGTCATGGCCTATTGATCGCGCCAAGCGGGGCGGGATGCAAGCGGCTTTGGTCTTCGCTAGTGCAGGATCGGCGGCTTTGACGGGTCAGAGCCGGGGGCCTCCATCCGCGGGGTTTTTTCCAGCGGGTCCATCTGGGGCAGATCAAAACGCAGCCCGACTTTCGACAGTTTTTCAACCGTCGGATCAGAGGGCGCGAAGAAGCCCACATCCATCGCCCCCGCATCGATACCCGAGAATGTCAGCGCCTCGGAAGCGGCACGAACCAGCGCGTCTTGTGCGCGCGGGATGGCCCCGACAAAGCCCAGCAGATGCCCGCGCCCGCCGCCGGTATATTCAACCCCGACCAGCCACGCCCCTGCCGCCATGCCTGTGGCGGTCGCCAGCTTGGCATCAATCGCGGCAATCAGCGTTTCGGGCAGGCCCTTGGGCGGCAGAACACGGTCGATGCGCGCCTCGACCTCTCCGGCTTCATGGGCGAGTGTGTCGCGCAGCCAAGCCACGGCGCTGTCGGGCAGCAGGATCGCCGAAGGGGCAACATCCAGGTTCACCGCCATGCCAAGCGGTTGGCTATCCAGCATCCCCGCGATCGCGCGCCCCGACAGTGCCACATAGGGCGCGGGCTGCCCGACATAGGCCGCAAGCCGTTCGATCCGGTCGAAGACCAGCACATAGGCGTCCTCAAGCAGGACAGGGCTGACCTGATCGGCGTCCGGTTCGTCTTCGAGCAGCAGGAAAAGCTCCACATCGGCCATGCGTTCATAGAACCGCAGGCGGGCAGCGTCATCGCTTTCATCGGCCATCATGGCGGCATGGGCGATGTCCAGGGGCGTCGCTTCAGTCATCCAGTACATTCCTTACAGCAGCGCGGAGCCGGGGAAGCACGTCCTCCTCGAACCACGGATTTTTCTTGAGCCAACCGGTATTGCGCCACGAGGGATGAGGCAAGGCAAAGACGCCCTTCGGGTGGTTTTGCCAATCGGCGACGGCGCGGGTGACTGTGGTGAACCCGGGCAGGTGATAGCGCATGGCATAGGCCCCGATCAACACGGTCAGCCGGACATCGGGCACAGTATCCAGCGCCCGGGCCCGCCATGTTTTCGCACAGATCGGCGGAGGCGGCAGATCGCTGCCCTTGGCGTCATAGCCCGGAAAGCAGAAGGCCATGGGGATGATCGCCACGCGGCTGCGGTCATAAAAGGTCGTCTCGTCCACGCCCAGCCAGTCGCGCAGCCGCTTGCCAGAGGCATCCCAGAAGGGGGTGTTTGCCTCGTGCACTTTCAACCCCGGCGCTTGCGAGGCGATCAGCAGCCGCGCGCCCGGTTGGAACCAGACCACCGGATTGGGCCGGTGCCCCGTCGCCGTTGCCGCAAAGCGGTCGGCGCAGAGGGTGCATTGGCTGAGCTCGGGGCGGATATCGGTCATGGGGGTAGACCTAAGCGGTGGCGCGCCGGTTTCAAAGGGGCGGTGACGCGGTGGTGTCCAGCAATCATTTCGAGACATTTCGAAATGAGCTTGACGCGGCCAATCATTTCTATATTTCTAAAAACATGAAAATGAATCCCGCCTCCCCCCATGATCTCGCCTTGGCTGCTGCGCGCTTTGCCGCGCTCGGATCAGAGCAACGTTTGCAAGTTCTCCGTTTGCTGGTGCGCGCAGGCCCTGACGGGCTGACCATCGGCACGCTGGGTGATCGCGCGGGCATCACCGGGTCGACGCTGACCCATCATCTGAAACTGCTTGTTGCCGCGGGGCTGGTGCGCCAGCAGCGGCAGGGGCGCAGCACCATCTGCGCGGCGGTATCCCATGACGCGGTACAGGATCTATCCGAGTTCCTGATGACAGAGTGTTGCGCCGACGCCGTGGTCCCCTGCCCCGATCATCCCCACGGTTAACACTACAGATAGCGAAAGCCCCCCATGTCACACGGTCACCACCATCACGTCGATCCCGACAGCGGCGACGGCAAGATTGCCCTCGCGGTGGCGATCAACCTCGGCCTCACGGTCGCGCAGGTCATCGGCGGGATCGTCGCGGGCAGCCTGTCGCTGATCGCCGATGCGCTGCATAACTTCAGCGACGCCATCGCGCTGATCATCGCCTTTGCCGCACGCAAGATCGCCCGTCGTCCAGCCAATGCAGATATGACCTTTGGTTACGGCCGGATCGAGGCAGTCGCGGCGCTGATCAACTATACCACATTGATCGTGATCGGCCTGTATCTGGTCTATGAGGCCGCGATGCGCTTTGCCAATCCCGAACCCGTGGCGGGCTGGATCGTAGTGATCGTCGCCGGCATCGCCTTGCTTGTGGATCTGGGCACCGCCGCGTTGACCTTTCACGCATCGAAATCCAGCGTGAACATCCGCGCGGCCTTTTTGCACAATGTGGCCGATGCCTTGGGGTCGGTTGCCGTGATCGTGGCGGGGACACTGATGATCCTGTTCGGCTGGGCTTGGGTGGACCCATTGGCCACGCTGCTGATTGCCGGATACATCCTTTGGCAATCCGCGACCGAACTGCCGCAGGTGGCGCGGATCTTGATGCTTGCCTCGCCCGATGCGCTGCGCACCGAAGACGTGATCGCGGCACTGCGCGACCAGCCTGGCGTTACAGATGTCCATCATGTGCACCTGTGGCTGATGGAGGAACACGGCGCTGCCTTTGACGCCCATATCGTCGCCGAACTAGGCACCGACCCAAGCGCCCTGCGCCAAGCGTTGAAATCCTACCTGAAGTCCGAGTTCGATCTGAACCACGTCACGCTGGAGCTTGAGACCCAGGATGCCCATTGCCACGATGCCAAGGTGATCGGTCACTAACACCCGCACCCCTCGACCTTTCGTATAGCGCGCCCTGCAAACCATCGCCGATGGCACTGCCTTCGGGCGCGTGGGTCGTTTTGGCTCCTTGTAAATTCGGCCTCAACTACGACATAATATAGTCAAAATAGAGGGCTAGACACCGCCCAAGGCTCGGGAAACAGGGCGCGACGTACCCGCAACAGCACCAATCGGAGCAGGCATGCTGGAATTCGACAACGTCTCCAAGTCCTTTTGGACTGGCACGCAACACAAGGTCATTCTCGACCATGTGTCATTTCGTGTGGATTTGGGTCATTCCCTTGGCATCCTCGCCCCGAACGGCACCGGCAAGACAACCCTTATTAATATGATGGCGGGGCTGGAAAAGCCGGACGAAGGTGAAATCAGACGCGGCTGCAACATCAGCTTCCCGCTGGGGTTCATGGGCGGTGTCGTCAACAAGGTTTCCGCGGTAGAGAATGCCCGCTATATTGCCCGTCTTTACGGGCTGGACCCTGACTACGTCGAAAGCTTTTGTCGCTGGCTGTGTGGGTTGGGGGAATATTTTGACCAGCCCGTCGGGACATATTCGGCCGGGATGAAATCACGGTTTTCGTTTTCACTGCTGCTTGCGCTTGATTTCGACATCTATTTGATCGACGAAGGCATGCCGAGCACCACAGATGTGGAGTTCAACCGCAAGGCGGGCGAAATTCTGCAAGAACGGCTGCGCACGACGACGATCATCATCGTTTCGCACCAAGCCGAGACGTTGGAACAATTCGCGCGGTCCGCTGCTGTCTTGCTTGGCGGAAAGCTACATATCTTCGACACCTTGGAAGAGGCCAAACAGCTTTATGACTACGAAACCCAAGGCTAGAAAATTCCGCATCAAACGTGCGACCCCTGCTGCGGCCCCAAAAGGAACCGACGCGGTCGAACGTGATGCCCCCGCGGCAGCCCCGCCAAAGCCGCAGGCCCCCGACGCGCCACGCGCTGCGGCTGCATCACGCGGCGAAGCACCGAAAGCTGCAGCGCCCAGCCAAGCTGCCGCTGCCTCCGCTGCGCGCCCGACCCCGCCCTCCGACGCCCGCAGCGGCGAGGTGTCATCAGCGACCGAGGTCAGCGGAGAGCAGGACATCGACGCGATCCGCCGCGAAGGGCTGACCGGCCGCCAGCTGCGCATGGCCCGTCGCGTGGCGCAAAAACACGGGCTTGCCCCGACCTCTGACTTCGATGCGGTGCGGTTGCTGCGCGCCGAAGGGATCGACCCGTTCCAACGTTCCAACATGCTGGAACTGGTCGTTCCTCAGGACAAGCAATCTACCGGCACGGCATTGCAGAAAGGGCGCATCCAGCTTCCCCAGACAGTCCCTGCCGGGGGGCGCAATCTGCCCTCGACCGATGTTAATCCGATGGAACGCCGCATGCGCGAGATCTCGGACATCCAGCGTGACATCACCAAGCGCCGCCGTCGCAAGATGGGGCTGCTTATGGTGCGTCTGGCGTTCTTTGTCGGGCTGCCCACAATCATGGGCGGGTATTATTTCTACAACATCGCCACCCCGATGTATGCGACAGACAGCCAGTTCCTGATTATCCAGAACGAAGGCACAGGCGGGCTTGGCCCCCTTGGCGGGCTGCTGCCGACGCAATTTGCCAACTCCGCCGATAGTATCGCGACACAAAGCTACCTGCAGTCAAAAGACGCGATGCTGCGGCTGGACCGTGATGTCGGCTTTATGAAGCATTTCTCGGACCCCGCGATCGACCCGATCCAGCGGATGAACCCTGACGCGTCGAACGAGGAAGCGTATAAACACTATAAGGACAACGTTAAAATCGGATACGATCCGACCGAAGGCATGATCCGGATGGAGGTGATCGCCGCCGATCCCGAGGTCGCGAAAGACTTTTCCGAACACCTGCTGGAATATGCCGAAGAACGCGTAAACGCCCTGTCGCAACAAAAGCGCGAAGACGGTATGCGCGACGCCCGCGAAGCCTTTGAGCAGACGGTCGCCAAACGCCGCGATGCGCAGGAAGCGCTGATCAAGCTGCAGGTCGACAACGGGGTGGACCCGCAGGCAGTCATCGCGTCGATCCGCGGGCAGATCACCAATTATGAAACCTTGCTGCTGGAAAAAGAGCTTGAGCTTGCCGCCCTGCTCGACAACCCGCGCCCGAACCGCGCCAAGGTGGACGGTGCCCAAGGCGACGTGCGCCGGCTGAGTGCGCAACTGGACAAGCTGAACGAACGCATGAACAGCGCGACCGAGGGCACCAACTCGCTTGCACAACAAGCGGTCAGCTTGCAACTGGCGCAGGCCGATCTGGCCGCGGCAGATGCCGCCTTGCAGGCGTCCCAGACCCAGATGGAACAAGCCCGAACAGAGGCCAGCCGTCAGGTCCGATATCTGACCGTCGCGGTGCGTCCGGTGGCGTCGCAAAGCGCCTCATACCCACGCAAGTTCGAGAACACGATTTTGACATTCCTGATCTTTGCGGGCATCTACCTCATGCTATCGCTGACCTCCTCCATTCTGAAAGAACAGGTAACAAAATGACCCAAGTCACCGTTGGAAATGTCGTCATCGGGAATGATCGCCCGCTGACGGTGATCGCAGGCCCCTGCCAGCTGGAAAGCGAAACCCACGCACAGATGATCGCCGGCCAGATGAAAGAGGCATGCGATGCCGTGGGCGCACAGTTCGTGTTCAAGGCGAGCTATGACAAAGCCAACCGCACCTCCCTTGGTGGCAAACGCGGGCTTGGCATCGACGAAGGTCTGGCTGTGCTGCAATCGGTGGGCAAATCCATCGGCGTGCCCGTCCTGACCGACGTGCATACCGAAGCGCAATGCGCCATCGCGGCCGAGGCCGTCGACATCCTGCAAATCCCCGCCTTCCTGTGCCGCCAGACCGATATGCTGCTGGCCGCGGGCAATACGGGCAAGGTCGTGAACGTCAAAAAGGGTCAGTTTCTGGCCCCGTGGGATATGCCCAATGTCGTCGCCAAGATCGAATCCACCGGCAACAAACGTATCCTGCTGACCGAACGCGGCACCTCCTTTGGCTACAACACGCTGGTCGCTGACATGCGCAGCCTGCCGCAGATGGCGCAAACCGGATACCCTGTCGTGATGGACGCGACCCATTCAGTCCAGCAGCCCGGCGGGCAAGGTGGCTCCAGCGGCGGACAACGCGAGTTCGCCCCCGTCATGGCGCGTGCAGCGGTCGCGATTGGCGTGGGCGCGGTCTTTATCGAGACCCACGAAGACCCGGACAACGCACCGTCGGACGGGCCGAACATGATCTATCTGGATCAGATGCCTGCGCTGGTTGCGTCGTTGATGAAATTCGACGCGCTGGCCAAGGAATACCCCCTCACCTTCTAAGGGGCCGTCCTGCCAATACTAGACCTTCGCGGCGTTTCCGAATGCCGCGATCAGCCCTGCGTCCTTTACACCCGGCGCGCTTTCCACACCGGAAGAGACATCTACCTGCCGTGCGCCGGTCATACGGGCGGCCTGAGCCACATTGTCAGGGGTCAGCCCCCCTGCCAGCATCCACGGCTTGTCCCATGTGCGATCTGCGATCAGATGCCAGTCAAACGACAATCCATTGCCACCGGGCAGCGCTGCCCCTTTGGGCGGTTTCGCGTCGATCAGGATCTGGTCCGCCACGGCCATATAGGCATCAATCTGTGGCAGGTCATCTGCATCGGCCACACCGACCGCTTTCATCACCGGCAGCCCATAGCGCGCCTTGACCTCGGCGACACGCTTGGGCGTTTCCTTGCCGTGTAGCTGCAGCATATCAATAGGCACAGCGGCCGTCAGCGCGTCGAGAAAGGCGTCATCCGCGTTGACCGTCAACGCGACCTTACACAGCCCCATTGGCACCTCTATGGCCAGTTCAGCGGCTTGATCAATCGTGACGTGCCGGGGAGATTTTTCAAAGAAAACAAAGCCGACATAGCGCGCACCGGCCGCAGCGGCCGCCGCAATATCCTGCGTGCTGCGCAAGCCGCAGAATTTCACGTGCAAATTTTGGGTCATCGGATACTTCCTGCGCTAAGGGGCGTAGGCCCGCTTAGCTTGCTTGATCCAGCAGCGCCAGAACCTCGTCCTGGTCCTGATATTTCTCGCCCTTCAGGCGTGCGACTTCACGTTCCAGACGGCGCATTTCGCGGGCCTGACGTGCGGCTTCGGCACGCTGGCCGTATTCGCGGATCCATTCCCAGACGAAACCCACCAGCAGACCGGCGATGATGCTACCCAGAATAACAAGGAACAGCGGCACCTGAATTTCAGGGTTCAACGCGAACCAGCCAGATACCTCGGTCGGTAGCAACTTCAGCGACACCATAGACCGGTTGGCCAAGGCAACCGAGATCAGTGCAATGGCGAAGATTGCGATGCAGAGGTAGCGAACATAACGCATTAGGAATTCCCGTTTAAACGATCTCTAAGCAGTTTACCGGTCTTGAAGAACGGCACGTGCTTTTCTTCTACATGAACCGTTTCCCCAGTGCGAGGGTTCCGGCCCACACGGGCGTCACGTTTTTTCACTGAAAAGGCACCGAAGCCGCGCAGCTCTACGCGATCACCGTCGGACATCGCGCCGGTGATCTCTTCGAAGATGGTATTTACGATCCGTTCCACGTCGCGCTGATAGAGATGGGGATTGTCGTCGGCAATCTTCTGGATCAGTTCTGACCGGATCATTTAACGTCCTCCGAGGTGCGCAATTAATGTCTTAACTAGATGGGACTATAGCAAACCAAACGCGTTCGTGAAGTCATGCATATTTCTATTATTGCGATTAAGTAGCGGGAAGTCGCTGTTTTCCAGTCATTTTTTAGTCACATTTCACGCAGCCACCCGGAACAGCGCCGCCAGCCGCCCTTCCCTGCCCCTCGCCACAGATTGCGATTCGCAACGAAAAAGGGCCCCGCAGTCTGCACTGCGAGGCCCCTGATCTGTGCAACAAGCGCTAAGGCTTATTCGTCGCCTTTCAGAGCGGCACCCAGGATATCACCCAAGGATGCGCCGGAGTCAGAGGAGCCATACTGCTCGACTGCTTCTTTCTCTTCTGCGATTTCGCGTGCTTTGATCGACACGCCCAGACGGTGCGCTTTCGCGTCAACGTTGGTGATGCGGACGTCAACCTTGTCACCGACCGAGAAACGCTCGGGGCGCTGTTCGGCGCGGTCACGCGACAGATCGGAGCGACGGATGAAGGCTTTCATGCCTTCGTATTCGACTTCGATGCCACCGTCTTCGATGGAGGTCACGGTCACAGTCACAACGGAACCGCGCTTCACGCCGCCCACTGCTTCTGCGAACTTGTCGCCGCCCACACCTTTGATCGACAGGCTGATGCGTTCTTTTTCCACGTCAACTTCGGAAACAACGGCCTGAACCGTGTCACCTTTGCGGTAGTCCTGGATCGCTTCTTCGCCGCGCTGGTCCCAGCTCAGATCCGACAGGTGAACCATGCCGTCGATGTCGCCTGGCAGGCCAACAAACAGACCGAATTCGGTGATGTTTTTGACTTCGCCTTCAACTTCGGTGCCTTCTGGGTGTGTTTCAGCAAACACTTCCCATGGGTTGCGCATGGTCTGTTTCAGACCAAGGGAAACGCGACGCTTGGCGCCATCGATTTCCAGAACCATGACTTCGACTTCTTGGCTGGTGGAAACGATCTTGCCGGGGTGTACGTTCTTCTTTGTCCAGGACATTTCGGAAACGTGAACCAGACCTTCAACGCCTGGCTCCAGCTCAACAAACGCACCGTAATCGGTGATGTTGGTGACGCGGCCAGTGTGCGTGGATTCCAGCGGGTACTTGGCTTGAACCAGATCCCATGGATCTTCTTGCAGCTGTTTCATACCCAAGGAGATGCGGTGCGTCTCTTTGTTGATCTTGATGACCTGAACCTTGATGGTTTCGCCGATCGACAGGATCTCGGATGGGTGGTTCACACGGCGCCATGCCATGTCTGTGACGTGCAGCAGGCCGTCAACACCGCCCAGATCAACGAAGGCACCGTATTCGGTGATGTTCTTGACCACACCGTCAACTTCCTGACCTTCGGTCAGGTTGCCGATCACTTCGGCACGCTGTTCGGCACGGGATTCTTCAAGGATTGCACGACGCGATACAACGATGTTGCCACGACGACGGTCCATTTTCAGAACTTGGAACGGCTGCTTCAGACCCATCAGAGGGCCGGCATCGCGCACGGGGCGCACGTCAACTTGAGAACCGGGAAGGAAGGCAACTGCGCCGCCCAGATCAACGGTAAAGCCACCTTTAACGCGGCCAAAGATCGCGCCTTCAACGCGCTCTTCTGCGGCATAGGCTTTTTCCAGACGGTCCCAGGCTTCTTCGCGACGGGCCATCTCGCGCGAGATGACAGCTTCGCCACGGGAGTTTTCTACCTGACGCAGGAATACTTCGACTTCGTCGCCGACTTCCACTTTGGGTGCTTCGCCAGGCTCGGCAAATTCTTTCAGTTCAACGCGGCCTTCCATCTTGTAGCCTACGTCGATAATAGCTTGGCCCGCTTCGATCGCGATAACCTTGCCTTTGACAACAGAGCCCTCTTCGGGCGTGTCCATTTCAAAGCTTTCTTCCAAAAGTGCTTCGAAGTCTTCCATTGAGTTCATAGCCATGTAGCTTGATTTTCCTTTAGCATTTGGTTTCTGGCCGCGCGGTTGTCTCCGCCGGTCTGTGGTTAAAATTGTCATCCGCGATGGGATTCGATCCGCAAAACAAAGAGGGCCGGATGAAACCGACCCTGCCTGATATCTCGCGCCCGAAACGTGTATCCGCCCCTTAGACAGTCGCGCGTATAGCCCTGTTTCGGGGCAAAGGCAAGGGCTGGCACGGGTGATCCCCTGTTCATACAGCTTCATACCGGGCGATGTCAGCAAAAAGGGCAGACCGTAGCCTGCCCTTGTCCATTCGGTCATCCGCGTCGTCGAGTATCAGCTTTCGGTCGGGCCGCCCGCCTCTTTCCAGCCGGGGAAACCGCCGATGTTGGTGACATTGGTGTAGCCCATATCGTGCAGCGTCTTACCCGACAGCGCGGCCTGACCGCCTGCGCCGCAGATCAGGTAAATTTCTGCGTCTTTTTCGAAGATCGGGTTATACATTTCTTCCTTGTTGGGGTCGGCGCGGAATTCGATCATGCCGCGTGGCACGCGATGCGCGCCCTTGATGGTCCCGCTTTTGGCGATGTCGCCGGAATCGCGCACGTCGATAAAGACGCCCTTGCCTTCGGCATGTTTCGCAATCGCGTCCTTGGCGTCCATCTTGGGGACAACGGCATTCGCATCGTCGAGATAGTCTTGAGCGGTCTTCATAGTCAGCACCTCTTGTTTATTCCTATCGTGCCCAGCCTACCGCCAGGCACGTCCTAGTCCAACGTCAGGCAGCGACATTCGTTCCGCCGCGTTTAGTCACCTCTACGTGCGGCCACCAGTTCGATGGCGCGGGCCACGGCTGTCTCGATATCCATGGTCGAGGTATCCATCAGCTCTGCATCCTCGGCGGGCTTCAACGGTGCCTCGGCGCGGGTGCTGTCGCGGGCATCGCGGGCCTGCACATCGGCCAGCACCCCTTCGAGGGTGACCTCGGCGCCCTTGGCGCTAAGCTCGGCAAAGCGGCGCTGTGCACGGACCTCGGGCGTGGCGGTAATGAACAGCTTGACCGGCGCATCGGGGCAGATCACCGTGCCAATGTCGCGCCCGTCCAGCACCGCGCCCCCTGCCCGCATGGCAAAGCTGCGCTGGAAATCGACCAAGGCGGCCCGCACAGCGGGGATCGCAGCCGCGCGGCTCGCGGCCTCTGCCACGGCGTTGGTGCGCAGCTGGTCATTCTCAAGATCATCGGCTTGCAGGGTCAAGGCGGCCTCTTCGGCGGTCATGCCCTCCAGCACTTTCGCCCCTACGGCGCGATAGAGCAGGCCGGTGTCCAGATGCGCAAAGCCGAAATGCGCCGCAACAGCGCGCCCGACGGTGCCCTTGCCCGCCGCAGCCGGCCCGTCAATCGCAACGGTAAAGCCCAGCATCACGCATCCCCCCGCGTCACATCCGCGCCAAGGCGTTTCATCAGCGGCTCGAAGATCGGGAAGGACGTGGTGATTGGCGACCCGTCGTCCACACTGACAGGCGAGGTTGCGGCCATGCCAAGGATCATAAAGGACATCGCGATGCGGTGGTCCAGCTGGCTGGCGCAGGTGGCCCCGCCCGGCACGTTCCCGTGCCCCCGTCCGGTGACCGCCCACCAATCGGGGCCCTCGTCCACTTCGATCCCGTTGGCGCGCAGCCCCTTGGCCATCGCGTCGATCCGGTCGCTTTCCTTGACCCGCAGCTCTTTCACGCCGCGCATCATGGTCTGGCCCTGCGCAAAGGCGGCCACGACAGAAAGCACCGGATATTCGTCGATCATCGACGCCGCGCGCGCTGGCGGCACCTCGATCCCTTTGAGGTCGGGCGAGAATTTGGCGCGCAGGTCGGCGACAGGCTCGCCGCCCTCGGTCCGCTCGTTCTCATAGGTCAGATTGGCCCCCATCTCGCGCAGTGTGGTGAACAGCCCTGCCCGTGTCGGATTCAGCCCGATCCCCGGCACCAGCACGTTGGAGCCCGGCACAATCAAGGCAGCACAGACCGGAAACGCAGCCGAGGACGGATCGCGCGGCACATCAACATGCTGGGCCTGTAGCTCCGGCTGGCCGGTCAGAGTGATCACACGGCCCTCATCCGTGTCTTCCACCGAGATCTCGGCACCGAAGCCCGCCAACATCCGCTCCGTATGGTCGCGCGTGGCCTCGGCCTCGATCACGACGGTCTTGCCGGGGGCGTTCAGCCCTGCCAGCAACACGGCGGATTTCACCTGTGCGGACGGCACTGGCACCGTGTAGCGCACGGGCACAGGGTCAGCCGCCCCCACGATGGTCATGGGCAGGCGTCCGCCCTTGCGCCCGACAGATTGCGTGCCGAACAAGGCCAGCGGATCGGTGACCCGTGCCATGGGGCGGCCGTTCAGGCTGGCGTCGCCGGTGAATGTCGCGGTGATGGGGGAGGTCGCCATTGACCCCATGATCAAGCGCACCCCCGTGCCCGAGTTTCCGCAGTCGATCACCCCGTCCGGTTCTGCGAAACCGCCCACGCCCACACCGCGCACAGACCAGTTGCCGCCGCCCATATTGGTGACTTCCGCGCCAAAGGCCTGCATCGCCTTGGCCGTGTCCAGCACATCGTCGCCTTCAAGCAATCCGCTGATGGTGGTTTCGCCAATGCACATCGCGCCCAGAATCAAGGACCGGTGCGAGATCGACTTGTCCCCCGGCACCTCGGCCACGCCGGACAGCGGGCCGCATGCGGTAGAGGTCATCGGGACGGGCGTGGCGTGGCTGGACATAGATAACCCTCAAAAAAACTTCCTGAAAGCCCGTCTTAAACCAGCGATCCCGCCCCGTCCATTGCCAGCGTTCTTGGCCCGCGCCCGCCCGCTCAGGTCTTGCGGAAAGTCAGGTAGTGCGGCACGCGCCCCTCGCGCAGGGCTTTTTGTTCGTAGCGGGTGGAAATCCAGTCGCCCCAGGGTTCTTTCCAGTCGCCGGGGCGTTCCGCCAGCCATTCGAACCCGTGGCGCGGCACCTGCTCAAGCGTCTGGCGCACATAGTCTTCGATGTCCGTGGCAACGCGAAAGATCGCGCCGGGCTTGAGCACCTTTGCCAGCGGTTCAAGATGTTCCGGCGTCACAAAGCGACGACGGTGGTGGCGCGTTTTCGGCCACGGATCGGGGTAAAGCAGGAAAGCGCGGTCAATCGACGCCTCTGGCAGCACGTCAAAGATATCGCGTGCATCGCCGGGGTGGATCGCCACGTTATCGACACCCGCGCGGCGGATCTTGCCCAACAGCATCGCGACCCCGTTGATGTAGGGTTCACAGCCGATGATGCCCACGTCAGGGTTTTGCGCGGCCTGATGCACCATATGTTCGCCGCCGCCAAAGCCGACCTCGAGCCAGACGGGCTTGCCGCCAAACAGCGTCGGCAGGTCCAGCGGTGTACGGTCGGGGTTCGCATCCCAATCGACAGGACCGGGCGACAGCGCCTCTAGATCCTCTTCGATATAGCCTTTCTGGCTTTGCTTAAGCGATTTGCCTTTGAGGCGACCGTAGAAATTGCGGCGGGGGCGTTCAGGATGTGTCATGGCGCTGGCTTTAGCCTGCGCGGGGGACGGGCGCAACATTTCGCGTAATCCTGCCCCGCAAAAGCCAACGCGCCCCATGCGCAACGGCGGTGCCGCCCCTTAGAGGCGCAGCAAACCCGGAACGATCACGGGGACTTTACGTTGAGCCACAGGGTTCTACCTGACCAAGAACCGATAATAATGCAGCGGAGGACATGCGAATGCGGGAACTGGCAAGCCGACTAGGACTACGAACGGACCCTACGATATTCTTTGTTTCCGCCCTGTGTACCGCCCTATTTGTACTGGCTCTTGTACTTGCCCCTGAACCGATCGGGGATGCTTTCGCCGCAGGCCGCGCCTGGATCGTATCGCATCTGGGGTGGTTCTTTATTCTTGGCGTCAACGTCTGGCTGGGCTTTCTGATCTGGGCCGCGATGAGCCGTCACGGCCATATCCGCCTTGGCCCGCGCGACAGCCGTCCCGAGTATACAAACCTGTCGTGGTTCACCATGCTTTTCGCGGGCGGCATCGGCACCGTGCTGATGTTCTGGGGCGTGGCCGAACCGATCAGCCATTTTTCGGACCCGCCCCTGCCCGGCGTTGAACCTTTCACGGAACAGGCCGCACAAGACGCCATCTCTATCGCCACATACCACCTTGCGCTGCACACCTGGACGATCTTCGCGCTGCCCGGTCTGGCCTTTGCCTATTTCATCAACCGCTATGATCTGCCCGTGCGGGTCAGTTCGGTCTTTTACCCGCTGTTGAAAGAGCGCATCCACGGCCCTTGGGGCAAGGCGATCGACATTGCGTCGATCCTCGGCACGCTGTTCGGCGTCGCGGTCTCGCTTGGGCTGGGGTCATCGCAGATCGCAGCGGGTCTGTCGGCGCTGTTTGGGTGGAACGACGGCGTGCCGCTGCAGGTCGGCATACTGACCGCGCTGACCGCCGTTGCCGTGGTGTCTATCGTGGCGGGGCTGGATAAGGGGGTAAAGCTGCTGTCCAACCTCAATATCGGCATGGCCGTGGCGTTGATGGTCTTTGTGCTGGTGACCGGTTCGACCCTGTTCCTGCTGCGCGGCATGGTCGAGACCTTTGGCCTGTACCTAAGCAACCTGCCACGGCTCGCCTTCTGGAATGATATGCTTGCCGATACCAATCCCGCGAATGGGGATTGGGGCTGGCAAGGCAGCTGGACGGTGTTCTACTGGGCCTGGACGGTCACGTGGTCGCCCTTCATCGGGCTTTTCGTCGCGCGGATTTCGCGGGGGCGCACGATACGGGAGTTCGTCTTTGGCGTGCTGCTGGCGCCGTCCCTGTTCACGCTGATCTGGTTCTCTATCTTCGGCTGGCAAGCGATGGAGATTGACGGCATCGGCACCGCCGCGCGCACGGCTCTTGGCGCGCAGGCCGGTTCGCTGAGCGCTGCTGTGGCTGATTCCGTCCCGCTTGCCATGTTCGCGTTTTTCGAAAGCTTCCCTTTCGCCGATATCGTGCAGGGTATCGCCGTGCTGGTGGTGGCGATCTTCTTTGCAACATCCTCGGATTCCGCGTCGCTGGTTGTCGACATGCTGTGCACCGGTTCGCCCGAACCCGGCCCCACCCGCCAGCGGGTGTTCTGGGGCGTGTCCGAAGGGCTGGTCGCCGCGATGCTGCTGATCCTTGCAGGCGATTTGGGGCTGACCGCCTTGCAACAGGTGATCACCGTCGTCGGCTTGCCGATCTTCCTGCTGGTCTTTGCGATGATCCCCTCGCTGATCAAAGGGTTCCGGACCGAAGATATCGACCACGTCTCTATCGGCAAACGCCCCGGCCTAGGGGATCTATAGCAGCCCCCACCAACGCAAAAGGGCAGCCCATCGGGGCTGCCCTTTCTTGTACCATGAAGCATGTGTTTACAGCGCGGCCTTCAGCGCATCGACGAGATCGGTCTTTTCCCAGCTAAAACCGCCATCCGCTTCGGGCGCGCGACCAAAGTGGCCGTAGGCCGCGGTGCGTTCAAAGATGGGGCGGTTCAACTGCAGATGCTCGCGGATGCCGCGCGGTGTCAGGTCGATGATCTGACGGATCGCCTTTTCAATCGCCGCATCCGTGACATCCGCGTCGCCACCATAGGTATCGCAGTAGATCGACAGAGGCTTGGACACGCCGATGGCATAACTCAGCTGGATCGTACACTTTTCCGCCAGACCGGCAGCCACGACGTTTTTCGCTAGATAGCGCGCCACATAGGCGGCAGAGCGGTCAACCTTCGTCGGGTCTTTCCCCGAGAACGCGCCGCCCCCATGCGGTGCCGCACCGCCATAGGTATCCACAATGATCTTACGCCCGGTCAGGCCCGCGTCGCCGTCAGGGCCGCCGATGACAAAAGTCCCCGTCGGGTTCACCCACCATTCGGTGTCGGGGGTGATCCAGCCTTCGGGCAGAACCTGGGTGATATAGGGTTCGACGATGTCGCGGATGTCGGCACTGGTCTGGCCTGCATCGGCGTGTTGCGTCGACAAGACGATAGAGGACACGCCAACAGGCTTGCCGTCTTCATAGCGCACGGAAAGCTGGCTTTTGGCGTCCGGGCGCAATGTCGGCTCTGTCCCGTCTTTGCGCACCTCGGCCAGACGGCGCAGGATCGCATGGGCATAGTGGATCGGCGCCGGCATCAGCTCTGGCGTCTCGTTGGTTGCGAAACCGAACATGATGCCCTGATCGCCCGCGCCTTCTTCCTTGTCGCCTGACGCATCCACGCCTTGCGCGATATGCGCCGACTGCGGGTGCAGCAGGTTGGTGATCTCGCAGGTGGCGTGGTGGAATTCATCCTGCTCATAGCCGATGTCCTTGATGCAGGCGCGGGCGATGCCGTCGATCTTGCCAAGGTATTCATCCAGCTTGTCCTTGTTCGACAGGCCAACCTCGCCGCCGATGACCACGCGATTGGTGGTGGCAAAGGTCTCCGCTGCGACACGCGCTTCGGGTTCTTCGGTCAGAAAGGCATCAAGTACGGCGTCGGAAATCCGGTCGCAGACCTTATCCGGGTGGCCCTCGGAAACGGATTCCGAAGTGAACGTGTAGTTTTTGCGGGACATTTAGTGCTCCAATAGATTTCTTAGCCACGTCAGGAAGCCGTTGTGGCCGATTAACGGGGCTTAGCTTTGCCTGCCCCTTTGGTCAAACTTTAAGTTGCGTCGTCGGCGCAGGATAACGAGGGCAAACCCCGCCAAAGTGATGAAAAGAAACGGCCATTCTCCCCATCTGCTATAGGGTGTCGCAGGGCGTGGGGCGGGCAGATGGGCATCCAGAAAGCCTGCCTCGTTCAGGGCCAAACTCTTTGTGATGCGGCCCCAGGGGTCAATCATCGCCGAAACGCCCGTGTTGGCGACGCGTGCCATGGGCAGACCTTGCTCTATCGCGCGCATACGGGCCTGAGCCAGATGCTGTAACGGCCCCTGCCCCTTGCCGAACCACGCATCATTCGTGAGCTGCATCAAGAACGCGGGCCGCGCCGGTGCGGCGTTGACGTCCCGCGCAAAGACGGCCTCGTAGCAGATCAGAGGCAGCGCCTGGCCCAAGGGCCCCAGATCCATCAAATCTGCCCCCGGACCCGAGGAAAACCCGCTGCCAAACTGCGCCGCCATGCCGCGCAGACCGATACGGCCCAACAGATCGCCAAAGGGGATATATTCGCCAAAGGGCACGAGGTGGTGCTTGTCATAGGTCTGCACAACCTCGGCATCTGGCCCCAGCAACACGGCCGAGTTGTAATAGGCCATGTCGTCGCGCCGCTGCACCCCCAGCACCACAGGCGTACCGGCGGCGGCTTCGCTGATATAGGTCAGCGCACCATGGGCCAAATCAAGCGGCCACGCGATGGCGGTTTCGGACCAGAGTATCAGATCAGGCGCCGCATCCCCCTGCGCAGGCGGCGCAGCGGTCAGCGCCAGCTGACGATCAAAGAATTCGGGAATTTTGACGGAGTCCCATTTGTCTTTCTGCGCCGCATTCGGCTGTACCATACGGATCATATGGTCGGTGATCGGGGCGTCGCCCCCTCCAAAGGGCACCGTCAACGCCGCCACACCCAAGACCCGCGCGCCCCAGACAGCGCCCTGCCGCAGCATTGGGCCCCGCGCGCGCTGTACCACCGCCACAGCCAGCGCGACCAAGGCAAGGGTCATGCCGTAGGGCCCCACCAGCGCAAGCCCCTGCCCCGGCCAATGGTTGACCAAAGACTGAGAGAACATCCCCCACGGGAAGCCGGTGAACAGATAACCGCGCAGCATTTCGGCGGCGGGCAGGACGAAGATCAGCGGCCAGACCTGTGCCGACAACCGGCGGGACACGTAGAACGCCAAAGCCCAATACAACGCCAAACCGCCCGTCAGCCCCGCAACAGCAAAAGGTGCCATCCAGGCATAGCGTTCAGGGTCGACCATGAAGGGCGATACCAGCCACGACCATCCATGCAAGAAATAGCCAAAGCCAAAGCCCCACCCGATCGCTGCGGCCTGCCGGGGCGTTGCAGCAGCGCGGTAGATCAACAGAACAGCTGCAAGTGCGGCCAGCAAGACCAGCGGCAAATCATAGGGTGCCTGCCCAAAGGCCGCGACAACGCCCGCAAGCACCGCGGCCCCGAACCGCATCCAAGCGGCACTGCGCAAAGTCATCAGTGAGATCCGGCCATACGCACGCGCAAACGCTTGATCCGGCGCGGATCGGCGTCGATCACCTCGAACTCGGGGCCATCGGGATGCACGACCACTTCGCCACGCGCCGGCACCCGTCCCGACAGCATGAAGACCAACCCGCCGAGGGTGTCGATCTCTTCTTCGTCGACATCATCGTGGTCGGTCAGCGAATGGCCAATCTCGGCCTCGAAGTCATCCAAGGGTGTCTTGGCCAGCGCAAGGTAGCAGCCGGGCTTTTCGACCGTCCAGTATTTGCCTTCGTCCACGTCGTGCTCGTCTTCGATCTCGCCGATGACCTGTTCGATCAGATCCTCGATCGTGACCAGCCCGTCGACGCCGCCGTATTCGTCAATCACCAGCGCCATGTGGCGCCGTTCGGCCTGCATCTTGGTCAGCAAGACGCCAATGGTCATGGACGGCGGCACGAACAGCAAGGGACGCAGCATCGCCTGAAGGTCAAATTCGGTGTTTCGGCCGTTAAAGCCGTGGGTCAGAGCCAGATCCTTGAGGTGGGCCATGCCAACGGGGGTATCGAGCGTGCCGTCATACACCGGCAGGCGCGTCAGACCGCTGTCCTTGAACACGCCGACCAGCTCATCCAGCGTCGAGGTCACCGGCACCGCGGTGATATCCGCCTTGGGCACCGCCACATCATCCACCCGCATCCGGCGCAGGTTCATCATGCCGCGGGTGGACAGCCTGTCGGTCTGTGCCGCGGTGATCTCCTCCTCTTCCTCGTTGTCCGACGCGCTGAGTGCGCCCATGACCCGGGAAAAGAAGCCACCGGATTTCGGGGTGTCTTCGGTTTCTTCGGCCTCGGAGGCCGGTATGATGTCTTCCAACTGCGCGCTCTGCGCCGCCTCAGATGATCCGTCTGTGTCGCCCATCGGGTCCTGTCTTTATGTGTTTAGGCAGGCGGTTGCACTGCGTCGTCTCTATATGGGTCATCCAACCCCAATTTGCCAAGTATTTCTACCTCTAACCGTTCCATCAGGGTCGCATCCCCGTCCCGTTCGTGGTCATACCCCAACAGGTGAAGCAACCCGTGCACGATCAAATGGGTCACGTGATCGGCCATCGGACGGCCTGCGGCCTCTGCCTCGGCGTGGCAGGTGTCATATGAAATCGCGATGTCGCCCAGTTCCAGCATATTGTCGAACCCCGGCGTGACCGGCAGCGGAAGTTCGCCGTCGCGCGCGGCTCCGCGTTCGTCGGCGGGCCAGCTGAGCACATTGGTCGGCGTGGGCTTGTCGCGGAAATCTGCGTTCAACGTGGCGATATGTGCATCGTCGCAGGCCAGCACCGTCACCTCGGCGGTGTCGGCATCCAGCGACAGATGCGCCAATGTGGCGCGCATCGCGCGGGGGCATAGGGTATCAAGGTCCAGACCGGCCCAACGGGGGTCTTCCTCTATCACGTCGAGCGCCTGCATCAGCGCCCCACCGGGGGCCAGCCCCCGGCCCCCCGGAGTTTATCTGGCAAAATGAAGCAGCCGGGCATCACGCGTGGCCTGCATCTGCTTCATAGGCTTCGATGATCGCGGCCACGAGCGGGTGGCGCACCACGTCTTTCGAGGTGAAGTAGTTAAAGCTGATCTTGGGGATCGTCTTGAGCAGCCGTTCCGCGTCTTGCAAGCCCGATGGCACGCCGCGTGGCAAGTCGATCTGGGTCCGGTCACCGGTGATCACCATCCGCGAGCCTTCGCCCAGACGGGTCAGGAACATCTTCATCTGCATCGAGGTCGCGTTCTGCGCCTCGTCTAGCACAACAAAGGCGTTGGACAGGGTGCGCCCGCGCATGAAGGCCAGCGGGGCGATCTCGATCTTTTTCTCTTCGATCAGCTTGGCCAGTTGTTTACCGGGCAAGAAGTCATTCAGCGCGTCATAAAGGGGCTGCATGTAGGGATCGACCTTGTCTTTCATGTCACCGGGCAGGTAGCCCAGCTTCTCCCCCGCCTCCACGGCAGGGCGCGACAGGATGATACGGTCCACATGGCCACCAATGAACATCGACACGCCGACGGCCACCGCAAGATAGGTTTTACCCGTACCGGCAGGGCCGATGCCGAAGGCCAGTTCGTTGTCGAACAGTGATTGCACATAGGCTTTCTGCGCAGCCGTGCGGGGTTCGACGCGTTTCTTGCGGGTCTGGATTTCGACGCCGCCCAAATTCGGCATCTCGATCTGGTCGCCCGGGCGCACCCCCGTCCCAGCGGCGGAATCGCCCATGCGTAGCAAACTGGTGACATCGGCGGGCTCCACACTGCGTCCGCCTTCCAATCGGGCATAAAGCCCTTCGAGCACAGAGGCCGCGCGGGTGGTCGCGTCTTCCTCTCCCATCACCGACAGGTGGTTGCCCCGACGCACGATCTGGACCTCAAGCGCCGTCTCTACGGCGGTCAGGTTGGCGTCATAGGGGCCGCAGAGATCGATCAGAAGCCGGTTGTCCGGAAATTCAAGCTGCTGCGCGTGAGAAGCGGGAGGCGTCATTGTGTCACTAGATGGCAAAGCGTTTTCCTAATTGGAGGTGTCTTTGGATTAATATGGGTCCCATATTCAAACTATGTACCCTTTGGGCCGACAAAAAAGGGCCGGAGCGTAAAACGCGCCGGCCCGATCCTATGTGCAGGAGTGGTCGCAAGATCAGTTGGGATCTCGGACGCGCGAGCCGCCTTTGAAGTCGCCCGCCGTATATGTGGGCTGGGCCACGCCAGAGCAGACCGGCTTGCCGTATTTGTCCAGTCGCTGGCTCAGGTAGCCTTCGACGCCATCGTCGATGATCCAGTGGTCGCAGCCGTTGGGATCGACCCAGATGCCGGCCTGAAGCTGGCTCAGGTGCTTTTTGTCAAAGCCACGGTCGACGGTTTTATCGGCGGGATAGCCCCGGCCTTCGTAGTCAGCGCAGGCACCCAGTGTCAGGGCGCAGGCGGTGACCATCATAATCTTAGCTTTCATCACGTTACTGTCCCCTTAGCGAATGCAGATGATTTCGACGCGGCGGTTCTTGGCCATACCGCCCGCTGTGCCATTGGACGCCGCTGGCATCCGTTCGCCATAGCCGCGGACATCCGCAATGCGGGCCCCCGATTGCTGGGCGATGCTGGCAACCGCATTGGCACGGTTCAGCGACAGCTTCATGTTATAGGCATCCGACGCGCGGCTGTCTGTGTGCCCGCTGATGATATAGGACACGGCACCCGTAGTCTTGAAGAATTCAGCCAGACGGGCGCGGCCCTGCGGGTGCACACGGTAGCTGTCGGTGTTGAAGAACTGGTCCGTATTCATCACGCCGCAGACGTTACCCCGGCGGCAGACCGGAATACCCTGACGGGTGACATGCGGTGTCATATAGCCTTCGGCACCGTCATCCATGACCCAATGTTCACACCCATCGGGGTCAACCCAGATCGTTGGAATATACTGGCCCTTGTCACGGCCCTGTTGAGATCTTGTTTGTGCATCGGCAGCAGATGCCTGAAGCACGAATGTTGCGGCAATCATCGTGCCCGCAAACAGCCGTAGCCCCTTGGAAATTGTATTAAACACAGCCCTCGTCCTTTTCTTACTGTCCCCCAGCCGGAAGACCCACAGATACCCCAGGCACCACGGTCGTCCGCTATATGTTGTGAGATTAAGAGGTAAACGCGCTTCTGTGAAGCGCGAATGCGGCCATATTTACTATATTACTGCCACACTTACGCCATTTTCCGGCAATTGCAGTCGTTTTGGTCTACAATCATTGCGGGCAAATCGCGACCGGTGACACCTAAATCTGACGTGCCGTCAGCGAATTGGTTTTGGCGTCAACGATTCTGACGCGAACAACGTCGCCAATTTCGGCCTGCGCCTCGTCGATATGCACAGAGTGGAGGTATTCGGATTTCCCCACCATCTGCCCCGCCTCGCGGCCCGCTTTTTCGACAAGAACAGAAACATCGCGCCCCACCATGCTGTTCTGGATCTCGCGCTGTTGACCGGTGATCAGCCCTTGCAAGCGCTGCAGGCGTTCGTCGGCTATGGCGGGCTCTACCTGCGGGCGTTCGGCGGCGGGGGTGCCGGGACGGGTCGAGTATTTGAACGAATAGGCGTAGCCGTATTTCACCTCGCGGACGAGCGCCATCGTGGCTTCGAAATCCGCGTCGGTTTCTTCGGGGAAGCCGACGATGAAATCGCCCGACATCACGATATCGGGGCGCGCGGCGCGGATGCGTTCGATCAGCCGCAGATAGCTTTCGGCGGTGTGGCTGCGGTTCATCCGCTTGAGGATACGGTCCGAGCCGGATTGCACGGGCAGGTGCAGATAGGGCATCAGCTTGTCGATCTCGCCGTGGGCGGCGATCAGCGCGTCGTCCATATCGTTGGGGTGGCTGGTGGTGTAGCGGATACGCTCTAGCCCGTCGATCTTGGCCAACTCCTTGATCAGGCGGGCAAGCGTGTAATCCGCCCCCTCTTCCCCCACGCCGTGATAGGCGTTGACGTTCTGACCCAGCAGTGTGACTTCGCGCACGCCGCGTTCTACCAGTTCGCGCGCTTCGGTCAGCACGCGGGTCGCGGGGCGCGAGACTTCGGCCCCGCGGGTATAGGGCACCACGCAGAAGGCGCAGAATTTGTCGCAGCCTTCCTGCACGGTCAGAAACGCAGAAGGCGCACGCGTCGCTTTGCCGCGGCCTTTCAGCTTTTCGAATTTATCCTCTTCGGGGAAATCCGTATCAAGCGCGGTTTTGCCAGAGCGCACGCGCGCCTCCATCGCGGGAAGGCGGTGATAGGATTGCGGCCCCACAACCAGATCAACGGCCGGCTGACGGCGCATGATCTCGGCCCCTTCGGCCTGCGCCACACAGCCTGCGACGCCAATCTTCAAATCGGGGTTCAGTTCCTTAAGAGGCTTCAGGCGGCCCAGTTCGGAATAGACTTTTTCTGCTGCCTTTTCACGGATGTGACAGGTGTTCAGCAGGATCATATCGGCGTCCGCTGGGGTCTTTGTCTCGACGTAGTTATCGCCCAGAGACTCGGCCATACGTTCACTGTCGTAGACATTCATCTGGCAGCCGTAGGTCTTGATGAACAGCTTTTTTGGCGCGGTCATGGCAGGGTCCGTTGATCAAAGGTGCAAAAGCGCGGTCTAACAGCGCCAGCGTTCTCTTGCAATGCGTCCCGATTTGACAGATTTAGGGCACAGTACAAATAGAGCCGGGGTGTCATGCAGTACCGCAGTCTTGACCATTTTATCAGTGACAGCAAAGCGGTGCTGAGCAAGGGGCCCACTGCCCTCATCATGGTCGAGGACGCGATAGAGATCGAGACAACGCTGCGCCACCACCAGCAGCTTGGCTTTGCCACCGTTGTCGCCTTTATGCCCGCCAGCTTCGCGCTGGCCCGTGATGTCGCCGAAAGCCAAGGCGTGCTGCGTGTGGATTACGACATGGACCGCGAGGGCGCGCTGGAAAATGCCGTAAACGCCGTGATCGAGGCCGCACCGGGGCAATGGCTTTATACCTGCTACAACGCCGAATATCTGTTCTACCCTTTCTGCGAGACGCGCACCGTAGGGGAGTTGCTGGCCTTTCACACGGAAGAGCGCCGCGATGCGATGCTCACCTATGTCGTTGATCTTTATGCAGATGATCTAGGTGCCGCCCCGAACGCGGTATCGCTGGACAACGCCTTTCTGGATCGGTCCGGCTATTACGCGCTGGCGCGGCCTGACGGCACGCCGGACAATCACCCCAAGGAACGGCAGCTTGATTTCTTTGGCGGATTGCGTTGGCGGTTCGAGGAACATGTGCCCGCCGCGCGGCGCAAGATCGACCGTATCTCGCTGTTCCGCGCCAAGCCCGGCTTGCGGATGCGGGACGATCACACCTTCACGGATGAAGAATACAACACCTACGCCTGCCCGTGGCACCACAATATCACGGCGTCGATCTGTTCTTTCCGCACGGCCAAGGCGCTCAAGTCCAACCCGGGCAGCAGGGATAGTATCGCCAGCTTCAAATGGCACAACTCCGCGCCGTTTGAATGGCATTCTCGCCAACTGCTGGATCTGGGGTTGATGGAACCGGGGCAGTGGTTCTGAACGCAGGGGACCGGTAAAAACCGTACCCCAGACCGAACGGCCCTAGCCCTTGCGGCGCAGACGGATCACCACATCGACCGAGGCGATCTCGGCCCCTTCTGGTGCGTCGGGCAACTGCGCGATCACCAACTGGTCAGAGGGCGCATCGGACAGGCGTGCCTCGTCCTCCCAGAAAAAGTGGGGGTGATCATGGGTGTTGGTATCGAAATAGCTTTTGGACCCGTCAACCGTGACTTCCTGCATCAGACCCGCGTCGCAAAAGGCGCGCAGCGTATTGTAGACCGTCGCCAGCGACACGGCATCGCCCTGTCCCTTGGCCGCGTCAAACAGGCTTTCGGCGGTGACATGCCGGTGCTGACCGTCGCCCACCAACAGATGCGCCAGCGTCATGCGCTGCCGCGTTGGGCGCAGGCCCGCCTTGGCAAGCCACTCAGAACTGATCTGCTGTGTTGTTTGGGTCATTGGCTATAAGTACCTCTCATGCGCTATATATAAGGGGCAATGGGGGCGGTTTTCAAACGGAAATCCGGAAACTCTTGCCAGCGCCGCCTTTCGCCGTCGCGTAAATGCGGTGTGCCTGCGCCCTTGCGGGCCTGCGGCGCGCAATGCTAAACCTGCCGGGATTTGAAATTCAGCCCTCAGGAGCCGCGATATTATGGCCGACTACCCCACCAGCTTTGACAAAGAAGCCCTGCTCAAATGCGCCCGTGGCGAGCTTTTCGGCGAAGGCAACGCGCAGCTGCCCGCCCCGCCGATGCTGATGATGGACCGGATCACAGACGTCTCGGCTGACGGCGGCGCCCATGGCAAAGGCCACATCACGGCCGAGTTCGACATCACGCCCGACCTGTGGTTCTTTGACTGCCACTTCCCCGGCAACCCGATCATGCCCGGCTGCCTTGGCCTGGATGGTCTGTGGCAGCTGACCGGCTTTAACCTTGGTTGGCGCGGCTGGCAGGGGCGCGGCTATGCGCTTGGCGTGGGCGAAGTGAAGCTGACCGGCATGGTACGCCCTGACCGCAAGATGCTGACCTACAAGATCGACTTCACCAAAGCGATCCAGACCCGCCGCCTGACCATGGGCGTTGCCGATGGCATCGTCGAAGCCGACGGCGAAGTGATCTATCAGGTCAAGGACATGAAGGTCGCGCTGAGCGAGAGTTAAGCCCACCCGTCAGATCATCGCTCGGATCACCTTGCTGGTCTTCCAGACAGACTGATGACTTGATTTGTCGCCCCATAGGCGGCAAACGGGAAACGAACGTGCGGCCCCGCGACAAGCGTGCGGGCCGCGCAGCATCAAGAGGGCACCCGCCCCACACAGATCAAGGGAGTGCAGCCCATGCGCCGCGTCGTCGTCACAGGATTGGGAATTGTCTCGTCCATCGGAAACAATGCAGAAGAAGTTCTGGCATCGCTGAAAGACGGGACCAGCGGCATCGTCGCCAGCCCCGAAATGACAGAGCACGGCTTTCGCAGCCGCGTTGCAGGGACGCTCAAGATTGATGTGGCCGACCACATCGACAAACGCGCGCTGCGTTTCATGGGCGGCGGTGCGGCTTATGCCTATATCGCCATGCAGCAGGCCATCGCGGATGCGGGCCTGAGCGAAGACCAGATCAGCAACCCGCGCACCGGCCTTGTGGCGGGCTCTGGCGGGCCGTCGACATCGGCGCTGTTCACCGCGCATAACGTGGTGCGTGACACCGGCGCGACCAAGCGGATCGGACCGTTTGCCGTGCCGAAATGCATGTCCTCCACCGTCAGCGCGAACCTGTCGACCGCCTTCAAGATCAAGGGCATCAACTATTCTATCACCTCGGCCTGCTCTACCTCGCTGCATTGCATCGGCAACGCGGCGGAACAGATCATGCTGGGCAAACAGGACGTGATGTTCGCTGGCGGCGGCGAAGAGCTTGACTGGACGCTGTCCTGCCTGTTCGACGCCATGGGCGCGATGAGCAGCAAATACAACGACGCCCCCGAAACCGCGAGCCGCGCCTTTGACGCCAACCGCGACGGGTTCGTCATCTCGGGCGGCGGCGGCATGCTGGTGCTCGAAGAGCTTGAGCACGCCAAGGCGCGCGGTGCCACGATCTATGCCGAAGTCACTGGCTATGCGGCGACATCCGATGGTCATGACATGGTGGCCCCGTCCGGCGAGGGCGGCGAACGCGCCATGCGCTTGGCACTGGAAACCCTGCCCGAGGGCCGCAAAGTCGGCTATATCAACGCGCACGGCACCTCCACACCGGTCGGCGACGTGGGCGAGATCGAAGCGGTCCGTCGCGTTTTTGGCCATGGCAGCACGCCCCCCGTCAGCTCGACCAAGTCGATGACCGGCCACGCCCAAGGCGCCGCCGGCGCGCTCGAGGCGATCTTCTGCCTGCTGATGCTCAAGAATGACTTTATCGCCAAATCCATCAACGTCGTTGATCTGGACCCGAAACTGGACCCGTCCGAAATCGCGCTGGAGCGTGTGGACAATGCCGGTCTAGATTCTGTGATGACCAACTCCTTCGGGTTCGGCGGCACCAACGGATCGATGATCCTTTCCAAATTCCAAGAGTAAGGGCAGCAGATGTCAGACATGCTTAAAGGAAAACGCGGCCTGATCATGGGTGTCGCGAACGAACGCTCCATCGCTTGGGGCATTGCCAAGGCGATGGCCGAAGCCGGTGCGGAACTGGCATTCACCTATCAGGGCGAGGCCTTTGGCTCGCGCCTCAAGCCCTTGGCCGAAAGCGTCGGGTCGGACTTCATGGTCGATGTCGATGTCACCGACGACGCCTCGCTTGATGCCGCGTTCGAGCAGTTGGGCGCGCGTTGGCCCACGATCGATTTCGTCGTCCACGCCATCGCCTTTTCCGACAAGTCCGAGCTGACTGGCCGCTTCCTGAACACCAGCCGCGCGAACTTCAAGAACTCGATGGATATCTCAGCCTACTCCTTCATCGAGATCGCCCGCCGTGCGCACCCGCTGATGGTCGAGAATGGCGGCACCCTGCTGACGCTGACCTATATGGGATCAAACCGCGTGACGCCCAACTACAACGTCATGGGCGTGGCCAAAGCCGCACTGGAAAGCGCCACGCGCTATCTGGCGAATGATCTGGGCCCCGAAGGCATCCGCGTCAACGCGATCAGCCCTGGCCCGATGAAAACGCTTGCCGGTGCCGCGATTGGCGGGGCGCGCAAGACCTATAAACACACCGACACAAACGCCCCCATGCGCGCCAATGCGACGTTGGAAGCGGTTGGCGGGACAGCGGTCTATCTGGCCTCGGATGCCGGTGCTTGCACAACGGGCGAGATTATCCGCGTGGATGGCGGGTTCCATGTGCTGGGGATGCCGCAGGCGGAGAACCTTTAAAGGTACTGGCGGACCGGGGCGCTGCCACAAATTCTATTTCCGGGGCGCTGCCACAAAGTTCTATTTACGGGGCTCTGCCCCGGCCCCCGGGATTTCAGACCATTTGGAAATGGCGCGGCGCGTCTGGAAAGGGCCGTCGCGTTTAGCGCAGGGGCGGGGTTTGGTAGAGCCAGACCTTCATACCGCCGTGGGCGATAGCAGCGCCTTGGGGTTTCCACGGCAGGCCGGTTGCTTTGGCCAAGGGCGGCTCGGACGTGACAAGGCCGACGCGCCAGCCTTTAAAGCGGGTCAGCAGCGTTTGGCCAAGCGTGCCATACAGCGGATAAAGCAGTTTCTTGTTGCCGATGCGCCCGCCGTAGGGCGGGTTCACCATGACAAGGCCGGGGGGGCCATCGGGCGGGGTCAGCTCGCCCGCGGCATGGTTTTCGAAGGTCACGGCATCGGCCACCCCGGCCCGTTCGGCATTCATACGGCTCATCCGGACGGCACCCGCGTCACGGTCAGAACCATAGAAACGCAGCGGCGTGGATGTGGTGGGGGTGTCGCGCATGGCACCCCATTGGGCAGCGTCAAAGCTCGCGAGGTCTTCGAAAGCGAAATGGCGCGAGCGGCCGGGGTTGAGGCCCATGGCGATCTCGGCCGCCTCGATCACGAAGGTCCCAGAGCCGCACATGGGATCGACCACCGTCTCGGTGCCCGTGTACCCCGCCTGACGCAGCATCAGATAGGCCAGGTTTTCGCGCATCGGCGCTTTGCCCACGGCTTCCTTGTGGCCGCGTTTGTGCAGCGCATCGCCCGAGGTATCGAGGCTGATGGTCACCACATTGTCGTCGATCCGGACCTTGAGCACGAGAGCCGCCTCGGGCGAGATCGTGACCCCGAGGCTTTCGCGCAAGGCGGTTTCAATCCGCTGCGTCGCGGCACCGGCGTGATAGATTTTAGAGGCTTTCGTGGTCACCTGCACCCGCAGCGGCACATCGGCGCGCAGCACATCGCCCCAAGGGAACTTGCGCGCGCGTTTGTCCAGCTGCGCCAGATGGAACGCCATGAAGGACCCGATCCGCGCCAGCACGCGCGAGGCTCCGCGCAGTTGCAGGTTCGCGCGCCATACCTCGGGCCAGCCGCCCTGCACCGTGATCCCGCCGGGCGAGGCCACAGGATTGGCAAAGCCTTTCTCTGTCACCTCGGCGAGAAGCATGTCTTCCAGACCGGGGGTGGCCACAATAAAAATGTCGAAGGTGTTTTGACTGTCCATAACCGCTGCTTACTGCGCCGCGCGCGAGGTTTCGAGCGGTTTCTTAGGACAAGACAGTCCGGCGCGATCAAAAGCGCCGGACTGTATGGGCCTGGTTCAGGCGATTTTTACCAGTTCGATGTCGAACTGCAGGTCTTTGCCCGCCAGCGGGTGGTTGGCGTCAAGGGTCACAGTGGCGTCGTCAACCTCGACAACCATCACCGGCATCGCCTGCCCGTCCGGGGTTTGCATCTGCAACTGCGTGCCGATTTCCAGCGGGATATCCGCAGGGATACCTTCGCGTGGCACGGCCTGACGCATCTCGGGGTTCACATCGCCGTAGGCCTCTGCGCTGCCGATCTTGACGACTTTCTTGTCGCCGACTTCCATGCCGGGCATCGCGCTGTCGAGGCCGGGGATGATCTGGCCGGACCCGACCGTGAACTCCAAAGGCTCGCGCCCTTCCGAGCTGTCGAAGGTGCTGCCGTCAAGCAGGGTACCAGTGTAGTGAATAGCAACAGTATCGCCGGATTTAACCTGCGTCATAGAAAGCTCCGATCCATAAAGGGAAAATACAGGAGGCCGCGTATCTGCGCGGGTGCTCCGGGTTCGGCGCGCAGTGTTTCAAGCCTGCGTCCCGTCGTAAACCCCCATGAGGCCAGTTTTTCGGCCTTTTCTGTCGTGACGGGTCGTGACAGTCTTGCGGAAGACATATTCAGGGGGGAAATCATGGCGATTACAACATGCGTGTTCGACGCATATGGCACCTTGTTCGATGTGGCCGCAGCCGCACGACAAGCCGCGTCAGAGCCGGATTTTGCAGCGATAAAAGACAGCTGGCCGCAGGTCGCCGAACATTGGCGGCAAAAGCAGCTTGGCTATTCCTGGCTGCGCGCTGTCACCGGGGCCCACGACGATTTCTGGCAGGTCACCCAAGAGGGTCTGGACTGGGCACTGGAAAAGACCGGAAACGACAACGACCCCGCCCTGCGCGAACGCCTGCTGGCGCTTTACTGGGAGCTTCAGGCCTTCCCCGAAGTGCCCAAGATGCTGAAAACGCTAAAGGAAGCTGGGCTGAATACCGCGATCTTGTCGAACGGATCACCAGCCATGCTGGACGGTGCGGTTTCTTCCGCCAATCTGCGTGACACGCTGGATGCGGTGCTGTCGGTGGAAAGCGTCGGCGTCTTCAAGCCACATGCCAAAGTCTATGAACTGGTCGGTCAGCGCTTTGCCTGCGCGACCTCCGAGGTGTTGTTCGTCTCGTCCAACGGATGGGATGCGGCGGCGGCGACAGGCTTTGGCTTTACCACCGCTTGGGTCAACCGCGCGGGAGAGCCGATGGACCGGCTGCCGTGGCAACCGGCCCATGTGCTGCAGGACCTCAACGGCATCCCAGAACTGGCAGGCGTATAATGGCTCATTTCACCACATCCGACGGGCTATCGCTCTATTTCACCGACGAAGGGGCGGGTCTGCCGATTCTCTGTCTTGCAGGATTGACGCGGACCACAGCGGATTTCGACTATGTCACCCCCCATCTGAAGGGCGTGCGGCTGATCAAGATGGACTATCGCGGGCGCGGGCGCTCTGACTTCGACCCTGACTGGTCACACTATTCCCCCCCGGTTGAATGCCGTGATGCGCTGGAGCTGCTGGATCATCTGGGCGTCGACAAGGCCGCCGTGCTTGGCACCTCGCGCGGGGGGCTGAATGCATTGGGGCTGGCCAAGGGAGCCAAGGATAGGTTGCTGGGCGTCGCCTTTAACGACGTCGGCCCGCATATTGACCCCCAGGGGCTGGATTTCATCATGGGCTATATCGGCCGCAATCCTGCTGCCAAGACCCATGCCGAGGCCGCCGCCGCCATGCCGCGTGTGTTTCCCGAATTTGACGACGTGCCCGACAGCCGTTGGATGGCAGAGGCGCAAAAGCATTACACCCAGACTGAAAGCGGCTTGCAGATCACGTATGACAAGCACCTGCGCGATGCGGTGGCCAAGGCGTTCTCTGCCCCCTCCCCCGACCTGTGGCCGTTCTTTGACGCGCTTGACGGGCTGCCGATTGCCTGCATCCGTGGCATGGCGTCCAATCTGCTGAGCGAGGAAACCTTGCAAGAGATGGAACGCCGCCGCCCCGATATGGTGGTCGCGCGGGTGCCGGGACGTGGGCATATTCCGTTTCTGGACGAACCAGAGGCGGTTGCGGCCTTGAACGAATGGATCGGGAAGATGCAATGAATATCGACATGATCCGCGCGGCAGCGCGGCGGCTGGAGGGGCACGTGCGGCGCACGCCTTTGCTGAACTCTCCGTTTCTGGATGACATCGCGGGCCGCCGCGTTTGGGTCAAGCCCGAGTGCCTGCAACACACCGGCAGCTTCAAGTTTCGCGGCGGCTGGTCGGCGGTGTCAGCACTGGAGCCCTCCGTACGCGCCAAGGGGGTCATCGCCTTTTCCAGTGGCAACCACGCCCAAGGCGTCGCCTATGCGGCCAAGCTGCACGGGGTGCCTGCGGTGATCATCATGCCCGCCGACGCCCCCCGTCTGAAGATCGCCAACACCCGCGCGCTTGGGGCCGAGGTCGTGCTTTATGACCGCATGACCGAGGACCGCGACGCCATCGGCGCGGCTATGGCGGAGGAACGCGAATTGACGTTGATCAAGCCTTTCGACGATCCGCTGGTGATTGCCGGTCAGGGGACAACGGGGCTCGAGATCGCGCAGCAGGCCGCCGACGCGGGGATCGCCCGTGCCGATGTAATTGCCTGCTGTGGTGGCGGGGGGCTGACCTCTGGCATTGCGCTGGCGCTTGAAGCCGAGGCACCGGGGCTGCGCGCGCGCACCGCCGAGCCCGAAGGCTTTGACGATGCCGCGCGGTCGCTCGCCGCAGGAGAGATCACGCGCAACGCCGCCCTTGGCGGGTCGATCTGCGATGCCATCGTCACACCGCAACCGGGCGATCTGACCTTTCCGATCCTCAAGCGGCTTTGCGGCCCCGGCCTTGTGGTCAGCGACACCGAAGCGCTGCAGGCGATTGGCCATGCGTTCAACCGTCTCAAACTTGTGGCCGAACCCGGCGGGGCTGTGGCCCTTGCCGCCGCGCTGTTCCGGCAAGACGAGATCGACGGCGACGATGTGATCGTCACCATCTCGGGCGGGAATGTAGACAGTGATATTTTCTCGCGGGCGCTTGCCACGCTTGACTGACGCCCCACAGGAGGTTCTGATATGAAGATTTTCGATACTGGCGACGTGCGTCTGCATTACCGTGTGGATGGCCCCGAGGATGGTGCGCCTGTGGTCTTTGCCAATTCACTGGGGACTGATCTGCGCCTGTGGGATCCGATCCTGCCGCTGCTCCCCGAGGGTCTGCGCATCATCCGCTTTGACAAACGCGGGCATGGGCTGTCGTCCTGCCCGCCTGCGCCCTATGCGATGGGGGCGCTGATTGGCGATACGGAAAAGCTGCTGGATCATCTGGGCGTAAAGGGCTGCGTCTTTGTCGGGCTGTCGATCGGCGGGATGATCGCCCAAGGGCTCGCCACCAAGCGGCTGGACCTGATCCGCGCCATGGTGCTGTCCAATACCGCCGCCAAGATCGGCACCAAGGATATGTGGGCAGACCGCGTGCGCGCCGTGCAAGAAAGCGGGATCGAACCGATGGCAGACACCATCATGGAACGCTGGTTCGCCGCCCCCTTCCGCGCCACGCCAGAGCTTGAGCTTTGGCGCAATATGGTCGTACGCCAACCGGCCGAAGGCTATGCCGGTTGCTCTGCCGCGATTTCGGGGACGGATTTCTATACCCCCACGGCGGCGCTGCGCCTGCCAGTGCTGGGGATCGCGGGCTCCGAAGACGGGTCAACGCCCCCTGATCTGGTGCGCGAGACCATCGAGCTGATCCCGGGATCCAAGTTCAAGATCATCCGCAAGGCCGGCCATCTGCCCTGCGTCGAACACCCGCAGGAATATGCAGCGCTGCTGACCGAGTTTTTGCAAAGCGTTGGCCATGTCTGACATCCTTTTGGTCCACGGCTCGTGCCACGGCGCGTGGTCCTGGCGCGATCTGATCCCTGCGTTGCAAGAATTGGGCCACAGCCCCCGTGCGATTGATCTGCCCAGCCACGGCGACGACACGACGCCGGTCAACGCGGTCACGCTCGACAGCTATGCCGATGCGGTGCTTGCGGCCTCTACCCCCGATACGGTGGTGGTGGGTCATTCGATGGGCGGTTTCGCCATCGGGGCGGCGGCACAGAAAGATCCAAGCGCCATGGCGCGGCTGATCTATCTATGTGCTTACGTCCCTGCGGCGGGGCTGTCGCTGGCCGAGATGCGCAAACAGGCCCCGTCGCAACCGCTGATGCCCGCTGTGCGCCTCGCCCCCGATGGCAAAAGCTTTACCCTTGATCCCGCAATGACAGAGGCGCTGTTCTATCACGACTGCCCGCCGGATGTCGCAGGTTTTGCCGCACCGCGCCTCTGCGCGCAGGCCGTGGCCCCGACGATCAAGCCTCTGCCAGATACTGCCCGTGCGGACGCCATGCCGCGCAGCTATATCCGCTGTATGGATGACCGCACCATCCCGCCCGCCTATCAGGTCACGATGACGAAAGACTGGCCAAGCGCGGATGTTCATGAGATGGCCTGCGGGCATTCACCCTTCTTTACCGATCCCGCCGGTCTGGCGCGGATCATTGACGACATTATCCCGAGGTAACCCATGGCCGCCAGCGTCTTTGACAGCCCCCTGTTCGCACAGCTCTTCAACACCGGTGACGCGGGCCGCCTGTTCTCGGACAGCGCTGCGATCCGCGCGATGTTGCTGGTCGAAGGGGCGCTGGCCAAGGTGCAGGGCACCCTTGGTGTCATCCCCGAGATGAGCGCCGCCGCGATCCACCGCGCCTCTCTCGAGATTCAGGTCGACCCCGGGGCGATTGCCGCCTCTACCGGAGAAAACGGCGTGTCCGTGCCGGGGCTTCTGGCGCAGTTCCGCGCCGAGATGCAGGCACCGGAATTTGCCCAGCACGTCCATTGGGGCGCGACCAGTCAGGACATCATCGATACCGCGCTGATGCTGCGCCTGCGTCAGGCGCTCAAGCTGGCGGAAACCGATCTGCGCGAGATCATCGCGGCCCTTGCGGCAGGTGCCGAACAGCACCAATCCCTGCCGATGCCTGCCCGCACCTATGGCCAGCACGCCACCCCCACCAGCTGGGGCGCGGTGCTGGCGGAATGGGGCATGCCGCTGTGCGATGCGCTCGACCAGCTTGAGGCGCTGCGCGAAGGGTCGCTGTTCGTGTCCCTGTCGGGGGCAGCGGGGACGGGATCTGCCCTTGGTCCCAAGGCTGCCGAGACCCGCGCGCAGCTGGCCCAAGCGCTTGGGCTGCAAGACCCCGGGCGCAGCTGGCATGTGGACCGCGGCCCCGTGCTGCGCATCGCCGATTGGCAGGGCCGCGTGATGGCAGCGCTGGCGCATATCGCGCAAAGCACGCTGGCGCTGACCATGACCGAAACCGCCGAGCTTGCCCTTGGGGCGGCAGGCGCATCGTCGACCATGCCGCAAAAACAGAACCCCGTGGGGCCCTCGGCGATTGTCGCCCTCGGGCACCAGTTCACCGGCCAGCGCGCCACGCTACAAGCCGCCGCGGCGCATCAGCATCAGCGTGATGGCGGCGCGTGGTTCGCGGAATGGATGGCCGTGCCTCAGCTTGCACTGAGCCTTGCCGCCGCGCTGAACCACACAAAAAGCCTTGTCGCGGGGCTGACGCCGCACCCTGTGAAAATGCGCAGCGCGCTGACAGACGGGCTGGGCCTGATCCACGCCGAAGCGCTGAGCTTTGCCCTAGCCGAAACGATGCCCCGCCCCGAGGCCCAGAAAATCACCAAACAGCTTTGTCAGGATGCGCTGGCCAAACAGGTGCCGCTGGCCGATCTGGTCCACGCGGATTACCCCGACGTGGCCGAGACCCTTTTCGACCCGTCAACCCAGATGGGACAGGCCCCCGCAGATGCAGCCGCCTTCGTGGCCCGCGCGCGTGCGCTGTAACCACCCGACCGGCGCGCGATAGCCCATGCGTCCCGCCGTCATATTTATCATCCTGACCGTCATGATCGATGCCATGGGCATTGGTCTGATCATCCCTGTGATGCCGGACCTGATCGCGCAGGTCCAATCCGCCGATCTGTCACGCGCCGCGTTGTGGGGCGGTGTGTTGGCGACGACATTCGCGGTGATGCAATTCCTGTTCAGCCCGCTGGTGGGCAGCCTGTCCGACCGCTTCGGGCGCAGACCGGTGCTGCTGACCTCGCTGAGTGTGATGGCGCTGGACTATGTTCTGATGGCGCTGGCGGGGTCGATCTGGCTGCTGCTTTTGGGGCGGGTGATCGGTGGTATCTCGGCAGCCACGGGGGCCACAGCCAGCGCCTATATGGCCGACATCACCAGACCCGAGAAACGCGCCGCCGCCTTCGGCATGATCGGCGCGGGTTTCGGGGCCGGGTTCGTGCTGGGCCCTGTAGCAGGCGGTTTTTTGGCCGAGTTTGGCACACGTGCCCCCTTTTGGGCGGCGGCGGTGCTGGCGGCGGGGAATGTGATCTTTGGCTGGATCGTCCTGCGCGAAACCGTAAACACCCGCAGCGCTGCGCCCCTGTCATGGCGGCGCGCGAACCCCTTGGGGGCGCTGCGGGCCTTGGGCGATCTGCCCGGGGTGTCGCGCCTGCTGCTTGTCTATTTCCTCTATCACCTTGCGTTTGCCGTCTACCCGTCGGTCTGGAGCTATTTCGGCAAGGCGCAATTCGGCTGGTCCCCTGCGATGATTGGCGGGTCGCTGGCATTGTTCGGCGCGGCGATGGCCGTGGTTCAGGGGGGGCTGATCCGGCCCGTGCTGCACCGCTTTGCCGAACGCGGCACCGTGCTGATCGGCTTTGCCTGCTCCATCACCACTTTCGGGCTGATCGCAACAGTCACATGGGGCAGCGCGATCCTGATCCTGACCCCGCTTGCCGCACTCGCGGGCGTGATCCCGCCTGCGCTACAGGCACTGATGTCAGCCCGCGTCACCCCCGAGCGGCAAGGCGCGTTGCAAGGGCTGCTCACCTCGGCATCGGCGCTGGCGATGGTGGTCGCCCCCTTGGTTATGACATCCGTCTTTGCCGCCTTCACCAGCGCTTCGACCCCTGTCTATTTTGCGGGCGCGCCTTTTGTGCTGTCGATGATCCTGTCGGTGGTCGCCTTGGTGCTCTTCCGGCGCGTGCGTATAAATCCCGCGCATGTGGACTGACATAACGTAAGCCTGACGCAGCGCGGCGCATATAGGCTTGCGGGACGGGGCAGAGCTTGCCACCCTTCCCTAAATTCACGCGCCCGGAAGGACCCGTTATGCCGTTGATCAAAGCCGCCGTTTGCCATGAATTTGGTGCTCCCCTGAAAATCGAAGACGTAGAACTCCGCGCCCCCGAGGGGGCCGAGGTCGAGGTGACGCTGGATGCCGTAGCGATCTGCCATTCGGACATTTCCTTTGCCAGTGGGGGCTGGGGCGGATCGCTGCCCGCGGTCTATGGTCACGAGGCCGCGGGACGGGTGACCGCTGTGGGCGACAGGGTAAGCGGCGTCTCGGTCGGGGATAGCGTCGTGGTCACGCTGATCCGCGCTTGCGGCAGCTGCCCCAACTGCGCCAGCGGTCGACCTGTGATCTGCGAAACCCCCTATGACGGCGACACCGGCCCGCTGAAAACCAAGGACGGCGGCAAGCTGCATCAGGCCATGGCATCCGGTGCCTTTGCCGAAAAAGTCGTTGTGGATCAGGCGCAGGTCGTCAGGATCAGCGCCGATATTCCCAAGGATGCCGCCAGCCTGATCGCCTGCGGGGTGATCACCGGCGTCGGTGCCGTGGTCAATGCTGCGCAGTTACGGGCCGGTCAGGACGTCGTGGTCATCGGTGCCGGTGGCGTCGGGCTGAACGCCATTCAGGGCGCGCGCATCGCCGGGGCCCGCCGCATCGTCGCCGTGGATATGAGCGCGGAGAAGCTGGAGATCGCCAAGGAGTTCGGGGCCACCGATGGTATCCTTGGCACCGAAGACAAACCCTGGGGGCAGTTGGAACAGGCGATTGGCCGCAAGGGCGTGGATGCGGTGATCGTGACCGTTGGGGCGATCCCTGCCTATAATGACGCGCCGAAATACCTTGCCGCGGGCGGGCGTGTGGTCATGGTCGGCATGCCTCATATCGGCGACGGCGCGACCTATGACCCCGGCACATTCGCCGCAATGGGTCAGGGCACGGTCGGCTCCAAAATGGGCGATGTGGTGATCCAGCGCGATATTCCGTGGATGGTCGATCTATATGCCCAAGGACGGCTGAAACTGGACGAGCTGATCTCGGGGCGGTGGTCGCTGGAGCAGATCAACGACGCAATCGAGGATACCAAGACCGGTGCCGCGCGGCGCAATGTCATCCTGTTTGACCACTAGCGCCACGGGGGCCAGCCCCCGTACCCCCGGGATTTTGAACCATTTGGAAAAGAGGATCACGCGATGAAATTGCAAGATCTTGAGGTTATCGTCACAGCGCCCCCTGCCCCCGGTTGGGGCGGGCGCTATTGGATATTGGTCAAGCTGACCACGGATACAGGGATAGTCGGCTGGGGCGAATGCTATGCGGCGTCGGTCGGGCCGCAGGCCATGCGCGCGGTGATCGAGGATGTTTTTGCACGTCACATGCAGGGCGAAAATCCCGAAAATATCGAGCTGATGTACCGCCGCGCCTATTCGTCAGGCTTTACGCAGCGGCCCGACCTGACCGTCATGGGCGCATTTTCGGGGCTGGAGATCGCCTGCTGGGATATTCTGGGCAAGGATCGGGATCGTCCGGTCTATGCCTTGATCGGCGGCAGGATGAACGAACGCGTGCGGGGCTATACCTATCTTTACCCGCTGCCGCATCACGATATGACCGCCTTCTGGACCTCGCCCGAGATGGCGGCGGAATCGGCGCTGGACTGTGTGGCGCGTGGCTATACCGCGATCAAGTTCGATCCGGCGGGGCCCTATACCATGCGCGGCGGGCATATGCCGGCGATGACCGACATCTCGCAATCTGTCGCCTTTTGCAAAGCGATCCGCGCGGCGGTTGGCGACAAGGCCGATCTGCTGTTCGGCACCCACGGGCAATTCACCACCGCAGGCGCGATCCGGCTGGGACAGGCCATCGCGCCCTATAGCCCGCTCTGGTACGAAGAGCCGATCCCGCCGGATGCGGTCGAACAGATGGCCGCCGCAGCGCGTGCCGTGCCGATCCCTGTCGCGACCGGAGAGCGGCTGACCACCAAGGCCGAGTTCGCGCCTGTGCTGCGGTCCGGGGCAGCCGCGATCCTGCAGCCTGCCTTGGGCCGTGTCGGTGGTATCTGGGAGGCCAAGAAGATCGCCGCCATGGCAGAGGTCTATAACGCGCAAATCGCGCCGCATCTTTATGCGGGTCCAGTGGAATGGGCGGCCAATATCCATCTGGCAACATCGATCCCGAATGTCCTGATGTGCGAATGTATCGAAACGCCGTTCCACGACCAGTTGATCAAGAGCACGATCAAGGTGGAGGACGGGTTTATCAAAGCCCCCACCGCAGCCGGTTTGGGCATAGAGGTGGACGAGGCATTGGCCCGCGCGCATCCGTATACCGGCAACGGGCTGCACCTGGAAATGCAGGAAGCGCCGTGTGATTACGTCAACGGGAATGCGTTTGAAGGGGGGGCACCGTCGGTCAAATCCTGACGGGTCCGGTGGTATGAGGGGGCCGAAGCCCCCTCTGCCAGAGATCTAGAAGAACGCCTGCAGGCCGGTCTGGGCGCGGCCCAGGATCAGCGCGTGCACGTCGTGCGTGCCTTCATAGGTGTTCACCGTCTCGAGGTTCATCATGTGGCGGATCACCTGGAATTCGCCGCTGATGCCGTTGCCGCCGTGCATGTCGCGGGACATGCGGGCGATGTCCAGCGCCTTGCCGCAGTTGTTGCGCTTGACGATAGAGATCATTTCCGGCGCGGCGTTGGCGTTGTCCATCAGACGGCCCACTTGCAACGAGGCTTGCAGGCCAAGCGCGATTTCGGTCTGCATGTCGGCAAGTTTCTTTTGGAACAGCTGTGTCTGCGCCAGCGGTTTGTTGAACTGTTTGCGGTCCAAACCGTATTGACGCGAGGCGTGCCAGCAGAATTCAGCGGCCCCCAGTGCACCCCAGCTGATGCCATAGCGGGCGCGGTTAAGACAGCCGAACGGGCCTTTCAGACCTTCGACATGGGGCAGCAACGCATCTTCGCCGACTTCGACGTTGTCCATCACGATCTCGCCTGTGATCGAGGCACGCAGCGAAAGTTTGTTGCCGATCTTGGGTGCGGACAGACCCTTCATGCCTTTTTCAAGGATGAAGCCGCGGATCTTGCCGCCGTGCTCTTCGGACTTGGCCCAGACCACGAAGACATCCGCGATCGGCGCGTTCGAGATCCACATTTTAGAGCCGGTCAGCTTGTAGCCATTGGCGGTTTTCACCGCACGGGTTTTCATGCCCGCAGGGTCGGAGCCCGCATCAGGTTCTGTCAGGCCAAAGCAGCCGATGAATTCGCCGCTGGACAGTTTGGGCAGATACTTCATGCGCTGCTCTTCCGAGCCATAGGCGTAGATCGGGTACATGACGAGGCTGGATTGCACGGACATCATCGACCGATAGCCGCTGTCCACACGTTCCACTTCGCGCGCAACCAGACCGTAAGACACATAATTGCCGCCCAAGCCGCCGTATTGTTCGGGCACGGTGACACCCAGAAGGCCCATGTCGCCCATCTCGCGGAAGATCGCGGGGTCGGTGGTTTCATTGGCGAAAGCGTCGATCACGCGGGGCTGCAGCTTTTCCTGCGCATAGGCGCGCGCGCTTTCCTGGATCATGCGTTCGTCTTCGGTCAGCTGTTCGTTCAGGCGGAACGCATCCGCCCAATCAAAGCTGCCCATGTCGGGGGCGTCTTTGGCTTTCAATACGGGCAATTCGGTGCTCATGGTATGTCCTCCTCTGGGTTCGGATTTGGGCGCAGTATTGCAAAGCCCGGCGGCAATGACTATCGCTGGTTACTCCTGAACCTATGAGTCAAAGTCATATGATCGCCCCGCGTCGCTTCCTTCCGTCGGTCAACGCCCTGCTCGCATTCGAGGCAGTGGCACGCCTGGGCAGCGCCACATTGGCGGCGCAGGAACTGTCCCTGACGCAAAGCGCGATCAGCCGGCAGCTCAAGACGCTAGAGGCGCAGTTGAACGTGGCGCTGCTGGACCGCCAAGGGCGACAGCTGGTGCTGACAGAGGCGGGGAAAAGCTATGTTATTCAGGTGCGTGACGTGTTGAACAGGCTGGCTCAGGCATCCATCACCGCGCGCACGAACCCGATTGCGGGGGCGCTGAACCTTGCCATTCTGCCGGGGTTCGGCATGCATTGGCTGGCCCCGCGGTTGCGCGACTTTGCCCGGTCCCACCCGGAGGTGACGGTGAACCTCAGCACGCGGCTGCATCCGTTTTCCTTCCAGAACAGCCCCTTCGACGCTGCAATACATTTTGGCAAGGAAGACTGGCCCGGTGTGCGCTATTTGCCGCTGATGCCCGAGACGGTGGTCCCCGTCTGCGCGCCCGAACTGCTGACCGAACCGCTGGAGGATCCCAGCCAGATCCTGCGCTATGCGCTACTGCATCTGGATACCCGCCCGCGCGGCTGGTCGCGGTGGCTGAGCGCGCTTGGTGTCACGCAAGAACCCCCTGCCGGCATGATGTTCGACCAGTTTTCAACTATGGCGCAGGCGGCGGTGCACGGGTTGGGCGTGGCGCTGCTTCCTACCTTTTCCGCCGAGCCCTATCTGCGCGACGGGCAGCTTGTGCTGGCATCAACGCAGACGACACAGAGCATCGGGAACTACTACCTCGTCTGGCCCGAGGACCGTGCCGAAACCGCGGCCTTGCAGTCGTTCAAGACGTGGCTCGACGGGCAGACGGGTCAGGTTCTTTAGCATAGGCCAAGGTTCTGAAGCATATTCGCCCTATTTCCGCCGCAATCCTGCATTAGCACACCCTTCATCAGTTTTAAGGGGGGGGCCCCTTTTGAAAGGGAGCATGGATATGCCAATTTCACTTACCAAACTCATTTCTGCGGGCGCGACAGCGGTCATATTTGCGGCTGCCACCGCAGCGACCGCGCAAACCCATGACGTCGTGATCTTTGACGACGCCTTCTTTCCTGCCGTGATCTATGTCGACGCCGGGGACGAACTGCGTTTTGTCAACAACGCCAGCGCCGCGCGCAACGTCAGCGCGGGTGACGGGTCGTGGTCATCCGGCACGCTGGAAACCGGCAGCAGCTTTAGCCAAACGGTAGAGGCAAACAGCCAAGTGACCTTTATCGGCACGTCGCTTGGGGAAAACCCCAAAAGCTACTCCGGCGAGATCAGCTTTGACCCCGCACCGCTGAGCGAGTGATCGGGTCCATCCCTGCGCTTGTCGCAGGTGCTTGAAATAAAAACGGCGCGCCCCTGTTTCCAGCGGCGCGCCGTTTCGCATTGATATGGCGATGTGGCTTACTTCACCGTGATGCGGCCATCGGTATAGGGCGTATAGGCCCCGTTGGCGGCGATGAATTCAGCCGTTACATCTGCCAGATCGGGACCGTAGTCATAGGCGTTCTGCGCAGAGGTAAACGGCGCATAGCCGTCGCCGCCATTGCGCACATAGTTGTTGGACACGACGCCATAGGTCTTTTCGGGATCAAGCGGCATGCCGGATACGGTGACATCGCTGATGCGGCTGCCCGGCTCGGCGCTGGTGTCCACGGTAAAGGTCATGCCCGCCACTTGCGGGAAACGACCTGCGACCTCTTCGATCTGGCTCACGCCATTTTCCAGCGCCTCTACCAATGCCGCACCGGTGACCTGAAAGGTCGACAGGGTGTTCTGGAACGGCAGCACCGCCAGCACTTCGCCCATGGTCACCTCTCCGGCGTCGATGGAAGAGCGCAAGCCGCCGCTGTTCTGGATCGCGACCTCGATCCCTTGATCCGCCACACGGGCCAGCATCGCATCGGCGACAAGGTTGCCCATCTGACATTCCTGCACGCGGCAGACCGACCGGTCGCCCTCGATCGGCTCGGTGGTTTCGGCGACGACTTTGCTGCGCAGTTCTTCCAACGGTTGGGCCAGCTCGCCGATACGGGCGACGGTGGTCTCGTCCTCTGCGACGCCTGCGTCGATCAGGATCGGATCGCCCGACGCTTCCTTGATCTTACCCTCGTCATCGAAGGTCACGTTCAGCTCGCCCAGATATTTACCGTAGGCATAGGCCTGCACGATCGCCGTATCCTTGACCATCGTCGGATAGGCCCCTTCGGCTTTTTCATCGGTATTGGACAGCAGCGTATTGGTGTGCCCCCCGACGATCACATCAACGCCTGTGGTATTCTCGGCGACCATCTGGTCGACCCCATAGCCCGAGTGGCTGAGCACGATGATCTTGTTGATACCCTGCGCGGTCAGCAGATCGACCTCGCCCTGCACGGCAGCCACGGAATCGGTAAAGACAACGTTGTCTCCGGGGCTCGACAGTTCGTGGGTGTCTTCGGTGGTCAGTCCGATCAGGCCGATCTTTTCACCGCCACGCTCGATCACGGCAGATTTCGCCAGCTTGTCCGCCAGCAGCGGTTCGGCAGAGACATCGGCATTCGACATCAGGATGGGAAAGTCGATCGCCTCCATGAAACCGGCAAGCACTTCGGGGCCATCGTCGAATTCGTGGTTGCCCACGGTCATGCCGTCATAGCCCAGCATGTTCATCATCTCGGCTGCCATCTTGCCCTTGTAGTGGGTGTAGAACAGCGAGCCCTGGAATTGGTCCCCGCCGTCGACCAGCACATAGTTGTTGGTGCGCGCCTTGGCGTCCTTGATCGCGTTGACCAGCCGCGCGGTGCCCCCGAAACATTCACCGGCGGTATTGTCCTCGGCGGAACAAGGGCCATCGTATTTGCTGATCGGTTCAAACCGCGCGTGGAAATCATTGGTGTGCAGGATGGTCAGACTATAATCCGCCGCTGCCATGCCCGAGGTCAGCGCAAGCGCTGCCGTGGCTGTCAGGAATCGTTTCATGATGGGTCCCCCCTTTGGGTTGAATTATGCACCTATGGTGACCCCCAGTTTGCTCCCTTGTCAAAGACCAACTGAGCGCAAACCCGCCCTTCCCCAAGGTCACCGCCCTACACTGCCGCAAAGCGCACAGCCCTTGACCGTTTGCACCGACCAAGGCATCACAGCGGCTATGTTGATTTACAAAATTTTCCGCTCCGATGAATGGCAGGCCCTGCGCCGCGACGGCTCTACCACGGGCGCGCCGGTTGATGTCGCCGATGGCTATGTGCATTTCTCGACCTCTGAACAAGCGGCTGAAACGGCTGCGAAACACTTTGCCGGTGAGGCAGACCTGTTTCTTCTGGCCGTAGAGACCGACCGCCTTGGCGATGCGCTGAAATGGGAGGTGTCGCGCGGCGGCGCCAAGTTCCCGCATCTGTACCGCATGCTCATGCTAGAGGATGTGGTTTGGGCCCAGCCCCTGCCCCTGCTGAACGGGGCGCATGAATTTCCCGCTGGTTTTAAGGAAGCTGAATGATGACAGGATATATCGACCCGGATCGCGCACAGTTCGACGCCTTCAAGGGGCTGGACCGCGACACGCCGCTGAATATGGTGAACCTTGTCAAACTGCGCGACAAGGCCGCCTACCCCGACGATCACGCGCTGGCCGCCAAGGCGCTGACAGGGGCGCAAGCCTACAAGAATTACGGCGCGGAAAGCGGTCCGGTGCTGGCGGATGTCGGCGGATCGATCCTATGGCGCGGCCAGTTCGAGGCGACGCTGATCGGCCCCTCGGACGAGGATTGGGATGTGATGTTCATCGCGCAATACCCCAACGCCCATGCCTTTTTGCAGATGATCTCGGACCCGCGGTACAAACAGGCGGTGGTGCACCGTCAGGCCGCGGTTGTGACATCGCGCCTGATCCGCAGCGCACCGCTGCCCCTGACGGATGAATTTGCATGAAGCGCATGGCCGAGCAGCTGGGGCTGCGCGCCCTGCATCAGGTTGACCCCGAAACGGCCCATGGTCTGGCAATCACCGCACTGCGGCTTGGCTTGGCCCCGACACCCGGTCCGGTCACATCGAAACGGCTGAAAACCTCGCTTGCCGGGATGAGCTTGCCCAACCCTGTCGGCCTTGCTGCGGGGTTTGACAAGAACGCCACCGCCGTCGCGCCGCTGTCCAACGCGGGTTTCGGCTTTATCGAGGTCGGGGCCGCTACGCCCCTGCCCCAACCCGGCAACGACAAACCCCGACTGTTCCGCCTGACCGAGGACCGCGCGGCGATCAACCGCTTTGGCTTCAACAACGAAGGCATGCAGGCGATCTGCACGCGTCTGGCGCGCCGCGGCGCGGGCGTGCCCGTGGGGCTCAACCTTGGGGCCAACAAGACCAGCACCGACCGCGCCGCCGATTTCGCCCGCGTGATGGAGCTTGCCCGCGATCACGTGGATTTCGCCACGGTCAATGTATCCTCGCCCAATACCGAAAAGCTGCGCGATCTGCAGGGCAAGGCCGCCCTCGCAGCACTTCTGGCTGGCGTGATGGAGGTGCGCGGCGATACGCCCGTGTTCCTGAAAATCGCCCCCGACCTCACCGAGGCGGAGATCGCCGATGTGGCCGAGGTCGCCAATGACACAGATGTGGCCGCGATCATTGCGACGAATACAACGCTGGACCGCACCGGCCTGAAGAACGCGCAGCGTGACCAGATGGGCGGGCTGTCGGGCGCGCCCCTGTTCGAAAAATCCACGCGCGTGCTGGCGCGACTGTCGACGCTTACCGATATTCCGCTGGTGGGCGTCGGGGGCATCAGCTCGGCCGAGGATGCCTATGCCAAGATTTGCGCAGGCGCTTCGGCGGTGCAGCTTTATACGGCGCTCGTCTATGGCGGGCTGTCACTGGCAGCGGATATCGCCAAGGGGCTCGACAAACTGCTGAAGCAGGACGGGTTCGATACCGTGGCCGATGCCGTGGGCAGCAACCGCAGCGCTTGGCTTTGACAGGACGCACAGGCGCAGATCGGGGCGCTATCCGCGTGACTTCGCCCCGACCCTGCGCGCGGGGCCTATCCCGCCGCACGCTCCAACGCGGGGTAGCGCAGCGCCAGCGTGACCCCACGCGCGACAAAGGACACCAGCAGCGAAATCCACAGCCCGTGATTGCCCAGCCACGGCACCAGCAGCGCGGCACTTGCACAGTAGATCACAAACGACACTGCCATCATATTGCGCATGTCCCGTGACCGCGTGGCCCCGATAAAGATCCCGTCCAGCATCCATGACGCCCACCCCAGCAGCGGGGCCGCGACCATATAGGGCAAGAACACCCGCGCCTCTGCGCGCACAAGCGGGGCCGTGGTCATGAGGTCGATGATCATACCCCCGCCCCACGCGAAGCCCACGGTCATCAAGGCACAGGCCAGCAGACCCCAGCCGCTTGTCAGCACCGCGCCGCGCCGCAGGACATCACGCTGCTTGCCGCCCATGGCCCGCCCGACCAACGCCTCGGCCGCAAAGGCGAAACCATCGAGCGCAAAGGCCGTGATCATCAGGAATTGCAAGAGCACCTGGTTGGCGGCGAGCTTCACGTCCCCCAGCCCCGATCCCAAAAACAGGAACGAGACGAACACCGCCTGCAACAAAAGCGACCGCACAAGGATGTCGCCGTTGACCTTCATCATGTTGATCCAGCGCGGCCCGTCGAACACCTGCGCCCAGTCCCGCCATGCGGGCACTCCAAAAGCTGCACGGCAGAACCACAGCCCAAGTGCCGCACCCGACCATTCCGCCAGAAAGGTCGCGATGGCGACGCCCTGGATACCCCAGCCGAGCCCCAGCACGAACCACAGATCCAGCGCGATATTCAGCCCGTTCATCCACAGTTGCACCACCAGCACCGCACGGGTGCGTTCCTGCGCGATCAGCCAGCCGGTGATCGCGTATATCGCAATCGCCGCCGGGGCGGACCAGACGCGGATCCCCATATAGGACCGGGCGAGGTTTTCGACCTCGACGCTGGCAGGAGAGACCTGAAACGCCGCCCAGAACAGCGGTATCTGCAGCATCACCAGCGCAAGGCCCGCCAGCCCGCCGATCAGCAGCCCGCGTGTCAGCAGTGCCGCGACCTCTGCCGCGTCGTTGTTGCCTGCCGCCTGCGCCGTCAGCCCGACGGTGCCCATCCGCAGAAAGCCGAATACCCAGTAGAGCGATGACAGGATGATCGCGCCGATGCCCACGGCTCCGATCGGGGCCGCCAACCCGATCTGCCCGACGACGCCGGTATCCACCGCGCCCAAGATGGGCACGGTGGCGTTGGAGATAACAATCGGGATGGCGATGTTCAGCACGCGGCGGTGGGTCACCACCTCTTTCGCGGATAGTTTGCCTTGGGCGACGGCGCTGACTTCGCCCTTGGGAATCGCGTCAGTCACGGCGTTGGGGCATCAGGAAATGGCCCGTTGCCTGCGCGAAAAGCTTGCTGCGGTTGTCCTGCCATGCCTCGACATGCACCGAGGCATAGCGCCGCCCCGACCGGTTGATCCGCGCGCGCGCATAGGCATCGCGCGGCAGGCCCGAGCGCAGGTAATCGACGGTAAAGTCGATGGTCTTGGGCAATCGTGGCAAATGCGTTGCATCCATCTTGTCGACGGCCAGCGCACCGGATTCAAGATCCTCCCACAGGTATTCCCAGCTAAGCGTGATGATCGACGTGACCTCAAGGAACGAGGCCGTGGCCCCACCGTGCAGCGCCTGCAACAGCGGATTGCCGATCAGCTTTTCGGAAAACGGCAGAACGCCGGTCAGCTCGTCGCCACGGCGGTCGAACTCGATCCCCAGAAAGCTGATGTAGGGCACGCCGTCCACCAGCGCACGCAGCGCCGCATCGCGACGCTTTTTAACGACCTGTACCGCCTCAGGTTTGCTCCGTGTGCTCATCGTTTGCCCTCCACCGTGAAACTGCCGGTGGCGGTGGCGACCGGGCTGCCGTCTTCTTCGTCCTGTGCCGTGGCGCGCACAAAGGCAACATTCCGCGTCACGTGATAACATTCCGCCCGCGCCGTGATCCGTTGACCGGGCACAGCCGCGCGCAGATATTCGATGCGCAAATCAATCGTCGCCGTCCCCCCGGGATTGCTGGGGTGGCTCATCACCGCGGCCCCGCAGCAGGTATCCATTAACGCCGACACGGCCCCGCCATGCAAGACACCTGTGCGCGGATCGCCGATCAGCCGTTCATCATATGGCATGTCGATCACGGCGACGCCGCCATCCAGCTCTTGAAGCTCCATCCCCAGGGCACCGCTGTAAGGCAGCGCCGCGATGAACTGCTTGGCGATGCGAAGTTTGTCTGACATTTTTTACTTCCTTGGCGTTATTCTCCCCATATCAACCGAGCGGCCAAGCAAGAGCAACCCCAGTGTTGCGCTTGGAAAGTGAACCGCATAGTTTCCGAACTTGAGGAGACCAAGATGACAGACAAACGCCTGAACTTTAAAGAAATGTGTGCGGAGTTTGACGTCACGCCGCGCACGTTGCGCTATTACGAGTACATTGAACTGCTCCACCCCGAACGCGAAGGCCGGTCCCGCAGCTATGGCGCGCGGGAAATCGCCCGCATGAAGCTGATCATGCGGGGGCGCAAGTTCGGGTATTCGCTGGAAGGCATTCGCCAGTGGCTGCTGATCTATGAAAACGAAGGCACCGAAGCGCAAATGCGGGCGTGGGTCGTGAGCGCGGACCGCCAGTTGGGAGAGCTGGCAGAACAGCGCAAGCAGTTGGACGAAGCCATCGAAGAGCTGCAGAAATCTCGCGACGATACAGAGGCCGCATTGGCCAAGCGCGACTGATATTTGCGTAGCGCCTTGGGTTTACGGGGCGCTACCACAACTGACAGCCGCTGGCTGGAGGGTGCCGTCGTTGGCAGCATCGAGCGATGGTATGAGAAACCGATGCGATGCGGGCCGGCTTACGCCTGCCGCGCGGCCATCCGACCCATCACATCGGAAAGACGGGTAAGATCTGCGGCTGTCACAATCAGCTCCGACAGTGAATCAGCGTCGAGACAGGCAGCAAATTCATACGCCACGTCTTCAACAAGCTTGGCCGCATCCTTGAGCCCCCGCGATGCGGAAGACGCCGAAATCACGGGCCCCTGCGCAAGATCATAGGTATTCGGTGTTGTTGAGGGTTTCGGGGGTTTGTTCTGCGCCACGGCCTGTCCACTTACGGTTGAGAATTCGCCACGACTATGCGTCCGACAGGTGATGCGCACGTCCCGTAAGTGCGCGACATCCGGGTGCGCCCTCTTGCATTTACGACAGGTTATCCAGCGACGGGTCGATCAGGCCAAAGGCCAGGCCCCGCACCGCCGCGCGAGTCCGGTCGGTCACATCCAGTTTGCCAAACAGACGCCGCATGATCGTATCGACCGTGTGCCGCGACACCCCCATGATCTGCGCGATCGAGGTGTTGCTCTTGCCGCGCGCGATCCAACGCAGCAATTCCAGCTCGCGCGGGGACAAGCGCCGATTGGGTGCAGCAGGGCCTGCCACAAGCGCGCAAAACCGCATATGGGCAAACTGGCTGGCGACGTGCAGGTCCAGAACCTCTGCATCGCTCGGGCGCGGCCTGTCGTGGTGGAAGCCGATACTGACCAAAGCATTGCGCGCCTGTGGCCCAAAGACCTGACAGACCAGCCCATCGGCAAAGCCGAATTCTCTCGCTCTGTTCAGATAGGCTTTCTGCTTTTCGGTCAAGGTGGTCAGCTGCGGCAGGTCACGCCAGAAAAACGGGGTGATCTGTGAGGCCGCGAAGGGGGGGAAGGGATCGTCCAGATACAGGTGCTCTTCGGTATACATCCGGTGAAACTCTGCCGGGATACCGATCGCGACAGCGCCAAAGCTGGAGTCCCCAAGCGATTGCACATCAATACTGTGATAGGTGACCGTGCGAAAATCCTGCGCTTTGGCAAAGCGTTGCACCAGCAGCCATAGCGCCGAAACGCTGCTGACCTCGCGCAGACACTCTGTGAATAGTCGCGGATCCATATCCTCGGACATATCACCCCCCCCGGCCGATAAAACTTGCTCCCCCAGACCACTTAGTCGGCGCGAGATACCGATCAATGACCGCCTCGGGAAAATCCTCGCGGGGTTACGCAGATTTACTCAACGTAAAGCAAATGTTTGACGTAGCGTCCAACTTACGTAAGCTTGTTTCTGGGTTATACCGCTCCCAGTTTAGGTGAAGTTGACCGTTCTACAGCAGTGATAGAATAGCGAGTAACTGATATGTCCAACACTACGATGACCATCCGCGAGATGTGCACCGCCTTCGATGTGACCCCGCGCACCTTGCGGTTCTACGAAGCGAAAGAACTGCTTTTCCCCGAACGTCAGGGACAAAAGCGCCTGTTTACCAAACGGGACCGTGCGCGGCTGAAACTGATCCTGCGTGGCAAGCGCTTTGGCTTCAGCCTCGAAGAAATCCGCCAGTTGCTGGACCTGTACCACATGGGCGACCAGCAACAGACCCAATTGGCGCGCACCTATGACATCGCGCGCGAACGTCTGGCCGACCTCGAAGCACAGCGCGAGGATCTGAACAACGCCATCGACGACCTGCAAAACCAGTTGAAATGGGGGGAGAAAATGATCGCCTCCATCAACAGCGCTCGCAACGCGGCAGAATAGGCCCGCAGTCCGGCGCACCCGAACACCTGATACACCGACCTAGATATACTGACCAAACGACGGCCAGATGGCCAAGGGAGAACACCACATGCCGAGCTACACCGCCCCGATCAAGGATATGCAATTCGTCCTGCACGACGTGCTGAACGTCACCGCGTCGTCCACCCCCGGTTACGACGAGCTTGAGGCGGATTTCACCTCTGCCATTCTGGAAGAAGCAGGCAAGCTGACCTCCGAAGTCCTCGCCCCGCTGAACGCGGTGGGTGATCAGGAAGGCTGCCGTCTGGAGAACGGCGTCGTCTACACCCCCAAAGGGTTCAAGGACGCCTTTGCAAAGGTCAAGGAAGGCGGCTGGACCGGTCTGGACATGCCAGAGCAATACGGCGGCCAGAACATGCCCTATATCCTCGGCACCGCCGTGGGCGAGATGTTCTCGGCGTCCAACCAGGCGTTCACCATGTATCAGGGCCTGACCCACGGTGCGGCCTCGGCGATCCTCGCGCACGGCTCTGACGCCCAAAAGGATACATATCTGCCCAACATGGTGTCCTGCGAATGGACCGGCACCATGAACCTGACAGAGCCCCACTGCGGCACCGATCTGGGCCTGATGCGCACCAAGGCAGCGCCACAGGAAGACGGCAGCTATAAGATCACCGGCCAGAAGATCTTTATCTCGTCCGGTGAACACGACATGGCCGATAACATCATCCATCTGGTGCTGGCCAAGATCGAAGGCGGCCCCGAAGGTATCAAGGGCGTATCGCTCTTCATCGTGCCCAAGTTCATGGTCAAGGAAGACGGCTCGCTTGGCGAACGCAACGCGGTGTCCGTCGGCTCCATCGAAGAGAAGATGGGCATCCACGGCAACTCTACCTGTGTGATGAACTATGACGGCGCGGTCGGCTACCTGCTGGGGGACGAACACAAAGGCATGCGCGCGATGTTCACCATGATGAACGAAGCCCGCGTGGGCGTCGGCATGCAGGGTCTGGCGCAGGCCGATGTGGCCTATCAGAACGCACTGGCCTACGCCAAGGACCGCCTGCAAGGCCGTGCCGTCACCGGGACAGAGCACCCCGACAAGCCTGCCGATCCGTTGATCGTCCACCCCGATATCCGTCGCAGCCTGATGGAGCAGAAATCCTTTGTCGAAGGGGCGCGGGCGTTCATCCTCTGGGGGGCCAGCCTGATCGACGCGGCACACCGCGCGGATGACAAGGATGCCGACGGGCTTGTCTCGCTGATGACCCCCGTCATCAAAGGCTTCCTGACCGACATCGGCTATGACATGACGGTCAAGGCGCAGCAGGTCTATGGCGGCCACGGCTATATCGAGGAATGGGGCATGTCCCAGTTCACCCGCGACGCCCGTATCGCCATGATCTACGAAGGGGCCAATGGCGTTCAGGCGCTGGACCTCGTGGGCCGCAAACTGGCTCAGGACGGTGGCAAACACGTCATGGCCTTCTTTGATATGGTCAAGACCTTCATCAAGGAAAACGCAGGCCAGGACGCCGAGTTCGACGCCAGCTTTATGGAGCCGCTGAAGGCTGCTAGCAAAGACCTTCAGTCGGCGGGCATGTACTTCATGCAGAACGGCATGAAGAACCCCAACAACGCGCTCTCGGGGTCGAATGACTTCATGCATATGTTCGGGCATGTCTGTCTGGGCCTGATGTGGGCGAAAATGGGTCTGGCCGCGAAGAAAGCGCTGAAAGATGGCACCGGCGACGCGTCCTTCTACGAGACCAAGCTGGCAACCGGCCGTTTCTACATGGCCCGTCAACTGCCCGCGACTTCGCTGCACCTAAAGCGGATCGAAACCGGCGCGGATACTGTGATGGCGCTGGACGCGGCAAACTTCTAGGTTGCACCGGGGTGGGGACATCCCCCACCCCGAATGCTGACTGAAAGGACGCCCGATGCCCAAACGTTTCCGCCTGACCCGCCGCTTCCCTGTCGCCATGACCGAAGACGGCTACCGCCGCCTGAAGAAATTCGCGGCAGAGGCGGGATTGGATGAAGGCGAAGCGCTGTCGTTTCTCTTCGAGAACTTCAACAGCGTGATCGACGAAGAGAACCTGACCGCGCGACTGCGGCTGTTCAACGCGGAACTGGACGGACGAAAGAGGTAGCACACCACCACACCCCGAACGCCCTGCCGAACCCGACCCTTCGGGGAGAGTTTAGGGGGCAAAATGAAGCGCAAACACCCTGCCCTGATCCTGCGATCCGCACGACCAAAGCAGGGCTTCACTTTGCACGCGGCTCAGCTCTCCAGCCTGCCGCGCGGGGGTTGAATACGACAGGATGATTAGTAACTGATTAACGCAAACCCGCGCATCTTCATTTTGCCGGATAAACTCCACGGGGGTGTGGGGGTGTGAAACCCCCACGGGACGAGGATCGACACACAGGACTTGAGGGAGGGTTCAGATGACCATCAAACTGCATTGCTTCGGCGAAAGCGGAAACGCCTATAAGGCGGCGCTTGCGCTGCAACTGTCGGGGCTCGACTGGGAGCCGGTGAAAGTTGATTTCTTCGGCGGCGAAACCCGCACGCAGGATTACCGCACGACGATCAATAACATGGGCGAAGCGCCAGTGATGATTGATGGTGACATCCGTCTGACCCAATCCGGCGTGATCCAGGATTATATCTCGGAGCAATCCGGCAAATTCGGCGGGGGCAATCCCGAAGAGCGCCGCGAGATCCTGCGGTGGGTGCTGTGGGACAACCACAAGCTCAGCTCGAACGCCGGTATGACGCGTTTTTTGATGAACTTCCTGCCCGAAGACAAGCAACCCAAAGAGGTCATCGGCTTTATGCAGGGGCGTTTGTCTGCTGCCTATGCCGTGCTGAACGACCATCTGAACGGCCGCGACTGGATTGTCGGCGACGGGATCACCAACGCCGACCTCAGCTGCTGCGGCTATCTGTATTACCCCGAGCCTTTCGGCTTTGTCCGCAAGGACTGGCCCCATATCGACGCGTGGCTCACGCGTCTGAGCGACACACCGGGCTGGAAAGCCCCCTACGACCTGATGCCCGGCAGCCCTGCTGACCGCGCCTGACCCAAAGGGAGACACCACATGACCGAAGCATATATCTACGACGCCCTGCGCACCCCGCGTGGCAAGGGCCGCAAAGACGGCGCCCTGCACGAGCTGACTTCGTTGCGCCTGTCTGCGCTGACCCTCAATGCGATGAAAGAGCGCAACAACCTTGAAGGCCACGCCGTCGAGGACGTGATCTGGGGGAACGTGACCCAGGTGATGGAACAGGGTGGCTGTCTGGCGCGCTCTGCCGTGCTCGCATCTGATCTGGATGAACGCATCCCCGGCCTTGCCATCAACCGTTTCTGTGCCTCGGGCATGGAAGCTGTAAACCTTGCCGCCAACCAGGTGCGCGGTGGCGCGGGCATGGGCTATATCGCCGGTGGCGTTGAAATGATGGGCCGCGTGGCCATGGGCAGTGATGGTGCTGCGATTGCCGTTGATCCTTCGCTCGCGATGGAGCGGTATTTCGTGCCGCAGGGCATCTCGGCTGACATCATCGCGACCGAATACGGCTTTACCCGTGACGAGGCCGACAAGCTGGCGATGCAGTCGCAGCAGCGTGCCAAGAAAGCCTGGGACGAAGGGCGCTTTGATAAATCCGTGATCGAGATCAAGGACCAGAACGGTCTGTCGATCCTCAGCCATGACGAATACATGCGCCCCCAGACCGACATGCAGTCGCTCGGGTCGCTAAACCCTGCGTTCCAGCAGATGGGTGAGGTCATGCCCGGCTTTGATAAGGTCGCGCTGATGAAATATCCCCACCTCGAAAAGATCAACCACATCCACCACGCGGGGAACTCCTCGGGCATCGTGGACGGTGCGGCGGCTGTGCTGATCGGGAACAAGGAATTTGGCGAGAAGTACGGCCTCAAGCCACGCGCGCGCATCCGTGCAACCGCCAAGATCGGGACCGACCCGACCATCATGCTGACCGGTCCTGTTCCCGTGACCGAAAAGATCCTTGCCGACAATGGCATGAACATCAACGACATCGATCTGTTCGAGGTCAACGAGGCCTTTGCCGCCGTGGTCATGCGCTTCATGCAGGCGTTCGACGTCGATGAAAGCAAGGTCAACGTGAACGGCGGGTCGATCGCCATGGGTCACCCCTTGGGGGCCACCGGCGCGATGATCATCGGCACGCTGCTGGACGAGCTTGAGCGTTCGGACAAGGAAGTCGGGATGGCCACGCTTTGTATCGCCTCCGGCATGGGTGCCGCCACCATCATCGAGCGCGTTTGATGGGCGACCAGCCGCATCCTTTCCACGCCGTGGCCGATCTGGCAGCGCGGCGTGGGCTGAGGGACCTTAAGCTCGCAGAAGAACGCGGGGGGCAATATGTGCGCCTGTATCAGGCCACGCCGCCGCTGTTCTTCAAGCATCGCAACGATCCAAGCGACAGCTATGACCGCGAGCGCTTTAAGGACTTCAAACGGATACTGCTAAGCGAGGAAGACTGCGACAAAGGCCCCGAAGCCACCATCGCCTTGATCCGCTCACTGCTTGAAAAATTCGCTGACTATACGCCTCAGCGCTCGTAACACACTCCAAATCAGGGAGAGATTTAAATGACCGATTTCACCATGAAGACAGACGCCGACGGCGTCGCCATCATCACCTGGGACGTGCCCGGAAAATCCATGAACGTCATGTCGATCGAGGGCCTGTCCGAGCTTGACAGCATCATTGACACGGTCCTGTCCGACGACGCCATCAAGGGGGCCGTGATCACCTCTGGCAAGGACGGGTCCTTTGCCGGTGGTATGGACCTGAACCTGCTTGCCAAGATGCGCGAAGACGCAGGGGACGATCCCGCACAGGGGCTGTTTGACGGCACGATGAAAATGCATGCCCTGCTGCGCAAGATCGAACGCGCGGGCATGGACGCCAAGACCAACAAGGGCGGCAAGCCGATTGCCTCTGCCCTGCCCGGCACAGCCGCGGGCATCGGGCTTGAACTGCCGCTCGCCACGCACCACATCTTTGTCGCAGACAACCCCAAGGCCCGTATCGGTCTGCCCGAGATCATGGTCGGTATCTTCCCCGGCGCGGGCGGCACCACCCGTCTGGCGCGCAAACTCGGCGCGATGGCCGCATCGCCCTTCTTGCTGGAAGGCAAGATGGTTGCGCCTGCTGCTGCGAAATCTGCCGGTCTGATCGACGAAGTCGTCGCTGATCCGGTAGCCGCCGCGAGAGAATGGGTGCTGACTGCCAAGGATGCGGACATTCTGAAACCTTGGGACGCCAAGGGCTACAAGATGCCCGGTGGTGCCCCCTATCACCCTGCGGGCTTCATGACCTTTGTCGGGGCCAATGCGATGGTCAACGGTAAGACCCAAGGTGCCTTCCCTGCGGCCAAGGCCCTGCTGAGCGCCGTTTACGAAGGCTCGCTTGTGCCGTTTGATACCGCGCTGAAGATCGAGGCGCGCTGGTTCACCAACATCCTGCTGAACCCGTCCTCCTCTGCCATGATCCGGTCGCTGTTCCTGAACAAGGAAGCGCTGGAAAAAGGCGCGGTACGTCCCGAAGGCATTGCCGACCAGCGCGTCAAGAAACTGGGCGTTCTGGGGGCTGGCATGATGGGTGCGGGCATCACGCTTGTTTCCGTGCAAGCCGGGATCGAGGTCGTGTTGATCGACCAGACCCAAGAAGCCGCCGACAAGGGCAAAGCCTACTCCGCCAGCTTCTTTGACAAAGGCATCGCGCGCAAGAAATCCACCGAGGAAAAGAAAGCCGCCGCCCTTGATCTGATCACTGCAACCACCGATCTGGACGCGCTGAAAGGCTGTGACCTGATCATCGAAGCCGTCTTCGAAGACCCTGCCGTCAAGGCCGAGATGACCAAAAAGGTCGAAGCCGTGATCCCCGAGGATTGCATCTTTGCCTCCAACACCTCGACCCTGCCGATCACCGAGCTGGCCAAAGCCTCCAGCCGGGCGGATCAGTTCATCGGCATCCACTTCTTCTCGCCCGTCGAGAAAATGGCGCTGGTCGAGATCATCAAGGGCGCCGAGACTGGCGACCGTGCGGTGGCCAAATCGCTCGATTATGTGCGTCAGATCCGCAAGACGCCGATCGTGGTCAACGACGCGCGGTTCTTCTATGCCAACCGCTGCATCATCCCCTATGCCAACGAAGGCGCGCGGATGATCACCGAAGGGGCGGCACCGCAACTGGTCGATCACGCGGCGCAGCTTCTGGGCTTCCCTGTGGGGCCGGTGCAGCTGACCGATGAGACCTCGATCGATCTGGGGGCCAAGATTGCCCGCGCGACCAAGGCGGCCATGGGCAATGCCTATCCTGCCAGCCAAGCGGATGATCTGATTTTCTGGATGGAAGATCTGGGTCGTCTGGGCCGCAAGGCGAACGCGGGCTTCTTTGACTATGATGAAAAGGGCAAGCGTCAGGGCTATTGGAAGGGGATGCACGACAAGTTCCCGCTGGCCGAAGAACAGCCAGACCTGCGCGACGTGCAGGACCGTCTGATGTTCGTTCAGGTGCTCGAAGCGGTACGTGCGCTGGAAGAAGGCGTGCTGGAAGACATCCGCGAAGGCGATGTGGGCGCGATCCTTGGCTGGGGCTTTGCGCCCTGGTCCGGCGGCCCGTTCAGCTGGCTCGACATCATCGGCACGCCCTATGCCGCGGAACGTTGTGACCAGCTGGAAGCGCAGTTCGGCGAGCGGTTCAAATGCCCTGACCTGCTGCGTGAAATGGCCGAGAAGAACCAGACCTTCTATGGTCGCTTCGGGCCGGACGCCAAAGCCGCCTGAGACGTCAAAGCCCGATAGAGAAAACGGAAACGGCCAGCAGTTCTTGCTGGCCGTTTTGCTTTGCTGGGTGATGTACCGCCCGCGCTCTCAGCCGTCGAAACTGTAGCCGAAACGCGCGATATCCTCGGCGCAGGTCGTGGCGATCAGGTCGCGGGTTTGGGGGGTGTAGTGGTCCCGATAGCCCGCCGCGCGGTCCGACGCATTCGCATGCGGCAACGTCAGATCAAAGCCCAGATGGTCGAACAGCGGCTGCGCGTCCTGCGCGAAATGCTCGATCCGGATGAACAGGTTGCTTTGATCCTCGCCCGCCCCGTCACGCAGATATGACCCGTAGGGAGAGGCCAGAAGGCTGCCCTGCACGGTAGGCGTCTGCACGAAGGCGTCAAACGCCAGCGACTTGGCAAGCCCCACAGCGGGATGATCGAACCCCTGCGCGCGCAGCCAATGGTAATAGCTGACCATCCGGTCCCACGGGTTACGCACCAGCGCAAAGGCGAACATCCGGGCAATCTCTTGGCGGGTGACCACGCCTTCGATATCGGCGAGGGTCGCGTGTTTCCAAAGCCGTCCCGCCGACGCGGCCCCTGCCAGACGCTTGCGCCGCTTGACCGCCTTGGGCGTGTCGCCCAGCATCAGATCCTCTTTCATTGCGCGCGCTTCCAGCGCGAGCGCAAGGGACGTACCTCCGGTCTTGGGGATATGCACAAAGATATAGTTGCGCCCGCGGCTGATGATCATGACCGCCCCGCCGCATCTGTGATTGGCCGCTTTACGCTCGTGCCCATATCCTGCCTCTGCCCTGCTTTTATCATCCTTCCCAAAACGGGGGATGCTGCGCAATAGTAACCGGGACAAAGCGAATAAAGACAGGGTGCGCCATGGGCTGGATGACGAACGAAGACGGGTTGGACAAATGCGCCGCGAATTACGTGCCGCTCACGCCGCTATCGCACCTGAAACGCGCGGCCCATGTCTTTGCCGATATGACGGCGGTGATCTACGGCGTGCATCGGGTGAGCTATGCGCAGTACCATGCGCGCTGTTCGCAGCTTGCTTCGGCCTTGGCGGCGGCGGGGGTTGAACCGGGTCAGGTTGTGGCGACGATCCTGCCCAATATCCCCGCGCAGGCAGAGGCGCATTTCGGCGTGCCCGCCTGCGGTGCCGTGCTTAACACCATCAACACGCGGCTGGATGTGGATACGGTGGGCTACATCCTCGACCACGGCGAAGCGCGGGTGCTGCTGGTCGATACGCAATTCGTCGATCTGGCAGAGGCGGCCTGTGCAACGCTCGACGGCCCGCCCCCGCTGCTGATCGAAGTGCCTGACCTCGCAGCGGGGTTTCCGGCAACGGGTCGCCACACGACATACGATGATTTCATCGCCACCGGCGACCCTGCGTTCAACTGGATCATGCCGCAGGACGAATGGGAAAGCCTTGCGCTCAACTATACCTCTGGCACGACGGGGCGGCCCAAGGGCGTGGTCTATCACCATCGCGGTGCCTATCTGATGACCATGGGCACGGTGGTTAGCTGGCGTATGGTGATGCGGCCCGTGTTCATGCAGATCGTACCGCTGTTTCACTGCAACGGCTGGAACCACACGTGGATGATGCCGCTATTGGGGGGTACACTGGTCTGCTGCCGCGACATCACTGCCGCTGCGATCTATGACGCCATCGCCGACGAAGGCGTGACCCATTTTGGCGGTGCCCCCATCGTGCTGAACATGGTGGTGAACGCGACGGAAGCGGAACGCCGCGCCTTTGATCATCAGGTGGAGGTCTTTACCGCCGGTGCGCCCCCTGCCCCTGCCACCCTGTCCAAGATCGAAGCCTTGGGGTTCAACGTCACGCAGGTCTACGGGCTGACCGAGACCTACGGCCACGTCACCGAATGTCTGTGGGATCCCGCATGGGACAGCGCCCAAGGGACCGAGCGCGCCGCGATCAAGGCCCGTCAGGGCGTCGCCATGCCGATGATGGAAGAGATCACCGTCATGGACAGCGAAATGGCCCAAGTCCCGCTGGACGCTGCCACACAGGGAGAGATCATGATCCGCGGCAATTCGGTGATGAAGGGATACTTCAAGAACCCCGCCGCCACGCGCGCGGCCTTTGCGGGCGGGTATTTCCATTCGGGCGATCTGGCGGTGCAGCATCCGAACGGACATATGCAGATCGCCGACCGCGCCAAGGACATCATCATCTCGGGCGGCGAGAATATCTCGTCCGTCGAGGTCGAAGGCGTATTGATGGGGCATCCGGATGTGAACCTCGCCGCCGTTGTCGCGCAACCGGACGAGAAATGGGGCGAAGTGCCCTGCGCTTTTGTCGAGCTGAAACCGGGCCGGAGCGGAGACGAAGCCGCCCTGATCGCCTTTGCCCGCACCACGCTTGCGGGTTTCAAAGCACCCAAACGCGTGGTGTTTCAAGATCTGCCGAAAACCTCGACCGGGAAGATCCAGAAATTCGAACTGCGCGCGCAGGCCGCCAGGCTTTAGTGCAGTCTACATCGCGCGCTGTGTGACAACCGGATCGGCGACGATCACCGCCTCTGCCTGCTCTTGCGGGCCGAGCCGTTTTTCATACCGCCAGACGTCGATCTGCAACGGCCCCTCGCCGGTTTCGACCTCGTAGGGGATCGTGCCCGCCTGCACCCAGCCGCAGGCCTCATAGAACCGCGCGGCGCGGGTGTTGCCAACCGAACAGGCCAGCCATTTCAGCCCATGCCCCAGTTCTGCTTCGGTCGCCGCCATCATCTGCTGCGCCAGACCGCTGCCCTGAAAGGCATCACTGACGTAGAACTGGTAGATCTCGTCATGGTCCACCATGAAGAACCCCGCGATCTGCCCTTCGACCCAGACCACCTGCGTATGTTTAAGGTGCACACGCATCCGCATCGTGAACTCTTCGAAACTGCGCAGGGCGGTCAAAGCGGGGGGCACGACATCGGCATGGGCCTGATGCCAACCATGATACCAGATCTCGACAAGTCTGGCGGCATCATCGGGATGTGCGGGCTTGATCTGCATGGGACGCTCCTTTCGAATTCTCCTATGCTGTCTTAAGTCCACCCATTGCTCAACCCGTGTCAGGTGGTAAACTATCCAAAACAGTTAGGCACTATACTTCAGGATATGACAGCCCTTTCCAAATACGCCCGGTTGGAAGCAACCGGACTATGGCGTTCGGCCCCCGATGCCCAACGTCGCGAGGTCATCGTGTCAATTGGCGATGCGACACTGGTGATTTCCGACCTCAAGGATCAGGCGCTGACCCATTGGTCACTGGCGGCTTTGGCGCGGTCAAACCCTGGCACCCGCCCTGCGATTTTCCACCCCGACGGCGACCCCAGTGAAACGCTGGAAATTCCCGACAGCGAGGGAGAGATGATCGACGCCATCGAAACCCTGCGCCGCGTGGTCGAACGCCGTCGCCCCCGCCCGGGGCGGCTGCGGTTTGCCGGGGTGCTGACCTCGGCGCTGGTGGTGGCGGCGGTGGCGCTGTTTTGGCTGCCGGGCGCGCTGCAAGATCACACGCTGCGGGTGGTGCCCAAGGTCAAACGCGCCTCCATCGGGGCGGCGCTGCTGAAAAAGATCGAACGGGTGTCCGGCCCCGCCTGTACCAACGCCCGCGGGCGCACGGCGCTGGCAAAGCTCGGCGCGCGGCTGTCGTCTGATCCGATGGTGGTGCTGCCCGCCATGACCCGCCCCAGCCTGCACCTGCCCGGCGGGCTGATCGTGCTGAACAAGACCCTCTTCGAGGATTACGAGTCCCCCGATATCGCGGGCGGCTATATTCTGGCGGAGCAAGCGAAACGCGCCGTCACAGACCCGCTTGAACATATGCTCGCCACCATCGGCATCCGCGAAAACTTCCGCCTGCTGACCACCGGCGATGTGTCGGATGCGGCCCTCACACGCTACGCCGAACATCTGATGGCCGAACCCGCGCCGGAACCGCCCGTTGACGCCCTGCTTGCCCGTTTCGAAAAACAGCGCCTGCACAGCACGCCTTACGCGCAAGCCCGTGACATCACCGGAGAGACGGTGCTGCCCCTGATCGAAGGCGATCCGATGAACGGCAAGGAGACCGACCCTCTGCTGAACGATGCCGACTGGCTACGGCTGCAAAATATCTGTGGCGGCTAAGGCAGAGATACACACTCCGACCTTCAACGCAAAAGGCCAGCCGGATCGCCCCGACTGGCCTTTTATCTGTACTGTCGTGCGGATGCGTCAGCGGATGTAGGCATCGCCGTAACCGGCACCGCGCAACTTACCCAAAGCCGCTGGGGCCGCGGACGCGCCAAAGGGCCCCGCCTGCACCGACAGATAGGTCTTGCCGCCGCGGGTGGACTTACCGATGCGCGCGCCCATCCCCATCCGCGCGATACGCTGTGCCGCACGCTGCGCGTTTGCGCTGTCCCCATAGACGCCGATCTGCACATAGGTCTTGCCTGCGGCACGCGGGGTCGCTGGGGCTGTGGCGACTGGCTTGGGGGTCGAACGGCTGGAGTAGACCGGCTTGCGCGCGGCAGGCGCTGCGTTCTTGTTGCGGACGATACGTTTGACCAGTTGGCCGTTGCGCTTGGCAAAGCTCACCTCGCCCAACTCGCGGCGCTGCTGCTCGACCGAGGTATAGGGGTAGACCAGTGGCAAACGCGCGGTCATGTCCCGCCCTGTGCTTTGGTTGACCAGACGGCGCGGCACGGTGTTGGTCCAGATCAACAACATCTTGGACCGCCCCTCAAGGTTCTGTTCGGCCCGCTTGGGGTTCAGACGGTCGTCTTCCCACACGGGGCGATATCCTTTGGGCACCGAGACGTTGGCATAGGTGTTCTGGCGGTTGATCGCGACATGTTTCGGCACGATACGCGTATGCGCATGCGCCGCTGCGGGTCTCGCCGTGGTTGTGACGCTGCCTGTGGCTGCCCCATAGGACGGCGCAGACGCCACGGCCCCGACCTGCGCGGTGGAGGGCAGGATCGGCGCGGTTTGCGGGCCGCAACGCACGGCGAGCCCCTTGGTCCGCGACCCGGAGTATTGCTGGCTGATGGCAGAGCGTCCGGCACAGGTGGTCGGCACCTGCGCCACCGCCACCGGCGCTTGCGCGCGCGGTGCGGCCGGCACGTCGACCGAGCGTGGCACCGGCTGGCGCACCGGCTTGGGTGCTTTCTGGCGTACAACAACCGGCTTGGCCTTGCGCTGTGGCAGAGGGCGTGCCGCAACCGTGGGCTGTTTGGCCGCGGCGGGCGCGTTGTTCACGGTGATCTGCACCGGCGCATCAGCACCACCGGCAGGCGCGCTGGCCGCTGTCTGCACATTGGTCGGCTTGAAGCCGCAGACACCCTGACGCTTGCGCGACACGCGCGGCACCCAGGTCACATTGCCGTCGATACCGGCCCGAATAAACACACAGCCTTTGCTGTCAACATATTGCTTGCCCTTATACGAGGCCGATGGGAATTCCGCCGGTTGATCGCGAAAGCTCTGCGCTTGGGAAATACCTGCCCCAAACGTCGTCATCAATGCCGCAACTGCCACAATACTAGTAAATTTCATCTGCGCCCCCACACAATGTAGTAAATAAACCATGCGCGATCCCGGTTTCAGAGTAAAGCACCCTGATCACCGGATCGCCCATTTTGCGCCTTACTTGGTCCCGAACATCCGGTCACCGGCGTCACCAAGCCCGGGAATGATATACCCCTGCTCGTTCAGCTTCTCGTCGACCGCCGCGGTGACGATCGGCACATCGGGATGCGCCTCTTTCATGCGGGCCACGCCTTCGGGGGCCGCCAGCAGACACAGGAAGCGGATATTGGTCGCACCGGCTTTCTTCAGCATGTCGATCGCAGCCACGGATGAATTACCGGTGGCGAGCATCGGGTCCACGGCGATCACCAGACGGTCGTCCATACCCTCGGGCACCTTGAAATAGTATTCCACCGGCTGCAACGTTTCCTCGTCACGATACAGGCCAACAAAGCCTACCCGTGCCGACGGGATCAGCTCAAGCACGCCATCCATCAACCCGTTGCCCGCCCGCAGGATAGAGATCAGCGCGAGCTTCTTGCCGTCCAGCGTAGGTGCGTCCATCGGCTGCATCGGCGTGTCGATCCGCTTGGTCGTCATCGGCAAGCCGCGGGTCACCTCATAGGCCAGAAGCTGGCTGATCTCGCGCAGCAACTGGCGGAACGCCGCGGTCGATGTGGATTTATCCCGCATGATTGTCAGCTTGTGCTGCACCAGCGGATGATTAACGACGGTCAGGTGTTCAACGATATCGGACATCGGGGCGCTCTCCATATTACTTGGCTGAACTCATGCCCCGAAAAGCCGTGCCCCGCAACCATCGCATCTTCGCCAGCTTCATTTTGCCAGTCAAACTCCGGGGGGATCGCGGCCCCGCCGCGATGGGGGCTGGCCCCCACCCGACCGATACGCCGCCGAACAGAGTTCAGTCGGGCACCGCAACCCCAAGATGCCGCGCCACCAGCCCAGCGACATCGCGAAAGCTGATCTGCCCCAAGCGGCCAGCACCCTGCCCTGCCACCAGAACCGGTGCCCGTTCGCGGGTGTGGTCGGTGCCCACCCATGTCGGGTCGTTCCCGTGATCTGCGGTCAGCACCAGCAAATCCCCGTCACGCAGTTGCCCCAGCAGCTTACCAATCTCGGCATCAAACCACTCAAGCGCGCGGGCATAGCCCGACACATCGCGCCGGTGCCCATAAAGACTGTCAAATTCCACAAAATTCGCAAACGTCAGGCTGCCGTCTTCGGCGTGCTCGACCAGATCGCCAAGATGGCCCATCAACGTCTCGTCAGACCCTTTGCGCACCTCGTCAAAACCGGTCATCGAAAAAATGTCGCCGATCTTTCCAACGGCATAAACACGGGCACCACTGTCCTGCACCCAGTTGCTCAGCACCGGCGCGGGTGGCTTGATCGCAAAATCACGACGGTTGGTGGTGCGGGTAAAACCGCTTTGCGCATCCCCGATGAAGGGACGCGCGATCACCCGTCCGACTTTCATCTCATGCGCGATCGGGGCCATGTTTTCGCATAGGTCCAACAGCCGTTGCAGGCCGAAACTCTCTTCATGCGCGGCGATCTGCAACACGCTGTCAGCCGAGGTATAGCAGATCGGGAAACCGGTCTTGATATGCTGCGCGCCGAACTCCTCAATAATGGCGGTGCCGGGGGCGTGGCAATTCCCCAAGATCTCGTCCGTGCCGGCAAAGGCCGCAAGCTGCGCGACCAGCGCGGGCGGAAAGGACTTCGACACATCGGGAAAGTAATGCCACTCCCACGGGACCGGCAAGCCGGCCAATTCCCAATGGCCCGAGGGCGTATCCTTGCCGCGCGAAATTTCTGTCGCCGCGCCCCATGTGCCGCTGACGGCACCATCAAGGCTTGCGATATGCAGCCCGCTGGCCAGTTCAATCGCGGGGCCAAGCCCCAGCGACGCCATATGCGGCACGTTCAAAGGGCCGCTGCGCCCGTCTTCTGCACGGCCTTCGGCACAGGCCTGCGCGATATGACCAAGGGTATTCGCGCCGGTGTCCGGCACACGCCCGTTAAAGAAGGTGTCCGCATCAGGGGCACCGCCGATACCGACGGAATCCATCACAACCAGAAAAGCACGCGCCATCAGCCGACCCTCTCTACAATCAAATCCGGCACGGCGACCGGCTTCGGGCCGATGGTAACCGCACCGCGCACCGCCTGTGCGGCCCGCTCTGCGTCACCGGCGCGGGCGGCATGAACCACCGCCAGTGGCCCCTTGGACGATACTTTCGCGCCTAGGCGGACGACATCCGAAATCCCCACGGCCGGGTTGATCTGGTCCGTCTCGACCGCGCGCCCACCGCCCAAAGCGACGACCGCAAGGCCCAAGGCCTCGCCGTCAATCGCGGTCACATATCCGGTTTTCGGTGCGGGGACCTCGCCGATGATCGTCGCCTCGGGCAGGAACCGCGTCCAGTTTTCGACAAACTTCGCAGGCCCGCCCATGGCCGCGATCATCACGCCAAAGCGTTCCGCCGCGCGGCCCGACCGGATCGCCTGCACGATCATATCCGCCCCGACCTGCACATCGCCCGCCAGCCCTGCATTGGCCAGCAACACCCCCCCAAGAGCCGCACAGACCGAGACAATCGGCCCCTTGTTGTGCCCCGTCAGCACGCGCATCACCTCGGCCACTTCCAGCGCGTTCCCAAGGCTCGGCACCAATGGCTGGCTCATATCGCTGATCACCGCCGTCGTCCGGCACCCGCTGGCGTTTGCGGTCTTGGTCAGCGCCGTCGCCAGCGCCTGCGCCTGCGCCAGGTCTTTCATGAAGGCACCGCTGCCGACCTTGACGTCCAACACCAAACCATCCAGCCCCGCCGCCAGCTTCTTCGACAGGATCGACGCGGTGATCAGATCGAGGCTGTCCACGGTCGAGGACACATCGCGCACGGCATAAAGCCGCTTGTCCGCGGGGGCGATACCGTCGGTCGCACTGACAATCGCACAGCCTGCCTTGGCCACCACGGCGCGAAACTGCGCCTCGTCCAATGTGGTATTCACACCCGGAATGGCCTCGAGCTTGTCCAGCGTCCCGCCGGTATGCCCCAGCCCACGCCCCGAGATCATCGGCACATAGGCCCCGCAGGCGGCCAAGGCAGGGGCCAGCACAAGGCTGACGCAATCGCCCACACCGCCCGTCGAATGTTTATCCAGCACCGGCCCGTTCAGATCCCAGTCGAACACCCGTCCGCTGTCGCGCATGGCAAGCGTCAGGGCCACGCGGCCCACATCGCTCAGCCCGACCTGACAGACCCCCATCGCAAAGGCCCCCGCCTGTGCATCACTGACCCGCCCATCGGCAAGGGCCATCGCGAACCAGACAAGCTCTTCTCGGTTCAGCGACCGCCGGTGCCGCAGTTTGGACAGGATCGCGCGGGCATCCATGGCTTAGCCCTCCATATGCGCGCGGCCAAAGGCACCGGGCAACAGCTCGGCCATCGTCATCACCTCTTCAACGCCCGACAGGGTCGCCATGGTCACTCGCGCGTCCCCCTGACCGAATTCAGCCAGTTTCTGACGGCAGCCGCCACAGGGGGTGACGGGCGTCGGGCTGCCCGCAATCACATAAGCCTCGACAAAAGCCGTCTCGCCCGCCGCGATCATGGCGGCGATGGCACCGGCTTCGGCACAGGTGCCTTCCGGGTAGGCGACGTTTTCCACGTTGCAGCCTACAAACACCGCACCCGAGGCCGTGCGCAATGCGGCCCCCACCTTGAAGTTGGAATAGGGCGCATAGGCATTTTCCTGCACGGCGCTGGCGTGCTGTCGCAAATCACTGGTCATAATTCCCCCAAGTTTCACAAAACTATAAAAACCTTTCGCCAAAGTTGCGATGCCAAAAGCGGAAAAATGCCATGCTTCATTTTGCCAGACAAACTCCGGGGGAATCGTGGCCTGCCACGATGGGGGCTGGCCCCCTTCCCGCCCCACAATCTGCGCCGCATGGGCGGTGACACGCCCCGCTCCAAAAGTCGTGTTGGCGCGGCTGGCAAAATAGTTTAACGCTAAACTACTCTCTTAAAGGACCGCCAAAACATGACCGATGCGCCCAATCTGCGCCAAGCCGCACTTGACTATCACGCTTTCCCCAAGCCCGGAAAACTCGAAGTGCGCGCGACCAAACCACTGGCGAACGGCCGCGATCTGGCGCGCGCCTATTCCCCCGGCGTGGCTGAAGCCTGTCTTGAAATCAAGGCCGACCCGACCACAGCCGCGCATTACACCACCCGCGCGAACCTTGTGGGTGTGGTGACCAATGGCACGGCGGTTCTGGGGCTCGGCAACATCGGCGCGCTGGCCTCCAAACCGGTGATGGAGGGCAAGGCCGTCCTTTTCAAGAAATTCGCCAATATCGATTGTTTCGACATCGAGCTGGACCAGAACGACCCCGAAAAGCTCGCCGAACTGGTCTGCGCGCTAGAGCCGACCTTCGGCGCGATCAACCTCGAAGACATCAAAGCACCCGATTGCTTTACCGTCGAACGCATCTGCCGTGAGCGGATGAACATTCCGGTTTTCCACGACGACCAGCACGGCACCGCGATTGTCGTTGGGGCCGCCGTGAAGAACGCACTTTTCGTAGCGGGCAAGAAGTTCGAGGACATCAAGATCGTATCCACAGGCGGCGGCGCGGCGGGCATCGCTTGTCTGAACATGCTGCTGAAACTCGGCGTGAAGCGCGAGAACGTCTGGCTTTGTGACATTCACGGTCTGGTCTACGAGGGCCGCGAGATCGACATGAACCCGATCAAATCGGAATACGCGCAGAAATCCGACCTGCGTGATCTGGCCGATGTGATCCATGACGCCGATCTGTTCCTCGGCCTCTCTGGTCCCGGTGTCCTGAGCCCCGAAATGGTGCAGAAAATGGCGCCGCAGCCGATCATTTTTGCGCTGGCCAACCCCACGCCGGAAATCATGCCCGATCTGGCCCGTGCGGTGGCACCTGATGCGATTATCGCAACGGGCCGGTCGGATTTTCCCAATCAGGTCAACAACGTATTGTGCTTTCCCTTTATCTTCCGCGGTGCGCTGGATGTGGGGGCGACCACCATCAATGACGAGATGAAGATCGCCTGTATCGACGGGATTGCCGCGCTTGCCCGTGCCACCACCTCGGCCGAGGCTGCCGCCGCCTATCAGGGCGAACAGTTGACCTTTGGCCCCGACTACCTGATCCCCAAACCCTTTGACCCGCGCCTGATCGGGGTCGTCTCTACCGCCGTCGCGAAAGCCGCGATGGACACCGGCGTCGCCACCCGCCCGATCGAGGATCTGGGCGCCTATCGCCACAAGCTGGACAGCTCGGTCTTCAAATCGTCCATGCTGATGCGCCCCGTGTTCGAGGCCGCGCGCGTGGCCCCGCGCCGGATCGTCTTTGCCGAAGGCGAAGACGAACGCGTGCTGCGCGCCGCCCAAGCTATGGTTGAGGAGACCAAGGAACGCCCGATCCTGATCGGCCGCCCCGAGGTGATCGAACGGCGCATCGAAAAGGCTGGTCTGACAATCAAGCTGGGCGAGACGGTGGATCTGGTGAACCCCGAAAACGACCCGCGCTACCGCGACTATTGGGAGACCTACCACAACCTGATGGCCCGCCGCGGCGTGTCACCTGATATCGCGCGCGCCATCATGCGCACCAATACCACCGCCATCGGCGCAGTGATGGTGCACCGAGAAGAGGCCGACAGTCTGATCTGCGGCACCTTCGGGGAATTCCGCTGGCATATGAATTATATTGAACAGGTTCTCGGTCGCGACGGGCGGCGCCCCCATGGGGCCCTGTCGCTGATGATCCTGGAAGATGGGCCCTTGTTTATCGCGGATACGCAGGTGCATCTGCACCCCACCCCCGAACAGATCGCCGAAATCGCCATCGGCGCTGCACGTCACGTGCAACGTTTCGGCATCGAACCCAAGATCGCCCTGTGTTCGCAAAGCCAGTTCGGCAATCAGGGCGAAGGGTCGGGCAAACGTCTGCGCGCGGCGCTGCGGCTGCTGGATGCGGGCAACCATGATTTCTGCTATGAGGGCGAGATGAACATCGATGCCGCCCTCGACCCCGAGCTGCGCAGCCGTCTGCTGCCTTCGAACCGGATGGAAGGTGCTGCGAATGTTCTTGTCTTTGCCCATGCGGATGCGGCATCGGGCGTGCGCAATATTCTGAAGATGAAGGGAGGCGGGCTTGAGGTCGGGCCGATCCTGATGGGGATGGGCAACCGTGCTCATATCGTCTCTCCGTCGATCACCGCGCGCGGGCTGCTAAACGTCGGTGCGATCGCCGGTACGCCGGTCGCCGAATACGGCTGACGCCCCGCGCGAAAACGCCGCCCTTATGCGGGGCGGCGCATGGACCGGAACCGGCCGAAATTACTTGGCCGGTTTGGTGCCCTTGGCCGCAAAGGGTGCCTTGATGTCAGACACGCTGCTTGGCATCGGCTTGGCAGGCCGTGCGTCTGCTTTGGCCTTTTTCTTCTTGTTGGCGAGCTTATCACCCATTGTTCTGAACCTTTGTTCAAAGACGAAGGGCGGCGACATGCCGTCCCTATCCGTGATGCTGCGCCCCTTTGCGCGATCGATCTGATCCAAATTCGACGCGGTAAGTCATATTCGACACGCGCTGTGCGAAATTCTGTGCGCTATCGGAAATAGGCCGAAACGCGCTTGTAAATTTTGACACCGCGCGTGGGGGAGCGGCTGTAAACTTTGTTGCCGGATGGCCGCGATATAGGCGCAAGCTCTTGCTCTTTCCCGCGGCCGTGGCCTACCAAATGGTATTCGCGTTCACGGGAGGGAGCCGCATATGGGATATCACGACATTTACAAAAGCTGTCAGGACAACCCTGAAGCCTACTGGCTAGAGCAGTCCAAAGCCATCGATTGGGAGGAAGCGCCCCGTCAGGCTTTGTTCGACAAGGGCAATGATCTGTACGAATGGTTCGCCGACGCCAAAGTAAATGCGTGCTATAATGCCGTTGATCGCCATGTGGAAAACGGCCGTGCCGATCAGGTGGCGATCATCCATGACAGCCCGATCACCGGCACCCAGACCAAGATCACCTTTGCCGAGCTGCAAACCCGCGTCGCCACTGTCGCCGGTGCGCTACAGGCCAATGGCGTGGGCAAAGGCGACCGCGTGATCATCTATATGCCGATGGTCCCCGAAGCGCTTGAGGCGATGCTCGCCTGCGCGCGGATCGGGGCGGTACATTCGGTCGTGTTCGGCGGCTTTGCCTCAAACGAGCTGGCCGTGCGGATCAACGACTGCACCCCCAAAGCGATCATCGCCGCATCCTGCGGGTTGGAACCAGCGCGCGTCGTGGCCTATAAGCCGCTGCTTGACGGGGCCATTGAACAGGCCGACCACAAACCCGATTTCTGCCTGATCCTGCAACGCGAACAGGCCCCCTGCGATCTGACACCGGGGCGCGATCTGGATTGGCACGCGGCGCAAAAAGGCACCACCCCCGCGCCCTGCGTCGCGGTGGAGGGCAACCACCCCGCCTACATTCTTTACACCTCGGGCACGACCGGCGCGCCCAAGGGCGTGGTGCGCCAAACCGCGGGGCATCTGGTGGCGCTGAACTGGACGATGAAGAACATCTACAATGTCGATCCGGGCGATGTCTTCTGGGCCGCCTCCGATGTGGGCTGGGTCGTGGGGCACAGCTATATCTGCTATGGCCCGCTGGTGCATGGCAACACCACCGTTGTGTTCGAAGGCAAGCCCGTGGGCACACCCGATGCGGGCACCTTCTGGCGCGTCATTTCCGAACACAATGTCCGCAGCTTCTTTACCGCCCCCACCGCGATCCGCGCCGTCAAACGCGAAGATCCCAAGGGCGAGGAGATTGGCAAATACGACATTTCCTGCCTGCGCGCGCTGTATCTGGCGGGCGAGCGCGCTGACCCAGACACCGTGATCTGGGCGCAGGAAAAGCTGGGCATACCCGTCTATGACCATTGGTGGCAGACCGAAACCGGCTATACCATCGTCGGAAACCCCGCCGGACTAGAGGCGCTGCCGGTCAAGGTCGGCTCCCCCACGGTGCCGATGCCGGGCTATGACGTGCAGATCCTGAACGAGGCGGGTGAACCGCAGCCCGCTGGCACTTTGGGGTCTATCGCGATCAAGCTGCCCCTGCCCCCCGGCACGCTGCCAACCCTATGGAATGCCGAAGATCGCTTCCGCAAAAGTTACCTCACGACCTATCCCGGATACTACGAAACGGGCGATGCGGGCAGGATCGACGAGGATGGATATCTTTATATCATGGCGCGCACCGATGACGTGATCAACGTCGCCGGTCACCGCTTGTCCACCGGCGCGATGGAGGAGGTTCTGGCCGGCCACCCCGATGTGGCTGAATGTGCCGTGATCGGCGTCAGCGATCCGCTGAAAGGGCAGGCTCCGATGGGGTTTGTGTGCCTGTCCAAAGGGGTCGACCGCCCCCATGCCGAGATTGAAGCCGAATGCCAGCAACGGGTGCGTGACCAGATCGGGCCTGTGGCAGCCTATAAGATGACGCTGGTGGTGGATCGCTTGCCCAAGACGCGTTCAGGCAAGATCCTGCGGGCAACGATGGTCAAACTGGCGGATGCAGAGCCGTTCAAACTGCCCGCGACGATCGACGATCCGGCCATTCTGGACGAGATCAAGTCGGCACTGCAAACCATCGGCTACGCCAAGGACACCTGATAGATCCGGCCCCCCATAACGCGAAAAAGGCGGCTGTAACAGCCGCCTTTTCTAATCGATATCTAGGCCAGTTAGTGTTTGGCCACAAAGCTGTCTACCTGACGCTCAGCCTCGTCTTTGGCAACGCCGTAGCGCGCCTGAATCTTGCCGACCAGCTGGTCGCGTTCGCCGGCGGCTTCTGTCAGGTCATCGTCGGTCAGATCACCCCATTCTTCTTTGACCTTACCGGTCACCTGGCTCCAGTTACCTTTGATTGTATCCCAATTCATGTCAGGTCTCCTTTTGCTAAAATTCCAAACGATGAAAGCACCTGAACGGCCTCTCATGCGTCTCGGAATATCAACGCGCCAAAGGCACCGCGGTTCCGTCTGAAACGCGGATTAGTTGAACTGCTCGCTGATCAGCCGTTCTTCCAGACCGTGGCCCGGATCGAACAGGATACGGTGCTTGATCAACGGGTCCGAGGTGATCTCGACCGCGACGACATCGCGGTAGGAATTCCCGTCGGCGTCGGCCATCACAGGGCGTTTGGCGGGCTCTAACACATCAAAGCGCACGGTCACCGTTTTCGGCAGCAAAGCCCCGCGCCAGCGCCGTGGCCGAAACGCCGCCATCGCCGTCAGGGCCAGCACATCCGCGCCAATCGGCAGGATCGGGCCGTGCGCGGAGTAATTATAGGCGGTGGACCCGGCAGGCGTCGCCACCAGTGCGCCATCGCAGACCAGCTCCTCCATCCGCACGCGCCCGTCGACGCTGATCCGCAGCTTGGCGGCCTGCGGTCCTTCGCGCAGCAAGGCGACCTCGTTCAAGGCCAGCGCCTTGGAGGTCTCGCCATTCGCATGTGTGGCGACCATCACCAGCGGGTTGATCACCGCCTCTTCTGCTGCGCGCAGACGATCCACCAGATCCTCTTCGGCATAGGCGTTCATCAAGAACCCGATGGTGCCGCGGTTCATGCCATAGACCGGCGTCGACAGCTCTTGCGAGTCGTGCAGCGCCTGCAGCATGAACCCGTCCCCCCCGAGGGCGACGATAACCTCTGCCTCCTCGCGCGTGACATTGCCGTATCGTGCGCTCAGCGCCGTCAACGCATCCTGCGCAACATCAGAGCGGCTGGCGATAAAAGCGATCTTCATGGGCGGATGTTTCCAATGAGGGATATTCACAGTCAAAAGAACCACATATCGCACCGACCTACCAGCTTTGCCGCATATGACGGTGCGACCGGCGCATTACGACCTTCACCCCCGTGCCGGATTAAGCTAGATAGCCCGCAACCCGCACACGTAGTCAAAGGAACCACGCCCATGTCCGGTTTTTTCACCACCCCCCTGTCCGAAGCCGATCCCGAAATCTTCGGGTCCATCACAGACGAGCTGGGTCGCCAGCGTAACGAGATCGAACTGATCGCCTCCGAAAACATCGTGTCTGCGGCTGTCATGGCGGCGCAGGGGTCGGTGATGACCAACAAATATGCCGAAGGCTACCCGGGCCGCCGCTATTATGGCGGTTGTGATTTTGTCGATGTGGCGGAAAACCTGGCGATTGATCGCGCGTGCAAATTGTTCAACTGCGACTTCGCCAACGTGCAGCCGAATTCGGGCAGCCAAGCCAACCAGGGCGTGTTCACCGCGCTGCTGCAACCCGGTGACACCATTCTGGGCATGAGCCTCGACGCGGGCGGCCACCTGACCCACGGGGCCAAGCCGAACCAATCCGGCAAATGGTTCAACGCCATCCAGTACGGCGTGCGCAAACAGGACAACCAGCTTGACTATGACCAGGTCGAAGCGCTCGCGAAGGAACACCAGCCCAAGCTGATCATCGCCGGTGGTTCCGCCATCCCGCGCCAGATCGACTTCAAGCGGATGCGCGAGATTGCCGATATGGTCGGTGCCTACCTGCAGGTGGACATGGCCCATTTTGCCGGTCTGGTCGCTGCGGGCGAACACCCCTCCCCCTTCCCCCATGCGCATGTGGCGACAACCACCACACATAAAACCCTGCGCGGTCCGCGCGGCGGCATGATCCTGACCAACGACGAAGCGCTGGCGAAAAAGTTCAACTCGGCCATCTTCCCTGGTATTCAGGGGGGCCCGCTGATGCATGTGATCGCGGCCAAGGCCGTGGCCTTTGGTGAAGCGCTCAAGCCCGAGTTCAAGACCTACATCCAACAGGTCATCAAGAACGCCCAAGCACTCAGCGACCAGCTGATCAAAGGCGGGCTCGACACGATCACCCATGGCACCGACACCCACCTGCTGCTGGTCGACCTGCGCCCCAAAGGCGTCAAAGGGAACGACACCGAAAAGGCCCTGGGCCGCGCGCATATCACCTGCAACAAGAACGGTGTGCCGTTTGACCCTGAAAAGCCCATGGTCACCTCCGGCATCCGTTTGGGCTCGCCTGCGGCAACAACACGCGGGTTTGGCGAGGCGGAATTCCGTCAGATCGCCGACTGGATCATCGAGGTTGTCGACGGGCTGGCCGCCAATGGGGCCGATGGCAACACCGAGGTCGAAGCCAAGGTCAAAGCCGAAGTCGAAGCGCTCTGCACCCGCTTCCCGATCTATCCCAACCTCTAAAGCCCCAACCTCTAAAGCGATGTGCCCCGGGCCCTTCCAAATGGATTAAATCCCGGGGGGCCCGCAAGGGCGGGGCAGCGCCCCAAACCACGCCTCAAAACAAAGCCCCGCTTGCAGGTCCGCAGCGGGGCTCTTGCGTATTTGATCGTAACAGCAGCGCCCGTCAGACGTAGCCGCGCCACCACAGAAACGTGATGAACGCCACCGCAACGCAAATCAAGTTGAACGCCACACTTGCCGCAAGACCAAGCCAGCGGTCCTTGCGCCGTTCGGCCACGTCGATCCCGGCAAGATGCTCCATCACGTGGTCATAGGCGGTCTGCACCGTTGCCCCCTCGAGCCTGCGTGCCATCTTAGGGTTGCGCGCCATAAAAGCCGCCTGCGCAAAGACCTTGCCCTCACGCCGCACCCGCCCGGGCAGACGGTGCCCTGCGCGCGCCAACGCATGAGAGACATCGCGCCCCTGCACACCCAGCTTTGCCTGCAAGCCGCGCTGCATTTCACGTGCCTTGGTCTCTAGGTCTTTTTGATCCAGCATGTTTCGACCCTAAACGGTCTGGCACATCGGCTGCAATGGCCCTACATCTTGGGCATGTTGAATTACACTGAATATGGCACCACAGGCAATGCCCCTGCCCTGCTGATCGTGCACGGTCTTTTCGGGTCAGGCCGCAATTGGGGCGTGATCGCCAAACGGATGTCCGACCAGCGCCGCGTGGTGACCGTCGATATGCGCAACCACGGGGACAGCCCGCGCGCGCAGACGCAAAGCTACCCCGAGATGGCCGCCGACCTGGCAGAGGTCATCACCCATCTTGGCGCGCCAATGGACGTCTGCGGGCACTCGATGGGCGGTAAGGCGGCCATGATGCTGGCGCTGAACCATCCCGAAGTTGTGAACCGTCTGGTGGTCGCCGATATCGCTCCTGTCGCTTATGGCCACAGCCAGCAAGAGTTTATCGATGCGATGCGCACGGTCGATCTGGGTACGCTCACCCGCCGCTCCGACGCCTCTGACCAATTGGCGGCGGCGGGGGTCGAGCCCGCATTGCAAAGCTTTTTCACCCAGTCGCTGGATGTGCCCAACAAAACGTGGAAGCTGAACCTTGATGTGCTTGAGGCAGAGATGTCCAAGATCGTCGGCTGGCCCGATGGGGTCGATGGACAATACGAGGGGGAGGTGCTGTTCCTGTCCGGCGGCAACTCCACCTATGTCAAACCCGAAGACCGCCCTGTGATCAAGGCGCTGTTCCCGCAAGCGCGCTTTGCCAAGCTGCCGGACACGGGCCATTGGCTGCACGCCGAAAAGCCGCGCGACTTCGAGGCGTCTTTGCGGGCCTTCCTGACGCTCGGGTAAGGCAAAGCGGCACCGCATCGGGCGGTGCTGCGCCCCTGCCACATGGGTGTTGCCTGAAAACACGCCCCATATCCCGACATGCCCCCTTGCACCTCTCCCCCCAAAGCCTATAACGCGGAGAATTTGCAAACATCCGGGGGCCTGAGCCATGCCAAAAAGAACCGATATCCAGTCGATCATGATCATTGGAGCGGGGCCCATTGTCATCGGTCAGGCGTGCGAGTTCGACTACTCCGGCGCGCAGGCCTGTAAGGCCCTGAAAGAGGAAGGCTACCGCGTCATCCTCGTGAACTCCAACCCTGCGACGATCATGACCGATCCGGGGCTGGCGGATGCCACCTATATCGAACCCATCACCCCTGAAATCGTCGCCAAGATCATCGAGAAAGAACGCCCTGACGCGCTGCTGCCAACGATGGGCGGTCAGACCGGGCTGAACACCTCGCTCGCGCTCGAAGAGATGGGCGTGCTCGAAAAATTCAACGTCGAGATGATCGGCGCGAAACGCGAAGCCATTGAAATGGCAGAGGATCGCAAGCTCTTCCGCGAAGCGATGGACCGTTTGGGCATCGAAAATCCCAAGGCGACCATCGTCACCGCGCCCGTTGCCGCCAGCGGTAAAAAAGACCTTGCGGCGGGCGTGCAGCTTGCGCTCGACGCGCTGGAATATGTCGGCCTGCCCGCGATCATCCGCCCTGCCTTCACAATGGGTGGCACCGGCGGCGGCGTGGCCTATAACCGCGACGATTACGAATTCTACTGCCGCTCGGGGATGGACGCGTCGCCGATGGGTCAGATCCTGATTGATGAGAGCCTGCTTGGCTGGAAAGAATACGAGATGGAAGTGGTGCGCGACACCGCTGACAACGCGATCATCGTCTGCTCGATCGAGAACGTCGACCCGATGGGCGTGCACACAGGCGATTCGATCACCGTGGCCCCTGCCCTGACGCTGACCGACAAAGAATACCAGATCATGCGTAACCACTCGATCGCCGTGCTGCGCGAAATCGGCGTGGAAACAGGCGGATCGAACGTGCAGTGGGCCGTGAACCCCGAAGATGGCCGCATGGTCGTGATCGAGATGAACCCGCGTGTATCGCGCTCCTCTGCGCTGGCGTCCAAGGCGACGGGCTTCCCCATCGCCAAGATCGCGGCCAAGCTGGCGGTGGGCTTTACCCTGGACGAGCTGGACAACGACATCACCGGCGTGACGCCTGCCTCCTTCGAGCCGACAATCGATTATGTCGTCACCAAGATCCCGAAATTCGCGTTCGAGAAATTCCCCGGCTCCGAACCCTATCTGACGACCGCGATGAAGTCTGTCGGCGAAGCGATGGCGATTGGCCGCACGATCCACGAGTCACTGCAAAAGGCGCTGGCGTCGATGGAATCCGGGCTGACTGGTTTTGACGAAATCGACATCCCCGGTCTGGACGGTGACCTGCCCGCCGACGCACCACAAAACGAAGCCGCGCTGATTGCCGCGATCAGCAAGCAGACCCCCGACCGGATGCGCACCATTGCTCAGGCGATGCGTCACGGTATGTCCGACGTGGATATCCACGGTGTGACCATGTTCGACCCGTGGTTCCTTGCCCGCATCCGCGAGATCGTCGACGCCGAGGCGCAGGTCCGCAAAGACGGGCTGCCGCTGACCGAAGACGGGATGCGCAAGCTCAAGATGATGGGCTTTACCGATGCGCGCCTTGGCACGCTGACCGGTCGCGACGAAGACAACGTGCGCCGCGCGCGTCTGAACCTTGGCGTCAAGGCCGTGTTCAAACGGATCGACACCTGCGCCGCCGAATTCGAAGCGCAAACGCCCTACATGTATTCTACCTACGAGGCACCCGCCTTTGACGAGGTTGAATGCGAAGCCCGCCCCAGCGACCGTCAGAAAGTCGTCATTCTGGGCGGCGGCCCGAACCGGATCGGCCAAGGGATCGAGTTCGACTATTGCTGCTGTCACGCCTGCTATGCGCTGACCGACGCGGGCTACGAGACGATCATGGTCAACTGTAACCCCGAAACCGTCTCGACCGACTATGACACCTCGGACCGGTTGTATTTCGAACCCGTCACCTTTGAACACGTGATGGAAATCCTGCGGGTCGAACAGGAAAACGGCACGCTGCACGGCGTCATCGTGCAGTTTGGCGGCCAGACACCGTTGAAGATCGCGCAGGCCCTGCAAGAGGCGGGCATCCCGATCCTTGGCACCACGCCCGACATGATCGACCTTGCCGAAGACCGCGAACGGTTCCAGCAGCTGGTGCAATCGCTGGGCCTGAAGCAGCCACATAACGGTATCGCCCACTCCGACGCCGAAGCGCTTGAGATCGCAGCAGACATCGGCTTTCCGCTGGTGATCCGCCCCTCTTACGTTCTGGGCGGCCGCGCGATGGAGATCGTGCGCGATCAGGCCAGCCTTGAACGCTATATCCGCGACGCGGTGGTCGTATCGGGCAAAAGCCCCGTGCTGCTGGATCACTACCTCTCGGGCGCGGTAGAGCTGGACGTCGACGCGCTGTCTGACGGCACGGATGTCCACGTTGCGGGCATCATGCAGCACATCGAAGAGGCCGGCGTTCATTCGGGCGATAGCGCCTGTTCGTTGCCCCCCTATTCGCTGAGCCGCGAGATCATTGCCGAGGTCGAAAAACAGACCAAGGCGCTGGCGCTGGCGTTGAATGTAGTGGGCCTGATGAACATCCAGTTCGCGGTCAAGGACGGCGAGATCTACCTGATCGAAGTCAACCCCCGCGCCTCGCGCACCGTGCCCTTTGTCGCCAAAGCGACGGACAGCGCGATTGCGTCAATCGCTGCGCGGATCATGGCGGGCGAAAAGCTGTCGGCCTTCCCGCAACGCGCGCCCTACCGTGAGGATGCCGCCTATGACGACGTGCTGCCTTTGGGTGATCCGATGACACTGGCGGACCCGAACATGCCTTGGTTCTCGGTCAAGGAAGCCGTGCTGCCCTTCGCCCGCTTCCCCGGTGTCGACACGCTGCTTGGGCCGGAAATGCGGTCAACGGGCGAGGTTATGGGCTGGGACCGCGACTTCCCCCGTGCCTTCCTCAAGGCGCAGATGGGCGCGGGCAACCCGCTGCCGCGCAAGGGCTGTGTGTTCTTCTCGATCAAGGATATGGACAAGTCGGACGACATGCTGACTGCCGCGCGTATCCTGCTTGAGCAAGGGTTCACCCTGCGCGCCACCCGTGGCACTGCCGCCTGGCTGACAGAGCATGACATCGCCTGCGAGATCGTGAACAAGGTATACGAGGGTCGCCCGAACATCACCGACATGATGAAGGACGAAGCGATCCAACTGGTGATGAACACCACCGAAGGCGCGCAGGCGGTCGAGGACAGCAAATCTATCCGCTCTATCGCGCTGTATGACAAGATCCCGTATTTCACCACGGCCGCCGGTGCCTATGCCGCAGCGCTGGCCATCAAGGCACAAGCCGAAGACGAGATCGGCGTTAAATCGCTTCAGGGCTAATCTGCCCTTTCTGACCTGCGCCGCGTCTTTGACGCGTGGCGCAGGTCTTTCCCCTTTCCTCCCCTCTCTCATTGTCCGTCGCCCTTGCATGCCAGCCCCCGCTGGACTTGACCCCGCAGCCGTTTCTTGGCCTACTCGGACAACGCTGAAAAAGGTTTACCCATGTACACACCCGCCATTACTGGTAGCGGCATCTTTACGCCGGAACAGGTCATCACCAACGCCGAGCTGGTCAAGGCGTTCAACGCCTATGCCGATCTGTACAACGCCGAACATGCTGCCGAGATTGACGCTGGGGAATTGCCCGCCAAGGAACACTCCTCAGAGGAGTTCATCGTCAAGGCGTCGGGGATCGAACAGCGCTATGTCATGGATAAGACGGGTATTCTGGACCCCAAGGTGATGCACCCCCTGCTGCGCCAACGGTCCGACGACGAACCCGGTCTGATGGCCGAGATGGCGCTGGATGCGGCGCAAAAGGCGTTGCAGGCGGCGGGGAAAACCGCGGCTGATGTTGATGCCGTCATCTGCGCGGCGTCGAACCTTGAACGCGCCTATCCGGCGGTGGCGATCGAAATCCAGCAGTTGCTGGATATCAACGGCTTTGCCTTCGATATGAACGTCGCCTGTTCGTCCGCGACCTTCGGCATTCAAGCGGCGGCGGATATGATCCGCTCCGGCTCGATCCGCTCGGCGCTGGTGGTCTGCCCCGAGATATGCTCGGCGCATCTGGAGTGGCGCGACCGTGACTGCCACTTTATCTTTGGGGACGTGGCCACCGCCGTGCTGATCGAACGCGCCGAAGACGCAGCCGGCGCTTATTTCGAGATCAAATCGACCCGTTGCGCGACTGAGTTCTCGAACAACATCCGCAACAACAATGGCTTTTTGCGCCGGTCCCGCCCCGATGGCGTAGCAGACCGCCGCGACATGCAGTTCATGCAGAACGGGCGCAAGGTGTTCAAGGAAGTGCTGCCGATGGTTGCCGAACACATCGCGGGCCACATGGCTGACGAAGGCGTTGAGGCCGCTGATCTAAAGCGTCTGTGGCTGCATCAGGCGAATAAATCGATGAATGACTTCATCGGTCGCAAAGTGCTGGGTCGCGCGCCCGATGCGGGCGAGCAGCCCAACATCCTGCAAGACTACGCCAACACCTCCTCTGCCGGGTCGATCATCGCGTTTTCGAAATTCTCCGACGATCTGACCGATGGGGACACCGGGCTGATCTGTTCCTTCGGGGCCGGATATTCCGTGGGGTCTGTGCTGGTGCAGCGCCACGGCTAGGCCCGGCGGCACAGAGCCACCTCAACACCTGTGACATGTGGGGCGCGGTCTGCGACAGACGCGTCCCCGCTGCCCTCCCCCCACCTTGAACGCCAAGGTCGCCTGACGCTAAAGAGGGCCATGGCAAAGCTTTACTTTCATTATTCGACCATGAACGCGGGCAAATCGACCGTGCTTCTGCAGGCGGCTCATAACTATGTCGAACGCGGCATGGTCCCCTATCTGATGACCGCGAAATTCGACAACCGCGCCGGACACGGGCGGATCGCATCGCGTATCGGGATCGGGCATGAGGCCGATACCTTCGAGACGGACGAAGACCTTTTGGCGAAGATCGAAAAGCGTTTGGCTGAAGGCCCTTGCGCCTGCATCTTCATCGACGAGGCGCAGTTCCTCAGCCCTGATCAGGTCTGGCAATTGGCGCGTGCGGTGGATGACCTGCGGGTGCCTATCATGTGCTATGGGCTGCGCGTGGACTTCCGTGGTCTGCTCTTCCCCGGGTCGGCCACGCTGCTCGCCCTTGCCGATGAAATGCGCGAGGTGCGCACGATCTGCCACTGCGGCAAGAAAGCGACGATGGTGGTGCGGCAGGATGCCGAAGGCAAAGCGATCCGCGAAGGGGCGCAGGTGCAGATCGGCGGCAACGAGACCTATATCTCATTATGCCGCCGACATTGGCGCGAGGCCGTGGGCCGTTAAACGAGGTTCGGGGGCGTTTCGCCCGCGACGCCCGCTTTCAAATTCTCAACCGCCATCATCCACATATCCACACGCACCTCCCGGGAGGACGTGCCTAAATGCGGTAATAGCACCACGTTATCCAGATCCCGCAGGGCTTGCGGCACCTCTGGTTCGAACTCATACACATCCAGCCCTGCGCCGCCGATGGTGCCCGCTTGCAGCGCCTCGATCAAAGCGGCTTCCTCGACGATATTGCCGCGCGCGATGTTGATCAGGAAGGCATGCGGCTGCATCGCCGCCAGCACATCCGCGTTGATCAGATGCTGCGTGTCGTCCCCGCCCGGCACGGCGATAACGACCACATCAACAACGGCGACCAACTGTTTGAGATCACTGATATGTTCCGCCGGATAGGCGACGCTTTTCGCGCTGCGGCTGAAGTATTTCACATCCATCGAAAAGCCGTAGTGACAGCGCCGCGCGACGGCTTGGCCGATCCGACCCATCCCGACGATCCCGACAGTCTTGCCCGTCAGATGCATGCCCAAAAGCTGCGAAGGCTCCCATCCGGACCATTGACCTGACCGCACCAGCCGTTCGCCTTCTCCCGCACGCCGTGCGGCCATCAGCATCAGCGTCATGGCGATATCGGCGGTGGCATCGGTCACAGCACCGGGCGTGTTAGAGACCTGAAGCCCCGCCGCCTTTGCCGCCTCGACATCGATGTGGTTATAGCCCACCCCGAAATTGGCGAGCATCTTGCACCGTGGCATGCCGACCTTGCCAAAGACATCTGCGGTAAAGCGGTCGCCCAAAGTGGCCAGCACCCCGTCATAGTCGCGCAGGGCGTCCTGCATCTCGTCCTCGGACAAGGGCGCGCTGTTCTCGCGATAGGTGACGTCAAAGCCTTCCAAGGCCTCGTGCACTTCGGGGGGCGCAGGGCGGGCGATCAGTAGTTTCGTCAATGCAGACGTCCTCCGTTCGGGGTGGGTTGCGTGGGGCGCATCAGCACAATCGCCCCGTCCTCGTCCGGCACCCCAAGCACCAGAACTTCGGACATGAACGGCCCGATCTGACGCGGCGGGAAGTTGACCACCCCCATCACCTGCGTACCGATCAGCGTCTCGGGCGTGTAATGCACCGTCACCTGGGCCGAGGTTTTACGCTCACCGATATCGGGACCAAAGTCGATCCACATCTTGATCGCGGGCTTGCGCGCCTCGGGGAAGGGTTCGGCACGGGTGACCGTCCCGACCCTGATGTCGACTTTCATGAAGTCGTCAAAGCTGATCTCAGCCATTCGAAAGCTCGCGCGATCGATCGGCGGCCGCCGCCACAGCGCGTTTGAGCAGGACCGGAAAGCCGTCTTGCTCGTTCATCAGCACGTCCAGCGCGGCCTGTGTGGTGCCGTTGGGGCTGGTCACGTTGATGCGCAGCTGGTCCGGGCCTTCGTCCGCGGATTTCGCCAGCGCCCCGGCCCCTGCCACCGTCGCCGTGGCGAGCTTTAGCGCGAGCTCGGGGCTGAGCCCCTGCGCGATCCCGCCCTCGGCCATGGTTTCGATCATGTGGAAAACATAGGCCGGACCCGAGCCGCTGACCCCTGTGACCGCGTCGATCTGGGATTCCTCCTCCAACCGGACAACGTCGCCCACGGCCGACAGCAGCTCTTCGGCTTCATCCATACCCTTGGCGTCGACGTGGTCGTTGCCGACGATGGCGGTGATGCCTTGGCTGATGGCGGCGGGTGTGTTGGGCATGGCGCGCACGATTGGCGTCTGTGCCCCCAGCGTTTTCTCAAACGTCGCGATAGTAGTGCCGGCGGCGACGCTGACGAAAACCGTCTTGCCGTTGCCCATTGCCTGCAACGTGGGCAGCGCGTCACCCATCATCTGCGGCTTCACCGCTACAAGAACCACAGCGGGCTCCTTGGGCAGATCGACGTTCAACCGCACGCCCTGCTCTTTCAACCAATCAGAGGGTTTCGGATCGATGACATATACCGAAGATGTCGGAAGCCCGCGTGCCAGCCAGCCCGCCAGCATCGCGGATCCCATCTTGCCACAGCCCAGTAGAACCAAACCGTCTTTGGCGATGCGCGTATCTTTCATATCTGTACCCCTAAATTAACATTCGGGGATACACCTATGCGTGGCCGTACGCCTCTGCAATGGCAACCTGAAGGGCTTGTCGGGGCGTCTGGTCGCCCCAAACCGCCAGTTGCACCGCGGGATAATACCGCTCTGCGTTGCTCACGGCGGCGTTGATCATGGTATCAATCTGCTGCGCAGAGGCATCCTGCCCCCCGGCAAGAACCAGCCCATAGCGATAAACCATCAGCTTTTGTTCCGGCCAATAGGTGAAGGCACCGGTCCAGCATTGATCGTTCACATCGTTGAGCAAGTGATAGAGCACCGGCAGTTTTTCCGCGGGCGGATCCATTTCGAAGGTGCAGACAAGGCGCAGGGTTTCGTCAAAGGGCGACCACGCGAGGGTGATGGAATAGGTCCGCCACTGCCCTTCGACGGCCATCGCGATCTGTTCGTCCGATATACGGTCGAAGTCCCAGTCGTGATACGCCGCGAGATTTTCTACGATGTCGATGGGGTGAATGTCTTCTTCAAGATACTGCTCTGTCAGGGCCATGTGGTCACCTCTTTGGATCCGGGTATTCATATGCGCAGGCACATCAATACATGGGTGCATCTACCATAAATCGCCGAAGTTATTAGCGACCTATACCAAATATGGTGCGCGCAACGCGGCCCTGAGGCAAGTCTTTTTCTGGGGGTAACCACGAAAGATAGGGGATAACCTCAGTATCTTGTGGATAAAAGCAGCATAACCCCCAATCTATAGAGCACTGACCCCGACAGACAGCATTAGAGGCGAAGGTGCCACCCCAAAAACGAACACACCCGCCAAAAGGCGGGTGCGGATCACATCGTACAAAGTTCGCCGAGGATGTGCGCGGCGATCAGACCTTGCTGTCCATCGCATCAAGCCGCGCCTTCAGCGCTTCATTCTCTTCGCGGGCTTTTTGCGCCATGGCGCGCACCGCGTCGAATTCTTCGCGTGTCACAAAATCACGGTCTGCCAGCCAACGGTCCAGCATGCCCTTCATCGCGGTCTCTGCTTCGGTCTTGGCCCCTTGGGCCACGCCCATGGCATTGGTCATCATCTGCGAGATGTCGTCGAAAATCTTGTTGCGCGTTTGCATGGTCATTCTCTCCTGATCGGCTGTTGCTCACTATATGGTGTGCAAAGCGGGTTCTCGCAAGGTTGACTTCCGTTTACGGTCAGGCTCAATCAGCGCATGAATGCAATGCTCCCCTTCCCCGACCTATCGCCCGAGATTTTCTCGTTCACATTGTTTGGCATGACCGTCGCCCTGCGCTGGTATGCGCTGGCCTATATCGTCGGCATCCTCGTTGGCTGGCGCATCGTTGTGCGCGCCGTTGAACGGCCCAAGCTTTGGGCGGGCAATACCCCCGTCATGACCAAACAGCAGGTCGAGGATCTGCTTTTCTGGGTCATTCTCGGCGTCATTCTGGGCGGGCGTCTGGGATATGTACTATTCTATCAACCGGGCTATTACCTCAGCAATCCCGCGCAGATCCTGCGGATCTGGGAGGGGGGCATGTCGTTCCACGGCGGCGCGCTTGGGGTGATCTTTGCGGGTATCGCCTATACCAAACGTCATGGCATCAGCACAATCTCTACCGGTGATGTCGTCTGTCTGGGGCTGGCACCCGGCCTGTTTCTGGGGCGTCTGGCGAATTTCATCAATGCAGAGCTTTGGGGCCGCCCCACCGATCTGCCCTGGGGCGTGGCCTTTCCCACGGTAGCCGCACAGGACTGCCCGGACATTGCGACGATCTGTGCGCGGCATCCCTCGCAGCTATATGAGGCGCTGCTTGAGGGGCTGATCCTTGGGGCCCTGCTGATCTATCTGGCATGGCGGCGCGGCGGGCTGAAATCGGAGGGGCTGATCGGCGGCGTCTTTCTGGCCGGCTACGGGGCCGCGCGTTTCATCGTCGAATTCGTACGCCAACCGGATGCGCAATTTGTCAGCGCCAACAACCCGCTGGGGCTGGCGTGGCATGTAAACGGCTGGGGGCTGACCATGGGCCAACTGCTGAGCCTGCCGATGATTGCCATCGGGGTGTTCCTGATCTTGCGGGCGACGCGCAAGGCATGACCACACTGCGCGACATTCTACACAGCCGCATCGCGTCCAACGGGCCGATGCGGATCGACGAATATATGGCCACCTGCCTGCTGCATCCGACGCAGGGCTATTACACCACCCGTGACCCCTTTGGCACCCAAGGCGATTTCACCACTGCCCCCGAGATCAGCCAGATGTTCGGAGAGCTGTTGGGCCTGTGTCTCGCGCAGAGCTGGCTCGCCCAAGACGCGCCCTCGGCCTTCACCTTGGCCGAGCTTGGCCCCGGACGCGGCACGCTGATGGCCGATATCCTGCGCGCGACCCGTAACGTGCCCGGCTTTATCGAGGCGGCGCAAATTACGCTGGTAGAGGCGTCCCCGACGCTGCGCGATGTGCAGGCCAAGACCCTTGCGGGGCATCAGGTGATCTGGGCCGACGGGACCGACGCGCTGCCCGACCAGCCGCTTTTTCTGGTGGCGAATGAATTTTTCGACGCGCTGCCGATCCGCCAGTTCATCCGTGGCGAAACATCGTGGCACGAACGGCAGGTTGGGCTGGCGGACGGCGCGTTGAGCTTTGGGCTGGGGCCCGAACTGCCGCAACCCGCGCTGGCCGACCGGCTGGCTGATACCAAGCCCGGCGATCTGGTCGAGGATTGCACTCAGCTTGCGCCGATCCTCCACCCCGTGTCGGAACGGATCGCGACCCACGGCGGTGCCGCGCTGATCGTGGATTATGGCGACTGGCACAGTCTGGGCGATACCTTGCAGGCGCTGCAGGGGCATGAAAAAGCCGATCCGCTGGCCGCCCCTGGCCAGGCCGATTTGACAGCACACGTCGATTTTGAAAAGCTTGCCCTCGCAGCCGCACCGGCTAGCCACACTCGCATCACCCCGCAGGGCGTCTTTCTTGAACGCCTCGGGATCACTCAACGCGCACAGACCCTTGCCAAGGGCATGACCGAGGACGCGCTGAACGCCCATGTCGCCGCACATAGACGCTTGACGCATCCGTCAGAAATGGGAAATTTGTTTAAAGTGATGGGGATTTATCCTCCGCACCATAGCCCGCCCCCAGGATTGGAACCATGACGCTGGAAATACTCACCTCCGATAGTCTTGGCGACGTGCGCCACGGGTTCTTTACGCGCCGCGGCGGTGCCTCCTCTGGCGTGTTTGCCGGGCTGAATTGCGGGGTTGGCAGCTCGGACCAGCGCGAGGTCGTAGAGATCAATCGTGCCCGTGTCGCCGATGCAATGGACGTGGCACCGGACCATCTGGTTGGCGTGCATCAGATCCATTCCGCCACCGTCATTAGCGTCGATGCCCCCCAGAACGAGAAACCCCGCGCCGATGCGCTGGTCACCGCGACACCGGGGCTGGCCTTGTCGATCCTGACCGCCGATTGCCAGCCTGTGCTGTTCCACGACGCCGAAGCCGGCGTGATCGGGGCGGCGCATGCCGGTTGGCGCGGCGCGCTCGACGGGGTGCTGACCGCCACAGTCGAGGCGATGGAAGACCTTGGGGCCACACGCGATAATATCACAGCAGTGATCGGCCCCTGCATCAGCCAGCGCGCCTATGAGGTCGGGCCAGAGTTCATCGATGCCTTCCTAGCAGAAGATCCGACATTCGCCCGCTATTTCGCAAATGGCACCGATGACCGGATGCAGTTCGACCTTGCGGGCTTTGGCCTGAACCGCCTGCGCGCGGCAGGTGTGGGCCATGCGGAATGGACGCGCCACTGCACCTATAGCGATGCGGATCGTTTCTATAGCTACCGTCGCAGCACCCACGCGAAAGAGGCTGACTATGGCCGGCTGATCGCTGCGATTGTGCTATAGAAGCCTGAATTTAGGCAGCAATGCGACAGGCACCTGCCCAGATTTCGCCCCATAGCTGGCCAGCAGGCTGTTTAAATGCCGGCCCATTTTCCACCACAGGTCATAAATTCAAGGGTGTTTCGCGCTTTTGAGCGCGTGCCACAAACCGCGCCCAGGTCTGCTCGAATTATCTGTATTTTTTCGCGAAATGCCCCATCGGTGCCCGAAAGCATTTGCATAGTGATCCTCGACGAAAGGGCATTGCCCATAGACAATAGGATACAGAGCATGAAAACCAACGCACGCTTCATCAAATCGGTTATCGACGCTTCCAACAAGGAAGGCGTGAACCTGCCTTGGTCCCGTGGCACACGCCGCGCCGCGTTTATCGCGAAACGCGCTGCCCTGACGTCCCAGCAAAAAGCCGCCTGAACAGGGTCGGCTTACGGCCCGGGGGTTCTCGGGCCAGCCGGTGACCCTGCGCGCGACGGGCGGGTGCCTGTCCGCACAGATGGTTTGAGACCGATCACAAACATTCTCTGCGCGCGGGCCTCTCTCGCGCGGATTAATCCGGATCGCAGGTGTTTCAGCGGGGGCTAGGCACGTGGGATCGACCATATAAAGGTCACGTTATGACATTGCATACTGCCCCTGATTTTGCCCCCTCCCCTACACATACGGCGCAATCAGCAACCTCGCGTTCGGTTCTGCGGGAAGCGCGTGCCAGATCTACCGGACGCACCCGCGCGTATGAGATTGCGGTGCTGCGTCAGGACGGCTCCGTCTTTGTGACCGAAGGCTACGCCCCTGCCACACCGTTGTTCGAAGAACCGTTTTCCGCTTTCGCCCATGGTACGTTGATCCGCACGACCCAAGGGGAAATCCCGGTCGAAGACCTTTGCCCCGGTGACCGGATCGTACAGGCCGACGGGCTGCACGCCCCGCTTCTCTGGGTTGGATCAAGCAAGTTCGTCCCTGCGGATATCGGCCATCGCACGCCGCTTGTACGGGTCATGGCGGACAGTCTGGGGCTGGCGCGCCCCTCTGGTTTCCTGACCTTCGGTCCCGCTGCGCGCATCCTGCATACGCCACAAAGTCTTCGCGGCGCAGAGCAGACGCGCAAGGTCTTTACCCTGATGCGAGATCTGGTGGACGGGGTGAATATCATCGAAATTCAGCCTCCGACGCCGGTACGGCTGTATCACTTGGGTCTTGCCCGTCATGCCGCGATCAGCGTCAGCGGTCTGGAGATGGAGACATTTCACCCCGGCCCGTCGACAATCGCAGCCCTGCCGCTGCATCAACGTGACGCGTTTTTATCAATGTTTCCGCATATCAGTGGTGCCAAAGATTTTGGCCCGCTGTGTCACCCCCGCGCGTCAGAACGGTCAGACCCGATCTACGCTGCGCAATAGCCCTTAGGGTTCGCTTTTCAGACGGCTTTCCAGCACATCAAAAGGCACGCCCGGTTCATCTTTGGCCGGGCGGATCACAAGGCTGGTTTTGACGCTTTCCACATTGGGCGTCGTCAGCAATTGTCCGGTCAGAAAGCTCTGGAAGCTGGACAGATCGGGGGCGACGCATTTCAGCAGGAAATCCACCTCGCCGTTGAGCATGTGACATTCGCGGACCAGCGGCCAGTTGCGGCACTTCTCTTCAAAGGCGGTGAGGTCGGATTCAGCCTGGCTGGCCAGACCGACCATCGCGAAGACCTGTACCTCGAACCCCAGCTCACGCGCGTTAACATTCGCGTGGTAGCCGCGGATATATCCGCTTTCCTCAAGGGTCCGGACCCGGCGCAGGCACGGCGGCGCAGAGATGCCTACACGTTTGGCCAACTCAACGTTGGTCATGCGCCCGTCCGCCTGCAATTCGGCTAAAATTTTCCGATCAATCGGATCAAGCCGCGTCCCTGCCATAATACCCCCATAGGATTTTCAATTGTTATAGCACCAACATCGTTGGACGCAATAATCTTTCGCCGGTGCGCAATGTTCTGAATTCAAGCAAAAATCAACCGCATTTTCGATGACGGCGATCTTTGCAGGGCGGATATGCAAACTTGGGGTTTAAGGCAACCCGAGGGGCGTCTATATCGGTTGGAACGCAACAAATTATACATTCTGGGGTTCTTTATCATGGCCGAAACTCGCGAAACCAAGCTTTTGATCATCGGCTCCGGCCCTGCCGGATATACTGCCGGTGTCTATGCCAGCCGCGCGATGCTGAACCCGATCCTTGTACAAGGCATCGAACCGGGCGGGCAGTTGACCACCACGACCGAGGTTGAAAACTGGCCCGGCGACAGCGAGGTCCAGGGCCCCGATCTGATGATCCGTATGCAAGACCACGCCAAGGCGATGGGGACCGAGATCATCGGCGACATCATCACCGATCTGGACCTGTCCAGCCGCCCCTTCCACGCCAAGGGCGACAGCGGCACGACCTATGTGGCCGACGCCGTGATCCTTGCAACAGGCGCACGGGCAAAATGGCTGGGGCTTGAGACCGAAGAGAAGTTCAAAGGCTTCGGCGTTTCGGCCTGTGCCACCTGCGACGGCTTCTTCTATCGCAATCAGGAAATCGTGGTCATCGGGGGTGGCAACACCGCCGTGGAAGAAGCGCTGTTCCTGACCAACTTTGCCTCCAAGGTCACCTTGATCCACCGCCGGGACGAGCTGCGCGCCGAGAAGATCCTGATCGACCGGCTGATGAAAAATCCAAAGATCGAACCGCTGTGGTTCCACCAACTGGATGAAGTCTATGGGACCGATGCGCCGCTTGGTGTCGAAGGGGTCAAGGTCAAGCATGTCGAAACCGGCGAGATCACCGATATTCCGTGCAAAGGTGTCTTCGTCGCCATCGGCCACGCGCCCGCGAATGAATTGGTCAAGGATACGCTGGAAACGCATATGGGCGGCTATGTCGTCACCAAGCCGGACAGCACCGAAACCTCTGTCCCCGGTGTATTCGCGGCAGGCGACCTGACCGACCACAAATACCGTCAGGCCGTGACCAGCGCCGGCATGGGCTGCATGGCCGCGCTAGAGGCTGAACGATTCCTTGCAGAAGTTGGCGATGACGAAGGCAAAGACACATCGCTGCCGCTTGGCTATGGAGCCGAGGTAAAAGACGACGCATAACGTTCGCCTAGGATGGCATTTGCTGGGATAAGATTGCCTTTTCCCAGCAAAAAACACGTCGCTGTCCGTAATTCGCCGCAAAGCGGCTACAAAGGTTGCCTAGCCCAATCGGTGCGGTCTATCAGCCCGAATATTCGAATTTGAACCTAAAATATTGCGAGACGCCCATGCAAACGCCCAACCTTGCTCCGATCCCTGAACTCTATGTCTCTTACGACTCGGCGCAGAAGCTGAAGGTGGAAGCTGGCGATCTGGTCAGCCATGACCTGACGCCGCGCCAGATCTGCGATCTAGAGCTGCTGATGAACGGTGGCTTCAACCCTCTTAAGGGTTTCTTGACCGAAGAAGACTATGACGGTGTTGTCGAAAACATGCGTCTGGCGGATGGGTCGCTGTGGCCGATGCCGATCAACCTTGATGTGTCCGAGAAGTTTGCCGAAGGGCTCGAGATCGGGCAGGATATTGCGTTGCGCGATCAGGAAGGCGTGATTTTGGCGGTTATGACCGTCACCGACCGTTGGGTCCCGAACAAGGCCCGCGAAGCAGAGAAAGTCTTTGGCGCGGATGACAGCGCGCATCCGGCGGTGAACTATCTGCATAACACCGCGGGCAACGTCTATCTGGGCGGCCCTGTGACTGGCATCCAGCAGCCCGTCCACTATGATTTCAAGGCGCGTCGCGACACGCCGAACGAGCTGCGTGCCTATTTCCGCAAGATGGGGTGGCGCAAGGTTGTGGCCTTCCAGACCCGCAACCCCCTGCACCGCGCGCACCAGGAACTGACCTTCCGCGCCGCGCGTGAAGCGCAGGCGAACCTGCTGATCCACCCCGTTGTCGGCCTGACCAAGCCCGGCGATGTAGACCACTTTACCCGCGTGCGCTGCTACGAGGCGGTGCTGAACAAATACCCCGCCGCCACCACCGCGATGAGCCTGCTGAACCTTGCCATGCGCATGGCCGGCCCCCGCGAGGCGGTGTGGCACGGTCTGATCCGCAAGAACCACGGCTGCACCCATTTCATCGTGGGCCGCGACCACGCGGGCCCCGGCAAGAACTCTGCCGGTGATGATTTCTATGGCCCTTATGACGCGCAGGATCTGTTCCGCGCCCATGAGGAAGAAATGGGCATCGAAATGGTCGATTTCAAACACATGGTTTGGGTGGCCGAGCGCGCGCAATACGAGGCGATTGACGAGATCGAAGACAAGGATGACATCACCATCCTCAACATCTCGGGCACCGAGTTGCGTCGCCGTCTGCAGGAAGGGCTGGAAATCCCCGAATGGTTCTCCTTCCCCGAGGTGGTTGAAGAGCTGCGCCGCACCAAGCCGCCGCGCAACAAGCAGGGCTTTACCGTCTTCTTCACCGGTTTCTCAGGCTCGGGGAAATCGACAATCGCCAATGCTTTGATGGTTAAACTGATGGAGATGGGCGGCCGTCCCGTCACGCTGCTGGATGGGGACATCGTTCGCAAGAATCTGTCGTCGGAATTGGGCTTTAGCAAAGAGCACCGCGATCTGAACATCCGCCGCATCGGCTATGTCGCCTCCGAGATCACCAAGAACGGCGGCATCGCCATCTGCGCGCCGATCGCGCCTTACGCCACCACCCGCCGCGCCGTGCGCGAAGACGTGGAAAGCTTTGGTGCCTTCGTCGAGGTGCATGTCGCCACCTCCATCGAGGAATGCGAACGCCGCGACCGCAAGGGTCTGTACAAGTTGGCGCGTGAGGGTAAGATCAAGGAATTCACAGGGATCTCAGACCCCTATGACGTTCCCGAAACCCCCGAACTGCGCGTCGAGACAGAGAACGTCGACGTCGACAACTGCGCCCATCAGGTGCTGCTCAAGCTGGAAAGCATGGGGCTGATCAAGGGGTAACCCTTTCGCCAAGTCAAATACAGAAAGGCCAGCCTTCATAGGCTGGCCTTTTTCATGCGTGTTGTTGGACGTCGTGCAAAAAAAGGGCCGCAAAATCGCGACCCTTTTTGTTTAATTTTCGATGTTAGGACTTAATGCACCATCACAGGCGCATAGTCATGATCGCGCGCGAGGCTAAAGGCGAGCTTGCGGTCACCGACCAGCGCCAGCTGCTGCCCTTCGGCGTCATGCACGGCGTATAGCTGTTTTAGCCCTTCCGCCTGCTCGCGCACTTCGAGGGGAAGGTCGGACACGGCAATCATCTTGACGTAGACGGTACGGTCCTGAACATGCGTTTCTTCGTTATGCATTTTATTCCCCTTTTCTGATCTTGATGGTCTGAACGACCTTTTCGGGCTTCGCGCGGGTGAGATCGACGTGTAGCAGGCCGTTTTCAATCAGCGCTTCGCCAACGTCTACACCGTCGGCCAGTACGAAGGATCGTTGGAACTGGCGTGCGGCGATCCCGCGGTGCAAAAAGATTCGGTCTTCTTGCGTGTCGACCTGACGGCCACGGATCACAAGCTGTCTATCCTCAACGGTTATAGAGAGATCTTGTTCCGCAAAACCTGCAACCGCAAGCGTAATGCGGTAGCTATAGTCCGACGTTTGTTCAATGTTGAACGGTGGATAGCCTTCGTTTCCGGCCTTCGCCGTACGTTCCATCACCCGTTCCAACTGCTCGAAACCCAGCATATGCGGGTAGGAAGCCAGCGTTAATTTCGTCATAAGACACGTCCTTTAAGATAAGCGACAGTCAGTCATCCGGCCCCGTATTCGGCGACCTGCATCAAATATGGGGGCCATGGGGGCAGGACGCAAGGGCTATGCCTTTGAATTGCAACCGCCTATATTCGCAGGCCTAGATATAGCAAGAATCAGCCAAACCTATGAATCCTCCCTCCGACCTGTCGATGAAGAATGACGATGTCCTGCGTGTCGAGCTTGAGGTGTTTCGCCGCGAGCATCGCGATCTGGACGATGCCATTCAGGCGCTGGTCGACAAGGGGACGGGCGATCAACTGACGCTGCAGCGGCTGAAAAAACGCAAGCTGCGCCTGAAAGACCTGATTGCCCAGATCGAAGACCGGCTTACCCCCGATATTACCGCCTGACAGCGCCCGCCAGCGGATTGCCACGCGGGCGATCATGGCTATAGTGCGCGCTTCTTATACGCTCTAGCAAAGGCCCTTTTTCATGGAAAATCCACCTGTCGGCATCATCATGGGCTCGCAGTCCGATTGGGCCACGATGCGCGAGGCAGCGACGCTGCTGGATGAACTTGGTATCGCTTACGAGGCCAAGATCGTATCGGCACACCGCACCCCCGACCGGTTGTGGAGCTATGGGAAAACCGCCGCCGACCGTGGCCTGCAGGTGATCATCGCCGGTGCGGGCGGTGCTGCGCATTTGCCCGGCATGATGGCGTCCAAGACCCGCGTGCCGGTGATCGGCGTGCCAGTGCAAACCAAGGCGCTGTCGGGTGTGGATTCGCTTTATTCTATCGTGCAGATGCCCCGCGGCTTTCCGGTCGCGACGATGGCGATCGGTGCAGCAGGTGCCGCGAATGCCGCGTTGATGGCGGCGGGCATTCTGGCCCTCCAAGACCCTGCCCTTGCCGCCCGTCTTGACGCTTGGCGCGATGCGCTCAGCGCCTCCATCCCAGAGGAGCCTTCGGATGACTGAAGCATTGAAGACAGGGGCCACCATCGGGATTTTGGGCGGCGGGCAATTGGGGCGCATGCTGTCCGTTGCCGCCGCACGTCTGGGGTTTCGCACGCATATCTTTGAACCCGGTGCCAACCCGCCTGCAGGTGATGTCGCCCATGCGCTGACCACCGCTGGCTATGATGACGTCGACGCGCTGACCGCCTTTGCCAAATCGGTTGATATCGTCACCTTCGAGTTTGAAAACATCCCGACAGATGCGCTGGATGTGATCGAAAACATCACCCCCATCCGTCCCAACCGCGAGGCGCTGCGCACCAGTCAGGACCGTCTGGTGGAGAAACAGTTCCTCGAAGGTTTGGGCCTGACTGTCGCCCCTTTTGCCGATATCGCCAATGCCGCCGATCTGGAGGCCGCAATGACGACCATCGGCGCGCCGTCGATCCTGAAAACCCGTCGCTTCGGCTATGACGGAAAGGGGCAGTCGCGCCTGCGCAGCGCGGATGATGCGGCGGGGGCCTTGGCAGATATGGCTGGCAATCCTGCGGTGCTGGAAGGCTTTGTGAACTTCACCGCCGAAGTGTCCGTGATCGCCGCGCGCAGCCCCTCGGGCGAGGTTGCCTGTTTCGATCCCGGTGAGAATGTGCACCGCGATGGCATCCTGCACACCACCACCGTCCCTGCCCGGCTAAGCGCCGCACAGCGCATGGATGCGGTCCTGCTGGCCGCCAATATCCTGAATGCACTGGATTATGTCGGCGTACTGGGGGTCGAGCTTTTCGTCACGCCGCAAGGTTTCATCGTGAACGAGATCGCGCCACGGGTGCATAACTCGGGCCATTGGACGCAGAACGGCTGTGCGGTGGACCAGTTCGAACAGCACATCCGTGCCGTGGCGGGATGGCCCTTGGGCGACGGCAGCCGCTATGCAGATGTGGTGATGGAGAACTTGATCGGCGACGATATGGACCGCGTGCCCGAGCTGGCGAAACAGCGCGACACGGCGCTGCATCTGTATGGCAAGGCCGACGTCAAACCGGGCCGTAAGATGGGCCATGTGAACATCGTCAAACGGCCCAGCTAGGGCACTATCCGCGCGGGCCTAGCGAAGGAACCGCGCGGCAATATCACCGGAAATATAGCTGACGCGCCCGCCCGACATCGTCAGGGCCACACGGCGCGTCTGCGCGTCGAGCACTAGTAGATCAGCCCGCTTTCCGGTGGCGATCACGCCCCGATCCGACAGCCCCAACACCGCCGCGGGCCCTGCCGACACCAAGTGCCACGCCTGCGCCAAGGGCAATACGCCACGATCCGCCAGCATGAAGGCCGCGCGCCGTGGCGACGGGTAATGGTAGTCAGAGGCAAGCGCCCCGCCGATCCCCATCGAAATCAGGTCAAGCGCGGAAACATTGCCGTTGTGCGACCCGCCGCGCACCACATTGGGCGACCCCAGCACCACATGGTCCCCCGCCGCCGCTGCGGCTTCGGCTGCCTCCTGCGTCTCGGGGAACTCGGCGACGCGCACGCCACGCTTGCGCCATAGGGCGCGCCCTTCGGCGGTGGTGTCATCATGGCTGCCCATCTGGATGCCCCGCGCCGCCAGCACCTTGCACAGCCAGTCCAGCGCGCCGGGGACATCCGCGCTTTGGGCGTGCAGGTCTTGCATCATCCGCAGATGGTCGTCCGGATTGCGCCCTGCCTTCAGCGCTTGCCCTACCATGCGTTTGGGCACCTGCCCCTTCGCCAGCCGGTCGTGCGGCAGATGGTCGTTGAACACGACATAGGACAGCCCCCAGTCCTGCATGCGCTGCGGCAGATCGGCGTAAAGGTCCAGCAGATGCGTCTCGAGCCGGAGCTGTCCGCGCAGGTCCGTAACCAACGTATCCGACACCTGCAGGATCGCGCCAAAGACCTGTTCGGCAAATTCATAGCCGCGCAAGCCGCCTTCCCAGCTGATGAACTGCGCCAGCACGGCGGTGGTGATGCCATTGGCGGCCAGCTCTGCCTCGGCGGCGACCAGACCCTCTTGCATGGTTTTCATCGCACCGCGGCGGGGGGCGAGGTGCCGTTCGAACCCGTCCCCATGGACATCGACGATCCCCGGCACGATCATGTAACCATCAAGATCAACGCGCGTGGTTTGCGCCACATCGGTAATCAACCCCTGCGCAACCGCCAGCGGGCGGGGTTCAAGCGCATCCGCGCCCAAGACGTGCGCCCCCGTAAATTCAACGTTCAGCATCGTTAGCCTTTTGTCCCGGCAAGCAGGCCCCATCGGGGCAGCCGATTGAATCCAGCACCGCGTCCACGAACCCCAGCGACCGGTCGAATTTCCCTGTGTCCAGATAGGTCATCGTCTGCGCAATCACCGTCGGGTTCATCATCATGAACGTATGCGTCACCGGCAGCATCAAAAAATCTCGCATCCCGTCGACCCGCGCGGATTGGACGGACACTTTGCCATCATCGCGCCCCGGCAGCAGCGACGAAAAATAGGGGTTCAGCGATTGCGTCCCCGCGATCACACCCAGATCAAAGGTAACCGGAGGCAACCGCAGGGGAAGAGAGTTTTCACCCGTCCCCATCTGCGCCCCTGCGGGACCGTTCATCCAGTCAAAGGCGGCAAGATCACCCAGCGTGTCCACGACCTCGCTGCCGTGATTGGGCGGGGCCAGCATGACGACGCGGCCGATACGCGCATCGCCCGTTTCGGCAACCCATTGCCGCAGAAGGATACCGCCCATGGAATGGGTCACAAAATCCACCTTTTGCGTCCCGCAGGCCGCAACTGCGTCGGGCAAGGTGCGGCGGGTCAGCTCTTCGACGGGGGCGGTGGTTGACGGGTAGCCGGGGCGCACCACGGTGTAGCCCTCGGTCTCGAGCGCGGCCTCCATCACGGCAAAGGAGGTCTCTGTTCGGGCGAGCCCGTGCAACAGCACCACGCAGCGCCCGTTTCCGGCGGTGGAAAGCGACGCTTGCGCCTGTGCCATGCCCGACAGCACGCCTAGCGAGAAAGTGATTGTGACCAGTGTTTTCATAGCTAGGGTCAAATAGACTGAAAACGCCGCATGTGAAATGCTTTGACGCATGCGCCGCGAGATTGAGGGTAAGATGGCGGAAAATAGCCCGCGTTTGGCAGTTCGTGCCGTGTTGGTCCATGAAGGCCGCTTGCTGCTGGTCAACGGCTATCCCGATGGCAAAAGCGACCTGATGTGCGCGCCCGGTGGCGGGGTAGAACGCGGCAGCGCCCTGCCCGACAATCTGGTCCGCGAGGTTTTCGAGGAAACCGGCCTGCAGATCGCCGTGGGGGTGCCCTGCTTGGTGAATGAATTCCACGACCCCGCGGGGGATTTCCATCAGGTGGATATATACTTTCGCTGCACGGTGACCGGCTCTGCCGATGTGGACCCCGCGTGGCAGGACGCCGAAAGGATCGTGACCGACCGCCGCTGGGTCACCCCCGACGAGATGCGCGGTCTGCGGGTCAAGCCGGACAGTCTGGCGCAGGTCGCCTTTGGCAACGACCCGATCAGCTACGACCCGCTGGAGCCGATCGTGCGCTGACCGCCAGCCCGATCCCGCCAAGCACCAACGCGGTGGCAATGATCACCTTTGCGCCCAAAGGCTCTGCCAGCAAAAGCGCACCGGCAAGGATCGCGATGACCGGCACTGACAGTTGCACCACCGCCGCCGTCGCCTGCGCCAGCCTTGGCAGCACCGCATACCACAGCGCGTATCCGAGGCCCGAGGTGACGGCCCCGCAGACCACGCCAAGAGCAATGCCCGTGGGGGTATAGAATGTCGGCTGCACCAGAAGCAGGATAGCGACCAAGGGCGTACAGATCACGAAGTTCCCCGCGCTGCCTGCCAGCGGGTCGGAGGCACCTCGGCCAATGATCGTATAGGCGGCCCAGCCGAGCCCTGCGGCGATCATCAATACGGCTCCCAATGGGTCAACCGCCACGCCTTGCGATGGCCAGAGCACCAGCACCAATCCGGCAAAGGCCACCCCCGCCCCTAACAGCTTGCGCGGTGTCGGTGACACGCCGAACAGCGCACCATGTGCGAACATCGCGATCTGAACCACACCGAACAGGATCAACGCGCCCAAGCCTGCGTCCAGCGTGAGATAGGCGAGCGAGAAACCGATGATATAGATTGCCAGCGTGACCGCCCCCAGCCCCTGTTGACGTCGCAGCAAGGGCATCCGCCCGCCGCGCAGCACGACCAGCAGCGCCAAGAGCACCGCCCCTGACAACACCCGCACAACGGCAAATCCGGTGGGGTCAATATGCCCGCCCGCGATGGCAAAGCGGGTCAGGACAGAGTTGGCCGCGAAGGCGACCATCACAAGGGCGGTGAGGAAGAAAATACGCATGGCGACTGCTTAGGCTACCGACGCGCGACGTACCACGAAAAAGGGGCGCATCTGGTGATGCGCCCCTTCATTCTGTCAGCACAAGGGCGTAATCGCCCCCGCGGCGTGATTTACATCATGCCGCCCATGCCGCCCATGCCGCCCATGTCGGGCATGCCGCCGGCTGCGCCGCCGTCTTTCGACGGCTTGTCGGCAACCATGGCTTCGGTTGTGATCAGCAGACCAGCAACGGATGCCGCGTCTTGCAGCGCTGTACGCACAACTTTGGCAGGGTCGATAACACCGAATTTGAACATGTCGCCATATTCTTCGGTCTGAGCGTTGAAGCCGAACTTCAGGTCGTCGCTTTCGCGGATTTTGCCGGCCACTACGGAACCGTCAACACCAGCGTTTTCAGCGATCTGACGCAGAGGCGCTTCGAGCGCTTTGCGGACGATGCCGATACCAACGTTCTGGTCTGCGTTGTCGCCTGTCAGCCCTTCGAGCTTTTTGCCCGCTTGGACCAGTGCAACACCACCACCAACAACGATACCTTCTTGAACAGCGGCACGTGTCGCGTTCAGGGCATCATCAACGCGGTCTTTGCGCTCTTTGACTTCAACTTCGGACATGCCGCCAACGCGGATCACGGCAACACCGCCTGCCAGTTTGGCAACGCGTTCTTGCAGCTTTTCTTTGTCGTAGTCGGATGTGGTTTCTTCGATCTGGTTACGGATCTGAGCAACGCGTGCTTCGATCTCTGCCTTCTCGCCAGCGCCGTCAACGATTGTTGTTTCGTCTTTGGTGATGGTGACTTTCTTTGCCGAACCCAGCATGTCCATTGTAACGGACTCGAGCTTCATGCCCAGATCTTCGGAGATCACTTGACCACCTGTCAGGATCGCAAGGTCTTGCAGCATGGCTTTGCGGCGATCGCCGAAACCAGGTGCTTTGACCGCTGCGATTTTCAGGCCGCCGCGCAGTTTGTTGACAACCAGAGTTGCCAGCGCTTCGCCTTCAACATCTTCGGAGATGATCAGCAGTGGTTTTTGCGACTGGATCACTTGCTCAAGCAGGGGAACCATTGGCTGCAGCGAGGACAGTTTTTTCTCGTGCAGCAGGATGATCGCGTCTTCCAGCTCGACAGTCATCTTGTCGGAGTTGGTGACGAAGTAAGGGGACAGGTAACCGCGGTCAAACTGCATGCCTTCAACAACATCGGTCTCTGTTTCCAGACCTTTGTTCTCTTCGACGGTGATCACACCTTCGTTGCCGACTTTCTGCATCGCGTCCGCGATCTGACGGCCGATTTCTTTCTCGCCGTTTGCAGAGATGGTGCCGACTTGGGCAACTTCGTCGCTGTCGTTGACAGGGCGCGCTGCTGCTTTGATCGCTTCGACGACAGTGGTGGTCGCCATGTCGATGCCGCGCTTCAGGTCCATCGGGTTCATGCCAGCGGCAACCGATTTCATGCCTTCTTTAACGATGGCTTGAGCCAGAACGGTTGCGGTTGTTGTACCGTCACCCGCTTCGTCGTTGGTCCGGGAAGCAACTTCCTTGACCATCTGTGCGCCCATGTTTTCGAACTTGTCTTCCAGTTCGATTTCTTTCGCTACGGATACACCGTCTTTGGTGATGCGAGGCGCGCCAAAGGATTTGTCCAGCACAACGTTACGGCCTTTGGGGCCCAGTGTGACTTTGACGGCATCGGCAAGGATGTTCACACCCTTAAGCATCTTGTTACGGGCGTCGGTCCCGAATTTTACGTCCTTAGCAGACATAGTGTCTCTCCTAAAATCTTGGGTTGATGTCAGCGTATCTTGGGTGAGGCGCTAGGCCCCGGTCTGCCTGAGCTCAGGACAGGATCCCCATGATGTCGCTTTCTTTCATCATCAGCAGTTCTTCGCCGTCCAGGGTGACTTCTGTGCCGGACCATTTGCCGAACAGAACCTTGTCGCCGGCTTTTACAGCCATTGCGATAAGCTCACCGCTGTCCTTGCGCGCGCCTTCGCCACAAGAAACAACTTCACCCTCGGAGGGTTTTTCTTTTGCGGAATCAGGGATGATCAAGCCACCCTTGGTTTTTTCTTCGCTTTCGGTGCGGCGCACCAGCACACGGTCATGCAGCGGTTTAAATGCCATCTTTCAGCTCCTTAAGGCTCAAAGTTATTCTCCCAAGCCGCCCCTCCGGTCGAGGGGTGCAGCCATTAGCACTCAGCCCTGCCGAGTGCTAACGAGGGATAGCTAAGGATGTGCACGGCCCTAGTCAACCACGGTAATTTGAAAAATTTTAGCCAACTTGCCCCGTGGCCCGCGCAGGCTAGTCCGACCCAAGCACCCGCCCCGCGGCGGAAACGGCTTCGGCACCTGTCGGGGTCAGGCCGTATATGCCTGTCTCGATCTTTTCAAACCATCCGTAGTGATTGTCGCGCATCATGGCGGTTGCCCGCTGAACCTGGGTTTCGCGCGCGACATGGGCACCTTTGCTCGCCCCTGCCTCGAACAGATACATCGCGAGCTTCAGCGCATCCTGCCGATAGGCCGTGACCAGCCCTGCCCGCGTCTGCCCGCCGTCATTCGGGTCACCCTGACGCCGTGCGAATTCGCGCAGCAGCCGCGCCTGCCGCTTGGCGTTTTTGCGCGGCGCATAGGGGCCCGGATCGCAATGCACCTCGACCAGACCATCCTTCAGCCGCACGGTGATCAACCCCAACCCCAAACGCCGCGCGAGTGCCGTGTTATCCTTGACCGCCTTGGCAAAACGTTTGCCCGGCTGACGGGCGACCGCCAGATAGACATCATCGCTGACCGACAGACGCGCGATACATTGATGAAACAGCGCGAGGCTAAAGCCCAGCTTCAGCTCGACCACCACCGGCGGCTCTGCCCCGCGAACAGCCACGACATCGGCAGCCCCCACCTCTGACTTCACGACATAGCCCTGATCCTCGAGAAAGGATTTGATCGGCGGGTAAAGGTCGGTTTCGCGCGGGTTTGTCATGGGTGCAGTGCTACCAGCTTTGCCCCGCTGCTGAGAACCCCAAAGCCGCGGCTATCAGGCAGGTGGTGACAACTGCGCCAACCAACCATATAAGGCGCGCAAATCAACACTCTCCCACTGCAGGACATTCCTATGACAACGCTTGTTTTTGGCCATAAATCCCCCGACACAGACAGCACCGGCAGCCCGATCATCTGGGCATGGTACCTGAATGAAATCAAAGGCGTCGACGCCGCCCCCGCCCTGCTGGGCGAGCCCAACACCGAAGCGCTGTTCATGCTGGACCACTGGAAGCTGGACAAACCGCAGATCATCGACGACGTGCAAGCCGACCAGCCTGTTGTGATCGTTGATACCAATAACCCAGCCGAGCTGCCCGCCAGCATCAATGACGCGGACATCACCGCCATCATCGACCACCACCGTCTGGTGGGTGGGCTTGAAACCAAAGGCCCCGTCAACATCGTGATGGAGACACTCGCCTGCACCGCGACGATCATGTACAAGATGATCGGTGATGACATGGCGCAGATGCCCGCCAATATCAAAGGCGCGATGCTGACCTGCATCCTGTCCGACACGCTGGAATTCCGCAGCCCGACCACAACGCAAGAAGACACCGCCATCGCCCACGCGCTGGCCAAGGATCTGGGTGTCGACATCGCTGAATACGCGGCGCAGATGTTTGCGGCGAAGTCCGACGTCTCGTCCTTCTCCGAGGCAGAGCTGCTGCGCATGGATTCGAAAGAATACGAAGTCGACGGCAAGAAATTCCGCGTCTCCGTTCTGGAAACCACATCGCCCGCAGCCGTGCTGAACCGTAAAGACGCGCTGATGGCCGCAATGCCCGGCGTTGCCACAGAAGACGGGGCCGATCAGGTATTGCTTTTCGTAGTCGACATCCTGAACGAAGAAGCCACCATGCTGATCCCCAACGACTTTACCAAGTCTGTGGCTGAGAAAAGCTTTGGCGCGACCGTCACCGGTGACAGCGTTGTCCTGCCCGGTGTGATGAGCCGTAAAAAGCAGATCATCCCGAACATCAAAGTCTAAACGGACCTATCTGGCTCCCTGCTTGGCGGGGGCACAAACGCAAAAGCCCCCCTGAGATCAGGGGGGCTTTTGTCATTTCAGCGCCGCGCCGAAGCGCGAGGGGCTTATACCTTCAAAGGGGTATCGCCGCGTTCCCATGCCAGCGGCTTGAACACGTCGTCGACGGGCGTCTGCGCGACGTGGTTCACGTAGTTGGAGATGGTTTTCTGCGCCATCCCAAGGATCACATCCAGCACCGCGCGGTGGCCATAGCCCGCGTCGAAGAACGCTTTCATCTGATCGTCAGACACGTTGCCGCGCTGGCGGAACATCTGGACGGTAAAGGTGCGCAGCGCTTCCAGCTTGGGTGTCGGCAGCGCGGTTTCGTTGCGTAGCGCGTCGGAGATTTCGTCCGATACCTTCATCATCTTGGCGATACCTGTGTGCGCGGGGACGCAGTAGTGGCATTCGTTCTCGACGTTGATCGCCTGCCAGACCACTGTCAGCTCTTCCGCATCAAAATCGGTTTCGGTGAACAGCTTGTGCAGCACCTGATAGCCTTCGTAAGCCTGTGGGCTTTCGGCCAGAACCTTGTGCAAACCGGGCAGACGGCCAAAGGCTTTTTGCGACTGCTCAAGCAGCGGCTTGGAGGCTTCGGGTGCGGTATCAAGATCGTGAGAGGGGAAGGACATGGAAAAGCTCCTGTAAATGTTTCGCTAAAGTACATTTAGGGTTTATTGAGCGATCACTCAAGTATATAATTGAGCAATCATTCAAGAAAAGGCGATCCCATGCCCCGCAAACCCAGCTATGACCGTGAAGATCTGATCGAACGCGCCCGCGATCTGTTCTGGCAACGCGGTTGGGCGGGCACGTCGCTGAAGGACCTGGAGGCGAGCCTCAAGATGAAGCCGGGCAGCTTCTATGCAGCGTTCGGGTCAAAGGATGCGCTGTTCGAACTGGCGCTGGATCGCTACGCCGCTGACGGGGCAGAGCGGATGAAGACGCTTGCCCGTAACGAAGGCCCCCTGCCCGCGCTACAAAAATTTCCCCGCATGGTGATTTCGAATGACACCGCACCGGCCAAAGCCTGCATGCTCTCGAAAACCCTGCTTGAACTGCAAGCCCACCGTCATCCGCTGGCGCAAAAGGCAAACGCCCATCTGCTGAAGATGGAGCAGATGTTCGCAGAGCTGTTTTCCCAAGCCCAAGCCGCCGGTGACATCAGCACCGAACACGATCCGCGCAGTCTGGCGCGGCGCTACCAGTCCGATGTGCTGGGGCTGCGCGTCTCGGCGGAACGTGAGGGGGTGGATGCCGCCGCCATCGCGGGCGAAATCGCGGACGGGTTGGCGCGGCTCTGACACGCATCACGGCGCGGGCCTGTTGCGCTGCCCAGTTGCCCCGCGGGGGGATGTGTGCTTTCTGCGGTGCAAAGCTCTTGCAGATTGGAAAGCGGCCCATGACCCAGATTATCAATAACCTTTTCGAAATCTCTGACCGCTATGACGCCTTGTTCGTGGACCTTTGGGGCTGCGTTCACGACGGGGTCAAGGCGCTGCCGGATGCGGTCACCGCGCTGCAAGCCTATCGCAACGGCGGCGGCAAGGTCGTGCTTGTCACAAACTCCCCCCGCCCCCGCGCCGGCGTGATCAAACAACTGGCACATTTCGGCGTACCGGATGATGCGTGGGACGATATTGCCACCTCGGGCGATTCTGCGCGCACGGCGATGTATCGCGGCATGGTGGGCACGCAGGTCTGGCACCTTGGCCCGCCCACGGACAAGCACTTCTTTGATCCCAGCGACGTGCTTGATGATCCTGTCGATATCCAGCGGGTTGATCTGGAAAACGCCGAGGGCATCGTTTGCACCGGCCCTTTCGATCCGTCCGAAGACCCCTCCGTGCTGCGCCCGCAACTGCTTTATGCCAAGCAAAAGGGGCTCAAGCTGCTTTGCGCGAACCCCGATATCGTGGTGGACCGTGGCGATGTGCGCGAATGGTGCGCCGGTGCTGTCGCGGCGCTTTATACCGAGATGGGTGGGGAAAGCCTGTATTTCGGAAAGCCGCACCCACCGATTTATGATCTGGCCCGCCGCAAGCTCTACGCATTGGACAAGGACATCACCGACAATGGCGTTCTCGCCATCGGCGACGGCATCCATACCGATGTCAAAGGGGCCATGGGCGAGGATATCGATTCGCTTTTCATCTCTGGCGGTCTGGCCGCGCGGGAAACTCAAACGCAGACCCAGCCCGATCCCGAGGCGCTAATCCGTTATTTGGAAAAGGAAACATCGGCTCCGACCTACACAATTGGGCACCTACGCTGACCTACTTTTTCCTTGCGTTTCTGCGCCTGCAAAGTAATTAAGTTTCACACTGGATAAAACTGGCGTCACTTTATTACTGAAAGGGCTGGCATGTTGGATAATCTGCCCCGTGGAACGATCTGTATTGAAGATATCGAAATCGGCATGACGCGCTATCTGCGCAAGGTCATCACCGACGAAGACATCGAGATGTTCGCGCAAGTGTCCACTGATCGCAATCCGGTACATCTGGACGACGCCTATGCGCAGGACACCATCTTTGAAGGGCGGATCGCCCACGGCATGCTGACTGCGGGCCTCATCTCTGCCGTGATCGGAGAGCAGTTGCCGGGGCATGGCACCGTCTACATGGCGCAGTCGCTCAAGTTTCTGGCCCCCGTGCGCCCCGGCGATCTGGTCTATGCCGAGGTGAAGGTTACCAATATCGAATTCGACAAGCGCCGTGTGAAACTGGATTGCCACTGTGCGATTGACGGCAAAAAGGTCCTGATTGGCGAAGCAACCGTTCTGGCCCCGTCGCGCAAGTTCGACTGACGATAGCCCTCCCGCCAGCGCCCGTCCCGGGACGCTGCGGTTTTTCGGCACCGTGACCCGCCCCGCTGCTTGTCAGCACCGGCAGAGGGGGCTACCACCAAGCGCATGGAAATCATTCGCGACTATCAATTTGTATCCGCTTCCGATCAGGGGGCGACCGCCGCTATTGGCAATTTCGACGGGGTGCATCTGGGGCATCGGTCGGTCATCGATATGGCCCGCGCCGCCCTGCCCGACGCGCCCTTGGGCGTGGTCACATTCGAGCCACACCCCCGCGAATATTTCGCCCCCGACGCCCCGCCCTTCCGCCTGATGGGCGCAGAGGCGCGCGCGCACCAGTTGCAAAAGATCGGCGTCGACAAGCTGTATGAGCTGGGGTTCGATGCCGCTCTATCCGGCCTCAGCCCCCGCGCCTTTGCGCAGGAGGTGATCGTTGATGGTCTGGGCCTGCGCCATGTGGTCGTGGGTGCGGACTTCCGCTTTGGCAAGGCGCGCGCGGGCACCGCTGAACAGCTGCAGGCCTTCGGTGCCGAGATGGGGTTCGGCGTGACCATCGCGCCGCTGATGGCGAAGGGGCCTGATACCGTGTCCTCGACCGCGATCCGCAACGCGCTGACAGAGGCACGCCCCCGCGACGCCGCCGCGATGCTGGGCCATTGGCACCGCGTTGAAGGCCCGATCCTGCACGGTGAAAAGCGCGGGCGCGAACTGGGCTACCCGACGGCGAATATGTCGATCGACGGGCTGCACCCTCCAGCCTTTGGTGTCTATGCGGTGCTTGTCGATGTGCTTGAAGGGCCGCAGGCAGGGCGCTACCACGGCGTTGCCAGCCTTGGCGTGCGCCCGATGTTCGGCGAGAACAAGGCCAACCTCGAGACATTCATCTTCGACTTCAAAGGCGATCTCTACGGCAAGCATGTCTCTGTCGCGCTGGTCGACCACCTGCGCGGCGAGGAAAAATTTGACAGTCTTGACGCCCTGATCACCCAGATGGACGCCGACAGCGCACAGGCCCGCAGCATTCTGGCCGCGCTATGACCGATCCGATTGCCGCCAAAGGTCTTGCCAAACGGTTCTGGGAAAAGAAGCCGCTGACCAAGATGTCGCAAGACGAATGGGAAGCGCTGTGTGACGGTTGCGGAAAATGCTGCCTGAACAAGCTTGAAGACGAAGACACCGAAGAAGTCGCCCTGACCCGCGTGGCCTGCCGCCTGCTGGATGATGCGACCTGCCGGTGCAGCCACTACGAGAACCGGCACCAATTCGTGCCCGATTGCATCGTTCTGAAGCCCGAAAATCTGGATACCCACGCCTATTGGATGCCGCTCACCTGCGCCTATCGGCTGCTATGGCAGGGCAAGCCGCTGTATGACTGGCACCCGCTGATCAGCGGTGACCCTGATAGCGTGCATCGCGCGGGGATCTCGGTGCAGCATAATACCGTCTCGGAATTCGACACCCCGTTCGAGGAATGGGAAGACCACATTATCGAGGAGCCAACCTGATGTTTTTTGCCTCTGACAACGCGGGCCCTGTTCACCCCCAGATCATGAACCGTCTGGCACAGGCAAACACCGGACACGCGATGCCCTATGGCAACGACCCCATCATGGACGAAGTCCGCGACGCGATCCGCACCGCGTTCGAGGCACCGGAGGCCGCGGTCTATCTGGTCGCAACCGGCACCGCGGCCAATGCGCTCGCGCTGGCGTGCTACACCCAGCCATGGCAGACGATCTTTTGCTCCGTCACCTCACACATCCACGAAGACGAATGCAACGCGCCCGAGTTCTATGCCGGTGCAGCAAAGCTGACTGTGGTTGAAACCGACGACAAGATGACGCCCGAAGCCCTGACAAAGGCGATCGAGAAACACCCCGAGGGCAATGTACATGGCGCGCAGCGCGGGCCGGTGTCGATCACGCAGGTGACCGAACGGGGCTCGGTCCACTCGCTGGAAGAGCTGAACGCCCTTACCGCTGTTGCCAAAAGCTATGACCTGCCGGTGCATCTGGACGGGGCGCGCTTTGCCAATGCGCTGGTTGCCCTGGGCTGCACCCCGGCAGAGATGACGTGGAAAGCGGGTGTCGATGTCGTCAGCTTTGGCGGCACCAAGAACGGTTGCATGGGTGTCGAGGCGGTGATCTTCTTCGACCCCTCCAAGGCTTGGGAGTTCGAGCTGCGGCGCAAACGCGGGGCGCATCTGTTTTCCAAGCACCGGTTCCTGTCTGCGCAGATGGCGGGCTACATGCAGGATGATTTATGGAAAACGACCGCCGCCTTGGCCAATGACAACGCGCGCCACCTGGCCGACGGTTTGCGCACCGCAGGGGCAACGCTGCTACATAAACCCGACGCCAATATGATCTTTGCCAAATGGCCCCGCCGCATCCACCAGAAGCTGCATGATGCGGGGGCGAAATACTATGTCATGGATGGCCCGTTAGAGGGCGACGACCCGAATGAGCCCTTATCGGCGCGGCTGGTCTGTGACTGGTCGATCGGCACAGAGGCGATCGACCAGTTCCTATCGTATTTCTGAACGTTATACCGTTTCGAGAAAGCTGCGGATTTCAGCGGCGACGGCCTGCGGGTGCGTGATCGGGGCCATGTGCCCCGCCCCCTCGATCGCCTTGCGTGTCACGTTCGGCAAACGGCGGGCGATGGACGTGCTGATCGCATCTACCATATCCGCCGATGTGCCCCCGTCCATCAACAGCACCGGCATCGCGGCGCGGGCAAACTTGCCCGGTTCTAGCAATCCGGCATTGTCGTCCCGCAAAAACGGCTGGCTAGCGGGCACATAATGGATACGGTCAGCCATATACTGGCGCAGCTTTTCCGGAGTCTGTTCCCATCCGCTGCCGTCGCCCCAGCCGGTGTTGAAGATGCGCGCAGCCTCCATCCGGTCGCCCGCATCAAAAGCCGCATCGAACCCGTCGGAGTTGCGATCCGCGGCCGCGACCCGTTCCGGATCGTCAGCCAGAGCCGCCGCGAAATAGACCGGTTCGATCATCGTCAGGCTGCGCACCAGTTCGGGGTTCTCGATGGCAATTCGCAAGCCGATCGTCGCGCCAAAAGAATGGCCGATAATATCAATCGGTTCGGTCACCAGTTCCCGCACCAGATCGGTCGCCCGGGCATGGATATCCCCCAGCCCGTCCCAATCAGCGGATTTACCATGGGAGGGCAGATCGGGACAGAGCAATGTCAGCTCATCCGCCAACGCCTCGCCCACGCCGCGCCACGCGCCGGAATGGGCAAGCGTGCAGTGAACAGCCAGCGCGTGTCGTGGGCCATGCCCGAATTGCCGTGTATATAAACCTGAACTCACAGTTTACCTGCCACCACGAGGTCAAGGTCTTCAAGCCGGTCCTGGCCCCAGAACTTGTGGCTGTCGTCCAGAATATAGAATGGCGCGCCAAAGACGCCCTTTTCGACCGCCTCTTCCAGATTGCGCGCGTAGGTATCAGCCCCCTGCAGCAAGCCTTTGTCGGCCAGCGCGGGATCAAAACCCGCTTTTTCAAGACAGTCGCGCACGACCGCATCTTCGGCAATATCGCGTTCCTCGGCCCAGACGGCTTTCATGATCAGCTGGCACAGCTTGCCTACGTCGCCGCCTTCGTTCTGCGCTGCGATAATGGCGTAAGAAGACGGCGCGCCGTTGGTGGGCCAATGCGCGGGTTTGAGGTTGAACGGCATCCCCAGCTTCTTGGCCTGACGCGGCAGTTCAATCGCGCGATACTCTTGCCGCGACGGATGCCGATCTTTCGGAGGCTGCCCGCCCGTGCGCCCGAAAGCGGTAATCAGATCGAAAGGTTTATAGGTGATCGTCGCCCCGTGTTTGGCGGCGATTTCCTCAAGCCGATTTCCCGCCAGATAGGCATATGGTGAAAGTGTCGCAAAAAAATAGTCGATATGGGGCATTTGGGGTCTCCGATCAGGGCTGTGCAGCTTTGCCAGACCGTAAGGCCATGCTAAGCGGTGTCAACGTCACGATTCTGTCACATGTTCTGCATCCAGGGACCCTTTGCACATGGCTCAAACCACCGAACCCAAACTGATCTCAGGTAACGCGAACATGCCGTTGGCCAAAGCCATCGCACGGCGGATGTCGCTGCATCGGGGGGTCAACGTAGGGCTGGTCGACGCACGGGTCGAACGGTTCAATGACGGCGAAATCTTTGTGGAGGTTTACGAAAACGTGCGCGGCGAGGATATGTTCATCATCCAGCCAACGTCGAACCCCGCCAATGACAACCTGATGGAGCTGCTGGTCATGGCCGACGCGCTGCGCCGGTCCTCTGCGGCGCGTGTCACGGCTGTTCTGCCCTATTTCGGGTATGCCCGTCAGGACCGCCGCACCAAGGCACGCACGCCGATCACCGCCAAGATGGTCGCCAATATGATGGTCGGCAGTGGCATTGAGCGTATCCTGACGATGGACCTGCACGCCGCACAGATCCAGGGTTTCTTCGATATCCCTGTCGACAACCTCTATGCCTCCCCCGTTTTTGCGCTGGACATCCAGAACGAATTCAAGGGCCGCATGGACGAGCTGATGGTCATCTCTCCGGATGTGGGCGGCGTTGCCCGCGCACGCGAACTGGCGAAGCGCATCAACTCCCCCCTCGCCATCGTGGACAAGCGCCGCGAAAAGCCCGGCGAGATTGCAGAGATGACCGTGATCGGCGATGTGACCGACAAAGTCTGCCTGATCGTGGACGACATCTGTGACACCGCCGGCACCCTGTGCAAAGCGGCCGAAGTGCTGATGGAAAACGGCGCGAAGGAAGTCCACTCCTACATCAGCCACGGCGTTATGTCCGGCCCTGCGGTCGAACGCGTCAGCAATTCGGTGATGAAATCGCTGGTCATCACGGACAGCATCGCGCCCACGCCCGCCGTCAAGCAAGCAACAAACATCCGGATCGTGCCTACAGCGCCGATCTTTGCGCAGGCGATCCTGAACATCTGGAACGGCACTTCGGTCTCGTCCCTGTTTGACGCCGACACGCTAGAGCCGATCTACGACGGCATGTACAAACCCGGCTAAGCGCCCCTGAAACAACGGCTGGGGGCGCTGCTTAAAGCTCCCAGTCGTCTTGCTGCGGCAACGGTCCGATGGCCATCCAAGACGCCCTGACGCGCGCGATACGCGTATCGCCCCAGGTGCGGAACACCAGTTCAAAACCTTCCTTCGTAACATTCTCTGATCGCAGATCCGCGCGCATGACCGTGGCGTTATCCACGTCCCACAGCGCAAGCGAGGCGTGTACCGTGGGGATATCGCGGTACGGCGTGGAAAAGGTGATATGGTTGCGCCGCTCGCGCTGGCCCTTGCCCGTCCACATCTCGCCACCATCCTGAAAATCGGAGAACAACACCGTCTCTCCGCTATCGATACCAACGCTGTTTGCGTTCATTCTTTTCATGGTGATGGCCTGCCCCAACCTGTCCTACCCCTACAACCTAACAACCATAAGTTAAGGTTAACAAATAGAAAAGGCCCCGCGGATGCAGGGCCTTTTCATCAAAACGGGCAAGGAAACGTCAGAGGCTGGGTTGCTTGCTCGACAAGCCGATTTCGTCCCCCATGGCAACCATGTCGGACAGCAGCTTGGCTGCGTCGTCTACGGGGCCAGGTTCATTCGCGAAACCCTCTTTTGCCGTTGTGTACATGGCTTTGGCTTCGGCGATCATTTCATCCAGATGCTCTTGGGTCATATCACCCTTGGACACCGCGCGTTCGGCCAGAACCGATACGCCTTCGGAAGAAATCTCGGCAAAGCCGCCGGTTACCACATACTCAGCAGTGCCTTCCGGGCCTTCAACACGCAGCACACCGGGGCGCAGCGTGGTGATGGTGGGGGCATGATCAGGCATTGCTGTCATGTCCCCGTCCGCACCCGGAATCTGAACGGCCGTCACCTGCATCGAGGCCAGCCGCCGCTCGGGCGAAACGAGGTCGAATTGCATTGTGTCTGCCATTTTCAGCGCTCCTTAAGCGGCGTCTGCCGCCATTTTTTCAGCTTTCGCTTTCACTTCTTCGATGCCGCCAACCATGTAGAAGGCACCTTCGGGCAGGTGATCGTATTCACCGGCAACAACCGCCTTGAAGGAGGTGATTGTCTCTTCCAGTGGAACCTGCTTACCGTCGGAGCCGGTGAACACTTTCGCAACGTCGAAAGGCTGGCTCAGGAAGCGTTCGATCTTACGCGCACGGGCAACGGTCAGTTTGTCGTCTTCCGACAGTTCGTCCATGCCGAGAATCGCGATGATGTCCTGCAGCGACTTGTAGCGTTGCAGGATACCCTGAACGTCACGTGCCACGTTGTAGTGCTCTTCGCCAACGATGGATGGGTCCATCAGACGCGATGTGGAGCCGAGCGGATCAACAGCAGGGTAGATACCCTTTTCCGAGATCGAACGGTCCAGAACGGTTGTCGCGTCAAGGTGCGCAAAGGATGTCGCGGGCGCAGGGTCGGTAAGGTCATCCGCAGGAACGTAAACGGCCTGAACCGATGTAATCGAACCGGATTTGGTCGATGTAATACGTTCTTGCATCGCACCCATGTCGGTCGCCAGTGTTGGCTGGTAGCCCACGGCCGAAGGAATACGACCCAGCAGAGCCGAAACCTCGGAACCGGCTTGGGTAAAGCGGAAGATGTTGTCGACGAAGAACAGAACGTCGGTACCGGATTGGTCGCGGAACTGTTCGGCCAGTGTCAGACCGGTCAGCGCAACGCGCATACGCGCTCCGGGAGGCTCGTTCATCTGGCCGTACACCAGCGCAACCTGCGATTTTTCCAGATCATCAGGGTTGATAACGTTGGATTCGATCATCTCGTGGTACAGGTCGTTCCCTTCACGGGTACGTTCACCAACGCCCGCGAAAACCGAATAACCGGAGTGCACTTTGGCGATGTTGTTGATCAGTTCCATGATCAGAACGGTTTTACCAACACCGGCACCACCGAACAGACCGATTTTACCACCCTTGGCGTAAGGCGCCAGAAGGTCGATAACCTTGATGCCAGTTTCCAGCACTTCGGATGTGGTCGACTGTTCCGCGAATTCGGGCGCGTCAGCGTGGATCGAGCGACGCTCGGCCGACTGGATGTCGCCTTTTTCGTCGATGGCTTCGCCAACAACGTTCATGATGCGGCCCAATGTGGCGTTACCCACTGGGATCGAGATGGGCGCGCCTGTGTCTTCGACGCGCTGGCCGCGAACCAGACCTTCGGTCGCGTCCATCGCGATGGTACGCACGGTGTTTTCGCCAAGGTGCTGAGCCACTTCGAGGATCAGTTTCTTGCCGTGGTTTTCAGTTACAACAGCGTTGAGGATCTCTGGCAGGTGATCCTCGAACTGCACATCGACGACGGCGCCGATGACTTGTGTGATTTTGCCGACTGCATTTGCCATGTCGTTTCTCCGATTTGTCCTACAGCGCTTCCGCGCCGGAAATGATTTCGATCAGCTCGTTGGTGATGACGGCCTGACGCGAACGGTTATACTCGATGGTCAGATCTTCGATCATGTCACCGGCGTTCCGTGTCGCGTTGTCCATTGCCGACATCCGGGCCCCCTGTTCAGAGGCCGCGTTTTCCAGCAGAGCCGAGAAGATCGCCGTTGCAACGCCGCGCGGCAGCAGGTCGGCCAGGATGGCCTCTTCGCTGGGCTCGTAGTCGAACAGTGTCGTCGCCTCGTCCGCGCCTTCGGTCTCTTCGAAGGTCGCCGGGATGATCTGCTGTGCCGTCGGGATCTGGCTGACGACGTTCACGAACTTCGCATAGAAGATCGTGGCGATGTCATATTCACCCGCGTCAAAACGGCCAAGTACGTCCTTGGCGATCCCCTGCGCATCGGCATAGCCAAGGCGCTTGACGTCGCTGAGGTCAACGTGACCGACCAAAAGGTCGCCAAAGTCACGACGGATGCTGTCGCGGCCTTTCTTGCCAACGGTCAAAATCTTGACCTCCTTACCCTTGGCGATAAGGCCACGGGCATGGGCTTTGGCAAGCTTGGCGATGTTGGCGTTAAAGCCACCGCACAGGCCACGTTCAGCGGTCATGACAACCAACAGGTGAACCTGATCCGACCCCGTGCCGCTCAGCAGCTTGGGGGCGGTGTCAGACCCACCTACCGATGCAGCCAACCGCGACATCACAGCGTTAAAACGCTCTGTGTAGGGGCGGGACTGCTCGGCAGCTTCCTGCGCGCGGCGAAGCTTCGCCGCGGCAACCATTTGCATGGCTTTCGTGATCTTGCGGGTCGATTTGACCGACGCGATCCGGTTTTTTAGGTCCTTGAGGTTTGGCATGTGCCCTCCCTCCCTTAAGCGAAGTCAGCGGCGAAAGAATCGATGGCAGCTTTGATCTTGTCTTCCAGCTCACCCTTCACCTTGCGGTCGTTGTTGGTGATGTCAGCCATCAGGTCGGCGTGCTTGCTGCGCAGGTGCGCCAGCAGGCCCGCTTCAAAGCGGCCGACTTCTTTGACGTCGATCTTGTCGAGGTAGCCGTTTGTACCCGCATAGATCACGCAGACAATTTCCGCGTTGGTCAGAGGGGAGTACTGAGGCTGCTTCATCAGTTCTGTCAGGCGCGCACCACGGTTCAGCAGCTGCTGAGTGGAGGCATCAAGGTCGGAACCGAACTGAGCAAAGGCCGCCATTTCGCGGTACTGAGCCAAGGACAGTTTAACCGGACCAGCAACAGAAGACATCGCTTTGGTCTGAGCCGAGGACCCAACGCGCGAAACCGACAGACCGGTGTTCACAGCAGGACGGATACCTTGGTAGAACAATTCGGTTTCCAGGAAGATCTGACCGTCGGTGATCGAGATCACGTTGGTTGGAATAAACGCGGAAACGTCACCACCTTGGGTTTCGATGATCGGCAGAGCTGTCAAAGAGCCGTTGCCTGCGTCATCGCCCAGCTTCGCCGAACGCTCGAGCAGACGGGAGTGGAGATAGAAAACGTCACCTGGGTAAGCTTCACGCCCGGGCGGACGACGCAGCAGCAGGGACATCTGGCGGTAGGACACGGCTTGCTTGGAAAGGTCATCATAGATGATCAGCGCGTGACGGCCGTTGTCGCGGAAGAATTCCGCCATAGCTGTTGCGGAGTATGGTGCGAGGTACTGCATTGGCGCAGGCTCGGACGCGGTGGCGGCAACAACGATGGAATAGTCAATCGCGCCTGTTTCTTCGAGCTTTTTAACCAGCTGGGCAACAGTCGAACGTTTTTGGCCGATCGCAACGTACACGCAGTACATTTTCTTGCTCTCGTCGTCGCCTGCGGCGTCGTTGATCTGCTGTTGGTTCAGGATCGCGTCCAGAGCAACGGCAGTTTTACCGGTCTGACGGTCACCAATGATCAGCTCACGCTGGCCACGGCCAACGGGGATCATCGCGTCAACGGATTTCAGGCCAGTCGCCATTGGCTCGTGTACCGATTTCCGTGGGATAATGCCGGGGGCTTTAACGTCCGCGAGGCCACGCTCGGTGGATTCGATGGGGCCTTTGCCGTCGATAGGGTTACCCAGACCGTCAACAACACGACCCAGCAGACCGTTGCCGATTGGCACGTCCACGATGGAGTTGGTGCGCTTGACGGTGTCGCCTTCTTTGATGTCGCGGTCGGAACCGAAGATAACAACACCGACGTTGTCTGTCTCGAGGTTCAGGGCCATGCCCATGATGCCGCCGGGGAATTCGACCATCTCGCCAGCCTGGACGTTGTCCAGACCATACACGCGAGCGATACCATCACCAACGGACAGAACGCGGCCAACTTCGGCAACTTCTGCTTCTTGACCAAAGTTCTTGATCTGGTCCTTCAGGATCGCAGAAATCTCTGCAGCTTGGATACCCATTTATCCGACCTCTTTCATTACATTCTGGAGGGAATTGAGCTTTGCGCGGATCGACGTGTCGATCATCTTAGAGCCCACTTTTACGATAAGACCGCCAATGAGGGAGTCATCAACGGTCGCATTCAACGTTACTTTTTTGCCTGTGGTCGCGGCGAGCGACTTGGACAGCTTTTCGGACTGCGCTTTGGTCAGCGCCTTGGCCGAAATCACATCAGCAGTCACTTCGCCTTTTTCAACGGCGATGATGTCACGCAGGTTCTGGACCAGCTGCGGCAGGACGAACAGACGGCGCTTGTTTGCCATCAGTTCCAGCGTGCTGGCGAGCGTCTGGGACAGGTCCATCTTTTTGGCGATGGCACTGATCGACGCGGCTTGCTGTTCGCGCGTGTAGATCGGCGAATTGATCAGATCGCGGAAATCTTCGCTTTCGGCCAATGCGGCTTGCAGCGCATCAAGATCTTTCTCGATCTGGGGAAGGGCTTTGGCCTCTTGGGCCAGCTCGTACACGGCGGTCGCATAGCGTTGTGCGATACCTGTAGAGATTGATGCTGTTTCGGACACGTCCATCCTCTCATACGTCAGGGCCGGATAAGCGAATACATCGCGTCACCGGGGTGTTGGCGCGACTTGAAATTACCCAAGACGTCTAAATCAGGGCGGATGTAGCAGACGGACCCGCATCCCGCAACACAGTATAGTGAGGTTGCCACAGGAAAGCGCCCCTTATTCTTAACGCAATGCACCCCTGCGACGCTTTGACCTGATCAACCTGCCTAAAAATCAATAGACATCCGGCAATTTCGGGTGTGGCAGCGATTCTTGCCGCCGTGGCGCGGGGGTCACATAGGCTGTGGCAGGACCGCCTGAACTGCCGAAGGCGTCACCGCGCCGACCCCTTCCAAAACGCGGATCGACCGGCGTGCTGGCGTGCGTGCAACCTTGCCCTTGGGCGGGTACACCAGCTTGGTCACCTCGACCATAAACGCCCCGCCCGCCATGATCGTCGGCATGTGCCGCCCGACCTTTTCAAACAGCGGCCCCGCGCGCCGGAACGTTCGTCTGGTCGAGGGCATCAGATACAGCGCACCCAACTGGCGCTCTGGCAGGAACTGGTGTTTGCGCAGTTGCGTTTCGAGCTGCCCCAGCGAATAGGGTCGCCCGTATCCGAAGGGCGTGATATCGCTACGCGCCCAGAACCCTGCACGGTTGGGCACGATGAACAGCGCCCTGCCCCCCGGCCCCAACACGCGCCAGCATTCCTCTAGCAGGTCGCCCTGCCGGTCAGACGTTTCAAGCCCGTGCATCAGAACCAGCCGGTCGACATGTCCGGTTTCAATCGGCCAGAGCGTTTCTTCGGTCAGCACAGAGGTATTGGGCATGCCCGCGGGCCAAGGCATGACCCCCTGCGGCCCCGGCATCAGCGTCATCACCCGCCGCGCATCCGCCAGATAGGGGCGCAGCAAGGGGGCCGCGAAACCAAAGCCCACAACGGTCTGCCCCTTGGCCTCGGGCCAAAGCTCAAGCATGCGGGTACGCAGGGAATGCTGCGCCGCGCGGCCAAGGGCACTGCGATAGTAAAAGTTGCGCAGGTCTTGGACATCAAGGTGCATGGGCAAAGGGCCTTGTTGGGTGGATCGCCCCGACCCTAGACCAAAGCCACGCGCCGCAAAAGAGCGTACTGCGCGAAACCCGTTTGCAGCACCGCCCCGCCCGCGCTAGCGTGGTGATCCGCACCCCGAAACCCCGACCGGAGCCGCTGCCATGTCCTTTGATCTTGTGACCATCCCCTGCCTGTCCGACAACTACGCCTTCCTGCTACGCGACCAGACCAGCGGCAAGGTCGCCTTGATCGACGTGCCCGAGGCCGCGCCGATCGCTGCCAAGCTGGACGAGCTAGGCTGGACGCTGACAGAAATCTGGCTGACCCATCACCACCCCGACCACATTCAGGGCGTGCCCGCGCTGATTGCCGACCACCCTGCCCGCGTGATCGGTGCCAAGGCTGATGCCGAACGCCTGCCCCCGCTGGACGCGGCCTATGACGACGGACAATCCTTCACCTTCGGCGCGCATACGGTCGATGTGATCGATGTGTCGGGCCATACCGTCGGGCATATCGCCTTTCACGTCCCCGCGGCCAAATGCGTCTTTACCGCCGACAGCCTGATGGCGCTTGGTTGCGGTCGCCTGTTCGAAGGCACGCCCGCGCAGATGTGGGACAGCCTGCAAAAGCTGATGCGCCTGCCAGCCGATACCACCGTATGTTCGGGTCACGAATACACGCAGTCGAACGCAAAATTTGCCCTGACGGTTGATCCGGAAAACGCGGCACTTATATCTCGTGCAAGAGAGATCGATCAGGCCCGTGCTGATGGCGAGCCGACAGTTCCCTCGACGCTTTCAACGGAACTTGAAACCAACCCCTTTCTGCGCCCGTCCGATCCGGGCATCCGTGCGCAACTGGGGATGGTCAACGCCACCGACACCGATGTGTTTGCCGAAATTCGCGCGCGCAAAGACCGTTTCTGACCGCCGCAATCATGGTCTAAAATCGACGTTCACGATAAATGTGACAGCGATATTGCAGAAAAACCTTGAAGCTGCGCCGTGATCAACCAAACTCTAATACTATGAGGCCATGCTCGGTTGCGGCGCGTCCTGTTTCTGACGCCCCCTCCGACACAGATCGAAAAGGAGCACGCCTGTGCCTTCATTCTCGTCTACCCTAGAACAAGCCATTCACGCGGCGCTGGCCCTTGCCAATGCGCGCAAACATGAATTCGCTACGCTTGAACATCTTCTTTTGGCCCTGATCGACGAACCCGACGCCGTGCAGGTGATGAAAGCTTGTTCCGTCGATATGACCGAACTGCGCGAAACGCTGGTCGAATTTGTCGATGAAGACCTGAACAATCTGGTCACCGATGTTGACGGCTCCGAAGCGGTGCCAACGGCAGCGTTCCAGCGGGTGATCCAGCGCGCGGCGATCCATGTGCAATCCTCTGGCCGGACCGAAGTGACCGGCGCGAACGTGCTGGTCGCGATCTTTGCAGAACGCGAAAGCAACGCCGCCTACTTCCTGCAAGAACAGGACATGACGCGCTATGATGCGGTCAATTATATCGCGCATGGCGTCGCCAAGGATCCGGCTTTCGGTGAACCACGCCCCGTTTCCGGTGCGCCGGATCACGAGGAAGAAGCCCAAGGTGTCACCGATGGCGACAAGAAAGAATCCGCGCTGGCGAAATACACCGTTGATCTGAACGCGAAATCCCGCGAAGGCGACGTTGATCCGCTGATCGGCCGGTCGGACGAGGTGGAACGCTGCATTCAGGTGCTGTGCCGCCGCCGCAAGAACAACCCGCTGCTGGTGGGTGACCCCGGCGTCGGGAAAACCGCCATCGCCGAAGGGCTGGCGCGCAAGATCGTTGCCGGTGAAACGCCCGAGGTCTTGGCCGAAACCACGATCTACTCGCTCGACATGGGCGCGTTGCTGGCGGGCACCCGCTACCGCGGTGATTTCGAAGAACGTCTGAAAGCCGTCGTGACCGAGCTGGAAGAACATGACAACGCCGTCCTGTTCATCGACGAGATCCACACCGTTATCGGTGCCGGTGCCACATCCGGCGGCGCGATGGATGCCTCCAACCTGCTGAAACCCGCGCTTGCGGGCGGCAAGCTACGCACTATGGGGTCGACCACCTACAAGGAATTCCGCCAGCATTTCGAAAAGGACCGTGCCCTTGCGCGTCGTTTCCAAAAGATCGATGTGAACGAGCCTTCAGTCGAGGATGCGGTGAAAATCCTGCGGGGCATCAAACCCTATTTCGAGGATCACCACTCGGTCAAATATACCTCTGACGCGATCCGGACCTCGGTTGAACTGGCGCACCGCTATATCAACGACCGCAAACTGCCTGACTCCGCCATCGATGTGATCGACGAAGCGGGCGCGGCGCAGCATCTGCTGGCGGCCTCGAAACGGCGCAAGACCATCGGCACCAAAGAAGTCGAAGCCGTGGTCGCCAAGATCGCGCGCATCCCGCCCAAGAACGTATCCAAGGATGATGTGATTGTGCTCAAGGATCTTGAGGCATCGCTGAAACGCGTTGTCTTCGGTCAGGACAAGGCGATCGAAGCCCTGTCGTCCGCGATCAAACTGGCCCGTGCCGGCCTGCGCGAGCCCGAAAAACCCATCGGCAACTACCTGTTCGCAGGGCCGACAGGTGTGGGTAAGACCGAGGTGGCGAAACAGCTGGCCGACACGCTTGGTGTGGAACTGCTGCGTTTCGACATGTCTGAGTACATGGAGAAACACGCCGTTTCCCGCCTGATCGGTGCCCCTCCCGGCTATGTCGGCTTTGATCAGGGCGGCATGTTGACCGATGGCGTTGACCAGCACCCGCACTGCGTTCTGCTGCTCGACGAGATGGAGAAAGCCCACCCGGACGTCTACAACATCTTGTTGCAGGTGATGGATCACGGCAAGCTGACGGACCATAACGGCCGGACAGTGGATTTCCGCAATGTCGTGCTGATCATGACGTCGAACGCAGGCGCGTCCGAGCAGGCGAAGGAAGCGATCGGCTTTGGCCGTGACCGTCGCACCGGCGAGGATACCGCCGCGATCGAACGGACCTTCACGCCCGAATTCCGCAACCGTCTGGACGCGGTAATCAGCTTTGCGCCGCTTCCGAAAGACGTGATCTTGCGGGTGGTCGAGAAGTTCGTGCTGCAGCTTGAAGCTCAGCTGATGGACCGGAACGTGACGATTGAACTGTCCACCAAAGCCGCCGAATGGCTGGGCGACAAAGGCTATGATGCACGAATGGGTGCGCGCCCCCTTGGACGCGTCATCCAAGAGCACATCAAAAAGCCCCTCGCCGAAGAGCTGCTGTTCGGCAAGCTGGCGAAAGGTGGTGTGGTCAAGGTCAACGTCAAGAAGGGCGAGCTGGACCTGACGATCCTCGGGTCGGAAAACCCCAAGCTGACAGGCAACAAGCCACCGTTGCTGACAGCTGAATGATACCACGCAGCGCCGTATTTGCGCTTGCCCTGCCCTTTGCCAGCCCCGTGCTGGCAGAGGGTTTTCTTATCTCCCCTCCCCTTGACTGCGACCTTGGCACAGACTGCTTCATCCAGCAGTATGTAGATAGCGACCCGTCGTCTGATGCGATGGATTTCACCTGTGCCGCGTTAAGCTATGACGGGCACAAAGGCACGGATTTCGCACTACCCAGCCGGGCCCGTATCGCCGACAACATCCCCGTCCTTGCCAGCGCCGCAGGCCGTGTCACCGGTATGCGCGACGGTATGGCTGACAGCGGTTATACCAGCGAAAACGCCGCCGGTATTGATGGTAAGGAATGTGGCAACGGCGTCGTGCTTGACCACGGGAACGGTTGGGAAACCCAGTACTGCCACCTCAAACAAGGCTCGGTCAGCGTTACCAAGGGGCAAGAGGTCGCTTTGGGCGACACCATCGGCTTTGTCGGGCAGTCGGGAAAGGCGGCCTTCCCCCATGTGCATCTGTCGGTGCGCAAAGACGGGGCCGTCGTTGATCCCTTCGATCCCGATGGGACCACCAGCTGCGACGCGCCCGGTGATAGCAATCTTTGGGCTGAACGGCCCGACTACCGCGCCGGTGGGCTGATCAGCATTGGTTTTGCCGATGCGGTCCCCGCCTATGACGCCATCAAACAAGGCGAGGCAGCGGCGGCGTCCCTGCCCGTGGATGCGGATGCGCTGGTGATCTGGGGCTACATGTTTGGCACACGGGCAGATGACATCGTGAACCTGTCCATCACCGGCCCTGACGGCATGGTGATCGCGGATGATGTGACGCTGACCAAAACCCAGGCCCAAGCCTTTCGCGCCATCGGCAAACGTGGCCGCGTGGACTGGCCGGCGGGCACCTATACCGGCACGGTGACGATGATCCGCGGCCTGCAGATCATCAGCCAACGCAGCACGGAAATCGAGGTCAAATAACGCTACCTCTCGGTCAGCTTCAGCTCGATCCGGCGGTTTTGCGCGCGCGCGGCTTCGGTATTCCCACTGGCAACGGGCTGATATTGACCAAAGCCGTTCGCGGCCAGCCGTTCCGGTGCGATCCCGAGGAAGTTGATCATATATTTGACCACCGAAAGGGCGCGCGCCTGACTAAGCTCCCAGTTATCCGCAAATTCGCCCAACCCCGACAGCGGCTGGTTGTCGGTATGCCCGTCTACACGAATGACCCAGTCGATTTCAGGCGGGATATCGGCCGCGATGTTGCGTAGGATACCGGCGACCTTGGCGATCTCTCCGCGACCATCGGCGGACAGCGTGGCGGCCCCCGGGGGGAACAACACCTCGGAAGAGAAGACGAAACGGTCCCCCTCGATGCGCACACCCTCCTGATTGCCCAGAAGCGCGCGCAAGCGACCAAAGAACTCGGACCGGTATTGTTCGAGGTTCTTCGTCTCGGCCTCAAGCCGCGCACGTTCAGCCGCTTCAAGCTCGGCGCGGCGGCGTTCTTCGGCGGCGACCCGTGCGAGGGCGGTGTTCAGATCTGACCCCAACGATTGCAACTGCACCTCTTTCGCGGCATCGCGTGCCACGGCATCATCCAGCAGGGATTGCAGTTCCCCCAACTGGCCGCGCAGGGCGGCGACCTGCTGGTTCAATAGTTCTGTCTGGCGTTGTGCCGCGGCAGTCGCCGCTTCTTCCTGCGCCAGCTCGGACCGGGCAGCATCCAGCAAAGCGGCCTGTTTCTCTGCATCCGACAGCTCTGCCTCGGCGCGGTTCTCAGCGGCAAGCTTTGCAGCAAGCGCATCCGCCAGTTTGGCGCGCAGCTCTGCCCGATCGGCCTGTGTTGCCTCAAGAGTTTCGGTTTCCGCCAGCGCAGCGGCAAGTTCTGCATCCAGCGTTTCCTTGGCAGCGCGGGCGGCGGCCAGCAGGGTCAGCGTATCCTCGGCCTCTTTGCGCTGCGTCTCTAGCGCCAGCGTCATTGCGGTCAGCTCTGCATCGGCGTTTTCCAGCTTTTCACGCAAGCGTTCGGCGGCAGCGGCTTCGGCCAGACGGGCGGCTTCGGCCTCTGACAGCGCCGCGGCATTCTGCGCGGCGGCGGTTTCCAAAGCGGCCTGCGCATCCTGATTTTGCGCCCGCAGATCATCCACCAGCGCCGTCAGCGCATCACGGCGGGCGGCGGCAAGGCGGGCGGCTTCGGCCTGGGCATCCGTTTCTGACCGCGCCTGCGCCAAGGCAAGGTTCAACGCCTCTTGCGCGCTCAGCAGTTCTTCTTGTCGTGTTTCAAGCGCCTCTCCACGGGCGACCGCCGCATCCCGCTGGGACAACAGGCTTGCCACCTGAGCTTCGAAGCCGGTGATCTTGGCCTCTGCCGCGTCAAGCTGTGCGGCCTGCGCATCGCGCGTCGCGGTCAAGGAGGCGATCATCGCCGCCTGCTCTGCCGCCTGATCGCGTGCAGCGGTGAGGGATGTGTTCAGCGTCCCCAGTTCTGCCTCAAGCTCGGCCGTGGTTTGCCGTTCCATCCCAAGCGCTTGAGCCAGCGCCGCGACTTCACCCGACAGCGAATTCAGCTCGTTCTCTTGGCCGTTGATCCGCTGGGTCTGAACGGCTTGCAGCACCATAAAGATGGTCAGCACGAACATCAGCACCAGCAAAAGACCCGTCATCGCATCCACGAATCCCGGCCAGATCGAGCCCTGAAACCGTGCCCCAGTGCGTCGGGAAAGCGCCATGATCAGCTGCCCTCGGTGTCGGTGCGGTCAGGGGTGCGCAAGCGGCGCGGGTCAGCGCCACGCGGAGCCGACAGCGCCTTGGCCAGCAAGGATATATCCTTGCGCAACTCGGCCATAGTCTCCTGCCGTCCGGCTGAAATCTCTTCGAGAATACGCAGCATCTGCACGTCGATCGACCGCAGGCGCATCCGGCTTTCCGCATCCGCGCGTTCGTGTTCACCCTGCCCTTCAAGCACGGCCACCATACGCTCCTGCCCTTTGGCGATCCGGTCAAGGCTTTCAGCCGGCGTATCGGTCTGTGCGGCCCGCGCTGACAGTTCTTCCATCGTGGCGGCCAGCGCACCAATCTTGCTGTTCAGCGCGGTCTGGCTTTCCGCCGATTGTCCGATCAGCTGACGCAGGCTGTCCATCTGTTCGGCCATGTGATCCAGCACACCAGCCACCGCGTTTTGATCCGACGCCCCGTCCTCGCCCGAGGAAAAACCAACGCGGGTGATCGAGCTGAGCCAATCTTCAAGCTCCTGATAAAAGCGGTTCTGCCCGTGACCGGCAAAGAGTTCAAGCAAGCCAACCACCAGCGACCCCGCCAGCCCCAAAAGGGACGACCCGAACGCCACCCCCATACCGCCAAGCTGCGATTCCAGCCCTGTCATCAGGCGCGCGAACATATCGGTGCTGCCGTCCCCTTCTTGCGGGGCGAGGCTGCGGATGGTTTCAACCACCGCCGGTACGGTCGTCGCCAAGCCGTAGAACGTGCCCAGAAGCCCGAGGAAGATTAGCATGTTGACGATATAGCGCGTAATCTCGCGCGCTTCGTCGATGCGGGTGGCGACGGAATCCAGGATAGATCGGGTAGAGGTCGCGTTCACCTGCATCCGCGCGCCGCGTGTGCGCAGCAGCGATGCCAGCGGTGCCAGCAGTTGCGGGGCGACGGCATCGGCATTGGGCGCGTCAGAGGCAAAATTCTCGATCCAGCGCACAGAGCCGATCAGCTGCACCACCTGATAAAAGCAGGCGATCACACCGATGAAGAAGACGACAATAATGACCCCGTTCAAATAGGGGTTCGCCGCAAAAATAGGCAAAACGCTTGGCAGCGCCAGAAAAGCCCCGATGCAAGTCAGTCCGAGGGCGATCAGCATCAGCGTGATCTGCCGCACCGGCTGGGAAAACTGTGGTTTGGATTCGCGATCTGACTGCGCCATGCCTCGTGGCTCCTGACACTTTTGTGCTTCTGTTGCCGCAGCCTACACTTAATCCCGACGGTTATGCCACGGATTTATGCGCATAAAGTCTTTACGCGGTCGTGCAGCCACGCCAGCGACGGATCATGCAGCCCGATCTGCGCCAGATGCGCTGCGGTGTTGAACAGATATTCGGTATTCGGCCCCATGCCGCCAACCGCGCCCGAGATGATCTGCGCCTGCTCTTCCAGCGGCAAGCCGCCGCAGTATTGGTCATGTTCTGCGTCAATCACATAGACCAAGGCCGCAACCGTGCGCCCGTCCTCTAGCTGCACGTCCAGCGTTTTCTCTACATAAGCCGACGACACAAGCTCGCGTTCGCGCAAATAGGCCAGCGTCGCCTCTTCGGTGCCCGGTGCCACGCGCAGCGCCATGCCATCGCAGGCCGTGCCGGTATCCGCATCCAGCGCCAGCACAAGTCCCGGACGTTCGACCGAGCCACGGTGGTGGATGGAGCGCATGCAGAAAGACCGCGCATACCCGGGCAACCGCCCGATCACGCTTTCCGCGACGTCAAACCCCGGTTTCCACAATAAGCTGCCGTAACCGAACACCCACATTGCCATGTCTCTGGTCCTTTATCATTGGCTTGTTTAAAGCTGCGCTATCGCAGGCGTTAATAAGGTGTTGGGTAAAATGGGCAAGGTCGTGTTGGTTATTGTCGTTCTGGCGGCGGTTTGGTGCGGATGGTGGGTCGCTGCCTCGTCCGGATTGCAGCGGGGCATCGCGAAACTGATCGAAACGCGCCGCGCAGCCGGGTGGCAGGCAGACGTGGGCGAAATGAAAAAGCAGGGCTTCCCCACGCGGTTGCAAACCCGTCTGACCGATGTGACCCTGACCCCGCCGGCCCAAAATGCCGGGCGCGGGATCGCCAGCGCCGTCGCGGCAAAGCGCATCGACATCTCTACCCCCGCATACTGGCCCGGATATGTCACCGTAGCCTCGCCCTATATCGAGCTTGGCCTGTCCGGCCCCAACTTGCGCGCCATGTTGTCGGCCGAGGACGTGACCACCGATCTGCGCCTGCGCCCCAGTGTTTCCGGCCAGCTGGACCGGTTGACGCTGGACGGCGGTGCCTGGGTGCTTGACCTACCCGTCACCGGCCCTGTCGAGGGGCGCGGGTTGAACGTCAGCGCTGTGCAACAGACCGTCGGCCAGCCGATCTATGAACTGGCGCTGGACGCGCAGAACGTCACCCCCAGTGCTGCACTGCGCGGCCTGTTCGGCCTGCCCGACGATTGGGCAGAGGCGTTTGACACCGTCACCGCCAAAGCGACCATCACCTTTGACCGGCTGTGGGACCGTAAGGCCCTTGGCCGGACCCGCCCCCAGCCCCGCGTGATCGACCTGCGTCATGCCGAGCTTGCCTGGGGCGACATTGCCCTGTCCCTGAGCGGCACAATTGCGGTCGCCGAAGATGGTCTGGCAACAGGGACATTGTCGGTCGCGGCACAAGACTGGCCGACGATGCTGACCATGGTTGAGAGCGCGGGATACATCCCCCCCAACTTCCGCCCCCAAGCGGAACAAATGCTGAAGGGGTTGGCGCAAATGTCGGGAAACACCGATGCGCTGGATCTGGACATCACCGTGAAGGACGGAAAGATGTCTATGGGTTTCATTCCCTTGGGCCGAGCACCCAAGATTATCTTGCGCTGAATTGCGTTAAATCAACGGCAATAGGTCCCCTTGCGATACCGCGCCGTGTCGAAATGAAAGTGATCCAGATGGAAGCGGTTCGCTTTCGGGCCAAGCACGGTGCCAAACGGCCCGCAGGCCCCCTTGTGCACCCGACGCATGGCCTTACGGCTGGCGGGGGCATTCCAGCCCTTCAACACACTGACCTCGGCTCCGCTGTGCATCTGGAAACCCGAGATATCGATCGCCCGCCCGCGCCCGTGTTCTGATATCTTGCCACCCGGCTGGTTGTTGCGCGTCCGGCAGGCGTAATGGGCGGCGACACGCAGCCCGCGCAGGCCACCCTGACCGGCAAAAGCGGGCTTTGCCGATTGATCAATCCATGTTTTCAATGCTTTGGCAGTCTTGCAGTCCATCACCGCCGCCTGGCTCAACCGTACGCTCGACACCGACTGGATCTGCACCGCATCGCTGACGCCGCAGCCCTTTAGCTTGGGTTGCACCCGTCCGATCGCTTTGCCCTGAATGGAAATATCTCCGCATACCGCGCCCTTGGCCAGCAGGCGGCGTTTGGCCTTGGCCGCTTGTTCTAGCTTACGGCTGCGCAGGCTGGGCCGTAGCGAGGAGGCGATCCCCCCCGTGGCCGCTATCGCGCGTTTGGCCCCCGCATTGCGCGGCGGCGTGGCAATCGACCCTTGGGGTGTCAGCGCAGCACCCCCGGCCAAAGCCGGCGGGCGCAAAGAGGTATCGGGTCCGGCCAGTGCGGCACCGGAAAGCAGCGCGTATATCAGCGCCGCCCGGATCATTTATTGCCGGGTTGGCGACCAAAGTTCGGCGCGTCCGTGTCCTGCCCCGCTTCGATAATCCCGCGACGGATCGCGCGGGTACGGGTGAAGTAATCATGTAGATGATCGCCATCCCCCATACGGATCGCGCGCTGCAATGCGAAAAGCTCTTCCGTAAAGCGGCCCAGAATCTCGAGCGTGGCCTCCTTGTTGGTCAGGAACACATCGCGCCACATGGTCGGATCGCTTGCCGCGATGCGGGTAAAGTCGCGAAAACCCGCGGCGGAATATTTGATCACTTCGCTATCAGTCACGCGGCGCAAATCATCGGCCACGCCCACCATCGTATACGCGATCAAATGCGGCGCATGGCTGGTCACTGCAAGCACCAGATCGTGATGCTCCGCATCCATTTCCTCGACATTGGCACCCATACCATCCCAAAGGTTCCGCAACCGCGAGATCGCATTGGCGTTGGTGTCGGGCACAGGCACCAGCAGGCACCAGCGGTTGTCAAAAAGCTCTGCAAAGCCGCTGCGTGGGCCGGAGTGTTCGGTCCCCGCCAAAGGGTGTGCGGGGATGAAATGCACCCCGTCGGGCAGCAGTGGGCCCACTTGCGCGATCACATCCGCCTTGACCGACCCCACATCCGTCACCGTGCAGCCGGGTTTGAGATGCCCGGCCATCTCGGCCGCGACCGACCCCATGACGCCGACGGGCACACAAAGCACCACCAGATCCGCGTCTTTCACCGTCTTGGCAATGGAATCGCAGACCTCGTCGCACAGGCCAATCTCGCGGGCGGTGTCGCGGGTTTCGGCGCTGCGTGCAAAGCCCGACACATGGCCCGCAAGCCCGCCGCGCTTCATCGCCCAGAACATCGAAGAGGCGATCAGCCCCAAGCCGATCAGCGCGACTTTCTCATAAATTACGGGCATATCAGTCGCCTTTAAACTGTCGGATCGCATGCACCACGCGGCGGCATGCGCTTTCATCGCCCACGGTGATCCGCAAGCAGGTCGGCAGCTGGTAGCCCGCCACGCGCCGCACGATCAACCCTTGGGTCTTGAGGTATTCATCACAGGCCTCGGCCTCGTCCTGCGACTTGAACCGCGCGAGGATGAAGTTCGCGCAAGACACATCAGACGGCACGCCGATCTCTGCCAGCGCATCAGCCATCCAACTGCGCCATTTGGCGTTCTCGCTCCGGCAATGGGCGGCGTAGCCGGTATCCTTGATCGCCGCCGTCGCCGCATTCAGCGCGGCTTGGGACAGGTTGAACGGCCCGCGCACACGATTCAGCACGTCGATAATATGCGCCGGTGCATAGCCCCAACCGATCCGCAGCCCGCCCAGACCGTAAAGCTTCGAGAACGTCCGCGTCATCACGATATTATCGTGGCTATCGACCAAAGCCGCGCCGCCGTCATAGCCTTCGACATATTCGGCATAGGCCCCGTCGAGCACCAGAATTGCCTGTTTGGGGATACCGGCGGCCAGACGTTCAATCTCGCTCAGCCCGATCATGGTGCCGGTGGGGTTGTTCGGGTTCGCAATGAACACCAGCCGCGTTTTGTCGGTGCACCCCGCGAGCAGCGCGTCCACATCCGTGACCCGTTCGTTTTCGGGCACCTCGACCGGGGTCGCCCCGTTGGCCAGCGCGGAGATCCGGTACATGCCAAAGCCGTGCACCGTGTGCAGCACCTCTGTCCCCTCGCCCGAGAACGCTTGGCACAAAAAGGCGATGATCTCGTCCGAGCCGGCCCCGCAAATGATGCGGTCAGCGTCCAGCCCGTGCACCTGCGCGATCGCCTGACGCAGCGCGGTATGATCAGAGGACGGATAGCGATGCAGATCATAGGACGCATCGCGGAACGCTTTGACGGCCGCGTCGGACGGGCCAAGCGGGTTCTCGTTCGAGCTGAGCTTGATCACATTATCAAGCCCCGCCACATGGGACGCCCCGCCTTGATACAGCGCGATGTCCATAATGCCGGGTTGCGGGCGAATAGCGGTTGTCATCTGTCATGTCTCCTGTCGGGCGGACCATAAACGCGCGCCGTCGCCAGCGCCACTACGATCTTGTCCCAGCGTCATATGGCCCCGCGCTAAAGGCGCGTCACCAAACGCAAAAAGGGCCACGCCGGTCTTTCCAGCGTGGCCCCTTCGGCATTGATATGCGAGGAACCTTAGTTCTTCGCGTAGAATTCGACCACGAGGTTCGGTTCCATCATGACAGGGTATGGCACGTCGCCCAAAGCAGGGGTGCGCACGAATGTCGCTGTCATCTTGGAGTGATCCGCCTCGATGTAGTCAGGCACGTCACGCTCTGCCAGTTGCGTCGCTTCGAGCAGGGCAACCATTTGCTTGGAACGGTCACGCACTTCGATCACGTCGCCTTCTTTGACGCGGTAGGAAGGAATGTTAACCTTCTTGCCGTTCACTTTGACGTGGCCGTGGTTCACGAACTGGCGCGCAGCGAAAACGGTCGCGACGAATTTGGCGCGGTATACAACGGCGTCCAGGCGACGCTCCAGCAGACCGATCAGGTTTTCACCTGTGTCGCCTTTTACACGCTCGGCTTCGCCGTAGATGCGGCGGAATTGCTTTTCGGTCAGATCGCCGTAGTAGCCTTTCAGCTTCTGCTTGGCGCGCAGCTGAATGCCGAAGTCGGACATTTTGCCCTTGCGGCGCTGACCGTGCTGGCCGGGGCCGTATTCACGACGGTTCACTGGGGACTTAGGACGGCCCCAGATGTTTTCGCCCATACGGCGGTCAATTTTGTGCTTGGCAGCTGTACGCTTAGTCACGGCTGTTCTCCTTTTTGAGGCCCCCGCAGGATTGCGACGGGCGGTAAAGGGCGTTGTCCTCTGGCCGAAGCCTGACAGGGTTCCCCTTGCGGGGTCCACCAACACCAATCAAGCGGCGCTTATACGGTGCTGCGGGATGGAGTCAATGCACGAACTTGGCCGAATTAGCCTCAAATCATAGCTTATTAGGCAGTAGCGGCCGGGAAGTCCGTGAAAATGCGCATTTCGATGAACGCTCCGCCGCCCTACGTCATGTGACCCGCTGAACGTTGCCTTAAAATCGCCAAAATCGTTAACAAAAGGTTAAAGCGAGCACTATTAAGTTGAAAAGTTAACGATTGTCACGCAGCATCAAGGTGTTGAACGGTTTGAGGGGGCTAGTGTGACGCATAACATGGGCTATCGCGGCGGATACCGTTGGCATCCAATGCACTTCCTCGGAACTCGTAATGCAGTTGTGGTGCATAGCGTCGAAAGACCACGCGCATGAGAATCTTGGCCGTCGAGGACAATCAAGATCTGCGCAATTTGTTAGAAGAATATCTTCGGACGCAAGATCACGAATATGTCCGCACGGCCGCCTCCGGCAAGGAGGCGCTTGAAGTCATCCATAGCGCGCCGGTTATTTTCGACTGCCTACTGCTCGACATCCAGATGCCGGAAATGTCCGGCGTAGAACTGATCCCCCACATCCGACAAATCGACGGGTACGAATTCGTGCCCATCATCATGCTCACCGGCGTGAAGAACAGCGAAAGCATCGCGAAATCCTTTGTGGCGGGCGCGTGGGACTATATCATCAAACCCTTCGAGTTTTTCGATCTTGAGGCACGCATTCATGGTGCGGAAATGCGCAACGCCGAATTTGTCCGGCACCTGAAACGCCCGCATGAATCCCCCAACCAAGAGAATTTCGACGTTCTGAAAGAGCTCGCGCTCGACCGTCCGATGTCGCCGTCCGAGCTTTCCGAGAGCGGCCTTGTCCCGCAGGACGCCTTTGAAAACTGCATTATGCGCATGCAATCCGAGTTTGGTGGCGGCATGCAGATCGCTGTGATCGTGCTGCAGAACTTTGCGGATGTGCTTTCGCAGGTTCCGCAAGACCAGCGCGTCGAGTTTTCCGTCGGATTGGCACGCAGGTTGACCGATGCGCTCAGCAGCGTGAACCTTATCGTGACATATCGATCAAACGGCACCTTCGCCGCGCTCTCGCCCGCGCTTAAAACGCAATCCACGCTCAATATTGCTGACGTGGTGAAGAACGCGGTCCAGACCTCGCCAGAGGCAGCATGTCATCGCGATATCGTGGTCAACGTCGACTACTGCCGCACCAAGGCATTCTCGACCAGCGGCGACACGATTGTGATGCTTGACCAACTCGCAAAGCGCCTAAGTACCGTTACCGCCTAACACGGCCACAGTGGCCTAGCCAGCGTCCCAGTCATGTTTGGGCATTTGCGCCACAGCCTGATGACGGGGACAGCACGTCAAATGGTCATTCACCATGCCCACAGCCTCCATAAACGCATAGACGATTGTCGGGCCGCAGAACTTAAACCCCTGTTTTTTCAAGTCAGCCGATATCTGCTTTGAAAGCGGCGTCCATGCGGGAACATCCGACTGACGCTCAAACCGGTTTTGCAGTGGCTCGAACCCCACGTATTTCCATAAGTACCGATCAAATCCCTCCTTCTTTTCAATCTCTTGCCAAACGCGTGCATTTGTAATCGCCGCCTCGATCTTTCCGCGGTGGCGGATAATGCCGGGGTTGGCGAGCAAGCGTTCAACCTCGGCGTCACCCCATGTGGCGATGACATTAGGGTCAAAACCGGCAAAAGCCTCGCGGAAATTCTCTCGCTTTTTAAGTATCGTGATCCAACTCAGCCCTGCCTGAAAGCCATCGAGGATCAGTTTTTCCCAAAGCGCGCGGCTGTCATACTCCGGCACACCCCAGTCAGTGTCATGATAATCCAGATAAATTTGCTCTGGCCCAGCCCAGTCACACCGCTGCATCCGCATCCCCTTCTCCGACGGATCTGGCCGGATAGCTAAAATTTGTACTGCATTGCCGCGTTAACCCGGCGTTACAAGTTTCCGCGCCAAGGTGACATGAGTACAGCGATAAATGGAAGCGCCACTTTGGAAGATATATCACCACACCCGCTCGCCGACCTGCCCGAGGGAACGAAAAACCCGCTCGACTACGCGCTGACCCAACGCGACGGCAGCACATTGGCCATGGTCAGGGCTGCTGTCGCGCATAATCAGACATTGATGGCATACCAGCCTGTCATGCGGGACGCGGACGACCCAAAAATCGCCTTTTACGAAGGTTTCATTCGTATTCTGGATCCCACCGGTCGCGTCATCCCCGCCCGCGAATTCATGCCCGTGGTCGAGAAGACCCAGCTTGGCCGCGAGATTGATGTGCTGTCGCTCCATGCGGGGCTTGCCGCGCTGAGCGAAAACAAAGGGTTGCGCCTCTCGATCAACATGTCCGCGCGCTCTATCGGGTATGCGGGATGGACGACCCTTTTGAACCGGTGGCTGTCGCGCGACGGCACCATTGGCGAGCGTCTCATCCTGGAAATTAGCGAAAAATCGGCGATGCAAATGCCCGAACTCGTCGCCAGCTTTATGGACCAGCTCCAGACACGGGGCGTTTGCTTTGCATTGGATAACTTTGGCTCTGACTACATCGCCATCCGTTATTTGAAAGAGATGTTCTTTGACATTCTGAAGATCGACGGGCAGTTCGCCCGCGGCGTAAGCGACCACCCCGACAATCGGGCAATCGTGTCGATCATGGTGTCGATCGCGCGCAACTTCGACATGATAACCGTCGCCGAACAGGTGGAAAATCAAGACGATGCATCCCTGCTTCTCGCGCTTGGGGTCGATTGCCAACAGGGCTTTCTGTATGGCGCACCAACCACCCAACCCTACTGGCAGAGCACGCCGGAAGAGCGCAAAAATGCGTAAGCGAACATGGCGCGATTGCCGCATGTGCAGCAATGGGATATGTCCAAACCATAGAAGACGGGGGAACGGGAAAACGCCGTATTATATTACCCCACGTCAGTAGTTCAGGGGAAGAACACATATGACCAACGTTGTCATCGCATCCGCAGCGCGCACGCCTGTAGGCAGCTTCAGCGGATCCTTTGCAAATACGCCTGCACACGACCTGGGTGCCGCGGTGCTGAAAGAGATCGTCGCCCGCGCAGGCATCGACCCTTCCGAGGTCAATGAAACAATTCTGGGTCAGGTTCTGACCGCCGCTCAGGGGCAAAACCCTGCCCGTCAGGCACATGTGAATGCGGGTCTGCCCATCGAAAGTGCGGCATGGTCGATCAACCAGGTCTGCGGCTCTGGTCTGCGCGCGGTCGCTTTGGCAGCACAGCACATCCAATTGGGCGACGCCGATATTGTGGCAGCCGGTGGTCAGGAAAACATGTCGATGAGCCCCCACGCACAAAATCTGCGTCCGGGTCAGAAAATGGGCGACATGCAACTTATCGATACGATGATCCGCGACGGTCTGTGGGATGCGTTTCACGGTTACCATATGGGCCAAACAGCTGAAAACGTTGCCGCGAAATGGGACATCAGCCGCGACGCCCAAGACGCATTCGCGGTGGCCTCGCAGAACAAAGCCGAAGCCGCCCAGAAGGCCGGTAAATTCCAGGACGAAATCGTGCCTTTCACCGTCAAAACCCGCAAGGGCGAGGTGGTTGTCGATCAAGATGAATACATCCGCCACGGTGCCACGATGGAAGCGATGCAGAAACTGCGCCCCGCCTTCACCAAAGACGGCTCCGTCACCGCAGCCAATGCGTCCGGCCTGAACGACGGCGCCGCTGGCGCATTGCTGATGTCCGCAGACAACGCCGAAAAGCGCGGCATCACACCTTTGGCGCGCATCGCGTCCTATGCGACCGTTGGCCTGGACCCGACGATCATGGGTGCTGGCCCGATCTATGCATCGCGTAAAGCGCTTGAGAAAGCGGGTTGGCAGGCCGAGGATCTAGACCTTGTCGAAGCCAACGAAGCGTTCGCGGCGCAGGCCTGCGCGGTCAACAAGGACATGGGGTGGGATCCATCGATCGTGAACGTGAACGGCGGTGCCATCGCAATCGGCCACCCCATCGGTGCCTCCGGCGCGCGCATCCTGAACACGCTTTTGTTCGAGATGCAGCGACGCGGCGCGAAAAAAGGCCTCGCGACCCTGTGCATCGGCGGTGGCATGGGCGTGGCCATGTGTCTTGAGCGCCCATAACGCTGTATAATCGATCAAGCGTGGCGCGTGTTCGGCAAGAACGCGCGCCACGCGAAAAACATCTGCTTTTTCCCTGCGTAAACTGTTGCAATGAATTTCAAGCCTGACTACAAATTCCCCACGTAATTAAATTACGAAATTAATAAGGCAAACGAAACAACATTGCCTTAAGGGGAGAGATTTATGTCACGTGTTGCACTTGTAACAGGGGGAAGCCGCGGGATCGGGGCGGCTATTTCCACAGCTTTGAAAGACGCAGGATACACCGTAGCGGCAACATATGCCGGGAACGACGAGGCAGCCGCGCAGTTTACAGAAACCACGGGCATCAAAACCTACAAGTGGAACGTCGCCGACTATGACGACTCCAAAGCCGGGATTGCCAAAGTCGAAGAAGATTTAGGCCCGATCGACGTGGTCGTAGCAAACGCAGGCATCACCCGCGACGCCCCTTTCCACAAGATGACGCCCGACCAGTGGAACGAGGTGGTTGGCACCAATTTAACGGGTGTTTTCAATACGATCCACCCGGTTTGGCCTGGCATGCGCGAACGCAAGTTCGGTCGGATCGTCGTCATCAGCTCGATCAACGGGCAGAAAGGTCAGTTCGCCCAGGTGAACTATGCCGCGACCAAAGCAGGCGATCTGGGCATTGTGAAATCACTCGCTCAGGAAGGCGCGCGTGCCAATATTACCGCGAATGCGATCTGCCCCGGCTATATTGCGACGGATATGGTGATGGCGGTGCCCGAGAAGGTGCGCGACTCTATCGTGGCGCAAATCCCGACCGGCCGCTTGGGCGAACCCGAAGAAATCGCCCGCGCGGTTGTATTCCTTGTCAGCGATGACGCGGGCTTTATCAACGGGTCCACGATCACCGCGAATGGTGCACAGCATCTGGTCTAAACAGCCGACATGAACGCAAAAGGCCAGCGCATTTCGCGCTGGCCCTTTTGTCGGCGGCCCACCAATGGGCACGCCAACGGAATTATAATCCATCAGGCGGAAAGCCGGGTAATTTCCTCTTTCAAACGCAGCTTTTCCTTTTTCATATTCGCAACCTTTAGCCCGTCCATACTCGGCGATCGTTGGGCCTGTTCTACAGCGTCACTCATTGCCAAATGCTTCCGTTTCAGAGCATCCAGATGTGCGTCAAAAGCCATGTAACTCTCCTTAGGTTATGTTGCGTAGAATGATTGAAGCACGAAATATTCCACCTGTCACGCGGCAGCGCAGCAAAACTATCGACAAGTTGAGATATCGGCGAGAGGCTGCTTAGAATGGCAGCGCTGCGCCCTCGCGCAGGATCGCTCGTATTTCGGGCACATAGCTGTCGCCGTCGCTTAAATGTTGTGCGCCTTCGTGCATGATAAGGGGCGCGTTGAGGCGAAACGCCCCCCGCCCGCTTTTGCGCGCACGCAGGATGACCAGTTCAGCCATGCGACCAATGCGCGGTGCGATCGGCAGCACCTCTATGCTGCCCATATCATGGGGTAGCGCGCGGATCAGATCGGGCAGGCGTTCCGCCCGATGGATAAAATGCGCCTGCCCTTTCGGGGCAAGGCGTTTGGCCGCGATCTTGACCCAGGTTTCCAAAGGGGTCGCTTCACCCAAGGCGGTTTCACGACCGGTATTCGTCGCAGCGATAGAGGCGTGGCGATCAAAATACGGCGGGTTGGCAAGAACGTGGTCAAATTGTCGCTGCCGCAGGGCCAGCGGCATGGCATCAATGTCGGCCTCGACCACTTCAAATGCTGGATTATTGCGCCGTGCAAGTGCGGCATATGCAGGCTGGATCTCGACCCCTGTCAGCTGCAAGCCCGGCACCCGCGCGCCCAGACAAAGCGACGCCGCCCCTACCCCGCAGCCCAGCTCTAGCACGCGCTGACCGGCCTGCGCCGGAACCGTTGCAGCCAATAAAACAGGGTCGACGCCCGCACGGTAGCCTTTGCGCGGCTGCCACAAATGCAGCTTGCCGCCCAGAAACGCATCCCGCGTGAGCGCGTCGGGGTCATAGACGTCCACAGCGGTTATTTGGGCAGCCCGGTGGGGATGCCGTTGTCGCGCAACACCCGCGTTGCGGCGGTGTGATCGTCGTCGTGCACCATCAAGCGGCGGGGGAAAATGCCGATCCCGCCTTCAAGCACGCTCATGTTTACGTCCAGCGGAAAGCAGTCTATATCCTCGCCCTGAAGAAGGGCGCTGGCAAAGGCGATTATTGTCGGATCGGTTGTGCGCAAAAGTTCCTTCATAACAGAGATGTAAGGGCAATCGACGTTGATTGTCGAGCCTTCCAATTAAGGTCGTGTAAATGACGAGCGAAAACACCCAGAAACCACATGACCGGATGGCGGCCTATCTCAACGCGGATATGACCGCGGTGAACGATCTGATCCGCGACCGCATGGCGTCGGAACATGCGCCGCGCATCCCCGAGGTCACGGCCCATCTGGTAGAGGCAGGCGGCAAGCGGCTGCGCCCGATGCTGACCCTCGCTGCGGCGCGTCTGTGCGGCTATGACGGCCCCTACCACGTGCACCTTGCCGCCACGGTAGAATTCATTCACACCGCGACCCTGCTGCACGACGATGTGGTCGATGAAAGCGCGCAGCGTCGCGGGCGGCCGACGGCCAACTTGCTGTGGGATAACAAATCTTCGGTGCTGGTGGGCGATTACCTTTTCGCGCGCAGCTTCCAGCTGATGACCGAGACGAATAACATGCGCGTACTGGCGATCCTTGCCAATGCCTCCGCCACGATTGCAGAGGGCGAGGTGCTGCAACTGACCGCCGCACAGAATCTGGCCACGGATGAATGCATCTACCTACAGGTCGTGCGCGGAAAGACGGCGGCGCTGTTTTCGGCGGCGACGCAGGTGGGCGGGGTGATTGCCACGGCCCCTGACGCACAGGTTCAGGCCCTGTTTGACTATGGTGATGCCTTGGGGATCGCGTTCCAGATTGTCGACGATCTGCTGGACTACCAAGGCGACCCGAATGCCACCGGCAAGAACATCGGTGATGACTTCCGCGAGCGTAAGCTGACCCTGCCCGTGATCAAGGCGATCGCCAAAGGCGACGCGGCCGAACGTGACTTCTGGACCCGCACCATCGAGAAGGGCAAGCAGGAGGACGGCGATCTTGAACACGCTCTGTCGCTGCTGAATGCACATGGCACTCTGGATGAAACCAAGGCAGAGGCGCTGGCATGGGCGGAACAGGCCAAAACTGCGCTGAACACCCTGCCTAATCATGATCTGACGCAGATGCTGCGCGATCTGGCCGATTACGTCGTCGCGCGTATCAGCTAACCGCCCCCCCATTGGGGCGCGTCGAAGCTACCCCAGCATCGGTGCGGCGGTGACCCACCAACCGGGCTGTGCCGTGGCAATACGCGTGACGGCGCGCTGCGCCAGTGCCTCGGTCTCGTAAAGGCCAAAGCAGGTCGCACCAGAGCCCGACATACGCGCCAGCAGCGCGTCCTGTAGGCTGCCCAGACAATCTGCCACCTCTGGCACCACCTGGATCGCCGGTGCCTCCAGATCGTTGCGCTGTGTGGCCAGCCAGGCGGCGAACGCAGGCGCGCTGGTGAATGCGGGAAGCTCTTTGGGCATGGGCGCGTTGGCGCGGGACTCGAGCCGCGAGAAGACCTCGGGCGTGGCGGCGGATTTATTCGGGTTGATCAGCACCAGCCAGCAGGGCGGCAGCTTGGGCGCGGGCGTCAATCGCTCGCCGATCCCCTCCATCCGCTGGGGGGTGTCATGCAGGCAAACCGGAACATCGGCACCGAGTCGCGCCACGTCCTCGGGCACCGGAAGCCCCCAATGCGCCGAGAGCAAGCGCAGCGCCGTGGCCGCATCCGCTGATCCTCCACCGATACCTGCCGCGGCGGGGAGATTTTTCGTCAAATGCAACCGCGCCCCCCTGCCCGCGCCCGCGTCCAGCAGCCTTGCCGCACGCACCACGAGGTTGCGGTCATCATGGGGGGCGGCACCGCCATAGGGACCATCGATAAACAGCTCAAGCTGGTCAGAGGGGGATACCGCGATCCGGTCGCCCACGCCCGCGCGCACCACAAGACTATCCAGCAGATGGTAGCCATCGCTGCGCTGCCCAGTGACATGCAGGGTCAGGTTCACCTTGGCCCAGGCGAAACCCGCGTTGGCAACCCCGAGGGCAGCGGCTTGGGTCGTCATTTCTCGGCAGAGGCTTTGCTGAGCGGCTCGGCCCCTTCTTCGGCCAATACCGCGTCCAGCCCCACCTCGAGTTTGCGGCGCATGCGGTCGGGATCGGCCTCGCTGTCTTTGTCTTCGGGATCAACAAACGATAGCGCCCGGCGCCATTGGAATTCAGCCTCGCGTTGACGGCCAACGGACCAGTAAACGTCGCCCAAATGGTCGTTGACCACCGGATCAACGGCAACCAGTTCGACGGCCCGCTCCATCTGGTCGACGGCCTCTTCGTAGCGACCCAAACGATACAAGACCCAGCCCAGTGAATCGACGATATAGCCTGATTCAGGGCTCGCCGCGACGGCGCGTTCGATCATGTTCAACGCTTCGTCCAGATTGCGCCCCTGTTCCACCAGCGAATAGCCGAGGTAGTTCAGCACCTGAGGCTGATCGGGGTTGATCTTGAGAGCGGCGCGAAAATCACGTTCGGATGCCTCGCCATTGCCAGAGCGTTCTTCGGCAATGCCGCGGGCGTAATACAGTACCCAGCGTTGCGGATTGCTGTCGGGTGTCAGCTCTATCGCGCGGTCATAGGATTTGATTGCGGCCTTGAAGTTGTCCTGCGCCCGCAACGCATCCCCCAAGGCGGAGTGGACCGACGGCAATGTGCCGTGGCTGCGGGTCAGCTGTTGCAGAACCTCGATCGCCTGTTCCGGTTTGTTCGACCGTCGCAGCGCCGCCGCACGCCCGAGTTCAGCTGCGTGATAGGCGGGGTTGTCGGCGGGTACGTCCTGCAGCTCCTCGATCGCAAGCTCGTACTGGCCGATGTTTTCCAGCAGATCCGCGGTCAGCAACAGGTCGTCGATATGATCGGGGCGCAGGTAACGCGCGATGCGCGAATAAAGCAGCACATAGTAGTCACCGGCACTTTCATTGCGCAACACGGCAGCGAAGGTAAAGAAGACTTCGGCAATGCCTGCCTTGGCATCGGGGATCTGGGTAAAGGCGACCTGCCCCTCCCCCTGCAAGGCGGCGACCAAGCCGTCAAGTTCGGGGTCGCTGCTGGCCCCGAAACTATCGGTCAGCAGCGCAAGAGCCTGTTCATTCCGCCCTAGCTGGCCAAGGATTTCCGCCCGCGCGATCACACCGCGCCGTGTCTGCCCTGCCGATCCCGCTTGGTTCGAAGCAAAGATCGCCTCCGCCCCTTCGTAGTCGCCGACGGACGCCAGTGCCAAAGCCTTGTGATACAGCACGAACCCCTGCATGCCAGCTTCTTTGCTCAGATCGTCAAACTGGGTGATGGCAGCGGTCATGTCACCCACGCCCACATGCGCCCAAGCCTTGACCAGACCGTCCACCCAAGGGCCGATCCCACCCTCGTCTGCGGATTGTTCGATCAGACCCGCGTAGTTTTCTTCCTGCGCCATGCCAGCGGTTGTCACCAGATAGGCGATCTGCCCGGGCTGGTCCGACGCGGCCATGATGCGCGCCAAAGGCAGGGCGCGGTCGATATCCCCCAGAGAGAGCAGCGCCAGAACCGTGCTTTCAAGGAATTCGGGGTTCTTGGGATCAAGCGCCAGCGCCTCGCCATAATACTTGGCAGATTCCGCAAAATCACTGCGCACCGCAGCATGCCGACCGGCAAGATAGGCCCCCGCCGCCGATTGCGCCTGTACGGGCATTGCAACGGCTCCGGTCAGCGCCAAAACGCTTGCGGTCAACAGAAGGTTACGGATCATACTGGCACGCCTCATTTGTATTTGCGCGCAAGGCTAACAGGTTCACGACCAAGCGCAATGCCGCCTATCCAAAGGGACATCCCGCTTATCCTCTATCGGCGGAACCTTGCATGAAAAAAGGCGCGCCACAGCACGCCTTTGATCGATTTCATCCAGTAAGTGATGCTTACACGTTAGGCCCGCAAGCGACGCTTACATGTTAGGATAGTTCGGGCCATCCCCACCCTGCGGCGTGGTCCAGACGATATTCTGCGTCGGATCCTTGATGTCGCAGGTCTTGCAGTGCACGCAGTTCTGGAAGTTGATGACAAAGCGCGGGTCCTTGCCGTCTTCCTCGACGAATTCATACACGCCGGCAGGGCAATACCGCGCCGAAGGGCCAGCGTACTCCGGCAGGTTGATGTTCACCGGCACCGACGGATCCTTCAGCGTCAAATGCGCGGGCTGGCTTTCGTCGTGGTTGGTGAATGAAAACGCCACGTTGGTCAGACGGTCAAAGCTGAGCTTGCCATCGGGCTTGGGGTAGTCGATCTTCTTGTGCTTGTCGGCCTTTTCGGTCGCTTCAGCATCGGATTTACCATGCCCCAGCGTCCCCAGCAGCGAGAAGCCGAAAGTATTGGTCCACATGTCGAACCCACCCACGGCGAGCGAGGTCACAAGGCCGTACTTGCTCCACAACGGTTTGACGTTGCGCACTTTTTTCAGGTCTTTGCCGATCTCGCCGCTGCGGACATCTTCCTCATAGGCGGTCAGCTCGTCACCGGCGCGGCCCGCTTGGATCGCGTCATAGGCCGCTTCGGCGGCAGCTTTGCCCGACAGCATCGCGTTGTGGTTGCCCTTGATGCGCGGCACGTTGACCATGCCCACCGAACAGCCCAGCAACGCCACACCGGGTGCGACCATCTTGGGCATCGACTGGTAGCCGCCTTCGGTGATGGCGCGTGCGCCGTAGGCCACGCGCTTGCCGCCTTTAAGCAGCTCGGCAACCATCGGGTGGTGCTTGAAGCGCTGGAATTCCATGTAGGGGAAGACATGCGGGTTCTTGTAGCCAAGGTGGACAACGAAACCGACGTACACCTGGTTGTTTTCGATGTGATAGATGAACGACCCGCCACCCGCGTTGCTGTTCAAAGGCCAGCCCATCGTGTGGGTCACGGTGCCCTCTTTGTGCTTGGCGGGGTCGATCTCCCAGATTTCTTTCATGCCAAGGCCGTATTTCTGCGGCTCTTTTCCGGCGTCCAGATCGTATTTCGCAATCACCTGCTTGGACAGGCTGCCGCGCACGCCTTCGGACAGGAAGACGTATTTACCGTGCAGTTCCATACCGGGCTCATAGCCGTCGCCCTTGGTGCCATCGGCGCTGATGCCGAATTCACCGGCCACAACGCCTTTGATCTCGCCATTGTCGCCATAGACAAGCTCTGAGCACGCCATACCCGGGAAAATCTCGACCCCCAGCTCTTCGGCCTGTTCTGCCATCCAGCGGCAGACATTGGCCATGGAAACGATGTAGTTCCCGTGGTTGTTCATCAGCGGTGGCATGGGGAAGTTCGGCACCCGGATTTTACCCGCCTCGCCCAGCATGTAAAAGTTGTCTTCCTCGACCTTGGTCTTGATCGGCGCGCCTTTTTCCTTCCAGTCGGGCATCAGGGCGTCCAGACCGATCGGGTCCAGAACCGCACCCGACAGGATATGCGCCCCCACCTCAGAGCCCTTTTCCAGCACGACCACATTGCAGTCAGCGTCGAGTTGTTTCAGACGGATCGCGGCGGACAGACCGGCAGGGCCCGCACCGACGATAACGACGTCATATTCCATTGCTTCGCGTTCAACTTCGGCCATTTGGGGCTCCTCTTCGGGCAGAAAACGGTTTGGATTTCGCTAAACCAGCACGGTCGCTATTGCAATCGCAACACAGCGTAAATTAGCGCACCCACGACAGTTTGCATCTTAAATGTTGCAGGTGCAGCAATATTGTTTCGCATCGCAAAATGCTAGCTGCGCGGATCTCCCATTAGATAGCGCGGCCCCTGCCCTTTCTCCCCCGCGCGGTCTTGGGGGTTATAAAGCGCACAGGCCTGCAGGCTCAGGCAGCCGCATCCGATACACCCATCTAGGTCGTCACGCAGGCAGGTCAACGTCGCGATCCGATCGTCCAGCGTTGTACGAAACGCCTGGCTGATAAGCGCCCAGTCCTGTTTGGTGGGGGTGCGCCCATCCGGCAGGCGATCCAGCTCTTGCTTGATCTGCGGCAAGGTAAAACCGAATTGCTGCGCGATCATCACAAAGCTCAGCCGCCTCAGATCGGCACGCTCGAAACGCCGCTGCCCGCCGCTGTTGCGCCACGGTTTGATCAACCCTTGCGCCTCGTAATAGCGGATGGCGGACACCGCCAAGCCTGTGCGCCGCGCCAAAGCGCCAATCGACAACCCATCATTCACCGCCATAGACATTCCCCGAAATAATCCTTGACCTAAAGTTAGGTTTAGAAATTACACACCATAGGGTCAACGTCACAAACACGGAAGGAAGACCCGACAATGCCAGCACAATTGGAACATGCCAACATCACCGTAACCGACCCGCAAGCCACCGCCGCCTGGATGACGCAGATCTTTGGCTGGCGTATCCGCTGGCAAGGCGATGCGATAGCGGGCGGACATACAATTCACATCGGAACCGACAGCTCATACGTAGCGCTCTACGCACCGGAAAAGACGCCGGCCACGGGCACCAGCAGCTATGACACCACCGGCGCGCTGAACCATATCGGGGTGACCGTCGATGATCTGGACGCCGCCGAAACCTTGGTCAAAGCGCAGGGCTTCACGCCGGTGAACCACGCCGATTACGAACCCGGGCGGCGCTTCTATTTTCGCGATCACGACGGTGTCGAATACGAGCTGGTCCAATACGATGACTAAGCGCGGATTGCCGCGGACGGGCTGACTCTGCTCTTGCAATCGCGGGGCAGTTTGGGTCAGGTAAGGATCAATTCAAATCGGTTGCACCCTCGGACGACAGTTCGGGGGCTGTGACCCTCATTGCGTGGACGCCCCCTGATGGAAAAAATCCCCATGACCCGCGCCGGTCACACGGCTTTGGAAACCGAACTCAAGCATCTGAAGTCGGTTGAACGCCCTGCCATCATCAAAGCCATCGCCGAAGCCCGCGAACACGGTGACCTGTCCGAGAACGCCGAATACCATTCCGCCAAGGAAAAGCAGTCCTTCATCGAAGGCCGCATCAAAGAGCTTGAAGGCGTGATCTCCCTTGCGGATGTGATCGATCCGGCCAAGATGTCCGGCGCGATCAAGTTCGGCGCGACCGTGACCCTCGTGGACGAGGACACCGACGAAGAGAAGACCTACCAGATTGTTGGTGAATACGAGGCCAATATCGAAAAAGGCCTGCTGAACATCAAATCCCCTATCGCCCGCGCCCTGATCGGCAAGGAAGAAGGCGACAGCGTCGAGGTGCGGACACCCGGGGGGGACAAATCCTATGAGGTTCTCAAAATCGTCTACGCATAAGCCGGGGACAAAGAGATGACCGACAAACCGCAGCTGACACCGAACGCGCCGCGCCAATCCGCGCGGTCGACCCCCTTTGGCGTCTATTCGCGCCCGAACGACGGCGGGATCTCGAACATTGAACTCATCGCCGCAGCGCTAAGCGCTGTGTGGTTGCTGGGGTCCGCGATCTTTTTCTTGATGCTGCCGTCGGATCAGCAACCCGATACGGGCGGCGCCGGCTTGCGGTTCCTGATGACGATGCTGGCAATCTTCATGCCCGTTGGCATGATCTGGGTCGCCGCCACAGCGGCCCGCGCCAGCCGTGTCATGCGCGAGGAAAGCAAACGCTTGCAGGCCGCGATCGACGCGATCCGGCAGGCGTATATCGCGCAACAGCAAGGGCAGAACCTTGGGGCAGACGCGACCGTCGCGCGCAAGCTGGATGAAATTGCCGCCGCCGCCCGCAAGACCGAAAGCACGCTGGCCACCTTCCAAAGCCGCCGCGACGCCAGCACCCGCCTTGCGCCTCTCAAGCCTGCGGTGGTCGATGACCAGCCTGCGTTGGCGCTTGGCACTTCGGCCGCGGATATGACCCCACCGCTGTCACATGAAGATTTTATTCGCGCGCTGAATTTCCCCGAAACCGCAGAGGATACCGAAGGATTTTCGGCACTGCGTAAGGCCTTGAAAGACCGCAATGCCTCCCAGCTGGTGCAGGCCTCGCAGGACGTGCTGACGCTGCTCAGTCAGGACGGGATCTATATGGATGACCTGCGCCCCGACCGTGCACGCCCCGAAATCTGGCGCCAATTCGCCCAAGGGGCCCGAGGCCGTCCGATCGCAGCTTTGGGCGGTATCCGCGACCGGTCCTCGCTGGCGCTGACCAGTGCCCGCATGAAGCAAGACCCGATCTTCCGCGATGCCGCGCATCACTTCCTGCGCCGTTTCGACCGCGCCTTTGCCGCCTTTGAAGCCGAGGCCTCTGACGCCGACATCTCGGCACTGACCGACACGCGCACCGTGCGGGCCTTCATGTTGCTGGGCCGCGTGGCAGGGACGTTCGACTAGCGGTCAGGTGATCCCGAAAGACCCATAGGGAATATAGCGCACCAGATCGCCCGGCTGGATGTCGGCCGCGGCGTCCGGGAGTTCCACCAATCCTTCGGCCCAAGCCAGCCCGCTGATCCGCCCCGACCCCTCCGATGCAAAGACCTGCACCCGCCCGTCGCGCATCCGCGCGCGCAGATACTCGCGCCGCCCCGGTTTCTTGCGTTTGCTGAAATCTGCGGGCACGTCGAACCCCTGCGGTACAGGCCAGTCCTGCCCGGCCAGCCGCGCTAACGCGGGGCGCGCGAAAATCAGGGTGCAGACCATAGCCGCCACGGGGTTGCCCGGCAGACCAAAGACCGGCGCGCCTTGCCACATGCCAAGCGCTAAGGGCCGCCCCGGTTTGACCGCAATGCGCCACAGGTCAAGCGCCCCCGCCTCGGACAAAAGGGCCGACACGTGGTCCTCATCCCCCGCCGACGCACCACCGCTGGTCAGGATCGCGTCGACACGACCCTGCGTCTCATCCAGCCGCCTGCGCAAAGCAGCGCGATCGTCACCCACATGCCCCAGATCCACGCCCTGATGGCCGAACTGCGATACCAACCCCAGCAACATCGGGCGGTTCGCATCGAATATCTGCCCGTCGGCCGCGGTTTGACCGGCTTCGACGATCTCGTCCCCTGTCGATAGCACGCCAACGCGCAACGGCCGATGGGTCGACACAGACGCCGTGCCCGTGGCCGCGAGCAAGGCGATATCCGCCGCTGTAATCCGTCGTCCTGCGCGCAGTGTCACGGCACCCGCTGTCACGTCCTCCCCCGCTTTGCGGGTATTGGCACCCTGTTTCACCGGACCGTTAAACCGCAGGGTGCGCCCGTCGATGGTCACGTCTTCTTGTAGCACCACGGTATCGACGCCTTCGGGCAGCGCGGCCCCTGTCAGCACGCGGATCGCCTGCCCTTCGGCAAGCGCCCCCGGCGCGTCGCCTGCCGCCGCGCGCCCCTCGGCCAGCGGCATCGCATGGGCACCGGCCTCGCGCCCGCCCGCAAAGCCATAGCCATCAACAGCCGTATTTGGCAGCGGCGGATTGGCGCGGCGTGCCAGCACATCCGCCGCGGCGATGCGCCCCAAGGTGGCAGCCAAAGCCACGTCTTCGACAGGGGTCACAGGATGCAGCCGTGCCCGCAACTGCGCCAGCGCCTCGTCCACCGGCGTCCAATGCACGCCCGGCGGCAGGGCAAAACAGTCGTTGCGCAGCGGTGGCGGGGCCTTGAGCAGATGTTCGAACCCCAGACCGAAAATCCACCCCTCTTCCGCTGCCTCAACATCCAGCATCTGCGCCAGATCGGCGGCGGGGACGGCGGCCAGCTGCCGCGCCAGTTCCTGCACCTGCCACGCATCCTTGACCCTGTTGTCAGGGGCTGGCCCCACGGTGAGCGACGGCCATATCTCGGCAAAGACCACCTGCGCATCCGGCCTTTCAAACGGCCAGACCGCGACATGATCCGCAAAACGAGCACGCAGGCGTGACAGCACAGGCAGCCCCATGACCACCTGCGACCCGACAGCCCCTGCCCCGGCCATTTGCCAGCAGGTGAAACTGCCCTTGGCACGCTGTTCCGCCGCACGCTTGTCGGGAAACGGGTTGTCGTAGCCCGCCTTGGTGCGCGGCAGCCCTGCGATATCGCGGTTGGGCAGGCCGTTGGCCCAGAATGGGCCGCTGCCATCGCCCAGACCCAGATTGATCTCTGCCACCAGATCGAAACGGTTGTTACGGTCTGGCGCGTCTTCGACCCGCGCCTCGAACCACTCCCACAGGGCGAAGGGATCGTCGCTGCCCGTCAGGGCCTCGGCAAAACCGATAGGGTAGGCAAAGGGGAAATCGAAGCCGACGAACAGGCGGCGACCCTGCGCCAGCTCCGCTTCGATCAACGCGGCGATCCAAGCCTCTGCCTCGGACCGGTTACGCAGATAGACAGGCGGGTCCGAGATGCCCCCCCGCGACACCCCTGCCCAAATCGCATCTTTGCGCGGGGTTGGTCCGGTGTCATTGCCGCCGGACCAATCGACCACAACAAACGTGTCGAAAGGGCTCACAAGCCCACCTCGGCCAGAATGAAATCGGCGATGGCGCTGGTATCATTCAGATCGAATACGGGGCGATCCAACGTCATGGGGGTGTCGCTGGCAATCGCTTTGATCGTCGGATCCTCCGGCGCGATCAGCGCGTTACCGGTTTCGGCCCGATGCGCTTCGACCTTGGCGTGACCGTCGCGTTTGTAGCCTTCGACCAGCACCAGATCGACGGGCGCAAGCTTGGCCAGCAGCGCGTCGAGCGTCGGTTCATCCTCGCCGTGCAGCTCATGCATCAGGGCAAACCGGTTGCGCGAGGCCAACAGCACCTCGCGCGCGCCAGCGACGCGGTGGCGGTGGCTGTCCTTCCCCGGATGATCCACATCAAAACTGTGGTGCGCATGTTTCACGGTAGACACTGAAAACCCGCGGCCCGTGATTTCGGTCACGAGGCGTTCCATCAGCCCCGTTTTGCCTGCGTTTTTCCAGCCGACAACGCCGTAAACTCTCATATCATCTCCTGTGCGCGGGCCAGATCTTGGGGGGTGTTGATGTTAAAGAACGCGTCCTCATGGGGGAACAGCGCTTCGCGACCCTCATGGGTTTGGGTCCACATCACGACCTTGCGCAGCCCCCCTTGCAAGGCGTCGCGCAGATCGTCGCGCAGTGCCACGGGCCAGAGGCCAAAGGTCGGATGCCGCGCGGTGCCGCGTTTGGCATCCGGCGTGGCGGCAAGCACCAGCGGATGGGTCATCCCCTCGCTTGCCAGCAACAGCTGCGGCACCAGATCACCGGGGAAGAACGGCGTGTCTGCCGCCGCCGTGACGATGGTATCCGCGCCTTGTTCAGCGGCCCAATCCAGTCCGGCCAGCACGCCCGCAAGGGGACCGGCGAACCCGTCGATACTATCGGGCAACACCGGCAGCTTCAGCCCCGCAAACCGCGCGGCATCACCATTGGCATTCAACGCGACGCGATCCACCTGCGGGGTCAGCCGTTCAATCACATGACCCAGCACGCTTTGACCGCCAAGCTGCAACAGCCCCTTGTCGCCGCCGCCCATCCGCGTCGCCTGCCCACCGGCAAGGATCACCCCAAGTGGCTGTTTCATGCGCTGCCCTTTCGCCCAGATCGTTTCGGTTCATCCGCGATTCCGTCGGGGTCCGCGTCACGGATCAGACGGTCCTCGCCCGCCAGACAGATAAAGCGTTTGCCCTTCATCCGGCCGATCAGCGTCAGCCCGACCTGCTGCGCGATCTCTACCCCCCAGGCGGTAAAGCCGGAGCGCGAGACCAGCGCGGGGATGCCCATCATCGCGGTCTTGATCACCATCTCGGACGTTAGCCGCCCCGTGGTATAGAGGATCTTATCCTCGGCCGAGACTTTCTCAGAAAGCATCCAGCCCGCGATCTTGTCGACCGCGTTGTGGCGGCCCACGTCCTCCATATAGACCAGCGGGCGATTGCCCCGACATAGCACCGTGCCGTGAATCGCCCCGGCTTCCAGGTACAGGCTCGGTGTGCGGTTGATCTGCGCGCTAAGGTCATACAGCCACGAGGTCCGCAGCGCGGTCGTGGGCAGAGACACGCCCTCCAGCCCCTCCATCATATCGCCGAAAACCGTACCGACCGCACAGCCGGAGGTCCGGGTCTTCTTGCGCATCTTGTCTTCGTAATCGGTTTTGCGGGCGGTGCGGACCACGACGACCTCAAGCTCTTCGTCATAGTCAACGCTAGTGATATCCTCACCGTCGCGCAGCATGCCCTGATTGCGCAAGAACCCGAGCGCGAGGTATTCAGGGTAATCGCCGATCGTCATCGCGGTGACGATTTCCTGCGCATTCAGATATATCGTCAGCGGGCGTTCCTCGACCACATTGATCGTTGTTTCTGCCCCTGTTTGGTCGCGCCCGGTCACGGCACGGGTCAGCCGCGCCAACCCCGGTTGCGGTGCGATCAAATAAGCATCGGTGTCTGTCTTGACGGACAATTGCATCCCCCCAAAGCGGCAGTTAAGCATGTCCCGGCAATCTAGGGGGAACGCATGGCCATCACCACCACGAAATCGGCCTTTCGAAAAGGTCTTGCCGACGCCGCACCCTTTGTTCTGGTGATCATTCCCTTTGCGTCGCTGTTTGGCATCCTCGCCACCGAGGCGGGATTGAACGTATTCGAAACGCTCGCCTTTTCGGTTGTGGTCATTGCGGGGGCAGCACAGTTCACGGCGTTGCAACTGATGCAGGAACATGCCCCGATGGCGATCGTGCTGGCCTCTGCGCTGGCGGTGAACCTGCGGATGGCGATGTATTCCGCGTCGCTGACCCCTTACATCGGCTCCGCCCCGCTGTGGCAGCGCGCGCTGGCGGCCTATCTGACGGTCGATCAATCCTATGTCTGCGCAATGGCGCAGTACGAGAAACAGCCCGATATGACGATCCCGCAGCGGATGGCGTATTTCTTTGGCTGCGTGACCCCGATTGTGCCGCTGTGGTATTTGTTCACGCTGGTGGGGGCGATGGTGGGCGCGCAGATCCCCGAAAGCTGGGCGCTGGACTTTGCGCTGCCAATCACTTTTCTGGCCATGATCGCGCCGATGTTCCGCACGCCGGCCCATGTGGTCGCGGCGCTGGTCGCCTCTGTCGCGGGGCTGCTGACGGCGGGAGTGCCCTATTCGCTGGGGCTGATCATCGCGGGGCTTGCGGGGATGATGGCCGGTGCGCAGACAGAGCTTTGGCTGGAACGGCGCCAGCCCCAACACCCTGAACAGGACGCGGTATAATGGATCATATCAACACCGGCACACTTTGGTTCGTGATCATCGCCCTTGGCATCGGCAGTTTCGGGCTGCGCTTTGTCTTTACCGGATTGGTGGGCGACCGCGAGATGCCCGCATGGCTGCTGCGACACCTGCGCTACACGGCGGTGGCGATCCTGCCCGCGCTGGTGGCTCCGCAGGTGATCTGGCCCGCAGCCACGGACGGGCAGCTTGATCTGCCGCGCATGGCGGCAGCGGCTGCGGCCCTGACAATCGGGGTGATCACCAAAAACGTGCTGCTCGCCATCATCAGCGGTGCAGCAACGCTTTACAGTCTGCTTTGGTTACTGGGCTAGAAGCGACGCCTGCACCGCGTCGATCACATCGCCTTCGTCATTCTCGTAGTATTTTGTCGTCGTGACACCGGGCAAGCTGGCGAACTGTTCGCTGAGCTTGGCCGGATAGAAGGTCTTGGAGATGCTTTCGAACCCTTGGACCTGCGACAGAATGCCCGATGTCGCATTGGCGCAGAACGCCCCTGCTACCGTGCCGTTCGACATCACAAGCTGCAAGATCTGTTCCGCCTGCGCGTCCGTCACCTGAAGTTCCTGACTGACAACATGGTAGGTGCTGCGTGCGTGCGAGGATTTGTAGCCTTGAATCCACTTGGGCGTCATACCGTAAAGCACGTCGCCGCGTTCGATCACGCGCGGATCGCGGAAGGAACCGGCGGGGTCAAAGATCACCTGCTGCGAGCCATTGACCACCAGCGCCGTATGGCCGCCGCTGCCGGTGCGGTTGTTGATCATCGTCATCAACGTGATGGATCGTGGCCCCGGTGCCACATAGGCGGCCGCCGCGACTTCTGCCGGTGTGTTATCAATCCCGGTATCATTCGCACAGGCCGCAAGCAGCCCGACGCAGGCCAAAGCCATCCAAACACGCATAGAAATATCCTGTCGGTTAGGTTTGCCCGCCTTAGCGCGCGAAGATCGCCATAAAGACCAGAATGGCAATAATCACGATGCACGACCATTTGACGAAGTTCATGAAGCTGTCAAAAGTCTTCTCGTGCGTGCTGGTGTCCATCGAGCCGTGTTCATGTTTGGCCATTTGCGCGATCCTTGTCTTAACGTGCGTATGATTTGAACTGGGGAATACTGTATTCATCTGCCTATGTCACGGCATCAAAATGCGCGGGATCAGGTGTTTTCGCCTGTCTGTGCCGGCTCTTGCGTCTCAAGGTCTTGCGCCAAGCGGAAACCGATACGATTCGCGGGGGCTTCCTGCACCGCTTTGGGCAGCGCACGCAGGGCGACATTCAACTGGGTGACATGCTGCACCAACTGCATCCGTGCCCCGGCGTTGTCCTTGCCGTAAAAGGTCACGATGTCCGGATCGAAATAGCCCATACCCTCGATCCGCAGGACACCGGCGTCACCGCCTGCGAACCCCATCGCGACCTCGTGATCGCCATCCAGCTGCTCTTCGAAATTTCTAAGGTAAAGCACGACCCGCTCGTAGGCCCATTGCGCCGGTGATTTCTGCGCGGCGGGCTTTTGGGTCATCCCCTTGGGCACCGGCTGGTCAGAGGCATTGCGTCTGTCGGGGTCCGAATGCACCTCGTAGAGGCGCGGCAGCGCGTCGGCCTCGATCGCTTCGGCCGCTGTCTTGATCTCGTTATCCATCGGTCAGCCCTTTGATTGATACACCCAAGCCCCGTCCAGCGCCCGCAAGCTGCGTGTGGCACGGCCCGTTTGGTAAAGATGGCTGAGATGGGCGACCGCTTCAACCAGCGCCAGACCGTATTCGCCTTCGCCAATGTTGCGCTTGAACAGGGTCGAGAAACATTCAGACGCCGATTTCGGCTCTGCAATCGCCTTTTCCAGACGGCGCAGGGCGCTGTGGTGATTCTCTATCAACTGGCGCATGCGGGTGGGCAGACCGGTGAAGGGCAGCTTGTGCCCGCCAAGCACCAGATGATCCTCGCGCGCCAGCAATGACAGACGGTCACAGGCCTCGATCCATTCGCCAATGGGGTCGGCCATGGGTTCGGTGGCATAGACGCCGACGTTAGGGCTGATGGACGACAGGATCTGATCGCCTGCAATCACCAAATTGTCATCACGGCTCCAGAAGGTGGCGTGTTCGGGGGCGTGGCCATTGCCCATATGCACGTCAAACACGCGTCCCCCGATGGTGATCTCGTCGCCCTGTTTGATCCGCGTAAAGCCAAGCGGCAGAGGCGAGACGATGTCGGCAAAGTTGAATGGCCGCTCGGAGGCGCGTTTCTCGTACAGCGCGGCATCCATCCCCGACAGTTTGTAGAAAGCCAAAGTCTCGGCTGGCGGTGCTTCTTGCGGGTCAAGGGTCAGCATCCGCGCGGTCAACCACGCGGTGCGCGTCGTCACCAGCTCTGCCCCGTGTTCGGTCTGGAACCAGCCCGCCAACCCGATGTGATCGGGGTGGTGGTGGGTCACGATCACCCGCGACACCGGCTTGCCGCCCAAGGGCCCCGCGATCAGATCCGTCCACAGCGCCTTGGACTTTTTCGACGCGAACCCCGTGTCGATGATCGTCCAGCTGTCGCCTTCGTCAAAGGCATAGACGTTGACGTGATCCAGCTTCATCGGCAGCGGCAGACGCAGCCAAAGCACGCCGGGGGCGACCTCTATCGCCGCATCATGGGCGGGCGGCGTCTCCCAGGGGAAACGCAAACCGGTGGGTGCGGTATCAGGCATCAGGCTGCCAGTTCGTCAGCAGAAAGCGCGAAAAGATCAGCCTCGCCCGCTTGGGCATGGGCCAGCAGGCCAACATGTTCCGGCAGCAGACGCAGGATGTAGAAGCGCGCCAGCTTTTCGCGCGGCCCGCCCTTATCGGCCAGCGCCGCCTTGAGGTGCATATGCGCGCCAAGCACCCGTGCAAAGGCCCGCAGATACGGCACCGCTCCGGCAAAACGCGTGTCCATGTTCGATTGCTCGGTCAGCCAGTCGGTCGCCTCGCGCAGGGTTTCCGAGGCTTGCCACAGGGCATCCGTCATATTCGGGAAAACGTCGCGGGCGGCTTCGGCGTCTGCCTCGATCTCGTCCAGCAGACGGTTCGCGGCCTCGCCCCCGTCCATCATCTTGCGCGCGACCAGATCCATCGCCTGAATGCCATTGGTGCCTTCGTAGATGGCGGTCACCCGCACGTCGCGGCTGTACTGCGCGGCACCGGTTTCTTCGATAAAGCCCATGCCACCGTGGACCTGAACGCCCATTTCAGCGACGGCCATGCCGGTGTCAGTGCCAAACGCCTTGGCGATCGGGGTGAGGAAGGCCGCGCGGGCTTTCCACTCGGCCTGACCGGTGGCGTTCGTCATGTCGATGGCCTTGGCACAGCACAGCGCGATGGCGCGGGCGGCAAAGGTTTCGGCCTTCATCGTCATCAGCATGCGGCGCACATCGGCGTGGTCCACGATGGTTCCGGTGCCATCGGGGCGCGATGTCTTGCCCTGTTTACGGTCCAGCGCATAGGCCAGCGCGTGCTGGTAGGCCGCTTCGGCGATGCCGATGCCCTGCCCGCCGACGCCAAGCCGCGCGTTGTTCATCATCGTGAACATCGCCGCCATGCCGCCTTGCTCGGGCCCGACCAGCCAGCCGGTCGCCTTGTCATATTGCATCACGCATGTCGGAGACCCGTGAATCCCCAGCTTGTGCTCAAGGCTCACCACCTTGAGGCTATTGGCATTGCCAAGGCTGCCGTCGTCATTGGGCAGGTATTTCGGCACGAGGAACAGGCTGATGCCTTTGGTGCCCGCAGGCGCACCGGGCAGACGCGCCAGAACAAGGTGGCAGATGTTGCCGCCAAAGTCGTTGTCGCCCCAGGTGATATAGACCTTCTGACCCGAGATCGCATAGGTGCCGTCGCCATTGTCTTCGGCCTTGGTCGCCAGCGCCCCCACGTCCGACCCCGCTTGCGGTTCGGTCAGGTTCATCGTGCCGGTCCATTCGCCGCTGATCAGCTTGGGCAGGTACAGCTCCTTGATCGCGTCGCTGGCGTGATGCTCAAGCGCTTCGATCTGACCCTGGCTCATCAAGGGGGCAAGTTGCAGGGACAGGCAGGCGCCGCTCATCATTTCGTTCACGGCGGTCGTCAGGGTCATGGGCAGGCCCATGCCGCCGAATTCGGGGTCGGCGGACATACCGATCCAGCCGCCTTCGGCCACGGCCTTGAACCCGTCGGCAAAACCGGGCGAGGTGCGCACGACGCCGTTTTCAAGCTTGGCGGGGGTCTGGTCGCCGGCGCGTTGCAGCGGGGCCAGAACGTCATTGGTCATCTTACCCGCCTCTTCGAGGATCGCGCGGGTGACGTCTTCGCTGGCGTCCTCAAAGCGGTCGGTCTGACGCACAGCGTCCAGCCCTACGACATGATCAAACAGAAAGGCAAAATCTTCGACAGGGGCGCGATAGGGCATAGTTTTCCTCCATTAACGCGTTCGTCTGCTTGGCAAACCGAACAGCGACCTGATAAGCCCAAGGCGATACTCCGGGCTGTTGCGGCGAGAATGTCGCTCAAGCCTGCACACCGCAACCCAAAACGCGGCGTCATCCCCCGTGAGAGAAGCCAATGACCGAGATTCTTCCAGCCGACCCTTCCGGCATTTCCCGCGCCGCCACCCTGCTGCAGCAAGGCGCATTGGTCGCGCTACCGACTGAAACGGTCTATGGTCTGGGGGCGGATGCGCGCAACGGGACGGCGGTGGCGGGCATCTACGAAGCCAAGGGGCGGCCCAGCTTCAACCCGCTGATTATCCATGTCGCCGATGTGGACCAAGCACGGCGTTACGGGCGCTGGTCCGACACCGTCGAGATTTTGGCAAGCGCCTTCTGGCCCGGTCCGATGACACTCGTGTTGCCTCTGGCCGACGGGCACGGGCTATCGTCGCTGGTGACGGCGGGGCTGGACAGCGTCGGCATCCGCGTGCCCGCGCACCCCACGGCCCGCGCCATTCTGCGTGCGCTTGGCGGTCCGGTGGCGGCCCCCTCGGCCAACCCCTCGGGCAAGATCAGCGCCACGACGGCGCAACATGTTCTGTCGGGGCTTGGGGGGCGGATCGCCGCTGTGGTTGATGACGGCCCCTGCACCGTGGGTCTGGAAAGCACCATCATCGGCCTGAACCAGCCCCGCCCGACGTTGTTGCGCGCAGGCGGGCTGCCGTCCGAGGCGATAGAGGCAGCTTTTGGCGCACCGCTGGATGTGGCCGACGGGGCAGAAATTATCGCCCCCGGTCAGCTCGCCTCTCACTACGCGCCCCATGCCAGCGTACGTCTGAACGCCCAAGCGGCGACGGATGAGGAGGTTTACCTTGGCTTTGGCGCGGCAAGCGGGAGCGGGTCGGATGACCTGACCCTATCGGCCAGTGGCGATCTGGTGGAAGCGGCGGCGCATCTGTTTGACCGACTGCACGCGCTTGACCGGCTGCGAAAGCCGATTGCGGTGGCCCCGATCCCTGAAACCGGTCTGGGCCGTGCCATCAATGACCGTTTGCGCCGAGCGGCGGCACCGCGTTAGGGCTTTTGCCCCGCAGATCCTCGCAAGTCAGGCGCGCCCTGCTGTCGCGCTGAGCCCCAGAGGGTCCACGCCGATCGAGGTCAGCGCCGCTTCCCATTTGCGCGCATCGGGCAGGTCGAAGAGGATAGCGCTATCGCCTTGGCAGGTCAGCCAGCCGTTCTGGGCAATCTCTGCCTCTAGCTGGCCCGCGGCCCAACCGGCATAGCCCAGCATCAACATCGCCCGACGCGGTCCCTTGCCGCGGGCTATGTCTTCGAGGATGTCCAGCGTCGCTGTCATCGCCACCCCGTCCGCGATATCCGTCGTCTGCATCACGGACCGGTATTCGGCGCTGTGCAGGACAAAGCCGCGCTCTGTCTCGACGGGGCCACCCACATGCACCCCCAGTCCGGAAACATCGTCCATATCCACATCGCTGAGCCGGTCAAGCACATCGCCAAGCTTCAGATCAGCGGCAGGTTTATTGACGATCAACCCCATCGCGCCTTCGTCATCATGCGAGCAGATAAAGATCACCGAATGATCAAACCGAGGATCCCCCATGCCGGGCATCGCCACCAAAAGCTGGCCGGTCAGATCCATTTTCATGCTGTCGTCCTTATGCGTCATCACAATAGCATGACCTGCGCCCCTGCGGCTTTCAACCCCCGCGACTGCAACACATCATAATGCAAACGTGACTTGGCAAACGGGGGGCAGATGGCCCATGAAAGCGCCATGACCAGAAAAATTCTTGGCCTGATGGCCGCTGCCCTTTTCGCCCCGCTGCCCGCTTCTGCAATGGAAGTGATCCACGGGGAAATCCTGCAAGGCTGGGTGCTGCCCGATGGCAACCGCATGGCCGCGATCCGCATGACGGTGGAGCCGGGCTGGAAGACCTACTGGCGCGCGCCCGGTGACATGGGTATCCCGCCCAGCTTCGACTGGTCCGGCTCGCGCAACCTGTCGGCGGTGGCCGTGGAATGGCCTGCGCCCACGGTGTTCCGCGAACCCAACCTGACCACCATCGGGTACAAGGATCAGGTCGTGCTGCCGCTGCGGATCAGCGTGCCCGACAAAGGGGCCCCCGTCACGGTCCAGACCACCATTGATCTGGGCGTGTGCAGCGACATCTGCGTGCCCGCCTCGCTTGAGCTGAGCGGCGTGATCGACACCACCACAACCCGCGCCGATCCAGCGATTGCCGCCTCATTGGCGCAGCGCCCGTTTTCGGCGAAAGAGGCCCGTGTGAAAGACGTGACCTGCACCATCGGTATGGCAGGCGCGGACCTGACACTGGACGCCGCGATCACCCTCCCCCCCGCGGGCGGGCAAGAGCTGGTGGTGATCGAAACCGGCAACCCAGATCTTTGGGTCAGCGAGGCAGATACTACCCGCAAGGGCAACGTCCTACATGCGCGGGTGGACGTGGGCCACGTCAGCGGCGGCCCCGTGGCACTGAACCGGTCGCACATCCGCATGACGGTATTGGGCAGCAAGCAGGCCGTCGACATTGTGGGATGCAACGCGGGCTGATCATACGGCCCGTTTGCGACGCGACAGCAGCAACGCCACCGCGCCGACGATATAGCCCACCAGCGCGATCAAAGCCGCCCCGGCCAGGAACAGCAGCAGCGCCGCGCTGCGCGGGGCCATCGCCCCGAGCTCAGGCAGCAGCTCGACCAGTGCGGGATGCAAGCCGCCCGTCACCGCGACCCACCCCAGCGTGGCCCCACCCCACAGCACCACCAGCGCCCAAAGCGCCAGAATGCCGAGGCGCAGCCCCCCTGCCCGTGCCCACATGGCCCGACGCATCGCCCGGATCTGGCGACCGATATCATGCTGCGCCGCGACCAGCGCAGGCACGACCAGTAACACCAGAAACATGCCAAAACCCAAACCATAGACCAGCGTGATCACCGTGGGCTTCAGGAACTGCGCCTGCTGGCTTTGCTCATAGAGCAGCGGCGCCATGCCAAGGACGGTTGTCAGCGTGGTCAGCATCACCGGCCGCAACCGATCCGCCGCACCATCAATGATCGACGGGATCACCCCGCGGGTGGCTCCGTATTCGTCAATCGTACCCACCAGAACAATGGAATCGTTGATGATGATCCCTGTCATCCCCAACAGGCCCACGACCGTGAACATGCTCAGCGGCACCTCCCACAGGGCGTGCCCGTAGATTGTGCCGACCAGACCAAAGGGGATCACCGCCATCACCACCATGGGCCGCGTCCAACTGCCAAAAACCCAAGCGAGAACAAGGTAGATGCCCGTCAGCACAAGGATCAGGCCGGTCAGCGCATCCGACAGAAACGTATCTTCCTGCTCGCTCAACCCGCCGATGCGGAAATCCACCTGCCGTTCAGAGGCGATGCGCGGCAGGATATCCTCGCGCAGGGCCGTCGTGATCTCACTTGCGCGGGCGGGGTCATCCTCTGATATGTCGCCCGTGACCGAAATCAGACGGATGCCATTCTCGCGCCGGACCGTGCTGAAGCCGGTGCGTCGGTCCACGCTGACGATATCGGCCAGCGGCACATATTGCCCGTCCGGCGTGCGCATCTGCGTCCGTTCAAGGAAATCCGCGGTGAGCTCTCCCTCGGGCAGTTCAACCCGGATTGTCGCCGATCGTGGGCCGTCGGGATAGGTCGCCGCCTCGATCCCGCCCAGACGGTGGCGCAGCACCCGCCCCAAGGTATCAATCGTGAACCCAAGCGCCTGGCCCTGCGGCGTCAGATCAAGGATCAACTCTTCCTTGTCATAGGCCAGATTATCCTGCACCGCGCTGACTTCGGGATATTGCCGGAGGGCATCTTGCAGATCCTGCGATGCGGCTTTCAACACCTGCGTGTCAGCGCCGTAGAACTGCACATCCAGCGCGTCCCCCCCGGGACCCGAGCGCCAGCCGCGAAAGCTGACGGTTTCGGCAAGGGGATGATTGACCACCGCGTCTTGCAGTTCGGCGACAAAGGCGAAGCTGGAATAGGGGCGCAGGTCGGCGTCGATCAGCTCGATCGAGATGCCGCCCAGCAGATCGGCGTCCTTGCTGTCGGCCCCGTCCAGACCACGCCCCGCATTGCCCCCGACCTGCGCGATCACATAGTCGATGGGGTTGGTGCCGTATTCCTCGGCGTATTGCGCGCCCAGCGCTTCTGTCGCGCGTTGCATTTCGCGCATCATCGCCAGCGTATCGTCGCGGGTGGCCCCTTCGGCCATGGCAAAATTACCCGTCACCGACCCGCGTTCAGGCGCATTGAAGAACCGCCATTGCACGTCACCCCGGATGAACAGCGCCACCTGCGAGGCCAGCACAGCGACCACACCGGCAAGCACCACATAGCGCGCGCGGATCACCCCCGCCATGAAGGGGCGGAACAGCCGTTCGCGCACCCAGAGAAACCCGCGATTGACCACTCGGCTGGGCAGGTCATACCACCGTTGCTTGGCCCCTGCTGCCATCGCATGGGCCATATGGTTCGGTAGGATCAGAAAACATTCAACCAGTGACGCGGCCAGCACGGCAATCACTGTGAGGGGGATATCCCCGATCAGACTGCCAAAGCGCCCGCCCACGGCAAGCAGACCGAAAAAAGCAATGATCGTTGTCATCGTTGCGGCAAAGACCGGCATCGCCATCCGCCGCGCCGCATTCTCTGCCGCTTGCATGGGAGGCTCGCCCAGCTCTTTGTGGCGATAGTCCGCGTGTTCGCCCACAACGATCGCATCATCAACCACGATGCCAAGCGTGATGATCAACCCGAACAAAGAGATCATATTGATCGTGATCCCCCCCGCATACATCAGCGCAATCGCCGCGGCCATCGACGCAGGTATGCCCGCGGCCACCCAGAAGGCCGTGCGCGCATTAAGAAAGAGGAACAGCAACCCCACCACCAGTGCGAGCCCCATCAGCCCGTTATCAATCAGCAGGTCCAACCGCCCGGTGATCGCCTCCGCCCGCGTGCGGATCAGCTCTATCGTCACGCCCTTGGGCAGCATCACAGCCATATCCGCCGCGACGCTTTCGACGCTATGCTGGATACCGATGGCATCCCCCCCGTCAGAGCGGTCAATACGCACAGAGATCGCGGGATCATCCCCCACGAAATATCCTACCTCTCGGTCGGAGCCCTGCTCGATCACCCGTGCCACGTCCCCGACCAGCAATGACGACCCGTCCGCATTGCTGCGCAACACGACGCGAGATAGGGCATCCGCGCTACGCTTCGCGGTGCCGGTGCGCACGCGCGCATTGGCACCTGTCACATCACCGGCGGGGTTGGCGTCCACCTCGGCCGCGATCACGGCGGCGATTTCGGCCATGGTGATGTCGTGACGGATCAGTCTGGTCGACGGCACCTCGATCAGGGTTTGCGGCGCCGCGACCCCCTGAATGGTGCTGCGCGTTACACCCGCCGCGAACAGCCGCGTGACGAATTCATCCGCGAAACGCCCCAGCTGTTCCGCGCTGATCGGGCCCGTGATCACCACATCGGTCACACGGTCGCGCCAGATACCACGCCGGACCACCGGATCTTCGGCATCTTCTGGCAGTGTAGTAACCGAATCTACCGCCGTTTGCACATCCGTCGCGGCGCGGGCCATGTCCCAATTGGGCTCGAACTCTAGCGAGACGGTCCCGCTGCCCTCGCGCGAGGCAGCGGTGGAGCTTTCGACCCCTTCGACCGCCAGCAAGACCGGTTCAAGCACCTGAACGATGGCACTGTCCACATCGTCGGCCCCCGCCCCCTCCCAAACGGTAGTGACCGACACACTGTCGATGATCACATCAGGAAAGAACTGCGCCCGCATATTCGGCGCAGCGGCCGCCCCGCAGACCAGCAGCACCACAAGCAGCAGGTTGGCTGCCGTCCGGTGACGGGTGAAATACGACAGGATTCCCCCTGCACGACCGGACATGCTGCGCGCCATCTCCCTAGCCTCCCATCCGGCTTTCAAGGCGTTCGATCATGCGCGCCGGCACCTGCGGCTCGGCCAGCTGCGCCAGCACGCGCGCCTTCGCCTCTTGGGGCATGCGGCTGTTCCCCTCGATAAAGGCCACAAGCTTTGCCCGACGCTCCTCTGTCAGGGCGATCATGCTGGGGACATCTCCCTGCGCGGTCTTATCCGCCCCCGGACGCAACGGCTTTACCGCGATACCGGCCCCCAGCAGGGGCGACCGCGCCTCGACCACATCGCGACCTTCGACCGGACCACGGACCAACACGTCGTCGCCCACGCGGCGCAGAACAGAGACCTGAATGCTTTCCAATCGGTTTTCCGGATCCAGCACCAAGACCGCCCCGGTGGCATCAAGGGCCGAGCTTGGCAGGCGGATCACATCGTCCAGCGCAGGTTCACGCACATGTACCGTCGCGAAATCCCCCGGTTTGAACCCCGGTGCCTGCGTCAACGCGGCAAAGATCAGGCGCCCGCTGGCCCCCTCGCCCGCAGCGGCCCCCCCGCGGGTGATCTGGCCGCGAGCCTCAAGATCCACGCCCGCGACATCAAGGCGCGCGGTGACCTCTGCCTTGATCAACCGGCCCTGCGCATCCAGCAGGCGTGCGTATTGCGCAGTAGAGATACGAAAAGAAATCTCAAGATCATCCGGCGCGATCAGCTCTGCCAGCCTCTCGTTCGCGGAGACCAAGCGCCCCTCGACGACCGAGGTTTCGCTCAGCGCCCCATCGAACGGCGCGGTGATCGTGGTTTCCTTTAACGCGCGCTGCGCATCCTCCAACGCAATTTGAGCGTTGGACAACAAGCGCACCGCGTTATCCACGCGCGCTTCTGTCTGGGTCACCACCTGTCGACGCGCAAGAACGGCCTGTCGTGCGCTTGAGGCAGCAAGCTCCGCCGTTTCTGTCGCCGTCGCGGTGCCGACACCGCGTTCGCCCAGATCACGCTGGCGGTCAAACGCGCGGGTGCGCAGCGCGGCCTGCTCTTCGGCGGCGGCAAGCTCGTCCAGTCCCAATGCCAAAGCGCGGTCCGCATCGCGCCCCTCTGCCTCTGCATCGCGTACGGCACTTTGCGCCCGCGCGACCTCGGCCAAAGCATCCGACCGGTCAAGGCGCACCAGAACCTGTCCCGCCGTGACCTGCCCGCCCTCTTCGAATTCCGGTGCCAGCTCGACCACGCGCCCGCCAACGGCCGCACGCAGCTCTAGCGTGCGGCGACTTTGCACCGCGCCGAAACTTTGCAGCACCGGCACTTCGGTCCCAGCCTGCGCACGCACCACATTGACCGAGAAGACCCGCTCACGCGGGGCGCGCTCGGGCGGCGTGTCGGTCAGACGCTGCTGAACCGCCCCGCCAATGAGGTCCGCCGCAAGCACCAGAAACCCCAATGTCGCCGCTGCCAGAAACAACCCGATCATGCTTTGCCGTAGAAAACGCATCTTGCCCCGATCCTATTTCGTTCATGCCAGCTTACCCCGCAGGCCTGCAGAACAAAATCACAGTTGTGACAGCCGCGCACGGCTTATCAGGCGCATCACGATGTACGGTGGGGGAATTGGATCAAATTCATCGCCCCAGCCGCTATTTCCGGCGCTGGTGTTCATCCAGACGCGGCATGATCTCAACGAAGTTGCAAGGCTTGTGCCGGTAGTCGAGCTGCTTGATCAAAATCTCGTCCCACGCATCCTTGCACGCCCCCGGAGACCCGGGCAGCGCGAAGAGATACGTCCCCTGGGCGACGCCAGCGGTGGCCCGGCTTTGCACCGCCGAGGTGCCGATCTTCTGCATGGATACGATCGTGAACACGGTGCCGAATGCATCGATCTCTTTCTCGTAGACATCGCGATGTGCCTCGACTGTAACATCGCGCCCCGTCAGCCCTGTGCCCCCCGTGCTGATCACCACGTCAATCTCAGGGTCGGCACACCAGTCGCGCAACTGGTCGGCAATCTCGCCCCGCTCATCGCGGATGATGCTGCGTGCCGCGAGGAAATGCCCCGCTTCGGCGATGCGCGCGACCAATACATCGCCTGACCTGTCTTCGGCCAAACCCCGGGTATCGGATACTGTCAGCACCGCGATGCGCACGGGGATAAAATCAATCGTCTCGTCAATCCGGCTCATGTCCGCTCCAATACTGCAAGGCGTGCGGCGAGGGCCACGAAAATACCGCTGCTGATCCAGCGCAGCGCCTGCCCGCCCCCGACCATCCGGCGGCCCAGACCACTGGCAAATACACCGACCAAGGCGTTGATGATCAACCCGCCAAGGGACAGCACCGACCCCAGCATCAAAAACTGCAGCAAAACCGGCCCCGCTTCTGGCACGACGAACTGCGGGACAAAGGCCAGCACGAAAAGGATCACCTTGGGGTTCGTCAGGTTCACGATCAAACCGCTGCGAAACGCGGATTTCGGCGCAGGCACGGGATTTGCGGCCGCCCCGCTGCTACGCCAGGTCTGCACGGCCAGCCACAAAAGATAGCCAACCCCGATCCAGCGGATCACATCAAACGCCCACGGCAGCGCCGCCACCACCGCACCAAGGCCAAGCCCCGCCAAGGTCACATGCACCATACCGCCAAGGGCGACCCCCGCACTGGCCGCAACCGAGGCGCGCGGACCAAAGCGCATGCCCTGCCCCAGACAAAACATCATATCCGCACCCGGTGTCAGGTTCAGCGCCAGGGCGGCGGGCACAAAGGCCAGCAATGTGAGGGGATCAACCATGCGTCAATTTCGCTTTCAGTGAGAGTAAATCGGCCCAGGCCTCGCGTTTGAACTCGGGGCTGCGCAGCAGATAGGCGGGGTGGAACATGGGCAATGCGGGCAATCCCTCGGCTTGCGTCCATTGACCGCGCAAGCGGGTGATGCCGCGTTTGCCCAGCAACGCCTGCGCGGACCAATTGCCAACGATGACCAATACCTCGGGCTTGGCCAAAGCGATATGCCGCGCCAGAAATGGCTTCATCATCGCGATTTCATCCGGCTTCGGATCGCGGTTCTGCGGCGGCCGCCAGGGCAAGACATTGGTGATATAGACAGGCGACGTCTGGTGATGGCGCCCCATGTCGATGGCCGCGAGCATCTTGTCCAGCAACACGCCAGCACGCCCGACAAAGGGCCGGCCCTCGCGGTCTTCGTCCCGCCCCGGTGCCTCGCCCACGATCATCACCCGTGCCCCCGGCGTCCCGTCCGAGAACACCATTTTGCGCGCGCCGCGTTTCAGCTCGCAATGTTCGAAGGCGGCCATGGCGGCACGCAATTCATCCAGCGTCGCAGCCCCTGCCGCGGCCTGTGTCGCCTCTGCCACCACGTCCGGCCCTTGGGCGGTCAAAGGCACCGGTCCGCTCTTGCCCTTTTGCGCCTTCGGCTTCTCGACCGCGGCGGGCACCTCGTAGCGGTTCACCGGCGCATCGCAAATCGCCTCGGTCGCGCCAAGTTCGATCTGCCAATGCAAAAGCGCAAGCGCCTGATGATAATCCACTGATTCCATGCGCCCAACTTACGCGCTGGTGTCGGCAATAAAAATGCCAACTTCCAAATGGTCTTAAATCCAATGCGGCCCCCACGGCCGGATGCCCCCGCCCGACGACTTGCCCCGCCCTGCGTCGCCGCCTATAACGCCAAAAATAACGTGGGGTCCGCCGTCATGAGTTTCGCACACCGCCATCTTCTGGGCATTGAACACCTGTCCCAGGACGACATCACCACCCTGCTTGATCTGGCCGACAGCTATGCCGATCTGAACCGCCAGCCCCATAAACACAGCGACGCGCTGAGCGGGCTGACACAGATCAATATGTTCTTCGAAAACTCCACCCGGACGCAGGCGAGCTTCGAGATCGCGGGCAAGCGGTTGGGGGCGGATGTGATGAATATGGCGATGCAGGCGTCCTCGATCAAAAAAGGCGAAACCCTGATTGATACGGCAATGACGCTGAACGCCATGCACCCCGATCTGCTGGTGGTCCGCCATCCACAATCCGGTGCCGTCGATCTGCTGGCGCAGAAGGTGAACTGCGCCGTGCTCAATGCGGGTGACGGGCGGCATGAACACCCTACGCAAGCACTGCTGGACGCGCTGACGATCCGCCGCGCCAAGGGCCGCTTGCATCGCCTGTCCATCGCCATCTGCGGCGACATTGCCCATAGTCGCGTGGCACGGTCCAACATCATGCTGCTTGGCAAGATGGAGAACCGCATCCGCCTTATCGCGCCGCCGACGCTGATGCCCGCGCAAATCGGTGAATTCGGCGTCGAAGTCTTCGATGACATGGAAGAAGGGCTGAAAGACGTTGATGTTGTGATGATGCTCCGCTTGCAAAAAGAACGCATGGATGGCGGCTTTATCCCCAGCGAACGCGAGTATTATCACAGATATGGGCTGGACGCCGAAAAACTGGCCCATGCCAAGCCCGATGCCATCGTGATGCACCCCGGCCCGATGAACCGCGGGGTAGAGATCGACGGAACGCTTGCCGATGACATCAACCGCAGCGTCATTCAGGATCAGGTAGAGATGGGCGTCGCCGTGCGCATGGCCGGGATGGACCTGCTGGCGCGCAACCTTGTCGACAGCCGCAAGGCCACCGCATGACCGCAGCCCCGCCCGAAGAACAGGACCTGCTGCACTGGCGTATCTCGCCGCGGGCGTTCTTTTGGCGGTGCGTGGCGCTGGCGGTGCTGACCATGTTGTTTACGCTGCCCTTGCTCATCTGGCTGGACCCGATCACCTGGCTGCTGGCCTCGGTCCTGATTGCTGTCTTCTACATGTGGGTGTTTGAGGAATTCCAGATCTGGTACAGCAACCGCAATACCGTCTGGCGGCTGACCAACCGTGCGCTCTACATCAACTCCCCCGATACGGCGGAGCCGCTGGTCCTGCCGTTGACCGACATCCGGTCGATCGGGAAACTGTCCTTGTGGTCGATCAGTCTTGGCCTGCCCGACGGCCAGCGGATCACCTTGCCGCTGGTGCCGAACCGGGCAGAGACCAAGGCCCGCCTTGCCCAAGCGATAGAGGCGGCATCATGAGCGATCGTTTTTGGCAAGACCTGCTTGAACCCGAGGAAGAGCTGCTCTGGACAGGGCGCCCCCGCCCCAAGCTGTCGCTGCGCAATTTTCAGCTGTTCGGCCCCTTTGTCGGGGCCATTGGCACCGTGGTCGCGGGGGCGTTTGTGCTGCGGGGCAACACCCTGCCCGTGTCGCAATCGGTCGTGGTGGCGGTGATCGTCGCGCTGGTGGCGCTGTCGTTGCTGCGCGGGATGAAACGCCTGACCGACCTGCGCCGCACCCGCTATGCGCTGACCAACCACCGCGCCCTGTTTTTCAAACTGACCCGCGACGGCACCCGTGCCAAGGCTTTCCCCCGCAGCGCCGAGACGAAACCCGATCTGCGCCCGACCAGCCCGCCGTCGGTTTTCTTTATCCGGCATGAACAGCCGGGCAATCCGGCACGCGCCGCGCATCTAGGATTTGAATATGTCGAAGACAGCGACAGATTAAGTGCATTGATGGTAACCCCGTACAAAGGTGCAACACGATGACACAACTCGAAATCCCCAAGGGCGAGATCGGCCAGATCCGCCTGTTTGCCGTGAACCGCCCGATTGACGAATTGGCCCGCGACCTGCGCAACGACAGTAAAGAGGCGTTGATTGCTGATCTGCTGGGCCGCCCTATGCCCGAAGGCGCGGCCGAACTGTTCCCCGTATCTGATCTGACCGGCGTAGGTCTCGCCTCCTATCTGGGGGATGGCTATGCGGTGCCGCGTGAACAGATCAGCCGCGACCGCGCGCGATTGGATGCGCTGGACGGCTATGTATTGCTGCTGTTCTCCTCGGCCTTTGACGGGCATGAAGCAACGCTGGACCTTGGCCCCGAACTGACGATGATCGGCACCTATGGCGAGGCCCAGCCCGATATGTCCGTCACCCCGCTTGAGGCTGACTCCGCGCAACCCTACACCGGTGCCGCGGATATGACCCCGAAATCCCCGCCCAAGGGCGGCGCCGGCGGAATGATCCTGCTTTTGGCGGTGATCGTGCTGATCGGTCTTATTCTATGGTGGCTGCTGTGAAAGAACCCAAACCCGATCCCAAGATGTCCGGCCGTATCGCCATGATTGCCCTGCTTGTCGCCTTTGGCGTGGCGGGCATGATGGTGTGGATCGGGTCCTGACCTTTCTGACCGCCCCCGCGGCACCCCTGTTTTCCTAACGACGAAGGCTCCTCCATGACCCTGCATTTTATCAACGCGCAGCTGATCGACCCCGAAGCAGGCACCGTCACCCGCGGCACGCTTCGGGTCGAGGATGGCAAGATCGCGGCGGTACTGGACGATACCGCACCGATCCCCGGGGATGCGCAGGTCGTGGATTGCCGTGGGAAATACCTGGCCCCCGGTATCGTCGATCTGGGCGTCAAGGTCTGTGAACCCGGGGAGCGGCACAAGGAAAGCTTCCGCTCTGCGGGGCTGGCAGCGGCTGCGGGTGGGGTCACGACAATGGTCACCCGCCCCGACACCGACCCCACCATCGACAGCCCCGAAGTGCTTGAATTCGTCACCCGCCGTGCGAACGAGGCCGCGCCGGTCAACGTCGTGCCCATGGCTGCGCTGACCAAGGGCCGCGAAGGCCGCGAGATGACAGAGATCGGGTTTCTCATGGATGCCGGTGCCGTGGGCTTTACCGATTGTGATCGCGTGGTGACGGATACCAAAGTGTTCTCCCGCGCGCTGACCTATGCCCGTAGCCTTGGCGCGCTTGTCATCGCTCACCCGCAGGAACCCATCCTGAGCAAGGGGGCGGCGGTGACCTCTGGTAAATTCGCGTCGCTGCGCGGGCTGCCTGCCGTCTCGCCCATGGCTGAACGCATGGGGCTGGACCGCGACATCGCCCTGATCGAAATGACGGGTGCCCGCTATCACGCCGACCAGATCACCACCGCCCGCGCCCTGCCCGCGCTGGAGCGTGCAAAGAAGAACGGTCTGGATATCACCGCCGGGGTCGGCATCCACCACCTGACGCTGAACGCGCTGGATGTGGCCGATTACCGCACCTTCTTCAAGCTCAAGCCCCCCCTGCGCGACGAAGAGGATCGCATCGCCGTGGTAGAGGCCGTGGCCTCTGGCCTGATCGATATCATTTGTTCCATGCACACCCCGCAGGACGAGGAATCCAAACGGCTCCCGTTCGAGGAAGCCGCATCGGGGGCCGTCGCATTGGAAACCCTGCTGCCCGCAGCCTTGCGACTGGTCCACTCCGAGATGATCGATATTGCCACATTGTGGCGTGCGCTGTCGTTCAACCCTGCGAAACGTCTGGGGCTGCCCGGGGGGCGGATGTCCGTCGGTGCCCCCGCCGATCTGGTGCTGTTTGATGATGGCGCGCCTTTCGTGATGAACCGCGAGGTTTTGCGGTCGAAATCGCGCAACACCCCCTTTGACGGGATGCGCATGCAAGGTAAGGTCTTGGAAACTTACGTTTCCGGCACCTGCATCTATAAGGCCTCCTGAATATGCCCCTGATCGACTCTTCCCTATTCGTGCTCCTGTTCTGGGCCGTTGCGGCCTATCTGATCGGGTCGGTCCCCTTTGGCATGGTGCTAACCCGCGCGATGAATCTGGGCGATCTGCGCAGCATCGGGTCGGGCAATATCGGTGCCACCAATGTGCTGCGCACTGGTTCCAAAAAAGCGGCGGCACTGACGTTGATCCTGGATGGGGGCAAAGGGGCCGTTGCAGTGCTGCTGGCACGGCTCTTCGCGGGCGAGGACGCGGCCCAAATTGCCGCATTGGCCGCGATGCTGGGCCATTGCTATCCGGTCTGGCTGGGGTTCAAGGGCGGCAAGGGTGTCGCGACATTCCTTGGTGTGTTGCTGGCCCTTGCATGGCCCGTCGGCCTCGCCTGCTGTCTGGCGTGGCTGATCGCCATGGCCGTCACCCGCACCTCGTCCATCGGGGGGCTGGCATCCGCCGCGGCATCGACCTTTTTTATGATCTTCCTGGGCTACGGCAGCGCCCTGTTTCTGGGCATTCTGCTGACCCTGCTGGTGTTCTGGCGCCACCGCGAGAACATCAAACGCATCCGCGCGGGCACCGAACCCAAGATCGGCGCCAAGAAAGACTGACCCTGTGACGGCTACCGTAGACGCGCGCTTTTTGGACGCGTTCCACGCGCTGCCTGACGGCACTCACACCGGCAGATATCAAACCCGCCGCTATGTTTGGTCAAAAAGCACCTTTAATTCAGGTAAAAGCTGGAAACTGGTTGCCGAGGAATTAGGCGGTCCGGACTATATCAGCCTGAACCTCTATGCGCTCGCCAGCGGCGCACGCCTTTATCCCTGCGAAATGCCCGCGGCCAAGGTCATCGCCTTTGTCCGCGGGCTGATCATCGAGGATCAGTAAGAATAATCGGCGTAGATCCGGCTGAGGTCGCCCTTCCACTTGCCGTCATAATCCTCCAGCAGCTCGTCCGCAGGGACCTTGCCGGTCTCGATGCTTTCCTTCAGCGCGTTCAGGAAATGCGTCTCGTCCGGGACCATACCGCCCGCACCGCTGCGCGCCCGTGCTTTCAGCCCTTGTTCGGACAGGGCCACGGCCTCGCGCGCGATGTCATGCATGCGCACGCCGCCCACCTTAGCCTGCAACCCGTCGACAGACGCCGCGACCCGCAGCGCCTCGCGCGTTTCGGCATCCCAGTCTTTAACCAGATCCCAAGCGCTATCCAGCGCCTGTTGGTCATAGGTCAGCCCGACCCAGAACGCGGGCAAGGCACATAGACGACGCCAAGGCCCACCGTCGGCACCGCGCATTTCGATGAATTTCTTGATCCGCGCCTCGGGGAAGGCGGTGGTCAGGTGGTCCGCCCAATCGCTCAGCGTCGGCATTTCGCCGGGCAGCGCAGGCAGCTTGCCTTTCAGGAAGTCGCGGAAAGACTGCCCCAGGGCATCGATATATTTCCCATCGCGGTAGACAAAATACATCGGCACATCGAGCGCATATTCCACCCAACGCTCAAAACCCATGCCGTCTTCAAACACCCAAGGCAACATGCCCGTACGCGCAGCATCCAGATCACGCCACACGCGGCTGCGCCATGATTTATGGCCATTGGGCTTGCCCTCGAAAAACGGCGAATTCGCAAACAGCGCCGTCGCGACAGGTTGCAAGGCCAGCGCCACGCGCAGCTTTTGCACCATGTCCGCCTCGGACCCGAAATCAAGGTTCACCTGCACCGTGCAGGTCCGACGCATCATGACACGGCCCATCGTGCCGACCTTGGTCATATATTCGTTCATCAGCTTGTACCGGCCCTTGGGCATCAGATCCATCTGGTCGTGGGACCATTCCGGTGCCGCGCCCAAGCCAATGAACCCCGCTCCGATCCGGTCCGCCACATCGCGCACTTCGCGCAGATGGGTATTCACCTCGTCGCAGGTCTCGTGGATGGTTTCGACAGGCGCGCCCGACAGCTCCAACTGACCGCCCGGCTCGAGCGAGATATTGGCCCCGTCCTTGACCAACCCGATCAGCTTGCCGCCCTCTTCCACAGGATCCCAGCCATGGCCGTCGCGCAGCCCTTCCAACATGGCGCGGATCGAACAATCGCCCTCATAGGGCAAAGGCAGCAGCGTCTCTTTGTTGTAGCCGAATTTCTCGTGCTCGGTGCCGATGCGCCAATCTTCCTTGGGCTTGCACCCGTCCGCGAGATAGTTGACCAGCTGGTCGTAACTTTCGATCGGGCCGCCGCCGGATTGAGGGATAGACATGTGGGGTGGCTCCGAGTTCAATTTCTGTGGTCTAAGGGATGGTGCGATTTGGACGGGGTGTCAATGCAACAGGGTCGAGGCCGGCCGCATCGAACGCCGCTCCCAAATCACGACGGACAGGGTCTTGTCATCGGCCAATTCGGCCAACATTCTTTCGGTACGCAGCCCCGGAAGTGCGGCAAAAGCGTCAAAAAGCGCGTCCGCCCCCGCGGCATCCACGGGGATCATCACGGGATTTTGTCCAGGCTGTTCCAGTTTCCAATGCGCCGGATAGGCCCCGCGCTCAAGGCTCAGACGCTCCATCTCGCGTAGGGCGATGACGCCGCCGGTCAGGGGACCGAAATAGGCGATCTGCCCCTCATCCACCTGCACCGCTCCGGCCCCGAGGCCGGTCTTGCGAAACCGCACGCGCTGCCCGCCGATCCAGACAAAGATCACCCCCGCAAGGATCAGCGCATAGCCCGGTATCGCCAACAGCAACCCCGGCCCCGCCACCAGCCAAAGCCCGATCAAAGCGACCGCGATTCCGCCAAGAACCTCGCGCCAACGCCACAGTTCAGCCTTCGCCTCAGGTCGCAGAAAACTCATCGTGCTCTCCTAGTGCAGGCTTCATTTTGCCAGATAAACTCCACGGGGGCGTGGGGGTGTGAAACCCCCACTCCGACGCGCGTGCCGGAAACCGCACTCACGCCCAATCTCCCAATGTCTTTTGCCACAGGGTCATGGCCGCCACTGCTGCCGTATCCGCCCGCAAGATGCGCGGCCCCAAGGCGACGGGGCGCGACCAGTCCAACCCGCGCAAACGCACGCGTTCACTGTCGGAAAACCCGCCCTCTGGTCCAATCAGGATAGCCCAAGGACCAGGCCGCGCAGACGCGAGCCCCTCTTCCTCGCCCGCCAGCGCCTCGTCGCAGAACATCAAGGACCGCTCGGGCTCCCAACGATCGATCAGACGGTCCAGCCGGACCATATCTGCCACCTCTGGTACGAAAGTGCCGCCGCATTGCTCCGCTGCCTCGACCGCGTGGGCTTGCAGACGATCGCGCTGCACGCGGCCGGCGTTGGTAAATTCACTTTGCACCGGCACAATGCGCCGCGCCCCCATTTCGGCAGCTTTCTCGACAATGAAATCCGTGCGCGCCTTTTTGATCGGCGCAAAGATCAGCCACAGGTCGGGCGGCATCTGCAGCGGTTTCGTCTGCTCGGCACAGGCCAGCACACCGCCGCGTTTACCCGCCTCGGCGACCTCGGCGCGCCATTCGCCATCAATGCCATTAAACAAAAGAACCGACGCGCCCACCGATTGGCGCATCACGCCAAAGAGATAATGCGCCTGCGCCTTATCCAAAGGAACGGATTGCCCCTGCCCCAACGGATGATCTACATAAAGTCTGATTTTCGCGTTCATGGGCACAGATATATGTACGACACCTCGCCGACACCAGATGGCAATGATGCGACACGCGTGGTCGATGCCCCTGCGGACAATTGGGTCGACCGTTTTGCGCCGCGTTTCACCCGCCCCTACCTGCGGCTCAGCCGCGCCGACCGCCCTATTGGCACCTGGCTTTTGCTGCTGCCCTGCTGGTGGGGGCTGACGCTGGCGATGCTGTTTGACCAGCAACCGCGCTGGTTTGACCTGTGGATTTTCATCGGCTGCGGTGCCGGTGCCTGGCTGATGCGCGGCGCGGGGTGCACGTGGAACGACATCACCGACCGGCATATCGATGGCAAGGTCGCCCGTACGCGGTCACGCCCCATCCCCTCGGGTCAGGTCAGCGTCAAAGGTGCGCTGGCATGGATGATGGCACAGATGCTGATCGCGCTTGGCATTTTGTTGACCTTCAACGGGGCTGCCATCGCCCTTGGTGTACTGGCCCTGCTGCCCGTCGCCGTTTACCCTTTTGCCAAACGTTTCACGTGGTGGCCGCAGGTTTTCCTTGGCATCGCGTTTAACTGGGGCGCGCTGCTGGCCTGGACCGCCCATACCGGCAGCCTCGGCGCGCCTGCGGTGGTGCTCTATGCTGCGGGAATCGCGTGGACGCTGTTCTATGACACGATCTATGCCCATCAGGACAAGGAAGATGATGCCCTGATCGGGGTCAAATCCACAGCCCGCCTGTTCGGAGACAATACCAGCCATTGGCTGCGGCGCTTCCTGATCGCCACCGTGGGCCTGATGGGGCTGGCGGTGATCTTTGCCCTGCGCGATTCCGCATCCTTTCTGGCGATGGTCATCGCCCTTGGCGGTCCTTGGGCAATGGGGTGGCATATGGCGTGGCAGTTGCGTGGCATTGACATCAACGACAACGACAAGCTTCTGCGCCTGTTTCGTGTGAACCGCGATACCGGCATGATCCCGCTGGTGTTTTTTGCCGCAGCCCTGCTGGCGTGATTGCACCCCTGTCCCCTCGGGCGTATCAAAGGCTCCAACGTTAACGGTTTCAGAAACGAGCTTATGCGCCTATCTGCACTCCTGATCATCGCGATGACCTTTACCGCCGCTGCGACCGTGTCATTGGTGGCCGCGAATTTTTCGGTAACCCTGATCGAGGAAAACTCCGAGATCGGCGTGCGTGATGCGCTTGATGCAAAAGAGATGACATGGGCCGAAGTTCAGGCAGACGGGTTGCAGGTCACCCTGTCGGGCACCGCGCCGGACGAAGTCGCGCGGTTCAATGCGCTAAGCACCGCAGGCACCATCGTCGATGCTGCCCGCGTGATTGACCAGATGGATGTGACCGCGCAGGCCGCAATCGCCGCGCCGAAGTTCTCGGTCGAGATTTTGCGCAATGATTCCGGCGTTTCGATTATCGGGCTGATTCCCACGACCACCGACCGCGACGCGGCCATCGACCGTTTCCAATCCATCGCCGGTCAAGATCATGTCGCCGATCTACTGGAATCAGCGAATTACCCTGCCCCCGACGGATGGGAAGACGCCTTTGGTTTCGCCATTTCCGCGATGGAGAAACTGCCCCGTGCCAAAGTTTCTGCCGAAGCGGGGCGTGTGGCGATCACGGCCATTTCCGACAGCGCAGAAGCCAAGGCACGGCTGGAAAACCAGCTGAAACGTGCGGCCCCTCCCGGGCTGGTGGTGACACTGGAGATCGCCGCGCCGCGCCCGGTGATCACGCCCTTTACCCTGCGCTTCCAGATCGAGGAAGACAGCACCGGCTTTGACGCCTGCAGCGCGGATACCGAACAGGCCAGCGCCCGGATCCTCAAGGCGGCCGTTGCGGCTGGCGCACCGGGGTCGGCACGCTGCACGGTGGGTCTTGGGGTTCCAAGCCCGCGGTGGTCGGAAGCAGTGGAAAAAGCCATCGGCGCGCTGTCCAAGATCGGTGGCGGCTCCGTCAGCTTTGCCGATGCCGATATCAGCCTGATCGCCGCCGAAGGCACCGAACGCGCCGTCTTTGACCGCGTCGTCGGAGAGCTGGAAAACGCCCTGCCTGACGTCTTTGCGCTGAATGCCCGCCTGCCCCAAACTGTCGACCCCGACGCCGGCCCGCCCGAATTTGTCGCCACGCTCTCGCCCGAAGGTCAGGTGCAGCTGCGCGGCCGTCTGACAGACGACGCGCTGCGCGAATTGGCCGATAGCTACGCCAAGGCGAGCTTTGGCTCGGACAAGGTCTATACCGCCGCGCGGATTGTCGATGATCTGCCCGCCGATTGGCCGACGCGCGTGCTGTCGGCGCTCGACGCGCTGTCCAAGCTCGCCAACGGTACGGTCATCGTGACCCCCGATAGCGTCAGCGTCGCGGGCAACACCGGTAACCCCGATGCCAGCACGCAGATCGCAACCTTGTTGGCAGGCAAACTGGGCGAAGGCAAAGACTATGAGGTCAAAGTCGCCTATCAAGAAAAGCTCGACCCCGTTCTGGGCCTGCCCACCCCGCAGGAATGCGAAGCCGAGATCGGCAAAGTTGTGGCCAAGGGCAAGATCAACTTCGAACCCGGCAGCGCCACCATTGACGCCTCGGCGCTTGGTACGATGGATCAAATTGCCGAAATCCTGCAAGACTGCCGCGACATAGCACTTGAGGTACAGGGCTATACCGACAGCCAGGGCCGCGAGGAAATGAACCTCGCGCTCAGCCAGTCGCGGGCACAGTCGGTGCTGAACGAACTGCGCGCCCGCCGCGTAATCACCGGCTCCTTCGTGGCCAAGGGCTATGGCGAAGAATCGCCCGTTGCCTCCAACGACACCGAAGAAGGCCGCGAGGCGAACCGCCGGATCGAATTTAAGCTGATCAATGAAGGCACGTCAGAAGATTCTGACGAAACAGCGCTGGAAAATGGCGCGGATACAGGCGATACAGACACACCATCCGACCAGACCCAAGAAGGCAACTAACATGAGCAGAACCGAATTTGTCATCGCGACAGCGATTATCCTATTCGTCGCCTTCTGCCTTGGATGGTTTGCCAACTGGCTGCTGCACCGCTTTACCCGCGTGGCGGCCGACGATGTCGCCCAGCTTGACCGGATGAGCCAGGAATTGCACGAAGCCGAAGAAACCCGCGATCAGGCGATCACCTATCTGCAACAGCGCGAGGCAGAGCTGACGAACCAGCTCAACCAGACCGAGGCAGAGCTGCGCGCGGCGATGGACGGGTTGCGCGATGCACGCCACGAAGCGGAAGAAATGCGCGCCTATATCGATCGTCAGCAGGCCAGCTAAAGGGCCGACGTGCCGCTTACCACCGGGCCAGCGCGTCTTCGTCTTCTGCCTTTGATGCAACCCAATCCGCCCCTTTGGCAGTGATCTCACGCTTCCAGAAGGGTGCGCGCGACTTTAGGTAATCCATCAGGAATTCAGCCGCTTCAAACGCATCCTTGCGGTGGCGCGCAGCGGTGGCGACCATCATGATCATCTCGCCCGGCAGCAGTCGGCCAAAGCGGTGAATGACCAGCGCATCCCCCAGCGAAAACCGCGCCATCGCGGTTTCAGCCATCTCGGTCAGGGCAGATTCGGTCATGCCGGGGTAGTGTTCAATCTCCATCGCCTGCAACGGATCATCGGGCAGATCGCGCACGATGCCGGTAAAGGTCACAATGGCACCCATATCCCGATGGCCGGCAGCAAAATCCTGGCTTTCCTGCCCCAGATCAAAACCCGCTTCCTGAACCGAGATCTTCATCTCAACCCCCTGTCATCGGCGGGAAAAACGCCACTTCGCGCACGCCTTCCAACGAGGCATCGAAATCGGCAAGTTCCTGATCCACGGCGACACGCAGGCCGGACAGATCGGAAAAGGCGACCGCATAGCGCTCTTCGCGCGCGCGCAGTTCCTCTACAAGGTCCAGAACAGTGCGCGCCGACGTCTCGACCTTCTCACGAGGAAGCCCGATGCGTTCGCGAACCCATGCAAAATACAAGATATTCATCAGCGTGGCTCCACCAGATGGGGCATGGATTTGCGCAGATAATCATAGCCGGTGATCGCGGTCAGCGCCGCTGCTATCCAAAGCAGCACCAACCCGATCCGGCCGGCCCAGATCATCCCGTGGAACTTCCAAGTGAGCCCTAGAACGTCCTCTTCCTCACCCGAGAGTATGGCACCGACCAAGGCATTATCCATGCCGAAAATCGACATGCCAAAGTAATGTTCAAACAGCCCCTGCCCGAACAACACGGCAATTGCGACCATCTGCGCGGTTGTCTTCCACTTGGCCAGCGCCGTGACCTTCAAGGTGCCAGACACATCCCCCAGAAACTCCCGCAGGCCCGAAACAAAGACTTCGCGAAACAGGATCACGGTGGCAGGAAGCACCAGCCATGGCGACCAGCTTGAAAACGCGACGATCACCATCAGCGCAATCACCACCATCGCCTTGTCGGCAATCGGGTCCAGCATGGTCCCCAGCTTGGTTTCCTGCCCCCATGCGCGCGCAAGATAGCCGTCAAACCAATCGGTGACCGCGGCGGCGATGAACAGGAACATCGCCAAAGCGTCCGCATAGGGACGCGTAAAATACAAGAACATCACAGCCACACCCGGGGCCGCGACAAGACGCAAGAGCGTCAGGATATTGGGGATATTCCACTTCATAGCGTCACCCTACAGTGGCAAGACGACAGGGGAAAGTGCCAAGACATCGCCTTCATTTTGCAAAATAAACTCCCCGCGGAGCGTCCTGCCCCCACCACGTGCCCGAAGGCTGAAATTTTGGGCTATCCGCGTTCATGGAAAAACGCATAAATCCGTTCGGCCAAAGCAACCGACACCCCGTCGACGGCCTTCAAGTCGCTCAAGTTCGCGCGACCAACGGCCTTGGCTGACCCGAAATGGGCCAGCAGCGCGCGTTTGCGGGCGGCACCGACGCCGGGCACGTCATCAAGGGGCGTCGCCCCCACGGCCTTGGCCCGTTTGGCGCGGTGGGTGCCGATGGCGAAACGGTGGGCTTCGTCGCGCAAACGCTGGATGAAATACAAAACCGGATCATTATGCCGCAAGGCCATCGGGCGCTTGCCGACGCGGTAAAATTCCTCTTTGCCCGCATCACGATCCACACCTTTGGCCACGCCGACCATCGGAATATCCTCGACCCCGTATTCGCGCATGATGGACGCCACAGCACTCACCTGCCCTGCACCACCGTCGATCAACAGCAGGTCGGGCCACATGCCAAGCTTGCGGTCCGGGTCTTCCTTGAGCAACCGTTTGAAACGGCGGGTCAGCACCTCTTTCATCATGCCAAAGTCATCCCCCGGCGTCAGGTCATCGCCGCGAATGTTGAACTTGCGGTACTGGTTTTTCATCATCCCGTCGGGGCCGGCGACAATCATACCGCCAACCGCGTTCGTCCCCTGGATGTGGGAGTTATCGTAGACCTCGATCCGTTGCGGCGGCGCAGGCAGATCAAAGGCGTCAGCGATACCTTTAAGAAGGTTCGTCTGGGTCGCTGTCTCTGCCAGTTTACGCGCCAAAGATTCGCGGGCGTTGCGCAGCGCCCCATCGACCAGCTCTGCTTTTTCGCCACGTTTGGGGACCACGATGTCAACTTTACGCCCCAGCTTCCCCGACAGCGCCTCGACCATCAGATCGGGGCTTTCGATGTCGTTCGACAGGATCAGCTGACGCGGTGGTTCGCGGGTGTCATAGAACTGACCGATAAAAGCCTCCAGCACCTCGGCGGCATCCACATCGGGGCCCACACGGGGATAGTAGTCGCGGTTCCCCCAGTTCTGGTTGGCGCGGATAAAGAAGACCTGCACGCAAGCCTGCCCCTGATCCAGGTGCAGCGCGATAATATCCGCTTCCGCAACGCCTTGCGGGTTGATCCCCTGTGCCGTTTGCACCTGCGTCAGCGCCTTGATCCGGTCGCGCAGGGCGGCGGCGCGTTCAAACTCCATCGCCTCCGACGCCTCGGCCATCTCGGTCGCCAGCCTGCCCTGAATATCGGTGGACTTACCGTTAAGGAATTTCTCCGCGTCCTGCACCGTCTTGCGATATTCCTCCGGCGAGATCTTACCCACACAGGGGGCAGAGCAGCGCTTGATCTGATGCTGCAAACAGGGGCGCGAGCGGCTTTCGAACATCGCGTCAGAGCAATCGCGCAGCAGGAACACCCGTTGCAGCTGGTTCAGCGTACGGTTCACCGCACCGGCGCTGGCGAAGGGCCCATAGTAATTGCCCTTTTCTTTTTTGGCCCCACGGTGCTTTTTGATCTGCGGATAATCATGCGTGGCCGTGACCAGAATATTGGGAAAGCTCTTGTCATCGCGCAGCAGCACGTTGAATTTCGGCTTGAGCTGTTTGATCAGGTTCTGTTCAAGCAGCAACGCCTCGGTCTCTGTCTTCGTGGTCAGAAACATCATCGACGCGGTGTTTGATATCATCCGCGCGATCCGGCCCGAATGACCCGACGGCCGCGCGTAGTTGCTCACCCGCGCGCGCAGATTTCGCGCCTTGCCCACGTAAAGGACACGGCTTTCCGAATCGAGCATCCGGTACACACCAGGAGAGCCATCAATCGTTTTCAGGTACGATTGAATCACCTCATGGCCGGTTTTCGGTTTTTCGTTAGCGTCTGACATTGATTCGAGCGTTCGGACCTTTTGGCTGCAACAGTGTTAGCGGTAGGACAAGATTAAACATACCCACGACTCTTGTGGATAACCTTGCAGATAACTTTCAAACAGCGCGGATTTTCCCATGTATTAATGGGGCTTCCGGTGTTTGCCTAATTTTTAGGCATATGTGCAAGCCATTGATTTTAGACGTTATTTTTATTAACACTTTCCAACCCACTGAAAACACGCCCCTTTTTGTAACGGTTTTGTTACCGATGTGACCGCGGTGCACAACTTGCGTGGAAAGCCTATTCTAGGCCTTGCGCGTCGGGGGTTTTCCAGCCTAGGTGCTGCCCCCCGTCAGTGCAGATCAACTGCCCCGTAACCGACGGCGCATCAAGGAAATAGCCCAATGCAGCGGTAATATCGCGGGGATTCGCCCCCCGTTCGAGAATCACCTTGGACCGCTGTCGCGCAAAGTGTTCGTCGGTCTGCTTGGCCCCCTTCAGGGTCGGCCCAGGACCGATTGCATTGACCCTTATCGCCGGCGCCAGTGCTTGGGAAGATGTCTGGGTCAGCGCCCACAACCCCATTTTTCCGATGGTATATGTCATGAACTCCGGCGTGAGCTTGCGCACACGCTGGTCCAGCATATTGATGATCAGCCCCACGGCGATGGGCTCGTCCTGTGCGTCAGTCTCCGGAGCCAAGCCTTGCGCGGCCATCGCCTGCGTCAGAATGAAAGGTGCCCGCAGGTTGCTACCGATATGGCGGTTCCAGCTTTCCTCTGTCGCGGTAGAAATGTTGTCGTATTCAAAAATCGACGCGTTGTTTACAAGGCAGGTGATCGGCCCGCCAAGCGCCACTGCCGCGCGTGGCAGCAGATCATGCGTCGCGGTCTCGTCCAGCAGATCGGCTTGTAGGGCGACAGCCTGCCGCCCCTTTGCCTTCAACTCGGACACAACCTCGTCGGCACCGTCGGACGAGCTGTTGTAATGCACCGCAACGTCATACCCGCGATCCCCGAGATATAGCGCCATCGCACGCCCCAAGCGGGCTCCGGCTCCGGTTACCAACGCGTGTTTCATACCGCACCTCTTTTAGATCAGAACAGCCGCCATATAGCCCGCATAGACGGCACATAGAACGATGCCCCAGATGCGGTTGATGTCACGCCCCAGATACACAAAGGGGATCAGCAGCAGCGACGCCCCCAGCATGACCCACAGATCGAACCGCAGGAATTCCGGATCAACATGGATCGGCCCTACAAGGCTCGCGATACCGATAATGCCCAGCAGGTTGAACAGGTTGGACCCGATCACGTTACCCAAGGCGACATCAGCCTGACGGCGCAGCGCTGCCATAACGGTTGTGGCGAGTTCGGGCATCGAGGTTCCGATCGCCACCAGCGTCAGCCCGATGACCGTGTCGCTTACCCCGTAGGCGCGCGCGATCATGGACGCATTATCCACCAGCAGCCCCGCCCCGAGGGGCAAACCCACCAACCCGAGCACAAGGAATACCGCAATGCGCCAGCCCGGCATATCGGGATCGGCCCCTTCGGGCTCTTCCAGGTCCGCGGCGGCAGCGTTTTTACATTCGCGGCGATGCTCTTTGCCGTCGCGGTACATGTCGTACAGCACATAGGCCAAGGCCCCCAGCAACACGAAACCCGCCCAGAAATCGAAAACGCCACGATATGCCAGCCCGATGAACAACACCGAAGCGGCAATCATCATGTTGAACGTCTTGCGCGTGCTACACTCTGACGTGTGCATCGTCGCCAGCAAGGCGGGCACCCCGAGGACCAGCAGGATGTTCGCGGTGTTCGACCCCACGACATTGCCCAATGCGATCCCAGGTGAATCGTCCAACACCGCCTTGATCGACACCAGCAATTCCGGCGCAGACGTCCCGAACGCCACAATCGTCAGGCTGACGATCAAAGCGGGCACGCCGAGGCGCAGGGACAGGTTAACCGCCCCCTTAACCAACGCATCCCCGGCCAGCAACAAAATCACCAGCCCCAAAACACTTAGAACCCAAGGCATAATCATCCGCGTTTACCCCCGCATCCGCAGGGAGATTTCCCAATGCGATAGCGTCCACAATTATTACATTTCTTCTGGCTCAGGCGCTTACCGCCCAACCAGTGCATCTTTCCAAACCATGCGAGCGTGCCCATGGCGACCAGAAACAATAAGACAATCTTAAAGACCATGCGTCAGAGCCCGAACCGCGCATAGGCCGCGCGCTCTTCAATACTGTCGACCGCGTCGCCGATGATCTGCGCACCAAATCGGGACAGCAGCCCCTTTTTGGTGCCGTAGCGGTTGAACTTCACCTTGTCGCCAAAACGTTGCTTGATCATCGGGCGCAGGTGGCCGATGCCGTCGATCAGCCCCAGCTCGGTGGCGCGTTTCGCCAGCCAGACCTCTCCGGTGAACAGGTCAGTGTCAGAGGAAAGCTTGCTCCCGCGGCGTGATGTGACGTGATCGATGAAGTTCCCGTGGATATCCTCCAGCAGTTGCTTCAACCGCGCGACATCTTCGGGCTTTTCAGGGCGGAACGGGTCGAGCATGGATTTGGACTGGCCTGCGGTATAAACCCGCCGCTCTACCCCGTGGCGTTGGATAAATTCATCCGCACCAAAAGACGCCGAAATCACACCGATGGACCCCAGAACGGAACTGGGATCGGCATAGATTTCATCCGCAGCCGCGGCCAGCCAATAGCCGCCAGAGGCCGCGACATCTTCGACAAAGGCGATGACGGGGATGTTCTTTTCCTCAGCCAGACGCCGGATGCGCGCGCCGATCAACGACGATTGCACCGGGCTACCGCCGGGACTGCTGATTTCCAAAACCACAGCCGCGGGTTTGCCGCGGTTGAATGCCTTGTCGATGGCGGGGCCAATGCCGCTGTCGTTCAGGCCACCACGGGTGCGGCCCCCGATCACGCCAGACAGTCGCACCACGGAAACCGTCGGACGGGAGGCCAAAAAGGGAAGGTATTTTCTCATACCTTCCCATGTAGAGTGCACCATACCTGCAAACAAGGAGGGCACCCGATACTTACTGCCTAATCCGCCAGCCGGTACGGAAAATCCAACCGATCACCGCAAGACACAGCGCCGTAAAGCCCGCGATGGCCAAAAGGCTCGTCACAATCGGCACATCCGCCGATCCGAAGAAGGCCCAGCGGAAGCCCGAGATCAGATACACCACCGGGTTAAAGTGAGAGATCACCTGCCATACCGGCGGCAGCATAGAGATCGAATAGAACGATCCCCCAAGGAAGACCAAGGGCGTCACAATCAACAGCGGCACAAGCTGCAACTGTTCAAAGTTGCCCGCCCAGATCCCGATGATGAAGCCCATCAGCGAAAAGCTGATGCAGGTCAGCACCAGAAAAGCCACCATCCAGATCGGATGCTGAATGGTGATGTCCACAAAGAAGAACGCCGTGAGCAGGATGATCACCCCGATAAACAGTGCCTTGGTCGCCGCAGCCCCGACATAGCCACAGACAATTTCGATAAAGTTAACTGGCGCGGATAAAAGTTCGAACACGGTGCCGATGAACTTGGGGAAATAGATGCCAAAGGACGCGTTCGAGATCGATTGCGTGATCACGCTCAGCATGATCAGCCCCGGTACGATGAACGCGCCATAGCTGATGCCTTCTACCTCTTGGATGCGGCTGCCGATCGCCGCGCCGAACACTACGAAATACAGCGATGTCGACAACACCGGAGAGATCAGACTCTGCGTGATGGTGCGAAAGAAGCGCGCCATTTCAAACGTGTAGATGGATTTGACAGCGATCCAGTTCATGCCGCGTCCTCCTTGACCAGATCGACAAAAATATCCTCAAGACTGCTTTGCGACGTCTCAAGATCAGACAGCACAAGCCCCGCGGCCGCGACATCGGACAAGAGCTTGGTGATGCCCGTCCGCTCTGCCCGCGTGTCATAGGAATAGATCAACGCGTGCCCGTCGTCGGACAGGGTCAGCGCATCAGAGACAAGACTGTCAGGAATCGCGTCAATCGGTTGGGTCAGCTGCACCACCAACTGCTTTTTCCCCATGCGTGACATCAACGTGTCTTTATCCTCGACCAGCAGCAGCTCGCCGTGGGCGATCACACCGATCCGGTCGGCAATCGCCTCGGCTTCCTCGATATAGTGGGTGGTGAGGATGATGGTCACGCCACTGGCCTTCAGGTCCGCGACGATATTCCACATATCGCGGCGCAGCTCTACATCGACGCCGGCGGTGGGTTCATCCAGGAACAGGACGCGGGGCTCGTGTGCCAATGCCTTGGCGATCAAGACACGACGTTTCATCCCGCCCGACAAGGCGCGGATCTGGCTGTCTTTCTTGTCCCAAAGCGATAGCTGCCGCAGGATCTTTTCAACTGCTGCATCATCCTTGGGCTTCCCAAACAACCCGCGCGAGAAACGCACAGTGCTGATGACTTTTTCAAAGGGTTCAAGGTTGATCTCTTGCGGTACCAGCCCGATCATCGACCGCGCACCACGGTAGTCGTTTACCGTGTCGAAACCGCCCACAGTGACGCTACCGCCTGTGCCGGTCGTGATCCCGCAAATGGTTGAAATAAGTGTTGTTTTCCCTGCGCCATTAGGGCCAAGCAGGGCAAGGATTTCGCCCTCTCGGATGTTCAGCGACACGCCTTTCAGCGCCTCGAACCCATCCGCATAGGCCTTGCGCAGGTCGGTGATCTTTACGATGTCAGGCATGGGCGTCTCCGGTGTTGTTGGCCGGAAACTAGACTGATTATTCCAAAGTGAACAGGCCCTACCCGTCAGCTTTTGCTGCGGCCGAACCAGCCCTTTTTCTCGGCTGGTGCATCCGCTGCCTCTGCCGCTTCCGCCGGCGCATCCTCGGCTGGGCCCTCAAGCGTTTCTTGCAGGTTGTTAAAGAACTGGTCCGCCATCTTTTTGGCAAACCCGTCGATGATCCGGCTGCCAAGCTGCGCAAGCTTGCCGCCGACCTTGGCCTCGACGTCATAGGAAAGCTCGGTCCCGCCATCGACAGCAGCCAGCGTCACGTCCGCCTCGCCCTTGGCAAAGCCCGCAGCACCGCCTTTGCCTTCGCCGCTGATCTTGATCGACTGGTCAGGCACCATATCGGTCATGGTGACCTGCCCCTTGAACGTGGCTTTGACGGGGCCGACCTTCTGCACCACGGTCGCCTCGAACCCTTCTTCCGGCGAACCGGTCACCTCGGTCGCGCCGGGGACGCATTTGATCAGCATGTCAGGGTCCAGCAGCGCGGCATATACCTCTGCCGGGCTGGCTGCGATCTGGCGGGTCTCTGACATTTTCATGGGGGCTCTCCGTTGATGGCTTTGCGACAACCTAGCGCACATCAATTGGCAACGCCAAGGTCAAACGCGCGGGTCCAGCTTTTGCGATAGGGCCGCTAAAGACCTCAACAGTCGCCACATCGCCAATAAAACGCAGACCCTAGCTGACCCGTACGATGACCTTACCCGTCGCTTTGCGCGTGCGCAGCAGATCCAGCGCTTCGTTCGCTTGATCCAGCGGCAGTACGTGGCTCACATGGGGTTTCAGCTTGCCGGCGCTATACCAGTCAATCAGCACCTTGAAGCTGTCTGTCAGCACCTGCGGTTTGAAATTCTTGTAGCCGCCCCAGAAAAAACCCAGCACGTCGATGTTCTTGACCAGCAGGATATTGGCAGGGATCTGCGGCACCTCGCCCGAGGCAAAACCAAGCGGCAGGATACGGGCCTCGGGGTTGCAGGCCCGCAGCGCCGCCTTGAACTGGTCGCCGCCGATCGGGTCATAGACCACATCTGCCCCGCCCAAGGATTTCACCACCTCGCGGATGTCATCGGTTTCTGAATCGATCAGATGGTCGGCCCCGGCAGCGCGGCAAATCTCCAGCTTGGCCGCACCACGGGCGCAGGCGATGACCTCTGCCCCCATGAGCTTGCCCAGCTCCACCGCGGTCAGCCCGACCCCGCCTGATGCCCCCAGCACCAGCAGACGTTCCCCCGGTTGCAGCCGCGCCTTGTAGTCCAGCGCCACATGGCTGGTGCCATAGGCCACAAGAAAGGCCGCGGCATCCTCGGCCGGCATATCGTCGGGGATCGGCACGCAGACATTGGCGGGAATGGCGGCACATTCGGCCAGCCCCAGCAGACCGCTATAGGCTGCGATCCGTTGACCAATGGCCAGATCGGTCACGCCCTCCCCCACGGCGGCGACGCTGCCCGAAAGCTCCATCCCCAGCGTGAAGGGCAGATCCGGCTTTTGCTGATAGGTCCCCTTGATCATCAGCAGGTCACCAAAGTTCAACCCGCAGGCATCGACCTTGATCAACACTTCGCCAGCGGCGGGGACTGGCATTTCCAGCTCTTGCTCGGACAGGGGCTGGTCATAGGCGGTGACTTGCATGGCACGCATCGGGGGATCCTCTTGCTATTTCACGCAAAAGGGCCAGAGCATTGGCGGCTTTGCAACCCCCTTGCCCCGGCCCTTGTGAAATTACCCAACGGCAGATGCCTGGCCCCGCCATGCTCCCCCTCAGGGCATGATCATCAATCGGATCCCATAGGCCACCAGCCCAAGCGCTGCGACGCTCAGCACCCAGATCAGGACAAACCACCCGGTGCGTGTCATCCAGTTGCGTCGCATCAGTGGTAGCCCTCTTCGGGGTCGATCTTCCCGCGGAACACCCAGTAGGTATAGATCGTGTAAGACAGGATCATCGGCAGCAGGACCAAGGTGCCGACCAAGGCGAACTTGAGGCTGCTGTCTGGTGCCGCAGCCTCGACGATGGTCAGCGAGGAAGGCACGATATAGGGGTAGAAGCTGATCCCGATCCCGATAAAGCCCAGCACGAACAGCGCCAGCGCGCAGAGGAACGGCGTCACATCCCAATGACGTTGCAGCCCGTGGAACAGCCCATAGACGGCCGCGGCCACCAAGGCAGGCACCAGAAAGCTGAAGATCGCGGTCGGAAAGGCGAACCAGCGGCCAAAGAAAGCGTCGTTCAGGAAGGGCGTCCAAAGGCTAACGAGCCCCATGAACACCAGTGTCGCAATGGCAAAGGGCCAGGCCAGCCGCCGCATATGCGCCTGAATACGCCCCTCGAGCTTCATGTTCAGCCAAGTCGCGCCCAGCATCGCATAGCCGACGGTCACCGCGAAACCAGTCAGGACAGAGAATGGCGTCAGCCAGTCCCACCAGCCGCCGGCATAGGCGCGGTTCTCGATCTCGATCCCCTGCACCAGCGCGCCAAGCGCGATCCCCTGACACATGGAGGCCACCAGCGAACCCCCGAAGAACGAGATATCCCACAGATGTTTGCCCCGCACCGTGCGCCAGCGGTATTCAAAAGCGACGCCGCGAAAGACCAGCCCCAGCAGCATCAGGATGATCGGCATATACAGCGCGGGCATCACCGTGGCATAGGCCAGCGGGAAGACGGCGAACAAACCGCCGCCGCCCAGAACCAGCCACGTTTCATTGCCGTCCCAGATCGGCGCGACAGAGTTCATCATCACATCGCGTTCGCCCTCGTCCTTGGACAGCGGGAACAACAGCCCGACCCCAAGGTCGAAGCCGTCGAGGATGACATAGATCAGCACCGCAAGCGCGATGATGCCGGCCCAGATAAACGAAAGCTCTAATCCAAACATCTGCTGTCTCCTACTCTGACGCTGCTATGTCTTGGGTCTTGTCCTGCGCCACCGGTGTCGTCCCCGCCGCCCGCACCGGCCCGTCGGTGAGCTCTTCCTGCGCGCCCACATGGGGGCGTTTGCGCATCAGTCCGAGGATATAGAACACCCCCGCCCCGAAGACGAAGAAATAGACCACGATGAAAGAGATCAACGATGCACCAACCGCAGGCGCGCTGACCGGAGCAAGGCTGTCACTGGTGCGCAGCAGCCCGTAGACGGTAAAGGGCTGACGCCCGACCTCGGTCGTGATCCAACCGGCCAGCACCGCGACAAAGCCCATCGGCCCCATGACAATCGCCGCCCGATGCAGCCAGCGCGAGCTGTGCAGCGTCCCGCGCCAGCGCGCGATCCCGCCCCAAAGGCCAAAGCCCAGCATGGCAAAACCAAGCCCCACCATCACACGGAACGAGAAAAAGACGATGGCAACCGGCGGCTCGTCCTCGTCAGGGATCGTGTCCAATCCGGCCAGCGGCGCGTTCAGGTCATGCTTGAGGATCAGCGACGACAGTTTCGGCACCTCGATGGCGTAATCGACCCGTTTTTCTGCCTGATTGGGAATACCGAACAGGATCAGCGGCGCGCCGTCGGGGTGGCTGTCGAAATGCCCCTCCATCGCCATGACCTTGGCGGGCTGATGCTCTAGCGTATTGATGCCGTGGAAATCCCCTGCCGCGATCTGCAAGGGGGTGACCAGCAGCAGCATCCACATCGCCATAGAGAACATGCGCCGCGACGCAGGGCCCTGATTGTCCTTCAGCAAATGCCACGCACCCACAGCGCCCACAACCAGCGCCGTCGTCAGATAAGCCGCCAGCACCATATGCAGCAAACGGTAGGGGAAGGACGGGTTGAAGACGATCTTCCACCAATCCAGCGGAATGAACTGCCCAACATCGTTAAAGCCATAGCCCGCTGGGGTCTGCATCCAGCTGTTCACCGACAGGATCCAAGTGGCCGAAAGCAACGTGCCAAAGGCCACCATCGCTGTGGCAAACATATGCAGCCCCGGCCCGACCCGTTTCAGACCAAACAGCATGATGCCCAGAAAGCCGGCCTCGAGGAAGAAGGCCGACAGCACCTCATAGGCCATGAGCGGCCCGACCACCGGCCCCGCCTTGTCAGAGAAGACCGACCAGTTGGTGCCGAATTGATAGGACATCACAATGCCCGACACGACGCCCATGCCAAAGGCCACGGCAAAGATCTTTTTCCAGTAGTCGAAAAGCACCCTGTAGGTTTCGTCCTTGGTCCAAAGCCAAAGCGCATTCACCACCGCCAGAAAGCTGGCCAACCCGATCGAGAACGCCGGAAAAATAATGTGAAACGAAACGGTAAAGGCGAATTGGACCCGTGCCAGAACCTCGGCGGAAAACCCATCAAGCATGTCGTACCTCGTAGTGAATGGCCAAAAACAACGGGTTTCGGCCCTTACACCCTAGATAGCGCTGCACCCCCCATAAGTCACATGCTCAAATCGCCGCAGAAGACGTGCGTGCTATAGGGTGATGCGCACAAGAAGCCCCGGCGCGTTGTCCAGCAGCGCGATCTGCCCGCCGTGCAGCTTTACCACCCCCTCGACAAGGCTGAGCCCCAGCCCGTTGCCCGGCGTGTGGCGGCTGGCGTCCAATCGGTACAAGCGGCGCAGCACTTTGTCGCGCGCGTCTTCGGGGATGCCGGGGCCATTGTCGGCCACCTCGATCACAGGTCGCCCCTGCGTGCGGGAAAGCGTCAGGGTGATCTCGCTCCCCTCGGGCGTGTGGCGCATGGCGTTTTCCAGCAGGTTCGACATCATCTGCCCCAACAGGTTCTTATCGCCCGAGACGGTGATTTGCGCGTCGGGCACGACGCTGTGCAACCGCTGCTGCTTGGCCGCGGCGGCGGGCTCGTACACTTCGGTGAGGGTCTCGCAAAGCTGGTTCAGATCGACAGAGGCGAAATGCGTCTTGGGCGACCCTGCCTCGACCGAAGCGATCTGTAGCAGCGATTGAAAGACCGAAGCGATGCCCGCGACCTCCTCCTGCGCTTTGGCCAGCAAGATGCCTTCGTCGGTGTCTTCGGGCAGGCTGCGCGCCAGATCGTCCAGATGCACCGCGACGCGCTGGATCGGTGTCTTGAGGTCATGCGCAATGTCCGACGATACCTGCCGCAGCATCTGGGTTTGCGCCTCTTGTGCGCCTGCCATCTGGTTCACTTTGCTGCCGATACGTTGCAGATCATCCGCCCACCCCGGCGACACGGTCACCCGCGCGGCAAGATCGCCGGTCGTCAGGTCATCCAGCGTGCGCCCGATGACATCCACATGCCGCTTGCTGCGCCGCGCCAGATAAAGCCCGCCCGACAAGGCGACCAGCACCGTGGGCAGCAGGCTGATCAGCAGGATATTCAGGAACACCGTGCGCAACCCTTCGATCTGTGCGCGGCTACGGGCGACGGTCAGCTGCCCGCCATAAAGCGGCGTTGTCAGCGACAGGTAGACCCCGTCATATTCGGCCCGCCCCTCGGCCAGCGACACGATATGATAGCCTTCGTCATCCCGCGCGATGGCCCCGTTGCCATAGATGCGCCCCGACGGGGTGATATAGCTGAGCACAACGCGGCTGGGATCGGCGTCGCGCGATTCAGCGTCCACCAGCAGGGCCACAGCGCGGGCATTGGGGGCCGCGCGAAAGCCCGCGATATCCTGTTCAAGATCCGCACGGATCGCGGTTTCAAATGAATTCTGCGTCACCGCATAGCTGGCCGCCAACCCCATCAGGCTGACGGTCGAGAAGAGCAAGACCAGCAGCAACGCCAACCGCACCGGCATGGACCGCCAAAGCTGCGCCAGCCGCGCGGTCATCCGTCGATCCGGTAGCCGGCACCGCGCACGGTCTGGATCAGCTCGCGGTCAAAGGGTTTGTCCACCTTGGCCCGCAAACGGCTGATGTGGGTTTCGACAACATTGGTCATCGGGTCAAAGCTGATGTCCCAGACCGCCTCAAGCAACATGGTCCGGGTCTGCACCCTGCCCTTGCGACGCAGCAGATGTTCAAGCAGAGCAAATTCACGAGGCAGCAGGTCGATCTCCTGTCCGGCGCGGGTCACCTTGCGGGTGATCAGTTGCATTTCAAGATCGCCTGCACGCAGCACGGTTTCCTGCTCCATCGCTTGGGGGCGCCGTGCGAGGGCGGTGACACGCGCCGAAAGCTCGCCAAAGGCGAAGGGTTTGACAAGATAGTCGTCGCCGCCTGCGTTCAATCCGCTGATACGGTCATCGACGCTGCCCATGGCGGTCAGAAACAGCACCGGCGTCAGGTTACCCGCACCGCGCAAGGTCTTGACCAGGGTCAGCCCGTCGATCTCTGGCAGCATCCGGTCGACGATCAGCACGTCGTAAGCACCCGAGGTCGCCTGTATCAGCCCCTCGCGCCCTTCAGCGACAAGATCAACGGTATGCCCTTCTTCGCGCAACCCCCGCGCGATATAGGTTCCGGTGGTGGCATCATCTTCGACGACAAGCAGTTTCATATACAATGGTCCATTGAGGCTTTGATCCTTCGATACCTGATATAGGGCGTGCTGCCACCTGCGAGAGACAAGTTTACACATTTGTATAGCCCGCAAAAACCCGCTGTTAGAATGGGCTGCCATTTGGGTGTCATCCCTGAAGACGAAGGAACCACCCATGACAACTCTTTTCTCCTCCCCTCGCCGCGCCGCACCCTTTGTGCTCGCAGCGGCCCTCGCCTCTACCTCGGCCATGACGCTTGCCCCGACGGCGGCTCTGGCGGTGCCCGCTGGCGGCTATGCCGATCTGGTCGAACAAATCTCACCCGCTGTTGTATTCATCGAGGTGACCGGCACGGCAGAGCAGACCAGCGCGCAGGTGCAACTGCCCGAAGGCATGCCAGAGGAACTGCGCAAACGTTTTGAGCAGTTGATGCCGCAAGGACCGGCTGGCGCACAGCCGATGCATGGGCTTGGATCGGGCTTTATCGTGTCCAAGGACGGAATGATCGTAACGAACAACCACGTTGTCACCGGTGCCGACACGGTCAAGGTCAAGCTGGCCGATGGCCGCAGCTTTGACGCCAAGGTGGTCGGCAGCGATGTGCTGACAGATATTGCCGTGCTCAAGGTCGAAGCGGATGTGGACCTTCCAGCGGTGAAATTCGGGTCTTCCGATGACATGCGCGTCGGCGACGAGGTGGTCGCCATGGGCAACCCCTTTGGTCTGGGTGGCACGGTCACCACCGGCATCATCTCGGCCAAGTCGCGTAATATCAACGCAGGCCCCTATGATGACTTTATCCAGACCGATGCGGCGATCAACCGTGGCAACTCCGGCGGGCCGCTGTTCAATAACGCGGGCGAAGTGATTGGCGTGAACACGGCGATCCTGTCGCCTGATGGCGGCTCTGTCGGGATCGGCTTTTCCGTGCCATCCGATCTGGTGCAGGACATCGTGGCCGACCTGTCCGACGACGGGGAAATCACCCGCGGCTGGCTTGGCGTACAAATCCGTCCGATGACGGCAGAGGTCGCGCAAGTGCTGGGGCTAGACGCGCCGAAAGGGGCGGTGATCGAAGCTATCGGCGATGACAGCCCGGCCAAGAAAGCGGGTCTTGAGAAAGGCGATATCATCCTGTCGTTCAACGACACAGAGATCAAGGAACTGCGCGATCTGACCCGCGCTGTGGCCGAAACCGATCCGGAAGCCAAAGCCGAGGTCATGGTCCTGCACAAGGGCAAAGAGGTCACGCGGACGGTCACCATCGGCACATTGGCCGATCAAAAAGCGTAAGCGTTTTCCAGCGGGCTTACCTCGTTCCCTGCTGGATTTGCCCGACCGCGTTCCCCAACGCGGCGGGCCCCACCGCCCGTCCCCCCGGTGCGGCAGACCACCTCCGACGCAGACCGTCGGGGGTGGTTTTCTTTTGGGCCCTCTACGGAAGTTTAGATTGTCGCCTCGAACAGCTTGCGCAGGTTTTCGGTGGTCAATGTCACGGGGTTGCCACCGCAAGACGGATCTTCAAGCGCCATTGCGACCAGATCGTCGATCCGGTCTGCGCTCACGCCCATTTCCGACAGTTTGCGCGGGATACCGAAGCTGTCGTTGAACTCCTGCACGAAGGCGCGGAAGCCGTCATAGCCGCCGTCGATCCCCAGATACCCTGCCGCGCGGTCAAAGCGTTCGCGGATTTCAGGCTCGTTCAGGTCCAGCACAGCGGGCATGCAGACCGCGTTGGTGGTGCCGTGGTGCGTGTTAAACACCGCGCCGATCGGGTGGCTCATGGCGTGGATCGCGCCCAGACCCTTCTGGAACGCCGTCGCCCCCATCGCCGCCGCCGACATCAGCTGCGCGCGCGCTTCGATGTCGTTGCCGTCTGCATAGGCGCGCGGCAGATAGTCGATAACCAACCGCATGCCCTCCAGCGCGATACCCTGCGACATGGGGTGGTAATGCGGGCTGCTAAACGCCTCGACGCAGTGGGCAAAGGCATCAAGGCCGGTGCCTGCGGTGATATGTTTGGGCATCCCCACCGTCAGCTCGGGGTCGCAGATCACGATGCTGGGCAGCACCTTGGGGTGGAAAATGATCTTTTTTACATGGGTTTCAGAGTTGGTCAGCACCGACGCGCGCCCCACTTCGGACCCGGTACCCGCCGTGGTCGGCACGGCGATGATCGGCGCGATGGCATCGGCATCGGCGCGGGTCCACCAATCGCCCACATCCTCGTAATCCCACACAGGCCGCGACTGTCCCGCCATGAAGGCGACCATCTTGCCCAGATCAAGACCAGAGCCACCGCCAAAGGCGATCACACCATCATGCCCGCCCTCGCGGTAGACCTTCAGCCCCGCCTCGAGGTTCAGCTCGGTCGGGTTCGCGTCCACTTCCAAGAACATCGCGCGGCCAAAGCCTGCGCCGTCCAGCAGGTCCAGCGTGCGGGTCGTGATCTCCATCGAGGCAAGGCCCTTATCCGTCACCAGCAAGGGGTTTTTCATCCCCGTGGCCACGCAGGCCTCTCCGATTTCAGAAATACGGCCCGCGCCAAAGCGGATGGCGGTGGGGTAGGACCAGTTGTTTTGCAGTGCCATAAGGATCAAGCCTTTTTCAGGTGGTAAGATTTGGGGCGCGTTAGCGCCTGATAGCCAAGCTCGGACAGGCCTGCGCCCTGCCCTGTGTCCTTGCAGCCGGTCCAGCACAGGGCCGGATCAAGGTAATCGCAGCGATTCATGAACACGGTGCCAGTTTCCAGCTGCGCGCCGATGGCATCGGCGGCATCCGCATCCTTGGTAAAGATCGCGGCGGTCAGGCCGAACTGGCAGTCGTTCATCAGCGCAATTGCTTCCGCGTCGTCCTTGACGGGCATGATGCCCACGACGGGGCCAAAGCTTTCGTCGCGCATCACGCGCATGTCGTGGGTGACGTTGGTCAGGATCTGCGGCGTGAGATACGCACCGCCGTCATCCGCCTCAAAGGTATCGATCAGCGCGGTCGCACCGGCGGCGACGGCCTCGGAAATCTGGGCGCGGACCTCGGCGGCGAAACGGACGTTCGCCATGGGGCCGATATCGGTATCCGCCTCAAGCGGGTTGCCAAGCTTGAGCGCATTGACCCAAGCCACAGCCTTTTCGACAAAGGCATCATACAGGCTTTCGTGCACATAAATCCGTTCGATCCCGCAGCAGCACTGCCCCGCGTTGAACATCGCCCCATCCATCAGCCCGTCAACAGCGGCGTCGACATCCGCGTCGGCGCGCACATAGCCGGGGTCTTTGCCCCCCAGTTCGGTCGCGACGGGGGTAAAGGTGCCTGCGGCGGCTATCTCCATCGCCTTACCACCCCCGACCGAGCCGGTGAAGTTCACGAAACCGAACTGCCGTTCGGCGATCAGTGCCGAGGTGGTGTCGTGATCAAGAAAGACATTCTGGAAGACATCGTCGGGGATGCCTGCGGCGTGGAAAGCTTCGGCCAGACGTTCCCCCACTTGCAGGGTTTGGGTGGCGTGTTTCAGCACCACGGTATTCCCCGCGATCAGCGCTGGCGCGACCGTGTTGATCGCCGTCATATAGGGGTAGTTCCACGGGGCCACGACCAGCACAACGCCGCGCGCCTCGCGGGTGATCTTGCGGGTGGCCTTGTCGCTGTCTTCGACAATCGTCGGGGCCAGCGCCTTTTCGGCGATGTCGGCCATATAGTTGCCGCGCTCGGCAAAGCCGCCGAACTCGCCGCCATAGCGCACGGGACGGCCCATCTGATGCGCCAGTTCCTGTGCCATACGATCGGTGGTTTTGCCCACCTCGGCAATGGCATCGCGCACCAGTTGGACACGTTCGGACAAGGGGCGCGCGGCCCATGCGCCTTGTGCTGCCTTGGCGCGGGCGCAGACATCGCGTGCTGCCTCCAGCGACAGGACAGGGCGTTCAAGGTAAACCGATCCGTCAATCGGTGAGATACATTTCAAAGTGTTTGTCATGGTTTATGCTCGCTCAAATCCGCGGTTGATTTCCCAGTCGGTCACGACCTTGTCGTATTCCTCCTGCTCCCATTCGGCTGCGCGGGTGTAGTGGTCAACCACGTCGTCGCCAAGGGCCTCTCGCAGCATGGCAGAGTTGCGCAGCGTTTGGGTCGCGGCACGCAGGGTGCGGGGGATTTCGGTGACGTTGGCGTCTTCGTAGACATCGCCCATCGTCGGCTCTTGCAGGGGCAGCTTTTCCTCGATCCCCTTCAGCCCTGCCGCCAGCAACACAGCCTGCGCCAGATAGGGGTTCAGGTCAGACCCGCCAATGCGACATTCAACGCGAATACCCTTGGTGCCATCGCCACACAGCCGGAAGCCCGCGGTGCGGTTATCGACAGACCAGACGGTTTTCGTAGGCGCAAAGGTGCCTTTGGCAAAGCGTTTGTAGCTGTTGATATAGGGCGCGAAGAAATACGTAATATCAGGGGCATAGGCGATCAGACCGGCCATGAAATGCTGCATCATCTGCGACATGCCCAGCTTGGCGTCCTTGTCATAGAACGCGGGCGTGCCGTCTTTCCACAGCGACATATGCACGTGGCTGGACGACCCCACCTTATCCGCCGACCACTTGGGCAGGAAAGAGGCCGAGAACCCCTGCTGATAGGCGATCTCTTTCACCGCTTGTTTCGAAATCGTGTGGTGATCGGCACAGGCCAGCGCATCGGCATAGCGGATGTTGAGCTCTTGCTGGCCGACCTCGGCCTCACCCTTGGTGCATTCGACCGGAATCCCCGCCCCCACCAGATGGTTGCGCAGCGGCTGAAGGAAGCTTTCCTCCTTGGTGGTCTGGAAAAGGCAGTAGTCTTCGTTGTGGCCGTTCAGGGGCACGAGGTTGGCGTATTTTTCTTTCTGCAGGGTGCGATAGTCGCCCTCGAACAGAAAGAACTCAAGCTCGGTCGCCATCATCGCATCAAAACCAAGCGCATCCAGACGGGCGATCTGCTTTTTCAGCATGGCGCGCGGCGAATGGGAGACAGGTTCGTGGGTGTGGTGATCCAGCACATCGCCAAGCACCAGCACGGTTTTATCCAGCCACGGCACATGGCGCATGGTCGACAGATCAGGCCGCAGCACATAGTCGCCATAGCCGGTTTCCCAGCTGGTCGAGGCAAAGCCCTCGGGCGTGGACATTACCAGATCGGTTGCCAGCAGATAGTTGCAGCAATGGGTTTCCGCGTGGGAATGATCGATGAAATTCGTGACGTGAAAACGCTTGCCCATCAGGCGGCCCTGCATGTCCACCAGTGCCACCAGCACCGTGTCCACCTCGCCTTTGGCGGCCAGGTCCTTGAGCGTGTCGAAAGTAAGGTTGCCCATCTGCAAACGTCCCTTTTGATGTGAGGGGGCGGCACAGATGCGCCGCCCCGATGGTCATGATGTCAAAGCCGGATCAGCCGAAAGTATAGGGCGGGCCCGCTTTCGAGATGACGTTGTTATAGTCGCGGAAAATCTGCACGATCTTGGCGGCGGTTTCGCCTTCTTCCGCCATCTCGTCCCAGAATTTCACTGCCGCTTCCTCGACCACTTTCCATTCATCCTGCGGTACGGATGTCAGCTCCAGCTTCTCGCCCGATGCACGCAGGCGCGCCTCGCCGCCCCAGTACCATTGGTTGCGGTAGGTGTGGCTCGCCTCGATTGCGGAGTTCACGATCTGCTTGAGGTGGTCCGGCAGCTCTGCCCATTTCTCTGCGTTGACGAAGAACGACCCGATCCACGCCCCCGAGATGTTGTTGGTGCAGAAGTAGTTGGTCACATCGGCCCAGCCGACGGTGTAGTCTTCGGTGATGCCCGACCACGCCATACCGTCCAGCTCGCCGGTCTGCACCGCGACTTCGGCGTCCTCGTAGGGGATGTTGACCGGCACGACGCCGAATTGCGACAGGAAGCGACCCGCCGTCGGGAAGGTATACAGCTTCAGCCCGTCCATGTCTGCCAGCGATTTGATCGGTTTGACGGTGTTGAAGTTACACGGATCTTGCCCCGCCGCAGACAGCCAATGCACGCCAACCTTGGCGTATTCCTCGCGCCAGATGTCGGCCAGACCGTATTGGTTAAACAGCACCGGCACGTCGAGCGCGTGTTTCGTCGCCAGCGGGAAATACCCGCCGAAGGACCGCACAGGCGTGGGCGACGCCATGGAGTCATCATCCGAGTGCACGCCGTCGATGGTGCCGCGTTGCAGCGCTTGGAAAAGCTCGCCCGTGGGGACGATCTGGTCGGCGTAGAACAGCTCGATTTCCAGCTCACCTTGGGCAGCGGCGTTGATTGCGTCGATGGCCGGTTTCGTCACCTCTTCGCCTAGTGCAGACCCCGCATAGGTCTGGAAACGCCAGCGGATCGGCTCTTGGGCGTGCAGGATCGATGGTGCGGCAAGGGTTGCCGGACCGGCAACGGCGGCACCTTTCAGGAACTTACGTCTTGTTGTCATGTCTCATACTCCTTGTTGGGGTTGGGATGAAAAGGGCCAGTTGCTCTGACCGCTTGGTTGTTAATGCTTATTTTCCATAGACATAGTCCGGCAGCCAAAGCGCGATCTGCGGGAAGATCATGACCACCGCGAGCGCCAGCACCATCACCCCGACAAAGGGGATGATCGACCGGTAGATATCGCGGATCGTGATCTCTGGCGGGGCCATGGCGCGCATCAGGAACAGGTTATAACCAAAGGGCGGCGTCATATAGGCGATCTGGCAGGTGATCGTATAAAGCACACCATACCACACCAGATCGAACCCGAGCGCGCCCACCAGCGGCACATAGAGCGGGGCCACGATGACCAGCATCGCCGTGTCGTCAAGAAACGTCCCCATGACCAGAAACGACAGCTGCATCAGGATCAGGATCACCCAAGGATTCAGACCCCATTGTTCGGTAAACAGGTTTTCAATCGCCTTGACCGCCCCAAGCCCGTCGAACACCGCACCAAAGGCCAGCGCGGCGAGGATGATCCACATGAACATGCACGTGATCGCAAGGGTCTGGCGCACCGAAGTCTCGAACACCGCCCGCGTCATCCGCCCCTTGAGCACCGCAGCCAGAAAGGCCGCAATCGCACCAATGGCAGAGCTTTCGACAAGCGAGGTCCAGCCGTTCACAAAGGGCACCATCATCACGGCAAAGATCACAACCGGCAGCAGGCCCGCGCGCAGCAAGCGCAGCTTTTCGGGCCAGCCCACATCGCGTTCCTCGGCGGAAAGGGCGGGGCCCAGATCGGGGTTCAGGCGGCAGCGGATGGCGATATAGATGATGAACATCGTGGCCATCATCAGCCCCGGGATCGCGCCAGCCAGCCACAGCTGCCCCACTGGTTGCCGCGCAATCATCGCATACAGCACCAGCACGACCGACGGCGGCACAAGGATACCAAGGCTGGACCCCGCCTGAATGACCCCTGTCACCATCAGCTTGTCATAGTTGCGTTTCAAAAGCTCGGGCAGCGCAATCGTGGCCCCAATCGCCATGCCCGCCACCGACAGGCCGTTCATAGCAGAGATCAGCACCATCAGCCCGATCGTCCCGATGGCCAGCCCGCCGCGCAAACCGCCCATCCACACGTGAAACATTTTATATAGATCGTCGGCAATTTTACTTTCCGACAGCACGTACCCCATAAAGATGAACATCGGCAGGGTCAGCAGCGGATACCAACGCATCAGCTTGATCGCGGCAGAGAACCCGATGTCATAGCCACCGCGATCCCCCCAAAGAAACAGCGCCGCAATCACCGCGACAAAGCCGATGGCACCGAACACGCGCTGTCCGGTCAGCAGCATCAGCATCATGGTCGAAAACATCAGGATGGCGATCAACTCATAGGGCATCGCGGGTCTCCTCTGCCGATTTGAGGAAAAGGATGTCCTTGAACAGTTCAGAGACAGCTTGAAGCAGCATCAGGGTGATGCCGATGCACATGGTCACTTTGACCGGCCACATATAGGGGCGCCACGCGGTCGGACTGCGCTCCCCCCCGTATTTGAACGAATACATCGTGGATTCGATACCGCCCCACAGCAGGATCACCAGATAGATCAGGAGGAAAAAGACGGTGATACAGTCCGTCCAGGCCTTCTTGCGCGGGGTCAATTCGGCATAGAACAGGTCCATCCGCACGTTCGCGCCCATCTGCAAAGCATAAGGCCCGCCAAGGATGTAATAGCCCACCATCACGAACTGCGCCATTTCCAGCGTCCAGATCTGCGGCGAGGCGAATGTCTTGTTATAGGACGACCACAGCAGGATCCCCATGAGCACAAAAATCCCGTACATCATGATCCGGCCAAGGCCATAGTTAAAGCCGTCGACCACCCGGATATATCTGCGCATCGCGTTCATTCTGCGGCCTCGCTGTCGGGGATGGGAAAGGCTTGGGTCAGGCTTTCGGCCAGATGCCGCGCCATGGCCTGCGCTTTTTCGGGTGTATCGATCAGATCATTGCGAATCTCGATCATCACGGCAGGCAGCGCCTGCGTCTCGCCATGTTTTTCAAGCGTATAGGTCACGCCGTCCGTCGCGGCATAGGGTTCGTTCAGCGCCGACGCATATCGCCCCCGCGCCTGTTCAACCGCCAGCAAGGCCTGCGCGGCGGCGGGCTGCGCGTGATAGAGAAAGCCGAGTTCAACCGCGCGGGTCGCCCCGTTATAGACAGGCGTAAAGCTGTGGATCGTGACCAGCACCGGTGCGGCTTGGGCGGGCTGCCAGCTTTCGCGAACACGGGCGACCGCATCGTGAAATGGCGTATGCACCTGATCAAAACGCTGCTGCCGTCCGGCATCGTCCAAAGCGGCATTTCCGGGGATGTCATATATCTCGCTGCGCGCCGGAATACAGTCCGGGGCCGCAAGCGGGCGGTTGCAATCATAGACCAGACGGGAGATGTCACCGGCCACCAAAGGCGCGTCCAGAGCATCTGACAGCGCGTGCGCCACATCCAGCGCGCCGATGTCCCACGCGGCGTGCGAACAGCTTGCCGCAGGGGACATCCCCAACCCGTCCAGCGCATCGGGTATCCGGCGCGAGGCGTGTTCACACACCAACAGCCAGCCCCCCTGCCCCTGCGGGTTCACGATGTTTACGGCATTCCAGTCGGTATTGGTCACGGTGCCCCTATCGTCTTGTTGCCTCACAATCACTACAGAATTTTCTAGCCTGTCAAGATTTTTTCTGTAATCTTTGCTTCACACTGATCTGCGCTGTACCGAAAGGAACATGAGTTGCACAAAAAAGCACTGGTCCGCGATCTGCTGAAAGAAAAGCAGACCGAGCTAACGGCGGCAGAGCGTAAACTGTCGGCTGTTCTGCTGGACGACCAGTTACTCACGGGGCTGCAATCCATCACACGGCTGGCCGAGCTGGCCGAGGTGTCATCGCCCACCATCATCCGGCTGGCGCGCAAGCTGGGGTTCGACGGTTTCTCGGATATGCAGGACGCCATCCGCGACGAAATCGGCGCACGGATGAAAAAGCCGCTGGCCAAGCTCGACACCCCCGGTGACAGCAGCGATCACATGGTATCGCGCTTTATTCAGGCGGTATCGGGCAATGTGAACCGCACGATTGAACGGCTTGATCTGGCTGAATTCGACGAGGTTGCGGCGCTGCTGTCCGATCCGTCGCACAGGCTCTATCTGCTGGGTGGGCGGATCACGCGGTCTAACGCGCATTACTTTTTCAACCACCTGCAGATCATCCGGCCGCAGGTCACCCTGCTCGATTCCTCCCCCAGTGCATGGCCACAATCCTTGCTGGATATGGACGCGGGTTCAGTGCTGATCGTCTTTGACATCCGCCGCTACGAAAAAGAGCTGGAAAAGCTCGCCGATCTTGCGGTCAAGCAAGGCGCGACCATCGTGCTGTTCACCGATGCTTGGGGGTCACCCATCGAAAAACACGCCCGCCACTGTTTCCGCGCCATGGTCGAGGTGCCGTCGAGCTGGGACTCAACGCTGGCGATCAACTTTCTGATCGAAGCGCTGGTCGCCGACGTGCAATCGCGCAGCTCCGACCAAAGTGCCGAAAGGATCGCGGCGCTGGAACAGATGATCGGCGAGTCGCGCATTTTCCGCAGCAACTAAGCGTCAACCGCCCCCCGCACGCCGGCACTGCGACATCCGTTCGTGGCACATCAGAGTTTGCGTTGAACGGCAACATCCCCTAATCGGAACGCGCACCGCGTCTGCGTCGTTTTGTAAAGGATCTGCCATGAAGACCCCGTATTATCTGATCGACAAATCCCGCCTTCAGGCCAACATGGAAAAGATCGCCTGGCTGCGCGAGGCATCCGGCGCGAAATCCTTGCTGGCGTTGAAATGCTTTGCCACATGGTCGGTCTTTGACTTCATGGCGCAGTATATGGATGGGTCCACGTCCTCCTCGCTCTATGAGGTCAAACTGGGGTACGAGAAATTCGGCGGCGAAACCCACGCCTATTCAGTCGCCTACGACGATGACGAGATCGCCGAGGTGCTGGCCAATAGCGACAAGATCATCTTCAATTCCATCGGCCAGCTGGACCGTTTCGATGTGGCATCGGCAGGGCATACGCGCGGGCTGCGGGTGAACCCCGGTGTGTCGACATCGGAATTCGATCTGGCCGACCCCGCCCGCCCCTTCAGCCGTTTGGGCGAACATGATCCGGCGCAGATCGCCGCCGTGGCCGACCGCATCACCGGGCTCATGTTCCACAACAACTGCGAAAATGACGATTTTGACCGTTTCGCTGACATGCTGACGCTGATCGAGGACCGCTTTGGCGACACGATCCACCGGATGGACTGGATCAGCCTTGGTGGTGGCATCCATTTCACCGGCGAAGGCTACCCGCTGGACCGTCTGGCCGCGCGGTTGAAAACCCTGTCGGATACCTATGGCGTGCAGGTCTACCTCGAACCGGGCGAAGCCGCGATTACCGGTGCCGCCACGCTAGAGACGACCGTGCTCGACACGCTGCACAACGGCAAGAACCTTGCCATCGTCGACAGCTCCATCGAGGCGCATATGCTTGACCTGTTGATCTACCGCGAGCCCGCCAAAGTGGCTCCGAACACCGGCGACCACGACTGGATGATCTGCGGCAAATCCTGCCTTGCAGGCGACATCTTTGGCGAGTTCAAGTTCGACGCCCCGCTTAAACCCGGCGACCGCATTTCGTTTCAGGACGCTGCGGGCTATACTATGGTCAAGAAGAACTGGTTCAACGGCGTCAAGATGCCCGGCATCGCCATTCGTGAACTTGATGGAACGATCACATCGGTCCGGTCATTCGATTACGAGGATTTCAAATCCGCCCTCTCCTAACCCTTCCCTTACAAGAGGTGTACTGAATACATGAAACGTAACGTTCTTATCATCGGCGCCGGTGGCGTGGCTCAGGTCGTGGCGCATAAATGCGCGCAAAATAATGACGTGTTGGGCGATCTGCATATCGCCAGCCGCACCGTGTCAAAATGCGAAGCGATCATTGAAAGCGTGCATGCCAAAGGCGCGATGAAACAGGACGGCGTATTCAAGGCCCATGCGGTCGACGGGATGGACAGCGACGCGGTAGAGGCGCTGATCAACGACCTCGGCGTGCAGATCGTGATCAATGTCGGCTCGCCCTTCGTGAACATGACCGTGCTCGAAGCCTGCATCCGCACCGGTGTCGCCTATATCGACACGGCCATTCACGAAGACCCGACCAAAATCTGCGAAACACCCCCGTGGTACGGCAACTACGAATGGAAACGCCGCGAGGATTGCGCCAAGGCCAACACCACCGCCATTCTGGGGGCAGGTTTCGATCCCGGTATGGTTAACGCCTTCGCCCGTTTCGCCGTGGACGAATTCATGGACGACGTTAAATCCATCGACATCGTCGACATCAACGCGGGCAATCACGGCAAGTATTTCTCGACCAACTTCGACCCCGAGATCAACTTCCGCGAATTCACCGGCACGGTCTACAGCTGGCAGGAAGGCGCGTGGCAAGAGAACAAGATGTTCGAGGTCGGCCGCGAATGGGATCTGCCCGTCGTTGGCAAGCAAAAGGCCTATATGTCCGGCCATGACGAGGTGCATTCGCTCGCCGCGAACTACCCGCAGGCCGACGTGCGTTTCTGGATGGGCTTTGGTGATCACTACATCAATGTCTTCACCGTGCTGCAGAACCTTGGCCTGCTGTCTGAACAGCCCGTTGTGACCGCCGAAGGGCTCGAGGTCGTGCCGCTGAAGGTGGTCAAAGCCGTACTACCCGACCCATCGACCCTTGCGCCGAACTATACTGGCAAGACCTGCATTGGCGATCTGGTCAAAGGCACCAAGGACGGCAAGGATGTAGAGGTGTTTGTCTACAACGTCGCCGACCACAAGGACGCCTATAACGAGGTCGGCAGCCAGGGCATTTCCTATACCGCTGGCGTGCCCCCCGTGGCGATGGCGATGCTGATTGCCGATGGCACCTATGACACCGGCACGATGGTGAACGTCGAAGAGCTGGACCCAAAGCCGCTGTTCGCCCTGCTCGACACCATCGGTCTGCCGACCCGTGTCAAACTGGCGGATCAGGACACCGGCTGGGACGAGGCCATCGCCTAAGCCTGCCGCCTGAGGCACCCACACCAACAACCCGCGCGCCCTTGCACCCGCGCGGGTTACCTCGCCCCGCGGGGCCGTACCCCATGAAATCAAACGATTAAACACAAACAGCCCAGCGCGCGATCATGCGTGCAGGGTGATCAGTTATATTATGAATAAATGCGGACGGTTGTGCCGCCAAGTTCAAAATCTAACGATGTTTGAAAGTGGCGGACCGAGGAGGATTCGAACCCCCGACCCCCTGATTCGTAGTCAGGTACTCTATCCAGCTGAGCTATCGGTCCGTTAAGGCGGGGTTTAGTTCTGGGCGCGGGGGTTTGCAACCCCTTCTTTTGCCTAACGTGAATTTTCTTCAAACAAATTAGAAAGACCCGTCGCCCTTGGGCAATGTCACGATGAAAACCGTGCCCGACGCGCTTGTCTCTGACAGTTTGAGCGTCCCACCGTGACCGCGCACCAGCTCTGCCGCGATGGCAAGGCCCAGACCGGAGCCCCCCTTGCGCGCACCGCCCTTGAACGCAGTAAACAGATGCTCCCGCGCCTTGGGGGGAAGGCCGGGGCCGTTGTCGCTGACGCGGATCACCCAGTCGCCGGCCTGTTCACTGGCAGCAACGATGATTTCGCCGGATTTACCCGTAGCGATGATCGCCTGTCGCGCGTTGCGCACAAGATTCGCCAAGACCCTGAACAAATGCTCCGGATCGGCGCGCACGTGCAAATCTTGCGGCACGTCGCAGGTGAACGTCAGATCCGCCCCGTTGATCGCCAGCCGCTCGCTATCAACGACGTCATCAACGATGCGCAACAGTGGCGTGACCGTCAGCGTCGGGCTTGGCTCTTCCGCGCGGCCAAAGGCAAGCGTGGATTCGCACAGGTGCACGGCGCGGGTGATTGAGCTGACCAGCTTGGGGGCCATGCGTTTGACCGTCGGATCCTCGGACATTTCGATCCGGTCGGTAAACAACTGTGCCGATGTCAGTATGTTACGCAGATCGTGGCTGATCTTGCTCACCGCCTGCCCCAGCTGCGCCAGACGCTCTTTCTGGCGCAGGGCTTGGGTCAGTTCGGTTTCAAGCTTCATCAAAGCTTCCTCGGCCTCTCGCACCTCTGTCACACCAGCAGAAGGCGAAATGATTCGTCGCGCATCCTCGGGGGCAAGCGCGTAGTTCTGCATATGCCCGACCACACCCTTGATCGGTTTCAGCAAAAACGCCCGCATGGTCAGAAACAGCAAAAACGCCGTGATCATCGAGATGGCGGCAGAAAGCACCAGAATGCGAATACCATAGTCAATCATGGCCGTCCGTAAGGAGCCTGCCTCCATCGTGATTTCGATCAGCAGACCCGCATCCTGCACCGGGGCACCGATCACGCGGATCACCCCCGGCTCTGTTTCGGCCAGCTGATGAAACGCATCGCGAATCAACACCCATGCGGAGGCATCGCGCAGATCGTATGTCTCTTTGATCGTCTGCGACATCGGGGACGACAGTGCCAACTGTCGTATACGGTCCCGCCGCAGCACCACATTAAACACCTGCGCGGTGCGCAACAGCTCTGCCTCAAGCTCGGGGTCGATCATATCGCTTGCGAGCAGGGTCAGCGACGCGATCTGCGCTCTCTCCAGCCGGTTCATCATGTATTCTTCGCGAAACCGGGCGATAGAGGGCACAAAGATCAACACTTCTGCCAACATCACAAAGATGGTGGTCAGAATAAGAAGCCTGCCAGAGAGGGATTTGAGCATAGGCGCGCGCTTTATGGGATGAACCGCTGCACCAGTCGAACGACAGTCTTGACCAAATCGCTTTCGAACAGACGCGGACTGAAATACGCCCCCGCCGCACGTTTGTTGATTTCGCCGATGGTAGGGTAAGGTGCAACCATAGACGCAATCTGGCTCATTTTCATGTTATTTGCCAGCGCCAAAGCCCACAGGTTGATCAACTCTCCTGCTTGGTAACCGACGATGCTTGCGCCCACGGGGCGCCCCTTGACCACCATGACCTTGATCAAACCTTTGGTTTTACGCTCCGCGATGGCGCGATCATTGTGGTTATAGTGAAAGCGCACGACCTCCAGCTTGTCACTGTGTTTCTCTTTGGCTTGCGCCTCGGTCAGGCCGACTTGCGACAGTTCTGGGTCGGTGTAGGTGGCCCACGGGATATGCGCCGTCTTCGCCTTGGCAGGCAGCGCGAACATCAGCGACCGGATCACGACGCCGCCGTGATAGCCCGCGACATGGGTAAATTGCATCCCGCCTGCGACGTCGCCAATGGCATAGACCTTGCGGTTGGTGGTGCGCAGGGAATCGTCAACCTTGATCCCGTTCTTGATCGGTTCGATCCCCGCCTTTTCCAGGTCCAGACGATCCGTGTTTGCCTTGCGGCCGACGGCCACCAGAAGATGCGAGCCTTTGAAAACGCGCCCGTCTTTTGCTTCCACCTCTATCGCCCCGACATCCCCGCGGATTTCAGCAGCTTGCGCGCCTTCTGCAATCTCGATGCCTTCGTCCTTGAGCGTTTGCAAAACGATGGCGGCAAGTTCGGGGTCGTCCTTTGAAAGCGCTTTATCTCCCTCGATCACGGTAACCTTGCACCCCATGCGTATATGGGCCTGCGCCATTTCCATCCCGATCGGCCCGCCACCGATGATCAGCAGATGCTCGGGCTTCTCGCGCAGATTGAACAACGTCTCGTTCGTCTCGTATGGCGTTTTATCCAGACCTGTAATCGGGGGCACCAGCGGCGATGATCCCGTCGCGATGACGATGCGCCGCGCCTTGATCACCGTATCTCCGGCCTGCACTTCGTCTTCGGAGATGAAGCGCCCGTACTCCCGGATCACGTTGACCCCGAAGCCTTCGAAGCGTTCCTGACTATCGACGGGCGCGATCTGCGCAATCACGTCCGCCACATGATCTTTTGCAGCGGCGTAATCCACCTCGCCCGCCGCATTGGCCACGCCATATTCCGCGCTGTGCCGCTGCCCATAGGCCGCTTTGCCCGTAGCAATCAGCGCCTTCGACGGCACGCAACCAAAGTTCAGGCAGTCGCCGCCCATCTTGTGCCCTTCAAGCAGCACAACATCCGCCCCCATTTGTGACGCCCCCGCCGCGACGGACAACCCGCCGGAGCCTGCGCCAATGATCAACAGGTCGGTTTTAATGCGGTTCATTTCAAAAGTTCCTTTTTGCCGGTGACAGCTTTCAACACGACGGGCAGCACCGACAAAGCGCAAAGCCCCAGAATAGGAAGCAGGATGTGAGGTTCGAATATAATGCCGAAGTCTGGCGTTTCACCTCGTGCAAAAACGGAACCCAGCCCAGCACCGATTGAGGTGAACACAAGCGACCCGGGAATGATCCCTAGAAAGGTAGAGATCACAAAGCGATAAAGAGGCACGCCCAGAAAGGCAGGAATAAGGTTCGCCACAAAGAAGGGCACCACGGGCACCAATCGTATGAAGAAAAGCATCGACCACTGGTTTTCGTCAATGCCCGCTTTGACCTTCCGCACAAGCCCCTCCGACGCGTCCATGCGCGCCTTCAATGTCTCTCCGAGACCCATACGCGCGGCAAGAAAGATCACGACCGCCCCCAGTGTCGCGCCGGTGACATTTGCCAGAACGCCGAACACTGTCCCGAATAGAAAACCGCCAGTGATTGTTGCCACACTCGCCCCTGGAAGGGAAAACCCCACAATCATGATATAAATGCCCAGAAAAACGAGGATCGTCAGCGCGTAGTGCTGGTCACGAAAAGCGATCAGCGCCTCGCGGTTGTCGCGCAGCGTCTCGAAGGTAAGGTAATCGCGCAGGGCGAAATAGCCGATCACCGCGACCGCCAAGATGGCCACAAAGGGCAAGTAGCGAAACCACGAAGGCTTTTCAGAGGCTTGTGCGGACATATTGTCGGGTCACTTTCAAAAGGGTATAAGTTGCTCCTTATTAGATGGGTCAAATATCGCCAGTCAGATAGGGTGCTCACGTGTGGTTGATGTGAAGGCGGCTTTTATGACGATGTCACGGCAATTCCCAAGAAAACTGTAACATTGCGCAGATAAGCTGGCTTAATTTGTTGCAAAGGCCGAAATAACGGCACCAAGGGTTTGACTTGCCCGTGCTGCAGCTTTAGGAGCAGGGCTTGAAATGACAGTGACGCGCCGAATCTGGTCGCGTGCTAAAGTATAAAGTGGAGTCGGAGCGATGAAACGCACCTATCAACCTTCAAACCTTGTGCGCAAACGGCGCCACGGTTTCCGCGCACGCATGGCAACCAAAGCGGGTCGCAAGATCATCAACGCGCGCCGTGCACAAGGCCGGAAGGAACTGAGCGCGTAATACGCGACCTCGGTTTCAAAAAGATATGACACCGTCGGAGGCACCTATGGATGGCAGCATCGCCACACCAGAGGAAACCCTTCCGGCGGTTTCTTTACGTGTGCAAACGCTCAAAAATCGCCCCGACTTTCAACGGGCGTCCCGCGCCCCTCGGGTCGCCATGCCCGGTTTCATCCTGCAGATGCGTAAACGCGCAGCGGGCGAAGCCGATGGCATACGGGTTGGGTTCACCTGCTCTAAAAAAGTGGGCAACGCCGTCGCGCGCAATCGGGCCAAACGACGTCTACGCGAAGTCGCACGCCTGACGCTCCCTCACGAGGGACGCGACGGTATGGATTATGTCCTCGTAGGTCGCAGCGATGCCACGGCTTCCCTCCCCTTTGACAAACTGCAGTCGGATTTCACCAAAGCCTTGGGGATCCTCCACGGCAAGCAACACTCTGGTTCAAAAAAGTGACCCCTTTGGCGCGCGTTTTGGCGCTGCCTGTGAAAGGGTATCGCCTCGTCTTCAGCCCCTGGGTTGGCCACAACTGCCGATACCACCCGACATGCAGCGCATATGCGCTAGAAGCACTTGCTAAACATGGCGGCATCAAGGGCGGCTGGCTCACCCTGCGGCGCATCGCTCGCTGCCACCCTTGGGGCGGTAGCGGCATCGACAACGTACCCGACTAGCCCTTCCGCTTCTCTCCTTTCTCTACATCACCAATCGCCGCCATACACATGCACTGACGCTTGATCGGCAAACTCAGTTGCACTAAGCCAAGCCCATGCTTGATCATCCCGAAGATATTCACCCGCTCTTCAACGGTGCCCCTCAAAGCACCGAGTTTCGCAAACTGCGCAAACGTCTTGTGCGACAAACGCGCGAGGCGATTGAGCAATACGGGATGATCGAACCCGGCGGCAAATGGCTGGTTTGCATGTCCGGGGGCAAAGATAGCTACACCCTGCTGGCCATCTTGCACGAGCTCCAATGGCGCGGTCTTCTGCCCGTCGAACTGGTCGCTTGCAACCTCGATCAAGGCCAGCCCAATTTCCCCGCCACGGTCTTGCCCGCGTTTCTTGAAAAGATGGGTGTCAAACACCGCATCGAATACCAAGATACCTATTCCATCGTCATGGATAAAATACCCGCGGGCCGCACATTCTGTGCGTTGTGCAGTAGGCTTCGTCGGGGGCACCTCTATCGCATCGCACGCGAAGAAGGATGTACCGCTGTGGTCCTAGGCCACCACCGTGATGATATTCTAGAGACGTTTTTCATGAACCTGTTTCATGGCGGGCGCTTGGCGACCATGCCGCCAAAACTCGTGAACGAAGAAGGCGATCTGTTCCTATACCGCCCCCTCGCCCATGTTGCGGAGGTCGATTGCGAAAAATTCTCTACTGCCATGAATTATCCAATCATTCCGTGTGATTTGTGCGGCTCGCAAGACGGTCTGCAACGCCAGCAGGTAAAATCGATTCTAGACGGCTGGGAGGCGAATAGCCCCGGACGCCGTCAGGTGATGTTCCGCGCGCTGATGAACGCACGCCCTTCGCATCTGTTGGATCCGAACCTGTTTGATTTTGCGGGCCTCACTCGCGACAAGTAAACCCTCGAAAAGCTGAGAGTTTTATTCAAATTCTGTAGATCAAAGGCAGAACATTAATCTTTTGGTCAGAGGCAAGGGCTATCGGTATGGCGGTAACACTGTCAGCCGAGGCTTCATTTGCAACACGATCTTAAACCCGATCTTTCCAAGCGCAGCACAACCCGCCGCCATCTACCCGCTGGTCTCGTGCTCTTGCTTGGGTTTGCGCTGTCCGTATTTTGGTTCGGCTGGCAGGGGTTGATTATCATCGGCTTTATCGCTCCCCCTTTGCTGTATTTGGCTTCAGATAGCTGGCGTAATACACCATCAGAACCAACGCACCCGCGCCCCCTGGATAGGACGGCCACTGCCCGACCAAGCGGCGGCACCGATCCTACACTTCGGGAACCGATGCAGCACGCTCGAACTCTATTTCAGCCTCAGATATCCACCCATTCCGGTATGATCACCGGGTTTTCTGCAGTTTCGGCCTGCCACACCAGCATGAACACCGATATGGCCGCGCCGCTCAACGCCTCGGAAATTGCAGAGGATGAAACTCCTTTCAGTCACTTCAGCAGTCTGACCCACGCGCTGCACAGGGCCAAAACCCTGCAACGAACGTCTCACTTTCCTATTATCATCGCATGCAGCCTTTCTACCGAGCAAGTCGAGGACGTGCAGCTGGCGGCAAAACTGGAATGGGAACTTGATCGCCTTGACGTCAAACCCGCTACTTTGCGGCTAGCCCTGCCGCAACACCTTTGCCAGCATACGCCTGATCACCCACTGATTTCCACATGCCGTGAACTTCATACGCTAGGATGCGGTATCGCGCTTAACGGTTTTGGCAGCGGTCCACATTGCGTTGAGATCATTCAGAAATGCGGTGTTGACCTCGCTATCATCGAACCGTCTCTCACCAATGACGTTGATAAACACCCCAACCGCCGCCGCATCCTGTCAGCGGTAGTTGCGATGGCTCAGGATTTAGGCGTCGAAACCCTGGCCTGTGATATACGAACCGCCGGAGAGCATAGCTTATTGTCTCAACTGGGCTGCGACCATGTTCAAGGCGACGGCATCGCGCCGCCCATGCAAATACACGAAGCGACCACTTGGATGCATACACATAGCCAAAAACTGACACGCCTGCCCAGTGTGGTAGGTGGCATTCGTTGATGTTCAGCTTCGACAGATCAGTATGCACCAAAGGGGAAAAGGCGAATCTACTTGACCTTTGGTGCCTTACTCTGTTGAACCCACGCTGATATTACAGGCATCAGGTGACGGTCACATGGACGATCAAAACAAGAATCTCATTTTCGCGACGGTTCTAAGTTTCATAGTCATCCTAGGATGGTTCGTGTTGTTTCCGCCTCCGGAAACCGAAACCATCACCGACCCGGCTGCCACACAGCAAGTGACGGACGCAACATCGACAGAAGCTGTTGTCCCTTCAAGTGCAGGCGCAGCCGACAATGTGACCGACGTGTCGGACGAGGCAACGGCAGCTCTCGAAGAAGCGCCGCGTATTCCCGTTGAAACGGCTCGCATTTCCGGCTCAATCTCACTGCTAGGGGGGCGGGTCGATGACCTCCATTTGAAGGATTACAACACAACTATCGAAGACGATGCTCCCATCGTAAGCTTGCTATCACCTGCAGGCACACCCGACGCATACTATGCGCTATACGGCTGGGCACCAGGTGCGGGGATTGCCCCTGAACAAGTTCCAGGACCAAACACCCTTTGGACGCTTAGCCAAGGTGAAACTCTGTCAGTCGAAACCCCGGTCACACTCACTTGGGATAACGACGCCGGTCAGCTTTTCTCACGCACCATCTCAATCGACGAAAACTATATGTTCAAGATCGAACAGAAGGTTGAGAACACCTCCGAAAACTCGGTTTCGCTTGCACCTTACGGGCTAATTGCACGCCACGGTATTCCAAGCGACGCGCAAAATTTCTTCATTCTGCACGAGGGTCTTGTCGCCATGAACAATGGTGAACTGCTTGAGACCGCTTGGGATGATATTCCCGAGCTGGATGTCGTGAACGGCGTGCCATCCAAACGTATTGACGGTGTAACCAACGGCTGGATCGGCTTCACCGGGCACTATTTCATGACCAACCTGATACCGGATCCGGCACAGCCAACGCGCTTATCAGTCAAGTACCTGCCACGCACCGAGATTTTTCAAACCGAATCGGTGATGCCGACGCAAACTGTCGCAAGCGGGCAGACAGCAACGGTCACCACACAGTTGTTCGCGGGCGCCAAAGAATGGGAAATTCTGCGCGACTATGAGGCGCAAGGCGTGTACAAGTTTATCGACTCCATCGATTGGGGCTGGTTCTTTTTCCTGACCAAACCGATCTTTTGGGTACTTCACCATCTAAACCTGCTGATCGGCAACATGGGTGTCGCGATCATCGGCCTGACGTTGCTGATCAAAGCTCTGCTCTTCCCACTTGCGTATAAATCCTACGTTTCGATGGCGAAGATGAAAGAGCTTCAGCCACAGATGGAGAAGCTGAAAAAGGATGCAGGCGACGACCGTCAAAAGCTTCAACAGGGCATGATGGAGCTATATAAACGCGAGAAAGTGAATCCTGCCGCCGGCTGTCTGCCGATTTTGATGCAAATCCCGATTTTCTTTTCCCTCTACAAAGTGATCTTCGTCACGTTGGAACTGCGCCACGCGCCCTTCTTCGGCCCGTTTCAGGATTTGAGCGCCCCAGACCCGACATCTATCTTCAACTTCTATGGACTGCTGCCATGGGCTGCGCCCGAAGCAGGGACCGTTCTTGCATTGGTCTTTATCGGGATCCTACCGCTGCTGCTGGGTATTTCGATGTTCCTGCAACAGAAACTGAACCCGGCCCCTACGGATCCCACGCAGCAGATGATCTTTGCATGGATGCCATGGGTCTTTATGTTCATGCTTGGCGGTTTCGCATCTGGCCTCGTTGTCTACTGGATCGCAAACAACACGATTACCTTTACGCAGCAGTACCTGATCATGCGCAGCCAGGGCTATAAGCCTGATATCCTAGGAAATATTAAAGGCAGCATGAAATTCGGACGGAAGGGTGATCCGAAATAATGACAACGGTGACCCAGCTCTATCGCCACCCGCTCAAAAGCAATGGTCGCGAAGAGCTGGATCATACAGCGCCCCCCAGGGGCAGTCGATGCCGTGGAACCAGACCTGGGCGGTGGCGCACGGCGAGGCGCGTCTGGATGGGAACGAATGGTCGCATTGTGCAAATTTGAGCACCGGGTCAAAAGCACCATTGGTTTGATGCCGCAACACCATGAAGCGAGCTTGATTGGGTCGGGAACGACGTGTCACTTGGCGAAACTGTCCTACGCATACGGGGCCGCACCAAACGGTGCCATGCGACCACCGCGACCCCACACAACGACGCGCGCGACATTGTCATGTTGCGCGTATTGAGCACTTGGGGTCACAAAGATTTCCGCGTATACGCTGAGGTCATTCACACGGGCTCCGTCGCACTTAGCGACCAGGTAAAGGTACTTTAACTCATGCAAGTCCAATTTAGCATTGCCGAAGAGCCTGATGCCTATGCAGCCGAAAAAGGCCGCATGCTATTTGCAGGCGAAACGCTGTTTGTGAAAGGCGTTGTCGCGATGGACGGCCTGCCACCCGCCGACCGGATGGAGGTGTGTTTTGCAGGGCGATCAAACGTTGGTAAATCGACTTTGATCAATGCCTTGACGGGCACAAAAGCGCTGGCGAGAGCGTCCAACACGCCGGGGCGCACGCAAGAGATCAACTATTTTACCGCGGCCGACGATCACTACCTCGTCGATTTGCCCGGGTATGGCTATGCAAACGCTCCTCTACCCGTCGTCGAAAAATGGCAACGGTTGCTGAAACAGTACCTTTCAGGTCGGCAAACGCTCCGCCGTGCGTTTGTGCTGATCGACGCGCGGCATGGCGTGAAGAAGGTCGATGACGAAATCATGTCCTTGCTGGATAGCTCAGCCGTGACTTTTCAATGTGTCCTCACGAAAGCCGACAAGGTTAAAGAAGCTGAGCGTCAGAAGGTTCTGGATCAGGTCCGCGGTGCGCTTGCCAAGCACCCAGCCGCCTACCCCGAAATCGTGGTTACGTCTTCTGAAAAGGGCTGGGGCATCCCTACGCTCCGTGCCATTATCGCGACGTTGGAGTGACGAGCACTTCGGCGTTTACCGAGGCAGAGAATGAGAAAACAAGACATGAATCGCGACTGGATCGCCACCGCACGCACCTTGAGCCAAGCGCTCCCCTACTTGCAGCGTTACGCTGACGCTACCGTTGTTATCAAGCTGGGCGGTCACGCCATGGGCAGCGACGATGCGATGGAAGAGTTTGCGCGCGACGTAGCACTTATGCGCCAGGTCGGCGTGAACCCCGTCATCATTCACGGCGGCGGCCCGATGATCAACGACATGCTCGGCCGGCTGAACATCAAGTCCGAATTCGTAAACGGCAAACGGGTGACCGACGCCGCTACGATGGAAATCGTTGAAATGGTTCTGTCGGGCCTTGTGAACGCCCGCATTGTGCAAGCGATCACGGCACAGGGTGGGCGTTGCGTCGGTGTGTCTGGCAAGGATAGCGGCCTAATTATCTGTGACCAAGAGGACCCAGAGCTGGGGTTGGTTGGCGCACCGACCGAAGTAAACCCCCGTTTGCTCCGCGATCTAGCCGACAAAGGGATTATCCCGGTGATTGCGCCCCTTGGCATGGGCCGCAACGGCGAAACATTTAATATCAACGGCGATACTGCGGCGGGCGCGATTGCAGCTGCGCTGAAGGCAGACCGCTTGCTGCTGCTTACCGACGTTGCGGGCGTGAAGAATGCCGAAGGCGACGTACTGACGGAGCTAACAGCGAGCCAGATACGCGAGATGGTGGCAGACGGAACGATTGCCGGTGGTATGATACCCAAAACACAAACTGCGCTTGATGCGATCGACGGTGGCGTGCGCGCAGCGGTGATTTTGGACGGGAGAGCCCCTAACGCCTGCTTGTTGGAGCTTTTCACCGAACATGGCGCAGGGAGCATTATCCGCGGCCAGTAACAACGACTATATAAATTACTGCATATTGCACCCTCCCCTGTTTCCGGCTGTTTGAGCTTCTTGCTTATGCGGCCGATACATTAAGGAAACGTTGATGAGACGCCTTATTCTGATGCGCCATGCAAAAGCAGGTTGGCCGGCGGGGATCGCGACGGACTTTGACCGGCCTTTGGATGACAAAGGTCGGCAAGACGCACATGCAATCGGGCGATGGCTCGACGCCGAAGACTACAGACCTGACCTTGCACTATGTTCTGCATCTCGGCGAACGTCGGAAACGCTCGAACTTTTGGAAATTCCCTCCGCTGTTAAACGAATCTTCACAGACCGCCTTTATCTAGCAGATACAGAACGGCTGATGGCGGCCATACAGGGCGCTGAAGGGTCCACAGTATTACTTCTGGCGCACAACCCCGGCGTGGCAGAGATGGCGCACCTCCTGCCCCGTGTAGGTGCCACAGCTCATCTTGCAGCGGGAAGCCCACCGGGTGCGACAATGGTGATGTCATTCGAAGTGGACGACTGGAGGGGTGTGCACTGGCACAGCGGCGACGTACAGGCGTACATGACGCCACGGATGCTTGCCCAATAAAAAAGGGCGGGGAAATCCCCGCCCTTGAAACTTAGTGGCCCAAAATCTGACTGAGGAAGAGCTTGGTCCTCGGGCTTTGGGGGTTGTTGAAGAACTCTTCAGGTTCGTTCTGTTCGACGATCTGGCCTTCATCCATAAAGATGACGCGGTTTGCCACCTGACGGGCAAAGCCCATCTCGTGCGTCACGCACAGCATCGTCATGCCTTCCTCGGCCAGTTCGACCATCGTGTCCAGAACCTCTTTGATCATCTCCGGATCCAAGGCTGAGGTCGGTTCGTCAAACAACATGATACGCGGACGCATACACAGGCTGCGCGCGATCGCCACGCGTTGCTGCTGGCCACCAGAAAGCTGACCTGGGTACTTGTCCGCCTGATCCGGGATCTTAACCTTCTCAAGGAAATGCATCGCGATTTCTTCGGCTTCCTTCTTAGGTGTTTTTCGCACCCAGATCGGAGCAAGCGTGCAGTTTTCGAGGATCGTCAAGTGCGGGAAAAGGTTGAAGTGCTGGAAACACATCCCGACTTCGGAGCGGATCTTGTCGATGTTCTTAACGTCCGAAGACAGCACCGTACCGTCGACTTCGATCCGGCCTTTCTGGTGCTCTTCCAAGGCATTGATACAGCGGATCAGAGTTGACTTCCCCGAGCCCGACGGTCCGGCAATAACGATACGTTCACCACGGTAAACGGTCAGATCAATATCCCGCAGCACGTGAAACGTGCCGTACCACTTGTTCATGTTCTCGATGCTGATCGCGACCTCGTTCGAGACTTTCAGCGCTTGTGCTTGTTCAGCCATAATTACAGCCTTTCCTTAATGGTGGTCGGTCTGGAGTTGACGTTCCAGCCATTGTGAATATTGCGAGATGCCGTAGCAGACGACGAAGAAGAGCAAGGCGGCAAAGCCCCAAAGTTCCCAGTAAACGCCGTTCCAGTCAGTCGACGCTAGGATCGGCCCGCGGATCATCCCAACCAGGTCGAACATCGAAATAATCGACACCAGCGTAGTATCCTTGAACAGCCCGACGGCCACGTTAACGATTCCTGGGATCGAGATTTTCAAGGCTTGGGGCAAAATAATCAGGCGCATGGCCTGCGCATAATCTAGGCCCAAGCTGTCTGCAGCCTCGTATTGACCACGTGGCAAGGCTGCCAACCCGCCCCGGATCACCTCGGCGATATAGGCCGACGCGAACATGGTGATCATGATAATAACACGTAGGATCAGGTCGAAGTTTGTGCCCGGTGGCAGGAAGTAAGCCAGGACCACGTTGGCAACAAAAAGCAACGTAATCAGAGGCACCCCTCGGATAAACTCAATAAAAACAACGCAGATCAGTTTGATGATCGGCAAGCTCGATTGACGACCCAGCGCAAGCAGAATGCCCATCGGCAGGGACAAAGACACACAGATCACGCCCAAGATCATGTTGAGCATAAAGCCCCCCATGTTCCGCGAGGCGACCGGTTCCAGCGCGAGTACGCCGGATAGGCTTGGCGTAATGAAGCCGCAGATAAACCACGTCACGATGCCTGCGATTAGACCCGCAAAAAGGCCACCTGCAAAGCTTGTCTTAACGATTCTGCTGTAGACCACATAGCCAACCACGACGGCCAGCAACGCCGACAATGGCACCAAAAGGGAACCGCCCCAGATCAACCAAAAGGCGATGAAAGGATAGATGACGGTAAAAAGGATGAGCCCACGTGGCAGATTGCTAAACAGCACCGGTGACACGGCGACGAACAGTAGTACGAATGCCAATGTCGGGCGCCAGTAGCCGTCCTGTGGATAGGCGATACCAAACAGCAGTTGGTTCCAGCGTTCTGTCAGCACCGAGAAACAGCCAGCTTGGACACCGTCCAATACTTCGCGACACTCGCGAATGTTGGATGTCGTCCAAACGCCGCCCAGCAACCAAGGAAGGAAGCCGGAAAGGATCAGATAGATAACGTACAGCGCTGCGAGCGTGAGAATGGTGTAAGGGATCGACGAAAACAGGCTTTCACGGACCCATTTTACAGGCCCCTGCGCGGTTGGCGGGGGCGCGTGCTGTGGCAACATGGTGTCCCGCACATAAGGGACGGAGGCGGCGTGTGTATCTGACATCTTACCGCTCCTTCAAGCTGACAGAGTTGTTGTAAACGTTCATGATCGCAGAGATCGACAGCGAGATCGTGAGATAGAACAGCATCAGCAAAAGCACGCATTCGATCGCGCGGCCGGTTTGGTTCAATGTGATCCCCCCCAGTGTCGCAGTGATATCGGCATACCCTACGGCAATCGCGAGCGACGAGTTCTTCGTGATGTTGAGGTATTGCGAAATCAGCGGCGGGATGATCACGCGCAACGCCTGCGGCAGAACCACAAGGTTCATGACCCGCTTCGGGCGCAAGCCAAGCGACGAAGCAGCTTCGGTCTGCCCTTTTGAGATCGCCTGAATACCTGCACGCACGTTTTCGGCGATGAAGGCACCGGTGTATACGGACAAAGCCAACCACAATGCGATCAGCGGCGCGCCGATCTGCAGACCACCACGGAAGTTAAAGCCCTTAAGCTCGGGGTAATCCAATGCGATGGGGCTGCCCATGATGAAGAACATCACAATCGTCGGCACCAGCAAGATCGCGACAGTGGGCCATCCCATAGGCAGCAGCTTGCCCGTACGGAACAGAAGGCTAACCGCATACCGGCGATAGATAATCGCGGCGATGATCGACAGCACAAAGGTCGCAACCACGATCATAGACCCCGGGCCCCAAACCGGTGCGGGGATGTAGATACCGCGGTTGGTGAAGGCGAAAGCGTCGAAAAGCATGCTCGACGTGGCGTTGTCACCGCGGAACTTGTTGGGCGCGGGCAATACGGCCGTCATCAAGGTGTAGATCATCAGGATCCAGATCAGCACCGGAATATTCCGGAAAATCTCGACGTAGACCGACATCAGTTTGGACACGAGCCAGTTCTTGGACAGGCGCGCCACACCGGCGATCACACCCAGAATTGTCGCAGTGACACAGGCCAGAAACGCAACAAGAAGCGTGTTAATGATACCGACCATTGCGGCCCGCAGGTTCGATGACTGGCTGTTATAATCGATTAAGGATTGGTTGATATCGTAGCCGGCTGGCACGTTCAAAAACCCGTAAGAGATGTTCAATCCGGCCTCTGCCAGATTTCGTACCAGGTTAATGCCCAGAAACGACATCAATGCGATAAGCAGTATCAGCGCGATAAACTGGAAAGTGTAGGATCTATAGCGGGTGTCGTTAAGCAACATCGACAGCCGGAACGAGCCCTGTTGAGGGTCGGACATTGTCGTCATCAGATTTTCCCTGTGTGCCGGACCTGTTTTTCACGCACCATTCGGTGTCGCGGGCCGGGTTTTATTTTTGCGTCGTATAGGCGCAAAGGGCGCGGAATTGCTCCGCGCCCCTCGACGGATGTGTTTAGCGGAAAGGAGGCGCGTACATCAGGCCGCCGTCTGTCCACTGAGCGTTCAGGCCACGGGCCAGACCGATTGGTGTTTCTTCGCCGATGTTCTTGGCAAAGATTTCGCCGTAGTTACCTTGCGACGCGATGGCTTTCTTCGCCCAGTCAGCTTCCAGACCCAGCATTTCACCCAAAGTACCTTCGGTGCCAAGCAGACGGGCAACTTCTGGGTTTGTGGTGTTTGTTGTCATCTCTTCGACGTTTGCCGATGTGACACCCAGCTCTTCAGCTGCGATCAGAGCGTAGAGAACCCAGCGGGTTACATCGCCCCAGTCGTTGTCGCCATGGCGAACAAGCGGGCCCAGAGGCTCTTTGGAGATGATTTCGGGCAGGATGATGTGCTCACCTGGGTTTTCAAAGGTCGCGCGTGTCGCGGCCAGACCGGATGCGTCGGTAGTATAGGTGTCGCACGCACCGGCCAGATACTGCTGTTGGCCTTCGGCGTTTGTTTCAACAGGAACGGGCTCGTAGCTGATGTTGTTGTTGCGGAAGAAGTCCGCGAGGTTCAGCTCGGTCGTGGTGCCGGTTTGGATGCAGACAGTCGCGCCATCCAGATCCTTGGCAGAGGAAACGCCAAGCTCTTTCGGAACCATGAAGCCCTGACCGTCATAGTAGTTCACGCCGATGAAGTCGAACTTGAGGTCGACATCGCGGCTGAAGGTCCATGTGGTGTTACGTGCGAGGAAATCGATCTCGCCCGAAGCCAGCGCGGTAAAGCGTGTTTTGCCGGTTGTGGGGATGAATTCGACAGCTGCGGGGTCGCCCAGTACAGCAGCGGCAACGGCGCGGCATACCGCCACGTCAAAGCCTTCCCATTCACCATTGGCGTTGGGGGCCGCAAAGCCAGCCAGACCGGTGGTAACGCCGCAGTTCAGCTTGCCGCGCGCTTTGACATCGTCAAGCGTGGACGCAGCAGCTGCGCCAGCCGCAAGGCCGGCTACTGTTAGCGCACCAAAAAATACGGATTTGTTCATTTTAACCTCTTCCTGATTTTCCGCCACGTTTTAGGGCGGTTCACCCGGCACCTTTTCGGACCGGAGATGTTTTGGCGGGGTTATCCCCGTCAGTGGAAGGGAGTTTGGGCGAATTTACGCCGGAACGTCAAGTCAGTGTGCTTAAAAAATGCCCTCAATCCTATGTATTGGGGTCACCGTGAAACCTATTCGGGCACGCTCAGGTCAAACATCAACTTAGCGTGTAAGAAACTAGTCTTTTTCACTGCGGCCAAGGCGTCTGCCTCGTCATCATTGCCCCACTGCTCGGCCTGCCAAACCTCGTCCAGACGGGAAATTTCCCAAATCGATTCCGCTTCCTTTGCGTCAAGCGCCGCCGCAAAGCCCAAGATTAGTGAGCCAGACAGGCTCACAAGGTCGTGGAAGGCAGCGAGATGAAAGTTGCTTAACGCATGGGTGCGCGCCGACAGGCGTGCGACATCCGCAGGTGACTGGGGTTCGTGCATGATCCCCACTCGGGTCTGCAAGCTCACGCCCAAGGCTTCGCGGGCCCACTCCAGCATGGGGTCCCATTGTTCGGCCTGCCGCGCGACCAGCTCAGCCGGGCTATCCGCGCGATAGCACAGCAGATCACAGTCGCCGTAGGCCGCCAACATATCCGCAACCTCGGCATGTTGCAGCGCAACCTTGTCGGTCGCTGCATTGGCGGTTTTGGTAGCGGGCATGGTGTCGGGGTTGATCACCCCGTCCTGTGCCTGCCACTCAGCAGCGATTTTCTGCGCCATAGCGCGGGTTGGCACCACCAGTGCACGTTTGGCCGGCGTCTTGATCCCGCGCCCGTCAAGCTCGACAGTATAGCCACCCTCCGCCTCGACAACGGCCGCCTCTTTCCAGAAACGTTTCGCTTTCCAGTCGCTCACCCCCAATCCTCCTCGAACGGGTCAGCAGGCACGTCGGAGGGTGCCCACTGGAACGTGTCCCAGGTGCGCGCCATGTGGTCCGGCAGCGGGGCCGTGAGGTTCAGCCGCGCCTTGGTGACAGGATGCTCCAGCGTCAGGGATCGCGCATGCAAGTGCAGCTTCTTAGAGATATCGCCCCCCAGTTGCGCCCCCCATCCGTCGCCCATGTTCTCCTGACCTGAACCGCCATATTTGCCATCTCCGACAATGGGATGCCCGATTTCAGCCATATGCGCACGCAGCTGGTGCGTCCGGCCGGTCACAGGGATCAGCGCCATCCAGCAGGTTCGCTTACCGGCTTGTGCAAGGGTCGCATAATCGGTGGTCGCGCGCTTGGCGCCTTCGGTTGTTTCCATGTCTTTCGGGTGGACGCAGTACATCTTTTCGCCCTCACCGCGGGCCCCGTGACCGAAGGCTTTGACCAGCCCGAATTTGATCGTCCCGTTGCGCGGATGCGGGACGCCCGCGACCGCAGCCCAGTAAATCTTGCGGGTTTCGCGATGGCGGAACGACGCTGTCAGCGCGGCGGCAATTGACCGTGTCCGCGCCATGATCAGCACGCCAGAGGTGTCTTTATCCAAGCGGTGCACAAGGCGCGGCTTTTCATCAAGCTCGAACATCAAAGCATCGGCAAGCGCGTCGACATGGCGGTCCGATTGACCAGACCCGCCCTGCACCGGCAGCCCCGGCGGTTTGTTCAGCGCGATGATGTGATCGTCGCGATAGATCACACAAGACCGGATAAACTTGGTATCCGCCTCTGATATCCGCGTGCGTTTGGGCGGCGGCGGAGCCTTTTCATCAGGCAGTGGGGGAATACGTACGGTCTGCCCGACCTCAAGCCGAGTAGAGGCTTTGACCCGCCCCCCATCAACACGGATGTCACCTTTACGGCACATCTTTTCGATCAGCCCTTGGCCAATCAGCGGAAAGGTCCGTTTGAACCAACGGTCCAACCGTTGATCCCCGTCGCCTTCTTCTACGACCAGATGTTGAACCCGGCTCATGCAAATACCCCTCTGGCCACGAAAAGGCCCAGCATTAATCCTAGCACCGATAGCCCGACGGACAGTGCCACATATATCCCTGCCGCCCCGATCTGGCCGCGCTCCATCAACGTGACCGTCTCGAGCGAGAAGGACGAGAACGTTGTAAAGCCGCCAAGCACGCCGGTCATCACAAACGGGCTGATCTGCGTCAGCCCTTTTTGTGCGGCACACACCACAAAGAGGCCCATCAAGAACGACCCGATGATGTTGACCGTCAACACCGCGATCGGAAAATCCGACAGCCCGGCCAGCCGCGTCACGGCGACACCAAACAGATACCGCAAGGAGGCACCGATCGCGCCGCCCATAGCGACAAGGGACAGGGTTGAAATCATCTGCGGTCTCTCACGGTTCACGCCCCGAATGTCAAGTTTTCCGCGTTGCCCGCAGCTTTTCGAAATAATCGACCCGTTTTTTCAGGTCACGTTCAAAGCCTCGTTCGACAGGTTGATAGAATTGCGGTCGCTCCATCCCGTCGGGAAAGTAGTTCTGGCCGGAAAACCCGTCTTCGGCATCATGGTCATAGGCATACCCCGCGCCGTAGCCCTGTTCTTTCATCATCTTGGTGGGCGCGTTCATGATGTGCTTTGGCGGCGGAGAGGAGCCGGTTTGCTTGGCCGCACGCCGCGCAGCCTTATAGGCCACGTAGGCCGCGTTCGACTTCGGGGCCAGCGCGAGATAGGTCAACGCCTGCGCAATCGCCAGCTCCCCTTCGGGCGAGCCGAGCCGCTCGTAGGTCTCCCACGATTGCAGGCAAACAGACTGCGCCTGCGGATCGGCAAGCCCGATATCCTCGACCGCCATGCGCGTGATCCGGCGCATCAGATACCGTGGGTCTTCGCCTCCCTCCAGCATCCGCGCCAACCAGTACAGCGCCGCGTCAGGGTCAGAGCCGCGCACGGATTTATGCAGCGCTGAGATGAGGTTATAATGCGCGTCCCCCCCTTTATCGTATTGCGCCGCGCGCCGCATCAACCGCGCCGAGAGGGCCTTGCCGTCCAGCTTGCCCTCGACCTTCCAAGCGGCGACTTGCTCTATCAGGTTGAGCAACGCACGCCCGTCGCCATCAGCCATCTCAAGCAGGTTTTCACGCGCAGGCCCGTCCAATGGCAAGCCACGACCCAGTTCCTTTTCGGCCCTTTGGGCCAGCCGCTCCAGATCAGACAGCGGCAAGCGCTCCAACACCAGAACCTGCGACCGGCTCAGCACAGCGGCGTTCAGCTCGAACGATGGGTTCTCGGTCGTGGCCCCGACCAGCAGGATCGTTCCATCCTCCATATGAGGCAGGAAGCCGTCCTGCTGGGCCTTGTTAAAGCGGTGGATCTCGTCGACGAACAGCAGTGTCCCCTGCCCGTTCTGTCGCCGGATTTTCGCCGCATCAAAGACCTTGCGCAGCTCAGGCACACCGCTGAAAATCGCGCTGATCTGCACGAAATGCAGGTCCGTCTCATCTGCCAGCAGTCGCGCGATCGTCGTTTTGCCAACGCCGGGCGGGCCCCAGAAAATCAGCGACCCCAGCGACCCCGACTGCAGCATGACCGTCAGCGGCGCGTCCGGCCCCAACACTTGTGACTGGCCGATGACCTCGCCCAAGCTTCGCGGGCGCAGCCGGTCCGCCAACGGGCGGTGCCCGCTTTCCACAGCCGGCGCGTCCGATCCAAATAGGTCCGCCATCGCGCTAGACCCGGAATTGCAGCGACAGACGTTGCACGCCACGCTGCACCACCATCGACACCTGACGGCTGCCCGCCATCTGGTCGCTGACATCCGACGGTGTTTGCACCTCGGCCCCGTTCACGGCCAAGATCACATCCCCCTGCCGCAACCCCACGCGCGCACCATAGGGCCCGGTATCCATCACCGCCACACCCGCTACCTCAAGCGGGAGGTTCAATTCAGCCATCACAGCAGGATTGATCCGCGCCAACGCCAACCCCGGTAGCAAGCTGCTTTCATCCAGGGTCAGAGCGGCACGCGATGGCTCTTCCGGTGCGGCGATCAGGGCGACCTCAACCTCTTCGACCTTGCCATCGCGCAGCCGCGTGATCCGCGCTTGCGCCCCCATCCCGGCTACGCTCATGCGGTAGATCATCTCGGCGGGTGTATGTACCTCTTGCCCATCGACCGCCGTGATCACATCGCCGACTGCAACACCGGCCTTCAGAAACGGGCTGGCAGGGTGCATCCCAGACACGATGATGCCACCAGGCCGGTCCAGCCCCAGCGGGCCCGCCATATCCGCGTCCACCGGCTGCCCGCTCATCCCCGCCCAAGGTCGGGTAAATTCAACGGCCCCGTCGCGCGCCTGCGCCATGAACGCCGCGATCAAATTGGCAGGTATCGCAAAGCCGATCCCGTTTGACCCGCCAGAGCGTGTCAAGATCGAGGTGTTGATCCCGATCAACCGGCCCTCTACGTCGATCAACGCACCGCCAGAGTTGCCCGGGTTGATCGGTGCATCCGTCTGGATGAAGTATCCCTGCCCGCCACCGTTCATACCGCCAGACCGCGCAAGCCCTGAAACGATCCCGCTGCTCACCGTTTGCCCGACCCCAAAGGGGTTGCCGATGGCCAGCGTCAACTCGCCGACCTCGACGGTATCGCTATCGCGCAATGACAAAGGGGTTAGCCCGTCGACGTCATCGATTTTCAGGATAGCCAGATCGCTCTCTGCATCGCTAAGCAGCACACGGGCGGAAAACTCGCGACGGTCCGACAGGACGATACGAATGTCCGTCGACATCCCGACCACATGATAATTCGACACGACGATCCCGTCCTCTGACAGGATCACGCCGGACCCGAGCGAGTTCTGAACCCGCGGGCGGCCGGCGTCTGGCCGTCGGAAGAAACGTTCAAAGAAGGGATCAGCCTGCAGCGGCGTGCGGCTTTGCTCGACGATGGTGCGGGCGTAGATGTTCACCACGGCGGGCGCGGCTTCTCGCACCAGCGGCGCAAAGCTCAACTGGATCTGCGCGGCAGAGCTTGGCACAGTTTGCGCAGCGGCAGGGAAAGACAGAACGGTCAGCAGGATCAGAAGTATTCTCATGCCCCAGATATGCGCAGCCATAGGCCCTTGCGCAACACCCGAGTTCCAAATGGATTTAAATCCCCGCCGAAGGCATAAAAGCAAAAAGCCCCTGCGTTGGCAGGGGCTTTCAGAATTCTTAACAAAAGCAGGTCGCTTTAGTCTTCGGCAACCTCATAGGCCGCTACGCGCGCCTTGTCATTTGCACCCTTCGCGTCGCGGTCGCGATCTACGAATTCGATGATGGCCATAGGTGCCATGTCGCCATAACGGAAGCCCGCTTTCAGAACGCGGACATAGCCACCCTGACGGTCTTTGTAGCGTGGGCCCAGGATGTCGAACAGTTTCGCGACATACTGGTCTTGCTTCAGTTTGCTTGCAGCCTGACGACGCGCGTGCAGGTCTCCGCGCTTTGCCAATGTGATCATCTTTTCGATGATTGGCTTCAATTCTTTGGCTTTTGGCAATGTTGTTTTGATTTGCTCATGTTCGATGAGCGAGCCTGCCATGTTCGAGAACAACGCCTTGCGGTGCTCATGTGTACGGTTCAGGCGGCGGTAACCACGTGCGTGACGCATTTTCTAGTCTCCAATCTAATGCCCTCTACGGGCGGTTTTGCTTTGTCTGGTTGGCGTGCGTAGCGCCAACTCTCCTTGGGGCCGATGCCCGGTCGTATTGTCGGGCGGGGAAGCCCCACCCGACAAATCTCTTAGAACGAATCCTCGAACTTTTTCGCGAGGTCTTCGATGTTGTCTGGTGGCCAGTCCTCGACGTCCATACCAAGGTGCAGGCCCATGCCCGATAGCACTTCCTTGATCTCGTTCAAGGACTTGCGGCCAAAGTTCGGCGTGCGCAGCATTTCGGCTTCGGTCTTCTGGATCAGATCGCCGATGTAGACGATGTTGTCGTTCTTCAGGCAGTTTGCCGAACGGACGGACAGTTCCAGCTCGTCTACTTTCTTCAGCAGCAGCGGGTTGAATTCCAGACCGTCGTCGTCGTCCTGACGCGATGCGGATTCAGGCTCGTCGAAGTTGACGAAGATGCCCAGCTGATCCTGCAGAATACGCGCAGCAAAGGCCACGGCATCGTCAGGAGAGATGGAACCGTCTGTTTCGACTTTCATCGTCAGCTTGTCATAATCCAGCACCTGACCTTCGCGGGTCGGTTGCACGTCATAGGACACTTTCTTGACCGGCGAATAGATCGCGTCGATCGGGATAAGACCGATGGGCGCATCTTCTGGCTTGTTCTTGTCTGCCGCAACATAGCCCTTGCCGGTGTTAACCGTCAGTTCCATGTAAACGTCAGCGTTGTCATCCAGGTGGCAGATCACGTGATCGCGGTTCAGAATTTCGATACCAGCGCTTTCGGAGATGTCACCAGCTGTGACAACACCCGGCCCCTTGGCAGAGATCGACAGGCGCTTGGGCCCTTCGACTTCCATGCGCAGGGAAACGCCTTTGAGGTTCAGAACGATGTCGGTGACATCTTCGCGAACACCCGCAACGCTCGAAAATTCGTGCAAAACATTATCAATTTGTACAGATGTGATGGCGGCACCTTGCAGCGACGACATCAGAACGCGGCGCAGCGCGTTGCCCATTGTCAAACCAAAGCCACGCTCCAGCGGCTCGGCGATGACAGTAGCCTGACGTGCAGGGTCATTGCCCGGCTTGACGTCCAACTGCTGTGGCTTGATCAATTCAGCCCAATTTTTGTGGATCATACGTCCCTCCATTCCTGTTCTGCGCCCCATGTCCAAATGGCGAAGAACTCCCGAGGTTTCAACAAAGCAGTAAGAGGCCGTGCGCAAAGGCGCGGCCCCTTTTGTAACTTATACTCTTAGACGCGGCGGCGTTTCGGAGGGCGGCAGCCGTTGTGCGCCATTGGGGTCACGTCACGGATCGATGTGATGTTGAACCCGGCAGCTGCCAGCGCGCGCAGGGCGCTTTCACGGCCGGAGCCGGGGCCTTGCACTTCGACTTCCAGCGTTTTCACGCCGTGGTCCTGGGCTTTTTTACCTGCATCTTCAGCAGCCATCTGAGCCGCGTAAGGTGTTGATTTACGCGACCCTTTAAAGCCCATGGTACCTGCGGAGGACCAGGAAATTGCGTTACCCTGAACGTCAGAGATCAGGATCTTTGTGTTGTTGAAGCTGGAGTTAACATGCGCCACACCTGCGGCGATGTTCTTGGAAACCTTACGCTTCGTCTTTGTCTTTTCGCGTGCCATTGATCAGACCCTCCCTTACTTCTTCTTACCGGCAATGGCCTTTGCAGGGCCTTTGCGCGTACGAGCGTTGGTGTGGGTACGCTGACCACGAACCGGCAGGTTACGACGGTGGCGCAGGCCACGGTAGCAACCAAGGTCCATCAGGCGCTTGATGTTCATCTGCGTGTCGCGACGCAGGTCACCTTCGACGGTGTAGTTTTCGTCGATATACTCACGGATTTTCAGGATTTCAGCATCCGAAAGTTCGTTGATACGACGTGTGGAATCGATGCCAACAGCTTCGCAGATTGCAGCTGCGGAGGAGTTACCGATACCGGTGATATATGTGAGGGCGATTGGAACCCGCTTTGCAGTCGGGATGTTTACGCCGGCAATACGTGCCACGTGTGTGCTTCCTTTTCGTTGCGGGTCCGTCATGCCAGACCCTTTTTTCACAACGTGAAGCCCGAGGCGAATGTGCCGTCGGGCTCCAGCTGATCAGGTGTTCATGCGCAGGGCGTGATCGGTGCCCGTTGCAATTCGATTCTCTTACGAGATACGGCTGGTTATGAGGAATTGACCGGCGCGTCAACCCATAGCGGCGGTCCGCCGCATGGATATCCCTTTCAATCTGAAAGCGCCCCACCCTGCCCCATATAATCGCAAAACGGCGCGCTTCGAATAGCGCGCCGTTGCCTGTCGATCGTAAGGTTGGATTAAGCGTCCAGAACCTTTGCGATGCTGTCCTGCACCTCTTTGATGTCCGCCAGACCATCAACCCGCGTGAGCATGTTGTGGGCGTAGTAGTAACCCAACAGCGGCGAGGTCTTCTTGTAGTATTCCATCAAACGATTGCGGAGGCTTTCCTCGTTATCGTCTGCGCGGCGCTTGAAGTCAGACGCGCCGCACTTCTCACACTTACCGTCGGCTGGCTGCGGCTTTGTCACGTCGTGATAGACTTCGCCACAGTTGCCGCAGGTCGACCGACCAGAGATACGCGCAACCAGCGCCTCGTCATCCACGCCCAACTGGATCACGTGATCCAATGGCTTGCCTGTCGCCTCCAGCAGCTCACCAAGCGCGGTGGCCTGCGCCAGCGTGCGTGGGAAACCGTCAAAGATGAAACCGCCGTGGTCAGTGGTGTCTTCCAGCTTTTCGCGGATCAGGCCGATCACGATCTCGTCGGTCACCAGATCACCGCGCGCCATGACATCGGCAACCATGTTGCCCATCTCTGTCCCGCTGTCTTTGGCTTCACGCAGCATGTCACCGGTGGAAAGTTGCACCATATTGCGTGTCTCAACCAGATGACGCGCTTGTGTACCTTTACCCGCTCCGGGTGGTCCTAAGAGAATAATGTTCATCGACGTACCGGGCTCCGTTTTTTCCGTGGTTTGCCAGACTTACCGCGCAACTGGGAACGTTCAAGCAGACCTTCATACTGATGTGCAAGCAAATGGCTTTGTACCTGCTGGATCGTGTCCATGGTCACGGACACAACAATCAGCACCGACGTACCGCCAAAGTAGAACGGGATCGCAAACTGGCCACGCAGGATTTCGGGCAGAATACAAACAGCCGCGAGGTAAAGCGACCCGAGCACCAGAATGCGGTTCACAACATATTCCAGATACTCGGCGGTTTTCTTACCGGGACGGATACCGGGGACGAAACCGTTCTGGTTCTTCAGATTGTCTGCAACCTCGTCAGGTTTGAAGCTGACGTTGAACGTGTAGAAATACGCAAAGAAGACGATCATCGCGACAAAGAACAGCAGGTACAGCGGCTGGCCCGGGCCGAAGTTGGCCAGCAGAACCGACATCACCGGACCGGTAGAATTGCCCGAGAACGTGCTGATCGTGACCGGCAGCAGCAGCAAAGAGCTGGCAAAGATCGCAGGGATAACACCGGCGGGGTTCACCTTGACCGGCAGGTGCGAAGACCCGCCATCGTACATCTTTTGCCCAACCTGACGGCGCGGGTACTGGATGTGGATCTTGCGCAAGGCGCGTTCCATAAAGACGACGAACATGATCGTCGCGATAACCATAACCAGCACGCCAACGATAATCGCGGGGCTGATCGCACCAGAACGACCCGAAGAGAAGAACTGCGCAATCGCGGCAGGAACCTCGGCGATGATGCCAACAAAGATGATCAGCGAGATACCGTTACCGATGCCGCGTGCAGTGATCTGCTCACCCAGCCACATCAGGAACATCGTGCCACCGACCAGCGTGATCATACAAGCGATGCGGAAATACATGCCCGGATCAGCGGCGATATCGCCAGCCTCAAGGGAGACAGCCAGGCCATAGGCCTGGAGCGTCGCCAGAGCCACCGTACCGAAGCGGGTGTATTGGTTGATCTTCTTGCGCCCCTGCTCGCCCTCTTTCTTGAGCTGCTCAAGCGCGGGCACCATCGAGGTCATCAGCTGAACGATGATCGATGCAGAGATGTAGGGCATGATACCCAAGGCAAAGATCCCCATACGGCCAAGTGCGCCGCCGGTGAACATGGAAACCATGCCGCCGATGCCTTGACCCGCGCTTTCCATAAACTGGCGCAGGGCGGTGCCGTCGATCCCGGGAACCGGAATGAACGTGCCAAGGCGATAAACGATCAACAACCCCAGAGTGAATAGAATCCGGTTGCGCAGGTCTGTCGCCTTGCCCAACGCGGACCAACTGGTGTTGGCGGCCATGCTTTCGACGGCTGATACCATGATATAGGGCTCTTTCTTTGCAAAAACGCCGCCCAAGCCGTTTTCCGGCGGGCGGCATTTGGGAAAACTCGATTGACTATGTAAGCGGGACGCGTCCCGCTCACAAGGCAAAAGGTCGGGTTACGCGTCTGCGTTTGCCGCGGCAGGTGCTGTGACGGTCAGTTTGCCGCCCGCTTTTTCTACGGCTTCAACCGCGGATTTGGATGCACCGGATACCTGCAGTTCAACCTTGGCGTTGAAATCGCCCTTGGCCAGAACGCGGATACCGTCCAACTTGCGACGGACCAGACCGGAGGAAATCAGGGCGTCCTCGGTGATCGCAGCGGAGGCGTCGATCTTTTTGGCGTCGATGAATTTCTGGATCAGGCCCAGGTTTACAACGGCATAGGACTTCCGGTTTGGCTTGGTGAAGCCGCGCTTTGGAAGACGTTGGTACAAGGGCATTTGACCGCCTTCGTAACCGTTGATCGATACACCCGAACGGGATTTCTGACCTTTGATACCGCGGCCACCCATTTTACCGGTGCCGGAACCAGGACCACGGCCTACGCGCTTGCGTTTCTTGGTGGCGCCTTCGTTGTCAGACAGTTCATGAAGTTTCATGTCGCTTCTCCTTTTGCCGGATGTGGCCCCCAGCGACGGGAGCGGCCAAACGCGGCGTTGCATGATTCTTGTGGCGGATTGGTGGCCACTGGGGGCGTATAGACGGGAGGCCTGAAGGTTTCAAGCCCTGCCCCAACTCCCAGGCGCCCCAAGCAAATGAAAACGCCCCGTAGTTTCCTACGGGGCGTCGATACCGAGCAACAAGACCACTATAAAGTCTCTAGCTTTCTAGGAAAGCGTTCAGCCTTTTTCTTCGATGATCTCAACCATGTGAGAGATCTTGCGGATCATGCCGCGAACGGAAGGTGTGTCTTCCAGTTCACGCACACGGTGCATTTTATTCAGACCCAGACCAATCAACGTAGCGCGCTGGTCGGCGGGGCGGCGGATTGGCGAGCCAACCTGCTTGATTACGATCGTCTTAGCCATGCTTATGCCTCCTCAGCGACTTGTGCGGACGATTCAACATTGTCCTCACGCTTGGGCAGAATGTCTGCAACTTTCTTGCCGCGACGCTGAGCAACAGCACGTGGCGAAGATTCTTTTTTCAGGCCGTCCATGGTGGCGCGGATCATGTTGTAAGGGTTCTGGGTCCCGATGGACTTCGATACAACGTCCTTAACACCCAGCATTTCGAATACGGCACGCATTGGACCACCGGCGATGATCCCGGTACCTTCTGGTGCTGTGCGCATTACAACGCGGCCGGCGCCGTGACGGCCTTCCATGTCGTGGTGCAAAGTGCGGCCCTCGCGCAGCTGAACGCGGATCATTTGGCGCTTTGCTTGCTCGGTGGCTTTGCGAATGGCTTCTGGAACCTCTTTCGCTTTACCTTTGCCGAAGCCTACGCGGCCCTTTTGGTCGCCAACAACGACAAGTGCAGCGAAGCCAAAGCGCTTACCACCCTTAACGGTTTTGGAAACGCGGTTGATCGCCACTAGGCGGTCGGCGAATTCGGGTGTCTCGTCGCGTTGGTTGCGGCGGTTGCCACCCCGGTTGTCATCTCTTGCCATGCGGCATCATCCTTTTGGTGCTGCGCTTGCGCGCGTCATAGAGTCAATCCAAGTGGGCAAAGCCCCCGGATCATCGAGGCGGCGCGAGACCCGCGCCGCCTACGTTCGCTTAGATTTTCAGACCGCCTTCACGGGCTGCATCGGCCAAAGCTTTGATCTTGCCGTGGAACAGGAAACCGCCACGGTCAAAATATGCTTCGCTTACACCGGCCTTCTTGGCACGCTCGGCGATCGCCGAACCAACCTTGGTCGCTGCTTCGATGTTGTTCTTGCCAACAACGCCCAAGTCTTTTTCCATCGAGGACGCGGAAGCCAATGTGACCCCGTTTACGTCGTCGATCAGCTGGGCGCTGATGTTTTTGTTCGAGCGGTGAACGGAGAGGCGAAGACGCCCTGCGTTGACCCGGCGAAGTTTGTTCCGAACGCGCAGGCGGCGTTTCAGAAACAGTTGTCTTTTGCTGTTTGCCATCTGTGCGATCCTTACTTCTTCTTGCCTTCTTTGCGGAAGACGAACTCACCCTTATAGCGGATGCCTTTGCCCTTGTAGGGCTCGGGCTTGCGCCATGCGCGGATGTTCGCAGCGACCTGACCAACAAGCTGTTCGTCAATGCCTTCTACCACAATCTCGGTCTGTTTCGGGGCTGTGACTGTCACACCTTCGGGTGCCACATAGTCAACATCGTGGGACAGGCCCAAGTTCAGTTTCAGCGTGTTGCCGTTCATGGCAGCACGATAACCAACACCTTGGATCTCAAGCTCTTTTTTGAAGCCTTCGGTGACGCCGGCAACCAGATTGCTTACCATTGTGCGGCTCATGCCCCACTGCTGGCGTGCGCGCTTGGATTTGCCGCGTGGTGTGATGGTGACCACGTTGTCTTCGACAGCCAATGTAACGTCGTCAGTTGCCTTGAAGGAACGTGTTCCCTTGGGGCCTTTGACTTCGATGGTCTGGCCGCTCACGGATGCTGTAACACCGCTTGGCAGGTCGACCGGTTTTTTACCAATACGAGACATTTTGCTCTCCTTAGAATACGGTGCAGAGCACTTCGCCGCCAACATTCTGGCTGCGTGCATTCTGATCCGACATCACACCCTTGGGGGTGGAGACAATCGACACACCAAGGCCCTGACGGACAACAGGAATGTCATTGACGCCCATGTAGACGCGGCGACCGGGCTTGGAAACCCGCTTCAGCTCGCGAATAACAGGTTCGCCCTCGTAGTACTTGAGGCTGATTTCAATCGCGGGGTGGCCATCGGCGCCCGTTTTTGCTTCGTAGCCACGGATGTAGCCTTCGTCTGCAAGCACGTCCAGAACCCATGCACGCAGCTTGGAAGCTGGTGTCATAACGGTGGATTTGCCGCGCAGCGAAGAGTTACGGATGCGTGTCAGCATATCTGCGATAGGATCGTTCATCTGATGCGCTCCTTACCAGCTCGACTTGACCATGCCGGGGATTTGGCCCGAAGAGCCAAGGTCCCGCAGCGCGATCCGCGAAATTTTCAGTTTACGGTAGTAAGCGTGTGGACGGCCTGTCAGCTGGCAACGGTTGTGCAGACGCACAGCGCTGGAGTTGCGAGGCAGTTTTGCCAGCTTCAGGGAGGCGCGGAAACGCTCTTCCATCGGCTTGGATTCGTCGCTTACGATCTCTTTCAAGGCAGCGCGCTTGGCAGCGTACTTCTTGACCAGTGCTTCGCGCTTCTTTTCGCGCTCGATCATGGATTTCTTAGCCATATCTAAATCCTCCCCGCGCTTACGATGTGAAGGGCATGTTGAACGCTTTCAACAGTGCCTTCGCTTCAGCGTCGGTTTTCGCCGTGGTGGCGATCACGATGTCCATTCCCCAAGTTTCATCAACTTTATCAAAGTCGATTTCGGGGAACACGATGTGCTCTTTCAAGCCCATGGCGTAGTTGCCACGGCCGTCAAAGCTGTTGCCGTTGATGCCGCGGAAGTCGCGGATACGAGGCATTGCGATCGTGATCAGACGATCCAGGAATTCGTACATACGCTCGCCACGCAGGGTCACTTTCGCACCCAAAGGCATGTCTTCACGTACGCGGAAACCAGCGATGGATTTCTTGGCAACAGTTGTCAGCGCTTTTTGGCCGGCGATTGTTGTCAGGTCTTCCTGTGCGGATTTGGCTTTCTTGCTGTCACGAACAGCTTCTGCACCACAGCCGATGTTCAGAACGATTTTATCCAGACGCGGGATCTGCATTTCGTTCTTGTAACCGAACTCTTCCTTCAGAGCAGCGCGGATTTTGTCCGCGTATTCGCCCTTCAGGCGGGGTGTGTATGTTGCGTTATCAAGCATCGATCACGTCCCCCGTGGTTTTTGCAAAGCGCACTTTCTTGTCGCCTTCGATTTTAAAGCCAACGCGGGTTGCTTTGCCGTTGGCATCAACCAGCGCCAGGTTGCTCAGATCGATGGGCATCGCTTTGGGAATACGGCCGCCTTGCGACGTCTGGGACTGACGCGTGGCGCGGATTGCCATGTTGATACCATCTACGATTGCTTTGTTGGCCTTTGGGTCAACGGACGAGATGGAACCCGTCTTGCCCTTGTCCTTGCCAGCAAGCACGATGACTTTGTCACCTTTGCGAAGTTTAGCAGCCATTACAGCACCTCCGGCGCAAGCGAGATAATCTTCATGAAGTTTTTGGCGCGCAGCTCACGAACAACTGGCCCGAAGATACGTGTACCTACAGGTTCATTCGAGTTGTTCAGGATGACGGCGGCGTTACGATCGAAACGGATGGCTGTGCCATCTTCACGACGAACTTCCTTGGCAGTGCGAACGACGACGGCTTTACGCACGTCACCTTTTTTCACACGACCGCGAGGGATGGCTTCCTTGACCGACACGACAATGATGTCGCCGACGGATGCGTATTTACGCTTGGAACCACCCAATACCTTGATGCACTGAACACGGCGCGCGCCGCTGTTGTCAGCAACATCCAGGTTGGTCTGCATCTGGATCATTTGGTTTCTCCCGACCTTCTGGGGGGCGATGCGTGCCCTAACCCCAGGGTTTCGATTATATTGGTCCGCCCGAAATGGGCATCTCGCTCGTGCCTTTGGGCCTTGCCGCCCTCAGAGTCAAGGGAAACAAGGACCTCAGGCCCGAGCGAGCAGTACCTTAAGCCTCAGCGGCTTGCAGCACTTCCCAACGTTTGGTTTTCGACTTTGGTGCACATTCGATGATGCGAACGGCGTCGCCCACTTTGAATGTGTTGTTCTCATCGTGCGCCCGGTATTTTTTGGACTTACGGATGGTTTTCTTCAGAACCGGGTGCGTAAAGCGACGCTCTACGGAAACGGTTACTGTCTGTGCGTTGGCATCGCTTGTCACGGTGCCTGTCAGGATACGTTTGGGCATACTCTCAGGCTCCTATTATTCAGCAGATGCCGCGGCAGCGGCTTTCTGGTTCAGAACGGTTTTGACACGTGCGACGTCACGCTTAACGGTCTTCAAACGTGCGGAGTTTTCCAGCTGGCCTGTGGCTTGCTGAAAACGCAGGTTGAAGGATTCTTTTTTCAGGTTAACAAGCTCATCGCGGAGTTGATCCGGCGTCTTGTCGTGCAGTTCTTTGGCGTTCATCGCCTCTTCCTTTCGACATCACCAGTAGGCCCCTTATGGGTGACCATGATTCTGGTGGAGTTCATGTGAAAGGTTCCTCTACAGGCCCTACCCCTGTTTGGCAAGCAAGCTTTCTATAAAACCGTATCGCCACCCAGAACAGGCTGATATAGAACGGCCCTATGTCACAGATAGAATCCCTTTTCGTCACCCGCCTTTACCGCGCCGCCCTGTCCGAGCACGGTCAACCCGTTGATCCGGCCGAGCTGGAGGCCGCGTGCCTGTCCATCGCCGAGGATGACGAGGCCGGGCAGGAATGGTGCGAGGAACATGATTTCCCGGGCTACACCAGCTATGCATCGCTCACCGATCTGCCGTGGCGGTTCCCGATCTTCAAGACGGTGAAGAAAGCGCTGGATAAACACGTCAAAGCCTTTGCAAAGGAACTGGCGTTTGATCTGGACGGGCGCAAGCTCAAGCTGGAAGACCTCTGGATTAACATCCTACCCGAAGGCGGCATCCATACGGCACATATCCATCCCCATTCGGTGATCTCCGGCACGACCTATGTGGCGATGCCCGAAGGCACGAGCGCGCTTAAGCTCGAAGATCCGCGGCTGCCGATGATGATGGCTGCCCCCGGTCGCAAGAAAGACGCCCCGCGAGAGCTGCGCCAGTTCGTCTATGCACAACCCGTCGTCGGTGACGTGCTGCTTTGGGAAAGCTGGCTGCGACACGAAGTGCCGATGAACATGTCCGAAGATGATCGGATCTCGGTCTCGTTCAACTACGCCTGGGGTTAACCACGTTTGGGCGGCGTTGCCTTGCGCGCCGCCTCTTGCTCTTTGATCGCGGCCTTTTCCTCTTTGGTCAGCTTATTGCCCCACTGATTATTGCTAAGCCCCAGATCATCCGGCATCGGCTTGGTCTTGCCCTTTTTGATCGTACCCCCCTTCTCGAGAAACGCTTTGATCAGGTCTTCGTCGGTGGTGGGCTTGGGCACATGCTTCATGTCAGCTCCTATAGGCAGGTTAGCCCGAGCCTATGCGCCACGCCTTGCGCTGGCTAGACCCTGCCGCCGCTTATTCATCGTGCATTAATGTTTCAAAAATCGCGGGCTGGATCACGTCACCGCGGGTTCAGCAGCTTGTGACTAGGATTGCATGTGTCCCGGTGCCATCTCGACCCCGTTACCGTAAACGATGCGCACATAAGGAAGCCCACGTGGATACCCCAAACCAAAGCCCCCTGCCCGCCCTTGCCCTTGCCGGTCTGGTCGGCGAACTCACATTCGAGGCCTACGCATGGCTCGCCTCTCCCGTCCTGTTCGGCGTCAAGCTAGAGCCCGCGAACCTGGTCATCGGGCTAAGCAAAAAGCTTTTGGGCCTGGACCTGACTTACGGCGCGGCCTTTGCCGTCCACTTCCTGATTGGCGCGTTAGGATTTGCAGCGGTGGTCTATCTGACCAAGCGGATGACACAGCTCGGCTATTTCGGCGCGGGTGCCCTGGCCGGCGTCATCTTGTGGTTTGTCGCCCAAGGCATTTTGGCACCGCTGATGGGGCGTAGCTTCATGATGGGTTTTGGCACCTACACGCAGTCATCCTTCGTGGGGCACGTGGGCATGACCATTGTCATCGCGATGGTCTGGCAGAAACTGGCACGCCGCCGCGCCAAGCTGTTTACCTAAACCCCGCACCGACCGACAAAAACAAAAGCCCCCGCTGATGTCTCAGCGGGGGCTATTCTATTCATTCCTCCGACAGATGTCGAAGCGAAGGTCTTACCAATCTTCGCGTACAACGACGCGGGTTTTGATAGGCAGCTTCATCGCGGCAAGACGCAGAGCTTCTTGTGCAACGTCCTCGGCGACACCGTCGATTTCGAACATAACACGGCCTGGCTTGACCTTGCAGACCCAACGATCCACAGAACCTTTACCTTTACCCATACGAACTTCGATGGGCTTTGCGGTGACAGGTACATCTGGGAAAATACGGATCCAGACACGGCCTTGACGCTTCATGTGACGCGTCATGGCACGACGAGCAGCTTCGATCTGACGTGCAGTTACACGCTCGGGCTCGAGAGCCTTCAGACCGTAGGTACCAAAGTTCAGGTCAGACCCGCCCTTTGCCACACCTTTGATACGGCCTTTGTGCTGCTTGCGGAATTTCGTACGCTTTGGTTGTAGCATCTTTCATTCCCCCTTAGCGACGACCGCCGGCACCGCGTGGTGCTGGGCCGTCTTGCATTTCTTGTGCCTTGCGGTCACGCGCAGCCGGGTCATGTTCCATGATCTCGCCTTTGAAGATCCAGGTTTTGATCCCGATGATGCCGTAAGCGGTCGACGCTTCAACATGCGCGTAATCGATGTCGGCACGCAGAGTGTGGAGCGGCACGCGGCCTTCACGGTACCATTCGGTACGCGCGATTTCTGCACCACCCAGACGACCAGCAACGTTCACACGGATACCCAGGGCACCCATACGCATGGCGTTCTGTACCGCACGCTTCATGGCGCGACGGAAAGAGACCCGGCGTTCCAGCTGCTGTGCGATGGATTCACCAACAAGGGCTGCGTCCAGCTCTGGCTTGCGCACTTCAACGATGTTGAGGTGCAGGTCAGATTTGGTGATCTTGGCGATTTTCTGACGCAGACCTTCGATGTCTGCACCTTTCTTGCCGATGATCACACCGGGGCGCGCTGTGTGGATCGTGACGCGGCACTTCTTGTGTGGGCGTTCGATGATCACACGGGCGATACCGGCCTGTGCACATTCTTTCTTGATGAAGTCACGGATGGCGAGGTCTTCGAGCAGAAGATCACCATAGTCCTTCGTATCGGCGTACCAGCGGCTGTCCCAGGTGCGGTTGACCTGAAGACGCATACCGATCGGATTTACTTTGTTACCCATCAGGCTTGCTCCTCAACTTGACGCACGACAATCGTGATTTCCGAAAACGGCTTGATGATCTTGCCGAAACGGCCACGCGCACGTGGGCGACCACGTTTCATGATCAGGTTCTTGCCGACATATGCTTCGGCAACGACCAGTTCATCCACGTCAAGGTTGTGGTTGTTTTCACCGTTCGCGATGGCGGACTGAAGGCATTTCTTCACGTCCTGTGCGATCCGCTTTTTCGAGAAGGTCAGGTCCGTCAGGGCCTTGTCTACCTTCTTGCCACGGATCATCGCGGCGACGAGGTTCAGTTTCTGCGGGCTTGTGCGAAGCATGCGCAGTTTTGCACGGGCTTCGTTGTCAGCCACGCGGCGGGGATTTTTATCCTTGCTCATGGCTTATTTCCGCTTCGCTTTTTTGTCAGCTGCGTGACCATAATAGGTGCGAGTTGGCGAATACTCACCAAACTTCTGACCGATCATTTCTTCGCTGACGTTTACTGGGATATGCTTGTGACCGTTGTACACGCCGAACGTCAGGCCAACAAACTGTGGCAGGATCGTGGAACGGCGCGACCAGATTTTGATCACTTCGCTGCGACCGCTTTCGCGGGAGGCTTCGGCCTTCTTGAGGACATAAGAGTCAACAAAAGGACCTTTCCATACTGAACGAGACATCTATTAACGCCCCTTCTTCTTGGCGTGGCGCGAGCGTAGGATAAGCTTGCTGGACGCTTTGTTCTTGTTGCGGGTTTTTGCACCCTTTGTGGGCTTGCCCCAAGGCGTAACAGGGTGACGACCACCCGATGTACGGCCTTCACCACCACCGTGAGGGTGGTCGATCGGGTTCATAACAACACCACGTACCGAAGGGCGGATACCCTTGTGACGCATGCGGCCCGCTTTACCGTAGTTCTGGTTGGAGTTGTCAGGGTTGGACACGGCACCAACGGTGGCCATGCATTCCTGACGCACCAGACGCAGTTCGCCCGAGGACAAACGGATCTGAGCGTATCCACCATCACGGCCTACGAACTGTGCGTAGGTACCGGCGGCGCGTGCGATCTGGCCGCCTTTGCCTGGCTTCATTTCGATGTTGTGAACGATTGTACCGATTGGCATGCCCGAAAATGGCATAGCGTTCCCAGGCTTGATGTCGGCCTTGGCCGAGGAAATCACCTTGTCGCCAACAGCGATACGCTGTGGGGCCAGGATGTAAGCCTGTTCGCCGTCTTCGTACTGGATCAGTGCGATGAATGCGGTCCGGTTAGGGTCATATTCGATACGTGCGACAACCGCGGACATGTCCAGCTTGTTGCGCTTGAAATCGACGATACGGTAAAGGCGCTTTGCCCCACCGCCTGTGCGACGCATTGTGATCCGTCCGGTGTTGTTCCGACCGCCAGATTTGGTCAAACCCTGTGTAAGGGATTTGACCGGGCGGCCTTTCCAAAGCTCCGAACGGTCGATCAGTACCAGCCCACGCTGGCCTGGCGTCGTCGGTTTGTACGACTTGAGTGCCATGTTCTCTGTCTTCCGTTTTGCTTGTCCCCGGCCCCGTCGTGCTGGTGCCGAGATGGTTGTAGGGCCCCGAAGGTCCCCAATTTGAAATGCCAGACAAAGAACCCCTTTGCCCAACCTCGCGCTTGGCTAGAACTCACCAATGCGCAAAACGACACAGCCCCGGACGAATCCGGGGCACTGCCGATGGGGTCGTTTAGGGGAGGATCAGCCGAGGGTCAAGGGAGCGTTCGGGAATAGTCGGGAAAACCCGACGTAGACCTACGCGGTGCCCTTCAGGACGCCATTGCCTTGACCTTGCGCGCGACGCTTTCAACCGACGGGTCGGCAGCCTTAGGTACAATACGGTAGACCGCATTCACAAAGCAGAACAGCGAAAACATCAGCAATCCGGCACAGAGCAGCCCAACCAGCACGCGCCCGTAGGCCTGCTGGTGCAACCACTCAAACGCCGCATCAATGCCGCCTGCACTCGACGCATTGGCACTTATCGCGGCATAGGCGATCAAACCACCGATGATCAGCACCACCACGCCCTGCGCAGCCACGCCGATACGCAATAGCGGGTTCCAATGCAGGGTAAAGTGGTTAGCCTCCAGATGCTCGCGATACGACTGCGACGCGGCCTTGTAGAAATAGTAGAACCCCGTGCCCATCGTCGCCAGACCGATCCCGCCCACGACCCACACGCCCGCTGTGGTCTGCAGGAACTGGTTCAGCAGCTCCTTGCTGCTAGAGCCAGACGACGCCACCCCCAGCACCGTCACAGCCAGCGCACCGATGGCACCGTGGATCAGGCCGGTGACCAGCATCCCGAACCGCGCAACGACGCCCTTGGCACCGCTGCCATATGCCTCAAGATCCCAAAAGCTATCCACCGCGCGCCAGATCGCATAGGCGAACATGCCCGTGGCGATCGCGAAGATCACTGCAAACCCCGTCGCGCCGTCTAATGACTGCAGCGTCGACTTGGTGCCCTCGGCCTGACCGCCAGATACAACGGACCAGAGCGACAGCCCGGCCACGACAAGGTAAACCAATCCGCGCCCGGCATAGCCCGCCCGCATGATCGGCACGGCCCAGGCGAAATCGTCGGGGTCATTATGGGACAGGATCTCTGATCGGGTGGACTGGACGGAGTTGGTCGACATAGTGGCGCTATCCCTTCGGGCAAAGCCGGCCACCATTCAGCGGGGCCATTCCTTTGACGTGATGTGCAAGGTCAACGCACCGTAGGTCGGCAGGTTCCCGCGCGGCATGCGCAGCGGGTATTATGCAGGCACCACCGCCCTCAAAACGGAAAAGGCCCCCCGCCTTGCAGCGAGGGGCCCTTAAACTTTACGTCCAGGCTGACTTACAGACCGGTGGATACGTCGATGGAGTTACCTTCTTCGAGCGTAACGTAAGCCTTTTTCACGTCTTTCCGGCGACCCATCTGGCCGCGGAAACGCTTTGCCTTGCCTTTGGTGATGGTCGTGTTCACGGCCTTCACCTTGACACCAAAGAGAGCTTCAACAGCTTCTTTGATCATTGGCTTGTTGCTGTCGATCGCAACTTCGAAAACGACTGCATTGTGCTCGGAAGCCATTGTCGCTTTTTCAGTGATGATCGGCTTGCGGATCACATCGTAATGTTCGTGCTTGGCGCTCATTTCAAACGGGCCTCCAGTGCTTCGATCCCCGCTTTGGTGATCACGAGAGTATCACGCTTGAGGATGTCATAGACGTTTGCACCCATCGTCGGCAGGATATCCAGACCTTCGATGTTGCGCGCGGCTTGCAAGAAGTTCTCATTTACCGAGGCACCGTCGATGATCAACGCGCGTTTCCAGCCCAGGTTTTTAACCTGTTTGGCCAAAGCAGCTGTTTTCCCATCGGATGTGGCATCGTCGATGATGACCAGGTTGCCGGTTTTTGCCTTGGAAGACAAAGCGTGGCGCAGACCCAGTTTGCGGAACTTCTTGGTCAGGTCGTGGCCGTGGCTACGAGGGGTTGGCCCCTTGTAGATACCACCCGAACGGAAGATCGGTGCAGAACGTGCGCCGTGGCGTGCGCCGCCGGTGCCTTTCTGACGATAGATCTTCTTGGTCGAATAGCTGACCTCGGACCGTGTCTTGACCTTGTGCGTACCCTGCTGCGCGTTGTTACGCTGCCAGCGGACAACACGGTGCAGAATGTCGGCGCGTGGCTCAAGACCGAACAGGGCCTCGTCCAAGTCTACCGAACCGGCTGCGCCGCCGTCGAGTTTGATGACATCAAGTTTCATTCGTCACCTTCCTTCTTGTCCGACTCAATGGATGCTTCGGCTTCGGCAAGTGCGGCAGCTTCGGTCGCTGCTTGCTCTTCTGCCAAGCGTGCTGCTTCTGCTTCGGCCTCTGCAGCGGCTGCTGCGGCGGCTTCTTCAGCGGCTTTCGCGGCTTCGTCAGCGGCGGATTTCAAAGCGGCAGGCAGGATCGCGTCTGCTGGGAACGGCTTTTTCACCGCGTCCTTAACAGTCACCCAACCACCTTTGGAGCCTGGTACGGCGCCTTTGACCATGATCAGACCGCGTGCGCTGTCGGTTTTGACAACTTCGAGGTTCTGCGTGGTAACACGGGCAGCACCCATGTGACCGGCCATTTTCTTGCCTTTGAAAACCTTGCCTGGATCCTGACACTGACCTGTCGAACCATGCGAACGGTGAGAAATCGAAACACCGTGTGTCGCACGCAGACCGCCAAAGTTGTGGCGTTTCATCGCACCGGCAAAACCTTTACCGATGGAGGTGCCTGCAACGTCAACATACTGACCAGCAAAGTAATGATCGGCGATGATTTCTTCGCCAACATTCAACATGGCTTCGGGGTCCACACGGAACTCCGCAACCTTACGCTTGGGTTCAACCTTTGCCGCAGCAAAGTGACCACGCATGGCCTGCGACGTCCGCTTGGCCTTGGCTGTACCTGCACCAAGCTGAACAGCTGTGTAGCCGTCCTTCTCGGGGGTACGCTGAGCCACAACCTGCAGTTTGTCGAGCTGAAGAACGGTCACAGGGATCTGCTTGCCGTCTTCCATGAACAAACGGGTCATGCCCATCTTTTTTGCAATAACGCCTGAGCGCAACATATTATTACCCTCCTACGCTTATGACTGCAGCTTGATCTCGACGTCCACACCAGCGGCCAGGTCGAGCTTCATCAGCGCGTCCACGGTCTGGGGGGTCGGATCAACGATATCCAGCAGACGCTTGTGCGTGCGGATTTCGAACTGGTCACGGGATTTCTTGTCAACGTGTGGGCCACGCAGAACTGTGAATTTTTCGATCTTGTTCGGCAGCGGGATTGGGCCGCGAACAGATGCACCGGTACGCTTGGCGGTGTTAACGATTTCCTGTGTGGACGCATCCAGCACGCGGTAATCGAACGCCTTCAAACGGATGCGGATATTTTGGCTTTGTGCCATATGTCATCATCCCTCATTGGGGGTAGAAACGAAGAGGAAGAGACGCCTCATCACGGCCCTTCATTGCGTTTTGTCGTAAATCAAACGGGGCGCGTAAAAACGCACCCCGCTGAGACTTGCGCTCTATAGGTCGAGTCGCGCCATGTGGCAAGGGGGGAATCCGAGGTTTCGCTCGAATCCGCCCAGTACGACCGCCATCCGCGGTCAAAGCGGTAGTGTCACAGCCAGCACCGCCCGCCTCCAATCCACGAAAAAGGCCGCCCCGATTGGGAGCGGCCTTCGTCTTGTTGCCGGTGCGCGGGGTGACCCGCGGGTTGGCTTACTCGGTGATTTTGGAAACCACGCCCGCGCCAACGGTACGACCGCCTTCGCGGATCGCGAAGCGCAGACCGTCTTCCATCGCGATGGGGGCGATCAGCTCCACGTCGAACTGCAGGTTGTCGCCAGGCATAACCATTTCAGTGCCTTCTGGCAGCTGAACGGTACCTGTAACGTCTGTGGTCCGGAAGTAGAACTGTGGACGGTAGTTCGCGAAGAACGGCGTGTGACGGCCACCCTCTTCTTTGGTGAGGATATAGGCTTCGGCTGTGAACTTGGTGTGCGGCTTAACCGAACCTGGCTTACACAGAACCTGACCACGCTCAACGCCTTCACGGTCGATACCGCGCAGCAGGGCGCCGATGTTGTCGCCAGCTTCCCCACGGTCCAGCAGTTTGCGGAACATTTCAACGCCGGTACATGTGGTTTTCTTGGTGTCGCGGATGCCAACGATTTCGATTTCGTCGCCAACGTTGATCACGCCACGCTCAACACGGCCGGTCACAACTGTACCACGACCGGAGATCGAGAAGACGTCTTCCACAGGCATCAGGAACGGCTGGTCAACAGCGCGCTCCGGTGTCGGGATGTAGTTGTCGACTTCTTCCATCAGCTTGCGGATGGAGTTCTCGCCGATGTTCTCGTCACGGCCTTCCATCGCCGCCAGAGCGGAACCTGGGATCACAGGGATGTCGTCGCCTGGGTAGTCATAGGAAGACAGCAGTTCGCGGATTTCCATTTCAACCAGTTCCAGCAGCTCTTCATCGTCCACCTGGTCTACTTTGTTCATGTAGACAACCATGGCGGGGATGCCGACCTGACGGCCCAGCAGGATGTGCTCGCGGGTCTGTGGCATAGGGCCATCAGCAGCGTTCACAACCAGGATCGCGCCGTCCATCTGCGCCGCACCGGTGATCATGTTTTTCACATAGTCAGCGTGGCCTGGGCAGTCGACGTGGGCGTAGTGACGACCTTCGGTCTCATACTCAACGTGTGCGGTCGAGATGGTGATACCGCGTGCTTTTTCTTCGGGCGCGCCGTCAATCTGGTCATAGGCGCGGAAGTCGCCGAAGTATTTGGTGATCGCCGCGGTCAACGTGGTTTTGCCGTGGTCAACGTGACCAATGGTACCGATGTTAACGTGTGGTTTATTACGTTCAAACTTTGCCTTAGCCATGGTGGCCTCCTTGGTTTTCAAATTGGGCGGTGGGTTGGACACCCACCCTACGGTTTGGGTAGGGCGGGGTTATCCCCGCCGTCCCAGTTATTGCAACGCGCCAGTTACGCGAATTTCGCTTGGATCTCGTCAGAGATATTCTGCGGAACAGGTTCGTAGTGCGAGAACTGCATGGTGAAGTTCGCACGACCCGACGACATCGAACGCAGCGTGTTGATGTAGCCGAACATGTTGGCCAGCGGCACCTGTGCGTCGATCGCGATTGCGTTCCCGCGTGTGTCCTGACCCTGAACCTGACCGCGACGCGATGTCAGATCGCCGATGATCCCGCCTGTGTAATCCTCAGGAGTGATAACTTCGACTTTCATGATCGGTTCGAGCAGTTTCGCACCAGCTTTACGCATGCCTTCGCGCATACCCATACGGGCCGCGATTTCAAACGCAAGAACGCTGGAGTCAACGTCGTGGAATTTACCGTCGATCAGAGCAACCTTGAAGTCGATGACCGGGAAGCCCGCCAAAGGACCGGAGTCCATGACCGAGTTGATCCCTTTTTCGACGCCCGGGATGTATTCTTTCGGAACGGCACCACCAACGATGCGGCTCTCGAAGGAATAGCCTTCGCCTGGCTCGGTTGGCATCAGGATCATCTTCACTTCGGCGAACTGACCGGAACCACCGGACTGCTTCTTGTGGGTGTAGGTGATTTCTGCTTCGCGCGAGATGGTCTCGCGGTAGGCAACCTGAGGCGCACCGATGTTCGCTTCAACTTTGAATTCACGACGCAGACGGTCCACCAGAATGTCGAGGTGAAGTTCGCCCATGCCCTTCATGATGGTCTGGCCGGATTCCAGATCCGTTTCAACGCGGAAGGAGGGGTCTTCTGCAGCCAGACGCGCCAGACCGGTGGACATCTTCTCTTGGTCAGCCTTGGTTTTAGGCTCAACCGCGATTTCGATAACCGGATCGGGGAAGGTCATTGTTTCAAGAACAACAGGGTCGTTGACGGCGCAAAGCGTGTCACCGGTTGTTGTGTCTTTCAGACCTGCCAGCGCGATGATGTCGCCCGCGAACGCTTCTTGAATTTCTTCACGATCGTTGGAGTGCATCATCATCATACGACCGACGCGCTCTTTCTTACCTTTGGTGGAGTTCAAGAGCGTGTCGCCCTTGTTCAGCACACCCGAGTAGATGCGGGTAAAGGTCAGCGAGCCAACAAAGGGGTCGTTCATGATTTTGAACGCCAGACCGGAGAAGGCCATGTCGTCATCCGCACGGCGTGGGATGTTGCGTGTCTCTGTCTCGTCGCCTGGTTTGAAGCCCATGTAGTCAACAACGTCCATCGGGGATGGCAGATAGTCGATAACAGCGTTCAACAGAGGCTGAACACCTTTGTTTTTGAACGCGGAGCCGCAGAGTACGGGGATGAACTTGATCGCCAGTGTCCCTTTACGGATCAGACCGCGCAGGGTGTCGACGTCAGGCTCTGCGCCGTCCATCAGGTAGTTTTCCATGGCTTCGTCATCCATCTCGACCGCAGTCTCGATCAGATGCGCGCGCCATTCGTCGGCCAGGTCTTTCAACTCGGCACGGATTTCGCGTTGTTCCCAGCTCGCGCCAAGATCTTCACCGGCCCAGACCCATTCTTTCATGGTAACCAGATCGATCATGCCTTCCAGCTCGGTTTCGGCACCGATCGGGATTTGGATCGGCGCAGGTGTCGCACCGGTACGGTCTTTGATCATCTTCACGCAGTTGAAGAAGTCAGCGCCGATTTTGTCCATTTTGTTGACGAAAACGATGCGTGGAACCTTGTAGCGGTCCGCTTGGCGCCAAACGGTTTCGGTCTGGGGCTCAACACCGGCGTTGGCGTCAAGAACAGCAACCGCGCCGTCAAGAACGGCCAGCGAACGTTCAACTTCGATGGTGAAGTCAACGTGGCCGGGGGTATCGATGATGTTCATCCGGTACTTGGTGTCGGATGTCGCGTCGGCTGTTGGCTCTTCCTGGCGCTGCCAGAAAGTTGTCGTCGCAGCGGAAGTAATTGTAATACCGCGTTCCTGCTCCTGCTCCATCCAGTCCATCGTGGCGGCACCGTCGTGCACTTCGCCGATGTTGTGGGACTTACCAGTGTAAAACAGGATCCGTTCGGAGCAGGTTGTTTTGCCTGCGTCGATGTGGGCCATGATGCCGAAATTGCGGTAGCGTGAGAGCGGATAGTCGCGTGCCATTGGGCTGCTTCCTCGAATATATCTGAAACGGATAAATCGCGCCCCGGGGTGGGACGCGACGGGAACGGCTTATGCCGCCCGAATTACCAGCGGTAGTGGCTGAACGCTTTGTTCGCGTCGGCCATCTTGTGGGTGTCTTCGCGCTTCTTAACAGCAGTACCGCGCGATTGAACAGCGTCCAGAAGCTCACCGGCAAGGCGCTCTTCCATCGTGTTCTCGTTGCGGGCGCGGGACGCTTTGATCAACCAGCGGATCGCCAGTGCTTCGCGACGCTCGGGGCGCACTTCGACAGGAACCTGATAGGTGGCACCACCAACGCGGCGCGAACGCACTTCGACGGACGGCTTGATGTTGTCCAGTGCTTCGTGGAAGACTTCGATGGGCGCGCGTTTGATTTTGTCTTCAACACGGTTCATCGCGTTGTAAACGATACGCTCCGCAACCGACTTCTTACCGTCGATCATCAGGTTGTTCATGAATTTGGTGAGAACCAGATCACCGTACTTGGCGTCTGGCAGTACTTCGCGTTTTTCAGCGGCGTGACGACGTGACATTTAAAGCTCCTAATTGTCAGTTGCCGAGGCAGGTTTGGTCCAGTGCGTCTGGTGCATATTGCACCCCGATCGTCCGGCGCTCAGTCTTACTCGGCTCACTCCCTTACGGGAAAACATGGCGGGCGGCGGGATCCGGCATCGTGTATCTGCGATGCGCGACCCCGAACCGACCCAAATTACTTTGGCTTCTTTGCACCATATTTGGAGCGACGCTGCTTACGGTCTTTAACGCCTTGCGTATCGAGAACACCGCGCAGGATGTGGTAGCGCACACCGGGAAGGTCTTTTACACGGCCGCCGCGGATCAGAACAACGGAGTGTTCTTGCAGGTTGTGCGATTCACCCGGGATGTAGCTGATGACTTCGAAACCGTTGGTCAGGCGCACTTTGGCAACCTTACGCATGGCCGAGTTCGGTTTCTTAGGTGTGGTGGTGTAAACACGTGTACAAACGCCGCGCTTTTGCGGGCATTCTTGCAGGTGCATGGATTTCGAACGTTTGATTTTAGGCTGGCGCGGTTTGCGGATCAGCTGTTGGATCGTTGGCATTCCGGTTTTATCCCCGTTTAGCTCACATAAGTGGTGCAGCGGGGCGGACCCCATTGCGGTTTCAAATTCGGTCACTTCGCACGTCCACGAAGCCTATCTTTCGCCCTACACCACTGGCGCAAAGCAAAATCACCGCAGCGTTCCCGTACCGAGGAAAACGAAGCGGTGGGGTAACAGAGGATCGAGTCAGCAGTAGACCGGATCGTGACCACAGTAGATATGATGTCGGCAAAGCAGGGCGACCCCCGCATCCGAGATAAGGGGCGTATAGGCAGAGTCGTCCACGCTGTCAACAGCCCCCGCCCCCAAGCCGCCCACGGCACGCCAAACGGGTATTCCACCTTGCAAGACACCCCGGCTACCGCGCATATTTATGCCACATTATTCGGACAGGGCGGATCACGATGCAGGTACTTGGGCTATGCCGCTTTTCCTATCCGGCGCTTGGCGGGTTTCAGGTCGGGCATGACACCACCGCTGATCGTATCGCCTACCTTTATGATCCCGCGCGGCTTGAGGAAAGGTTCCGCCTGTTCGAAACCGTCGCCCTGCCCTGCCTGATGGCGCAAACAGACCCGGATTTCGAGATGATCGTGCTGGTCGGCGATCGCTTTCCCCCTGTCCATCTGGAACGGCTAAAGGCCTTGCTCGCCCCCCTGCCCCAAGCGCGGATTGTGGTAGAGCCGCCGCGCCCTCACCGCGAGGTGATGAAGGAAATTCTGAACAAGGCCCGCCACGCGCGCTCTGAACCCTGTGTGCAATTCCGCTTTGATGACGACGACGCAATTGCGGTCGATTTCGTGGCCAAGCTGCGTAAAGCTGTTGATGACGCCGCCCCGCTCCTGGTCCAGCACAAGTCCGTCGCGCTTGACTGGAACAAGGGCTACGTGGCCGAGTTCGGCGCGGATGGTATCGCGGCGACCCCGTCGTTCCGGCCGTTCTACACCGCGGCGTTGGCCATGTTCGTGAACGCGGGGTGTCCGCTTACGATCATGAACTTTGCCCATGACAAGCTGCCCCGCTTCATGCCCGCGCTCAGCTTTCCCGACCCTGCGATGTATGTCCGCGGCCACAATGGATTTAACGATTCACGCCAAAAGAATGCACGGGCGGTCGACCTATCCCCACTCAGCCCCGAGGAAGAGATCCTGTTCAAGGACCGCTTTGCCATCGACATCGACACTGTGCGCCGCGTCTTTGCCAAAGGTTAAAGCGGCGGCAGCGGGCGGGTGGTGATGCGCTCACGGTAGAGCGTGAACAGCCCCGTCGCAGCGACGATAGATGCCCCGGCGAGTGTTGACGGCACCGGCCAGTCACCGAACACCAACCACCCGAGAATAAGCGCCCAGATCAACCCTGTGTAGCGGAACGGCGCGATGAACGATACGTCGCCCACCCGCATCGTCTGCACGCTGAAATAATACCCCATCAGCACAAAGACCGCGGCCGCCGTAATGGCGACCCAATGCGCGGAAGAGACCGGAGCCCACGGCGTGGTGAACTGCGCGAAAGTCGAAAACCCCGTCACGGCCAGCACAGCGGCGAAGGTCACGGTCATCGACGGCACCTCCTTCGACAGACGGCGGGTGCTGAGGTCGCGCACGGTGACAAAGAACACCGCGATCAGCGCGTAGATCGACCAGATGTTGAATCCGTCGGTGCCCGGCTTGACGATCAGCATCACGCCGAAGAACCCCACAAGGATCGCAGAGAAGCGCCGCCAGCCGACCTTTTCGCGATAGACCAGCGCAGCGCCCAAAGTCACCGTCAGCGGCAGGGATTGCAGAATGGCGCTGAGGTTCGCCAAGGGCATATTGAACAAGGCGGTCACGAAGAAAAAGCTCGCCCCGACTTCGGCACCAGACCGGATTGCGACCAGCTTCCAATCGCGCCGGCTAAGACGCAGGTGCATCGGGCCAAGCCGCCCCCATAACATTACGATCAACGAGATAGAGATCACACCGCGCAAGAACAGCAGTTGGAACAGGGGCACCGCCCCGCCGGTCGTCTTGGTCATCGTGTCGTTCAACACAAAGGCCGCCATAGAGCCCATCATGAAAAGTGCTCCGGCAAGGTTTGGCGACATCGGGTGGCTTTCAGTTTGTTAGGTTGGCTTATCATTGGCGCAAGCCGCGGTGGAAAACCAGCCCACCTGCGCAAAATTTCGACGCTATTTCATCCCCCTGCCCCACAACGAAAAACCCCCGCCGATCTCTCGGCGGGGGCTGTTAGTCAGCTATCAAGCCTAGGCTTAGCTGCGGCTTTCGTCGTCGCTGGGGACGTTGTCGAAGACATCGCCACCAACAACATCGTCGGCTGTAGGCTCTGGCGCGGCCAGACGTGCTGCGGCTTCGGCTTCTTCGCGACGGGCCTCGATGACCACGTTGTCACGATCTGTCGCAACCTTGCGCATCTGCTGCGTCGCACCACCGGTACCGGCTGGGATCAGACGGCCCACGATGACGTTCTCTTTCAGGCCAACCAGCTTGTCGCGCTTACCCTGAACCGATGCTTCGGTCAGAACGCGTGTGGTTTCCTGGAAGGACGCCGCCGAGATGAAGCTGCGGGTTTGCAGCGACGCCTTGGTGATTCCCAGCAGGATCGGTTCGCCCTGCGCAGGACGCCCGCCTTTGGACAGCGCTTTGGCACAGGCCTGGTCGAACTCTTGCTTGTCGACGTGTTCGCCTTTCAACAGGGTGGTATCACCGCTGTCCTGGACTTCCCACTTCTGCAACATCTGACGCACGATCACTTCGATATGCTTATCGTTGATCTTAACGCCCTGCAGACGATAAACATCCTGCACTTCGTCGATCATGTAGTCAGCCAGCGCTTCGACACCCATAATCGCGAGGATGTCATGCGGCGCAGGGTTGCCGTCCATGATGTAGTCGCCCTTCTGGACAAAGTCACCTTCCGCAACGGGAATGTGCTTACCCTTAGGCACCATGTATTCGACCTTGTGATCCGGATCCTCGGACGACTCGATCGAGATACGACGCTTGTTTTTGTAGTCCTTGCCGTAGCGGACGTACCCGTCGATCTCTGCGATGATCGCGTGGTCTTTGGGGCGACGTGCCTCAAAGAGTTCCGCAACACGTGGCAGACCACCGGTAATATCCTTGGTCTTGGCACCTTCACGCGGGATACGCGCAACGATGTCACCGGCCTTGATTTCAGTCTGGTCCTCAACGGACAGAATGGCATCAACGGACATTGGGTAGGTCACCGGGTTGCCCGCATCGTTGCGGACCGGCTCGCCATCGGCATCCACCAGAATGATTTCCGGCTTCAGCTCATTGCCTTTGGGTGCTGCACGCCAGTCGATCACGATCTTCTGTGTCATACCGGTTGCATCATCGGTTTCATCCTTGACCGCGATCCCCGACGTCAGGTCGACGAACTTGGTCATACCGGATTTCTCCGCGATGATCGGCAGCGTGTAGGGGTCCCATTCGAACAGCTTGTCGCCGCGCAGGATCGACTGACCCTCCTTGACGAACAGCTTGGTCCCGTAGCCGACCTTGTGGCTGGCGCGCTCGTCGCCGTTATCATCGACGATGGCAAGCTTCATGTTCCGGCCCATTACCATGATCTCGCCTGCGGCGTTCTCAAGGGTTTGAGCGTTCTCGAACACAACCTTACCGGACTGCGATGCCTCGAGGAAGGACTGCTGGCCACCCTGCGCAACACCACCAATGTGGAATGTACGCATGGTCAGCTGCGTGCCGGGTTCACCAATCGACTGAGCAGCGATAATGCCGACAGCTTCACCTTGGTTCACCAGCGTACCGCGTGCAAGGTCACGACCATAGCACATGGCGCAGACGCCCTCTTCGGCCTCACAGGTCAGCGGGCTGCGGATCCGTGCGGATTGAACAGCCGCTTCATCGATGATGTCAGCCAGACGTTCGTCGATCACAGTCTGCGCAGGTACCAACACTTCGTCGGTCCCGGGGCGCAGGATGTCATCGGCCGCAACGCGACCCAACAGACGTTCCGCCAGCGAAGAGACAACCTCACCATCGTTCACAGCCGCTTCGGCCGTGATCGCGGTTTCGGTGCCACAGTCATGCATACGAACGATACAATCCTGTGCCACGTCCACCAGACGACGGGTCAGGTAACCCGAGTTCGCTGTTTTCAAAGCGGTATCCGACAGACCCTTACGGGCACCGTGGGTGGAGTTAAAGTACTCCAGAACGGTCAGACCTTCTTTAAAGTTCGAGATAATCGGAGTCTCGATGATGTCGCCGTTCGGCTTCGCCATCAGACCGCGCATCCCGCCCAGCTGTTTCATCTGTGTGACCGAGCCACGCGCACCGGAGTGCGCCATCATGTAGACCGAATTCGGCTCCATCACCGCGCCGTCATCGTTGCGACGTTCGGCCGAAATGGCCCCCATCATCGCGTCGGTGACCTTGTCGTTACACTTGGACCAGGCATCGACGACTTTGTTGTACTTTTCACCCTGAGTGATCAGGCCGTCCATGTACTGCTGTTCAAAGTCTTTAACCTGCTCGCGCGTTTCGTCCACCAAGGTCCACTTGGTTTCGGGGATCAGCATGTCGTCCTTACCGAAGGAAATGCCGGCACGGAAAGCTTCACGGAAGCCCATGGTCATGATCTGGTCACAGAAGATAACGGATTCTTTCTGACCACAGTAGCGGTAGACCGTATCGATGACCTGCTGCACTTCTTTCTTACGCAGCAGACGGTTCACCAGATCGAACGGCGCTTTGGCGTTCAGCGGCAGCAACGCGCCAAGGCGGATACGGCCCGGCGTGGTGTCGTAACGCTTCATCACCTCGTTGCCTTCGGCATCGATCTGTTTGATCCGCGCCTTGATCTTGGAGTGCAGGTGGATCGCACCGGCACCAAGCGCGTGCTCGACTTCCTCGACAGAGCCGAACACCATGCCTTCGCCCGGCATGCCTTCGCGTTCCAGGGTCGTGTAGTACAGACCCAAGATCATATCCTGCGACGGAACGATGATCGGCGCGCCGTTTGCAGGCGACAGAACGTTGTTGGTCGACATCATCAGGACGCGTGCTTCCAGCTGTGCTTCCAGCGAAAGCGGCACGTGCACAGCCATTTGGTCGCCGTCAAAGTCAGCGTTAAAAGCGGAACAGACCAGCGGGTGAAGCTGGATCGCTTTCCCTTCGATCAGTACCGGTTCGAACGCCTGAATGCCCAAACGGTGCAAGGTAGGCGCACGGTTCAACATGACGGGGTGTTCGCGGATCACTTCGTCGAGGATGTCCCACACTTCGGGACGCTCTTTTTCCACCAACTTCTTGGCTTGCTTCACAGTGGAAGACAGACCTTTGGCTTCAAGACGCGAGTAGATAAACGGCTTGAACAGCTCGAGCGCCATCTTCTTGGGCAGACCGCATTGGTGCAACTTCAGCTCGGGGCCGGTCACAATGACCGAACGACCGGAGAAGTCGACGCGCTTACCCAAAAGGTTCTGACGGAAGCGACCTTGCTTACCTTTCAGCATGTCGGACAGCGACTTCAGAGGGCGCTTGTTGGCACCAGTGATGACGCGGCCGCGACGGCCGTTGTCGAACAAAGCGTCGACGGATTCCTGCAACATCCGCTTTTCGTTGCGGACGATGATGTCAGGCGCGCGCAGTTCGATCAGACGCTTCAAGCGGTTGTTCCGGTTGATCACGCGGCGATACAGGTCGTTCAGATCCGACGTCGCGAAACGGCCACCGTCCAGCGGCACCAGCGGGCGCAGCTCTGGCGGGATCACCGGAATGACGGTCATGATCATCCACTCGGGCCGGTTGCCGGACTCGAGGAAGGATTCAACGACTTTCAGACGCTTGATGATCTTCTTGGGCTTCAGTTCGCCGGTCGCCTCTTTCAGATCGGCACGCAGCTGGTCCGCTTCGGCTTCCAGATCGATGGCGGCCAGCATTTCGCGGATCGCTTCGGCACCGATATTGGCGGTGAACGCGTCCATGCCATAGGCATCCTGCGCGTCCATATACTCTTCCTCGGTCATCATCTGACCATAGGTGAGGTCCGTCAGACCGGGTTCGATCACAACGTAGTTTTCAAAGTAAAGAACACGTTCCAGATCGCGCAGGGTCATGTCCAGCATCAGGCCGATGCGCGATGGCAGCGACTTGAGGAACCAGATGTGCGCAACAGGCGACGCCAGCTCGATGTGGCCCATACGCTCGCGACGGACCTTTTGCAGCGTGACTTCAACACCACATTTCTCGCAGACAACGCCGCGATACTTCATGCGCTTATATTTGCCGCACAGGCATTCGTAGTCTTTGATCGGGCCAAAGATACGCGCGCAGAACAGGCCGTCACGCTCTGGTTTGAACGTCCGGTAGTTGATGGTCTCGGGTTTCTTGATTTCACCGAACGACCACGACAGAATCCGCTCTGGCGATGCCAGAGAGACCTTGATTTCGTCGAACGTCTTCATCGGCGCGACGGGGTTGAACGGGTTGTTTGTCAGTTCCTGGTTCATCTTAAATCCTTAGATAAGTCTCGAAAGCGGAGGGAGTGAGGTGTTTCCTGCTTCAGGAAACGGTCCGGGGTTTATGAAAACCCCGGCGCGTGCCTCACTCGTCTTCCTCCGCATCCAGGAGTTCCATGTTCAGGCCAAGACCGCGTACCTCTTTCACAAGTACGTTGAACGATTCCGGAATACCGGCTTCGAAGTTGTCTTCGCCTTTGACGATGCTTTCATAGACCTTGGTCCGTCCGGCCACGTCATCCGATTTCACAGTCAGCATCTCCTGCAGGGTGTATGCAGCGCCGTAAGCTTCCAGAGCCCAGACCTCCATCTCACCGAAGCGCTGACCACCGAACTGCGCTTTACCGCCCAATGGCTGCTGGGTGACCAGCGAGTATGGACCAGTTGAACGCGCGTGGATTTTATCGTCCACAAGGTGGTGCAGTTTCAGCAGGTATTTCACGCCGACGGTCACCGGACGCGCAAACTGTTCGCCCGTGCGGCCATCGAACAGTACCGACTGACCGGAGCTGTCGAAACCGGCCCGTGTCAGGCTGTCGTTCACATCCGCTTCTTTGGCACCATCGAATACCGGCGTGGCGATTGGGACACCGCGCGCGACGTTCTTGGCGGCGTCCAGCAATGTTTCCTCGTCCATACCCGAGATGCCTTCTTCGTAGACATCGTCGCCATAGGCGTGGTGCATTGCTTCGCGCACAGGTGTCAGATCGCCGGAGCGTTTGTATTCCTGCAGCGCCTCGTCGATGTTGATGCCCAGGCCACGTGCGGCCCAACCCATGTGGGTTTCAAGGATCTGACCGACGTTCATACGCGACGGAACACCCAGCGGGTTCAAACAGAAGTCGACCGGCGTACCATCCGCGAGGAACGGCATGTCTTCCATCGGTACAACCTTGGAAATAACACCTTTGTTGCCGTGACGACCGGCCATCTTATCGCCCGGTTGCAGCTTGCGCTTCACCGCGACGAAAACCTTGACCATCTTCATCACGCCCGGGGGCAGATCGTCACCACGACGGACTTTTTCGACTTTGTCCTCGAAACGTGCATCCAAGGTCCGTTTCTGGATCTCGTACTGCTCGTTCAGGGCCTCGACGATCTTGGCATCATCTTCGTCGGCCAAAGCCAACTGCCACCACTGACCGCGCGACAAGGATGCCAGCAGGTCTTCGGTGATCTCAGAGTTTGCCTTGACGCCTTTCGGGCCTTTGACAGCCGTCTTGCCGATGATCATCGACTGCAGACGCGCGTAGATGTTGCGGTCAAGAATGCCAAGTTCGTCGTCCCGGTCACGGGCCAGACGTTCGACTTCTTCACGTTCGATCTGCAGCGCACGTTCGTCTTTTTCAACGCCGTGACGGTTGAACACGCGGACTTCAACAACGGTACCGAAATCACCGGGCTTCACACGCAGCGACGTATCGCGCACGTCCGAGGCTTTTTCACCGAAGATGGCGCGCAGCAGTTTTTCTTCTGGCGTCATCGGGCTTTCGCCCTTGGGTGTGATCTTGCCGACGAGAATGTCACCGGGTTCAACATCCGCGCCGATGTACACGATGCCCGCCTCGTCGAGGTTGCGCAGCGCTTCTTCACCGACGTTCGGAATATCGCGTGTGATTTCCTCTGGCCCCAGCTTTGTGTCACGGGCGGCGACTTCGAATTCCTCGATGTGGATCGAGGTAAACACGTCGTCACGCGATACACGTTCAGAGATCAGGATGGAGTCTTCGTAGTTGTAGCCGTTCCAGGGCATGAACGCGACGACCACGTTCTTACCAAGTGCCAGTTCACCCATATCGGTCGATGGACCGTCCGCGATAACCTGACCCTTTTGAACCGTCTCGCCCACTTTCACCAGCGGACGCTGGTTGATGCAGGTGTTCTGGTTCGAACGCTGGAACTTGCGCATGCGGTAGATGTCTACGCCCGCGTCGCCCAGTTCAAGGTCTTCGGTGGCGCGGATAACGATACGGCTGGCGTCGACTTGGTCGATGATACCACCGCGTTTCGCCATATAGGCAGCACCGGAATCCCGTGCGACGACTTCTTCGATACCTGTGCCGACCAGTGGTGCTTCGGCTTGAAGCAAAGGCACCGCCTGACGTTGCATGTTCGAGCCCATCAAGGCCCTGTTCGCATCGTCGTTTTCAAGGAACGGGATCAAGGACGCAGCGACCGAGACCAACTGTTTCGGCGAAACGTCGATCAGATCGACATTCTCGGAAGGCGACAGCGTGTAGTCACCGGATTTCCGTGTCGACACCAGATCGTTGACGAACTTCATGTTCTCATCAAGGTTCGCGTTCGCCTGCGCCACGGTGTGACGCATTTCTTCGGTCGCGGACATGTACTGCACGTCATCGGAAACAACACCGTTCGTTACTTTACGGTAGGGTGTTTCGATAAAGCCGTATTTGTTTACGCGGGCGAATGTTGCCAACGAGTTGATCAGACCAATGTTCGGACCTTCGGGCGTTTCAATCGGACACATACGACCGTAGTGGGTTGCGTGAACGTCACGCACCTCAAAGCCGGCACGTTCGCGTGTCAGACCACCTGGCCCAAGCGCGGACAGACGACGCTTGTGCGTCACCTCGGATAGCGGGTTGGTTTGGTCCATGAACTGCGACAGCTGGCTGGAGCCGAAGAATTCACGTACCGCAGCAGCCGCTGGCTTCGCGTTGATCAGGTCTTGTGGCATGACAGTGTCGATCTCGACCGAGGACATACGTTCCTTGATCGCGCGCTCCATACGAAGCAGGCCGACGCGGTACTGGTTTTCCATCAGCTCACCAACGGAGCGTACACGACGGTTCCCAAGGTGGTCGATGTCGTCGATGTCGCCACGGCCGTCACGCAGATCAACCAGCGCCTTGATACAGGCAACGATGTCGTCACGGTCCAGCGTGCGCTGCGTGTCTTCTTTGTCGAGCGCAAGACGCATGTTCATCTTAACGCGGCCAACCGCGGAGAGGTCATAGCGGTCCGCATCAAAGAACAGCGTGTCGAACAGGTTCGACGCGGCTTCGACTGTGGGCGGCTCGCCCGGGCGCATCACACGGTAGATGTCCATGAGCGCGGTGTCGCGGTTCATGTTCTTATCTGCCGCCATGGTGTTACGCATGTAGGGGCCGACGTTGATGTTGTCGATGTCGAGAAGTGGGATCTCGGTGATGCCCGCGTCGATCAGCTCTTTCGCTGTACCGCCGATGAGCGTGCCGTCTTTATCGTGCTCGAGCGTCAGCTCGTCGCCCGCTTCGACATAGATCGCGCCGGTTTCTTCGTTGATGATGTCACGCGCGGCGAATTTGCCAGCGATGTGACCGAAGGGCAGCAGCAGTTCTGTCACTTTGCCTTCGTCGATCAACTGCTTAACGGCACGAGGTGTAACCTTCTTGCCCTTCTCGAACAGGATCTCGCCTGTTGCGGCGTCAACCAGATCATACGATGGACGTGTGCCCCGCACACGGTCCGGGAAGAAAGGAGCAACCCAGCCTTCGCCGTCTTTCAGCGTATAGTTCACGGTGTTGTAATACGCGTTCATGATCGCTTCTTGGTCAAGGCCAAGCGCGTAGAGCAGCGTTGTTACAGGCAGCTTACGACGACGGTCGATGCGCGCAAACACGATGTCTTTGGCGTCGAATTCGAAGTCGAGCCACGACCCGCGGTATGGGATGATGCGGCAAGCAAACAGCAACTTACCCGAAGAGTGGGTCTTGCCTTTGTCGTGGTCAAAGAAAACGCCGGGCGAACGGTGCATCTGGGATACGATAACACGCTCTGTACCGTTCACAACAAAGGTACCGTTTGGCGTCATCAGGGGCATGTCGCCCATGAACACGTCTTGTTCTTTGATGTCTTTTACCGATTTCGCACCGGTGTCTTCATCCACATCAAATACGATGAGGCGCAGCGTCACCTTCAAAGGCGCGCTGTAGGTCATGTCGCGTTGCTGACATTCCTCGACATCGTATTTGGGTTTTTCGAGCTCGTACTTGACGTATTCAAGCACCGATGTCTCGTTGAAGTCCTTGATCGGGAAAACCGACTGGAACACGCCTTGGATGCCGTCACCGTCTGTCGGTGTTTCCGCATCGCCGGAGCGCAGGAACAAATCATAAGAGGATTTCTGAACCTCGATCAGGTTCGGCATCTCCAGCACTTCGCGGATTTTGCCATAGTATTTACGTAGACGTTTCTGGCCAAGGAAGGTTTGCGCCATGTGTCTGTCACCTTTCGTATCTCTTGCCGAGCTCGCCATCACCGGGGCCGTGATGCGCGCCCATAAGAGCGGTAAATCCTGATCAATTCTTGAGGCACGTCCCACCGTACCTCTTCCGACCACTAGGACCTATCCAGAGAAGCATTTCGCGCGAAATACTTTTCAAAACAGATCAGGCTGGACAGGGAATTCCCCGTCCAGCCTTAATTTTTATGGGCTTACCCAAAGCTTTACAAACTTCGGTCTGCTTTCATCAAGCAAAAACAGCACCCAGATCTAATGGCTTAGGCCAGTTCGATCTCTGCGCCAGCTGCTTCCAGCTTGGCTTTGATGTCTTCGGCTTCGGCTTTGTCGATGCCTTCTTTGATCTTGCCGCCAGCTTCAACCAGATCTTTGGCTTCTTTCAGGCCCAGACCGGTGATGCCGCGAACTTCTTTGATCACGTTGATTTTGGATGCGCCGGCGTTCTTCAGAACGACGTCGAATTCAGTTTTCTCTTCAGCAGCCGCGCCTGCATCGGCAGGGCCAGCCATCATCACTGCGCCGCCAGCTGCGGGCTCGATGCCATACTCGTCTTTGAGGATGGTTTTCAGTTCTTGTGCTTCCAGCAGTGTCAGACCAACGATGTCTTCTGCCAGTTTTTTCAGATCAGCCATGTTTAGCTCTTTCCGTTAACGATATGTGTGTTCCAACGCGAGTGTTCAACCCTGCGCCAGCTTGACGATATTGCTTTACGCAGCCGCCTTGTCCTCGATGGTGGACAAGATGGAAGCGATGTTGCTTGCAGGTGCGCCAATGGCCCCGGCGATGTTGGAAGCAGGTGCGCCCAGCATACCCGCGATGGTGGAGATAAGCTCCTCCCGCGAAGGCATCTTGGACACGGCTTCAACACCGGCGACATCCAGTGCGTTCTCACCCATTGCGCCGCCGAGAATGACAAACTTTTGATTCTCTTTAGCGAATTCCTGAGCGACCTTGGCAGCTGCCACGGGGTCTTCGGAATAGGTCAGAACGGTCATACCCGTCAGGAGATCTGCAATGCTTTCGCATGGCTTTCCGTCTAGGGCAATTTTGGCGAGCCTGTTTTTGGCAACACGCACGGCCCCGCCCGCAGCGCGAGCGCGCGCACGAAGGTCCTGCATATCAGCAACTGTCAGGCCGACGTAGTGGCTTACCACAACGACGCCAGAGCTTTCGAAGATTTGGCCGAGCTCTTCGACCAACTGTTCTTTCTGGGCTCTATCCACAGTTTCACTCCAAATCTGGGGGTTACCCCCCGGCTCAATTAAGTCCGCTTACGCGAACAGTCTTGGTCCATTTTACGGGAATAAGCCAAAATAGCCCCACGCTTACGCGAACGGTAATTCTTGCATCTCCCATCTCAGAAAGGAATTAAGGCTTGCGCCACCCTTCGTCTCGGACAGAAGACTCACCATGCGATGCATAATGAATCGAGGGCTTCTTAGGGAATGCAGCGCGGAATGCCAAGGGGAAACTCGACTTTCTTGCGCCGAGTTTAGGCTAATCTGTTTCAAACGCCGTCAGACCGGGTTTCTCTGGCCGGTTTGCGCATAAAAAATCCCCGCACCGGATGACCAATGCGGGGATCTGATCGCAGGCGCAGGGCTGCGCCTATCGCTGGACCTTACTCGGTTACAGCGTTGTCGACTTCTACAGTCACACCTGGGCCCATTGTGGAGCTCAGCGCGATCTTTTTCATGTAGGCACCCTTGGAACCGGTAGGCTTGGCTTTGGACACAGCGCCAACAAAGGCACGTACGTTTTCAACCAGCTTGGCTTCGTCAAAGGACAGTTTGCCGATGCCAGCATGCACAACGCCGCCTTTTTCAGCTTTGAACTGAACCTGACCGCCTTTAGCAGCTTCAACAGCTTCTTTGATGTCCATTGTAACTGTGCCGACTTTTGGGTTTGGCATCAGGTTACGTGGGCCGAGAACCTTACCAAGACGACCAACGATGGGCATCATGTCAGGTGTCGCGATGCAGCGATCAAAGTCGATCTTGCCGCCTTGGACAGCTTCCATCAGGTCTTCGGCACCAACGATGTCGGCACCCGCTGCTTGTGCTTCGTCAGCCTTGGGGCCACGGGCGAATACAGCAACGCGAACGGATTTGCCGGTGCCGTTTGGCAGGCCGACAACACCGCGAACCATTTGGTCGGCGTGACGCGGGTCAACACCAAGGTTCATCGCGATTTCGATGGTTTCGTCAAATTTCGCGGTTGCGTTGGCTTTGATCAGGGCGACTGCTTCTTCAACGGTCAGATCTTCTTTGCCTACGAATGCTTCGCGTGCGGCGCGGGTGCGTTTTCCGAGTTTTGCCATCTTACTTAACCTCGATGCCCATGGAGCGGGCAGAGCCCAGAATGATTTTCATCGCGGATTCGACATCCACAGCGCTCAGGTCGGCCATTTTGGCTTCTGCGATTTCGCGCAGTTGCTTGGTGGTCACGGTGCCGACGGTCTCGCGGCTTGGTGTTTTCGCGCCGGAGTTAACCTTGGCAGCTTTCTTCAGGTAGTAGGACGCAGGAGGCGTCTTGATGTCCATGGTGAAGGACTTGTCCTGATAGTAGCTGATCACGGTCGGGCAAGGGGCACCTGGCTCCATGTCCGCTGTCTTGGCGTTGAACGCCTTACAGAATTCCATAATGTTGATCCCGCGCTGACCCAATGCGGGGCCGACGGGTGGGGATGGGTTCGCTTGACCCGCTTTAACTTGCAACTTCATCGTACCGACGAGTTTCTTGGCCATTGGCCTTCTCCTTTTAATGTCGGTGAACTTTCGTTCACCCTATACAACCACATCGCGATGTGGCCGCTTGCTAGCGTGGTTCGGTTGGGCGGCGCGCCGCTGTCCCCTCCCACAAACGAACGGTGTTGCCACCGTATGGCGGGTCGCCCCGCCGATCGCTCAGACCTGTTTATTGACCTGAGTGAATTCCAATTCGACCGGTGTTTCCCGGCCAAAGATCGATACAGACACCTTGAGGCGCTGGTTCTCGTCGTCCACCTCTTCGATCATACCGTCGAAATCTTCGAACGGGCCGTCCGCAACCTTGACCTTCTCACCCACTTCGAAGTGGATCAGCGTGCGTGGTGCTTCTTCGCCCTCTTGGACGCGGCCCAGGATCGCGGTGACTTCGGCGTCACGCATCGGCATCGGACGCCCCTGCGGACCCAGGAAGCCGGTGACGCGGTTGATCGAGTTGATCAGGTGATACCCGCGATCGGACATCTCCATATGGACCAGCACATAGCCGGGCATAAAGCGACGCTCTGTCGTAACTTTCTTGCCGCGCCGGACCTCGATCACCTCTTCGGTGGGGACCAGCACTTCGTCGATTTGGTCCTCAAGCTCTTGCTCGGCGACCGTGGTGCGGATTTGCTCGGCAATCTTCTTTTCGAAGTTCGACAAAACACTGACCGAATACCATCTTTTCGCCATCTGAACTTGGTCCCTGTCTTGTGATGCAGCAACGGCCACATCTAATTCTCGTAAAAACCAGCCTGTCGCAGCATGCCGGCGGTGAACAAAAAATCGGCGCGCAACACGAATCGCCGCACGCCCCTCTTGATCAGGTCTGCGGGATAGCCCGCAATCGCACATGTTTCAAGAGGGCCACGGCGTTTTAAGGTGCCGCGCCCCTGGATCAGCCGAAGGCGGCCAGGATGTACTGCAACCCGCCACGGATGAGGATATCGACGATCGCAAAGAACACCGCTGTCAACGCGGCAAGGATGAACACCATAACCGTGGTGAGCATGACCTCGCGACGGGTGGGCCAGACGACCTTGGATACTTCGGAACGCACTTGCTGGATGAACTGAAGCGGGTTGACTGTGGCCATGTCGGTTTTCCTGTATACGAACGATTGTGGGGATGTATCTGTCAAAAGCGCTGAATTCAAGGCTTCATATCAAGCTCGCCTACTGGCGAAGCTGGTACACCAAAGTGCGCGTTCTCACATGTCTTGAGATTGGCAGGGGCTGAGGGACTCGAACCCACGACCCTCGGTTTTGGAGACCGATGCTCTACCAACTGAGCTAAACCCCTATGCCGAGTGGTGAGGTAGTCGATATTCGCTGGGGGATCAAGGGCAGATAGACGCATTGCGCAGGAATAATGCCGCCCGCCCCCAAGCCACGAAAAAGGCCGCCCCGATTGGGAGCGGCCTTCGTCTTGTCGCCGGTGCGCGGGATGACCCGCGGGTGGGCTTACTCGGTGATTTTGGAAACCACGCCCGCGCCAACGGTACGACCGCCTTCGCGGATCGCGAAGCGCAGACCGTCTTCCATCGCGATGGGGGCGATCAGTTCCACGTCGAACTGCAGGTTGTCGCCAGGCATAACCATTTCAGTGCCTTCTGGCAGCTGAACGGTACCGGTGACGTCTGTGGTCCGGAAGTAGAACTGTGGACGGTAGTTCGCGAAGAACGGCGTGTGACGGCCACCCTCTTCCTTGGTGAGGATATAGGCTTCGGCTGTGAACTTGGTGTGCGGCTTAACCGAACCTGGCTTACACAGAACCTGACCACGCTCAACACCTTCACGGTCGATACCGCGCAGCAGGGCGCCGATGTTGTCGCCAGCTTCCCCACGGTCCAGCAGTTTGCGGAACATTTCAACGCCGGTACATGTGGTTTTCTTGGTGTCGCGGATGCCAACGATTTCGATTTCGTCGCCAACGTTGATCACGCCACGCTCAACACGGCCGGTCACAACTGTACCACGACCGGAGATCGAGAAGACGTCTTCCACAGGCATCAGGAACGGCTGGTCAACAGCGCGCTCCGGTGTCGGGATGTAGTTGTCGACTTCTTCCATCAGCTTGCGGATGGAGTTCTCGCCGATGTTCTCGTCACGGCCTTCCATCGCCGCCAGAGCGGAACCTGGGATCACAGGGATGTCGTCGCCTGGGTAGTCATAGGAAGACAGCAGTTCGCGGATTTCCATTTCAACCAGTTCCAGCAGCTCTTCATCGTCCACCTGGTCTACTTTGTTCATGTAGACAACCATGGCGGGGATGCCGACCTGACGGCCCAGCAGGATGTGCTCGCGGGTCTGTGGCATAGGGCCATCAGCAGCGTTCACAACCAGGATCGCGCCGTCCATCTGCGCCGCACCGGTGATCATGTTTTTCACATAGTCAGCGTGGCCTGGGCAGTCGACGTGGGCGTAGTGACGACCTTCGGTCTCATACTCAACGTGTGCGGTCGAGATGGTGATGCCGCGTGCTTTTTCTTCGGGCGCGCCGTCAATCTGGTCATAGGCGCGGAAGTCGCCGAAGTACTTGGTGATCGCCGCGGTCAACGTGGTTTTGCCGTGGTCAACGTGACCAATGGTACCGATGTTAACGTGTGGTTTATTACGTTCAAACTTTGCCTTAGCCATGGAGCAGCCCTTTATATTAATGAGGGCCTGAACCCAGACCCAAACCCATCTGGCGGGCGATGTATTGGGTCTGGCGCATAAAATCAAGCACCTGTTCGCCTCACACCGCCGCAGAATTCATGTAAATGCGCACTAGTTCGCTGTTACCGCCGGCGCAGAGGGGATTTCAGCGCGCTCGATGACCGCGTCCGCCGGGCGTTCGAACCAGCCTTCGGCCTTATTTTGCTTGACCAAATAGGTCTCGATCGACTTTGCCGCATTCTGGCTGAGGTTCTTAAGCTGTTCTTCAGCAGTCTTGGTGTAGCCAGACCCGACAATAGGCCCTTGATCAAGGGATTCGAAAACGGTGATCTGGTGCGGTTCGTCCGTAAGCTTCTTACCCGCGGCATCGTCCCAAACGGTAAGGTTCAGGATCATGATCGACTTGGGCGCAAGCACAAGCGGAATACCAGGAGGCGCAAGAACATAGCCTTCGACACTGACGCCAAAGTGGTAATTGCGCGCGCCTTCATAGCGGTCAAAACGTTCGGCAATGGCGTCTTTGACAGCCGTCGTCAGCACCTCTTCACTGACTTCGCGGCTGATCGGCAGTTTCTGTACCTTCGGCGCAACAACGATGTTGTGGTATAGATTAAAGTCACCCAAAGGCACCGCCGGCTTGTCGAGGTCGGATGCCCCGTTACACGCAGAAAGGACCACGATACTGATCAAAGCTGATAAAATTCGAACCATTTCATGCCTCCTCGGCGCATTTATGCCCTTTGCGATACCCTAAGGCTGAATAGGGTGCAACGTTTGCTAAAGTGGCACGCACGGGGTGGCGTGCTACCCTATATCCGTCTGATGAAGGATAATTGCCATGGATCGCCCCCTGCCCGCCCGCGTGGCCTTGGTTAACCAACCCCTAGGCCTGTTTCGCAGCCTCGCTATGGCGCGACGTAATGTGCTTAGCATTATTCCTGAAATAGCTGTCAAACAGCCGATGGTCTCTGGTAAAATGGGCAAGCGTTGGCACATGGTTATGGACCCGACTGCCATCCGCGAGATGCTGTTGGATCGGGTTGACGACTACCCTAAATCCTTGGTGACAAAAAACCTTTTGCGCCCCGCGATCGGAGACTCCCTTTTCATTGCGGAGGGTGCGCATTGGCGCTGGCAACGCCGCGCGGTGGCACCGGCCTTTTCGCACCGCAATATGCTGAACCTGTCGCCCATCATGACCGCAGCAGCGCAAAGGTCGGCCGACCGGATCGCCGCCGCTGGCCCGCGGGCCATCAATATGCTGGACGAGATGGTCACGTCGACATTCGACGTCATCTCGGATGTCACATTCTCGGGCGGCGATGGATTTGACCGCGACGCCGTGCACCGCGCCATTGACGACTATATCGCAGAGGCCGGGAAACTGAGCCTTTTCGATATTCTTGGCTTGCCAGACTGGCTTCCGCGCCCAGGACGGGCGATGTCGGGCCGCGCCTTGAAAGATATGAAACGCATTGCCGACGGCGCGATAGATGCGCGGGCCGAACGGGGGCCCAGCGATACGCCGGACCTCCTGGATCTTCTCCTTGATGGCACCGACCCCAAGACCAAACGTCAGATGAATACGGCCGAGCTACGGGACAATCTGCTAACCTTCATCGTCGCAGGGCATGAGACGACGGCCCTTACCCTGTCTTGGGCGCTCTATCTGATGGGCTTTGATCAGGCCGTGCAGCAAAAGGCCCGCGCCGAGGCGCAAACCGTGTTGCAGGGCCGCGCGGCGACGGGTGCAGACGTCGAAAACCTACCATACATCCGCCAAATTATCGACGAAACCCTGCGCCTGTACCCGCCAGCGGGGGTGATTTCACGCACCGCGCAGAGAAACGACACCTTGTGCGGCAGGGAAGTTCGGCCCGGCGATACTGTCATGGTGCCGATTTACGCGCTTGGCCGCCATCAGCAGCTTTGGGATCAGCCCGATGTTTTCGATCCCGACCGTTTCAAAGATCGAAAAGCGATCGACCGATACGCCTACCTGCCCTTTGGCGATGGCCCGCGTATCTGCATCGGCGCGTCCTTTGCGCAGCAAGAAGCGGTGATCATCCTTGCGACCTTGCTTTCGCGGTTTCGTTTCACACCTGTCGCCGGGAAAAGCCCTGAACCGGTTATGATCCTGACCCTACGCCCCGAAGGCGGAGTATGGTTAACCGCAACGCCTGCCTAGTCGCAAATCCGCCGCAAGTCGCCCCAGGCATTCGCGTCGACAATAGCAGAGTATTCAGACTGCGCGCGCGCCGCATTTTGCGCTGCGGCGATACGGTCATCGAAGGATGGATGGCTCAGGAAATGGGCCATCAACGGGTTCGCTTCGCCTTGGGTCTGGCGCATGCGCTCGAACATGGACCCCATCGCTTTCGGAGACACGCCCGCAGTCGCCAGAAGTTTATGTCCGAACGCGTCTGCCTCTGTTTCGGCCTGCTGGGTATAGGTCGCGCTGATCAAACGCTCTGCCAGAAACAACACCACGGCTCCGCCTGCGAAGTCACCGAACAAAAGCCCCAATACGCCAATCGATCCAGCGGACCGCAACGCATGGCGTGTCGGGTCACGACTGACAACGTGGCCAATTTCATGCGCCAGCACAGCGGCGACCTCATCCGGGGACTGGGCTTGCTGGATCAGCCCGTCGAACAGCACGACAATCCCGCCGGGTAGCGCAAAAGCGTTCACCATCGGGTGGTCCAGGACCAAGACATTCAAATCCTGCACCGCCCCCTCGCCCGCGTTAAGCGCGGTGATCATGCTGGTGAGCGCCGCTTCGCCCGCCGAGGCGTCGCAAATGGCGAGGGGCTGCATGCCGGTTTCGTCCAAGGCCCTGCGAATTTGGCCCAATGTCGCCTCACCCAAGGCGGCCTCTCCTGCTGGTGGGATGAAATTCGCCAAACGGTCCGCCAAAAAAGGCACCAGCGCTGTAATCTGAAGCACAACGGCCGCGACAGCTGCGATTGCCCAAGCGAACAACCTGCGTCGCCCTCGGGCCGGCGCAGGGCGGCGAGCGGCAGGAAGATGTTGTAGCAGCGTCTTATCCGCAACGATAAGCCGCGCCACCGGATCTGTAACCGAGCGCAGGGTATAGTCTTTCCCACGCGACTGATCGGGCACCAACCGAATATCGCCAAGCCGCCAGAAGATAATATCTTCGCTATCCAGTCCAATCTGCAGATTATCGTTCGCAATATGCAGGCTTACATCTTCGGCGACCGGACAATCACCATCAAAATAGGCCGCCCCCATGCCGTTAAACCCGACGCTCATATCGCGGCTCCCAGGTCCAACGCCTCTGCAAACCCTTCGGCTTCGGCAAAGTCATCCCGCCCCGACTGGCTGATGCTTTGCAAACCGTCATACCGCGGAAGCGCACAGGTTTTGGCCATGTGACGCATTAACGGAAAGGTGACGAATGTGTTGTAGCAAACGTTCCACATCAAAAAGACCGAGAGGTAAAAGCCCGCCAACACCACGATCGCCAAAGCCCGAGGGATCGGAAGCGTTTCGATGTCGATCCCCAAATCAAACCCCATAAAGGCGCTTGGTCCGATCACGACAAATGCCCCTAACACTAGCAAAATCACCCCCAGAACGAGGACGGAATATGCGATAAAGCTGCCGAACACGTAGATGATCGCGATACGCGGTGCGCTTAGCCTCGACGTTATGGCGATACCATTCGCTGTCTTGTGGTTTGCCATTATTCTTTTCGAAACAAAGCGATAGTGCACTGCACCGTAGACCATGCCTAGCAGGCTCACGGGGAAAAGGAGCAACCACCAAGCGCCTCGCATAGAAAATGGTGCGCCTTGCCCGTCAGCCAGCGTTTCGAGCATCTTCGAGGCAAAGCCAGATGTGTCGAAAGTCTGGGACGCGGCAGATATGTACGCGTGGGCCACGCTACCAAGAAGCAGCAAGGTGAACAAAGCAAACGGAATCGCGGCACGATAGAGCATGCCCCAACGCCCCCCTTGATGCAGCTGTGCCGATCCGAAATAGGTGCGGTCCGTCGTGTATTTCTCAAGGTAGAAGGTCATACGTGGCCAAAGCAGCCCTAGCGAGAAAATGGTGACCAACCAATGCAGCATAGCGCGCCAGACATACCCCCATGCACCTTTATCAAGGCCAAACCGCACCCCGCGCCATCGCGTCCGTCCCAAGACGTACCGTCGCGCACGATATCGGGCATAGAACCACAAAGGAACAACCCCGAATCCAGCTGCGAAGTACCCTAAGGTCGCGCTCGAAAACACCGAGAAGCTGACGAACATCAGAATCAGATTAATGATTCCGATGTAGAAGGTGAGGATCACAACGGCGACAAAAAATCCCAATAGCTTCTCAATCGGATCGCCGACGTATTCCATCGGATGCCCGCCCGGCCGGATTGCGGACCAATACCATCGCCGCAAACGCGTCTTCATCCAGAACCGGTAGAACCCAAGCGTCATAATCGTGAGAAAACCGGTTTTGAACGCCAACCAAAAGAGCGCGCCGCGCCCCCCGACGAATTGAACCGACATCGCGGGTGCCGAACCACTGGGGTATGACAGCTCGGCGTCATTCACGTCGTTTGCGATCAACCGAAGCGGTTATCACGCGGGAACCCACGCGGTGCCATGCGCCCCGCTGTCGCGCGCTTGCCAGTCCATTCGGTCAGGTCAGCTTCTGTGCGTGACCGTCCCGCGGGATCCAGCCAGCTTAGCCCGTTCTCGCGGCTAAACGTGATCGCATCAGACATGCCCCCGTCTTTGTACTTTTGCAGCCGCACACCTTTGCCGCGTCCCATTTCGGGAAGCTCGTCCAAGCCGAACACCAAGACTTTGCGATTCTCACCCACAACGGCAACGGCATCGCCGGTCACCGGCGCGCAAATCATTGCTTTCGCGTCGCCGCGCACGTTCAGCACCTGTTTACCGCTGCGTGTCTGCGCCAGAACATCATCCTCCGGCACGATAAATCCATCCCCGGCCGAGGAGGCCACCAAGAGCTTGCGCCCCGCCTTGTGGATCAAAATATCGACAATTTGAACTTCGTTGGGCAGATCCACCATCAACCGCAACGGCTCCCCCATGCCGCGCCCGCCAGGCAAGGTCGATGCAGACACCGTGTAAAAGCGCCCGTTCGACCCGAAGACCAGCAGCCTGTCTGTTGTCTCTGCATGGAAAATAAAGCGGGGGCCGTCGCCATCCTTGAACTTCAACTCGCGATTCAGATCGATATGTCCCGTCATCGCACGGATCCAGCCCATCTGCGAACAGACAACTGTAATCGGTTCGCGGTCGATCATCGCCTCCAGCGGGACTTCCTCGATCACGCCGGCTTCGGAAAAGCTCGTTCTACGACGACCGATGTTCTTACCGTCCAGCGACCAGTCCTTGCCGAATTGCTTTTTCGTCTCGCGCAGCTGGTCGATGATCGTATCCCATTGGGTTCCTTCGTTTTCCAGCAGATCTTCGAGGCCCGAGCGCTCCTCCATCAAGGCGGCTTGCTCGCGCAGCAGCTCGATTTCTTCCAACCGGCGTAACGACCGCAGGCGCATGTTCAAAATCGCGTCCGCTTGGACTTCGGATAGCGAGTTCTCAGCGGAGGGCGCTGGCGGTACATAGCTCGCCTCGTCCATCGCGCGCACGTGATCCTTACCCCAATCCTCGGCCATCAACGCCGATTTCGGGTCCTCGTCATAGCGAATGATATCGATCACGCGATCGAGGTTAAGAAACGCGACGATAAAACCTTCCAAGACCTCTAGGCGGTGGTCGATCCTCTCCATCCGGTGGGTCGAGCGCCGCTGAAGCACCTCGCGCCGGTGATCAAGAAACGCGCGCAGCACTTCCTTCATCGAACATACTTTAGGCGTCACCCCGTCGATCAAGACGTTCATGTTCAACGAGAATCGCACCTCAAGATCAGAGCTGCGATACAGCATCCCCATCAGGACCTCGGGATCAACGTTCTTGGAACGCGGCTCTATGATCAGGCGAATATCGTCGGCCGATTCGTCGCGTACATCGCCCAGAATCGGAATCTTCTTGGTCTGAATAAGCTCTGCGATCTTTTCGATCAGCTTGGATTTCTGCACCTGATAGGGAATTTCAGTGATGACAATTTGCCAAGCACCGCGCCCCAGATCCTCTGTTTCCCACCGACAGCGCAGACGGAAACCGCCCTTACCCGTACGATAGGCATTCGCAATGTTTTCAGGGGGTTCAACGATAATACCGCCGGTCGGAAAATCGGGACCGGGAACGTATTTAAGCAAGGTATCATCGCGGGCATCGGGCGTTTTGATCAGGTGGATACAGGCGTCCACCAGTTCCGAGATATTATGCGGCGGGATGTTGGTGGCCATACCGACAGCAATACCCGACGACCCGTTTGCCAGGAGGTTCGGGAACTGCGCGGGCAGAACGGCAGGCTCGGTCAGTGTGCCGTCGTAATTCTCTCTAAAATCGACAGCATTTTCATTCAGACCTTCCAGCATGGCCTCGGCCACGGCGGTCATGCGCGCTTCGGTATATCGGCTCGCAGCGGGGTTATCCCCGTCGATGTTGCCAAAGTTCCCCTGCCCATCAACCAACGGATAACGCACGTTAAAATCTTGCGCGAGACGCGCCATCGCATCGTAAATCGCAGCGTCGCCGTGCGGGTGATAGTTCCCCATCACGTCGCCGGAAATTTTCGCCGACTTCCGGAATCCCCCGGTGCTGTTAAGCCTCAGTTCACGCATCGCGAATAGAATCCGACGGTGAACGGGCTTTAACCCGTCGCGCGCATCGGGCAGCGCGCGGTGCATAATAGTAGACAGCGCATAGGTCAGATACCGGTCGCCCAATGCACGGCGCAAAGGCTCTGACGAATTGCGAGAATCTGGATCGGCGGGGGTGGTTACATCTGACATCTTCATTGTTTAGCCAAGGCCGCGAGACGCGGCAAGCGACTGTTTGGGGCGCAGCGCCCCAGCACGGCGTGCGGTGTCTCTGTCATGCAACTTTGCAAACATATTGGAACGATTAGGCAGCATTTTATGTTATACTTGATATTACAGCCTTGGGGAGACCTGCTGCGGGTCTAGGCTGTCTGCTATTTCGAGGAATGTGTGATGAAGCGGTTTATTTTGTTAACCTTCGGGTTTCTTGGTTGGGCATTCTACGAGATGAGCGGCGGGGCCGATTTTCAACCCGCGAGCGCTCGGATGGCTGCGAATGCAGACCAAATGCCAGCACAGGAGAACGAAATCACCGCTGAAACCTCAAACGAACCAGTCGAGACGGCAAAGGTCATCCCGGCGGTCGCGACGGCTCCGGTTGATACGACCCCGCCGGGTTTTGAAAGCACCGCGCAAGCTGATGATGCCGAACGCGTTTCTGTCACCCTCACCACCGCATTGAATACCGCGGACACCGGTGCTGCGACTGACGTATCGTATGTGCCTGTTGCCCAGAACATCGCGGTGAACGGGGCGGACACGCCAGCAATTATTCCCAGCCTGATCGTTCCGAACGACAGCGGTGCCGCGATCGTAGAAGCCCGTGCTGAAACGAACCTGAGCAGCGAAGCGGATATTCGTTCTGTATCCGGCAACCGTGTGAATGTCCGTGGTGGCCCTGGTACCGAGTTTCAGGTCGTGACCAAGCTAGGTCGCGGCGATTCGGTCGAGATCATTCAGGATAACGGCGATGGATGGGTAAAGATGCGCCCCGTGGACGGCGGGCCAGAGGGCTGGATGGCCGATTTCCTGTTGTCGAACGGGTAAACTACTCAACAACTCCCGAGACAACAGTTAATGCAACAACGTACAGTTTTAATTACCGGTTGCTCCTCCGGGATCGGCTACGCCGCTGCGCATACGCTGCGCGAACGCGGCTGGAAAGTTTTCGCTTCGTGCCGCCAAACACGCGATTGCGAGAGGCTAGCCGCCGAAGGACTTGATGCGCCCCAGCTCGACTATACGGATGCCAGTAGCATCGCCGCTGCGCTGGATCATGTAATTGAGCAAACCGGTGGCACGCTCGATGCCCTTTATAATAACGGTGCCCATGCGACACCCGGTGCCGTCGAAGACCTCCCCACAGATGCGCTGCGCGAGATATTCGAAAGCAATTTCTTCGGCTGGCACGAGCTTACGCGCAAGATCATCCCTGTGATGCGGGCACAGGGTCACGGACGCATTATCCAATGCTCGTCCGTCCTGGGTCTTGTCACAATGCCGTGGCGTGGCGCTTACAATTCTACGAAATTCGCGCTGGAAGGCTTAACGGACACGCTTCGTATTGAGCTGCGCGACACCCCCATCCACGTGACCCTGATCGAGCCCGGGCCCATTACATCCAACATCCGCGCGAACTCTATCCCGCACTTCGAGCGCTGGATCGATTGGAAAAGCTCTGCCCGAAAGGTGCAATACGAAAGCGCGTTGTTAGACAGGCTATACACTGCGAGAGGGCCCGACAGGTTCGAGCTTCCACCTCAAGCAGTCGTTGACAGGCTTATCCATGCGCTGGAGGCCGACCGCCCACGGCCGCGGTATTATGTCACGACGCCGACGCGTATCTCGGGCATTTTAAAGCGTATTTTACCAACACGTGCCCTAGACTGGGTGCTCTCTCGATAAATTCGGGTTGCGCTACTGCATGACCCCGCTACATCTTTCAGCAACACAAAGGATGCTTATGTTCGCTGATCCGTTATATATCCTGACCGTCGTTGCCGTGATTGCGGTGGTTATCGTATTGATTTTTGGGCTTGGGGGCTTCGCTGGTGGCGGAGAATTCAATAAGCGCAATTCAAATAAACTTATGCGCATGCGCATCATCGCACAGTTCATCGCTGTCGTTCTCATCGTCATATATGTGTACCTGCGAAAGGACGCTGGCTGATGGTTGTTCTTAATAAAATCTACACCCGCACCGGCGACAAAGGCGAAACCGCGTTGGGGAACGGGGACCGTGTGGCCAAACACGACCTCCGGGTCGAGGCATATGGCACATCCGACGAATTGAACTGTTTTGTTGGTGTCGCGCGGCTTGAAGCGAAAGGCGAAACCGACGCCGCGCTGTCGCGTATCCAGAACGACCTGTTCGACCTGGGCGCTGACCTGTGCCGCCCCGATATGGAAGCGGATGCAGATGCCGAATACCCGCCTCTGCGCCTCGCGGCGGCGCAGGTCGACAGGCTTGAACGTGAGATCGACGTGATGAACGCTGATCTGTCCCCGCTGAGAAGCTTTATTCTACCCGGCGGCACCGCACTTGCCGCGCATTTGCACGTGTGCCGGACAGTTGCGCGCCGCGCCGAACGGCTTGCGGTGCATTTGTCAGACAGGGATTCTATCAATCCGGCCACCGTCAAATATCTGAACCGGCTAAGCGATTGGTTTTTCGTCGCGGCGAGGGCTTCAAATAACGGCGGTAAGGACGATGTATTATGGGTGCCCGGGGCAAATCGCTAAGGCCGTCAGTCAGAAACGCCGCGTCGAAAGACAATAAATTACTATTTTTGACTGTTTTGCATTCGATTGCTTCGTTACACCGACGAAGAGTTCACATGATCGGGGCCGAACCGGCCCGGATCGTCAACTGAGGAGAGAGAACGCTCATGAAGGTACTGGTACCTGTAAAGCGCGTGATCGACTACAACGTGAAAGTACGCGTCAAAGCGGACGGCACGGGTGTTGATCTTGCCAACGTAAAGATGTCGATGAACCCGTTTGACGAGATTTCCGTCGAACAAGCGATCCGCATGAAAGAGGCCGGCCAGGTCGAAGAAGTTGTGGTCGTCTCTATCGGCGTAAAACAGGCGCAGGAAACACTGCGCACAGCGCTGGCAATGGGCGCGGACCGCGCGATTCTGATCGTGGCCGCCGACGATGTGCACAACGATATCGAGCCTTTGACCGTTGCCAAAATTCTGAAAGGCGTCGTCGAAGAAGAGAAGCCCGATCTTGTTCTTTGCGGTAAGCAGGCGATCGACAACGATATGAACGCCACTGGCCAGATGCTGTCCGCTCTGCTGGGGTGGTCGCAAGCGACCTTCGCCTCCAAAGTCGACATCGATGGCGACAGCGCTGTTGTTACACGTGAAGTCGACGGTGGTTTGCAGACTATTAAGGTTTCCATGCCTACAGTCGTGACTGTGGATCTGCGCCTGAACGAACCACGCTATGCGTCGCTACCCAACATCATGAAGGCAAAGAAAAAGCCTTTGGATGAAAAGACACCTGCCGATTATGGCGTCGAGGTTTCCAACCGTTTGGAAATCATCAAGACGGCTGAGCCAGCAGAACGTGCTGCGGGCATCAAGGTCGAGTCGGTCGATGAACTGGTTGCGAAACTTAAAGAAGCGGGGGCTGTGTAATGGCTGTTCTACTCCTTGCAGAAGTAACTGATGGCGAACTGGCACTTGACGCGACATCCAAAGCCGTTGCTGCGGCCAAGATGCTTGGCGATGTTACTGTTCTCTGCGCTGGTGGTTCCGCCGCTGCGGCGGGCGAAGCGGCTGCGAAAATCAACGGTGTTTCCAAAGTTCTGGTCGCCGAGGATGAGACCCTTGGCCACCGCCTCGCGGAATCCACGGCGGCGTTGATCGTATCGCTCGCCGGTGATTACGACCACATCACCGCGCCAGCGACCACAGACGCTAAAAACGTGATGCCACGTGTTGCAGCGTTGCTTGACGTCATGTTGCTGTCCGATGTGTCCGGTGTTGTCGACGCCGACACGTTCGAACGTCCCATCTATGCGGGCAACGCGATCCAGACGGTCAAATCCTCGGATGCGAAAAAGGTTATCACCTTCCGCACCACGACGTTTGACGCCGCGGGCGACGGTGGCTCCGCCTCTGTAGAGACGGTATCCGCTGCGGCCGATCCCGGCCTGTCTTCCTGGGTTGAAGACCACGTTGCTGAAAGCGATCGCCCCGAGCTGACATCGGCTGGCGTGGTTGTTTCCGGCGGCCGTGGCGTTGGCTCCGAAGAAGACTTCGCCTTGATCGAAAAGCTGGCTGACAAGCTGGGTGCCGCTGTTGGCGCTTCGCGCGCTGCCGTTGATTCGGGCTATGCGCCGAACGATTGGCAAGTTGGTCAGACCGGTAAGGTTGTCGCGCCCGAGCTTTATGTGGCGGTTGGCATCTCCGGTGCGATCCAGCACTTGGCCGGCATGAAAGACAGCAAAATCATCGTCGCCATCAACAAAGACGAAGAAGCGCCGATCTTCCAGGTTGCGGACTATGGTCTGGTGGCAGATCTGTTCGAAGCCGTTCCCGAGCTGATCGAGAAACTGTAAGCCTTTAAGGTTTTCATGGATAAGGCCCGCAATCACCTGCGGGCCTTTTTCTATTTCAGGTGTTCAATCGTTTGCGCGACCGCCTTCGCAATCTCTTGATGTGCCCGAACGCCGGGGAGCTGTAACGCCCGCTCCTTCTCTATCTCAGGGAACACCATCCCCGCCGTCCCCTCGGACATGGCCGCGTGTGACGGTGTCACATATACCACTCCGGCCGCCAGCCGACTTACCTGAGCAACCATAGCTTTGGTAACGAACAGAGGCCCCGCACGAGCCTGCGCCCCCATGTCCCGCGTGGGCTTTTCGGGACCAAGGTGAAGCAGCACGCATGGTCCCGTCATCCGGCCAAGCAGCAGGGTCATCCGTGCGATCCAGGCCTGCTGAAGCTCACGCACCACCATCGCGAACCGAGCGGGCGAGACTTGCTTGAGCGCTTTCAATAGGTGGCGTGTGAAATGAAACTCCGCAAAATCAACCTCGGGGTAGATGGAGCAAAGTAGTTTCGACGGTGCGATAAATCTGTCGTTTCGACGCGGGTGCACTGAGTAGTAACGATTCGACATGTGGTGTGCTCCCAACACTTGCACCACGGTCACATGCCCCCCGGCGGCAATTTTCATGACTTCGGCATCATGTAGAAACACATCCAGACCCGCATTTTGTAACCCGAAATTGATGCAACGCACCCCGCTCGACAGTTCTACCAACGCGGGGAACGGAGTTTTGACGTAGCGGCCAAACGTCTGGGTGCCGCCAACAAAAACCACATAGGGCGCGGAAGTTCCCCGAAAGGGTCCGCGAAACAGTAGTTTCGACGTACCATAGCGGCACAACGCGTAGTCCAACCGCCGCCTGCCATCATCCGTAGCGCCCATACCGTTCACCCTGTTCCACCGCTTTACGGACGCAGAATCGCCCTAAGTATTTTCGATTTCCTTAATGTTCGGATTTGAGAAAAGCTGTCGTGAATTCCGACCCTTGCGGCTGCTACCCCGCCCGCTTTATGCTGCGGCGAAACAAAAGGGGACAGCGCATGGATATCCAGACAATCGGCATCGTTGGCGCAGGCCAAATGGGCAACGGCATCGCCCATGTTATGGCTTTGGCGGGCTACGACGTGCTGTTGAACGATGTAAGCGCTGAAGCACTGCAAAGGGCGGTTGATACCATTACCGGCAACCTCGACCGTCAGGTTGGCCGCGGTAAGGTAACCGAAGCAGACCGTGACGCGACGCTCAAAAGAATCGTGACAACCCAAACACTTGCAGAACTGGGCCAAAGCGATCTGGTGATCGAGGCGGCGACTGAACGCGAGACCGTCAAGCAAGCGATTTTTGAAGATCTGATCCCCCACCTCAAACCGACCACAATCCTGACGTCGAACACGTCGTCAATTTCGATTACAAGGCTCGCCAGCCGAACCGATCGCCCTGAAAAGTTTATGGGGTTCCACTTCATGAACCCGGTGCCCGTGATGCAGCTGGTGGAGCTGATCCGCGGGATTGCGACGGATAAGGAAACTTTTGAGGCCTGCCGCGGCGTCGTTGATAAACTGGGCAAAACTGCGGCCTCTGCCGAAGACTTCCCGGCATTTATCGTAAATCGTATCTTGATGCCGATGATCAATGAGGCTGTCTATACACTCTATGAAGGTGTGGGCTCTGTCGAATCTATCGATAGTTCGCTTAAACTGGGGGCCAACCACCCGATGGGGCCGCTGGAGCTTGCAGATTTCATCGGTCTAGACACCTGCCTGGCGATTATGAACGTGTTGCATGACGGGCTGGCCGATACGAAATATCGTCCCTGCCCGCTCCTGACAAAATACGTCGAAGCGGGCTGGCTGGGGCGTAAATCTCAGCGGGGTTTCTATGACTACCGCGGCGATGTGCCTGTTGCCACGCGATAAATTTGCAGCAAACAGCGGGGGCCAGCCCCCGCGCCCCCGGGATTTATCCCATTTGGAAGATAGCGTTAGTCTTTAAGCGCAAGTGTATGCGCCCGTAGCCACGCCATGAAACCGCGCGGGTCGTCCGCATGAGCGGCCATCTGCTCTGGCGAAAGCGGCGCGCCTACGATCGGGCCCTGCGGCTTGTCGCATGCGTGCACAATCTCGTGGAGCAGAAGCCCCTGCCGCAAGATGGGCGAGATTTTATTCGCAATTTGATAGGCTCTGCTATTTTGCCCTGGAAAGCGCATTGGCACCACTTGCGCGCCCGAGCGCCGGATCATTTTCGCGGTGAAAACGTTCCACTCCGCCTCTATGGCAGGGCCGAACATGGTATCCGAAGCCGCTACGACCCCAGACGGAAACAGCGCGACAACACCGCCATCCTTCAGATGCGCCATCGCTTTGGCGCGCATTTCGACACCTTTGCGCTGCGCATCAGGGTCATGGGGAAACGGCACGGGGATCATATAGCTGCCCGCGACCTCGTCGATAGAGGTCAACAAAGAGCGCGTCAGGATCCGATAATCAGGGCGTACCCGTCCGATCAGATCGGCGAAAATCATACCATCGACCATCCCGTGCGGGTGGTTCGCAACAACGACCACTGGACCCGTTTTCGGAATGCGATCCAGCTGTTCCTGCGGGGTCGTCAGGTCGATCCCCATCGTATCAAGTGCCGCACGCCAGAAGCCCTGCCCTGTGGGCGCGCCCTGTTTCTCGAACTGTCGGATCAGGCGCAGAACCTTGAGCTTGCCGGTGAAAAGTTCGATAGCGCTGATGATCCCCGATTTGACAGGATGATCAAACGTGGAGGCATAGGACAGGCTTCGGCGGTCATACTTCGTGAAGGTCACCGGTTCGCCGCTGCCATCGTTCAGCAGGGGCGCAGGGCCGGTTGGCGCATTCTCCGTCATGTGGTTAACCCTTTACGCATCACAGTGACCACCGGCCGCATTGCAAACACCGCCGTTACTGGCCTTCGCCGAACTTGTCAGCCACCAAGGCTGTTAACGCATCGGCCAATGCGTCCTGATCCGGGCCGGAGGTCTGTACATCAATCGTACACCCTTTGGACGCCGCCAGCATCAGCAGCCCCATAATGCTGTCACCAGAGGCGGACATGCCGTCCTTGCTGACTTCGGCGCGCGCATCAAAAGCCTCGACGACCTCAACCAGCTTGGCGGAGGCGCGGGCATGCAGGCCTTTTTCGTTTACGATTTTCAATGAAACTTGGGTCATACAATAGGGGCCTTGCTATTCCGCACTAACATTCTGGCTATCAATATATTTTCTGCCGGCCGCCAGGGCCGCGCGCACCGCCTCGGGCACTTCCAGATCACGTGACTTTGCCAGCTTGATCAACATGGGAAGGTTTGCGCCGTAAAGGATCCGACGGTTTTCAGGACGGCATGCAAGCAAACTGAGGTTCGAAGGGGACCCACCGAAAAGGTCCGTTACGACGACAACACCATTGCCCGTATCCACGGCATCGGCTGCCTCGCAGATTTCCCGCTGCTTTTCGGTACGATCATGGTCTGCATGGATCGCAATAGCGCGCACGCCGTTTTGCGACCCAACAACATGTTCGATCGCAGCCAAATATTCTTTGGCCAATCCGCCGTGTGCAACAATCACAATACCAATCAACGCGATGTCTCTTCCCGTTTACTACGATCCAGTTCGCGGTGTCTGATGGACACCTGCCAGCCGTCGTTCGAAAGTTTGAACGCCAGATGTTCGGCCAAAGTTACGGAACGGTGTTGCCCCCCTGTGCAGCCAAACGCAAGAGAGATATGCGATTTACCTTCAGTCTTGCAGGCTGGCAGGATCAATTGACACAGAGAGTTTACCTGTGCGGCAAAGCTTTCGAACAGCGGGTCGGCATGCACGTAATCGGCGACCTCTTTTTGTGTGCCGTTCATACCACGCAGCGAGGGTTCCCAATAGGGATTGCGCAAAAACCGGCAGTCAAACACCATATCCGCACTGCGGGGCAAGCCGCGCTTATACGAGAAAGACTGTACGGATACGCTGAGGTGATGCTCCCCATCAAGCGCGAACCAGCGCTCCACTTCCGCACGCAACTGGTGCACATTCAGCTCGGACGTGTCGATCAGGACATCCGCCAGCGCCAGCACCGGTTCAAGCAGCTCTTTCTCGCGCACGATCCCCTCGACAGGCGTAGCGGTGGCCGCCATGGGGTGACGCCGGCGTGTTTCGGAGAAGCGACGAAGCAGGACGTTGGTCGCACAATCCAAATATAGCAATTCAATATCTACATCGGGACGAGACCGCATGTCCGACATCAGTTCGATCACGCGATCGGTCGAAAAATCGCGGTTCCGCAAATCGACACCAAGAGCCATCGGACGCAGTTGGCCCGGCGCTTCGAGCAAAGCGCGCAGCATCCGCATGGGAATATTGTCGATCGCTTCAAAGCCTGCATCCTCCAACACATTGAGCGTCGAAGATCGCCCTGCCCCCGCGGGGCCGGTCACCAGCACCATACGCCGGTTGGGTGTTACATCATCAGTCATCTGCTGTGTATTTCATCATCTTTGCCATCAAGTAAACAGAGGCAGCAAAATGAGGCCCGTCGCATCGTTTCAGGCATCGGATTTGGATGCCCATCACGTTTTGGTATGTGATTTCGGGAAGGCGGTCGGGCTCATCTTGGTCAAGGTCTACGATAAGAAAGATCGGTATCGCACTGCGATGTTTCAAGGTCAGCAAGCCGACGCCTCGCGCCTCGATCAACCCTTTGATCGCGACGGGTGGGTGTGCGATAACTTGGGCATCCTGAACGATCAAATCCGTGCGATCATCGGCAACCAGCTCGGCCCCCATCGCAATCATCTGCAGCGCCAGCGCGGACTTGCCTTTACCCGAGCCCCCCCTGATCATCACGCCACGCCCATCAATCGCGACGGTGGTGGCGTGGATCGTGCTTTTGGTCATGGCCGGTTCAGGTTGGCAGGCCGACCACAAAGCGCGCGCCAAGGGGATCAGAGGAGATATCGGCATCCGTGGGCCGGATATTTTCTGCCCAGATCACGCCGCCGTGCGCTTCGACAATCTGCTTCGAGATCGCCAGCCCGAGGCCGGAGTTATTGCCAAAATGCTCTTCCGGGCGCTGCGAATAAAAACGCTTAAAGATCTTCGACAGAGCTTGCTCTGGAATGCCGGGCCCCGTGTCCTCGACGACCACAAGAACGCGATTTTCACGTTTACGTGCCCAGACCCGAATGGCATCGCCGTCTTCGCAGAACGAGACGGCATTGCTGATCAGATTCACGAAAACCTGTGCCAAGCGTGCTTCCAACCCGTGCACGATGATCGGCTGTTCGGGCAGATCGGTGATAAAATCGATGCCACGTTTGCGCGCATCTTCGCCAAGATACTGACCCAGATTGCTGATCATCATCAGCAGATCAAACGGCTCTTCCTCTTCCTTGACCAATTCGCTGTCCAGACGGGACGCGTTCGAAATATCACTCACCAAACGATCCAACCGGCGAACATCGTGGTCGATGACATCCAGCAGTTTTTCGCGCTGGTCCTCACGCTTGATCAGGCGCAGCGTGCCTACCGCAGAACGGAGCGACGCAAGCGGGTTCTTGATCTCATGCGCGACATCGGCGGCAAACTGTTCGTTTCCGTCAATGCGGTTGTATAATGCGGAAACCATCCCGCGCAGCGCCCCCGACAAGCGCCCTATTTCATCAGGACGCGCCGTCAAATCAGGGATCCGAATGCGGCCCGGGTTCATCTTACGCGCATCTTTATCACGCCCAAGCTCTGCCGCGGCAGCAAGATCGGACAACGGATTTGCGATGGTCGAGGCCAGCACGAGGCTCAACCCGATCGAAACCAGCGTCGCAATCACGAACATCTGGAGCACCCTCTCCCGTTCGCCGCGAACCAGTTTGTCAATTTCACCCGCCGCCGAGGTGACGGCGACAACGCCGACTGGCAAGCCGTTCTGCACAATCGGCGTAGCAACGGAGAAAAGCGTGCCACCAGTGCCGACAAGATCGTTCCGCACCTTGGTCCCGCCTACCAATGCTCCCGAGACCAACGGCTGCAACTGTTCCGCCAACGGAGCAGGATCTGCCGTGGCGGCGCTTTCGAACGGTCGGGAGAGCAGCCCCCAAAGCCAGCTCAACCCATCGGAAATCAGCGCCGTGTCATCTTCGGCACCGACGTTATTTCGCGCGGCGGCACCCGCGTTCTGCGCAACAAGGCTTTCGGTAGAATCGAATACAAACACCTCGATCCCGCTGCGCAAATCAAGCCGGCCAAGGCTTGCATCCACATCCATCGCGTCGCTCAGGCTGTCAGGCGTACCCGCCGTTGCCAACTGCGCCTCAAAAACGTCAGCGATCAGTTCAGCTTCCGAAACCAGTGACGCACCACGCTGCACGGCCAGACTATCGCGAGAAGAGTTAAGATAAAGAATACCGGCGGCCAAAACATTCAACGCAATCAAGTTAAATGTGATGATCTTGCGCGTCAGCGGCGACGCACGCAGAGAGAATAGCCCCCGCCGCGCGCGTTTGCTGCGCAGTTCATCTGTCGCGGTTTTGTCCGGAGCGACCCAATCGTCGCCCAATACAACATCACCGTCCCGATAAGGTGTGGTCATGTCTCGCACAAAATTCCTTTCGACAATGGCCATGGCTCAGGTCACTCTTCGTTGTATCTGTAGCCGATGCCATAGAGTGTTTCGATCGCGGAAAACTCGTCATCCGCAGTCCGCATTTTTTTGCGCAACCGTTTGATATGACTATCGATTGTACGGTCGTCGACGTAAACTTGATCATCATATGCCACGTCCATCAACTGGTCACGCGACTTCACAAAGCCGGGGCGCTGTGCAAGCGCTTGTAGCAGCAGGAATTCTGTCACCGTCAGGGATACGTCCTTACCCTTCCAGCTGACTGCATGGCGCAACGGATCCATGCGCAAATCACCACGTTCGATCACTTTGGTTTCTTCAGTGTCGCCGACCTCGTTGGTTTCCACCGCATCCTGACGGCGCAACAGCGCACGGATACGTTCAACCAAAAGCCGCTGACTAAAGGGTTTTTTTACGTAGTCGTCAGCCCCCATCCGCAGGCCGAGCACCTCGTCAATCTCGTCATCTTTGGATGTCAGAAAGATCACGGGCATCGCGGTTTTCTGGCGAAGCCTTTGCAGCAAATCCATGCCATCCATGCGAGGCATCTTGATGTCCAACACCGCCATGTCGGGCAGCTTTTTGTTGAACGCATCCAACGCGGCTTGCCCGTCATTATATGTCTCGACTTCGAAACCTTCGGCTTCCAACGTCATTGAAACCGACGTCAGGATATTCCTGTCGTCATCCACCAATGCAATTTTAGACATTGCCTGTTCCTTTTATATGCTGCTCAACTGCCATAATATTTTTTCTTTCATTGATCATCAATTTACGCGGCCGAATCAATCGGAAACTGCGAATCGCTCCTCATCTTGGCCATAATCACGCCACAATTTGCCAATGAATGGCTAAATTGCCGCACATATGGGATGCAGACGCCACGTTATCCCATAGCACTTTACGTTCAATTAACGACAGTTTCCGCAAACAGTTACATGGTGGCGCTAACTGCGACTAACCTACCTGTTCATACTGTAAATCAACGTGCTAAGAGGCGGACACGACCCCTTGGGTCGAGCCATTTGTGCAAGAATTGGCACCTTTTCTCGGTGCAGCTACAGGAGACATCACATGACGTTAGGCCGCGTAAATCCGCAATTCCGCCTCGAAGACCAAGGCATAAGCGGGCTTGGTGATGTCTATTACAACATGATCGAACCCGCGCTGGTCGAAGCCGCGCTGAAACGGGAAGAAGGCACGTTGGGCAAGGGCGGCGCGTTTCTTGTGACGACGGGCAAATTCACCGGACGCTCCCCCAAGGATAAACATGTCGTAAAAACCGACAGCGTTGCGGATAAAATCTGGTGGGAAAACAACGCCGAGATGTCGCCTGAAGGTTTTGATGCGCTTCACAAGGACATGTTGGCGCATATGCAGGGGCGTGATTACTTCGTCCAGGATCTGGTCGGTGGTGCCGATCCGAAACACGCGATCAACGTGCGTATGGTGACCGAGCTGGCTTGGCACGGTCTGTTCATTCGCCACATGCTGCGCCGCCCCGAGCGCGACGCGCTGGACGATTTCATCGCGGACTTCACCGTGATCAACTGCCCGAGCTTTTCGGCTGATCCAACCAAACACGATTGCCGCTCGGAAACCGTCATTGCGATGAACTTCGACAAAAAGATGATCTTGATCGGCGGCACAGAATACGCAGGTGAGAACAAGAAATCTGTATTTACGCTGTTGAACTACCTGTTGCCGGAAAAAGGGATCATGCCGATGCACTGCTCGGCCAACCATGCTACCGGCAATCCCGTTGATACCGCTGTATTCTTCGGTCTGTCAGGCACAGGAAAGACCACGCTATCCGCCGATCCGGGCCGGACGTTGATTGGTGACGATGAACACGGCTGGTCGGATAACGGGACATTCAATTTCGAAGGTGGCTGCTACGCCAAGACGATCAACCTCAGCCGAGAGGCAGAGCCCGAGATTTACGCCACCACCGAAAAATTCGGCACCGTTATCGAGAACATGATCTTTGATGAAGACACCAAAGAGCTTGATTTCGACGATGACAGCCTCACCGCCAACATGCGTTGCGCTTACCCGCTTCACTACATTTCTAACGCCTCGGCAAAAGCGACGGGTGGGCACCCCAAGAATATCATCATGCTAACCTGTGATGCGTTCGGTGTTCTTCCCCCTATCGCGCGTTTGACCCCGGCGCAGGCCATGTACCACTTCCTGTCTGGCTTCACCTCCAAGGTTGCCGGCACCGAACGTGGCGTGACTGAACCCGAGCCTACATTCTCGACCTGCTTTGGTGCGCCCTTCATGCCGCGTCGCCCCGAGGTTTACGGGAACCTTCTCCGCGAGAAGATCGCGGCGCATGGCGCAACCTGCTGGTTGGTAAACACTGGCTGGACTGGAGGCGCTTATGGCACAGGCAGCCGCATGCCGATCAAAGCAACGCGCGCGCTGCTGACCGCAGCATTGGAAGGGGCGCTCGCGGGCGTAGAGTACCGCAAAGATCCAAACTTCGGCTTTGATGTTCCCGTGGCGGTTACGGGTGTTGCTGACATCCTGCTGGATCCACGCCGGACATGGGACAACCCTGAATCCTACGATCGTCAGGCTGACAAACTGGTCAAGATGTTTGCAGAAAACTTCGAACAATACCTCCCTTATATTGATGAAGACGTGAAAGCGGCCGCCATCGGCTAAAGCTTACCAGAGCCGCGCCAATGCGCGGCTCTTTTTCCATGCGCAGACTATGCTGCTTTCGAAGCTCGGTCCGAGAGCGGCATATCCAGAATAAAGCGCAAATCATCGCGCCCCATATAGGCCATGAACCCCTCGACCGGCGCATCCATTCCGTTGATGAACCACCGCAACGTGCCTGGCTCCGTATGCATATAGCCGTGCCGCGCTGGAAAGCCCTTATACACGACCGAGTTGGTCATAAACGCGATGACATGGTCAGGATTCCAATGCTGCATCGCCTGCCAGAATGCATAGCGCCCCAGCACAGAAGATAGACCTGCGTTTCTGAACTCTCGCGGCGTTGTGCCCACCCAGAACTCCCCATGATAGCACACGTCGCCAGCGATGCGCTGCGCACCCGGCCCCGCCCGATACCGTGATCGAAGAAAATCGATGTCAACGCCGGGCGGCGGAAACTCGACAAATGACCGACGAAGATATTCGGCTAGCTTGGCTCCTTTCAAATCCAGCATACGCATTGCCTGCGTATGCATAACATCGCCTTTGGCATTTCGGCCGACAATCCAAAAGGCATTGGTTTCGTTCAGGTCGTGCGTTTCAGGGTCAAACGGCAGCCCTAGCAAGTGATCCGGACGCGCGTCCTGCAATATCGTCTTATACTCAGCAAAATCATAACCGACCGTTAATGTGATCCCGGCCTCCTGCAAAAGTGCGGAACTGCTGGCGATAAACCGTTCGCCGTCTTGAAAACTCAACAACGTCATACTGAACTCTCCTTTGATGCAAGCTGATCAAAGGGTAGCTTATTTATCGGGAATTTTCTTCGATTTTTCGGTAACCGGCTAGAAGCCGACGATTGCATCCTCGGGCATGCCAACCATTACGTCTTGATCCAACCCTGAGATGGTGACGTGACGTGATCTATCTACCGCGGATATCAAAGCAAAGCTTCCGTCAGGGAAACGGCTCGCCATCAAAAGTCGTTTATAGGCCAATGGGATAAGCTCGCCGCCTGCCGTGTTCCTCGGCATTTGCGTCACAACCTCGTCAAGGCGGACCCCGCCATTCGCCTGAACCTCACGAAAGGGGAAATCCAGCATCGCCTCAAACTCGGGACCGCCCGGAAAATTGCCGAGAGGGCGGCCAATACTGCTGCGCGCGTTCTCCCAACCCCACCAACTTGTGTAGAATGATTCTTGTCCGACTTCGATACAGATCCAACCACTGGGTGAGTCGCGATACACTAGGACATAGGGGCGAATTTGTTGAAAATTCTCATGTTCCAACCGGCCCTCGCTCTGCACCCAGGCCAAGAATGCCTCCTTGATCATTTCAGATTCACCGTCCCAAATCTGGGTAAGTGGCCGTTGCTGCTGATAAAAATTCCATCCGTTGGGTGTTTCGTGGGACAGCCGTAAAAGCCCACCCGTGCTCCGCGTGTTGCCCTTGATCCAGACTTTGCCCCGCGCAAGAAACTCACGCGCTTCTGGCAAAGCCTCTTCACCACGCTGTGTTAATTTGTACCGGCGCTCATCAACCTCAAACATCGGAGCCCCCAAGAACTCCTCAATTTGGGCGATATGACGCCGGACCGTCTGCCGCGTACTTCCCAACAAGCGCACAGCTTGACTAAGGTTCAACGTATCCGCGAGGACGGTAAAAGATCTAACCATTTCATATAGTAACGGCGGAATTCGGTCCGCGTCAAAATCAACTGGCTTTGGGCTTTCGACAGTGTTCATTCGTCACCAATGGTAAATTAATCATACATTAAGGCATTATTCATAATACACCCTTGGCCACTTTGTAACCACAAATTGAATAAATCTATCCAATTGAACGGAAAGAGTGATTTGGGGATGACTAATTCAACAACAACCGGAGGTAATTAATATGTCGCATCCAGTGGACATCCACGTCGGCAAAAAACTTAAACAGATCCGTACGCTGCGTCGGCTTTCCCAAACTGATGTGGCCAAGCGGTTAAACCTGTCGTTCCAGCAAATCCAGAAATACGAAATCGGGTCAAACCGGGTCGCGGCAAGCCGCCTGTTTGAACTATCTCAGATTTTAGACGTAACGCCCGCGTATTTCTTTGAAGGTCTGCATGACAACACGAATGATGCGCCCAAAGCCGACCCGAGCATCGAGATTGTCAGCGCCTTGGCCGCAATAAACGATGACGCGCTCAAAACGCGTATTGTGACGTTTATCGAAGATGTGTCTGGGCTAACGGTCGCGCGTCAGAGCTAAGCCTTAACCAAACACGCCTCGGCGCACCAAGTTTGCGCCTGCAATCAATAGGATGACCAGCGTCGCTTTCTTAAAGGACGCTTGGTCAATCTTATCCATGACTTTGCTGCCAAGCCACATACCGGTGAGCGACGGCAAGATCATGACGACAGAAAAGGGCACGGTTTCGGCGCGCAGCACGCCAGATCCGAAGTGCGAAAACAACAATAGCACCGCGCCGAGTCCGTAGATGACACCCTGAACCCGCATTTGGTCGTGCTTGGGCGTGCCCAATGCCGTCAGGTAGGCGACGGTAGGCGGCCCCCAAACAGCCGATACGCCACCGACCGCCCCGGCGAAGGCACCTATAAACGCTTCTAGTTTTGTAGATCGGTGCGACAGGGTGAAGCTACGCCCCGTAACCTGCCACAGCGCGAACAATGTGATCGGAATACCGATCACCAGCAGCATCGTATCGGCGGCGAGAAAACGCACGGTCTGCGCTGACAAGCTAAGCGCTATGCCGCCCGCAATCAGGAAAACCTTAAACATTTTGATGGAGTCCCAAGCCGCAGCCACCCCCTGCCTTAGTGCCTGAAACATATTGGTAATTACAGTCGGGAAGATCAGCCCAGCAAGGGCAAGCTCAGGCGACAAGAACATCGTCAGCCCTGAGATTAGCACCAGCGGCATCGCGAACCCCACGACGCCCTTAATGAATCCCGCCACAAGGCCAATTCCAAAGGCGAGCGCCCATTCTGACGGCGTCAATAAACTGAAAAACATGTCCATACCGCACGTCATATCAAGATTGCGGCGGAGCGCACGCGAAATCCTCAGCGTAATTTTAAACCAAATTGACGCAGCAAAACGTATCTTTATTGTGCTGCACCTGCGAAAAGGTTATGCCGTGCTTAACCAAACAAGGGAGCTTACAGATGGCACATGATGGACAAGACGTGATTTCTGGCGCGAACATCGTGATCGATGACCTGCTCGCAACCACCAGATCAACGCTGGCCCCGGTAGACCGCCTTTTAGAAGCCGCTAAATCCGCGGTTCGTGCGACTGTTTCTCAAGACGGGAAAGTGTCGAATACACTGGTCGAAGAAAACCAAACCGCCGCGCATGGTCTTGCGTGGCTTGCAACCTACGCTCAATCGCTTCACCAGATGCAGTTATGGGCAGAGAAGCTCGACGCAGATGGCACGTTTTCAGAAACAGAACAGCTGATCCATCAAATCGCATTCGGCGAATATCTGTGCCAGATTTCCGGCGGCATTCAGATGAACCAAGGGGAAATTCTGCGCTTGCATGATCTTGGCGTCTCTACCGAAGATCAGAACGCGTTTTCCAATGCCGGCATCACGACACTGCAGCAACGAGGCAATTCACAGCCCGCACGCACGCGCCTTGTCGAACTCATGCAAGAGCAAAGCGCCAACATCACCGTCGGGCGGTCTGGCCTTGACGAAGAGCTGGAGATGATCCGCGAACAGTTCCGTCGTTACGCTGTTGAAAAAGTTGAACCATTTGCCCACGAATGGCACCTGAAGGACGAGCTGATCCCGATCGAAGTCATCAATGAATTGGCCGAAATGGGCGTTTTCGGCCTGACAATCCCCGAAGAATTCGGTGGCTTTGGGCTGTCCAAAGCCTCTATGTGCGTCGTCTCGGAAGAGCTCTCGCGCGGCTATATCGGCGTGGGCTCGCTCGGCACGCGGTCTGAAATCGCGGCCGAACTGATCATCGCAGGCGGGACGGACGCCCAAAAAGAAAAGTGGCTCCCGCGGATCGCCAGCGCCGAGACCTTGCCCACAGCCGTCTTCACGGAACCGAACACCGGCTCTGACCTTGGTTCTTTGCGCACGCGCGCGGTGAAAGATGGCGACGATTATAAGATAACTGGCAATAAAACCTGGATCACGCACGCGGCCCGGACCCATGTGATGACGCTGCTGGCGCGCACGGATCCGCAGACGTCGAACTACAAGGGCCTGTCGATGTTCTTGGCCGAGAAAACGCCGGGCGACGACGCGAACCCTTTTCCTTCCGAAGGCATGACCGGCGGCGAGATCGAAGTGCTCGGCTATCGCGGCATGAAGGAATACGAGCTCGGTTTCGACGGATTCCACGTCAAAGGTGAAAACCTGTTGGGCGGCGAAGAGGGCAAAGGTTTCAAACAGTTGATGGAAACCTTTGAAAGCGCGCGCATCCAGACAGCCGCGCGTGCCATCGGGGTCGCGCAATCCGCGCTCGACATTTCGATGCAATACGCGATTGATCGCAAGCAGTTCGGCAAGTCTCTCATCAACTTCCCTCGCGTGTCGTCCAAACTGGCGATGATGGCGGTCGAAATCATGATCGCCCGCCAGCTCACCTATTTCTCGGCGTTTGAAAAAGACGAAGGCCGGCGCTGTGATGTCGAAGCGGGCATGGCCAAACTGCTCGGCGCACGGGTCGCTTGGGCCGCAGCTGACAATGGCTTGCAGATCCATGGCGGCAACGGTTTTGCACTCGAATACAAAATCAGCCGTGTCCTATGTGACGCACGTATCCTCAACATTTTCGAAGGCGCGGCAGAGATTCAGGCGCAGGTCATCTCGCGCCGTTTGCTCGGATGAAGTTCGGGCAGCCTGACGCGTGAAATCGTCGGGCTGCCTATCCGGACCCCATGATCAAGCTGACCTCCCTCTTTCTGGCCATAGCCCTGACAACCCAGTGCAGTCAGGACGAAACTCTGCGGGCGTATGGGGCCGCCGATCGCCTATGGCGCTTGCAAGAGCTAAACGGGGTCACGTTCTCAGCAAACACACAGCTGTCCTTTCCAGAAAAAGAACAGGTTACCGTTCAAGGCCCCTGCAATCGGATGTCCGGCACGAACAAGCTGCCCTACCCCTGGTTTTCTTTCACGCTCATATCCTCCACCAAAATGGCATGTCCTGATGTCGGCCAAGAAAACATCTTTATCGACGCGCTCAACAACGCCACCCTCGTCGAAATTCTGAATGACGTCATGATTCTGTCTAACACCGAGGATCTTAATATGGTGTTTCGCGCCGTCGACTAAATGCCTCGACGTAGCGCGCGCGCGCCTCGGGTAGGGGCTTGCCCCCTAGATCGCGCGCCAGATGCCGCTCTAGGAAATATCCCGTGGTTTTGAACGCCAGCGCAATATCCGCATCGCTCGCATCCCCTTCCCCACGTAAAACGGGCGACAATGGCAGCATTTTATCAACCCACTCCCCCGCCCCTTCTCGGGTCACAGCACGCCCCGTTTTCGGGGATACAAAGACCAGCCCGCTGGTCCGTCCGGTCACCGCACAGGCGCTCAGATCAAGCCCATAGCCAAGCTCATCCAACAGGCTGACTTCCCATTGAAGATAGGCCAATGGCCACAGATCCCCCTGCCCCAATAGATCCAGAAGCGCTTCAGTTCGACGATATAATGGCGGATGCGCTTCGCGTTCGGGCAATGCAAAGGCAAGTAGCCCCGTCACCGCGTTCAACCCCGCAAGGCTAAGCCGATCATGCATAGCCAATGCGGCACGGCTGCGCACGGGCTCTACAGTAAACGCGCCGATATGATCCTCAAGCCGCGCGCGCCATGCGATGTCTAGCTGCGCACCCGGTTGGAGAATTGGGGCGATCTTGCGGCTGGTACCGCCGCGCACGATCCCGGCGTGACGGCCGCGCTCGGGGGTGAACACCTCGATGATGGCCGATGTCTCACCATGGCGGCGCGCGCTTAGCAAAATGCCTTGATCGCGCCATTCCATCAGCTCAGCCCGTCCTCATGCAGCAGATGCCGACCCTGCCTGTCTTCCACCTCGATCACCCAGAGGTCTGGATCAAAACTGCGCTGTCGGCTGATCGACGCATCAACCTCCTGCTCCTGTCCACTTGTCATTTCGACCCAGGTCCGCTCACCACTGATCAAATCGAAACTTTTCTGAAAAAGCTGTGCATTTCCATCGAGCGTTGCAAGCTTCACCAGAACAGCGCCGCCGGTGTCATCCCCATGCGCGACCACGAACGCGGGAATGTCATAGACCCGCAGCCGCGCCAGATAGGCATCGACCCAGAACCGCGCGGTCAACCGGGCCATGACAGCCCCGTCGTTCCAAATGGTGTAAAATCCTCCCCGAAGGGTCGGGCCGCACCAGATCTAGACATTGCCGTCTTTGAACTCCAGCCCCATCTCGGAGTAGCGCTCCGCCTCGTCCAGCCAGTTCGGGCGCACTTTGACCTGCAAAAACAGGTGCACTTTCCGCCCGAGAAATTCTTCAAGCTCCTCGCGAGAGGCTTTGCTGACCGCCTTGATCGTCTCGCCCTTGCTGCCAAGCACGATCCCCTTGTGACCGTCGCGCACCACATAGATCAACTGATCCACCCGCGCAGACCCGTCTTTACGCTCTTCCCAGTTCTCCGTCTCGACCGTTAGCTGATAGGGCAGCTCCTGATGCAGACGCAGGGTCAGCTTCTCGCGGGTCATTTCGGCGGCGATCATGCGCATGGGCAGATCGGCGATCTGGTCTTCGGGATACAGCCACGGCCCTTCGGGCAATTCGCCCGCCAGCCAGTGGCGCAACGTATCCACACCATGCCCTCGCTCGGCCGAAATCATGAATGTTTCGGCAAAATCATAGCGGTCGTTCATCTCTTTGCTCAGCCCCAACAGGACCGGAGCTTCGACACGGTCGATCTTGTTGATTGCAAGCGCGACCTTGCGCCCCTGACCGATGTCAGCGAGGCCTTCCAGGATACGTTCGACCCCTTCGGTGATCCCGCGGTTGGCCTCGATCAGCAGAATGACAACATCGGCATCCGCAGCGCCCCCCCAAGCCGCGGCCACCATGGCGCGGTCCAGACGACGACGGGGCTGGAACAGACCGGGGGTGTCCACGAACACAAGCTGGCTTTCCCCTTCCATCGCGACGCCACGAATACGGGCGCGCGTGGTCTGCACCTTATGGGTCACGATCGACACTTTCGCGCCGACCATGCGGTTCAGCAACGTCGATTTGCCCGCGTTGGGCTCGCCGATCAGGGCGATAAATCCGGCGCGCGTGGTCATGAGGGTCTCTCCAATTGGGCCAAGAGCGTCTTGGCAGCGGCCTGTTCGGCCTGACGTTTCGATGGGGCTGACGCGACGGCGCTGGCCCCGTTTTCTATCCGGGCGGTGATGGTAAACACCGGGGCGTGGTCTGGCCCCTGCCGGTCGGTCTGAACATAGGCGGGGGGCCGCAAGCCGCGCGCTTGCGCCCATTCTTGCAGCGCGGTCTTGGCGTCGCGGGCGTCTTGCTTGACCTGCATCACACGGTCACCCCACAATCGCAGGATCAACGCTTTGGCCTCGTCAAACCCGCCATCCAGATAGACAGCCGCGATGATAGCCTCGATCGCGTCCCCCAACAACGCCTGCTTGCGGCGGCCGCCAGACAACATCTCTGACCGGCCAAGCTTCAGCACCGCGCCCATGTCGATCTCGCGCGCGACCTCCGCACAGGCTTCCTTGCGCACCAATGCGTTGAACCGCGGGGCCAGCTGCCCTTCGGTTGCGGCCGGATCAAGTTTCAGCAGCGCTTCGGCCATCACCAGCCCCAGAACGCGATCCCCCAGAAACTCGAGCCGCTGGTTGTCGTCACGATTGGCCGACGACATAGAGGCATGGGTCACCGCGCGGTTCAACAGCTCCGGCTTGGCAAAGTGGTACCCGATGCGGCCTTCAAAGGCCCGGAGATCAGCATTTAACTTCACTTGATCGCCTTAAAGAAACGATCGCTGCGCCATGTCCAGAAGAACAACATCGACCGACCGGCCGAGCTGAACATGATCCGGTCAGCGCGACCGATCAGGTTTTCATACGGCACGAAACCGACGCCACCGGCCTGCTGTGCCAGACGGCTATCGGCAGAGTTGTCGCGGTTGTCGCCCATGAAAAAATAATGTCCTTCTGGCACCGTGTAGACACCGGTATTGTCCGACGCCTGATTGCCAATGTTCAGGATCGCATGTTCGACCCCGTTAGGGAGCACTTCGATCTGACGGGATTTTTCACATACACCACCGGCGCCGACGGCACCGTTCTCGCAACGCGGACGCATGCCCTGCGGGCCTTGACGGTCCATCACCTCTTCGAAGACACCATCGTCACGCAGTTCAACCGCCGTGCCATTGATGCTGACCACACCGTCGGTGATCTGAACCTTGTCCCCCGGCAAGCCGATCAGACGCTTGATGTAATCGCGACCAGACACGGGATGACGGAAAACCACCACATCGCCGCGCTCGGGCTCTGACCCGAACAAACGCGTGTTGTCGCCGTCAAACACACCGCAGACGTCTTTCGCGTCAACCTCAATGCCGAACCGCGGCATCATCACGCTGGGACAGGACGCGTAGGAATAGCCATAGGCCATTTTGTTCACGAACAGGAAATCCCCGATCAACAACGTCTCTTTCATCGACCCCGAAGGGATCCAGAAAGGCTGGAAAAACAGGGTCCGAAAGACCCCTGCGATCAACAGCGCATAGACGATTGTTTTGATGGTTTCGACAAAGGCGTTGCCGGTTTTCTCTTTGGCGGCCATTTTGGCGCTCCTGTTCATGCGTTCGAGCGTTACATGCGGGTGCCATTGACGCAAGTCAAGCAACCCTGCCCCCGATCCATCGACCGAATGGGCTATGATCTGCCGTTAGGTCTGAATACCTGCCTTGGGGCGGGCTTCGATGACGACAAAGGCCTGCGCCCAGGGATGGTCATCTGTCAGCGTGACGTGAATGATCGCCTCGTGGCCGTCGGGTGTCATCTTGGCCAAACGCTCCGCCGCCCAGCCGGTGACCTCCATCACGGGCTGGCCGGTGCGCAGGTTGCTCACCGCCATATCGCGCCAAGCAATCCCCATGCGCAGACCGGTGCCAAGCGCCTTTGAACATGCCTCTTTCGCGGCCCAGCGTTTGGCGTAGGTGCCCGCGACATCACGGCGACGTTCGGCCTTTAGCTGTTCGACCTCGGTGAACACGCGATTGCGGAAACGGTCGCCAAAGCGGTCCAGCGTGCCTTGAATCCGTTCGATATTCGCGAGGTCGGTGCCGATGCCCAAAATCATGCCGCGCCCTCAGCCCTTGCGGGCGTCATCCATCAGGCGGCGCATCTCGGCGATGGCGGGGCCGAGGCCTAGAAAGATCGCTTCGCCAATCAGAAAATGCCCGATGTTCAGCTCTTGCACCTCGGGGAAAGCTGCGACGGGGCTGACGGTATCATAGGTCAAGCCGTGGCCCGCGTGCACCTCAAGCCCCAGACTATGGGCGAATTTTGACATCTCTTCGAGCTTTTGCAGCTCCTTTTGTGCTTCTTCCCAATGCCCTTCGGCATAGGCGTCGCAATAGGCACCGGTGTGCAGTTCGATCACCTCTGCCCCGATGCGGTTCGCCGCCTCGATCTGGCGCTGATCAGCGGCGATAAAGATGCTGACGCGGCTGCCCGCCTCGCGCAGAGGAGCAATGAAATGCGCCAGCCGGTTTTCCTCGCGTGCGACTTCAAGCCCGCCTTCGGTTGTCCGCTCTTCGCGCTTTTCCGGCACGATGCAGACGGCATGGGGTTTGTGGCGTAGGGCGATGGCCTGCATCTCTTCCGTGGCGGCCATCTCGAAGTTGAGCGGCACGTTCAACACCTCTTGCAGCCCTTCGATATCCGCATCGGTGATGTGGCGTCGATCCTCGCGCAGGTGCGCGGTGATGCCATCAGCGCCTGCCTCTTGCGCGGCGCGGGCTGCGCGCAGCGGGTCCGGATAGGCACCGCCGCGCGCGTTCCGCACAGTCGCCACGTGGTCAATATTTACGCCCAGCCGAAGCTTACCTTGTGCCGCCATGGTCTTTCCCCTCCAGAGCCGCCTGCTCTGCCTTGCGTTTCGCCTCTGCCTTGGCCGAGGCTTTCTTTTTCAACAAATCGAACTTGGCCTTGATCGCGCCCTTGCGCCGCTTTTGATAGGCCCGCAGCAAGGGCACGGCCAGATAATAGGCGATCGTGGCGCAGATCATGCCGGGCACGATGCCCCCGATCAGATACGGATAGAACACCTGATGCCAGAAGACCTCAAGCCCCGACCAATCCATGTCACGGCTGGTAAAGATCGCCACAAAGTTGGCCAACAAGTCGTGACCGGCGTCAAAGAATTTGCCCCCGAAGGACCGATGCTCCCCCGTCCGCATGTGGGAACCGAGAATCCAGTGCCCCATGGACAGCGATGACAACCCGATCGGGACATAGGTCAGCGGGTTGCCAAAAAACGTCCCCATCAATGCGGCCAGCAGATTGCCCCGCATGACACGCGATACCAGCGCCGCCACGATAAAATGCATGCCGTAGAAGGGCGTAAACGTGGTAAAAACACCGGCCCAGATGCCACGCGCAATGCGTTCGGGCGTATCGGGCAAGCGGCGCATCCGGTGTTTGACATAGTGAAACGCCCGCGTCCAACCACCCCGAGGCCACATGAATTCAGCCATCGCGCGCACTGTCGGCTTTGGATCGCGGCGTTTGAAAATCAACAGTTCGTCCTTGGGTCAGTGCAGTCCGGGCGGATCATGCGTCTTTGGTACCTGCCTTGAACAAGTCGGGGTTCCGGTATCGGCTGATCTCGGCGACCTCGCTCTCGGCCTCCAACATCGGGATCAAAGAATGCAGATGCGCAATGTCTCGCAGTTCTACGTAGATCAACAACCGGTAAAAGTCAGGCTTGCGGTCCAAAAATTCCAGATCGGCGATATTGGCAGAGGATTGGCCGATGAGCGTACAAATCCGCCCCAGCACGCCCGCCCCATTGCCGATGGTCAGATCCAGTGTCGCCCCATAGATCGCGGGATGTGGCCCGTCGTGCCAACGCAGGTCCAGCCAGCGTTCGGGCTGGTCCTCGTAATGCGACAGACGCTCGCAATCGATGGTGTGGATTTTGACGCCCTGCCCGCGGAAGGTGATGCCGACAATGCGTTCCCCCGGCAGCGCCTGACAACAAGGCGACCGGTCAAAGGATTGCCCCGCTTCCAGCCCCACCACCGCGCGCTTGCGGTCGACATGTTCCCCGGGTTTGGGGCGCAGGTTGGGATAGACGGCCTGCACCACCTCTTGGCCCGTCAGTTCGGCAGAGCCAAGCTGCGCCAAAAGCTCCTCCGCGCTGGAGAGGCGCAGGTTGCGCGCCGCGGTGCGCAGCACTTTCTCCGTCGCCGATTTATTCATCTGCTCGAAGGCAGAGCGGGCAAGTTCGCGCCCAAGGCTGACAAAGCGCGCGCGATCCAGTTCACGCAGCGACCGACGGATCGCCGTCTTGGCCTTGCCCGTCGTTGCGATATCCAGCCATGTCGCCTGCGGTGTCTGACCTTGTGCGGTGATAATTTCGATCGACTGGCCGTTTTTCACCCGCGTCCACAAAGGCACGCGCATCCCGTCGATCTTGGCGCCCACGCAGGCAGACCCGATTCGCGTGTGGATCGCATAGGCGAAATCAATCGGCGTCGCCCCACGCGGCAGCTTGACCACCTCGCCCTTGGGGGTAAAGCAGAACACCTGATCGGCGTACATCTCAAGCTTGACCGCCTCGAGGAAATCTTCGTGATCCTCCTCTGAATCGAGCTGCTCTGTCAGTTGCGCGACCCATTTGACCGGATCAACAGCAAAGGGGTTCCGCGACCGTACGCCGTCACGATAGGACCAATGCGCCGCCACACCGGATTCAGCGACATCATGCATCTGCCGCGTTCTGATCTGCACCTCGACCCGTTTGCCGTCACGGCCAGAGACGGTGGTATGGATAGACCGGTAACCGTTCGTCTTGGGCTGGCTGATATAATCCTTGAACCGGCCCGGCACGGCCCGCCAGCGCCGATGGATAGTGCCAAGCGCGCGATAACATTCATCCTCCGAGGTGGTGATAACGCGGAAACCGTAAATATCCGATAAACGGGAAAAGGATTGCTGCTTTTCCTGCATCTTGCGCCAGATCGAATACGGTTTTTTCGCCCGCCCAAAGACTTCGGCCTCGATCCCGGCTTTCTCAAGCTCGTGCCGCATGTCACCGGTGATTCGCTGGATGACATCGCCCGTTTCGCGCTGAAGGGTGATAAAGCGCCGGATGATCGACTGTCGCCCTTCGGGGTTGAGCACGCGAAAGGCCAGATCCTCAAGCTCTTCGCGCATCCATTGCATGCCCATACGCCCCGCAAGAGGCGCATAGATATCCATCGTTTCACGAGCTTTCTGGATTTGCTTGTCAGGGCGCATCGACTTGATCGTGCGCATATTATGCAGCCGATCCGCCAACTTAACCAAAATGACCCGCAGATCTTTTGACATTGCCATGAACAGCTTGCGAAAGTTCTCGGCCTGTTTTGTCTCGTTGGAATTCAGTTGCAGGTTGGTCAGCTTGGTCACGCCATCGACCAGTTCAGCGACATCATGTCCGAATTTCTCATCGACGCTGCTATAGGACGCTTTCGTGTCCTCGATCGTGTCGTGCAGCAATGCGGTGATGATGGTCGCGTCATCCAGCTGCTGTTCGGTCAAAATGGCCGCGACAGAGACCGGATGCGTGAAATAGGGCTCTCCGGAATGGCGGAACTGGCCCTCGTGCATCTGCTGGCCATATTCATAGGCCAGCCTGATCTGATTTTCGTTCGTCTTAGGGTTATAGGCGCGCACAAGCGCGATAAGGTCGTCAGCCGTAATGTCGGCGGTATTCATACCTGTCCTGCCTATAAGCCCCGAAGGGCGCGGGCCTTAGCCCTGCCCTTGTGCCGCCATCAACTGCCGCAGCAGCATTTCTTCGGACATGCTGTCCTCTTCGGGCTTATCTTGCTCAGCCCCCATAAGAAGCGCCATTGCGTCCTCTTCGGGTTCATCAACCTCGATCTGGTTCTGGTTGCTTTCGATCAGACGCTCGCGCAGTTCGTCGGCCGATTGGGTTTCATCCGCAATCTCGCGCAGGGACACGACAGGGTTTTTGTCGTTATCGCGATCAACAGTAACCGTAGAACCTGCCGCAATTTCACGCGCACGATGCGCGGCAAGCATGACAAGCTCGAACCGGTTTGGCACTTTATCTACACAATCTTCGACAGTGACGCGGGCCATGGGGATGCTCCAATCATGAATGCTGCAAGAAGCCGACTATTTAGAAGCCATCGGCGGAATTTACAAGGGCCTATTCCAGCGGCCATACCCCCTTTTTATCTGCCTCTGGCAGGTCATTCAACATCTCGCGAACGGTTTTGCCGATCAGGGGGTGACGCCAGTCCGGCGCGATGTCCGCCAGCGGCACCAAAACAAAGGCACGATCCTGAAGCCGCGGGTGCGGCAGGATCAGCTGGTCAGGCGCATTGACCATCTGCTGTTCAAGCGGAATCTCACGCCAATCGGTCTGGGTCTGTACATCCGGCAACACCACTTCCCCCATCGCGATGAGATCCAGATCGACCGTCCGAGGGGCCCAACGGCTTTGCCGCTCGCGCCCAAGCTCTGCTTCGACGGCATGAAGAATAGCTAAAACTTGATCCGGCTCACCCTCCACCCTTATACTAGCAGTTGTATTTACGAAATTCGGACCTGACCCCGTGGGAAACGCATAGGTTGAGTAAAACGGGCTAAGAGCGACAACCCGCACGCCCATACCAACCATAATATCAAGGGCCCGATGCAGAGTTTCCGCCGGCCCTCCCGCAACTGATGATTGATTGCTCCCGAGGGCGATCAGCGCGCACTTGCCGATTTCACCCCCCTTGGGGTCAGGGATGGCCAATGTCTTCACTTGCTGCCTCTCGAAAAAACCTTAGTTAGTATTGTATTCATAGTCGGAAACTAAATTTGAAACATTTCGTTTTATAGCGGCTCTACACGACGCAAATTTCCGAACGACGTGTATTAGGAAGGCACTTCATGTTCTACAAGGACGAACGGCTCGCTTTATTCATCGACGGCTCCAACCTTTACGCAGCGGCCAAGAACCTGGGTTTTGACATTGATTACAAGCTACTGCGGCAGGAGTTCATGCGCCGCGGCAAACTGCTGCGTGCCTTTTACTACACCGCTTTGCTGGAAAATGACGAATACTCCCCCATACGCCCGCTGGTCGACTGGCTGAACTATAACGGGTTCTCCATGGTGACCAAACCAGCCAAGGAATACACCGACAGCATGGGCCGCCGGAAGGTCAAGGGAAACATGGATATCGAGCTCGCGGTCGACGCGATGGAGCTTGCGCCGCATCTTGACCACATCGTGATCTTCTCTGGTGACGGCGATTTCCGCCCGTTGGTCGAAAGCCTTCAACGCCAGGGCGTGCGCGTCTCTGTTGTCAGCACGATCCGCAGCCAACCGCCCATGATCTCGGACGAGCTGCGCCGCCAAGTGGACAACTTTATCGAACTCGAAGACCTGCGCGACGTTATTGGCCGGCCGCCACGTGAAACATCTGACGAATAACCCGCGACGGCGCGCCTAAATCTCCGCATCCCTCATGCCCCCGCAATAAATGCGCGCGCATTTGAAGCATCAGACTGTGCCGCCGCTGGTCTGGACGATGCGCCGCGCAACCCTTACCTATGGCCCATGCCCAAGGAGAGTGTGATGACCAAACCGCCTTTGACCCTGTATCTTGCCGCGCCACGCGGTTTCTGTGCGGGCGTCGACCGCGCGATCAAGATCGTCGAAATGGCCATCGAGAAATGGGGCGCGCCGGTCTATGTGCGCCACGAGATCGTGCACAATAAATTCGTCGTCGACGGGCTGCGCGAACGGGGTGCGATCTTTGTCGAGGAACTGTCGGAATGCCCCGATGACCGGCCCGTGATCTTCTCGGCGCACGGCGTACCGAAAGCCGTTCCCGCCAAGGCCGAGGCACGCAATATGGTCTATGTCGACGCGACCTGCCCGCTTGTCTCGAAGGTGCATATCGAGGCGCAACGCCACGCCGACGCGGGGCTGCAGATGATCATGATCGGCCACGCGGGCCATCCCGAAACCATTGGCACCATGGGGCAGCTCCCCCCGGGCGAGGTTCTGCTGGTTGAAACGCCTGCCGATGTCGAAACCGTCGAGGTGCGCGACCCGAGCAAGCTGGCCTATGTCACCCAGACAACGCTAAGCGTTGATGACACAGCCGAGATTGTCGCCGCCCTGAACAAACGTTTCCCGCAGATCATCGGGCCGCACAAAGAAGACATCTGCTACGCCACGACCAACCGTCAAGAAGCGGTCAAGGCGATGGCACCGAAGTGTGATGCGATGCTTGTTGTAGGCGCGCCAAACTCATCGAACTCCCGCCGTCTGGTCGAGGTCGGATCGCGTGCGGGCTGCGATTACGCCCAACTGGTGCAGCGCGCGACGGACATCGACTGGCGCAGCCTCGAGGGGATCAAAAGCATCGGGATCACCGCCGGAGCCTCGGCCCCCGAACAGCTTATCAACGAGGTCATTGACGCGTTCAAAGACCGCTACGATGTGACCACCGAAATGGTCGAAACCGCGGTAGAGAATGTGGAATTCAAAGTCCCCCGTGTGCTGCGGGTACCCGCATGACCGGCATCCCCCGCGCGCCGCTTTGGCTTGGGCTTGCCGGGCTTACTCCCTTTGTCTGGGGGGCCTTGACCGGGCTGGTTGATCCCTTGGCGAACTGGGGCGCGGCGACGTTCGGCGGCCGTTTTGTCGGGCCATATATCCAACTGTTCTACGGCACTGTTATTCTTTCCTTCATGTCCGGCGTGCTATGGGGATTCGCAACCAAGACCAGCGGGGCGAAGGCGACGGCTGGCTATATCCTCGCCGTGATCCCGGCGCTTTGGGCGTTCTTCATGACCAGCGGCGGCCCCGTGGGTGCGGGGCTGAACCTGATGTTCGGTTTTGCGGGTCTACTCGTCCTTGATGCCGCCTTCTGGCACTGGCGTCTTGCGCCGCGCTGGTGGCTAAAGCTGCGCACGCTTCTGACCGCCGTCGTGCTGGCGTGTCTGGCTCTGGGCGTCTTTCTGTAGCATCGAAACTTGCGGGCGGGGCTTAGATTAGGCTGGACGCCCCCACGCCAGACTGGATAAGGCAGCCCCATGACCAAGCTGATTGCATATACTGATGGTGCCTGTTCCGGCAATCCCGGCCCCGGTGGCTGGGGTGCCCTGATGCGGGCGATGGATGGCGACAAGATCGTTAAGGAACGCGAGTTGAAAGGCGGCGAACCCGCCACCACCAACAACCGGATGGAGCTGATGGCCGCCATCAGCGCGCTCGAAGCGCTAGCCCGCCCGACCGAGATCACGATCGTCACCGACAGCAACTATGTCAAAAATGGCATCACCGGCTGGATCTACGGCTGGAAGAAAAACGGCTGGAAGAATGCCGCTAAAAAGCCCGTCAAAAACGCGGAGCTTTGGCAGCGGCTGGATGCGGCAAATGCGCGGCATCAGGTCACCTGGGAATGGGTCAAAGGCCACGCGGGCCATCCCGAGAACGAGCGCGCGGATGAACTGGCGCGGGCGGGCATGGCCCCGTTCAAAACCAAATGAGCCTGATCACCCTGCTGGAATATGCCTCCGTTCTGGTCTTTGCGATTACGGGGGCGCTGGTCGCCAGCCGCGCCCAACTTGACCTTGTAGGCTTCGCCTTTATCGCCTGTCTCACGGCCTTGGGCGGCGGCACACTGCGCGACCTGTTGCTGGATCGAAACCCGATTTTCTGGATTGCGAACCCCACCCATCTCGCCGTGGGCGTCACTGCCGCAATGGTGGTTTTCTTTACCGCGCATCTCCTCGAAAGCCGCTATCGCGCGCTGCTATGGCTCGATTCCGTGGCGCTCGCCGTGGCGGTTGCTGCGGGTACGGGTGTGGCGATCTCGCTTGATCAATCCGCTGTGGTCGTGGTGCTGATGGGGATGATCACCGGCTGCATGGGCGGCTTGATGCGCGATGTTGTCGTGGGGGAAGTGCCGCTTGTTCTGCAACAGGGTGAACTTTATGTGACCGCCGCTTTCGCCGGTGCTGCAACCGCTGTCATCATCCGTAGCATTCTGGGCGATGATGCGCTGGCGCTGTTTGCCGGTGCCTGTATGACGTGGATTTTGCGTGCCGGATCGCTGTATTTCGGGTGGCACCTGCCCGTGTACAAAAGCCGCCCGCCGCGGGTGTAACGTTACTTTCTACGCCAGTGAAACGGCACGATGATCAGCGCCCCGATAGAGGACGCGATGGCGTTCATGCCGGCCGAATTAAACCCGAAGCCGAACATCAACCGCACAAAATAAAACAGAAAAGCGCCGCCCACGCAGATGATGATCGAGGCAAGATAGCCGTTGCGGGTAAAGCCTGACTTTTCGGCGAAAAAGCCGACAAGCCCCGCGATCACAACCGTGCCAATAAGCGTCGGAAGCATGATTTACCCTTTGCTTAGAACTGTGCCCGCAGCGATCTGCGCACCACGCTGGAATGTCTGCGCATCTTGCGCCGCTTTCCCCGCACGTTGCAAGCGGATCAGCTGAACCGCACCCTTCCCGCAACCGACGCGCAGAGTGTCATCCAGAACCTCGCCCGCTGCACCCTCGCCCTCGGCAAGCTTCGATGCCAGCACCTTCACCCGCGTGCCGTCCAGATCGAACCATGCACCAGGAAACGGCGACAGCCCCCTGATTTGCCGGTCCACCTCTGTTGCGGGGCGCGACCAATCGATGCGCGCCTCGGCCTTGTCAATTTTACTGGCATAGGTCACGCCCTCTTCGGGCTGCGGTTCCGGTTGCAAGTCAGGCAGTTGCCGAAGTGCTTCCACGATCAAGTCGGCGCCCATGGCGCTTAGTCGGTCATGCAGTTCGATCGTCGTCTCGGTGGTGCGGATCGGCGTCGCGGCGCGCAACAGTACGGGCCCCGTGTCCAGCCCCGCCTCCATCTGCATGATACACACGCCCGTTTCAACGTCGCCCGCCATGATCGCCCGATGGATCGGCGCGGCACCCCGCCATCGGGGCAACAAACTCGCGTGGATATTCAGACACCCGGATTTCGGCGCATCCAGTACGGCTTGGGGCAAAATCAGACCATAGGCCACTACAACAGCCACATCCGCGCCGAGCGCTGCAAACTCCGCCTGCGCTTCGGCGGTTTTCAACGAAACGGGGTGACGTACCAGCAACCCCAAAGCCTCTGCCCGTTGCTGAACCGGGCTGGGGCGGTCCTTTTTGCCTCGCCCTGCAGGGCGCGGCGGCTGGCAATAGACGGCGGCGATTTCGTGGCCGGCCAAGACCAACGCATCCAACACTGGCACTGAAAAATCAGGTGTTCCCATAAAGATAACACGCATCGAACACTTCCCTTCAAACCGTAGAGGCAGTCAGCCCTTGTACTTGCGCGCCTTGCGCAGCAGCATATCACGACGCGTTTTACTCAGATTGTCGACAAACATTTTTCCGGCAAGATGGTCGATCTGATGCTGCACGCTGGTCGCCTCCAACCCGACGAAATCGCGCGTCACTGTCGCGCCCTGCTCGTCAAGATACTGCACTTTCACACCACGTGGACGCCGGATCTTGGCCGATATTCCGGGCAAATTCGGGCTCGCCTCTTCGTATTCATTCATGATCGCCGACGCGTCGATGACGACAGGATTTGCCAATCGAATCCGCTTGTCCCGCGCTTGCGAGGCATCGACAACGGCGACCTGCAGCGACACCCCGATCTGCGGTGCGGCCAGCCCGACCCCCGGCATCGCGTCCATCGTGTCGATCATGTCGTCCCAGAGCGCACGAATTTCATCATTGATTTCTGCCACTTGGGCGGCGGGTGTCCGCAAACAAGCGTGCGGCCACGGAAGAATGCGACGAACGGTCATTGGCTTTGCTCCTGCGCGACACGGTCATAAATGACGATGCCATCAAGGTGGTCATATTCATGCTGCACGATCACGGCCTCTGCGCCGGTAAACTTTCGTTCGTGGGTGCCATCAGCATCCGTCCACCGCAACGTAACCTCTGTTGGGCGGGCAATATCCATCGGCACGCCGGGGATCGACAAACATCCCTCTTCGCCAATCGCGCGGGTGTCAGACAGGCTGACGATCTGCGGATTGATACAGGCGACAGGCGTCGGGGTGCCTTCCTTCCAGCCCGCATCGAAAACGAAAATACGCTCGGTCCGGCCAACTTGCGGGGCCGCCAACCCGCGACCGGGCGCGGCATACATCGTGTCGAACATATCAGCGATCAGCTGGTCGATCTCGGGCGTGCGCGTGGCGACGGGCGCGCACACAGCTGTCAGCCGCGCGTCAGGCCAGGTCACGATGTCCAACACGCTCATCCGCGCGCCAGCTCGCGTTTCAGCTTGGTCATTTTGCGCGTGATCATCTGCCGTTTCATCGGTTTGAGATAATCGATAAAAAGCTTGCCATCCAGATGGTCGATCTCGTGCTGCACGCAGGTCGCCCATAGTTTTGTAAAGGTCTCGGTCTGCTCGTTCCCGTCGATATCGATCCAGCGCACGTCCACATCTGCGGGGCGCGTCACATCGGCAAACTGCTCGGGGATCGACAAACACCCTTCTTCATAGGTGTTCAGCGCGTCCGAGGCGGCGATGATTTCGGGGTTGAACATCACCAGCGGTCGCGGCGTCTCCCCCTCTTCCTTTACGCAATCCATGACGATCAAGCGGTTCATCACCCCGATCTGGGGGGCCGCAAGACCGATCCCCGGTGCGTCATACATCGTGGCGAGCATATCATCAGCCAAGCTGCGCAACTCGTCCGTCATATCGGTCACGGGGGCGCATGGCTTTTTCAGCCGCGGGTCAGGGTGTAGTAAAATATTGCGTATCATTTGGTTGATTTAGGCCAACACCTGCGCCGCTGCAACCTCGGGGCTTGCGGTCTGGTCGATTAGGTTTAGCGTGTCGGCCAAATCTGACAGGAGAACCCCATGAGCTTTGACGAAATCATCGACCGGCGTGGCACCCATTGCGCGAAATGGGACAAGATGGAGCCGATCTACGGTGTCCCCGCGGATACCGGCATTGCCATGTGGGTTGCGGATATGGATTTCCGCCCGCCTCAAGTGGTTCAAACCGCGCTGCAAGATATGTTGGACCATGGCGTCTATGGCTACTTCGGCGATGACAGCAAATATCTGGGTGCCATCCAATGGTGGATGGAGCATCGACACGGCTGGAAAGTCGCACCCGAGTGGATTTTCACCACGCACGGCCTGGTTAACGGAACCGCGATGTGTGTCGACGCCTTCACCAAGGCCGGGGACGGAGTTGTCCTGTTCACACCGGTTTACCACGCCTTTGCGCGTGTGATCTCCGCCGCAGGGCGGCAGGTGGTCGAATGCGAAATGGCGATAGAAGGCGGCCAGTATACGCTCGATTTCGATGCCTATGATGCGCAAATGACTGGCAACGAGACGATGCTGGTGTTCTGTTCCCCCCATAACCCGGGCGGGCGTGTTTGGTCGAGGTCAGAGTTGGAGCAGGTCGCAGCCTTTGCCAAACGCCATGACCTTGTCCTCGTCTCGGACGAGATTCACCATGATCTGGTGATGCCTGGTCATACGCATATCCCAATGGCCCTGATCGATGGCGTGGCTGATCGCTTGGTCATGATGACCGCAACGACCAAAACCTTTAACATTGCCGGTTCCCACTCCGGCAACGTGATCATCCCCGATCCGAAGCTCCGCGAAACCTTTGCGGCACGCATTGCAGCGATGGGGCTTTCGCCAAACTCCTTCGGTCTGTTTATGGCGACCGCAGCCTATTCGCCGGAAGGGGCCGCATGGGTTGATGATCTGGTCAGCTATCTGGACGGCAACCGGCAGATCTTTGACGCTGCGATAAAGGACATTCCCGGGCTTCAATCCATGTCGCTTCAATCAACCTACCTTGCTTGGGTCGATTTCAGCGGGACCGGAATGGACAGATCAGAGTTCACCCAACGGGTCGAAAACTCCGCTGGGATTGCTGCAAACCACGGGCCAACTTTTGGCAAGGGCGGGGAAAGCTTCCTGCGGTTCAACATCGCCACCCCGCGCGCCCGGGTAGAAGAAGCCTGCAACCGTCTGCGCGAGGCGTTCAAAGACCTGCAATAAAATTAATGCGGTGCGTCGACGGTGATCAAGCCCGCCGGCGCATCTGCAGCCCGTTCGAAATCCAGCGCCGCAGATTTCGCGACACGGGTTGCGCGTTTGAAATCAAACAGCATTTCGCCGCCTTCTTGCTCTACCGCGACGATCAAGCATTGAAACAGATGCGCCGCGCCATCGAATAAATCGACCCGACCGCGCAACTGCGGTGCCGTCTGCGCATCAAGCGAGAAGCCGGTGTCCCAATAACGCAGGACCTTATGTTCGACCCCGTCCGCGTGTACCCGCAAACGCGACGATTTTCGCAGGCTATCGACACGTGCGGCATCCAGCCCGGCCTGAATGTCTTTCGGCAATATGGCTTCCACAGCTTCCTCCCTCCAAAGGCTTCCAACATGAAGCGTGACGTGCTGGGATTCAAAATCAAGTGCGCCCCAAGAATTTATTCGACGTGCATCAACGCAGCCCCACTGTGCGTCGCGTGCTATGGCCTTTCGCCCGTCTGAACTTACCTTGAACACAAACAAGTAAAGGAGTGGTGTATGGGACTGCTGGTCGACGGAGAATGGCGCGATAAATGGTACGATACGGAGTCTACCGGAGGTAAGTTTGAACGCTCCACCTCCGAATTTCGCAACTGGGTCACAGCGGACGGCAGCGCGGGCCCGTCAGGAAAATCAGGCTTTCAAGCTCAATCAGGGCGGTATCACCTCTACGTCAGCTATGCCTGCCCTTGGGCACATCGCGCACTGATTTTCCGCGCGCTGAAAGACCTTACCGACCATATCAGCGTGTCGGTCGTACACCCCGACATGATGGAAGACGGCTGGACTTTCGCAACAGATTTCGAAGGCGCGACCGGAGACACCCTCTTTGGCAGTGACTTTTTGCGTGACATTTATATCAAAGCCGATCCAAATTTCACTGGCCGCGTCACGGTGCCTGTGCTTTGGGACAAGGCGCAAAACACGATCGTATCGAACGAATCGGCCGAGATCATTCGCATGTTCAACAGTGCGTTTAATGAAATCACCGGCAATACTGATGATTATTGGCCGACTGACCTGCGCGAACAAATCGCCGACATCAACGAACGCGTTTACGAGACCGTTAACAATGGTGTCTACAAGGCCGGGTTCGCGACGTCTCAAGATGCCTATGACGACGCGGTCCATCCGCTTTTTGACAGTCTGGCGTGGCTCGAGAGCATCCTCGAAAACAACCGTTTTCTCGCGGGCGACAAGTTGACCGAGGCCGACTGGCGGCTGTTCACGACCCTCGCGCGCTTTGACCTCGTGTATCACACCCATTTCAAGTGCAACCATAAGCGCCTTATCGATTACCCGAACCTTTGGGCCTATACCCGGCAACTTTATCAACACCCTGATATCGCCGAGACCGTGCATTTTGATCACATTGTTCGGCACTACCATTTCAGTCAGACCACGGTGAACCCGCATCAGATCATCCCGATTAACCCGACGGTCGATTTCACCGCCCCACATGGGCGCGATTAGGGACACGGGCGTTAGGCCACCAGCGTTTCTGCCTTCTTCAAATCGACAGAGACCAGCTGGCTGACGCCCTGTTCCGCCATGGTGACGCCGAACAGCCGATCCATTCGCGCCATTGTGACTGCATGGTGCGTGATGATCAAAAAGCGCGTGTCAGTCTGTCGGCACATCTCGTCCAACAGGTCACAAAAGCGCGTCACATTCGCATCATCCAAAGGCGCGTCAACCTCGTCCAACACACAAATTGGCGCAGGGTTCGCAAGGAACACTGCAAAAATCAGCGCCATCGCGGTCAAGGTCTGTTCGCCCCCCGACAATAGGCTAAGCGTGCTAAGCTTTTTGCCCGGCGGCTGGCACATAATCTCCAACCCCGCCTCCAGAGGATCGTCCGATTCCACCATCACAAGGTTGGCCTCACCACCGTTAAAAAGATGTTTAAACAGCATAGAGAAATTGCTGTTCACCTCTTCGAATGCGGTCAGCAAGCGTTCACGGCCTTCTTTGTTCAGGCTCGCGATACCGCTGCGCAATGTCCGGATCGCCTCGGTCAAATCCGCCTTTTCGCCAACCAAAGTGTCGTGTTCCGCCTGAACCTCTTTCGCGTCTTCCTCGGCACGCAAGTTCACAGCACCCAAGGCTTCGCGCTGTCCCTTCAAACGGCTCAGCTGGTTTTCAAGAACCTCGACATCTGACATCTCATCTGCATTGATCTCAAGTGTTTCTGCCAGCGCTTCGGGGGTCGTGTCACGTTCTTCATCAATGCGCTCTGCGGCAAGGGTTACCGTTTCCTTCGCCGCATCTGCGCGCGCCTCCGCCCGCGCCCGCGCCTCGCGCGCCTCCGACGCCAAGCGCTCTGCGTCACGCTCAGCCAATGTCGTTTCGCGCAAATCAGCTTCCCCGGTAGACAACTCTGCGCTGGCCGTCTGCTTGCGGGTCTCTGCCGCAGAAATTGCGCCTGTCAACTCTTCACGTTTCGCCGCGATCTCTCCGGGGGCAGAGCTCGCTTCGGTCAACTCTCTTTCCGACGCTTCTTTACGCTCAAGAAGCTCGGCGCTGCGTTTACCCGCCGTGTCCAGGCGGTTCCGCCAGCCGCCCAACTCCTTGGCGACATCCTGGGCACGTCTCTCGCGCGCGGTGCCCTCGCGACGCAGTTCGTCCAGCGCAGAACGCCTCGTCATCATCGCAATGCGCGCGCCTTCAACGGTCTGTCGCAACATCTCCACATGGGCGCGGGCACTTGAGACGTCGTCAAGCGCCGCAAGCGCATTCTCTGCCTCCGTCACCAAACGTCGACCCTCGATCGCCTCTTCTTCGTGGCGGGCGACGGCCAACCCCAAACTGTCCAACCGGCTCTCCGCCAGGTTCCGATCCGCCTCAGCCCGGCTTAGGGCCCGTCCTGCATCGGCAACAGCGCGGTCCGCATCGCGCCGCAGCGCCCGCGCATTTTTGTCTGCCTCTGCCTGAGCAAGCAGAAGCTTTTGCAATGTTTCATGTGCATCACGCGCAGCCTCTGCCCGTTGATTCGTTTGCTCTAACCCCTGCTTGAGTACCTCTAAACGGTTAATTTGTTGCAAACGAAGCGCGGCGGCAGAGGGCGCATCCTCCGCCCACGCCCGGAAACCATCCCACCGCCACAAATCGCCCTCTGGCGAAACGAGACGCTGGCCCGGCAGCAGCAGCGGTTGAAGCCGCGTGCCGTCGTCCGCGTCGACCAGACCAATCTGGCTCATCCGGCGGTTCAGAACGTCAGGCACCGAAACATGCGCCGTCAGCGGGGTGATCCCCTCGGGTAGAGGCTGGACCGTTGAATAGGCAGGTAAATATGCCCACCCCGAGGGCCCGTCGGCCTCGACATCCGGGGCGCGCAGATCATCGGCCAGGGCAGCACCAAGCGCTTTTTCAAACCCGTGCTCGACCTGCAGGCGGTCCAGAATTTGGCCACCCTCGGCGGTGTCACGCTCTAGCAGCTTCGCCAGCGCGCCTGCTTCGGCGCGAATGGCGTTCAGCTCGCCCTCGGCCTCTGACCGTTCGGCACGGGCATCTGCTTCGCGACTTTGCGTAGCAGCGCGGTCGTCCTCCGCCTTTTGCAAGGCTTCCTCGGCAGCGACAGAGGCCGCATGCGCCTGTGTCTCTGCAGCTTGAGCGGCGCTGAAATCGGCGTCTGCCTTCTCGAGTGCGGCGGCACTCTGCGCGACGGCGGCACGCGCTTTATCCGCTTCCGCTTCCGATCGTTGAAGCGTCTTGCGGTGATCGTTCAGCAAACGTTCGGCAGAGCTGTGACGCGCGACCAAACGGGCGACATCCTCGGTCAGCTTCGACAAATCCGCTTCCTGTTTTTCGAGCACGCCGGCGGCCTCTTTCGCGCGCTCTGCCGCCTCCGCGACCGCAGCTTCATGGCCCTCGCCCGCATCCGACAGGTTACGTTCTTCCCGCTCCAACCGCATGATCGTTTCTTCGGCGTCGCGGTTTAACTCACCTTCGCGATCCAGATCACGGGTCAACTGCGCGATGCGTTTGGTCAACGCGTCAATCGCGGCCCGGGCGCGGTTTTCCTGATCGCTCAAGGTATCGCGCTGTACACCAAGCCGCTGCACGATAGCGGCCGCGATCGCTTCTTCCTCACGCAGGGGCGGCAAAGCCTCTTCGGCTTTTTGCCGTGCCACAGTGGCCTGACGTACGGTTTTTTCCGCCTCGGCGGCGGTGGCCATCTGGCTGCGCAGCGCTTCGGCCGTCGTTTGACGCGCATCCTCGGCCACGCGCCAGCGCCGATACAGCAGCACCCCTTCGGTCCGGCGCAGGGCATCCCCGATATCGCGATAACGCGCAGCCTGACGGGCCTGGCGCGCCAATTGCGAAAGCTGACCGGCAAGCTGTTCAACCACATCGTCAACGCGCGCAAGGTTGGCTTCCGTACCATTCAGCTTCAGTTCAGCCTCGTGACGGCGGGCATAAAGCCCCGAAATACCGGCGGCTTCTTCAAGGATACGGCGCCGGTTCTTCGGTTTGGCGTTGATCAGTTCCGAAATCTGGCCTTGGCGTACCAATGCTGGCGAATGGGCTCCCGTTGATGCGTCGGCAAACAGCATTTGCACATCGCGCGCGCGCACATCCTTTCCAGCCGCTTTATAGGCGCTACCGACATCACGGGTGATCCGCCGGATGATTTCGATGCTATCACCGTCGTTAAACCCAGCCGGCGCGAGACGTTCGGAGTTGTCGATATGCAACGCAACTTCGGCGAAGTTCTTGGCCGGACGAGAGGACGCGCCCGCGAAAATCACATCTTCCATACCGCCACCGCGCATAGCGGTCGGACGGTTTTCGCCCATCACCCAACGGAGCGCTTCAAGCAGGTTGGACTTGCCACACCCATTCGGGCCAACAACGCCGGTTAGACCATCCGAGATGATCAGATCAGTGGGGTCTACAAAGCTTTTAAAGCCTGTCAGCCTGAGTTTGGAAAACCGCAATGTTCGTGCCCGCCTGATTCTTATGGATAGCCAGAATTGCGGATCATCGGGTTTAGAGTCAACGCGACCCCGCTAGGTAGAGCGGGAAGTAGCCGCCTTATCCACAAGATATTGTTATTCTATGCCTGTTATCGCGTTTTCCTTTCACTATGGTTGTTTGACGGTTCTACGCCTCATCCGCAGTCCAGCTTTCCGACGGCAAGCGCTTGATCCCCCGCGACATGCGTGACCTCGCACCCGCTGACCTGCGCCATCGCCCGCGCCGCACGGTCGCGGATTGGGCCGAAGCGGGGGGCGTATTCCATATTGGTGCGTATCGCTTCAGCCTGATTGCCGTTAACGCGCACGTCAAAGTCAGAACCGTCTACCGTTATGGCAGTTGCAGGCAGGCCGCTGAAATGCGCACTCGGCATGTTGCAGCCCGTGACAAACACCATCACCAAGGCCCACAGCAAGACCGTAAGGAATCGCGTATCTATCATCATGAGCCCATCTAACGCGCGACACCCTAAGCGAGTGTTAATTCGGACCAACATTTTGCAGAAAACAATCGCGTTGCCGCCCCGCCCCTCCGGTCATATAATTTGACCAATCCAAGGAAACGCCGATGCCCTTTCAGCCTATCACCTCCGAAAAACTGTCAGCCGCTGTCGTTAGGCAGGTCGAACAGCTAATCCTGCGTGGCATTCTGCGGCCCGGCGAACGGCTACCCGCAGAGCGGGAGCTGGCAGAGCGTCTGGCCGTTTCGCGCCCCTCGCTTCGGGATGCTATTGCCCAGCTTCAGGCCAGCGGATTGCTGACCGCAAAGCCCGGCGCCGGGGTCTATGTCGCCGATGTGCTCGGCAGCGCGTTCTCCCCTGCCCTGACAGAGCTTTTTGCACGTCACGACGAAGCCGTGTTCGACTATCTTTCGTTCCGCCGCGACATGGAGGGGCTGGCAGCCGAACGGGCCGCGCGGCTTGGTTCTGACACCGACCTTGGGGTCATTCAGGCGGTTTTCGACAAGATGGAAGCGGCGCACCAGAAGCGTAACGCAGATGACGAAGCGCAACTGGACGCGCAGTTTCATATGGCGATCACAGAGGCGAGCCATAACGTCGTCATGCTGCATATGATGCGGTCGATGTATGACTTGCTGCGTGGCGGCGTATTCTACAATCGCGAAGTCATGTTCAAACAGCGCACAACGCGCACCGCCCTGCTGGATCAGCACCGCGCCATCAACAACGCATTACAGGCACGTGATCCCGCCGCAGCACAAGCCGCAGTAGAGGCGCATCTGACGTACGTCGAGAACGCGCTGCGCGATCATCAAAAAGCCGAGCGTAATGAAGATGTCGCGCGACAACGTCTTCAACACGAGACAAACACCTAGCCCAACGTAAAAAGGCCCCGGTCAATACCGAGGCCTTTTAAAGTCAGTTCGTTAAAACTTAGTGAAGCTTTGTGTCGACTTCTGCAATTGCACTGTCGATCAATGCATTGCCTTCCGCGGCTGTCATCTTCTTGGCGATAACATCCTTGGCAGCGGCAATGGCCACAACGACAGCTTGATCGCGGACCTCTTTAACGGCAGCAGCCTGAGCGGAGTCGATCTGCTCTTCCGCGGCGGCCATCCGGCGCGCGATGGATTTCTCCAGGTCGGCACGTGCCTGATCTGCGGCTTCGTTCGCTTCGGCCTTTGCCGATGTCACGATACGGTCCGCTTGCTCTTTCACTTCCTGCTGCTTGCGTTCGTAGCTGGCAAGAAGCGTCTGCGCTTCTTCACGCAGCGCACGGGCTTCGTCCAGTTCGGACTTGATGCCTTCGGCGCGGCTGTCGAGCATGCTGCCCATCATCTTTGGCACTTTGAAATAGATCAAAACACCGACGAAAAGCAGGAAAGCCAGCAGGACGATAAAGTCCGTATTGCGCAGCGAAAAGAACACGTCACCAGCTGCAAAAGCAGGGGAGGCGACCAGACCGGCGATGAGGGCTGAGAAGGTCAAACGCATGGCTTATCCTTTCATCCGGGCATCGACGGCCGCGGAAATTGTTTTCGCGTCAGCAGAGCCACCGACGGCGGCGACGATTGCCTCGGCTGTGTCTTTGGCAACAGCTTCAACGTTCTCCATCGCGGAGGCGCGGATTTCGCTGATCGCTTTTTCGGACTCTGCAGATTTGGCGGCAATCTCGGCGTCTGCCTTGGCAATCGCCTTGTCCAGATCGGCCTGAATATCGGCTTTCGCGGCGGCGATGATCTGCTGTGCTTCTGCACGGGCGTCGATCAAGGCTTTGTCGTAAGCGGCCTCTGCCTCCGTCGCTTTGACCTTCAGGTCTTCGGCGGCGGCGATGTCATTGGTGATGGTGCCCTGGCGCTCCGCCAGAACAGCGCCGATGCGTGGCAGGGCAACGCGCGACAGAATAAAGTAAATTGCGACCAGAGCGACGATAAGCCAGAAAATCTGGTTGCCGAACCAATCAATGCAAAGCTGTGGCATACCAATGGCGCTGCCAAATTCGTTGACGCATGTGCCAGCGATTTCCGTAATAATCGGTTCCGTCGCCATAGCGGGCTCCTGTCAAAGCGTGGAAGTCTTTCGGGCAGCGCGCCATAGCGCACTGCCCGAAGCGTAAGGACGTAGGTGTCTTAAGCTTAGACAGCGAACATCAGCAGCAGAGCGACGAGGAACGAGAAGATCCCCAGGGCTTCTGCAAAGGCGATGCCGATGAACAGAGTTGCTGTTTGACCAGCAGCAGCAGATGGGTTGCGCAGTGCGCCAGCCAGGTAGTTGCCTGCAACGTTGCCCACACCGATGGCTGCGCCACCCATGCCGAATGCTGTCAGACCTGCGCCAATGAATTGGCCCATTTGTGCGAGTTCGCCTTCCATGTCATTTCTCCTTACAATGGAATTTTGGTGATTGGTCAGGCGGGAATATCCCGCCTTGGTGTTAGTGGTGCGGGTGCAATGCGTCTTTCAGATAAACGCATGTGAGGATCGCGAAAACATATGCCTGGATGAAGGAAACCAACACCTCGAGACCATACATCGCCGTGATCGCAAGAACCGAGAAGGGGGCGATGGCCGCAAGTGCCGCGAAGCCCGCGAAAACCTTGATCACGGCGTGACCCGCCATCATGTTACCCGCAAGACGGATAGAGTGGCTGACCGGACGTACAAAGTACGAGATCAGCTCGATCACGGCCAGAACCGGACGCAGTGCCAGAGGCGCGCTGCTGACCCAGAACAGGCTCAGGAACGATGCGCCATTCTTGACGAAACCCAGAATGGTCACACCGAAGAACACGGCAAAGGCCATCACGGCGGTGACCGAGATATGCGATGTCGGGGTAAACGCCATCGGCAGCAGGCCCAGGAAGTTCGAGAAGACGATAAACATGAACAGGGTCATGATGTAGGGGAAGTACTTCACGCCTTCTTTACCGCAGATATCCTCGACCATCTTGTAGATGAAGCCATAGGCCAGTTCAGCGACCGACTGCATGCGCGACGGGATAACCGACCGTTTCGAGGTGCCCAGAACCAGCAGCGCAAAGATCGCCAGAACGGCAACGGCCATCCAGACTGTTGCGTTGGTGATCGTGTACCAGGATACAGCGCCGTCGCCAAAGAATGGCTTGACGATGAACTGATCCATCGGGTGAAAAGCCAAACCGCCTGTTTCTTCGCCGTGTGCTTCTGCCGCCATGTCAGGGCCCTTTTTCTTCATCGGCCACATCGGCCATCTTCTTTTCCTGGATTTCCTGCGCGGAGCGGAGCATCGTCTTCACCCCAGCCGCAAGGCCCAGCATTACAAACAGCACCATGAAAATCGGGAGTGTTCCTAAGAACCAATCCAACGAGTATCCGATGCCAAAACCGATCCCCAGACCGGCGCAAAGTTCGATCACCATCCGCCAGGCCAGCGATGCCTGGGAATAATGTTCATCCGCCCGGGGTTTTGGAGCCTGCGCCCGTTTGGCTGCTTCGATCTTTGCCTCAAGCTGCTTTAGCCGCTGCTGTTGGTCCGGATCGGTCACGCCAAAATCCCTGTTGGATGTGTTGCGCAGTAGCTACTTTCACACCGCTTCAGAGTCAACTCTGTTAGCCGACCACCCAAGGGACTGTAATCAAAAGATTTTACGCTGAGCCGCGGTTCATATTCAGGTACAAACTGCCCGCACCCCTTGCAAATTCACGCGACAATCATATTCAACCTTTTGGTTAAGCGTGGTTTCCGCTACCTCATAAGAACCGCCCCTACCCGCGCATCAAGGACATCCAGACAGCCGTGCCCCAACCGCCCGCCACACAGCTCGACGCGATTTTTGCCGCGCTCGCCGATCCGACGCGGCGCGCCATTCTGGCGATGCTTCTTGAGGATGATATGGCCGTCACAGACGTCGCCGACCCCTTCGGCATTTCGCTCGCTGCGATATCGAAACATCTGTCGGTGCTGGAACGTGCAGGTCTGATCGTGCAGGAAAAGCGCGGGCGGCTCAAATGGTGCAAGCTCGAGCCGGCAGCCCTAAAGGCCCCGTCCGTGTGGATGCAGGGCTTCGGTCAATATGACCCGATCAATCTTGATGATTTTGAAAGGTTTCTGGCCGCCGAAATACGCGAAACGTCAGGGGATGTGGCGCAGAATGATCCGGGGACGTTGGAAGAATAGATAAATATTGGCCCTCCTGCGACGAGGTTTTACACAGAAGGGCCAAACTTGATGTTATTAAATGACGCCGAACGCAAAGCGCAGGATCGCCAGAACAACAACAATCAAACCGATCAGATAAATAATGCTACGCATTAGAATAGTCCCTTTATAAACTTTATGTGATCTTAACGCTGGATATGTCGGATCGGTTCCCGTCCTTTTGATCAAACCGCTTTGGTATCGTCCCGCAACAGCAGATACAGCGCCACAATCGTCAGCCCGACGCCCCCGAAAACAAGCGGACCGGGTGCGCCATTGCCCAATGCGACTTCCCACAGAATAACCCAGCTGGGCGTCAGATAGGTATAGGCCATCACCTTGGCCGACGGCAGCCGCAGAGACGCAAATTGCAGCAATACAAAAGTCGCGGCAGACGCAGCGATCGCGACGTAGAGGATGGTGATCCAGACAATCGCGGGCAGCGCGGTCCAGTCCGTCCCCAGCACATCTCGCCAGCCATAGATAAACAACAACACACCACCGGCGATCAGCGTGCCCAAGGTGAACACCACCGCCGGCTCTCCGCGGTTCAGCTTGCGCACCATCGGCGTATAAAGCGCATGGCTTACGCAGCCGACGAAATACACCGCTTCACCATACCCGAGCTCGAACCGCCGCAGCGCGGCCAGATCCGCGCGAAAAATCACCCAAAGCGCGCCGACCGCACCGATGGCCAGCGCCAGCGCCATCCGCCCTGTCGTCACCTGCCGCAACAAGAGCCACCCAAACCCCGCAGCAATCACGGGCGTCAGCGTAAACACCGCCGCCGCACTGACGGGGCGCGCGGTCTTCAACCCTTCAAACATCAGCACGAAATAGACCGCGAAAAGCCCCCCAAGCACCAGATAGCGCCAAGGCGCGCGCGTGGCCCCTTTCGGCACACCCGTCGTCGCAGCGACCGCCACGGCAATCACCATGCCCGCGATCACGAACCGCGCCGCATTCAACGCCGTGGGCGAGATCAGATTGGCCGACAGCGACCCAAGCGAAAATGACCCTGCCACCAGAGCCGAAAATGCCAGCATCGCCAGATGCCCCTGCAGATCAGAACGCATCACAGCCCCGTCTTCACGGCTTTTTTCAGGTACGACAGCAAGGCCTGCACCTTTGGTGTGCGGTGCAGATCAACATGGGTGACCAGCCACAGCATCGAATCCCATTCCGGCAGATGCGGGTGCACCTCGACCAGATCGGGGTTGGCGCGCCCCTCGATCAGATCGACAAACCCGATCCCCGCCGCCTCCAGCACCGCAACGCGGAGCGCGTCTGCATGTAGACCGCGAAAGGAGATCGCATGTGCCGGCACCACCTCGCGCATCCATTTGAAGAAGGGCGCACGCATCTGCGCGTCGTCATGGCCGACAAACCGATGGTTGCCATATTCCTCGACCCCTGACGGCATCCCGAAGGCCGCGATATAGTCCTTATGCGCGAACAGCCCCATCTGGAACTGATAGAAAGGCTGCACCACATTGTCCGGCTGCTCGGGCACCTGCCCCGCGCGGATCGCGATATGCGCCTCGCCATACTCCAGCCGGAACAATCGCTCCCCGGTCAGAAAGCGCAGGGTCACATCGGGGTTTTCCCTCTGGAACGCGACCAACAAAGGGGTCATCCAGCTTGAAAGCTCCATCAGAGAGGTCACGACCAGCTCGCCCGACACCGCTTCGCCGCGCCCCTTGATGCGACTGGCAAGCTGGCTGAACTGGTCATCCGTGGCAGAGGCCACACGCAGCAGATCCTCGCCTGCCTCCGTCGTCTTGTAGCCGCGCGCGTGCCGTTGGAAGAGCTTCACCGACAGCCGTCGTTCCAGCGCATCCACATGGCGGATCACGGTCGCATGATGGACCCCCAGAACCTCGGCCGCGCCACTGACCGTGCCCATGCGCGCCACTTGATAGGCCGTCTTGATTTCTTCCCAATTGTCCATTCTCGGCCCCTCGCCTTCCACTGTGCATTATCGAACACATCACCTGCAGTTTCGCCAGTTGCGTTCGTACGGGCAAGGATCATGTAGAGGGAAGAAAGTTAACACAAAAGGATATCCTCCCATGTCTATCTTGCGTATCGATTCCTCTGCCAACACCACCAGCTCTGTGACCCGCGGCCTCACCGACCGGATCATCGCGCAACTGGGCGACAATGATGTAACCGTCCGCGATCTGGCTCTCGAACCCCTGCCCCAGATCACCGAAACATGGGCCATCGCCCGCGCCACCCCCGAGACAGACCGCACGCCCGAACAAAGCGAAGCGCTGGTTGAATCCGACAAGCTCGTCGCAGAGCTTCTGGCCGCCGACACCATCGTCATCGGCGCGCCCATCTATAACTTCAGCGTGCCCGCGTCGCTGAAGGCGTGGATCGATCTGGTCGCCCGTGTCGGCGTTACCTTCCGCTATACCGAAAACGGCCCCGAAGGTCTGGTCAAAGGCAAGCGCGTAATCGTGGCGATGGCCTCCGGTGGCGTGCCCGCCGGGTCCGAGGCGGATTTCAACACCGGCTACCTCAAGGCCGTTCTGGGCTTCATGGGCATGACCGACGTGACCATCGTGGCCGCCGACGCGCTGGCAACAGATGCCGAAGGCACCATCGCCCGCGCGAACGAAGCTGTGGATGCGCTCAAGGCAGCATAATCCTCGGGCGGCGCGGCGGGTTGACTCAGCCCCGCCGCTCGCCTAAACGATCCGCAATCTCCGGAAGCACCATGTCTTCCGGTCTCTGGCGCGGCCAGAGATCGCCCCCCACCAGCGTGTTACGCCCGTGGGGGCATTTGCGTATTCAACGCGGGCATCCTATCTGAGGGGCACCGCAACCGATCGAAGGGGGCCATGGCCCATGTTTGAGAATCTTTCCGAACGCCTCTCCGGCGTCTTTGACCGTCTCACCAAACAGGGTGCCCTCTCGGAAGAGGATGTGAAAACCGCCCTGCGCGAAGTCCGCGTCGCCCTGCTCGAGGCCGACGTTTCCCTGCCCGTCGCGCGTGATTTCGTCAAAGCGGTGCAGGACAAGGCCACCGGTCAGGCCGTCACCAAATCGATCACCCCGGGCCAGCAAGTCGTCAAGATCGTCCACGACGCGCTGATCGACACGCTGAAAGGCGAAGGCGAACCCGGCGCGTTGAAAATTGACAGCCCCCCCGCCCCGATCCTGATGGTCGGTCTGCAAGGCTCCGGTAAAACCACGACCACGGCAAAGCTCGCAAAACGTCTGAAAGACCGCGACGGCAAGCGCGTGCTGATGGCCTCGCTCGACGTGAACCGCCCTGCGGCGATGGAACAGCTGGCGATCCTCGGCGTGCAGATCGGCGTCGATACGCTGCCCATCGTCAAAGGCGAAAACCCCGTCCAGATTGCAAAACGCGCAAAGACGCAGGCATCGATGGGCGGCTACGACGTCTATATGCTCGACACCGCGGGCCGCCTGTCGATCGACGAAGAGCTGATGCGCCAGGTCGAAGCGGTGCGCGATGTCGCCAACCCCCGTGAAACCCTGCTGGTCGTCGATGGTCTCACCGGCCAGGACGCCGTGCAAACCGCCGAAAACTTCAACGACCGCATTGGCATCTCGGGCGTCGTGCTAACCCGCATGGACGGCGACGGCCGCGGCGGTGCTGCGCTGTCGATGCGCGCCGTCACCGGCAAACCCATCAAATTCGTCGGCCTGGGCGAAAAGATGGACGCGCTGGAAACCTTCGAACCCGAACGCATCGCGGGCCGTATCCTTGGTATGGGCGATATCGTCGCCCTGGTCGAGAAAGCGCAAGAAACCATCGAGGCTGAACAAGCCGAAAAGATGATGAAGCGCATGGCCAAAGGTCAGTTCAACATGAACGACCTGAAAATGCAGCTTGAACAGATGCTCAAGATGGGCGGCATGCAAGGCATGATGGGCATGATGCCCGGCATGGGCAAAATGGCCAAACAGGTCGAAGACGCAGGTTTTGATGACAAGATCCTCAAACGCCAGATCGCCCTGATCCAATCCATGACCAAGAAAGAGCGCGCCAACCCCGCGCTGCTTCAAGCCAGCCGCAAAAAGCGCATCGCCAAAGGCGCAGGCATGGAAGTGTCCGAACTCAACAAGCTCATGAAAATGCACCGCCAGATGGGCGACATGATGAAAAAGATGGGTAAAATGGGCAAGGGCGGCATGCTCAAACAAGCCATGAAGGGCATGATGGGCAAAGGCGGCATGCCCGGCGGCATGGACCCGTCCCAGATGGACCCCAAAGCGCTGGAAGCCGCGGCCAAACAGATGGGCGGCAAACTGCCTGGTGGTCTGGGCGGAATAGGCGGCGGTGCCGGCCTGCCCGGCGGCCTCTCCGGTTTCGGGAAAAAGAAATGATCCGCGCTTCATTTTGCCAGATAAACTCCCGCCGGAGGCACCTGCCCGTGCATCGCGCCCTCCCCTTCGCCGTGAAAGGAGCCGCCGCATGACCGATCCCGTCACCCGCGCCGCCGAGGTTCTGAAAGAACACCGCGCCTCCATCGACCGTCTGGACGCGATCCTGGTCTATACTCTGGGCGAGCGGTTCAAACACACGCAGGCTGTGGGGAAACTCAAAGCCGAACACGACCTTCCCCCCTCTGATCCGGACCGCGAAGCGAACCAGATCAAGCGGCTCGAAGATTTGGCGAAAGAGGCTGACCTCGATCCCGAATTCGCCAAGAAGTTTCTGAACTTCATCATCGCTGAAGTCATTCAGCACCACAAACAACACCAATCATAGGTCCGGGCGCGTCCCTGACCCCAGTCTCAACTAAAGGAAACTACCTATGTCCATGAAAATTCGTCTCGCCCGTGGCGGTTCCAAAAAACGCCCCTTCTACCGCATCGTTGCAGCGGACAGCCGCATGCCACGTGACGGCCGCTTCATCGAGAAGCTGGGCACCTACAACCCGCTGCTGGCGAAAGACAGCGAAGAGCGCGTGAAAATGGACGTCGAGCGCGTTCAATACTGGATCAGCCAGGGCGCGCAGCCAACCGACCGTGTTGCACGCATGCTGGAAGCCGCTGGCGTGAAAGAGAAAACCGAGCGTAACAACCCCAAGAAGGGTACCCCCGGCAAGAAAGCGCAAGAGCGCGTTGAAGAGAAAGCAGCCAAGGCCGCCGCTGCTGCCGAAGCCGCTGCTGCACCTGCAGAAGACGCCGCCGAAGAATAATCGGCACATCCCCCGGCGCGGTTCCTGCCGCGCCGGGGATTTCAGGTATATCCGACAGCCCGCATCTTTGCGCGTGCAGCCTGTCCGATGTACGTGGTACACGAAATGACACGTCCCGCCGCAGCGGCCCGCTCTCATCGGTCCCCTGCGCCCCGCCCCTGGACCAGATTGGAAGCTGACAATGTTTCGTCTTTTGCGCCTTCTTCTCATCCTCGGTATCGGTGTCGCCATCGGCATCTGGTTCGAACGCACCCTGATGAAATCGGAATGCCGCGCGGGCGAGGGTCAGTGGACCGGTACAATTTGCTTAAACTCGGAGCTTTTGCAGTGAGCGATAAAATTTCGGTGGGCGCGATCTCTGGCGCATACGGTGTCCGTGGGGAACTGCGGATCAAAAGCTACTGCGCGGTGCCCGAAGATATCGAAAGCTACAGCCCGCTCTCGAGCGAGGATGGCACGCGCAGCTTCAACCTCGCGCTGGTGCGTCCGGTCAAAAACGGCTTTGTCGCGCGCATCACCGATGTCACCTCCAAGGAAGAGGCCGACGCCTTGCGCGGCACCGTGCTGTTTGCGCAGCGCGACCAGCTGCCGTCGCTGCCCGACGATGAATTCTACCACACCGACCTGATTGGGCTAGAGGTCTATGACACCGGCGGCACGCTGATCGGCAAGGTCAAGACCGTCCAGAACCACGGCGCTGACGATCTGCTGGAAACGCAGCTTGCGGGCAGCGCGCAAACCGTGTTCCTGCCCTTTACCAAGGCGGCGGTGCCCACGGTCGATCTGGCCACGGGCCGCATCATCGCCGACCCGCCCGAGGGCATCCTGCCCGATGCAAAAGACGTCTAAGCCCGTACGAAAGGCCCGCATGACACAGGCCGCGATCACATGAGCACCCCTTCACGCTCCCACGGGCGGCAATCTGTCCGTCCGACGTTCAAGCCGCGCGAGCTGATGCAGGACACGCCCGATTACGCCGGCGTCTGGCGGGCCGAGATCGTGACCCTTTTCCCCGAACTGTTCCCCGGTGTGCTGGGGGCCAGCCTGACGGGCCGCGCCCTGCAAGAAGGCACATGGCAGCTGCGCACCCATGATCTGCGCGGCTACGGCGTAGGCAAACACCGCAATGTTGACGATACCCCCGCGGGCGGCGGCGCAGGTATGGTCATGCGCGCCGATGTCGTCGGCCCCGCGATCGAGGATGCGATGGCCGGTGCCGCCGGACGCTGGCCCATCCTCTATATGTCTCCGCGCGGGCGGCGGTTTGATCAGGCGATGGCGCAGGATCTGGCCACCTGCTCCGGCGTGACCATCCTTTGTGGCCGTTTCGAAGGCGTCGACGAGCGGGTGATCGACCATTACGGCATCACCGAAGTCTCCCTTGGCGATTTTGTCATGACCGGCGGAGAGTTGGCCGCGCAAGCCATGATCGACGCCACCGTGCGGCTCTTGCCCGGTGTCTTGGGCAACGCCGATAGCGTGGTCGAGGAAAGCCATTCCTCTGGCCTGCTGGAACACCCGCAATACACCCGCCCCGCCGAGTGGAAAGACCGCCCCATTCCGCCGGTTCTCATGTCCGGCAACCACGGCGAGATCGCCAAATGGCGGCAGGCCCAGTCAGAAACCCTGACAGAACAACGACGCCCCGACATGTGGGCGAAATATACGTCCAAGAAGTGACCCCCACGGAAGGCAGACCATGACAGACCTGACCCGCACCCTTGATCACGCCCGCATTGATGAGCTGCCGAACCCCTATTTCGGCAAGGTGCGTGACTGCTACGACCTGCCCGACGACCGGCGCATCCTGATTTCCTCTGACCGTATTTCAGCCTTTGACCGTATCCTCACCTCCATCCCGTTCAAGGGTCAGGTGTTGACCCAGACCGCGCGGTTCTGGTTCGACAACACCTCCGACATCTGCCCCAACCATGTGCTCGACTACCCCGACCCCAATGTGGTGATCGGCAAACATCTGACCATCCTGCCCGTAGAGATCGTCGTGCGCGGCTATCTTGCCGGCTCCACAGGGACATCGGTGCTGACGCTATACAAGAAAGGTGAACGGGAGATGTACGGCCACCGCTTCCCCGATGGCCTGCGCGACAATCAAGCGCTGCCCGCGCCGATCATCACCCCCACCTCCAAGGAATTCGACGGCGGCCACGATGCCCCGCTGACCGCCCAAGAGATCGTAACCCAAGGTCTGCTGACCCAGGCGCAATGGGACCAGATCAGCGACATCGCCCTGAAACTCTTTGCCCGCGGTCAGGAAATGGCGGCGAAAAACGGGCTGATCCTCGTGGACACAAAATATGAATTCGGCACCGATGCGCAGGGCAATATCCTGCTGGCCGATGAAATCCACACCCCCGACAGCTCGCGGTTCTGGCTCGCCGAAGGCTATGACGCCGCGCTGGAAAACGGCACACGCCCGCCGTCCTTCGACAAGGATGTGATCCGGTCCTGGGTCGATGCCCGCTGCGACCCCTATCACGATGACATCCCCGAAATCCCCGCCGACCTGATCGCCGCCACCTCACAAGTCTATATCGACGCGTTCGAGGCGATTACCGGCCAACGTTTCGTCCCCGATCTGGAGGGCGACACCGTGCTGGACCGCGTGCGGCACAATCTGCGCCCCTATTTCACCGGCTGAAAACATGCGCGCGTACGGGTGATACGCTCTTGATCTGAAGGGGCATCCCGCCTATACGACGCGCAAGTCTGGAATCGCGCATGTGCGGCTCCAGTCTTTTCTGCATCCGCAGATGACAAGCAAAGATGACCCTACCTTCGATGGGACGCCACGGCGGGCCCGCCAGACAGACCGAAGCTATTGGATCGCACAAAACTTCGTGGACTAACCGCGAGCATTCATAGGAGACGATCAGATGAACCTGATTGCACAGATCGAGGCGGAACAAATCGCCGAACTGGGGAAAGAAATCCCAGACTTCCGCGCCGGTGACACCATCCGCGTGGGCTTTAAAGTGACCGAAGGTACACGTACCCGCGTTCAGAACTACGAAGGCGTCTGCATTGCACGCAACAACGGCCACGGCATTGCCGGTTCGTTCACCGTGCGCAAGATTTCCTTTGGTGAAGGCGTAGAGCGCGTATTCCCGCTGCACTCCACCAACATCGAAAGCATCACCGTTGTCCGTCGTGGCCGTGTGCGTCGTGCGAAACTGTACTACCTGCGCTCGCGTCGTGGTAAGTCGGCACGTATCGTTGAAAACGTACACTACAAGCCAAAATCTGGCGCGAACGCGTAAGGAGAGCTGTCATGAAAGCCGATACACACCCCGATTACCACACCATCAACGTCAAAATGACAGATGGCACCGTTGTGGAAATGAAATCGACCTACGGCAAAGAAGGCGACCAACTGGCGCTGGATATTGACCCCTCCGTGCACCCTGCATGGAACGGCGGCACATCCCGCCTGATGGATACCGGCGGCCGCGTGTCCAAGTTCAAAAACAAATACGCAGGTCTGGGCTTCTAAACCCCTTCCATTGCGGAATTCAGAAATGGCGTGCCCTCGCGGGCGCGCCATTTTTCGTTTCGCGACTGTGACTTAGCCCGAGGCTCGACATCGCGTCCTTGCCCAAGGGTCAGGTCGCATTTTACGGAACAAAGCGGCGGCTGTTTAGGTTTTAGAAAGCAACTACGGCCCATAGTCTTCTCAGCCCTCCACGAAAGGTTCGCTGATGCCCGCTTTCCCGCTCTCTACCCCACCCCGACCGCCTCGCGGTGCCAACAGCAGCAAGGCTCCGCGCGCGCAGGCTGATCCCGCCCCCCTCCCGGCCGAGGATTTGACTGCGGCCCGTGATCTGGTCGCCCGTGGCAGCTATGCGCAGGCGCTGGTGCTTGCTGGCGCGCTGGAACGCCTGCACGGGCCTCATGATGCGCTGACCCAGATCGCCGCTGATTGCCGCGCCCATCTGGCTGTGCCCCAGGATACCGCCGTCGCGATCAACACCGGCGGCATGGGCGCGCACACCCCGCCGCTGCGCCGATCGGGCTAGCAGGCACTGCCCATGCGCGGCGCGTTCCAGCGGGTGAATTTCGCAACAATAACCACAATCTAGAGCCACAAACGCTTTCAAAAGCGCCATCGCTGCCATATGGTTTTTCCCAATGTGACCCCGATAAAAACGGGGAGTGAAAGGGACAAAAGGCAATGGCGCATATCATCGTCGTCGGGAATGAAAAAGGCGGGGCGGGGAAATCCACCGTTTCGATGCATGTGGCAACAGCCCTTGCGCGGATGGGGCATAAGACCAGCGTGCTGGATCTGGACCTGCGCCAGCGCACCTTCGGGCGCTATGTCGACAACCGTAAATCCTTCCTCGCCAGTGCCGAGCTCGACCTCCCCTCGCCCGAGATGCACGAATTGCCAGAGATCGAGGCAAGCAGCCTGCAACCCGGCGAAAACATCTACGACCATCGCCTTAGCGCCGCCGTCGCAGAGCTTGAACCGACCTCCGATTTCATCCTGATCGACTGCCCGGGGTCCCACACCCGTCTCAGCCAGGTGGCGCATTCGCTGGCTGACACGCTGATCACGCCGCTGAACGACAGCTTTATCGATTTCGATCTGCTGGCGCGCACCGACGCTATGGGCGACAAGATCACCGGCCCTTCCGTCTATTCCGAAATGGTCTGGAACGCGCGGCAGTTGCGGGCTCAGGCGGGCCTTGCCCCGATCGACTGGATCGTTGTGCGCAACCGCATGGGCGCGCAGCGCATGGTGAACAAGGACAAGATGGAACGCGCCATCGCCAACCTGAGCAAACGCATCGGGTTTCGCATTGCCCCCGGTTTTAACGAACGCGTCATCTTCCGCGAACTCTTCCCCCGTGGCCTGACCCTGCTCGACCTCAAGGATATCGGCGTCAAGCAGCTGAACATCTCGAATGTCGCGGCACGGCAAGAGCTGCGCGACCTGATGAAAGCGCTGGACCTACCCGGCGTCGACATCAACTTTTGAACCTGCGCGCGGGGGCATGTGCCCCCCTTCGCCCTCCGGCCCCCCGACAGCTCGCCGTCAGCCCGCGCTGCCCTGTCCCGCCGCCAGCTTGACCAGCAACCGCTTCAGCGTCTCCCGCTCCGCCGCCGTTAAATCCGCCGTCAGACGCGCGTCATAGGCCTTTGCCACCTCGTAAAGATGCTCATAGGCCGCGCGACCCTGTGTCGTCAGGGACAACATCTCGGTCCGCCGGTCCTGATCCCCGCGCAGCCGCGTCACAAAGCGTCGCTCTGTCAACTTTTGCACCGCGCGGCTGATCTTGGTCTTATGCATATTCGCCCGCTGCCCGATATCGCTGGCCGTCATCTCGCCATAAAGCCCCAGATGAAACAGCACCCGCCACTCGGTCCGCAGCATACCGTAGCGATCTTTATAGGTGCGCTGAAACGCCAGACTGCTCGCTTCCGCTGCCTGATTTAGAAGGTAGGGCAGAAAATGGGTCAGCTCGAAATTCTGGTCTGGCATCAGGGCAATCGCTTGTTAGTTACACAAAGGACTATTACCAACGAAGCAGATTTTGCAAGGTAGCTTTCAGGCACCCGCAGCGACACGCAAGGAACACCGATGACATTGCTGACCTCTTGGGTTGAAAGCGCGAACAGCGCCGACACCGACTTCCCGCTCAACAACCTGCCGTACGGTGTGTTTTCCACCGACACGCTCGAACCGCGCTGCGGCGTGGCGATCGGGGATATGGTGCTCGACATGGCCGCGGTAGAGGCCGAAGACCTGATCCTGCTCCACTTCGATCCTGTCTTCGATGTGCCCTATTGGAATGACGTCATGGATCTGGGCCCCGACGCATGGGCCACCCTGCGCGACCGCCTGACCGACCTGCTGGCAACCGGCAGCCCCGACCAGGCCAAGGTCGCCCCGCATCTTGTCCCTATGGCTGACATCCGCCTGCACATGCCGATTGTCGTCTCGGAATACACCGATTTCTACGCGGGCCGGCATCATGCCACCAACGTCGGCACCATGTTTCGGGGCGCGGAAAACGCGCTGCCCCCGAACTGGCTGCATATGCCCATCGGCTATAACGGCCGCGCCTCGACCGTTGTCGTCTCTGGTACCGACATCCGGCGGCCCAACGGGCAGATCAAACCGGCGGACGCCGCGACCCCGCATTTCGGCCCCAGCCAGCGCCTTGATATCGAGCTCGAGATGGGGGCCATCGTCGGCACCTCCACCGATATGGGCGACACCCCCAGCGTGGCCGAAGCGGACGAGATGATCTTTGGCTATGTGCTGCTGAATGATTGGTCTGCGCGCGACATTCAAGCGTGGGAGTATCAACCGCTCGGGCCGTTTCAGGCCAAGGCCTTCGCCACCAGCATCTCTCCGTGGATCGTGACGAAAGCGGCGCTTGAGCCCTTCCGCGCCTCCACGCCCGAGCGCGAGGTTGATCTGCTGCCCTATCTGGCAGAGCCGAAACCGATGCTATATGACATTGACCTGTCTGTGATCATTCAGCCCGATGGCGGCGCACAACAGGTCATCGCGCGCACCAATTACAACACGATGTATTATTCCGCCCCGCAGCAACTGGCGCATCACGCGGCGTCGGGCTGCGCGATGAACGCGGGCGATCTGCTCGGCTCCGGCACCATATCCGGCCCCGACAAAGATGCCCGCGGCAGCCTGCTCGAACTTAGCTGGGGCGGCGCGGAGCCGATCGCGCTGAACGATGGCACCACCCGCAGCTTTGTGCAGGACGGGGATACGATGATCCTGACCGGCCACGCTGCAGGCGACGGGTATCGCATCGGCTTCGGGGCCTGTGCCGGTACGATCCTCCCCGCGAAACCCACGCGATAACCGCCCTTCATTTTGCCAAACAAACTCCCGCCGGAGGCGCCCAACAGCGCGCCACGGGTCGCGCGTCTGATCCTGAACCGGATCGGGCGCGCATTGCGTTTGGCGCAAACTCCGGTGACCGCCGCTGCTGTGGGTTGACGCACCGCCGCGCAATGCTTGAAACTCTGTGATACATGCTAGTTACATTCCTAGCCAATAAACGCAGCAAAGCTGCATCACCGCAAAGCATCCAGCGCCTGTGCTTGTGCTTCGTATCCGCCGCCCGAACCACAGGGGCAGCACCCGACCAGAGAGGAAGATCATGACGTTCTTAACCCGTACCGGCACCCCCTTACCCGCCGCCATCCACGCCTCTGCCGAAGCTGCCAAACGCGATCCGGTCAACCGACGCGAGTTTCTGGCCCTCGCCAGCGCCTTTGGGGCCACGGCGACAACCGCCTATGCGATGATCGGCATGGCAGCGCCCGCACAAGCGGCTGCGCATAAATCCGGCGGCACCGTACGGATGCAGATGGAGGTCCGCGCGTTGAAAGATCCGCGCACCTACGACTGGTCGCAGATCGCCAACATCACCCGTGGCTGGCTTGAATATCTCGCGATCTGGGAGAACGACGGCACCTTCACCCCCGCATTGCTCGAAAGCTGGGAGATCAACGAAGACGCCACCGAATATGTGCTGAATGTGCGCAAAGGTGTCACGTGGAACGATGGCACGCCCTTCACCGCCAACGATGTGGCGCGCAACATCACGGGCTGGTGCGATAAATCGGTCGAGGGCAACTCGATGGCCGGGCGCTTTGCCACGCTGATCGACGAGGACTCCGGTCAGGCGATCGAAGGCGCGATCACCGTGGTGGATGACCATACGGTCAAGCTGTCGCTGCCCCGCCCCGACATCACCCTGATCCCCGGCATGGCCGATTACCCCGCCGCCATCGTCCCCGAAGGGTTTGATCCGGAAACCATGCTCGACAACCCTGTCGGCACCGGCGCCTACCTGCCCGAATCTGTCGAAGTCGGGATCAAGGCCGTGTTGGTCAAGAACCCCGACCACACGTGGTGGGGCACCGAGGTCTACGGCGGGCCCTATATCGACCGGCTGGAATACATCGACTACGGCACTGACCCTTCGGCCTTTGTCGCCGCCGCCGAAGCAGAAGAGATCGACGCCACCTATTCCATCGAGGGTGAATTCATCGACGTGTTCAGCACGCTGGACGGCTGGAACCAGAACGAAATCGCCACGGGTGCAACCATCGTGATCCGCCCCAACCAACTGGCCGAGGTGGATGGCAAGACACCCTATGCCGATGCGCGTGTCCGCCGGGCGCTGGCCATGGCGGTCGATAACGCCGTGCTGCTTGAGCTGGGTTATGCCGGTCGCGGGCTGGTGGCCGAAAACCACCATGTCGGCCCGATGCACCCCGAATATGCCGAGCTTCCCCCGCGCGAGGCGGACCCCGAAGGGGCCCGCGCGCTGATGGAAGAGGCCGGCATGGCCGACTACGAACACGAGCTGTTTTCCATCGACGACGCATGGCGCAAGGACACCACAGATGCCGTCGCCGCACAGTTGCGCGACGCTGGCATCAAGGTGAAACGCACGATCCTGCCGGGGTCGACCTTCTGGAACGACTGGACGAAATACCCGTTTTCCTCGACCAACTGGAACGCACGTCCGCTGGGTGTGCAGATCTGGGCGCTGGCCTATCGCTCGGGCGAGGCATGGAACGAATTTGGCTGGTCCAACCCCGAATTCGACGCCCTCCTGACCGAGGCCCTCTCGGTCGCCGATGTCGAAAAACGTCGCGCTCTGATGGCCAAGGGCGAAGCGCTGATCCAGAACGAAGGCGTCACGATCCAGCCTTACTGGCGCTCGCTTTATAATCACACCCGCGAAGGGCTGGTCGGGGCCGGACACCACATCGGCTTTGAATACCACCCTGCGCGGATGGCCTGGACGTCGTAAACACCAGTTTGCCATTCCCGAAATGAAAGGGCCGCGTCAGACGCGGCCCTTTTTTCATGTCACATCGCTGTGCCCCGTCAGGGCAGCAGGAACAGCGTGATCGCAGGGAACATCACCAGAATGATCACCCGCACGATGTCGGAGCCGACAAAATACATCACGGCCTTATAGGTCTCTGTCATCGGGGTTTCACGGTCCATCGAGTTGATGATGAACAGGTTCATCCCCACCGGCGGCGTGATCAGACCGACCTCGACCACGATCAGCACAAGGATGCCGAACCAGATCGCCAGATGCTCTGTGCTCATCCCGAAATCCATGGCCGAGATGACGGGGAAAAAGATCGGCACTGTCAGCAGGATCATCGACAGGCTATCCATCAGGCAGCCGAAAACGAGGTAGAAGACAAGGATCACGACCAGCACGAACCACGGGCTATAGCCCTGCCCCACGACCCAGTCAGCCATGAACTGCGGCACGCCCGACAGGGCCAGAAAGCCGTTATAGAACCCCGCCCCCAGCACGATGAAAAAGATCATCCCCGTGGTTTTGGCCGTGCCCATCAGGCTTTCGCGCAGGACCGCCCAGTTCAGACTACCCGCCAGCAACGCCGCCAGACCGGTGCCCGCAGCGCCCACAGCCGCGCCTTCGGTCGGGGTGAACCAGCCCAGATAGATGCCGCCCACGACGACGAAAAAGATCACCAGCACCGGCCATGTATTCGCCAGCGCCTTGAAGCGGTCCCCCATGGGCACCGCAGGGCGCACACCCGCGGATTTGGGGTTCAGACGTACGTAGATCGAGATCGTGATAACATAACCGATGGCCGCCAGCACACCGGGCAGGAAGGCCGCCAGAAACAGCTTGGCGATATTCTGTTCTGTCAGGATCGCATAGATCACCAGAATGACCGACGGCGGGATCAGGATGCCCAATGTCCCCCCCGCGGCCAGTGTCGCGGTGGAAAACCCGCCGGAATAGCCATAGCGGCGCAGTTCGGGCAGCGCGACCTTCGACATGGTCGCCGCTGTCGCCAGCGAGCTGCCGCAGATCGCGCCAAAGCCCGCGCAGGCCCCCACGGCCGCCATCGCCACACCGCCGCGACGATGGCCCAGAAAGCTTTCTGCCGCTTTGAACAGGGCTTGGCTCATCCCCGATAGGGTCGCGAATTGGCCCATCAACAGGAACATGGGAATGATGCTCAGCGAATAGCTGGAAAACGTCGTGTAGGTCTCGGACTTGAGCTTTGACAGCAGCGGCGTGGGGTTGCCCCCCATCGCCAGATACCAGCCGCCAAACCCGCACAGCAGCATCGCCAGCCCGATAGGGGCGCGCAGAAAGATCATCAGCAGCAGCACCGGAAAGGACCAGAAGCCCAGTTCTAGGTTGGTCATCTTAATGTGCCCCTTGTTCGCTGGGAAGAATATCGGTGCCGCGGATCGCCTCTATCACGCGGATCACGGCGCAATAGACGGACACAACGCTGGCAATCACGCCGGACGCAAAGCTGGCGGCATAGGCCCACCACACCGGAAATTGCAGGAACAATGTCGTCTCGCCATTGCCAAGATAGCGTTGCATCCCCTCGTAGAGACGCCAGATGATCAGCACGATCACCGCGGCTAGAACGACTTCCCAAAAGGCCATGATCCAGCGGTTCACCCGCGCCGGCAGGAAAGAGGTAAATACATCCACCGTGGCATGGGCGCCATAATACTGGCAGATCGGCAGGAACGAGAAGATGGCGAAGGCAACCCCCGCCTCCAGCAATTCGTAATTGCCGTTGATCTCGCCGATGCCCATGTCAATCAGCCCCTGCGACAGGCCGGTCAGCTTCTCCTGAAAGAAGGGGCTATGCAGCATCTTGTTGACCGTGCGCCCGATGATAGAGGCCGTGGTCATCAGCACCAGTGCCATCAGCACCAGCCCTCCGATCACGGCGGTAAAGCGGGCAAGAAAATATATCAGCCGACGCATGGTTCTCTCAATCTTGTCTAGGTATTTTGGGGTGTATCAAGCAATCAGGCCCGCGGCGCAGGGATGCACCGCGGGCCTGCTATCGTCGTCAGGAATTATTTTCCGTAGGCATCCATCAATTCACGCGCCTCATTGATCAGCGCCTGACCGTCGATGCCCTTGCTGTCCATATCGGCAATCCAGCTGTCATAGATCGGCTGCGACGCATCGCGCCAGACTTGGGTCTCTTCTTCGTTCAGCTCGACAATGTTGTTGCCCAGATCAACCGCGACCTGACGCGCAGGGCCATCGGCATCCGCCTGCGTGCCCCCCGCAAAGACCGAAAATTCCAGACCGGAGTTTTCATCCAGAACCTTCTTCAGTTCATCCGACAGCCCGTCATAGCGGTCCTTGTTCATCGCCAGCACGAAGGTTAGCGTATAAAGTGCAGCACCGTCAAATTCGGTGTGGTTCTTCACCAGTTCCGGCACTTTCAACGATGGCGTCACTTCCCACGGGATCGTGGTGCCGTCGATCACGCCCTTGGACAGACCTTCGGGAATCGCCGGAACCGGCATGCCCACTGGCGTCGCGCCGGTAATCTCGAGCAGCTGGTTCACCAGACGCGACCCGCCGCGAATCTTCAGACCCTGCATATCGTCGGGCGACCGCACCTCGGTGTTGGTGTGCAGCATGCCGGGGCCGTGAACCCATGTGCCCAGAATATGTACGTCCTTGAACTCGGTGTCTTTCATGTGCTTTTCGAACATCTGCCAATAGGCAGAGCTCGCCGCGCGGGCGTCGGTGACCATAAAGGGCAGCTCGAACACTTCGGTTGTGGGATAGCGACCGGGGGTATAGCCCACCACGGTCCAGACGATATCGGCCACACCGTCAATCGCCTGATCCATCAGCTCCGGTGGCTTCCCGCCAAGCTGCATGGAGGGGTAGCGTTCAATCTTGATCTTGTTGTCGCTGGCGGCTTCGACCTTATCGGCCCAGACATCCAGAATAAGTTTGGGCACATTGGCCTGTGGCGGCAGGAACTGGTGCATGCGCAAGGTGACCTCTTGCGCCATCGCGCCGGTCGCGCTCATGCCAACGGCAAGGGCCGCACCCGCGATCCCCATCAGGGTTCTTCTCATCATCATTCTAATCTCCCGTGTTCAGTCAAAACGGACCGCTCTGTTGCCGAGCAGTTCCGAGCCTTTAGCTGAGTGACACTCTGACACCAGCGACAGGGGATTATCAATCACCTCCGGTACAAGCAGATGAAAAACACGTAGCTCGGGAACACGACACACGACAGGCCATGCTGAACAACAGCTATCCTACAAAAATCATATCTGTGCGGGGGGGGGGAGATGGTGGCGTTACCTGGATTTGAACCAGGGACCTAACGATTATGAGTCGTTCGCTCTAACCAACTGAGCTATAACGCCATCGGCGCTCCGAGTATGACAGGCTTCGGCCCCCGTCAAGAGCCAAAGCCAATCTTATTTGATTATTCGCCCTCGCGCACCGTATCAATCATGCGCTGCACGTTGTCAGGGTCGGCATCCGGCGTGATCCCGTGGCCTAGGTTAAAGATATGCGGGCCCTTGGAAAAGGCTTTGACGATCTGGCGCGTCTCATCCACCAGCGCCTGCCCGCCGGTGACCATATGGGTCGATGCAAGGTTGCCCTGCACGCAACCGTCCACCTGCACATGTTTGGCCGCCCAATCCGCCGAGACGGAATTATCCAGCGCCACACAATCCACCCCCGTCGCCTTGGCGAACCCGATGTATTTATCGCCGGCCTCGCGCGGGAAACCGATGATCGGAATACCGGGGTGGCGCTTCTTCAGCTCTTGCGTGATCTCGCGTGCAGGGGCCAGCGCGAATTTCTCGAAAGCATCGCCCGGCAGCGACCCCGCCCAGCTGTCAAAGATCTTCATCACCTCGGCGCCTGCGTCAATTTGCGCAGACATATATTCGATGGTTGCCTTGGTAATCAGGTCCAACAGCTTCTCGAACAGGGCGTTATCCTGGGTGCGCAGCAGATGCGCAGGCCCCTGATCCTTGGTCCCCTGCCCCGCGATCATATAGGTCGCCACAGTCCAGGGCGCACCGGCAAAGCCGATCAACGTCGTCTCGCGCGGCAGTTCACCGGCAAGGTTGCGCACCGTCTGATAGATCGGGTTCAACGTCTCGTGGATATCGCCCACGGGCCGCAGCTGGTCAAAATCCGCCTGTGTGGTGACCGTGGACAGGCGCGGCCCTTCGCCGGTGACAAACCACAGATCAGCGCCAAGCGCCTGAGGTACAAGCAAAATATCCGCAAAGAGGATCGCCGCATCAAACCCGTAACGACGGATCGGCTGCAAGGTGACCTCGGTCGCCAGCTCGGGGTTGTAGCACAAAGACAGGAAATCCCCCGCCTGCGCCCGCGTCGCCTTATACTCGGGCAGATAGCGTCCGGCCTGCCGCATCATCCAGATCGGCGGCACCGGCAGCGTCTCTCCGGCCAATGAACGCAGAATGGTTTTGCTTTGCGTGTCGATCTGCGGCATCGGGTATTCCTACTCTTCAATGGTTTTGTCTTAGGTCAAGATGTAGCGCCGCGATGTCAAGGCAATGGCACCGCTTGTCAGATCAAATCCACACCCCTAAAGAAGAGCCATGACTGTGAACCTGCCCACCCCCGAAAACCCCATGCGCATCGGCACCCGCGGCTCGCCTCTGGCGATGGCCCAGGCCTATGAAACCCGCGCCCGTCTGGCCGCCGCCTTTGAAATCCCACAGGCTGCATTTGAAATCGTCGTGATCAAAGTCACCGGCGATGTCATTCAGGATCGCCCGCTCAAGGACATCGGCGGCAAGGGCCTGTTCACCCGCGAAATCGAAGAAGACCTGCTGGCAGGCAAAATCGACATCGCTGTGCATTCGATGAAAGACATGCCCACGATCCAGCCGGGGGGCCTGCTGCTTGATACCTACCTGCCGCGCGAAGACCCGCGCGACGCCTTTGTCGCGCCCACCCTGTCGGCGCTGGACCAACTGGCCGAAGGCGCGGTCGTCGGCACTTCCAGCCTACGCCGCCGTGCGCAGCTGCTGCACCAGCGTCCCGACCTGCAGGTCGTCGAATTCCGCGGCAATGTGCAGACGCGGCTGAAAAAGCTCGCCGATGGTGTGGCCGAATGTACCTTCCTCGCCGTGGCCGGTCTGAACCGTTTGGGCATGCAACACGTCCCCGCCACGCCGATCGACGACACGCTTATGCTGCCCGCGGTGGCGCAAGGGGCCATTGGCATCGAACGCCGCGCCGGTGACCTTGATACCGAAGCCATGCTCGCCGCGATCCACGACACCCCCACGGGCCAACGTCTGGCCGCCGAACGCGCCTTTCTGCTCACGCTTGACGGATCCTGCGAGACACCGATCGCCGGGCTGGCCACGCTGGACGGCGACACGCTCCACCTGCGCGGCCAGGTCCTGCGCCCCGACGGGTCCGAGGCGATTGCCGGCGACCGCAGCGGCCCTATTGCGCAAGGCGGTCAGATGGGCGTCGATCTGGCGCAGGACCTGCTGGCCCAGGCAGGCCCCGGCTTCTTCGACTGGCACGTCAAAGGATAACATCCAAAATAAATTCGCGCTCTGTTTGAAACTAAGCGCAGCATGGCCCCGTTGCTTCGGCATGATCAACAAATGATCACGATATAAACCGAGGAGAACACCATGACTTTCGCTAAAAAGATGATGACCGCAACCGCAGCTCTGGCCCTGACTGCCGGTGCGGCTTTCGCCGACGAAATGAAGAACCCCATGGTCGGTGGTGCTGAAATGTTCGCCGACAAGAACATCGTTGAAAACGCCGTGAACTCTGCCGACCACACCACATTGGTTGCCGCTGTGAAAGCTGCCGGTCTGGTTGATACCCTCGCAGGCGAAGGCCCCTTCACCGTGTTCGCCCCCACCAACGCCGGTTTCGACCGTCTTGAGCCAGGCACCGTCGAAATGCTGGTCAAGCCCGAGAACAAAGAACGTCTGACCGAAATCCTGACCTGCCACGTAGTGGGCAAGGCCGTGATGTCCGACGCGCTTCAGGGCATGATCAAGGACGACGGCGGCGAGCACCCCGTGCCGACACTGGGCGGCTGCACGCTGCAAGCCTCCTACGCCGATGATGGCCGCATGAAGCTGGTGGATGAAAACGGCAACGCCGCCTTCGTTGAGATCGCGGACGTCAAACAGTCCAACGGTGTGATCCACGTTATCAACGGCGTGATGCTGCCAAAGCAATAAGCTGATACCGGTTTAGACGAAAAGGCCCCCGACCTGCACGGTCGGGGGCCTTTTTCATTCCAAATGGCAGCTATCCCGGGGGAGCCCGCAGGGCGGGGGCTGGCCCCCTAGATCCACTTCGCCAAAGGCGGCAGGCTCATGAGAACCGCATTGGCGTCATGGCCGGTTTCAAGCCCGAATTTCGTACCGCGGTCATAGACAAGGTTATATTCCGCATAAAGCCCGCGATGCACCAGCTGCGCTTCCTTGTCTGCCTCTGACCAGTCTTGCGTGATCCGCTTTTGCACCAGCGGCAGATAGGCGGGCAGGAAGGCGCGGCCGATATCCTGTGTCAGGGCAAAATCCGCCTCCCAATCGCCTGTCGCGTGATCATCCATAAAGATACCGCCGACCCCGCGCGCGCGGTGGCGGTGCGGGATATAGAAATACTCGTCCGCCCAGGCCTTCAGCCGCGGGTACAGATCGCTGCCATGAGGGTCCAGATGCGCCTTTTGCACAGCGTGGAAATGCGCGGTGTCTTCGTCATATTCGATGCAGGGGTTCAGATCGGACCCGCCGCCGAACCAGCTGGCATGAGGCGTCCAGAACATGCGGGTGTTCATATGGACCGCCGGGGCATGCGGGTTCTGCATATGCGCGACCAGACTGATGCCCGACGCCCAGAACCGCGGGTCTTCGGCCATGCCGGGGATGCCCTTGCGCGCCGCCATCGCGACCTGCGCGCGCTCTCCCAGGGTGCCGAACACCGTAGAGACATTGACGCCGACCTTTTCGAACACGCGCCCGCCACGCATCACGCTCATCAGACCGCCGCCCGCGTCACTACCGTCGTCGCTGCTGCGTTTGGTCGGGGTCACCTCGAACGTGCCGGGCGCGGCATCAGACAGCGGGCCCTCGGCGTGGTCACGCTCCAGCGTCTCGAATGCCTCCACGATCTGGTCGCGCAGGCTGCGGAACCACTCAGCGGCGCGGGTCTTCTCCGCCTCGAAATCAACGGTCATGCGCAAAGCCTTTCGTTACTGCGTATTCTAATGTGCCGGCGCGTCCACGGCGTCCAGCAAGGACCGCCCCCCGTCCACAACGATCACTTCGCCTGTCAGGAAACTGGAGCTGTCGGCGGCAAGATACTGGATCGTGTCGGCCAGCTCTGACGGCGAAGCGATGCGCCCCAGCGGCGTGTGGTTGCGGATGTCGTCGCGCCACTCGCGGTTCTCGGCGCAAGACGCTTTCAGCGACCCGCTCATCACCGACCCGAAGGCCACGGCGTTCACCCGGATGCGATGCGGGGCCAGCGTCAGCGCCATCGACCGTGTCATCTGCTCAAGCGCTGCCGCCGCCATGGAATAGGCCATCAACTCGGGCCGCGTGTGCCGCGAGGTGGTCGAGCTGAGGTTGACGATGCTGCCCACGCTGCCGTCTTCCTTGCCCTCGGACTGTTTGATCATGCGTTTGGCGACCTGCTGCGTCAGCTGCATCGCGGTCATCACGTTTTCCTGCCACAGGGTTTCAACGCTGGTATCATCACTGTCCAGCGCATCCGTCGGCAGGAACTGCCGCGAGGCATTGACCAGCACGTCAACCTCGTCAAATGCGTCAATGGTGGCGGAGACGAGGTTCGCAATCGTCAGCCGTTGCCGCAGATCGCCCGCGAAAAAGCGGATGTTGCCGTCGTCCTTGGCATCGCCCAGCTGTTCGACCAGCGCTTTCTCGTCGATGTCGGCACACATCACATTTGCGCCCTTGTCGGCGAATTGCCGGGCAATCGCCAAACCGATGCCGTTCGCGGCCCCGGTGACGATGACGCTTTTGCCAGAGATTGAGAATGACATAAATCGTTCCTTAATCAGGCGCGGCCCGCCTATCGGCGTTTGCGCAAAGGCCGTGCCGCGTGAAACAGTTTGAACCGCGCATCGCCGCCGATTTCCTCGACATGGGCGAAACGGGTTTTCAGCTCTGCCTCATAGGGCAGATGACGGTTCGCGACCATCCACAGCTTGCCTTGCGGCGACAGGATGCGTGCTGCCGTGGCAACAAACGCCTGGCCGATCTGCGGTTCAGCCGCGCGACCGATGTGGAAGGGCGGGTTCATGATCACGCTGTCCATGCGGTGGGGCGGCTCCCAGCTTGTGGCATCCTCCCATGCAAAGGACGCGCGATCATCGGTGACATTGCGGCGCGCACATTCCAGCGCCATATGTCCCGCTTCAACAAGGTAAAGGTTCTTGATGTCAGGCCGTGTCAGCGCGTGGGCCGACAAAAAGCCCCAACCGGCCCCCAGATCGGCAACCTCCGACCCGAGCTTCTCGGGCAAGGCGTCCACCAGCAGCGCCGAGGCCAGATCGACACCATCGGCGGAAAACACCCCCGGCGCAGTCCAGAACCCGCCTTCGGTCAGCTCCGGCCCCTGACGCCAGTCGGAAAAGAACTCCGCCGCCGGTTCCGAGATCCAGAACATCTTGCCGTGAGCCTTCGAGATCGGGCCCTGCACGGTCACACGGTCGCGCATCTCGCGCAGGACACTATCGGCACCGTCGGTCTTTTGCCCGTCGATCACAACGATCCCGTCGCATACCTCGCAGGCGGCGGCGATCACGGCGCGGGCTTCGGCCTTGGCGCGTGGCAGGCAGACGATACAGGCCGCATAGCGGTCCTTGATGGTGCGCACGACATCATAGCCGCGCGCGGCCCATGCGTCATAATCCGGTTTGAAATCATGGATAATCTGCACGCGGTCTTTGTCCAGACCTGGCAAATCACTGTCACGGGGGGGCTGAAAGACGGCAATCGTCCCTTCAGCTGGCAACTCAAGACCACCGCCGTCAAGCGCCAGTTGCAGACGTGCATCAATCACGTGTTATTCTTCTTTTTCCATGGTGCATTGCAGCGGATGCTGGTGACGCCGGGCGAAATCCATCACCTGCGCGACTTTGGTTTCCGCGATCTCGTGGCTGAACACGCCCACGACCGCCAGCCCTTTTTTATGCACGGTCAACATGATCTCGAAGGCTTGGGCATGGTTCAGCCCGAAGAAGCGTTCAAGCACGATCACCACAAATTCCATCGGGGTGAAATCGTCGTTCAACAGCATCACCTTGTACAAAGGCGGCCGCTTGGTCTTTGGTTTGGTCTTGGTCAACAGATCGGTTTCGTCGTCGTCCCGGTCTTTGCCCGCCATCATAAGATCATCAAGGCGCATTGCTGCTCCTGCCTGAGAAGTCGTTTCAAGTGAGTCGTGTAGGCGTCTATATAACCTTAAAGCAGAATTAGAAAAGAGGGCGCGCCAAAGATGGGCAATCCGCTAACGACCATCGGTTTTGATGCCGATGACACTTTATGGCACAACGAACGCTTCTTTGCTTTGACACAGGTCAAATTCGCGGAACTTCTTGCCGATTACACCGACCGCGACAGCCTGATGGACCGGCTGCTTGAGGCAGAGCGGCGCAACATCCCCCACTACGGCTTTGGCATCAAGGGGTTCACCCTCTCGATGATCGAAACCGCGATAGAGATCACCGAGGGCCGCGTGCCGGCCGATGTCATCTCCGAACTACTGGCGGCGGGGCGGGATATGCTGGCCCATCCAGTCGAACTGCTACCCGATGTGCGCGAAACCCTCGAAACCCTGCAAGACGACTATCGGCTGGTGCTGGTGACCAAGGGCGATCTGCTGGATCAGGAACGCAAGCTCGCTGAATCCGGGCTGCGTGATATGTTCACCGCGATTGAAATCGTGTCGGACAAGACCCCGCAAACCTACCAGCGCATCTTTGATACCCACGGCGACGGCCCGGCCCGCGGCATGATGATCGGGAACTCCATGAAATCGGACGTGGTGCCGATGATCCACGCGGGCGGGCATGGCGTCTATATTCCCCACGGCGTCACCTGGGCGCTGGAGCATGCACCCGCCCCGAGTGATTCGCCCCGCTTCCACCAGATCACGCGCCTGTCCGAAGTGGCAGAACTGCTGCCCTGATCGCCGCTGTATTCTCGCCTTACCTTCGCTGCGTTGTCGCCCAACTCTTGCCACATTCCCGCCACAATCGCCCCTATAGTGGCGGAGTTTTGGGCACACGCTATATGTGCTGCGCGGAAATCGCCGCTTTTCCGGGCTGCACCACATCGAACGCCTTTATCGAAAACACGTCCTATGGTAACCTTACCTTAATAATAATGGTCAGTTGAAAAATCGACGGCCGAGGCAGAGCAAAGGCAGTTATGATGAGAGTGCGGCGTGTGCAGCCAGCCCGGTATGGGCTATTTATTCTTGCGGCTATATGGATCTTGCTGATCCTGCCGCTCAGCGCAATGGCGGCCCCCTACGCCGCCTATGTGATCGACGCCCGAACCGGCGAAGTGTTGCACTCCCGAAACGCGGATACCCGTCTGCACCCGGCCTCCCTCACCAAAATGATGACACTTTATATCGCATTCGAGGCGATTAAGCGTGGTGAGATCTCGCTCGACAGCAAGGTCAAGATCACCAGCCACGCGGCGTCCGAACCGCCCAGCAAATTGGGGCTGAAATCGGGCCAGACCATCGCCCTGCGCTACCTGATCCGCGCCGCGGCCGTCAAATCTGCCAATGACGCCGCCACCGCCATCGGGGAAGCCATCGAAGGGTCCGAAGCCAAATTCGCCCGCCGCATGAACCGCACCGCCAAGGCGCTTGGCATGACCAACACCACCTTCAAGAACGCCCACGGCCTGACAGAATCCGGCCACATGTCGACCGCACATGACATGACCATCATGGGCCGCCACCTGCTGTATGATCACCCCGAATACTACAACCTGTTCTCGCGCATCACTGCCGATGCGGGCGTGCGCAAGGTCAGCCACACCAACCGTCGCTTCCTGTCGTCCTACAAAGGCGCCGACGGGATCAAGACCGGCTACACCCGCGCCGCTGGCTTCAACCTCACCGCCTCGGCAGAACGGGGCAATGAACGCATTATCGTGACCGTCTTCGGCGGCACCTCCACCAGCGCACGGAACGCCAAAGTGGCCGAGTTGATGGATCTGGGCTTCCGCCGCGCCCCCTCCAGCGCGCCGCTGAAAAAACCCTCCAAACCCGCTTATGCCGATGTCGAAGATACGCCCGTCGCATCCGACGGGGCCGCGGGCAAGGTCATTCGCCTTGTCGGGGCCGTCACCACTTCCAAACGTCCCACATTGCGTCCGGGCCACCAGCCTCAGGTCGTGGTTGCCACCGCAGAGGTGCCCCAAGCGACCTCGCCGATCCTGAACTCAGACATCACCGCCGCGCTGAAAGAGGCGCAGAAAACCGCGCCGCCCGTCGTGGCAGAGGCCCCTGCCCCGACACCGGAACCCGCAGCAGAGGCGGAAACCCTGCTCGCCTCGGTCTCGGTCCGGCCCACGCTGCGCCCCTCGGCTGCCGCATCGCTGGTTGAAACCGCCGCGGTCAAACAGGTCACACCCAAAGCGCCCCCCGCCCCCGAGGTCATCACGCGCGTGTCGACATCTGGTGGGCGTCACTGGGGCGTGAATGTGGGCCGCTACCCCAGCCGCTATGCCGCCGAGAAAGTGTTGCTGAAAACCGCATTGTCCGAAATCTCGACCCTCGACGGCAGCCTGCGCAAAGTCGTGCGTCGCCCACAAGGGTTCGACGCCAACTTCCTTGGCATGACCCGCGAGACAGCCGATCTGGCCTGTCGCCGTCTGGTCGCCCGCAATGTGAACTGCTTTATGATCGGGCCAAGCTCTTGAGCTTGGCCTGCTCAGGTCGTCGCCTGTAGCAAGGTGCGCGTATAGTCGGACTGCGGATTGTCATACAGCGTATCGACATCGCCGTATTCGACCACATCCCCCCGCTTCATCACCATCACCTTATGCGACATCGCGCGCACGACCTTCAGGTCGTGGCTGATGAACAGATAGGCCAGCCCGTATTTGCGCTGCAGATTGCGCAGCAGGTCCACGATCTGCACCTGCACGGTCATATCCAGCGCCGAGGTCGGCTCGTCCAGCACCAGCAGCTTGGGCCGCAGCACCATAGCCCGCGCAATCGCGATCCGCTGACGTTGCCCGCCGGAAAATTCGTGGGGATAGCGGTCCATCGTGGCGGGGTCCAAACCCACCTCGATCATCACATCGCGTACCAGTTCGCGCGGATTGCGGTCGGGGTCCACCTTATGCACGCTCAGCCCTTCGGCGATAATCTGCATACAGGTCATCCGCGGCGACAGGCTGCCGAACGGATCCTGAAACACGATCTGCATATCCTTGCGCAACCGCCGCAACTGCCGCGTGGACCAACTGCGCACATCCTGCCCCATAAAGTTGATCCCCCCTTCAGAGGAGATCAACCGCATGATCGCCAGCGCCAGCGTCGTCTTGCCCGACCCGGATTCACCCACGATACCAAGGGTTTCCCCCGCGCGCACCGACAGCGAAGCGTCGTTTACCGCCTTCACGTGATCCACCGTTTTACGCATGAACCCCTTCTGGATCGGGAACCAGACCTTCAGATGATCGGTGCTGGCGATCACCTCGGCATCCGGTGCAACCGGGTCCGGTCGCCCCGACGGCTCCGCCCCCAAAAGCTTGATCGTATAGGGGTGCTGCGGGTTATCAAAAATCTCGCGCGTAGGGCCGTGTTCGACAATCTCGCCCTGTTTCATCACGCAGACGCGGTCGGCAATGCGGCGCACGATGCCCAGATCATGGGTGATGAACAGCAGGCCCATGCCCTCGCTGTCTTTCAGCTCTTTCAGCAAGTCCAGTATCTGCGCCTGAATGGTCACGTCCAAGGCCGTGGTCGGCTCATCCGCGATCAGCACATCGGGCTTGTTGGCCAGCGCCATCGCGATCATCACCCGTTGCCGTTGCCCACCCGACAGCTGATGCGGGTAGGCACCCAACCGGCTCTGTGCATCCACGATCCCGACCTTGTCCAGCAGTTCAAGGATACGCGCCCGCGCCTCGGCCCCTGCTACGCCCTGATGCAGCGCCAGCGATTCCGCCAGCTGCTTTTCGATCGTATGCAGCGGGTTCAGCGAGGTCATCGGCTCTTGAAAGATAAAGCTGATGTCATTGCCACGCACCTTACGCAGCAGCTTGTCGCTCGCCCCGGCCATCTGCTGCCCGTCATACAGCACCGATCCCGACACCTCGGCACTGTCGCCCAACAGCGATACGGTGCTCAGCGCCGATACGGATTTACCCGAGCCGGACTCCCCCACCAGCGCCACGGTCTCCCCGCGCTGCACGGCAAAGCTCACGCCCTTGACCGCATGGGTCAACGCGCCTTCCTGACGGAAGGAGACGCGCAGGTCATCCACTTGCAGCACCGCGGCGTTCTGGGTCGAAGGCGTCATGAGAACGTCTTTCTCGGGTCAAAGGCGTCGCGGATCCCTTCAAAGATAAAGATCAGCAGCGACAGCATGATGGCAAAGGTGAAGAACGCGGTGAACGCCAGCCAGGGCGCTTGCAGGTTCTGCTTGGCTTGCAACGTCAGCTCGCCCAGGGAAGGGGCCGACGACGGCAGGCCGAAGCCCAGAAAATCAAGGATCGCGAGCGTACTGATCGTGCCGGTGATGATAAACGGCAGCATCGTCAGCATCGCGACCATCGCATTGGGCAGCATGTGGCGGAACATGATCGTCATATTCCCCACCCCAAGCGCGCGCGCTGCACGCACATATTCAAGGTTCCGTGCGCGCAGGAATTCGGCCCGCACCACACCCACCAGCGATGTCCAACTGAACAGCACCAGCAAGAACACCAGAAGCCAGAAACTGCGCCCCAGAATGGCGAACATGATGATGATCACGTAAAGCGACGGGGTCGAGGTCCAGATCTCGATCACGCGCTGGAAGATCAGATCCGTCCAGCCGCCAAAGAACCCCTGCACCGCCCCCGCGATGATCCCGATCAACGATGCCGCCCCCGTCACAATCAGGGTAAAGATGATCGACAGCCGGAAGCCATGAATGACCCGCGCCAACACGTCACGTTTGGTGCCATCGGTGCCCAGCAGGTTCTGCCCGTTCGGCGGCAGCGGGGCCGCGCCGGGCCGGTCCACGGCGGTGTCAAAGCTATAGGGGATGGGCGGCCAGATCGACCAGCCCGCCGAAATCGGCTCGCCCGCGACCTCGCCATCCTGCGCGTCCTCGATGATCCCCTCGGGGTCGTCCAGGCAGTCGATCAACCCGCCCGAGGCAATCAGACATTGCACTTCGGGGTCGCGGTACACCGCTTCGGTCAGGAAATCGCCGCCGAACTCGGTCTCGGGGTAGAACTTGAAGATCGGCATGTAATAGTCGCCGCGATAGTTCACGAGGATCGGTTTGTCGTTGGCCACGAATTCGGCGAACAGCGAGATGCCAAACAGGATCGCGAAAATCCAAAGGCTCCAATAGGCGCGGCGGTTACGGGTAAAGTTACGCCAGCGGCGTTGGTTCAGCGGGGATAGCGCCATCGGGTTCAGCCCTCGCGTTTTTCAAAGTCGATGCGCGGGTCGACGACCACATACATCAGGTCAGACAGGATACCGACCAGCAGACCGATAAGGCCAAAGATGAACAGCGTCCCGAAGACGATCGGATAATCCCGCGCAACCGCCGCCTCGAACCCCAGACGGCCCAGCCCATCAAGGCTAAAGATCGTCTCGATGATCAGCGAGCCGCCAAAGAACACGCCGATAAACACCGCTGGAAAGCCCGCGATCACGATCAGCATCGCGTTACGGAATACGTGGCCGTACAACACCTTACGCTCCGACAGACCCTTGGCCCGCGCCGTGACGACATATTGCTTCTTGATCTCGTCCAGAAAGCTGTTCTTGGTCAGCAAGGTCAGCGTCGCAAAGGCCGAGATGGTCGAGGCCAGCACCGGCAGCGTGATGTGCCAGAAGTAATCCGCGACCTTGCCCAAGGGGCTCAGCTGGTCAAAATTATCCGAGGTCAGCCCCCGAAGCGGGAATATCTGCCAGTAGGACCCGCCCGCGAACAGCACCAGCAGCAGGATCGCGAACAGAAAGCCCGGGATCGCATAGGCGGCGATAATCGCGCCCGATGTCCATGTATCAAAGGCCGTGCCGTCCTTGACCGCCTTGCGGATGCCAAGGGGGATCGACACCAGATAGGCAATCAACGTGGACCACAGCCCCAGCGTGATCGACACGGGCAGCTTTTCCTTGATCAACTCGATCACGCTGATCGACCGGAAGTAGCTGTCGCCGAAATCGAACCGCATGTAGTTCCACAGCATGTTCACGAACCGCTCTACCGGCGGCTTGTCAAAGCCGAACTCTTTCTCAAGCTCTGCGATGAATTCGGGCGGCAGGCCACGTGCGCCAACGTAATTCTCGTTGCCGCCGGTATCTGCGGCATTCCCCGCATCCGATCCCCCGCCAGAGAACCCTTCGAACACGTCACCACCGCCCTGAATACGCGCGATCGCCTGCTCAACAGGGCCACCCGGCACAAACTGCACCAGTGCAAAGTTGATCAGCATGATCCCAAGCAAAGTCGGTATGATCAGCAACAGCCGTCGAAGAATATATGCGCCCATGGCCGGCGTTTACCTCAGTGCGCCCGCAGCGCGCAAGGCGTCTGCTTTATCGGCATTGTACCACCAGAAATCGAGGTAGCCCAAAGCGTAAGGCGGCTGCGTTTCGGGGTGTTCGTACTGGTCGTAATAGGCGGTCCAGAAACTGTCGTTATACCAGGTCGGGATCATGAAAAATTCATAGCGCAGTGCCCGATCCAGCGCCATCAGGCTGGCGTCCTCTTCCTCTTTCGTGTCGGCCGCCAGCGACGCGGTCACAATCGCATCCACCAGCGGGCTGGCAAGCCCTGCAGGGTTGAACAGCGAATAGGCCGCCGCCTCTGACCCATAGCGTTGTTCCAGCCCGGTGCCTGTGCCCAGAAACGCCCCATAGCTGTCATAGACCATGTCGTAATCGCGGTCCCGTTCGCGGGCCGTGTATTGGGAACTGTCGACTTTCTCGAGCACGGCATCAATGCCCATGTTCTGCAAATTCGACATAAAGTTTTCGATCACCGCCGACAGCGTCGCCGACCCCGAGGAGTTCAGCAAGAACCGCAACTGCAAGGGTTTGCCCTGCGCATTATAGCGTTTGCCGTCATCGCCCACGGCCCAACCGGCCTCGTCCAGCAGCTTCATTGCGCGGCGCAGGTTGCGACGGTCCGACAGGCGGCTCGCGTCCGACGTATGCGGCACCACCGCGTCTTGCGTCAGCAGTTCGGGCGGCACGACATCGCCAAGGCTTTCCAGCAGCGCCAGTTCCGCCCCTTGGGGTGCGCCCGTGGCCATCAGGGGCGTGTCCTGCGTAAAGGACGCCCGCTGTTTGAACAGCCCGTATTGCAGCGATTCATTGGTCCATTCAAAGTTGAACCCCAGGGCCACGGCCTCGCGCACGCGCTTGTCCTGCAAGACCTCGCGGCCAAGGTTGAATACGATGCCCGAGGGCGTAGGAGGCGACCCGTCGGGGATATCCTCTTTGACCACCTGCCCTGCGGTCACCTTGGGGAAGTCATAGGATGACGCCCATTGTTTCGAACTGCCCTCGGTGCGGAAGGTATATTCACCCGCCTTGAAGGCCTCGAACGCAGAATTTTCGTCGCCGAAGTATTCGACGCGGATTTTATCAAAATTGTTGCGGCCCACGTTGAACGGCAAATCCTTGCCCCAGTAATCGGGGTTGCGTTTATAGACGATGCGACGGTTCACATCGATGCTGTCGATCATATAGGGGCCGGACCCGGGCGAGGTTTCCAGTCGCGATTCGTCGAGCCGCGCGCCGGTTTCCTCGTACCATTTCTTCGACCACGCGGGCACGCCGCCGACCTGTTCGATCAGGCTGCGCCGGGACACGCCGGGGCTGAAATAGAACTTGATGGTGTAATCGTCGATCACCTCGACCTTGGGGATCAGCTTGCGCACTGCATCGGCATAGGATTTCAGCCCCTGATCCAGCAGCAGGTTGTGGCTGAAGGCGATGTCATGGGCCGTCACCGGATCGCCGGTCGAGAATTTGGCGTCCTTGCGCATGTGGAACACCACCCAATCCTTGCTCTCGGGGTATTCAAGGCTCTCGCACAGCAGGCAATAGGCTTCGCCGTAAACATCGGCGGGCACGATCTCTCCGCCGACGCCCTCGCCGAGCAGGCTTTCATACATCACCGTGCTCAACGCGCCGCCACGACCCTTGCGCGAATAGGGGTTCATCGAATCAAACGTCCCGAGGGTAGAGATTGAAATCTCGCCGCCTTTGGGGGCGTCGGGGTTCACATAGTCGAAATGGGTGTAATCGGCGGGGTATTTCAGATCGCCGTAAAAGGAATAGCCATGCGCGGTGATGATCTTGTCACTGCCCTGCGCGGCGTCATCCTGCCCCCAAGCAGCACCGCCCAGCATCGCGGCCCCGAAAACAAGCAAGGCCGCACCAGCGACGCGCAGCATGGGGGTTTGCGATTTTGTGTCAGCACGGGCATGGGTCCGGGGCATCGGGCGTATCCTTTATAACAACAGGCGATAGACAAGGGTCGTCGCGGCAGATCACTGCCGGATACACGCTAACGGCCCGACCGCCCAAGTTACAAGTTGCGAATATGTTACCTGACTGAAAACAGGGCACTTCACAGCAAAAGGCCGCCCACGAGGGGGCGGCCTTGCAATCGGGATATGGGGTGGATCAGTTGTCCAGGCTGTCGAGATAGGCGATCACATTCGCCCGGTCTTCGATCTTGGGCAGACCCGCGAAACCCATCGTGGTGCCTGGCGCGAAACCCGCAGGCTTGGTCAGGAAGGCGTTCAGGTTCTCTGGGGTCCATGTCTCAGCCGATTTCTCAAGCGCGCCGGAGTAGGACGCATACCCATCAGCGGAATCAACCGGACGCCCGACAACACCGTAGAGGTAGGGACCAACCGCATTCGCACCATCTTCAACCTTGTGACAGGCCGAACATTTGCGGAAAACCTTTTCACCCTTGGCCGGATCAGCGGCCGCCATGATCTCGGCGAAATCGACTTCTTCAGCGGGCTCACCGCCACCAGAGGCGTCTGCCACTTCAATGACATAGCCTTGTTCGCCATGCGCTTCGGCATGATAAAGCTCTTCGCCCGCGAATTTGCCAAGCAGAAGGACAAGCCAAGCGCCAAACAGGCCGGCAGCGATTTTGGTAACGGTCATTGTATCGAACATGCGTGAAGGTCCATCGTTGGTATTCGGGCATCGTATTGCAGGCGTATCTATTGCTTTCCCTTCGTCGGGGCAAGGTGTAGTTACCGCGACCAAACGCCATAGTTGGCAACGGCTTGAAGAAGGATGCCCCTGATGACCAGTAAAACCGCGCCGCGCATCGCTTTTCAAGGTGCTTTGGGGGCCTATAGCCACGAAGCCTGCCTGCAAGCCCGCCCCGACATGATCCCCGTGCCCTGCATGACCTTCGAAGGGGTGATCCGCGCCGTGCGCGAAGGCCGCGCCGATCTGGCGATGCTGCCGGTCGAAAACTCGACCTACGGGCGGGTTGCGGACATCCACCGGCTGCTGCCGCAAAGCGGGCTGCGTATCATCGCGGAGGCCTTCGTGCGCGTGCGCATCAGCCTGATGGCCCATGACGGCGTGAAGCTCGAAGACATCAAACACGTGCGCGCGCATATGGTGCTGATCCCGCAGGCGCGCAGCTGGCTGGACGCCCATGGCATCACCTCAGAGGCAGCGGCGGACAGCGCAGGGGCTGCGGCGGATCTTGCGGTGTCGGAGGAACGCGATGTCGGTGTGCTGGCAAGCGAGGTTGCGGCGGATATTCACGGGCTCAAGGTGCTGGCCCGCGACATCGAGGATCTGGACCATAACACCACCCGCTTTTTGCTGATGTCGCCCGAGCTGGACCAGACCCGCCGTGCGGAAAACATGCTGACCACCTTTGTCTTTCAGGTGCGCAACATCCCGGCAGCACTTTACAAGGCCATGGGCGGTTTCGCGACCAATGGCGTCAACATGACCAAGCTGGAAAGCTACATGGCGGGCGGGTCGTTCACGGCGACACAGTTCTATGCCGATATCGAAGGCCACCCCGAAGACCCCGCCGTCGCCCGCGCGCTGGAGGAGTTGGCGCATTTCACCAACTTCATCGATATTCTGGGCGTCTACCCCGCGCATCCCGACCGTCACGGCCAGTAAGTGCGGTAACCACCGCAAACCCCTTAGCGGGGTTTGTGGTAGCGGTCTTCCATGTCCTTGGCATAGTCGCCGACACGTTTCTTGAACTTCTTGGTCAGCGAATTCTTGGCCAGTTTCAACGACTGCACCAGCAGACGGGCCGACAGGTTTTGCGGCTTGAGCTCTAGCGCGACCATGATGCGGGTGCGGCTGCGTGACAGGGCGACGAGATCAAAGCTCATGTCGCCGGTCAGACCCTGCGAACGGGTGTTCAGCTTCATTTCGGTCGGGCGGTCAAAACGGTCCATCTCGACCTGAAGCTCGCGCCGTTTGCCGCGCATGTCAAAGGCAGCTTCCCACTGCATCCCCGGCCCCGCTTCTGCCAGCCGGTCCACGCGCTGCACCTCTGCGCCGCGGCGCATGGCGGCGCGTTCGAACTGGTCAAATTCGCACAGCATGTCGAATACCGCATCAATCGGCGCGTCGATGTCTTCTTTGGTGGAAAATTTCATGTTCTGCCTTGTTCGTCGTCTTTCCCGAAGGTTGCCTTAATCCAGCGTATCCGCAAGCCAGTTTTCCAGCAGGAAATGCGCAATCGCCCCCTTTCGGGCCGGTTTGATCTTGGGGTGTTGCCCGGCAAAGACATCCATCATGTCCTCTTTCGACACCCAAAGGGCCTCTTCGATCTCTTTGGGGTCGATGGTGATCTCGTGGCTTGTCGCCTCTCCGGCGCAGCCGAACATGAGCGACGCGGGAAACGGCCAAGGTTGGCTCGCAAGATAGCTGACCTGACCGACCTGCACGCCCGCCTCTTCAAACACCTCGCGGCGCACGGCGGCTTCGAGCGTTTCACCCGGTTCGACAAACCCCGCCAAAAGCGAGAACATCCCCTCGGGCCAACCCGGCGACCGCCCCATCAGGACAGAGTTGCCGTGGGTAATCAGCATGATCACAACCGGATCGGTGCGCGGAAAATGCGACGCGCGACACGCGGGGCAGTTGCGTTGCCAGCCTGCGTCATTCACCACGGTTTCAAAGCCGCAGCGGGCGCAGTAGCCGTGGTTTTCGTGCCACGCCAGAATGGCCTTGCCGGTCGCGGCGAGTTCGGCGTCACGCGGGCTGAGCCATGTCATCACGCGGCGCATTTCGACGAAAGCATAGTCGGGCGGCAACATCGGGTGGCGCTGTTCGCTTTGATCCACGAAAGACCCCAGCTGGCGCGGGTCGAAGTCATCGGGCATCCACGGCGACAGGTCATAGGCAAAACGCGCGGCCCCCTCTTCGCGCCCCAGCAAGATCGGAGCAGAGCCGGCATCCGCCAGAACGGGGTGATCCAGCGGCAAACGCACGACAGACGCGGGGCGCGCGGGGTCGATCAGGACCTTGCCCCGCCAGAACAGAATGGCGCGGGCGGCATCATCGGCGCGCAATGCGGCCACGGCCTCCTTGTCGGCGCGAACCTCTCCGGCGCGGTCAAGCGCTGACCCTCCGAAAGTGACCGTCTCGGCGTGCTTCATGCGTATCCTCCCGTTTGCGTGCACCATGCCTATTGGCCAAACCGCGCGATGCCAAGGCTGCATGGCGCCGTGCCCGTTAAAAACGCCCGAGATAAAATCGCCTTTGGGCCCGTCTTGCATCCCATCCGGCCCTATACTATATGGGCGGTGAGAGGTTGGTGCGGGCAGGTGCCTCGCCAACCCGGTCAGATCCGGAAGGAAGCAGCCGTAACGAGACCCACTTGGGTCGTTATCAGCCTCTCACCCCAGCGTATTTTGCGCAGCAAAATACGCGTCGCCCCGCAGGGTCATCCAAAGGATGGCCCGAGAGGGGCAGCCCACCCCGCCATAATATAGGTTGCTTATTGCCCCTGCCCCGCAGCGCCCCGATGCGGTTGACTATCGGCATTTCGGCACGGCCACAGGCAACAGGTCAGGTTACCCATGGGTAACTTAACCTGTTGTTTATACTGATTATTTTTCCGTTATAGCACCGAACGCTGTTACAGCTGCTCTGCCGCGAATGTGTCGCATTGGCCGACCTGACCGCTATCGAACCCGCGCTGGAACCAGCTGGAGCGCTGCTCGGACGTGCCGTGGGTAAAGGTGTGGGGCTGGGGGACGCGACCGGCCTGACGTTGCAGGTGGTCATCGCCGATCTTGCGTGCGGCGTTCAATGCCTCGTCCAGATCGCCCCGCTCCATCAGACCTTTGACGTTCTTGGCCCAGATGCCCGAAAAACAATCGGCCATCAGCTCGAGCCGCACGGTCAGGGCGTTCGCCTCGGCCGTAGAGGATTGACGGCGCAGCGCGTCTACCTTGGGCAGGATACCCAGTTCGTTCTGGACGTGGTGGGCGACCTCGTGGGCAATCACATAGGCGGCGGCGAAATCCCCGCCTGCCCCCATGCGCTGCGCCAGAAGATCAAAGAATTGCGTGTCGATATAGGCCTTTTCATCCGCAGGGCAGTAAAACGGCCCCGTCGCGCCAGAGGCCCCGCCACAGGCACTTTGCGTGACGTTGGAAAAGACAACGAGCTTTGGCGGCACGTATTCGCGACCCAACTGCTGTGGGAAAATCTCGCCCCAGACATCTTCGGTGGTGGCCAGCACCTGCGCGGTGAACTGCGTGGCCTGCGCGTCAGAGTCAGAGACCGGCGCGCCCTGCTGGGTTTGCGGCGCGCCGCCCCCGTTCAGCAAGGGCGATACGTCGATGCCGGTGAAATAGCCGATCGCCAGCACCGCCAAAACGCCGACGATCCCCAGACCGCCCGCACGCCCGGCACCGCCCCCGCGCCCGCCGCGGCGGACCTCTAAGTTTTTGCTTCTTCTGATGCCGCGCAACCGCATAAATCTGTCCCCGTTATGTCAAATATTATTGTCAGCGTAACGCGCGACGCGCACAATAGTTCAATGAATAAAAGCAATGATCTGGCCGAGAACCGCACCGACTGGGCCGAAGACCGCACGATTTTGGCGAACGAGCGCACCTTTGCAGGGTGGATGCGCACGGGGATGGCGTCGCTTGCGGTGGCGATCGGGCTTAAGGCGGTGTTCGGTGATTTTGACCCGACCTGGGCCGCGAAAAGCGTGGCGACGATCTTTGTCGTCGCGGCGGTCTATATCTTCTGGGCGGCCCATGATGCGGCGACCAAGACGCTGGACCGGCTGAACGACCACCATGCCAATGCGCAACCCAATGCGCGGATGAAGACGCTGGCGGTGATTTTCAGCTTTGCCTCGGTTGCGGTTGGCGGCATCCTTTGGATGCTCTAGGTTCAGGGCTTCAATCGAATCTTGCAGGATCGTCATGACAGCACCCTCTGCCTATCGCGTATTGGCCCGCAAATACCGGCCTGAAACCTTTGCCGATCTGGTCGGGCAGGACGCGATGGTGCGCACGTTGAAAAACGCGTTCGAGGCGGACCGCATTGCGCAGGCGTTTATCATGACCGGCATCCGCGGGACCGGTAAAACGACGACAGCGCGGATCATTGCCAAGGGGATGAACTGCATCGGGCCGGACGGCAATGGCGGGCCGACGACGGAACCCTGCGGGGTCTGCGAACATTGCGTCGCCATCATGGAGGGCCGCCACGTCGACGTGATGGAGATGGACGCCGCATCGAACACCGGCGTCGGCAATATCCGCGAGATTATCGACAGCGTGCATTACCGCGCGGCCTCGGCCCGGTACAAAGTCTATATCATCGATGAGGTGCACATGCTGTCGACCGGCGCGTTCAACGCGCTGCTCAAGACGCTTGAGGAACCGCCAGAGCACGTCAAATTCATCTTCGCCACGACCGAGATCCGCAAGGTGCCCGTGACCGTGCTGTCGCGCTGCCAACGCTTTGATTTGCGCCGGATCGAACCCGAGGTGATGATCGCGCTGATGCGCAAGATCGCCACCGCCGAAGGGGCCGAGATTGCGGACGATGCGCTGGCGCTGATCACCCGTGCCGCCGAAGGGTCGGCGCGCGATGCCACGTCCTTGCTGGATCAGGCAATCAGCCACGGGGCGGGCGAAACGACGGCTGTGCAGGTGCGGGCGATGCTGGGGCTGGCGGATCGCGGGCGGGTGCTGGACCTGTTCGATATGATCCTGCGCGGCGATGCGGCCGGCGCGCTGGACGAGCTGGGCAACCAGTATTCCGACGGGGCCGACCCGATGGCCGTGCTGCGCGATCTGGCCGAGATCACCCATTGGGTATCCGTGGTCAAGATCACCCCCGATGCCGCCGAAGATCCCACCGTCTCGCCCGAGGAACGCAGCCGTGGCGTCACCATGGCGGAAACCCTGCCGATGCGCGTGCTGACCCGTCTGTGGCAGATGCTGCTGAAAGCGCTGGACGAGGTGGCAAGCGCGCCCAATGCGATGATGGCCGCCGAGATGGCCGTGATCCGCCTGACCCATGTCGCCGATCTGCCCAGCCCTGAAGAGCTTGCCCGCAAGCTGGCCAATACCACGCCCCCGCCCGCCCCGCCGCAGGGTCCGGGGGGCGGGGCCGCCGTGCCCGCCGGGGGTGGATCGACCAGCGCCATGGGCAGCCAGCAGATGTCGGGCGGGCCTGCAGGCAGTGCGACGATGGCGGCACTTGCCCCGGCGGTGGCGCAGGCTTTGGCGCACTACCCGACGTTTGAACATGTGGTCGAGCTGATCCGCAGCAACCGCGACGTGAAACTGTTGGTGGAGGTCGAGACCTCGGTCCGGCTGGCGGCCTATCAACCGGGGCGGATCGAATTCACCCCCACCGACAGCGCCCCCCGCGATCTGGCGCAGCGTCTTGGCACGCGGCTGCAACTGTGGACCGGCAACCGCTGGGCTGTGACCATCGTGGGCGACAGCAGCGCGAAAACCATCGCCGAGGTCCGCGACGCCAAGGAAAACGCCCTGAAATCGCAGGCTGAAAACCACCCGCTGATGCAGGCCGTCATGGCGAGCTTTCCCGGGGCCAAGATCCTGTCGATCCGCACGCCCGAGGAAATCGCCGCCGCCGCCGTGTCCGAAGCGCTGCCCGAGGTCGAGGATGAATGGGACCCTTTCGAGGACGACTGACCCCGCCGGCCCCTGCTCTGCCCGCGACCTGTCCACGCCGGGGCACCCCTTGTCGGGGGGCGGCAAAGACCGCATATACATAAGCAAATAAAGCTACAGGAGACGACCACATGCTTAAAGGTTTGGGTGCCATGGGTGACATGGCCAAGATGATGAAGACGGCGCAGCAGATGCAGGGCAAGATGGCGCAGCTGCAAGAAGACATGCACAATATCATCGTCGAAGGTGAATCCGGTGCCGGTCTGGTCAAGGCGACCTGCACCGCCAAGGGCGAGCTGAAGTCGCTGGATATCGATCCGTCGATCTTCAACGGCGACGAGAAAGAAGTCGTCGAGGACCTGATCCTCGCCGCGATCAAGGACGCGCAGACCAAAGCCACCGACCGCGCCCAATCCGAGATGAGCAAGCTGACCGAAGGCATGGGTCTGCCTGCGGATATGAAGCTGCCGTTCTGATCCTTCCAAATGGGGTTAAATCCTCGCCGAAGGCATTAAAACTCTTTCACACCAACGCCATGGGGGTCCACAGATGAGCAGCACACGCGACATTGATGCGCTCATCGACCTGATGGCGCGGCTGCCCGGATTGGGGCCACGCTCGGCCCGCCGGGCGGTGCTGCATCTGATCCGCAAGCGCGCGCTGTTGCTGACCCCTTTGGCCGATATGATGCAGACCGTGGCGGCGACGGCGCGCGAATGTATCAACTGCGGCAATGTGGGCACCGCCGATATCTGCGACATCTGCACCTCGGAAAAACGCGCCAACGGCGAGATCTGCGTGGTCGAGGATGTTGCCGATCTGTGGGCGATGGAACGGTCGGGCGTGTTCAAGGGGCGCTATCATGTGCTGGGTGGCACGCTGTCGGCGCTGGATGCCATCGGCCCGCAGGAATTGCGCATCCCCCGGCTGATGGACCGTGTGCGCGACGAGGCCGTGTCGGAGGTTATTCTGGCGCTGAACGCCACAATCGACGGGCAGACCACGGCGCATTATATCGCGGACCAGCTTGAGGGTCAGGTGCGGTTGACCTCTCTGGCCCAGGGTGTGCCGATCGGCGGGGAACTTGATTACCTTGACGATGGGACGATCACTGCCGCGATGCGCGCGCGCAAATCGATCTAGGGCCACGTGGCCTCAGGCTTTCCGATCCGCCAGCCGTTTGCGCATCTGTGCAAGTTCGATCAGGGCGGCGTCGCGTTCGGCCTCTAGCTGGGCGATGCTGCGGCCTGCGGCCTCAATGTTCACCCCGTCGACCAGACGCGCGCATGTCTCGGCGTCGAGCGTAGGCGCGCCGAGATTATCCCAACGTTTCTGCTGGCTTGGCCCGAGATGGGCCAGATAGCCCGCCATGCCCCCGGCACCCCCGCCAAGGTGATAGGCCATATGCGCCCCCAGCACCGACCAGCGCAGCCCCGGGCCGTTGACCAGCGCCTGATCCACCGCTTCGACATCGGCGATGCCCTCGGCGACGATATGCACCGCCTCGCGCCAGAGCGCCGAGGACAGCCGGTTGGCGATATGCCCCACCGCATCTTTTTTCAGCCGCACCGGCGCAGAGCCGAGGCTGCGGTAGAACCCTTCGGCCCAGTCGAGCACCTGAGGATCGGGGCCGTAGACCTCGACCAGCGGCACCAGATGGGGCGGATTGAAGGGATGTGCGGTGATCAGCCGGTCGGGGTGCTGCATCCCCGGCACAAGATCCGACCACGGGTGCGCCGAGGTGCTGGAGGCGATAATCACATCCGGCGCGACGATGCTTTCGATCTGTGCGTAAAGCTGGTGTTTCAGCGGCACGTTCTCGGGCGCGTTTTCCTGGATCAGCACAACGTCTTGCAATGCGTCTTGCAAACTCTCGTGGGTTGAAAGCGCGCCTTGGGGGGCTGCCCCTGCCGAGATTTCCTGCAGTTGCGCCAAGGGCGCCGCCACGCGGGCGGCGAAACCGTCGCGGGCACCTGTGTCAGGGTCCCACGCGCGGACGGTGTGGCCTGCGTGCTGGAACAGCGCGGCCCAGCTTGCGCCGATCAACCCGCAGCCGATGACGGCCACGGTGCAGGGGGGCATCATCGAGGTCGTGTCAGTCAACCGACAGCACCGTTTCCTGCCCGTTTTCAAGCACATAGACGCAGCCCTGCCGGTTTGATAACTGGCCCAGCTCGGCCCGGCTCAACCCGCAGAGCGCGCCGCGCAAAAGCTGGCCGCTGAGCCCGTGAGCGACCACGACGGTGGGTTCGGTCAGCGTGTCGACAAAGGCATTCACCCGCGCCTGAAACACGTCAAAGCCTTCGCCACCGGGAGCGGCACAATAGAATTCCATATGGGGGCTTTGCGCCGTGATGCCTTCGGGCAGGTTCTTGAAGATATCGGCGCGCAGGTGGCCTTCCCAATCGCCGGCGAAAATCTCTTTCAGGCGATCGTCGGTCTGGTAGTCCCGCCCGCCAAGGGCGATATCCGCGGTCTGGCGCGTGCGTTTGAGCGGCGACACGATGCAGGGCGGGTTATGCGCAAGGATAGGGGCCATCAGCTTGGCCTGCTGCTGCGCATGGACCCTGCCCCGTTCGGAGAGCACGGATTCGGTCTGGCCCTGCACCCTCCCTTCCGCGTTCCATTCGGTTTCACCGTGCCGCAGGAACCAGACTTTGGGATAGGATTTCATGACGTGGGGCCTTTTATCGCGTTGAGTTGCCTAGCACTTTGGCTCAAGCGCGCGCAGAACGCCACCCACACAAAAATCAAGCAAGAGCGGGCGATACACCATAGGGCTTTCGCGCCGATCACTTTGCGACAGGCCCGCAATGCGGATGCCACTTGCGACGATGGACACCATCGAGGACACGGTCAGCGACAGCACCGCGGCAAGCTGTTCACGGTCGGCATCAGGACGCAGACGCGCCATCTCATCAAGGTAGATAGAGGCGACGCGATCATAAAGCGGCCCTGCCTCGCGGTAATAGCGTTCGTCAGACATGATCCGCGCCACCAGCTGCGCATAGGCCCGCCATTGCGGATCCCCGCGCGAGGCGATTTCGAGATACGGGGTGACATAGGCATCGATCAGCGTTTCCAGCGTGAGCCGCTCTGTCGATTTGAGCGCATCAAGCCGCGCCATGCGCATGGCGTTGAGCGTTTCGACCCGCCGTTTCAGCACGGTCACGAAAAGCTCTTGCTTTGTACCCCCGTGAAAGCCGACCACCCCCAGCGTGACTTCGGCTTCGCGCGCGATCCGGCGGATGCTGACCGCATCAAAGCCAAGCTCGGCGAAGCACCGCTCTGCCGCGTCGAGCACGCGTTCGCGGGTGATCTCGCCGCGTGCGACGCGGCCATCCTTGCTTGTGCCGTCTTCCTTTCGGTCCGTCATGACACCCCGGTCCCTTTGATCAGGCCATCAAGGTGCATGACCTGCGCGTTGCGCGGTCCGGCAGTGGTCACACATGCCCCGCGACTGTTATTATTGCGGCGCTTCAGCATTTTTCGCAAACTTTATCAAAAATCAAAGTAAACCAGTTCGTTGCCTCGGGATTTGGGTGCGCTTAGCGACATCGGCTTTGGTTTGCGACCAAGAATTGCACCGAATCACCTGTTACCAGAGGGCACATCCCCCTGATGGTTGAACAAATAAGCAGCGTGACACGGTATGGGTTCATTGCCCGCACTTACCGCGTGTGTGAGCGTTAACGGTATCAACCCCGCTCGACCCAAGGAGAGGTGAGTGATTCGTTTTGCAATGCTGCGGGGGGCGCTATGTGGTGGCTTGGGCATCGCCCTGCGCGTTTCGCCGCCGCTGGCCGCAGTTTCGCGGCCTTCGCGACGCGGGGGAGGTGGATATTTCAAACTAAGTGTACTATCGCATACCAAACTTCAGGAAAGGCTGGATACCATGGCTGAGACACAGACACCCGACATCATTTACACGCAGGTCGATGAGGCCCCCGAACTGGCAAGCTATTCGCTGCTGCCGATCATCCGCAGCTTTGCCGATGCGGCAGGGGTTTCTGTGGGCACCCGTGATATCTCTTTGTCGGGGCGTATTCTGGCGGCCTTCCCCGACGCGCTGACCGAGGCGCAAAAACAGTCCGACGATCTGGCGATCCTGGGCGATCTGGTGAAAACGCCCGACGCCAATGTGATCAAGCTGCCGAATATCTCTGCCTCGGTGCCGCAGCTGGTGGCGGCGATCAAGGAATTGCAGGGTCAGGGCTATGCGCTGCCCGACTATCCCGAAGCGCCAAGCACCGACGCGGAAAAGAAAGCCCGCGCGGCCTATGACGCGATCAAGGGCTCTGCGGTGAACCCCGTTCTGCGCGAAGGCAACTCGGACCGTCGCGCGGCCAATGCGGTCAAGAAATACGCGATGGCGAACCCCCATTCGATGGGCACATGGTCCAAGGACAGCAAAACCAAAGTATCGTCGATGTCGGGCGGTGATTTCTTCTCGAACGAGAAATCCCTGACGCTGACCGACGCACAAGCCGGCGCGGCCAAGATCGTGCATGTTGCCGCCGACGGGACCGAGACCGTGTTGAAGGATGGCGTTTCTTTCCCCGCGGGCACTGTCGTCGACACCACCTTCATGTCTGCCAAGGCGCTGGACACATTCCTCGCCGAGCAGATCGAAGAGACCAAGAAAGACGGCACGCTGTTCTCGTTGCACATGAAAGCGACGATGATGAAAGTGTCGGACCCGATCATCTTTGGCCACGCGGTGCGGGAATATCTGAAGCCCGTCTTTGACACATACGGTGACGAGCTGAAGGCGGCGGGTGTGAACCCGAACGCAGGCATCGGCGACATGATGGAGCGGATCAAGGACAATGCCGAGATCACCCAAGCCGTCAAAGACGCGATGGCGGCACGCCCGCCGATGTATATGGTGAATTCGGACAAAGGGATCACCAACCTGCACGTGCCATCCGACGTGATTATCGACGCGTCCATGCCCGCGCTGATCCGCGCTGGCGGCAAGGGCTGGGGCCCCGACAACAAGGAACACGACACCAACTGCGTGATCCCTGACAACTCATATGCCCCTGTCTATGAAGAAAGCATTAATTACTTCAAGGAAACCGGCGCGCTGGACCCGACGACCTCGGGCACAGTGCAGAACATCGGTTTGATGGCGCAAAAAGCCGAGGAATACGGGTCGCACCCCACCACCTTCGAGATCCCCGCTGACGGCACCGTGAAAATGATCGCCGCCAATGGCGACGTGATTTCCGAGCACAGCGTCGAGGCGAACGACATCTGGCGCGCGGCCTCGGCCCGCAAGGCCCCGATCGAGGACTGGGTACAGCTGGCCATCGACCGTCAGAAAGCCGAAGGCTGCGAGGCGATCTTCTGGCTGGACGAGAACCGCGCCCACGACGCAGAGCTGATCGCCTATGTGAAGCCGATCCTTGAAGCCAAGGGCGTGGCCGACAAGTTCCAGATCATGTCCCCCGCCAAGGCCACGCGCCAGACGCTTGAGACAATCCGCAAAGGCGAGAATTCGATCGCGATCACCGGCAACGTGCTGCGCGACTATCTGACCGACCTGTTCCCCATTCTGGAACTGGGCACCTCGGCCAAGATGTTGTCGATCGTCAAGCTGATGCAGGGCGGTGGCTTGTTTGAAACGGGTGCCGGCGGGTCTGCCCCCAAGCACGTGCAGCAGCTTGTTGAAGAAAACCACCTGCGGTGGGACAGCCTGGGCGAGTTCTGTGCGCTTGGGGAAAGCCTCAAGTTCCTCGCGGACCAGAAGGACAATGCCAAGGCCGCCGTCCTGGGCAAAGCCGTAGACGCTGCGACCCAGGGCATTCTGGACAACAACAAGTCGCCATCGCGTAAAGTGGGCGAGCCGGACAACCGCGCCAGCCACTATTACTTTGCCCTTTACTGGGCGCAGGCGCTGGCCAGCCAGAGCGACGACGCCGCATTGGCCGAACATTTTGCCCCCATCGCCGAAAAACTGGCGGCGAATGAGGACAAGATCATGGCCGAGCTGGCAGAGGTTCAGGGCAAGCCTGTCGATCTGGGCGGGTACTTCCATTCGGACCCCGCCAAGACCGAAGCGGTGATGCGCCCCTCGGCCACGTTGAACGCCATCATCGGCTAAGGCACCACAGCATCGCGACCTATCCGCCCCGTCCTTTTGCAAAAGGGCGGGGCGTTTTCTTTGGGAACCATTCGCAGGCACTGCCGGTTGTTTGACCGGCACCTTGCCGCCCCGTCGGCAACAAACCGTCCCGCGCCCTTGCTGTCAGTTGATCCCTGCACGCATTCCTTCTATCGAAGAGGGCAGTATTTTAACGCTGATAGATCAGGATATTTCATGACCAAGCCGTTGCCCAAAGTCACGCCGAACACATGGGAATTTCTGCGCGACCCCATGATCGCCCCCACCGGTTTTCGCGAATATGACGCGCGCTGGCAGTACCCCGAGGCGATCAACCTGCCGGGCATCACCGCGCTTGGCCTTGGTCTGGGCACGCAGATGCAACAGCGCGGGATCGAGCCCGTTATCGCTGTGGGCAATGATTACCGCGACTATTCCCTATCGATTAAAAATGCGCTGATTTTGGGCCTGATGCAGGCGGGTATTCACGTTAAAGATATCGGCCCCTGTCTGTCGCCCATGGCCTATTTCGCGCAATTCCATCTGGATGCGCCAGCGGTGGCGATGGTCACCGCCTCGCATAACCCCAATGGCTGGACCGGCGTGAAGATGGGCTTTGAACGCCCGCTGACCCACGGCCCCGACGAGATGGCCGAACTGCGCGATATCGTTCTGGAAGGGCGTGGCGAACAGCGCGAAGGCGGCAAGTATGAATTCGTCGATGGTGTGCGCGAAGCCTATCTGGATGATCTGGTGGGTGACTTCAAAATGACCCGTAAGCTCAAGGTCGTCTGCGCCACGGGGAACGGCACCGCCGCCGCCTTTGCGCCCGAACTGTTCCGCCGTCTGGGGGTCGCGGTGGTCGATAGCCACAACACGCTGGATTACACGTTCCCGCATTACAACCCGAACCCCGAAGCAATGGAAATGCTGCATGATATGTCCGACAGCGTAAAAGCCTCGGGCGCGGATTTCGCGCTTGGGTTTGACGGCGACGGCGACCGCTGCGGCGTGGTGGATGACGAGGGCGAAGAGATTTTCGCCGACAAGATGGGCGTCATCATGGCGCGCGATCTGTCTGCGATTTACCCCAACAGCACCTTTGTCGCCGATGTGAAATCGACCGGGCTTTATGCCTCTGACCCTGTTTTGCAGGCCAATGGCGTTACGGCGGACTATTGGAAAACCGGCCACAGCCACATGAAACGGCGGGTCAAACAATTGGGTGCGCTGGCGGGGTTCGAGAAATCCGGCCACTACTTCCTGGCTGAACCCATCGGGCGTGGCTATGACTGCGGCATGCGCGTCGCGGTCGAGGTCTGTAAACTGATGGACCGCAACCCCGACATGAAGATGTCGGACCTGCGCCGCGCCCTGCCCCACACATATTCCACCCCCACCATGTCGCCCTATGCGTCGGACGAGGACAAATACGATATCCTCGACCGGATCGTCGCCAAGTTGAAAGACGTGACCGAATTGGGCGGCCGCCCCGTGAAAGAGGTCGTGGCCGTGAATGGCGCGCGGGTGATCCTGGACAACGGCAGCTGGGGGCTGGTGCGCGCCTCTTCGAACACGCCGAACCTTGTGGTGGTCTGCGAAAGCTCTGAATCCGAGGAAGAATTGCGCGCGATCTTTGCCGATCTGGACGCGGTGATCCGGACAGAGCCGGAGGTTGGCGCGTACGATCAAACCTTCTGATTGCATCAAGACTCGCCAGAATCCTCTAAGTTGAGTAAATGTTGATGTGTCTGCCCCCTCGGGCAGGCACATTTTTCGTTTAGGGGCCCTGATGGTAAAACGCGCGCTGATCACCGGTATCACCGGTCAAGACGGGTCCTATCTGGCGGAGTTGTTGCTGGACAAAGGATACGAGGTGCACGGGATCAAGCGGCGGTCGTCATCCATTAATACGCAGCGGATTGATCATATTTATCAAGACCCTCACGAGGATGATCCCGATCTGATCCTGCATTATGGCGATCTCACCGACAGTTCGAACTTGACGCGGATCATGCGCGAGGTGCAGCCGGACGAGGTCTATAACCTTGGCGCGCAAAGCCATGTCGCGGTCAGTTTCGAGACGCCCGAATATACGACAGAGGTGAACGCCAACGGGGCCCTGCGGCTGTTAGAGGCGATCCGGTTTCTGGGGTTCGAAAAAAAGACCCGCTTTTACCAAGCATCAACTTCTGAGCTGTATGGCTTGGTCCAAGAGACACCACAGACGGAGGAAACACCCTTTCACCCGCGCAGCCCCTATGCGGTTGCCAAGATGTACGCCTATTGGATCACGGTTAATTATCGCGAGGCCTATGGGATCTATGCCTGCAACGGCATCCTTTTTAACCACGAAAGCGCCCGCCGGGGCGAAACCTTTGTCACGCGCAAGATCACGCGCGGCTTGGCCAATATCGCGCAGGGGTTGGAGGGGTGTCTTTATATGGGCAACATCGACGCGCTGCGCGATTGGGGGCACGCCAAGGATTACGTGCGCATGCAGTGGATGATGCTGCAGCAGGACGTGGCGGAGGATTTCGTGATCGCCACCGGCGTGCAGTATTCCGTGCGCCAGTTCATCACATGGTCGGCGGCAGAGCTTGGGATCACCCTGCGGTTTGAAGGGACGGGCGTAGATGAATGTGCGATTGTCGATAGCGTTGTTGGGGAGGATGCCCCCGCGGTCAGCCCCGGCGATGTGGTGATGCGCATTGATCCGCAGTATTTCCGCCCCGCCGAGGTGGAGACGCTGCTGGGCTCGCCGGCGAAGGCGAAGAAGAAACTCGGGTGGGAACCGCAAATCACCGCACAAGAGATGTGTGCAGAGATGGTGGCGAATGACCTGAAGGTCGCACGACGGCATGCGCTGTTGAAAGAGCACGGGCTGGATCTGCCGATCCCGCTCGAGAACGGGTAGGCCCATGCGGAAATTCTATATCGCAGGGCATCGCGGCATGGTCGGCGGGGTGATCTTGCGGCAGTTGCAGGCGCGACAGGATGCTGGGGAGGCGTTGGAACTGGTGACGCGGACCCGTGCAGAACTGGACCTGACCGATCAGGCCGCAGTGCGTGACTTTATGCGTTCTGAGGCGCCGGATGTGGTGATCCTCGCCGCGGCCAAGGTTGGCGGGATCATGGCGAACAACACATATCCCGCCGAGTTTATTTACGAAAACCTGATGATCGAATGCAATGTGATCCATCAGGCCCATGCCGCTGGTGTTCAACGACTGCTGCAACTGGGCAGCTCTTGCATCTATCCGCGTGACGCGGCGCAGCCGATGGCTGAAGATGCCTTGCTGACCGGCCCGCTTGAACCCACGAACGAGCCCTACGCCATCGCCAAGATCGCGGGCATTAAACTTTGCGAAAGTTATAACCGGCAATATGGCGTGGATTATCGCAGTGTGATGCCGACGAATCTTTATGGGCCGGGGGATAATTTTCATCCGCAGAACAGCCATGTCTTGCCCGCCCTGATCCGCCGTTTCCACGAGGCCACGCGCGACGGGGCGGCGGAGGTCGTGATTTGGGGCAGCGGCAAACCGATGCGGGAATTTCTGCATGTGGACGATATGGCGGAAGCGTCGCTGTTTGTGCTCGACCTGCCGCGTGATGCCTACGCTGCGCAGATGCACCCGATGCAAATCCATATCAACGTCGGCACGGGCCGCGACATCAGCATCGCGGCGCTGGCGCAGATGGTGGCGGAGGTGACGGGGTTCAAAGGGCGGCTGGTGTTTGACACGTCGAAACCTGACGGGACGATGCGCAAGCTGATAGATGTCTCGCGTTTGGCGGAAATGGGGTGGCGCGCGCGGATCGATCTGAAAGACGGGCTTCGGGAGACGTATGATTGGTTTTTGCGACAGGATCACCTGCGCAGCTAAATCTAAAGCATTTGATTAATCTCTCGTTAGAATTTTTCAGATTAACTGCCTCTCATGATGCACGCTATTCTCCTTTGCGGCGGGTCGGGCACACGTCTTTGGCCCCTGTCGCGCAAATGCTACCCCAAACAGTTTGCCAAGCTGATGGGGGATGAAAGCCTGTTCCAGATTTCGGCTAAGCGTCTGACCGGCCCCGGATTCGCCGCTCCGATTGTGGTGACGGGCGACCCGTTCCGGTTCATCGTGACCGAACAACTGGCGCAGGTAGAACGGGCGGCGCAGGCGATCCTGATCGAACCCGAGGGACGCAATACCGCCCCTGCGATCCTTGCCGCGGCGCTGTATATTGCGCGCACTGACGCGCAAGCGCTGATGCTGGTCGCGCCGTCGGACCATGTGATTCCCGACTGCGATGCTTTTGCCCAGACGGTGCAGGCCGCGGTGCCGCGCGCGCAGGCCGGTGATCTGGTCACCTTTGGCATCACGCCTACGCGGGCCGAAACGGGCTATGGCTATCTTGCGCTGGCTAAAGGTGCGGATGCGAGCGCTCAAACTCCGCAACCCCTTGCGCGCTTTGTCGAAAAGCCGGATCGCGCACAGGCGCAGGGGATGTTGCAGGCGGGGAATTTTCTGTGGAATGCCGGGATCTTCTTGTTCACGGCGCAGACGATTATTGACGCCTATCAGACCCACGCGCCCGAGATGGTGCGCGCGGTGCGCGCATCGCTTGACGGGGCGACCTCTGATCTGGGGCTGACCCGTCTCGCGCCCGAGGCTTGGGGGCAAGCCGATGATATCTCTATCGATTATGCGATCATGGAGAAGGCGGATAACCTCGCGGTGATGCCTTTCGCCGCCGGATGGTCCGACTTGGGCGGTTGGGATGCGGTCTGGCTGGAAAGCGGGCCGGACGCGGCGGGAAATGTCTGTTCCGACAATGCCACGGCGATTGATTGTGCGGGCACGCTGCTGCGGTCTGAAACCGACGGGTTGCAGCTGGTCGGCATCGGGCTGGACAACATCATCGCCGTCGCCATGGGGGATGCGGTGCTGGTGGCGGATAAATCGCAAGCGCAGCGGGTGAAGGAAGCGGTTGAGGCGCTCAAACGGCGGGATGCCAGCCAAGCGGTCCAACTGCCGCGCGATTACCGGCCGTGGGGGTGGTACGAAAGCCTTGTGATCGGCGGGCGGTTTCAGGTGAAACGCATCGTGGTAAACCCCGGTGCGGCCCTGAGCCTGCAAAGCCATCACCACCGGTCGGAACATTGGATCGTGGTCGAAGGCACCGCGAAAGTGACTGTGGACGACACAGTGAAATTAATCAGCGAGAACCAGTCAGTCTACATCCCGCTCGGGTCCGTTCACAGGATGGAAAACCCCGGAAAACTACCCATGGTGCTGATCGAGGTGCAGACCGGCAGCTATTTTGGCGAAGATGATATTATCCGCTACGAGGATGTCTATGCGCGGGGGTAAGCGGCTGGTCTTCAACGGGGTTTCGTGAAAATCTGGGCGTGACAAAACAACCTGATGGATGTCCTATGCCCCGCGACACCGCGCTTGAGATTGCTTCGACGTATTTTGAAACGGGTGCGTTGCAGCGCGATCTTGCGGCCTTGGTCGCCTTTGAAACCGAAAGCCAGACGGCGACGCAAAAACCCCAGCTTGCGAGATATCTGACGGAGGCGATTATTCCGCGGCTGGAAGCGATGGGGTTTGAACTGACGGTGCATGACAACCCCGATCCCGCGGGAGGGCCGATCCTGACGGGGCTGCGGATTGAAGACCCTGACTTCACCACGGTATTGACCTACGGCCACGGCGATGTGACCCGTGCGCAGACGGATCAATGGCGCGACGGGCTTGCGCCATTCACCCTGACCGAAGACGGAGACCGGCTGTACGGTCGCGGCGCCGCCGACAATAAAGTGCAACATCTTATTAACTTCGCTGCGTTAGAAAGCGTGCTGAAAGCGCGGGGAACCTTGGGGTTCAACGTGAAACTGGTCTTTGAGATGAGCGAGGAAATTGGATCGCCCGGTCTGGCGGGCTTTATCGCCCAACATCAGGACATGTTGGCGGCGGATGTGTTGATCGCCTCTGACGGGCCGCGGCTGCGGCCTGACCGGCCGACGATGTTCATGGGCGCACGGGGCGGGCTGTCGTTTGATCTGGCGCTGGACCTGCGCGAGGGGGCGCATCATTCCGGCAACTGGGGTGGTCTGCTGGCGGACCCTGCGATGCTGTTGTCCCATGCGATCGCAACAATCTGCGATGCGCGGGGGCAGCTGCAAATCCCTGAATGGCGGCCCAACAGCCTGACCCAGCCGGTGCGCGATGCGCTGGACGGATTACCCGTGGTCGAAGGCAGCGATCCGCCCGTCGACGAGGATTGGGGCGAGGTCGGTCTAACCCCGGCGGAGCGGGCTTATGGCTGGAACTCATTCGCGGTGCTGGCGATGATCAGCGGCGTGCCGGATGCGCCAGTGAATGCGATCTCTTCCAAGGCCCGGGCGACCTGCCAGCTGCGCTATGTCGTGGGGACGGATGTGGCCGCACTGCTACCAGCGCTGCGCCGCCATCTGGATGCCAAGGGCTTGCATCGGGTCGAGATTATTCCTCACGAGGGCAGCTTTCCCGCGACGCGGCTGGACCCGGATCACCCGTGGGTGACCTATGTCAAAGAGTCGATCACGCAGACGACTGGGGCCGCGCCGCATGTGCTGCCCAATCTCGCGGGGTCGCTGCCGAATGAATGTTTTGCGGATATTCTGGGGCTGCCGACGGTCTGGGTGCCGCATAGCTATCTCGGCTGTAATCAGCATGCGCCGAATGAACACGCGCTGAAATCTGTTTGCGCCAGTGGGATGCGTGTGATGGCCGGGTTGTTCTGGGACATCGGGGAAAGCGCCCCCCTCTAGGGGCGCTTTCGCTGTTCCAGGCTTTGCGTCGGATCAGCTGCGCGACAGGACGCTGGCGGGGCGCGCTTTGGCCAGACCGCTGGTAATAAAGCCTGCAAGCACTGCTTTGATCAGGTCGCCGGGGATGAACACGGTCACCAGCGCGGCGGATTCCAGCAGCGATTTATCCAGCGCGATCGACAGGCCGATGATCCCGAAGATATAAAGCACGACGATCCCGCCGATGACCGAAGCAACCGCCGCAACGATGGTCAGCGAGGGCCCGTACCATTTTTCGACGATCAGGCCGGTGACGAAAGCCGCCACGGGGAAGCCGATCAGGAAGCCGGAGGACGGCAGCATGAAGGCACCCAGCCCCCCGTTACCACCGGCCAGAAGCGGCAGCCCCAAAGCGACCAGCAGCAAGAAGAGCAGCACGGCCATCGCGCCGCGTTTGGCCCCCAGCACGGTCCCGCAAAGCATGATGCCCAAGCTTTGCGCCGTGATCGGCACGCCAAAGCCAAGCGAGAATTTCGGGATCAACGCAAGTGCTGCAATCAGGGCAGCGAACAGCGCAACGAGGGTCAGGTTACGTTCCATAACAAAGGGTCCTTTGCGTAAATTTGACGGCATGTATCCCCGCGATCACAAAATTAAGCAAGCGTCGTGATCGTGACCAAAGGTCAGCGCGGGTGTTATGCAACCGGTGCGGCACAGGCCAGCAGGGCGGACACGTCCAGATGGGTTTCCATATGGTCGGCCAGCGCGTCGAGCGTATCTTCCACGGTCTGACTGTAGGAGGTCGGCCCTGCCCCCAGCCCCAGTTGCGCCAACCAGGCACTGCGGAAACTATCGTTGGTAAAGAGCCCGTGCAGATAGGTACCGGTGATCTTGCTATCGCGCGACCCTGCCCCGTCGGGGGTGCCGTTGATATGCGCAAAGGGTGTGGCGCAATCGGCCCCCACCGTCTGCCCGATGTGGATTTCATAGCCGTCAATCTGCGTGCCCGTGGCGGCATGGTCGGCGGTGACGCGGGTCAGGGTCTTGTCCGGGGCCATGCGGGTTTCGACATCCAGCAGGCCCAGCCCCTCTTCGCGGCCCGCGGGCCCCTCGAAGCCCTGCGGATCCTCGATAAACCGGCCCAGCATCTGGTAGCCGCCGCAGATTCCCAGCACCGCGCCGCCGCGCCGCACATGGGCATAAAGGTCGATGTCCCAGCCTTGGGCGCGCAGGAAAGCCAGATCGCCGCGGGTGGATTTCGTGCCCGGCAGGATCACCAGATCGGCGTCGGCGGGCAGCGGCGTGCCGGGGGGGACCATGGTCAGCCGCACCGAAGCCTCCGCCGCCAGCGGGTCGAGGTCGTCGAAGTTCGAGATGCGCGAGAGCATGGGGCAGACGATGTGGAACCCGCCGGCGGAGGGTGCGCGCGACAGGTCCACCGCGTCTTCGGCGGGCAGCAGATGCGCGTTGGCAAACCACGGCAATGTGCCGAACCCCGTCCAGCCGGTGCGGCGTTCAATCTCGCGGTAGCCGTCGTCAAAAAGGCTGACATCGCCGCGGAACTTGTTGACCAGAAAGCCGGTGATCATCGCCGCGTCTTTTGGGTCCATCACCACTTGGGTGCCCACGATCTGGGCGATGACGCCGCCACGGTTGATGTCTCCGGCCAATACAACGGGTACACCTGCGGCGCGGGCAAAGCCCATATTGGCAAGGTCGTTCTGGCGCAGGTTCACCTCTGCCGGGCTGCCGGCACCTTCGACGATGATCAGATCGGCGCTTTGCCCGAGGATTCCGAAGCTTTGAAGCACGGGGGTCATCAGCCCTGCGCGGGCCTTGCTGAAGTCACGCGCTTGCAGGGTGCTATGGCGCTGCCCCTGCACGATCACCTGCGATCCGCTGTCGGTTTCGGGCTTCAGCAGGATGGGGTTCATATGCACCGACAGGGGCCGCCCGCAGGCCATCGCTTGCAGGGCTTGGGCGCGGCCGATCTCTCCGCCGTCCTCGGTGACGGCGGCGTTGTTCGACATGTTCTGCGGCTTGAACGGCGCGACGGAAAGCCCCCGACGCGTGGCCGCGCGGCACAGGCCCGCCACCAGCATGGATTTCCCCACATTCGATCCGGTGCCCTGGATCATGATGGCGCGGGTGGGCATGGCGGGACCTCGTGTTTTTTGTGCAGCCCTTGGTGTCAGCCTGCGGTGATCCCGTCAAGCATCCGCGGGTGCCCCCTGCGCATTGGTCGCCCGCGGGAAAATCGGCGCAAAGCGGGTTTGGCCCCTGCGTTATGACAGGCGCAGCTTGACAGGGGCGGGCAAATGACCAATGCAGGGCGTATGTTGGTTCCTGTCCCAGACAGGCGAAGAGGGAACGCGATACGCATTGATCCAGCCTTGGGTCAGCGCCAAGCGCAGCCGCCCCCGCGACCGTGACCGGAGAGAGCTTTCAACCACTGGCCCGCAGGCTGGGAAGGTGAAGGTTCGCAAGGCAAGCTGCCTTAGATCCGCAAGCCGGGAGACCTGCCAGCATAGTTTGTAACGGGCGAACGGGGTGTTTCGCGACTGGCCTAGAACGCTGTTCGCATGTCGTTCGCTGCTGGCGATCCCCCTTGGCCCATCGACGTATGAGGCAAGATATGACCACCACGGATCAACCGGTCACCGTCACCATCTGCACCACCTGTCGCGCAGGTCAGATCACCGCCGAGGGCGCGCCGCGCCCCGGGCAACAGCTGTTTGACGCGCTGTCGGGGCATCTGCCCGACGGTGTGCAACTGCGCGGAGCCGAATGTCTGTCGGCCTGTTCGCGGGGCTGTTCGATGGTCCTGTCGGGTGGCCCGTCGCGCTGGACTTATGTGTACGGCGATCTCGACACGGACGCGCATTTGTCCGATATCGTGAATGGCGTCTCTGCCTATGCCCAGACCTCTGATGGCGTGGTGCCCTGGCGCGAACGCCCCGTGGTATTCCGCAAACAATCCATCGCCCGCATTCCCCCACAGGAGCCAACCGAATGACCAACCTTACCAAAATCCCCGTTACCGTGATCACCGGCTTTCTGGGCGCTGGCAAAACCACCTTTATCCGTCACCTGATGGAGAACGCGGGCTCCAAGCGTCTGGCCGTGCTGGTCAATGAATTCGGCACCGCCGGTGTGGATGGCGACATCCTGAAATCCTGCGCGATTGACAATTGCCCCGCCGAGAACATCGTCGAGCTGGCAAACGGCTGTATCTGCTGCACCGTGGCCGATGACTTCATCCCCACCATCGAAGCCCTGATGGCCCTGCCTGAAACGCCTGATCATATCCTGATCGAGACGTCGGGGCTGGCGCTGCCCAAACCCTTGCTCAAGGCGTTTGACTGGCCAGCGATCCGGTCGCGGATCACGGTGGACGGCGTGATCACCCTGGCCGATGCCGAAGCCGTGGTCAGCGGGCAGTTCGCCCCCGATCTGGAGGCCGTGGCCGCGCAACGCGATGCTGACGACAGTCTGGACCATGAAACGCCTTTGTCCGAAGTCTTCGAGGACCAGATCGCCTGCGCCGACATCGTGCTGCTGTCCAAGGCCGATCTGGCAGGCCCCGACGGCGTCGAGGCTGCGCGCAAGGTGATCGAGGCGCATGCGCCGCGCAAGCTGCCGATCATTCCGATGACCGAAGGCGTGATCGACCCGCGCGTTGTGCTGGGTCTGGAAGCCGCCGCCGAAGATGACATCGACGCGCGCCCCAGCCACCACGACGGGCATGACGATCACGAACATGACGACTTTGAAAGCGTTGTGATCGACATGGGCGAAGTCGCCGATGTCGCCACGCTTGAGGCCGCCGTGTTGCGCTTGGCGCGCGAGCAGAAAATCCTGCGCGTCAAAGGGTATATCGCTGTTCAGGACAAACCGATGCGTCTGCTTGTGCAGGCCGTGGGCGAACGCGTGCGCAGCCAGTTCGACCGCCCTTGGGGGGACATGCCGCGCCGCAGCCAGCTGGTTGTGATCGCAGAGCATGATCACGTGAACGAAGCCGCGATCCGCGCGGTGCTGGAGGGCTAAGCCGCCATGCATGTCGTCTTTCGCGAAAGCCACGGACTGGACCAAAGCGATCTGCCCCAAGATCTGGGGCAGACGCCGGCGGATCTGGTGGTGCTGTCCTTTTCGGACAGTGATCTGGGGGCTTTCGCGGCAGGCTGGCATCGTGCGGAAGGGGGCTTGCCGTCGTTGCGGCTGGCCAATCTGGTCGCGCTGAAACATCCGTTGTCGGTCGATACCTATGCCGAACAGACCCTTGCAGGGGCCAAGGCGGTTTTGGTGCGGCTGATCGGGGGGGAAAGCTATTGGCCTTACGGGCTGGCGACCTTGCAGGATATGGCGCGCAAACAGCAGATCGCACTGGCGGTGCTGCCTGCGGACGGGCAACCCGACCCACGGCTCGACGCGCTGTCGACGCTGCCGCATTCGACGTTAAGACGCTTGCAACATCTGTGCGATACGGGCGGGGCGGTGGCTGCGCAGGCGGCACTGGCGCAGCTGTCGCTGGCCGCGGGGCTTTACGCGGGGCCGGCCAAAGGGGCCAAGACCGTGCCAGAAGCGGGGTTCTACCGCCCCCACACCGGTGTGATCCCCGCGCCGGAGCCATCCGACAAGCCGCGCGCGATTGTGACATTCTACCGGTCCTATTTGACGGCTGCCGATACCGATCCTGTGGATGCGCTGATCACCGCACTCGACGCGCGTGGCTTTGACGCCGTGGGGCTCTTCGCGCCCAGCCTCAAGGGGGACACCGCGCCGTGGATCGCGCAGCAGATCGCCCGGCTTGATCCGGCGGTGATCGTGAACGCCACCGCTTTCTCCGCCCAGCGCGGGCCGGATGAACCATCTGTTCTGGGCGCATCAGATTGCCCCGTGGTGCAGGTCGCCTTATCGACCGCGCGTCGGCGCGATTGGGCCGGATCAGAGCGCGGGCTGTCGCCCACCGATCTGGCGATGCATGTCGTGTTGCCCGAGGTGGATGGCCGTCTGTTTGGCGGTGTCGTCAGCTTTAAACAGCCCGGCAAACGGGACGAGGCGCTGCAATACAGCCGTTTCGCCCATCGCGCCGACACGAACCGCGTGGATTTCATCGCCGATCGCGTGCAGCGCTTGCACCAGCTACGGGTGCAGGACAACGCGGCAAAGTCTGTGGGTGTGGTGCTGTCCACCTACCCCGGCAAAGACTGGAACATGGCCCATGCGCTGGGGCTGGATGCGCTGGCCTCCCTGCGGGAGATGACGGCGCAGCTGGCGGCACAGGGCTATGACGTGGATGCGGGGGACTTTACCGATACGCAAACGGTTGCCAGCCGTCTTGGCACCGAAACGCTCCGCTGGCCGCTAGCAGAGTATGAGGCCGCGCTTGCAAAGCTGCCACAGGCGTTGCGCGATGACCTGACCGACAGCTGGGGCGCGCCGCAGGACGATCCGCTGTTTCACGACGGGGCGTTCTGCTTTCCGGCGCTGCGCAGTGGCAAGCTGCTGATAGCCCTGCAACCCGAACGCGGGGCGCTGGCCGAACGGGACGATGACTATCACGACCTGAGCCGCACGCCGCGCCCGGGCTATGTCGCGTTCTATCTGTGGCTGCAACAGCAGGCGGATGCGATGGTGCATGTCGGGGCCCATGGCACGCTGGAATGGCTGCCGGGCAAATCCGTCGCCCTGTCTGACGCCTGCTGGCCCGAGGCGTTGATCGGCCCGATGCCGGTGATCTATCCCTTTATCGTCAATGACCCCGGTGAGGCCGCGCAGGCCAAACGCCGTATCGGGGCCGTGACCGTGGGCCATATGCCTCCCCCGTTGGTGACATCGAAACTGCCCGATGCATTCGGACGGTTGGAACGGCTGCTGGATGAATACTCGACCGCGGACGGGCTGGACCCTGCGCGGCGCGACCGGCTGATCGCGGACATCCGAGCCGAGGCGCAGGGCCGCGGGGTTGAACAGGACCTCGGCCTTGATGCCAGCGCCAGCGCGGCAGAGGCGCTGACCCGCATCGACCGCTTCGTCTGCGACATCAAGGAAACGCAATATGGCGACGGGCTGCATGTCTTTGGCGCAGGCGATCATGGGACGGGCGAGATCGACGGACTGATCGCGGCGCTTTCGGCGCGGTTTGTGCCCCCCGGCCCGTCGGGGTCCCCCTATCGCGGGCGCAGCGATGTGCGGCCCACGGGGCGCAACCTGTTTACCACCGATCCACGGGCCGTGCCCTCGCGCGCGGCCTATACCCAAGGGGTGAAGCTGGCCGAGGAATTGTTGCGCAAGCATTTGCAGGATCACGGCGACTGGCCCAAGGGGTTGGTCATGGACATGTGGGGCTCTGCCACCATCCGCACGGCGGGCGAGGAGTTTGCCATGGCGCTGCATCTGGCGGGTCTGTCCCCCCGCTGGGATGACGGCAGCGACCGTGTGAGCGGTTTCGACATTCTGCCGCTTGCGCTGTTGAACCGTCCGCGCATTGACGTGACCCTGCGGGTGTCGGGCCTGTTCCGCGATATGTTCCCCGGTCTGGCGCAGCTGTTCGAGACAGCAATTGCCAAACTGGCAGAGCGTCCCGAAACGGCAGCCGATAACCCCTATCTGGTGCAGACCCCCCGTGTCTTTGGCCCGCGCCCGGGATCCTATGGCTTGGGGATCGGCACCGCGATGGACGACTATTCCGACGAGGCGCGCACGGCGGCGGGCGAGGCGTGGCTGGCTGCGTCGTCCTACGCGATCGACGCGCGCGGAGAGATCACCTATGCCCGCGACGCGCTTGAGACGCAGCTGACGCGGGCCGATAGTTTCGTGCACCTGCAAGACCTGCCCGAGACCGATCTGCTGATGGCAGAGGATTACGCCGCACACGAGGCCGGCTTTGCCGCCGCGATGCAGCGTTTGGGCAAGGGCGGGGCTGCCGCGCTGTACCATCTGGATGCCACCCGCCCCGACCAGCCCCGTGCCCGCACCCTGACCGAGGAGCTCGCCCGTGTGGTGCGCGCCCGTGCCGCCAACCCCGATTGGGCCACTGGCATGATGGCGCATGGTTTCCGCGGTGCCGCCGAGATTGCCGCGACGCTGGATCACCTTGCCGCCTTTGCGCATCTGGCGGGCGTCGTGCCGGACCATCTGTTCGACGCCATGTTCGATGCGACACTGGGGCGCGATGATCTGGTCGACTTTATGCAGGACGCCAACCCACAAGCGCTTGCTGCGTTGCGCGCGCGGTTTGATGCGTTGCACCGGGCGGGGCTTTGGACATCGCGCCGCAACTCTGTCCTTGCCGAATTAGGCACCATCGCATGAGCGCGCCGCAGGTCTTTGGCTGGTGCCCCGGTGCGCTGCGACCGATGATGTCGGGCGACGGGTTGGTGGTGCGGCTGCGTGTGCCGATGGGGCGGCTGAGCCCTGACCAGATCCGCCGCGTTGCCACGCTGGCGCGCACCCATGGCAACGGGATGATCGACCTGTCGGCCCGCGCGAACCTGCAACTGCGCGGGGTGACAACGGATAGCCATGCCGCATTGGTCGACGGGCTGCGCGAGATTGGCCTTGTCGATGCCGATCTGGCGGCAGAGGCGCGGCGCAATATCACCGTGACGCCGTTCTGGCAGGATGGGGACGACAGCCACCGCGTGGCACAAGCTCTGGCCCATGCGCTCTCCAGCGAAGACGCGCCCGACCTGCCCAGCAAGTTCGGCTTTGCGATCGATTGCGGGGCGCGGCCTGTGCTGACGCGCACCTCTGCCGACATCCGGATCGAACGTAGCGCTGCTGGCCTGATCTGCCGGGCGGACGGGGCAGAGGTGGGGCAGTCGGTGCGCGTTGAGACTGCCGCAGATGCCGCACTGACGCTGGCGCGCTGGTTTCTGGACACCGGTGGCGTGACCGACGGACGGGGGCGCATGGCGGCGCATATCGCGACGCGGGGGGCTCCTGTTGGCTCTGATACCGCCCCCCTGCCCGCTGCGCCCGTCCCTGAGCCGGGTGTGACCCCGCAAGGCACACTTCTCGGGTTTGCATTTGGCCAGACCACGGCGGAAAGCTTTGCGCAGCTGGCGGAGCTTGGTGCCCTGCGGCTGACCCCTTGGCGCATGGTGTTGATGGAAGGGGGCACCCCCGTGGCTCCGCTGCCCGATTTCATCACCGACGCCCGCGATCCGCGCCGCCGTGTGCAGGTCTGCACCGGTGCCCCCGGCTGTCGTCAGGCTTTGTCGGATACCCGCGATGCCGCCCGCGCCATCGCCGCGCATCTGTCGCCAGACAGCGACGACACGATCCATATCTCGGGCTGTGCCAAAGGCTGCGCCCATCCCGCCCCTGCCCCCGTCACGCTGACCGCCAGCCATGACGGGCATTTCACCCTTATCCGCCACGGGCGCGCAGGCGATCCGCCGCAAAGCGCGCCGCTGACAGTGACCCAAATTCAAGACAGGAGGCTTTGAGTGCCCCACACCTACGAGACCAACGGTGCCGCGATCTATCTGGAAAGCTTTGCCACCATCCGCGCCGAGGCCGATCTGGCGCGGTTCACCCCCGATGAAGAACGTGTCGCCGTTCGGATGATCCACGCCGCCGGTCTGGTCGGGCTGGAAAAGCACGTACAGTTTTCTGAGAACATGGCGCAGATTGCACGGGCGGCACTGGCGGACGGCGCGCCGATCTTATGTGATGCGCATATGGTGTCCGAAGGGATCACCCGCACGCGCTTGCCCGCTGACAACCAGATCATCTGCACCCTGCGCGACCCCAAGGTGCCAGAGCTGGCGCAGCAGATGGGCAACACACGCTCTGCCGCAGCGCTTGAACTGTGGCGGCCGCATCTGGCGGGGGCCTTGGTGGCCATCGGCAACGCGCCCACGGCACTGTTCCACCTGCTGAATATGCTCGAAGATCCCGACTGCCCGCGCCCTGCGGCCATCATCGGCTGCCCCGTCGGCTTTGTCGGCGCGGCGGAATCGAAAGAGGCGCTGATGCAGGATTTGCCCGTGCCGTCGATGATCGTGCAGGGGCGTTTGGGCGGTTCGGCGATTACCGTGGCGGCGGTGAACGCGCTGGCCACGTGGAAGGAATAACGATGGGCAAGGTCATTTGCATCGGGCTTGGCCCCGGCGATCCCGAATTGATGAGCGTCAAGGCGCACCGTTTGCTAACCGGCGCGCAGCACGTCGCGTTTTTCCGCAAACCCGGACGGCGCGGACAGGCCCGCACCATCGTGGACGGCATCATCGCCGAGACGGCGGTGGAACATGCGATGGAATACCCCGTCACGACAGAGATCCACTTCAGCGATCCCGAGTATAACCGTCTGCTGTCGGCCTTCTACGACGATTGGGCCGAGCGTCTGACTGACCTCGCGCAGAGTGAAGATGTGATCGTGCTATGTGAAGGGGATCCGTTCTTTTACGGGTCGTTCATGCATCTGCACAGCCGCCTTCAGGGCCGCGCCGAGGTCGAGATCGTGCCCGGCATCACCGGCATGTCGGGCTGCTGGACCGCGACGGGACATCCGATCACCTGGGGCGATGATGTGCTGACCGTACTCATGGCCACGCTGGACGAGGAAGAACTGGCCACGCGGGCCGCCAATACCGATGCGCTGGTGGTGATGAAGATCGGGCGTAACCTCGATAAGTTGACGCGCGCTTTGACCAAGGCGGGCCGCTTGCAAGACGCATGGCTGGTCGAGAAGGGCACGATGGCGGGGCAGACGGTGCAAAAGCTGACGGAAGTCCCGGCCGACGTGCCCTATTTCTCGATCGCGATCGTGCATGGTCAGGGGCGGCGACCATGACCGGCTGGGTGCGCGTTGTCGGCCTTGGCCCCGGGGACGAGGCGCTGGTCACGCCAGAGGTGCGCGCCACCGTGGACGCGGCGACCGATATTGTCGGCTACATCCCCTATGTGCGCCGGATTGCCCCGCGCGACGGGCTGACCCTGCATGAAAGCGACAACCGGGTAGAGCTGGACCGCGCCGCACATGCGCTTGAAATGGCGGCGGCGGGGCGGCGCGTTGTGGTGGTGTCTTCGGGCGATCCGGGGGTTTTTGCCATGGCCTCTGCCCTGTTCGAGGCGTTGGAGAAAGGCCCGGAAGACTGGCTGGCAATCGATATTCGCGTCCTGCCCGGCATCACCGCGATGCTGGCGGCGGCGGCGCGGTTGGGGGCACCGTTGGGGCATGATTTCTGCGCGATCAACCTGTCGGACAATCTGAAACCCTGGTCGCTGATCGAAAAACGGCTGCGGCTGGCGGGGGAAGCGGGGTTCGCCATGGCGTTCTACAACCCGCGCTCGGCCTCGCGGCCGCATCAGTTCGCCACCGCGCTTGATATTCTGCGCGAGGCCTGCGGGCCGGAGACCTTGATCTCTTTCGCGCGCAACGTCAGCCACCCGGACGAGACATTGCGCACCGTCACGCTGGCCGAAGCGACGCCGGAGATGGCCGATATGCGCACGGTCGTGATCGTGGGCAACGCCGATACCCGCCGCGTCGGGACACATATCTACACGCCACGGTCCGTCGTATGATCAAGCCACGCCAGGATATCGTCGAGCCGCGCAAATGTGGTGCGAGGGGGCACCGCGGGGCGCTGGATCATCAGCACGCGCAGCCCCAGCTCGCGCGCGGCGATAAGCTTGGCCTCGGCCCCCGTGCCGCCAGCGTTCTTGGCGATGATCAGCTTGGTCCCGTGGTCACGCAGCAGGGCGATGTCTCCGGCCAGGTCGAACGGCCCTCGGGCGAGGGTCACGGTCGTATGCGGCAAGGGCAGCGGCGCGGCGGGCTGGTCCACCAGCCGCAGCAGATAATGGTGCTGCGGATGGTTGGCAAAGACGGACAGCGCCTGCTTGCCGATGGCCAGAAAGACCCGCGTCGGCACCTGCGGCAGCGCGGCGGCGGCGGCTTCGATACTTGGCAGATGGGTCCAATTGTCGGCGGCGGTCTCGGCCCACGGGGCACGCTCAAAAGCGGCCAGCGGGATGCCTGCCTGCGTGCTGGCGGCATGGGCGTTACGGCTCATCTGTGCGGCGAAGGGATGGGTCGCATCGATCACGCGGGTGATGTGGTTCTGCGCAATGAACGCCAGCAATCCGGCCACGCCGCCAAAGCCACCCACGCGGGTGGGCAGCGGCTGCGCCACGGGGGCGGCCGTGCGTCCGGCATAGCTGAACAGCGCATCATCGCCACGGTCGGCCAGCGCGCGCGCGAGGTTGGACGCCTCTGTCGTGCCGCCAAGAATGAGGGTGCGCGTCATGGCTGATCCTGTTGCTGCCTGGGTGACCCTGATTGGTCTGGGCGAAGATGGCCTTGGCGGGCTGACCGATGCAAGCCGAAACGCGCTGGCAGAGGCCGACCTGATCTTTGGCGGGGCGCGGCATCTGGCGCTTTGTGACGCGGGCGCGCGGGGGCGGGAATGGCCGTTGCCGTTCAGCGTAGCGCCGGTGTTGGAACATCGCGGGCGTGCGGTTGTGGTGCTCGCCTCGGGTGATCCGTTCTGGCACGGCGTGGGCGGTTCGCTGGCGCAGGTGCTGGACCCGTCGGAATGGCGCTGCTTTCCCGCGCCGTCCTGCATGACGCTGGCGGCTGCGCGGCTTGGCTGGCGGTTGGAGGAGGTCACGACCCTTGGCCTGCATGCTGCCCCGTTCGAGGTGTTGTTGCCCCATCTGGCGGCAGGTGCGCGGCTGATCTGCACTTTGCGCGATGGTGCGGCCCCTGCGGCGCTGGCAGACTATCTGACCGCGCAGGGTTTAGGCACGTCCCGCCTGACGGTGATGGAGGCGCTTGGCGGTCCGCGTGAAATCGCGCGCGCGGCCGATGCTGCGACGTTTGACCTGAGCGACATTGCCGCCCCTGTAGTGGTGGCGATTGCGGTATCGGGGGGGGCTGGGTTCAGCCACGCGCCCGGACGGGACGCGGCGCTTTTTGCCCATGACAGCCAGATCACCAAATCACCCATGCGCGCGTTGACGCTGGCCGCGCTGGCCCCCCGCGCGGGGGAGCTGCTGTGGGATGTGGGGGGCGGATCGGGCTCTGTCTCTGTTGAATGGTGTCTGGCCGCGCCGCAAGCGCAGTCCATTGCAATCGAGCCGCGCGAAAGCCGCTGCGATAATATCACCGAGAACGCCCGCCGTTTTGGGCTGGCGGGTCGGATGCGCTGCGTCCGGGGCACGGCCCCCGATGCGCTGGCCGATCTGCCCCTGCCCGCTGCGGTCTTTCTGGGGGGTGGCGCGTCAGAGGATGTCTTGCAGGCGATCTGGCACAGGATCACGCCGGGCACGCGGCTGGTGGCGAATGCGGTGGCGCTTGAAACCCAAGCCTTGCTGATCCGCTGGCACGGGATGCACGGCGGGCAATTGCTGCGGATCGACTTGGCGCAGGCGGCCCCCTTGGGGACCATGCAGGGCTGGCACCCCAGCCGCCCGCAACTGCAATGGAGCGTCACCCGATGATCGTCGCGGGCATAGGATTGCGCGCGGATGCGACCGAGGCGGATTTACACGCGGCTCTTGCGCTGACGCGGCGCACGCCGGACACGCTCGCGACCCTCGCGATCAAGGTGACGCCAGCGCTACGGCGCTTTGCCGACAGTCTGGGATTGCCGCTGATCGAACTGTCGGAAGCCGATATCGCAGACATCCCGACGCGCACCGTGTCACCGCGCGTGCAGGCGCGGTTCGGGACCGGATCACTTGCCGAGGCCGCCGCATTGCGCGTTGCCGGTCGCGGTGCCAAATTGACGACCTTGCGTGTGGCCAGCCCCAATGGCATGGCCACCGTAGCTATCGCGGAAGGAATTGCCCCATGACTGTTCACTTTATCGGCGCGGGCCCCGGTGCCCCTGATCTGCTGACCCTGCGGGGGCGCGACCTGATCGCGGCCTGCCCTGTGTGTCTGTATGCCGGATCGTTGGTCCCGTCTGAGCTGCTGTCCTACTGCCCTGCGGATGCGAAGATCGTGAACACCGCGTCGCTGTCGCTGGACGAGATCATGGCAGAGATCAAGGCCGCCGATGATGCGGGGCAGGATGTGGCGCGGCTTCATTCGGGTGATCTGTCGGTCTGGTCCGCCATGGGCGAGCAGCTGCGCCGCTTGCGCGAGTTGGACATCGACTATGACATCACCCCCGGCGTGCCCGCCTTTGCCGCTGCCGCCGCCGCTTTGGGGAACGAGCTGACGCTGCCCGGTGTGGCGCAGTCGCTGGTGTTGACGCGGACCTCGGGGCGGGCCTCGGCCATGCCCGAGGGTGAAACGCTCGAGAATTTCGCCGCCACGGGTGCCACGCTGGCGATCCACCTGTCGGTACATGTGCTGGATGATGTGGTCGCGCGGCTCACCCCTCATTACGGAGAAGACTGCCCCGTCGCCATCGTCTGGCGCGCAAGCTGGCCGGATCAACGGGTGGTGCGGGCGACCTTGGGCAGCGTGATTGACGCCACCGACGGCGAACGCGGGCGCACGGCGCTGATCCTTGTCGGCCGCGCGCTGACGGCAGAGGAGTTCCGCGAAAGCTGTCTGTACGCTGGCGATTACGACCGCCGTTTCCGCCCCGTGGGCACAGAGCCGCGCTTTCCAGAGGGCACAGAATGATCGAGACAACGCAACTGCCCAAGGGCCTGATGATCTCGGCCCCGGCGTCGGGCACGGGCAAGACCACCTTGATGCTGGGCCTGCTCAACGCGCTCAGCCGTCGCGGCGTCGACGTGCGCCCGTTCAAGAGCGGGCCGGATTACATCGACCCCGGTTTCCACCGCGCGGCCTGCGGGCGGTCGTCCTATAATATCGATAGCTGGGCCATGGGCTCGGGCGTGTTGTGCAATCTGATCGGCACCGCCCATGGCGGCGATCTGGCCCTGATCGAAGGGTCAATGGGGCTGTTCGATGGTGTGGCGCAACCGGGGGAAACCTCGAACGGGGCGAGCGCGGATATCTCTGCCATGACGGGCTGGCCGGTGGTGTTGCTGCTGGATGTATCGGGTCAGGCGCAATCGGCTGCGGCCACCGCCCTTGGGTTCAAGACGATGCGCCCGGATGTGCATGTCGCGGGTGTGGTGCTGAACAAGGTCGCCAGCCCCCGCCACGAGGCGCTGCTGCGTCTGGGGATGGAGCAGGTCGGCATCCCCGTTCTGGGCGCGCTGCCCCGACAGGGATCGGTCACGCTGCCGGAACGTCACTTGGGTCTGGTGCAGGCCGAGGAACAGCCCGAGCTGATGAAGCTGCTGGATGCGGCAGGTGACTTCATCGCGCAGCATATCGATCTTGATCTGATCGTCTCTGCCGCCCAAGGGCGCAGTATCCCCGACGGGCCAGATGTGTTGCCCCCGCCCCCCGGTCAACGGATCGCTTTGGCCAAGGACGCCGCGTTTTCGTTCATCTATCCGCATTTGCTGGACCACTGGATCGCCGCGGGTGCGCAGGTGTTGCCCTTCTCGCCGCTGGCGGATGAGGCACCGGACGACAGCGCCGACATCTGCTGGCTGCCCGGTGGCTATCCCGAGCTGCATGCCGGACGCCTTGCCGCTGCCGCGCAGTTCCGCGACAGCCTGCAACAGTTCGCCACGACGCGCCCGGTGCATGGGGAATGCGGGGGCTATATGGCGATGGGGGCCGGGTTGGTCGACAAGGAAGGCGTGCGGCACCAGATGGCGGGGCTGCTGGGGCTGGAAACCAGCTATGAGAAGCGCAAGATGCATCTGGGCTACCGGCTTGCCACGCTGAACGAACCCGGCCCCGGCTATGACGCGGGCGCGCGGTTGCGCGGGCATGAATTCCACTATTCTACGATCCTGTCGCAACCAGATACGCCGCTGGCGCGGGTGGTCGATGCCAATGGGGCCGAAGTGCCCGAGACAGGCTCGCGCCGCGGCCATGCCACCGGCACGTTCTTTCACCTGATTGCGGGGGCGTCATGAGCGGTTTTGTCTCTTTCGTATCCTCCGGTCCAGGTGATCCTGAACTGCTGACCGTGAAGGCGGTAAAGCGGTTGCAAGAGGCCGAAGTCGTGCTGTTCGACGATCTGTCGGCGGGTCCTATCCTTGAACATGTCTCGCCCGAGGCGGATCTGATCGGGGTGGGCAAACGCGCCGGACGGCTGTCTCCGAAGCAGGATCACGTGAGCCGCCTGCTGGTCGAACACGCATTGACCGGCGCGCGGGTGGTGCGGCTCAAAAGCGGGGACGCGGGCGTGTTTGGCCGGCTTGAAGAAGAGCTGACCGCGCTGAAAGCGGCAGGCGTCGCCTTCGAGATCATCCCCGGCGTCACGGCGGCGTCTTCGGCGGCGGCGGCGGCGATGATCCCGCTGACCCGGCGGCTGACCGCGCGGCGGGTGCAATTCATCACCGGCCACGGCGAATCGGGTGCCTTGCCCGAAGATCTGAATATGGCGGCGCTGGCCGACCCTACGGCGACCACGGTCGTCTACATGGGGCGGCGCACCTTTGCGGATTTCGCCGCGCGGCTGATCGAGGCGGGCTTGCCCCCCTCGACCCCTGCCCTGCTGGCAGAGGCGGTATCGACCCCCGATCAAAAGCTGAGCCGCCACACCGTGGAAAGCCTTGCCCATCTGCCGCTAGATCCCGCAACGTCAGCGCCTGCGCTGATCCTTTACGGGCCTTTGACCGAATAGATGACTTGACAAAACCGGCCCGAAAATGACCACCTATTCCGGACGGTTCCCCGTGCGCCTTCGGGCAATCGGGGTGAAAAGGGAATACGGTGCGGTGCCAAAGCAAAGGTGCCAAATCCGGAACTGCCCCCGCACCTGTAAGTGAAGAGCAACCCGCATTGCCACTGGGCCAGACCGCCTGGGAAGGCGCGGCACGCATGGACGCACAAAGTCAGGAGACCTGCCGTCATGGGGATGATCCCCGATCCAACTGGCTGCCCCCCCGGGGCGGCTTTCACATTATGCCGTCGGGGAAGACGGTAAGGAGACCTGAATATGCATATCGAACCCGAAGTCGTGACCGGCGCCAAGCTGGTCCTGTCCTATGGCACCGCCGCCGGTGCTGCGGCCTATACCGCGAAAACCGCAATGGACTCTGTCCGTGAGAAAGGCGTCGTGCCTTTTGCTGGCGGGGCCATGGTGGCCACCGCGCTGACCTTTGTCTTTTTTCAGGTCTTCCCGCATTTCCCCGTGGGCGTGAGCGAAGTGCACCTGATCCTAGGGTCGACCCTGTTCCTGCTGTTCGGCGTGGCCCCTGCGGCTGCCGGTCTGGCGCTTGGTCTGCTGGCGCAGGGCGTGTTCTTTGCCCCCATCGACCTGCCGCAATACACGATGAACGTCACCACGCTGCTGGTGCCCTTGTTCATGGTCTCGGCGCTGGCCAAACGCATCATTGCGCCCAACACCGCCTATGTTGATCTGACCTATGTTCAAGCGCTCAAGCTGTCGACCGCGTTTCAGGCGGGCGTTGTGGGCTGGGTGGCGTTCTGGGCCATCTACGGTCAGGGCTTTGCCGCCAGCAACATCGCCGCTGTAGCCAGCTTTGGCGGGGCCTATATGATGGTCATCCTGATCGAGCCGCTGGTGGATCTGGCCGTGCTCGCCGCCGCGAAAACCCTGCGCGATTTCGCAGGCAGCGCGCTGTTCACCAAACGTCTGACACAGACTGCCGCTGAATAATCCAAGACCCGACGCGGCCCCCTACTCTGCGGGCCGCGTCACCCCCTGCCGGAGCCTCAAGATGTTTACGCTTTCACTGATCGGCATCGGGTCCGGCAATCCCAAACACCTGACATTACAAGCCATCGACGCGCTGAATGCCTGCGATGTGATCCTGATCCCGTCCAAGGGCGCGGGCAAGGATGATCTGGCTGGCCTGCGGCACGAGATTTGCGCCCAGGTGCTGCGGTCGGACGGGCCTGAAATTCACGAATTCACCCTGCCCAAACGCGACGCCGCCAACCCTGATTATCACGCGGGCGTCCACGATTGGCATGATGCCATTGCACAGGTCTGGCTGGCCGAGATGCAGCGCACCCTGCCCCAAGGCGGCCGTGTCGGCTTTCTCGTTTGGGGGGATCCATCGCTGTATGACAGCACCCTGCGCATTGCGGAGCGGTTGCAAAAGGTCGTCACACTCACCGTCGATGTCGTGCCGGGGATTACCTCGCTTCAGGTACTGACGGCGGGCCATGCGATCCCGCTGAACACCATCGGCAATCCCGTCACGATCACCACCGGACGGCAGCTGCGCGATCATGGTTGGCCGCAGGGTGTGGATACGATTGCCGTCATGCTGGACGGCACCTGCGCCTTCGAGGTGTTGCGGCAGCACAGCGACGTCCACATCTGGTGGACCGCCTATGCCGGCATGCCGAACGAGCGTCGCATCGCAGGCCCGCTGGATCAGGTCTGCGACCGCATCATCGCAACACGGGCAGAGGCCCGCGCCGCCCATGGCTGGATCATGGATATCTACCTGCTGCGCCGGTAGAAACGCGCACTACAGCTTTTCGAGCCGTTGCAAGATCGGGCAGTCGGGGCGGTCATCGCCAGCGCATTCATGCACCAGATGGGTCAAGGTCTGACGAATATCTTGCAAGTCCGCGATCTTGCTTTCGATCTGCGCCAGATGTTGCTGGGCGATGGCACGGACATCGGCGCTGGCGCGATCCTGATCATCCCAAAGCGCCAGCAGGTCGCGGCAATTCTCGATCGTGAAGCCCAAGGCCCGCGCACGGCCCAGAAACGTCAGCTTATGCACGTCGCTGTCGCAAAAGCTGCGATACCCGTTGGTGTCACGCGCGGGCGTGATCAGACCGATGTCTTCGTAGTAGCGGATGGTCTTGGCAGGCAGACCTGCGCTTTTCGACACGTCACCGATGTTCATAGACGTCTCCTTTCGTTGAATTAGGCGGTTGCTGCGGCGGCGATCCACCGCAGGCGCAGGGCGTTGAACAGGACAAAGACGCTCGACAACGCCATGGCGGCGGCGGCAAGCACGGGCGACAGCAGCACGCCGAACAGCGGATAGAGCACACCGGCTGCAACGGGGATCAGCAGCGCGTTATAGCCAAAGGCCCAGAAGAGGTTCTGCCGGATATTGCGCATGGTGTGCTGGCTGATGTGCAGGGCGTTCACCACCCCTTGCAAATCGCCCGACATCAGCACCACGTCGGCCGCTTCGATAGCGACATCCGTTCCGGTACCGATGGCGATGCCCACGTCGACCCCCGCCAGCGCGGGCGCATCATTGATCCCGTCCCCGACAAAGGCGACCTTGTGGCCCGCCTCTTGCAGGTCCTCCAGCGCGGCGACCTTGCCGTCGGGCAGCACTTCGGCGACCACGGTATCGATCCCCAAACGGTCGGCAATGGCCTGCGCCGTCGCCTTATTATCGCCGGTGATCATCGCGATTTTCAGCCCCGCTTCGTGCAGTGCCTCTAGCGCTTGGGGCGTTGTTTCCTTGATCGGGTCGGCGACGCCAATCATCGCGACAAGCGCCCCATCCACGGCGGCGAAAAGCGGTGTCTTGCCCTCTGCCCCCCATGCTGCCGACCGCCCCTCTGCCGCGGCGAGAGAGACCCCTTCGGACTGCATGAAACGGTCCGCCCCGACAAGCACGCGACGCCCCTCGACTTCGGCGCGTACACCGTGGCCGGTTTGCGAGGCAAAAGAGGTCACCGCTGCCAGCGACAGCCCCTGTTTTTCGGCATGGCGCAGGATGGCGCTGGCAATCGGGTGCTCTGACTGCGCCTCGACCGACGCAACGAGCCGCAATGCATCGGCCTGCGACCAGCCGTTGAAGACATCCAGATCCGTCACCTCGGGCCGACCGGCGGTCAGCGTGCCGGTTTTATCAAGCGCGATGGTATCGACCTCGGCCAAGACCTGCAGCGCGTCCCCCTTGCGGAACAGCACGCCCATCTCGGCCCCTCGCCCTGTGCCCACCATGATCGAGGTCGGCGTTGCCAGCCCCATCGCACAGGGGCAGGCGATGATCAGCACCGCGACGCTTGCTACCAGAGCGTGCCCCAAGGACGGCTGCGGCCCGAACGCCAGCCAGACAAGGAAGGTGGCCGCGGCAATCGCCATGACGACGGGCACGAACCACATGGTGATGCGGTTGACCATATCCTGCACCGGCAGCTTGGCGCCTTGGGCGTCCTCGACCATGCGCACGATCTGCGACAGGGTCGTGTCCGCGCCCACATGGGTCGCGCGGTAAACCAGCGCGCCGGTGCCATTCACCGTGCCCCCGACCACACGCGTGTCGGGCAGTTTTTCGACGGGCACGGGTTCGCCGGTGATCATGCTTTCATCGACATAGGAACTGCCACGTGTCACGGTTCCGTCTACGGCGATCTTTTCACCGGGGCGCGCATGGATCAGATCGCCGACGGTGATCGCGTCGATCGCAACCTCTGACACGTTGCCGTCTCGCTCTACCCGCGCGGTTTTGGGGCGCAGCCCGACCAGCTTGCGGATCGCTTGCCCGGTTTGGCCCTTGGCCCGCGCCTCTAGCGTGCGCCCCAGCAGGATCAGCGTGACGATCATCGCGGCGGCTTCGAAATAGACCGCTTGCGCACCGGCGGGCAGCAACTGTGGCAAGAACAGCGCCACGGTGGAAAAGCCCCATGCCGCCGTGGCCCCCAGAAACACCAGAGAGTTCATGTCAGGCGTGCGTTTCAACAGCGCTGGCACGCCGGTGACAAAAAAGCGCCGCCCGGGCCATGCCAGAACGATGGTGGTCAGCATGAACTGGATCGACCAGCTCAGCTGCTGCCCCAGCGTCGACATCACCCAATGGTGGAACGCGGGGATCATATGGCCGCCCATCTCGAGCACAAACACCGGCAGGGTCAGCGCCGCGGCGAGCAGCGTCATACGTTTAAGATGCGCGGCTTCTTCAACCTTGCGGTCCGGCGCGGGGGAAGATGCGGTGTCCGTCACAGGGGTGGCGGGGTAGCCCGCGGCTTGCGCAGCCTGCACAATGGCGGCATCCGGCTCTGCGGTAAGCGACTGCACCACGGCCTCTTCCCGGGCGAGGTTGACGCTGACATCGACCACACCCGGCACGGCCGCCAAGGCGCGTTCGACCCGCCCGACGCAGGATGCACAGGACATGTTTTCAATGGCATAGCGCCGCGTTTGCACGGTGGCGGGGTAGCCTGCGGTCGCAAGTGCGGCGACGGCGTCCTTGGGGTCGAACCCCGATGCCACCTGCAGCGACGCGGTTTCCGAGGCGAGGTTCACGCGGGCGTCCTGCACACCCTCCACGCGTCCAAGCGCGGTCTCGACCCGCCCCACGCAAGAGGCGCAATTCATACCGCCAATTCCAAAATTTATCGCAACTACATCGCCCATCAGCCGTCTCCTTGGGGTGTCTTGCCCCTCAGATAGGGCTTCCAGTTAATGGAAGGTCAAGCGGTAATATGGATTTTATTCGATTTCGCTGCAGACTCCGGTGTCTGACACAGGCCGGTTAAGACTTTGGAAAGACATTTGCACGATGCTGAGCGTCAAACGATGAGCGGAGGGTGTGTATCGACGGATGCAGTCAAGAACACTGGTGATCAAGGGAAAGGGCGGATTGGGCAACCGCATCCTGTCGGCGATCTCGGGTCTGGTTTACGCTGATCTCTCCGACCGCAAGCCCGTGATCGACTGGCGCGACGGCAGCTATGCGCCGCTTGGTGAAAACGCTTATCCGCTGCTATTCCAGTCTCCGATCGGGGACGAAGCGATTGAGGGTGCCACAATGGATGACGGGGCCGATGTTTGCCCCGCGATCTGGGCTGGCAATCTGCATCGCCAGCCGCAAGACATGATCGACACCTATATGCCGCGGTCACACTCAAACCCCTGGGGCTATCGGCGGCTTTGCGTGGACCTCAAGCGGTTGGAACAGTCTCAGGCGGTGGCGGTCTATTGGTCTTACCTGCCAAAGCTGGGCCGCATGCGGCAGCATCTGCGCCGGGATACACGCTTTGCCAAACGGGGGGAGCGCGAGGTTTTCGCCGATTATCTTGGCCGCTATTTTACCCCCAACGCACGGGTCCGCCATGCGCTATCGCACATGCGCCCCACGGCAAAACTGCCAAGCATCGGGGTTCATATCAGGTTCACCGATCGAAAAATCCCGCTTGGCCCGGTGCTAAAGACCCTGGAACAGCTAAAAGCCCGCCATCCGACCGCGACTATCTTCCTTGCGACGGACAGTGCCGAGATAGAGGATCGTTTGAAGCGTGCGTTCGACAAGGTCATAACCCATCCCAAACGGCTAGGCCTCGCCGGCGCGCGTTTGCATGGGCCGGATACAACATGCAACCCGCTGCAAGAGGCGGAAAATGCCCTGATCGACATGTGGCAATTGTCGCGTTGTAATCACCTGATCTATTCCCGCCGCTCGACCTTCTCTGTCACCTCTGGCTACTTGGGGCGTTTTGCCCCTGCGCGTATCCACGATGTCGAACGGTATTCTCCGACGCTTTGGGCGAAGGAACTGTTGCAACGCTATGCTTGATCATACCCCCGCAACCATGTCTTGCGGGCGGCCCAGACCGCCGCCCAATGCGCCGCCCGCGCCCGTCTTTGCGCATTGCGCGAAGCCACGAACGGCCGCGTGGCCAAATACCGCAGCGCCGACCAAAGCCACATCAGAAAGACCCCAGCCCCCTGTTGCCACGCAGGCCAGTGATCGCGGACCAATGACGCACGCGATGTCATCACCGCGATCGCCTTTGCCTCTGTCACCGTGGTAGAGGCCCCGACATGATGCACGATCTGCGCCTTCGGCGTGATCAGCGGCTGATACCCTAAGTGAATCGCGCGCAGGCAAAGATCGGCATCCTCGCCATACATGAAATATTTCTCCGAAAAGCCGCCCAGTTGATGCCACAAGGAACGGTCGATCAACAGAAAACACCCCACAACGATATCGACAGGGCGCACAGAATCCCGCGGCCAGCGCCCGTAGGCTTCGGGGTTAAACACCGCGCTGCGCGGAAAAGCAGTGCTGAGCCCGGTCGCTTTGAACAACAGGCTGGCCACAGTGGGCCGCGCCCAACAAGACGCGATGTTAAGCGACCCGTCAGCAAAAATGGTGCGCCCACCCCATATCCCCGCCTGCGGATTTTCGCGCGCAAAGGCGACGAGTTGATCGACCGCATCGGTATGAAGTTCGGTATCAGGGTTCAGTAACAGTAAATAGTCGGAGCAACACTGCTGCGCGGCAAGGTTATTCGCGCGCGCAAAGCCCAGATTCTGCGCCGAGCGGACCAGCCGGACCTGCGGAAACGCCGCAGCTATCGCATCTGCCGAACCGTCAGAGGAGGCGTTATCCCAAACAATACACTCAAATTGAGTCAACTGCGTGTGTTCATACAGCGTTTCAATCGCCCTAAGCGTCAATTCCCGCGTGTTGTAGCTGACGATCACGACACTAAGGGCAGTCCCGCGATCAACCGTCGCCAGCTTCAGCACCCCGTCGCCCGCAATACGACACCCACGGTTGCCCTTAGTATGCGCAAATCCTCGGACAGTGACAGGGCGCTGAAGTAGTGCGTGTCGAACTCTGCGCGCTCTGAAAACCTTGCTCTGTTCCGGGATGAAACCTGCCAGTTCCCACTGATCCCCGGCCGCAGGCTTTCGTAGTGATCACCCTGATAAAGCCCCCTTTGAGACACCAACATGGGTCGGGGCCCGACGAGGCTCATCTCTCCTTTCAGCACGTTAAAGAACTGGGGCAGTTCATCCAGTGACGTGCACCGCAAGAACCGGCCCACCGTTGTGACACGGGGATCGTGGCGCAGCTTCTGGTTCTGTCGCCATTCATCCCTGGCCTTTGGATTTTGTGCTAAATAGTCTCTTAACGATTGCGGATCGTGGGGGTGCATTGTTCGCAGCTTCCACATCTTGAAGACCCGCCCATCTTTACCGACGCGTTCTTGGCTGAAGAACGGAGACTGCCCAGTTGCTGCCACAAGACAAGCAAGAAGGCAGATCACGAGAACCACGATCGGTGCAGATAAAATGCAAAAGACGATGTCAAAGCAGCGCTTGCCATATAGGCGGTAAAACTCCCGATGCAGATCGCTGCGCTGCAGGGTGTTCACGCGTGGATAGGCTTGGCGTTTAAAGACATTCGTATGATGCACCGGAAACTCCTTCTTCGGCTCAGGCCCGGGGAAAGGTCGATGCTTCAATGGTTATGGGGACAGGCTTACTACGGGGTTAAGGAAAAACATCCAATTTGAATGACTGTGTAGAAAAGCCGTTCATCATGAGGTGTTCCAAACGCGAAGACGGCGATAAACCCGTTACACTGCATGATGTAATTTACGGTAAATTATGGTTTGCGCCGGCCACTCAGCGCAGGCGCTTGTCACAAAGCCGCGTATATGCCGCCAAGAGATGCGGTTCGGACGAAGACCATGCCAGCGCATTCACGACCCTCTCGCGCCCGGTCTTCCCCATCGCCGCTCTTAATGACGGGTCGTCGATGAGCTGTTTAATGCAATCGGCAAATCGAATCGGATCATTTGAAGCCGCGTAGAGGGAGGCCGTTTCGGCGGTGCGCCGACCTTCGGTCAGGTCGAACTGAACGACCGGTTTGCCCAGCGCCATGTATTCAACCACCTTGTTCATTGATGATATGTCGTTCATCGCATTGCAGGGATCTGGCGCAAGACCAACATCTATCGTGTTCAAAGCGTCCACCAAAGCACGGCCATAAAGTGCGCCGGTGAACGTGAAGTAACCCGTCAGCCCAAGGTCATCGACCTGACGTTTCATGTCAGGCAATGAGGGACCAAAGCCGATAATCAAAAAGTGGATATCGCGCGTGCCCGAGGCCACAAGGTGATGCGCCGCGGAAAGCAACAGATCCATTCCCTCCTGCTGTCCGATCACGCCGACATACCCAAGCAGCGTCTCTCCCTCGCGCCGGTATCTCTGCGACCCTGGCCCGGGCGTAAAATCTGTCAGGTTCGGAGCGGAGCGCACAACGAATATGTCGTCGTGGCATTTGCCGCCCCGTGTCATCGCGATTTCCCGAAAGCTTTCATTCGGGGATATAACCACCGATGCAGCACGGTAGCTGAGCAATTCACACTTTCGCATGACGTGGTAACCTACGCCTTGTTTATTAAACTTGGCCAAAAAAAGTTCTGGGCAGACATCGTGCTGGTCAAAAACATATAAAACGCCCTTGCGTCGGTACCACATGGCAAGAAGGCAGATCAGATCAGGTGGATTGCACCCGTGGATCGCCTGAAAAGGGCTTTGCCGCCAAATACGCCGCGCAAGCCGAAACCAATGCCAGATTGCGCTAGCATATTCCCTTGCATAGGAAACCGCGCCGCCCCCGGTTTCAGGAGCAGCGGGGTACCGGTAAATATCTACGCCTTCGCGCCGTTCAAATGGCGCAACCCATCCCTGACCCATGGGCGAAATGATAGAGACTTGGTAGCCTGCGCGGACCAACGTCGTCGCTTCCAGCCAGACTCGGCGATCGAGCGGCACTGGTAGGTTTTCAACCACGATCAAGATATGACGCACGGGCGGTTCGGGCATAGGTCCTTCAACATCAGAATCAAGTTGGCCTCCGTTCTGCCAGCCACGGGTGAACATGAAGTTAATTCCGAAGCGCCGTCGCCTTAAGTTGTCTCCGATAGGAAACATCACCGGTTGGTTCAGCCAATTACCCGGTATTTGCATCAATCTTGCTTGATTTGGGGGCTTGCCGCGCCCTTTCGCCCCGCGTATTCCAGCACGTGGGACACCCTTCCCCAACGAAGGGCGCTTATCTGAAAGGGTAGCTACATGGCTATTACGACACCGACCTCGCGGCCCACGAATCCGCGTTTTTCCTCTGGCCCGTGCGCCAAACCCCCCGTTTATGACCTGACCAAGCTTGCGAGCGCGCCTTTGGGGCGTAGCCACCGCGCGGCACCGGGCAAAGCGAAATTGCTTGAAGCAATTGAAACCACCCGCGAAATTCTGGGCGTGCCTGCTGACTATAAGATCGGCATCGTTCCGGCGTCTGACACTGGCGCTTATGAAATGGCGATGTGGTCGTTGCTGGGCGAACGCCCTGCGGAAATGGTCGCATGGGAATCCTTCGGCGCAGGCTGGGTGACCGACGCCGTGAAACAGCTCAAGATCGAGCATACGGTACATACCGCGGATTATGGTCAAATTGTCGACATGTCGGCGTTGAACTACGACAACGACGTGTGCTTCACTTGGAACGGGACAACCTCTGGCGTGCGCGTCCCAACGGGCGATGTTATCCCTGCCGACCGCAAGGGGCTGACACTATGTGATGCGACATCGGCCGCCTTCGCGATGGATCTGCCGTGGGACAAACTGGATGTGACGACGTTCAGCTGGCAGAAAGTTTTGGGCGGCGAAGCAGCACACGGCATGCTGATCCTCAGCCCTCGTGCCGTCGAGCGGCTTGAAAACTATACGCCTGCTTGGCCCCTGCCCAAGATCTTCCGCCTGACCAAAGGTGGCAAGCTGATCGACGGGATTTTCAAGGGCGAGACGATCAACACGCCTTCAATGCTTTGCGTTGAAGATTACCTGCTGGCGCTTGATTGGGCGAAATCCGTCGGCGGCCTGCAAGGTCTGATCGCGCGCGCCGATGCGAATACGGCAGCGATCACGGATTTTGTGGACACACATGACTGGATCGAATTCCTTGCGGTTGATCCGGCGACACGGTCGAACACATCGGTCTGCCTGAAATTCAATGACGACCGTATCACAGACGGCGCAGCCTTCGCAAAAGCTGTCGCGAAACGTCTCGCGGACGAGGATGTCGCATTGGACATCGGCGCCTACCGCGATGCCCCTGCCGGTCTGCGGATATGGTGCGGCGGCACCGTCGAAACCTCTGACATCCAGGCCATGCTGCCTTGGTTGGAATGGGCTTTCGAAGCCGCGATCAACGCTTAATTTCGGGTTCCCCGCTTGGCGATCACGTCAGGCGGGTTGCTAACCCACGCCCCCCTTCTATTCAAAAAAGGAGCGCCAATCATGGCCCCCAAAGTGCTTATTTCCGACAAACTCTCGGACGCCGCCGTTCAAATCTTCAAAGACCGCGGCATTGACGTCGACTTCCAACCCGATCTTGGCAAAGACAAGGACAAGCTTGCCGCTGTGATCGGCGATTACGACGGGCTCGCCATCCGGTCCGCGACGAAAGTGACCGAAAAGATCCTCGCCAATGCGACCAACCTCAAGGTGATCGCCCGCGCCGGTATCGGCACCGATAACATCGACAAGGATGCCGCCTCGAAAAAGGGTGTCATCGTCATGAACACCCCCTTCGGCAACATGATCACCACTGCAGAACACGCGATTGCGATGATGTTCGCCGTTGCCCGTCAAATCCCCGAGGCATCGGCCTCCACCCATGCCGGCAAATGGGAAAAGTCCAAATTCATGGGGGTCGAGCTTACGGGCAAAACCCTTGGCGTCATCGGCGCCGGCAACATCGGCGGCATCGTCTGCGATCGCGCCCGCGGCCTGAAGATGAAAGTCGCGGCCTATGACCCCTTCCTGAGCGAGGAAAAAGCCAAGAAGATGGGTGTCGAGAAAGTCGAGCTGGACGATCTGTTGGCGCGCGCAGACTTCATCACGTTGCACGTGCCTTACACGGATCAAACCGCAAATATCCTGTCCAAGGAAGCCTTGGCGAAAACCAAAAAAGGTGTGCGGATCATCAACTGTGCCCGCGGCGGCCTGGTCGACGAAGAAGCATTGGCCGAAGCGCTGAAATCCGGCCATGTCGCTGGCGCAGCCTTCGACGTGTTCAAGGAAGAGCCCGCGACCGAAAACCCGCTGTTCGGCCTCCCCAACGTCGTCTGCACCCCCCACCTTGGGGCCGCCACGACGGAAGCACAGGAAAACGTGGCACTTCAGGTCGCTGAACAGATGTCCGACTACCTGCTGACCGGTGCCGTCACAAACGCCCTGAACATGCCGTCCGTCACCGCCGAAGAGGCAAAGGTCATGGGCCCGTGGATCACTTTGGCGGGTCACCTTGGGGCCTTCATTGGCCAGATGACGGATGAAGCCGTGAAGGCGATCAACATCCTTTACGACGGTCAGGTGTCCGAGATGAACCTGAACGCGCTGAACTGCGCGGTCGTGGCGGGCATCATGAAACGTGCCAACCCCGACGTGAACATGGTCAGCGCCCCCGTTGTCGCGCGCGAAAAAGGCATCCAGATCAGCACCACCAATCAGGACAAATCCGGTGTCTTCGACGGCTATGTGAAAGTGACCGTTGTCACCGAGAAACGTGAACGGTCGATCGCGGGCACCGTGTTCTCGGATGGCAAACCACGCTTCATCCAGATCAAAGGCATCAATATCGAAGCCGAAGTTGGTGCGCATATGCTTTACACCACCAACAACGACGTGCCCGGCATCATCGGGACGCTGGGTCAGACCCTGGGTGCGAACGACGTGAACATCGCGAACTTCACCCTCGGCCGGTCCACCGCCAAAGGGGAGGCGATTGCCTTGCTCTATATTGACGGCCCACTGCCCGAGAAAGCGCTGAAAGACCTGCGTGATACAGGTCTGTTCAAACAGGTCAAAGAGCTCGAATTCGAAGTCGCCTAAGACCCACAGCGCATCGAAGAAACGCAAAGCGCCCCCATCACCGGGGGCGCTTTTGTTTTGCCTGCTTCCAATTGGCCTAAATCCCGGGGGAGCAGCCAAAGGCTGCGGGGGCAGCGCCCCTACAGGCTCACCCCTACCGCTGCCCCCGACGCATCACGCGCCCGTCCAGTCCAGCACCACTTTGCCAGAGGCCCCCGATTTCATCGTCGCAAACCCCGTCTGAAAGTCGTCGACGTCAAAACGATGGGTGATGATCTCACTCACGTCCAAGCCGTTTTCCAGCATGGCGATCATCTTGTACCACGTCTCGAAAATCTCGCGGCCATAGACCCCTTTGACGGTGATCGCCTTGAACACGATGCGCGACCAATCGACGGGCGATTTGCCCGGCGGGATGCCTAGCATCGCGATCCGCCCGCCCATGGTCATTGCCTCTACCATCTGATCCAGCGCGACCTGATTGCCCGACATCTCCATCCCGACGTCGAAGCCCTGTTTCATCTTCAGCCGCGCGATGACATCGGCAAGGTCTTCGTGACGCACGTCGACGGGGACGACATCGACGACCTTGGCGGCGAGCTCTAGCCGGGCGGGATTCACATCCGTGATCACCACGTGACGTGCGCCGACGTGGCGGGCGACCGCTGCGGCCATGATACCGATGGGGCCTGCGCCGGTGATCAGCACATCTTCCCCCACCAGATCAAAGCTCAGCGCGGTGTGTACCGCATTGCCAAGCGGGTCGAGGATCGCTCCGATATCGTCCGAGATCGTGTCGGGCAGCGGGACGACGTTGAACGCGGGCAGCCGCAGATATTGCGCGAAGGCACCTTGTTCATTCACGCCGATCCCACGCGTGGCGGGATCAAGGTGGAACTTGCCGGACCGCGACTGGCGCGAGGTTTTTCCGATCAGATGCCCCTCACCCGAGCAGCGCTGCCCGATGGCCAGATCCGTGACATTCCGGCCCAGCTCCACAATCTCTCCGGCAAATTCATGGCCGGTGATCAGCGGGACAGGCACGGTATTCTGCGCCCATTCATCCCAGTTCCAGATGTGGATATCCGTGCCACAAATGCCGGTTTTGTTGATCTTGATCAGCACGTCATCCGGCCCGATTTCCGGCACCGGCGCGCGGGTCATCCACAGCCCTTCGCGGGGCTCGGACTTACACAGCGCCTTCATTTCGTTGCTCATGACAGAACCCCACAGGCTTTGCCCGCCACCTTGAAGGCTTCGAGCGCACGGTCGAGCTCATCGCGGGTCAGTGCGGCATTCATCTGGGTGCGGATGCGGGCCTGACCGCGGGGCACAACGGGAAAGAAAAAGCCGCCGACATAGACGCCTTCCTCGAACAGGCGCGCTGCCATATCCTGCGCCAACTGCGCCTCGCCCAGCATCACGGGGATGATCGGATGTTCACCAGGCAGAAGGTCAAAGCCGAGGTTGGTCAGCCCCTCGCGCCAGTATTTCGCGTTCTCGAACAGTTGCTTGCGACGATCATCCCCTTGTTCGACCAGTTCAAGCGCCTTGATCCCGGCCATGACAATCGACGGCGGCAGTGAATTCGAAAAAAGATAGGGCCGCGCGCGTTGGCGCAGCAGGTCGATCACGGGCTGCGGCCCTGCGATATAGCCGCCGATGGCCCCGCCAAGCGCCTTGCCCAAGGTACCTGTCAGGATATCCACATCGACCCCGAAGTGCGCAGGCGTGCCCTCCCCCTTCGGGCCCATAAAGCCTGTCGCGTGGCAGTCGTCGACCATCACCAGCGCTTCGTACTTCTCGGCCAGTTTGGTGATTTCGGGCAGTTTCGCCAGATAGCCGTCCATGCTGAACACGCCGTCGGTCGCGATCATGATAAACCGCGCGCCTTCCTCGCGGGCGAGCTTGAGCTGACCTTCAAGGTCGTCCATGTCCGAGTTGGCATAGCGGTAGCGTTTGGCTTTGCACAGGCGGATGCCGTCGATGATCGAGGCGTGGTTCAGACTGTCCGAGACGATGGCGTCCTCTGGCCCGAACAGAGGCTCGAACAGCCCGCCGTTGGCGTCAAAGCAAGCCGCGAAGAGGATGGAATCATCTTTCCCGAGGAAGGCCGCCAGCTTTTGTTCCAGCTCGCGGTGGATGTCCTGTGTGCCACAGATAAAACGGACAGAGGCCATGCCGAACCCCTTGGGGTCCATCGCATCACGGGCAGCGACGATGAGATCGGGGTGGTCTGCCAGCCCCAGGTAGTTGTTTGCGCAAAGATTAATCATCTGACGCCCGCCCACCGTGATCTCACCGGATTGGGGCGAGGTGATCATGCGCTCTTGCTTCATCATACCGTCCGCGGCGATGCCGGACAGGGTGGCGTTGACGTGATCTAGGTAGGCTTGGGTCATGATAGAACTCCTTTTCTCAGGCAGGTTCTATCATATCGGACGCGGCTCCGAAATAGAGGAAATCCCTTATAGCGGATTTTTTCCTATATCGTGGATATCACCTCGTAAACCAAAACGGTCAGGCGTCCTGTACGACCAGAAAAGCCCGCACAGGACCATCTGTCGCAGCGATCCGGTGCGGGACATCTGCGGGATAACGCGCCGTGTCGCCAGCGTGGACAGTGCCGACGGCATCGCCGCTGCGCAGTTCTACCGTGCCTTGCGATACGGTCAGATGCTCGCGCGCGCCGCGGGTATGGGGCTGGCTGTCCAGCATGCCGCCTGCATCGATCAACAGTTCGTAAACCTCGTGTTTGCCTGCTTCTTCGGGGGGCGACAGGATGCGGATGCGGCAGCCGGAGCCGAGATTGTTGATCGTCGGCACCTCAGCCGCGCGCAAAACCTCGATCTGCGCGGGCGTTGGCGCGCTGTCCAGAAGGCCCGCGAAATCCACCTGTAGCGCACGGGTCAGGTTCCACAGGGTGGCGATGGTGGGGCTGCTTTCACCGCGTTCGATCTGGCTGACCATGGACCGCGACACGCCCGAAAGCTTGGCCACCGCATCAAGGCTCAGGCCCTGAGCGGTGCGCGCGGCCTTCAGGCGGGCGGGAAGTTGCGTCAGTATAGCGTCTGGATTATCCGTCATGCCGGATAGATGGGCCGCAGGGTGCCCCGCTGTCAATGGCAGGCGCTAGCTGAGCGCCTGCAAAATCGCGATAATCCCCGTCGCCGTCCCTGCCCCGACAATCGCGGAAAGGATGATCCACCGTCGGAATGCCGGACGTTGTGGCGGTGTTTCGTCTTGCTGCCGGATCAACGCGTTTTCGACAAGCGCAGGCAGACGCGGGCCAAAACGGGCGAGAACCATAGCGGTCTTGCTCAGATCCTTGATCACGGCACGGGGGCCGATGGACTTAGAGATGTAGTCCGTCACGATCGGGTTCGACACTTCCCAGATGTTGATATGCGGGTTGAGCGAACGGGCGACGCCTTCGACGACGACCATTGTGCGCTGTAGCAAGATCAGCTCTGTCCGTGTTTCCATGCCGAAACGTTCCGTGACCTCGAACAGGTAGGTCAGCAGCCGCGCCATCGAAATGCGGGTCGCGTCCATGCCAAAGATAGGCTCCCCCACGGCGCGCAGGGCGCGGGCGAATTCGTCGACATCCTTGTCGGCAGGCACGTAGCCCGCTTCGAAATGCACCTCTGCCACCCGTTTGTAATCCTTGCGGATAAAGCCGAACAGTATCTCGGCATATACGCGGCGGGTGTATTCATCGATGTGGCCCATAATGCCGAAATCATAGGCGATGATATCCCCGTTCGGCGCGACCTTGAGGTTGCCCTGATGCATATCCGCGTGGAAATACCCGTCGCGCAGCGCGTGATTCAGGAACAGCTGCAACACGCGGTCGCCAAGCGCCACACGGTCATGGCCCGCGGCATCAATCGCGGCGTTGTCGCCCATCGGGACGCCATCTGCCCAGCCCAGGGTCATGACACGGCGGGCAGAATATTCCCATTTGATCGCAGGCAGTTGGAAGCCGGCATCGCCCTTGGTGTTCGCCGCAAACTCCGACGCGGCGGAGGATTCGAGCCGCAGGTCCAGCTCGCCCCGCACCACACCATCGAAATGTTCGATCACCTCCATCGGGCGCAAGCGGCGCGATCCGGGCGAGAAAAGTTCGACCATTCGCGCGGCAAGATAGAAGGCATCGACATCCTTGCGAAAGGCTTTCTCGATCCCCGGACGCAGCACTTTGACAGCGACGTCTTCCTGCGTTTCGGCGATGGTGGCGCGGTGCACCTGCGCGATAGAGGCGGCGGCGACGGGCTCGCTAAAATCAGAGAATATCGCATCGACCGGCAGGCCGAGCTCTTTTTCGACTTCTGCCTTGGCCTGTTCGGTGGAAAACGGCGGCAGCTTGTCTTGCAGCACGCGCAGTTGCACGGCCAGCTCGTCGCCCACAACATCGGGGCGGGTAGAGAGCACCTGACCGAACTTGATGTAGGCAGGGCCAAGCGCGGTCAGCGCACGGGTCGCGGGCGGCATGGACGGATCACCGGCATAGCCCAGAAATTTGAACGGTTTGCCAAGCGCCTTGGCGACAAAGCGTAATGCGGGCGTTGCGTCAAAGGCGTCCAGCACGACATTCATCGCGCCGGTCCGCTCCAAAGTTGCACCGGTGCGGATCAACCGCCAGATATTATGAGGTCCGCGCATGGGTTAAATCTTCCAACCAGAATGAAGCGCCGCGATCCCCAGCGACAGGTTCCGGTATTTCGCCTGCCCGAAGCCCGCGGTACGCAGCATGCCCAGGAAGGTTTCCTGATCGGGGAAGTTGCGGATCGATTCCACAAGGTACTGATAGCTGTCGCGGTCGTTCGCGATCATCTGCCCCATGCGGGGGATGACGTTAAAGCTATAAAGATCATAGGCTTTCTGCATCATCGGATTGGGCAGCTGGCTGAATTCAAGCACCATGAGACGCCCGCCGGGACGCAGCACGCGGTAGGCTTCGTTCAGCGCTTCTTGGGGGCGGGTGACGTTCCGGATGCCAAAGCTGATTGTATAGACGTCAAAGGTATTATCTTCGAACGGCAGCGCCATGGCGTCGCCGACGACCCAATCAAGGCTATCGGCCATCGCTGCGGCCTCTGCCCGTTTGCGCCCTTCGACCAGCATCGGTTCGGTCAGATCCAGCACGGTGGCGTGGCCCGATCCGGCACGGCCCAGAAACTTGAACGACACATCGCCGGTCCCCCCGGCGACATCCAGCAGCTTTTGACCTGCGCGCGGTGCCAGCCAATCCATCATCGCCTCTTTCCAGACGCGGTGGATGCCGACGCTCATCACATCGTTCATGATGTCGTATTTGCTGGCCACAGAGTTAAAGACACCCTGCACGCGCCCGGCCTTGTCGCTTTCGGCTACGGTTTCAAATCCGAAATGAGTGGTTTTGTCGCTGTCGTTTGTCATGGGGTCTTGTAGTCCTTTGATCTGCACCTTTGTTATAGGGCGCGAGGGGGCAGGTACAATGCGCCCCTTTTGTCACAGGGGAAACAACCATGCCTGAGTTGCCAGAGGTCGAAACAGTACGTCGCGGTCTATCCCCCGTGATGGAGGGTGAGGTGATCGCCCGCGCCGAGGTAAATCGCCCCGATCTGCGCTGGCCTTTCCCCCCAGATATGGCGGCACGGCTGACAGGACAACGGGTGACCCAGCTGCGGCGGCGGTCAAAATATATCCTCGCCGATCTGTCGTCGGGGGAATCGCTGCTGGTGCATCTGGGGATGTCGGGGCGGATGCTGATCTCGGGCGATCCATTGGGGCAGTTCGTGCATGACCACCCCGCCCCCGAGAAACACGATCATGTGGTGTTTCATATGGGCAACGGTGCGCGGGTGACCTTTAACGACCCGCGCCGCTTTGGCGCGATGGACTTGTTGGACACTGCAAGCGCTGACAGCCACAAGCTGCTGTCATCGATCGGGCCGGAGCCGTTGGGCAATGACTTCCACGAGGACCATCTGATTGCCGCGCTCAAGGGCAAGAATACCCCGATCAAGACCGCGCTGCTGGACCAGCGGATCGTGGCGGGGCTGGGAAATATCTATGTCTGCGAAACCCTTTACCGTGCGGGCATCCACCCTGCGCGCAAGGCAGGGCGGATCGCGGCGAAACGGGTGGGCAGCTTGGTCCCGATCATCCGCGATGTGCTGAACGAGGCGATCACCGCAGGCGGGTCTACTTTACGCGATTTCAAACGCGCGGACGGTGAATTGGGCTATTTCCAGCACAGCTTTGACGTGTACGGCCGCGAGGCAGAACCCTGCCGCAGTGAAGGCTGCACCCATCAGATTGCGCGAATCGTCCAGTCGGGGCGGTCTTCCTTCTACTGCCCGCAATGCCAAAGATAACTTGAAACACCCCACCCCCGTGGTATGCACATCTTTCAAAGCGTAACAAACGAGAGCATTCTTGATGGCTTATGAAACGATCACGGTCGACGTCGACAACCACATCGCGCTTGTCACGCTGAACCGTCCCGATGCGATGAACGCACTGAATGACCAGCTGATGACCGAGCTGGCCGATGCGTTGAAATCGGCTCAGGAAAACGAAAAAGTCCGCTGCATCGTGATCACCGGTTCGGAAAAGGCTTTTGCCGCCGGTGCCGATATCGCCATGATGCGCGACAAAAGCTTCGTCGATGTCTTTGCCGGTGACCTCTTCACCCCCGAGACAGACCAGATCATGCGCGTGCGCAAACCCATCATTGCTGCTGTGTCGGGCTATGCCCTTGGCGGCGGCTGCGAACTGGCGATGATGTGTGACTTTATCATCTGTTCCGAAAGCGCAAAATTCGGGCAGCCTGAAATTAACCTTGGCGTTGTTGCAGGTATTGGCGGCACGCAGCGCCTGACCCGCGCCATCGGCAAATCCAAAGCGATGGACATGAACCTGACTGGCCGCTTCATGGATGCCGCCGAGGCAGAGCGTGCGGGCCTTGTATCGCGCGTCGTCCCCGTCAAGAAACTGATGGAAGAAGCCATGGCCGCCGCCGCCAAGATCGCCGAGAAATCGATGATCTCGACCATGGTGGTAAAGGAAGCCGTGAACCGGTCGTTCGAAGTGCCCCTGCGCGAGGGCCTGCTGTTTGAGCGGCGTATTTTCCATTCGCTGTTCGCGACGGAAGACCAAAAAGAAGGCATGTCTGCCTTCCTTGAAAAGCGCGAAGCGCAGTTCCGGGACAAGTAAATGGCTTTGCGGGTTTGCATTGCGTGTCGGGTTGGACTATAGGCAGCCCTAATACATGCGCGTGCAGCCCGCTCTGGCTAGAATCACCTTATCGGATATCGGTTCCGGTCGTTGGGTTTGTGTCGCGTATTCGCAATTTGAACATACCCAAGATGAAGGCTGATCCTCATGGCAAACACACCTCAGGCTAAAAAACGCGCCCGCCAGAACGAAGCACGTTTCCAAATCAACAAAGCACGTCGTTCGCGCATCCGTACCTTCCTGCGCAAAGTCGAAGAAGCCATCGCATCCGGCGACAAAGAAGCAGCAACTGCCGCTCTGCGCGCCGCTCAGCCCGAGCTGATGCGCGGTGTGACAAAAGGCGTTTTCCACAAGAACACAGCCTCGCGCAAAATGTCGCGTCTGGCGTCGCGGGTCAAAGCACTGGGCTAAGCCTGGTTGACCTAACGTCATCTTTCACAACTTAAAAGCACCGCTTCGGCGGTGCTTTTTTTGTTTCTGTAGCACTCGCATCACGGGAATGAGATTCTTTTGCACCAATCTCTGAGTCAAGTTTGAAGATGTGTTGTATCAGTCCAACCGAGATTGCTAACACTATCAAACGCGATTCACTTCGCTTGGGGGGACAGGCCCGAACGGTTCGAGATATTTGCTAGAATATCGAACATCCGCCGGGGAAATTTGGATGGTCTTGCTAGGGGCCACCTGACGTCTGCAGATGCTGCTGCCAGCACATTTGCCCTGTCTTTTTAAAAACGACGAACGGTGTGTTCGGCAGCGACGTTTGGCGATTTGCTTCGCCAACGCACGCGTCAGGCATGCCTTATGTAAAAATGTCCGAAGGACGGCGGGCCGGTTCTCTGTGTGGGACCGGGTAAACGGTCTGTTGTCTTTTGACTGGGTAAAATAGCGTTTCAGTATGTGCTGAAGCGATCAAAGAATGGGACGGCAGGGCGCATGATGCAGGCAGAATGGACGACAATTCGGGACCGGCTTTTAAAGACGGTTGGACAGAACAACTTTACTACCTGGATTGACCCGCTGACTGTTGGCCCCATCGAAGACGGCATTTGCACGTTGTTCGTACCGACCAATTTCTTTGGCAACTATGTCAGCCAGAACTTCGCCGATCTGCTGCTGCACGAAATGCAGTCCGAAGACATCAGCATCAGCCGTCTGAAATTCGCGGTCGCCCCACAGGACAAGCCCGCCGCCATTGATCCTGCCCCAGCCCGCCCCAAGCCCGCCGCCGCAGCCCAGCCTGCGAACAGCCAGATCAACGCCGCCCCGCTTGACGCCCGCTTTAGCTTTGACAACTTTGTTGTCGGCAAACCCAACGAACTAGCCCACGCCGCCGCACGTCGCGTTGCCGAAGGTGGCCCCGTCACCTTCAACCCGCTGTTTCTTTACGGTGGTGTCGGCTTGGGCAAAACCCACTTGATGCACGCCATCGCGCAAGAGCTTCAGGTCCGCAAACCCGAACTGAACGTGCTGTATCTGTCGGCTGAACAATTCATGTATCGCTTCGTGCAGGCGCTGCGTGATCGCAAGATGATGGACTTCAAGGAAATCTTCCGCTCGGTCGACGTGCTGATGGTGGACGATGTTCAGTTCATCGCGGGCAAGGACAGCACGCAGGAAGAATTCTTTCACACGTTCAACGCCCTCGTGGATCAGAACAAACAGATCATCATTTCCGCAGACCGCGCCCCGGGCGAGATCAAGGATCTTGAGGATCGCGTAAAATCGCGTCTGCAATGCGGTCTGGTCGTTGACCTGCATCCGACCGACTACGAACTGCGTCTTGGCATTCTGCAAAACAAAGTGGAAGCGCAGCGCAAGAACTACCCCGGTCTTGAGGTCGAAGCTGGCGTGCTCGAGTTTCTGGCGCATCGCATCACCACCAACGTCCGTGTACTGGAAGGCGCGTTGACCCGTCTGTTCGCCTTTGCATCGCTTGTCGGCCGCGAGATCAACATGGACCTGACGCAGGATTGTCTGGCCGACGTACTGCGTGCCTCTGAACGCAAAGTCAGTGTCGAAGAGATCCAGCGCAAAGTGTCCGAGCATTACAACATCCGCCTCAGCGATATGGTCGGCCCCAAGCGTCTGCGCAGCTATGCCCGCCCGCGTCAGGTCGCCATGTATCTGTGCAAGAAAATGACCAGCCGTTCGTTGCCCGAAATTGGCCGCCGTTTTGGCGGGCGCGACCACACGACCGTGATGCACGGCGTGAAACGCATCGAAGAGCTCAAGCAGAACGACGGTCAGATCGCCGAAGATCTGGAACTGCTGCGCCGCTCTCTCGAGGCTTAAGAGCACCAGCTTGCACAGAAGACACGCGAAGGCCTTGACGGGCCTTCGTTTCGTGCTGAAAAGTCAACAAAACTCTTGTGAATACATTGGTATCGGGTAGTTTGCCCTCCCGGACTGCCGGAATGGAGATGGCATATGAAATTCAGCATTGAACGCGCCGCGCTGCTTAAGGCCGTATCACAGGCCCAATCCGTGGTAGAGCGCCGCAATACCATCCCAATCCTCGCCAACGTGCTGATCGAGGCCGAAGGCTCTGACGCGTCTTTCCGCGCGACCGATCTGGATATCGAAGTGGTCGACAAGGCCGCGGCGCAGGTCGAACGTGCCGGTGCGACCACGGTTTCCGCGACCACATTGCATGAGATCGTGCGCAAGCTGCCTGATGGCGCATTGATCAGTCTGACCGCCGACAGCGCCGCGGGGCGTCTGACGGTCGAAGCAGGCCGCTCCAACTTCTCGCTCGCGACATTGCCGCGCGAAGATTTCCCCGTCATGGCGACTTCTGAATACCAGTCGAACTTCAAGGCCCCTGCCCCCGTGCTGCGCCGTCTGTTCGACAAATCCAAATTCGCCATCTCGACCGAAGAAACACGGTACTATCTGAACGGCGTTTACATGCATATTTCGGACAGCGAAGGCAGCAAGGTGCTGCGCTGCGTGGCCACCGATGGCCACCGTCTGGCCCGCATCGACGCGCCCATGCCCGAGGGTGCCGCAGAAATGCCCGGCGTGATCGTGCCCCGCAAAACCGTTGGCGAGCTGCGCAAGCTGCTGGACGACGACGATATGGAAATCGCCGTTTCCGTGTCCGAAACCAAAATCCGCTTTGCCACACCGGACATCACGCTGACCTCCAAGGTCATCGACGGGACGTTCCCCGACTACACCCGCGTGATCCCGCAGGGCAACACCCGCAAGATGGAAGTCGACGCCAGCGATTTCGCCCGCGCCGTGGACCGTGTTGCGACCGTAAGCTCCGAACGGTCCCGAGCCGTCAAGCTGCAACTGGACGAAGATCGTCTGGTGCTGTCCGTCAACGCGCCTGACAGCGGTGCCGCCGAGGAAGAACTGGTCGTTGCCTATGCCGACGAACGGCTGGAGATCGGGTTTAACGCGAAATACCTGCTTGAGATCGCAAGCCAGGTGGATCGTGAAAACGCCGTGTTCCTGTTCAACTCCTCCGGTGATCCGACGTTGATGCGCGAAGGCAATGATATGTCTGCGGTCTATGTCGTTATGCCGATGCGTGTGTGACGCTGACAGGCTACGTCGAACATCTTAACGCATTCATACCAATCGTATGAGCGGCCTTTACCTCTCCCAGCTGACGTTGTCGCATTTTCGCTCGCATAAACGTGCGGTGGTAGATTGCGACGCGCGGCCTGTGTCTATTTTCGGGCCCAATGGCGCGGGAAAAACCAATATTCTGGAAGCCGTGTCTTTGTTGTCCCCCGGCCGCGGCCTGCGCCGGTCAAGCGCGTCGGATATGACGCGCCGGCCAGAGGCGCTTGGCTGGAAGATCACCGCACATCTGCACAGTCTGGGCCAGATCCACGAGGTCGAGATCTGGTCAGAAGCAGGTGCTGCACGGCAGGTGCGGATTGACGGCAAGGCGACGGCGCAGACCGGATTAGGGCGCATTGCGCGGGTGCTGTGGCTGATCCCGTCGATGGACCGTCTGTGGATCGAAGGCGCCGAAGGTCGCCGCCGTTTCCTTGACCGCATGACGCTCAGCTTTCTGCCTGACCATGCAGATCAGTCGCTTGCCTATGAAAAGGCCATGCGCGAACGCAACCGCCTGCTGAAGGATATGGTGCGCGAACCGTCGTGGTATGTCGCGCTGGAACAGCAAATGGCCGAGGCCGGAAGCGCGATCCACGCCAACCGTGTGGCCGCCTTGCAAGCCATCACCGAGGCGCAGGCGCAGGCCGAGACCGCCTTTCCCACCGCAACGCTTGATCTGATCTGCGACATGCCCACCACCGCCGAGGGGCTGCGTCAGGCGCTCGCCGATAACCGGATGCGAGATCTTTCAGCAGGGCGGACCCTGATCGGGCCGCATCGCGCCGATCTTGAAGGGGTCTATGCCGCCAAGGACGTGCCCGCGCGTGATTGTTCAACCGGAGAGCAGAAGGCCCTGCTGGTGTCGCTGATCCTTGCGAACGCCCGCGCACTGGCCGCTGATTTCGGCGCGCCGCCCCTGCTGCTGCTGGACGAGGTCGCGGCCCATCTAGACGCCAACCGCCGCGCGGCGCTCTATGACGAACTGTGCGCCCTTGGCGCCCAAGCCTGGATGACCGGCACCGGAGAAGAGCTATTTGAAACGCTCGGCCCCCGCGCCCAACGGCTTGAGGTGACAGAGGCCCTCGGCCTTTCAACTGCAAGGATGCTTCCATGACCATCGCCCTGCCCGATCTGCTCCTGTACTGCGGCGCCCTTGTGATCCTGTTTCTGACCCCGGGTCCTGTATGGCTTGCCATCATGGCACGCGCGCTGTCGGGCGGGTTTGGCGCGGCCTGGCCGCTCGCCCTTGGGGTGGCGATCGGAGATATGCTCTGGCCGCTGGTGGCGGTGCTTGGCATCAGCTGGATCCTGTCGGTGTTTGATATGTTCATGCTTGGCATGCGCTGGATCGCCTGTGCCGTATTCCTGATCATGGGCGTGTTGCTGATCCGCCATGCCGACGCCAAGATCGACCGTGACAACCGTCTGACCCGCCCCGGCGCGTGGGCCGGTTTCGGTGCCGGGTTGCTGGCCATTCTGGGCAACCCAAAGGCCGTTCTGTTCTATATCGGTGTGCTGCCGGGCTTCTTTGATCTGCGCCATGTCACCGCATTGGACGTGGGCGCGATCATCGCCGCATCCGTCGCGATCCCGCTGTTCGGGAACCTTGCCATCGCCGCTTTAGTGGGCAAATTGCGCGGCCTGATGACCGACCCGGCGACCCTGAAACGCATCAACATCGTGGCCGGTGCGCTGCTGATCTGCGTAGGTTTGCTCATCCCCTTCGTCTAACGCAAAATCTTGTGTCAGGCGCGTGACAATCGTGGCGGAAAACACTATAAATTGGGTAACAAAAGAAGGTTTCCCAATATGTCCGACACCGATCAGCTCCCCGAGGAATATGGCGCAGATTCCATTAAGGTTCTCAAAGGCTTAGAAGCGGTTCGCAAACGTCCGGGCATGTATATCGGTGACACCGATGACGGGTCGGGTCTGCACCACATGGTCTATGAGGTCGTGGACAACGGCATTGACGAGGCGCTGGCCGGTCATGCGGATGCGGTGAACGTCACAATTCACGATGACAGCTCTGTTTCGGTCAGTGACAACGGGCGCGGCATTCCCGTCGGCATCCACCAGGAAGAAGGCGTTTCCGCCGCCGAGGTCATCATGACCCAGTTGCACGCGGGCGGTAAGTTCGACAGCAACTCGTACAAGGTATCCGGCGGTCTGCACGGCGTGGGCGTTTCGGTTGTGAACGCGCTGTCCGATTGGCTGGAACTGCGCATCTGGCGCGAAGGCAAGGAACATGTCGCGCGCTTTGAAGGCGGTTTCACCACCAAACACCTAGAGGTCGTGGGCCCCACCGAACGCACCGGCACCGAAGTCCGGTTCATGGCCTCGACCGAGACGTTTTCGAACCTCGACTATAGCTTCGAGACGCTGGAAAAACGTCTGCGCGAACTGGCGTTCCTGAACTCCGGCGTGCGCATCATCCTGACTGATGAACGCCCTGCCGAACCTCTGCGGACCGAGCTTTTCTATGAAGGCGGCGTGAAGGAATTCGTAAAATACCTCGACCGGTCGAAAACCTCTGTCATGCCCGAACCGATTTTCATTTCGGGCGAGAAAGACGATATCGGCGTCGAAGTCGCGATGTGGTGGAACGACAGCTACCATGAAAACGTGCTGCCCTTTACCAACAACATCCCGCAGCGTGACGGCGGCACCCACACCGCGGGCTTCCGCGGGGCGCTGACGCGGACGATCAACAACTACGCGCAGTCCTCGGGTATCGCGAAGAAGGAAAAAGTATCCTTCACCGGGGATGACGCCCGCGAAGGCCTGACCTGCGTGCTGTCGGTCAAGGTGCCGGACCCCAAGTTCAGCTCGCAGACCAAGGACAAGCTTGTCAGTTCCGAAGTGCGCCCCGCCGTCGAAGGCTTGGTGAACGAAAAGCTGGCCGAATGGTTTGAAGAAAACCCGCAGATTGCCAAGATCGTCGTCGGCAAGATCATCGAAGCCGCCCACGCCCGCGAAGCGGCGCGTAAGGCCCGCGACCTGACCCGCCGCAAGACCGCGATGGATGTGAACTTCCTTGCGGGCAAGCTCAAGGATTGCTCTGAAAAAGACCCGTCCAAAACCGAAGTCTTTCTGGTGGAGGGTGACTCCGCCGGTGGCTCTGCGCAAACGGGCCGTGACCGCCAGACACAGGCGATCTTGCCCCTGAAAGGTAAGATCCTGAACGTCGAACGCGCCCGTTTTGACCGGATGCTGGGCAGTCAGGAAATCGGTAACCTTGTTATGGCGCTCGGCACCGGAATTGGCCGCGATGAATTCAACATCGATAAGCTGCGCTACCACAAGATCGTCATCATGACCGATGCGGACGTTGACGGCGCGCACATCCGCACGCTTTTGCTCACGTTCTTCTACCGTCAGATGCCGCAGCTGATCGAGAACGGCCACCTCTATATCGCGCAGCCGCCCTTGTACAAAGTGTCGCGTGGCAAGTCCGAGGTCTACCTCAAGGATCAGGCCGCGATGGAGGACTACCTGATCCAGCAAGGCATTGAAGGCGCTATGCTCAAACAGGGCAATGGCGAGGAAATCACCGGTCAGGATCTGGCCCGCGTCGTTGATCTGGCCCGCCAGATGCGTCGTGTTCTCGAAGCTTTCCCGACCCATTACCCCCGTCATATTCTGGAACAGGCCGCCATCGCCGGTGCCTTTGTGCCGGGCGCGGTCGATGCTGATCTGCAAGGCGTGGCCGACAAGGTCGCAGAGCGTCTGAACCTGATCGCATTGGAATGGGAACGTGGCTGGCAAGGCCGCATCACCCAAGACCACGGCGTCCGCCTCGCCCGCATCCTGCGCGGCGTGGAAGAGGTGCGCACCCTCGACGGCCGTATGCTGCGGTCGGGCGAGGCCAAACGCTCGGGCGGGTTCACAGAGCATCTGCAAGACGTCTACGGCACGCCCGCCAAACTGGTTCGCAAAGACCGTAGCCAGCTGATCCACGGCCCCATGGACCTGCTTGAAGCGATCCTTGCCGAAGGTGAAAAAGGCCTGTCCCTGCAACGCTACAAAGGTCTGGGCGAAATGAACCCCGATCAGCTGTGGGAAACCACGCTCGACCCCGACGCCCGTACCCTGTTGCAGGTTAAGGTCGCGGATATGGCCGAAGCAGACGACCTGTTCACCAAGCTGATGGGCGACGTCGTAGAACCCCGCCGCGAATTCATCCAGCAAAACGCGCTGAGCGTCGAGAACCTGGATTTTTAAGCGTTTGTAGGGAAGCACATAAAATTGCGTGGCGCGCATAAGTTTGCGCGTCGCGGATGCAGCCAAGCATTCTGATATCCTGTTAATTCAACAACTTATTTGATTCACTCAAATACGGAGGGCCTATAGGATCGCGCCAAGCTTGCCGCCTCCCCTTTCAGATCCGAGTGAATATTCCAATTAGCCTTCAATCACTCCATGGCCATTGCCCATGACATTGGACTGGACCCTTACCCCCGCCCCAATCAGCTCCGCGTTTTATGTTTACAACTGCATTCGCTTAGGACAGACGGCCGCTTACGGCCCTAAACTGCCACTCGTTGGGCTGATCACTGCTAGGCTGTTGCTTCCTCAAACCAGCCATCGGTGGCATCGTGCAGCATAATTTGGCAGGATGAGGTCAGCAGTGCGGGCAAACGTTGCATTGCAAGACGGTTACTATGGCCCTTGGCAGAACTTAGCTGCAAGCCACCTGCACGGACTGAACCAATAGCCATGTGACCTGCGAAGGTCGAGCCTTACGCTTGGCCAGCAGCATCCGCACTGTGAGTGCTTCGGTCGCTTACCTAAAACCTTAAACACACAAAAGCAGGAAAAGTTGCTCCACCGATATTGATAATGAATATTCATTACTTTAATTGACCGTGGCCTGCGGTGAGGATGATAAATGCCAAGACTAAGCAAATCAGAAACCAGAGAAAAGCTCCGCGACGCTTTGGTCGCCGAAGTTGTGGAAAACGGGATTTCCTCGTTAAATGTAGCAGGCATCGTTGCGCGGGCAAAGGTCTCGGCAGGCACGATCTACGTCCATTTTGAAAACAAGGATGACATGCTCCGGAAGGTGTACATGGAGCTCAAGGCAGACTTCCACCACACCGTCACCAAACACCAGGTCGAGACCGACAGCGCGCAACTTGTTCGAAATATGTGGTTTGCGATGTTCGACTTTGTGCGTACCCGCCCGCAGGACTTCCTGTTTCTCGATTATGTGAGTGCTGCAAAGATACTCTCACCAGAGCAACAAGCCATCACAGACAAATATGCCGCTGATATTGCGGCACTCCTAAAACGCGGGGTGGATGACGGCACTTTGGCCGATCTTGATACCAGTCTGCTTTCACTTTTGTTGGTCGCTCCCGCCATGCAGCTCGCACGCAGTGCCGTCCTTTCAGGTCAGAAAATCCCCGAAACACTGATCGAACAGACCTTTGAGCGGGTTTGGCTTTCGATCGCAAAATAGCAATCAAAAGGATCAAACCATGCCGAAAGTTATACTCATCACAGGCACATCCACTGGCCTTGGCGTGGCCACTGCAGTTCAGGCTGCACAGGCCGGACACACCGTGTATGCCACCATGCGCAACACACAAAAACGCGGCACTCTTGATGCGGCTGCACAGGTTGCGGGGGTATCGCTGAACGTGCTGCAACTTGACGTGCAGGATACGGGCTCTGTCAACGCAGCAATCGATACCGTTATTGCCAAACAGGGCCACATTGACGTGCTGATCAACAACGCTGGCATGGGGTATGTGCGCAGCCTTGAGCAGGCCGAAGAAACTGATATCCAAAAGATCCTCGACATCAACTACACAGGCGTCACGCGCTGCATCAAGGCGGTCATGCCACACATGCGCAAAGCCCGCGCCGGCCATGTGATCAACATCAGTTCTGTCGGTGGCTTGGTTGGTCAGCCTTTCAACGAAATCTACTGCGGTGCGAAATTTGCTGTCGAAGGCCTGACAGAGGCAATGGCCAGCTACATCACCCCAGCGTTCGGCATCCACTTCACCGCCGTTGAGCCAGGCGGCATAGCTTCTGAGTTCGCCAATACGGTGCTGGAGCAAGTCGAACAGACGGGTGGCATGTTGGAGGACGAATACCTGCCGATCCTTCAAAAATATATTGCAGGTTCTCAAAACCGCCAAGAGACGGGCATTTACCAGACCGCGGATGAGGTCGCTGCGATTGTCATGAAGGTAATGGGTTCAGAACATCCTCCTGTCCGCACGCGGACTTCTGAATGGTCCGAAGACTTCAGCAAACTAAAGACTGGCCTTGATCCGGATGGATTAAAACAACAATCGCTGGTCGCCGAACAGTTCCTGAAATAGTCTAGGCGTTCGGGGCCTCTGCCTTTTTCTGTTTCATAATCAAATCAAACGTCGCTATGAAATTTGGCGACGTTTGCGACGCATATTTGCCTTTTCTACGCTTCGCAGAACCGGCCCAAGTCGGCCTTCTCCGGACATCGGTGCCACCTTACCTTGCCCCAACGCGGCTTCACCGAACCGGTCATTCGTCAAATGGTGCGGAGCATTTGACCAGCTGTGGTGGCCTCAGCAGGTTTTCTGTCAAAAACGCCTGACAATATGTCAACTTAAACAAGATGTCAGGATACCAGACAACACACCACCCACTCTGAGGAGTTCGACCTCGTGTCGAGTTTCCACGGCGGCGCGACACACAATACTCTGCACAGATCCATTTGGTCGGTAAAGTCGAACTGGTACCTCTTTCTGGACACCTATTCTTGCCAATGACGCATCAATTTCCAAAGTGTCTAACGCTGACAAGCCAGCAGATTGCGGGTCAAAATCGTCAGTAATTTGTACAGGCAAAATTCCCATACCGATCAGATTAGTACGGTGGATACGCTCAAAGCTGCGTGCGATAACAGCTCTGACACCCAGAAGCGCAACCCCTTTGGCCGCCCAATCCTGACTTGATCCCATACCATACCGCTCTCCTGCGACCAGCACTGCGTTGTCCCCGCGCTGCGCCATTGCTTCCGCAGCCTTGAACACTGGCATAACCCGCCCGTCTTCGAGGACGGTTTCATGAGGAGCCAACCCATCCTGTAGAAAATTGCGGACCAGTTTGTTTGTAAACAAACCTCGGAGCATCACCTCCCAATTGCCGCGATCTGCAGCGTAGACATTCAAGTCATCACACTTGGCACCGTGAGAAATCAGCCACTGGCCGGCGGCGCTATCGGTAGAGATAGCACCCGCCGGAGAGATATGATCGGTCGTGATATCATCGCCCAGCACCATCAGTGGCTTTGCTTGATAATGACCCAGCCGAGTCGGTTGCACTGCCGACGCGAATTTCGGGGGCCTGAGGGAGCGCGATGCCGCGTCCCACGGAAACTGGCTTTGGTTTGGCGCATCTATTTGATTCCAGGCCGCACTTTGGCTTGCACCGGCAAAGGCGCGAGATACATCATCTGCGCTTTGTGCGTTGGTCAAAGCCGCTGCTATATCCTCTGCATCGGGCCAGAAATCGGCCCAAAAGACGTCCTCACCGTGCGCTCCGACCCCTAATGGATCAGTCGCAATATCTCCTTTCAAATCGCCCTTCACGGCATAGGCCACGACCAAGGGCGGCGACGCAAGAAAGCCAAGATCAAGCTTGGGATGCACCCGTCCGGGGAAGTTTCGGTTGCCCGATAAAACAGCGGCAACTGCCTTTCCGTCGTTTAGAGCGATCTCGATTGCTTCCGGTAGCGGGCCGGAGTTTCCGATACAGGTGGTGCAGCCAAAACCGACGACATCAAACCCAAGCGCTGACAGGTCACCGTCCAGTCCTGCCCGTTGCAGTAGTGCCCGCGCCTAGGGGGAGCCGGGGGCGAGGGATGTCTTTACCCATGGTGCCGAGGTCAGCCCTTTTTCCCGTGCATTTCGTGCCAGAATGCCAGCAGCAACAAGAAGCGATGGATCAGAAGTATTGGTGCAACTGGTGATCGCCGCAATCGCCACTGCGCCGTCGGGGGTGCAGCCTTCACCCTTGTCGATGTGTCCAAGCGGTCGCCCGATTGCATTCTCTATCCGCGTTTGGGCATCGCGGGGCGCGCATCTGTCTTGGGGCCGACGTGGGCCGGCGATGATCGGCGCAATGGTCGATAAATCGATCTCCACTACCCTGTCGAAAGCCGGTGTGGCATCTGGATCGAACCAAAGCCCCATGGCGCGAAACGCGGGCTCGATCCGCGCGCAAAGGGTTGCACTACGACCAGTGCGCTCAAGGTAGTCGATTGTTGTTTTATCGACAGGAAAATACCCGGTTGATGCCCCGTATTCCGGTGCCATGTTTGCGACAACCGCGCGCGCATCGGCATTTAGACCGGCAACCCCGGGGCCAAAAAACTCTACAAATTCGCCAGTCACCCCAATTTCACGAAGCCTGTGCGTCACTTCCAGCGCGAGGTCAGTTGCAAAGCTTCCCGCGGGCAGGCACCCGATCAATCGCACGCCGACTGTTTTCGGCACCGCGAGCGATACCGGCTGGCCGAACATGACGCTTTCCGCTTCAAGCCCACCAACACCCCATGCCATCACCCCGTGCCGTTGATCATCGGTGTGTGGCTGTCTGTTCCCAATAACATGTCGGGATGCGCAAAACCGTCTTTGCCAACCTCCAACACGGTGGCAAGCTGTTCGAGATTGATCGTGTGCATGATCCCGGTCCCGGGCGGATGCACCCGCACCCCCTCCATGCTTTCTGACGCCCACTTGTTGATTGTCACCGAGAACTGACCCGGCAACTGTAGAAATTGTCATTGAGAATTGACCCATGTGCAACCTTTCCCCTGCTTGAATCAGCTGGGAGCTATTGGAGTGTTAGACATGGGATTTCTGAGGATTATTCGGAAATGGGCTCTGCGAGACAAGATGCCCATCCGCGAGATTGCGCGCCGGACAGGGGGGTCTCGCAACACGATCAAGAAGTATCTGCGGACAGGGATAGTTGAGCCCGAGTTCCAGATTTTGAACCGACCGAGCAAGTTGGACCCTTATGCTGATAAGCTGACAGGCTGGTTGCTGTCTGAGCAGCGTAAATCACGGAAGGAACGGCGCACGGCCAAGCAGCCTCTCGTGACATTGCCTTTGGCAATGCACTGTCAGCCAGTGGATGCATGCGGATCTGGTTCAGCTCGGTTTTGATGGTTCATATGAGCGTGTCGCGGCCTTCGTGCGGAACTGGAAGGGCGAACGACAGCGTGCTCAACATACGACTGACCGTGGTGTTTTCGTGCCG